>VYME01000002.1_pt1 | contig 991346 bp, 928 predicted proteins | sample 5115281 | NCBI WGS metagenome assembly VYME01 (sample SAMN12291780, study PRJNA351875) | freshwater metagenome | isolation source: freshwater lake | place: USA: Michigan, Wintergreen Lake | collected 2013-08-08
ATGTCGTATATTTGTTGTCAAAAATCTCTTTTTTTCCCTCGGAAACTAGAAAACCAAGCTATGCAGCGTGGTCTTAAAGAATGTCGGTTGAAAATGCGCTTCACGATCTCTCGCTAAGCTCCCAATCATTTACCGCGTAGGTAGTGTGGTAAAAACCAAAGTATTTTAAGTACCTGTAGAGTCAAATAAATTTGATCTAAAAAAATTCAATTTTCCCGGTTTTTTAGGCTAATAACGGAGGTTGTATTGGATGAAACTATAAGAATCAATCGTTGATTTTCCATTTTGGTCGGGAAGTGAAACTGTACCCCCTTGAGGGGAAGAGGGCAAAAAGCCAATATCATACGATTCGTCATCCAAACCTAACCAAAAAAAGGTGGCCGCGGCCAAAAGCATAAATCCAATTCCGTAGACCATTGGCCCACCGACAAGTTTACGATCCCTTCTGTTTTCAATGGGGAGAGTTCCCGCAATGTGTTTTAGGTTTTGTGCCTTCGATTCTGCCGACTCAATGATCTGATTTTGATAAAGGTACCATGCTACAAAATCATTTGTCGAATTGCTGTTGTAAAAAGTTTGGATCGAAACCGCATTGACTAAGTTAACTTGGGAACGGCTATCTTCAAAAGCTCTTCTGGAAGCCACGTTGAAGTACAAATAACCAGCATAAAAAAGTAAGGAGCCATAAAGCGAATACGTTGCAAAATCTTTATAGGAATAATCTAAAAAAACATATTGTTTGTTAGGGTAATAAACCTCGGATTTGCCCTCGCGGAGTTTGATGTCAAAACGGGAAGTTTCACCTGGTTTTGCATCCAAAGGTCTAAATGCATCAACAAACCCTTGTTTGGAGACTCTCAATCTATTTTGACCAGCAGGAATCGATACTTTTTCTAGCGGAGTTTTACCTAAATAAGTCACTCCTACAAATACGTCTGCACCCTCTTCTTCTGTGATTACACTGACGAAGGATGTGTTTTCAATTTTTATCAACTTAACATCTTTTGAAAAAGTTTTACCCGATTCTAAATAGACAGTCTCTTTGTATGGCAAATATCCTTCTTTAAATACGAATAACTCTCGTTTGCCTATAGGAAATTTTTTTGTTGTGACAGGAGTTTTTCCGATATAGTTTCCATCCAGATATACCAAACAAGAATCTAAACCCGATGCTTCGACTTGGACAAGAGTAGTCTCCTTTCCTTGCAGCATAAATCGAATCTTTTCCCCGAGCGGAGTCAGCTCTTGATAGGCCCGAATGAAGCTGGTTTCTTCACTGAACTTCTGCTGTTTGCCTTCAAATACATCGAAAATTTCTACGTTTACATTTAATTTAGAATCACTTGCTAAATAATCGCCCGTAAGAGTAAAATCACAATCGTACTTTGACGCCAAAGAATAAACATCTTCAGCAAACGGAGCTTTGATTTCCATAATTTGTTTAAGTTCAACTTTCACATAACGTGGATCTTGTGCTGGCAATATACTTTTTTTACCTTTCCGCAGCGCTTCTAAATCTGATTCGCTCGTTATTTCCTTTTTTTTCCGTTTAAAACTATCGCCACGCTTATCCAATAATTCTTGCATGGTATATTCTGGATTTTTACCAAAGGAATGATAAATGATTTCTGCATGCGGATATTCCACATATACAAATTCTAAATTTCTAAGTTCCGAAATCAAAACAGATGAGATGCCTTTTGATAGATATTGAAATTTAACATCTTTCTGCGAGGTTCGAAGGGGAAATACGCAGATTTTTCTTTTCTTTTCGAACGTGGAATCTCCCTTCACCGAAACCTGCGGGAAGTTATAGTATTGATCTACAGCAATGATAGGTAAAAAGCTAAAAGAAAAAAGGGATAGAATAATAATAAGGGCAACCAGTCGTTTGATCATAGAACTTATTCTTCATCCCTTCCAAAGGAATAAACCAAACCTACCACACTCAGGATGGGAAGCAAAACGGAAACAGGGGTTTTATTAAAATAATCCTTGGAAAAAGAGATTTGCTCCCCTAAACCAGGACCAAAATCAAACATATTTGTATTTAGACCAAGATAGGAAAAGAGTGCGATTGTCATAATCACGGAAGGGATTCCGGTCAAAAAAAGAAACTGAAGGGTATTCGTTAATGCTGGGATCATATGAAAAACAAAAATGTGAAAAGATCCTCCACCTAATGTCTGCGAAGCGGCTGTGTAACCACTTTTACTCACTTCTCTCAGTTTTCCTCGCATCGTTTCATAACTCAACGCCCAATCTGAAAAAACAATAGCAATTAATACTGTTACTTGTGTTTGCGGAAGGATCGCTATGACAACAAGAGCAACTAACAAGGAAGGTAAAGCCAAAAAAATGGAAGAAAACAAATCTGTAATCAGGCTGAATCGATAACTTTGTATATAGCCAAAAAAAGCTACCACCAAAGAAAATGCCAAGGTAATGATCCGAGCTGGTATACAAACTAAAATTGTTGCGAGTGAACCGTATGCAAACATTGCGAAATTATCCCGCCCCAGGCGATCACATCCAAATGGATGGTTTATCGTTTCAAAAGCCGACAGATTGGCATCTTCCAAATTTACATTTGTCGGTGCGGGAAAGGATAAAAAGCCGATCAGGGAGAGGATCAGTAGAAACAATCTTACAAAATTTCTAGGTTTTTTTTTAAACATTTTGTACGCTTCGTTCACCTGACAATAATTTCTGAAAATAAAGCCCGGTCCGATTGACCAAATAAAAAACGATACCCATATACAAGAGTAAGGCGGCAAGCAGAGAAGTGTCCATTGCCTTTATGGAATAAAATAGAGACTTTCCGATCCCAGGGAAAAAAAATATCTCCTCTATGATCATCGCTCCTGAAATCAATGAGCTAAAATCTAATAAGATAACAATAAGCGTAAAGGGGATCACCTTTCTAAAAATTTCTACAAAAACAATGTGTCTCCAAGGGTAAAATCTTGTTAACAAAAGCAAAACGTAACTGCTCTCTGACTCTAACCAAACTTCTTTGGCCTGAAATAAATAAACTCTTGCGAAAACTCGACTCCCGAGTGCTATCCCAGGCAATACAACAAAATAGGTTCTAAATGGTTCATAACCGCCGGGCGGGAACAAGTCCAATTGATAAAAAAATACAATCAGTAACAATATACCAAATACAAATACGGGAGTTGATAGTATAATCTCCGATAAACGGACAAAAAACAAATGTAAATTGCGACTGCGCAAATACAAAGCCCATAAGGAGAAAAAGATTCCTTGCCCTGCACCAAAAATTATAGAGAACAAAGCCAGATGAAACGTAGGCAAAAGACGACTTCCAATATGTATATAAATGGATTCGCCTGCGGATGTTTTTGCCGATCCATCTAATAACGATTTGGTGAAAGTAATATAATCACTCAGAATCTTGTAAGTAGAGGATTGATCTGCTAATTCTGTTGAGGAAGTTAACCCTCCGTCTGCGAACGTATAAATTTTGTCTTTTGCACGAAAACTGGCAAGAGCGCTCGCGATAAAACTCAGCAAAAAAAGAAAGAGGAGAAAACGTAAGAATTCGGATTTCACGGCTTAATTTGCCGAGAGAAATGCCTTTTTGATTTCATCAAAATTGCGAGATTTGATGAGCTTTTCTCTTTCATCAGGAATGTTAAGTGTTTTAGCGATGAGAGCAAGAGTTTTGATATGATCTTGGAATTTATTTTTTGGAACAATCAGCATAATAAAAATTTGGACCAGCTCGTGGTCTAAAGACTCAAAGTCGATTCCTTTCGGTGCGATGGCCATTGCGCATTTTAATTCATTTACAAAATGTACGGAACAATGGGGAATTGCCACTCCACTTCCGATCCCCGTAGACATTGACTTTTCTCGATTTAGAAGTGAAACAATGATGTCTTCTTCATGTGTTGAATCCAGTGTAGATGTTTTGACCATATGAGAGATCATTTTCCGAATGGCTTCTTCTTTTGAAGAGGCATTGAAATCAAAAATGATATTTTGAGGTTCGAGAATCTCCAGGAGTTGATTCATAGGAGTGCGATACCTTCCATATTTTCTTTGGTCAGATTATTTTCCAAGAAAAACCCTAATAAAAATAGCTTCCAATGGGAAAAAAAGCATGAGAACAAAAATTGGTTGGCCACCAAATCTACCTACAAGCCAAGCTATCGGCATTAAAACTAAAAACGTAATGATACTTAAATAAAAGGAACCATAAAAATTTCGACCCGGGGCAATATGGATCAAAAATGCAATCGAGGATAAATTTAAAATTACGGCCATTGGGAGCTGAGAACGAGAAAAACCATAACAAAAATAAAGACCAACCCAACCAACAAAATACAAGAGCAGCACAGGTCTTCGGAAGGCAACCAAAGAGATCGCAACCAAAATGAACGTTGATAAAAATTCAAAACTCGACCGGAAATCCGTCACATTGAAATTATTCTGAGGAAGTAATGGCATGGAAAACAATGGTCCCAATGTTTTTGTTTCCACCAGAGAAAAAATCGGGAGTTGGAAACTGCTCGGGGGAACGATTTGTTGTGGAAATCCGGTGAACGTTAAAATTGCATCAAAACAAAAAAAGAAAAAAAATAGATAAATGAGCAACTGCAAACGAAAAAAATATTTTTTTAATAAGAACATCTGCAAAAGTGAGCCGCAAACAACCGCCAAAAAAATCAAAACTGGTTGTAAAAAAGCAATCGGTAATACTAACAACAATAGAAAATACTGAGAAAAATGAGCGATCAAGTAGTTTTGAGATTTGTTTCGTTGTAATAAATACCAAAAAACCAGAAACAAAACCAGTATCTCTGCCGCTGGAATTCCATACAAATCAGGCCGAGTAACAAAAAATGTAATGAGCAAAGCAGAAAGACTTAAAAAATAAAATAAATCGGCGAATATCTCTGCGGATTTTATCCCCCAGCTACCTTCAGATAGAATGTAAAGATTACGTAGCATCTTAGATCTGTTTTGCTCCGGTGATTTTTGTCCTAAGGTCGATTCCAGAAGGACAATACAATGTACAAATACCACATTGGATACATTGAGAGTTTAAGAATAAATCGGCCGATCCCTTCACGATGGCATATGGATTCGCATTCGTTGGGCAATATGTATTACATTCAAAACAATCGATACAAGCGAATGCCTTTCTTACAACTGGCAGTCTTTCGTATAACACTAGTATGCTATGTTTATAAATATTAAAATTTCCTAACGCGTGAATGTCATGCGGTGAAATCGCTTCATACATAGACTGGAAACTCGCAACCTTATATCTTTTATCGAAGTTTTGAATGATAAAATCTAAGGATTGTCCGTTTGTAAGCAAAAAGTATCGCGATTCCGTGTCGATTCTACCTTTTCTGTCCACCAAACAGACATATAGATGCCTTCTCGTAAATGGTTCTCGATAGTACACCATTCTAAGTATATGATAAAGTGTTTCGGGTCCTAAATAGAGAATCTTTTTAGATTCAATGGAGGCTGTAATTGTTTTGATATCCGACTTTAATTGTTTAGATACAAAATATTCAGGGATTCCTTCAGGATGAACAAACCGGTGTTCTTTGGAATTTAGAAAATTATGGATTTTGGCGTTCGGAAAAATTTCAGCCAGAGTTTGAACGAACTCGAGTGAAGCTTCCGCCATTTCATTTTCGATGATTTCTAAAAAGGGTAAGTTGTTGTAACGGCTGAAAGGTGCCAAAAAAATTTCAAACGAATCTGACTTTGAAAACGCAGAAAAATATGTATCAAGCGGTAAATCAGGAAAATCTAAAGAAGCAAGAGCACCCTCTTTACAATCTGCAATAAACGATTCATAGGAACAAACTCGCCTTAAAAATGGAGAGGCAGTGGTCCAGGCACCGTCTTGTTTGATTTGGAAATGGGAACGATCTTCTGTTAAGGCTACAAGGCCATTAACAGGAGAAAGGATCCGTAAATTTGGTGTGCTGGCAATGACTTCCCCGAGCGATACACGTTTGGGGAAATCATCTAAGACTTGACTTCCCGGAGGAACTGGAATTAGAAAATTACCTTGGATCGTTCGTTCTCGTTTGTTTTCCGTTTTGTGAAATTTACGAGTAAACGAACGTGGAAGCCTAGGAAAGACCACCTGATTTTAGACGGCTTTCACCATGTAAATTTCGTCTTTGATCGGGAGTTCTTTTTTTAGATTTTTGATATAAGGTAAAATCTCTCCCATCTCTTCGTAGAATTCGCAATTTGTCTGCATTCTTCTCGCGACGGTAAAATATTTATAGAGTTTTTCCTCTCCAGAACGTTTAGACCATTTTTTTTTGTTACATTTTACACGGAGAATGTATTTGTCTTGTTCTGATTCATATTGGCGAACAACAACGCAATGCAAACAGTTCGCACAGTAGACTTTTTCACTCATGGAAGACCTCTAACCTAAGTTGAATGTACAGCTTTTAAAAAAGGCGCGATTCGTCAAGTAAGTACCCCTTGCTTTGTCCTAAGCAAGGGCACTGGCTTCTTTTTCTTCTTTGGAGGCTGGTTTAAATTTCCAGTAGGATTCCGCAACAGACAGAAAAGAAACGTAGAAAAATCCGATCGAATAAAGCACCATAAATCCGACTACATAAGGTTTGCCCACAAGAAAGGAAAGATAGATGCAAAGTAGGCAATAGAGACCCATAAAAAATTCAAGAATTGCCCGGTAGTCCACGGGAACTGTGTATTTCATTCTCTCTTTCAGATTCGCACCAGATCCCTCTATCCTAAGTTTGGGAGTTCGTTTGAAGCCCGACTGAATTCCGAAAACGGCTTCCATCCAAGCATACGTATTCATCACGGCGATTCCCGTCCCGATCATCACAAGAACTGGAAGGTAGATCAATTTGGATCGCCATTCTTTATAGATTTCTCTTTGGGAATAAGCATAAAAAATAACAGGTCCCACAGAACCAATGGAGAGAAGAGCCGCGGAACCAAATAGGATTTCCATAGGAAGGTCATCCATTTTAAATCCTGCCCAGTATCCCATAAGAAGAAGTGGTGCAGTTAAAAGAATGTTCAAAATCATCAATGGATGGACCGAATAATTGACTAAGTGTGTGATCGCTTCTGCTTTGATTTTCCAAGATTCCTTTGCGTTCCAAATTTTCGGCAATAATTTAACCGCCGTTTGAATGGAACCCTTACACCAGCGAAATTGTTGGGCTTTGTATGCGTTGATAGTAGCTGGAATTTCAGCCTTACAAACTACATCTTTGATATAACGGAATTTCCAGCCTTTCAATTCGGCACGGTACGAAAGGTCAAAATCTTCCGTTAAGGTATCGTGTTCCCATCCGCCTGCGTCTTCGATACACGCCCTGCGCCAGATCCCAGCTGTGCCATTAAAATTCATCCAAAGGGAGGAACCATTTCTAGCGACCTGCTCAATCATAAAATGACCGTCGATTCCGAAACTCTGGGCTTTCGTAAGAATATTATAGTCTTCGTTGAGATGGCCCCAGCGGGTTTGGACCATACCGATTTTTTGGTCTTCGAAATAACCCATAGTACGGAGTAAAAAATCAGGTTCTGGGGTAAAATCTGCGTCAAAGATCGCAATGAAGGCTCCTTTCGCTTTTTTCATGCCCTCTTCAAGTGCCCCTGCTTTGTGCCCAACTCGGTTGGTTCTGTGCAAATGTTCAATCCAAACGCCTTTTTTCTGGTAGGACCGCACCAATTGGCTGACTTTTTCGATAGTTTCGTCGGTAGAATCGTCGAGGACTTGGATTTGGAGTTTATCTTTCGGATATTCCAAAGCACATGCTGCGTCAACCAGCCGGTCGATCACGTAAAATTCATTGAAAATGGGTAGTTGTACCGTAACGATAGGTAACTTTTTGTCCGTCTTTTTCAGTCGTTTGGTCGAATCTTCTGCACAGTTGTCTTTATAACGACTGTAAAGATAAATCATGATATAAGTGTGCACTCCAAACAAAAAGAGGAGTAGGATATCTATGGCGTAAATCGCCAGAAAGGAAAATGATAAAAACGTAAGCATGGCTGCTACCAATTTTTGGATTCCTTGAATTCGGTCAATTCTTTTGTGCACCGCCAAATGAATTTCCTTTTTCTTTAGTTTCCCTTGTATTTTAGAAATGATTCCTATGTATGGAGATGGAATGGAATCACAGTGGAAAAGATTTTGGGAAACTGGTCTGTTCCCATTTTTGGAATTTGCACTAAGCCTATCTCTGGGATATTTTCTTTCCCTTTTATTTTATGTCGCCTCAAATGAACTCAGCTTAGTCGACACAAGCGATTCCGCCTTTCCCTTGTTGCAAGGATTACTCATCAGTTTTTTCGGAATTGGTTTTATCTTTCGAAAGTATTCGCAAACCATTCCGAGAACTCTAACAATCACCTTAATATTGCTCCTAGCGGCCCAGATCATCTGGTTCACCCGCCAAGGTTCTTCTGATTTTTTAATCGATTACATCTTTTCTTTCGAACTGATTCTTTTTGGTGGAGGGTTGTGCGCCTTTGTTACGGGATTATACTGCGGTTCCATAAAGGATTATCGATTCCTTAGCTTTGCGCTTGGAATCACCTTATTTACGTTTCATTCTCTTTTTGATCCGAATCACAATACTTCGCTTAAATCTATTTTATTTGTTTTATTTTTACTATTGGAATCTTATTTACTTAGCACATTTTTACATAAATCAGCCTTTTCGCTTAGGTTTTATAAAATTCGGTCCAAGATCGGTAAACATCCGCTATTCGCGCCATTTTACAGATCTTCATTGTCAATGTTACTTGCTTACTGCATTTTGCATTTGTACTTCCAACCCGGGCCTAAAATTCCATTAATCCTTTCCATTTCCTTCGCTGTTTTTTTTGGAAGAGCTTTATCTCTATTAAGTGGACTGAAAAAAGAAACTAAGGCTATTTATTTGATCGGAAGGATCATGCTAGTTGTTTCATTTTTCTTTTTTATTTACCAGTCTTATTGGAACTATTTCTATATTGCACTGTGTATGATACTTGCTGGTATGGTTGGTTTTTTTAAACCAAATGAAACCAAACAAAAAGAATATGTATACATAACATTAGAAGCAAGTGCCTATGTTGCCATCTCCTTATTGTTATACCATTGGAATATTATGGTAAGTATTCGGTCAATAATTGCTATATCATTCGCTTCGATATTGACATATCCTTATTTGCTCCAAAAGCACATCATACGTTATCCCCAGGTTATCATGTTAGTCGTGACCTGCTTACTTGCATTTATTTTCTTTTATCCACCTTCGATACGAACAAATGTACCTTTTTCGAAAACGGAAATCTACGATCCCATTCCGTATCAAATATCTAATTTGGAAACGAAATCCAATGGCTATGTATTTTATGGATCTATTTTACCCTTCAAATCAAATCCATTTTTGCCTAAAAAAGCAGAAATTGAAAATAAAACTGTAGTCCTTAGTCTTAAGGACCACCAATCCCAGGTTATCTCCTATATAGAACGATTGAGTAAAGAGAAACATGATTTTCTAATTTTTGTCGCACGCAAAAAAAACAGTATTACTCCCCACATTAGCGCCTTATCACTTCTTAGACGGACGACTTTCTGGGGATTTGATGTATATTATCCCCCTTATATGACGGAACCCATTCTGTTTTCTGACGAACTTCCGAAAGATTGGAAATTTAAATATTTCCAGGAGAGAATCGAAAATGTCTCCATTGATGATACTAGAAATGTTTTAGATGGTATTATTAAGTTTTCTGGCGTTGATTTAAGAAAGGATGCCTTACTGATACGTCATCTCTACTATTCATCTTATGCTAGTTATGCTAATTATTACTATCAAATTGGCCAAAACAAATTAGCGTTAGATGCCATTACACTCGCAAGAAAATTTGAATCACCTGACAAAGAATTATTAAAAATCGCGTTTAATAGTTTAAAGTATACGACTCCGGAGCCTGCATTTATACCGATACTAGAAGATCTAGCCAATGAGGTAGAATTCCAAGAATTCGCTTGGAATACATTACTACCGATGTTCGAATCATTAGGGGAATGGAACAATGCGTTAAAAACGATGGACCAATTAGAAAAGTTTTATAAAGATAAAAATCTCCTGAACTTGGCACGTGAATTAGAATTAGTCAAAGTTAGACTCTATTTGAACCAGGAAAACTGGAAAGACGCAGAGCCATTGATCTTGTCTCGTGCAAAAGAAAACCCACAATCCGTGATTTGGGATCGACTGAAAAATGAAGTGATAGAAAAAAAGGAATCATCGAGAAGAGTTTACGCTCGACCAGAACAAAGAGAGGCACGTATCCAATAATGCATCCGACTATTTTAGGTATTTTAGCTGCCATTTTTTCTGTTTTGGTCGCCATTCTTATCGAAGGTGCCTCTCTCAGATCATTTTTTCATCTACCGGCCTTTCTATTGATTACTGGTGGTACTTTAGGTGCGACAGTCGCTTCATTTTCACTTTCTCAAATATCAGCCGCTATACGAGATTTATCTAATAGTCTATTTGATAAAGAACCTCTTGATCTTAAAAATATTTTTTATAAGTTCTGGGAAAAAGCGCGTCGAGATGGTTTATTATCACTTGAAGAAGACGCGAAAAAACTACAAAACCCTTTTTTACAAAAAGGCATACAGCTGATAGTGGATGGTTCAGACCCTAGAACGATTGAAGAAATACTTTGGGAAGCGCACGAGGAACAAGAAAAAAAGGACCTACGTTCCGCTAAAGTATTTGAAACGGCAGCTGGATTTTCACCAACGATTGGAATCATCGGAACTGTACTCGGGTTAGTCACGGTCCTCGAAAATTTAGAAGGCGGAACAAAAGTTTTAGGTCAAGGGATCGCGACTGCCTTTATCGCAACATTTTACGGAATTTCATTTGCAAATTTACTTTTTTTACCGCTTTCCAACCAACTGAAATCATACTCCCGAAGATTAAGTAACGAACGTCAGGCGATACTTAGGGGAGTACTAGCCTTACAATCCGGTGAAAATCGCCGAATTCTCGCAGAACGAATTGAACCTTTTATAGAATCTTAATTTTCTGAGTCGATCGGTTTGATTTGAAATAGTCGGTGTATTTTTTTATCTGAAAAATCTTCGGGAATACTTTCCAAAGTTCGATCAAGGCAGATATAACCGCGCTCTTTCCATTCTTCTTCAGGAATATCCCAAACAAATTTGCGAAAATTAGTAGAAAACCAAATTTCTCCCTTATCGGTCAGGAATTTTGTAAGTAAGGTTAATATTAGATTGCGATGGTTTTCTTCTACACTCCATTCCTCTGACATTTTTTTACTATTCGAGAAGGTAGGTGGGTCCAGAAAAATAAGGTCATATCGTTTGCGGTCTGGATTTTTTGCCTCATCTCGGATCCATTGCAAAACATCAACATTCAGGAACTCGTATTGTTTTCCAGACTTATTGTTCAATGATAAATTTCTTTTTGCCCATTCTATATATGTTTTTGACATATCCAAACTTGTAACAGATTTTGCATCTCCGACTGCGGCATAAACCGAAAATGCGCCCGTATAACAGAATAAATTTAGAACATGTTTTTCCATCGCCGCTGATTGGAACCAATTTCTTGTTAGCCTATGATCCAAAAACAAACCGGTATCTAAATAGTCTGTGAGATTGATGAAAAATTGATTTCCATTTTCATAAATAATAATCTCCAAAGAGGAATTATCCAATTTTTGATATTGATCCGTTCCTTTTTGTTTTTTTCTATTTTTGAGAAAAATATTTTCAAGGGGCGATTGGTAAACTTCACTTACTATATTTGCGATGGTTTGGAAGCGCTCATCTTTCTCTTCTTCTGTTTGGTATCGTAAGGAACTTTTATCATATAACACGAAATAGTCTTTATATCGATCCAAAATCACGGGCACTTGGGGGATGTCCTCGCTATAAATTCGGTAGGCTTCTACTCCCTTTTTTTTTGACCATTTGTCTTTTTCTTTTTTGAGTTTTTTTAAACGATTGTAAAACATCAGAAGGGCGCCAGATAAATCGGAGAGGGAATTATTCATTTGTTTATAGGGGTTAACTGATATTAGGTGGGTTTAAGTTTCCCCGCCCTTGATAGGGTGGGGAAGCCCCCCGCCACCCATACCTTCCCCATAACACGCTCCCACATTGATGTCGTCTACTTTTCAGAATGCAGGCCTTTTTTTTCGATTTCATTCGCACTTTTGTCCTTTTCCTGTGGAACAAATTCCCAAAGCATACATCCAATGCGCAACAAAGACCTTCTCTATATCTATTGTGATGGTTCCTCACGGGGAAATCCTGGACCCGCGACGATAGGTGTATCTGGACAAACCCACGAAGGGGACGAAATTTTTATAATTTCAGAAAAGATCGGAATCGCAACCAATAATATTGCGGAATGGAGTGCTCTTCGTAGAGGTATGGAGGAGGCTATTTCTCGCGACGAACTCAGTGTAAAATTTAAACTCGACTCGGAGCTTGTCGTTAAACAAATGAAAGGTGAGTATAAAGTCAAAAATCATGGACTTTTGGAAATTAAAAAGGAATGTGAAAAGCTAAAAAATAAATTTACACATTTCGAAATACTATACATTCCGAGGGAACAGAATGCCCGAGCAGATGCTCTTGCCAATTTAGCCCAAGACACATGAAAAAAAATGTTCTCATAACTAAACTTGCACTTCTTTCCTTTTTTCTCCTTCTATGTAAGCCTTCAAAGGAAGATGCATTCGATGAATTGAAACGAACAGGTTCTGTTTTTCGACAAGCAGTGTTTTGTTCTGAAAATCCTAGTATTTTAGCATCTCGTGGTCCAGACTGTGAAGAGGCCTTGGCCAGGAGCATCGAAAACATTGAAACAATTCTTAAAAGACAACGTGAGTTGGCTTTTGTAAAAGTAATCCTGCCAAAAGAAACTATCGACGAAGTAGAAACACTCCTTCGAACCAAAACAGAACTTGGGATTCGTTATCTAGAAATCTGGAAACAAGCCGTGATTTTAGAATAGACAACCTACTGGAATCCAGAGAAAACAAATTATGCAGATTGGTGATCCCTCTCAAATCCTGAAAAAAATTGGCCTGAAGGTCACCAAAAACCGAGAAAAGGTGATTTCGATCTTACAAGAATCTCGGAGACCATTGAACCACCAAGAGATCATGGAAAAACTTCCGAAGGATGAGTCCTGGGACAGAGTCACCATCTATCGTGCATTAGCCGATCTTGAAGAAAAAAATCTATTAAACTCCTTACACTCTACAGATCGTGTAACCTATTTTGAACTAAAGGAAGAAGGGGGTCGCACAGTTTCTCTTGCGCATGGACACCTCATTTGTAATTCCTGCGGGAAAATCGAGTGCATCGATGACCCTTGGAATGGAATTCCGACCAGCAAACAGTTGAAAGGTTTCCAAACTGATTCCGTTGAAATTGTCTTTCGAGGATTATGTAAAAATTGCCAATGAGCTTGGCCTCCTTAATTCCTGAACCCCACTTTAGCCATTTAAAATTCATTTTTGATAAAATATCTGCAACCGGAAATCAATGTTTTCTGGTAGGTGGTTCTGTAAGGGATCTCTACATGAATCAGGTTCCTAAAGAGTATGATTTGACTACTAGTGCACATCCAGAAACTGTAAAGGCTCTTTTTAAAACCGTAATTGAAACAGGAATCAAACATGGAACGGTAACAGTTCTGTTGGACAAAAGTCCTTATGAAATTACAACCTTTAGAATCGACAAAGACTATGTAGACGGAAGACATCCAACCTCAGTCGAATTCGGAACCTCTTTATCAGAGGATCTAAAGAGAAGAGATTTTACCATGAATGCTTTGGCATTAGATTTTAATTCACTAGAGATCATCGACGAACACGAAGGAAAAAAAGACATCGATGAAAAAACCATACGAACAATTGGAAATCCTATCGATCGTTTTACGGAAGATGGCCTTCGGCCCATTCGAGCTTTGCGTTTTGCGTCCGTATTAGGCTTTAAAATCGAATCTCAAACAAAACTCGCAATTCACAAAACAAAAAACATCACAGCCAAGATATCCGTAGAACGCCTGCAAGATGAAATTACAAAATCTTTAAAGGGCAAATACCCCTCGATCATGTTAAAACTTCTGGTAGAAGAAAAAATTCTTCCATTATTCCTGAAAGATTTGATTCCGATCGCGGAAAAGAACATAGAGAATACAAATCTAAAAATCCTCGATTCCCTTCCCAAAAAAAATTTAGGGTTTCTGATTGGTACATGGTGCCATTGTCTCCTACCGAAAGCAGAACCGCTACTCTGGGAAAGGTGGTTACAGGGATTAAAGTTTTCCAATACCCTTGTCAAAGATGCCCTTTTTCTCCTCCACATTATCCAACTATCAAATCAGCCTGATACTGTTTGGGATTCTTATTCATTACGAAGGACAATTCTTGCACCCTTCAAAAAACATCTACAAGTTAGGAAAATGGACACTTTGTCCGTCTGGGAATGTTTTGAATCTTTTTCTTGGTCTTGGCTGGAGATGGGGCGGGAACTTTGGTTAGACGAACCTGCGCTTCTCCTTTCGGATTTAAAGATCAATGGCAAAGACATTGAATCTAAATTTCCAAAGATCCCAAAATCGAAGTATGGGGAGCTCTTGGCTTTGCTTTTGGATGAAGTCCACCGCGTGCCCGAAAACAATGAAATCTCCTTTCTTTATAATCAATGTGCCTCATTTTCAGGCAATTTGTAAATTATTTCTTTAATCCCCCTTTTTCTTCGAACAAAATTTCCCTTTTTTTGTGCAAAAATTACTCATTCTGCACAGAGTACAAGGTCATTTGTCCGAATCAGGCCTTTTATTTTGCGATCCTTTGCTTACCTGGTACACAACTTGCAATCCTATTGCCATAGGAGAAATGGCAAATGAGAAATAAATATACTCTCTTAGTAACGGCGGTTACTATTCTATTGAGCCAAGGATCTGTTTTTGCACAGGCAACAACACCTGTAAAAAAAGACAAATCTTGGTACGACTTGGTCAATTTTTCCGGATATGTGGATGTATACTATAACTATACAACCAACAACCGGCAAGGTGCGACTCAAGATACAGCAGGAACTTTCCATACGTATAACAAGCAGTTTGCGGTGAATGCAGTTAAGTTATCAGCAGAGAAGTTGGCGGACAAAGAGAGCCCTTGGGGTTTTCGTTTAGACCTACAAAACGGTCAAAACAACATGTACCAAGAACGTCCTTACCAAACTACCAACTCGCTTCACAATATGCAGCTTGTTCAACAAGCGTATGTTTCGGCATACTTTAATGTGTTGAAAGGATTGACTGTGGACGTTGGTAAGATGGCAACTCACATCGGACTTGAAGTCCTCGACTCGAAGGACAACATCGCCTACACGATTGGGTATGTGTTCTTCAATACAATCCCCTTCATCCATACTGGAGCTCGTGCGAACTTACAGGTATCTGACAAACTATCAACGTCTCTTTACCTCTATAACAGTGCGCAAGGAACTGGATACACAGGAAATGGACAACAATTTGGTTACAATGGTGTGGCTGCCTTCGGTGATACTGCTGCGACACCTGTGGCCTCACCTAGCTTAGCGAGTACGCAACAACATGCTTATGCTGATGGTCCGAACCCTACAAGAGCGATCGGAACGCAAGTTAGATATGCATTTACTGACAAAGCTACGCTAGTTTGGAACACTTTACAAGCCAATGACAACATCAAAGGTAGAGATAACAACGCTCTTTATTACCTAAACAACAGAATAGGCAATAATGGCTTCGCTCAACAATCGACATTTAAAACTGACCATTGGATGATCCAAAACTTGATCTTTATCTTTAAACCGATCGATCGTTTAACAACAATATTCGATTATACCTATGGTGAGAGAAATGGTCAAACGAATACCGCAGCTTTTGGTTACGAAGAAACGGGAATTTCTCGTGGTAGCATCTTGACTGCGACTGGATTGTCTTCGGACAGAGTGGCTTCATTACCTGGTGCCTTGGTGGATGCAGGATTTACAGACTCGACAAGTTTCACTCGTCCGAACCAAATCAAACGAATCTACCAAACATACCAATTGCAAGCAAAGTATGAATTTACTGAGAAGTTTGCTCTCGGTTTTCGTTATGAGTATTTGGATGACAAACGTTACGGCGGTATCTTAGCAGTTAACCCTCCTCTCTGGAACGTTACTCCAGCAGATCGTTATGACCTACGTTTCCAAGATAACCTTGGTTCTAGACCAACTCCAAGTAACATAGGACAAATTAGAACGATTACTTTCACACCGACATACAACTTTACTGAAAACCTTCAGATCAAAGTGGATTTAAGACGAGACTATGGTCCTGGTAGCCAATTCGTTGACATCCATGGAAGACCTGCGTCCTACCAAAACGGAATCATCATCGGTGCCGTTGCAAAGTTCTAAGGAGAAAAAAATGAAACTGAACATAAACAAAACGATGGCAATGCTCCTCATCCTTCTCTCTGTGGGAACGATGTTTGCGGGTTGCAAAAACGAGGACAACAATGATAGAGGTATTAACACCATTTTGCTCTATCTTGTGAATGACCGAACAACTCCAGATGCAGATCAGATCGTTTGCTTTACTGCATACAGTTTGGCAAACTCCTGTGTCAGTGGTTCGCTCCAGCTCTTCAACCCTGGGGTTGGTTGTAGTAAGGTAACACTCGCAGGATTAGATGCGACTAAGGGAACTGCATCTGAGCAAATGGCAGCATTGAGAGAGTGTGTTAGGCTTGCTGTCAACGATCCGATCCAGCCTTGTAACATGCCACAATTTTCTTACCCAACTGCAGGTCAGGTTGTGACAAACTACATCAAAGCAAAATGCTCCGTTGCAGAGTATGCAATTGGATCAGCTCCGAAAACAAAACAAGATATCACAAGCCTCTTAAAATACTAATTAAGAGACTTTGTAGTATCAGATCAGGGAGAGAGAAATCTCTCCCTTTTTTTTTAATTGTGATCGAGTTTGTTCATCGGCTGGACATCACTCTTAGTTCCAGGTGAGAGGATCTTTCGAAAACCAGTTCCTTCCTCAACAGCAGAAGCAGGTTTGATATGTTCTACCTTTTCCACGAGAATCTTTCTAAAAATCACGGTCACTTTCTCATCAGGTTCAGATTCTGGGCTAAATTTAGAAACCGGTCTGTAATACTCCCAGTATATCCTTTCGCCGTAATATTTTATCTCATCAGGTTCACCTAAATAGTTTCTAACAAAAACATTGTTTTTGCCAGGCAACACGTCTTTGATGTCCTCACGTAATTTTAATCCAGCCAATTGTTCTTTCGAAAGAGAAGCAATCTGCTCTCGTCTTTTTTCTTCCGTGGTTTTTAATTCAGACTCTGATTTATCTAAGAATTCTTTGCACTTCAACTCGTCCTTGAAGGTGACCATACAATTTTGATAAAGTGCTTCTTTGTCTTTCATTTGTACTTCATTTGAGGATGCACATTGATTCAGCAATATGCCCGCACTTAGAAATAGAATAGATTTCATTGGATTCATAGGAAAACTCCTGATCTCATCATCCTCTGCTCATATCAATTTGAACAATTCTATTTTTTTAAGATAATTTTGTATTTTAATTGAAATATTTCAAGTTTGCTCGTCTTAATTTTACAGAATCATACAAGATGGCTAACTTCCTAAATCACCTAACGATACGTAAACGTCTATTGCTTTTACCAGCCCCATTGCTAATCCCTATTTTTTTCCTTCTCTATCTTTTAGTAGCCGAACAAAACAAAGCGATTGAGTTTGCTAGGGCTGAGCTTATTGGTCTAGATGCTCTTTTACCGATCAACCAAGTTAACCAAGACTTTCACCTACAGATGATTCCTGGTAGTGAAACCAAGATTCGTGCCAATGAATCGGTTGCAGCTAAGAAAGATCTGATTTTAGGTTCAGGCCTAATTCTAGAAAGCGATAAAGAGATGACGGAATGGATTTCTACGTCGAAAGCTGCAGAGAAGTTGGATATCGACAATACTCTCGCCTTTCTCTCGGCTACCCGCGCGATCATTCTTAAAGTGGGTGATAACTCTAATCTCGTTCTCGATCCAGACGTGGACACATATTATCTTATGGATGCGAGTTTATTCCGAATTCCAGATATGTTGATCGCAGTTGCGCGAATTAAAATCGTACTCCGAGAAGAATTGACAGGTGATCTTGGAAAAAATTCGAAATTTTCGGATACAAGCATCGCACGAATCAATATCTCCATCGAACAGATACGGAACAGACAAAAAGAAATGCGATTTGGACTCAGAAAATCTATCGAAGCGAATGCTTCCATTCGAGAGGCTCTCTCTAAAAGTGAAGCTGAGATCATTTTGCAGGGCGATGCTTACTTGGAAGATCTCAAAAACCTTTTACTTGCAGATCGAAAACCAACCGATATGCAAGAGGCATTTGCCCGCGTACAAAAAGGCGCTATATTTGGTCAGTTTGTTCAAGATGTAACGATGTTTCATCTTCGAGCTTTGATTGAGGCCCGCATAACACGATTTATCAATGCTAAAATTTCTTCACTTTTGCTCGTATTTGTATTACTTCTCGTCGCTACTGCATTTACGATCCTCATCATTCGAAGCATTAGTAAACCTTTAGAACAGGTATTAAAAAAAGTAGAAGAGCTTTCCAGTGGTGAAGCTGACCTTTCTAATAAATTACCAATACTCGGCAGGAATGAAATTGGTGACCTGGCACTTTCCATCAATCGGTTCCTACAAAAATTAAACCGCATCGTCATAAATTTAAAAGAATCGGCGAAGGAATCAGGGAAAGCGTCCACGAGTCTCAACAAAGACGCACTATCTGTTTCAGAATCGGCGACGGAACTAGCTGCCACGTCCGAGGAATCTGCTGCTGCTCTAGAAGAGTTGACTACTAGTTTTGAGTTGATGTTTGAATCAATCGGAAGTGAAACAAAAAATATCTTTAAAATCGTAAATGAGATGAAAGCCATTGAGGAATCCCATAGGAAAGTGGATTCAATGTTAAGTGATCTTGACAAACAATCTTCCTCCTCTTTCGATTTAGCAGAACATGGAAATGAAGCAGTTGGTAATACCAATACGGCAATGGGTGAAATTCGCGAAGTAACAAATAATATCGCAGGCATAGTTGATTTGATAAATGATATCTCAGAACAAACAAATTTGCTTGCTCTAAACGCAAGTATAGAAGCGGCAAGAGCAGGTGACGCAGGACGAGGGTTTGCCGTAGTCGCTGAAGAAATATCAAAGTTAGCTGACAAAACCAAAGACTCGGTCAAAAATATCAAACGACTCGTCGACCAAAGTAACACGGTTGTCAAAAACGGTGCCAATCATGTAGATGAAACCGTTTCCGCTCTTAGCCAAATATTAAATCAATCTGGAGAAGTGAAAAACTTTGTGATTAGGCTGAAGGATGAGATGACAGAACAATCAAAAAGTATGGTCGGTATAAATACGGAGCTGTCTGTTCTGAAAGATATGGCGGAAATGATCGAATTTTCTAGTAGAGAACAAAAAAGAGCTTCAGAAGACATGATGAACTCCATAAACAGTTTGTCAGGTGGTGCACAATCTTTAGCTACGAATGCTGAAGATCTAAAGGAGTTAAGCGAACAATTGAATCTCGTCTCACAATCCATCAATCAGGTTGCGGACGGATTCATTACAGAATAAGATTATCTTTTTCTTCTGCTCGTTTTGCGTTCAGAGCCGCCACCAGAACTAACGGTCGTTGATACTTGCGGTTTTGTTTGATTTTTCTTCACTTCATTGCCAAACAAATCGAGTTCCCCTCTAGTTTCTTGTCCGATTTTTTTGTATTCTTTTGGAGCATTTTCATTTACGGATTTTTTATCAGAATCCGAAACCTCGATACGAAGAAGAAATGAAATGACTTCTAATTTTAAATTTTCAACCAACTGATCGAAGAGTTTAAATCCCTGTAATTTGTATTCCACAAGGGGGTTTTTTTCGCCATAACCAACAGTCCAAATCCCTTCTTTTAAATGGTCCATAGCATACAAATGGTCTTTCCATCTATGATCCAAGATGTCTAAAAATACATTTCGTTCGATCGATTTCCAAATATCCGCCCCAATACTTTCCGTTTTGTTTTGATAGCCAGATCGGATAGCGGCCGCTACATCTTCAAAAAGTTTTAGTTGTGGGTTAGATTCCTTTCTATAATTTTCGATCGTAAAACTCGACTCAATGCCCAGTGAACTTAACCATTCCTCAAGGTCCTGGATCATCCAGCTTCCTGTATTGTTTCCCTCGCAGTGAATGATGATTTGGTTCTCTGCCACTTCTTCGATAAATTCCAAAATTTTATCCGACATGGATTCTTTTTCAAGCAGTTCATTCCGAATGCCGTAAATATAGATTCTTTGGCGATTCATAACATCATCATATTCTAATAAATGTTTTCTGATATCAAAGTTATGACCTTCGACTCGCTTTTGAGCCCTGGCAATCGCATTGGATACCATCGGATGTTCCAATTCCTGGCCTTCGGGCATTTTTAAGGTATCCATAATACGCGCAATCCGATCAGATCCAAAAATTCGCATCAAATCGTCTTGGAGTGATAAATAAAATCTTGAGGAACCTGGGTCCCCTTGTCTTCCAGATCGTCCGCGCAATTGGTTGTCGATCCGACGAGATTCGTGTCTTTCGGAACCAATGATGTGGAGTCCACCTGCGGCGATTACAAGATCATGGTCTTTTTTCCATTTTTTTGCAGAATCAAGAATATCATTACAAATCTTTCGAATTTCTGAATTCGCGATTTGAGAAAGCGATGTTTCCGACTCATCGAACTTTTGTTTGATGAGAAGTTCTCGGAAATAATAGATTGGATCCATTTCAGATTTCGAGTGGATATTTAGTTTAGCAGCTTTTTCATCTAATAGTTCCAATTCTTCTTTATATTTGGCAGCACCACCAAGTACGATATCCGTTCCTCGACCTGCCATATTGGTAGCAATAGTGATTGCTCCAGGTTTTCCAGCATTCGCAACAATTTCGGATTCCCTTTCATGTTGCTTCGCATTTAATACGTTATGTGCAAGTCCATTGGCTATAAGTAGTTTTGAAAGGACTTCCGACTTTTCAATGGAAATCGTACCAACAAGAATCGGTTGTTTATTCGCCGATCGATCTTTGATGTCCTTGATAACAGCATCGAATTTTTCTTTTTCTGTTTTATATACTCGATCGGCATGGTCTTCACGTTTGACCTTGACGTTGGAAGGTATGACAACAACATCCAAATTGTAGATTTTTTTAAATTCTTCTGCTTCTGTATCTGCCGTTCCCGTCATACCAGCTAATTTTTTATATATTCGAAAATAATTTTGGAATGTAATCGAAGCTAACGTTTGTGATTCTCTTGCAATAGGTACTCCTTCCTTTGCTTCGAGCGCTTGGTGAAGTCCATCAGAATAACGACGGCCTTTCATGAGTCGACCTGTAAACTCATCTACAATGATTACTTCTCCACTCTGCACCACATAGTCTTTGTCTTTATAAAAAAGTTTATGTGCTTTTAGAGCCTGGCTCACGTGATGAACTAACTCTATATTGTCCGCATTGTATAAATTTTCTACTCCGAGAAGTTTTTCAACATGGTGAACACCTGCTTCGGATAGGATGACATTTTTTGCTTTTTCATCGACTTCATAATCCTCCCCTTCTGTAAGTTTAGGAATGATTTTATCTACTTTTAAATACTTATCTGTAGACTCTTCTGCAGGTCCAGAGATGATTAGAGGAGTTCTTGCTTCGTCCACTAAAATCGAATCGACTTCGTCCACAATTGCAAAGTTATGTGTTCTTTGAACTTTATGTTCCGCATAGGAAACCATATTATCACGAAGATAATCGAAACCAAATTCGTTGTTTGTTCCATAAGTGATATCTGCTGCATACGATACTTTCCGTTCCTCGTGATCCATATCGTGTTGTATCACACCAACCGAGACCTTTAAAAAATCGTAAATAGGGCGCATCCAATTGGCATCGCGTTTCGCCAAATAATCATTTACCGTGACAACATGTACACCTTCACCTGACAGAGAATTTAAATAGATAGGTAAAGTGGAGGTAAGAGTTTTTCCTTCTCCCGTTTTCATTTCTGAAATATTTCCCCAATGAAGTGCAATCCCACCCATCATTTGCACATCAAAATGTCTCATACCCAAAGTTCGATAGGCTACCTCTCTTACAGTGGCAAAGGCTTCTGGAAGAATATCATCTAAGGTCTCACCTTTTGTAAGTCTTTCCTTAAAAAGTGATGTTTGGGCGGAGAGAACCTCGTCGCTCATTTCACGGATTATAGATTCATGGGAATTGATGGTCGAAACAATAGGCGAGAGTTTTTTTAAATCTCTTTCGTATTTGCTACCGAAAAGTAAGGTTAAAATTTTTTGAAACATAAGTTTTCCATTAAGTATTTAAAATATTGCGAAAAATAATTCTGGCATTCTTTTCCATTTCTTTTTGTTTTGCGGGAATATCGGTAAAATCACCTTGGCTTCTAGCAATAAAGCTTTTCTGTTTTTCGCGCCAAACATCTATCATTGGCAAGGTGGGTTCAAGATGCATTTGAAACGCGTATGCCTTATTTTCTAACGCAAACATTTGGTTTTTGTAAATATTGCTCTCTAAAAGATGAGTTGTTCCATTAGGAATAGTAAATGTATCTTCATGTAGATGAAATGCTTGGATTTCAGTTTCGGAGATACCAGAAAAGATAGGATGCGAAGGGTCCTTAATTTTTACAGGGGCAAAGCCGACTTCTGGGCCTTTGTCCCCGACAGAAACATTTCCGCCTAAAACTTTCGCGATGATTTGAGACCCAAGACAGACTCCAATCAACTTTCTTCCATTAGCCGAAAGCATACTTTTCACCAAATCATAGTAAGGTCTAAAAAAAGAATCTAATTTAGGATCAATGACAGATTGTGGACCACCTAACAAGACAATCAAATCAAAATTTAGATGAGCCTCTCGCATCAATTGGATTCGATGGTCGTATGCATTGTGAAAGCTGACTCTGTATCCGTTTTCACGAAGCACAGATTCTAAAATACCAGGACCTTCACAGTCTATAAAACGGATACATAAAGCTCTCATAACGAACTCATTCCAAATTCATGCCGAAAGAAATTTACCTTCGGATCTTTTTTTATTTCTTCTAAGTTGGACTCTTCCGATATCGATCCGACAAAGTTATAATAGAGTCGCAATGGTTTTGTTTCAAAAAGTAACGTTTCGGGTGTTCCCGTTACTAGAAAATCTTCCTTCACTTCAAATGGAGGTTTCATAAATAAGATTGGGAGTAGGATCTTTCGATCTTTGACTTCTTTCTCCATCCTCACCTTTGCTTTTGCGAAAGCTTCCCCCCATGCAACTGTCCTCGGAAGGTCAGGGATGATTTGGTATGGGTCTACTACCAGGTATAAGATTTTGTTTGGAAACTTGGTTTGTATCTCGGTATGGAGGTAATTGAGAGTCGGAATTTCTTTCCAACATGGAACACAATCGGGAGAATAGACATTGAGTGCAATGAGCTCTTTGTCCAAATTGTTTAAGGAGACGGATTTACCGTCTAGACCGACCGCTTGCCAATCTGACTCCCCAAAATAGGAGGACTTAGACGGGGCGCAATTTCCGATCAAAAGGAGAAAAAAAAGACAGAGGGCGGGGAAAAATGTATGTCCCATTGGGTTTCTTTCCTTCCATGCTTCTCCATAGAACAGCTGTGTAAAGTCCGTTTTCGAACTTTACCTTGACACTAGAGCCGATTCTCCCAGACTGGCGTAACATTCCATTCCTATCTCTGGGGAATCCATAAAAATGAGCCAATCGCACAAAGAAGACTTTGATATCGTATCCTTAATTGAACTCTGCCGGGAAAAAAAATACGAAACCTGCGTGGCTGGATTCGGTGCCATCGACAAAATCGAAAAAATCACCCTTCCTAAGAAGCTTAAAAATCGTAAGCTTACAGTACAAGCACTTTATGCCCTGACAAATGATGTCATCCAATGGAAATATCTCTCCAAAGAAGAACGAGACAAAATCCAAGAGGAAAAAGACAAAATTGCTGGGGTTTCCTCTACGCAAGGAACTTCATTTGCTCCCCATGCAGAAGAAGATATCGATGAAGATTTTATCCCTGAAGAAGAAGCGAAGAAACCTGAGTCCCTCGACGAAGATGGTTTCGAAGACGAGTTTGGCGACGATGAAGAAGAAGAGGATGACGACGACGACGACGATTTTGACGACGACGACGATGATTCGGACGATGATGAAGAGGAAGAGGACTAAGAGGTTTCTCCATTCCCTTTGAATCGGTCTTTTCAGAAGGCCAACTCTCTAACTTTTTTAACCCCCTAACAAACACGTATTTGCATTCAAATTTGGACCCTTCAAAAGAAGGGTCTCGTTTTATCAGCTCACTTCCAAAGGCAACTCCGACTATTCTCTGTTTCTTGGGACTGGGTGCCCTCTTCCATTTAGAACAATATCTATCCCTTCCCTCACTGACTAACCAGCCGATAATTCTTTGGGAACCGATAGAAGAAATCGCAGAGAATGAAGCTTTTAAAGATAAGTTGCATCAGATTTTGGCTCAATTCGAAATAAAAAACATACCATATTTATTCCTAAAATCAGGACAGGAACCAGCGGAATGGAAAAAACAGTTAGATGATTTTTTGCGACTAACGAGTATTTTATCTTTTTCGATACTTCCTTTTCCTAGTTATACGAGACATGTTCCACAAAAAATTCAATATTTTTCGGAATTTTTAAACCAATTTTTAAATCCGTTGCCTGCGACAAATTTATTGACCATCGCACACTTTAAACGGGTATGGACGCAAAATTATCTTAAAAATTTTGAGCTAATGAAATCCAGATTGGAAAATACATTTTGGCTATCAGGGATCCATTTTGGACAAAAAATTCCCATTTTTGTGGGTGCCAGTCCGTTACTCGAAACTCAAATCACTGATTTAAAAAATGATCGTGGTAAGTTTTTTCTTTTTTCCTCGGACACGGCCATTCAATTTCTCCTTTCGGAATCGATAACACCCGATGTGATACTTTCCTTTGATTCTGGGAGGGGGACCTTGTATCATTTTTTACCTAATATTCCAATTACTATCCCCATCATTACTTGGTTAGGTGGTCTATCGAATCTCTATTCATTAGGAAATAAAATTTTCATCGCGAATACGAATTACCCTTTAGATCAAATTTTAGAAACAAGGCTGAATTCACTATGGCCTTACCTTAAAAATCCAAGTCTAAATGTGGCCGGAATAGGAAAATCATTGGCAGCACTCGGAGCGGCAACAAAGTTCGTGTTATCTGGCGTAGATTTTAAAGATGATTTTGGTAAATCTCACTGCCGTGGAACAGGGTATGAAAACTACCGCTTACCAAACGTTATGCGAACTAATACTTGGGAATCCTTAAATCAATCTCGCTTGTACTCAAAAAAAGCAGGGAAAAATAGATTGGCCGAAGGGAAACTATGGGAACGCTCAGATTCAATGGAGGTTGTCAGTTTAGAGAAAGTAAACAATCACATTCCAATTCAAGAAACAGGGAAGGAAAATGAGGGGACAATTTCTCTTTTAGGTTTTAAGGGATTTCCCGAACTTAACATCGATGACTGGGAAAGGGCTTTCCAAGAATTTCCAGACGTCATCTCAAGTGGAACATTTCGGAAGTGGTATTCCGCTTAAGCTCCAAACAAAATAGGGATTTCACTCAAATTCCATTCTGCTTTTTCTTGATTCGCTGGCTCTGATGGCATTCTAAACTTTGGCTGTTTTTTGTTTTTAGATTCTGCCATCGATTTCAATATGTTTTCCAATCTTTGTTCCATCAATTGATGAAGCTCTTCTCTTTCGTTTGTTTCATTAGCGATCATTGTTTTACTCCCAATTGAGAACAGGATAACAAACCCCTAGGACAAATCTCAGCATATACCTAAAAAAAATAATTCTATTGCACTTCCTCAAATACGATTTACAAGAGTGTTTTAATACGAAAGGGTAGTAACAGTGAATTTTCAAGAAATCATAGGACAATTGGAGACTGCCAAAGAGTCTCGTATCAATTACTACTTTGTCACAGAAGAGCAGAACCAAGAGATATATGCGCTTCTCGTTCACGTGATGGGCTACATGGATAAACTTTATCTTGTAGAAGTAGTTTTTACAGTTTTAAAAGAACTGTTAATGAATGCCAACAAAGCGAATGCCAAAAGAGACTATTTTGCTCGCGAAAAACTAGACATCCAAAATCCCAAGGACTATGCCAAAGGGATGTCTATGTTCCAAGAAAACATCATTCTAAAATGGAGTGAACAGCTAGAACATTTAGACGGTGGGAATTTTTATATCAGTCTACTGATGAAAGTAGATGGAAAAAACATTCATTTTGCAGTTGAAAATAATGCTCCAATCACTTCAGAAGAATTAGCACGCGTTAACAAACGAATCGAAGTTGCTAAAAATTATAATGATTTAGCGGATGCTTTTGCAGATGTTTCTGATAGTACAGAATCTGCTGGATTGGGATTGGTTTTGATCCAATTACTACTAAAAAATTCTGGCATAGGCTCTGAAAAATTTCGCATTCATACAAACGATAAATTGACTCGTGCAACACTTACAGTTCCGGAAGTCACTACTCCTTTAGAAATCACGACAAACCTAAAAACAAAAATTCTAAATGAAATCGATGGTCTACCGCCGCTTCCTCACTCACTCACAAAAATCATTCAGCTCTGTAACAATCCAGACTCGGATTTGAATATGATCGCGTCAGAGATCGAGAGAAATCCTGCTCTCTCGGCTGACCTTTTAAAATTATCGAACTCCGCGTTCTTTGCAAACCGAAGCCAAGTTGGTTCTATCATCCAAGCCGTAAAAGTTGTGGGTTTAAAAAACTTACGCAATCTTTTGTACGTATCAGGTGTGCGTAAAATTATGGATGGCCAATATGGGAAGATGATGGATGTATGGGAACATTCCAATCGTTGTAGTTATTATGCAAGAAGACTCGCATCTGAACATAGCGTTACTAATAAAGTAGTCGATATTATTGCTGTCAGTGCTTTGTTACATGACATTGGAAAGTTCTTACTTCTCTCTGTGGATAGATCTTTCTTTAAAAAAATCGAAACCTACCAACGCGGATCTGACTCTGGTAACTCTACCCTATTAGAAGAAATGGCCATTGGACTGAGCCACCCTCAGTTAGGCGCACTTCTTGCCGAAAAATGGGAATTCCCTGCGGATCTGAAAGTCGCGATCGAATACCACCACAAACCTTTTATGGCTCCTGCTGATTTACGAGATCTGGTAGAAATGGTCTATATGGCGAATATGATGAGTGACTTCCAAGAATCAAAAAAAGGTTTTTATGCCATTGACAAAAACCTTCTCGCGAAGTACGGATTAGATGACAAAGAAACTTTCACCAAAGCAGTAAAAAAAGTCGAGACAGCCTACAAAGCTACGAATGCCTGAAATTCTTCGTTTTGAAGAAATCAACCTGTTTCGGAATGAAGTCCAGATATTAAAGGACTTTTCTTTTTCTTTAAACTCAGGTCAAAGTTTGGCAATCCTGGGACGCAACGGTGCTGGGAAAACGACTCTCATCAATCTTTTGTTTGGTTACCTTTGGCCTACCTCCGGCAAAATATTTGCGTTTGGAGAAGAATACGGAACCGCTCCCCTCTCTCCCCTACAGGAAAAAATTGGGTTTTTACAATCTTCACACCAAGAACATTTAACCCAACGAACGTTAACAGTTCTCGAAGTCCTCATCACTGGGATACATAAAACTCTCGGTCTTTATAAAGACATCACAACTGAAGAAGAAAAATTAGCCCTAGACTTATTGAAATCGTTGAATTTAGAATCTAAAGCCAATTTACGTTATTCCCATCTATCTTCTGGTGAAAAAACGCAGGTACTACTTTTAAGAGCAATGGGTCCTGGAATCGAACTTCTTGTATTGGATGAACCTACGGCTGCCTTAGATTTTACAGCAAGATATCAGTTTGAGCGGGCATTAATAAAAATCAAAGAAGAAAGACCTTTACTAACAAGAATCTTGATCACACACAGAATTGAAGAAATTCCAGATGATTTTGATATGGTGATGTTAGTCGGAAAGGGTGAACTATTTCGATTTGGGAAAAAATCAGAAATTTTATCGAAAGAAAATCTTTCCGAACTGTACGAATTGCCCTTAGATGTTCACTTCACAAACCAAAGATATTTTCTCTCTAGTTTGTGAGTGATTGGCTTTCAGCAATTTTTAGTATTTAGATCTTTCCAGAAAATCCGTGGAGCTACATCCAACACTGCCGACGTCGGTGATGTTTTTATCTGCCGAGATACAGAATATTTTCCACCATCGATTCGAATGATTTGGGTTAATGGAGTAATTTCTAACTTCACCAACCGAACCTTTGAACACTCGAACATTTGCAGCTGAAATTCCCATATTTGCTTCACCTGACCAGTTGTAGATGCTATAAAATCTCACTGGTTGAGACCAAATAGAGCCCTTTAGCGTGATTGTTTCTGGGCCATAACCAGTTGTGATATCATAATCTAGTTCACCATTCCCAGCGCCAAGTGGTGCTTTGCGGTTCCAAACGATTCTCGCGCCACTATCCGTTGGACTATATTGGACATGAGAATCTAAGTCTCGAGGTCTCGCACCCCAAGATAAAACAATTCTCATTTCATTTTCACCTAATACTGGTGAAACTAAAATATTTTGATTAGCTGGAGTTTCCGAACCTGCCGCAACGACAGTTTTAAAAGTTGTCGAATAGACTTCCACAGAACTTGTACAATTTCCACGTTTTCCTGACCCTGAGACTTCCAGAGTATAATTTCCAGGTGGAACGTTTGGGATAGCATAAGAACCGTCAGTTGCAGTTTTTACGGATGCGATCGTGACACCATTTCCATCTATCGCATATGGTCCAGATTTTACATTCACACCTGGTCGAATACGAGCCGTTAGGTCACATACTCCTGTATTGTAAAGAGCCGAAAGTGCTCTACCAGAAATAGCGGCAGGAGTCTGCGTACCAGGAACGAAGGTAATAATATCAAAGTTAGTCGTTGCATCTGGTTGGATGTCGACGATTCCCTCTACACTTTTATATCCACTGGCAACAAATCGAATCTTCCAACGTCCTGCGTTGATATTAAAAATCGCATATTGGCTGGCATTCGTAAATGTCGTGGAACCAGATGCAATCGATGCTGGTTGAACGCCAGTCGTTGGACGAATGGTCCCCGTATTCGGATCGACTACTTCTAGAGAATAAGTTCCTGTAAAAGCAAATCCTCCAGGAGTTCTTACGGATCCAGAAAGATGGCCTCGACCATTATTGGTAATGATGGGAGTATTTACAGATACGACTCCTCCGCCTGATCCAACTTCTACGGGGAAATATGTTACAATCCCATTTTTTTCTACACGGAGACTGTATACACCTTGTGGGACGAAAAGAAATGAATAAGAGCCATTTGCTTGTGAGGTCAAACTGCCAATAATTTGGTCTTGGCCAGATTGTCTGAGCATCGGAACAGAACAAACATTATTGTCAAACATACCAGAACAATCTCGTCTAACATCGGCGACAAAGTTTCCATTATCAAATCTACCTAATGTCAAAGTGGCACCAGCCACGGCTGATGTCGAGATTGCATCTGTTACAGTTCCACTAACCGTAGCACGGACATTGTGAACCGCAGTTCCATTTAATGTAAATGTCACAGGTGTCGATGCATAAAGATTCGAGGCAACACTTGAATTGTCTAAGCTTAGAGAGGTGCTGGACAAATAACTTGCTCTGGGACTAGAAACAGTCGTATCCACCACGATCAATTGGTAAGAAGACTGTCGAAAATTGTATTGGTTTCCTGATACAACATGAATGGATGCATTCGGATCATCATCGATTGCGATGTTATTTGCGTTCGCAAGAGTGGATGCTCCGCCAGTCGCCAATGTTTGCAGTGCATAGCCGACTCGTTGTGTATCCGAGGTCAATCCTTGTGGCAATGTCACTACATAAGAATTTCCATTGAACGCAAAACCTCCAGCGGAAGTGATAGCAATATGCGCGAGGGCAGAACCGCTTGTTGTCGTGTTTCCTAAAAGTACCACATAAAGTCCAGATTGGTTAGTATGCAGGGATGGATTAGTAGGCGCAGTATCTCGAACAGATATGGTTCCGCTAATCTGTGATCGATTTGTGATCGAAACCATGGAAATGTTACCGGCGTTAAAGTCATTTCCATTTAAGACAATACTCCGTGGATTTGACGAACAAGGAACACCATTGGATCCGCACCAATTTTCGAAGCCTGGTGCCGAGATATAATAAGCCCAGGTTCCAGCTGCTGCTGTAAAAAACACTTGGTTGTCGGAGGAGCGAACTTCATAAACTTTATTGCCCCAACTTGCATAATTCCAAGGACCAGATCCTTGGCTGGCAATCAAACAGGAAGTCGTTGGTGTGATCGCACAACTGCAAATAGAAGGGGAAGATCCTGGACTTACTGCGCAGTTAACACCTGCAACACCACTTAACGCTTCCATTATCCAAAGTCTTATGCCATTCCCAATTTGAGGATCAGTTAATAGATAAGCAAGATTTGAAGGCGGCTGTGTTCTGTCTGGTCGAAAATTTATAACGGAGCCAGAAATATGTGCGCCATTTCCATCTTTCACATAACCAACAACATTCGATGGCCGAGCCACAATTCCGATAGGTGTCGAAAGCGTTACTACTTTGTTTCCACCGTTTGGAGCTGGCGTAAATAGAAACGATTGCGAAACTGTAAAAAAATTAGGTCCCGAAACTTCGATGTAATAGACACCAGCGGGAAGCCCACTGGCGCTCAATTGAAATGTTCCGTTGCCATTACGTGAAGTACTATCTACTACGGCCCCCAGCTCATTTTTTAATTTGATCGTAAAGGAAGTAGTGGCATCTGAAGACACAGCTCCATTTCGAATGGAAGCATTGAGAGTGATGCTACTTTCAGTGGCCGCTAACCATTGTAAACTTGTATCACCTAAACTAACCAATGTGGTAAGAGCCGGATTTGTGCCTTGGAATGTAAAATGGATATTTTCGGTTGTGGTTGCAAATGTTTGACCATTTGTAGATACAGAAGATCCATCATAAACAATTGAATAATTTCCATTTGGTAAATTTGAAAGATTCAAAACATAGCTACCGTCACCGGCACTGGTTGTAGAAGCGACTACATTGCCCTCAGAATCTTTTAATACAACGGAAATTCCCACTAGACTTCCGCTAGGGATAGTGACTCCATCTCCGGAGAAACCAGGTGTAGAAATCGATCCAGCAATGGATGCAGGCCCTGATGTATAATACAACCTTTCGGCCATTAGGTTGCCAACAGAAACGGATGTAAAACCGGCTTGTGTTGGATCAAAAAGAAAACTGAAATCTTGGTAAGTATAATTCAAACCATTGCCCGTATTGATTAGGACCCTGTAGTTGTTATTCGGAAGATTATCTAACGAAAAAGTAAAAGTTCCATCCGCATTTGCGGCAATCGAACTAACCAAAGTATACCCACTGCCATTGGCAACTTCGATGCGCACAATGATTTGTGAGAGATCTAAACAATTAGGTGCCGAAGGTGCGCCAGGAAGTCCACATGTATCGGTAGAATTCACACCATTAGCGGTAGGAACAATCGTCCCCGTAATGCGAGCAGGGCCAGAAGTCGGGACTTCTTGTACTGCTGTGTTTTCCGGAACGCCCCCACTACCAGTTGTAGAAACTGAATCGTTGGAGGAAGGTAGCGCCACTCCGTTTGAGTCGCTGGCGGTAGCTCCTTCGGCAGAGGAACTTCCACCCGCTCCCCCAGCCCCAAGTAAAAACCAGAAGGGCGCTGATTTTGATTTGCCAGAACAACCAATTAGAAAAAAAGAAAAGATCAATACGAGAAGAGATATCCCTCGAAAATACATAAATTCACCTCAAAAATGTTCGCTTTCATTTTAAAATTTGTTAAGGGAAATGCCTAAACCTTCTCCTTAGCTTTGCTAGATATAGAAACGAATCGTTCCGAATTCAAACATTTTTTGACTTTTGTGGCGAAATTTATTGCTTTTTATGTCGTATAAACTTATTTTTTTCCATTTTCCTTATGAGAATTAAGTTTCTTTTCTAACTTTTCCTCCTCTGATAGGGATTTAGATGGTAAACCCCACCTCCGATTGGTCCGATCTGAAACTTTTGCTCATCCCCTTTACCTATGGTTTTGTGGGTTGGGTGACCAATTGGTTGGCTCTAAAAATGACGTTTTATCCAATAAAATTTTGGGGCATTCCGCCTTATCTCGGTTGGCAGGGAATCATACCGAGAAAGGCCCACAAAATGGCGAGCAAATCGGTCGATACAATCACGGGAAGGCTGATGAACATCCAAGAAGTGTTTAACAGAATTGATCCGGCGAGAGCGGAACAGGAATTCCTTCCCTCATTGGAAGCTTCGATTCGGGACACAATGGAACAATTTGTGAACACGATTGATCCTAAAATCTGGCCACTCATTCCAGAAGTAGTTAAACAAGAGTTATATCACAAAGTAAGAAGGGAGTGTGGTTTTACGATAAGGAATGTTATCCGAAAATTACAGGCTGATATCACAACACTCTTTGATGTAAAAACTTTGGTGCTAAAAAAACTTTCTGGTGATAATGTAAGCTTAGTTGTATTACTTTTCCAAGAAGTCGGAGCACCAGAATTTAGATTCATTGAAAGATCGGGGTTTTATTTTGGCTTTCTTCTGGGTTTAGTACAAATGGTTTTTTTCTATTTTTTTCCTGTTTGGTGGTCTCTTCCTCTGCAAGGTGTTATCGTCGGATATCTAACAAATTATTTAGCATTAGAAATGATCTTTCGACCACTCCTTCCAAAAAAGATTTTTGGAATATTTTCTTACCAGGGATTATTTTTAAAGAGGCAATCAGAAGTCTCTCATTTATATGCAAAACTAGTTGCGCAAAAAATTTTAACGCCAAAAAATATTTTACAAGAACTTATTTTTGGAAAGGCAGCTGAGGAGATTTTAAATTTAGTTCGAGAGGCAATTATCAAACAAATTGATCAGCTTTCTCTTCTCGCAAAACCATTGCTATTTGCCGTTGGTAAACTCGATAATTATGAAGCTGTCAAAGAACAAATCGCACTAAAAATGTCTGAACATGCGATAGCGAACTCTTCTCAATTGGAGGATTATTTGGGAGAAGCACTCCAATTGGAAAAAACTATGGGAGACAGAATGGCAGCTCTTCCGCCTAAAGAATTTGAATCAATTTTACGTTCCGCATTCCAGGAGGACGAACTTTTGCTGATTCTTGTTGGTGCAGCACTTGGAGCTCTCGTCGGATTTTTTCAAATCTATATCTTGTAATCATTGTTATGAAAAAGAAGACTATTTTAATCACAGGAGTCTCTGGGGTAATCGGCAGAAGGTTAACAGAAAGATTACTTGATAAATTCAAAGTGATCGCGCTCGGCTCCGAATACAGTCGCATACCAGAAAACATTCGATATCATAAAAATTTTAAATTTTATGAGAAAAATTTTTTAAAAATTCAGAATGTATCTGAACTGGGGATAGATGAATCTGTCGATGTCATTTTGCATTTAGCGGGTGTTGTATCTGGTTCGAAAACCAGCGAAGCGGAATATTTTAAAATCAATTCGGAATCGACGAAAATCTTAATTGAACTGGCAAAAACGAAAAAAGTTAAGGCTTTTGGTCTTGCAAGTTCTGTTTCCGTTTACGGGTATCAAAAAATTCCGATCCAACTAACAAGCGATCGATTAGGTGTTTCTGTTTATGCCCGATCAAAAATCGCTGCTGAAAATTTTTGTCTGTCTAGTCCTGTTAACTACTCCATTTTTAGAATTGCATCGGTATACGGCTTCGGTTCCAAAAGCTTTGTTTCGAAATTGTTTATTCTTTTTAAAAAAGGAGTCTATCCAGCCCTGAAACAGGAGACACAAAAATCCATACTGCATATAGAGGATGCCGTCCAAGCGCTACTAAGTTGGATCCAACAAGTTTGCGATGGAAAAACAACTAAAAATGTTTATGTCCTATCCCACCCTGAATCTGTTTCCGTTGCAAAAGTCATTGCAGAGTTCCGTAGTCAAAACAAGTCGAGATTTCGTGGTCTACGACTGCCTGTTCTCCCCGTTCTGATTCCTATTTTTAATGTCTTTTACCATCTAATTCGAAAAATACAAGGCATCCCATTTCATGAGTCTCCACTCGACCCGTTGTTGTTTTCCATAGAAGTCCACGATCCTGATTCTTGGCAAAAATTGGGAATCAACCCAAAATGGGACTTGCGAAAAGGAATCGCAGAGTATAAATAATGAGAGGGTAGACTGCCGATACTTAAGAAGATGAAAAAGTATAAAATTCTAGTTCTCTTAGCTCTCATTTATTCGCATTCCGTTTTTGCGGGAACATGGATTGAGGACTCCCTCGGATTTGCTTTTGAGTTTCCTAGAGGTTGGTCAAAGGCCGTCCTAAGAAACGCAGAAACTGCACGCATTCAATTTGCGAAATCTAATCGAGATGCCATTTTACAAATAGATATCGTTAGGCGAACTAAAGATTATGATTTAGATAGATTCATAGAAGAAACAGTAGATACTTTTTTAAAGAGATATCCTGACCTTAAAGTCGTAAGAGAAAAAATCTTAGAAGAAGAAATGCAGGGATTTGATGAGTCGGTATTTTTAGTAATGCATTATACCGAGAAAAAGGCGGTCATCTCTAATCGCTTTCTTTTTCACAAAAAAGGAAATATGTATTACGTTTTGCAGGCAAAAACGGCACGTATACGGTATCAAAATTATTCTCGCGATTTTGACATGATCATGAAAACCTTCAGAGCAGAACCTAAAATTCGCTACCGTTGGCGGAATGATAGTTTGGCATATCTCGATCCTGTCCGTGATGAAAAGGCGATTCAATACATTTCTATCACCATTCGTCCGATTGATTCCTATCCTACTGATAAACAACAGTCGAATGTCCAGAACGATAACTGGTTAAACTCTGTAGATAATTTCAAAAACCCGTTTTCAGAGGATTCAGATTTACCCTTGTCCCAACCTAACACTGATGATATGATTTCTCCGCCTAAGAATTCCGACAAAGACAAAAAGCCTTCTTCTGATACCGTGATACCGGAGACGAATGGTCCCCTCATAGCGCCTGAGACAAATCCGATTTAGGGAAGCACAAAATGATGAGGAGAAGATGAATTGGTTAGAGATATTTCGTCCTCGAAAAACCACAAAACTCATTAGTGAAAATGAGCTTTTTGATCGAAATTTGCAATTTATTTCTGGTGGTGCATTTTTAGCCATTTTTATCAATTTCATTCACATTCTCCTCTTTGTTTCAAGTTTGGAATCTTCACAAGGTAAAGAATATTTTTGGAGGATGGGCATCATCCTTTCTCATGGTTTTTCTCTGATTTATTTTTTAATCATTGGCATTATTCTAAACAGTTATATTTCCAATAAAAAGATTAACAAAGAGTATATTAAATTTATATTTATACTTACCTATATCGTCCTTGTTTCTCTTGGAGTTTCATTGACTATTTTAGACCAAATCGTTACAAATTCGATTTCGCCTTACATGTTTTCATCAGTATGTTTGCCTTTTTTGATCTTGATAAATCCTCGTGTCATGAGCACGATTACGTTAATTGGCTTTTCGATTTTATATTTTTTATTTCCCCTTACCCAATCCAATCCTGATATCGTTTTATCAAACCGGGTGAATGGATTCTCTTTTGCTGGAATGGGTATTTTTTTATCCATTTTTATGTGGAACAACGTTGTTGACCGATTCGCTCAGGCCCGCGTCATCCAAAAACAGAAAGAAGATTTAGAAGATAGTTATAAACTTTCGATAGAAGCAAGAGAAAAACTAAAACTTGCTAACCTAACAAAAGATAAATTTTTTTCAATCATTGCTCACGATCTTCGCGGTCCATTCGGGTCCATATTTTCTTTTGCGGAGGTTATGGAATCCGAGGTTCATAATCTTTCTAAGGAAACTATTTTAGAATACATCGGGATGATCAAATCTTCTGCGAAAAATACTCATTTACTTTTAGAAAATTTATTGGATTGGGCAAATGCACAAACTGGACAAATTGTATATTCTCCTTCCAATTTTTTAATTACAGAGGTTATCGACTCTATTTCTAATCTTATGCGCGGAATGGCACAAAAAAAGAATATACGCTTACTTACGCCTAAGATGAGACCTATTGAAGTATTTTTAGATAAAAAAATGATCGAAACGATTTTGAGAAATATCATTTCCAATTCGATTAAGTTTACTCCTTTTGGTGGAGAGATTGATATCCAACTAACAGTATTGAATCAGAAAATTCAAATTCAAGTGACTGATTCTGGAATCGGTATACCTGAGGAGACTTTAGATTCTATATTTAGAATTGATCGTACGGTTACATCTAGAGGAACGAGCGGAGAGATTGGCTCAGGCTTAGGGATGGTATTAGTAAAGGAATTTTTAGATAAAAATAATGGTGAAATACGTATTCTTAGCAAACTCGGGAAAGGGACAGAGATTACATTAGAATTTCCGAATGTATTATGATGCGAATTTTGAATTTTGATTCAATCCTAGGAAAAGAACGTAAATTTTAATGAATTTAAAAATCGACGTACACGAAACGAATGTCTGACTGGTGAAGAAGAAAGATTTTTATGTCCGCTTTTAAAAAACCACTTCCTCTTAAAATATTCTCCAATGAAAATCAGAATCGGGAAATCTTTTTAAAATGCTATTTTGAGTCCATGGAACCTTCTTATATGAAAGTCTTTGTCGATAAGGAGAAGGTCCCGTTCGATTTAGGAACCGATTTGTCCATTGAATTTATTGTCTCTTCTTACCTTTACCAATTTGATTCCGCTCTTCTATCTGAGGTCCAAAATGGATATATCCTCATCCGAAAACCTAAGGTGATTTATAAAAAGTCTCTCTAGTTTTTAAAAGTCCCAATTTTAAAAACTTGTCAAATTTAGAATTATTCTATTTCATTAGAAAAATCATCTTTCGAATTCTTTTTGGAGTCACATATGGAAAATTTAGATTTTAACGCCCTGTTGCTATATTCAGTTCGCTGGACTCATTATGTAGCCGGTGTTTGTTGGATTGGTTTACTTTATTTCTTGAACCTGGTAAACGTACCTGTTCAAGGCAAATTAGATGCGGGTGTAAAAAAAGCCCTTACCCCGGAACTTATGCCACGCGTACTTTTTTGGTTCCGTTGGGGCGCCATGGTTACCTTTCTTTCTGGTCTTACTTACTATGCACTTCTTTTCGAAAAGGGTGGACTTCGAACTTCTAACCCGAGTTGGACGGCTTGGATTCTTCTTGGAATGCTCCTTGGTTCCATTATGTGGTTTAATGTTTGGTTTGTGATTTGGCCAGCGCAAAGAAAGATTATCAACGGTGTAAAATCTGGAAACCCAGCTGACGCTTCGATCCCAAAACGGGCGCTTCTATTTTCTAGAATCAACACGTTTCTATCAGTACCGATGTTATTCTTTATGGGTTTTGGAAGACATGTTGGAATGAGTGTTCCTTTTCTTTCTTTGGACGGGCTCGTCGTCGTTCTCTTTGCAGGAATTATTGGTACCGCAGTAGTTTGGTTCGCGATCAAACAATCAGGAACCATCAGCACCGAAGTCTAACTCTCACTCTCTACGACACTTATGAAATTTATTTTCTAAGTGTCGTAGAAGGTTTGCCATTTAGGTCGATGGCAGTGAAACATACTCTATAGACCTCCATGGATTCTTATATTCCTTATCCCATTCCCACAATTCCAGAAAACCCGGATGTTTGGCAATATTTCTGGTTCCAATTACCTTACGGGATACCCGGCATCATATCTCTGATAGTTGGTCTTTTTTTAAGTTATTTTTCATTTCAGCGTGCGATTCAAAAAACAGGGAATGATCGAATTTTCGCTGTTAACATCTGTTTGTCCTTTTTGGGTTATAGTTGTTTAGGACTAATATTATCACTTCGTGCTTGGATTTTGGAAAAGGAACTTCTTTTACAGCTAAACAATTGGCTATATCTGTTTGTGATTTTGATTTTACCCACAAACTTTTATATTTGTTATTCGATCACTAGAAGAAAAGTTTTTTTGTATTACACTTATTTATGTTGGATCGCTGTGGTATTTGGTTATTTCGGTATTTTGCAAGGGCAAGGATTTACAAATGATTGGTTTGAGTATCCGTTCGGAAAATATCCTAAAGCATCCATCTACGTAAAACCTTTTGGAATCATTCCCCTCATCGGATATTTTGGACTCGTTTTACCCTTCTTTACGTTTAAATGGAAAGAATTAGAGGGAAGAATCCATAGATCACTTTTCATTGGATATAATATTCTCTTTATTTTCACCATCTCAAATGCACCAGTATTACTAGGATATAATGTATATCCTGGATCGTTTTTTATTTTTATCCCCTTACTTCTAATCGCCTACGGTGTGTTTCGCTCCGATTTTTTTGACATGAACGAGTTGTTGTTTCAAAAAAATGGACTTTTTTATATTTTATTTGGCATTGTATCTTTTTCTTTAATCTTAATATCAGGTGCGGTTACTCTTGGAATGAATCATGATGCGTATGCGAACCAAAAGTGGTTTCCCTATGCCATTCCCCCCGCCGCATCTTTTTTCTGTTCTATTTTTATGGCCATCATTGTTGCTGGTTCTAATCCAAGTGCAAAGTTAAATCAACTCTGTGCCTTCTCCCTCATCATCACTGCATTTTATAATCTACAATCCATTCCTACAAAATTTTCTATTGACTACATTGTCATGCTTCGCATTTCACAAGTTTGTTTTTTGGTATTTTCATTAGCTCCAACGATCCTGACAAGGTTCGTGTTGAAGGTGATAGATTCACCTAGGCCTCCTATCCTTCGGTTAGTCGATATATTCTCAGGAATTTGTGCAGGTCTGTCAATTACTCCTTTCTTATATAATGGGTATTATATTTACGACCAGGCCATAGTCCACAAAGGTTATATTGTCCAATATCTTATAGGTATCATATCAGCACTCGGAATATTTATCGTTGTCAGAGAACTCAAATCAAAATGGAAAACAGTTCCGAAATTATCTTTTGTAGTAATTGGTACGATTCTATTTTCTGGACTACTTTTGATCACGGCACTTTTTCCATCTAACGGGATCAAATTTCCATTATTTTCGGACTATTTGTTTATTCCGACAGTTATCCTCGGATTTGCCGTAATCAAATACGGAGCCTTCTCGATGAAAGGAAGAACGATTAGGTTCAGCCAAAAACTTGCGAATTTAGGTATTTTTGCCATTCTACTTGCCAGTTTATTACAAATGCCTCGCTTTTTGGAAGACTTAGCTTTCGGCGAAACACTTTTTCACTTAACGCTCGTCACATTGCCATTAATTCTCTTCAATTATCTATTAGTTTATGTATTTGCAAGACCACTTGCAGAAGAATTGGATCAAAATTATCTTCTATTAGAAGATGCCAAACAAAAAGCAGAAGTGGCCAATGAAGTCTCAGAACGTTTGCTTCTGAACATTTTACCAAAAAAAATTGCCGAGGAAATCAAAACCAAAGGTTTTTACGAACCAGAAACTTACGAAGAGGTCACCATACTCTTTACCGACTTTAGAGGTTTTACCGTAGTTGCGGAAACCATGGATAAACAAGAGTTAATTACCGATTTAGATGCTTGTTTTACGCAGTTTGATGAAATCATTTCACGGAACAAAATGGAAAAATTAAAAACCATCGGCGATTCGTACATGTGCGCTGGTGGTTTGCCGACATCTAACAAAACGAGTGCGATAGATGCATGTCTCTCTGCTTTAGAAATCAGATCCTTTATGCGACAAATGAAAGAAATCAAAACGAGTTTAGCCTTACCATTTTGGGAATTGCGAATCGGTATTAGTACAGGCCCAGTCATTGCTGGTGTTGTCGGAAGATTTAAATTTGCCTATGATATCTGGGGGGATAGCGTAAACACAGCTTCCAGGATGGAAAGTTCTGGAGTTGTAGGAGAGATCAATATTTCCCAAGCAACCTATGATAAAATACTTTTTCTATTTGATTGTGAACACCGAGGAAAAGTCGAAGTGAAACACAATGCCATGTTAGAAATGTACTTCGTCAAAAGACTCAAGGCAAAATTTTCGAAGGACGATTCCGGTTTCGTTCCAAATGAAAAATTTTGGAAAATTTACAAAAGGATAGAAAACGGAGCGGTCCTAGTCAAAAAACATTAGTTAGATATTAATTGCTTCCCCGAGTACAGCTGCCGCCGCCTCCATTACACCTTCTGAAAGAGTTGGGTGCGCATGAATGGTTAAGGAAAGTTCTTTCACTGTTAATTCCATACTAGCGCCTAATGTAAGTTCAGATATCATTTCCGTTGCCGCACCACCAATGATATGTGCACCAAGGATTTCTCCATGTTTTTTATCTGAAATGATTTTTACCATTCCCGTGATATCACCTTGTGCCTGCGCTCGCCCACTCGCTGAAAAAGGGAACTTTCCGATTTGTAACTCATGTCCCAATGAAATCGCCTTAGCCTCTGTTAAACCTACACTAGCTACCTCGGGATGACAATAGGTACAACCAGGTATATAATTATAGTTTAAATGATTTTTTTCTAAACGGTGAGGATTCCCGTTGCGAATCGAAATATCTTCTGCAGCTCGTATCCCTTCAGCACTGGCGACGTGTGCAAGAGATGGAGTTGGGATACAATCTCCGATTGCATAGATACAATCAATACTTGTCCGATAACCTGAATCCACTTCTATGAATCCGTTTTTAGTTTTAACTCCTACGTTTTCTAAGCCGATTTCAGAAGTATTCGCGGCAATTCCAACTCCAACGATTACTCTTTCAAAGGTAAGTTTATCTTTTTTTGCTGACTTTCTGTCTTGTAACGTAAGTTCAACGAAGTCACTATTCACAGATGCCGATTCTACCGCATAACTTAAATATTGTTCTATTTCTCTTTTTTTAAAGGATTTTTCAAGTATTTGAGAGATCTCGACGTCTTCATTTGGAAGGAGATGATCCTGGAATTCGATCAAGGTTACCTTGGAACCCATCGAAGCGTAAAAATCTGCAAATTCAACTCCGATTGCCCCTGCTCCGATGATCGCGATCGATTTTGGCGCTGATTTTTGACTCATCGCGTCGCGTGCATTCAGTACTTTTATTCCATCAAAGGGCAAAAATGGAAGGGCCTTGTTTTTGGCACCTACGGCAAGTACGGTAAACTCAGCGCCGTATGTGGAGGTTTCTCCGTTTTGATTTTTTACTTCGACGGTATTTTTATCTAAGAGTTTGGCGTTTCCCGAGATAACTGTTATTTTATTTTTTTTCATCAAAAACTCGACACCTTTCGCCATTTGGTCGGCTACGGAACGGGATCTTTTGATGACTTGCTCAAATTCCGCAGAAACATTCTCAGCTTTTAATCCAAAGGATGCGGCTTTGCGCAAATGTTCGAGTACGTGCGCACTTTCTAACAAGGCTTTTGTGGGAATACAGCCCCAGTTCAAACAGACACCACCAAGTTTCTCTTTCTCGATGACCGCAGTTTCAAAGCCTAACTGTGCTGCTCGGATTGCTGCGACATAACCACCTGGTCCACCGCCGATAACGATGACTTTAAAATTTGCTGTATTTGCCATAAAAACTCCCAAGTGATTGGGATAACTCATTCTAAGCGAAAGTCAAGACCTCTTTTTGGCGACCACAAGAATCCGGGCTCCCGTTTTTAGGTATTTGTCTCCTGCATAACTTCCGTAGACGTTTAATACCTCAAACTTCGAATCTTCGAGAAATGATTGGATTTGCGGATAGTTAAAAACTCGCATCGTATGTCTGTCTTTTAAATCTTTGTGATTTAGATTGTATACATAATTTACTTCGACGATGGCAACGTCGTCTGCTCTTGTCATACGAAATCCCCGATTTCTGCGAATGGAGACGTTTCCTTGGCGTACATTACTAACAGTTGTAAGAGGTTTTCTTTTGATTCTATATATAGGATCTGCATTCCATATTTCGAAAATAGCAAGACCTGCTTGCTTTAAATTTCTATGTGTATTTCTTAAAAAAGTAATAACTGCGTTATCATCCAAAAGGTAATTAAAAGTGCCAAATAAACAGGTCACTGCGTCAACTGGCTGTTTAGCAAAATAATCTTCTAACCGCCCGTATTCAAAGCTACAATGCGGATATCTCATTTTCGCAATTTCCAACATACGATTTGAGCCATCAACGCCATGAATTTTAAAGCCCATGGCCTGCATTTCTTTGACGTGTTCGCCGGTTCCACAGCCAATATCGACGATGGTTTGGATTTTATGGCGTTTGAATGTTTCGCGTAAAAAATCCACTTCTTCCGGGAATTTTCGACCCGCTTCTTCTATGGTGAAATAATATTCGGCAAGTTCAGTGTATAATTTCATTTACTGTCATTTGGCGAAAATCATTTCAGAGAAAATCATTTTTACCCGTTACCTATAGTAACGGCAAAGAAACCATGAAAAGATATTTAATTCCTATAATTTTTTTCGCAATCGGACTGCTCTTACAATTTTGGCTCTTTTTTTCTTGGATTACCTTGGGACTACTCGTTACGTCGACTCTGCTACTTTGCCTATTGATTTTTTCTCTTAGCGAAATGAGTATTCCGAATCCCTACTCAGAAGGTGAAAAGAATATCTCTTCTGAACCTGCAAGTTCCCTTTCTCTTCCAGAGCCCGTTATCGTTGGCTTAACTGAAGCACAAAGTTCTAATGTGATACAAACTGGTGAATCTGACGATCCCATCTTTCAGCAGGAAGACCCGATCCTATTTGCAAAGGAACATCTGGAAAAACAGGAGAGACTACGATTTACCGAAACGATAAAATCTTACGCCCTGCCAGTGAGAAACTCAAAAGTAAGCTCCCTCCTCTATGCATATTTTGATGGAAGTCAATTTACCGAATGCGTTTGGCAAAAAGGAACTATGGTTATTGACTCAGAACCAAATGATATCGAATGGGAGGAGATGGAAGAGTTAACCGTCAAAAAAGGTTTGCCTTCTCTTTCTTCTTCTAGGCAAAAACTTTATCTACCTCTTGTCATCAATGCGCAAGTTTTCGGTGTTGTCTGCATGCAAACCAAAGATCAATTTTATGATGCAGAAATGAATTTATTATGGCTAACGACAGTTACCCTATCTGAAAAAATCATGGAACAAAAGGAATATTTTCGAGCTCTGCACAATGCAAAAACAGGATTATTCAATAAGGCTCATTTTTATAATTGTGCTAAGGATAGATTTCTTAGTAAAAACAGCCAGTTATTAATTCTGCTTAAATTTATGAAGCCTGAAAATAATTTGGCCTTTGCAATTGCGCTTAATGAAAAAACAAAATCGAGAGGATTTTCCGACATCGGATTTTTTCATCTCGAAGAACAATTGCTAGGTTGCTTTATTCCGAATCAATCGATCCTAGAGTTCACTTCTTTTGTCCAATTATTTGTGGAAGAATTAGAGGAAATGGGATATGAATGTGAGCTCGCTTTGGGTCATTGTTCAAATAAAAATGTAACGGGAAAATTTGACCAATGGATCAAACAAGCTTATCTTTCACTGGAATCTAGTATTCTATCGAATGCAGCTTAAATGGATCCGCTCTATGATGAAAAATTTATCCTGTCGATCTCACAAGTATTGCCAGAACATTTTCAAAAAACACTGCAGATCCAAGCAGAAAGAGAAGCATATGGACCTTCTAAAAATGAAGGTCTCTGTTATGAAAATTGTACCTGTGTTGAATTTGTCGGAGATTTAAATGGAAGGATTTATTTAGCTCTAGATGGATATACCAAGTTAAAGTTACTTCCAAAAATTGCTCAATCCTTTCAAATCGATCCGACTTCACGAGCCCATTCAGGATCCATCATGATGGAGTTCGCCAACCAAATAAGTGGTCACCTCGTGACCGAGATGCGACTCGGTAGATATAAAATCGATATCCTTCCACCAGAAAATCTTAACAACAAACTAGTACCAATATCACTTGATAGATATAGACAATACATACTAATTTTTTTCTTACGTGATCGGAGAGGTGAGGAGTATCTCGGTCGACTCTACACCATTTTATTGTTGGAAAAATTTTCTAAGATTGATTAGATGTCGTGAATGCGACCTTATTTTCTTTCTCTTCCTCTGGTTTTTACTTATGGTGGGATCATCAAAAATAAAAACATTATTTCTGAATCTGTAATCTTAAAAAATAAACGGCGTGCGACGGTATATTTTCCGAAAGGCAAAGACAAAACAAAACTTCCAGGAATTTACCTACAACATGGACTGAGCTGTCTTGGTATCGATGACCCAAGAATAATTGATTTAGGCGAAAATTTAGCACATTGTGGTTTTTCGGTAATTTTACCCGAGCTAACCGAGGTTAGAGATTTAAAACTTAGTTTAGAAACGATTGAAAATATCGAAACTGTGGGGATTGAACTTAGCGAAAACAAAACCTGGTTTGATGGAAAACGTTTTGGTTTTTTTTCGGTCAGTTTTTCCAGTGGTCTTGGACTCATTGCCTGTTCCCGAAAAACTTTGGCCGATCGCGTTAGGTCTTTTATGGCCGTCGGTGGGTATTGTGATTTTTTAGACACGTTTCCATTTGTCTTCAGTAACTTTCACATCGATAACTATGGTGTCCTTATCCTAATGTACAACCTTTTAGAAAGGCATGACAAAAAACTTTCAAAAGAGCTAAATTCTGTTTTTTTTGAAGCCGCAAAAGACAACACCTTACATAGAGTTGGTGAAGAGGCTGTGGCACCCCAATTACTAAAAAAAACATCAAAATCTGCTCAGGACTTTTTTCACCAATTAAACACTTCCAAAGAATTTCGCGACCAGATGGCGATCCATTTGCAGAGCACCTTCAATGAGGAATATCCGAAGTCATTTTCTCCCTACTACCACATGGCAGGATTAAAAAGTCCAGTTTCATTGCTTCACGGTTTTGATGATCCAGTGATTTCACCGAATGAATCGAGAAAACTTTCTGCCTATTTCGAGAGTAAGGGTCATAAATTTGTCTTTGAGACGTCCACCGCCTTAACACATGGAGACAACCTACCTCTCCACCAACAAATTAACGGCATTCCCGGACTTCTCAGGACGTTCGGTACCTTCCTACATTGGCTAAAAGGTTAGAGATTGTACTTGGTTTTCCGAAATAGTTTTCCGATATTGTACTTAGCATGAGCCAAACACCCGCACAATCAGCCGAATTCAATCCAAGTCGGGGGTTAAATTTCCAAATTTCGCAAGATCGGCTTACAGCAACTATGTCTGTTAAACTAAGTTGGCTCGCGGGTGGAGATATGAACCACATGCTATTATTGGAGTACATCGAAGCATCGACGATCCATAGGGACAGACTCGACGTCAAGGCAGTTGAAGCAGCGGCTTCTGATATCCAAAAGGCACTTCTCGATCCCGAGAAGATAAAAGGCCAACTAGATTTTGTAATTGCTCGTGGTATTCCTGCCAAGCAGGGAAAAAATGGGTGGATCAAGTTTTTTTTCCAACGAGCTCAAAGAGTTGTCTTGAAAGAAGATGGCACAGCCGATTTCCGAAATATCAATAAATATGTTCACATCAATGAAGGGGACAAACTGGCTACTCTTTTCGAAGGAGTTCCGGGAGTTCCTGGTGTCGATGTTGAAGGTAAACCCGTTTATCCCAATCCCATCGATCGCCCAAAATTAACTCTCGGCAATAATGTACTTCCGAAAACGATAGAAGACCCTGAAAATCCAGGCCTACAAATTAAAGAATACTATGCCGCAGTCAGTGGTGTTGTTTTTTCTACTGATAACTCCCTTACCGTCTCACCAGAGTTAAATATTGATTCGAGCATTGGACTTGGAACAGGAAACATCAATTTTGAGGGAGCCATCCGCGTCAAAGGTACTATTGAAGAAGGAGCCGTTGTAAATTGTACTGGTTCCTTAAACATTGAAGGAAACGTAGAATCTTCGGAGGTTTCTGTTGGTGGTGACCTCGAAGTAAAAGGCGGAGTCAAAGGCAAAGGCAAAGGTGTAATACGTATTAAAGGTGATTTACATTCAAAATTCATCGAGAATGCCGTTCTTGAAGTGGATGGAGATTGTATCATCGAAAACTTCATTTTAGGATCGAAGATCTACTGTCTTGGCAATATTGTTCTCACTGGTGATTCTTCTTCCCTGATCGGTTCTGACGTCATTGCCTATAAGGGAGTGACGCTTGCATCCTTAGGTTCATCTGCCCAATTAGATACGACGATCGAAGTTGGATTTCATTATAAAAATGATCGCCTTTTGAATGAGGGATCTGCTCGTCTGATTGAACTAGATAAAGAATTAGAAGCAGCACTTCCTGAAATCCAAAAGATCAAGGAAGTTGTCCAACGAACACGTGGTAAACTTGATGATGCCAGAAAACAAAAGTTCAAAGACGTATTTGATGCTTACTCTAAAAAATCAAAAACCCTAGAACTTTTAAAGGCAAAAGTAGAAGAACTAAGATCAGCACGTTATAACAATGATAATGTGAAACTCGTTGTGAGAAATACTGCGCATCCAGGCGCGACAATCAAATACCGCAGGCAAATTGACAAAATTGCTAAACCACAGACTGCATTTGTTATGAACTTTTTTCCTCAACAAGACAAAGCAATGATGACAGCGTTCAAAGCTGGCAAATAAAAATTAAAGTTTTAAACCTAACTTACTCAACTTCGGGAGGATTACGTAGTTGCAGTAAGAATTCGTTGGATTATTTGCAAAGTAATTTTGATGGTAATCTTCCGCCGCGTAAAATTCAGGCAAAGCTGTAACTTCTGTTACTATGGGAGATTTAAAAAGATAAGCAGACTCCCTTTTTGATTTTTCGGCGATTTCGCTTTGGTTTTCATTGTGATAAAAAATAACAGAACGATATTGAGTACCAACATCATTTCCTTGTCTGTTTAAGGTAGTGGGATCGTGCGAATGCCAAAAGATATCCAATACTTGCGAATAACTGATCTTTGTATTATCATATTTGATTTGGATTACTTCCGCATGTCCAGTTGTACCAGTACAAATTTCTTTGTATGTTGGTGATTTGCTAATGCCACCTGCATAACCAGACCTGACTGAAATTACACCCGGGATTCTTAAATACACCGCTTCCGTACACCAGAAACATCCACCACCAAGAGTCGCAAATTCTTCCATATGATTCTACCTTTTTAGACGATTCGAAATTTCTGTTGGACCAAAACATCCAAATTCTGTTATAAAAGATTCAATGTATTTTGCCGGTGTAACATCAAAAGATGGGTTCAATGCTCTCGCACCGACTGGCGAGGTCATACCAGGCTGGATGAAGACATTTCCATTACCATCCTTGATAAAGTCAAACTGTGTTACTTCCTCTTCTCGTCGCATCTCAATGGGAATCGATAAACCAGATTCTAAACTGAGATCAAAACTATCCTTTGTCGCGCAGACATAAAACGGGACTGAATGTGCGGCCGCAACGATAGCCAAATTATAAGTCCCTATTTTATTAGCAGTATCACCATTTTTTGCGACGCGGTCACAACCGACAATTACGGCATCTATCTTTTTTGAATTCATAAGCCAGCCAGACATGCCATCTGTAATGATATAACACTCGATACCTTCTTCTTGCATTTCGAACGCAGTAAGACGGGATCCTTGCAAAAAAGGACGAGTTTCATCGGCATACACAATTACTTTTTTACCAGCGTCTCTTAAGGACCTAACAACACCAAGTGCGGTTCCATGACCAGCTGTCGCCAATGCACCGGTATTGCAATGCGTGATGATTTGAATTGGTTCGGCATTTTTAGAGAACAAAGGCAATGCATTCGCACCCAATGCCAAATTATCTTTTTGATCATTTAACATCAGTTCATTTGCGAATTTTTCCCAGACAAACGATACATCCTGCCATTTTTCAATGCCCTGGACCTTTTCCCGTGCTAGGCCAAGTGCGTAAGTTAAGTTCACCGCCGTAGGTCGAGACTCCTTCATGGTAAAAAGGATCGTCTCTAAGTCTTCTTGGACGACATGACCTGATTTTTGTTTCGCAGCTAATGTGATTCCAAAGATCCCCGTGATTGCGATAGCGGGCGCTCCGCGGACGGCCATTTCTCGGATGGCAAAAACCGTTTCCTCTAAACTCGTAAGACGCAGATAATTCTTTTTCTGAGGGATCAACCTTTGGTCGAGGAGCACAAGAGTGCCATTTTCCCAGGAAATGGGTGAAAACGAGGCAGAGGGCATATGACATCTTTTTTTGATTCTCTGCCAAAAAAAGTTAAAAATAAGGTTGACAATCTTAGGTGCACCGCACAAAAAGGAATAGTGCAATGCACAAACACTTAAAACAAGGAACCGAAAAATGGAACAAGTTGTAAAAGACGGATTAAACTTTATCTTAGGCGCAGTAACTACTGTAAAAACTGAAACTGAATCAGCGATTTCAAAATTGAATACTGAGTTTCAAACTCTAGCTGCAAAAGGTGCTCAAGACCAAAGCGAAACTTCTGTGAACCTAAGAAAATACCTCCAAGAAGGAATTTCTCAACTAGAAGCTCTTGCTGGAAAAGTAAATTCAACTGTAGAAGAAGCAAAACAAAAAGTGGCTTCTGTTACTACAAAAGCTTAAGAATCACCTTGATTCATATATGAGCCCTAGTGGGAGTTACTCTCTCGCTGGGGCTTTTTTCATTTCTGAGAGGATGGATTCCTTATTCTCTCCTTCTAGAACGCCTGCTAAATACTCATAGATTTCCGGTTCTTCTAAAAAATTCGAATAACGAATTTCAAAGGAAGTCGGATAAAAATTCTTTTTTGATTCCAAGCGCAGAATAAAAATTTTTTCAAGAAGTTCAGAATAAACCGTAAAACCTTCGCTGATATTCCATCCCTTTTGTCTCAACCAGGACTCTATGACATAAACTAAGATATGATCTGAGGCGAGATGCGAGTATTCTATACTATCGTTCGTTATCTTTTGGAAAAAATTTTCTAATAATTTTTCAGATGGATGCTCTTTATTTTTGCAATCGTAAGATTGACAGATGGATGTTCCATAAAAGGAAAAATTTTGGCTCTTAGGATCACCAGTAAAAATGGGATGAATCATACAGCCGATTTTTTTTTCTTCGAAATCCACATAACCTAAAAAAGGACAATTATAGGTCATCTCATCTTTTCTTTCAATGGAACTCTCTATGTTCTCTCGGTCTTTCCGATATACAGGAATAGAATGTCGAATATTAAAGTTTACTGATTTTTTAAAAAAATGCGTTCTTTCGGTTAATACTTGTTTGTACCCATTCGTATCCAGTTTTAAATTGAATAGACCACAACATGCTCCACAAGAAACCGATCCATCTTCTGGATGGCACAAACTCAAGTTTTGCTTTTCTCCAAGTGCGAAGGTAAGAGACCTGCAAAAACGAGTTCTAAATCACCTGAGTCTTTTTTCTCTTTAAAATAAGTAATATAAGGTCTGATTATTTTTTTCTCCTCGTGATACATAACAAGCGTACCTTTATGCGGAGAGAATAAGTCCATTTCTTTGCTACTAACAGCAGGCATACGATAATTAGGTTTTGTGCCTTTAAAATAATAATGCGGATTTTGATTTTCTGAGACCAATAAAATACTGATCGACTCTAGCTCCTTAACTTCCAAAAGCAGATTTTCCATAAAAAACTGAAGTATGATTAAATAAGATTCAAACTCATCCTTTTGAAGAGGTTTTTCCTCCCAATTTTCTAACCAGGTAATAATTTTAAATATGGTTTCTTTTTGCGAATTCAAACTCGTTGTTATAAATTCTAAAAAAGGCGAAATCTTCAATTTCTGAAAATCCCAAAGACAACTGTAAATCAACTCCCACCATCTTCGTATCGAAACTGCATCATCCAAACTGTTCGGTATGGGTTTGTCCATACTATGGAATTTGTGATCGCTGAATATAATCATCCCTAAAATCTGCGAAAGGGATTCAAATACTTGGATTTCTGATTTCAAAATATCTAAATCTGGAGAATTTGATTTTTGGATGCTAAGGTATCTCGAGTAAGTATTGGCAATCGGTGTTGGGTATAAGTCTATGATAGCCGAAGGATTCAAAATCTTTTGAGAAGGAAGAACAGACTTCTCACTACTTACGATAGAAAAGTCAGGATTGCCAAATAGCGAATAGTTCGCCCAAGTCAGATCATTTGAATGGTAATTTCGACGAGCATATTCTTTTGCATAAAACAAAGATTCGCCGACACTTTTTTGTGCAAAGATTGCTGTATAAAATCGAATTGTAAAATCAATCGTCCGTTCATTGTCTAAAATTTCCCAGTTGGTCCCGATAAAGGTCTTAATCCCTGCGGTTAAAAAAGCACCAGCATATTGGTTTAAGAAGTTGGTATTTATTTTTTTACCAGCTGATTTTGCGGAAAGACAGGAATTTGAAAACACTAAATCTGTATCGATCCCAGATGATTTAATTTCTCTGGCCTTTAAAATCTTTTCATCCGAAAGTAGCCATCCATTTTCGAGAGAATCCTCAGAAAAATGCAAATGACCAGAATAATGGATGATGTGTTTGTCTTTTATAAGGGAAAGTAACTTAAGTTTGGTTACTTGTTTCCCACCGATAAATTCCAGTTCTAATTGATGTGAAGGTACTTTTTGGCTAAGAATAGAAAAAAGTGCTTCGCCTTCTTTTTGGGCACCTAACAGATCTTCCGTAGGGTCAGCAACGATTAACATTTTTATTTTTTGATTCATGCGGTGAGGTGATTTATGAACTCCACCGCGAATCGTTTTTCCAATACGAAATTTATCAGATAAAAATGAATTCCCATCATGTAACAACTCCCACGGGATTAGGGAAAGTGCCGGATCAATGTTGAAGTGGATGCTTCGTTTGTGAGTTGTTTTTAATTTTTGGATGATTGAGTCGGGAAAAAATTGCTGAAAAAAAGTTTCGCCCAGGACTTTTAGATCCTGCAAAATATCGGCGTTTACCATTTTGTTCGAATGATTGAGGACTGCCTGCGATACGCGAACTAGACGTTCTACTTCTTCGATATATTCTAAAATGAGGTCATCATCGATGGTAGATTGGATGTGAGATTCTTCGCCAGGAACGTTTCCTTCGAGGACGTTGAAAATATTGACATTGCCAACTCGATCGATGATTAGGGAGAGCACACCTCTAGGCTAGCCTAGAAGGATACATAAGTCAAATGATTTTGAATGGATATCACCTTGAAATTCGATCGTATAGTTCCCCGCTTTTAAACCAGAGAAACTGGCGGAACCCTCGGGACTCACCATACTGCTCAAAATGAATCGACCATCTTTTCGAAGATTCACTTGTTTGAATGGATTTCCGCTTAAGGTTTCTGCTTTTACGCTGAGATATACATCTTCTGAATTTTCTTTGATGAGTTGGTAGTAAAAAGTTTGGTCCTGTGAAATGGTCTCTTCGAAAATCACGGATGAATGTTCTTCGGAAATGGTATCTGTCGCAGAACGAAGTGATGAACCTAAATTAAGAGTTTCAACCACTCTAACAGAATCAATCAAACTTTGGATCACCTGAAATCCTTTATTGGAGAGTCTTACGAGTAAGTAGTTTTTCTTTTCGGGAGTGGCTAAATTTTCATTCGTATAATGTTTTAAAAAATCGGGAAGATAATGTCCTTTGGAATTTCCGAGCATCTTTTCTGCCTTTTCTAAGTCCAAGGATTCATAAAGTGTGGAATGGCTCCCGTTTGAAGCGTGAATCAAATTCTCTGGAAACAAAGAGACAACTGCCGCTTCGCAGGCAAGAAATTCGTGAAAACAATCATCACAAGACAATAGAAGTTCAGTCGAAATTTCTTTGCCTTCAGCGTACCATTGTTTGATGGAAGCTTTAGCACAATCCGTCTTACATGTTTTCGATTCTTTCATGGCTAACCAAACCTCTAGTCCCAATACAAGAGACGAAATTTTTTAATCATCTTCTGAAAAAAATTGGAATTTTTTCTGAATTTTTTCCATAACGCGCAGCAACGTGACACTGACACCGCCTTCGGAAACACCCAATATCCTGGCAATTTCCCGGTAAGGAGTGCGAACGAGAAAAAGACCCTTGTTCTTTTTATTGATCAATTTTCGCCTTTGTTCGTATTTCTTTGCCAAAGAATTTTCGAGGCGTTCTGTGATCTGGATGTCTTCCGAAGATTCACCAGCAGATCTCGATTTTTTTTGTTGTTTCAAATCAAGTATATTCAAATATAATGAAGTGATTTTATCCTCGAGTTTTATATTGTCTTCTTCTCTATCGCTCAGCTGTTCACGAAGACCTAGAATTTCTATCCTCACATCTTCTATCGTTTGATTGTTCTTTTTTGCAATGTATTCTATTTCTTCCGGATCCAGGTGGAGATAATAGATAAAGGAAAGTTTAAAAACAACACGATTTTCAAGTTTTACGTCATGTAATATGGATTGGAATTTTTCCGAGACTGCCTCTGCTCGGGAGAGGGCTTCGGGTTTTCGATCAGGTTCATCTTCAATCGTATTATATTCAATGCCATCTTTATTAACTTTTTTTAGGGATTGAATCTTTAACTCTCGTTTGGTTCTTTGCCAATCAATCAAAAGGTTTCGGAGAACAGAAAAAAACCATGTTTTAAAACTAGATTTACCTACAAAACTGTTAAATCTTTTTCCGCTTTTTAATCGTTCAAAGGCATAAATATAGAAATCAGAGGCATCGTCTTCGGAAAGATGAAAAACCCGAATGGGGAAGTTGTAGATGTCTTGCGAGTAGATATCGAAAAATTTACGAAGCGCCGCTTCGTCTCCTTTTCCGCATTTATTCACTATTTTTAGAATTTCTTCATTAGAATGAGCGACAATCGACATTATCTTCTTTCCCTAATTTGACGCGAAGAAAAACTTTTCATAATTATGAGAAGTAGTCTTAGAAATCATTTCACAGTTGCAAGTTTTCTTTTCTTTTTTGTGATTATTTCCTCCGTTTTCATAATTGGAAAATTAAATGCTCAGTCAACAAAACCTAACTTCCAATGGCCAATTGAAGGTTTTGATCTTTCCGCTCTCATCACTAGCACATTTGGCGAGTCCAGAAAAGACCATTTTCACAATGGCCTTGACATTTCGTCCGTTTTCCAGCCTGTTCATAGCCTTTCTGATGGATATGTGCTCTATTCTCGATATGCAGAGGACAATCCTTTTGAGGAAGAAAGAGGATCTGGAAATATTGTTTGGCTCGCCCATGGCCAAGGTTATGTTAGTGGATATTATCACCTAGCAGGATCAAGGCATGAAAATATCAGAACCAAACAAACGGTTAAAGCTGGTGAAATCATCGGTTTATCGGGTAACACAGGTCACTCTAGTGGTGGACATTTGCACTTTGTATTGGGCAAAGATTACGGGAAGGTGCTACTTGATCCTATGTCCCATTTGCCAAAGTTAGAAGACACAATGGTCCCTCAAATCGCTAATTTATTCCTTCACAACGGTGAAAAATACACCAATATCAATGACGGTGATAACATCCTTGCTTCGAAAGCATTTCCCTTGACCGTTAGTATTTTTGATGGTGGTATTAAAAATAGCCAACGTCGTGGGATCCGCGAACTAGAATTCATATTCAATGGAGAATCGATCAAAAAAACAAACTTCGATTCTTTGCGATTTGAGAGTGGGAAGTGGAAAACATCGAATGGCTATGTCTTCGAAGATCTTTTTTTCAAAGACAGATATTATGTGGGAACTATGAATTTAAAAGCCGGGGAAAATCTGGTAAAAATCATCAGCAGTGATTTTAACAACCAAAGTTCGGAAAAAACATTTAGTGTGAATGTAACTCGGACAACCTCGGGCAATTAAAACCACACAATCTACTTTAGGTAGCGTGGTAGCGTGTGTGGTTCTCTGATCAATTTAGACTAAGGGCATTGAAAATGCGTAACCTGGTTCCCTTTTACGACGGCCACTCCCTTAATATTTTTGTGAACCACATTGTTTTCACAGCAGTTTTTACCGTCTGTTGGCGCAGTGGTGCACAAAACGAACGCCTCTTGTGGAGTCGCGGCTTGGACTCCCGTTTTACAAGTTGTACCCGTGGTACTAGGCAATGGCGGTGGCCAAACATCTTTGATCCTTCCACAGATAAATTCATCTGCAGCTAGATTGTGTGTGAATACAATCAGAAGTAAAAAAACCAAACTTGTAATACTTGTTTTCATGGACGCTCCTACTGAAGGCAATATTTTATTCATGAAAAAATAAAATACGAGCATTTTTTTTAGTTAAATCTAAAAAATAAAGACTAGGGATTATGCGTAGACTCTGACTTCCTCACCGACCGTATAACGAACCTTACCCGTACCCAACATCTCGGCTAAAATTTCCATAAGTTCGGTCGTGATTTCAATCGAAAAATGATCATGAGCCTTAATAACTTTTTTTTCTTCTCCTGTTCCCACCAGATGAAAGAATACCGCTGATTTTCCGCGGTGGACAGAAAACAAATCTTGAATCTTTAAAATGATTTCACGATTTTTATTTTCCGACATATCGATTGTCAGGTGAAGAGATTTTTCCATTTTCTTTTCAATGGTAATTTGGTTCAGTTCCTCAACGTGATTCACAAGGATCTGTCCTTTTAGTTCTGACTCTTCAACATCAACTCGCTCTAAGATTCCTTTGATAAAAAGTGTTTTATCTTCCAGAAATAAAGGTTTGAAGTCTGCATATGTTCTAGGAAAAGCTACACATTCAATTTCTCCCGTTTGGTCCTCGATCATAAAATTGATGAACTCTTCCTTTTTTTTGGTAAGTTTGATCATCTTTTTAGATAAGACACCTGCTATCTCAACTTTTGATTTCGGTTTAACATCTTCAAGATTTTCGATAAGTATAGGTTTTAGAGATCTCAATTGTTCTGAAAATTTATCTAACGGGTGGCCAGAAAGATAGAGACCTGTTGTCTCCTTTTCTCTTTTCAAAAGAGAATCTAATTCCCATTCTATGCAATCCTTTGGCAGATTGAGAGCATAACCATCGTCAACTCCTGATGAACCTCCGAAGAGTGAAAACTGACCCTCTTTTTCCTCGGACTGCTTTTTCTGGGCATAGGATAAAATAGAATCTGTTGATTCAAAAATACATTTTCGAGTGAAGCCAAAGGAATCAAAGGCTCCCCCTTGTGCTAAAGCTTCCATAACTTTTTTATTAGCTAACCTTGTATCCAAGTGCAAAGAAAAACTTTCAATATTATTATAGCCACCTAACTTCTTTCTGTTCTGTAGGATATTTTCTGCAGCTAATTCACCAACTCCCTTTAAAGAAGATAAACCAAATCGAATCGTTTTATCATCGGTAATTTCGAATGACAAACCCGATTCGCGTAGATCTGGGCCTAAAATTCTTATGCCCATTTCTTTGGCATTGTTAATATATTTGACTACGTCTGTAAGCTTTGAATGATCACCTGACAAAAGTGCTGTTAGATATTCTATGGCATAGTTCGCCTTTAGATAAGCAGTTTGATATGTTACAAACGCATAAGCAACTGAATGAGATTTATTGAATCCATATTCACCAAATTTTTCTAATGTTTCAAACAACTCAGAGGCTAACTTTTCATTAATTTTATTTGCAGTCGCACCTTTTATAAACTTTTCTTTTAGGCCTGGAAGTTTCGATTTATCCTTTTTGGCCATCGCCTTACGGAGTACATCCGAATCGCCAACAGAAAATCCACCCATGATGCGCGAGATCCCCATCACCTGCTCTTGGTAAACAATCACACCGTAAGTTTCCGCTAAAACTTGAGCTAAACTTTCATGTGGAAATTGAACCTTTTTTTTCCCATTTTTCCGATCTAAATAATCATCTAACATACCCGAACCCATTGGGCCAGGACGATATAACGCTAGCAATGCGGCAATTTCTTCAAATTTCTGAACTTGAGCCTTTGCGAATAAATCTCGAATACCAGTCGAGGAATCAAGTTGGAAAATCCCAAGTACATTGGCCTTACGAAGTAAACTAAAAGTATTATTATCGTCTAAGGGAATTTTATCTAAATCTAACAATACGCCATGTCGTTTCTGAATCAATTGTAAGGCGTGATGGATAGTGGTTAAGTTTTTTAAACCTAAAATGTCCATCTTAATCAATCCGACTTGTTCCGACATATTTTTATCAAACTGGGTGACAATGGAACGCCCTTCTCTTCCTGATTCACTAACAGTCGATAGGGGAACAATATCCTCTAGAGGCGAAGGTGCGATGACGACCCCAGCCGCATGTCTACCCACCTGACGGTAGTTACCTTCCAGTCTCTGCGCAATCGAAAAAACTTTTTTGTTCAGTTCTGATTTTTCTGCTAAATCCTTTAAATCTTTCGAAGTGTCTAGAGCTTCCTGAATAGTGATTCCTAATTTTTTAGGAAATAGTTTGCTCATCTCGTTCACTTCAGAAAAAGGCACATTAAATACGCGGGCCACGTCTTTAATAGCTGCCTTTGCTGCGAGGGAACCAAATGTGATGATTTGACCAACTCGATCTTCACCATACTTCTGTTTGATATAGTTGATCACTTCTTCACGTCTTTCCACGCAAAAATCTGTATCAATATCAGGCATATCCTTTCTATCAGGATTCAAAAATCTTTCAAAGAGTAAGTTATACCGGATTGGGTCAACGTTCGTTATACCAAGAGCATAAGCTATGATACTTCCCGCAGCCGAACCCCTTCCTGGACCGACAGGGATACCAGTGTGTCTAGCAAAGTTAATATAATCTTGAACGATTAAAAAATATCCCGCAAAATGCATGTTCCGAATTGTTGACATCTCAAATTCGGTTCTCTCTTTGATAACGGGTGTAATCTCAGAATATTTTTCCTTTATGCCGTCCCATACTAATTTTTCTAAAAAACTATCCGTATCATAACCAGCTGGAACATCAAAAGGCGGTAAAAGAGGATTTCCAAACTGAAAGTTTAACGAACATTTATCGCGAATTGCTAATGTATTATAAAAAGCCTGCTCGTGATCAGGGAAGAGTGAAAACATTTCTCTCGGGCTTTTCACATAAAAATTCTGATTAAACCCAAATCTCATCTCATCATCAATGTTTTTACGCATTCCGATTCTAAGAAGAATGTCTTGTGCTTCTCTATCGTCTTTAGTTAAAAAGTGAGAATCGTTTGTAAGAACCAAGGGAATACCCGTGCGTTTTGAAAAACCCATTACGGCTTCTGCAACAGTTCGTTGCTCTGGTATACCGTGGTCTTGAATTTCGAGATAAAAATCTTCTTTTCTAAAAATTTCGTGAAGCTTACCAGCTAACGCGAATGATTTGTCCTCTTTTCCTTCTAGAATTTTTCGATTTACTTCACCAGCTAGACATGCGGTTAAACAAACTAACCCATTGCTATGTCGTTCCAACAGATCGTAGTCGATCCTAGGTTTGCGATAAAACCCTTCCGTAAAGGATCGACTCGCAAGTTTAATGATATTTTTGTAACCCTCTTCGTTTTTACAAAGTAGTATGATATGATAAGCCCCACCGTCCGCAATTTCATCCAATTCAGTTTCTGAAGATCTGGAAGCTGTGACATAAAATTCACAACCGATGATCGGTTTTACTTCATGTTTTACTGCTTCTTTGTAAAACTCGATGGCCCCGTACATGTTCCCGTGGTCTGTGATTGCCACTGAGTTCATTCCAAGCTCCCGCACGCGTTTCATCAGTTCGGGAATTCGAATGGCTCCATCCAGCATGGAATAAGTCGTATGTAGATGTAGATGTGTAAAATCGTCCATGCTCAGGTGACATAGTAGCCACCGTGGCATCTGACGTAAAGCCTGCTAGGGTACCTGGGAACAGATTTTTAACGGAAGATTGACCAGGCAAAAAAAGGGAGGATTAGAATCAAACCTCAAAAAATGCGAAGATTGTTCCCATTTCTAACTTTTTGCAAAATGAAAAATCTAGTGATTTTGGAATAAAAAATAGGCCAACGGATCCACTGGCCCGATGTTAGATTACCTACTCCTTGGCTTTTTTTTCACCTAACGGACCAAGTTTGGATAAAATCATATCGTTTACGAGCTTAGGATCTGCTTTTCCTTTAGTTTCTTTCATGACGGCTCCCACAATTGCACCTAACGCTCTGTCCTTTCCGTTTTTCCAAGCATCAACTGATTCTTGTTGCGTCTCCAGAACTCTGTTTACGATTTCTTCGATAGCCTTATCATCTCGGACAACTTTTAGTCCCTTCGCTTCAACAATTGTTTCTGGAGAATCACCAGTAGTTAACATATCTTCAAAAATAGTTTTTGCAATTTTTCCTGTGATTTCTCCGCTTACGATCATAGCGACAAGTTTCCCAATTCGATCAGGACCCACACTGAATTCATCGATAGAAATATTTTCTTTGTTAACGATTCCTAAAACTTCGTCTTTGACCCAGTTCGAAGTTTTTTTAGCATCCTTGGACAACAAAAGGGCTTTTTCGAAGTATTCAGCTACTTCGCGTTCGCTGGTAAGAACTTCGGCATCATACTCGGGTAAACCAAGCTCTTTTATATATCTTTCTTTTTTGGCGCGTGGTAACTCAGGCAAATGTCGGCGAATGTCATCGATATACTGATCTGTAATGACGATGGACGGAAGATCTGGTTCAGGAAAATAACGATAGTCATGGCTCATCTCTTTGCTACGCATGGGAATCGTTTTTAAAAGTGTCGCATCCCAAAGTTTAGTCATTTGTTTAAAGGACTCCCCACGTGAGTAGACATCCTTCTGCCATTCGATTTCATAGTCTATCGCTTGCTTGACGGCCTTAAAAGAGTTTAAATTCTTAATTTCCACGCGTGTTCGAAATCCCTTTTCGCCTTTTGGACGAATGGAGACATTTGCATCACAACGCAAAGAACCTTCTTCCATATTACAATCTGAGACCTGTACGTAACGGAGCAAAGTTTTTAGTTCATTGAGGTAAGCATATGCTTCATCGGAGGAGCGAATATCCGGTTCAGAAACGATTTCGATAAGAGGTGTTCCTGCTCGATTATAATCCACATAAGAACGGTTAACCGAAGAATCATGTGAATGAATCAGTTTTCCTGCATCTTCTTCCATGTGGATTCTCGTAAGTGGAACAAATTTTTCTTTATCTTGACCCTTCCATTTAACAAAAATTCCACCTTTGGTTGCATAAGGTTTATCGAATTGGGAAATTTGATAGCCTTTTGGCAAATCGGGATAAAAGTAATTTTTACGATCAAATTTTGTAAACTGAGTGATATCACATCCTAGCGCCAAACCCGCCCGAACTGCCTTTTCTAGAACTACTTCATTTAACACAGGAAGTGTGCCAGGCAATGCAACACATAAAGTAGAGATATGTGTGTTCGGAGATCCGCCGAACTCATTAGTAGCCGTTGAAAATATTTTAGATTTTGTGTTTAATTGAACGTGGACTTCGAGTCCGATAATTACTTCGTATTCCATACTATAGTAACAGGATTTCTAGGAAAAATCCCCTGGCAATTGAAAAACCCTGAAATCAAACTTCAGAATTTGTTTCTAAAACAGCTTTATATAAATTTTTCTGTTCTACCGAAATCCTAACTTCCCCATTTTGATGAAGTTTTTTTGTGAATTCGGAGAGCTCTCGGATGCGATCTTGAAATGCTGCACCTATCTTTCGGTCTTCAAAGGCGATATGAGAAAGAAGCCAATTTTTTAAGTCTTGAACCAAATGTGCGGCAGCAAGTTTGTCTCCATTTTTATTCTCCTCATTGCGCATTTGAACAAAATCAATGAAACGTTTGTGCTGAGACATATGGTTGGCAAAGTCAACATAACGAAAATGGCGCATAATCCGATCTTCTACTGCAAAATGATCTTTTGTATACTCGATCGCTTGGTTCAAAATACTTTGCAACACTGCTTTTGATGCATTGCCACTGGCGAGCGATTTATCTAATTCAACGATTATCTTTAAGAGCCATAAATGCTGAAGATCAATGATTGGAATGTTGGTTGAAAGATTATATGTTCTCCATATTTTTCGTATATCGTAAACTACGTCTGTTGAGTCCGAAGTATTTACTTGATTGGCTTCTTCAGCTGCCGAAATATTTTGATAAACTAACAACTGTTCCTTTGATATTTTATACTTTTTTTCTTTTAAAATTTCATTCGTATACTTATTTAATTTGATTCCTTGTTTTGCAAAATAATCAGCGTAATCTGCATCATCGTGAAGTATGTGCTGGAATAACCACTTTTTTAATATTTGGAGCAGACCAAGTGCAGCTACTTCATCATTTTCAGCTAAACTAAATTTTTCAGCAAGCTTTGCTACAAAAGATCTGTGTCCATCCACATGTTTTTCGAAATTAGGATAATTAAAATGGCTTAAAATATCTTCTTCAAGGGCAAAGTGCTCAGATACGTATTCAAGTGCCCGAGTGAAGGATAATTTTACATCTTCTGAAAAAGTTTCGAGAGTAACGTCGGTTAAGGTCTCCTCGAGATTCAAAATCGTATGGACCAACCAGAGATGCTGTAAGTCAATGATCGGAATCCCAAGGCTAAAAGGTTGGCTGAACCAAAGTTGTCTCAGATTTGCCAGCTGTTGCGTAGGTTCTTGTGACATCTTCTTACAAAATCCGAAAATCTTGACAAAAGGTCATTTGATTTTTCTGATTTTAAGAGAGCGCGAGATTTTTTTATCGAAACAAAGATGTAATTAAATTTACGATCTACTTACTCAGCTTATTCGCCATTTGAAACAGAGGCTCATTTAGATCTGGATCGATGATATAAATGATCCGCTGGGTACTTGAAGTTTGTGCCGCAAGATCTGTGATAGCTCGCCGGCGGTCCATTTTGATTTCTTGGAGGTCAAAATCCTCGATGTAATATTTTAAACCTCTTTTAAAAACGGGTTTTATCGTACAAATCCTTTGGATCTTGGGCCTTGTTTGGTATCTATCCAATTCGATGACTTGGCAGATATCAAAATGAGCTCGTTTTTCAGAATCAATGGAAGCTGTGATCACAAAGTCGCCCAAATTGATAATGTTTTCATTATTTGTGAGACTGGCACCAACATAGTCTAACAAATGTCTTATGTTTTTATTACTGTAGGAGAAAAAAGAATCATTGACGATTATCTTTAACGCAGTCGCTGATTTATAGGCAGGCCTCCAAGATTGATTAGAAGTTAAGGATGCATATTCGCTCGCCAAAGATAAAATTGCAATATCCTCTTCAAAATTTACGGAGGATACATTACTTTCCTGGATCTTTATCTGCGCCTCGATGTCTTCGATGATTTTCTTTTTGCTAATGTCCTTGATAAATTTATCTCTTACTGCCATTAACTTATTAAAAACATTTTTTGTGTCAGGAAAATTATTATTTAATCCACTGCCTCTAAATGGTCTGTGATGATTTAGAACTAAGGTTCTAGTTTCTGTAGATATGTCGGAAGCAGACAAAGTCATCAAATAACTTAATGTCGGATGTTGTTGTATTAATGCATATTCTTCTTTAGAAAGCTTAGGACCTTCCTTTAAGTTAAGCTTCGTATAACCGATATCAGCCAAAAAGCTGGCTGTCATGATCGAAAGGTGATCTTTTTTATTTGGCTTTTTATCTTCATCAGCAACGATTTTTTTTGTTCGGACCTTCATTCCCATAGCAACTATCGTTCGCTTGGTCATCATTTCTGATTCTAGTGGAACGCCTGCTACATTTAAAATCTCAAGAATATTAAAGAGTCCATGTTCATAATCCGGATTGCTTGTAAAATCATCCAAAACCGCATTCATCGATTTTTGAACTCGAGCGGAGTGTTCTGATGAAAAAGTTTCTTTTCTGAGATCATCGAGAAGAGTTGCCGTTTGTTTGGCAAACTCTGTTGTTTTTTCAGCATCAAATAACTTAACTTCTTTCGGGTCGTGGTCAGAATTCGTTACCCTCAGTTTTTGATGGTCGGAAGATAAATAATAAGCCCCTTGTAACTCAATCTTTAAAAGTTTACCGAAATCATCCTCGGAAGGATTTCTCTTTTTCGGCATAATGAGTTTTCCATCTTTATCGTACAAGTCGATCGAGATGTATTTATTCTTTCGAAATGAATTTAAAGAATCTTCAGAAAACTCAAATGGAACGAGCTGATCTGTAGAAATCGGTTCCTGATGATTCAAAAGTTCCGCCTTGGTCTAGGCACAAAAATACCCCATTGGATGTTAAATCGTATCCTAGATATAAGACGAAAGAATTTTTACGATCCAAACGCAATAAATTCGAAAAAAAATCCCTAAATTCGCTGTTTCTAGAAAAAAAAGCCAATTTAGAAGCAATGCTGCCTTACGGCAGCCAAAAGGAAGGGTTTATACAAACCATTTTGTCGTAGAATTGACGATAAATCTCACAAAATTAGTGTAAGGTGGATACATCAATGTAGGCAAAGAAAGTTTCGGTGACTTCAGAACAGACCTTTCGTGAGAAAAAGCTTTAAAACCAAAATGACCGTGATAGCTTCCATGCCCAGAATGGTTGATACCCCCGAACGGCAAATTTGAGTTTACAAGGTGTAGAATCACATCATTGATCACAGACCCGCCTGCCGAAGTACGCTGGAGAATATACTTAGAGGTTTTGTTCGTATCTGTAAAGATATAAAGGGCAAGAGGTTTTGGCTTAGAGTTTACAATTCCGATTGCCTCGTCTAACGTATCATATCCGATGATAGGAAGTAACGGCCCAAAAATTTCATCTTCCATAATTTTAGAAGACAGAGAAACATTCGTGAGAATGGTAGGAGCAATAAAATTTTCGCTGCTATTTACTTTTCCGCCAAATGCTATTTTAGCTCCGTGTTTCACAGCTTCATCGATATAACCTGATACTCGAGCAAAATTTCGGGGATTGATGATCCGGCAAAAGTCAGTATTAACCTGGAATGAATCTTCTGTGGATTGAAAATACTTTTCTGTCGCAGATTTTGCATGGTTTACAAAAGATTCAATTTTAGATTTAGGAATCAGGATGTAATCTGGTGCTACACATGTTTGGCCAGCATTCAAAAATTTTCCCCACATGATTCTCTCAGCTGCCAATTTTAAGTCTGCATCTTCTGCAATGATAGACGGGGATTTACCTCCCAACTCCAAAGTAACAGTGGTAAGATGTTTTGAGGCAGCCTCCATTACGACTTTTCCAACAGGTGTGGATCCTGTAAAAAAGATATGGTCGAAAGGCATCTCCAAAAGGGCTGTCGAAACTTTCACGTCTCCATCAAAAACGGCGACTTCCTCTTCTCTGAAAATTTCATTCACTAATCTTTGTATCACCTTTGACGTATTTGGCGTGTATTCGGATGGTTTGATGACCACTGTATTCCCAGCTCCGATAGCTGCCGCAAGTGGTGCAATGGCTAAATAAAATGGATAATTCCAAGGTGCTATGATCAAACAAACACCTTTAGGTTCATATATGATTTTACTGGATGCACCAAACAGAGTAATAGGTGTGCTGACGCTAACTGGTTTCATCCATGATTTCAAATGATTGATGGCATCATTGATTTCTGCGATGCTCGGTAATATTTCAGAAATATCTACCTCTGCTGCCGACTTGTGAAAATCCAAAAAGAGTGCCTTTTGGATTTCGGTCTGAAACTTAAAAATGCCATCTCGCAATTTCTTTAATTTGGCAATTCTCTCCTTGGCTGTAGAGGTTCTAAGTTCCATCGCCTTTTTCTTTTGCGCTGGGAAAATTCGTGAGATATCTTTTGGAGTAAAGCTTATCACCTTAGTGGTTTGGATGTGTTTTATTTTTTTTGTTTTTGAAAGGGTGGCTTGGCTCATGGTTTACTCCGTTTAATGACTCTCGTTCATTTATAAAATCAAGACAAGAATTTTTTCTATTTTTTGCTCCAATCATTGTATTTTGATTCGGTGAAATTTTCCACCAATTCGAGATAATTAGCCCTTTTTTTATGCAAAAGCACAACCGCAGAATGGTGGTCTGTGCTATAACTTTCTAAACCTAAATCACTGAGCAACTGTCGCTCCTGTTCAGAATTCACGGAAACCCATTTTACGGTAGGAAATTGTTCAGGAACCAATCTCCCAGATTGAGGGCTATTTTTTTTTAGTTCCAGAAAAATTACCTGCAGAGCTTCTGTTGGATGTTCCGTTGCAATTTTTTCTAAAAGCGGCAGTGTTTTTGCGCAGATCGTATAACAATTGCTATATCCAGAAAAAATTATGCTATCTACTCCTGAATTTTTAGACAGGATAAGCGATTCATTCTTTAGCGAAATCAAATTTACCGGACGATCCAAGGAAATAGTTCTCGGAAAAAAATGATTCCAAAAAACTCCAATAAAAAGGCTTAAAAATGATCCAACAATCAAAAGAACATAGAGAAAATTTTTCATCTTTAAGAAATTTCGCGGATCAGAACATTCATTGCGTGAAACCCTTGTTCGGCTTCATCTATGAGCACAACAAACTCTTCTGCAAGCCTCTTTGAATCTTCTACATTGTTTTTAAGTTGAGTCAGTTCTCCATTGATTTTTTTTACGAGATCTTCTTGTCCTTTCGCCCTGCTCACTACTTCATTGCTCTGCATCGATACGGTTTCGATTTGGATTTCCATGTATTTCTGGTCTTTGCTTGCCTCAACTAACGAAGTTTCCATGGAGGAAAGTAAATTTCCAGCATCGCGTACTTTTGCAATAAAGGTTTTGTTTAAATTAGCAATTTCTGTTGACTCAGACTGACCATTGTGAATCTCAGATGTCATCGTGTTTACAATTTTGCCGATGTCTCGAAGTGCCGTTTTTGTAGAGTCCGCCAATTTGGAAACTTCTTGGGCTACGACGCTAAATCCTTGGCCTGCATCTCCTGCGCGCGCGGCTTCTATCGAGGCATTTAAAGCCAATAGATTCACTCTTTCTGCAATATCTCGGATGACTTTTAAAATTTTGTCCATCTCCGTTCCGTACCGAATCAAATTGTCAAAGGAAACTACTACTTTGTTGATTCCCTTTTCACTTTTATCAGCTTCTTCGATTGCAACATTCATTACCTGGCTTGCTTCGGAACTGTCGAGATTGAATTTATTAATTTTCTTAATAAAGTTTTCAGAGATCGCCTTTAGATCTTTAGTTGACATTTGTTGGTCGCTACCAGCACTTAATACTTGTAAGGCGTGTTCAAAATTCAATGCTATACTTTTTTCAATCGTATCTACAGATTTTTTTTCCGCCTCACTTTTTTCCTGCCAGTTATTCGCAGTATTTATCAATTTGAAGTTTACATTTTGGAATTCGTCAGAAGTACCCTTTGCTTCTTTCGCGAGATTTTTTAACGATATATTTAATTCTTGTGCATCTGTAATCGCACGAATTTGCCATACAAGTCTGTTACGAAAAACATGTGCCAGATAAGCGAGAGCCCCACACTCCATAACCACAAAAAATGCATGTAACGCAACGATGTCCCAACCGCATCCATAATTAAAAATTTTGATAGGAATGCCGAAAACAGATACCTCCAAAAACTGGAGCAAATTGAATAGAGCATGATGAACTGCGATGAAAGCTCCACCTGAAATAAAAATAATCCAGTCTTCGTAAATCAAAAGTAAAGCCAAACCTGCAAAAACATGAAAGTGCATTTCGATTCTTCCGGCTTGTGCTTGGATTAAAATTGCCGACCAAAGCATCACCAAACAGGAGTTTAAAATTCTTAATTTGCGATCTCCACGAAATAGAAAAAACGAAATAATACTGAGGAAGATCGCAAAGGCAGAAGCAACGAGTGTGGGTAAAAACATTCCGTATGGATATGAAAATGCAAGGGCAATGGGCACATGCGCCAAAAAGGCGATTAGGAAAATACGGTCAGCTGACTTGCTGCGAGAAATGATTTCAGTCTGTATTTTTTGATCGAATGTAGTTTCAATTTGCATGAAATTCTCTTTATCTCCTATTGCGGAAAGCTCGAAAGATCAGTATTGGTATAAGGTCTTCGATTGCAATTTATTTACAATTCCCATTCATAAAGTGGAGTAAGTGATGATCCAAACTATCAATACTTATTTAGCAGATTAAATTTTTCTAAATAAATTTAAGTAACTCATTTAGACGAAAAGAACCTAAAGATTCTCATATTCGACTGAAATGAAAACATCAAATTTTCTCTGAACAAGGTTTCAGAGGATTGAAAAATTGATTTGTACATAGATCGGTTTTTATTCATTATGTCCTATTGATGCCAAAACATTTGGGAAAAAACAAAGCCGCACTTGCCTACCAGGTACTTGGAAGGTTCCTTCCAGATGAGGTGTTTGAGCATCTCAAACCAGCCGAGATTGAACTTCTCTTAGAAAAGGTTGGGACAAACGTTAAACCTTCTGCGAAAGAAGAAAAAAATATCCTGCTTTCGTTTACGAATTTCCTTCAAAAAAAATCGCAAAGACCGTCTGCGCCTAAAAAGCCAGTAAAAGAAGAGACAGAAGTGTCCCAATTCGCTCTTTTTCCTTCGGAAGAAGAGAATATGGTTAAAATTCTCGAAGAAATGCTCGCGGAAGAGGTCGGAAATCGATCCGCAGTTGATACGTTGAAGGAAAAAACTCGAGAGGAGCTGAGCCTACTCGCCAATGAAGAATCACCCCTCGTTGTTGCCCGTTTACTTACATTTGCAAATCCGGAAGAAGCTGCAGAAGTGATTGGAACATACCCAGATTCCCTTCGGGAAGAGGTCATTTTTTCGCTTTCTCAAATTGATTTTCATTCTGATAGGGAAAGGGACGAACTCGAGCGGTTTTTACGATTTAAATCGGAGCTCATCGCCAGCAAGACACCCATGGGCAAAGTCCGAAGCCGGAAAGCGAAGACGGCTGGAGAACTCCTGACTAGGCTCCCTCTGCAACATTCTCAAAATTTAATTGAACGAATTCAGAAAAAAAGCCCAGAATTTGCCGAAACTATTATAGAACACTACTTTCGTTTGGAAGATCTTTTGCACTTGGGCCGAACTAGTTTAACTCGGTTTTTAGCAGAGATCCATCCACTTGTAGTTGCTTGCGCTCTAAAGGGAGTTGAAACTTCACTCAAGGATTCTATCTTTGAGAATTTAGAAGCCTGGCTTGTAAAGGATATCAAATTGGAATGGGATTCCCTCGGACCAGTTTCACTCCTGGAGATCGAAGAAGCCCAAAAAGGAATTCTCGATCGATTGCAAGATGATATCGAAGAAGGTAAAGTGAAACTTTGGAGAATAAAGTAAGGTTATGGCAAAACTAGTTTTTAAACCCATACAAATTGCCGACTTACAAGAAGAAGTTGAGATTCAACTTCCAGATAAGTACAAAAAATTTCATAAATCAGAAGAGCAAGATGACTTCGAAATAGACCAAGAAGGAAACATCATTGAACAGTACCAAGGTCCTTCGATTGAAGAGATCGAAGCCGAGTTAGCAAGGTACAGGCAAGAAACAGAAGAGCAAGTTAGACAACTCTTAGACGATGCCAAAAAGAGATCAAAAGAGATTGAAGAGGAAGGGCGAACCAAAGCCTTCCAAATGATCCAAGACTCTAAAGAAAAAATAAAACTCGAAGAAGATTCTGGAAGAGCTAAAGCCGAACAAATCTTAGATCGCGCCAAGATGGAAGTCGAGCGGATGATCAAAGAAGCCGAAATGAAGCAGGCTGAAATTGAACATGAAGCGTATCAAAAAGGATATGATGCAGGACGTGAAGTCGGTTTTAAAAAAGGTCAAGGTGAAGTTAAAAGATTAATCGATCGACTAGGAACTATCATTGGTAAAGCGATCGATATCAGAGAAGAAATGATCGCCGCATCTGAAAAACAGATGGTGGAAATGATTCTAGTTATCGCTCGTAAGGTTATTAAAGACGAGATCATTGAACGAAAAGAAATAGTCTTAAACAATATCAGAGAAGCGATGAAACGCATCAAAGACAGAGACCGTATCGATATTCGCGTAAACTTTGCCGACTTAGAATTAACTACTGCCCATAAAGATGAGTTGATTAAACTTATGGAATCTCTCCGAAAAGTTAATATTTACGAAGACTCACGCGTGGATAGAGGTGGTGTCATCATTGAAACTGACGTCGGAGCAATTGATGCACGTATCTCCACTCAGCTCAAAGAAATCGAAGAAGCGATCAGAAACGTAGAACCAATATGATTCGTTTTTCCAGTTTCAACAAACTGGGGTTATTGCTCCTTTTATTTGTTTCGAGCTTATCCTCAGATATATATGGTGAATCTTGTGGTGCATTCATCTCGTCTTTTGAAAAGCCGATTTCTCTCGTCGACAACTGGCAATTTCGCAAAGGAGATAATCTTGATTGGCGAGATGAATCCGTAGAGGAAAGTTTCTGGGTAATGAGAACTGTCCCAGACTATGGTATTTCCAAAACAGAAAACCTAACAGGATATCATTGGTATAGATGTAGTTTTAATTTACCAGAAAACTTTACATTGCCCTCGGAACCGATTGCAATCAAACTCGGAAGAATACGCGATATTGATGAATTTTTCCTAAATGGGGTGCTCATCGACCAAACCGGTTCTGTTTTACCAAAACTTGAAGTGGATTTTCAAAAAGTAAGAATCTATTCTCTCCCTTCTCATATCCTAAAACCAGGCAATAATGTGATAGCAGTGCGAATCTATGCTGCGACAAATCTAAATGGGTTAAAAGAAGCACCGTTAATCTATAAAGAAAGAATCTTAAGAGATAAACTCTTCACAAGTGAAATTTTCGCAATCGTTTGTGGATATGTTTTTATCTTTATGGGCCTTTATTTTTTAGTTGGTTCGATTGTTAGAGGAAGAAGTGGAGAAAATTTCTTTTTCGCTTTTTTTTCTATCTTTATTGGTTTCTATGTATTGATTCGAACCCAACATCGGAATATCCTATTTGAAAGTTTTACCTGGTCATATGTAACAGAACTCTTGTTATTGATCTGTTTGCCTTCCTTATTTCTTAATTTTTTACATCAATATCTAAAAGTAAAAAGAAATTTAGTACTTATTGGTTACGAAGTGTACCTGGCTGTTTTGTTTATCGTGACACTTTTTTTTCGAACACCAAAATCTTGGATCCTAGTCATTGCCTTGTTCAATTATGCCCTGCCTGTTGCCCTTGGCCTTGCACTTTTTATTTTTGTAAGATATGGCAAAGAGATGATCGGGCGACTGCGATATATTTTGATCGGTCTTGCTTGTTTACTTCCCACCATTATCATCGATAGTGCCTCAGCATTGGAAATTATCTCCTTTCCTGGGACTATTTATTTGGGGTTTTTACTTTTCCTCGTAATGATTTCCATTCAATTATCTAACGATATGGTTCTTGGACTTCGAAATTTTATGGAGCAAGAAAAAGATCTCATCCAAATGGAAAGAGTAAAAACAGGATTTTTATTAAACTTATCGAGTGAATTTAAGTCTGGAATGGAAAAAATCGAATTGGCAATGCACAGGCTATCGAGTCCACCAAAAGTAGCGACTAAAAAGACAAAAACCAAGAAGAAGACCGAAACACCTAACTCATTAGATGTGATAAAACAAGCAGAAGACCATATCTCTTATATGGGATATATGGTGGAAGAAGCATTACTTTTAAAACAATTAGAAGAAAAAACCTATTCACCAAAATGGGAAAATTTTTCTGTATTTAAGTTAATCAAAGAATGTGTATCTTCTATTGAAAACCATCTTGACCAAAGAAGAAAAAATTTATCAATCGAAGTAAAGCCTGAATCATTGGAAATTTTCCAAGTTCCCGAACTTATCTTTGTAATGATTCGAAATTTAGTAGAAAATGCTTATATTTATACAGACATCAAAACCGAAGTAAGTATCGAGTTTTATATTCAAAATGGCATGTATCACCTAATCGTCACAGATGAAGGGCTTGGCATGAGTCAAATTGAAATGGAAACAATTTTTCAAAAATTCGTCCGTGGTTATAAGGAAAGTAAAAGTGAAATTCCAGGCGCTGGAATCGGTCTTACTTTAGTTGAGGCCACCGCACAATATTTAGGTGGAACTGTCTCTCTCAAATCTGCGGAAGGAATGGGAGCAAAATTCATCATCAAAATTCCAGAACAAAGGAAAAAACCATGACGGGTAGAATCGGATTTTCCTTTCTTTTATTGATTCTTCTATTCTGTGCAAATTGTTCCCGAAAGGATAATGAAAAATCATTAGCTGTTTCTCTCTCTGGGGATGATTGGGGAGTTTTGTTCGATCAGTCGGCGGACATACTCAGCCCTGAATTTAATACGAGTACTCTAGAATTAACTTCTGTTCCAGGAAATTTAAGAAATTTAAATCGCTCCTATAGAGGTCCGATTTGGCTTCGCAAGTCATTTGAAGTCACCAAAGATCAACATGAAACTACTCTAGCCCTGGAACTAGGTCGAATTTTTCAATCCGACGAAGTCTTTGTAAATGGTGTGCTCATCGGAAAGGGAAATTCTCCTTTCGGAGAAAATCCAATGGAGTATTCCTTTGGACGTCCTCGAATATATCCCATTCCTCATAACTTAATCCTTGAAGGCGAAAATGTTCTGGTGATTAGGATTGATTCTGATTTAACAACGTCCGCAGGAATCATTACCGGACCAATTCAAGTTGTAACATATGAGGAGGCAATCGAAGTAAAAAATCATGAGTCACTCATCGAACTGATATTTGTCGGATTTTATCTTTTTATCGCTCTATTTTTCTTTATCAACTATTTCAAACTCAGAGATAAAAAAGAATATTTAAGTTTCAGTATCCTCGCATTGATTTTTTCGGCCTTTGAACTCGCGAGAAATGAAGCTCGTTTTTTTATCGGAGATTATTTTACTTTTTTCAAACTCATAGAGTACGGATTTTTACTTATATTGCCATATGGTTTCATCAAATTCATTCAGGATTTTTTTGAATTAAAGCCGATTCGTCTTCAACTCATTTATCTTTTGTTCCAAAGTGTTTTCTTTTTGATGTTCATAATTGTTCCGAGACCCGTTTTTTGGTACAACTTCATTGGTTATTGGGACATTCATTTATTTTTTGTCGTCGGTTATGCGATGTATCTAACAATCCAAAAGATAAAGGACAATGCAAGAGGGGCCTGGATTCATTTAATTGCTTTGATTTATCTTTTTTATGCAATTATCAAGGAAGTATCCATTGAACGTGGATACTTGAATGCTACCTCCTCATTGGAGACATCCTTCTTAGTATATTTAATTCTTATGACACTTGCGTTGCGTTTTCAATTTTTAATCATGAAACGAAAACTGCTAGCCCGTTTCGATAGATTGAAAGAAGCCGATTCACTTCGAGAAAAAATTTTCTTCTACATGGATGCAATGATCAGCCAACCATTAACTCAAATGAAAGATAAACTTCGTGAGTATAGGGAAAGCAAAGAAAAAAGTAAGGAAAAAACTATTATCAAAGAAGTTTTCCAAATTCATTCCTCTATCGATTCTGTAATGGATGACATCATTGAACTTTCTCGTTTAGAAGTAATGAAAGAGGTGCCATTTAAAGATCAGGTAAATTTTGTGAGTTTCATCCATGATGTAATTCCAGATAAAAAAATTACTTACTCCATCAAAGTACACCCTGAAACCGAAATCTACAATAGTTTAGACTTAGTAAACTCGATCGTCGTCCGTTTAGTAGATTTCCCACCCTTTATGGAATTTTCCCATAATGACTTAATTATCACACAAGATCTTAAAGGAAACGTTCACTTTAGATTTTTATTGTTCCACTCGAATCCAAAAGTAACCAACCGTCTTTACAACGAAATGATTGAAAATTATCAATCTCTTACACCAAACAAGGTAAAATGGGCGATTATCCAAGAGATCGTGCGCTTGTTAGATGCAAAAATGGATTTTAAAATTATCAAGAAAAAATATTTAAAAATCGATCTTGGTTTGATGGCAAGTGCTCCAGTAGAATCCATAAAATCGGAATTAAACCAAATTCAAATACCTAGACCTCAAAATGAAAAAGAAGACTGGCGCGTAACTCTAAAGAAAATTTGGAATCGATTAAAATCTATTGAGATAAAAATACCAAATCTAAAAAAACGAAAGTAAATCATTTAATGTCTTAAAATTATGTTTTGGTTGCTCAGAATTTCCTGGTCGATTTAAAATGATGGATGTCATCCCTGCTTTTTTAGCCGCGTTTGCTTCCTCTAAAATATCGGTAAAAAAAACGAAGTCTGAAACATCGGCATTTAGGTGGTGAGCGATATTTAAATAACTTTGAAATTCCCTTTTGCCACCCATCGTAGTATCAAAATAATTTGTAAAAAAATTTGTAAGATCACCAAAATTCGAATATTTATATATTAGAATTTGTGCCTCAATACTTCCTGAAGAATAAACATAACATGGGATGTTTAAATCTTTAGATTTTTTCAAAAACTCCGGAATGTCAGGGAAAAGAGTGCTTCTAATCAAACCTTGTTCATAACCTTCTTTCCAGATCTTTCCTTGGATAATTTTCAGTGGACCAAACTTACGATCGACATCGATCAAATAACATAAATAAGCGGAGATTTCTTTTTTATTTAATGGAATCAGTTTTGGAAAAATTTTTAAAAAATCTGAATTCGCAGAAGTCATATCTTTTTCAAATTCTTGTTTAATCTCAGTAAACTCATGAATATTAAATTCATAACTTTCTATGAAGTCTGTCATTCTTTGCCTTGCAAAAGGAAACAGGATTTCATGAACAAAAGAAATCGGTGCAGTCGTGCCTTCAATATCGATCAAAAAAGATTTCATGTTTCTAGCCAGCGATCTCAGCCTTCCACTGTTTACGCATATTTTGCTCATCCTTCTCATAGTTAAATATGATTAAAAACCAAGAGAGTGAACAGGGGATCCAGAACAAGATAGAAATGGATAAGGCAAGCCCGCGATCAGGAGTTAAACCTAAAATAATGGCAGAAAGCGCTGGGCCCAAACCCTTACCTAAATCATCCGTTAAGTTATAAATGGAGAAAATGGCACTTCTCGTTTTGGGAAGATTTACATTAAGTAGGACAGCTCTTACATTGGCACCTGTAATGGAAATCAAAATTCCAGTAAAAACATTCAACAAAATAAAAACTGGTGAATTGTGAATGATTCCTTGCGCATATAATAAATATATCGCTGGTATCACACCTAACATGGTCGTCACCATACAAAGGATAGGTTGGAATTTGTTATTTTTATTATAGAGCCATTGTCCGATCACACCTCCGAAAAAAGTACCAATAAAAACACCGATTGCCGCAAAGGTTACCAATCCCGATGCCTGTGCTTTCCCAAATCCGTAGGTGTTTTCGTAATAATCCACTAAAAAAACAAAGAACACTCCCCAAGGGATACAGCCAGGCAAACCTTGTAAAAAAATGCCTAGATTGGTTTTGTTCTGAAATAGGATTTTAAAATCATTCAACGTGATCTTATGTGACAACTCATCCGCGGAGAGGACATCCTCTGCACCACCACGTTTCGGCTCTTCACAAAACAATAGATAAATGAGTGCAAAGAAAAATGATGGAACAGACATATAAATAAATGATGCTCTCCAGCCATTGATCGGATCGGCTTCGCCAAGAATTCCTCCCATAAGTTGACCAACTCCAATGCCAAGTCCCATTGCAAGCGAAACGAATCCCGAAGCAACGGCTCTTGATTGTGTGGAAAAATAATCTCCGATGATACTAAATAGAATAGGAAAGATTCCTCCTAATCCAAATCCACATAATGTACGTAATACGAGAAATTGATTGTAAGTTTCCGCATATGCAGTTAAGAGACATGGAACCTCTCCTAAAAGCACCGTAAGGAGCAGAAGATTTTTTCGAGAGAAATTCTGGGAAAGATAGCCCATTGACAACGAAACAGTTCCACCTAAAATAAAAAAGAGAATCGGAATAAGACCTCCCATTTTCCAATCAACTTCCTCTGGATTACTAATTCCTAGAGAGGCTGCAATATTTTTCATATTGGGAGCAATTAGATTCTGATCTCCAAAAAGAAAGAAGGCCATACCTAAGATAACCCAGAAAGCCAATATTCCCCTTGGACCATGTCCAGCTAACTCTTCTAATCCGATATAACGGAGCAGTGTTTTTTTAGGCTGTTTAATTGTCATAATGATTGAACCTTATAGATAGATTTTTTGTAAACAAAGAGAAAAGACAATGAGAAAAGTAGAGCTAAAAAACCGACAACTGCAAAGATTGATGTATCCCAAGTGGTTAAAATTGTTCCGTTTACGATCTCAGGATTTCCTTTAAGTGCTGCAGGTATAGGTTTACCACCGCTAAATTTTAATTTTACAACTTTTGGATTAGAAGTGGCCGCGATCGCATAGGCACTTAAGCCTTGAGGAATGTCTTTTTCCAACCGTGCCAACGTGCCACCACTTTCGATTTCCAAACTCATATCACTTGGTTTTACGAAGACTGGATAGGACCCAGATTCTCCTTCCGTTAACAGCCGTTCTTCTATTACATCACTTTCATTTGAAATTAAATACGATACTTGCAATTCAGAAATGCCAGGTAGAACCGCTCGATCTAAAATTTTACCTAGGTTTTTACCATTCGGAGTAGAAAGAGGGATCGCCATTTTGGAACCTGGTTGCTGAATCTGGGCGTAAATGTCTTTTGCTTCTGCCGGAATGAAGTATTCGATAGGTTTTTCGGAAGAAAAATAAGATCTTGGTGGATTGGATGTGTTTTCGATTAAAAAAAGTTTGAAGACTCTGAGTCCATTTTTTTCACGAATAACTTGCATTAGGCTTTTTATTCCGATATTCGCGCGGGATTCGGTCATTTCGAAGACTGTTATTTCCTGAGGAGAATTCCGAAACTTCGCAACAGGAGGAATCATCTTATTATAATTTACACCAAGGTATGTTACTTGTACAAGAATCGGTGCGCCGTCTGGAGCATCAAGAGCTGGGAACTGAAAGTTACCGGATTGTGGACCGATTTCTGCCAGTGGTAACATAGCCCCTTGCAAGGCGATGAGTTTAATCGAATCTGCTTTCCCGACTCCACCCGAAGTTCCATTTTTTAGAGAACCAAATATGGAAACTTTTTCCGCATAACTTACGCTAACAAATATAAAAAAAACAAGCGAAAATTTAGATAAATTGTAAAACATTGTTACTTGATTCTTTGTCTCACATCTAAAAATCCAAGTGAAAAAATGGGCTATTTTAAAAATTTAGAGGCGACACAAAAACGTCTAAAGACAACACTTTTGATTGGGTAATTAAAGGATAGAATGCCTCCTATGAAGCAACCAAGTGAAATTGTTCACAATTCCTCTAAAGAAGAGAGAGATATCCTTCTCGAGTACCAGAATATTGATGTTTCGAAACTAGAGACTACGAAGGTTTTAGGTGTCCCCATTGACAATGTGACCACCGACGAAGCCATTGCTAAGTTGTTCCGTGTTTTGGAAAAAAAAGAAGCCATGCACTATGTGCTCTTTCTTGATCCCATCAAGCTGATGAGAATGCGTCCTGGAAAAGCACTACATAGAATCACACAAAAAGCAGGGACCATTTTAGTTGAGGGCGCTGGCATCAATTGGATGAGTTCAGGAAGGCTTAAAGAACGTGTGACCCCAATTGCTGTAATGATGGATCTAATCCGTCTTGCCGAATTGAAAGAATTTACCATTTTTATATTTGGTTCTAAAGATGAAATCATCGAAAGAGTTTTTTTTAACTTAACCCGCCACTTCCCGAAAGTAAGAATCGTTGGACGACAAGCAGGACATCTCGATCGACAGAGAGAGATGCGTGTAAAGGAAGCCATCCGTAAAACGGGACCTGATATCATTTTTTTGGCTATGGATTTCCCAGAACAAGAAGTCTGGATCGAAAATAATACTGGCTTTTTTGGTAAGGCGTTAGTCGTTGGAGTTGGTGGAGCCTTAGATATGTTATCTGGTTCTGACAGAAAGGCACCGGATTATTTTAAATCCAGAGGACTCTCTTGGCTATATAGAATCATTTCGCGTCCATATCGAATTCGACGTATGTGGGAGACCTTCTATTTTCTGTTACTCGGATTGATCGAAAGATTCAAATACAAAGGCTAGAATTTTTTCCTAGCCTACCTTTATTTCTACTTCATATCGGAAATTTTGTCGAGTGTGGGAGGTAGCCAGTCTTCTAGTAATGGTTCCCTGTCTAACTTCGCTCTCGCAAATATCAAATCTTTGTTAGATGTGGCAATTTCGCTGACGATACCTATTTTTCGAGCAGTTTCCATCGCCTTCCAATAATATTTAAGTGCGTTTATTGGGTCCTGTTTCTTTTCGTAAACGGCTCCAATGTTGTTATATAGTGCTGTCAAACTTTGATAAACTTCTTGATGATCAGAATTTTCCGGCTCTAGTCGACCCAGTGTTTTTTCTTTTTGTTCATAATCATCTTTCAATTTTAAATAATTTCCGAGTGCTGCATTGTATTGGCGTGTATAATAGAATGAATTTCCTTTTCCGAGTAGCAAAGTCGGATTGTTGTAGATATCTTCATCCGGAAGTTCGGCCCATAATTCTAGTGCACTCGAAAACTCACCTGCATTGTATTCAATCCAACCTAAATAATAATTTACTTCACGTAATAACTTAGTATCACTGAGAATACCACCATCGATTTCTTTCGCTGTTGTGAAATAATCTTTAGCGTTTGTTAATCCATTCCTTCTCGACGTTTCTTCTGAAGATAATTGTCCAATACTTCTAGCAGGATAAATCTTTTTACCTGGAAAATCGCGAACGTTGTCGAGTTGGTTGATACCAGCGGCTAGTAAAAATGCAATTTTACCTTTATCAAAATAAATTCTTCCAGGTTTTCCTTCCAAGAGTGTTTCATCTTCCTCTCTTTCGCCGAACTCGCCTTTATGGTTTTTATATCTCTCTTCTGCCTCTGTAAGCAATTTTTCGGCTTCCGTAGTATTCTGAACCTTCATATAATACTCAGCCATGAGTAGAACAGCTAAATAATGACGAGGATCATTTGTTGCCGCAAGTTCCAATTGTTTTAGGGCTCGACTAGCTTCTTCTTTTTTAAAGTAGTATCGCGCTCTTTGATAAAATCCTTCGGCAAAACGATTTCCACCTTCTTTTCCGTACAATATGTTCAAGAGATATTCGACGTTATCATCGATTTCCATACCAGAAACTTGATCTTCAGGATTGATATTGTATTTAATTCTAACTTCTTCCGAATCAAGTGCAATATAAAATGATGCCAATTTCGCTAAGACAGCCAAGGACAATTCGTCTTCCAGATCCAAGGCGTTTCGAACTTGTCTATGATGATTCAAAACATATTGAGGGTTATTGTCTTTTTTCCACATCTCAATGTAAGTGGATAGAATTCCGCCATGACCAATTGAATCTTTCGGAAATTTTTCAATGATGTCGTTATAATATTTTACTGCAGTTCCAAATTCACGTTTATTATAATATATTTTTGCAATGCCCGCGGTTGCCATAATATTATCAGGGTCATCTGCATCGGTAAACACACGTTTATAGTATTCAATAGCCAAAGGATCATTTTTATATTCTTTTCTTTGTGACCCAGGTAAATTGTCCACGAAGTCCCGTCTATGGAAGGAGTGAAACCTTCCCAACGTCAAGTATGTCTGAACATCATGTACATTGTACTTCAATCGTGAGGCAATATAAGCACCTGCTTTTATCACCTTTCTTGGAACTTTGTCTTGTGAAACGAGTGAAAATTCATGTTCAATAAAATGTTTCTTTCCACCATGATCAATACCTGAATCACGCCACTGAGATTTTTCTGCTAATGAAATATTGGGAACTTCCTTCCGTTTTGCCCATGAACGTACATGTTCTTTGTCCGCTGGCTCTAAACCAAAATCTGGCTCTACCTTTCCAAAACATTTTTCAAATGCTTTATCGTATTGACCAATATTCGTATAGGCTTCGCAGTACATATTCAAGTAACTTAGGTTAAATGGATCTATTTCCTCACCTTTGTTAAAATAGTTTTCAGCATCGGTTAATAATCTTTTTCGTTCTTGGGCGTCTGACTGGTATCGATAATCTTGAAGTTTTTCAAGACCTAGGTCATATTGAGCACCAGCCATATTGGGAATATAAACATACTTATATAAAGAAACAATGCCAATCACCAAAAAGATTGCGGCTGCTGAAGAGAATACAGTCTTTCTGATCAGTTCTCTTCTACGAACAGCACCTTCCTTTGTATAGGCGTCTTTGCTGGCAATGATTGGGACACCATCAGCAGAAAATTTTCCGCTTGTATCAGTTAGCTCAACTCTTTCACCAAGAAGAGAGCCGAGGAAGTTTGCGACATCCTCAGGTTTCTGCTGAGCTTTTATTAACTCTATGATTTCTTTTTGATTTTTAACTGGAATTCGATTGTTAACAATCGCATCAATGATTGTTCGGCGAAGTTTAGGAGGATATATTACCAACTCACGCTGGATAACCGCCAAATCTTCATCAGACAGGCTTGCATCCAAGTCTTCTTCTGGTTCGTTTTCTCTACCTAAAGAGCTTAAATCATCTTCGAATCCACCACTACTTCCGAAATCATCAGTGGATTCCATAGAGGAGATTGGCATATCATCGATAGAAGGAGCAAAATCATCAAAACTAGAAGCAGGGCTACCTAAATCATCATCGAGACCTGGAGGGTCCATCCCTACTCCAAGGTCGCCAAAAGGATCATCGAATCCGCCAGAATCCGCGATAGGTTCTTCGTCCCGAGTTGGAGTCGGCTCATCGAATCCGGCACCTAAGTCATCAAAGTCGGTAGGCCCACTTGTCGCAGGCTCATCCATAGAAGCAAAAGGATCTGCGCCGAAGTCTCCAGGGGATTCGGTTTCATTTCCGAGGTCTCCAAAAGGATCTTCACCTACGCTCTGTTCAGAGGAAGGGGAACCTAAATCTGCAAAAGGATCGTCACCAAACGCTGGCTCGCTTGTAGAATCTTCACTTGTACCTTGGTCTAAATTGGAAAATGGATCCTCTTCAGAGGACTCCGAATCAGTCCGAGGCGGTTCGGAATCAAAATCTGCGAATGGATCAGAATCATCTTTCGGTTCTGGTGAAGGTTTTTCGGTTCCGAAATCAAAATCCTCTTGCTCCTGAGCTGGGCTTGGTTCTGCCCCGAGGTCTGCGAACGGATCATCTGAAAAACTAGGTTCTTCTGATCTCGCTTCCGGTTCGGCTGGAGTTTCAATATCAAAGTCATCTAACGAGGGCTCTTCTGATATTGGCGTATCAGCCGCAAACGGATCATCTTCTTCAATTTGAGTTGCCTTAGGTTTTGGCGGCCCTTCATTTAATAATTCATCTAGATCAATATCGTCTTCGCCATCAATATCGCGAAACGGAGGAGGTCCACTGTCTTCTATATCTGAACCAAAGTTATCACCAAATGGATCGTCTGTGGAGCTCGAATCTGAATCGCCCACGTCCTCAGAATCGTCATATTCTGTCGGCTCCTCTTCGATTGGCGTTGGTTCAACAAATCCGAGTTTTTCACGTAACACACGTGCCATCGGATTTAATTCTTCCGAAGTAAGCGGGTTTTTATTCAGCGGCGAAAGTATACCTTCGATCTGCTGGATATCTTCCGGAGATAAATTATCTTTAGGCTCGGCCATGAAAGGATGCGTTTCCTACTTAAATATCGGCCTCCCTGAAAATTGGCAGAATTTTTTTTTATTATGTCAGATCGAATTTATAGAAAAAACATATCGGGGTGATACATAGATTCTGCCGAAAAATGAAGAAAGTGAACTGAATTTCTATGCAAAAACGCAAGATATATATCCCAATCTTACTTTTATTCTTATCTGCAGGGATTTTAGGACAAGATACCCTAGACTGGGTGGGCGGATTGTCCTCAGACGAATTGGAAATGCAAGAAGAAGCAGAAGACCAAAATAAAATCTATTATTTGTGGCAACTAGAGAGCTTAAAAAAGAATATCAGCCCAAGATACATTCGTTACTTGGATGTAGAATCTTATTTGGATACGAACAGACTTATAAATAGAGGTATTCTTTTCTCTTATAATGGACTTAGAGAAGAAAACGTCGAATTATGCGGAAATTTCAATCATTGGGAATGTATACCCATGAAACGGAATAAATATGGAATATATTATACAATCATTGAACCAAAACTTCTCACTCCTGAATACGAGGAGGATCCTATTTACGAATACAAATTTCGAGTCAACGGTCTACTTACGTTTGACTCGGAAAATTTAGATCGTATAGAGGATGGTTCTGGATCGTATATTTCCCGCTACATTTTACCAGGTAAAGATACGAATAGACAAATCTATTCCGTAGTGCTCGAAGATTCCGACTCGGAAGAGGTAGACTTAAGAACTGTTCGGTTTCAAATCTATTTGCCGAATGCAGAAGTGGTGAGCCTTGTAGGCGATTTTAACGAATGGAATCCAGAGAATGACTTTCTCAAAAAAGATAGAAATGGAATTTTTTTCCTCGAGAAAAAGCTATTACCAAAATCTCAGTACCATTACCAGTTCATAGTCGACGGAGAATACCAATTAGACACATATAATCCCATAACAAACGTTAAAGTCGACACTGGAGAGCCAATTTCAACGATCGAAGTTCCTTCTAGGGAATTGGCTTTGGAAAAAAAAGGTTTTTAATTTTCTAAGGTAGCTGTCATGGAACCCTTTGAGGTAGACATTCGAGGATCGGGTCCGTAGCTAATGATTTTTTCGTGAATGAATTCCGCATGCTCCAATTCACCCGTAAAAACAACGGTCTTTTTTAATGTATCTACTTCAACTGCATGAAAAAAAGCCTTTTCAATCGTAATATTACAAACCGCCATCAACATTTCAATTACATAGTCATAGGTATGATGGTCATCATCCCAAAGAACAACCCTCCACGGACCACCAAACGATCGCTTGATGGTGACTTCGGTTTCCTCAATGGTATCGGGCTGGGCGGTATTTGAGAATACTTTCACCCAATCATCTCCTCTTATCTCACTTTTTTTTCTTGGCGATTGCTACGTCTACATGCGTCACGATGTCTTTTGCTCGCATACCAAAATAATCAAGAAGTCCACTCCAAGTACCCGATTTTCCAAACGTATCTTTCATTCCTACTTTAACAATCGGAACTGGATACTCTTCGGATAAAAATTCTGAAACTGCTGATCCGAGGCCACCTAACACATTATGCTCTTCTGCAGTGACTATCGCACCACATTCTTTTGCCTTGGCAAGAATCATATCCTTATCAAGTGGTTTGATTGTCGCCATATTGAGCAAGCTTGCAGATATACCTTTTTCCTTTAAAAGTTCCACTGCAATCATTGCCTCTGAAACCATAACGCCGCATGCAATGATACAAACATCTTTGCCTTCTGCCAAAACTTCAGCTTTTCCGATTTGAAATTTATAATTATCGCGCTCAATCAAAGGAATGGCCGGTCTACCGACTCGAACATACACTGGTCCTTTGTAATCTGCGATGGCATGGATGACTTGTTTCGTTTCGTTGAAATCCGCAGGACAAATTACCGTCATTTCAGGAATCACTCGCATAATCGCAAAGTCTTCAATACATTGGTGAGAAGCTCCGTCCTCACCTACTGTAATACCGCCGTGTGAAGCCACTAACTTCACATTTAATTTTGGGTAGACAACGCTGTTTCTTACAACTTCCCAAGCTCTGCCTGATAAAAACATCGCAAATGAAGATGCGAAGGGGATAAATCCAGAAAGCGCCAATCCAGCCGCATGACCAACTAAGTTTTGTTCGGCCACACCAATGTTAAAAAATCGTTCAGGATACTTCTTTTTAAAATCAGCTGTTTTAGTAGAACCAGATAAGTCAGCATCTAAAACTACAATATCTGATTTTATGGCACCTAACTCAACTAAGGCTTCTCCATATGCATCCCGTGTTGCTTTTTTGTCGGCGGTAGATTGGCTAGGTGCTCCCATTTTTATTTATCCTTTTTTAAGTGCTTCCGCTTTGTCTGTTTTTTCCCAGGTAAAAGTTGAGCCTGACCTTCCGAAGTGCCCATAAGCAGCTGTCTCTTGGTATTTTCTTCCTTTACCGAGTAAATCTAATGAATCAACAATTCCTTTCGGAGTTAGTTTAAAATTAGCTTTTACTCGTTTTTCAATTTCTACTTCAGGAATTGTATTTGTACCGAAGGTATCTACTAGTACAGATACTGGTTCTGCTACACCGATAGCATATGCAAGTTGTACTTCGCACTTTTGTGCAAGACCTGCTGCCACGACATTTTTTGCAATATAACGTCCTATATAGGCAGCCGATCGGTCAACCTTAGATGGATCTTTTCCAGAGAATGCTCCACCACCGTGTCTTCCCATTCCACCATATGTATCCACGATGATTTTTCTTCCCGTAAGACCTGTATCACCGTGCGGACCACCAATCTCAAATTTACCAGTCGGATTGATGAAATAACGAGGATTATTTAAGAAATTTGCAGGTATTACTTTTTTAATGCACTCTTCGATTACGGCCTGTTCGATTTCTGCATGGGTGACACCTGGAGCATGTTGTGTCGAAATTACGACTGTATCCACTTTTGTTGGTTTGCCATTTTCGTAAATGAAAGTGACTTGTGACTTCGAATCTGGACGTAACCATTTTATTTTTCCGGAGTGGCGAAGTTCAGCCAAATTTTCTAAAAGCTTATGAGAATAATAAATTGGGGCAGGCATAAATTCTGGTGTATCATTGATTGCAAAACCAAACATCAAACCTTGGTCACCTGCACCTTGTTCTTTGTGAAGTCCTTCGCCTTCATTTACACCTTGTGCGATGTCAGGAGATTGGCTATGAACATGGGAAGAGACCACAGCGTAGTCTGCATCGAAATACATATTGATATCGTTATAACCAATTTTTCGAATTACATCTCTGGCGATTTCAGATGTATCGACTTTTCCTTTACTGGTAATTTCGCCAGCAATCACTACTAAGTTAGTAGTCACAAGAGTTTCACAAGCTACACGTGATTTCGGATCTTGGGCTAAAAACGCATCTAAAATGGCATCGGATACTTGGTCGCAGACCTTGTCTGGGTGTCCTTCTGATACAGATTCGGACGTAAATATGAAATTTTGTTGGGAGGACATACTTTTTTACCTTACTTCGCTAAACTTTTGAATTATAACAGAGTGTCAATAGAATTGTGCTCATGTTTTCCCAGTACATATTCCTCAAGACGATGGCGATTTTTATTCATGAGTTCCCCTAATTTTTTTGCCCAATCTTCAATCTCCTCTTCTGATAGGCCTTTCGGAACATACAAAGGTTCTCCATACTGGATGTACAACTTCGCTCCAAATTTTGGAAAAAAATGTTTGTCCCAGCTTTTGAATTGATAGTGGCGATCATAACGTGCATCGAGATACAGAATGGGTGCTCCAGTGATAGAAGCCGTCGCAATCACACCTGGCTTGATTTCATGCCTTGGGCCCTTGGGACCGTCCACAGTAAAAATCGGCACATGTTTTTGTTTCATCTCTTTAAGAATCGCTCGGAAGGCACCCGTTCCTCCTCTCGTCGAAGAGCCACGAACACTACTTAGGTTAGATCTAGCGAATGTTTGGTGAATTATTTCCCCATCTTTGGACTGTGAAACAAGGGCTACCATTTTTGTCTTTTTTTTTCTTTGAAGATACTGTGTTGCATGCCTGTATAATGCCAAAGTAGTTTCGTGATAAACGGCAATGATAAACCCGCCACCTCCATCTATTAATGTTTGTGAGCTGGGCGGAATAATCAAAGCACCTCTGCGGACAAAAAAATACCATACCACCACAATCCAGTGAACAATGTAACTCAGGACGATGTATTTAGTTTTATTATAAGGTTTCTGTGGGGTTTCTTTTGACATTTATAAATTTTTACCCAACTCTAACATAACATCATTTTCCAAAATCTCAACAAGATGGGTCTCAGGATTTTCTAGTTGTTTCCCTTTGGAGATGAGTGTTTTGATAATAGAACGTGCGACAAATTCGGCATAAATTGGCTTATATTTTTTTAGTCCGATCAAGGAAAAAGGCACGAGAGCACCAATCACTTCTCCGATTTTTTCACCCATTCGAACTTCCTTCCGATCTCCCAGAAGAAGAGAAGGTCGAAAAATTCCTAAATAAGAAAATCCAAGGGAAGTGAGCTCTCTTTCTATTTCTCCTTTTACCTTGTTATAAAAAACCAGGGAATTTGCATCTGAGCCCATCGCTGTTACGATTAAAAATGCTTTTACACCAGCCTGTTTTGCCTTTTTGGCAGCTAACAGAGGATAATCAAAATCTACTTCTCGAAATTTTTCCTGGGAACCAGCCTTTTTAATCGTCGTACCAAGACAACAGATGACAGCATCTATGTTTTTAGGAAATTCGACATCTCCGTTCGAGAAGGATTCCCAGGTGACAGATTGGACTTCAATTGGTTTTCCAGCATTTGTTGTGGGTAGGGCACGAGCCCAAACAATCGTCTTTTGGATTTCTGGATACAACAGAATGGATTTAAGAACTTCTGTACCAATAAGTCCCGTTCCACCTAACAATAAAATATTAAATTTTTTCATTTTTCCTCAAACCGAATTGATGATTCTATTAGAATCTAGTAAGTCATTTAGAATTCTGATACGCATTTTTTCATGAGGAGGCTTGAGGTAATGGTAATTTTGATCGTGTGAGTTTCAAATTTCCAACACACGTGCTAACATTGAATCAGAGAGTTTAATCTTCTGGTCAAACTGAAGGCCAGCCAGATAACATTCCTCGCCTCTAATTTTTGTTTTTTGCACCCACATCACTTTCCCTTCAAAAAAAAGGCGATCGCTTCCTTGTTTGGAAAGAATGGTTCCTAGGATGACGCTATCAATTTCATCCGATAGCAAATCGTCATCACCCACAAAACAAAGACCTTCCTCGGAGATATTTCCCAATTTCCCGATGATGGTAAGTCCATCCAAGTCCAATTGAACTTCAAAATCCCGAAATTCTCTCGGCGAGATCCTGGGAAGTCTGCGTTCGCTGTCCATGGAAGCATTGTGCGTAGGTTATGATTTTGTGAAAACGAAAAAAGCTAACTCAAAATTGGAAGTAGATAAAAGGCGTCGAATTTTCAGGTGTAAAAAGAGCCAAAATGAGAACAAGAGCAGGATAAAATGACATTTCTGCCCAAGCTGGGATTTTTTTGCCCATTCCACGTTCAAAGATAAAATAACCGAAAAGATGTCCAAAGGAGACAAAAAAGAAAACCCAAAGAAAATCTTTCCACATATAAGGCCTGAGCAGTCCGGTTTGCCAAACAAACATACCTTTAATATGAACGACCGCATTTTCAAACGTAGACGAACGAAAAAAAACGGCACCCAAAAAAAAGGCAAGATTGCTCATCAAATTCTGAAACATAAATTTGATCCCTACTGCCATTTTGCTTATTATACTCCGCCGTCCCGATGTATCTTGAGTTGGAAAAAAATCTCTATAAAATTCCTCGATTACATAGAAGACACCATTGAGTGATCCCCAAAAAACATAGGTCCAATTAGCTCCGTGCCAGAATCCACTTACAAACATCGTAAACCACAAATTGAACTTTCGGCGAAGTGGTGAGACGCGACTTCCCCCCATAGGAAAATATACATAGTCTCGTAACCATGAATTTAATGTTATGTGCCAACGTCTCCAAAAACCTGAGATGGTTGTGGCGATAAATGGTAAATTGAAATTTGTCGGCAATTTATAACCCAACAACAAGGCACTACCTATCGCCATGTCCGAATATCCACTAAAGTCTAGATATACTTGAACTCCGCCTAAAACGGATCCCATCCAAAGGGTGTATGTGTGTAAAACGGTAGGATCTTTAAAAATCAATTCGATCGTCGGGGCAATTTGGTCGGATAATACTGCCTTCTTAAAATAACCTAACATAAAAAAACGAATTGCAACTCTAAACTCGATATCCTCAAATTTTTTTGTTTCGTATAGCTGCGGAACAAAAGTCCTTGCTGTTACGATTGGCCCAGCAACCAATTGCGGAAAAAAACTAACAAATAATGAAAATTTAATAAAGTCTTGTTCAAACGGAATTTCTCTCCTATAAACGTCGATCGTATAACTTAAAGATTGAAAGGTAAAAAAGGAAATGCCAGCCGGCAAAATGATGTCCAAAATCGGCAAAAGATTGCCGGATCCAATTATCCCACTCACCGAGTTCGTCGTAGACGCAAAAAAATTATAATATTTAAAGAATCCGAGAATCAACACCAGATTGGTGATCAAACTAAAATATAATAGAATGAGTCTGGAACTTTGTTTTTCCGTTTTTCCGAGACTTAAACCTACAAAATAATCAATACATGTGGAGAGTAAAATCAGGGCACCAAACCGGTAGTCCCAGGACATATAAAAAAAATAGCTAACGAGAAGTAGAAAGATATGAAGGATTCTTTGTTCTTTGGTTTCCGATTTGAAAATGGCAGGAAAAAGATACCAAACGGTAAAAAAAACGAAGAGAAAAAAAAGAAAATATTCGAAGTCCGAAAAAATCAATTTATAAACCTTGGTCCTTACGATTCATACAGAAATTTGTATATCGTCAATCATTTAGGCTTGCTAATATGTATTCCCGATGGTAGGCTCATTAAAAATAATTCTTCGAGGTTAGCATGAAACGCCTTCTTGTCCTATTCACTATTTTAATGGTCTCTTTCGGATCATTTGCCAATTGTTTTGGAAAATTTGGTTTGGTTCGCACTGTTTATAGCATCAATGCTGGAATCAATATCGGAAGTGGAAAAATTGCCAAATTGTTTCGCACACTTCTAATGATTTTTCCTTTTAGCTTTGCTTATTGGGGAGCATCTTTTTTAGATTTGATCCTTTTCAATGTGGTTGAGTTTTGGACAGATTCAAATCCGGTAGCTATGGCAGATTATGACTTGGATGGAAAAATGGTGAAAGAGTTTTCTAAAGGCGACGAAAAAATTCGACTTACCTATACGAAGTTTGGCAAAGAACTCAAAATCGAAGCGGAATCAAAAACATCTAAAAAAACACTCTTTGCATTTTCACATTTACCTGGAAAGTTTTATGAAGAAAAAAACAACCAGATGTTAGAAGTAAAAGAATCTGAAGGACCACTTCCATATCTTCCTTCTAAGAGCATCTAGAAAATTGAAAAAACTCTTACTCTTTATTTTGGTTTCGTATACGACTGCCTGTCAGTCGGTAAAGTATACGATTCCTAAGTCTAGTTCGGTCAATCTGGATAAAATCAAAATTTTATCCAGTGGTGCCTTAAATTCGTTAGATGAGAATCAGCTCATGCTCTCGATGGATTCTAACAACAAAATTTCGACAGATGTTCTGATTGTTTACAGAAAAGAAAACACCAATTTGTTAGAGGACATCGAATCAGGTAAAGTACTCGAACATAAAATTACCGTTCGAAATGCGCGTGGAGAGATTCTCGCTGAATCTCCGATAGATACAGGCGACATACGTGCGATCGAATTTCTTTACCAAAAAATAAATTTTAATCCAAAGAATTTACCGGCGATCGGTGATTACCTTTCCATCCAGCTGGAAATGACCTATGTCGCGCCTTTCATTGATTTAGGTTGTGCAGAAAACAATACATCCTGCTTAAAACTACGAGAGACGCTAAACTCTGCGAATTTCGCTTCTAACCATCTCCAATCAAAAGAACAAATCGACTCAGACCGAAATGCCATTTTATCCAAAATAAAATCCATCAACCAAAGCCTTTCCCCGCTTCTTACAAGTCCTGAAGGAACAACTGTCCAAGTCGACTCTCCGTTAGTCGCTGGTGATGTAACCTCTGTTATATACCGAGAATGGAAACTCTTTTCTACTCCTTCTTACTTTAAAATTATGGCAATTCTAAAAGACGGAAAACAAATCGACGAAAGTAAACCCGAAGTCTTCGAATTACCTGAGTTACCAGATACCTCCAACCCGAACCAAAAAGAAACGGATCGAACCTTTCAATTAGAAAAAGAACAAAAACCCCTAAAACCTTTGCCGAGCCGGCGCAGAAAAAAAAGTATCTATCTCCCTTAACTATGCGCGAGTATTTCTACTCGCACATAACTTTCTTTAGGCTGCTTTTGCATCTCTCCTTTTTTGACTATCAAAACGAACGGATGTAGCAACAACCTTTACTTTCGATCGGTTTTCACCTTCGTTCGTTTTCCACCTATTCTGCTTTAGGTTGCCAATGACTGTGACTTTGCTTCCTTTTTTAAGGTACTCGCAACAGTTTTCACCCATTTTTTCCCATGCCTCGATTTCAAAATAAGAAACATCTTCCGCTTCTTTGTCTTCTCCCGAATAGGTATTATGATTCACGGCGACTGTAAAATTTGTTACAGATTTTCCGTGGCTCGTGTTTTTCATTTCTGGGTCTTGGGTTAGGTTTCCATCAAGAATGATGTAAGATAGATTTTTCATCGTGATTCCTCTTCAATTGTTTTGGCGGCCGCCAAAGTAAAAGATTCAATTTCGTCTATTTTGTTCTTAAGTTTATGCAACGAATTCGAAGAAATTAAGGATTTATTCGCTTTTGTGAATCACTTGGACGATAGGAAAAAAACTGAAAAGCCAATCCTAATTTAGAATCTTAGCTTGAAATTATTCATCTAGGTCTTAATTTTCAAACGGGCAGGTGATATGGAACAATTGTTTGAGTGGATCAATTTAAACCCAGGTTATTCCTTCGGAATTGGAATTCTTATTTTTTTTCTTACCGTATTTTTAAGAGACGCAACACAAAAGCGTCACACCATCCAAAGAAATTTTCCGATTGTTGGTCACCTTCGTTATTTCCTAGAAATGATCGGCCCAGAGTTAAGACAGTACTGGGTGGCCAATGACAAAGAAGAAAGGCCCTTTGACAGAACCGAACGAAGTTGGATTTACGCAACGGCAAAAGGACAGAACAATAATTTTGGTTTCGGAACCACTGAGATCCAATACGAACCAGGATATCCGATCATAAAACACAAAGCATTTCCCTTTCCAGAATCCGATGCCTTTATCTACGAAAATGATCCAAGCTGTATTCCAAGTTTGAAAGTTATTGGTGAATGGCGGAAACGAAAATTTCCATATCGACCTTATTCTATCATTAATATTTCCGCCATGTCCTTTGGCTCCCTTGGCAAAAATGCAATTATGGCACTAAACCGTGGTGCCAAAATATCTGGCGCCTACCACAATACTGGCGAAGGTGGACTTTCCAGCTACCACCTGCAAGGTGCTGATATCATGTGGCAAATTGGGACTGGCTACTATGGAGCCCGAGATGAATCTGGAAAATTCAATTTAGAAAAACTGAAACATAAAGTTGAAATACATCCGGAAATTCGACTAATTGAAATTAAACTTTCTCAAGGCGCAAAACCAGGTAAAGGTGGTATTTTACCAGCAAAGAAGGTAAATGCAGAAATTGCTCAGATTAGACAAGTACCTATAGGAAAGGATTGTATTTCCCCGAACTCCCATCGGGAGTTTAGCACCGTAAAAGAACTGATCGACTTCATAGAAAAAATAGCAGACGCGACGGGAATTCCCGTTGGGATCAAAAGTGCTGTAGGTGAAATTGAGTTCTGGGAAGAGTTAGCTTCTGAAATTAAATCACAAAACCGAGGTCCAGATTTTATTACCATCGACGGTGGTGAAGGTGGCACGGGGGCAGCTCCTCTTACCTATGCGGACCATGTCTCGTTGCCATTTAAAATCGGCTTCCAACGTGTTTACACTCTTTTCCAAAGAGAAGGCATCTCAAAACAGATCGTATGGATTGGTTCTGGAAAGTTAGGATTTCCAGACCGTGCTGTGGTTGCCATTGCGATGGGATGTGATCTGATTCACATTGCCCGTGAAGCCATGCTTTCGATTGGATGTATCCAGGCACAAAAGTGTCATACGGATCATTGCCCAGCTGGTGTTGCTACACAAAGTTGGTGGCTACAACGTGGTGTCGATCCTGAACTCAAAGGAAAACGCGCAGGAAAATACATCCAAGGTTTTCGAAAAGAACTACTCTCTTTGGCGCATTCCTGTGGATACGAGCACCCTTCTCAATTCGCTGGAAACGATATCGAAATCAGTCTTGGGATGAATCGTTACCAACCTTTGGAAGATTTATTGGGATACAAACGGGACCCTGTACAATTTACAAAATTTGTGGATTACACGGATTTTCCGAAAAGGGCAATCCGGCTCACACAATAAATATTTTTCACTTTTGATTTTTGAATTTATCAGAAAGAATAGATTTCCATGCATCTGAAATATTTCCTAGCCTGTTTGCCTTTCCTATTTTTAGGATGTCTAGCAGATGCACCAAAACACCAAGCAAAAATCGAAAAGGGAGTTTTGGATTTAAACTTCCATAACTTTATAGAACATCCTTACATTTCGCTGGAGGGTGAATGGGATTTTTTATTCCAACATATTCCGTCTAACGAAGAATATAAGGAGAAGCCCATATTAGTCAAATTGCCCTCACATTGGAATCATCTGGAGTATCACGGGAAAAAATTAAACGGTATTGGTGTTGCCACATACCGATTGAAGATTCGATTACCGATAACAAGTGAATGCCCTCCTTTAGCACTTCTTACGAGTGAACAAGACACCTCACATGCGATCTTTTTAAACGGAATCTATTTAGGAGGGTCTGGAAAAGTTGGAACGTCCTCTGAGGAGTATACACCAGAAGTTCGATCCTCTTTGATATATTTACCTTTCTCACCTAACGAAAAGGAAGTTTTATTAGAGGTTGTCGTTGCGAACTTTGCTCATAGAAAAGGAGGGGCGTGGAATGATATCGTCATTGCCCCTTACCAAAAAGCCCAAGATCTACTCGCTTGGAAAAAAATGAAAGAGATGTTGATCGCTTCGATTCTAGCGTTTGTTGGTATTTTTTTCTTTGTGTATTATTTATTCGAGAGAAAGTCCCCGCATGCCTTTGGAATTTTTTCTTTCTGTTTGATTATTCTACTAAGAAATATTACAACAGGTGAAAGAATCCTCTTAGACTATATTTACGTTCCCTATCCGATTCTTCTACGTCTTGAATATCTTTCATGGTTTTGGACAGCGCCCATACTCTCCAGATATTTTCAGTCTCTGTTCCCATTTGAATTTCCTTCCAAAATTTGTAACAACTTCAATACTGCTTCTTTCCTTCTAACCCTTGCTTTGTTATTACCTTCGATTTATTTTACGGAAACAGCTTCTATCTATCCCATCGTATTTGTTCTGAATAGTATCTTTGTTTTTTACGGTCTTTTCAAAACATTTCAGAACCGGCGAACAGAATCAATATATTTGGTCGGAGGTACATTTGTCTTATTATTAGGTGCAATTAACGACACACTTCATGCAGAAGCATTGATTCACACAGCTTACATTGGACCATTTACAGTTATCGTTTTTGTATTTTCTCAAGTTTTTACCTTTGGCAATGCTATAAAAAGTAATATAAGCCAAACCAAAGAATTAACCAAAAATTTAATCCTCATTAACGAGTCTTATAGTCGTTTTGTCCCAAAACAATTTTTAAATTTTTTAGGAAAAGATGACATCCTTGAAATTCATCTGGGAGACCAAGTCCAGAAAAAGATGACAGTCCTTTTTGCTGATATTCGTGCCTTCACAGAACTTTCAGAATCTTTAGACCCGAAAGAAAATTTCGATTTTTTAAATACATATCTGCAAAGAGTAGGACCGATCATCCGTCACAACCAAGGGTTTATAGATAAGTTTATTGGCGATGCCATTATGGCGCTATTTCCGAATCATCCTGACGACGCGGTCCGGGCCGCCGTACATATACAAGACGAGATTCGTAAGTTCAATGAAGCTCGCATAAAGTCTGGTCAACAGGAAATCAAGGTTGGAGTCGGCATTCATACTGGAAATCTCATGTTAGGAATACTGGGAGAACATGAAAGGTTAGAAGGAACTGTAATTTCTGATGTTGTGAACGTAGCTTCTCGAATAGAAGGAATTACCAAAATGTTTGGGGCTGAAATTGTGATCAGTGCCGATACATTTATCGAGGCTACTGATAAACTCGGATTTGAATATAGACTCCTTGACCGTGTCTCGATCAAAGGAAAATCGGAATCAGTGTATGTCGTAGAAGTATTAAATGGATACGATAAACAAAAATTAGAGGCTCTTGTCTCTAGGAAAGAAGATTACACTCTGGCATTGGAAGCATATCGAAGAGAAGATTATGAGGAAGCGCACGAAATGTTTTTAGAAATTTTAAATGCGATTCCTCTTGACAATGTTTCTCGAGTATTTTTAAAAGACTGCGAACGCCGATTTAAAGTAGAATTCCAATCATGACAAAATTTTATCAATTGTTATACTTAAATCTTTTTATCTTCATTTTCTTTTCGTTCTACTCTTCTTTATTCGCAGTCCATACAATCTTATTAAAACAAGGAAAAACCATAAAAGGTACTGTTTCGAATCAAAATCTAGATAACCTAGAAATTCAGAGCCAAGACGGCCAAAAAATAATCATACCAAAAAAATCTGTTCTAAAGATCATTTATAAGGATCTCGCAGAAGAAGAAGAATCCAACATACGCAAATCCGAGGAACAAAAAAGAGAGGCGGAAAGAGCAAAATTACGTGAGCAGAAAAAACAAGCCTTACTCGCTCAAGTCGAAGCAGATAAAAAGAGTACCGTCTCTGCAACAGAATTCAATACGAATTCGAACGCCAAATCGTCCATTCGTGATTCTTTTGTTTTAGCTTCACCTAACAAAACAGAATTACTCGTACTGGCAGGATTAGATCAAAAATGTAAGGTACACTCTGAGTATCCTGAATATTTTTGGATGTTTGGTGCGTTTCGTTTTTTTGAACCAAAGTTGTCGGAACTTTTACCTAAAAAAAATGTTCCCATTCGGATTTCGCAACGTTCCTCTTATAAAGACATAGCTTTCACTATGCTAGGAGGTTTTTTGATCACTCTGACTCGTAAAACTCTTGTTGTAGAAGCTTGCGAAGGTGAGGTTTACAAGGTCATTTCCGAAAAGGAAATCGATCAAATTAAAAACAGCATGATGTCAGAAATTAGTACTGAAAATGAAATCGATAACTTACAGGAGAAAAATGAGATTGAACTTTTAGAGCAAGATCTCAAAGAATTAGATAAGATGAAATCTAAGAAATAATGATATAACATTTAAAAATCATTAAATCTTCTTCGATTCCAATTTATATTTTGATTTTCCTTTCGAATTGTTTTTACAATCCGATCGTCAATGAAATTCTAAATCCACCCAAACTAACGAATGATAGCCCAGGCTTATTGGAATTAGGTGGTCTTACGGGATCCGATACCACCGAATTATTGCTTCCAATGTTTCGGTCTCACATCCTCTTGATTTTGAAGTTCAAGTTAAGGAGAATACAATGACTGTAATACTCACTGATCCTCAAGACGGCAATCACTAGATTCACATTGGGGAATTTTTAGTTTGAGGCGGAATATCCTGGAAGGGGGAAGAAAATAGAAATCTAGTTTCTTGTATATATCTTCTTTTTTTCTCTTAATCTAAAGAAAATAAATCCCAAAAATAAACCCATTCCCAATACCGTAGAGATAAAAATGTTACTGTAAGCCACCGAAAACAGGGCAAAAACACCTAACACTAATGCAATCCCCGGAACCACTGGATAGTAAGGAGCTGTGTAGGGACGATTTCTGTTCGGTTCCTTAAATTTTAACTTAAAATATGCCAACATACTCACTACATACATACCACAAGCACCTAACGCACTTGCGGTGATCAATTCAGCCGTATTGCCAAGAAACAAACAAATAAGACCAATGACTCCGCCTGAAATGACCGCGTGATTGGGAACGAAATTATGGCGACTTACTTTTGCTAGAATTTTCGGAAGATATTGGTTAACAGACAATGCATAAACCAATCGAGAATATCCTAAAATAATTCCAAACAGAGAAGCGATTAGTCCAAACAATCCAATAAATGTAAATAGGATACTAACTGGGGCACCCTCTCCGTAAATTTTTTGAAGCACAAATGAAAGTGGGTATTCTATTTTTGAAATCTCTGTCGGTTGTATTACTCCAGCAGTCGTTATAAAAATTGAACTGGCAAATAGAATGAGTGTTCCAATCCCTGCTGCGTAACCTAACGGTATATCACGTGGTGGATTTTTAACTTCTTCGGCAGACATAGCAACTCCTTCTACCGCGAGAAAAAACCAGATTGCGAATGGAATGGATAAGAAAATAGAGCTAAAAGACAATGAATGGATTTGCGGAAGCGGAGGAAAATTCGAAATAGAAAAGAATGGTGCAATCGCCGCAAGATATATCATTAATCCAATGACAGCAACAATTGTCACAAAAAGTTCAAATCGCGCTGTTTGTTTTACACCCAATAAATTTATACCTACCAATAATATAAAAAAACCTATGGCAGATAGGTCCATCGGAAACACAGGAAATAGAAAATGAAAATAACCCCCCAAAGCAGAAGCAATAGCAGGAGGTGCCAATGCAAATTCGCATAACACAAAGTAGCCTGAAATAAATCCACCCCATCTGCCAAAGGCATGTTCAGCATATGCCGCCGGTCCCCCCGCATGCGGAATGCTCGAACTCAGTTCTGTAAAACAGAGAGCGAAGCAAATATAAAAAATAGCAATTAGAAATACAGCAATTGCAAATTCCCAAAAACCAGCCACAGACCAGCCAAAATTCCAACCGAAGTAGTCACCAGAAATCACAAGTCCGACCGCGATTCCCCATAATTGAACTGGGCCAAGAGTGCGATGGAGTTTTGTGTTTTCTAAATTCATAGGATTGGCTAAAAATGTGCGATTTCGTAGCGAATGCAAACAAAACTATTGACTAAGGAATCTTATTTCATTATTTTTTGTGAATTGTGAAACACATGTCGAAGACTAAATTTTTCGTTGTTTATCTAGTTACTTTAATTTCGCTCACATTATTTTGTTCATCTTGTTCAAATACGGAAGAAAGCCTAGAGAGTGTCGTAGCAAGAGTTAACAATCCGAAGACGGAGAACAATACTTGGATTGTTGACGAAACTGGACTTTTAAACAATAGCCAAAATATCAACCAGCTAATCACAGAGTATGAAGCTGAATCTAGTGTAGAGATTGCAGTTGTGATCTTGCCAACCATCGGTGATTTCGTTCCTAAGGACTTTGCAGTGGCTCTTTTCAATCATTGGGGAATTGGAAAAAAAGGAAAGGACAATGGGATTCTGATCCTACATATCCTCGACCAAAGACGAATTGAAATTGAAACGGGTTATGGTATGGAGGGAGTATTACCCGATGTGACCGTCAAACGTATCATCGATACATATACAATTCCTGCATTTAAAGCAGATGATTTTTCGAAAGGTCATATTGAAACCGTAACTGCTATCATAAACAAATTAAGACATCCAGAGACGGATATACAAAACTTAGTGGCAAAGTCCGATGCCTCGAATTCAGACCTTTCATCCCCAGAAGAAGAATATAAACCTTATAAGAGAGATGATTTGTATGATTATAAAGGAAAATCTTATTCAGAACTCTCCCCAGAAGAGTTACAGATATTCCACCAAACACTTGAAAAATTCAACTCTATCTCTGATTATTTATTAGATGATGAGGAATCAAGACTTCTTTCAGAAAAAAATGAATTTGAAGATAAAATCAAAAAGGAAGAATCGATCCAATTTCGGATTAATTTTTCGAGTATATATCTATTAATCCTATTCATTCTATTTGCCACAAAACAAATCTTATACTGGCTCTTTTCTTCCCCTGATATTAAGTATAAACTGACTAAAAATACGGACTTCCCGATTTTTTACGGTACACTCATTTTTCCATTTTTGGTTGTCATTCAAATTTTATCCTACTTTTGGGAAACAGAGGCAATTTTTCTAATATTCTTTTTTGGCATCTTCTTCTTAGTGATCTATAATATTTTCTGGGGAGATTTAAGGTTAAAGCGACTGAGTGAACGTTTGCTAAAAATAAGGAACATTCCCAGAAAATGTCCAGAGTGTTCAGAGATCATGACAAAACTATCGGAGAAAGATGATAATCTTTATCTATCCAAAGGTCAAATCGCAGAAGAAATACTAAAATCAATCGATTATGATGTTTGGATTTGTTCTTCCTGCAATGCAAATCAGATTCTACCTTTCCAAAATTTGAATCCCGAGTATATCTTCGACGGGACTTCTTTTCCTAAAATAAAAAAATGCCCAGAATGTAAATTTGAAACTTACTACTGCAAAGACAGTCGAGTTCTGAGTTCTGCCACTTATAGCAGTTCAGGTAAAGTGGAAGTTGTTAGGTTGTGTAAAAATTGCAAACACACGGATGTGGAATATGAAACCATCCCTAAAAAACAAAAGAGTAGTTCGGGAGGAGGAGGCTCTGGCGGAGGCGGTGGAGGTAGCTTCGGAGGTGGATCTTCTGGTGGGGGCGGATCAGGCGGAAGTTATTGAATTATATCCGGTTTATATTCGTAAATCCAGCATTCTTTGCCTGTAGAAGTTAGAATCTTTCTTCGCGAATACAAATCCCCTTCATAGGCATCTAATGCTCCAAAGAAGTTCACATCGATTTCATAAAGTTCACCGACTACTTTTCCACGGCCTTCCACAAACCCTGGGTAGATTCCTTCTACTAGCACGAGTTTACCTTTCACGCTGGTATTTTCAATCCAAACATAATCTCCGAGTAGAGATTTATATGGCTCATACTTCAAAGTGCCATATACAAACAGATTTTCTCTTTTCATCATTTTGTGCCCGAAATTCATACCTTCCCATCTATCACTAACGATGCTCACAGCGTGCAAGAGAGCTTCTTTGAGTTTCTTTACAAGAATTTTAAAGAGTCAATTGTTATTCAAGATAGAGACGATTGTTGCACATATGGCACTCTAGCGGTGCTGGACTATACAAAAATGGCATATTGATGCTCATGAAGAACCAACCTATGCCCATTTTTTAGACAAAAAAGTAATTCCGATCTTATGCTTAAGTTTGCAATCAATTCAGTCAGAAATTTGTTTTGTTTGACAAATGAAAGCGTTTAAATCAGGATTTCCGAGTGAACACCATTATAACCAATCCATTTGTAGAACAAACCCTTGAAAAATTATCTATCTTAGGAAATGTAACCGCCAAATCAAAATTTGGTGGATTTGGAATTTATTTGAATGAAGTCATGTTCGGCTTGATAGCTGATGACGTACTTTATCTCAAAGCAGACAACCAAACCATCACTAGATTTCAGGCTGCTGGTGGTAGACCTTTCGTATACGACGGAACCGAAGACTCTGATTCTGTGAAAACATTCTGGACTTTCCCGGCAGAAGTCCTAGATTCTCCAGATGATTTGAAAGAATGGGGAGAACTCGCATACGAAGCTGCTGTTAGGAGCAAAAAAGAAGCGACTTCAAAACCAAAACCAGCTGAAAAACCAGTAATTTCGGTGACGAAAGCCGAGAAACCTATCGCAAAGAAAAAGGCTGCCAAGAAAAAAGCAAAACCAGCTAAGAAGAAGGCTAAAGTAGCAAAGAAAAAGGCCAAAGCTAAGAAAGCAAAACCAGTTTCTAAAAAATCTAAGCCCGCGAAGAAAAAAACTTCTAAAAAAGTTGTTTCCAAGAAGAAATCAATCAAGAAGAAATCAATCAAAAAGAAATCAGTAAAAAAAGCCAAAGCTAAAAAAGCAGCGAAGAAAAAGAGAAGATAATACTTTTTTTACTTATTTAGGTTTTCGAAACCAATAAAAAAAGCCGTCTATCACACGATAGTCGGCTTTTCTTTTTTCAATAGACTTTTTAATTTAGGCTACTGGGCCGTAGGCACTAAAGTCAAATTCTTTGGATCCAGTGAGATATTTCTTATAATTCTCAATGAATTGTTTCGCTAAATCTGTCGCTGTTTTATCGTAGTCTGCTTTATCTTCCCATGCATTTCGTGGGTTCAAGATTTGAGCATCTACTCCACTCACCGATTTTGGAAAGGAAACTTGGAAAACAGGATGTTTTTCAAATTCAGATTTTTCAATGTTTCCGTTTAGGATTTCATTGATGATTTGGCGAGTCGCCGGAAGATTCATACGTTTGCCGACACCGTATTTTCCACCAACCAAACCTGTGTTAATCAAGTAGGCAACTACATTGTGTTTTTTCATCTTTTCCCCGAGTAATTTCGCATAATACGTAGGGTGGAGAGTCATGAACGCCTGGCCAAAACACGCTGAAAAAGTTGCCTGTGGTTCTTTGACACCTCTTTCTGTTCCCGCAACCTTTGCCGTATAACCTGATAAAAAGTGATACATCGCCTGTTCAATGGAAAGTTTAGATACGGCTGGCAAAACGCCATAGGCATCGTAAGTCAAAAAAATCACAACATTCGGATGTCCCGCTTTAGAATCAGGTTGGATATTGTCGATGTGGTAAATCGGATACGATACTCGAGTGTTCTCAGTTTTTGCTGCGGAAGTATAATCTACCTTTTTTGTGGTCGGATCAAAAACAACGTTTTCAAGCAGTGCATCTCGTTTGATTGCCGCATAGATTTCTGGTTCGGTTTTAGGATCCAAATTGATGGTCTTCGCATAACAGCCACCCTCAATATTGAAAATCCCTTTTTCATCCCAACCATGTTCGTCATCGCCAATCAAACGGCGATTAGGGTCAGTTGAGAGAGTAGTTTTCCCTGTGCCAGAAAGTCCAAAGAAAAGTGCCGAATCTCCCTTAGCACCCACGTTAGCTGAACAGTGCATGGTGAGGACATTTTTCAAAGGAAGGTAATAATTCATGACAGAAAAAATACCCTTTTTCATTTCCCCACCGTATTCGGTTCCGCCAATGATACAGATTTTTTTCGCCAGATGGAAAATTACAAAGGTCTCAGAGTTCAATCCGTGTTCTTTGAACTTGGCATTTTTATAATGAGATGCATTGATGATCGTAAATTCTGGATGAAGAGTGGCGAGTTCTTCCTTAGATGGACGGAGGAACATATTTGTGCAAAAGTGGTGTTGCCATGCTTTTTCGGTGACCACGCGCAAAGAAATTCGAGTGTCTTTGTTCGTTCCTGCGTGTCCGTCGAAAACGTAGACAGTTTTGTTGTCTAAAAATTTTACGACTTCTTTATATAATTCATCAAAAACTGCCTCTGAAACTTTCGCGTTTACAGGTCCCCACCAAATATTCCCGTTAGAAGAAGGCTCATCTACAAAGTATTTGTCTTTAGGAGATCGACCGGTAAAAATACCAGTGTCAACCATCATGGTTCCATTGTCTGATACTACGCCGTCTTTATTTGCTAATTCGTGCTGGTAAATTTCGTCATAAGATAAGTTGTGGAAGACTTCGGATGGTTTGAGGCCTAGGTCGGCAAGGCCTGGCAGATTGGTGGAAACTGACATGGATCTCTCCTGATTTCAAATCGTGTTTTTCTAGCTTCCTAAATTATGAGTCGGTGTCAATAACAGAAAATGAAGATTCTACACGCTACAGCCGAATATTTTCCCTACATCAAAATGGGTGGATTGTCGGATATGCTTTCCTCTTTTTCGAAAGAACAGGCAAAAAAACATACGGTTGGAGTCTGTCTTCCGCTCATCCAAGGTTTAAAAGAAAAGCCCAAGTTTACAGGGAACACCTTTCCCTGTTTAGAGAACCGAAATTTCACTTCCAACTCTGTCGTCGAGATCCTAAAACAATCAGTTTTCAGAGAAGCGGAATTTGGGAAGGTGAAACTATACTTTTTCGATTCCCCACTTTTTTCCGACGTATCGTCTATCTATGCGAACAGTGATGAACACTTTCGATTTGCCGTTTATTCTTATGCTGCCTTCTCCTTAAGCCTTCAGTTGGATGTAGATATTTTTCATGCCCACGATTGGCATACTGCATTGGCATGTGCCTTACAAAAAGTTTCGCCTTTCGGAAGACCCAGCGTATTTACCATTCACAATCTGGCTTACCAAGGAGACCATCCACTTTGGATGACTGGTTTTTTAAAAGATGATCCCTTTGGTTTATATCCTGAAGCATACCTACAAGACGGAAAAACAAACTATATGAAGGCGGGTCTTATGTCTGCCTCCCAGATAACGACGGTTAGTCCTGGATATAGAAACGAAACCTTATATGAACCCAATGGATTTGGGCTTTCTTACCTACTCAGAAAACGAGTTACGGATTATGATGGTGTAATCAATGGCATTGACCCAGAAGAATGGAATCCAGGCCAAGATGAAAGAATCTATTCTAGTTTTACTGCCAAAAGCCATGTGGACGGAAAATTAAAAAACAAATCGGCTCTTTTAAAAGAAATCGATAGGCCATTTATAGATCCAAATCGCCCGCTCGTTGGAATCATCGGTAGACTCACCTACCAGAAAGGTTACGCAAATTTTATCCAAGCTTTTAAGGAAAGATTCCACCTTCCCCATTTTTATATCTTTCTTGGTGCAGGCGAAGAATCCCTCCAAAATGAACTTTTTCATCTTTCTCATTCTGATCAAAATCGAATCTTCTTTTACAAAGGTTATGATGAAACGTTTGCTCGAAAAATAGAGGCAGCCAGCGACTTTTTTCTAATGCCCTCTTTATTCGAACCTTGCGGCCTCAATCAATTATATAGTCATACTTATGGAGCGATTCCAATTGTATCTCGAGTAGGTGGTCTAAGAGATACTGTGTCCGAGTCTCCCCTAGAAGGAGAATATACGGGAATTGTATTTGAGCCAGGAGATGTCGCCTCGTTAGGTTACGCATTGGAACGAGCAAATACACTTTTTTTAGATAAAAAAAAGTTTCACAAAACGAGAGAACGGATAATGAGTTTAGATTGGAGTTGGTCAAAACGAGTTTCTGAATATGAAGCAATTTATGAAAGTGCAATTCGGAAAAAAGAATGATGTGCGCATAAAAAAAATCCATAATTTTGTCACAAACTTCCTTGTGCCTTGTCATAAGGTGTAATTAGGAGATAAATTATGAATCTAGCAGCTTTGATTATGACAGGAGTAGTGGCTTTTGAGCATGTCTTCATCCTCGTTTTGGAAATGTTTCTTTGGCAAACTGAGTTTGGAATGAAGGTGTTCAAACTTACACCAGAAACTGCGGCAACCACGGCTACCCTGGCAAAAAACCAAGGTCTCTACAATGGTTTTCTCGCGGCGGGCCTCATTTGGGCTCTCTTTTTTATCCAAGATAGTTCACAAAAATACCAAACGATTGTATTTTTTTTAGTGTGTATAGTAATTGCAGCTATCTTTGGTTCGGCGACAGCAAAATTTTCTATTCTATTTACGCAAGGTGGACCAGCCATCATTGCACTTCTATTAACTCTTTTAGCGAATAAAAAATAAATGGAAGATCCGCAACTACCTTTACTTGAAAAATGCCTGCAGGGAAATCGAAAAGCCTTTGAAGACCTCGTAAAATTTTTCCAGCCGAAGGTATTTGCCCTCGCTTTAAAATTTTTATGGAATCCTGAGGACGCGGAAGATGCGACTCAGGAAATCTTGATCAAAGTCATTTCGAATCTCGGAAACTTTCGCAAGGAAAGTAAGCTTGCCACTTGGGTTTATCGTATAGCATCTAACCATCTGATTAATACTAAAAAAAGTAATTTAGAATTGAATCAGATAACTTTTCGGAAAGTTGAATTGGAACTTTCGAAATCAAATGTTCAAAATGACGATACGTCTGACAATACCAAACATCTCACCTTACACGTTCAAGCTGCTTGTACGCATGCGATCCTATTGTGTTTAAAACGAAGCTACCGAATCGCATTTTTACTTGGAGAAGTTTTTGACGTCACGAGCAAGGATGGTGCCTGGATTATGGAAATATCCGAGGAAAATTTTCGAAAAAAACTCTCACGCGCAAGAAAACAGATGGATGAATTTTTAGGTAAACAATGTGGACTGAGCAATTCAAATAACGTTTGCAGATGTAAAAATCGAATCGCCTATTCCCAAAAAACAAAAAGACTACAAGCTTATTTAGATCTTTCAGAGAAAATGATTGCTAAAGGTAATTGGAAAATCAAATCATTGCTAAACGACTCAAATCAAGTAAGAAAGGCTGCCGAAATTTATCATGCTGGGCAAGATTTTGATACACGTCAGGATATTTTAAAACTTATCAAAGAAAACATTGAAACAAACCAATGGCGTTTACTAAATTGATGATTTTTTCAACTTACCTTTTTCCACTCTTTAGCTGGCGATGCTCCATATATTCTTTTATATGCCTTTGAAAACGCAAAGGCCGAGGAATAACCCACAGCTAAAGCTACTTCTTCTAAGGTAGTATTTTCTTTTAAGAAAATTTCCCTGGCTTTTTCCATTCGAACCTTCGCCAAATATTCCATAGGTGGGATAAATAATATCTCTTTAAAGCGAGCTGCTAAATTGGCACGAGAAATTCCTAGATTTTTAGCTAAACTTTCGATGGTCCAATTTTCTTTCAGGTTTTTATGTAAAACTTCCAAAGCACGTAAAACAATGGTATCTCTAAAGGCCATAACCCATCCAGGTTCGGAGGCTGGATTTTTTTCTAGCCAATACCGAATCATATAATATAGCATTATATCTGTTAATCTTTGCAAAATTAAATCAGAGCATAAGTCTTGTTCCAATTCTTTTGAGATCATTGTTACTACAGAGTTTAAGGAATGGTGAGCCGCTATATCTTCGGAAGGAATATAAATAAACGATGGAAGTTCTAAAAAAAATGGATGTTGTGGTCTATTTGGGACTTCGTATCGGACAGAAACAAAAGTTGTTACTGGTTTACCCTGATGATATACTTCATTTTTCTTTTCATGAAATCTTTGAATTTCTACGATTTTTGCTTTTTTGTCTGATAACAATTCATGGGGAATACCTCTTGTGATAAAAAGTAAGTCACCTTTTTGTAAAAAAAGCTCTTGGTCTAAAAATCTCGCATAACAAGAACCCTGTGTAATGACATGAAATCCTCCACTCCGTTCGCAAGGAAATCGGTAACCCCAAGATTCAAACAGCCGGTCTCTCGCAAGTAAGTCGTTTTTCCAGTCGGCGTTTTCCAATATTTCTGATAATAGATCCATTTCCATCAGTTTGTTTCATTTTATCAAATTGTCTATTCTTTTATACGATTGGATATAATTTTTATACTTTTAGCCATAGACAATCCAGATTATTGGCCTATAATTAATTCAATAAGGAGTTTATATGAAAATTTTTGTATTTGGTGCAACGGGACTCGTAGGTCAAAATTTAATCCAGGAACTATTAAAAGGTGGAAATGAGGTTTTTGCGGGCTCACGTCATCCTGAAAAGGGAAAAACAGAAAAAAACCTGACATGGGTTTATGCTGATGGTCAAAATCCAAAAAAAGGCCAAGACATTCTTGCCAGTGTAGATGCAGCGTTTTTTTTATCACCTCCGGGTTATACAAACCAGTATGAGATCCTTAAACCTTGGATTGAAAAAGCAAAAGCAGTTAATTTAAAGAAAGTAGTTTTGATGACGGCGATGGGAGTCGAACATGCTCCGCCCGAAGCGCCATTTCGCAAGACAGAGATAATGCTAGAAAATTCGGGACTAAAATGGAATATCATTCGACCAAACTGGTTTATGCAGAATTTCAATACCTTCTGGATCTCGGGAATTTTGAATGATGGCAAAATATATTTTCCAGGCGGTGATGCAGTCACAAGCTTCATCGATGCAAGAGATATAGCCACTGTCGCCTCGAAACTATTGACTACAGACGACTTTGTAAACGAAGCATTCGCACTAACAGGGTCATCTGCGATCAACCATGATACCGTCGCGCAGATTCTCTCCAAGGTTACGGACCAAACAATCGGTTATGTAAATATTACTCCAGATGATTTCAAAAAGGGACTACTGGGTGCAGGCTTACCAGAAGATTATTCGGATTTTCTGAATTACATTGCATCTGCTCTGCGAGATGGCTACGCTGCTCCTGTCACAGATTCAATCAAGAAGATAACAGGAAAAAGCCCCTTGACATTTGAGCAGTATGCAGCGGACCATAAAGACGCTTGGAAAAAAAAATAAGTATTTAGTCAGGCGATAACCTAAGGAAACCGACGGCATCTCCAGGCCCTTCAAATCCATTTCTGATCATTACCGAGGAATACGGAATGATCAGAGAGCCTGCAACATTTACATTTCCCTTAAAATACTTTGAAGTTGGAATAGTTTTTTTTTGTTTTAAGGTTGTAGCATCATATACAAACAAACCTGAATTTCGCATCCAAACCAATTCGTTTTCTTTCCAAAATCCCATGCTATGTCCGTGTGTACCGATTTTCGATTTTTGAATCAAATTACCAGAATTAGAATCTATCACGCGTAATTCGCCTGTTTGGCCAGAAGCTAAATATATTTTATTTCCATCTTTCGAAAAAACAGATCCATAAGATACAACGGGTATAGATATTTTAAGTGGAACATTCGTGTTTAGATCATAAATGATTCCCTCAGGCGGAATGGATTCATGAATTTCCGCATAACTTTGAATCAATACTTTCCCTTTTCCAAAATTGGCAATATTGTTATATGGAAACCATTTTGAATTATAAGAATGAATTTTAGTTAAACTTTTGCCACTGTACTTGAATATTTGAATAGAGACGTCATCGGCGGAATTGTTTTTCAGATCTTGGTCGAGTGCAAATGTGAAATATGCCGAATCTGACTTCTCATCAAAACCGATCGGCAAAACCATCGTATAACCATTGAATCCTTTTGTATCATAAGCAGATAACTCTTGTATGAATTCGATCTCATTGTCTGCTAGATTCCAAACGGCAAAATAAAATTTTTTGGTTGGTAATTTAAAATGACTGTGTTCTACATAAAAACCCATCTTCTGGATTTTTTCATCGTAAAACAAAATTTCAGAGATATATACTGGCATATGGTCAGATTTTAATCCCTCCGTACCTGGTATCAGAAGCTCTGGATGTTTTGAAAAATATTCTCGAATGGGAGGACTCAGAAAAATCTTTGATTTCGTATTTAGATTATAAAAATGTAATCCTTGTACATCTATATTGATTGTTTTTCCAATATATAAATGTGCATCTCGATTTACGAGTGTTGGTGAGGAAGAAGCATAAAAAGAAGGGCGAGCGGCAAAGTCGGACGTGAGGGAAAAGCGGTCTAAAACACTTTCAGCACCGAGGCCGAGAATCCATCCGAATGTCGAAACAAACAAAATCGAATAAAACTTTTTCATAGATCTAAAATTTCAGCTTTTGAAATCTTTTTGTCCAATCGATTTTTAAGGTTCTGTACAAGCAGAATTGAGTTTTTTTAACTCCTCTTTTAACCAGTCGGAAGAAGGAATTTTTTTTCCACTTTTTAGTTTTATCTCATAAGGAATTCCTGATAAGGAAGATTTGGTGGCAAGTTGGTCAATAAATTGCTCTGCCGTCCAATTTTTACCAGAGGAAAATAAAGACTTTTTCGCATTGGAAAGTTTTAGTCGGAGATGATCTGCCGCCTCATGAGCATTATGTTCTTCCCCATTCCGTATAAATTTACCCTCTAATATAGAAACTGCAGAAATCAATTTCTCAATTTTTTGATCTTCTGTATACCTTTGTTTGCAAATCGAATTCAAGTCCTCTGCCTGAACGGAGATCAGCAGATTTAGAATCGCAACAAATAAAAAATAGTGTAATTTTCTCATAGAAATTAGACTTTGAGCACACCCGCCTGATCAGTTTGTTTTCCAACTCAAATTTATTTATGTATAGGATTTCTATTTGACTTTTCCTTTATGAGATTGTAAAAATATGACCAATTCGAGACCAGATGACTATAAGCAGTCGATTTAAAAATACCATAGATCCGAGTGTTGTCAAAAACCGAAGAATTGCCCTTTATACCAGATTCTTAGATGATCCTGGGGAAGAAAAACTAGCCTATATCATTGGAGCAATTTTAAAACATCACAACCAACTTGAACTAACAGAGTTAATTTATACTGCTTGTAAAGAATTTGTCATGAATTCTACTAAAGCGGCCATCAAACGGATCGTATATGATGAAATGAAATTAGATTCCGATGGCGCCGAACCCAACCAAGATGAGTTCATGAAAACTTTTAAGACGAGTATTCTTAGTCAGAAATTTGCCTACTTCAAAGAAAAGATGAGAGAAAAACGCATCCAAACAAAAATTTCATTTGAGGCGAATTCAGACCGACTGATTGTAAGAGTTTCTAATAATTTTGCCTTGCTACCTAAAGAAGAGATGCGCATACGCGAAAAATTTCAGTTGGCGAAAGGATATGACAACTTACCTCAGTTTTTCCTGAACCATGCGGATGAAACAGAAGGTGCCGGACTAGGAATCACACTTGTCGGAATTTTGATGGCGCAATACGGAATGGATAGAAGATTACTTACCATTTATTCAGAACCAAAGACTAATTTTACAGTCGCTAGACTAGAAATTCCTTTCGTTTCGACTTATAAGTCGAAACGAGTACTGTTTGAAGAAATACTACAACATGAAAATCTCACTAAGGAAGATTTAAGAAAACGTTGGAGCCTAGGCGCCACTTAAAATAAATTAAACCCTCACACCGATTACAAGAATATCATCGATTTGTTCGCAACCATCCATCCACGTGCGAATCGTATCATCCATATGTTTTTTTTGATTCACCATCGGCTGATCATGAATCTCAAATGTGAGATCTTTAAATCGTTTTGACATAAATTTTTTATGATCTAGTCCGCTGAATTGATCTAGATAACCATCCGTTGTTAAATAGAAAGTAATCGGATCGGTTATATCTAATTCATGTTTTGTGAAGATTCTTTGGTCTTCTTTTTGGCTACCGCCTATCGAACGTCTGTCAGCTTTGATCTCCGATTGGTTTCCGTTTTGGATATAATATAAAGAATTCATAGCTCCAGCGTATTTTAAAATTTTTCGCTCCAAGTGAATGGTACAAAGCGAAATGTCCATTCCATCTCTACTTTCTGTCATTTCCTGATTCAAAGAATATCGAACTCCACGATGCAACAAATTTAAAATTTCATCTGGTTCCGTAACACCCCTGGCGTTTACGATATCATTTAACAGACTATTTCCGATCATGGACATAAATGCACCTGGAACACCGTGCCCTGTACAATCTGCAGCAGCAATGATGACAATTGTCTCTTCTGCATTTTCAAAGAGAACTGTCTTAGATGTGTACCAATAAAAATCACCGCTGACCACATCTCTTGGTTTAAATAATATAAATGATTCAGGCAATGACCAAGATATCAATTCTTGGCTTGGAAGAATTGACTGTTGAATTGTTCTCGCATACCGGATACTTTCCGTGATGTGATGGTTTTTTTCTTCAATCACTTTCTTTTGTTCATTGATCTCCCGATTCACTGTCTCGAGATTATCATTCTGGGTTTTGATTTCAAGAATCGCATTGATCAAATCCTTTGTTTGTTCTTCAACGGTTCTAGTGAGTTCCTCTTCTCTTTTTTTCAAAGTCTGGATCAGTTCATTATTTTGTTCTGCAAGCCTAAGGATCAGAATCCGTATAACTCCACGCATAAACTCAAAACTATTTCCCATAATTTCGTAGAAATCCACCTGGTCAATGCGAAGTAAATGCGTGTCTTCAAGCGCACTGATGGACGCGTTTCTTGGATCTGAGTTTAATAACGAAAATTCTCCGAACGTTTGTCTAGGACCAATTTCAGCAACTTTCTGTTCGTCAAAATGAACGAACACTTTGCCCGAATAGACGACATACATACAGGTTCCTGCATCTCCCTTCTGGATGATACTTTGCCCTGCTTTAAAATGGTCTTCTTTTAGGGATTCCGCGATTGCATGAATGGAATCCTCAGGGATCTCCGCGAAGAGATCCACTGTACGTAAGATATCTATCATTTCAGAAATGGGTATCATAGTTATCTGTACTCATTTTGAAATAATATCAAAGATCTGACTACTAATTACTTCTTTCTTGTTGGCTTAAGAAATAATAATGTTTTCTTGCTCTCATGATCTGCCCAAGAGGTTTATGTTCAACCAAAGCATTCCAAGGATCAAATTTTGATGACTCGATATCTGTGGCCAACTTACTTGTGTTATCCGAATCTATTTCTTGTTTCGGGATAGTAAGTCTTCCGACTGTTACAAAGGGGGATTCAGATTCAGGCCATTCAATCGTTGGATTTTCTATCGGAGTAGTTTGGTCATCAACATAGAATTGTAATTGAAGATCAAAACTAAGTTCTCCAGAATTCAAATGGTTTTTGAAATCCTCTGCCCAAGATCCAGAAAACTTTTGACCATCTGGTTTTTTAATTGGAAGAAGTCTGACTTTTGCAGCATAACTGCCAACCGAGATTGGTGCCGCAGAATGGAAAGCTTCTGTCGCAAAACCAGAAAAAGGTTTTCCCATAGTTTTTGCAGTTTCTCCAATTTTTTTGATCCCACCCAAAAATCCATATCGATTTATAAGATATAGAATCAAATTTCCCAATCCGTTACCAAGTGCGAGTACCAATTTGATAAAGGATTCAAAGTCAGGAAGTGAGAAGGTTGAGTGATTGATAAGTAAAAAATCCTGCGAAGTCGTTTTACCTCCAAGTGCTCCTGGGCCATTTACTCCCTCAACTTTAAGAGCAAATCCCCGAATGTCTGGCACAGCATCTGGTTTTTTATCCAAACCGCCATTCGACAATCGAACTAGAACATCATAAGTAGAAGCCTTAGCAAACAATCCCACCTTCGCATAACCCGGTAGGTCTTTTAAAACTTCTAATTTTGCTTTCAAACCTAATAATTGTTTTCGATGAAGTCCACGTCCTTTACCATAAACGTTGCTTTTTTTGCGCTGTAACATTTTGAATGGTTCTGCATATTTTTGAAAGATCTCCTCTTCATTTGGAGCTATGGTTTCTGCCCAATTTTTATTTGGCTGTTTCATAAAATTTTTCTCACTCATTTATTATTTTTCAAAGCTTTGACAAAGATTCCAATGAATTTTACTTCCTTCAATCACTAATTCTGGATGCAGATTCCTTTTGAATCCATTGCATGATCTTCTTCTGTACATTTTGATCATTTAACATCACGCTGTGTTCATTTTCAGTCAATAATGTCTCATAGATAAGTCCAGGTTGAGGTATACTATGTTCGAATAAAACGCTTCCATCACCAGGTTCTTTAGGAATCGCTTCCAAATCCCATTTTTTTCCTTGTGAAGTTTCTTTGATCGCCTTTCGAGTTGGTCGGTTGTTCGCATGGATGATTAAAGTTTTCGGTTGGGACTTCTTCAATTGAGACGATATATCTAAACTCTCACGAAATAATTTGGCACGAAACAGAATATTCTGAAATTCTAAATCACTAGGCACTTCCTCATTCTTACATTTTTGACCCCAAAAGCCGAAAGCATTTTCCTGCCAGGTTTTAGGCTCAAAAAAATCGATTTCAAGTATTTGTCGATTGGCGTCCAGAACCAATCCTCTGGAATCTTTTGATCCAATTCTTGGAAAAAATCCATAAACACTTTCATATTTGGCAATCATACATGGACCCTGGATCTTAGAATTAAATCCAGTTGAATTTCCAATATAAAGATCCTTCATATAACCAATGCCACCTTGAAATGGGACACCAACTAACACTAATTTATCGACTAATTTTGCTTCTTTATTGACGGCAGAGAAGGACAACATTCCTCCCATGGAATGTCCGATCAAAACTGCTTTGCTTTTATATTTAGCGTTTATTTCCATTAAAAAACTGATGAGTTTGTCCCTTGTGTTCAAATTATCTTTTCGCCAATCATAAGAAAATACATAGAAGTCTACTCCTTTGACTTCGCTCATTTCCTCTAACCAAGGACCATATAAATCGACATCAATGATTTTTGGTATGGCAGTAACTCTTTCAATTGCGCCGGCAGGCACAAGATCTATTGATTCCCCGACAAGTTTCAAATCTGGAGTCTTAAAACCAAGAGCCTGGCTTGCGGAAAGCCACCTAACATCTCCACTTTTATCTTTTAATATGGAGCCCTTGATTCCTGGAACAAATACAACGGGAATATGATCTTCTGAAAAATTTGGTTTTATTTTAGCTTCAGAAAGATGACCAGGCAAATTCGTTTTACAATTCAAACAAACGATGGTATAAAAAAATAACCAGAAGAATTTACACATAACCCTCATGAGATGTTATTCAATGACCAAATTCACTTGGATGTTATTGCGAGTGGCATTTGAATAAGGACAAATTTGGTGTGCTGCTTCTACTAAGTTTTGGGCAGCCTCTTTGTCCATACCTGGAATTTTTACGGTCAAGGTCACAGCAAGGCCAAAGCCACCTCCACTGATCATACCGATGTCTACGGATGCCGTAACGGAAGAGTGTTCCACATCAAGCTTTTGTTTGGTGGCAACAACTTTCATGGCACTATGAAAACATGCCGAATATCCTGCTGCAAAAAGAATCTCTGGATTCACCCCATCTCCACCCTCTCCTCGCAATTCCTTTGGCATCGAAAGTTCAAATTCAAATTTTCCATCCGGCGATTTTACAGAACCTTTGCGTCCCCCACTGGCAGTCATGATCGCAGTATATAATTTTTTCATTTTTTAGTTCTCCTTTGAAAAGATTTTTCTTAATTTAGATTTAAAGACATTTGTAGACAGAATTGGCTAGTTTTAATGTTTTTGGTGGTCGGACTCGGTAATCCATTTTATTGCAGACATATCCGAATGAAATTTTTGCTTTTGGATCAGCGAATACCAAACTACCTCCCATTCCAGCGTGACCGAAAGTCTCGAAATTTGGTGAAAATAGTCCATCTTCCTCTTTTAGAAATCCATATATCCAACCCATTTTTTTATGAATTACCATATCATATTCTAAATCTTTTTTGGATGAAATTTTTTTCAAGAGGTTTGGACCAACTAACTTAATTTTGCCTTTTTTACCACCATTTGCCAAAACGTTAAATAAAGTCGCCAAACTTCTAGCATCTCCAATTCCATTTGCCCATAACAATTCTTGTTTTTGCAAAATTGGGTCGTTGAATGTGTTTAACCCTCTTGCACCCACAGATGGATTGAGATAGGCTTTTCTTACTTCACTATCACCTAAGTTCAATATAACGGAACGACCAGCTCTTCCCTCACTGCCTTCTCCCATTAGAATTTGTGGAAATAAAAGAAGAATTCTTTTAAGATTCGAAACGGGATAGATCGTGGCAACTTTGTCTTTCTTTTGATTCGGCAATCCTAAGTAAATATTCAAATTTAGTTTTTGATTGATTTCCTTTTCAAAAAAAGTACCAGCCGATTCAAAATTGATTTTCTTAAATAATTCTGAAGCATAGGCACCCCAAATTTGAGCACCATATCCTTGTTTTGTCCCTGGTATCCAAGCTGGCTTTTGTTTTAGAAGTGCATTGTAAACCTTTCCAGGAGAATCCCAAAAATTTTCTATTTTTAGAGAAGTATCGAGTGCATGTAATCCAGCCGTGTGTTCCAACAACTGTTTAACGGTAATGGCTTCTTTCCCGTTCGAAGAAAATTCTGGCCAGTAAAATGATACAGGTTTATCATAGTCTAATTTTTTTCTGTCAGCTAACATCAAAAAACAAAGTGCAGTCATTGCCTTTGTTACGGAAAAAAATGGAACCATCGTATCCGATTCCCAGCTTTCTCCTGTTAGAGTATTTTTGACCCCTGCCCAAAGATCGACAACCTTCTTACCTTTATGAAAAACGGAAATGGCAGCACCTATTTCTTCACCAGCTTCGAAATTAGAAGCAAAGGCTTCTTTTACGGGGATAAAATTTTTATCACAGGTTCCATGAATTTCAATCAAAGACTAAACCTCTTTCCTAAAATCACGTCATAGTCTGAGCAGAATCGATCCGATTGGAAGCTAAAAAAAGTATAGTCAACATATTTAAAATTGATTGGATAGGTCGCATGTTGCCAGCCAACCCTGTAAAAAGAACTCTCTATCGTGCTGTTACGAGCTTACTTTCTACTTTTGCTGCTCTATTACTTAGTATTTATCAATCCACACTCGAATTTCATATAGAAGGCGAAAACCACCTTCGCATCCTAAGGACACTTAAAAAAAATCATATCGTTGCGATATGGCATACCTTTGTCGATGCGGCGGTTTTTTGTCTCCATCATCGAAACCTTTGCATCTATTCGGATCACCCGCGAACAGAAGAGTACGAGAATAGTTCCGTTCATTTTTTTAGAGAGATCGGACTTAAAACATTAAAAGCTCTAGGTTTCGATGTCTTGGATGCTTCTCTTGGCAAACAATCTGCCGGTATCATCAACTTTATCAAAAAAATCCAAAGCGGAACCCCCGCACTCGTCGCGCCAGACGGACCACACGGACCGATTTATGAAGCAAAACCTGGTGTAATCTATATGGCTGCTAAAGCGAATAGCTGCGTGGTTCCAATCGGCGTTGGTTTTTCACGGCGAATTGTTGGCTCAAACTGGGACGATTTGAGTTTCCCTTTGCCATTTTCCCGAGTAGCACTTGTGGTCGGCGAACCGATTGAACCTAGTGAGGATATGAGTGAAGCGTCGCTCGCAAAACAAGCGAAAGACTTAGAGGATACCTTGGATCGATTGTGTTTTCGAGCAAATGAAATCCTTTACGGTAACGAAAGCCAGTCCACAAAACGGACGCTCGTTGACAGGAAAACGAGTTAAGAACTTACTCGCTATTATTGATCTTCTGTTTATCAAACTGAAATCCCTAGGACAAAATGAAAGGAATTCACAAAGGCCTAACAAGTAGTAGGGTAACCATAATCAAGGATCCTAAAAAAAGTGTCAGTAAAATAGGAATCAGAAGTAACCAGAGATACTGATCGCTCATGGAAATAGCCGTAATGGCTCCCACCTGTACAAGGCAAGAGAGAATGGCAAGATACAGATGGATTTTCTTAAAAGGTCGAGGAGGTCTCCCCCGATTAAAAAGTCCGCGTTTCCCTTGTCTAGAATTGGACCTACGATTAGAAACTTCATCTTCTTTTACTTCCCTTTGGATGTCTTCTGGCTGTAAAAAATCAAAGTTTATATTTCCTTTGCGAAGCGATTTTTCGATGCTCGATGGAATTTTATCCTCTTCTGGTGATTCCATTATTTTTTAGAAAGTGCCTCAGCCAAAAGATGTTGGTAGTGTTCAATTTCACCTCTTAAAATTTCGAATCGCATAGAGAGATAACCTGTGTAAATTCCGACGAGCCAAAATCCGCCTACTTTCAGAATTTCTTTTTGGATGCCAGTGACTTCCTTATCTGGATAATGCTGAAATGCTAGAACACCGATATAAAAAATATTCATCACAATAGTTCCCAATATCGCAATTCTCAAGCCATAACGAAGTGCATTGGAGACAATCACAATGAAGTTAATCGTAAAAAACATGCTGTCTTTTCCACCTGTCGGTATCATCACCAACGCAACAGCAAAGAAGTCCGCAATCATCGTGTAGTATTTAACAGAAGGATGAATTTTTCCACTTTTTGCAGCAAAAAACAAAAGTAAGGTGACAATTAAATTAACCGAGATAACAAATGCAGCAACTGTTAAAACATAAAACCAATTGAAAAAATTTTGATGTCCAATTTCAATTGATTTCCCCGTAAGAAGTAGATACGAAAGATATGGAACAATGATAAAGATAAGCAACCAACGCACGCCTGCCTTATTTTTTTCGTTCCGAATTTCCCAAGCTGCCTTTTCTTTGCGATCCATAAAATGTTCTACAAAGAAACCATAAATTCTAGATATCAGTCTACAAAATTTTTATAATTTAAAGATATTTACAAAATCGAAACGGAATCGTATTTTATGGAAAATGAAAAAATCGATAAAAATCATTCTTCCAGTCCTTGCCGTTCTCCTTCTTTTGTCCTACATCCCTTGGTATTTTTCATCCCTGGTGTTTTATCCAGGTGTAAAATGTAAGACAGATCACCACGTCTTTTGCGATACCCCTAAAGAAATTGGCCTGGATTACGAGACCGTAACGATCAAAACTCCTTCGGGTTTGTCTTTGGAAAGTTGGTATATGCCGGCCAAAAATTCCACCAAAGGGATTATTTTTGTCCATGGTCATGGAGGCTCAAAAAACGAAGGACTGAGGTTTGCAAAAGTTTTAAACAAAGCTGGTTTCAATTTATTAGCGTTGAACCTACGTAGAAATGCCGGAAGTTTTGCGAGTATGGGTTATTTTGAGACAGAAGACGTGACCTCTGCCATTGATTTTATGTTAGCTGAAAAGCAACTTGATTCTGTAGGTCTATTCGGATTTTCTATGGGCGCTGCTACCAGCATATTAACAATGGAAAAAGACAAACGAGTGAAGGCAGGTCTATTTAGTAGTGGTTATGCTTCTGCAATGGATGTACTAAGTGAATCGGCGAAACGTGATTTTGGAATTCCATATTATCCCTTGATCCCAATCGTTCAAACTGTCATGAACATACGGGGAGATATGAAAATTGAGAGTGTTGTTCCCGAAGCGAAAATCGGGAATATTTCTCCGCGTCCAATCTCTATTTTTCATTGCGATAAAGATGACTATGTAGACGAAACTCACGCCGAACGTTTGTTTTCTGCCGCAAAAGAACCAAAAGAAAAATGGATTCCTGTATGTTCGAATCATGAAAGAATTTGGAATACCAATAAAGAAGAAGCGGAAAAAAGAGCTGTTGCTTTTTTCAAAAAAAATCTCTAGTTAAACCCATGGACTGATCTAGGATTTCTAATGTTTTTAATTTTGTTTTTAAAATTTCTGTTTTTTCGTTTGCCGATCTTTTTGTTTTATTCCCTTGTTTCGGTTGCAGCTGGTTTTATTCCCGGGGCGATTCTGGCATTGCTCATCGGCGCATCCGATACAATGTTTCTTTTGATCGCACTAGGCCTCGGAGTTTTTGTTTGGCTTTATTTTCTAATCAAAATGAATTTTTATGAAATCTTAGATCCAAGAATTATGCTTACAATCTCGGGCGATGTAAGATCAAGCAGATCCAACGATCACAATTTAGGCGGATTTTCTAGGAATAACTCCTCTCAGAATTCCCATTCGAGTTCTGACAGCTCGGGTTTCTCGGGAGGAGGAGGACGTTCGGGTGGCGGTGGTGCTAGTTCCGATTATTAACAAAACCCAAACCGCTCAAAAAACAGCCGCTAATCCTAAGTAATAAAAAATGCCTTCGCCTGGAAGAATCCCGGGTCCAGGATAACCGCCAGATCTTCTTGTGAAATATTTTTCATTGGTCATATTGTTTACGCCGCCATTGAGAGAATAGTTCTCAAAAAAGTTCCATTTAAAAGAAATATCTCGGACCGTATAACTTGGAATCAGTCCAATTTGCCCATTTGCTGATGGCAAACCGGTATTTGCAGCATCCGAAAAGGTTTTGCCTGAATAACTAATCAAATATGTAATGCTAAATTTATTTTTTAAATGATAGGTCATACCATAACGATGGATCTGCGAGGGTGCATTTTCGACTAGGTTCCCAACTCGGTAATAATTTTCTGCCGTCGCCAAATTAAAATTAGAATAAAGGGTCGAATCTGTAAAAATTCTCGGATCAGACCAACGGATATAACGCGCATTTACATTCGCACTCGATGTAAAAAAGCTAATGCTACCGTATGGTGCATTTTCAACAAATGCAAGCAGCGGATCGATTTCTAAATATGCCTCGACTCCTCGATGTAAAGTGTCGCCAACGTTCGTTACCGTATTGTTTTGACCAGGAAGAGTCCCTGGCAAAAGACCAACTCGGTTGTTATATCGCAATTGGAACACCCCGACATCGAACTGTAACCATTGGCCAACCTTACCTCGATAACCACCGTCCGCATTGTAACCATTTTGGTCTTTTAAATTCGGATCGACATCATTTAACGTGGAATTTGCGGCATATACTTCTGCGAATGTGACGGGTCGAAAGGCTTTGGCATAATTTGCGTAAAAGTTAGTTAATTTTGTGATTTGGTATTGAACTCCCGCGCCGTACAAAACCTGGTTTCTCGCGACCTCTTTTGGAGGAACCAAACCTCCGAAAGGTTGTGCCGCGGTCGGAAGTCTTTCATTGATCCTGCCAGATCCTGTTGTTCTGACCCATTCATATCGGAGACCAGGAGTAAAAGATAGTTTGTCCGTGATACGAAATAAATTTTCAGCAAAGGCAGCATAATTTAAAGTTGAAAATTTCAAATTAACGGTTCGACATCTTGTTGATCCGTCAAAACATTCTGGAAGTGAAGATTCACGAATATCATAGTCATTGGTAAAATTACCCAAATAATCCGTGTTATTATTTCCATTTGGATTTCTCATTCGATCTGTATTCGCATTAAAATATCGAACCCCAAACGAAAAACTATGGCTTTTGTCAAAGAGATGGTAACCGATGATTTGCCTAGCTTCAGCTCCATAATTTCTATACCAATCTCGATCCACTTGTCGGTTTCCGAACTGACGTGTTGTAGGATTTATCGTATCTAATACGTTAGCCGCTGATGTTAAACCTATAGAATTTCTTTCGCCATACAAACCGAATATTTTTATTTGAGTACGAGAGGTTGAAGACTGTTCATGTTCGATAATAAGCGCAGGAATATTCCAAGGGGTGCTAAACCAGTTCCTTGTCCTTACCGATTGTCTAGGATCTTGCCAGAACTTCATATCAGTAAGTCCACCAGGTTGTTTGCTTTCATAATTTGATTTTGTAAACTCGAAAGTAAATTTCAGTTTATCTGTAGCTTGGTATCCCAAGTTCACATGACCTGCTTGTGTTTTATATTCCGCATTGTCACGCCAGCCATCCGCGCTTCGAGATTGAACATATGCAAAATAACTAAACTTACCTACTGTCCCGCTAACACTTGCATACGCGTTTAATGTGTTATATGAACCACCAGTGGTCTTCATTTCAACTTTTAGTGGTTTGGTTGGATCAGCTTTTTTAACTACATAATTTACCATTCCTCCAAATTGAGGACCGTATTGAAGAGATGCTGCACCACGAACGATTTCGATTTTTTCTAGAGCTTCCATCGGAGGATTGAAATAAGCCTCAGGATAACCAAACACATCTGAGGCTATGTCGTAACCGTTCATCCGCGTGTTAAATTCCCAGTTTCGATTCGGAGATAGTCCCCTTGCTCCAATTCCAGGTTGGATCCCGCTACCTTCATTTTCCCATATTGTGATCCCAGGAACTTTAGCGTAAATCTGACGTGTATTGTTCATCGAGAGATTGGCATTTGTTTTATCTAAGCGAATCACCTCAGATTTTTTTCCTGCGTAGATATTGGTGCCCTCTACGTCCTCCAATTGCCCTCTATCGGACTCTCGTTTGGCTTTCACCTCAATGCCACCCTCTTCTTTTTTTTCCGCCTTTTCGATTGTCTGGCTAGGTGCATCACTCGTGTTATTTGTTTGGGGTTTTCCTTTTTCATCTTGGGAAAAAACGACGGTCGTAGTCAGAAAAAGAAAAAAGAAAAGGGCGTAATACTTTGTTACGGATAAAGGCATTTGCATTTTAGAATCATTATTGAAATTCATTTTAAGACTCATTCTCAATTTAACAAGAAAATGAGAAGGCCTGAAAGAGGCAAGAAAAATCGGAATTGATGGATTCTCGCTGTCGTTTCATTCTTTCTGAACTGTGAAAGTGTTTCTACTAAGTCTATTACCATGGTCAAAAAAAGAATGGACCGATTTTTTTGCCGATCTTTCGCCTTTACTCGGTTTGCTGCTCTTTGCGACAGAACCCAGAAAAATTATGTTACCTCTTTATCCAGAGCTTTATCTCTTGGTTGGTTATGGCTTCCTTCGACTAACAGTGATTGCTATTTATACATCTATCCAACAAGGAAAAGAGATGGGATTACAAGATTTGGACATCCCTGAACCTATGATTGGAAAAATTTTCTATTTCTTTTTTATACTATTATTTGGCGCAATTTTGGTGATCTCAATTACCTGCATCATTCTTCTTTTAATTGGATTCAATTTTTTCTTTTACATGCTGATTGAACTTTTTTTGAGTGTTGCAAATACGGGAGGTATGGAAGCAAATTTTACTTTTTTAACAATGTATGATTCTTTAGAACCGAAAGAACAATACTATGTTTGGGGTATGTTTTTTATTGCCCTCTATCGCTACCTTCCCAAGATGATTCAATTTTTTAGAGATCGAGAATTCCTGAATCAAAAAAATTCTTGGGCATGGCTGGTTATGGGAGCTCCACCCGTACCGAAAAAAAACCAATTTCAAAAAATGGCCAAGGCTCTTCAAAATTTGATCTATGGTGAAGATAATACAAATAAAAGTTGGGACCTTGGGAGTGTTTTTGGATCTGCTTATTTTCAATTTTTATTTTTTTATTTCGGAGCAATCATTATTATGATAAAGCTTCCGTTAGCTGGACCGATTATTGTTTTGTTCCTCAAAGCTTTTTTTGAGTTATACATCGTTAGGTTGTACCAAAAAGATCCAGCTACTGAAAGAAGAGGAAAAACTTGACATGTCAGACCAAGAGGCACTTGCACCTGCTCCACCAGAAGAATGGACCGCAAAAATCTGGTCACAAAATAACGATCCTATCACTTTCTAAATTCCCAAATCCATAATGCACATCTTCCACTAATGACGCCACAGAAATGGAAACAAACATTGCAATTAGAGAAATGATACCTATGATCCAAAGTGCCTTCTTTGCCATTAAAGGCATCAAACGTAATTTTCTCCCATTCCAATGTCTTGGATTCTGAAAATAGAAGTGAAAGCGGTAAATACAGCAGTATAAAAACAAAAGTTTTTATATTTAAAACAGACATGCATGTTTTTTAATGGAATTGTCAAAACTATCAATAAGATTATTAATTAACGTTTTCTAAAAATGATTAAATCCATCTCTTCTTTCCAATATGTAAACAAGGCAATCTCTTTACTTTGGTCAACAAGTCGTTTTTTGACGATAACACTTTGTTTGGTGACCTTGGCTAACGGACTTTTCCCTGCGATAATGGCTTATATCGGAAAATTGATTGTTGATAGCGTAATTGTTGCTTCTAAATCAAACCTAGCTATCGACAGGGATGTAGCGCTTTATATGGTCGGATTGGAAGGTTTGGTTCTTGTGTCCTATGCCGCTACACAAAAAATCTCCTCCGTTTGCCAATCACTCCTTCGTGTCCAACTGGGTCAAAAAGTCAATGTGATCATCTTAGAAAAGGCTCTCACATTGGATTTGTATCATTTTGAAGATTCCGAATTTTACGATAAAATGACCCAAGCAAGAACCCAAGCTTCAAGTCGTCCGCTATCACTTATTACGCGAATTTTCTCAATCACCCAATCAGTTCTAACACTCATTACTTTTTCAGGGCTTCTTATTCATTTTTCCTTCTGGGCAGTATTCCTCCTAATTGTGGCTACGATTCCTGCTTTCCTTGCTGAAACAAAATTTTCAGAACATGCATTTCGTCTTTTTCGATGGAGATCACCTGAAACTAGGCAACAAAATTATTTAGAAACGCTTATCGCACGGGAAGATCATGCTAAAGAAGTCAAATTATTCCAGCTTGGGCCTATGTTACTTGAAAGATATAAGGAAATTTTCTATCGGTTGTTTGGTGAGGACCGAAATCTAACAATCAAAAGAGGCTTCTGGAGTTATTTTCTCGGTATTTTTGGGACTGCTGCATTTTATGGTGCTTACCTTTGGATCGTTACGGAAACAATTGCTGGAAAAATTACATTGGGTGAAATGACAATGTACTTAATTTTGTTTCGCCAAGGTCAGAGCACTTTTACTTCCGCCTTATCAGCTATAGGTGGAATGTATGAAGACAATTTGTATTTAGAAAATCTTTATGAATATTTAAATATCCCAGTTTTACCGAACAAAGGAAAGAATACAACAGGTATCAATCGGGAAGGAATTCGATTCGAAGACGTTGATTTTTGTTATCCTGGCTCTGAGGTTCCTGTCCTTAGAAACATCAATTTTGATCTTCGTCCAGGCGAAAAATTAGCCATCGTTGGCGAAAATGGATCTGGTAAAACAACACTTATAAAATTATTAACTCGCCTTTATGAACCAACTTCTGGAAAAATCTACTTAGATGGAATCGATTTAAAAGATTGGGACATTAGTATATTAAGGAATAGAATTGGAGTAATCTTCCAAAATTTTGTTCAGTATCAATTTTCCGTTGGTGAAAATGTGGGAGTTGGTGATGTTTCAAATTTAATGGACTATGAGAAGTGGGAAGAAGCATCTGAAAAAGGAATGTCCAGACCCTTTATAAAATCTATGCCCAATGGATTTCAAACGCAGTTAGGCAAATGGTTCAAAGGCGGACAAGAATTGTCGGGTGGACAATGGCAGAAAATTGCATTATCTAGAGCCTTTATGAGAAAAAACGCAGATATACTTGTACTTGATGAACCTACTTCGGCTATGGATGCTGAAGCAGAAATGAATATCTTCAATCATTTTCGTAAACTTACAGAAAATCAGATCGTAGTACTTATTTCGCATCGATTTTCCACTGTCCGAATGGCAGATCAGATTATGGTACTTTCGAATGGGGAAATTTTAGAAAAAGGATCACATGATGAGTTATTAACATTAAACGGTCGATATGCGCATTTATTCAGACTTCAAGCTGAAGGGTATAAATAAAATAGTTTTATAATTCCATCCTCAAGAATTTTGCGAGGTATTCATAGACGGTCGCATTTACAATAAGACCAATATGAGATGAATGCACTTCCTGATTGATTACGTTTGGCGAATACGTATCGATACATGCTTGCCAACTCACAATATTATCTGTTTTGGAATATATCGAAAAAATCGGCATTTTTAATGGAATTGTAAAACGTTCATCAATTTCCTTTTCCAATTGATTGATATCGATACCATGTTGTTTGCTATAAACATCCGAGATAGAAGTATACTTTGGTCCACCTATCACGGGAGATCCGAGCGATATCACTCGATCAATGATATCTTGGTTGTCCCGCGCACACTCACGGGCTAAATATCCTCCCAAACTCCATCCGATCAAAATTATTTTTTCTTTAGATTCAGCATGTATCTCTCGTACCTTTTGATTCATAAGATCCAATAATACTGGAACATCTCCATGATTATTGCCCAAACCCCAGCCTTCCGGACGGTAGCCAATAGATTCTAAAAATTTACGAAGAGGAAAAGTAAAAATATCATCAGTCGCAAATCCTGGTAATACGATAATTCGCTCTCCATTACCTCTTTCTAATTTCGATAAACTGGGGAATTTAAAAAGTAACTTTGTTACGTCAAGTACACCTGCAACCTCTCCAATCATCTGCCATTTTTGGGGAACATAAAAATTTACTCTTTCTCTCGAATTCATATACCATCCTTAGACAATTTATTTTGCGGATAAAGAATGCTGTGTTGTAAAAAATGTCAGAAAGACTATCAGTATTAAAGAATGATCAAAGAAATTCAAATTCGTGTACTACCAGAAATTGCCTGTATAGAAGAAGAACTCAGGAGATTTATACTAAAGGAGTTGAAAATTCCATCTCCTTCTTTGCGTCATATAGAAGTCACACATCGTTCGATTGATGCACGTCAAAGAATTATATATTATAATTTAAGCTTAAAAGTTTTTATTGATGAAGAGTATGTACGACTACCTAAAGAAATATTAACAAAAAAAAATATAACAAATAAGGAAGAGATACTCATCATTGGAACAGGACCTGCAGGTTTGTTTGCGGCCATGGAATTGATTCGTCAAGGTTTTAAACCGATCCTTTTGGAAAGAGGCAAAGATGTCAAAGAAAGAGTTCAAGATCTTAGAGGTATCAATGTACACCATATCGTAAATGAAGATTCTAACTATTGTTTTGGTGAAGGTGGTGCCGGTACTTACTCTGACGGGAAACTCTATACAAGATCCAAAAAACGCGGGAATGTGAATGAAATACTAGAGTTGCTTGTTCAATTTGGTGCGAATGAAAATATTCTCATCGAAGCACACCCACACATAGGCACGAACAAACTTCCAGATATCATCCGTAAGATGAGAGATTATATCATCGATTGCGGAGGAGAAGTTCATTTTAAGACTAGAGTTGTAGATTTTGTTTTGGATGGAGATCAGATAATAGGAGTCACGACTATAGATGGCAGAAGATTTTCTTCCAAAAAAGTAATTTTAGCAACCGGGCATTCTGCAAGGGATATATTTGAATTATTAGTTTTTAAAAAAATTAAAATCGAGATGAAACCTTTGGCTATTGGAGTTCGCGTTGAACATCCCCAGAAACTCATCGACTCCATTCAGTACAAATGTGTAGAGCGAGGTAAATATCTCCCGCCCTCTCCGTACAATCTGGTCAAACAAGTTGGTGATCGTGGAGTTTATTCTTTTTGTATGTGTCCTGGAGGTGTAATAGCTCCCTGTGCAACAAAACCAGGAGAAATTGTCACAAACGGATGGTCTTCTTCTGCTAGAGCGCGACCAACGGCAAATTCTGGAATCGTAGTCGAATTAAAAGAAGATGATTTTAAAAAATATAGTAACTTTGGTCCGCTAGCTGCTATGCAATACCAAAAAGAAATTGAAACAAAGGCATGGGAAGCCGGCGGGAAAACACAAACTGCGCCCGCACAGCGTTTGTTAGATTTTACCAATGGAATCGTATCGAAAGATTTACCAAAAACATCCTACTCTCCAGGTATAGTTTCGATTGATTTAAGACAAATTTTGCCAGAGCTAATCTATCACACTTTGGTGAAAGGATTTTTAGCCTTTGACAAGAATATGAAAGGTTTTCTAACTAATGAAGCTGTCGTACATGCTCCTGAGACGAGAACCTCTTCACCTGTTAAAATACCAAGAGATGAAAAGTCTTTAGAACACATTCAAATCAAAGGATTGTATCCTTGCGGTGAGGGAGCAGGTTATGCGGGAGGAATCGTATCGGCTGCCATGGATGGAATAAAAGTCGCACGAGCAATATCAGTGAATTCAAATTAGAATAGCAAACTGGAAGTTATCTTCTGGATATCAAAACTGGCTAGTCTTTGGATTTGATATTTTTTACTCTTATCTAAATATTACCGTAAAAACTTCATTGTATCACCTAACAATAATCCTATCTCCAAACGAAGTTGGATAAGTTCGTATCGGTTTTGGATGGCATTTCTATTAACATCTCGTTGCCTTCTGTCTACTGTTTGCAACTCAACAATAGAAGCAGAACCGGTCTTATACGCTCTCTCCATGATTGAATAGTTCTCCTCAGCTGTTTTGCGGCTTTCTTCTGAAATGTTGAACAACTCAACTAAGTTATTATGTTGTTGGATAAGTTCGTAAAGATAAAGTGCTGTGTTTTCCTTCAAAAACTCTGCCTGTGACTTTGCTAATTTGATATCGATTTTTGATTTATCTAATTCATTTTTAGAGATCCAACGGTTGAAAAGAGGGATTCTTACACCAAAATTTGCACCCTGCGAAGAGTATGGATCTGGATTATTTGCAAAGAGTGAAAAATCTCCGCGCGAATAATCGTACAAATAGTTTGCTTGCGAAGAGGCTCCACCGATTCCGTAAATCGTCTGTCGATTGTTATTGTTATATATATTCACAAAAAAATCAGGAACCCAAAGTTCATTGAAGCGTACTTGTTTTTCAACCTCTAGAATTTTGACTTGGTTAATCGAAAGTACGATATCAAAATTAAGTGAAGATAAATTTTTCTCATAGGCAGCCAAAGTTTCTTCAATCGGTAAGATATTAAATTCTCTTTCAGGTATATCCTTTAACGAGACATCACGTAATAAAAATTTACGACGAAATTTTGATTGGCTTTTTTGTTGGTCTAACTTAGATTTTGTGACATTATATTTATAAAAAAGAAAATCCACCTTCGAGTTTTGTGTAACCAAGTAGGATTCGATTCCCTGTTTATAAAGTTTTTGAATCGTTTGTAGTTGTTTTTCTGCATCGGATTCGTTCGAAAAATCATAATCATAAAATGCTAATAATTTTAATGTTTCAGAATATTGAAAGGCCTGGTCATATAATTCCTTCTGATATAGAGCACGATATTCCAATAACAATCGTTCATATTCTAATTCGATAATCAGATTGGTTAAAAAAACATTTCCTTGTTCTTGAAAATTCCAATTTAGATTTAAGGATGATTGAAATCCCCTTCGGTCAAAACCATCAGATGTAACCTTCTCAAAAAAGGGCGAGTTCTCAAAATTTAAAGTAGGAAGATAACGGATATTACGTGTATCCATATCAATCTTCTTCTTCTGGATTTCTATTTCTTTAAGTTTGAGTTGATATGATTTCTCAGTTACGATTTTTGGAAGATCGAAAAAATCAACGGTATCGACCGCAAAAACAGGAAAGGGAACTGCCGCAAAAATGCAGATCAAAATTATGTAGTTAGAAGTCCCCACAACTATTATTATCGGATAGCTTCCTGCTTAGAATGAAGTAAATGATAAATTCCCTGTTTACGAAACAATTCTTTATGAGTGCCTGTTTCTTCGATTTGCCCTCGTTCCAAAACAAAAATGCGATCATATTTTCGAATCGTATCCAACTTATGGGCAACCATAACAATTGTCTGGTTTGCAAAAACTCGGTTCAGATTAGCCAAAATTTTTTCCTCACTCTCTCGGTCCATGGAAGCAGTTGGTTCATCTAATATGAGCAAGGCAGGCTTCTGTAAAAACAATCTAGCGAATGCAAGTTTCTGTTTTTGACCTCCAGACAATATTAGCGTTTTGTCATTTAGTTCGGTATCATAACCAAGTGGTAGATCCATGATTTTTTCATGTAAAAATGCCATTTTGGCGGCTTCGACAATTTCAGATAAAGTCGATTCTGGTTTTGCGAGTGCAATGTTTTCACGTATGGTACCCATAAGAATTGGATTTTCTTGATATACCACACCTATTCGTGATCGATATGAAGGTAACCAAATTTCATCTAGTGGAACGCCATCCAAAGTAATTTCTCCTTCAGAGATTTCATACATTCCTAGAAAAAGTTTTAGTATGGTAGATTTTCCACTTCCACTTCGCCCAACGAAAGCATACTTTCCACCAGATTCAATTTTGAGGTTTAGATTTTTTAAACCAAACTCTCGTTTACCGACCCTATATTCGAAAGATACATTCTTAAATTCTAAATCACCTTGAATGTCTGGAATTTCAATACGTTTGATTCTAGCATCTGCAGGCGATTCCGATTCCAGCTTATCCCAATCTATCAACCTTTTCCAAGCTATCTTCGCTCTCTGAAATATTACGCCATCCTTTACTAGAGAAATCATCGGAGACCGCACATAATGTATCAAACCAATAACAGCGAATAATGCACCTAGCGTGATTTGATCAGAAAAAATTTGATAAGTACCTAACAGAAGTACGCATACATTGGTAAGCATACGAAAAGTAAGTGAACTAGATTCGAGTAAATGGGTATAAAACATTCGGCTACTTTCCGCATTCAATTGAGAAGTTAGCCGTTTTTCAAAATCCCATCTTTGGACAGAAACGGCTCCTAAATTTTTAACTGTCTCATTCCCATTGATTGTTTCTATAAAATAGCTCAGCGTGTCTGCCGATCGGAGAGATTCTTTTTTAGTCTCTCGTTCAATTAGCGGACTAATTTTCGATAAAATAAATAATTCTGGTAATATAAAAATTAGAATTACAAAAAGTAACGAAGGCGAAAGAAATAGAAAAAGGGTAAATACAGATATTCCAAAAAGCCAATCTAATATTTTGATAGTGCCATGTTCGGAAAAAAATTGTGTTACATTTTCAATTTCCTCCCATCGTTGTAAAATCTCGCCTTTGCGATGATTTTCAAAAAAAGAAATGGGCAATGATAATAATTTTTCCAAAAACCTTACAATGATTGTTTGATTAACTTTACTTGTAGAAAAATATAAAACGTTATTCCGAAGATAAGAAAAAAGAATCTGAGATAGACTCAAAAAACATACGCCGGCTAACACGGGTGTAAAAAATTCCTTGCTTTCTCTTATTAAAACATTGTCGATCAAATATAAATTTACCAGAGGAAGTGATACTTCTAGAACTTTGATTAAAAATGTGGCGAGAATTCCGGAAAGCAGGAATGACAAATTTGTGCGAAAATATTGAAATAAACCAGGAAAATAATCATATTTAGGTAAATAATTTCTGAATGGTTTAATTTTCGGAATAAAGATGATGGCGTGTTTTCCAGATTTTGAATCCCATTCATTTTGACTGACATACTTTGTTCCAAACGAAGGATCTACAATCTTAACCTGATCGGCACCTGTTTCCAAAACTATTACGAATTTGTGAGTTTCCCATCTAACAATATATATATGATTTTTTAGTTCTTTTCGATATTTTATCTTATCGAGGACTAATACTTGACCTATGTCAACAAACGTTTCCTTCCAGGATTTCATATTTACATCAAAATCTGAATTGGGAAATTTAGAATCTTCTTCGTATAACTTTGAATGGTATCCCCAATAACTTAGAATCATCTGCCGACATGCCTTTGCTGTTTCGTTCGCCGATTCTTCTAAAAAAATCGGAAATTCTTTAAGCCACTTTTTGATGGGCGAGAAGTTTATATTTGGTATAAAATGAACCTTATCTTCTTCTGCATCATCGTCTGAATGAAGTAATAAATCATCTTCAACTTCTGCTTCTTGCGTATGTTTTCTTGTTTTAAGAATTGATTTTAACGTTGAATAAAGACTTTCCGATTTTTTTAAAAACTGTTCCGCATCTTTCGCCGATAATTCAAAGACTACACTATCTTGAATGGCCGTTACAGTTGCATTCCTTGCTTTTTTTTCAAGAACTCCCATCTCACCAAGGACAGAACCCGCCTCAACATAGGAAAAATAATCTTTTGTCCAATTTGATTTAGTGATTTTAAATCTTCCTGATTGTATAAAAAATAAGGATGATGATTTCGAACCTTCTTTGATTAAAATTTTTCCTTTTGGAATTTTTTCTTTTTTAAGCAGTTGGGAGAGTTCGATAATTTCCTGGATACTGAGTTTTCTGAAATAAGGATGAATTCTCAATTCATCCCGTAATAAAATATCTTGGCAGAATTTTTCCCAGAGTTGAATTCGTTTTGAATTCTCAGTAAAAAAATCTAAGAATTCCCTTTGTGATAAATAATATACATCGGAATTTTCATCAGTCAAAAATGAGTTTTTGAATAATACACGAAGTGCCAGTTCTGAGAGTCCATAGGAACTTCCCTCAGCCAATGAACGAACCAACAATTCAGTGTCACCTAACTTAATTTTCACGAGGACTCGACCGCTATTGATATAAATTAAAGGTATCTCTCCGTTTGTCGTATCTACGATTGACTGTAACGCAGGTATGGTTCTTCTATGCCAAAGCTTTAAAAATTTTTGTTTGTCTACCTCTGATAAAAAACGAATGGGATCCTCCTCCAGTATCTCCTCGAATTTTATAGACTCGTCAAACATCTCTTAATTCAAATCCTCATTTCTCAAAAATAAAACTTCAAATAATCGATTGCGACTGGTAATGATATCTGCCTCTACCTTGAGTCCCGGTAACAGCGAAAATTCTTTTTCATTTTTCGAGAGAGTTTGTTTTTTGATCGACAATACAACAGAAAAGGTATCCTTCTCTTTCACATTTGGAACAATTTGTTCTACAGTTCCTTCAATGACCCCAAAATCATTTTGATGGAATGCTTTTACTTTTACAATGGCACTCATCCCAACTGAAATTCCGCCGATATCTTGATTTTTAATCTCTACAAAAGCTTCTAATGGTTGGTTTTCTTCGACAAGTTCTGCGACTGTTTCTCCACGCGTAACATTCTGACCAATGTTATTGACCATTAGAGCACCAACATAGCCAGAGAATGGCATTCTAAGGATTGCATTTTCGACTCTATCTTTTTTTATTCGAGTGTCGCCTCGCAAACTTGAAATGATATTCTGTTCTTTGAGAATTTCATCTTTCAAATTAGCATATTCTTCATTGAATTCGAGTAAACTTTGATCGTATAAAAATTTAGCTCCAATGCCGTTCTTATAATCGATGAATGATTTTTTTAAAGAAACAAATTTGTTTAATAGAATTCCCGACAATTCAGCCCCCGAGTTTGTCTCCAAATTTACTTCTAAGTTTTTTAATATTTTTTCAGCTTCCCGCCTACTACCAATTAATCTCTGTAATCTTTTTTCTTCATACTGTAATGTATTTGAATCTTTTGAGAGCTCAATCTGTTGCTCGGAAAATTCAAGTTCTACGAGAGGTTCTCCTTTTTTCAGAAAATCTCCAGCTTTGGCGTATATATTGGTAACAATCCCTGTTTCCAAAGCTTCTGTAACGAAATAATTACCCTTAGGACGCAAAATTCCGTGTGCAGGTATGATTACATCGATTTTGCCAAAAAATAGATACAACAGCAAACAAAGGAAAAAGAACGCGAGTAAAAATATACCTTTTTTGTCCCAGTTAGGCGCTGGATGCTTAAGTAACTCATCATAATATGATGATGAGTGCATGGATTCCCAATTGGAATCTGATTCCTTTAGTGACTTAAATTTCCGAAGATTCATGATTGTCCTCGCTAGATGGAAAAAGATGATAATAAAATCCTTTAGCAGTTATTAGTTCAGAATGAGTTCCCATCTCCACGATCACACCCCTATCCATAACGATAATTCTGTCTGCACCTACTGTGGAGTGCAACCTATGTGAAATTTGGATGACAGTTCTATCCACGAACATGTTCTCCCATTGACTTTGTACGTAAGCTTCAGACTCAGAATCAAGTGCAGAGGTAGGTTCGTCTAAAAAAAGAACACTCGGATTTGTAACGAGCGCTCTAGCTATCGCGACTCTTTGCTTTTGTCCTCCCGATAAACCTACACCACCTTCACCCAGTTTGGTTTCATAACCAAAGGGAAATCGATCTACGAAACGATCGACTGCGGCGAGTTTGGCTCCAGCGTACATTGCCTCTCTTGTCAATGATGGATTTTTTTTACAGAGATTCTCCGCGATACTCCCTGAAAATAAAACGGGATGCTGTTCTACGATTCCAAATTGGATGCGAACTTCTTCTGGATCTAAAGTAGATAAATCGAAGGAATCAAAGAATACTCTTCCCTCAGTTGGAGCAAGTGTTCCCATAATCAACCGAAGAAGAGTAGATTTGCCACTTCCACTTCTTCCGACGATTGCTACTTTTTCACCGGCAGTTATATCAAGATTGATGTTGGAGACTATATTCGGCCCTTCCGATGAGTAACTATAGGAAACATTCTCTAGTTTAATTTTACCAGTTAATCTTGGTAATTCGCCAAATGGTCGTTGGCTATTCATTTCTCCTGAAAGAGAATATATTTCCATGAGTCTTTTTCTTGATTCACTCATTTGTATGACATCATCATATATTCTACAAATACGAATGATCGGCTCGATCAACAAACTGAATAAAACTTGGAAACCGAGAAATGTTCCTATCGTAATTTTTTCATCCAAAACAGAATTTATTCCAAAACCTATTACAACCAACATTCCCATTTGTTCAAAGAATTTTCCCATAAACTCTAGAAAATTAGTTCGCTTAGCGACTCTTAGGTTTGTTAATATCGTTCTTGATATTTCATTCATCCCTTTTTGAAGAAATCGATTTTCCTGCGTGGAAGCCTTTATGATGGAGATCCCGTTTACTAGAGAAAGTATAAATGAAATTGTTTTCCGTTTTGATTCAAAAGTATGTTCCGAAAGCATACGAATTTTTGAAGAAACTCTTACAACGATAAAACCATACAGTATCAAGAACGTTAATCCTAATACTGTTAACTCAAAATCAGCAATGAGAAGCACCGTTAAAAAAATTGGTAATATCAATAGATCTAAGAGCAATGCCACACCAGATCTTGATGCTATCTCTAAAATTTTTTGGTTTTCTTTCAACCTCTGAGTATAGTCACTCGGTTCAAATTTTCTAAACTCTGGTAAGGACAAACGCAAGATATGCTGAAAAAATCTGACCAAAAAAGTGTACTCAAGATTTTGCATTACACCCATCATCAAGATATTTCGAAATAACGTGAACAATCCTTGAAAGAGGATCGCAAGACCCACACCCATAAACAGAGTGAACAGAAAATTTTGATCTGATAAAAGTAAAACTCTGTCTACTACCTCTCGGACAAAATAAGGAAATGATAATGCTAAAAAGGATGATAAAATAGTCGCAGCAACTATCCACCTAAGTTCTGATTTGTGAGGACTAAATAAGGCGCGAATCTCTTTGACAAAACTAAACAAACCTGAATCTGCTGTCATAGCGCGAGGAGCTGGCATAAAACTCAGAATGATGCCGTCCCAGAAATTTAAGAATGATTTTAGATCTAATTCTCTAAGACCCTTCATTGGATGTGAAATCAATACACCTTGGTCCTGCTCATCAATTGCATAAACGGCACATGGTATATTTTCTTCATCAGTCACAAAAAATGGATACGTCACCTCGCTTAATTGACTCGGTTTAATTCTAAGCTGTTTTGTTAAAAATCCTATCTTTTCTAATTCAATCGCTAATTCGAATATTCCAGGTATTCTATTTCTACTAAGTTCATTTTTGATTCTAATCTTCCAATTTAAAGGAAGTGCTTTATCATAGGTTCGTAGGGCGATTTCCGTACATACTAATCCAACCAATACGGGTTGATCTGTAATGACCTGATCGACAGAAAGAATTGAAAAACCTTGCCTAAGTTCAAACCTTTTTGATTCGAAAGGTTTTACGGCTTCCTCTTCTTTTTCTTTGGCTTTATAAGTAGAATATCTTAAGAGTCTTGATTGAACTATTTCCTCTAATTTTCCGCCCTTATCCTCATCTAAAATTTCACGTATCGCTTCTCCTGGTATTTTATAAACTGATGTTGGTTCGGCGGCGATTGCACTTGCTAATCGTTTTTGTTTTTTGAAGATTGCGATCTCACCTAGAATATCGCCTGACTTTAAAATCGAGATTATTTTTTTAGGATTCTCTGTCCTAATTTGAATTTTACCTGACTTAATGATGTAGGCAGCATTCCCATCATCCCCTTCATGAAACAAAAATTCCCCACTGTCGACTTCAAAAGATTCTATACTTTTTAAAAGGGTACTCACTTCCCGAGGATTTAATTCAGAAAAAAAACTAAGTTTTCTGACGGAATGGAATTTATCCTGCTCTAATTCTCTATGTTTTGCTTTCTCTTCAAGGTACGGATATTTAAGAATTAATTTTTTAAAAGCACTAACGGGCAGTAGGATAAGAATCAAAGGTTCAAGAGCATAATAATCATGCTTTGATGTAGCTCCTGTTAATGATAATCTTTCGCCGATGGATTCCCCTTTTTCAAGATAACCTAGTTGTTCCTGTTTTTTGTGATTATAGTTCAGACCGATACCCAATTTGCCACTGAGTACAAAGTGTACAAATTTAGTACCCTGCCCTTCCTTTAGTATGAGTTGGCCAGTTCTATAAAACTTAATTTCTAAATCAGGATATAAATCCTCTAACTCACCAGGCAACAAATCTGCGAACAGATAGTTGTTTTGAAATACCTTGCGAATGTTTTCTGCATGTCGGGAAATTTCTGGGTTCAACCCTGTTTTACCCCAACCAAAAGCATATTCGTTACTGGATATGGCATACTAGTAAGATCGGCATTTTGGGTAGGACTATTTGAATCTGAGGTGTAAAATTCTGCTTTAGAGACATATCTCTGCGAGATGATCCAAGGATTGGTATAGGCTTGGCTACCTACTTGGATATGAAAGCCTGCGTCCATTAAAAGGGATTTCCATTCGCTAAAGGAAAAATAACAAAATGACTCATGCATTTCGCTGTCCCAATTGTCTGTATAATCCTTTTTGGAAAGATATTCACATGCGTCTTTTAAGGATAAATAGAGATATTTGCGTTTTTCAATTTCTTTTATAGAATAAGATAACACGTAGGAGTTTTCCTTTCGAAATTCTCTTTGGAAAAAAAAGAAACGTGCGAAGGTTGAAAGTGAATCTAGGTACACTTTCTTTTCAATTTTATCTTTAAATTGTCTGGGTTCTGGGTTATTTTCCCCATCTTCGTCATTTAGCCAGAGGTAAACCTTCTGCTCCTTGTTTTCAGGTCCAACGACATCTCGATTGATCCATACTCCACCCGCAACAAGCTCATCAAAACGATTTTTTACAAAAGATAAAAGACTCTCTCTTCCACCGTATGATTCTATTTCGTGAGTAAGAGAAGAAGTATGGATTGTTTTCATCGACATCGAAGGAAAAACAAGTCCCGTGACAGCATTTTTTCTTAAAAAGAAGACATTCGTATTTTGGAAATCTCCATTTTCTTTTCTTTGTTGGCATATATCATATAATTTACGTGCAATCTCAACTCCATAAAAATCGCTTTCAAATAATGTTGGTTCTGCGGTTGCTAATTTAATCCAGGAACCAACGGCACATCCGATATCTCCTATCCTTCCAGGTCGAATAAAATCTTTTGTCTCATTAAACTTGAGTTCCGCGATATCATCCATTTCCCGAACATAGGTATTATAATCTCGAGATTCAGTAATATCTCCGTCATCTCCTATCAGTTTATCGCTGAATAGCATTCTAACTCGGCTCAGAACACCATATTCTTTCCAAAGTCGTTTAGAAGCTGGGTGCACATAATTGATATAATCTTCCAATTCGTTATACGGAAGACTTGAGTTTGCGATAGATTCTAAAATTTGCCAAGGTTGTTTGCTTACAAATTTTTCAGCAGTGCCTGGTAAACGTTCGACGGGAAGAATTCGAAAACCTAACGATTTATATAATCGTAGAACAGGAGATGAACATAATACTACTGTGTTCTCGGGTGTAAGCAATAATTGTCCGTCTGACTCGGCTTCAATTTTTTTAATTGTGTATTCAACAAAATTTTCGGAAAGCCCGATGTCTTCGATCGGAATGACATTCGAAGGAAATGAAAAATCCGATGAAAAGTCCTGAATCATCATAGCCCTTTGGTAAAGCGGAAGAGGGTTACGACGTGTTTGGTGATGGTTCGATGATGTAACGGCAAATACGAGGCATTTTATATTGCCTTGGTAATCGATGTTTTTTCCTTCTACATCCACGGCTCCCCAGAGACCTTCACTTCCTAACATACTCAGGTATTCATGCTGAAACCGAGTGAGGAGGTGATGCCTTCCAGGGAATAACAAATACATTGTTATGCTTTTGGGTTCTCTAAAACGATTGCAATTCCTTGGCCTCCACCTATACAAAGGGAAGCAATACCGTATTTTACTCCCCTTCTACGCATTTCATTGGCAAGAGATAACGTAACTCGATTTCCCGAAGCACCGAGCGGATGACCAATCGCGATCGCTCCCCCATTTACATTCGTTATGTCTGGGTTTAATCCAAGTTCTTTCTGAACTGCAAGATACTGTGCAGCAAAAGCTTCATTCACTTCTACTAAACCAACATCTTTTAAACTGATACCTGCTCTTTGTAAGGCGGCTGGAATCGCAATCGCTGGACCGATTCCCATTTTCGCAGGATCACAACCTGCATGTCCCCAACCTTTAACAATGGCTAAAGGTTCCTTCCCCAATTTTTTTGCCTGACTCTCAGACGTAATGATAAGTGCCGATGCTCCATCGTTGATTCCAGATGCATTTCCTGCAGTCACTGTGCCGTCTTTTTTAAATGCTGGCTTTAAACCCGCAAGTTTCGCTGCACTTGCCTTCCCTTTGATAAATTCATCTTTATCAAAGACTACCGGGTTTTTACCGCCGATCGTGATAGGATGAATTTCTTCTTTCAGATTGCCATTAGCTGTAGCTGTCTCCGCGCGTTCTTGGGAAATTGCTGCCCAAGCATCTTGTTCCTCTCTCGAAATTTTATACTGGTCAGCTAAATTTTCAGCCGTCATCCCCATTGGAAGTTCTACATAAATGTCTGTTAATCCTTGAGCCAAAGAATCTTCAAACTCCGTATTTCCATATTTTGCTCCGAACCTGGCATTTCTCACCACGTAAGGTGCATTGCTCATTGATTCAACCCCACCCGCTAAAACGGAATGAGATTCACCTAACATAATTTTTTTAGCTGCCTGAATAACAGATTCCATTCCAGAACCACATAACCGATTCAAGGTTAAGGCAGGTGACGCAATTGGGATTCCAGCCTTTAAACCTATATGTCTCGCTAAATAAATTCCATCTTTTCCCGTCGGGATGACATTCCCAAAAATAGATTCTTCAATGATCGTAGGGTCAATGCCAACCTTGGCAAACGCTGCCTTCGAAACTTCGACTCCTAAATCGACTGCACTAAAATCTTTGAGGGACCCACCGAAACTACCGAATGCGGATCTCAGTCCGCCTAGAATAAATACTTGTTCCATGAAACCAGAAAGACAGAATTTTATTCCACTGTCAGCTAAGAATTCAAATTTAACTTGAAACTCGGGCTAGTCTCCACTATCTTTCTGGCATGAATCGGAAACCTCTTTTTGGCTTAAATGCTGGCTTTCTTTCAAAACAGTCTGCCAGTTTGACCCGTCTTTTTTTACAAAAAAAATATAGCATCGTTCCAGACCAACCTCTGCATTTAGGTTCTGTCCCTTCACCTCTGTATCCTGGTTTAGGTCTGATCAAAAATGACCTCTCTACTCCTGTTGGCAAAGGGCTCATCGTTGGTTCCATTCGTATGGGGTATGGACATCATAGGATGGCGCTCTCGGTATATTCCCATTCTTTGAGCAAAAAAATTCCGACATATTTACACGATCTTCTAGCGATAGAATCAAACGAATCTAAGGCGATTCATGATATCGATCAAGGATATAGTTTTCTGAGCAGACTATCGGCTGAGATGGGTGGTCCTGTGGAATGGGCTTGGGGACAACTCATGTCTCAGGGAAATCTAACTTCTCTCGAACTTTCCTGCCAATTGGCAGAATTATATAAAAATCTTATGATCTCACTTCCAAAAGAGAATCCAGTGATCACCACTTATCCTCTAAATGGACAAATCGCAGTGGCCTCAGGTTTCCAAAACGTCATTCACCTAATATGCGATAACTTTCCCCAATATTACTTGTTAGTTCCTGGAGCAATGAACTTAGTCCAAAGCCCATCTTCCTATAAAAAGTTTCTAGAAATGGGAGTCCCAAAAGAAAACCTGGCTGTCGCAGGGCATTGGGTTTCAGAAGATATTTGCAAAAATCTTATAAGTGACAGCGAAAACCGAGTTAGGCGAATCGATGAAAAGAAAAAGCGTCGTTTTTTAATTCCCATTGGAGGTGCAGGAGCCCAAAGAAGTTTTGTCCAGGACTTGATTTTGTTATCCAAAAAAGGTCTCTTAGATCGGGATTATCATTTTTGGATCAATACAGGTGATCATACAAAAGTTTTAAATGGTTTCGAAGAATTTTTAAACCAACAGAATATAACATACAAAACAATTCTAACCTGGGATGATCTTCTAGATTTTATCGCAGACCACCCGTTAAAAGAAGACGAACGTGACAAAACACCATCACTAGTTTTGTTTAACTTCCCGTCCCATACGGAGGCATTTTCAGCTACTGACAAATTGATACGTATTTCGGATGTTCTTGTTACAAAGCCTTCGGAACTTGCATTTTTTCCAATCCCTAAACTATTCATTAGAAGAGTCGGAGATCATGAAGCCGCATCTGTCCTACGATCGTTGGAATTAGGTGAAGGAACAGTCGAATGTCGAGAAGTTAAACATGCATTTGAGCTCGTGGAAATATTTGGTTATTCCTCGGACTTAATCCACAGAATGAATGAACGCATTATTAAAAATGCCGGCGATGGAGTCTATAACGGAAGTAAATTTGCCGTAGAGATGATCGAGGATTCTGTTAAAGGATAGAATCATAAGATAGCCTATGTATTCGATCAAAAATATACATAGGCTATTTATTCTCCTGATATTTCTTTTTGGTCTTAGCCTTTCTTTTATTTTCAGAATATATCTTGCCAGAGACGAAATTTCTCCTGAACAAGATGCATTTGAAAAAGTATTCTATGAAAATAAATGGGGAGGGGGCTCAGGGATTGGCTCTTGGCCTGAAAATGCGACTCCTTATCTCAAGGTTCTACAAGTTTACCTAAACGATCCAAAGTATAAATCGGTTGTAGACTTAGGATGTGGTGATTGGAAACTTATGGAAACCTTAAAATTTCCAGATGAGAAAACATATATAGGTTATGATCTCGTCTGGCCTTTGATAGAACAAAACTCAAAGAAATATGCAAAAAAAAATATAAAATTTTTACTCATCCATCAATTGAGTGATGTTCAGAATGTTTCCGCTGATCTTTTGATCATAAAAGACGTGTTACACCATTGGCCAGTAGATCATATAAATTACTTTCTAAGTAAAATATTGCCGAATTATAGGAATGCACTCATCACGAATGACTTTAAGCCTTTCGCCCTAAATGAAGACATTTCGTTTGCTGAATTTCGCCCCATCAATTTGAAAACCGAACCTTTCATAAAAGTTGATGGATTAACTGTTCTTTTAGATTATCCTTCGCATGGAATCACAAAACGAATCTACCTATATAAAAATCCTAAATTCACAAAGTAAATAGTAATTTAGAACATTTTAATTTTCAAATGTATCTTCTAGTCTTTTATGATTTATTTGAATTCTTCAATTTTTTATTGATTAAATATTAAGCCACTTGAACGCTTTGTAATATGAAAATGATTCTATTCGCCAGTCTTTTGATGATCGGCTGCCAGGAATATGGCGCCATTGATCAGGCTGACCCTTCACTCTCTTATTTTCATGGTCTATTAGTTCAAAACGGAAATGTTTTTACGGGAAAAATCATCCAAAAGAATGATGCCCTTAGTGAAACATATATCACAACTTATCAAAATGGATTGGAACATGGCGAATACATTGCAAAAAAGAACAATGGCACTCTTGTCGAAAGACGTTTTTTCCTTAACGGGGAAAAAGAGGGAATTTATGAATCATGGTACGAAAATGGAAATAGAAAGGTCTATGCTGAATTTAAAAAAGGAACATACATAAATGATCATTGGACATGGTATGAAAACGGCAAACCGTCAAAATATGAAAAGTATAACGAGGAAGGAAAAATCCTAGCGACGAAAATATGGAACAAAGCTGGTAATATTTATATGAATTTATCTTTTTACGCTGATGGAAGTTCAGTCGGACTCCCTGGCAGTAAAATCTGCTCCCCCATCAAAGGAAAATCAAAATGAAACGGAAACGATTCTTTGCCTCTCTACTTCTATTTCTGTTTATTTCGTGTTCTGATCAAAAACCTAACTTTGATTCTTCTCTCACTTTTGTATCCACTCCAATTCCTGGTAAACTTCCTTATTTTATGGGAGAGAATATGGATCCATATTGGCCAACTGCGGGACAAAGCGGCACGGATCTCAAACAAATCCCCGAAATTCAATTGACCACACATTTAAATACATCGTTTAACAAAAATCAGTTTCTTGGAAAATATTCCTTGGTTACTTTTTTTTACGCCAAATGCAATGGGATTTGTCCTCTCATCACTCGAAATATTATTAATTTTTATCCAAAGATTTCTTCTGAAAACGACCTTCAAATTGTAACGATATCGGTGAATCCAGAAATAGACATCGTGCAAGAGTTGATCAATTTTAGAAAACTGTATAAAATTACACAGACAAACTGGATTTTTTTAACAGGCTCCAAGGAGAAAATTTATGATTTGGCAAGAAACCAATTCAATGCGGATGTCCAAATGATTAAAGGTCAGGCCAATCTAAATGATTTCGTCCATACCGAAAATATTTTTTTATTGGATAAAAAAGGATTCCTACGAGGCGTCTATCGCGCCAAGGGAAGTGGAGATCTAGAACGATTACTGGTAGAATTAAAAACATTAAAAGAAGAAGGTTAGCCTCACTTCCTAGAAGTTAACAAATCTTAACTGATAAATCTAACCTGAAGTTCTTTTTTGGTAGCCTCCCATATAGGAGAAATTTGCTTAGAGAGTTCGATTGCACCATCAAGGTCTCCGGCTTTCGCATTTGATTCAGCCTCAATGACAAGCTTTGAAAGGCTACTCAATCCAAAATTTGCGGCTACGCCCTTTATTTGATGGAGCTCCGATTGAAGATCTTTTTGATCGCGTGAAAGCGAGAACTTGGAGATATTTTCAATCCGAACGGTCATATTTTCTAAGAGAGAAACAATCATCTCTTTTAACCACGCTTGATCCTCTGGATCATTAATATCTACGAGAGATTCGATTCTAGACCAGTCAATATTCAATGTATTCTCCGAGTAAACTTATGAGACTTGTTCGGATTCCTTATGTAAATTACTTTTTAAAAAATCAATTGCCGAGTGTCCAAAGTCAGTTTTTTTTGATACTAACATGAAGATCCATCCCACAGCCATCATCGACCCAAAAGCAGAACTGCACGAATCTGTTGAAATCGGCCCTTTTTGCATCATTGAAAAAGATGTGATTATAGGTGAAGGAACAAAAATCGAATCGCACTCCCGAATTCTATCCGGTGCGAGAATCGGTAAGTTTAATAAGTTTTCCTCTGGGGTGACTTTTAGTGGCATACCCCAAGACCTAGGATTTAAGCCAGAAACTCCTACCTACCTTGAGTTAGGAGATCACAACACCTTGAAAGAAAATTGTATTTTCCATCGGGCAACAAAAGAGGGGCAAGCAACAAAAATCGGAAATCATAACTTTTTTATGGGGAATATCCACATCGCCCATGATTGTATAGTTGGTGATCATAATATTATGGTTCAAAACAGTATGATCGCTGGTCATGTCGTGATGGGAAATAAAATTTTTATCTCTGGCCTCACAGGAATTCACCAATTTGCGAGAGTGGGTGATTATGCGATGGTCGCTGGCCTTGCGAAGATAGTCAAAGATATCCCACCTTACAGTACGGTAGATGGTAATCCTGCAACCGTCATTGGATTAAATTCGGTCGGTTTAAAACGAAATGGATTTAATGGTGACACTCGAAATGCAATCAAACGTGCATATAAGGTCATCTATAACAGTGGACTGAACACCTCGCAAGCATTAGCCGAATTAGAAAAAGAATCAAATATTTTACCAGAAGTTCGATTTCTCATGGATTTTTTCAAAAATAGCAAACGAGGGGTTACAGACCACAGGGCTATTGGCGGTGGTGGTGATGACGAATGAGAGTTCTTGTAACGGGTGGCTCAGGTTATATCGGAAGCCACATTGTTCTCGAGCTTATGGAACTCGGACATGAAATTCTTGTCGTTGATGATATGGAAAAGGGAAATGAAGCAAATTTATTTCCGGGCAATGATTTCATCAAGGGTTCCATTCAAAATCCAGAAATCTTAAATCAAATATTTTCCAAAAAAATAGATGCAGTGTTTCACTTTGCCGCTTGGAAGGCAGCTGGTGAATCCATGACGGATCCATTTAAATATACATTGAATAATTTGAATGGTACCTTTTCGCTGCTTTCGGCGATGGAAAAACATGGTTGTAATAAAATAGTTTTTTCATCGTCTGCTGCCGTGTATGGTGCCCCTCAATATCTACCCATTGACGAAAACCATCCAACAAATCCAGAGAATTACTATGGTTATACGAAACTTTGTATAGAAGAAAATCTTCGGTGGTTTGATAAATTGAAAGGCATTAAATCGGCCTGCCTCAGATATTTTAATGCTGCTGGGTATGATCCGAAAGGACGTATCAAAGGCATTGAAAAATCTCCTGCCAATTTGCTACCAATTATTATGGAAGTCGCGGCTGGAATGAAAAAGGGTTTTGACATCTATGGTGAAGATTATGATACGCCTGATGGTACCTGTATTCGAGATTATATTCATGTTACAGATTTAGCCAAAGCACATATATTATCCTTACATAAGCTAATAGAGACTAACGAGAGCTTAACGGTAAATTTAGGATCCGAAAACGGATATTCTGTCAAAGAAATGACGGAATTAGCCGAAAAAATAGTGGGTAAACGCATATCGCATAACATCGTAGGTAGAAGGCCAGGAGATCCTGCGAAATTGCTCGCTTCCTCGTCAAAAGCAAAATCATTGCTCGGCTGGAATCCAGAACATAGTGATGCACATTCTTTGATTCGCTCCATGTGGGATCTCTATCGAAAGCTCTAGAGTTCGAATTCATTAGCAATTTTTTTACAATCGCTATTGGTAGACATAACATACGTTAAAGCAGCATCTCCTAATATTTCAGAACCTAAAAAGGTTCCGCTAATTTGAATTTTTTTATCCTGGTATGCTGCTATCCAGTCTTTCTGTAGCTTTACGGAAATTGGTGCGTACGACCAATGCCATTTTTCCTCTTGATATCCTTTTCCGTTTCGTTTCGACAATTCATTATATGGCTGGCAAAATCCATACGACGCAGCATTTTTAATCAGCCATTCATAAAGAATTTTGCCTTTGCCATTGTTTTCGAAGTAACTATTTTCTAATGCATTTATATCAAAATCTGTTCCCCAGTGGTGTCGCGAAGTTCCAGGAGCACTTGAAAATTCTAATATCAGAGATACAATTTGATCTGGAGACTTACCAACAATAGGTTCTCTCATCACTTTTTTCCCAGTATATTTAGATTCCCATATCGCTTTCTGCTGGTTAAAACTCCGAAAGGATGACACTAAAAATAAATGTTGTTTATAAGTAGAGGGCTTTGATTCCTCAAAGGCAGATATCATTTTTAATAACGCAACTTTGACATCGGGACGAAGGTAATGATCCTTGGAATTATCTTCTAATTTAATTTCTGTTAATACATCATTAGAATTGTATCTTCCTGTAAGATATGATTCTTTTGTTTGTCCAAGATAGATATTCTCTTTTTTTTGCGACTGGGTATCGGCAGGAGGATTGCCGCAGACATATAAAAAAAGAATCAATGTAAATGCAAAAATTGATTTCATAAAGCTATAAAGAAAAAGTCTTTTTGATCCCTATAGAAGTCAATTCGCAAATAAAAATTTGCCTTCGCTGAATCGTGCCGATATCTCCGATTTTTCGAGGTCATTTCCAGAGGCATATTTGATTGCATCTTCTTTGGCCTCATCCAATAAACTCCGATCCAAAACTAAATCTGCGAGCTTAAATTCTGGCAAACCACTCTGTTTTACACCTAATAGTTCTCCTGGTCCACGTATCGCTAAATCTTTTTCTGATAACTCATAGCCATCATTCGAGTTTGTTAAGGCATCTAATCTTTCACGTGCATCGTCACTTACAAAATCACTTGTCATTAAAATACAAAAGCTTGCAATATCACTTCGTCCAACTCTTCCACGTAACTGATGTAACTGGGATATTCCAAATCTATCGGCATGTTCCACAACAAGAATCGTTGCATTCGGGACATCGACACCAACTTCCACGACAGTTGTGGTGACTAAAATTTGAATTTTGTTTTGTTTGAATGAGGACATTACAGCTTCTTTTTCAGGACCTTTCATCTTTCCATGAAGAAGTCCCACTGAAAATTCCGGAAATACTTCCTGACTCAAATTTTGATATGCATTCGTGCAAGATTCTAAATCCACTTTTTCTGAATCTTCAACAAGAGGGTACACAATATAACATTGCCTACCTTCTCGGAGATATTTTTTGATAGAGTTATAAATACCTGCTCTTCGATCTTCTTTATACCATCTTGTGTCGATTGGTTTTCTACCTGAAGGTTTAGTTTTAATATTGATTAAGTCTAAATCACCATATAACGTTAAGCATAAGGTCCTCGGTATCGGTGTCGCAGTCATGGCTAGTATATCTGGATTTTTCCCTTTGGAACGAATATTTTCTCTTTGGTCTACCCCAAATTTATGTTGTTCATCGATGATCACGAGTCCCAAATCAGAAAAAACAATGTCATCTTGAAATAAGGAATGAGTTCCCACAATGAGGGATGATTCTCCAGATCTGATTCGAGCCAGTTTTTCAGCCCTGACTTTTTTATTTTCTCCACCTAATAATAACTCAATGCCCAAAAAAGGCATATTTCCTAAAAATTTATATATTGTTTCGTAATGCTGTCTTGCTAGAATTTCTGTGGGTGCCAAAAACACTACCTGGATATGATTGTCTACATAATGAAGTGCAATGAGTAAAGCCGTTATCGTTTTTCCCGATCCAACATCACCTTGCAGTAGAGCGGCCAATGGCACTTCTTTTTTCGCTAACTCTTTGACTCTTGCAACAGCAGCTATCTGATCTTCTGTCAATTTAAATGGCAAGTTTAACAAAAGACTCTCTGCACTTGGAGATTTTGGCAGAGGCCAAAGGTTACGTTTTACCTTTTCACGTTTCTTTTGTTTATAAAGCAAAAGCAACTGGAAAAAATATAACTCTTCATAGGCGAATCTTCGACGGGCTTTTTCAATATCTTCAAACGAATCTGGAAAATGAATTTTACGAAAAGCGGAATCTCGAGGCTCTAAATTTCTCTCCTTCAATATTTTTGTAGGTAAATTCTCAGTAACAAAGGTATGTTCTAAGATTTCAAAAATCAATTTTCGAAATCCTCTTGAATCAAGACCTTCTTCTTTTAAAGATTCGGTTGAAGGATATAAAGGAATGATTCTTCCCGCATGTAAGAAGTTGCCTTCGTCCTCCTGTTCCTCTGTTAAAAATTCATATTCAGGATGAACAATTTGATAACCCTTGAAGTATTCCAGTTTACCGGAAATGACCAACTTTCTTTCAATTTTAAATAGTTTATGAAAAAAATTAACACCTCTAAAAAATACAAGATTGATCCGTTCGTTATTTAAAGTGCGAAAGCCAACGATCAATCTACTTTTTTTCCCATGTACAATATAGCTATCTGCAACTGTTCCGAGTAAGGTGATGGTATCTCCCTGTTTGAGAATAATGTCTTTTGTAAAATTTCGATCTAAATATCTACGAGGATAGGTCGTTAGGAGGTCTATGATTGTGAAGATTCCAATATTATTTAGAACTTCAAATTTTTTTAGACCTACACCTTTAACGGAGCGAATACTTTCTAATAATTCAAACTCTGCCATCAGAGATCTAATTCCTCTTCTGGTTCACTTGACATCTCCTTAAAACCACGATCAATGATCAGATAACAATACTTGCACCCGTATATTTGAGCTTGTTTTTTTCCTTCGAAATTTGTATGGGATGAGATTGCAGCATATAGAAATTCATCTTTTTTTAACATGGCGCCGCACATGGGGCAAATCCGAGGACGTGGTAGATTGGGGTTCCACTCTTTAGAATATACTTTTCTAGGATCACCTGTCCTTTGAAGGTTTTCTTTTTCTTTTCTAGATTTTTCTTTTTTGTCAACAGATTGATTGTCTACTGCGGAAAGAGCATATAAAAAAAATGCCGCTGTCAAAATGACACCTGTTATAGTAACAAAAGTTACCATGATTATCTTCCGCGAATATAATCTTCAGAGCTTACTGCGGATTTCTGATCTTGACGAATCAATTTTAAATCAGTCTCAGAACAGTCAATTTCCAGCAATCTTGTCCATTCCTCACCCTTCAATTGACATAAATTGGATTGGACAACTGATTTTCCTTCGAGAAATATTTCTGCGAAATATCCTCCTTCTTGAAATCCGTAAACCGAATCAACAGCCCCAAAATTTGATGGGTTTATAAAAACAGTACCTCTTTTTTTAATAATCCCTTGGTCCTCGTGTACGTGACCCGATACAACTAACGAGGGACTCTCATCATCTAAATAACGACGAATGCCTTGGCTACCTACGTTTCCGACCCCAGGGATTTTATCAAAATAACCGTAAGCTGGATTGTGAATTACACATATGTCAGGAAGCTGTTCACGAAAAAAATCTTCCGGTTCACTATAATTTTTTCCCTGTTTGGTGTACTCATGAAAAACTACGGTTAATTTTTCAGGGATACCAGATGTCCAGATAGGAGCCCCGCCATAGCCAGAAAATTTTAAATTATCAAGTTCAAAACTTTTTCTGTGAATTTCCCTTTGATATAATTCTGTATACTGCAAATCTAAATCATAGTTTCCCGGCAAACAATAAACAGGTGATTTGGCATATCGTTGGATTAATTTTTCGATGATCTCATATTTATCCTTCATCGTTTTGGCAGCAATTTTATAAAGATCTCTATATTTATAAGATTTTTCTACGACTGCAGTGGAAAATTTTTCGGGAAATCGAATGGCTTTGGTAGTAAAGTCAAAAGGAGTTGAATCATCATTCTTCTCGTTTAACAGATAGTAAAGTTCCTCTTGGACTCCACAAAAGTCGATGATACGATCATAAGAGAAAAAAGCTTTGTAAATGATATCTCCTGAAAAAAGATATAAGTCGGCATCTGTACTTTGTAAGATTTTTTTTAAACCGTGTAATCCATCATGAATGTCAGTAAGATACACGATTTTCATTTATTTTATTTATCCCATAAAAGTAAGGGAACGTCTTGGTCTTCTGCAAGAAAGTCTATTCGCAAGTATTCTGGTCCAAAAAAATCCACGAGCGGTTTTAAAATTGTTCCTGATCTTGCAAAGACATACACTTCTCCATTATCGGCTAAAAAATACTGAATTTCAATTTTTCCCGCAATGGACGGAACCAAATCTAAAAAATAGTTTAGGTTTAACAACACTTCCCACTGCAATCCCGTGACGGAAAGCAATTTGGGGGCAGATTTTAGAATCGACTCTAAAACTTTTGTTTTATGGAAAGGATCAACTTTGGCAAACCATCTAACAAAATCAAATTTTCTGGGCTTCGTATCCCATACACGATAACCGACGATTTTTAAGTGTGCCCTATTGTCTTTAACTGCAACTGGCTTGAGCCTGACTCTATAGTGAATGGCATGAACACCGATAAACCTGGAAATCCATAACCAATCCATGAGATAGACACCAGTCATATGGATTTCTCCTTTAACGGACGTTATCTCGAGGGTTTCTAAATCTGGATCTTTGTCGATGATTTCAGACCGAATGACACTTCTTAAATTCTTAAGCAATATAGTAACCTTATAGTTACTCTTCATTACCACTTTTTGGGGTAAAAAAAGGTTCAAAGGGTTGAAACGGAAGAGATCCGTTAAAAGCATAATTTAAAAATATTTTCTATTGCGTTTTTGAAAAGCGAATTTAAAGTACAGAACTCATGAAGATCGGAGTAATAGGCGCAGGAAGTTTTGGCACCGCACTAGGTAGTATTTTAGCGGATAAAGGATATGATGTGGTTTTGTGGACTCGCAGTTCCGACCAAATGCAATCCATAAACGAAAAGCATATCAACAATAAACATATGCCAGAACTCATATTGCCGGACAAACTCCGTGCCAGTATGGATCTTGTAGAAGTTGTGAAGGAAAAGGATATGATCGTTTCGGCTCCTCCCTCGCATGCTCTCAGTGGCATCCTGAAGCAAATCAAGGACCATTTACCTACGAAGATCCCGATAGTATCTGCTTCGAAGGGCATCGAAAATGAATCCCTTCGACTCGTATCGGAAATTTTTGAAACGGAGCTGCCTGGTTCCTTCCATTCGCAGTTATCTTATCTTTCTGGACCAAGTTTTGCAAAAGAGATGGTTCGAAAGGTTCCCACAATTGTTTCCATTGCCTCGAAAAATGAAGCCACGGCGAAACGAGTCCAAGAAATCTTTAGCTTCACCTATTTCCGAACTTATTGGACGCCAGACGTGGTTGGGGTGGAAGTTGGCGGAGCCTTGAAAAACGTCATTGCAATCGCTGCAGGCGTTGCGGACGGACTCGGTTTCGGACAAAATACCAGAGCAGCCATCATCACACGAGGATTGAATGAAATCACTCGGATGGGACTAAAAATGGGTGCTGATCCGATGACTTTCCTTGGACCTTCCGGAATGGGGGATTTGGTCCTCACTTGTTGCGGAGAAGCCTCTAGAAATCGAACCGTTGGCTTTCGACTTGGCCAAGGCGAAAAGTTAAAAGACATTCTCGCTTCAATGAACGAAGTCGCAGAAGGAGTAAAAACTACCCTCTCCACAAAAAACTTAGCCGATAAAATTGGCGTCGAGATGGCAATCACGAGCGAAGTCTATAAGATGTTATACGAAGATAAAGATCCGAAAGAAGTTGTAAAAGCGCTTATGGGAAGGGATTTAAAAAGAGAAGGAGTTTAGTTTTCTAGAATGGAAACATCACTTGACGAGCAACTCGTCAAGTGGTCGCCTAATCCAATATAATTAAATCATCTTTGTAAACAAATAAACAAAACAAGCTAACTGTGTTACGTAAAACGTAAAACGAATGTTCACAGCAATTACCGAGGTCGAGATAAGGTGAGTAATCGTTTGTCCAATCCTCGCGCCTACGACTACATAACAAGCATTTATAAATAAGGTATCTACGTAACCTGCCAAATTTCCGACGATGACGAGAGTTGCAAAAATCGGCAAATTTTCTATCGCATTTGTTTGAGCTCGATTCATTTGCCAATATCTTTCCGTTCCATGTTTCACTCCGGATGTAAATTCATTGGATTTCTTTTTTCCAATGAGAACTTGGATCGAACGATACGAAATCACCATCACAATCAATAAAACTGTCCATCCAGCAAATAGAAGAAGGGCAAGTAGGGATTGGTTCATTTAAATCTCCTTGATTTTAAGACCAGAAATAAGCGCATCAAAACTATCGACCTCTTTATCAAAAGAAGACTCCAATGTGAATGCGATAAATTGAATCGAACCGAATTTACCGCTAGAAAGAAAGTTATAAAAAATAAAATTCAATCCTTTTGAAGAGGCTCTGTATTTTACAATTTTACCGGGCAGTCCATTCACCAAGACTTCTTCCACGTCGATTATGTAAGCGTTCGGATCCACATCTTTAGCATTTGCCAAAACGATATCTGGAAAACTTTCCATCGGAATTTCCATTCCTTCATATATTACCATCGAATAAGAGGTTTTTCTATTATTCTCGAAACCAAATTCAGCAGAATCATTTGATGATTTCACATTTTCCCAATTTTTTGGGTTATACGAAATATCATACTTCTCATATTTACTTTTTAAAATTCCTGTCTGATCAGAGGTCCGATTCAAATTTCGGTGCCCCGAAGAAGATGAATTTGTTTTAGAAATTTCAGCATACTTCCATGTAAAATTATCGTTTAAGATAACTTTTTTGCCGGACTTTGTAGTGGCCTCCTCTCCAAAAATAGACAAGGAAATAAGCGGGATTAGTATAAAGATTTTAAATTTCATAAAGAACCTAATTTGTTACGATTATAAAAGAGAATCTTAGAATTACAAGATTAAGTATAGATTTCGGATCTAATTTTTTCCCATACAGAAAGCCAAGAAGAAGTGAAAAAGTGATCTTTTGCCGATTCAATTTCTGTGATGGTTATTTTTGACTTTCTGCCTAGTTCCAAAGTCTTCTCCTTCGGAAACCATTTGTCTTCTCTAGGTAAAAATATTTCAATTGGCGACTTTGAATTTAAGATTGGTTCGGTAATATCGAATCCAGGTAAGAATAAATTCCTTAAAAAAGTAGCAAGATCTGCTAAATGAATTCGCCTATTCCAAACAGGAAACTGTAATCCATTTATCTCCCCCGTCTGCATCCAAGTTGGATCTGCTAACGTAGAATAGATGATTTCTCTTTGGTTAAAATTCTGTGAGGGATCTAACAATGAATCAGAAATCAGTAGTTCTAAAAACTCAGCAATATTTTGATTTTGATATAAATATTCAAGGCTGAGTCGGCTATTGAGAATGGGCGACAGAAGATATCGTTTCACAAAGTTCAATTGATCTTCTAACATCACAAGTGCGGCCCCACCTCCACTATGTCCAACCCCGATTACAGGAATTTCTAATAGTTGATTTGATCTTAAAAATTGAATCAATTGTTCCTTCGATTCAGCAGGATCATAATTGCCAAAACTATTTCCGTGCGAAGTAGGATTGTAACGAAGCAAAGTTATTTTTTGTTCAATTAATTCTGATTCTTTGATCCGAAACGATCTAGCATTGCCTCCTGTGGATGGCCAAAGGATGATAAGCAACCGAGGAAGTGCCAAAGAGCGATCCTGGTACTGATTCGAAAAGTAACCATTTACGATCATCTCAAAATTTTTCATACGAATCTATCTTGTTACTATGATTGCCTTCCCGTCCATCACAATGATTGTATGTCCAGCATTGAAAGAATCTATCCTTCCGACTAAATCTTAATTACGATCTTCCCGAAATGGGAACCCGACTTTAGATATTCAATCGCTTCGCGCGTTTCTTCGATGGGAAAAACCTTGTCAATGACAGGTTTCAATTTTGATGATTCAATTGCTTGGTTCATTTGGATAAAAGCTTTTTTACCACCAACAACGATTCCTTGGACCTTAATATTATTCATCACAACAGGTAACAAATTGATATCGCCAGACCTTCCTGCGAGAATTCCGATTAGGTGTATAACGCCAAACGGTTTACATGCGATGATTGATTGTTCAAGTGTACCAGCCCCACCCACCTCTACAATATGATCGGCTCCAACTTTATTTGTAAGCCGCCTAACTTCCACTCCCCAAGATTCCAGCTCCTTGTAATTGATCAGATGGTCTGCACCGAGTGTACGGCCTCGCTCCAATTTTTCAGGAGATGATGATGTGAGTATCGAGATTGCACCAGCTAACTTGGCAAACTGGAGTGCAAATATGGAAACCCCACCAGTTCCTTGGATTACGACAACCTGGCCAGGGACCAATTTACTAAAAATATGGAAACTAGACCAAGCCGTGAGTGCTGCACATGGAAGGGTAGCTGCCTCTTCAAAAGATAAATGGGAAGGAATCCTCACAAGACCTGTTTCCGGAATCACAGCTATTTCACGTAAGGTTCCTGGAAGTGGACCTCCAATTGTATTTCGCATTTCAAAATGTGTCGCTTCCTGTCCAATCCAATTGGGGGCAAACGTAGCAAGAACACGATCGCCGACCTGAAATTCTGTAACATCGGTTCCAATCGAGACAACTTCACCGGCTCCATCACTACATGGTATCAAAGGCAATGAGAACTTCGGATTGTATTTACCTTCAATAACTAAATGGTCCCGGAAATTAAGGGAAGCTGCACGAAATCGAACCAAAACTTCATTCGATTTTGGCTCGTTAGGTTCTGCAACTTCGACTAATTTTAAATTTTGAAGACCAAACGGTGAGACTTGGATTTGTTTCATGAGATACCGAGTATATTGTAAAGGTAATTAGTTTATGGTCATCTTTTAAAAACGCTTTCAACTTGTTAAGTATTTCCTATGGAAAATCTGCTTAATATTAGATATCGCATTTAACTTAAATGCATACAGGAGATTGAGGTGTCCAACCTAAGCAAGCATTTCGAACCGAATTCTCCGATGATAAATCACTTTCAATTCCGTTAACTATTGTAGACAAACGAAAGAAAAAAATACTATTTATAGGAACGGGAATGTTTTCAAAACTATAATTTAAATTATCTGGTTCGGGCGATCCAGTCACATAATTGTTGTTTTTTGAAACACCACTGGACGTTTTATAATAAAGTCGAATCGTTCTCGTTGAACTCGGATTTGCAATCTGAATCCACAAAGGAATATCCTGGAAAAATTGAATGATAGATGGAGCAGGCGGTAAAAGGGCAGTATTGATAGTACAATTTGAATTGCAAACTGCACCCCCATCACATTGCTCTGTGCCTTCAATAATTCCATTTCCACAAACGTAATTAATTGTGCAGACACTGGGAGAAGCGTTCGAGCATACCCAAGGAAAATTTGTTTCAACTTGACATAAGGAACTGCAACCATCTCCACTTGCTGTATTACCATCATCACACTGTTCGACTCCTTCTATGTTGCCATTGCCACATACCGGTGGAGTTCCGATGTTATACGTTAAAGTAGATATACCCGATGTTAAACCAGCATTGTCTCTTGCTAAAAACTTATACGTCGTTGTTGTGTTATTTGGCGTGGTAAGACTGCCAGTATATAAACTTCCATTTGTTATTGCCCCAGAAGCGTCCATAGTTGGAGCAGATCCATTCATTGTATAAATTATTTTTTGGCAACCAGAGGTCGCATCTGAGCATGTCGCAGTGATAGTTTGGACTGGGGTATACGTTCCTGCATTGGGCGTAATAGTTAATGTTGGTATGACGCTATCCACTGTGATTGTGGTTGAAGAGGTTCCGACATTGCCAATCAAATTCGAAACACAAAAATTAATTTTTCGAGATCCATCGGCCAACTGGGCTCCAGAGTTAACCGTCGTCGTTAAGGCAACTCCACTTGTCACCGATCCGCTCACATTCGTGCCAGCGGCCAAAATACCAGAGCCACAATCTGCCCCAATCTTTACCGTGTAATTCCCATCTTTATCGGATTGCCAATTGAATTGAGGACTCACGCTGCCCTGGATGATCAAACCTGGAAGAGTAGAGTTGATTGTAATTGATGGAAGAACAGAATCTACCGTATAACTTTGCGAATATAATATAGAAATATTTCCACCATTGTCACAGGACTTGTATTTGATAGTTGTAACAGCACTATCAGGAGTCGTGATGGGCATTGCGTATTGGGTTCCATTCGTGATCGCACAAGCAGAAGTAAAGGAAGGAGTCGATCCGTTCGTCGTGTAAGCAATTTTCGAGCATCCCGCTCCGCCGGTATCTCCACAATTAAGTGACACGTTCTGAACGGTACCGTAATTTCCCGCGTTCGGATTTACTGACACGCTTGGCAACGAATCATCCCTGAGAAAAGATAAGGATGCAGCTCCAGTAACACCTGAGCTAACAACACATATACGATATACATTTGTTCCTATGGTGAGATTCGAGGATGCAGAAAGAGTACCAGAATTTTGGTTTACGTTTGCAGCAACAGAACCTGTGCTAACAACGGTTCCTGTTAAACAATCTGTCGCCCCTTTGCGTACCGAAAAGCTTCCAGATTTCGAAGAACTCCAGACAAACTGAGTTGTGTTAATGGCTCCTGCATTGGCACTTACATTCAGAGAACCGTTGGAAACCAAGGTGACTTGAGGTCCGGTCGATGGGACAAAAGGGTCTTCCGAATTTGGAATCCCGTCTCCGTCAAAATCGGCACTTGGAAAAGCAGTACTGACAGGATCATAACCAAGTATTGAGACTAGTTGATTCAAAAAAGGACCAAGAATCCCAACATTCGCCTGGAAATAAGCTCCGACACTTGGATAACCGTTGCTCGAGAAAGTGCCGAGTTCTGTAATTACATTATTGGCTATATTTGTTACAGGCACAGGATTCGTTACAATTCCGTTCGTAACAAGCCACACTTGGACAGTTAGTCCAACGCCAAATGAAAAATGTTTCACTTCGACGGTAATTTTATTCTGTGCATAGTCGACAGAAACCGTTTTCATTTTTTCCAAGGTTGAATCGTTTTTAATGTAATAGAATCCTATAGATCTTTCTTCAAAAGTAGCCTCGGGCATTTCTCCTTGGTCATAAAAGACGGTCAATAACGCTGGCTTTGCGAAAACTAAACCTTCCGGTTCAAATTTAAAGACCGTAGTCCTTTTTCCGTTGCCTTCTGGAATCTGTCCAATTGGTGATGATTCTCTCGTAATTGTAATTTGGCGCGTTTCACTCAATGCACCAGCTGGAATTTCCATGACAAAACTTCCATTAGATGATTCGACAACCGCACCTTCAGGTCCAACTTGCGCGGAAGTGGAGGTATTATTAGTAGTGCTGCTTGAAAATAAGGCTAGGAGCGATGTCCCAGATATGGAATTCGAATTCGTGCTCTTTGGCAAAACGAATCCTATACAATGGAAATACAATGCCAGTAATGGCAGGATCGAAAACTTCGCTTTCATTTTTTCGCCTTAAGAAGTGATTCTATTTTAGAATCGCCTAATATGCCAATTTTGGCACCAATGCCTAGGAATTGTCAAAGAAATTTAAACCAACTTTGCGAAAAAGATGAACAAGCCACTAGTTAGACGAAAGACATTTTTCCAAACGATTTTCGGTCTCCTTCTCTAAATTGCGAAAGGCGATACCAACACCATATGCATCAATTCTCACGATTCCTGCTTCTAACCTAAATTTATCTGAACCTATTTCAAAAATAACCATCACGTCGTCATTTAATTGGTAGGGGCAATCGATCCAGTTTACATATAATCCCGAAAGGCTCAAATCTTTCGTTATGAGTTTTTTTTCTGAAATAAAAACATCCAACTCGATGGGTTTTCTTTTTTCTAATCTCCAACCTCGTGGATACATTTTCATATAGGGTGCAGAAATATCTTTTCTAATGAAGTATAAAATCGCAATGCTACCAAGTATAGTTTGTAGAAGAGCTCCTAAATTGTAGAGGACAGCGTTTTCGAAAAGAACATATAGATTGTGAATTATTAATATAGCAGAGTAGCTCAAAAATAAATAATATCCCCATTTTTCTACGGCTAATAGACCAAATCCAACAATAAATGAGAATAAAAGTAAAATTGTTTGGATGGGATGGAGAGCCGATAACAAACTTGAAATTGAAAAAAATCCGATATTCAATTGTATCGAAATGAAAATTACATTCAAAAACGGTAATATGAAAAATATAATGCCCGTTAAAATCAGAGGTTTGGGCCGCGAAAGCCTCTTACGTTTTTTGAAAATTAAATCTGTTTTCACTAATCACTCCTTCTACGTTTTGTTGGACATATATAACATCATTCTGGCAAATTAGCTTCTCCTTTCTCACTGAGAGATAAAAACGGATTAAAGGCAACTTCAAATATATGGCCATCTGGGTCGCAGAAGTAGGCGCTAAATCCACCCCAAAATACTTTTTGTGGCTCCTTTAAGATTTTCGCTCCCAAACTTCGTACTTTCTCAATAACCTCTCGGACTTCTTCTTCACTTTCTGTGTTATATGCCAAGGTTATCCCTGAAAAACCGGGAGTTGTGTTTTTGACCGAAGCATCTTCCGCCAAAGAATCACGGTTAAAAAGAGAAAGGATCATACCATTTATCTGAAAGAAGGCGATTGATTCCTGACTAGCTGAAGATTTTTTCCATCCGAGTCCTTTCTCGTAAAAATCGAGTGACTTGCTTAGATTTGCCACACCGAGTGTGATGATGTTCAATCTTTGTTTCATTCGAAATGATTCTCCTTGGTAGAAACCCGAACTTTTTTGCAAAAAAAGAAGACTTTCTATATAGATATTTTACAAATTCTAGATTGCGTGTTAAAGCGAAACCATTGGGTGGCGGGTCTAGTACCCCACCCATTGATTAGGGCGGGGATACCAAAACAAACTTCCACCTAATCCGCGCTACTATTTTGCGCCTAACCCAGTTGTCTTTGCACCTACTAAAATGGACATGTTTCCAGCAGGATGCTTATTTTCTCGCATTAGCTGATGGCATTCACCTGTTCCATTGAATTCGAAAGTTTTGGCAAGGACTGGATCTACTTTTTTATCAATGACCAATTTGTTTAAGTCACTACAATTTTCATCGTTCGCAAAATGGGAACCTTGTAATCTCTTTTGTCTCATCCACAAGTAACGTAAGTCAGCTGTCGCATTAAATCCAGAAGTCCCGGCACAGATTACAACCATACCTCCTGTTTCACAAACGAAAACAGATGTCGGCAATGTACTTTCGCCCGGATGCTCAAATACAATTTGCGGGTTCTTTCCTTTCCCAGCAATATCCCAAATCGCCTTTCCGAATTCACGTGCATCCTTTGTCCACTTACCAAAGGCATCTGGTTTGTTGATATCACTCGTAATCGCACCCCAATGTTTAAAATTATTGCGATTGATTACACCTGCAGCACCAAGATTTTTACAAAAATCAATTTTATCATCTGACGAGACTACTGCGATCGGGATTCCACCAGCCGCTTTTACGATTTGGATTGCCATGGCTCCAAGTCCACCAGCACCTCCCCAGATCAAAACAACATCACCTGCTTTTACGTCATTTGGCTTCCAGTGATGTAGCATCCGATATGCGGTCGCTGCAACTAACATGTAGGCAGCTGATGCCTCCCATGTCAGATGTTTTGGACGAGGTAAACATTGATGATCTTGGACTTTACAAAATTGAGCAAACGAGCCCCAGTTTGATTCATATCCCCAAATGATTTGAGAAGGTGCAAACATCGGGTCTTTTCCAGCGACGACCCATGGATCCTTCGGATCCCACATGGCGCAATGGATGACAACCTCATCACCAATTTTTACATTCTTAACTTCGGAACCAACTTTATAAACGATACCCGATGCGTCCGATCCACCAATATGAAATTTTTCGGGTTCACCTTTTTTATTTCTAGCTCCGATGACATCCACGGGATATCCGAGTGCCGCCCATACATTATTATAGTTTACGCCAGCAGCCATGACAGCCACTAACACTTCATTTGGTGCAATTTCTGGAACATCAATGACTTCTGATTGAAAAGATTTAGTAGGTTCGCCATATCGTTCAGGACGTATCACTTGGGCGTGCATTTTTTGGGGAACGACTCCAATCGGAGGAAGTTCACCAACGGGTACGATTTCAACATTGCTCATTTTCTTACCTTTTGATTAAGTTTTGGGAGTTCTTATGGTTTCTATGCAAATTAGAATTGCTTGCGCAATTGTCAATCGCTTCCCCATTCCATCGAAAAAGCAAATGTCCACGCGGATTGATACAATCGGTACTCTCTGTCCCTTTGCAATGGATATCGATACGCCAGACTAAAATTATATTTTTCTGAAAAATTCCAAGAAAACCCTGCAGAAGCTTCTGTAAAATAGGACGGATTCGACTTATCTCTGCTAGTTGAATATTCAACTCCATTATATGGGTTACGATATAAAAATCCAGAGAATAGAGATATTTCTGGAAGAAAATAATATGTAATATATGCAGAGGCAACGCCAGTTTTTTTATATTCATAAGTTGGTTCTGGTGGTGCGGCTGATGCTAGACGAAAATAATACGGTATTCCATCATTATCTTGCAAGTTATTTGGTTGTGGTCTCGTCAGTGGCTGGATTCCACCTAACTTTGCGACAAATGACCATTTTTCGTAAAGATAACCTATCTTTGCGTAACCAGCTCCCGAATAATAGTTTCCACCTGTAAATTTATCCGTATCAGGTCCTGAAGGAAATCCTACAGATCCTTCTATAACAAAAAAATACGGTTTCTCCAAATCAAAGAATGGTTGGTATTTGAATCCCAAATATGTTTTTCCAATTCTTGCCGCATCTTCTCTGTTACGTTGCTGATAATAATTCCACGGAACTGATGCATTCAATGAAAATCTTCCATCGGAAAAATTCATTTCTGCAAAAGCAGTAGTTGTGAAGAGATGACTATTTTCTCGCGTCGACTGGAAATAATCTTGTGTCAATACCAGGTAGTTAGTCGGTTTTTCACGTTTTCCCGTAAATGGATCTACGAATCTAGCAGTTGCTACTGGGCTATCAGAAGATCCTGTATGATGTGGATAGATTTTTTTTGGCTGAATAATGATAAATAATGTTAGAAATAAACAAATTGGTAAATGGAGTTTTAATCTTTTCATCGATCAACTCCAGGTGTACATCTTGGGAAATTAATAACTAGATCCTCTGTTGATAAATTGCGATTAAGGTTTGCCAACAAATCTGCGTTAGATATGGAAGTCACAATGATCTCGCTGCCAGACCTGGAGAATACATTTTGTAAAAAACTAACCGAATTTCCATTTTCCACATAATCTCGAAATAGGTTAGAATATTGAAGCCCAATCGAGACAGGTTTAGTTCGCGAAGATTCAACTTTAATCCGACATTTTGGTCTAATATTAGATATTCCTTGTCCAAGAAGTATTTTCACATTCTTCGAAATGCTATTTCTAGTAATGGTTACGTTTACATATATTTGTTCCCAACTAATCGTCGCTAACGAAATGACTCCAATTGGAGAATCCGAGATCATCTTCGTAAAACGCGATGTAAATGCAGCGCCCGTTTCATTTGTTGAATTGTTGTTTGTAATATTAGTTTCGGTTCCCGGATTTAAAAACGAATAACTCCTTCCATAAATATCTGTAGCGGGAAGATCGAGTGGAACTGTAAAGGGCGTATGTGTTTTTCCAACATAACCATCGCGTAAATCTTCACCTTTTTCGGAATCATTTTTTATATTTAATATTCCGAAGGCTTTTTCGTTTGGATTAAGTCGATAAAAGCCATTTTCCCATTGAACATAACTATCGTTAGCCATTGATATAGAATATGTATTTCCTCCTGACGTAAATTCAATCGTCGAAAGGTTATCATCAGCTTGGTTATCAAAAACCTCAAGCGAAGTATTGAGGCTAGTGATCTGATTGTTTCGAAGCACTAATAAATTCTGTAGTGTTTTTAGCTTTTCTTTTTCACTATCTCCAACTGAACCAAATGTACACGAAATAATAAAGATAAGGATGAGGAATAATAAAAGCTTAGATACGTTTATTATTCTCATCTGAATGGATTCGCGTGCGTTGGGTTGTTGATAAAAACAGAATCAGTCAATGACATTAAAAAATTGATCATGTCAGATTTTTCCTGCTCACTCATCGTGAACGGCCTGATTAGAGTTCCATCTTTAGCTGGGTGTTCTAAACCACCTGCCTTATATTGCTCCAATACTTTTCCAAGTGCATTACGTGCGCAACTTTCGTTTGTTTTACCGAGCGTTATTTTCGGATTTTCGGAATCATCACACATGATACTTCCATCATGCATATACGGAAATGTTAGCCCTATATTTCGAAGACTGGGTGCTTTAAATTTTCCTTGGTCGCTCTCAAGTAACGTTATTGCTTTCAATCCCTGTTTCTCTAAAGGCAATGCGTCATAAAAGGCTTTCGTATGTGTTCCATTATTATGATACGCGAACTCTGCAGAAACCTGACCTGAGTGTAAGTTAGTATCTGTAAAATTAAAACCACCGTGACAATGAAAACATTCAGCAACTTCACTATTGAAGAACGAATTACCACGATTTATCGATTGAATTTCTGCTGAAGAAAGACTAACTGTCTGCTTATTGCTTATCTTATCAAAATTCGACCATCCCGAAATGAGTGATCTTTGAAAGCTCGCGAGAGCAAAACGTACGTTTTGTTCATTAAATGCAGAATCAGAATTTCCGAAGGCATTCATAAACAAACTTCGGTACCGTTCATCTGATTTTAATAACTGAAGATATTCACTGTTAGAAAGACCCAGTTCTATTGGGGATTCCCCAAAAAGAGGGACACGTGCTTGGACTTCTAAGTTCACCATCAATGGGTTGTTCCAAGTCAATCTCGTCTGATAAACGACATTTGACAAGTGCTGTGAATTCCGAGGATGTGTCTCGTTGGTTATTCCACTCGGAAATTGTTTTCCGTCCGAAAAAGCCAAAGATTGAAAATGGCAACTTCCACAGGACATGCTTCGATCACCTGACAATCGCTTTTCGTTGAATAAATGTCTGCCGAGTTCCACCTTTGCTTTTGACATCGGATTCTCTGACGGAACTGTCGGAACAGGAAAACCTGGCGGTAAATCCCAAACCCAATCTGAACGATTTAAGCTCAGTAATGCAACGAGAAGTAAATCATCGCTACTTTCTGTTTTTTTATCTAACAAACTTAAAGGATAACAAGCATTTACTGTCCAGGCGAAAATAATATAAATTAGCAATTTCCAAATCTTCATTTATATACCCTTTTTTATTTCGCACCTAGCAGATACTAGATGCGAAATCTTATACTTACTGACCCAAAGTGAATACACTTTGTTTGAACGAAGTATCGACCGAGCCGACGCCAGCATCCAAATCTGCTTGAACTAGTGCGCTAGTTCCTGTAGACACGCGACCTTTGAGTCCCAGGTTTGTCGAAAGTGGATTACATCTTAAAAAATCCGCACTTGGTGCAATAGGCATACAAGTTCCTAAACCATCTGCATCAGATCCAGTTAGATGGGTGTATCCTTTTAAGAGATTATCCAAGTTCATTACGATCTTCTGGTTTGCTAAATTCAAAGATCCTTCAATCGTGATTCTAGGACGAAATTTGGCAGGGCAATTTCCAAATTGTCCGGTAGATATAGAATTCGTACAAGCTGTTGCCGCAGGCGATGTTCCAAAGCCAGTGGAGCCTAAATGCATATTCGTCCACTTTGATGTAGTTGCAGCATCTTGATTAGTAAATTCTATTTTAGCATGTTTATAACCACTGGCCCATGCCCAATACATCGCACTAATGTTTAACGGTGCTTTAGAATCGTTTTGAAGTAGGTGATTCAGGTTCTCGGGAACTCCAATTGTAAATTGAATTTCCTTATAGGCTCCTGCAGGAGCTGAACCTGATACTTTAGAATTCATTCCAGTGCTCGTACCGCCGTGAGATCCAGTAACAGATTTTCCATTTTCAAAATCGAGCAGAGCCACATTTTTAGTTTGCCAAACACCGTCATCTGCAAGAGTTACGGATACAGTTGTACCGTCGGTACGAACAAGAGTCACTTCCGAAACAAAAAACCTTAAGTCTCGGAAAGTAACATTGGAGACTCCATTCACAGTTAAGGCTTTGTTAGACTCGAAAGTTTGACCATTTGCCGTAACAGAAAATTCCAGATTGACCGGCTGATTTTGTAATGCTAAAGCGACGAGCCCTAGCATCATGTTGTTGTCTTCCTTCTCTTTCGCTAATGGATTACAATGAGCGAGTAACAAAAAAGATGAAACGAAAATAAATAATAAATTTTTCATAAAATACCTCTATAATAATGGTTAGCTGGAACTATATCCAGTCTGTGTTGTTCTTTTAAAGAAAAAGTAAATTTTTCAGGTATTTCTGGGAGGTTTGATCAGTTTCCAGCACCATTCTTCACTAACAAGAGCAGAAGAAACCGGTAAAGAAAACTGACCCAGCGTATGGATAAATAAAGATGTGAAAGAAAATTCAGCGATCCAAGTCTGATAATAGATAGAAAGCCTGGCTAAAGAAGATTTTTTCTTCTTACAGGAACAAACATGAGTCTCATTCAAATCTGCTGTGTGGCAGTTTTTATTTACAAGCGTTTCCGTTGCGGATTTCGGTTTCCATTTTTTTGACTGTTGATTCGTTTTGAAAAGCTCATCTTCTTTATTTGAATGAACTTCCTTTTTTGATCCGTGGTTACACCGACAAATTTTGCTCGCTGTTTCCGCACAAACACCAAGCAGACCGCCTCCGAAGGAGATGGTTTGGCTAAGTACGATGATGAGCAAACTAGCAGCTAAACTGCGTTGAAGTACCATTCAAAGACAAGAGGAAATTTCCGTTTTCAGAAGTCGAATCAAAATTACGGCTGTAAGTTTGACTTATATCAAGAACTCAATCTTCAAAAAATGCCATGATTCTCGGATTTCCGAGGGACTTTGCAAATTCCGAACATGTCTTTCCCCATTTATCCTTAGCATCCTTGTTCGCACCGGACGCTAAAAGAAGTTTGATGAGTTCGATTTTTTCATTTAGGATCGCGCTATGTAACATCGTAGAACCGTACGAATCTAAACGATCTAAATCCTTATCTGCGGTAAGTAAAATTTTTACGATTTGCCAATCTTCATTTATGATGGCTTGGTCTAAAGCAGTTTTCTTTTTTAGATTTTGGACGGTCACGTCAGGATTTTGTTCCAGTAAAAAATTTAGGGTAGATACCCTTCCACCTACGGTAGCTTCATGTAACGCCGTATTGCCTTCGTTATTTGTCAGGTTGATATTTGCACCAGAATCTAGAAGAATTTTTATGATTTGGGGTTTACGTTTATCTGAATCAACTCCAGCGCCCACATTGATCATTGCGATCAGTGCGGAATTTCCCGACTTGTCCTGCTGGTCAACTGGTGCACCGGAATTCAAAAAAAATTGGATGAGTTCGAGATTTTGGCTAAAAACAGCATTCATCAATGGAGTTTTTCCGAATTTGTTGCCAGCTTGGATATTTGCACCTGCTCCGACGAGAAGTTTCGCATTCTCATTTCTGGAATACTCCAATTCAGAAGCACTGATCAAAGGAGTATCTGTATAAAAATCCATTACTTCCAAATCTGCGCCTTTCTTTACAAAGAGATCGAAAATACTTTTATCAATTTTTCGAGCTTTTACTATATAGTAATGAAAGTGCGAGCGCATGGAATTCATACTACCCAATTTATAATTTGGATCCACTCCAGCCTCAAGTAAGGATCGGATTACATTTTTTTTATCAAATCCAATTGAAAGAGCTAGAGGAGTATCACCATTTTTAAGTATGGGATTCTTGTTTGACCCTTTTTTGATTAAAAAATCGACGAGTTCGACATTCCCGATTTCTGCTGCATAGTGAAGGAGCGTATAACCGTCGCTAGACCGAACAGCATTGACATCGAAACCTTTGTTGACCTTGTCAATGATGGTCTTAGGATCTCTCATTTTCATGATGTCCAATTCCACCGCGACGATCTGTTGCGTAAGTATTAGGGAAATCAGAAGTGAGAAAAATATATTCATAGAACCTCTCTGTTCACAAAAAGCAAAGTGGGTACAAAATTTCCCTTTCCGTCAAATCGTTATTTTAAGTAAAAATCATTCTCCATTTTTTCAATTATAATGATTGATTTCTAAATGGTGGTGTTTCTCTTTATCACCAATACATACGTTGCGAACTTTTGGATTCAAACCGTTAGTCGCTATTTTAGATTTCATAGAAATTTATTTGTTCAGGATATTAGAGGAGACAAAATGTTATTGGTGAAAGCATGGGTGGGAGAAAGTAAAATCCACGGATTTGGAGTGATCGCTCATCAATTTATACCAAAAGGCACAGTAACTTGGAAGTTGATTCCGGGTATCGATGTTTCGCTCAGCCTTGAAGAATTAGAAAATCTTCCCTCAGTCGTCCAAGACCAAGTTCGTTACTACGGTTTTTTCCATCCTGACCATCAAAAACACATCTTTTGCGCAGACGATGACCGCTTCACGAACCACTCGGACGATGCGAACCAGAAGTTCTGTGGTGATTATTCAATCGCCACAAGAGACATCCATCCCGGCGAGGAATTGACGGACAATTACAATGAATTTGGCCGACCACTCCACACAGAAGTGCTGCGACCCGTATCCAATTTAATTCTTAGGGAAAAATCCGCTTAGTATTAATACTCATTTTTTAGCTCAGTTTCTTGGGCTTTTTTCTGTGCAGGTGACCCTAGTCCAGAAATACTGGAAATAGTGACGCCAAATTAGTGGGTGGATTATGAAACGCACAGAACTTGAACGCAGGGAACGCGACCTGCGAAAAATGGAAAAGAAAAAGATTGTCTCAGGCGAAAAAGAAAGCATGAGTGTAGGTGATTATATCGATGCTCTCTTTGGCCTTTTTCGCTACGATTCTGAAGAAATATTCAATGCTTCCGAGGATGAAAATGTTCTGGAAATTCTTGAAAACATGAAAGCAGAGCATCCTGAAAAACAATGGGATGTAATCATCCGAAAAGCAGTCAACAAAACAAAAGTTGCCCAAAAGGAACGAGCTTATGATGCATTGCGCAATTTAGCTGGGGTTGAAATAGGCGTAACTTAAATTCTTCGATTTACAAACCAGAGAGGTTGAATAAAAATCGATCTCTCTGCTCATGAATCGGTCAATAAATTATAGGAAATTTCTCTTAGCTTCCCTTTTCCTATTTTTTCTCTGTGATTCTAATCCTTCTCTTCTTGCTTCGGATTTCTGCCCATCCCAAAACACTTTCGTAACCAGTTCTCTTGCAGAAACTAAAATAGATCTCTCGCCCTATCTTTCTTTTTTTTCCTCAAACGATCTTTCTCTAAATATTGAGACCGTATTGAAGCAGCTTCCGAAAGTTAAATTCGAATCAACGCATAACTCCATCCCAAATTTTGGTAAAACGGAGCTTGTCTATTGGTTTTGTTTTCGAATTAAAAATGATCAAAAAATAAGAGAAAATCTCACATCATACATACGCTACCCTTTGTTAGATGAGGTTACTTTTTTTGATCTCTCCTCGGATCACGAAATCAATTCGGAAACGCAAGGTCGATTGTATCCCTTTTCGGAGCGCGATTCCATTTATAGAGGGTTTTCTCATCCGATATACTTATCTCCCGAACAGCAAAAAACTATTTATATTCGAGTAAATACCCAAAGTTCGATGTCCGTTCCCATATTTATCGTTAAAGAAAAACAATTTCAAGAATTTGTTAGTCTGGATTATTTTTATCAAGGCTTGTACTTTGGAATCGTTGGAATCATGGCACTGTACAATCTTTTCGTTTTTATACTGGTCCGAGACAAAGCATATTTATATTATGTTTTGTATCTTATTTTTGGATCAGTTCTCTTTCAATTATCTCTAAACGGTCTACTTGCCGTCATTTTTTTTCCAAACACTCCTCATTTAGTTTTCAATGCTCATAACGTACTATATTTTGCATTCTTGTTTTTTACGATTCCCATGTGTATAACTTTTATGAACCTAAAGGACAGTGCTCCTCTCGTTTATAAGGTTCAGCTTTCTTTTTTAGCGATCCCAATTTTCTGCATTCTTGTTCTTCCCTATTTTTCGTATCGAACGATGAATCAAGTTGGCGATATTTTTTCTATGAGTTTGGCGTTAGTTTCTCTTCTTACATCATATTATATTGCATTTTCGATTAGTTACCGTCCCGCTTACTATTTTTACTTTGCATTCCTTTTTGTAATTATTGGCGGTATCGCTACTCTTTTCAAATATATGGGTTTTTTGCCGGTTAATTTTTTTACGGACAATGCATTTCAAATTTCAATGGGAATCGAAGTTTTATTGATGGCTTTTGGTCTTGGTGATAGAATCGCGATCGTCAGAAAAGAGAAAGAAAAAATTCAATTTCGTGCAGAGATCAACAAACAAAAATTAAACGCATTTCAAAAGGAACTCCTACTCGCACAAAAATTACAAGAATCGACTTTACCGACCAAATTACCTTATCATCCCAACATCCAAATTTTGGCCGGATATAAACCAGCATCTGTTGTAGGAGGGGATTTTTACGATATCATCAAATTGAACGAGAGTGAAATCACCTGCCTGATTGCAGATGTAACGGGTCATGGCGTTCCAGCGGCAATTGAGGCAGCAATGCTAAAAATTGCTTTTGTACAAACTCTTCGTTTCGCGAGCAGTCCGGGTTTGATATTGGAAAAAATCAATCGATCTCTCGTCGGTTCTTATAAAAATCAATTATTAACTGCTTCGTCTTTTTATTTGAATCTAGACTCTAAAATTTTAACAGTTGCGAACGCAGGACACCCACCGCTTTATCTTCTCCGAGAAAATACAAAAAAAATAGAATCCATTCGACCAGCGGGAAAGCTTATCGGATATTCAAGAGATCTTTCGTATCCTGAGGAAGAATTTTGCCTAGATACGAACGACAGATTGCTTCTTTGTACAGATGGATTGTGGGAAATTTGGGAAAGAGATGCGTTAGGTGAAAAATCATTAGCCGATGGAAGCGGTGAAACAAATCTCATGAATTGGCTACATCAAAATTGGCATTTGGAATTGAATGATCTTATTCATGAAATGGAAACATTCATCTCCGTGCGGAGCCATAACACTCCGCCCGATGATGATATCACGTATTTACTTTTTAAAATTTCTTAGCTAAACATCCGCATAAATAGAAGCATTTAAAAATCTGGAAATGTTATCTAAGTTTCTAGCCAAATCACGATAGAGAAGTGCAGAAAGAAAATTTGATTTCTTTTGGTACTTTTTCTTTCGAATCTTTGATTCATTCTTTTTCAAAAGCTGAATCATCTGACCACGAAAATCCCTACTTTGAGTTCGAATCTGAGGATTGGCGAGGATATCAAAAGAGTTGCTTTTTTCTAAATTGCTTAATAACAATTCGTAGTGATGTTTTAGAAGTTCGATTTGTGTTTTGATCGTAGACTGGTAATTTTTATCGAGAGAAATTTTTTGTCTGTGAGCTTTGCGTAGTTTTCGAGCAATTGCAGCAAAATTGTCCCCCATCTCTTCCACGGCCTTCACACGTTCCATAATCCCGAGAACATCTTTCCCATAAGAGCCAGTGGTTCCTAATTCCTGAATTTGATTTAAATACTCCATAACTTCTGAACGTGTTACATCGAGGTCCTCTTCTTTTTTCAGAACTTGCACCACTCGTCCGGAATTGTATGGATCAACAATCAACTGTTCGGTGAGACGAAAAAAATCATATGTTTCTCGGATGATTTTTTTTGTATACTCGCTAAGCTCAACCATAGCGAGTTCGGTGGTTTTTACTGCACCTGATTGCAAAAGGCGAATAGAATCTTTATCCTTCCGACCCGTTTTACTCGCGAGTGTATCCACAATTTTACTCACAAATTTGGTGAGACTGTTCACAAACCAGATCAAGAGTAACGTATTTGTTACATTGAACATAGTATGAAACAGTGAAATGTGAAACCTGGTGGATTCTTTATCCGTTAGTGGGTCACCAGGAATGAAATTATCGATCATACCAGTAAATGCTTTAAAAAACAAGAGTGCCCACATAACACCAAATACATTGAATGCGGTATGCGCAAGAGCCGCTTTTTTGGCGTTACGATTGCCCGCTATGGCCGCTAAATTTGCCGTAATGGTCGTTCCGATATTTTCACCCAAAATCATGCCATAAGCAGCATCGATTGGGATAAAACCGGAAAAAGCCAGTGTTATCGTGATCGTAGTCGAAGCAGAGGAAGATTGGATGATAATCGTCAAAACTGCTCCAATCAAAACGAACAACAGAATAGTATTAAAACCCATGTTGGTGTATTGTTGGAGGAATTGAAAAGTTTCTGGATTTTTTGCCGAATCTGGAACAGATGATTTTAAATAATCCAGTCCCAAAAATAAAAATCCAAAACCGATCAGGAAACTTCCCCAACCGGCACGGCTTTCCTTTGAAGAAAAATGAAGCACCATTCCGGCTGCGATGGCAGGTAACGCGAATGAGGCGATATTTACTTTAAAACCGATGATGGAAACGATCCAAGCTGTGATCGTAGTACCGATATTCGCACCCATGATCACACCAACAGCTTCTGTCAATTGCATGAGTCCCGCATTCACGAAACCAACGACAAGGACCGTCGTTGCCGAGGAGGATTGGATCGTCGAAGTAATGAAAATTCCACTAAAAACCGCGGAGACGCGGTTTCGAGTCATCGAAGAAAGGAAAGATCGTAATCTGTCACCAGCTACACGTTGTAATGATTCACTAAGTAACTTCATCCCGTAGATGAAAATTGCCAGACCACCAAGGACTTGTATGAGTAAGGACCAATTCATAATTTTTTATTTAAACCGTATGTATAAATCTGGGGAAATGCGTTTGTAACCAACCATTTATTGGGTTGCACATTTTTTTTCTATTGAGATCATGCTAAGAATATGTCAAATACGATCACTAAAGGAAAAGTGGTAGGTTTTTCTTACCATCTAAAAAACTCTAAAGGAGATACTCTGGACCAATCAGATGAACCACTTATGTATCTTCATGGGGAAGGTAACATTATACCTGGTCTAGAAAAGGAATTGGAAGGGTTAAAAGATGGAGACTCGAAACAAGTAAAAGTTTCACCAGAGGATGGATATGGGACATATGATGAAGCCCTTGTTTTCCAAGTTCCGAAAGCAGAACTTCCGCCTGAGGCAGATTTAGAAATCGGAATGGAATTTCAAACCGATACAGCAGATGGAAGAATGGTGCTCTACCTTCAAGAAATTCGTGAAACAGATGTCATCTTAAACGGAAATCACCCGTTAGCTGGAGAAACATTACATTTTGATGTCACAATCAAAACCATTCGAGAGGCCACGAAAGAAGAAGTACAACATGGTCATGTCCATGGACCAGGCGGACACCACCACCACTAAACGATCACTATTAATCTTTAATTTACTCTGGGTCTATTTACCTCTTGCTATTTTTTCACCGCAATTTATACTGGTAACAGATTCAGAGTATTGTAGATTTTTCACCGCCGAAGTAGTCCTTTCTAGCTTGCACGCCGATAGCTTTCTTAAGTTTTCCTGCATTTCCTTAGAGTTCCTACCACATCCCACTTTCACATTTGGGTATTCCGTCGACCGAAAATTCAAAAATACAGAGTCCAAATTTGACTTTAGAGGACATGATATGTCAGTAAACATTTACGTTGGAAACCTTTCTTATGATATGACCGAAGGCAAGCTTAGCGAGCTTTTTGGTGCACACGGCGCAGTAACTTCTGCTAAGATCATCACTGATCAGTATTCTGGAAGATCGAAAGGTTTTGGCTTTATCGAAATGAAAGATGGTCAGGAAGCTGACAATGCCATCAAAGATCTTAACGGAAAAAACATTTTGAACCGTGAGATGAAAGTAAACATCGCAAAACCAAAAACAAACAACTGGAGATAATCTCCATTTGAGGCCGGTATCGTGCGTTGAAAGACTCTCGGTAGCGGCTTTTTTATTGTTCCTTCTCTCCTCTTCTCAGATACTCTGGTATCAATTCCACCTTAAATCCTTTAGCCATCTTTAATATCTGTTCGTCGGTAATTCCATGACTATTTTTGCCATTGTGCCGATTTTCAAGTGTACAAACGAACAAACGATAACCATACTTTGATGCTAGATCAATATAGGGCTCCATTTCCCACATAAGTGCGAATGTTTGATCAACCAAAATGGTGATCTCCCCCATTGCCATTGCGTTTTCTACCTTGTTCTGACATTCTTTATATGCTAGGTGATTCATTTTATAATCGAACGCATAGATTCCACTTTCATCTGTAAAATACGAATCCAAGGAGAAACATTTCGTAGCGCTAGTTTTCTGAAGTAATGAAGCAAATGTAGTTTTCCCAGAGCCTGGCAAACCACGAAGCAAAATAAGAGATTTATCTGCCATTTTTTAAAGTTAAATTCAATAAATGATTCGCTTACGTCTAATCAAATTCGAACGATGAAAAGAAGATACGGAGACATTTTATGACAGAAAACTTTTACAAGGTTTTACATATCCTAGGGATTCTACTTCTTTTCCTATCCCTCGGGGGCATTTCACTTTTTACCATCAATGGTGGCCATAAATCTAGCAATTCCTGGCGAGCTAAGGTTGCAATTACCCATGGAATTGCCACCTTACTAGTGCTGATTGGAGGCTTCGGACTTCTGACAAAACTATATGGAACAAATTGGCCACTCTGGGTTTATCCAAAAATCCTGATTTGGCTCGTTTTTGGCGGGATTCTCTCCCTCGCTTATAAATCGAAAAAAATCGCCGAGGCGCTCTGGTTGGTTTTGCCGATTTTAGGACTCCTCGCGACTCTCCTCGTAGTTTATAAACCGTTTTAGACAAAAACCCAAACTGAATCTCCTTCTGTTTTTCCCAAATTTTCGCTAATTTGGGATTTTGTAGGCGGAGAGATTTTCTTTACCCTCCTTTTTTTTCTGTCATACTCCCCAAATGATCATTTTTTTGCTCAAATTTCCGCTAAATTTACAATTTCGTTCAATATAGTGATATTTTGTTTGACTATATTGGACAATGTTTTTTCTGAAGCCAGACATAAAGCAAGGAGAGGAAAAATGAAACGCCAATTATTGATATCCATTCTTTCTTTCGTATTCCTGCTTACGGGTAGCACCAGTTTCCAAGCGCAAGATAACAAAAAAGATAAGAACAATACCGTAAAATCGCAAGAGGGCGTTCTCGATTTAGATCCTCCAGCCGAGGTGAAATATGAAACTCAGGCTAATGACGGGAAAGGAATCGATTCCATAAAACAAGAATTAGCTGAAGAGGAGCGAAAAAATGAAAAGGATTACTATGTAAATCCCAGAAGTTATGGGACTTCCCGAATTCTCATCCCACAATCCTATGTAAAAACTCTTAGCCAAACGGGTATTTCTTCATTAAAAAATTTAGATTGGATAGAAGCTGGTCTCGACTATAGAACTCGCTATGAACACAGAGAAAATGATTTGCGAAGACCTGATGCGGGAGTTGATCGCCCACTTCTTCTGCGAACGAGAGGTTATTTTGGAATCAAAGAAGTTTTAGATCCTTTCCGTTTTGCCGTAGAAATTGAAGACGCACAAAGAGTTAATGGAAAATATGAAGTAGACAACCGAGACTTCAATCGTGCAGAACCTATCAACGCTTACGGAGAATTGTTTTTTAAAGACGGTATTGGAATCAATCGACCAGTTAGCATACGTTATGGTATCATGTGTTTTGAATTTTTAGATCGAAGGCTTATTGGTTTAAACGAGTGGAGGAACACAACAAATACATTTCAAGGAACAAAAATCTCACTCGGCAAAGACCAAAATAATTGGAGTGTAGATTTTCTTGCACTAAAACCTATAGAAAGACTTACCAATGAATTAGATAAACCGGTGCGGAATCAATTATTTGGTGGGGTGATAGGTCATATTCGCCATTGGTCAAAAATAATCACGATTGAACCTTTTTACTTGGGACTCAAACAATCAAAACTTGACCAATCGAAATTCAATGAAACCAAATTGGCCTTTGAACCAAACAATCGTATCGGAAGAGAGATACATACGGTCGGAGTTAGATTTTATAATGTCTACATGTCAGGTTTTGACTACGATATTTCTGCTATGTCGCAATTTGGAATCAATGATACAGATAAACAACAGAGACACGATGCTTTTGCTTACACATTTGAAACGGGCTACTCTTTCAATCACCCATGGAAACCAAGAACTGGTTTTTTCTTTGGTTATGTGTCAGGCGATAAAAATCCAAATGATAATACCAATCAAAGATTTGAAAGACTTTATGGTTTCGCGAGACCTTGGTCTAGCAACGATTATATCCAAATGGAAAACTTAAAATCGCCAAAGTTTGTTGTCGAATTTGAACCAATTCGAGGAGTAAAAGTTGATACAGCGATAGTTTGGTTTTATCTCGCCAGTAGGAAGGATCGCTGGAGTGGTGTAGGAAATCTCCGAGACCAAACAGGGGAAAGTGGAGATTTTATGGGTTTCGAATACAATTTCAGAGCAAGATATGACCTTAATTCTCGTGTTAAAGTTAACGTAGGATATGCGTATTTTAAACCAGGGGACTTTACAATCAATACTACGGGACGAGAAATGAACTCTCATTTTGGTTATCTAGAACTAATGTATAGTTTGTTATAGGAAAGATATTATGATAAAAAGAAGACCAAGCTCAATTATTTTATTATCGATCATACTGATTTCGTTTGGATGCAAAGGAAAAGAAGAAAAGAAACTAAATGAATATGGAGATTATTGGCGGTTGGTTCAGAATACCTCCACTGGAAATTGTGCCTTGATTGAAAAAACAATAGCCGACGATGGAAGTGCCATTTATACAGCTACAGCAAGTGTTGTAGCCTCAGGACGATGTGTTGAAAGTAATTTTTTCACATTCTTTACTAACGCGGATGAAGCGAAGGCTAGAGCCGATGTTTTTTATAATGGCATGATCCTGGTTTACAATAATTATTCAGAATGTGCAGATTTGGTCAAAACTACAGTCGCAAGTCGGGATCTAAATAGCGTTAGTTCCATCACCGACCGCGCAAATGGGAATCTTTCTGGATGCGTGCAAGTGTTTCCAAAAGTTTATTACTGTAAGGACACGGCGAGTTTGACTTTTTTTCGCAACCAATACAGGTATGTAAGTATAGCAAATGCAAAGTCGGATATGAGAACCAATTATGATAGCATCGTTTCTATCAATGCAGTTACGAACAAAGCACTCGATTTAAAATATGATGATGTACCTCTCGGAAATTTGAGGATAGCAAATGCTGGTGAGCTATCCTTATTTGAGGGAGCCGAATCTAGATCTTTATTCCCAGCAACAGCCCAAGATTCGGCTTGTTTTAAGAAAATAATCCTGGGAAACACAAATCTCAAAACTGCCTATGCAAAAATCCCAACTGTACAGGAATTTTTCAAAGAGGAAATAAATGTTTCTGACAGAAAAGCCATCACTGAAACACTAACCCAAAATCTTGTCTGCAGATATGGAACTAAGGTTTCCGAATTGCCCGCAAATGGTACGACGGGTGCGATAGGAGTTTGTCCTCCTACCTATCCCAGTTTTTGAAAGGAATACTTAAAATAAAAATCTAAGGAATATAAACATGATCAAAAAAATTACTCTATTTTTTCTTTTAATATTGCAGTTCACAGGTCTTATCGCAGGAGATTTGACTCTGTTAAATGTTTCTTACGATCCTACTCGGGAATTATACGCAGAATATAACAAGATGTTTGCGGCATACTGGAAATCAAAGACAGGCGAAGATTTGAAAGTCAAACAGTCACACGGCGGAAGTGGGAAACAAGCAAGATCTGTTATCGATGGATTGGAAGCAGACATCGTGACCCTTGCCCTTGCTTATGATATCGACATCATTGCGTCGAAGGGACTTATCTCTCGAGATTGGGCTAAGTCCCTTCCGAACAACAGCACACCTTACACATCTACGATTGTGTTCGTTGTTCGAAAAGGGAATCCAAAAAAAATTAAGGATTGGGACGATTTGGTGAAACCGAATACGAACGTCATCACTCCGAACCCAAAAACAAGTGGTGGAGCTCGTTGGAATTATTTAGCCGCATGGGCATATGCCGAAAAAAAATTCAACAAGGACAAACCAAAAGTCACCGACTTTATGAAGTCATTGTTTAAAAACGTTCCTGTTCTCGACTCCGGTGCCCGAGGCTCGAGTACTACCTTTGCGAAAAACGAAATTGGGGATGTATTATTAACTTGGGAAAATGAATCGTTTTTAATTTTAGAAGAGTTTGGAAAGGATAAGTTTGAAATTGTGCTTCCATCTTTGAGTATATTAGCAGAGCCTCCCGTAGCTCTCGTCGAAACAAATGCCCAAAAACACAATACCTTGGAAGTTTCAAAAGCTTATTTGAAGTCTCTCTACTCCGAGCCGGCCCAAGAAATCATCGCCAAACATGGCTACCGACCACGAAGTGCAACTGCGCTGAAAAAATATGAAGCTAAGTTTCCAAAGATTGAAATGGTGAACATTGATGCGGACTTTGGGGGTTGGATCAAAGCTCAGAAGGATCATTTTTCCGACGGAGCTTCGTTTGACCAAATTTATGCGAAATGATATGTTACATCACTTCTTGTAAAATTTAAAATACAGGCTTCGTATCAGATAAGTTAATATGCCTAATATCAGGAAAAAGGGCAAAATCCATATGAGATAATAAGTAAATTCTAAAAATGCATTTAACAAACCAATAAATGCATTTATATATTGCGGAACTTCAATCTTATCTGGTGGGACGGGTGTTATATAACTTATTGTAATACTCGCCCATTTAACACGGTCGTTGATTTTCCAAGCTTCATGTTCCGCTTGGTCCATTTGGTCTTCACTATTAGAAAGAGAATCTTCTACTTCTTGCCAATTTTTAGAAACGGACGTAATTTGGCGATTTGCCAGATTACGCCTAATTTGTCTTACTTTTTCTCGCGTGATTTTTCTTTTCTGCCAGACCATTCCTTCCGTATGATCTATTGTTGATATATTTTCTCTTAAAAGATTTCCTAAGGAATCTAGTTCTTGAAGCGATTCGTAAAGTTTATCCGCTGTTACTCGGATTTTTAGTGTCATATAAGGGGAGCGAGTGTTTTCAGCAGAACTTGACTCTAAATAACCATACTTAGATACTAAGGATAATAATTGTTTTCTTGTTTTGATCAGATCCATAGACTCATATGAAAGATCAATATTGTATTCCAGAAGTCGGTCAGAGTTTGTATATAAAGGTGTAAAAATTTTTCCTAGCTCATTTTCGACTTTCAGTTCTCTTAGGTTTTCTTCTGCCTTTGGCGACGGAGCACTTTCATCAGCAGACATCGTAGCTGGCGAGATTTTGCCAGATATCTCCGATGCCGAGGAAAGATCTTTGTTCTGTTCCTCACTTTTTCCACACGAAAGGAATAGTAAAATCAATACCAAAAGTCTTTTTATATTCAATGCTTTACTCCAGACACAAAACGGTCCTAATTAATGTAACATTTGAACAGAAAAGAATTATCGAATGGATATAAAAAAAGCCCGCAAATTTTGCGAGCTTTCACATTAACACCAATCAGGTGAAATTTTTTATTTTGCTACAACTTGAAATGTAACACGGCGATTGATCGCGTCAGTTTCTGAAAAACCAGAAATAGGAGCAGAGGATCCAGCCGCTTTAGTTACAATTCTATCAGCAGGAAGACCTTGTTTCACGAGAGCATCCTTAACTGCATCTGAACGCAATTGTGAATAGTATCCGTTTCCTTTTTTGCTCCCTTCTGCTTCTTCTGGACCGGATGCATCCGCATGACCAGTGATTTGTAGAGCGTATTCCGGTGGAAGTTTGTTCAATGCTTCTTTGATATAAGCAACGTTATCTTTTGCCCAAGTGTTAAAGTCCTCTTTTTGGATGTCTGCTTGTTTGTAAGCAAAACCTCTTTTCCGGGCACCGTCTGGATAACGATAGTCTTTAAGAGCTGTATTCACTTCATCCAACATTACAAGACTCATGTCGCGGTTCGAAACCTTATCATCTGTAGTAGTGGATGTAGTATCTGGAGCTGGTTCCGTTTTTGGTTCTGCAGAAGAACAATTTACGATTATGAGAGAAATACCAGCGATGATTGCGAGATTCGAAAGAATTGCTTTTTTCATCAGTTGACCTACCTTATAGTGTCCATAGTTTAGTTCTTTTCACTAGATAACAACCGAAAATGCAAATTAATGTCACCGTTTCTGAAGATTACGCAGACTCTAGGCTAGATATTTTCCTCAAAGAAAACGCTGGCGATGATCTTTCTCGCTCGACGGTCCAAAAATGGATCGATTCTGGTTTTGTCACAGACCTTGGTTCAGGCAAAGTCATCCAAAAAAATGGCCATCGGATCACCCCAGGCGAGGAATTTTCGATTCTCATCCCCCCAAGGCCAAAGTCCAGGCTCGATCCTATTCCGATGGAAATCCCAATTCTATATGACGAAGAAGAGTTTATGGTGATCCATAAAAAACCAGGGATCGCCTGTCACAGTGGTCCTGGTGACGACCAACCTTCTCTCGTCAATGGACTACTCTATCAATTTAAGAATCTATCGAGTGTAGGGGGCGAAAGGCGACCAGGCATTGTACATCGATTGGACAAACCAACGGAGGGGGCTCTTGTAATTGCAAAGTCGGACCGGGCGCATGCTGCATTATCCAAAATGTTCCAAGAACGAAAGGTCAAAAAAAAATACAACGCTTGGGTTTTACAATCACCTATCGAAGCAGAGGGCACTATCCGGATGCCCATTGGCCGCCATCCGATCGAACGTATTAAAATGTGTGTAAGAGAAGATGGGCGTGATGCGATCACCCATTACAAAACGGAACAAATCATTCACACCCAAACAGGTCGAAAGTTTTCCTTTTTATCCGTACAAATTGAGACAGGCCGAACACACCAAATACGTGTTCATTTGCAAAAGGTTGGATGTCCTGTTGTAGGAGATAATCTATATTCTCGTTCCGCAAAAGAGTATGCACAATATGGAATGTTGCTTTTTGCTCGGAGAATCACATTTCCTCATCCTTTTGTGGAAGGAAAAGAAATCGATATCGAATTGGATCTTCCTGAAAGATTCCAAACCTTTGCTAGAAAATGTAAAAGCTATTGATTTCCTCCTAAAAAAGGATACATTAGAAAGTACATGGAAAAATTAATACGTAAGGTTTTAGTTCCAGTCGATGGATCAGAGAGCTCAAAAAGAGCTCTAGAAATGGCACTCGCAATTTCCCTAGCGAGCAAAGCGGAGTGCATTGTATTAGAAGTGATAGAAGATTTCGGACCACTTCCAGGTTATTATGATGCTGCTCCCGCGGGTAAAGATCGTGTGAAATGGATTTCAGAGCAAAGGTTCGAAAAAGTTCATCCACCTCTGGACAATACAAGTGTAAAATGGCGACGGTTAGTCGTTGAAGGATATCCCGCGGAAGAAATCATCAAAATATCTGAGACAGAAAAAGTGGATATGATTGTCATCGGAAGTCGTGGACATGGTGCGATTGGAAGATTTTTAGTCGGAAGTGTTTCTGATCGAGTTGTCCACCATGCTACTTGCAGTGTGACAGTCGTCAGATAAATTTTTTGGGATTCGTGATCCCTCAAACAAAAAAGACGGTCCCCTAAAAAGTATCTACATCTATGTTTTTAATTTTTAGGATCGTCTTCCTTGGTTGCCTTTTCTGGTTCCTAAAACCATCGTACGAATCGATTTATTATTATCATTTCGGCGAAGTCACAAACAGCGATGCCTTATATCCTTATCTATTTATCCAAGATTTCAATGAATCCCCATCATTCTCCAAAGGCTGGTTAACACCGCCGTCCCATTGTTTTTTCCCCGATTTGATTTTCTTCTATGCAATCCTCATATTTACTAAGGATATCTTCCTCACTCATTACTTGTTCGCTTTTTTCTGCTTTTTATCCGTCCTGTTCTTATTTCGTTCTCTTGGTTTACCAAGGAGTGTAGGACTTGTCGTAGCTCTAGTTTTACTCCGATTAGGTGAGTATTTTCCATCTTCATGGGGACAATTCTTTTTGCCTTCTTTTCACGGAACGGAATTTTTTTTGATAGGTTTAGTCATTTATACGCTCAGAAAAAACGAAATGTCTATTTTTAAGTTTTCGATACCCTTTGGAATCATCCTAGCTGTCTCCATTCATTCCGAACTTTGGTTTTTAGTTCACAGTTTGATTCCAATTTGCTTTTATTTCTTAAAAAAAACAAAGTTTAATCCAAAACAGCTTTTGACCGCTTCTGGGACGAGTATTCTTTTTTATTTTTTACTTCTAAAAACTCAATCGCAACTTGGAATGGGATCTTATTTACCAAAACAATTTCCACTTAAGGATTATCTCAAAAGATCATTTCATGAACTTAGTTTCTCTCCGTTAGATTATATTGGGGATCTTCTCTCTCTGACAAAATTACTTCCATTAAACGATATTTTTATGCCAGCTTTTGTCATAATGATTTTTATCCTGGTTTTTGACTTTACGAAAGGAAGAGTGCAGACTAAAGATTGGATACTTCCTCTTGGTTTTATTTCTTCTGTTTTGTTTATTAAATTGAGCGGGCTAGAACCTAATGCACGTTATTTTTATTTTCTACCTATCTCGTGTATTGCATTATTTTTTACTAAAATTTCTTCGTATCCTTTTCTCAGAAAAGCGATCTCGTATCTCTGCTTGATATCTTTAATTTTCTATTCACACCAATTTTGGCAGAATGATTTTATAAAAAAGAAAACAGAGCTTTCGAGATCTAAACATGAGCGGCGTCTTCACTGTGTCACGGAGACATCCTCCGCTTGGGGAAATCAACCTGGTGCTTCGACTTATTGGCCAGTCAAATACTTACGAGCGTTTAGTGATTCAGCCGTTAAATTAGTTCCATTTACTCCAGATGGAATTTATTACCCTTGGGTTCACAATACGAATTGGGATCTACCCGAGGTAAAACCCGCCCCCGATTTATTTTCATGGGGGATTGTAGCAAAAAACGAATCGACACTTTTTGGAAAACCAGCAATCCAAAGAGTCGAATGCGAGGATTGGGCTCTGATTCGGATTTCAAATCGCTGATTTTTTTTAGTAGATTTTTATCAATTTCTTTTCTATATTACTGGTCAAAGGAAATCTTATGATCGAACTACTTTCTGATCCATCTATTTGGGCCGCCCTCATTACTTTGACAGGCCTCGAAATCGTTCTCGGAATAGATAATATTATTTTTATCTCTATCCTCTCTTCAAGACTTGCAAAAAACCAACAGAAAAATGCTAGACAAATAGGACTTATTCTCGCAATGCTAACGAGAATTATGTTGCTTTTTTCATTGTCACTGATAATGAAACTAACAGAACCTTTTTTTACAATTATAAACCAAGCGATCAGCGGCAGAGACTTGATCCTCATCGTGGGTGGATTGTTTTTAATCGGAAAGTCTACAACAGAAATCCATCACAAACTAGAAGGTGAAGCTGAGACAGCCAATGGGGAAAAAAAGAAGGTTACCTTTACAAATGTCATCATCCAAATCATGATACTGGATATTGTATTTTCTTTAGATTCCGTTATTACAGCAGTAGGGATGACAGATCAACTTTGGGTCATGGTAACAGCCGTTATCCTGTCTGTTGGATTTATGTTATTGGCAAGTGGGGCAATTTCCGATTTCGTAGATAGACATCCGACGATCAAAATCTTGGCCCTCAGTTTTTTGATCCTAATTGGTCTGGCCTTGATGGGGGAAGGTTTGGAGATGCATATTCCTAAAGGTTACATATATTTTGCTATGGCCTTCTCTGTTTGTGTTGAGTTTTTGAACATAAAGGTCCGCGGAACTAGTGCTAAACCAGTAATTTTAAAAGGAAAGTGAGATGAGACGGCAAACGTTTTTGAACGGTTTACTTTCGATAATGACTCTGGTCTTTACATCAAAAATTCTAAGATCGGAAGAAGTTAAAATTTCAAAGGAAGGGTTTCTTTCAGAACTTGATAACGCAAAATCACTTAACGAGATAACACAATTTTTGTCAAAGTTGCCAACAGATGAGAAACTTTATAAAATCGAAGGATCATGGAAAATCGCTAAGGTTTTAAACCACTGTTCACAGAGCATCACTTATTCGATACATGGTTATCCTGAGATGAAGTCTTCTTTTTTTCAAAATACGATCGGTACTCTTGCATTTTCATTTTTTTCCCTTCGGGGAAAAATGAGTCATGGCCTAGAAGAGCCAATCCCCGGCTCATCCGCGCTGAATGAAGAAGATTCATTAGAAGATAGTATTAAAACACTTGTACTTGCGATTGCTATATTTGAAAAAGCTACTTCAGAAGAACTAAAACCGCACTTCGCCTATGGAAAATTAGATAAGGAAGATTATGACTATGCACATACTCTTCACATCAAAAATCATTTCCAACGGATAAACTTGATCTAGAAATATTATTTGCTAACGCTTGAAATTTTTTCCACCAGTCGTTCTATCGGGAGTATTTTAGATAAATATAGAACGACCATCTCTTCTAAACCTTCATCTTTTAAAAACGATTGATCATCCGAGAGTGATACATCCGAACTAATAAGAATGATTGGAACCTTTGAATCTTTTTTGATCGCTTCCCATTCATGTATAAATGAAATTCCATCCATGATGGGCATTTCCTTATCAGTAACGATGAGATTTGGTTTGATATGAGTAAGTTGGCCTAATGCTTCTTCGCCATTTCTAGCTTCGATGACGATCCACTTCTTTCTTCTTAATTCTTCCGCAAGCCGAGCTCTATACGTATCCGAATCATCCACAAGCAAAACAGATTTTGTATGCTTAGAAAATTGGATTTGGAAAAGGGAACCTTTTCCTGACTCACTTGATATTCTCAATTTACTATAATGAGCATCCAAAATATTTACGCATAACTTCAATCCGAGTCCACTACCAAGTTCCCCATTTGTTCCAGCTCTACTTTTGGGGGCTTTTTCGCCAAGAATATGGTTGATCACGTCTTCATCCATACCTAAACCATAATCTTTTATTTCTATAGAAACCCAATCACCCTTAGTTTTTTCGAGAATATCGACATTCGAGTTAGGAAAAGAAAATTTCACTGCATTTGTCAGAATATTTTTAAATACTTCGGCTAACAATGCCTTATCTCCAATGATATAAGTATCATTCTCAATCAACATATTTAAATTAATGTCTTTGATAGTCGCGATCGGTTTTATGTACCCCAGTACTTCCGTAACTAGTTCTTTTAGGGAAAATAGACTTTGTTGAAGTTTAATTCCATCAGAATCGAATCGACTAACATCCAGCAATGATTTCAACATTCGAAGGGAATTTTGAACACCTTCCTTACATAAAGTTAAAAATCTATGTTTTTCTTCATCTGGCATGGACGAAAATTTAAATTGTAAAACATCTAGGATTTGATTCACTCCGATCAAAGGAGATCTCAAATCATGTGACATCAGTGAGACAAAATTTGCCTTCCATCGATTGGCTTTTAAAAGTTCTGTTGTCCGTTCCTGAACCTTGTTTTCAAGCTCCTCATTACTTTTTATAAGTTGTCTGGATATCTTTTCCTCTGATTTAAAAATCTCAACAATTGATCTGGTTAAAATATAGGATTGAGGAACAAGAAAAAAAATAACATTATAATAACCTAACGTAAATTTATTGTTAAAATAATTTCCGTTATATAATATGTCAAAAATTGCACCGAGACAAATAAGTGATAAACTTAAAAAATACAAGAGGCTATCTTTTTTACCTTGGATTACGGCTCGAAGAGTAAAAAATCCGCCTAAAACAAAAAAGAATATCACTCCAAATTCAAAATAATATGACCAATCTCCGAGATAGGAAACTGGAGTGAACAAAGATACCAAAACATAAATCCAACAATAAACTTTTGTAAACAGTATAAGTGGTTTATATTTTTGTTTCAAAAATAGCAGATATAAAACCTGGATTCCATTATAAATACTAATCGGAAGTCCGATTTTTGATAATCTTATCAAGATCATACACCAATCATCAGGGAAAATATTAAATAGAATACGACCTTCAGATAGGGTCAAAAGCATCAGTATGATCCCAAGATATAGAAATCCCAAATGAAAAGATGCAGCCTCCGATTTTCTAAGACCATAAATTGAAAAATGATAAAAAGCAAGGATCGCTAATACCAAAATGATGAGCCAGTTATAGATATAACTTCTCGCATCTGCCGTATAAATTTTGTCGATCCTTCCTAAAGTTAAAAACTCCTTCATACCGGCGATTTTGTGGGAATAATTAGAAACTTCCAATTGGATTCGTAATCTTTTTTTATAACTTTGAATAGGAAAAATTTTTGTATGAAAGGAAGGACGATGAATAGATTCATACTCAGATACAATTCCATTTTCGTATTTCAACTCTCCATCGATATACAGGCGATAGGCGGTATGAATAACAGGGACTGCAAGTGCTAAGGCTTCGTGGGATTCTGGAAGAATTACATCCAATCTATATGTTCCGAAGCCAAAATTTGGTAAACTACTACCATTTTCTTTGAGAGAAGTCCAATGTTTCCCAGCAGGCTGAAGGTATCCTTTCTCGGGATCGACTTCATTCGGATTCAGCAATTGACGCCAAAAAAAACGCCACTCCCCTTTTAGTTCTAAGTTTGATTTTGATATGAACCAGTTCTCTGCGTTCAGTAGACCAGCCTCGGCGACAGGTTTTGACTTGGAGGGTGCGCAAGAATTTGTCAGCAATAGAACTACGATTGTAAAAATCGCTTTGCATTGGGTTAACAATTCGTTATGTTGAAATTTAACTCGCTTAAAGTAGCTCACGTGGAACCTATAAAAATCGCAATCCTAGAAGATCATTCTGTCGTTACACAAGGAATAATTTCCGTCTTAAATGCTAACCCTTTCTTTCAAGTTCTAGGAGAGTTCAGAACTTGCACAGAACTTAAAAATTTTCTGAACGACACTGAGGTCCATTTTATATTGCTCGATATCGACCTTCCCGATGGAAGTGGGCTTGATGTCCTTCGGGAAGTTAAATCAAAATTTCCAAAAACCAAGGTCGCGATGTTCACTCTTCATTCCGGTCAAATGTACGTAGAAAATGCAATGAAGTCAAAAGCGGACGGCTATATACTAAAATCAGATCCCATTTCTCAGCTACCGTCTGTTATTGAAACAGTTATGAACGGCGACTACTTTGTATCCGACGGAATCAGCTCTGTTGTTCTCCCTTTTTCCGCTTTCCAAATTGAAATCCTAAATCTATTGATCCAAGGTCTCTCCCAAAATGAAGTCGCCGATAAAATAAACAAATCAAGAAAAACTGTGGAGTATCATCTGAACCAAATGAGATCCAAATTTAATTGTAAAAACAACAATGAACTAATCTCAAAATACCAGAAAGAAATACAAAAGTAGTTCAATAGTCATTTTTACTTTTGAACAATACCCTATAATTTAAACGCATGAAACAAATTTATTTACTCAGACACGCGAAATCGGAGTGGGATGAACCGTATACTACGGATGAAGAACGTGGGATTTCAGATCGTGGAAAAAAACAATTAAAGGCACTAAAAAGTTTTCTCATAGATTACCAATTGGATATTGATGCGGCTTACGTATCTCCTGCGACACGCACAGAAAAAACGTATTCTTCCTTACGAAAAGATATTCTTCGGTTACCAAAGCCAATATTTAATGAATCCATCTATGAATCCGATGGAGAGGATTTGTTGTTCCTTTGCCAAGGGATTCCGTCCTCGATACATTCTGCACTAATCATTGGACACAATCCAGGTCTTGAAGAATTTTCCAACGGTTTGCTCTTTGGAAGTATGGAACCGAGTCGTTTGCAAAAATTCCCCACCTGTGCGTTTATGGGACTAACATTCGCAGGAGATGATTGGAAAGAATTGGCATGGGGAACGGCTCGGCTCAAAACATTTTGGATACCTGGGAAAATTGGAAAAGAATGAAAGCTCTTTTTTCAGAAGATCGGATTCATGCACGTGTTGATGAACTCGGGCGCGAAATTTCGAGAGATTTCCTCGGAAAAGACCTCTTGCTCGTTGGCGTGTTAAACGGTGGTTTTATTTTTACGGCGGATCTTTGTCGCGCCATCGCCATACCACATGAAATTGATTTTGTTGGTGCAGCTTCTTATGGTGATAATGCCACATCTAGTGGTATCATCGAATATACGAAATCATTAAAGAATCCAATCCTTGGAAAGTCCGTACTAATCGTAGAGGATATTGTCGATACTGGTCGAACCTTAGAGTTTTTGGTAAAGGAACTTCAAAAACAAAATCCAAAAGAGTTAAAGATAGCGGCGCTCTTTTGGAAAAAAGAAAAAGCAAATCCTAATCTAGTTGTGAACTATCCAGGATTTATCATTGAAGATGAATTTTTAGTGGGCTACGGGCTTGATTTTGCCGGGAAGTATCGCAACCTCCCGTTTGTTGCAAAAATGGAATTTTCCGAAGAAGAAAATTAAATATACTTTTCTAAGTTATTTCGACTCAGAAGAAACTTCTACCTCTGGCAAACTCGCTCGCAGGTATCCTGATTTTAAAATCATTTCTTGCCCTTTTTCGCTCGTTAGGTAGGTAATAAATGCATCAATTTTTTCACCCTGGTCTGTTTTGTAGATCGCAAAAAGTTCCCTGGCCATTCTGTATTTTCGGTCAAATACGTTTCTGGCAGATGGTGCAACGTATTCATCCTTTTCATTTCTCGCATAAGTGAGAGCTTTCAGTTTGTCTTTGTTGTCAACAATCGCACTTCCCATGCCCATAAAACCAACAGCATTCGGATTTTTAAAAATATAATCTGCCATTTCAGAATTGTCTTTTACGATCTTTGCATTTTCGGGAAATTCTCGTTTTCGATTTTTTTCGTATTCTGCCGCGCCTAAATCTTTTTGACGAAGGATATGTGTGTCGAAATAATCCTTCGTTCCAGACTTATCATTTCGAATGACTATCTGAATAGGAGAGTCCATTCCACCTAACTCTTTCCAATTTTTGAGATTTCCAGAAAATACATCTGAAATTTGTTTGAGGTGCATTTTTTCGATTTTATTCTGAGGGTGAACCACAATGGCCACACCATCATAAGCAATTCTAACTTTATCAAGATTCCCTGTTTTTCGGAGGTCATCAAACTCAACTTGGGTTAAATCGCGTGAGGAGACAGCAATGTCTATATTTCCTTTTCGTAAAAGATCGATTCCGAGCTCGGATCCACCACCTTCTACTTCAACTTTTATGTCCGAATTTATGTTCTGGTATTCGGAACCTAAAAAGCGCATCATCGCATTCATGGTTTCCGAACCTGCAATCTTTAACGTTTGTCTTTCCTTACAATTGGCAAAACACAATGTAATCAAAATGTAAAATACGAGTACGAAATTTTTCATAACTTGTAAGGACATGACTCCTTTTTAGGCATACGTCAATCGGAAAAATTGAAAATAATTTTCCATTCTTCAGTTTATTTTTTTTCCCACTCCCCGATGTTGGGAGAGTGAGAATATATTTCTTTTATCACCTATTCTTTCTCTACTTAGTTTCCCTGCCTCTTTTGGCGGAAAGTAATGATCCTGTTCGTTTCCAATGGAAATGGGAAGAGAAACAAGTTCTAGAACTCAATGAGTTCCATGATGTTCTTTTCCGGGTCGGAAATCGAAGTTTGGCTCGAGAAGATCGTAATCGAATTTTATTGAAAACAACAAAATGTGATTCTCTCAGTTGCCAAGTGACGGCTTTTTTTGATACATACATTCGTTTCGACAAAACGACCGGACCATTCCAAAAGGATAAAAATTTCGAATCGGATTTCAGAATTTTTCGAAACGGGAAGTATGAGGTCCCAGACGAATACATCATGCCGAATTTAAGAAGTTTTCCTACCTTTCCAGATTCCGCCGTTTATGTCGGTGATACTTGGAAATTGCCCGCAGAAGAGTCATTTGATTTTTCCGGGGACAGAATTCGTATTTATGTCGAACCAGAATATAATTATTTAGGAAAATCAAAATGGAAATTCCAAAATCAAAGTGGGTTTGCAGATAAAATTAGTTATACATATCCGATCTATTATAATCGTACAGAAAAAGCTCGAAAAAATCCTAATTCACCTAACAAAATCTTTGGTTTCGCACGTGGAATCGTCTATTTCAATTCAGATCGAGGTTTGCCTGAATACAAAGAAGTAAAACTTTCTTATACGTTTATCTTGCCAGACGGAACGATACAAGAAGCGAACTACGACATCCAAGGCATTTACCAATCCAGAAAGAGTTTAGGGACCGCTGAGAAAGACAAAATAACCGAAGACGTGTTAAGAGATTTAGTAGTCGAAAATATCGGTGATACTAATCCATTAAAGTTGGATCAAAAAAATGAATCACCTATTTCTGTTCGGACCACGGACGATGGTGTTACTTTTTCTTTAGATTCAATTCTATTTGATTTTAATGATTCAAAGTTAAAATCAGAGGCGGAAGTTGCGATTAAAAAGATTTCGGAAATTTTAAAGAAACATCCTAATCGGGAAATTCGAGTTTCAGGACATACGGACAATATAGGTAAAAAAGACTATAATCAAAAATTATCTGAAGACAGGGCTCAGAGCGTTTTACACGAATTAGTGGATGTTCACAAAATGGATGAAGGTAAAATCTCTTTCAAGGGTTACGGAGACACGATACCCGTAGCTCCGAATGATACCGATGAGAATCGCGCAAAAAATCGCCGAGTTGAGATTACACTCGTTTTAGATTAACCTATATTTATATCTAACCCTACTGAATACGGAGCCACCACTGGTTCTGTCAGGCTTTTTCCCTTTTCTACAAGTGTTTCCATTTGTCTTCTGATTTCTACCATAAGGGCCGCGATCCCCTCTTTTTTATTTGAAAGGTAAATACGATGGTATGGTTCGAGAGAAAATGCAGTTCCGATCAATACATGTGCACGTCTAGGTCGATCCTCACTTTTCCCAAAAACATGTCTCTCAAAGCTACAGATCCATTCAAACAATCGTTCGGCGGAAGGATGTTGGACTAGATTTTTAGGTTTCGTAATGAGAAATGTATATGCAGTATCAACTAACTGTTTCGCACGACGGATATTTTGAGGTGAGATTTCCTTCGGCGTAGTGGGAAGTGGAGTTCCACCTTCTAAACTGTCGAGTGCCATAAAAAGTTGTCGGATTTTTTCAATTGCATGGTCAGTGTCTTTAAATTGAACATTCAATATTGAAGCTGCCTGGTTGAGCGCAGTATGCCGAGCTCTACCCAATCTATAATCAAAATCTTTTCCGTCTATGTCAACTTTGGGGACTCCTAATTCAAACTCTGTCTCTTCGAGTAACACCCTACCGATCGTCAAAAATCTTCGAAGCAAAGTTCTTCCACCGGGATAAACTTTTAGTTTTCGTTCAATTCTTTGTAAGGACTCTTCGACGGAACGAAGAATTGATTCTTTTGACCCAGAAATTTTATATTTAACAACTGTTGGTAGAACGAGAAGTTGTGCGGATGGATCTTTTTTCAAAGCATCCTCTAATCCTCCATAGGCGACTTGGGCGACTCCCGGCATAAACGATACTAAGTTATCATTCTCGCCGGACATCATACCTTCTGGATACAAAACTAGTTTTCCTTCAGGTTCGGAAAGAATTTTGCGAGACATTTTGATGGCATCTCGGTCGGCACTTCCAGTGACAATGGAAAAGGCTCCTACTCTTTTGATCACCTCGCCCACCAATCCAAAGCCAAGGTTGAAAATATTTCTGGAAGCCATAAAATGAAATCTAGATCCGATTTCATTTGCAACATAGTAAGCAATGATGGGTTCTACTTCTGTTGGATGATTTGATAAATATAATAATCTTTTATTGCGAAATTCACGTAGATACTTTTGGTCCTCGCGACTGATATCAACACCGTCTAAATTTACGAGCAATTTAGAAAGAATGGGAAAACTTAAATCCAATGTTAGAGCGACTGGTAATTCAAAAGATGGTGGAATGAAGGATGATTTCATAATTGGTGTGTAGATAAGATTTAAAAGGATTCAATCGTTTTCTAGCATTTTTTATTCGTGGATGTAACCCCAAGTCTCGAGAATTTTTTTAACTTCTTTCCCCATCTCCTTCTGTACGTTGGATTCAGTAGTTCCACTAAATGAACCATCATTATAAACCCACGGAATCTCAGAACTTGACCAGCCGATCGGCAATCGATCGGAAAGGATAAATTCGCGAATCTGGTTTGGATTTGCGAATGTTGTTTCAATACCCCACTTTCCCAGACGAAACGGTGTCGGCACTCCATTCCGAATAAAACGAAAACTGCCTTCCATTTCCGGATTCACAGTATGGAACATAAGTTCAACGGGCTCTTTGCCGGTTTCGATTTCAAAGTTCAACGTTTTGGCGGACATGCCCTGCACCTGAAATGGATATGTCGAAGTCCATTGATAAAATGACCCTTGGAGGTTTAGATTTCCTAAATCCCGACATTTTTCCTTCGGACAAGGAGGCAAACGAACTAAAATATGATTTCTTTTTAAAAAGTTACCATTCTTAAAATCGACTCGAGCTCTCTCTAATAAATTATTTCCCTCTGGTAAAACAGCGAGATTTAATTTTTCCTCTGGATCTTTTTTAAGATCATAAAGTTCTTCCTGCATAGAATGTGGTTCACCTATAGAGGTTCGGCTAACTGTAGTAAAACCAGGATATCGTCGAATGTATTTATAATTCTCAGTGCGAACTGATTCCGACATTCGACCTTCAGTATATATCTTTTCTTCCTTTGGGCAATCAGTATCAGAGAGGATACAATCGGAATAATCGACTCCCTGATATAAATCTCGCTTGAACTCTAAGCCGAGCAAACCGAGTACTGTTGGCAAAAGAGAAAGGAGTGAAGATTGACCCTTTATTTGGCTTTTATTTTTAATAAAGTGAGCCGGCAATTTAATGAAGTAAGGAACATTGATTTCTTCATCATAATGGGTTTCGCCATGTCCAAATCTCGTTTTCATAATAAAATGGTAACTATAATCGTGATGTGGGCTAAAAAGTTCACCATGATCCCCGGTAACTATGATTAAGCTGTTGTCGTACAATCCTAGAGCCTTTAATTTTTTAATTACCGTTCCTACTTCCCGATCTGTATAAACCATTTCTCCAATATAACGTTGTACAGGTGATTCATACTTATAAAAAACATCAGCTGGAATCTGTTTTTTGGCATAAACCATATCCTCTGGTGGTGGGGAATAAGAAGCGTGCGGAGTGTTTAAATTCAAATGCAAAAAAAACGGAATCTCTTTTTTCTCCTCTAAAAACTCAAGCGTATGCCTGGTGATTTCCGCGGTGTCGAGTATATCCATTCCTACTTGGTAGGTATTGTGAAATCCTAGATCTATGCCAACCGTAGTGTAATCTAAAAAAAATACATTATTCATTATAGATTTTGTATAGTAGCCACTCTCTCGCAAGACGGACGCTAGGTTATGTCTTTTTTTACCATAGTAAGCTTTCCTTTGGTATGGTTTTGTCGTAAACCAAGAGTTACCGAGTCCAAGATTTGATGAATAATCAGAATGAAAAAAGGACATCATCGAGGGTTTTGTCCAATTGCCATTCGAAAAGGGATTCTCAAACATCACCGAATCTTTAGCCAACAAATCCATATTAGGAGTGATAGGATAGGGAAATCCGTAACAACTAAAAAAGTCTTTTCTTGCTGAGTCCAAAACGATCAAAACAACATTCGGCTTTTTTACATATTTTTTCTGGTATAAGATAGGTTCGGCTATAAATAGAGTATCCTCTTCGCTGATCCAAGTATACTTCAGTTCCCCTTCGACTGCCAAGATTAAATCCAAAGAATTCCATATTTCTGATGTTGAATTTGAAATAGATTTTTCAAATAAAACTTTTCCTTTTGATTCGATGATCAATTTCCCATTTGATGTTCGTTTGTTTGGATATTTATTTAAAAATCCATACTGGCTACTAAAATGATAGTCGCCAGAGTTTATTTGAAAGGTATAGCTAGAGTTTGGTGGGAAATAGATGGCATCCAGCGAATGATTTATAAATAAATTTTTATCCGTATTAAAAGTAATTTGGGTATTCTCCCATTTCCTAGAAATCGGAAGTTCACTAAGTCTTCCAGGATTTTTTTTCCAATGATAGGGAATGGGATCTGCCGATTCGCTTACTCCTGTTACTAGGGTCGTTTTTTTTTTTAATTCTTGGGTAAGATCATAACTGATTCCATTGAATTGTTTTTTTTCGCTGCATCCAAATAAAATTAACCCGCAAAAAATAATTATGGCATTAAAAAGAAAACTTTTAGAAAAAAGGGACATCAAATACAAACTAAAAATGGAATAGATTACTGGCAAGTGCCATCATACTCTACTGCACCTGCGCTGATACCTGTTGAAGTTCCTGGACGCGAATAGCCTAAACTATCTAATGTCGGTGCACCAAGCACATTCAATATACGTGTCGCAGAGCAGGGCGAATTTAAATTATAGGTTCGAAATCTCATATTAAAGGCAGTAATTGAGACCGATTGGAGAGGATTTACATAGACATTCAGTCCAGATGGCGTCGAAATACTATTCACCGAACAAACATTATCACTAACTACTCCGCCCGCACAAATACTATCAGCCGCTGTTACAGGATACTTGACAAGCGTAGGGCACCCATAAAAAACATTACCTCTTAAATTGGTTAAGTTATTTGATTCGGTGGTTCCGTCATGCACCAAACAAATACGCGAAGTGGCTCCCGATTCTGTATAAAGAATATTATTTTGTACATTGGCGTTTTGGGAACTTACCGCTTGGAAACGTAAGGGAGTAGATGAATCCTCTGCAACACCAGAATAAATCGTATTATACACGATTGCCGTTGCGATAAAATTCTGATTGATTACCATGCCGTAAGATTCACAAGTGTTAGCTGAATTTGACAAAATACATGTACCACCATCGATCATGTTGTTAGCTATATTGACGGGAGCATTCAAAACAGAAGAGAAAAAGGCACCATAGGTAAAGGAATTGCTCGTGCCAGAATTATTACTCGTTCCTGCCGAAATATGATTCCCGATAATATTTGAGTTTGCCGACGGGCCCAAAATGTTTAATCCATAGGAGGCAGATAAGGAGCTACCTGTCGCAGTTGCGTTTCCTCCATAAACGCGATTGCCATTTATGTTCACAAGCCCACCAGCGGAATAAATTCCGATCGTAGATGCAATATTCGAAGTACTTACACTCCCTGCGTGAATGGAATTTGAGTAAACATTCCCCCCAAAGTTAACACGTATACCATATGAGGTGCTACCAGCATTGCCTCCGTAAATCGTGTTTCCAATTTTTGCTGTGTTGTCGCCCATCGATAACGATGCTATCGTTACATTGAAAACGACACCAGCAGTCGTGTCTGCCGCTCCTCCGTTGAAGGAGTTTCCTGAAACAGTTCCTCCAACACTTGAGCTATTTAAATAAATGCCATAACTTTCGCTACTACCTGGTAGAGGTGAAATTGTTCCACCAGAGATGGTATTAAATTTTAAAAGAGTCAGTTCAGGTGAATTGGCAGTGCTTAGGAAAAATCCGTAGGATTTACATGACAATGAACTACAAGTTCCACCAGTAACCGAATTTACTTGAATGAATGGATATAATCCAGCGGTTGTACTGTGAAAGAATATACCGGCCGTCTGACAGGAAACAGGCGTACAACTTCCGCCAGTAATGATATTATTTACAACCGCGCCCATCGTATTGTCGTTTATGTTTGATCCACCAAAATTAGTCATAAACAGACCAGCGGAATTGTTCGCCGTTCCACCTTGCAACGTATTGTTGGAGAGTATTACTCTGCCTGATGTCATTGCAACTGCCACAGTGTCATTGGGACTACTAGGTGCAATGATACGAAATCCATCCACAACGGTAGCATTTGTAACGGCAGGATCAATGAGGAGAGTCCTACACGGATTGAGACCAGAAAATAGGGCTCCGCCACAATCCGAAGGTGCTGATTTTTGGATGATGGTTAATTTCGCAGAAGTGTTTCTTGACGAGAAACTTGTTCCTGCCGTATAACCCCCGTAAAGAGAAATATTATTTAATACCGTAATGAAGGTAGTAGTTTCGTAAGTTCCATCTTCAACTAAAATCACACAAGGAGGGGTTCCGCAAGGACTCAAGGCTGTGATGGCATAAGGAATCGTTTGGTATGGCAAGGCAATTGTACCTGGGTTCGCATTACTTCCGCTATTGATGCTGACGTAACGAGTGACAGAAGGTATCATATAGCGAAAGGTAAATGATCCAGCTGCAAGTGCATTTCCGGCAGCACTTGTGCAAGTAAATACTTGAGAAACCGATGCAGAGTTCCAAACAGTACTAGTGCTTAAAGTAAGTGTGTCATCCGTGATGTTAGTCGTAGATACGGAAAAAGAAGTGGTACCTCCCGTTGTTAAATTTCCTGTTCCGAAAACGCAACTGGAGTTCGTAACGGCGGCAGAAAATCGAAACGAGATCGCTTGGTTGTTCGCTATGACTGAAAGATTTGCAGGTGTTTGTGCGAGTAAACTGAAGCAGTTTACGGCGACTGTTGCATCTGTACCACCAATGGTTCCCGTGCTTCCAGTAATGAGACAGGAGTGAGAGGAAGGCGAGGAGCTTACTGTTACGGAATAATTACTTCCAATGGAAACATCAGTTCCGAACACATAACTTCCATTTGATGAAATTGTCAAGGAATCCGAGAGGTTATTTGCCAATACTAAAGAACCAGAAGCAATTCCTGTCACATTCACGCGTACGGCACGGCCAGTAGTCGTACACGAAATACTAATATTTGATATATTAGCCGCCGAAGCGAAAGTTCCCGCACTATTTGTGATCGCACAGTTCTGAGTTGGATGAATAGGCACTGAGGAAACAGAAACTGAATAGGCAGAACCTACAGGATACGTATTGGTAAAAGCGAAACTTCCGTTTGCCGAGATAGACACTGTATCGGTTCCATTATTAGAAAGTACCAATCCAGAACCTAACAAACCCGTAATTGTTCCACCTAATGTATATGAGGCGACTCCACAATTAACATTGATAGATCGGACATCCCCTGATACCAAATTGCCATTTCCACCCGAGACGGTACATGTTTGGGTGGGATTGGTAGGCTGTGTTTTGACGGTCACGGAATACGAAGATCCTGGTGATAAAGAAGTTAAAAAATTTACTTCGCCACTGGCAGCAACACTTAAATCTTCTGAATTATTTAAAGATAGGACAAGGCCACTTCCTTGGAGGGCATTCACGGTAACAAAAATTCTTCCAGAGGTTCGAGATGCTTGTGATCTGATAAAACTAGCAAGTTCTAAGAGACTACGTTCTACTGGTGGTAGACACCCTCCAAAAAACAACATAGGCAAAATCAAAAAATATGGTAGATATCTGTTTTTGATAAATGACATAATCACTCAAAGAAATTGTTCCTTATTGAATACAACAATCCAAACACTCAAAATTGTCGAGTGATTCCGCACTCTTTTTGAATCTGCAGAAATTCGAATGAAAAGTTGTTTCTTTTTCCCTTTCCATTGCCCATTTTAGCATTCTATGAGCATTTGGCCTAATTCCTTTACCAGAGAAGAATCTACATTTGAGAATAAAGACGGTGGTAAAATTTACTATCAAGTTTACCGTCCTATGGCAGAAGCCAAAAGGGTTTTGGTTGTTCATCATGGTTTCGGCGAACATGGCGGTCGTTATTCGAACTTAATCGATGCATTAGCTAACAAGAAATATGTCATTTATCTTTTAGACGCTCGAGGTCATGGACGATCTGACGGACGGCGAGGCGTAGTTGGACATGTATCTGATTTTTTTGCTGATTTAAAACAAATGATTTCCATCGCAAAAAACAAAGAGGGGGTAAAAAAAGTAACCTTAATGGGCCATTCTATGGGCGCGGTCATTTCCTTTCTTTTTACGGGTACAGACAACAACCAAGAAGAGTTAGACGGACTCATCACAAGTGGCCTGGCTATAAAAGTACAAACTGACTTTGTGATGGAAATCAAAAAAGGTATTGGTGGATTTCTTGCAAATGTTTTGCCTACTCTTACAATTCCTGCAGGACTAGATGTAAATCTGCTTTCACATGATAAAAACGTCGTCGATGCATATGTAAACGACCCTCTCGTCCACGGAAATATTTCATCTTACTTAGGGGATTTTTTACTCAACTGTTTCGAGTTAGCTTTAAACACTGCTTCCAATATCACATTACCTGTATTTATGTTTCACGGAAAAGAAGACAAAATCGCTTTGCCGACTGGAACCATTGAAGCATTTGAAAGAGTAGCAGCAAAAGACAAAACTTTGAGATTATTTGACGGATTATATCATGAAACCATGAACGAACTTCCTAAAGACAGAGGACTCGTCTTAAAGGAATTAGTGGCATGGATAGACAAACATTAAGGAGAATATAGCGAATGGCGATTAGCAAAGATATAGTTGGAAAAAAACTAGATCGTTTTGAATTTACGGTTGAACGCGGCAAAATTAAGGAATTTTGTTTGGCGATTCATGAAAAAAGCCCGATTTACTTTGACCTGGAGGAAGCGAAAAAGGCTGGTTATACGGATATCCCCGCACCACCTACTTTCCCTACAGTCATCATGTTTTGGGGTTACCCGAAAATTTGGAATGATATGGCAGAACTAGGGATAGACCTGTCAAAAATTCTTCACTTAAAGGAAGAATATACTTATCATAAAGTTTTGTATCCGGGTAAAGTTTCTGCACAATCTGAAATTTCGGACGTAAAAGTAGGAAGAGCGGAAATCGTAACTTTCAAAACGACTATATTTGACGCGGCAAACGATCCCATCCTCTCTGCGGAGATGGCGATTTTTATTCGTAAGGATTAAAAGGAGTTAAATAACAATGGCTAAAATTAATTTTGATCAAGTAGAAGTGGGGCAATCTTTAACTCCTTTAGAAATAGAGCCGATTACACATGCGCATTTAGTACGTTATGCGGGAGCTTCGGGAGATTTTAATCCGATCCACAATGATCCAGACTTTGCACGCAAAGCGGGTCTAGAAGGTACGATTTCTCATGGTATGTATGTTATGGCACAAGTCGGAAGATTATGTACTTCTTGGGCTGAACAGAAAGATATCGCATATTTCGGAGTGACTTTCAAGGCAATGACAAAACTGGGAGAAAAACTCACTGTAGTTGGAACCGTTAAGAAAAAATTTGAAAAAGATGGTAAAAAGACAGTAACAGTTCTCGTCGAAGCAAAAAACGATGCGGGCGAGGTGAAAGCGGGTGGCGACTTAGTCGTTAACGCAGTATAATCAAAAATGCACGTTAGGTGGATGTGTTCAACCGAATCGTCCACCTAAGTTTCTTATATCAATTTAGCACTGGCAGATTTTTGATCCGATTCCATGGTGACATGGAAAATGAAGTATTTTCCCAATAGCAGATTTTCTTACGTATTTTCACTAATCATTCTTTTCTCATTTGTTCTCTGTAGACCGCTTTCATTGGAAAATGATTGTGAGTTCGGCTCAAAAAACTTTCTAAGAAATACAATCCTCGTTCAAATTTTTCAACTACAGAGTGCTGGCTGTTATCCGGGATTCATTCAAAACCCAGTGCCAAAAAATCGAGTAACACCTTGGGGCTTTTTCGGAATTAACACTTCGAATGGACTAGTCCGAGATATTAAGATTCTTGACACAAAAGCATATGTTGCGGGGTTATTTGATTATATAGGACCAAACACTGGTTCACTAGTGATGCTGAATCAACAAGATCAGACCCTTCTTCCAGAATCTTCCTGCCCTTATTTCGAGATTGATGGTTTGGTTAATGAGATGATCTCAGATGGAAATGGAAACGTGATCATTTCTGGTAATTTTAATCATATCCAGGGTATCAAACGACGAGCGATTGCGAAGATTAAATCAGATTGTACTCTAGATGAATCTTTCAATCTCAATCTTGCTGATACAAGCGCTGAGATAAGATCCTTATTTCTATTTAACGGAAAGTTATATATAGCGGGTCTTTTTTCGGGAAGATTTTCAACTACAAGCAGTGTCATAAGAAACTATGTTGCTGTTGTAAGTCCTGACACGGGGTTACTGGATCTAAGTTTTGATGCAAATCTCACCGCATCAGAAGTCAATGTAATCAAGTCCGATGGCACGTATCTCTATTTAGGTGGAAGCATCTCACAAGTAGGCGCTACAAGTGTCGTAAATTTAGCAAGAGTTAATCTATTTACAGGTGCATTTGATACTTTTCTTGGCGAACCTGATGGCACCGTAACAGCAATGATCATCGAAGGCTCGAATATATATGTGGGAGGAAACTTTTCGACAATCGATGGAAACACTTCCAATTACTTAGCTAAGATTACAAATACGGGGACATTTATATGGGGAAATGCATCAATCGATAGCACCGTACGATCCTTGATTTTAACAAATCAAAAACTATACGTCGGAGGAAGTTTTTCGGCACCTCGTTCGGGAATGATAACTCTTGACCCTACTACTGGTGGTGACTTGAACAAAGATTTTAAAATAAGCGTAGGTAATGTAAATTGTATCCGGAAACTAAATGATAAATTATTTATATTTGGATCATTTACATCGATATTGGATACACAGATTCAGTATATTGCTTCGATCGACCCTTCAAACGATTCTATTCAGCCTTGGAATGCACAAATAGGAGGGCCAAATGAATCTGAACGTGGAGATATCTTTCGTTTCTCAAATGGAAATTATCTTGTCGGGGGCTCTTTCCCAACTTTACAAGGTAAGCTGAGAAACTTTTTAGCAGAAATTGATTTGATTTCAGGAAAACCGACAGATTGGAACCCTAGTTTTGTTTATCCAGGTGGCGGTGTTGAAGCAATAGAAGCGATACATATATACCAAAACCGACTTTATATCGGAGGCTCATTTTCATCTGTGAATTCTATTGCTAGAACAAGATTTGCTTCCTTTGATTTAACCTCTTCTCCTACACCAACACTGACAAATTTAAATATATCAATTTCAGGATACACTCAAAATGTATTTAGCATTTCCGACATTGATGGTAAAATCATAGTAACTGGCGGATTTTCAAATGTGAGTGGAACAAACATCAACCACGTCTTTTTGTTAGACCCACGTACAGATACCACTTCATTTAACTTTAATCCTAACACAAATTTTGGAGTCAAAAATTACCTCAAATTAACGAACGGTAAAACTATTATAGCAGGTGATTTTACACAAATAAATGGATCGACAGCTATCAATCGGTTTGCGTCTGTTAACGCCTCCACTGGCAGTTTATTGCAATCACCATCAGGGACTTCGATTGGGTTGATAAATCGACTGCTTGAGTCAAGTGATAAACTTTTCGTTGGTTTTTATGATGTGAACGCGCCTTCGAGTACTGGTTGCTGTTTAGGTATTTATGACACGATAAACTTTACTCCGATTTCGCATAACTTGTCGATTTCGCCAGCTTCTGGTTCTGAAATCAATGACCTTTACAGTCAGGGAGGAGAATTATTTTTAATGGGTAGTTTTAACAACGTACAGTCCGCAGCACGAAACAATTTTGCATCTGTAACATTAGATACTCTTCAACTAACAGAATATAATCCAAACTTTAGCGCGAAGATATTAAGAATGGCTGAATCCCCTTCACATTATTATTTTGTGGGCAGATTTCAGACCGTTACCGGCAGAAAACGAAACTATTTAGCCAGGGTTCGAAAAAGTGACAAATCGCTTCTGGAATAGACTTTCTATTTGAAAAGCCTTGCTTTTATTACATAATCTGATTTTCTTTAAAGCAAGGAAGTTCCTTTATGAAAATCAATTTGTTTTTGATTCTTTTTGTTCCTTTCCTGTTTGCGTGTACTACCACTTCTAAGATAGCAACCAATCCGAGTGGTATTGAAACGTTTCAAGAGGGAAAATCCAAAGGCGTTACTCCTCTAAATTTAGAATTAAATAACTTCATAGGAGAAAAACACGTCCTTATCTTTAAGAGAGATGGTGTCATTTTAAAAAGAGTCGAACTCGAAAGAAAAGTCAATTGGCTAACGATTGTTTTGTCTCCTTTGGCTCTCGGACTGCCTCTGCTTTGGGTCTCGAGTTCTTACGATGAATATACTTTTGACCTTCAAATTTTAACTTGGTCTGATCAATTCGAGGCCAAAAACTTCGAAGCGGCCGATAAAAAGTGTAATTCGATTGGATATAGACTTCCCACGGATTTAGAAATGAAATTTGCTTATGAAAGCGGACTCACTAAAAAATGGGGCACTCCATCCAATTTATTTTGGACATCTACTCGGATTGCGGACGGAGTTTATCACAAGTTAGACTCTGCCTTGGCTTCAAATCAATTTGCGCATGAACTTTATTATACATTCAACTCGGAAAACGGAGTATTTGGAAAAAGTAGCCCGAATAATCTTTATTTGATCAGGTGTGTAAAATGACCTATTATGCCGTCATTGTATCCATCCCTATTGCGGTTATCTCTGCGTTTTTAATCCACTGGTTTACCATCCGGGTTATACCGACTTCTAAAACGAGACTCGAGATTTCACGAGGAGTGTATCTGGGTTTTTCTTTCCAATTATTGATTTTTGCGATGCTTTTGTTTTTTCTCGGACGTTCTGTTTTTTTAGCTCCCGTATTTGCCGTTATTTTTTCTTTTGTGGGAGATTGGTTTAACTTACAATTTCCCATTGCACAAAAAAACAATGGTGAGCCCATCATTGGTGGAATCGCTGGATTTATGATGACTCAGTTTTTTTATATTTCTGGAGTTTTTCAATTGATACCGATCTCATCGATATATACAGGAGTTGTCTCTTATTTTGTGACTACAGCCTTACTGATATTACCTGGAGTTATATTTTATTTTCGCGTTTATAACCCCAAACGTCCTAAACCGATCATGATCTTTGCATTTGTCTATGGTCTAATCTTATGTTTTTTTGTTTCGATAACAGTAAATGCCTTCATTGAATTTGGAGGCTATTGGATTTTACTCATGTTAGGTGGTATTTTCTTTTTAGTATCAGATGCTTTTATGGGAGAAACAACGATCCATGGCGAAAGGCATCCGACATGGGAATACCAAATTCCATGGCTCACTTACTTGATTGCTCAGAGTTTTCTTTTGGTCGGCTTTTTTTTGTTGTCCCACACCTTGCACTAAATCGAAATTAAGCGAAGGGTTAGTCCTCTTCACACAAAGTTTCGATCCTATGGTATAGAAATGAGAGCCCTGCTTCAAGATTGTCTTCTAACGCTTTATCTCGAATTGATTTAGATTGATACTTAATCGTGTTCTTTAATTTAGTTTGGCCATATTTTTCTTCCAACGTTAAAGTAGTCAATGTTTCCGAGCTAGGAGAAAAACCATCGACTAACTCTGTGTATATTAATTTCTCAGGTACCTTCACTTCTTTATATACACCTGTAACACCCATTCGAACACCTTCTTCATTTTGCCAAACAAAGTGAAACTTCCCCCTAACTCGAAGATCTACCTTGCACTCTTTAAAAGTCCAATCTTCTGGGCCAACCATCCAAAGTTTCAATAGATCTGGTCTCGTAAAACATTCAAAGACTTTCTGTCTCGAAACCTCAAAGGTGCAGGCAATCTGTATTTCGAGATCATTTATTTTTAATAATTCAATTGGTTTCATCGCGCTAATAATTTAAATCTGACAATGCAGAGATCAATGATTATATTTTCCTTTCGCGTTCTAATGAGAATAAAAAAGTTTGTCATTTTTTTAATTCTAAGATTCGATTATATATCAGGAATCTAGATACTATGAAAAGAATTCCCTTTTTCGTTGCACTACCAACTCTAATTTTACTCTCCTTTATTTCATTACTGAATGCAGTAGCTTTGAAAGATAAAACTGGAAATTTAAGTTTTGAATTCCTCGACCTAAAGATTCCGCAATCTTACGAGCAAGTTGCCTCCAAAAAATTTCCATCCAATATAGATATCGAATTGGATTTTTCCGGGTTTCGAGAGGGTAGTACATTAGGTCCTGATGGCGGAGAAGTCTATCGTTGGAAAGAGGGCATCTACAAATGGAATTTTAAGGATGGTGGAGAGCTGACTTATTGGAGTCCATCTAACTGGCTGTTGACGAAGAATCAATCTCAGTTTCATGTTTATTCAGACAACGGGCAGAATTTACCAAAAAACTTCAGATTTGTTTTTCCGAATGAATCTATCTTGAGCCAATTCTATCAGAAGGCATTCCAGGTAAATTTTTACTTCGTGGAAGATTTTAAAAATTTACTATTCTATCAATTATTTCCCGACAAACTCTTTGCCAGTAGATTCAAGATAAAAAAACGATTTCATTTTCATTTTGAACCAGAACATGAGGCATGGATCGATGCTTTTGTTGAAGGAGAGGCTTACGACAGATTTGAAAGTTATATTAAAGAAATTGGGTATAGTTCTTCCAAACAAATTCCCGTAATATTTTTCAAAAAAGAAAAACAATTTCGGGATTATATTAATATACCAAATGCTGATTGTGCCGGAGGAAGAGGCGGAATCTTCGGGCTTAGCTTTTGTAATGTAAATCCGGTTCTCGGATATATTGGATCGGACGAAGATGAAATCAAAAAATCTCGAGCAATTCATCACACTCACATGCTTTATCATGAATGGGGACATCACCTTCAACAAGTGGAATGTGCAATTGTCAGAAAAAACCAACAGTATCCAACACAATCCTTTTCGGCTTGGTTCAATGAGGGAATGGCTGAATATTTGGGATATATTGGCAGTAGTAAAAAAAGAGGAAATGATCACATTCAATTTTTTGAAAAATATGTTCTCACGGGCAAACAACCTAATCTTACAAAAGAGGATCCGTATCTTCTTGGAGGTCAACTCTTTCGATTTATAGCACAATCTTACGGAGATAAAGCGATTTTAAAACTTTGGTCAGACTCTTGTAAGGGTATAAAAGAAGAAGTGCTAATCAAAAATCTCACAAGCTTATCTCCTCAAGAATTTTTAAATGCTTACATCAAATACCTCTCTCAGTATAAAGATGAACCCAAGACCACAAGCTACATGAGATTAGTTTTAGAAGATTGGGCGAAGGATATTTTAGTGCTCAATTTCATACATCGAGATCCACGTCTTCCTGATTTAACAGACAAAAATATGAAGCCTAACTTAAAATATGCGTTTCAATTAGATGTAGATTCTATTCGAGGAAAACTGGAAGGACAATTTACAAATCCAAGACAGGAACAAATTTACTTGTTTAAAGATGGAACGTATACGATTAAGGGACCAGATTACAATGCAACTGTTTATCAGAATGAAACCATCGTTTACCAATCACAAGGACACCAGATCACTGAATGGGCAAATGGAAGTATCAGTTGGAAAGACTCAAACGGAAAGACATATTCTTTTTAAACGAATCGTTTTTTTCTAATAACGATGAAAGAAAATAAAGTTGTCTTCATATTTCCATTCCAGCATTTTTAAATTTAGTCATTATCAAGATAAAATGCGCTCGTTTTATAGATTTTTAGTTTTTTTTATATCTTTGGTTAGCGTTAACGTATGTAAGCTGAATTTAACACAACCCTATGACACACGCACGGCCGACTTCTACGAAACACAGTTCATCGTATGTATCGTCCAACAATTTAAGAACTGTGCCATCTTAAATTTGGAGTCCCCTCCTTCGTCTCTGAGATATGAAACTAATTCCTTTGTGTTCACAAAGTATCTAGCGATTTCGCCAGTTTCACCAACTGTTACTGGAAATTCCATTACGTATAGCGTGAGCCCTGCCCTTCCCTCAGGGTTGACGATCGATAGCACAACGGGAAAGTTGTCCGGAACACCATTAGAATCCGCGAGTCTCAAGACTTATACTGTAACCGCATCAAATAGCGGTGGTAGTAAAAGTTTTCAGATTTCAATTACGATTAATTTCGATCCACTACTGGTTCCTGGTTTACGATTTTGGGTAAAAGCAGAGGGACTACCATTGACCAATGGAGCATCCGTTACTAGTTGGACTGATTTAAGTAACAGCGGAAATACAGTCATTCCAGGTACAGCCCCTACATACTATTCAAGTATAAATACAATCAACGGAAAGCCTGTGGTTCGATTCCTATATGGTTCTGGTCATAACCTAAATAAAACTTCCCCATTGGAAGTCAGTGTATCTGATTCGGGCAGTATATTTTTTGTCGCTAGATATGTGTTAGCCGTGAACAGCAATGTGATGACAATCGGAACGATAGGGGCTGGGGCAAGGGAAGTACAGATCACGAGTTCTGGAATTATCGCACTAAACAAATCAGGGGTGACTACAGTGGCAAGCTATAGTGCAGGTTGGGCGACTGGGACCGTACACCAAGTTTCTATTTTACAAAATGCGGCAACGAACATCCTTTTGAAGTACGACGGAGTTCAAGTTGTGAATACAACACCTGGTGCTTCTGGATACAGTGCAGGTACCCTTGGTCTTGGTACAAACGGAGCAGAGATTGATCTAGCAGAACTCTTTTTTATCAATACGAGAGTCTCGAACTCTGATGTAACAGACTTTGAATGTTATTTGGGAAGGCGTTATGCGACCATCTCCTGTCCATAACAATTTATATCTGTTAGGGCGACATTTTTCGGCCGTGTTTCAGTAGATGTTCTAGGAATGCCATTGGTGCCATCAGTAATTGGCGCTGCCGCCCGACCCCCACTGGGATCATTTCCGGCAGCTCCAGTTCCAACATTACCGCGACCTCGAATGAAGTAGCCTCGTAAATCTGGTGTTCCGTTCGTTCCATCAGCAGATGCGCTTAAAGTGTCCCCAGGATTGAAGATTTTCCTAGCGGCTGCGGCGGCAAAAAGGCTTGTCGTCATCGGGCCAGTTGCAAGGCCTCCGCCACGCAGAAATCCATTTTTTTAGTTTGTAGTTAATTCAATTTTAATCATACAAATTATCTCTTATCTACTTTCGTATAAAAATTGCCACATAATACGAAAAAGATTAGACCATGTCTAGAAAATAAATCCTTTTTTGAGATAATACAAATTGGCGTTAACGTTTAAATTTGAATAAATTGAAATGCGAAGATAATTTGATTGTCTCAGGATCAAAAAATGCATTTACGAACAACTCATTCTCCCAAAGCATAGACTCATATCTCTCGAGGTAAGTATGCCAGAATTCTTTTACTCCGATCCATTCCCACTTGGTGAAGACACCACTCCGTATAAACTTCTTACGAAGGATTTTGTCAGCACAGTTATGTTAGGCGATAAAGAAATTCTCAAAGTAGATCCTGCGGGACTTACCTTATTGGCAGAAAAAGCGATGGAGGACATATCTTTTTATTTGCGACCGGGACACCTTCAAAAAGTAAGAAAAATTTTGGATGATCCAGAAGCAACTGAAAATGATCGATTTGTCGCCATGGCACTTTTAAAAAATGCTGTGATCGCATCCGACAAACAATTGCCTTCTTGCCAAGATACGGGGACTGGAATCGTTGTAGCAAAAAAAGGTGAATATGTCATCACGGGTGCCAACGATGCGGAAGCTCTCTCTCGAGGAATATATAATACATATGTGGAGCGTAATCTCCGCTATTCGCAAGTAGTCCCGCTTAGTATGTATGAGGAGGTTAATTCTGGATCAAATCTTCCGGCACAGGTAGACATTTATTCTACACCCGGAGATAAATATAGTTTTCTGTTTCTTGCAAAAGGAGGTGGATCTGCAAATAAAACATACCTCTACCAAGAAACCAAAGCATTGTTAAATCCATCGTCTTTGGAAAAATTTATTTCAGAGAAGGTTGCAGGTCTTGGAACTTCGGCTTGCCCACCATACCATATAGCGGTTGTAATTGGTGGAACATCAGCCGAAATGAATTTAAAAACTGTGAAACTTGCATCCACAGGATATTTGGATCATTTGCCGACCAAAGGGAATAAACTAGGTGTTGCCTTTCGTGATTTGGAATTGGAAGAAAAAATGCTCAAAGCGGCACAAAAATCAGGTATAGGTGCACAATTTGGTGGAAAGTATTTAGCTCATGATTTTCGAATCATCAGGCTTCCTAGACATGGGGCCTCCTGTCCAGTCGGTTTAGGACTTAGTTGTAGTGCGGATCGAAATCTCAAAGCAAAGATTACAAAAGACGGTATTTTTATAGAAGAGTTAGAATACGATCCCGCAAAATACTTACCGACAATCGATGAAACGGATACAAAGAGTGAGGCCGTACATATCGACTTAAATCAACCAATGCAGGACATTCTCAAAATATTAACAAAATATCCTGTCAAAACGCGAGTTATGTTATCTGGCAGACTCGTTGTTGCCAGAGATAGTGCCCATGCTAAACTAAAAGAAAAAATGGATAAAGGAGAGCCACTTCCAGATTATTTTAAAAATCATGCCATCTATTATGCGGGACCAGCAAAAACACCTGAAGGGATGCCTTCTGGATCATTTGGTCCAACAACTGCAGGTAGGATGGATAGTTATGTACCTATTTTCCAAGCAAAGGGTTACTCCATGATCTCGCTCGCCAAAGGGAATCGATCAAAAATTGTAACTGACAGCTGCAAGGCGAACGGTGGTTTTTATTTGGGATCGATTGGTGGTCCTGCCGCACTTCTCGCCAAAGAAAACATAAAAAAAGTTGAGGTTTTGGATTATCCAGAATTAGGTATGGAAGCAATTTGGGCCATCGAAGTAGAAAACTTTCCTGCGTTCATAGTTGTAGACGACAAAGGAAATGATTTCTTCCAAATGTTAGCCCACTGAGAAAACAAATCAAATTTTAGAAATCTCTCGGTTCGAGAGTAATGTTAAATCATGTTTTCTTCTATTAATTCGGCGAGCGTGAAATAGTTTTACTTTGAACCCTCCGTAAGGATTATACTTTGTAAGAAATCGCTTAGTGTTTTTGCGGCGACACGATTTCCTTTCTCGTTCCAGTGGATGTCAAAAGCCCAAGTCAATTTATCATTAGCATGTTTTCTGAATGATTCCGTCATGGACAGAAATGGAATGCGATTTTTTTTACAATAATCTGCAAGTTTTATTTCGAGTGCACTAGTCTCAGTAAGCCATCTCTCTTTCACATGATATCCCAATTTTGCATAAATCTTCTGTTTGTTTTTGTCATACTGTAATTCACTTGGTATGTAATTTACGATTAGTTTTATTTTCTGATCAGATAAAGTTTTTCGAAACTTTTCCAACGAATCAATTAATACCGTGACATTCTCATCTACCTCATAATTTAATTCGATGCTATTATTATAATAATTTGGTTCATACAATCCTAAGAGAGCATGATTTGTACTAAGTCTTCCCAAAGCTAATTCACGTATGAGCTCTTCTCCGAGATTTTCTTTCCAGATTTCAAACTGCTCTGGTTTTAATCCTATTGATTGCCCTAGAAACTGAGTGGAAGAAAGGAATGTGGATACGGCTAAGTTTACGTCATTTTGGCTAGGCAGTTTATGAATATATTTTAGTTTGTTTTTTTTATCGTATTTTTCTGTTAACCTTCGAGTTGACTCACTATCCGTTTGGACTTTGCTTAAATATCTAGCCCGATAAAATTTAAGAACACTCCTTACAGAGTTCGGAAAAATAATATATAATATTTTAAGCCACTTTTTCCTCTCTATAAATTGTTCCCATGATTTTTTTTCGATTATGCCTTCTCCTGATTCATAAACATCATTTGTATAAACGTTTAGTATGACGAAATCTGCTTTTACATTTTCAGATAAATCTTGATAAAGCCTATAAGCTTGTTTAGGGCAAGTTCCCAAAATACCTGCATTCACTACCTCAAAATCAAACTTATTTTTGTTTAGTTCATCGGAAACTAATCTAACCATAGTGTCCTCTGCCTCAACGCCAACTCCGTATATAAAAGAATCTCCCAAAAACAGAATTCTCGGTTTTAGTTTTTCCGCTATTTCTTTGTTTCGTATTCCAAGGGAGTTCGTTTCGACGAGATAAACAAATTCAGATGTTGAGGAAATAAATTCGGAACTCGGAGGATATTTGATGAGAACCTCTTCTCCTGATACTTTTAGAAGCAAAAATAGATAATCTGCGAATCGGAAAATTCCAAATACAGAAATGACTAGAATCGTATAAAAAATAGCTTTCTTCTTCATCTTTTTCTATCTTCTCTTACCAGAAAAACATCTACCCATCAATATTTTTATTAATAAAAAGTTTCAATAAAAATGGGTGGTTCTTTCACTCATTCAATGCTTTTTTGCAAACTTCCGAGAGAAGTGCTTCATGTTTGAAAAGACATTTTAAAATTCTGCCGCCGCCTGGGATCACCCAGCGGCAATGTTCACTGACGTCTGCTTTACAAGCTCCACTTCCCATTTTTTTCATCTGATCGGTGTAAGTTTTTAGCTCAAGTTGACATGTATCTGTTAGATGATCTGAATTTTCGAGCAAACATTGGGCGATCTTTGCTTTTTTCTTCGGAATCTCCTCACAGTATGTTTTTTGGTCTTTCTCACAATTTTTTAAAAATATAGTTTCGGTGGCTACACTTGGCGAAATCAATATGAATTGGAAAAGGAAACAGATGGAGGCTTTTTTCATTTGTGAATCTTGACAAATACCTTCTGATTTGTTACGCTTGAAAATGAGGGAAAAGAATTATGGTTCAACTAATAAAAAGTATAACATTAAAATTCAAAAAATTTCCAATCGTATTTTCATTACTCATCCTTTTTTTATTTTCTCTTATCTTCGTAACTTGTAAAAAAGAAGAGAAAGAGAATCGAAACGGACTATTTCTGTTGTTTCTACTAAGTAGAAACACGAGCACCCAATCCACTGGTTTTTTTATTACAATTCCTGATGGTGTTGCGAAGTAGGAAGGCCATATGAGAAAAATATCATTATTCGCTCTGCTTATTTTCTTCGGCCTTTCCTTTGATTTTGCCTGGAAGGAGACTACACCAAAATACTCGTTAACTTCTGGAAAAGACATCTTTATCGATTTAAAAATTGGAAGTGTTGCGCCAGTATTTTCTGCTAGTTCGAATTGGGAAGGTGTAAGAGACATCGCCAAATTCACAAAAGATATTGTAAAGGGAATCGATTCCATTTTATTCAATTTAGCCAGCTCAAACGTGTTAAACCAAACGAGTACGGTGACCGCTGTGAATGGAAACTATACCTTTCGCTATACACCTAATTTTAATTCATCTGTTACAAGTTCAGCTCTCGGTGCTAAAACATATAAATCGAGTTTTGAAATTTGGTCTGGCTCTGGATCAACTGCGACTAAAGCGATGGAACTTTATTTCGATAGTGCGACCGATAAGTCGACGGGCAATGGTGTCTTAGCGATTTGGCAACCAAACAGGTTTGATTCGACACTTAACAGCGCTAGTCGCCAGATTGAATGTACGATGGTCGGTGGAGCTTCAAATGGTACTATGGTGTGCTCTTGGAATGGGCCGATTGAATCAACTGGCATCATACAAGCAGCGAGAATCAAAGTAAGTGCCAATTCGACAGCTGGAACCATCAGCTACAAAGGAGTCGCATCCCTAGTGAACACAACAAACTGCAGTGGTGGAAATCCAGATTATTATGTGATCGCATTTATCACTAAGAATACATCTCCCTTCTATTCTACTGCAAAGTGGGGTTTCAATGACAATTCACTAGCGGCTACTAGATGTACTGAGGCAAACTCTACAAACAATGCCTATTTTAATACCAGCAGCAATCCAAACGCAACAGACTCTACAAAATATTTTGTGGCCGATGGAATCACTTCTGATACCAACTCATTTAACACGGGTGGTACTCTGTATCCGAGTATAGCTTCGGTGGATGCTCTCTTTGCAGAAATTTCAAGTGGCACGGATACAGATCTGACAATTGCGAAGATTACCTCTATGCTGATCGCATTTAGAAGTACGGTCGCCCCATAGAAAGAAAATTTGATCAGATGAATCTCCGAAAAGTAAGGTTGATCCTCGGATGGATCACCTTCTTCATTTTTGGAACAGAATGTTGCCATTTAGATTGTGTTTCTCCTTTCATAAGAAGAAGGCTCCCTTCTTCTAAAAACAAAGAGATAGTTTCTTTCGTTTTTTTGTGTCGGAGGTAAAATTTTCTTTCTGCACCTAAACTCAGGGATGCAATAATTGTATTCAATCCTAAAGATTTTTCGTCGTCAGAATGCCAGCCCACACCTTCGTCTCCTGAATGGTATAGGTTTAGCAAACAAGAGTTAAATGATATTCCCGTTTTGATTTCTACGAATTTCTTCAATTGAACTAAAATCGGATTCCAAACATTTGCTTTTTTCACTGTGCCAGAATAATGATATAAAAATTCCTTTTCTCCATACCAAGCTACCTTTCGTTTGGTGACGATATGTTTGCCAAAAATAATTGCTTCATCGTTCGCCCATTCTGTTTCGGCCAAAAGTTTTTGAAAAAATAATTTGGATTCTAAAGCAGATAGGATAGGTCCGAAGTAATTTACAACTCCATCATACGGAAGAAGGTTCAAATTTGTTTCATTCTGGAATAGTTGCAACGTTAATCCTCTCTTAGTTGAGATGCTTCCCAAGCGATCATCGCAACTTTTCGCTCACTCCCCCAATGGTATTGTCCAAATTCTCCCGAGGACTGTATGACTCGGTGACATGGTATTAAATAAGCAACAGGATTTGATCCTACGGCTGTTCCCACTGCTCTCGCGGCATTCGGTTGTTTGATGGTTTGGGCAAGGGAGCCATAGGTTGTTAAACCACCATACGGAATTCGCAAAAGGGCTTCCCATACTTTGATTTGGAATGACGTTCCTTTCAAGTGAAGACGAATCTTTTTATTATGAATGCCTTTGTTTGAAAAAAATTCCAAGGCATCCTTTTGAAGGGAACCTCTATGTGGTTTAAAATTCGCATTGGGAAAAATAAGTTTTAATTCCTTTAGAGAATCAACCTCATTGTTTGTAAATGTTAAATGGCAAATTCCTTTTTCAGTGGAAGCACAAAACAATTTCCCGAAGGGACTTTCTGAATAGCTATAATCAATCGACAAGTCTTCGCCACCATTTTTGAATTCGCCAGGTGTCATTCCCTCAATATTCACAAATAAATCATACAATCGACTAGAACCCGATAGTCCAACATCATAAGCAGTGTCCAAAAGGTTAGATTCCTTTTGTTTGAGTTTCTCTTTTGCGTAAGATAAAGTCGTGTATTGCAAAAACTTTTTAGGACTTACACCCGCCCAATCTGAAAACAATCTTTGGAAATGGAACGGACTGAGATTCAATTGATCGGATAATTCCTCTAAGTTCGGCTGCATTTTAAAATTTTTGCGAATATACCCAATCGCCTCCTCAATGCGCTTAAAATTGTTTATTTCACTGTCTTCCATAATACTAGTATAGAGGAGTCTTTCGATTTCAAAACCCGATTCTTGCTAACATTCAGAAATATTTCATCCAAGAATGGAAATTTTTTTGTTGGAAGAGAAGGAAACATCACAAACCATATACGGTAGCATGACTCCTACACGAACGGTTCAAACTTTTCTCGACGCTAAAAAACAATCCCTTCCTGTTTCTGACGAAGTTTGGAAGTCGCTCAAAGGTTTTCGGAACTGGAATGAACCAGAGTTGATCGGCTTACGGAACGCTTCTTCTTATTTTCCGGATATTTATTTCGAAGAAGGAATGGATGCTGAAATCGAGCGCCTACTTTCCAACTTTAAAAAAAGAATTGTTCCACATAAGTTTTGATGAATCCTAACATACCCAAAGTTCTCTACCAAGAGGCAAACCCTTATGGATCGTTCACTGCTTTTTTAGAAGATGATGGGCGAACCATTTATCTCTACTTACAATCTCATAACAATCCAGAATGGAATATGAAATCCTTATGGATTCGCAATTTAATCGATGCACCCAAGGAAAGAAATGCTGATGACTTCGCAACCGGACTTGCACCCGTGCTCATCGAATCGGAGTTATACAATACCAAAGCCCTTCCTTCTCTTACTGAATCAGAAATACATTTTATCTGGTCCGAAGAAGGAGATGCCGTAGCTCTTTTTGTAAACGAGGAGCTTTACGCTTATCTTCCACCTTGGTCTGGGATCAAAGGGATCCAAGGCTATGCAAAAGAAGCGAAAGAAAATGCAATCACTGCATCTCCATTAGGTGATCCAGAAAATGGAGTCATCGCAGAAAGAGTAAAGGCATCTAGAAAGTTTTGGGAATCTGTCGCTAAAAAAGACCATTGGAAAAAGGCTCAGACTTTAAGATTGAATTTTTTAGAAGAGAAACTAGGTAAACATGATAAATATTGGTCGGCAGATGGAGGCAATTATCCATCACTCGGCATCGCATCCTTTTATCCGAAAGAGTTTCCTGGTATTAAAGTATTTTCAACGATTGGTATGAGTGTCCAAAACCAACCAAGTGTAGAGTTGTATCATAAACAATTTGAAGATTTCGCCCGAATTGAACTGGTTCTAGCGATCAAAGTATTGCCCCATGAAGAAGACCATTCAGAACAATGGATCCAACATGCACTTGGAGAAATGATAAAATTTCCTTGGAATACTGGCATCTGGTTCGGCCATTCGCATACGATTCAAAATCCTAGAAAAGATCCTGATCAATTGTATTTGGATTTCAATTGGTTTGTGTTTAACAATCTTACCGATGAACTTGATACTGCTTCTTTGACGAACATTCCCAAATTACATGGACTACTTTCTGAAAATGGGAAACGAGTTAACTTTCTTTTCCTGACTCCCATATCCACAGAAGAAAGAATCTGTTTTATGCGTGAAGGATCAGCTAAGTTTTGGGAGACATGGAAAAAGGAAGGATTTACTTTTTTTCATGACTCCGAACGAAGAATGTTAGAATTCTGATGTTTCGATTATAAAAATTGCACTTAATTCTTTGTTTCTATCCGTTACTTAAACTGATATGGCAGAAACATATAGCAAATACTTCAACTTAGAGTTTGAACCTTTTGATTTGGAACGAATCTTTCATGAAAGAAATGAATCGACAGGATTTTTTCTAGCGACTGTTTTTCAGAAACGATTTTCAGAAGAAGTAAATCTGAAGCGCCATGAGGACCAAAAACTATGGCTACAATCCAAAAGATTGAGATATTTAGCATTAGATGGGATACAAAAAGTATCCGATGAGAGTGGAAAAGTAGAATCTGCCTCTATTTTATATCTTCTTACCTTCTTTGATCATAATAGCATTACGGAAATTGGTTTTGAAGATACGTGTCATATACTTATGAAACGATATGATCTCCCTTCTCTTATCTTAAAGTTACCTGACTCAGACAGTTTAGAGATATGGGGAAAGGATTCAACGCGAAAGGTTTATAAAAATGTTACACATCCAAATATGGATTCATTATTAAAATCACTCTTTCATTCGATCAATAAGAAGGATCATTTTCAATTTATTGGTATCGAAAGACCAAATTTTGAAAAAAAAGCAGGCTTTTTAAGTCAAAGAAGGGGTTTTACAAGGGCAATCGCGTAAATATCTGCCATAAAATGAAAAAACCCGCAGGTCTTGCGGGTTCACACAATCTTTCTCCGACAACATCGGAGGAAGAAACTTGCTAAGATTATTTCTTAGCTTTTTTCTTTGCAGCCTTTTTCTTAGCGGCTTTCTTTTTTGCGGCTTTCTTTTTAGCAACCATTGTGATCGTCCTTATCTTTAATTTCAATCTACCCAAATCCTTGGCGTATTTAAGTCGATTGATACGACATAATTAATTCATATCAATTTAAATGTAAAGAAATTTTATTTTTTAGATGAATTTATTTTATTTTTTTTCCCTGCTAATACTCATTCTACGAAACAAGGATGATAATCTTACCAATTGTATTTCCTTTTTGAAATTTTTCTATTGCATCCGTCATTTTTTCGAATGAAAACGTATCACCAATCACTTGTGGACTTAAATTTAAGTCTCTCAGTGCATCAAAATGTATTTTTAATCTCTCTATTTCCTTCCATAACCATATCAAATTGAATCCCATCACTGATTTATTTTCAGAAATCATTGCAAGAGGATCAATTTTTGGTCTGTTTAAGTAATGATATACGATTCGAAACCAATTTCTTCGTGATGATGAAGGCGTAAACACTGCACTTCCATACGTAATCAGTCTTCCCATTGGTGATAAACAATCATAACTGTCCTGAAAATAGCGACCTCCCGTACATTCTAGCACTAAATCTAAACTTTTTCCCTGCAAGATACGTTTTAAATCATCTTTAAATGAGGAAGAACGTATTATATAATCATCATAACCTGCTTTTTTTAATATAGGAAGCTTTGATTCATTGCCTATCATTCCAATAGTATGTGCTTTCCACTTCTTTGCGATTTGATTCGCAAACAATCCAACACCACCAGCAGCACTATGAACTAAAATTGTTTGTGATATTTGGATGTTACCAAGAGGCACGAGTGCATAATATGCGGTGAGTGCTTGAACAGGAAAGGATGCACCATCAGAAAAAGTCCAATGATTCGGAAGATGAAAAATATAATCTGTATGAATGTTTAAGTGTGTTGTGTAGGCACCAAACCTTGTTGTTCCATAAATTTTATCTCCCTCCTTATAATTTTTTACATTTTTACCAATGCGTAAAATTTCTCCTGCGTATTCAAGGCCAGGAATAAAAGGTTCTTTCGGTGTAGCCGAATACAATCCAAAGATAGAAAATACATCGGCAAAGTTTAAGCCAATTGCCCGAACTTGGACAGTTACTTCGTCCTCGTTTGGTGGCAAAAGTTCTTCTTCTCTACGGATTAAACCTGAAATTGACCCAGGTTTTAAGACTCTATAAACTTCTCTCTTCATCAGTTTTTATAAAAAAATCGAATTCCATTGCCAAGAAAAGATTTTTCCATGGTACTAACGTCGCTTAAAAAAAAGACAAGGGCGAAGAGAGATTGAATTGGATTTAAAAAGCACTCCACTCCATCAAATTCATCGAGATTTAGGAGCAAAAATGGTTCCTTTCGGTGGTTGGGATATGCCCGTACAATATACTGGTATCATCCAAGAACATCTTGCGACTAGATCACATGCTGGACTCTTCGATGTCTCTCATATGGGAGAAATCTTCATCACCGGAGAAAAAGAAGATATATTATCACTTCTTGAAAAGACTTCTTGTAACGTCATCGAAACCATGTACGACGGCCAAGTACAATACAATGCGATTTTAAACGAAAATGGTGGCCTTGTGGATGATGTGACCATTTATAAATTTTCGGAAACAAAATATATGATTTGTTCCAATGCATCCAACTATCCCGCCGTCACAAAACACCTACAAGCGTTCGCTAGCGGAAAGTGCAATGTGGAAGATAAAAGTGCTGACTACCACCAACTTGCATTGCAAGGTCCGCAAGCGAATATAATATTAGAAACTTATTTAGGACGTGAGCTTAACTCACTACTTTATTATCATTTCATAGAAATCACTCACCAGAACGAAACAATCCTGATTTCACGCACCGGTTATACGGGAGAGGATGGTTTTGAGATCTATTCTTCTATTCCAATGGGATTAAAATTATGGAAATCATTACTTGATATTGGAAAAAGTTCTGGTTTGGTTCCTGTTGGACTTGGAGCCAGAGATACATTACGACTAGAAGCAAAGTATCCGTTGTATGGACACGAACTAAATTCTGAATGGTCGCCAGTAGAATCGGGTATCGGTTTCATCGTAAAAGAGAAAAAAACTCCTTACTTCGCATACGATCGTATCCAAAGAGATAAAAAAAATTCCCCATCTAAAAAAATTGTGGGCATTCTTCTCAAAGAGCCTGGTGTCCTTCGCGAAAATTTTCCCATCTTCTCTTCGGACGGAAAAGAAATCGGTATAACAACTTCAGGGACACATTCGCCAAGCAGAAAAGAATCCTTAGGCCTAGCCATGTTGGATTTTCCTTTCACTAAAAATCAGACCGAAATTTTCGTTGAGATACGTGGTGCTAAGAAAAAAGCAATCGTTGAAACCGCTCCCTTCGTCAAAGGAAGTGTAAGAAATAATCATTCAAAATAAGTAAACTGGAGAATAAAAAAATGGCAGAAACAAACGCACTAGATGGTTACTATTACACGGAAAAACATGAGTGGGTAAAGATTGAAGGGGACATCGCTCTAGTGGGCATCACTGATTTCGCTCAAAATGCGCTTGGTGATATCGTTTTTATCGATTTACCAAAAGTTGGTAAAAAAATCAGCCAAAAAGATAGTTTAGGCACAATTGAATCTGTTAAGGCCGCTGAAGATTTATACTCACCTATTTCTGGTGAGGTGGTCGAAATAAACCCATCTCTTTCCTCAAATCCAGCCATTGTTAATTCTGAGCCATTTGTTTCTTGGATGGTTAAATTAAAAGGAATTAACTCCAGTGAGTTAGGTGCACTTTTAAATGCGTCACAATACAAAGAATACGTTTCCAAATTAGATTAATTTACGGAGTCATCAGTGAAGTTAGAAACCAAGTCCATTCCTGCCGCTTTTTTACCTAGTGATACATTTTTACGAAGACATGTAGGTTCCGATAACACTCGCATTGAAGAAATGTTATCCGCCATCGGCTATAAAACATTGGATTCTCTCATTGATGATGCTGTTCCTAAAAATATCCGACTGAGAAAGAATCTAGAGCTGACAGAACCTCTGGGTGAGTACGCACTCCAAAAATCTCTGAAAAAGATTGTTTCTAAAAATAAAATTTATAGGTCATACTTAGGATTTGGATACAATGCATGTATCACTCCTCCTGTTATCCAAAGAAATATCTTAGAAAATCCAGGTTGGTACACTGCCTACACTCCTTACCAAGCAGAAATAGCCCAAGGTAGAATGGAGGCGCTGATCAATTTTCAAACCATGATTACGGATTTAACAGGTATGGAAATCGCCAACGCATCGTTACTCGATGAAGGTACGGCAGCCGCAGAAGCGATGTCCATGTTGTTTGCTATGAAAGAGGAAGCTCAAGGTAAATCTTTTTTTGTCTCTCAGTCCATCCATCCTCAAACATTGGATGTGATACGCACGCGAGCATTTCCACTTGGAATCAATATCATTGTAGGTTCATTTAAGAAGATGGTTCCTTCCTCAGATTTTTTTGGAGCAATCGTCCAATACCCATCGACGGATGGAACGATTTTTGATTTCACAGATTTTATCAAAAGCCTACATTCTGTTGGCGCAAAATCTGTCGTTGCGGCAGATATTTTAGCTCTTACTCTTTTAAAACCTCCTGGAGAAATGGGAGCAGATGTTGTGGTCGGAAATACACAACGTTTTGGTCTGCCATTGGGATTTGGTGGTCCGCATGCAGGATTCTTTGCCACCAAAGAAGAGTTCAAAAGAAATATGCCAGGAAGACTTATTGGAGTTTCGAAAGATTCACAAGGAAAACCAGGTTATCGTTTGGCACTACAAACCAGGGAACAACATATTCGAAGAGACAAAGCTACATCTAACATCTGTACTGCGCAAGTTCTTTTAGCAGTGTTATCTTCTATGTATGCCATTTATCATGGGCCAGAAGGATTAAAACAAATTGCGTCTCGTGTCCATCACATGACAACTCTCCTTGCGACTGGACTTGAAAAACTTGGATTTAAGGTAGTATCCAAACCGTATTTTGATACGATCCGAATTGAGTTAACGAAAGTTACTTCTTCCGAAATCATCCATTTTGCAGAAGAAAAAGAAATCAACCTCCGATCCGTTTCGCAACACATGATTAGTGTTTCTTTGGACGAAACAGTCACGATGGGTGATATTGAAGATATCCTCCAAGTATTCAACGAAAACAAACCACTCCATTTTTCTCTGGAAGAACTCTCTCAAAAAGATGAATGGGCAATTCCAGAATCACTCGTAAGAAAATCAAGTTACCTGGCACATCCCGTTTTCAATAGCTATCATACCGAAACAGAAATGTTGAGATACATCCGAAGGTTAGAAGCGAAAGATTTATCATTAACAACTTCGATGATTGCTCTCGGATCATGTACCATGAAACTCAATGCATCAACAGAAATGTATCCAGTTACTTGGCCTGAACTTTCCAACATACACCCGTTTGTTCCAGAATCTCAGACAGAGGGTTATCGTACTTTGTTTGGACAATTAGAAAAATGGTTATGTGAAATTACCGGTTTCGCTGAAGTGTCTTTACAACCAAATGCTGGTTCTCAGGGAGAATATGCTGGTTTACTTGCCATTCGCAGTTACCACCAAAGTAGAAACGATAACCATAGAAATATTTGTCTAATTCCAGTTTCTGCACATGGTACCAATCCTGCATCGGCGGTTATGGCTGGTTTCCAGGTTGTTGTAATCGCTTGTGATGAAAATGGAAATATCGACGTAGAAGATCTAAAGAAAAAGGCGAACGAACATAAAAAAGATCTTGGTGCATTGATGGTCACCTATCCGTCAACACACGGCGTTTTCGAAGAGTCTATCCAAGAAATTTGTTCCATCATCCATGAAAATGGTGGCCAGGTCTATATGGATGGTGCCAATATGAACGCCCAAGTCGGATTGACAAGACCTGGAGATATTGGCGCTGATGTTTGCCACCTCAACTTACACAAAACATTTTGTATTCCGCATGGCGGCGGTGGCCCTGGTGTTGGACCAATCGGAGTCGCCGAACACCTAGCTCCCTTTTTACCTGGTCATAGTTTAATCGAAAATGGCTCAAACAATGGACAAGGAGCAGTATCATCGGCTCCTTGGGGATCTGCTTCCATAACTGTGATATCTTGGGCATACATTGCGATGTTAGGTTTTGAAGGATTGCAACACGTTACCAAGTTAGCGATCCTAAATGCTAATTATATCGCTACTAAACTTTCCTCCGCTTTCCCAGTTTTATATAAAGGGAATAAAGGTCTCGTGGCTCATGAGTGTATCATCGATATGAGAGGATTTAAAAAAGGCTCAGGAGTGGAAGTCGAAGACATTGCTAAACGTCTGATGGATTACGGATTCCACTCACCTACCATGTCGTTTCCGGTTCCTGGAACTCTCATGATCGAACCAACAGAATCAGAATCCAAAGAAGAATTAGATCGATTTATCGATGCTATGTTATCGATAGCGAAAGAGATTGCTGACATTGAATCTGGAATTTTAGACAAAAGCGATAACCCATTGAAAAATGCACCGCATACGGCTGAAATGGTGATAGCCGAAGAATGGAAACATAGCTACTCCCGCGAACGAGCGGCTTACCCTCTCGCTTGGATTCGTACGCGAAAATTTTGGCCAAGCGTGGGCCGAGTTGACAATGTGTATGGGGATCGTAATCTTATGTGTTCTTGTATTCCTATGGACAATTACGCTTAGGCAATGGCCATGTCAGAAAATTTGTTCTATCAAAAACATATTTTTGTTTGCGACAATCAAAGAGCTCCAGGTGAACGTGTGTCATGTGGGAACCAGGGTTCAGCCGAATTGCTAAAATTTTTTAAGCAAAAAGCGGCGAAAGCTGGGATAGAGTATAAATTTCGAATCCAGAGATCTGGATGTTTGGATCGCTGTGAATTGGGACCGATCCAAGTTTCCTATCCAGAAGGAAAGTGGTTCAAATTGAGAAATGAATCCGACGTGGATTTGTTAATCGAACATTTTTTAAAAGACGATCATCCGGAAAAATACGATCACCTTATCGTATCAAATTCAGATAAAGTTTAAAGGCCGCCTACAAGTCCGCTTAAAAAAGGCGGAATGGTTGTTTCAAAAAACATTTCTTTCCCAGAAAACGGATGGTTGAATTTTATACTTTTTGCATGCAATGCCATTCGGGGAAATTTTCGACTCGTCTCTCCATATCTCGCATCTCCTACTATGGGATGGTTTGCCTCTGCGAAATGAACTCGTATTTGGTGTTTCCTTCCTGTTAAAAGATTAACATTTAACAAAGAATATTTTTCAGTTTCTTTGATTACCTTATACTCTGTTTGGGAAAATTTCCCAAGACCTTGATCCTTAGTTGAAAAAACAGACTGTGCTTTGTTTTCAGCAAGATACGATTCGATTTTTCCTTCTTTTATTTTCCAACTTCCATACGTTACAGCAACATAAGTTTTCGACGTCTCTTCCCAACTAGACTGCAATTTTGTTTTTGCAATCTCTGTTTTGGCAAAAATTAAAATGCCCGAAGTATCCCTGTCCAATCGGTGCACAATAAAAATCCGATGAGGAGAGCGGATACTTCCTTTTTTTACATAGTCTGTGAGTGCTGCATATGCAGTTTTAGATTTTTCAGAATCGGTGGCGATCGTAAGAAGTCCTGCAGGTTTGTTGATGACGAGAATGTCTCTGTCCTCATGAATGATTTCGAGACCTTTTGGCAAAAAACGATTTTTTTTCGACACGAAATCTTTCCTTCATTCTAAATTTTGATTCTACCTCCAGAAAACGACTCATTTTTAAACTGGCTTTTCACTCCATAGGAACTTAAGAAATCGATTGAAATTCTAAAAGAAAGCAGTATTCTTTTCAACCTAAACAGAGTAATTCAACACAAAAACTGAGGCTTGAAATGATGACCCCGTCTTCATTAAATTTTAAAAAAAACATTCTACAGATTTCCCTCTTATTCTCCCTTTTGATTTTAGCTGATCGCTTAAAAGCCCAAAGTGGTGCAGAATTTTATAATAAAGGGATCAATTTACTCTATAACCAAAATCAACCTACAGAGGCACTTGAGAATTTTAAGAAAGCAAATCAGTTAGAACCGAATCTTTGGTCTCGTCCATTTATGATTGGTTATACGCTAAAAAATTACTTAGGAAAACAACAAGAAGCGCTTACTTATCTAGAAAAAGCCTGGGAACTAAACACGGAAACAGATGAACTTCCTTTCAAAGAAACTATTATCTGTTTAGAACTTTTAAGAAAATTTGATGATGCAATAGCAAAAAACAATTCGGCCCAAACAAAATTTAAAAGTGCTAGTAAGCCAGTTCCTATCTGGTTCCAAGAAAACTTGGCTTGGCTTTATTTTTCGAAGGGAGATACAAATAAAGCGATCGATCTTGCGCCAGAAGGTTCCTGGATCAAGGATCAGCTCGCACCCAAACAGATAACAATTGACTGGAACCTCCATCTAACAAAGTTACTATCAGCATGGAACATTCGAGATGCTCATAAAATAAGAATCACTTTGCCGGTGGACCGTCCATATCAAAAATTGATTTCTGCATCCTTAAATTCGAACGAGGTCTCATTAAAAATATCTCGTCTTTCCAAAAGAGGAAATCAATTTTTTGAAATAGAAAAATCAGAATCCGAAGAATGGCCCGAAACTATAACGCTTGCGCTGAAGATTGAACAAAACCAAAGAAGTATGACGTCAAAACCAGCTAAACTCAAAGCTTCTGTTCCGGGAGATGTAAACTATGATTGGGCTTCTGAAAACCGAGATGGGTTGTTTTCTTTGGATGACCCTGAATTTATCGCCAAGGTAAAAGAGATTACTTCGAAAGGTCGGACGTTAGGTGAAAAAGCAGACTTAGCACTTTCCTACCTTCGTAATAATTATACCTATGGTGAAAGAGTAAATGGAAATTCTGTGAAAGACTGGCTGGAACAGGGAACAGGCGATTGCGGATATTTTACTTATATTGCCATCGGGATGTTAAGAGCCTTAAAAATTCCAGTACGTGGACTCTATGGTGTCGGACCTTGGGCGGATCCAGCTCCTGCCTTACCTCATTCTATATTAGAAATTTATGATGCATCGAAAAACCAATGGTTTCCGCATGATCCACAATCAGAACAATTGTTTGGTGTGATTAACTCAGGTTATATACCATTCACAGCCGGCAATCCAAAACAAGATGCGGCCGTTCTAGGTGAAGAAGGGATCTGGGAAATCGATACCACATGGTTTTTCTGGAACGGAAGTGGAAATGAAGAAATATCTTTCGAAGTAAATAAATTGAATCAGAAAATTGCGTCCCGCAGTTTAACGGGGACAAATTCAAAAAAGGCTCCAGAGTATGTTAAGAAAGTGAACTCAGGTGGGCCGCCGCCTATTCGTTAGAATTTTATGATTTAATTTAAAGGAGAAAAATGATGAAAAAAAAATTACTGATTGTTTTAGGATTCTTAGTTGTCCAGTCACAACTACTATCCATTAATATTGGAGACCGAGTGATCGCCTATCATGAAGCGTCTAAAGGATATTTTGTAGGGACCGCGGTCGAATCAGATAACACGGTAAAGGGTGGCGGCTTTTTAGTCATATACGATGATGGTGATCAAGAAGTTGTTCCCATTCCTCGAATAAAAAAATTCAATATCAATGTAGGAAGTAAGGTAAGGGCGAGATATTCAGACGGAAAATTTTATCCAGGCGTTGTGAATAAAATTGTCGGAAATGCTCTCTATATCCTTTTTGATGATGGAGAAAAATCTTGGACGAGTTGGTCAGGTATCGGGTTAGTAGACTGAGAGGAATTAAGTTCTTGGCCTGTGGCGAATTTATTTCGCCACAAACATCAATTGGTCGACTAACTATTTTCGATGTCTGCCTTGATCCATTTTTTCTCAGCAATAGCCTTCTTCATGTTTTCGATCAAGGCTACAGAGATATTCGTATTGAGTTTAATCATGTCTGGGTCTTGTGCAAATAAAATCATCTCATCAATGATGTAATCAATTAACTTTTCAATCGATTTTTGGCCCATTGGATCTTGCGATAATGCAACCGCCGAACGTGAAACAGCTTCGTAGATGCCAAGACTGATCTGTTTTGAAAAATTTGCCTGAAGATCTTTTGGCAATAAGGATATCGGCTTCATTTGCCTTGTCGTGTTTTCGGCAATTTCAGTTACGATACTCTGAATCAGAGATTTTAGATTTTCATTCTGCGCTGACTTAACTAAATTTTTAAGAACAACCTTCTTCAATTCATTACGATTTTGATCTATGGCACTGACAAATTGGTCTAATGAATTTCCAGATTTTACTTCATTCTGTGCTTCCGTTAATATTTGAATTGTTACGAGATCTGAAATTTCTTCTTTTATGATATTGCTATAATAACGAATTGTCCGGCTGATCAAATCGTTACCTAAAATACGTGTAAACTGATTCGTTTGTAATAAAAGATAAATCTTATAAACCCGAACCAAACGGAAGAGTCTAAATTCTACGATTGGAATCAAACCGAGTACATCATACCAGTGATAAACGGGATATAAAAACCAAGCAATATATGTTTTGTTTCGAATGGCGAGAAACCAACTTATCGCAAACTCTGCAAGAAAAAAGGCCAAAAACGGCGCATCTAACAAAAGATAATGATTTACCGGTTTTCCATCGGAAGCAATTGCCCTATAATAATTTAGATCAAAATAAATTCTTAGATTGGAATTAAAAAAAGCAATTTTATCTTCAATGGAACGATCTGCATCTCTCCAGAACCAATTAAAAGCGACAACCGTTGATGGAATTCTATCTCGGTTTAGATAAACATCTAATTCTTGTCGAATTTTTATATCTCGCGCTTTTGTTTTATGTAATTGATACTCAGATTTGATTGTATCTTGGATATTTATTAAATTTTGATTTTGGCCAGAAGAAGCGAATGGATTCGTTTCAATAATCTCCAACATTTTTTTATCCATGTTAGCAAGGATCTTTTGAATCTCTAAAGTTTCTTTGCCCGGTTGGCTTAAACGATTGATAAAACTATATTTTTCTGATAGCTCGATTAGATTATTGATATCGTCTGTCTCTTCCATTACGCTAAAAAAATCATTTAACTGAAAGAGGATAAATTCGATTTTTTGTCTTCTCAGTTCTGCATCCGTGATGTTTAGGCTAGTTTCAAATTCTATATACAGCCTATCAAACTTTTCACTCTGAACATGATTTTTTAAATTTTGTAAAACTACATAGATTTCTTCTCTTGTTTTTTTTCTCTGACTTTCTCTAAATTCAGGATCTCTTAATTTAGTTAGATATACAAGATCATCAATATAATCAGTATAGGCCTTTGTAGTACGATGAGGTTCGATCCCAAGAATAGGTTCATCATAAATCGCGAGTATATTTGGGAAATTTTTAAAATAAAATGGCCGCAACCAAAGATATGTTAGGTCAAATAAGATTAAACTTAGGTTTCCCAAGACAATAAAAACCATAGAAATATCCCATAGCAGTGGAATCCCTAATTTGTGTTTTTTGAGATATACCCAAGAGATCATGATTTAAACCTACTCACTACATATTTCTACGATATTGACCGCCGACCTCGTAAAGTGTCTGCGATATCTGACCAAGAGAGGCCACTTTAACCGTTTCCAAAAGCTCCGTAAATACATTATTCTTGTGTCGCGCACTATCTCTTAATTTCTGCAAAGCTGATTGGATTTTGGTTTGATTTCGATCTTTGAATAATGACAAATTTGAAATCTGTTTCTTTTTCTCTTCATCGGTAGAGCGAATCACTTCTCCAGGAATTACGGTAGGAGAACCATTTTTACTTAAATATGTATTCACACCAATAATGGGATATTCACCAGTGTGTTTTAACGTTTCATAATAGAGAGATTCTTCTTGAATTTTGTTTCGTTGGTACATACGCTCCATCGCTCCCAAAACACCGCCACGTTCGCTGATTCGATGAAATTCTTCGAGTATGGCTTGTTCAACGAGATCCGTGAGTTCCTCAATGATAAAGGCTCCTTGCAATGGATTTTCATTTTTTGTCAGTCCTAATTCTCGATTTATTATCAACTGAATTGCGACTGCTCGTCTAACGGACTCCTCCGTGGGAGTGGTAATTGCCTCATCGTATGCATTTGTATGTAGGGAGTTACAATTATCATAAATTGCATATAATGCTTGCAATGTGGTCCTGATATCATTAAAATCAATTTCTTGAGAATGTAATGATCGTCCAGAAGTTTGGATATGGTATTTTAACATCTGGGAGCGTTCATTGGCACCATATTTATATTTCATGGCCTTTGCCCAAATTCTTCTGGCAACCCTTCCAATAACTGAATATTCAGGATCAATTCCATTTGAGAAAAAGAAGGAAAGGTTTGGTGCAAAGTCATCAATTTTCATTCCACGACTTAAGTAATATTCGACGTAGGTGAATCCATTTGACAAAGTAAATGCAACTTGTGTTACAGGATTAGCACCTGCTTCTGCTATATGATAACCACTTATAGAAACAGAATAAAAATTTCTTACATTATGATCGATAAAATAACTTTGGATGTCTCCCATCATTTTTAATGCAAATTCTGTTGAAAAAATACATGTATTCTGGGCTTGATCCTCTTTCAGGATATCAGCCTGAACAGTGCCTCTAACCATGGTTAGTGCATCTGATTTTATTTTTTCATACATTTCTTTTGGTAAAACATCATCTCCAGATACGCCTAAAAGACCTAAACCCAATCCGGTATTTCCCTCTGGCAAATCTCCGTCAAACTTTGGTCTGGGGAGGTTTTTTTGTTTATAGATATTTTCAATTTTGGATTCGACTTCTTCACTTAGACCTTGCTGTCTGATATATTTTTCGCAGGTTTGATCGATAGCGGCGTTTAGAAAAAAAGCAAGGACCATCGGTGCAGGTCCATTGATTGTCATCGAAACTGAGGTCGCAGGGTCACAAAGATCAAATCCAGAATAAAGTTTTTTGGCATCATCCACGGTAGCAACATTTACACCCGAATTTCCAATTTTTCCAAAAATATCCGGTCGCAGATCGGGATCTTCCCCATAAAGTGTCACTGAATCAAATGCGGTTGACAAGCGTTTGGCGGGCATACTGGAACTTAAATAGTGAAATCTTCGGTTGGTTCTTTCTGGCCCGCCTTCTCCGGCAAACATCCTCGTTGGATCTTCGCCGCTTCGTTTTAATGGAAAAACTCCCGCAGTATATGGAAAAAATCCTGGGAAATTTTCCTGATTTGACCACCTAACAATGTCACCCCAATCGAGGAACTTTGGAGTCGAAATTTTGGGAATATTTAAATGGCTTAAAGATTTAGTATAATTTTCAACCTTGATTTCTTTTCCTCGTACATAATAACTATAATGTTCTTTCTTAAAAGAATCCACTTTCAATTGCCATTCTTCGATGTGTTTTTTTGTATCTTGGCTCAGAGAATCCCATTTGTTTTGATATGCGATTTGTAATTCCTCAGTATTTTTTCCAGCTTCCTTCATTATGTCAATTGCACCTTTCAACTGATAGGCGCTCCTGGCATTTAACACTTCTTTATCAATAAAAGATACTGCTCGTTCAATCTCTTCTTTGATTTCTGCAAGATAGCGAACCCGATCGGGTGGCAAAACTACCGATACTTGATTTTTTGCTCTTAAATCTTCAAAATGGGATACCCATGTTAAGTTTAGTTTTTCGATGATTCGATGGATTAGTTTGAGATAAAGTTCGTCAGTGCCTGCATCTTGGAATTGAGATGCGATCGTGCCGAAAACTGGCATATCATCTATTGGTTTATCAAATGCTTGTCTAGACCGCTGGTATTGCTTTTTAACATCTCGGAGTGCATCGAGTGAACCTGGTTTGTCAAATTTATTGATAGCGATAAAATCCGCATAATCAATCATATCGATTTTTTCAAGTTGGGTAGCAGCTCCATATTCTGGTGTCATTACATACAACGAGATATCCGAAACTTCTGTTATTTCAGAATCACTTTGTCCGATTCCTGCTGTTTCTACTATGATTAGATCAAATCCAGCAGACTTTAAGATTTGGATAGCACCTTTAACACTTCGATTAAGTGCAATATTCGCTTCTCGTGTTGCAAATGACCGCATATACACTCGTTTATCGAATATAGAATTCATTCTAATTCTATCACCTAATAATGCTCCTCCTGTTTTTCTTTTAGAAGGATCAACAGATAAAATTGCGATATTTTTCTCAGGAAAATCAGCTAAATATCTTCGTACCAATTCGTCTGTTAAGGAAGATTTTCCCGCTCCACCTGTTCCCGTGATTCCCAAAACAGGAATAACTTGGTCCAATGGAGGAAAATCAAATTTATGAGAGATGGAAGCAGAATCGTTTAGAAGAGAAAACTCCATTTGTGTGATAGCTTGCCCGAGTGCTAACGGATTTTTTTTCAGAATTTGGGAATGAAGATCACCATTAAAAGAAAGCGGGGTAAGATAGTCGGATCTTTCAACCACATCATTGATCATTCCTTGAAGGCCTAATGTTCTTCCTTCGTCCGGTGAATAAATATGAGTGACTCCGTATCTATGTAACTCTTCGATCTCAGACGGTAAAATGGTTCCGCCCCCACCACCAAATACCTGTATATGCGGTGCTCCATATTCACGTAATAAGTCGATCATGTATTTAAAATATTCAACATGGCCTCCCTGGTAACTTGTAAGAGCAATTCCTTGGACATCTTCCTGGATTGCACACTCCACAATTTCTCTAACACTTCGATTGTGTCCTAGATGAATCACCTCGACCCCACTCTGTTGGAGGATTCGTCGCATGATATTGATAGAAGCATCATGCCCGTCAAAAAGAGATGCAGCAGTTACAAATCGAATTTTATGTTTTGGAGTGTAGGGAACAAATTCCTGAGTCATACAAGAACAGGTTTCTCAAATGAAATGAGAAGATTCAATTGTAAATTGAATCCCAAGGAACGTACTTTTAGAACTTTCTTGAGATCAATTCGTTAATCGGATTCCGGCGATGCCAATAATTCCCTGACTCTTTTTTCCATCATATCGGTGAGTTCTTTTGCGGCCTTTTTTTCAGGACCTGTTGGGAATTCTGAAGGAAGAATGGGATTTCCTATGTTGTAGCGAATTTTTGTCTTAAATGCTTCGCCCGTTAGAAAAGCAGCTGGTTTGGACATATTGGTCGCACCCGAAATGGCAGATGGAATGATCGGAACCTGCGCCCGGATGGCCAATTTTGCTGCCATTGCTTTAAAAGGAGCCATTTCCCCTGAATCCGACCTGGTACCTTCTGGATAAATGGAGAGAATTTCCCCACTTTTCATGAGCCCGACCATATATTCTTCCAATTTTACGTAGTAGTCCATGGCGGCTCGTTTGTCCATTTCCGATTCGTTGGCCGCATTTCGAATGATGGGTGTTCCTCCCCAGCTGAGTAAATTTGCTTTTATGATTCCGCCGAGGGAGGCAAGTGTAAGTTCAATCAAGGGCTTCGTATAGACCAACGGCGGATAATTAAAGGGAGAATTCTTATGGTTGATGTATTTCATGATATCTTCCTGAGGATGAAAGAGCTCATATTTCCCTAAATATACGATTTTCCGATTGGTATAGGTGCCTTGGACCGGGATGTCCAGATAATCGGTATGATTCGAAATGAAAAGTGCGCCACCAGTTTCTGGAATAAATTTTGATCCCGTAACTTTTACATCATAGATCAATTCCAGTAGGTTTCGCATGATCGTTTTTGGGACCTCACGCGGAATGACAAATAAACTCTCTAAACTCGGTATCTGTTTTTCATCCATAAGATCAGCACTCATATGAAAATAAAACTTTATGAAATCAAGTTGGATTTTCATTCTAGAAGGAAAATCATATGTTCGTGAAAGCTTTCCTTACTCAGTCGCTATTTTTTTCGCTAGAACCACTACAAGCAATCCATGGCCTAGATGCTTACTTCGGAAATCTACTCTGGTTTCTTTCACTCATATGCCATCATCTGGGCGGAACCACGTTTTTTCTTGTTTTGATCTCTTTTACATACACCTTGTTCCGACCGAAACTGGCACTCGAACTTTCCATCGGACTTTTGACTGCAGGAGTTATCATTGGCCTAGCGAAATTTTATTTTGAAAGCCCGAGACCCATGCCCTACCCACCGGAATTTGAGGAAAAGGCGTTCGGATTGCCTTCAGGTCATTCATACGTTGCGATCGTAGTTTGGGGACTCCTGGCTTACCGACTAAAAAAGGTTTGGTTCCAATTGATTTGCTTTTTTATCATTGTGTTCACTCCATTTTCTAGGATGTATTTAGGTGTTCACTTCCTTGGAGATGTTTTACTCGGATTTTTGATGGGAGCTGTCCACCTATCAATCATTATATTATTTGTCAAAAAATTAGATAGAAAACAAATCCAACATTATTTTTTCCAGATCAAAAACCATCGAACCCTAACACTCATTGGCATTTTGCTTACAGTTTCGATCATTTTGCTTGATTCTCCCTTTGCTTCTAGTGAACAGTTTTTCAGTTTATCAAGTGCGATGACATCTTCTGGTGCGCTTGCGGGATTTTGGATGGGTCTCCTTTTTTATCCGAAATTTTCAAAAGTGCATTTTTTAGATTGGGGCCTTCCGTATCGAAGTAATAAACTTGATTGGATCGGAATTTTAATGCGATTATTCATACTTTTTTTTATCATCGGATTGTTTTATCTTTTGCCATCTCAATTCATTAAGAATTCAATATGGAAAGAAGATTTATTTTTGCGATATCTAAGATATTTTTTAATTAGCTTCTGTTTGGTTTTTTTATTTCCGTTGATCTTACAAAAGATCGCCAACGGCAAATTTTTGTTAAAAGTGAAAGATGAAGAAACTTAAAAATTTATTTTCTCTTTTAAAGGCCGAATTAAGAAGAGAAGGTGTATTAAAAAATTCTTTTTTTGTCAGTATATCAAAAGCATTTTCATCGATCATGAATTTGGCATTTATGATCTATTCTGTGAACCTACTCAGTAAAACAGAAAATGGTAAATTTCAATTCTATCTTAGTCTTTTACCTGTCGTACTTGCGATCGCTGAATTCGGACTTCCGAATGCCTTGATTAAATATATTTCTCCGCTTGCAGAGAAAAATGAAGATCCAGGTGCGATCCTTCGAGCATCACTCCGGATAAAATTTTATTCTTTTTTAATTTTAACGATCATTAGTATCATTGCATTTGCATTTACTCAGGAAAATTATCTAATCTTAACAATTCTGCTTTTTGGTGGAATTATCGTTTCGTTTATTTCGTATTTTGAAAGTCTTTTTATTTCCTATCGTAAATACCTATCTCTATCTCTTTGGAATCCTCTACCAAATATACTAAGATTATCGATTCTTTATTTCATTGCAGAAACTTCCATCCACCCTCTTACCTATATTGATATTCTGACGATTTTTTCAATTTCGCCTCTATTCATACTGTTTTTGTTTTTCTTCTTTTTTGGTGGCAAGGAAATCACGTGGTCTGCACCTGCGGTTGAGGTTAAAGAAAGCGAAAAGAAATTGATTCTTTTTAATCTTTGGGCCTTTTTCGCATCTATCTTTGCTATTCTCTCAGATCGCTTAGAAGTATTCTTTTTAAATCAATTCCATAGCCCCGAAACAGTGGCTGATTATGGAACCGCATTACAATTGTTTAGTGGTTTCATTATCATACTCGCCACATTCAATTCTATTATTTATCCGAAGCTTTCAAGACTTGCCGACTCTGAAGAGTTTCCGATTTTTTTAAAAAAAGCGGTTTTACTTGGAGCATTGATCGCCATCTGCCTACTTCCAGGAATACTTCTTGCTGAGCCGATTTTAAACTTGTTGTTTGGGGCAAAATATTCTAATTCCATTTCCGTTTTCAAAATTTTATATCCGAACTTTCTACTTCAGTTAGTTTTTGCGCCTCTAGGTACAGCTCTATTTGCTTTAGGCCAACCGCGAATGTTAGCCGGTCTGGCTCTACTCAGGCTAATTTTCGGTGCAATGTTTGATTATTTGATTATACCAGATTCTGGTGCGAATGGAGCAGCTGTATCAATGTTTCTTGGTCAAATCGTATCCTGGCTGATCTTAGTAGGATATTTTATGGCTTATTTTAGAAAATAATCATAAGTTTTCTGGTATTATTTTTTTATGAAGGCCAATGTAAGCTGACTCGAGAGAATTCCATTCCATCGAGTTAGGTGGTAGATCGAACAAAGAATAGTATGCCTCTTTCGCCGTTAACCCCGTTGACAGTAAATCTTTATATAAAATCAGGGCAATTTTATACTGAATCATAAAATTATTAATATCAAATTTTCGATTTATCGAAGCACCCGCTTTTTCTTCGAGTTGCTTTATTTTTTCATTCGACAGTCCTAGAATTCCCAATCCACCGTTAATAGGAATTCTGCTCAGAAAATTTGTTCTATTTTTGGCCCACACATAGAGAAAAAGGGATGTATCTGGTGAAATTCCACCTAACATTGTGCCATCAGGCAATTCCAATCTTTGGGAGGAACGTATAATTGCTGCTGCGAGATCCTTTTTTTTCCGATGAGAAAGCTTATTCTCTAGATCTTCATTTGATAAAAAATAAATCACCCTCTCTTTTTTACTTAAATGTTCTGCGGGAAAAAATCTACTTAAATCTCTTGAAAAACGAGTGTCAGCTTCCTGCCATGAAAGAAAAAGAATCAATAGAGGAAAAATGAGAAGGCCAAGATATTTATATCGCAAAAACAATTTCATTTTCTCTATAAATATCGGAACGATTCTAATTCTTCTGGGGTCTTTTTCTGGCAATCTAAGATCCGAATCTTATTCGAATTATATATTCGATGATTTCAAAGCCCAAAAAGATTGGGGAAGAGTCCGAGTTACGACAAGTTCGCGAAGTGGAATGTTCGGTGAAACTTTAGACACTGGTTTTCATTCAAACTATGAAATATATACAGGCGGCTTCTTCAGATCTCAAAAGGGCGGTTCAACTAGGGACGAGGCCGGCAAATACCAATCAACAGCACTCGGGAATTCTGAGGTTCAGTTTTTTTACAAGTCTAGCTCACATCTTTTTTCTTTTATTTTAGGTCCAAGGCTCCTCGCTTCCGAATCAAAAGTATTTGAGAAAAAAAAGGAGAGTGTTTGGGATGCAGAGGGCATTTTTGGTTATACCACCAACCTACATAAATTTCGAATTCATTTGGAAGGCGGAAGAGGCTGGCAGAGGTTAGACGGATTTGGATTTTTATATAATGGTATGTCGAATTATGGCCAACTTCAAGTTGAAGTAAATGAAAAATTTAGTTTAGCGTTTCACTCAATCAATTTCAAACAGGAAGAAGAATCCTTAAAACCCAATGTTTGGAATCATTCCCGTAAACAGTTAACCGGTATGTCGTTACGATCTACTGATTTTTTATTCTGGGAAAATTTGCAAATTTTCCATTACCATTATTTAGAACCAAATCTAACGCTTTCGGAATCTGGTATCTTTCCCGCCAATTTATATGGTTCTTTTTTATACTCCGGTTTAGAATTTCGATCTATAAAGTTTTGGCAGGAGACTGCCATCGACTTTTCTTTCGTCAGAACGACTGGTATTCGAAAAAACAAAACCGCTCCTTGGACAGAAAATTCAAACGCAACTAACGCTAATTTGTTCTATAGTTCCATTCACGGTAGTATCTCCGAATATTTCATCGCATTCAGTGGATTATTTACTACCAAGGACAGAAATTCTCGTACGGATTCAGATAGCAATGGTTACGCGGCACCACTAGCTGAACCAAGAGTTCTTGGAGGATATTCCTCTTTTTTACTTTATCAATCTATTTATCTTCCCAATGACAATGTATTTTCAGAATTTTACAACAAACAAAAACCAGGCTATGAAAATAAAGGAATCCGTATGTATGGAATCCAATTTGGTAAAAAATTTTACGAATCCCTTCGTGGAGATTTATTTATTAATCGATCCAGCTCAGAAATTGGAAATGGAAATGAAATGATTTTGAAACTCACCAAACAATTCCAAGGATTTAAGGAGGGTTTTGTTTCTGGTTCTATATGTTATGCGACTGCTGATTCCAACAAAAGAATCATACTCATTTCGGAACCGTTCACACAAACTGAAAAACAAAAGGATTTTCTCAGAATTTATGTTTCTGCGGGCTTTCAATTCTAAGATCAATGTGTCCAATTTTTAATTACGGTAACTTCATTTCCAAGTTGATTGTATTCGATCGAGTCAATATTCATACGAACAAGGAAAATCCCACGCCCATTTAGTAGATTTCCTCGAGGATCATCGATCGGACTTGGAATTTTAGAAAGTTCGAATCCATTACCTTGGTCGGTGATTTTAATAATTATCCTATCTGTCTCTAATTTAAAATATAGAAATATTTTTCGATCTAATTCTCGACACAAATTATCTACAATTTCAAAATAATCTGCATTAGATTCTAGGATTTCCTGTTTTTGTATATAGCTGATACCAGCTGATCCATGTTCAATGGCATTTGCTAATAACTCGTATAATACTACTTTTATGGCTAAAACGTCGTCTTCGTTTATGTCCTGTTTCGCATGGAGATATTGGATGATCAGAGCAACGTAGCGATTTATGTTTTTAATTTTCGGAACGATTTCGATATTCATCTCGCAGTGAAAACAGGCTACTTCCCCATTTTTAAATAAAGAGGAAAAATCGATTTCGGCGTTTTCATATTTTTTTATGCGAAGCTTTAAGGAATCCATCCGAAATGGCTTCAGAAAAAAATCAACCGCACCTAAACGAAAAACCTCAATCGCTAATTGAATATCGCTATCACCAGTAATGACGATAAATGGAGTATGATTACCTTCGAATCGAAGTTTTTTGATAAACTGAACACCATTTAACTTCGGTAAACTGATATCGGAGATTATTAAATCAAAATTTTCATTTACAGCAAGTTCTAAGGCACTTTGGCCATTATCTGCCAGAAAAACTTCATGTTCGTCTTGAAAGTATTCTTGAAATAACTCTCGAATGTTTTCTTCGTCGTCGACAAATAGAATTTTCATGGGCAAAATTGTGCGGTATTGTCAAAATTAATCCTCTAAATTCTGAATTCGATCAATTTTATAAAAGTTTTGTAATTCTGTCTTTAGATCCAAAATATCTCTTCTCGAAAATATTGCAATTTTGCCGCCAGAAAATTCAAAAGCGAAATTATTTATTTCCTCGTTATCTAGTTTTGCCTTCAGTTGAGAAAGGGAGGTGATTCTTGAACCATTTACAGTCTCAAGGATTAAGTCTTGGAATTCTTGATATCCTACATTGCCATCTAACGGAAAAACTCGACTCAATATCACAATCCGTTCACGAATCGGGTGCGTTTTTTTCTGGTAAAAATCAGTCAGATAGACCAATTTTTTCTCTGATTTCACTCTATATTCTGATCCAAATTCTTTTATATACGATCCCGTGAGTTCTGTAAAAAAGAATCCTCCTAATATGAGATAAAGAGGATTGCGATTTGGCGCTTGTTCAGGAATTAGAAAGCCATCCGTTTTGTACGAACCAAGTGAATATTCAATGGATAGTTTTTGGTGGTTCCTATATACGATTAAATTTGTGACAGAACCAATCGGCTTCAAGTTGCCTTTTGAATCTCGTAAAATCAAATCCATGATTTGATCGTATTTGTCCCAATCTTTTAAGTTTTGGAGGGAAATCCCGTTGATTCCAATTACAACATCACCAGGAAACAAACTATAGGCGGGGCCTATCCCTGGAAAAGCCTCTGTCACCAATATCCCACGACCGATTTCCTTGGAATAATATTCCCGTTCTGATGATGTCAATTGTACATCAAACAACCAACCAGGATGAGGAAAACTTCGTATTTTGCCAGACGATTGCCGAAAGTGGCGAATATATTCGGTTGGAATCAGTAAGTCTTGAAAGGTGATTCCACAAACAGTTGTATTTTGAAATGAAAAATTTGGTTCCTCTGGTTCTCTCTTTTCTAAAAGAAATGCTTTTAAGGGAGTCTTCGAAAAAGGCAATTGAACATACCTTGATTTTCCTGTTTTACAATATTTATTCACAGATTTTTCATCGATGTTCACTCGTTTGGAAAGTGTGTCCGTCTCTACAGCTTGCAATAAGGTGAAGCCAGTTTCAGGATCATATGCTAAAATTTTAAGTTTTGGCAAAGCATAATCGTAAGAATCCATTTCAGCAAATAGAGGCTTCTGTGCTGCTAATGTGACTGTAAAAAATTGGCCACTCCCTAAATGAATCGCTTTACCTTTTTTAGAAAATGGTTCTCCAACTAACCAGGGATTTTGATGACTTATTTTCTGAAAACTTACTTGGATATCAAGAGTTTGATTGCTCTCAATTTCATAAGAGTAAACAGAAACATTGAAAAGAAAACTTACAATAAAGGGCAGGAACAATCTAGTTTTCATAATTCGCTCCATATCTTTTTTTAACTCTTATATTGATTCGTTCGATGGCTTCACTTCCTAGAATCACTGGGAGCTCCATCCCTCGAAACCGAATGATCACAAAATTTTTTTCATTTGATTGCCAAATTTTTTTAAAATCTTCCAAATCTTTTGGAACTTTACCGTTCAATGATTCTATAACTTTAAACTTATATTTCTTATATTTCAAAAGATCCGGATCATCAAAGATATAACTAAGTACGATGTCACGATTCGTATATCGATACAGTAAGTCTTGGATAAAATAACTATAATGATACTTAATTGAACTATCTAAATCTCCATCTTCGCTATTAAAAAATGATCTAGATATCGGTTGAAATACTAATCCTGAATTCAAAAGATAATCATCGTTAGCTTCTCTATATAAATCTAGTGCAAAATTCTTTTGTAAATTTGTTTCTGCCCTATATTTTTTTCCCGCCCTATATACCTCTATTTCAACGGTCTCAGCCATTTGTTTATTTTCAATGAAGTCGGCTATAGATTCTTTTTGGTTGTTTGTGACGATTTCACCCTCGTTGGATACTGGATTTCCATTGATCGAAACTAGAAAATCCTTCTCTTTTAGGATTTTAGAAAAGGAGGAGTTCGGATAAATTCGGTTGATAAAAACTCCGTTTTCTTCGTTCGGAATTTTCATTCCTTTTTTTAAACTGACTGGAGCTCCACTTTGGTAAGTAAACCCTAAGTTCGGAAATCCATCATATCTTCCATCACGAATGTCTTTCAGAAAATGACGGATGATATCGATCGGAATTAAATAAGCAACATCCTTTCCTGTTTTGGAAATTTGAAAAGCTAAACCAATGATCCTCTCATTCTGAATGGCTGGGCCGCCCGAATTTCCAGGTTGGATATTCGCATTTACCCGAATTACATTTCTAAAATCGAGTCCTGAAAAACTATATCTGCTTTTTTCGTATCTTAGAATGGAACCTTTTGCGACTGTTAGGTTTTCTTGGCCATTCGGATATCCTAGGATTAACAACTCAGAACCGATATTTGGAAGAGAATCAGACAACGGAATGGGATTTGTTTTTTCAAGAAATTCATTGTCTGTAACTTCCAAAAGAGCCAGATCACAGTCGTATCCCAAAAACAAAAGTCTTGCAGGATAATCCTTTTCACTTCCGCCAATTCGAATTGAAATTCGTGTTGCATCCGTAACTACGTGAGCATTTGTTAAAATTAAATTTTTCCCGATGACAACGCCAGATCCTAATCCCATACTTAGATTTTTTTTCATCCAAGGCTGGATTTTATTTTCGGAACTAAAGTTGTCATTGCGAACGTGGACCACACTTTGGAATATATTTACCGTTGGAGTTTCTTCCAATTGCTGAGAATATATTCCAACTGTGAATATAGATACACTAATGATCATTAAATGTTTTAATATGTTATTCATAATATATCTTAAAGTCTTCCCAATATGCTTGTTGGTTTGTCAATTTACGAAGTTTTAATCTGGCTAAAAAAGAGTCACCACGTTCTGGAGTTTTAGAATCTTGATTTGAGACGTTCAATTTATTTCTTTTATTGCCTGGGACTTTTACAATCGCATAAGGTGAATTTTTTACACAGGAGATCTCAAATACAAATGAAAGAGTATTGTCCCAATAAAAGCTTTCATCTACTTCCAAAAATTTCAAAGGACAGGTTTGATCAAAAAAGATTTCTAGTCCACTCGGAGCTTCTTTGCGACGATTTTTATCAAATGCGATATCTTTAAAGTATAATAAATTTGGATTCGAGGCTGACAGTCGGGGAGCAATACCTTTCTTCAATATACGCTTCTTGTTATCTTTCTTCTTCTCAAAAGAAAATTCAGTATCATCCACGTAACTGACGTTCTCAGATCTTTTCATTTCACCGAGATTGGAAGCTATTTTTAAATAATTTTTTTTACCGATTTTTTCACTTCCAATTACCACGAACGACCCTGCTGGTATTTTCCGTTTTTTGGTCTGATTTGAAAATGAAATCAAGCCCTCTCTTAGATTTCCCTCGCAATTGATTCCAAAATAGTTTATCGAGGATAACGAAGCTGTCTTTTGCAAGAAACAATTTGAATCATCTCTTATAGGTAAATTTACGTTTGTATGTTTTTTTAGAAATCTAGGAGAAGAAGGATTGCTTTCAGGAAAACCACTCAGAATCTCATATAACGAGCGCAATGCTGAATCACCATAGATTGCACCGCTGAACAAACTAGAAAAGAGTAGATAGATTGCCAGAGTGAATTTATGTTTTGATAGTTCCATTCGGAGTCCCGTCTTCTATAATATCGGATTTCTATACCCCGAGAATTGAAATCTAAGCATTGAATTCTTTTCTTATTATGTCACTATTTGAAATGGTTTTGTTTTTTTTGGTTTTCAGGCTTTCAAAAAAGAGAGGGGGGGAAAGTATTGTACCGATGAGGAGATACTTTTGAACTGGAGCTTTCTAAAAAACGAGGTAGATGCAGGTGACTTCTTGATCGATTGTCGATCCCAGTCCGCATACGAGCAGGAAACTTTGGAAGGTGCTTATTACTTTCCTTTCATCAAGAAAGCATTTGGATCCGATCCAGAGTCGCATAAAAAACTATGTGGACCTATGCAGTCGGTCCTGAACGAAATCCAGAAATCTAAAAAAAATCGAGTCATCGCATTTGACGAAGGTATGGGAATGTTCTCCACACGTATGGTATATTTGTTACGTGCCATGGGAGTAACGGAGAGCTATGTGCTTGGCAGAAAGTGGCCGACAGATGGTACCAAACGTCCAGGAAAACTCAAAATGGAGTTTGAACCTGCAGATAAATCAAAACCCATAGAAAGCGTTGTTGATAAGGCTTTTATGGAAAAAAACCTAACAAAATTACAGATTTTTGATGCTCGAACGATTGAAGAGTATGAAGGACGATTGCCCCGTCTAACAGCTCCGGAAGAAGGAACTCTATGTGGTAGATTGCCAGGAGCTTTTTTGTGGGATTGGCGCAACCTATATGATGCAGATGCCAATCTAATCGACCGCACTGTCTTTAAAAAGAGATTGAACGGTTTTCCATTTATGCCCGAAAGACCAACAGTTATTTATGATTACAATGGTGCTAGATCCTGTTTATTGGCATTGATGCTGAAAGAAACAGGATATATTGATGTAAATACCTACCAAGGATCATGGTTTGAATGGAGAAAATCCAGTCTACCGAAACAAGCAGTTTCCATTTTTGGTCAAAAGGCTGTCGCGTCCGCGCCTCCGCGTGTAGGTGGAATGGATAGAAAGAAAGTTTAAAAAAAGATTTACGAAATTAAAGAACCCAGAACGAATCAGAAGACTTCCTTGGAGGATGTTTATGCTGATTCGTTTTTTTTTGCTTTCGTTGATCGTAACTCTTTTTTCCTGCTCAGGTGGACAAATTAAGTTCTCAGCCGAAAAACCCGCGAAACTTTCATTAGGCTCACTGGCGCTTGAACCTACGGAAGAGTTCCTTTCCTTAATCGACCAAAAGTCAGGCAATACTTTCCTTTCCCTTCCTCTAAATGATAGCTTTCTAAAAGCAGCCATTGGAAATCCAGGTGTAAAGTACCGAATGGCTTCTTTTGCCATCAAAGATTCGGTAGAAAAAACCTGTCAAAATCAAACGATCGATGCAATTGGCATCAAAAATGGCCAATTTGAAATTTCCGGATCCCTGCAAGGCAAAAACTGTGAGTCGGCTTTTGTTCTAAAAATCAAACCAATCTCCGAGAAGGAAGTTTCTCTAATCGTGGAACTTGCTGACAAAAGTCTGAACCGAATTTGGTTTAAATATGCCTCCCAAAAGGATGAAAAATTCTATGGCTTCGGAGAACAATTTACACATGCGGAATTCAAAGGCAAAACACCGTTCTTATTTACGGAAGAACAAGGAATTGGACGTGGAGACCAGCCCATCACAGCAGGAGCAAATCTTTTAGCTGGAGCCGGTGGTAACGAGTATACAACTTACGCTCCCATCCCTTATTACATCACTTCTGAAAATCGCTCATTATTTTTCGATAACAGCGGTTATTCAAAAATTAATTTATCTTCTGATGATTCTGTGGTGGTAGAATTTTGGGACAGCAATTTACAAGGGGGCCTCAAGGCTTCGGTTTGGTTGGGAAAAAATCCAAAAGAACTCGTCGAATCCTATACAAAAAAAACGGGAAGATTCCCTACACTGCCTGATTGGTCATACGGTACTTGGTTAGGTGTTCAAGGGGGAACTGAAAAAGTTACTTCTATCGTTGAACAGGCGAAAGCTGCTGGAAATCCAGTGACGGCACTTTGGATTCAAGATTGGTGTGGGCGTCGGGTAACAAATTTTGGTGATCAATTGAAATGGAGATGGTACGCTGATGAAACATTATATCCCGATTTCAAAAATTTTGTAAAAGGAATGAACTCCAAAAACGTACAAGTCTTAGGGTATATCAATTCCTTTCTTGCAGATAAAGACCCAAAAAAAGCGGGCGATGATTTTACTAACCCGTTATTAATAGAAGCGAAATCAAAAGGTTTATTAGTTAAGAATTCAAAAGGTGAAGACTATCTCATTCAAACGGTCGGTTTTCCTGCCTATTTGATTGATCTAACAAACCCAGCGGCTGTTAAATGGACAAAAGATCTGATCAAAAAGAATATGATTGATGTTGGCCTATCTGGTTGGATGGCTGATTTTGGCGAATGGCTTCCTTACGATGCGGTTTTACATTCTGGAATTAGTGCCACTGTTTATCACAATCAATACCCTGTTGATTGGGCACGTATCAATAGGGAAGCCATCAAAGAAGCAGGAAAAGAAGGAAAAATCGTCTTTTTTACGAGAGCTGGTTATTCTTATTCCAATGCTTACTCCACATTATTCTGGGAAGGTGATCAGATGGTCAGTTTTGGAAAAAACGATGGCCTACCTTCAGCGATCATTGGACTCACTAGCTCGGGTATCAGTGGTTATGCGCTAAATCATAGTGATATTGGCGGTTATACGACTATTTCCAATCCACTAAAGAATTATCACCGTTCCAAAGAACTTCTGTTAAGATGGGCGGAACTTTCTGCTTTTACGCCTGTATTTCGAACACATGAAGGCAATCGACCTTTAAAAAACTGGCAAGTTTATCAATATAAAAACAAAGAAGGAATCAGCTCCAGATCAGATGAAGAGACCGTTACATTGTTTGCTAAAATAGGAAAGTTACATTATGCGCTGAGAGACTATATTAAAACTTTGGTAGTAGAGGCGAATAAAACTGGTTTACCTGTTGTTAGACACAGCATTCTTGTTGAGCCGACGGACGTTTATTTAGCAACTCAAAAATACCAATTCTTCTTGGGGGATGATCTACTTGTTGCTCCTGTAACAAAAGCAGACGAGGACGATATCGACGTATATCTACCAAAGGGCCAATGGGAACATATTTGGACGGGGAAGGTGTATAATGGCAATGAAACTATCGAAGTTGATGCGCCAATTGGACAGCCTGCTGCATTCATTCGAATTGGTGGAAAATCGGAGACGATCCTGAGAAAAGCAATTTCGGAAATAAAAAAATAAAATGAAATTTGCGCTAATTGGAGACGTTCATGGATTTTGGAATCGAAAAGACATTGAATATTTTAATGATTCCGATTACGATGCTCTATTTTTTACCGGGGATTTAGGAGGATTTCGGTTCAATGGTTCAACCTTACCGAAATATGATCTTTCGTCTTTGACAAAAAAAGCATTTATGATCCCTGGAAATTGGGATGGAACGAATCTCGTAGGCATTTTAGGTGAAGTATTAAATCAGAATCTGTTAAAAAGAGCAGGTAGCATCGGTTATTCGAGACGATTAAAATCTCTTGCATATGCAGTGCGACCTGTTCCAGTCATGGCTTATAGTACCATCGTGTTATCTGAAGAAAAAGACCTAGCTCTTATTGTATGTAGACCGCATGCAATGGGAAACGGGTTTAGTTTTCAAAGAAATCTAAGCCAGAATTATCTGGTATCCTCGCTGGAAGAATCGACATTAAAATTAAAAAAACTGATTGATGCGACCAAACAAGAAAACCTTTTTTTCCTTTCACATAATGGACCCAAAGGATTGGGTTCCGAAAGAAAATCTATTTATGGTGCAGATTTTCTAGTTGATGGAGGAGACTTTGGAGATGAAGATTTAACAGCTGCTATTGCCTATGCAAAAGATATCGGAAAAAAAGTCCCAGCAGTAATGTCGGGGCATATGCACCATTTCATTCCAGCTTTAAAAAAAGAGAGAGAGTCGTTAGTTTATACGGGAGGTACTTTTTATATAAACGGTGCCAAAGTTCCCCGGATCAAAAAAGGCAAACATTTTCATACAAAAATTGAGTGGAATGGAAGTTCTGTCACCGCGATTCAACTCTGGGAAGATCTTTAGAGATAATATGTTTGGATTGGATCTTTTTTTCCTTTAACATGAATTGGTACGGAAGCTTCGTGCCAATCGTATTTACTTCTAGTTTTTTCAACAACAGACTTTGTTACAAGAAATGGTTGCCCTAACTCTTTAGTTAAGGACTCCACTCTTGAAGCAAGATTTACTGTATCTCCGATAATCGTATGTTCCTTACGTTTTTCAGATCCAATATCGCCTAGCACGACGATACCAGAATGTAAACCTATTCCGATCTCCAGTTCAGATTCACTGCGTAACTTGCGAACTATATTTAACTCTTGTACGGCGAGAAGCATATCCGTTCCTGTTTTTACTGCCCTTAGCGCATGATCAGGTTGGTCAATGGGTGCGCCAAAATAAGCAAGAATCCCATCACCGATAAATTTGTCCAAGGTTCCTCCGTTCTTAAAAATGACATGCACCATAATCGTTAGATATTCATTTAGAAAATTGATCACTTCTTCACTGTCCATGGATTCTGAAAGTGATGTAAATCCTCGGATATCAGAAAATAGAACTGTTACTTCGCGCTTTTCTGTTTTGCCAATAAAGTCCTGCGAATATAGAATCTTTTCGGCTACCGCCGGAGAAAAGTAACGAGACAATTCGTTTCTACGACCTTTTTCCTTTGCGTACTCGCTCGCGACGCGAAGTGGACGACGGGCAATTTGAATCGTAATGATAAGCGCAAAAACAAGAAGTAAGGAAGTACTTCCTACCCAAACAGGAAATTCCATATTCACATCAGACATCAGCATGATCTCAAAAATCAGTATCTCTATAGTCCCAATTAGTATTGGCAATATACTAACACCCGTAGAAGCAGGAACTAAGAATAACAAGAAAAAGGCGAGACAAATTCCTACGGCAAAAAGAGGATAAGGAGCCGTAGATAAGGAAATTTTCATAGCTAGAAAAATGAAGGGCATATCTGCCAAAACACTAGTCCAGTTTAAGATAGCTTTTCTCTTTTTCCCAGTCCTAGAAGCGTACAAAATTAAAAGACTAACAATAAAGTAAAAAGTGAGCGCTGGGATGGGTCTAGCCCAATCTAATTTGTTTAGAAAAAGACCAATATAAATTGAGATTAACAACCAAATCAAAATTACGACTGTACGAATGATGGCAATTGCTTTGCCATTCCGTAAAGTTTCTTCTTCTAGGGTTTGAACTATAATAGGATCTAAATCTTTTTGAAAATGTAAAAATCCATTTTTAAGTTTATTAAGCCAAAATCGTATCAATGTGAATTTTACCAGAAAGGATTTTGTGAACAGGAGATGCATTGGCAACCGAAAGTAGTCGCTCTAGTTACAACGACATCGTTCGTAAATAAATTAGTCATATCGAAAATGAGTCATATGGTAAAAAATCTACAACTCATTTTTATGTTGCTTTTGATGTTAGTCGTTCAACTTCCTGGAGCGCCTTCAGACGATTGGTGAGCATCGCTTTTTCTACTCGAATTCTCTCATTTTCGAATTCCACTTCGGTGAGAGATCTAGGAATGGAAATGGGATCACCATAAGAAATGATAACAGTAGTAAACGGTTTTGGCACTCTATGTTTGTCCCACGACTTTTCCAAAATCCATTGTTTAGTGCATTCATAGTGAAATGGAATGATCGGTGCTTGGGTAAATTGCGCTGCGGCGATCAAACCAGGTTGGACCATTAGCGCGGGTCCTCTAGGTCCATCAGGCGTAAAAGCTACGGACAATCCTTTTTTTAAATGAGCAATCATTGCTTTGAGAGCTTTTGATCCACTGCGAGAGGAACTCCCGCGAATACTCGAGTTTCCAAATCGTTGGACGACTTCATTGATAAAATCTCCATCCTTAGATTCAGAAATGAGAACTGCCACCTGCTTTCCTCGATGGAAGTAAGGTGAGTATAATACATTTGTATGCCAAATTGATAGAATCAAAGGAAGTCTTTTACTCACAAGTTCAGAGTAAGGTTCTTTGCCAATTTCGATGACACGAAATGTAAAACCAAATAACCTCTGTAAATTGACTACAAGTAACGGCAAAAACCAAACTAAAAACTTACGTTTCATTAGTTATGAATTTGTATCTTTACTTTTTTTCTTAAATATATCTCCAAGTTTACCTAGATCTTCTGGTTTGATATTTGTTCCTGCGGCCTTTTTATTCTCTTCTTGAATTTCTTTATAAACTTCAGCTCGATGTACGGAAACGTTTTTCGGAGCCTTAACCCCGATCTTAACTTGGTCTCCTTTGATATCAACTATTACAATTTCGATATCATCACCTATCATGATAGACTGGTTACTTCTTCTTGCCAAAACTAACACGGACTATACCTTCTGGGAAGTTGGCTCTTCCATCATTTCCACGATGCGCTTTCGGATATGATGACTTTCATCCCTGGAAATCAATTGTTTGCCGTAAGCCTTTTTGGCATTTATAATCACAGGACCTTGTAAATTCGCTGTCATTCCTCTAGGGTTGTCATGAGGGATTGTTACGATCAAAAAAATGATTCCCTCTTTCCAACTATCTAAACCTATCTCTTTCAATTCATCATCTGAGACGAGTGGCTGATATTCATTTAGAAACAATTCTGGTTGGATAAGAATAAAGGCGAGACCCGATTCTTTAGTAGATTGTAACCATTTGAAAGGACTCTCCGCATTTTCTTCAATAAGCGCATATTCTGTATATTTTTCAAATCCTAACAATCCTTGCGGAAATTGTAGAATCTGACGTTCATCGACTTGTATCGTACCGAATGGTTTCGTGTGTAAAGTTACTGGCATTCTTAAACCTTTATACTATCGAAGAAAATCCATCAATGTTGGCTTTATGATCTTCGAACCAACATTTAACGCATAACTATGAATTGTCTCTAACCATTTTAAATTCATAATTGTTTCCGGAAAATCGATGCCCTCATTTTTTGCTAAAAGTTCAGTCATGTACATCTTATCATATGAAACTCGGTCTTCATGTTCTTCCATCCGATTCATACGTGCTCCGATCGTGGATCGATGACGTAAAATGTTTTCTAAAGCTAAATCCAAGTCACCTAAGTCCCGTCCGCCAATCCTCTCTTGATCTTTTTGGATTAGATCGTTTCGTAACTGGATGAGTACATCAAATACAGAAAGTCCAGTCACGGTGGCCGACTTGGAATAATTATTTGGTGGTTCGCTAGCTGACGGCTCAATCAAACCTATGTCTTTTAATACAGTTCCTCCACCTACATCCTCCATCCATATTTGATGCGGAGCGGTAGAAGAAATCGAAATGTTATCTTGAGCCAGTTTCGACGCTTTTACTTCGAGAGGGGAGTTATTGATTTTATCGATGACGTCATCGATTGTATCGCCTACCGAAATATGAATCTCGACATTGTCGATTTTAAAAATTTGATCCGAGGTGGCCTGGTAGGAGGAGTTATCCACCTTACTCGTTACACTAACATTTGTTCCCCAAAAAACTTTGTTTCCTGGAATCGTTACGGGTACGTATTCACCTTTTTCGATTTCTCGTAGTTGTTCACCGATATCACCACGGTATTCTACGCCGACATATTGATTTTTTAACTCTAGACCTTGTAGTCCCTTAATTTTTGATTCAATTGGTTCAAACGGAGGTCTTTCTGTAACATGTCCGCCAAACAGAGGTTGCCCGGTTGCATCTCGAGCATTTGCTAAGTCTACAATGGCACGTAGATGTTGGTCGATTTCTTTTCCTACAGCCACTTCCAATTCAAAGCCTTTGTCTCCTTGATAAATTCCATTTCCTGCTTGGACAGTTAACACTCTTACTCGCTGAAAAATTTCACCCATTTTGTCCAAGATACCATCGACTTGTTGCAATCTTTGGTAACCGTCTGCTATATTTTCATCATACTGAGCCAATTCATTCAGACGCGAACGAAAATACATTTGATTGGTTGCGGCACTTGGATCATCAGAAGGCTTCCGAATTTTTAAACCCGTACCCAATTGATTTTGTGTTTCATCGAGAGCGATTTGGTGACGATTTAAATTTCTCACCAAGGAATTGTTTTGCATCATATTAGTGATACGAATCATGATTAGCCACCTAACCTATTTATAATAGTATCTAACATATCGTTCATAGTTGATATCATTCTAGCAGCTGCATTATACGACTGCTGGAATTGTACCATGTTTGCCATTTCTTCATCCAGGTTTACGCCCATTACAGATTGGCGCATATTTTCAAGTTCAGTCATTAGCTCTGACTGAGTTGTATATTCTTGACGAGCTTCCCTTGCTTCCGTTCCGATTTTTGATATCAGGGAGTTATAGAAATCGTCAGTAGTTTTGGAATAGTCAAACATAACTGGCTTTTCTCGCAAAGCAGCGGCAATTAACAACGCGTTGGCGCCATCTTTGTGTCCGTGTGGAGTATTATAGTCGCCGGTTCCTCCGACATCCTTCCCTCTTCCTGCAGCTATGTTCGCTGGATTATTTTTAACATCCGCTGACATTTTAAAGAAGGCAGAAGGATGATACATAGGGGTAAGAGTAATATCTTGAGAATTGGCTTGAAATTTGTTTAATTCTCCAAGTTTACGGTAATCGAACGATCCTGAAACTCCACTAGCATTTAAAATCCCTGTGAGACCAACTAACAACTCACCCGAATCTTCAAGATGCCGGATCATAAAATTTTCTTTTTTATCGATTTTACTAGTGGTTGCTTTTAGTGCCAACTGATTGTCATGCGACATATAAGCAACCACTCCCGATTCAGAGCGATTGATTCTTTTGATCACGGCATTTAAGGTGTCGTCTTTTGAATAAGGAACAAGTACTTCTTCTTCGCCACCTTGTATAGGTTTTAAAAATCGAAGTGTACCAGTAATTCCAATAGGTCGATCTGGATCAATCGAAGTCCTGCCAGTTACTCGGAAAACAGATGTTTTGTCGTTGGTGCCATCACCATCGGTATCGATTTCGCCAAAAGTATTGGTCGCAAGAGATCTTTCCTCAAAGAAAGTTAAATTCGTTTTACCGTTTAAACCAAATCCATCTTTGTGAATCTCATTGATGATATCCATCGCATTAATCGCCAGAGCATCGACTTGATTGATTTTTTCTACTAAGATATTGTCTCGAACTTCGTATAGAGCCTGGATACTTCCTTTTTTTAGTAGGACTGGTTTTCCAGTTTCCTGCCATTGCATATCATAAAGACCATCGTTAGAAGGGTTACCGACTAAATCAATTTTATGAACTTTTTGGCCTTGGACAAGAATTTGTTGTCCAATGAATACCATTAGCTCATCTTCATCGCTTCTTCCGATTGTAATGTCAACCATTCCAGCTAGTTCTTGTAACAGCTCATCACGACGATCCAAAAGATCATTCGGATTATCACCTAATGCTTGTGACTTTGTAATCTTTTCATTTAAAGATTTTATGTTTTCTGCAATAGTATTTAGATGATTTACTTTTGATTCTATTTCTCGATTTGCTTGGTCACGCAGTTGTGTTAATTTTTTAAAAACATCTTCCATTCTGCTACCAAGGCCTTCAGCTTTTTCTTGGACCACAGCGCGGTGAGCAGTTTCCTCAGGATAGTTAGAAAGATCTTCCCATGCAGACCAAAAGTTGTCCATCAAAGTCCGAAGAGTCGTACCAGATGGTTCATTAAAAACAGTTTCTACTTGGTATAGGTAGTCGTTCTTTTTGCCCCAATAATCTTTTAAGGAAGAAGACTCAACAATACGATCATCGATAAAATTATCTCTAACTCTTTCAATTTCTGCTACTTTGACGCCTTGCCCAATTTGACCAGCAACCTCTGCTCGATTAAAAGCGGGTTCATAAATTGGATCCATACTGTTCATTACGACTCGTTGCCGAGCATAATGTTTGTTATCTGCATTAGATATATTATGGCCAGTGGTTTGGATTGCCTGCTGGTGAGCAGAAAGTCCTCTTTTTCCTATTTCTATACCTTGAAACGTGGATCCCATAATCTTTCTCCTAGGCAGTCGCGTTCAAAATGACTGCGCTTTTTTGTCCCTGCCCTCGACGAATGAGTTGTTTGTTGGAAGTATAAACTTTTTCGCGGGCGTGTTCTTGAAGGGCGTCAATTGTTGTCTGTAAAAAGTCTTTTCTTGCACTTAAAAGTTTTTCATTTATTAAAATTGCTTCTTTTAGGTTTTGAACGACTGACTTAAGTTCTTGGGCAAAACCTTTGAGTTTGTAATTGGATTCTCTGTCCAATTGGTTTAAAAAGTTCGTAAGGGTAATCGATTCCTCTTCGTTTTTAAACTTCTCTTTTGCATATACGTCTTCGATGGCTCGCATACGCATCCTCTCGAGTTCCGAAGCTTCCACCATAATATGGTAACTTTCTTTCACACAAGCTTCGAGGGATTTCCCATCGGCAGCATGAATTGCTGCTTTTTTTCTACCTTCCACTTCAAAAAGGCGTTTATAACAGTCTATTTCATTAGTAAATAGGCTTCTAAGTGATTCTACCCAATCCAACATTAAGTGTTTCCCATTCCCATATGTGAAGGATCGACGGAATTCAAAACATGCTTAGGAAAATTTATAAAAATTTACCATTTCAGGTCCTATGTCACGAAAATCACCCTGCATAAAAGTCTGTATGATGGACCCAGAGACTGGTCTATGTGAGGGCTGTGCCCGAACTCTAGAAGAGATTGGGAACTGGTCTAGGTATTCGGAAGTAGAGAAGGAAAGAATTTTCGAAGAATTGGAGAATCGTAAAAATAAAATTTAAGAGAACTTCCTCGGTTGGATTCTTCCGCCAACCGATTCCATCGTATTCAGAATACTAAATCATTCGCCTTTATCAATTTTGTTTCTGTGAGTTTCGCATAGTCTGTACAATTTGCCCGTGGAAGGATTTTTTTTGGTTACTTTTGTTCCGCAAACAATACAGAGTCCTTGGGTCCTTCTTCGTTTATAAAGCAATTGCACTCTTTCTGCACCAGAAAGATTGAATTTGCTTATCTGAAGTCGAATTCCCTTGATCAAATAACTTCCGATGGAAGACTCTTCTCCTTTTTTAAGGTTTGAAAAAATCTTTGTTAACTCATCGGCCTTGATTGACTTTGGTTTCATTTTTACCCCTGTTCTCGCAAGTAAGTGTGTTTTTTGTTAGATTTTAAAATGTTAATGTATATTAGGTAGTACCTTCTAACGCGCAACAAATTTTTATCATAACGGCTGATATTCTTTTTTGCCGCAAAAGTCTTCTTTATTATTACAAAATAGTGTTGGCAGATTTTTATTTTTGAGTACAATCTTATCCACTGAGGATTGAAATATGAGTACACCTACTGAAAAAACCCAGGACTATAAATCCCTGAAAGAATTTTTCCCATTTTATCTAAGTGAACATAGTCATCCTGTGAATCGTGGACTTCATTTTGTTGGAACATCTCTTGCACTCGGATTTTTATTAGGATTTATCAGCAGTGTTTCGTGGATCAGTTTGCTTGGAGCCCTTGTATCAGGATATTTTTTTGCATGGATCGGGCATTTCCTCATCGAACGGAATCGCCCCGCTACTTTTAAATATCCATTCTATTCATTTGTATCTGATTGGATGATGTATGGACTGATGTTAATTGGGAAAATACCTAAAAAAAGATAACCAAATGATTCTAAGACTCGTTTGGTTTCTTCCTCTCCTCAGCTTTACATTAGTTACGATCTCTTGCAAGGATGTACCTTCGGAAAATGAGATTCTGAAGATACAGAAAGAAATTTCCTTAGAATTACCTGCAGCTCTTACAAAAATCCTGCCATTGGTCTTTCCGCATCTTTTAAAGGATTGGAAATTAGAGTTGGATCCGAAATCAAATCAATGGATATTAAAAGTTTCGTATGGTGGAAATACGGCGCTCACTTTTGATTCACAAAAAGAATACATTGAAAATATCAAACATACCCAAGCTCTTTACAATGCTCGTTTGGCGGCCGCAATAAGGGAACTTCCCATCCAAGAAATTCAGCTAAGCCTCACAAAACCACTTTATGTAAAAGGTGAAAACCATCCCGATGTCGGGATCCAAGAGTTTGAAATCTTTAGGACTTCTTTGGATTTAAAGCAAACAAAAGTAATTTTAGACGATTTAAACGGAATTACACCATTCTCCAGCTATCGAGACCATAAAGAAAAACTGGTACAGCTGTTCGATAAAATTGAGAAAATTTGGACCATCGAATTGAATCAATTAAATCAAATTACTGTGGAATGATCCAAGGTTCTAAATTCCCGATGGCTACTTCAAGTCGTTTCAAATAGGATATTTTCGGTATTTCATAGGCACCTAATGACCAAGTGACATGATTGAGTTGTTGGGTGTCAAAGAGTAAAAAGTTGGAGTTTCTCAATTTTTCAAAAAGGTGAAATAAGGCAATTTTTCCAGCGTCGGACTCATACGCAAACATAGACTCACCCGCAAAAAATCTTCCAAGGGCGACTCCATAAACACCACCGACTAACTCGTTCTCTGGATTCCATACTTCAACGCTATGCGCAAACCCAAGTTTGTGTAAATTCAGATAACCTTTGATAAATCCTTCTGTAATCCAGGTATTGTCTTTTTCACGATAAGCACAACCTTGCATCACCGCCGTAAATGCCTCATTATAAGAGATTCGAAATTGTTGTTTTCGAATTTTTCGAAGCACCGTTCTAGAAAAATGGACGTTATTTAAATCAAAAATAGCTCGCGGGTCAAGAGAATACCATCGAATCGGATTTTCAGACCAAGGAAAGATCCCATGGGAATAGGCGTATAACAATCGTTCTGGATTAAAATCACCACCGACTGCGACTAGGTCTTCCTTCCAAACTTTGGGATCTTTAAAAAATTGTGCAAAGTCTCTTTTTGTCAATCTTGGAGGATGTCCTTCGGATAATCGTATGTAATTCTTACTTTCAGACTCTTTCCGTTTTCATCATTGATATTGGAAAGACCGTCGAACTGTAAGATTCTTTTCGTTTTATAATCATAAACGAGAAAGAATGGTTTTACAATTCTTTTCAAAACAAAATTATCAACTTCCAATTTTAAGAATAATGCATCTCTTCCTTTCCACTTATCATCTTTGATTTTTTCCACGGCAAAGCTATATTCGTCCAATTGAACGGGGGCAAGGAAACGAAAAGACATCCTCTCTCCCTTTGAAACGGTTTCCCAGTTTTCTCTCACGAAATAATCGAATCCCCCATCCATAACGGATGGTTGTTTCCAAGTGATTGTTTTTTCGCTGATGGGATCTTCTGATTTCCTTCGGAAATAAAGACGAACGGATTTGCCGTTGACGTCAGCACCTTCTACATATCCGTCTCGAAAATCTTCCGTACGAAATGTGGGCACTGTTGAATTTGGAGAAAATTCTATGTGTTTTTTGCCAAAGACTACTCCCTTCGCATCCTTGTAATTGATCTCGGAATGCGTGTGTTTGCCATCTTTGAAAAATTCTTGGTGGTTGTCAGAGTAAACATAAGCCCCAGTTTTTAAGTCGTATGCCTTTCCGAAATACTGATATTTCGGTTTTTCGGCAAAAATAGGGAAAAAGGATGGAAAAACAATGACGATGAATATGATTTTACGCAGCATACTTTTTAGACATGAAAAAATACAGACTGACTGACCAAAGAACTGTTTTTGGAATCCTTTTGAAGCTCACAAATACCTCTCTGATAGACCCGAAAACAAAACAAAAATATCAGATCAAAAATCCCAGTTCTGTAAGTGATATCATAAAATCGGTATATTTTGAGTTGGGATCTGATTCTCCTCTTACAACTAAACCGTCTAGCCTAACATGTGTTCTGAAAGAAAATCGTGTTGAAATACGAATCAAACAAGTAAACCCATATCAAGACGATCTTTTCCAGGTCACAGAAGTATTGATTGAGCCATTGGAACGTTCCGCCAAACGTACATCTATCGAAGATATACATGCGAAAAACTTTCAAGTAGCAGCAAAAATCGATATTAGTACGATCATCTCGGTCTATGGAAAAACTTCCATCATCAACCAAGCCCTCAACCAATGGCAGTTACATTTAGAGCAGGTTCTCTCAAACTTCGGATATTTTATCAAAAGAGTAAATATCGGTTTTTTTTATGCAGCGGATACTCCCTTGATGGAAGCCTTAAGTACAACCTCGGCACCATATTACCTCCGTGATTCGAACAAAGGGATTTTCTATAGCGAACGAGGATTTTTTTCACAAAAGAAATTAAATGATGTGTACATTCGTTCGTATCTCGACAATTTATTAGTTAATAACATTAAATCTGTCCTGATTTTCCCGGTTTTCTCCAATGAAAAAATCCTTCTTGGTTATTTTGAGATCATGAGCAATCTTCCCGATTTAGGAAACGCAGCCTTACAAAATGATATCAACGGAAGCCAAGGTATCAGTCCATTAATGTCATTTTTAGAAACCAAATCAGAAGAATATGTTTTCCATCTTGAATTTTCCTACGCAAAAGATTGGGAGATCGTCGGTTCTCAATGTTTGATTCGCGATCTTAGCCAAGATGGAAGAGGGATTGGAATTTATTTACCAAGCGGCACGGCTTTAGAAAACAGACCGGTTGGAACGCCCACTTCCTTCCAAGTTGATATCAATGGGATTACCTATACTTTTTACGGATCCTTGCGAAGTATCAAAGCACCGACATCTGAAAATGAAAATCAAAGTGCTGGGATTCATATCTTTCAATGTGATAGACCAGAAGGACTTTCTCTCTTGGAAACTTATGCTTCTCAATTGATTTCGACTGAGGTGATCTAGTTTGAATCCAGAACAATACACAAAATTAATCGAGTTGTTAGAATTGATTCTCCGAAACCAAGAGGACCAATCCGCCAATAAAATAATTCTCTACTTGGTTCCGAACATTGGAATCATTTTTGGAACTACCCTTCTTTTCTTCCTATTTTTGTGGATGCACCGTCAAAAGATGGCATTGATCGAATCGGGACAGTACAAACCGTGGACATTTGATCTGCGAGCCTATTCCTTTTTCCTAGGTCTTTTGTTGACATTCACGGGATTTGCTCTATCCTTAGTTTTTATACTCGTCATGGGTGTTTCTATGGCGATGCTTGGAGGGTTGATCCCATTCGCGATTGGACTCGGTCTCTTGACCTACTACAAACTAAGCAGCTAACTACTCAGCAAAGAGTCTGCAATGAAGAGGATTGGAACTGCATTCGCAAAGTTCTAAGCGGGGAACTCTACGCTTTTGAAGAACTGATGCATCGTTACCAAGGTATGGTGCTTTCTCAGGCGAAAAAGGCATTTTCTACTATCGATGAGGCAGAAGATTTTACCCAAGAAGTGTTTTTAAAAGCATATGAATCCTTAAGTACGTTCAGAGGTGAGGCACAATTTTCAACCTGGCTTTACCAAATCGCAAGAAATCAAATTTCAAAAGACCTAAAAAAGAAAAAACCCCAGCTTGAGGTATTTGAAGAAACTCATTCTCCCAAAACCAAGGCAGATGTTAGTCATGGTTTCATTGACCAAATCGCAAAAGAAGAGGATGGAAATTTACTCAGAACTCTCATCTCTCGCCTACCACATGTTTATCGGAAGCCGATTGTTTTACATTATTTTGAGAATATGCCATTGAGAGAAATTTCAGAAAATATGGACATCAAATTAAATACGATCAAAAGCCATATCGCAAGAGGTAAGGAATTGATACGCAAATGGTGGCACCATGAAAAATAAAAAAAATAGAAACAAGGCTGATTATTTTTTATCACCAGATCCTCTTATGAAAAACCAATTGGGTTCAGAGCGCGTCCAGTTTAAAGTATTAAATCAGTTATTTCCTGTTAGTTTTCTAGTATATGGGTTTTTATTTTCAGTTACTTTATTTTTCATACCGCTTGGCACATTGTTTCTTGCGTATAAACTTTTCGATTTAAAAGTTTATCTACTTCCGATTTTGCTTAGCTCAAGTTTGTTTTTTTGTTTCTATTGTATTCTATTCGGTTTTTTAATCATGAACACACGAATTCCATTTTTGAAAGAATGGAAAGACAAACTCGGATTTATCGAGGGTTAAATCTTCTGAAGCAACTTTTAATTTTCCTGATTTTCTTCTCTTTTCTTCCAGTTCTTGCCGAGGAACCAGTAGAACTTCCAACTGCAAAAGAATTTCTCAATATGGAATTGGACAAAACCCTTCCCTTGATTGAAACACTCACAAAAGAGCAAACAAAGGAATTGATTACTTCACTTCGCCAAGAAGCAAAATCTTCATATCCCAAAATCGATCACTTTTACTTTCTTATTTCGCATTTAGAAGAAGTCTCCGCTATCGAAAAAGAGCAGGCTCGATTGAAGAGTTTGCTTTGGGTATTTGGTTTGGCTCTTGTGTTATTTTGTGGCTTTCTAGGATTTTTGCTGGTAAGACAAAGACAAGCCTTTCGAGATATCAAAGAAATGACAGAGTCTTAATTATCCAAAACTTGTAACGCAATTGTCTTCATAATGTAACATGAAACCGATACATTCTACTCGTATCATGAAAATTCTTGTAGTAGATGACGAAGAAGACATTGCTGAACTAATTCAATTTCATTTAGAGGAAGAAGGTTTCCAAGTAGAAGTCTGCCACAACGGGATGGAAGTATTCCCACGATTAGAAAAAAATCTACCTGACGGTATCATTTTAGATTTGATGTTGCCTGGAATTGGTGGAATGGATCTCTGCAAACGTATCAAAGAAAAATATCCCCACATACCGATTTTGATGGTAACGGCAAAAACAGGGGAAACCGACGTGGTTTTAGGGCTTGAATTAGGCGCCGATGATTATATCAAAAAGCCATTTAATATTCGCGAATTAGTCGCTAGAGTAAGGACTGTTACGCGACGAAATGCGGAACCATCTAATTTTGAAAACCTCGCTCCAGTCTCAACAGGAAAAATCCAAATCAATCCGACAGCTCATAAAGTTTATGTCGACGGGAAAGAAATAGAACTTACTTTAATCGAATATAAAATACTTCAACTTTTCACTTCCAATCCTGGAGTCGCATTTTCACGCGATAAACTTCTAGATAGAATCTGGGGTAAAGATGTATTCGTTACAGACAGAACCGTAGACGTAAATATCAAAAGATTGCGAGATAAACTATTAGGGGAAAAAGATCGGTTGGAAACCATACGGGGAGTCGGATATCGATTCCGAGATGCGTAGTTTTTTTTCCACATTACTTCTCTTAGACTGGGGTCTCTTATTATTCCTTTTATTATTAGCAGTTGGCGTTGTCTCGGTTCTCGACTATATCCACCCTGGATTTAGACCTCTCGTTTTATTTGTTTACGTACTCATTGCACTATTCGGTACCTTCTACGTATCTTCTACGATCGCGCGAAAAGTAACTGATCCCTTATCGATGATCGAAAAGAAAACGAAAGAGATCAACGCTGGTGATTTTGGTGTCGAATTGGCTTCCCCGGAAATATTAGAACTCGCAAATCTAACGCTCTCTATCAATGAGATGGCTAAACGTCTAAAAAACCAATTTTTAGATCTTACAGTTGAAAAGGAAAAATTTAACTCTCTACTGCAAAATTTAAAAGAAGGCGTATTTGCCATTGATACAAAAAAGAAATTTTTATTTCTCAATCGAAACATTCCGCCTAATATTATTTCTGAAAATTCACAATTCAAAGATATCAAATCTGGAATCAAAAATAAGGAACTATTAACCTTTATAGAATCCAAGTTGAGAAAAGGAATCGAGGGACGCACCGAATTTCAGGAAGGCAATCATTTTTATAATGCTCGAATTTATCCGATAAAATCAAATGATATGATCCATTTGCATATTGGTGTTCTTCTCGATATCACTGAGGACCGACAGAATCAATTGATACGCGAACAATTTTTTCAAAATGCATCACATGAGTTAAAAACTCCCATTACATCTATAAAAGGTTATACGGAAACACTCGAATCTAGATTAAAACTAGAACCAGGATCGAATGAAAAAAAATTTTTAGATGCTATACTTCGTAACACAGAAAGACTCGTACGAATCGTGGAAGATATGTTGACTATTTCACGTCTAGAAAACCACCAAACCATCATTCAATTCCAATCTTTTCTGCTCTTTGATTTAGTAAAAAATGTCACTGATTCGGTAGGCGTAATTCTTTCTTCGAAAAATCAGCATCTCAGCATTGAAATAGAACCGAATCTCAAATTTGTTGCTGATATGGTTCTAATTGAACATGTCCTCGTAAATTTAGTTTCAAATGCATCTGCATATTCCCCAGAAGATACAGAAATTAAAATTAAAGCGGATGAAACTCCTGAAAAATACCGTCTACAAATCATCGACCAGGGAATCGGTGTAACCGCGGAAGATGCGGAGAGAATATTTGAACGGTTTTTTCGTGTCGATACGAACAGGTCACGCAAAGAAGGAGGAACAGGTCTCGGTCTATCAATTGTAAAACACATTGCTCGACTTCACTCTGGAGAAGTCAGTGTAAGTCCGAACAATGGAAAAGGTTCTATTTTCACTTTCGAATTTCCCAAAAAAATCTACTAATCGTTGCGGATTTATTTTATTTCTATGACACTGGTAATGTCATTATGAAATACCCTGTTGGATTCTACTCATTCGGCCGAAACATCGGCATAAAAGATAATACTCTAGACTTTGCGGTGATCTATTCGGAAAAGATATGCAAATCAGCGGCAGTATTTACAAAAAATAATTATCCTGGTGCACCTGTAATAGTGGGCAAAGAACATATAAAAGATGGATTATTACAAGCGATAGTAATCAATTCAAAGAATTCGAATGTTGCCACCGGTGAAAAAGGAATTGAAGATTCGCGTAACATTTGCAAGGTTCTCTCGCATTCCTTGGGCATCGAATCAACTAACATACTACCATCTTCGACAGGTGTGATTGGCGTTCCTCTTCCTATCGAAAAACTTTTGGATGCATGTTCTAGTGCCAAACAATATCTAAAGGAGGGAAATTTAGAAGAAGTTGCAGAAGCGATTATGACAACAGATACTCGAAAAAAGATATCTTACAGAGAAATCAATTTAGGTTCACAAACTGGCGTTATATATGGAATCGCTAAAGGTGCCGGCATGATCGAGCCAAATATGGCGACCATGTTATCCTATATTTTTTCTGATTTTGTACCTGAATCGGGTAACCTTTCTGCGATATTAAAACAGGTGGTAGACGATTCATATAATTGTATCACAATAGATTCTGATACTTCTACAAGTGATACAGTCGTACTTATGTGTTCTGGGGCACGAGGAACAATCTCAGATGATTTATTCATCCAAAATTTAAAATCTATCGCCATTGATTTATCAAAAAAAATCGCAAGAGACGGTGAAGGCGCTACCAAACTCATAGAATGTACAATCGAAGAAGCGAGAGATAACAACCAAGCCATAAAAATCGGAAAATCTATCCTCAATTCACCTCTCGTCAAAACAGCTATCTACGGAGGTGATCCGAATTGGGGCAGATTCGTTATGGCAGTTGGAAAGGTTTTCGATGAGCCAATCCCTTATGAAAAATTACAAATCTATTTAGGTGGCATTGCCGTTAAAGGTGCGGATGTTGCTACTAAATCAAAAATTGCAAACTACCTAAAATCCGAAGAAGAAATATTGATTCGGGTTTCACTCGGCGCAGGCCAGATTAAAAAAACTTTTTGGAGCTGTGATTTAACAGAAGGTTATATCAAAGAAAACGCATATTACACAACATGAATTCATTCCCGATTTCATTTTTCCTTAGAAAGTTACTCCCGACGGGTTATCAGTGGAAAGTATCCTTGACAGTTGTACTTTCTAGAGCTTCTTACATTCTTTTAGTATTTCTTACATATTTTCTACTTTTGAATCAAATTCCTAATGACTTAACATATGGGCTCGAAATGGCATTTGTTCTAGTTATGGCACTCTCTATTTTAATTTATTTGCCATTGATAGAAAGATTTACCAGATCCTTACGAGTTCGTTTTCTCTCGGAATACTTAACTGAGGATGCTGAGTCTTTCCGACAAGCCATCAAACAATTTAATTTAGATGCCCTCATCAAACATGTGTTTCCTGATATGGTGAAAATAACGGAAAGTCATTCTGGAACAATCGCAATCTTAATGCCGGATGGAACTTTTGATTTTCATACTTACTTTCGCGGAAGGCAAAAAAAATTAAGTCCCACCAAACAAATTGTCGTAAAACAGCATTTTAAAGATTATCTGAAAACAAAAAAGGAAGGATCCTCAGTAACGGATGCCATTCATACTCCAGAAATCAATCGAGATTTTATGGAATTACATGCCAATTTTATATATCCTTTTCTCTTTCGTGAAAAACTTTTTGGTTTCTTGGCAGTATCAAATATCCCAAACGCAGATGCAGCGCACACATTATCACTATTAGCTGGTCAGACAGCTTTGACGATCCACAATCATGTGTTATCGTATCACATTGCCGAAAACAAAAAATACCGTAAAGAGGCAGAGTACGCGGACAGAGTTCAAGACTTGTTGGAGACGGGAACGATTCCCGAACTTCCTGGATGGAAAATTAATGCGTATCCTCGACTTCATGGTAACTTAGTAGAATTTTTTCAAGTCGAAGATGGATCTTGGTACTTTGTCGTACTTAATGCTGGGCGTACCTATCATCATATCGGAATTATACTATCCTACATACTAGGTGTGGTATATTCCCAATCGCAGCTACGTATACTCACCGGTTTTGCGGACATAAAACAACTCATTCATTCTACTTTTCAGAAACTAGAATGGAAAGATAAATACGAATTGATTATTGGCAAAATTGATTTCAATGAACTGTATCTGATACAAGAAGGAAGACAATTTAAAATCATCAGAGAAACAAACGAAGAAGAAGTAGTAGCAAGCATTGGATGGAAAAATCGAATTCAATTGGAACGAGGACCAGTGTTAGTGCTACATTCCGGTCAACCCATTCTTAGATTTAGCTTAACGGGAGATAAAAAATGAGAGAATTATCCATTACCATATTTTCTTCTCTCGTTTTCTTTTTACTAATCTTTTTCACATTTGTAGGTATACAGCATACTTCTGTTAGACTTCCTTTCTTCTATTATTCTTCAGGATTGATCGTAAATGCTGGTGACTCACACCAAGAAATTTGGGGTAAAAAAATCTCTGATGTGGATTTAATTAAATTTTCAGAAACGAATAGTTTTCGAGCAGGAGAATCTCACCAGGTAAAAATTATTGATGAATATGGCCAAACAGAAGTTAAAGAATTCATTTTAATCGAATTTTATAAACTCGATATTCTTAAGAATTTTTATTTAGACTTGATCTTGGCATTTTTTAGTCTACTGACAGCCGTATATTTTTTTTACACAACTCGCGATGGTTTGATTTTTTCTTTTTTTCTTAACTTTTCCGTCGTTTTATTTTCGAATGTTTTTCTCCTAACATACACTATATCGATTTTTCCTCTATTTTTTTCCATTTACTTCGGTGCATTTTTAACGTATCATTTAATCTATCGCTTAAGAGGTAAAGAAATACCTTCAAAATGGCTATTACCTCAGTTTTTAATCGCTTTGGTAATTGCGACTGTATCGAGCCAAGAAAATCCAAAATCAAAAATTTTAGATCAGATTGCAAATATGGGTCACTTAATGAACCTATTTTTTGGGCTCATCATTATTTTTCTCAATACAAAAGATTTGATTAACATAAAGCCCGTTAAAGGGGCATTGTACAAAAGATTGTCGCTATTAGTTGCGATTTGTTTATATATTTCCGTTCCGATCTCATTAACTTTTTTCAATGGACATCCCATGTTTTTTGTCCATAGATCAGTTTTCTTTTTGACCTATGTTTTCTTCATTATCTGTTTTTTCTATGGGACTTATCGTTATACATTTGTTCCATCATTTGTGATTTTTACTCCAACGTTAATCACACTCATGTTGGTTACGATTTCCTCTGTCACTTATATAATTTTAGCATTCGTAGTAGATTATTTATTTCCACTTCCGTATATAAAAGAGCGTTGGTTCTTAAATCTTTTATTGTTATTTATATTAACAAGTTACATGATTCCGATCAAATTGAAAATTAAGGATTGGATTGATTATTGGTTTTTTGAAAAAAATCAAGTTTTGAGTCAGGGTATAGAAAAAATAACCAAACTCATTACGGAACCTATTTCCATGCGCAAAACTATTCTTTCGATTAACAAAACAGTAATGGAAACATTAAATATCTCTAATATCATTATCCTGATTCCAGGTGATCAGTTTGCTCGAACCGATTTGCGAAACGTGAATTTTATGAGAATTCCATCTCAATCAGAAATTTGGAATTATTTTGCCAATAATGATCGTGTCACTGTAACCTCACACCTCGAATATGGAATAGGTCTTCGTGAAACGCTATATAATTTTTTAAAAGGACTAAATGTCCAATTAGCTTTTCCAGCCTACGGGCATTCTTCGGATCGTAAAATGATTAGAGCAATGATTATGTTAGGAGAAAAGGCTGACTCGAATTATTTTTCAATAGGTGAACTAAAATTTATAAATGAAATCGTAAAAATTACGGCTATGTTGATCGAAAATTATAGTCTGTTAGAGGATGAAATCCAAAAGCGAAAAATTGTGCGAGATATTCAAATCGCATCCATCGTCGACAATACACTAAGGATCATTCCTCCGAGTGAAATTAAGGGGATCGAATTCGGCTATTTGAACAAACCAGCTGTTGGTATCTCTGGCGACTATTTAGATATAATCCCAATATCTTCAAACAAAATGATAATTATGTTAGGTGATGTGGCTGGTCATGGTCTTGGAACAGGATTTTTGGTTAGTGCTATCAAAGGGATCGTGAGAGAACAATTAAGAAACGGAACGTCACTGGAGGGACTCTTTCGAGAAATCAATTCCTTCTTTCGGGCGAGATATAAGGGTAGTGAGTTTATGACATTACTCGGCGGAGTATTAGATTCAAACGAAAAAACCTTTCGGTTTATCAATGCTGGTCATTTAGCTCTTCTACAAATGAACCACGATGGAAAAATAATAACACACGCCAAAACCCAGCGAGTCTTGGGCATTCTAGAAACGGACTACCTTTCCCAAGAACTAAAATTAACGTCTGGAACGAGATTATTTTTATACTCTGATGGAATCACAGAAACCTTTGGCGAAAATGACGAACTATTTGGCGAAGAACTTTTGACAAACTTTCTGCAATCCCATGAGAAAATGCCGATCAAGGAGCTTCCACACGCATTGGAAACTTCAATCAATACATTTCGTGGAGACCGAGAAGTTACTGACGATATTACTTTTATCGCTCTTTCTTTTTCGGCCGAGTAGCCGATAATAGAAGAGATCATGTCGGATAAACCATTAAAATTCGCCATTTTTCTATCTTTGATTCTTAGCCTCGTGGCCTTTTGGGATCATCAGATTACCTCTTATCTCAAAGAATTTGTTGTGCTCATACATGAAATTTGCCATGCAAGCGCAGCACTTTTTACAGGAGGGATGGTCAAAGGCATCGCATTACACGGTAACGAAGGTGGTGAGACGATTGCCATTCCGGCCTCGTTTAGAGGTTCTTTTATTTTAGTTGTCTCAGCAGGATACATCGGTTCCTCACTTGTTGGCGGACTTCTTCTAAAAAGCGGATTTTCAGGACATAATGCACGACAGACTTTAATTTTATTCGGATTGTTGTTAATTTCAGTGAGTGTCCTTTATTCAAAATTAGGTGAACTTGCCTATTTTACCGGGATTTTCTGGGGAGTTGGAATACTCGTCATCGGGATGTTAGGTGAATCTATTTCGATTTTAACCTTGGTTTTTTTAGGTACGAGTATCTCATTATACTCCATTTACGATCTTTCTGATTTTGCAGAGAAATTGCCAGAGACAGACGCTGGCATCTTAGCTTTTTGGATGTCAGGATTATCGCCCGAAGATTTAAACTCCGATGAAGTGCCTGTTGCTGTCTTATTTCTCGGATACTTAATCGCAACTCTCTGGTCACTCTTGAGCATAGGTATTGTATATTACTTTCTAAAAGGTTCTCTTCATGAACATGCCACGGATACCCAACCCGTAGCTCATAATGTTTTGGACTCAATGGAAAGATTTCCTGGGGAATTATCTCCTGAAGCAAAGGTTTGGCTCGAAAAACGTGGGGTGGACCCAGAAAGTGGAGTTGTCCTACCTCCTAATTTATTTCTAGACCTTCCCCCAAAAGACCTCTGATCAAAATCGATTCAGATTTTTTTAATTTGCGTAGGAAACTATGGTCACAAAAATAGAATCTTAATGGCAAAACGTATATTGATCACTGGTGGGGCAGGTTTTATTGGCTCACATCTTTGTGAACGACTATTGAACGAAGGCAATGAAGTCATTGCCCTCGATAATTTTCACACGGGCAGGAAAGATAACCTAGGGCATCTGATCTCCAATCCTCGGTTTGAGATGATTCGCCATGACATAGTTGAACCGATCCGACTTGAAGTGGATCAAATTTACAATATGGCATGTCCAGCCTCTCCCGTACACTATCAAAGCAATCCTATTAAGACGATAAAAACAAATGTTCTTGGTATGACCAATATGTTGGGTCTCGCTAAGAGAGTGGGCGCTAGAATATTACAGGCCTCCACAAGTGAAGTATACGGAAATCCATTGGAACACCCGCAAAAAGAATCTTATTGGGGAAACGTAAATACGATCGGCATTAGAAGCTGTTATGACGAAGGAAAACGCGTTGCCGAAACACTTTGTTTTGATTACCATCGAATGAACAAAGTAGATATTCGGGTCATTCGTATTTTTAACACTTATGGTCCCAGGATGATTCCCGATGATGGTAGAGTTGTAACAAATTTCATTGTCCAAGCGCTACGTGGCGAAGACATCACCATTTACGGTGACGGCTCGCAAACACGTTCTTTCTGTTATGTGGACGATCTTGTGAATGGAATCATCAAGATGATGAATGTGGACAATTTTATCGGTCCAGTAAACTTGGGCAATGATGGAGAATTTACGGTCAAAGAATTAGCGGAACTTGTGATCAAAGAAGTCGGTTCTAAATCGAAGATCGTATATTTACCCCTTCCGCAAGACGATCCAACAAGAAGAAAACCTGATCTCACGATCGCAAAAGAAAAATTAAATTATTCTCCCACGGTTCCACTTGTAGAGGGAATCAAAAAGACCGTCGACTATTTCAAAAAGAGTTTAAATACATGAAAATTGGTGCCCTACAAGAACCCGCTCACGAAAATCGAGTTTCGATTACGCCAGATATTATCGATGCTCTAAACAAATTAGGTTTTTCTGTTCAAATCGAATCAAAGGCTGGTGATCGCGCTTTTTTCTCAGATACAGATTATGAAAAAGTCGGTGCAAAAATTCGAACAAGGAGTGAAATACTTTCCGACTCGGACATCATTGTTTCAATACACGAACTAGACGCAACATCTGCAAAACAAATTAACAATAACAAGTGCTACATAGCAACACTTGCACCACTCGCAACGCCTACAAAGATGAAGGAATTGGCCACAAATGGTGCTAAAATTTTTTCTATGGATATGATCCCTCGTATTACACGCGCTCAATCCATGGATGTTCTAAGTTCTCAGGCAACTGTTTCTGGTTATAAGGCGGTGTTGCTGGCAGCATCTAATTATAGTCGTTTTTTTCCCATGTTAACAACTGCCGCTGGTACAATTACGCCAGCGAGAGTGCTCATTCTCGGTGCAGGAGTCGCAGGATTGCAAGCTATCGCCACTTCCAGAAGGCTCGGTGCGGTCGTCGATGTTTTTGATACTCGTCCAGAAGTAAAAGAACAGTGTATGTCTCTCGGTGCGAAATTTGTCGAAGTTGAAGGTGCTGCGGATGCATCGTCAAGTGGTGGTTATGCTGTCGAACAGTCCGAGGACTACAAACGTCGCCAAAAGGAAGCGATTGCCAAATTTGCGGAAAAAGCAGACATTATCATCACCACAGCATTGATTCCTGGTAAAAAAGCACCTGTTCTGATCACGAAAGATATGGTTGAATCTATGAGACAAGGTTCTGTGATTGTGGACTTAGCGGCAGTTATGGGGGGAAATTGTGAAGTTACTGAAAATGAAAAAACGATTGTTCACAAGGGAGTAACTGTCATTGGGAATTCTAATTTACCAAGCACACAACCGATGGATTCCAGTCGAATGTATGCCAAGAATATTTTAAACTTTTTGAAACTATTTGTGAATAAAGAAAAACAATTTTCAATAAATATGGAAGATGAAATCATAAATACATGTTTAATCGCAGAAAGTGGAAATATACGCCATAAAGGTGTTTTGGCACTTCTGGGATAACGGATATTAGCATTTCCATCAACCGAACTATCTTAGATGGTTGATGGAAATGAATATCAAAGATTTGTTTTTGGCTGTGTCCGCCACCTTCTATGAACCCAAAAATATTGTTCTGGGAAAAGTCGAACTTCACCTTCTAATGTTCTAGTCCAAAGTTCCGTATAATGTCTCAAAACTTCTTCTTTTGTTGGGTATAATTTTTTATCAACAAAACCAAGGTCTTTTACGCGAACGATTACTTTTCCATCCTCTCCGCTGAGTACTGAATAATATAGCATTTTTGCTCCCGTTAGATAAGCCATCAATGCAGGGCCGACGAATGTCGAAGCCTGGCGGTTCATAAATGGAACGAAAATGCCAGCTTGGCCTGCATTCTGATCGGAGCCAAATCCCACCCAATAGCCTTGTTTTAACATCTTCACTACTTGGGAGGACTCCTCAACTGGAACTAGTACGATTCCATTTTTTGCTCTCATATTATAGAGGAGTTTATCCACAAAAGGATTTCGTACTTTTTTATAAATACCTCCCCCTTTCATACGAATCCCTAAAAACTGAACCAATATTTCCCATGTACCGAGATGACCAGAAATCAATACTACACCTACGCCTTGTTTTTTGGTCTCGTCTTCAATCGCTAAACTATTTGAATCCAAAACAAGATATTTGTCTAACCACTCACGAGTCATTCTAGGAGCCCAAAGCGTATGCGCTAATAGATGACCTAAATGATCAAAATGTTTTTTGACGAGAATTCTAATCTCATCATCTGTTTTATCAGGAAATGCATATTTTATATTATCAAATGCGATTTTTTGATGTTTTTTCGCTAACGGAAAAATTAGCCGTGTTAAAAACACTCCGTACGATAAACACATCTTATACGGCAAAAATTTAAATGGCAAATAGAAGAGATAAACTAAACAAAATGTAAAAAAATGTCCTATTTTTTTCATGATAATAACCTCGAATTAACCTAGCTTGGGCAAAATAAAATTTAAGAAGGTGATACCGATGACTCCCATCATAAATCCTATTACCCATCCACCAAGTATATCACTGATGTAATGATGAAGAGTTAACAAACGCCCTATTCCAGCAAAAAGACTAAAAAGTAAGAAATATGCAGTTTCACCATAACCGAAAACTAAGAGAGTACCAACAACCATCGAGTTGGCACTGTGAGCCGAAGGAAAAGAATGTTTCATATCAGGATTAGAATCCATTTTTCCCATAACACTGATAAGTGGGCGCTTTCTAGAAAAATATTTTTTTAAAAATAAAACAAATCTATCAGTAATAAATGTTGTTATCATCACCAAAGGGAGTGAAATATAAAGAGGCTTATACCGGATACTTAGAAACATCAACGGAATTAAAACAAGTGCAAACATCTCTCCTCGATTGATTCTGGACAACCACCAAGAAAGTTTAGGATGGTGAAGATGATTTTTGATCCATAGAGAGGCACTCTGATCGAATTCTGCTATAGATTTCATTGTTTTAGCTCATTCGAAATTTTTTCCAGAGCTACTTCAAATAAACATTCTTCCTGAGTTCGATTCAGCATATCTTTCAATGTGACAGTTTTTTTAAAGATTTCCTCTTCACCTTGAAGAATGATCCAGCGGTATCCTTTTTTTTCTGCGTAAGAAAGCTGTTTTCCCATCTTTTGAGCTGCAAGCGATAGATCGACGGCAATCCCATTCTTTCTTAGTCGAGTAGCCATAGACTGTCCTAAAAAGAAATGATCAAGATTCAATAATGGAATATAGACAATATTCTCATTAGAAAGACTTGGTAAAAGCTGATGCGTTTGTAAAAAATTTTGTAAGGTGACATCACCGAGACCAAATCCTGTGCCAGATAATTCTTCATTTGAAAAAAGGCCGATTAGGTTATCGTATCTACCTCCACCATATAAAGAACGTTTGTTAGCTGGGCTTGTATCGAAAATTTCAAAAATAAATCCAGTATAATAGTCGAAACCCCTAACAACAGAAGGATCGAAATCGATGATATCCCCTAATCCAATATTTTCTAAATCTCGAAATAGGTTGCTTAAAGTCTGGATCGTCTCTGTTTTTAAACCTGGCACACTGCTTAAATCAGTAATTTTTGACGTTAGAAATTTATTTATACCCTCTACAGCATTCGGATTTTCAGGAATAGTTTTCTGAACGAGGGTTATATATTCTTCGTTTGTGATTTTATTCTTTTTGTCTAAAATTTTTGAAACTTCGTGAGCTTGTTCTTTTTTTAAATGAAGACCCTTTTCAAAAAATTCATCTAACAAGGACCTATGTGAAACTTTTACGCGAAATGTGTCTCGTCCGGCTCCAAAAGCAAATAGGATATCACAAGCTAAAGATAGAATTTCTAACTCTGCAAGGTGATGGTTGATCCCAAATAAATCGACGTTTAATTGCCAATGTTCCCTTAATCTTCCGTGACCTGGCTGTTCATATCTCCATAAATTTGGTATGGAAAACCAGCGAATTGGACGTGGTAAATCACGGAGTTTACTTGCCACCATACGGGCGACAGTCGGCGTCATTTCTGGGCGGATCGCTACTTCTCTTCCACCTTTATCTATAAAATTATAGATTTGTTTGCCAACAATTTCTTCACCTGTTTTTGCCCGATACAAGTCCAATGATTCTATCATTGGTCCATCGTACTCTTCATATCCGTACGAGCGTACTACCTGCTTCATCACGGAAAACAGGTAATTTCGAATTTTCATATCGGAAGGAAAAAAATCTCGCGTCCCTTTGTAATTCTCTGTAGTTAATTTTTTATCTTTCAAATGAGGCCTCAAATGCCTGGGAGTAATTTAACTGAAAAAAGTAATCAGGCTATAGTAAATGTCTTTAGCTTTTTTATCTCCACTGAGCCCTACGATCTGACATCCGATTACAAAATAATCTCTTATTTCTTCCATATGTTTTAATTCTACAGCCATCCGAAGTGGAGCTTGCATTTTAAAATTTACATCTAAAGTCATCGTTGGTTTTACTTTAAGCGCTTTGATGATCTCACGCTCACGAACCTCAATGGACAACCCACCTCTTGATACATTAAAAATATTTTGTTTAATATCCACAATATGGGTGTTGGAATCCATGATTCGTTCTTGAAACGTTCTTTCAACTTCTTTATACTTCTCATAGACTTCGTAAGGAACTGGATTTTTTTCCTGGTCCATAGTCAAATAAGCAAAAAAATGTAAATCGTTCATTCGGATGAAAATAGGATACATAAGGAAGGAATCCATTTTCCTTCTTTTGTATTCCGCAATCTTGTCTTCGAGTATAAAGTCTTCCTCAAATGAGGTTTTTAGGTCAAAAAATTCACTCGATTTTAAAGTCTGCATTTCGTTAGTATTAATAATATAAATGGGCTTTTTGGATTCTTTTATAAGTTCCACCTCATCGCCAAGCACCATATTTGCGGAAAAAACGACTCTAGAATTCGGATAATCTTTCAAGAGATTTCGATGGATATCGCTAAGAATTACTTGAGAGCTTACTCCAGTTAGTTTTGATAAATCAATATTGGTTTTTGCAATTAAAAAATTTGATGCAATCACACTTCCGTAAACCTTTTGATTTCGATCCTCACTCCTGAGAACAGATGTTTGTTTGGCAGAGAGTAATTTACCTAATAATAAACCATCCTTTTGATTTATGAGTTCGTATTCGATTTCTGAGTGATAGGAAGGAGTTGTATAAATAGAAAATTTCGAAAAAGGAATTTCGAAAGCAACTTCCATTTCGAAAATATGTGTACCTTCTGGTCTCGTCCCTTTAAATTTCAGTTTTACATCAGAATCAAATCCTTTAAGAAAAAGACCTTCCGCAGACATCCTGGCTTTATAAAACTCGGGAAGGCTTTTTTCTGCGGCAAGGACTGTGTATTCTCTATCCGTCTGAAAATGTGTTTTAATTGGTTGGATCATTTCAGTCTAGTTTCTTAAAATTTACCCTACGATTTTTGGCTCGACCATCTTCTGTTTCATTTTCTGCCATAGGTTGCGAATAATGATAAGCCTGGATCTTCATTTTTTCCTTGGCTACACCTTTTTGTCTGAGGTATTGATAGACAGACATAGCACGATCTTCGCTAAGCTGAATATTATATTCTTGGTTTCCAACATTATCTGTATGACCACCGATTTCTAAGATTTCATTTTTATTGCGAATGAGAAATTCTGCTAGTAGATCGAGTTTCTTTTTATCATCATCACTTATAGTTCTTTCATTGAACGGAAAGAATATGATGGTATTGTATAAACTGTTGAAATCATTTAAGTTCCGCAGATACAAAATTGTTTCCTTTCCATTCAATTCTTCAATCTTGGTGAGCGGATAAAGGAATGTGTCTTCTTTGTATCCTTTCGCCTTTGCTAGTATTTCAAAATCAATTTTTGGAACCGGATTTAAAACAAAAGAGTTATCTTTTGAAGTTATAATTTTACCCTTGCGATTTACATCATCGAAGTAATAAAGCTCCGCGTTTGGAATGATCAAATCTGTTTTTTTATCCTTAACTACAAATTTGATTCCTTTGATGGTTTTATCCGGTCTTTCCTCTTTAACTGGCTTGATCGGTAAGAGAACAACTCGCGAATAACGATCCTTATTTTTACCAACATTTCCTCTTAAATCTAACAAAAGTTCAGTTGGATAAAATCCTGGCGAACTAATCTCGACTCGATAAAATCTTCCAGTTTTTATGGTAGTTCTAAAATTTTCGTGATTTTCGTCTGATAAGTCTCCACCAATTCTTTTTGAAGTAATGACTTGTATTGGTTTAGTTTCATCATAAATTTTCAATGTTGCGTCTAACCCAATCATGATGGCTTCAGATCCATCAAGAACCAAACCCCGAAAGATAAAATCATAACTTTTTCGCAGATCCTCTGGAACTGCAGTTCTCAAAATATCAAATTGACCTTCGCCCCCTGGTCGATTGGAAGCAAAATAAAACCAAAGATCATCATATGTCACCGAAATCCCTTCATTATCGCTCTCTTCCCAGAGGCTATACGTGGAATAATCTGACGGTGTATCAAAAGGATATCCCGTAGAATCAGAGCTTAAACTTTTTTTGGTGTTAAACGGTGCACCCATTAAACTTGGTTTTTCAAATAATTCAGACGTAAGATTTTTTTCTGAAAAATAAAAGCTAAATTTTTTATGTTTGTCCTCTCGGTTGGAGCTGAAATAAATTCGATTTCCGTCCCAATGATAGTATGGACTAATTTCATCTTCCTGAGAATTGATAACGCTACCTAAAGCGATTGGTTTTTGCCAAACACCATCTCTACATAAAATAGTTGGTTTGTCCTTGCCTACTTCTTCTGAGCTAACATCTTGTTTTGAGAGTGGAATTCTTTTTGAAATCCATAAATCATAACCTCCTTGGCCACCAGGTCGATTTGATGAAAAAATCAAATTACAACCGTCAGGTGAAATTGAAGGCATTTTATCTTCAAAGTTAGTGTTTACTTCATTTAGATGAATTGGCAATGACCAAAGACCAGTTCTTGGATTTATTTTAGTATAATATATATTGAGTCCGTCATATCCTTCACGATTTTTTTTTCTATCTCGAGCATCTTCATACCTAACAGAGGTAAAATATAATTCATAAGGTTTTTCCGTCTCATCAAATAAAACGGAGAACATCCCTTCGAAGTTTGCTGTATTGAGTTCTCGAAAGTTTTTTGGTGAATCCCAAACGGGAGGTTTCATACGATCAGGATCACTTTTGTTTTCTGAGACCCAAATATCCATTCCGCCTTCCCCGCCTGGACGGTTGGATTGAAATACAAGGTACTTTCCTGTCGGTGAAATGATTGGGTTGTATTCTACGTTTTGAGTGTTAAGGGGCGCATAAAACTTGATATCCCCGACATTGGGAAGGGGTTGGGATATCAATCCCAGACCGATCAAAAGAAATAGAATCAGTGCTTTTTTCATCTGCCTTTACCTTCCTTCTATCGGCGGCTTCGAAATTTCTGCCAAGGTAAAAAAAGAAGGATTTGTCAACCAAACCGTGAAAGCGAACCCTCCAACCATGAGTGAATGTTTTGGAATTTTGAATATCACTTCGGATTCATTTTCGGACGGTGGGAATTTCTTAAACTTGCAAAATGCCCAAGCTAAAATTAAGGAACTTGTCGATTCTGGCACCGATTGGATTGAAATCTCGGGACAATCGTCAAATGTAAAAGCCCAATTGGTCGGGGAAGCTGAGGAGTGGAATCGGATATCTTCAGTCATTTCTTATCTAAAAGAAAATAAGTTAAAAATCAGTGTAGATAGTTTTTTACCCGTAGTCCAGCAAAAGGCAGTCGAAAATGGCGTTCAATGTTTGAACGATATCAGTGGATTCACAAACCCCGACGCCAAGTTCTTTGTCCAATCCCATCTCACCAAACTGAAATCAGTGTATTTCATCGTGATGCATTCCCATACCCACGGCATTGCCAAAACGAATTCCAGTCTTACTCCCACGAACGTCCTTCCACAGGTTCGGGCCTTTTTTTTAGATCGAAAAAAAGAACTGATGAGTTGGGGGTTAAAAGAGGATCAAATTTATTTTGACCCCGGCATGGGATTCTTTCTCAGTGATGATCCAGAAGTATCTTTCACTGTGCTTAAAAATTTAGATATTTTAATCGAAGAGTTTCCAAGACTCATGGTCAGCGTATCACGGAAATCTTTTTTAGCTAACGCGTTAGGTGGAATTCCTGTCAATGAAAGAGAATTCGTTACATTAGCAGCCGAAATTTACCTACTTCAAAAAAAAATCCCGTGGATTCGAACTCATAACGTTCTAAAGTTAAAACAAGCAGAGCTCATACTTAAAAAAATCGGTTTATTGTCTTCCTGATCGAATTGCCTTTCTGAGTTCTTTACTCGAACGATCAATTGTAGGAAAAAAAACAGACTCAGGAATCGTATAACCTTGTGATTTTACTTTTCTGTAATAAGGCAGCAATGGATCCCAATTCGGATCATCTTTTGTGAGCAATAAACAATCTCTCCAAAGTTCTAAAAAAGATATCTGTGATTTTTCGTTCGAATTCGCGGATTGAATCCAACGTAAGGCTTCCGCATAACGTCCCAATTCATAATTTGCTTTTACATAATAAAAATGGAAATCTCTATTTTTTTTTGCAGCAATCGAAAGTGATTTAGCGTAGTCGAGAACCGTATGCCATTTTTCTAATTCAGTCTGGATTTCAATCATTCCATAAAGGGCTTCTTCATAGAACGGATTAACTTCTAAAATTTGATTCCAGTAACCTTCCGCAAATTTTAAATTCCCTTGCGACATATAATATTTAGCCAACTCTTCAAAACAAAATAATTCCCAGCCCTTTAAACGAGAAAGTGCATCTAAGACAATGACCCTTTCTTCGGAACGAAAGGATTGGTTCAATTCATCCAAGAGTTCCATATAAAACGGTGAACTTGCCTTAGGTGATTCCTTCGCAATTTTTACTTTTATCGTTTCGTATTCCTCGAGCAAAAAATAGAGCCTTAGTCGATTTAAATGTGAAATCAGATCATCCGACTTTAATTTGATACATTCATCAAATTTATTCTCTGCAGTTTCTATCTGGCCCAATTTGGATGCTTGGATCCCTTTTACATTGCACGCGTGAGTAGGACTTTCCTTTGGTGGGAATAAGAAGACCTTATCAGATTCAATCCGCTCTTGGTTTTTTACCGGATACGAACAGGAAACAACCAAAAGCAGAGAGGAGATTAGAAAAAGATGTTTCAAGAAGAACCTTTTGAATCCGCGTTTTCCTTCATCTTTTGAGCAAATACCAAATATTGCATCGCTTTTTCTGGATTACCATTGAAGAGATATAGCAAACTTAAATCCAATGCTTCTTGCGGCTCTGGTGGAAAAAACTCCTCAGGATTTTCACGCGAAAGCTCCAATTTCGTCTGAAACTCTTTCAGTCTTTTTTTCGCAGTTCCCTGGATCCTTTCTAAACTCTTTTGAGCGATCTCATCTTTTTCATTCCAAATATTGGCTAACGTATCATTGAAATTAGTAAAACCAGAATCTGTTTTTACCATCTCAGCTAAGAGATTTGCGGAGGCTTTGTAATTACCTTGTTTTGCCAAAACCTCCGACTGGATCAGTTTCAGTTGGGAATTGCCAGGGTACAATATTAAGTACCTTTCTAACATTCGAAGACTTTCTGGATAACGATTCCTTTCGTAATAATACATAGCCAGCCCTCCTAAAGCTGATTTGTGATCTGGATCAATTTTGATCACATTAGTCAGATAAATTTCCGTTTTCTCATCATTTTCTAATATTTGATAGATTTGAGCTAAGAGTAGATGGCCGAGGACAAACCTCTTTTCATGGTGTAAGGACTGCTTTAAAAATTGGATCGCCTTCTCGTATTCCTTCAATCGATAAAAAGAAACACCAACGTTGTAATAATTCTTATAATCAGGTGAAAGTTTAATTGCTCGAGAAAAATGTTCAATTGCCTCGGCGTGTTGACCCGCCTTTGCAGCAATTGCACCTAAGTTTTGATATGCGAGATGAAAATTGGGATCAGTACCTATGATTGCCAGGTATTTGGACTTCGCCTCTGACAATTTTCCAGACTTTTCCAATCGTACGGCTTCATTATATAGAGACTGGGTTTCGGGAGCTGTCATCCCTCTGAGTATCGAAAGTAAAATCTAAATTGGAAAGAAAATTCTAAAGGAGATCTGAAAAAGATTCCGAAGAATAAAATAAGATTCCATTAGAAAGGGGAGAGTTATGCAAAAGTTCCTTATCTTATCCACAATAGCTTGGTTAATTTCTTGTTCTTCAACCGATGCAACAAGAAGAGATTATAGTGCCTCAGGCGACCCAGAAGATATTTTCTTCGAAAGATCTCAGAAAGGCCGTGAAGACGCTGTCGCAAAATCAGTAATAGATGATATGGACGGCAAAAGTAAAACAAACGTTGAACAAACAACTCTGCCTGAAAAAAAAGCAAACACTTCCGGCAATTTCGATGAGGTGGGTCTTTCTTCCTGGTATGGACTCAAATTCCAAGGAAGAGCCACAGCGAGTGGTGAACCATTTGACAGAGCTAAACTTACAGGTGCCCATAGAACCTTGCCGATTGGTTCCATGGTAAAAATTCAGAATCTTGAAAACAACAAAGAAGTTGTGGTTCGTATCAATGACCGAGGCCCGTTTGTTGACGAGCGTATTGTCGATGTCTCGGAAAAAACTGCTGAGTTATTAGAATTTAAGGACAAGGGAGTTACGAAAGTTGGAATACGTGTGCTCAAAAAAGGGGAAGCCGCTGAGGATCTGGAAAATGACCTAGATGACGCGGATTTACTTGATGATGTACCTGCAAAACCAGAAAAAATAACCCCGATCAAACCTGGCAACCTCACGACAAAACCACCAGTTACCGGTAATAATCCAAAAGGATACACCGTTCAAGTTGGAGTTTTTAAGGAACAAGATCGTGCAAACAAATATAAAGAAACCTTGAAATCAGAGTATAACCAAGCTGTTTTTGTCTATCCTCGAGAGGGAAAATATGTCGTACAAGTCGGGGATTTTGCTGACCGAAGTAAAGCCGAAAGTCTCAAATCAAAAATGAAATACGACGGGATTGATTGTTTCATTCCACCAAAATAAATTTCCATTCATTTCAATTGGAATCTAAAAGAGACAATTCAGACAATATGTCTGAATTGTCTTACTATTGGAAAATGTATTGCTTTCGGTAAGTACATTGCTATGATTTTGCAGAAACACCATCTTTTCTAGAAGCCCCCACTATGAGTCAAAACACACTTTCCATCCAACACATCTTGACTAACTACTATACCTTCGGAAGTTTAATCGTTACGGTATTGATAGGGATTCTTTCTATATTTTTCCTTACACTTAAAGATAAAACTCCCGCCACCAAACACTTAGGTCTTGCTTGTTTTTACCTTTCCTTGTTTCAACTCGGCTATTTTCTCGCAGCATTTTATTACCATCCCATAGCAGCTTACCACCGTTGGTTGACTGGCGGATTGATTCTCTTTGGTATCATTCATTTCGGCCAATTCTTTTTCCGTTTTCCAGAAAATACCGACAAAAAAGTAGCAGATATACTACTTTATGCACTCACGGCAATTGCCCTAATAGTTGTGGCTTGGTTTTTATTCCAAACAGCGAATAGCGAAAAAAAATATCACTTCACTGCTCACCATTGGGATTTTAACGCAGAAGGTGCGAGTAAAATTTTAGGTATATGTATTGTCAGTTATTCGATGCTTTGTTTCGTACTTTTGCCTATTTATCGAATCGTTAAGATGAAAAAAGGAAATAGGAGAGCACTGTCATCGATTGCCATTGCAGGTCTTGTCGCAGCGGTTGTTCCTAACATTACGAATGTTATGAGCAGGGATGGTGCGATGGAAAGGTCTACCTATCTAACCTCTCTAGTATTACTCTTTACTATTGCATTTTTTATTATAACGATCGTCTTTATCAATACTAGTAGCGAACGAACTACCTTTATGGTAAAAATCGTTGGAATTTCTTTTGTAACGATGCTGATCATCATGCAAGCATTTAGCTTTCTAGTGGACCGCGAAAAAGAAACTGCCTTCGACAATTATTCTATTCAGAAATCATTACGCGCATTAGAAGGTGGTGAAAAGTCACCTGATATCTTGTTTATCTTAGAATATGACCGAGTTTCCGAATCCATCAAAAAGATTCTTTACCCAGAACAAATCAGTTTAGATCTTCCTCTTGTCCAAGCCGACTTATACAATGCTGAATTATATACCGAAATTGCGGCGTTATCACCTAACGGATTTCGTAAATCGCTTACAGAAATCATTTCTAAAACCCCTTATTTTTTTGAAGGTTACAAAAATTCGATCCTGAGTTTTTTAGAAGAGAATCCAGATCTGGAAAATGCTGAACTTAAAGAAGCAGTTCACAGATTAATTGATAAACTAAATAAAAATACATTTATCAATACCAACAAGTTATCAGATATTTCTCCTGATAAGTTCTGTGAAGAAGGAACTGAATATATTTCAAAAGTAAAGAACGTCAGTGCTTTTAAAGATGCGATCTTATCCCATGTCAGTGAATGTAAATGGGACGGCAAAGAATTATCACAAAGAGATTTGCGAATAGAATTCTTAAAGTATTTTCGTTTCTTTAAACCAGACTTAACTCGTCACTACAGAAAGGACTTAGATGGGATAACGCATTACGTAGCATACATGTCCTATGATACGAAAAAAAAAGTAATACGTGAAGTGGGATATAATTACCGCGATTATCGAGATTATATGCACAAATCCGCAAAGTTAGAATTGATCATATTAGGTATCGTTCTCTTTGTCCTTCTCGTTGTTTTTCCCCTCTTCTTTAGATCCACATTGGTAAATCCATTGTATAGTTTGCTCGCTGGTGTTGAGAAGGTTAACCAGGGTAATATGGAAGTGGAGGTTCCAATCCAAGTAAATGATGAAATAGGTTATCTAACTGAGTCCTTCAACGGTATGGTGACCTCTATTCGTGATGCACGACGGGAACTGCAAGATTACGCGGAAAATCTCGAAGAGAAAGTGAAAGAAAGAACCAAAGAGCTTCAGGAAAAAATGGACGAGATCCATCGCCTTAAAGTGCAACAGGATGGTGATTATTTCTTAACTTCTCTACTCGCCAAACCACTATTCTTTAACGCAAACAAATCAGAAAATATTAAATCAGATTTCTTTGTTCATCAAAAGAAAACCTTTGAATTTCGCAATAAAACTGGAGACTTAGGCGGAGATATTTGTATCACAGGAAACCTTAAACTTGGAAAACCAGATGATTTTCGTCGCTACACGATGATCATGAATGGTGATGCCATGGGTAAGTCAATGCAAGGTGCGGGTGGTTCACTCGTAATGGGTGTCGTCATGAATTCGATCATGGCAAGGTCTGCAGGAAACAAACGAATTCTCAATCGAACTCCAGAGGAGTGGCTAACTGATGTTTACGAAGAAGTGAACATGGTATTTAAAACTTTTAGTGGAACCATGGTTATTTCTGCGACAGTCATGTTAATCGATGATCTAACAGGGAAAATATGGTACTTTAACGCAGAACATCCATTTAGTATTCTCTATCGCGATGGCAAAGCATCGTTTATTGAGCAGGAGCTTAAACTTCGAAAACTAGGATTAGATTCCGAATACCCATTCGAAGTTCAAACTTTTCAATTGATGCCAGGCGATAAATTGATACTCGCGTCGGACGGACGCGATGATATCGACCTAACACCAGATGAGGATGTCAGAACGATCAACGAAGACGAATTTTTAGTCTTAAAATATGTTGAAGAAGCTGGCGGAGATATCTACGAAACTGAAAATCTACTCAAGAAGTTAGGTGATCTTACGGACGATATGTCCATGTTGAGTATTACATTCAAAGCTGAATCTGTATCCGGAACTCCAGTTCGCGAAAAAAAAGGACCAGTCGAAATATCCTCCGAACAAATCTTCGACTCACAAAAGGATGAATGGGACAAAGCCCTCACGACAACAGGCGCATTTGACGAGGCAAAAGTTTACTACCAAAACGGAAATATCGAACAGGCCATCAGTGTCATGTACAAAGCGTTCCAAGGGGACCAAACAAATCACAAAATGAATAAGTTTTTGGGTCTCGTAAGCTATAAGGCAAAAGACTACCCAGTTGCATCAAAGGTATTAACTGAATTTTTAAAAGAAAACTCTGATATCTCGGAGTATTGGTACTATCTAGCCATGTCAGAAAAAAAACTAGGTAATTACCAAACAGCTTTAGATGCCGCTCACGAAGCACATAAATTAGATCCTGAAAACTTACAAAATCTAGTAAACCTAGCAGATGTTAGCAGACTAATGGGGAACTTTGATCGATCTTTGACATATGTTACACGGGCTCAAGCGATCGATTCAGATAACAAAAATGTAGTGAAATTGACTAAATTACTAGAAAAAGCAACTAGCCTCAGCTAGTTGTCAGTATTTTTGGTTTCTTTTATGGATTTAGTTTCCAGGAATTGAAGATACTCATCGAAGATTGCCGAAAGAGTCCTGAAGACTTCTTCTAATTTTTGACGTTCTGTTTTTATCTTTTGAGTATCGTTGGTTAAAATACCGTTTTTGATCTCATTTGCTGTTGCATGTAGTTTTAAATGGGGATCTTCCAATTTTGCATGAATTTCTGCCTGTTTTGGATCGATTACTTCACTTTGATAATACCACAAACCTAACTTACAAAGTTTGTGATTGAGCTGCGGAAGTTTTGAGGAATCCTTCGCTGCAATGGCTTGATCGACTGACTTGACCCAATTGATATGGTCCATCCTACGAGCAAAAATGAATTCTAATAACCAAACAGAATTTTGATTGGTAATCAATTTTACAGTATCTCGAATTTTTCCGAAAATAGAATCGAAGTCGTTTTTTGTCGCATGACTTTTGTCAGATAAAGCCTGCACTTTTAAGGAAATACTCGTGGAATCGGTAGCTATATTTTTCGATGCATGTCCAATCTCAGTTAGTTTGGTCTGCAGTTCTTGAAACTCGGAGAGTAGTTCCATAATTTTTTCATATGTAAACGAGGATTCATTTTGATTCCCTGAAATTGAAAAGTTGATAACTTCAATTTCGTCAATGATCTGGTTGATAGCATTTACTCGCTTCAAGGAATTTTCCTGCCAATGATGAAACCTATCCTTGATCTGAATTGCGGACTGCTGGATTGTTTTTACGGCAATTTTTGTATTTTCAGCTAACTTTGATACACCTTCTGCAACAACAGCGAAACCCCGTCCATGTTCTCCAGCACGTGCGGCTTCTATAGAAGCATTTAATGCTAGCAAATTTGTTTTTTCGGAAATTTCCTTCACTAAACGTATGTTATTGCTAATCTGTTCGAGATCTTTAAAAAGATCCAAAAATTCCTGCTGATGTTTTTCATTCTCATCTTTGATCATCCGAGATTGAGAAGATACTTTTGATACTGCTGTCGCAGTTTCTTGTAAGCTAATCACAACATCTTTCGTATTTTTTCCAGTTTCATCAAATGATTCAATTGCTTCGTTCACTTGAGAGGAAACTGTCTGTAAAACAGCATCGAGCTCCTCAGTGCTGCTTGCGAGATTCATGGAGATATCGCTAAAATGGGAGAGTGAATCTCCGATCTCATTCTGAAAATCTTGGATATTTTTTAGATTAGCAGTTGAACCTAAAATTGAAATCGATATGGAGTCAGCCGAATTAACGATACTCTGACGCAACTTAGTCTGGTAACGAAAAAGTTCTTCCGCCTCCGGAGAGATTTTTAAGTCGATTGATTGATTTGTGATAAGCTGTTGCTCTAATTTAGAACGATTCTCCTTTAAAAATTTTCCTAATTTATCACGACCAAAATACGGTAGCATACTCATCCAATGATTAGACGTAATTTCTGATTTTCCAGGATTTTCCTAACCCATTATATTTGGTTTCGAATATAATTTCCCTAGAAAACCAGCTTGCCATACTTGTGCCAATTTTGTAGAATATGTGAATCAAAACTCAAGATGAGCTAAGGATGAGTATGAATTTAAAACATGTAATTTGCATTGGACTATTCACTTTTGGTCTTACACAATCCATTTCTGCCCAAGAAGCTGATGTGGCGATCGGTCGTTATTTGCCGCCTGAAAAAGATTCCGTCATAGAAATCTTCAAATGTGGTGATAAATATTGCGGTAAAACCGTTTGTATCAAAGACAATGCCTATCCTGAAAAGGACAAGGACAAAGGAGTTCCTGGTACTCCTTACCTCGATCATAACAATGAAGACCCTAAACTACGCACGCGTCCGAATCTTGGAATGGTTTTCATTACAGGTTTTGAATACGTAGGGGAAGGTGTTTATAAAAACGGAAGGATCTACAATCCGCGCGATGGTAAAACCTACTGTGGAAAATTTACATCTTTAGAAAGCGGCAACAAACTCGATCTTAAAGGTACACTTTGTTCGCTATCTTTCATTGGAAAAACTAACTCCTGGGTAAAATTTTCTGGCGTTAACTTGGACGACCCAAAATGGGATTGTACATTTAAAACGAAAAAGTAATTTACCCTTTGAACTTGAAGCCTGACTGCTTTTGCGTCAGGCTTTTTTACTCGAAATCTTTGTAGAGAAGCGAAGGCTGGATCCCTTTATTTGCTTGGTATTTTCCAGATTTATATTCCTCTATTTGTCCTTCGACTGTATGATAAAAAATCTGGCAGATTTGGACACCAGCATATACCCTAAGTGGATGGATCACTTGAATTTCTAGGGTCCAAAAACCTTTAAATCCCACATCACCAAATCCCGCGGTAATATGCACAAACATTCCAAGTCTTCCAATAGAAGAACGACCTTCTAACATGGGTACTAGATTATGTGTTTCGGTAAATTCAATCGTTCGCCCTAAATAAAGTTTCCCTGGTTCGAGTAAAAAACCTTCTTTCGGAATGATGAGTTTTTCAGTCGGATTCGCTTGTTTCATATCCAATGGAAATTTTGTATAAACTAACAACTCTTCATGCAAACACAGGTTATAGGAATTGGGATTTAGTAATTTTGCATCATAAGGCTCAATTTTAATATCGTTACCCAATCTTTTTAAAATTTCTTTTCCAGTTAAAATCACAAATTACTCTCCAATAAAAATCGGTTTTCTCTTTTCTTTAAATGCCGTTAAGGCTTCCGTTCTATCTTTTGTACGGATGGTATCAAAATAACATACCCTTTCCCATTCCAAAGCTTGGATCAAATCCATTTCTACTCCACCATTGATGGCCTTCTTTGCGGCCTTAACAGCAATTGGAGCTGAGGAAGAAATCTCCTCAGCAATTTTCATACAGGATTCGTCAAAATCTTGTTTAGGATAAATATCTGCGTATAAGCCTTTCTGGTATCCTAATTTTGCTTCAATTTTTCTCGCAGAAAAAATCCATTCTTTCGCCGTTTGTTCCCCAATCAAGCGTGTTAGACGCTGTGTCCCGCCTGCTCCCGGTATGATGCCCAGCTTTGTTTCCGTCAAACCTACGATCGCCTCTTCGCATGCGAATCTCAAATCACAAGCCAATGCCAATTCCAATCCTCCACCAAATGCAAAGCCATTGATACAAGCTACAGTTGGAATAGGCAGATTTTCAAGGTCATACAAACAATCCCTAAAGTCGTTTAAAAAATTTACAACATCTGTCTCTGTCCAAGAGGCACGCTCTTTTAAATCTGCACCTGCAGAGAATGCATCGCCCGAGCCAGTAATGAGCAAAATTCTCGCCTTCGAGTTTTTTATCTCCTTTAGGATGCTCCAAAATTCAAGCAGGAAGGAATGGGATATGGCATTTTTGCTCTCAATTCTCAGAAATCGGATTTTTGCGACATAATTTGAGTCGATGGCGTATTCTAAATTTGGCATGGATTTCTTTTCCAAGTTAAAAATTGAAATGAAATCGTGCAAAGAATTTCCGATAATGTGAGAGGCTACATATGCGCACAAAAAGCATGTTCTCATTTTTTCTGTTCTTGATGGTTTCCATCTTTTTCGGAACCTGCTCCAAGGGAAAAGGAGACGACGCCCTAGCTGCATTACTCGTCAGTCCACCCATCATATCCTCTGTAACACCACAGATTGGGTCTCCTAAACAAAACAACGACAATGGAATCTACCCGGCTACACAGGTCGTCATCAAAGGCTCAAACTTCGGGATCGATACAGTCGTAAGGTTCAATGAAACACAAGCAACGATCTCGGCCAATTTAGGAACCGAACTATATACCTCGGTTCCAGATGGAGTTTATTCAGGTTTTGTCACCGTTTCTAAATCTGGCGGATCCTGCGTAACGGGAACTGCTTCTGGTATCAATTGTACTGGTTCTGAATTTTTTGTCGATTGTTACGAGGCGACTGGCAAACAATACGGATCTGAAACAGAAATTAAACAGGGTGAGAGCAAAGATATCGTTTATTCCGGGATCCAAACAAAGGCATTCCGAACAGACGTTATACTGGGATCTGCAAATTTAACTATAACTTGTTCTAGTGTTGTGACCGTTAGGCTATTCAATCGCAGTTGCCAAGCGACAGATTTTATATTACAAAGAGATCCAACTGTCGCCTTGCCGGGAGGTCTTTCCTCGCAATTTTATGTAACGGCAGGTTCAGCTACCTGTACATTAAAGATTTAAATCGATTTATTCTTTACGAATCTCTTAAATACAATTAAATTTGCCGCGCCCATCCAATGGTTCATGTTTTCCCTAAAGATTTCATCGATCCTTCGATTTGCTTTCACTTCAGCAGGTAATTTTTCGTATTCTGACATTGCCCGGGCAGATGCTTCCTTGTATTTATCCGCAACTACTTCTGCGATTCTTTTCAAGAGTGCTAAATTATTTTTTTCTTCGCCTACGTTTGGTAATATGATTTTGTTCCAATAATCAATGACGTGTTTTTTAACAACTTCGCCAGGAATGATACGAGTAACTTTTTTACCGTCAACCGATTGAACATGTAAATAACCAGTATTGACTTCCATTAAAAATTTCTTTGCGATCATATAAAAATGAGAAGGTCCGATATGGAATAAAAAAACCCATTTTAGCTGATTCGGTATTCCTAAATTCATGATTATGATATTCTCGATAAAATCGAAAAAATTATTTAAAAAAGTAAGGTATTCAATCTCGTATTCATCGCTCGATTTATTTTTTCGTTTGATGCTCGAAAGCGATTTAATTAACTCCGAACGTAACATTTGTTCGTCGGCACCCAAATGAGTATCCATACTTATTGTCTGTTTAAAAAAAGCCTTTTCGCTTAGATACTTTTCAACTTCAAATCGGAAAAAGTAATGTTGGTCCGAATTCCAAGAGTATTTTCCATAAGCTTGGATAAAATTGATGATTTCGTCCTGTGGTTTTTTTTCAGCCTTAGGTTCTGTAGGTGTAGCTTTTTTAACGTTTGCGGAAGTTTTAGCCCTTACAATTTGGTCGCTTTCAAAACCAGGTATTGGCCCTGAATCTTCTGCGCGATCCTCAACCTTGGCAGTGTAAAGATTTTCTGCAAATACAGAAGAAAGTTTATATTGGACTCCTTCCCGGAATTTAGGTCTCGAGTTTCTGGATTCTAATATGCTATTGTAATTTTCGATACCTAAGACAAATGCCATTCGTTTCACAAAAATTCCCAGCATATCCACCTTCTCTAATGCAGGCAAAATTCTGAAACTCATCAGAGATTCATCACGGAAAACGTTATCATGAAAGGTGCCAGTCGAAACAGCGTGTTTGATATCATTCCAACTGTTACGCGCATCAATGGTATAATTTCGTAGCATCTCAAAGATCAAATTGAACTGCACGAAGTCAGTACGGGGACCGTCCGCATACCCGCCCTGGAAGTAACGCGAATACTCTTTCTTTACCATAGGATACATATGTTTTTCATCTAAATTGAAGATGATGTCTTTGATCTGTTTTTGGGACTTATTTAATTCTTGGTCCAAGGCCTTTCGATAAGGCAAAAGATCTCTTTTGTTTTGTTCTGAAATGGTGCCTGCGGTGAGGTACTGGAGAAAACTTGTGACTAAAATTTGGAGGCTAGTAAGGAAATATACGTAACCTTTCTGGAAATCTCGAATCGCCTCTAGTTCGGCTTTGTCCTCATAGGTAGCGTCTTGCATGCCAAGAGGACATTAAAGGAGAAATTTAAAAAAATCAACCCGAATTAGTTTTCGTAATAAATCTCGATTAAATTTTGACTTGGGTCGGAAAAAGTCAAACTTTCTCCATTTTCCGTTCCTTCTGGACCTTTTACGATTTTTACATTCTTCTCTTCAAGCTCTGAAATCGCTTCTGTAAAATCATCGACGTCCATAACAAAACTGATCACAGGCATGGACTGGTCCTTAGGCGCAGTTTTTACCAAACGGATTTTAAAGGAATCCAGAGACAGAATCGCTTCTGTTTCCTTTTTAGTTTCCACCTCGAAATCAAAAATTTCCCGATAAAACTCAATGGAAGCTTCTAGCTGGGAAACTGGAATATTGACGTGGCCGATGCCTTCTACGATGATCATGTGTTTTCTATACCTTGATGGACTTTTCTGTCATCATGCTCGAAAATCTGACTTTGTCGAGAAAAAAGCAATAGGAAATCTACGAACCGACAACTTAAAAATAGGTTCCAAACCTTTGACAGTTATGATTTTGTTAAAAAATGAAAGTATTTTACACGTTCCTTCTAATACTAATAGCACTTATATCTAACTGCGAATCGAAAAAAAATCATTTTTCTGAAAAAGAAATCAGCCTTTTAGCGGAAGTATTCCAAGAAACTCAAAAAATGCATGAAGGATTGCTCCTTTCTCCGCCAACACTCTTGATAGACGGAATTTCCAAAAGTATAAACAATTTGGGTTCTTCAGATCATCCAAGGATCAAAGATTGGAAGTCTCGGCTAACAGAAAATATACCTAAAAATCCCAAGGATTTAGAAAATTCCTTTGCAAATCTTTCAAACCTCTCACTAATATTAGTCGAGATCAAAAAAGAAGTAACTCTTCCAGAAAAATTCCAACAATTCTACTGCCCTATGGTCGAAAAGTATTGGGTTTCGAACGACAAAGAAATTCGAAATCCATATGCTCCTGAAATGCGAGAGTGCGGGGAAATTCTTCCGGACAGTCCCTAAAGTAAAATAAATGACCTTATGTTCTTTTGGTATAAAACTCGACGAGGCTTGTCCTAATAATTGTAAGTCGACTATCTCCCAAAAGACTCGTAAGGAAAAGGAGGGTTTTGTATGCATAGCCGACCAGAAATTTGGTCTATTTTTAGAACAAAAAGTAACATTTGGTGTCGGTATGTCAGCCTTCCACCAAGCCCATCCTTCCGAACTCGAAAAGTTTTTTTCTAAATCGAATGAAAACAAAGAACTGATCACTTACTTTCTTTATATCAATGAACCAAATGTCGTAAAGGATATCATCGAAAATTTCAGCCCAGCAACTCTTGCTTCTCTTTTTAAATCAGATTATCTTTCATTTAAAAATATTTTAGCATCATCCACTCGCGATCGAAGAATAAAAAACATCTTCAAGGTAAAAAGTTATCGTTATTGGACTTACATAAATTTTCAAAAAATTTGCGATACAATTGTGTACTTTATCCGCGATTTGAAGGAAGCAGAACTAGCTTCTCAATTTTTAATTATATTACCCTCCACTATCGTTTCAAATTTAAGAGACTATACCGGATTTTCTCCTGACGAGGAGATCATTCTTTATAGAGCCCTTGGCGATGGTATATATGAACTTCCGATTCAGACACCTAAAATTTATGAACACATGTTGGTACTTTTTGCTGACGATCCAGAAATTTTTTTGATTCTTTCTACGATGGAAGAACTCATCAAACGCCAAAGTCAGATATTAGATTTAACTGAAAAACTTCTAATTTATACAGAAAAAAATAGAATCGATTTGAGTATACAGTTCATTTATTCAGAGTTAAGTGGTCTTGAACTAGGTACCGCAGCTGAAATATTAAATCAATTACAAGAGAAACAGATGATCACTCTGTCTCAAAAAGAATTGATTTTAAGTTTTCTAAAAAATGGAAGTCTCGACATTCTCCGTAGATTGCGGGACGATCTACTTTAATTATACAGATTTGCCTTCTGAAATCTCGATTTTTGATGCCAAATAAACACTGAACAAAAGGCTAAAAACCGACAACATTCCTACAAATTCAAAGTTCGTAAGGATTCCGTTAGATTCTTGAATTAAGATAAGACCTGATATAAAAGAAGCCGCACCAGATGCAATTTGTTGAATCGAAGAGTTTATCGACATAAAACTCCCTCTAATTTTTGGCTCAACTGTCGACGTAACCATAGCAAATGCCGGAACCATTCTGCCAGATACGATGATCATAAATAAAGTGGTAAGTAGGATCACAAAAGGAAGTGGAGTTTTTCCAATCGTTGTAATCAAACATACTGGTATTATAGATAATGTGCCTAACACAGCGTAAACAGGATATTTTCCATATTTGTCAGAAAGTTTTCCTATTAGCCGACTTGTAAAAAATGTAAAAAGACCGCCAAAAAAATATATTAATGGAAGTTCTTCCTTAGTCAATCCTACATTTGAAACTAAATAGGGACTTAAAAACGGAATAATCGTAAATCCGCCAAACATAAGTGAGACCATAAATGCAAAGGATATATAATGAGATTTTCGTGTAAAAACAGTTCGAATCGCATCCCATTTTTTATCGTCCTCATTCTTTTCATCGAGATGAACTCGAATTTTTGGAAGAACATAAGCAGCCACAGGTAGTAGAAGAAAACTTAGAATGGCTAAAGCGAAAAAGGGAAAATGCCAACCAAATTGATTCGCGAGATAAAGACCAGTCGGAACTCCGATCACTGAGGAAACAGAAAAGGCAGACATAACAATTCCCGTTGCCACACCTCTTCTAAAAATTGGGATGATGTCTCCAATGATAGAAAGCACCAGTGCTCCGATTACGCCACCAAACCCTCCCGCAATGATGCGAGCTGCCAATAAAGTTTCATACGTCGGAGCAATTGCGCATAATAAAGTTCCGAATGCAAAACCAGCATAAACGGTCAATAAAGCATGTTTTCTGTCAAAACGATCTAAAAAAAAGGCTCCTATAAAACCAAAAATTCCTGCGCTGAATGTATATGCGGAAACTAAAATACCAAATTCAGCCGAGCGAATATGAAAACTTTCCATAAACACTGGTCCGAGTGGCATCATTATTACAAAATCTAGAATATGTAAAAATTGAAGAGCCGCAAGAATGAAAATAATGGCCTTTTCTTTTTGTACTGTATGTAAGGGATGATGATCGGGCTCAGGCTTTGCGAATTCCATTCTGCCATAAAACTTCTTTGGTAAAAAAAAGAATCTACATTTCCAGCTATTAATATTATTTTCGGATCTGTTTTCTGCAGAGAAACTGTAATTATGAATCCTTTTGTTTTCTCCAGTCGTTTCAATAACATCGATTTAAGCGACGATGAAAATTTACTTACGAAAATCAGGAAAAAGAAAGAACAAAATGGAATCTCAATTCTAGATCTAACAAATTCTAATCCGACATCTGTTGGGCTAATTTTTCCTTCCGACGTCATTTCACATAACATAAATAATTCTATCTTTGAAAAGTATAATCCAACACCGAAAGGAAATTATTATGCCAGGGAGACGATTGCCGAATATTATAAATCTAGATCTTTTCCCGTAGATGCAGATGATGTCCTTCTTACATCGAGTACCTCAGAGAGTTATTCTTTTCTATTTAAACTTCTAACGAATCCAGGTGATGATATACTCATTCCATCTCCTGGATATCCTCTTTTTCCTTTTCTTTCCCAATTTGAAAATATAAATGCAATTGAATATGCGTTAGTCGAGACATACGTAGGAAATTGGGAATATTCTCTTGAAGAAATGAAATCAAAAATAACAGCGAAAACTAAGCTCGTTATAGTCGTAAGCCCTTCGAATCCGACTGGATCCATACTTGGAAAATCGCAATGGGAGGAATGGTTGAATTGGTCAGCTTCAACACAAATTCCTATACTTCTAGACGAGGTATTTGCTCCTTACTCATTGGAGATCACAGACGTTGAACTTCCAAATGTTATGGATGCACCTTTATTCATTCTCAATGGAATTTCAAAATCACTGGCTCTCCCACAAATGAAATTGGGATGGATTCATGTAAATGGGAAATCTAAATTTAAAAAGGAAGCAAAATTAGGATTAGAGTTGTTAGCTGACACTTACTTATCAGTAAATGAACCAATCCAAGCTATATTACCAGAACTTTTTAAATGGTCTAATATGATTCAAAATCAAATAAAAAACAGGATTAAGCGGAACCATTCAACTGCTAAATCTCATTTTGTTGATAGCAAATTTTTAAAGTGGAGTGCTGGGAAGGCAGGATGGAATGGAATTTTAGAAATCAAATCTTCTAACTTCAAGAGTTCAGAAAGATTAGCTGAAGAATTATTAGAAAAATTAAATATTTACACTCATCCAGGAGAATGGTATGGATTTGATCCGGATAGATTGATTTTAGTATTGAGTCTTATCGTTCCAGAAGATCAATTTTTGTTAGGAATAAAAGAACTGACATCCTTTCTTAAATAATCTAAAATTTCCGACTTTTGTTCTTCTGCATCTCTTTTCCCAAGTTCAAAGGTTTCTCGAACTCCAACAGGATTTGTATAATCAAACGTGGAAATGGGAATTTTTTTGGAAGGTTTGATCATATAACTGCGACTTAAAAGATCGGGATCCTTACCGAAAATTGTTGTTGGTTCATAGTACACAGCGATGATTTTTGCATTAGGTGAAAATTTTTCAATCATAAGGTTATTCGTTAAACCGCCATCTAAATAATACTCATTATTTACCGACTGAAAATCAACAATAGGAGGGATCGAGGATGAATTCAAAATAAACTGCTCAATCATTTCTGGATTCGCGAAATCTTTTTCCGTAAAATCGACATCCTCCATATTCCATTTTTTCATGATCTCACCCATGCGACTTGCAGGAATGCCTTCCGATTTATCGCGATCATCTTGGATGAACGCCCTACCTGTTTCACTGATCAATCTTGCTAGGCGAAATTTATTTTTTAATGAATTCTCTTTCGGATGGGCCCGCACAGTATGAATGATAACCTTAGCACCGGAAGAATGAATTTTATCAAATCGCATCCCAAAGCGAATTCCACGGCGATACATCTCTTCGTGAGGAAATGTTTTTTCACCTCGTAATAAATTTGAGAAATGAAAGTTCCGAGAATTTCGTTTTGTTATTTCCTCAAAGTACTCCACGGTTTCATCTTCCGTTTCCGAGAGAACACTCATGACCATAGCAGCGCCAGCCGAAACACCCGAAACTTCATTGAATCGAACTCCCCACTCACGGAGAACCCGTCCGACACCTAATGCATAGAATGCTTTACAACCACCTCCTGCAAAAGCAAGAGAGACTTCATATAGTGGAATAAAACGATTAAGAGTTTGAAAGAACTGATCTTTAACTTCAGTTAAATTTTTGAGGTCTAATCCTCTTCCCACCGGAAGCATAAAGTATTATTTTCTCCAAGAAATCTATCAAAGTAAAGACTGCTTCTACAAGCTTCTTCCGTAGCTAAGAAGAAATCATATCCACCGGCTGGATACTTTATTTTGCAACATCCTTTTTTGTCTTTTTTTGCTGGCGGTTGGCGAACTGATTTGTCTTGCCCCTGCAGATCATTCACTGTGGGAGGCAATTCAGAAAAAGACTGCGCCCCAAGCCCCATACAAATCCAAATTGGAAAAATGAGAAAGAGGAGTGTTTTAAAAATCTTTGAATGGCGCATCTACGTACTATAGACGGCATTCCCATACTTTCCGTAAGGAAATATTTGTCTTGGAGCCAAAGTGGATGGTTATGAATGAAAAATTTTATGTCCCTTAGGGTGCGACTTGATTCTCTTCAAGATAAGTATCCCAAGTTAGGAGCTGGAATTTTCGACTCATATCTCAAAATTAAAAGTAAAAAGAGAGAAAAATGGGGAATTATTCGTCTTATCTTTTAGGATAAATGGTTGGTGCTCTAATTGTTGGTGAGGAGGCTCAATTCTAGGAGCAATAATCTCGAAAATCAAAGAGAGACGGAAAAATGTTACTACGATTTTTTTTACTGCTAGTGAGTGCGAGTTTCACCGCATCTTGTGCCTTTTACCCCTTAGTCAATTCGGGTGAAGAGAAGCAGGACAGTATCACGAGTTTGGTGTTATTAGGTAGCTTTAGTCCCAATCCTTCCTTTTCTGTTTTATCCGTTTTCCCAGAGAAAGATGCCGTTGATGTAAATTTAAACTCAACCATTCAATGGGAGTTTTCGAACATCTTGAACGCAAGCTCTGCCTCTTCTGATTACTTTAAAGTCGTAGCTGGTACTGAAATCGTAAATGGTAAACTTATCGTCAAAAAAAACTTTGTAGTCTTTCTACCGGACACATTTCTCTCAAGTGATCTCAATCACAATGTTGACGTTTATACTGGCTTAACTGATTCAAAGGGAATTACTCTTGCAAATGATTTTCAATCGAGTTTTAGAACCATCACTCTTGTGGATACAACTCCACCAACCGTGACCTCGGTATCACCACAAAACCTATCAACGAACAATAGTTTAAACGAAGTTATATTCGTAAATTTTTCCGAAGCAATTCTATCTACAAGCGTGGACAATTCGTCCTTAACGATCACCTCTGGTGGAGTTCCGATCACTGGTACAGTTACCATGATTGGACAATCTTCACTGGCGTTTACTCCAACTTCGAACTGGACTCCTTTCCAGACAATACAAGTTGTCGTGAACAATACAGTTCTGGATTTAGCCTCTAACTCACTTGCCAACAATTATAACTTCGAGTTTTCCATATTAGATACTGGAAATGTTTCTGTCTACGCTGGTTCTACTTCTGGGATTTCAGGAAATGCAGCTGGATCCTCAACTAACGCAAGATTTGACAATCCAAGTTATCTAACTATCGACGGTTTCGGAAATATTTTTGTTACAGATACAAATAATTGTTCCATCAAACAAATCAATACATCTGGCACCGTTAGCTTTTACGCAGGCTCAAACTCTGGGTTGTGTGGTTACGTGAATGCGAATGGACTTGCGGGCAGATTTAATTTTCCGCAAGGAATCGTTATGAATCCAGCGAATACACAGTTATTCGTAACGGATAAGTTTACTCATACAGTAAGACGTATTGTAACAACCACACCTTTCGCGGTAACAACAAACAACGGAAATAATGCAAGTGCCAATACGAATGGCTCCGGCACTACATCACGTCTTTCTTTCCCAGAGGGTATAACCGTTGATCCGGCAGGAGCTCTCTATGTTTCAGATACTGGAAATTGTGCGATTCGAAAAATAGTCGGAACCACCGCAACCACATTAGCTGGAACAGCACCTTCCTCTGTTGGAATTTGCGGATACGTAAACGCTACAGGAACGAGTGCAAGGTTTTCTTCTCCCAGAGGGGTTGCAGTAGATTCAACAGGTAATGTTTATGTTGCAGATACTGGAAATTGTGCGATTCGAAAGATCACAAGCACAGGAGTCGTAACGACTTTTGCTGGTCCTTCCACAAGTGGGAATTGTGGTTTTGTGGATGGAGCTTCCTCTGTTGCCCGATTTAAAAATCCACAGGGCATTGTGGTAGACCCAAGTGGAAATTTATTTGTTACGGATACAGGAAACTGCGCAATTCGAAAAATCACACCTTTAGGATACGTAACAACTTATGCTGGAGGACAACCTCCAACCGCATCCTGTGGAAATGTAAGCCAAACGAAACTCACTTCGCGATTCAATAATCCCAAGGGAATCGTCAGAGATGCAAATGGCAATTTATACATCACAGATACTTTAAACCATAGTATCAAAAAAATCGAACCTAACTAAGTTCCGTTTTGTGGTGGTCGGGTTTCTTCTGCTGGACATTCTGAAATCACCCATGTTTTCTTTGTGATTGAAAGTGTAATCCCACCCAAACTGCTGATAATCCCATCCGTCCAGCTCGTCCGGAAAGCAACTTTATATGGAATTTCGCTTTTAGGAAAAAATTCTTTCTCATCAATTTTATTGATGGGATAAGCTCCCCAAAAAAGATACCACTGCCCCATTTCTCGTTCTTTCCCACATTTTTTTTCCCATCCTGCCAATTGAATCGGCTTATCTGCATAAGGGCTCTGGAATTGGTGAGTTAGACAATTTCCGAAAAAGCTTAGGCCCAATAGAACGAGGAAATTCATGTTCTTTTTGGAAACATTTGGGTTCGACTTATGAAAATAAAGACCTTTCATTTTATCTTTCAATGGATTCTCCGTTCAGAATAAAGTTCTTTACCAATTAAAAAATTTGTTATCTTTTATTCAGACAAGAAATTTCAAATGAGGCAATATGGATAACAAAAGACTTATTTATCATGGAACTGGAGGGGAATTATTTTTAATATTCTTAAAAAATTTTTTCCTCACGATCGTTACTCTCGGAATTTATACTTTTTGGGCGAAAACCAACGTTCAAAAGTATAATGCTTCGCGATTAGAATGGGCTGGCGAAAGATTTTCCTTTCACGGAACTGGAAAGGAAAGATTCATCGGATTCTTAAAAGCCGTTGGATTGTTTATTGTGGTCATGATTGTGTTTACGCTGATCCAAATGGTCTTTACGTATATTCCCATTCCTTATCTCCCAATGATTGTAAGTTATGTGTTATTTCTAGCTTTATTTATTTGCCTAGTTCCACTGATCATCGTCGGAAATCGCAGATATATGACCTCCAGGACAGGTTATCGAAATTTAAGATTCGGTTTTGATGGAAAGAGTTTAGAAATTGGAAAGATCTATTTGAAGGGAATTCCGCTTACTATCATTACACTTGGAATTTATTATCCTTGGTTTTATTGTGAAAGAGAAGCTTATTTAGCTAGCAAATCCAGATATGGAAATACAAACTTTGGTTTCGAAGCGGATGGAAAAGAATTATTTTTTCTCTACCTGAAGGGAATCTTCCTAACAATCATTACGGTTGGAATATACGGTTCTTGGTTTATGGCTGATGTTCAAAACTTCACTTGGAATCGTACAAGTTTTCAAGGGAAAAAGTTTCACTCCGACATTACGGGTCTTCGAATCTTTGGTAACTTTTTACTTTCCTACTTAATCATCATAGTAACTCTCGGCTTCGGTTTTGCTTGGGTGATAGTTCGTATGACAAAGTTATTTTTAGAGACAATCAGCCTAGAAGCCGAAGTGGATTTTAGCACGATCGAAGCCAAGGCAGACACTACCGCATCTGCAACCACAGAAGGAATAGAAGCGATTGCTGATGCTCTCGAATCATTTTTAGGATAATATATTGTTCGAAGAAAAAAAGTATAATGTCCGCTATTTTAACGGAAAAAATGCGATTCCCGAGGTAGGAATCGCAGAGATTAAAAACTTTGGTTTGGTACTAAATGTATCAAACCAAAGTCTAAAATTTCCTTTCGAACAATTTCACCAAGCAGAAGTAATCCACAACGGGATCAAGTTTATCTTTCGAGAAGATGAACACCAAGAAAGTCCTACTATCGAATTGTTTTGCGATTTAAAAGAAGCTGCAGCCCTCGAAAAACTTTGGATTCATAACAAACGAGGCGAAAATTGGATACACTCGGTATATTTGTTTTTTAGAAACTTAAATAAAGTAACTATCGTTACGTTAGGTTTGGTTTTTATATTACTCGTTGGATCTTCATTCTATTTCACTTTACAAAAGATTTATTTGTTTTTTCCCATTGAGGCAGATGAGAAGTTAGGTGCCTCCTATGAAAAAAGCCTTGAGGAAAACTTTAAGGTTTGCCAGAATAAAGAAACGGATGAATTTTTTCGGCTGGCGCTCAAGGAACTAGTGCCCAAAGACTCGAAGTTTAAGTACAATGTAAAAGTGATCGATCTACCTGAGGAGAACGCCATCTCGATTGCTGGTGGTAGAATTTACTTTTTTACTGGTCTTTTAAAATCGAGTGAAAGCCAAAACGAAATTGTCGGTGTTCTAGCGCACGAGATTTCTCATATTGAAAAAAGGCATCACCTTAGGAGTATGATCAAAGCTCTTGGTACTTCCTTTGCAATAAGTGTACTAGTTGGTCCAGGCCTTGGAGATTTCCAAACTTTAGAAACTCTTACTGAAATTGGCAGTACAATTGCGGTTCTAAAATATTCCAGAGATTTCGAAGAGGAAGCAGATATTCATGCGTATCACCTGCTCGCAAATGCAAACCGTGATGTGAAAGGACTATTACAATTTTTAAGCCGCATCCATAAACAGGAATCAGGAATATTTGACAAAGATGTTTCCTCGGAACAATCACTGTCTGTAAAATGGCGAAATAGTTTTTTAGAATTGATGAGCAGTCACCCTCCTACCGAAGACAGAATTGCTGCTCTTAAGCAAGAGATGAAAAAAAATCAGAAGGGAGGAGCTAGGTCCTTAGTCAATGAAAACAAATGGGATCGAATAAAACAATCTTGCACTAAATAGTTAACCTAGCTGTTTGATTTGATTGAAAGATAGATTTCTTTGAGAGTTTCATCAATCGAAATCTGAGGTTCCCAACCTAGGGCCTTCATTTTCCGATTATCACCAAAGACTCTGCTAGTCTCTGCATTGCGTAGCCTACTTGGGTCTACTAAACATGTTAGTTCCTTTCCAGAAATTTTGATTAAGGATTCGACGAGAGAACGAATACTTACTTCCTTTCCGGAACATAAATTGTATATTTCTCCAGATTTTCCCCTCTCAGCTAACAAGACATAACCTTTTACGATATCTTTAACATTTGAAAAATCACGGGTGGGGTTTAAGTCGCCAACATTGATAAAATTTTGTTCTTTTTTTTCTGCTTCAATAATCTGATTGCAAAAGTTTGGAATCACAAACTCGGATCTTTGTCCAACGCCGATATGATTGAATGGACGTGCTATAACAATACTTAGATTGCTACTGTAGGCAGCATATTGCCTGCAATATGATTCAGCAGCAAGTTTGCTCCCTGAATAAGGATTTAGCGGGTTCGGAATTAAAGATTCAACATATGGAAGTGATAAAAAATCTTGTCGTCCGTAAACATCTGCCGTCGAGACGTAAACCATTTTCAAAGGAGTAGACAATCGATGTAAATTCTCTAATAAATTTAAAGTTCCTCTAACATTGATTTCTTCCGTCTCCCAGGGATCTTCCATTGCTTTCGGGACGAATGGCTGCGCCGCAAGGTGAAAGACATAATCTGGCCTTACTTCCTTTATTTCAGCAGCCAAATCGTCTTTATAACGAATATCTGATTTAAGAGTAAAAATTTCATAATTTTCGCGCTCTTTGAGCAAAGAAATTAAGTATTTCCCTACAAATCCGGTACCTCCCGTGATCAAAGTTCTAATTTTCTGCATAATTTAGGAAATTTCCAAAGAGCGAACAAGATTTTGTTGCCATCCTCTTAAAATTTCAAATCCTCTCAACAAAAGAACTAAATCCGTGGAGAATGAACCGTTTATCAAATCGACCCCTTTCGTGGAAATCAGAGACCCACAGATCAATGTCCAAGATATCATCAGAGAAATCGAATCTAAAATTCCACTACCACCTGCTTCAAATCCAGAATGGGAGAGAATTGCCAAAATGGAATTTCAGCCAGAATCTCCAGAGGGTTATAGGAAATTTGATCCGGCAGGAACGGCATTTCTATTTGAAAAAGGTATATCCACCCCTAAATTTACCAACCCTAAACTTTGGTTTATTCGCGGACCAATCAAATTTATTTTTACTCGAATCATTGAATTTTATAGTTTAGTTGATAAAAAGCTTTCTGAAAATAGAATTAAAGCTTTTTTTTCCGTATTACACGAGTTAATCCGTCTCTCCAAACGAATTCAAAATATAGAATTCCGTTTAGAAAATTTCAACAAAAATTATTTATTAAAGTCCGGAATAAGTTCTGACTTAAATAATTTTGATTTTGGTTGGTCCACATTTCAATACTTTGATTTACCAGGCACGATAAATCATTGGGACTTAGCGATTCAAAATTTAAAACATAAAAAACACGTTTCTGTATTGTTTCCTGCTTGGGGATACATCTTGAAAGAATTGACCATATCAAAAGTTAATTTTATTTCTTATACGAACTTAGATGAAGAAGAAAAATTCATACGCTCTAAAATAACTTCTCAGATTACGAAAATTGATAATATCTTCCCTCTCAAAAATTTTCTGAAACCTAATTCTGATATTCTGATTTTCATTCCATTGAATCGTTTTCCATCTTTTCTTTTAGAAAAACTTTTTTCAGAACTTAGTGAATCTGTTTCAATTGGTCATGATATTTACATTTCTATTCAAACGAACTCTTCTTTTGGTTCCACACCTTTTCAAGACATAGAAATTACGAAAGTAGAATTGATAAAACTTCCAGTTTATTTAAAGTCATTGGGATTCGAACAGGAACGAGATTTATCGAATCAAAGTTCAATGAAAATTTTAAAATATACTAAAGTTTCATAGAATGAATATCTATCAGCACTTAGATGAGCTTAAAGACTCTGATGGTGTGGGCAACGATGCTATTGGGTTACATAAACAATTTTTAAAACTAGGTTGGAAATCAGATTTTATCACCCGAATCTCAAGGAAGGGTAAAAATTTAGAAAACACAAAATTCTATAATTATTTAGATCAAATTAAGTTTAAGTCGAATGATATACATATTCTACATTATGGTGGACACGGTTATCCTCTCGAAAATTTTCAATTAGCTCCTGGCAAAAAAATATTAAGATTTCATAATGTTACACCATCAACATTCTACAAAGAAACCACGACAGAAGAAATCTATGCTTCAATGCATAGATTCGAATCCATGTCCTACTTAGAACTTTCATCTCTCGCAATATATATAGATTCAGCTTGGTGTGATTCACCTTATAATGCCTATACGATCAAATCATTGGATTATCGAAATCTGGGCGTATTACCAATTTGCAAAAAATATGAAGACATTGCAGACAGATCCGATTTGCCATCAAATATGAATATTTGTTTTGTGGGAAGATATGCTCCTCAAAAGAAATGGGAGGATCTAATTCATTTTTTTGCAGTCTGGAAAAAAAAGCACCAACAAGCAATGCTCTTCTGTGTTGGATCAATCATTGGAGCCTTCGACGGATATTTTAAAAAATTAGAAAACTTAGTAAAAAATTTGGGACTCGAAGATTCAATTTTTTTTAAAACCAATCTAACGGATGAGGAAGTAGTAGAGGTAATGGAAAAATCTTCTGCCTTCGTTTCCATGAGCGAACATGAAGGGTTCTGCCTACCTCTATTGGAGGCATTTGGAGTCGCGATTCCCGTCTTCGCATTCGACGCATGCGCCGTAAAAAGTACGATGAAAGATGGTGGTTTTTTATTCCAAGAGAAAGATTATACTCAACTGACAAATACCATAACAGACATTATTAGTAATAAAACCAAAATTACCGATTTAATAAAAAACCAAAAAAAAGTTTTACGTTACTACAACGATTTCCCATGGGAATCTGTTTTACCAAAATTAATAGAACAGATATGAATAAAAATAGGATTCTACAGTTTTCCGCTGGATTTCAGTTAGGCGATGCCATTTCACAAGAGATGTTGGAACTAAAGAAAAAACTAATTGAAAAGAATTACCAATGCTCCATTTTCTCTGAAAATATTAACAAGACAGATCGATCACTGGTTTTAAAATATAGTAAGGCAAGTTTTAAAAAAGAAGATATCATTCTTTATCACCATTCTATACATTCGGATGTCTTACCTTTTATCTTAAAGTCGCCAAATAAAAAGATTTTAATTTATCATAATGTTACTCCTTACCATTTTTTTGAACCGTATGACTTAAGATTTACTCATCTTTTAACCGAAGGTCGAAATGACCTAAGATTGATTAGAGAAAACTTCGATGCATTTTTATCCGTTTCGGAATTCAATCGGCAAGAATTATTAGAAAATGGATTTCAAAACGTTCAATTAATGCCACTAAATCTAAATTTTTACAAATGGGAAAAATACCTAAAATTTCAGCAAAAGCCTGAAAGAATTCAGTTTTTATTTGTAGGAAGAATTGCGCCAAATAAAAAACAAACGGATCTTATAAAATTTGCAAAAATTTGGAAAGAGAAAACTAACAAGCCTTTTTATTTGAAACTTATAGGCTTTTCCAACCCGAACCAACAATCCTATCTAGATGAACTACATTTTATGATTGAAACTTATAACTTAAAAGAAGAAGTCGAAATCGTTTCCTATGTAAACGAAGAAATTCTCGCAAAGTATTACCAACAGAGTAACTATTTTATTTCGATGAGCGAACATGAAGGATTCTGTGTCCCTCTTATGGAAGCGATGTATTTTAAAGTTCCGGTGATAGCCTTTGATGCTGGAGCCGTATCCGAGACATTAGGTGGTTCTGGATTTCTTTTTTCTGATAAAAATTATGAACAAATTGTCGATTTGATTGAAAAAATAGAATCGGATAGTCTGTTAAAAAACGCACAAATCGAAAAACAAACTTCGAGATTAAATTCTTATTTAAGTTCTACAACCATTGAACCTCTAATTAATCAAATCGAAAAATATTGATTCAATGAACAAAAAAAAAATCGCAATCATTATTCCTCGATTTTTCCCAAACCTCGCAGGCGGAGCAGAAAGATTAGCACTCGATTATGTAAAAATACTTAAAAATGAATACGAAATTGAAATCTTTACTTCCTGTGCCAAAGACTATATTACGTGGAAAAACGAACTTCCTGCAGGAGTTGAAAATTGGCAGAATGTTAAAATCAATCGATTTAAAGTTGAATCTACTAGAAACATCAAAAAAATGAACCGAACTCTGGATGGCCTTTTAAAAAAAGGGACATCAGTAACTGAATCTGAAGAAGAAAAATTTCTAGCGGAGCAGGGTCCTCTTTCACCAAGACTTGTAACAACCGTTATAGAAAGACAATACGAGTTTGATTTAGCTATATTAGTCGGATATCTTTATTATCCTATCGTTAAAGTATTACCAAAATTAAAAATTCGAAAATTGATCGTTCCAACCTTCCATGAGGAACCTGCTCTCTCGCTTCCGATCTACAAACGCACTTTTTTAAAAAGCTACACTTATTCATTTAATACCCCCGAGGAGTTAAAAGTATTTGAACGAAACTTTGGTTCTACACCTAACCATGCTTTGATCGGAACTTATGTAGATATTTATAATTTAAAAAAAAATGTAGAACAAACAAAAATTAGAATACTTACTCTCGGAAGAATGGAGGCTGGCAAAGGATTTCTTGAAGTTTTTCGATACTTTGATAACTGGCAACAATCCTATGACATTTCGAATATCGAATGGATAAGCATTGGTAGCAATCATCTAAACAAAGATCAAATTCCTGCCTGCATACAGCTTAAAGGATTCGTTAGCGAGGAAGAAAAGCAATCCTTGATAGCAAATTCTTCCATCATTGTCAACCCATCACCTTATGAGAGTTTTTCGATAGCAATGATGGAAGCCTGGTCATTTGGCATCCCTGTTTTGGTAAACGGACAATCCGAGGTCATGACAGGACACAACATACGAAGTCAAGGTGGATTACATTATTCTGATGAAATATCTTTTAGACGATGCCTTGAATTTTTAATAGAAAATCCAAATCTAAGAAATCGTCTCGGAGATAATGGAAAAAAATATGTTTTGGCAAATTTTTGCAAAGAAGTAGTCAAATCAAAATTGATTTCTACAATCAGTATGCTACTCGGTTGATTTGACCTTCAAACTCATTTAACATAAACTCATGTAGTCTACCATTAGTTGCCAGTAAACTGGGAGTATATAAATTAAAATCATTTCCATCCATCGTTGTTAAGCGCCCACCAGCTTCCTGAACAATCAAACCGGCGGCGGCCATATCCCAAGGTTTTAAACCTAGTTCATAATAGCCGTCAAACTTACCATCCGCGATCCAACATAAATCTAATGTTGCAGCTCCGGTTCTACGAATGCCTCTGGATTTTGTAAGAATCGATTTATAGTATGCCATCAGTACATCGACGGAATTGTTTCTGTCGTATGGAAAACCTGTTACAAACAGAGAGTCTTTCATTGCATTAGTCTTAGAAACGCTAATCTTTGTTTTGTCACGAAAGGCCCCCTTTCCTTTGATTGCGTGATAACAATGTCCCAACTCAGGAAAGAGCACCATCCCCATCACTGGCATTTTAGATTCGACGTCTTCTAAGCCTATCGAAACTCCATAAAGTGGAAGTCCATGTGCATAATTTGTAGTTCCATCTAACGGATCGATAATCCACTGGTATCTACTGGATCCTTTTTGTTCTCCAAACTCTTCGGATAAAAATCCATCATTAGGAAAGTATTTTTGTATCTCTTCGATGACTGCTTTTTCTGCAGCAAGGTCTGCTTCTGTTACTAAATTAAAGAGACCTTTTTCTAAAATTTCCAAATTTTGCAACTGGTGCTTATCTATTAAAATTTTCCCTATCTGTGGAATAAAATTTAGAAAATGGTAAGATCTTGTTGTTAAATCGGATTCCACTAATACCCACCAAACTCTATATTTTTCTTCATTGCCGTGATTTCTACATCCAAATTTAGAGTTTCGTCAGCTTTTAGTTTTGCTCGAACCTGTTCTGTTGTTTTGACGACTTCGTGTAACAACTGATTTAGCTCCGTTTTTCGTTTGAGATTCTCTTCGGCTAGCTGAGGATCTTTAGAGACTCGATTGTATTGGGAGAGAATTTTTAATGTTGTCTCAGGAAAATAATTCATATACTGTTTTGCTTTTTTGTAGGATAGCGGTTCTTCAGCCAAACGAACGCGTAAATCGCTAAGTGAATGTAAAAACTCGTTTCCGAGACTTTGAAGAGTAGAATCTGAGAGCAGTTTTACTTCCTTTTCAATTCCAACTTTCTGCGCATCTAACTTATCCATAAAGGATTTATAGTCATTAAATTCTACTTTGTCAGAAAACTGTTTTTTAAGAGCACCCCAATTCTGTTTGGTGGAACTACTAGAAAACAAAAGTGGAAAAAAACTAAACGGATAATGGTGTGGTTTGCCTAATGAGGTTTTAAAGATTCCAAACCCAAGAAGCAATAAATGCAAAAAACCTACAAAAACATAAGAAAAAACCAACAAAATTCTATCTTCTGAGAAAACATTGCCAAAGCCAATGTAACCAAAACTTAGCAATGCTTGCAAATAAAGAGCTTCTAATGCTTGTTTACCGGAATAAGATGTTTTATTTCTGGAAAGCCAGATAATAAAGGGAAAAATAAGAGATCCCGCAACTTCCAAAGAGAACGAAAAAGGAAGCAAAGCCATAGGATACGTTAGCAGCGTACTCAGATGTGAACGTCTAGCCCACTGCTTTTCGTCAGGTGATATTTCTTCTGAATTTTCCATCAATTACTTTGCTTCCAATAATTTTTGTTTGATATCAGATTCGATTTTTACAAGTTCTACCTCTGCATCTTTTCGTTTGCGTCTGCCTTCATCTTGTATTTTAAGCGTCTCTGTGATCGTTTCAATTAACTGTTGATTAACTTTTTTAAGTGTTTCTATTTCAACGATTCCCTTTTCGGATTCTTTAGCAATTTCAACCGTGCCTGTTTTAAGCATCTCCGCATTTTTCTGAATCAAATCATTTGTGGTTTTAGTAACTTCCTGTTGGGCAGTTAAGGCCTTCTTTTGTCGCAAAAGCCCTAGCGCGATGACGATTTGGTTCTTCCAAAGAGGAATCGTGTTGAGAATAGAGCTCTGAATTTTTTCTACAAGAACTTGATTGCCATTCTGGATGAGACGAATTTGCGGACCAGTTTGTAGCGAAAGGATTCTACTCAATTTTAAATCGTGAATTTTTTTCTCAAATCGATCTACCATTTGTACCATATCTTGGTATTTTTGAGAAGCCATTGTATCACCTTGCGCTTGTGCTTTGGCTAGCATTTCTGGTAATATTTTATCTCGGAGATCTTTGATTTTTTGATCTCCCGCCGCAATATAAACTTGGATTTCTTTGAAATATTCTAAATTTTTTTCATAAAGACTTTGAAGAAGAGTGATATCCTTAGTTAGGTTTGTCCTCGCTAGGTGAAGTTCATCCACAATCTTTTCGATCTGAGAATGTAGGTCCTCAAACTTAGCTAAAAAGCGTTTAGAAGCATCAAACAAACTTCCGATCAAGGGGATTTTGGAGAGAGCACTACCTTCCCCACCTACACTGTCTAAATTTAGGTCCTTTACCTTAAACAGAAGATTATTTAGCAACTCACCAGCGTAACCTGAGTCCTTCGTTTTTATCTCGGCTAAAACTTTATCAGCAAACTCCGAAACCTTTGCTTGTATGGAAGATCCATATTGGATGACATCATTTGGATCTGTTAGTTTGATCTGACCAGTTAACTCTTGTACTTTTTTTAAATCTTCATCCGTCAATTGTAGTTCGGGATCGTTTGATTTTAATTCTAAAGATTCCATCTTTTTTTCCTAATCTTCTATTTCCCTAAGTCTCACTCTTTCTCCCTCTCCAATCAAGCAGAAAATGAATAGGGCAAAAAGGCGACATTCTAATCATAATTTTTCAAATTCAGAGAACATTCATCAAAAATCGGACCATACTATCAATGATATCGTGAAGAAAATTTATATGACTCTCCGATAATCTTTGAGAAAAATATATGTTAAAACAAATTGAAATTCAGAATTTAATTTCTTTCCCCTCGAAAACAAGCAGTTTGACGATCAACCTTAACTTTTTTTCTTCACCTCTATTTACAAATGAGGAGCTCAAAAAATTGTTAAGTTATTTTCGAAGTAAAAATTTTACTCATTATTTAATCATAAAATTTTTACTCTCAACAGGAGTGTCCATCCCCGATTTGATCTATTTTAAAAATGATCGTCTCGATTATGAGAACGCGGTCGTGACATTACTTGGTGGCAAACGATTAAATTATCGCAAAATTCCCATCGAGAAAGAATTTGCGAGAGAGCTTTATAGACATGCTTCCGATCAAGCCCCTGGTTCTCCCCTTTTTGGCGGTCGAGGAGGAAGTTCGAGAGATGAACGCTCGATTCAGAAAATTCTAAACAATGCTTCCTCGTTTTTGAAAAAGGAAATCAATATCCCTATCATTCGGGACTCCTTAGCCAGTGCTTTTCATCTAGAAGGCGTATCAGTTGCCGAAATCCAATTTTTTCTCGGCCACCGATCCATAAAATCAACAAAACAGAGAATTTCCAACTGTCAAAAGCGCATAGAAGACCAAATGCGACATAATTTTAATGAATGGAAAGAAAGAGCGGCTTAAAAATTTCTTGAAAATTATGACAATTCAATGATCGTTGCCGTAAGTAGGCGCGTTTTGGAAATTAAAACCAAAAAAATTGGAAATCATACGTTAGTTCATCTTAATGGACGTTTGGATATCACCCATTCTGATGAAGTCGAGGCGAAATTAGCTGAGGATGTCCAAAATGGAAGCGGTGATATCATTATCAACCTCGAGCTTATTTCCTATATTTCTTCCTCGGGAATTAGAATCTTTGTCGGTATGGTAAGAGAGCTCGATAAACAAGGAAGAAAACTAAAGCTTTGTTGCATCACTCCTCCGGTGAAGAAAGTTTTTGATGTGGTAGAGCTACTTGATTTGTTTGAAGTATTTGAAACCGAACAAGAAGCTGTTGCATCCCTATCGAAATAAACTTTTTCGCCTGACGTTCTTTCGATTCACCTTTCTCACTTTATCTCTTTTTTTCTTTCTTTTTTTTCTTAGCGAGGCGAAAGTTTTTCCTCCTGCATGGCCTGATGAGGTTTTGTTTTTTTCTCCATCTGCGCAATTAGCAAATACAGGACACCTAAGAACCGACGTACTAATCGGGTTGATTCCAGGTATGGAGACCAAAACACTTTGGATGCCTCCTGGTTATTTATTACTTTCTGCGATTTTTCTTAAATTTTTGCCGAATACTTTAATCACGGTTAGACTCTTAAGTTTTTTTGCGACTTACTTTGCGGCAGTCTCTTTTCTATTTTTACTGCGAAAACTAAAATTCAACAAAATTAGTACGATCCTTGCTTTTGCTACGATCTTATTTGAACCGCTTTTGTTTCGATTTGGAATAGCGGCGAGAATGGAAGGTGTAACTATTTTATTTTTTATTTTATCTTTGTTAGTTGTAGTTTCTTCTTTTTCCCCGAATATCCGAGGTTTTTTTTGTGGATTGTTATTTAGTTTTTCTTTTTTATCACATCCATTTACGGCCTCACTCGGACTAATTCCTCTTTATCTTTTACTTTTCAAGAATGAGAGAAAAATATCTTCATTAATTCTGTTCCTTTTTGGAATCACCTTACCTTTATTAGGATGGGTATTTTACATTTATCCTGACTTCGATTTATTTGTGGTTCAGTTTGGTGCTCAATTGATCAGAAAAAAAGCGTTATTTGCTACCTTCGACATCATCACCAAAATTAAGATTTTTTTCTTTGGCTTTGCATATTCGAAAATTAGAATCCTCATTATCTTTTTACAATTACTGTTACTTTTTCTTCTCTCCTATCAGGCTTGGAAGAAAAAAGAAAATTTACCAAAAAATTTTGGACTATATTGGATTTGGATTTTAAGTGTTCTTATTTCCATATACTCGTCCTCTGAGGGATGGTATGTGATTCATTTTTTATTCCCATTTGCCTTAGGTACGGCGATCATCAGCGAACAAGAGCCAATTGGTCTAAAGCTTGCTCTCTTCGGCATTTTTATTTCAATTGCGGGTTGGTTTCATTTTATCTATTTGCATCATATCAAAACAGATTCAGAACAAATATTGGAAGAACACTTTTCCCGTATTTATCACTCTGTTGAAAATCATCAAAAGATTTACATTCAAGCTATACCCGATCCTTATTTTTATTTAAAAGATAAAAATCCGAATTATCAAATGCGAGAATTTATTCCAGGAGAATTGTCAATTCCTTCTGAAATTTTTAAAACAACCATTTCGGAACAAGATGCTTTCATTTTTTATAACGAGGACTTGATGAATGAAGCCGTCAGAGATTTTTTAAATCAGAATCCTGATTGGATAAAAGAAGAATGGAGTATTCCTGTGCCTTCCCAGCACTGGTTGGCCTTTAAGACAATCATCTATAAAAAACCAAAATGAAATGCGAACGCCTTTGCCAGAAATTGTTTTATTTTTTGCTTTTTTTATTTTATTTTGGTTCTGCTAATTGTTATCATTCTTCTAAGGATAATATTGAGATTTTGACTCTTCTTTCACAACGATCGGCGACAGTTCGTGTAACCATTGTTGGGGATTCACTTTCCCAATGGTCGGAAGGATTTAATATAAAAACAAGATTACCAACTTCTTACCAAGTACAAGACATTTCTAAAGCAGGTTATGACACAGAACTTTGGCTCAGCGATTTAGCCATAGCTGAATCAATTCCCACTGATATTTGGGTCATTGAACTGGGAACAAACGATGCAAGTTACAAAGGAACAAGGGGTTTTAAAGATCGATACAATCAAATTTTAAGCAGACTAGAACAAAAAAATTTTTCCTATTTTGTGCTCTCTGCCGTTCCGAAAACAAATCAGATCGGACTGCATGAACCCATTACGGCTAACAATCAATCAATTCGTGAGATGGTTCTGTCAAATCCGAAATATCGCCTAGCCGATCTAGAAAAGGTGTTTAATACAGCGTCCGAAACAATTTCACTTTATTCAATCGCCGACCCTATCCACCCAAATCAAATAGGTTATGATTTGATAGGCGAAGAATATCGTAAAATTTTATTAGGACTCTGAATTTAAATCAGCTAAGATTTTTAAACCTTTTAATGTTAACATGGGATCTATTTCATCAAAGACCTTGTTATGTGAGGCATGAATGGTTGTGACTAAACCACCTGTTCCAATGACAATATATTCCCCTGGCATCTCCTCTTTGATGGCTCTAACTATTTCTTTTAATAGACCAATCCATCCATAAAAAAAACCAGATTGAATGGATTCTACGGTCGATCCACCCATTACCTTTACAGGTGCGCCGAAAACGATAGGTGGAAGCTGAGCAGTGTTTCTCGTGAGTGCATCCATGGAAATTTTTAATCCAGGGGCAATGACTCCACCTACATACTCTGGTTTTTCGTTGATCACACAAAAGGTAGTCGCAGTTCCTAAATCAACTAAGATCGCTTTTTTGCCAGGGAACTTTTTAGCGCAATAGGCCGCATTTACCAATCGATCCGCTCCAATCTCAAAAGGTCGAGGATATGTTATCCCAAAATTCAACTTCATTTGGTAGTGAACTCGGAGTGGGTTAACATCAAACCAGTCTTCTAACATTCGTTCCACGATCGGATTCAGAGATGGAACCACACTCGAGTAAACTGCTCTTTTAATTCTTTCCGAATTTACCTTCTCATGAGATAAAAAACCTTTTAAAAATAAGCCCAATTCATCTGAAGTCCTATCTCTTCGGGTAACAGTCCTTTTGTGAAAATCTGGCCGGTCTTCACCTTCTTGGAAAATTCCGAACACAGTGTTTGTGTTTCCGACATCTACAACTAATAAGAGTGGTTTTTCAGTCATTTATATTACCCGGAAATTTGGAGAAGTATCCATTAATTCAATCTTCTCACCTTTCTCTGTCAGAATTAACAAAAATCCGTTTTCATCAATTCCCAAAACTTTTCCGCGCACGATTTTTCCTTCCCATTCTGTTTCGATTGCCTTATTTTTAAGCATAGAATGTTCTTCAATCCATATCAGTTCATTTAGAATTTGACTTGGATCTATTAATTTAATAAAATAAGAATTTAAATTTTCAATTAGGTTTTGTGTAAGTCTTTCTATATTTCCTTCCATAGGCAGTTCATCTAATAAAAAACCTACTTTCTGTTTCAGAGTTTCTGGTATAATTTTTCCAAATACATTTATTCCAATGCCAATGACAATCGTACATCGTCCCGATATAATTTCTGACTCAATCAAAATACCCGCAATTTTTTTCTCACCTCTGTAGAGATCATTTGGCCACTTTATAGAAAGCTCTGGTTCCAAATTGGGATAAAAATTAATAAATGTTCTTAATAGAGCACTGGCACAAAAAATGGAAACTAAGGGCAAAGAAATCTCTGAAGCTGGAATCTGGATTTTAGCAGAAAAAATAAGATACTCTTCACCTAACGTTTGCCAAACGTTTTTTCCTCGACCTTTTCCTTGAGTTTGTTCATCCGCAACTACCCATGAGCCAGGCAAAATTTTTTGATCTTTGATCCATTCATTCGTAGATTGAACAGACTCCAAATGATGTCCCATTTCCATTTTCAATAAATGATATGTCATAGAATGACTTAACTCATTCGAATTCACTTGACGAAACAAAAAAATGAATTCTCCTTCAATTCATGGACATTAAGGGAAAAAATATTTTGGTAACTGGCGCTGGTATGGGTATCGGTGCGCTGATTTGCGAGGAGTTAGCAAAAGCGGGTGCAAGCCTTATCATTGGCATTGACATACAAAAAAATTCTATGAAAGATACCGAAAAAAAAGTAGCTTCTATCGGCTGTAACTTTACTTCCTATGCATGTGATCTCTCCCGAGAAACTCATATAGATTCTCTTATCAAACAGATAAAGTCCGATAAACTGAATTTTCAGATTTTGATCAACAATGCGGGCATTGCACCGTCAGGATATTTTGTCGGACAAGATTTTAAGATTTGGAAAAAAGCAATCGAAATCAATGTATTGGGTGTTGTCAAACTAACACATGCATGTCTTCCCTTTCTCACTTCTAATCCGATATCACACATTGTAAATCTTGCGAGTATTGCTGGCAAGTTTGGCTCAGAAGGTACTGCCGTTTACTCTGCTACAAAACATGCCATTGTTGGCTTTTCCAATGCACTCCATATGGAATATTATGAGAAGAATGTAGGAGTCAGCTGGATTTGTCCAAGTATGGCAAAAACTAGAATGATCGATGGAGTTAAACCTTCCATTTTTACTCCGATCATTGAGCCGATTCAAGTTGCAAAGGCAGTCAAAAAAGCCATCGAAAAAAATAAGGCCGAGGTAATGGTTCCAAGTTATGTCCGGCTTTCGATCGTAATTTTACCTACGCTATTCCCTCGGCTTTTTATGTGGCTGGCTGTTAAAACAAAAGCATCGCGTGGGTGGCTTCTAGCAAACAAGGGACTTGAGAAAAATATTCCAGTTTGAATCCTTGTCATCATGCACATTTCCCGAGTCCTAAACCGTAAAAAAACATCGATCAGCTTTGAATTTTTTCCTCCGAAAAATGAAGAAGCCTCAGAGGACTTATTTAAAAATATCCAAGAACTTTCCTCATTAAATCCAGCTTACGTAAGCGTTACCTACGGTGCTGGCGGCTCAACTCGTGATCTAACTCATGATCTGGTAGTTAAATTACAACAAAAAACTGGGCTAACGATAGTTAGTCATTTAACTTGCGTAGGCGCTACAAAAACAGAAATTGGAGAAATCCTAAAGAGATATCAAAACTCGGGTATTCATAACATTATGGCATTACGTGGTGACCCACCAAAAGGCCAAGTTGAATTCACAAAATTTGCTGATGGGTTTGAATATGCTGGTGAACTTGTTTCGTTCATTAAACAAAATTATCCTGAAATGGGCATTGGAGTAGCTGGATTTACAGAAGGTCACCCTTCCACTCCAAATCGACTCAAAGAAATAGAATATTTAAAGTGGAAAGTAGACCAAGGCGCTGATTATATTTGTACTCAGTTATTTTTTGATAACAACGAATATTATGATTTTGTTGAACGTTGTGAAATTGCGGGGATTAAAGTTCCGATCATTGCTGGGATTATGCCCGTCTCATCCAAAAAGGGACTCTCAAGGATGGCAGAACTTGCATTAGGTGTACGTTTTCCAGCCAAACTCCTTAAGGCTCTTTCAAGAGCAGAAGATGATCAAGCTGCGGAAAATATAGGAATCCATTGGGCGACGGAACAAGTTAGAGATTTGTTAGATCATAATATTGCTGGCATACATATGTATACGCTTAACAAATCAAAGGCTACTCGCAAAATATATGAATCCTTGGGAATCCGAAACTTTGATTCCATTTAGTTAAATCCATCAGGATTCTCCATGCCGATATACTTATTATTTTTCCAGTAGCCCTCCTGTATGATTTTTCCGCGCGGATTTTTGATCGTCGCCTTACCTTCTAATTGATTGTCTATCCAGTTTCCTTCTAAGATATTTTTGTCAGCAAACGTGTATTTTCCAGGACCATTCCTTTTTCCACTTTGATACATACCCTCAAATTTATCACCATTCGCATGATAGTAGATACCATTCCCTTCTCGAAGGTCATCCTCATAATTTCCTTCGAAATGTTCGATTTCAGAGTAATAATATTTTCCAGCGCCAGAACGTTTCTCATTTAGATACGTGCCTTCAAAACGATGATTGTTTGAATACACATGAACTTCGCTTTTTTCTTTCTCTAAGGAATCTAAACTGCGATTATTGGAGTCCTCGTTGGAAGAGGATATACATCCGTTAAAAGCGAAGATTAAAAACAAATTCAAAATTGCTGTTGCACTTTTCTGTGGGATTCTGGTATCTTTTCTATCATTCATATTAGTTTTATATTTTATCAATGCTGTCATAATGAGAATGAAAAAGGTTCGAGAAAATGTCATCTAAAAAGGTCCTTATAGTTGATGATAGCACAGTGACTCGACTGATGATCAAAAAAATCATCTCTGAGGCTATATCTGGACTCGATTTTATTGAGTTTGATTCCGCTGACAAAGCGAGTGAATACCTAAATTCCGCTGAAGAAATAGGATTTGTCACCTTAGATCAAAATATGCCAGGAACTCATTCCGGGTTGGATTTTGCAGAACAAATCAAGAAAAAACAGCCTTCGGCCAAAATTGTTTTAATCACGGCGAACATCCAAGATACAATACGTGAAGGTGCGGCGAAGCTCGGTATTGACTTTATCGAAAAGCCGATTTCTGCAGAAAAAATACTCCCATTTTTGGGACATTTATAAAATGAACCGACTCACAGAACTAGAAGAAGATGCTCTCAACGAACTTTTTAACATCAGTCTAGGTGGTGCCGCCAAACTGTTGAGTGAAATGATTTCAAACGAAATCCTACTCACAGTTCCGAGTCTTAAAATCGTCACCCTCGAAGAAGCCCTCAAGTTAGATGCATTGACCAGCAACGAAGTATGTACCATAGAACAGAAGTTTAATGGTGGACTCGGAAACGGATCTGCCTTTATACTTTTTCATAAAGAATCTAGTTTGGAAATCGTTAGAATGATGATGAAAGACTATGTCGACATCAATGAAGTATCACACTTTGAAAAAGATGCCCTTAGCGAAATTGGAAACATCATTTTGAATTCTATCCTCTCCAATTTAGCGAAGATGTCAAAATTCACAATTGAAACTGACATTCCTGAATTCTACATCGGAAAATATGAAGATATTCTAAGAGATGATGCTGTTCGTGCTGCGAATGCCGACACCATTCTTATGGCCTACATCGACTATCATTTAAAGGGAAAAGATATCAAAGGTTATATATTTTTCCTTTTAGAATCAGAAACCATCAAACAGTTATCAAGGGTTTTGCTAGAAAAACTAAAGTAAACTGTCTGAGTGAAATCTAAACAATCAATGGTTTCAACGATACTCTTTTTTTCTTCAGAGAAGTTATTGAACAAGAATTTCTTAGAAGTTTTTCTGGAACTTAAAGATTCTCTAATTGACTAAACGATTCGGACATCCAATGCAAAATCAGATTTTTTAGCATCGATGAGTTATGAAATTTGAACTCCTTTAATCTCCATTCTCGCAATGACAGAGCCTATGTAGGAAACAGATTTAAACGAAGATCAAAAACATTTCCTGTATATGATAAGAAACTCCGGGAAAGCCCTCTTCAATGTCATCGAAGAAACACTATCTCTGTTTTTTCTTAGAGCAAAAAACAAAGGGATCAAATTAGAATCTAAAATCGTTCCGAGTCTGTCAACTTCCGTCTTTAGAGATCCAATTCGAGTCCCAAAGGTTTTGATTAATCTTTTGGGGGAATACTCTTAAATTCACAGAAGAAGCCAAATAATGATTATTTGGCGACGACTTCTCTCCACCAATTTGGTGTGGAGGAGATCACACCTTGTTGGCCATACAAAGAATTCGCAATATTTAACGAAGCTGCACCAGCAGGGGTTTCTACTTCATAAAAATTTCTTCCATCTAATGGGTGTTTTTTAAAAATTCTCAAGCCCTTAGATCCAAAAAAAACTTCTGCCTGCTTTTCCGTCATTGATGGATCCAGTTCCACAATGATGTTTCCCGGAAGGGCAAGTAAGTTAGAACCTTTAATTGTTTTAAACACAGGCGAGTATCCATTGCCATGATTGTCATTTAACGACTTGGAAATTTCGATAGACCCACCTTTGCCAGTGGTCCGCCAAAGTTGAATTTGACCTGAGGATCTTACAAATTGCGCACTCGAGTCTACTTTCACCACATTTGACTTAACATTTTTCCCGCTAGATGCATTTGAGGCACCAAATTCTGCAATCATCGAGGAATCTACTTCTAACAGAATTTTCCGACCTCCTTCATAGTAGTACAAAGACTCCGGCAAAATATCTTGTGAATATGTAGATTTCGAAATACATGCAGAAAATACGATTGCCAACATCGTAAGGAGCGACTTCGGCTCGAGAATTCTTGTCTTTTGTTTTGTAGATTTTATTTTCATTAGTTTTTGATTCCTAGAATATATGTTATCATTTTAATTCGCCCTTCCTCGAATTCGAATGCTCCAGCTACTGAGCGTATGAGCAGCATTAGATGTATTACGGCTTGTCGTAAATGTATAACTTGAGCCATCACCCGTAAATCTTGTTGTCGCCAAACATGTATAATTTGTAGAAGTACTTCCAGGAGTAGCTTTGTTGCAAACGTCTGCGACCCGCAATTGCCAAGTGCCGTCGGCAGATTCGTCCATAAATGTTGTGGCGCCAAAGGTCCAGGCGGTAAAGTCATTGCAATAATTTATACTACCACTAACAGTACAAATTCGGGGAACCGCCAATCGAGCCTTTGTTCCCGAGGGAGAGATCAGTTCGATATATAAATCGCCTGCGTCATCGGTCGCGCCTGTTGTGACCGTCAAGGTTACTTCGACAAACTCGATTTTACCGATACCAGAGCTGGCTACAACTCTGGTATTTAATGCACCTGCCTGGTCGTTATTGGGGATATTCGAGTTAGTTGTTGATCCAGTAAGAAATCCAGTTACCACTTCTGAACCAATCAAACTCCAGTTTTGTGCAAGTGGAAGGGCAACACTAGCATCCACGGTTCCAAATCCATATTTGTGATTGAAATTCAATCCAGCACCATTGGTAAACCAGCCAGAGTCACTCGCATCATTTTTTCTAGCAGATCTTGCAAGGATCACTCTGACATCCCTGGCAGTCAGATTGGTATTTCTTTCCAAGATAAGGGCGCCAACTCCCGCCGCGACAGGTGAAGCAGCTGAGGTTCCGTTGAACGTATTTGTATAATTTAAATTCGAATAATTTGGTGATGCGCCTGTTCGGTTGTAGCCACCACCCGTCGAAACATCCGTTGTAGTGATAGCAACACCACTTGTTCCCTGTGAGGGAGCAGAAACCAAAAGGTTAGCACCCTCTTCCGAGTAACTTGCTCTCTTTCCATCATTGCCTACGGCAGCTACGGCAAAGGCGCGATGGTAATTGGCTTGTCCATCGTGGTTCGAGTTGTCTCTAGGAGCGATCCCAGCGGATACAATGCCACTGGTATTAGAAGATTGCAGAAGTGTTCCACCATTTCCTGCTGCCCAAAAATAAATCGAGCCCTTTCCGTTCCTTCCACTCGAAAACCCGGAAGTTATGCCTGATTGCCAAAGTGTTCCACTCGCTGCAAGTCGACCTGTATCATCGGCTGCTCCCCAGCTATTATTGGAGACACCCACCTTAAAAACATTTTCTGACATTGCTCGACTTGCATTAGAATCAGTACTATTTACTAGAACATTCCGTGCACCCACTTTTGCTCTGGGAGCAACGCCAGAAACTCCGATGTTATTTGTATCACGAGCAGCCATAATTCCAGAAACAGACGTTCCGTGACACCCAGCTCCCGATAAACTACAACTTCCCGTATTATAGAAAAAACTATCACTCGAACCAGCAAAGTTGATATTTAAGGAACTATCATAATTAGCGGTCAGATCCTCATGAGCAATATCCATACCATCATCTACGGTAACAACATTCACGCCATTTCCCTTGCAGCCCGCATTCCATGCGGAAGAAGCTTTGATGTCTTCACCCGAAACGGCACCGGTCGTAGTTCCGTCATTTAACAAATGCCATTGGTTGGAAAACAAAGGGTCTGTCGGTAAACCAGGAGTAGAGCAACTGGCTGCACTCCCTGAATTTAGATAATTATATAACAGTATAAAAAGGATTAGATCCGAGTCATTGTTCTTTGGTTTTTTGCAGCTTGTGGCAAAAAACATGATAATAAAAACCCACAGAATTGTAATAATTCGCATTTAAGGAAAACCTCAGTCAGTAACATTGACTGTGTTATCTCAAAGAAATTTGTGCAAGCAAAAAAACTAGGCTTTTGCTTCCGCTAATCTTTTCGATCGATCGTCTTGGACCAAGGCATCCATCAACTCATCCAAATCACCTTCCATAAGCGCTGGTAAGTTGTGGCTCGTATAACCGACACGATGATCTGTGCATCTTCCTTGGGGATAATTGTAGGTGCGAATCCGTTCAGAACGATCACCCGATCCCACTTGCGATTTTTTTAAGGCGTCTGCACTTAGTTTTGCGGTTTCAGCAAGTTGATCGGCAATTCTCGCACGAAGCATACGCATCGCTTTGTCACGGTTTTTTATCTGAGATCTTTCTTCTTGTGAGGCAGAAACAATTCCAGTTGGGATGTGCGTGATGCGCACAGCGGAGTCCGTTGTATTTACGTGCTGACCACCGGCACCTGACGAGCGATAAACATCTATTCGCAAATCACTTTCTTTTATTTCGATTTCTTTTTCTTCCACTTCGGGAAGTACAGCAACCGTCACCGCCGAAGTATGAATCCTTCCACCAGATTCCGTTGCCGGGATTCTTTGGACTCGGTGAGTTCCTGACTCAAATTTAAAAACATCATAAGCTCTTTCATCATCTAAAGAAAAAACAATTTCTTTATACCCGCCGATTCCCGTTGGGCTCATGTCGATGATCTCCACCTTCATACCGAGTTTGTCCGCATATTTATTGTACATACGGAATAAATCTGCACAGAATAATCCGGATTCTTCTCCACCGGTTCCAGCACGAATTTCTACTAATATACTTTTACCAGAATTTGGATCAGGAGGTAACAACATGATCTCAAGTTCTTTGGATAAGGATTCAAGCCTTGATTCTCCTTCTTCAATTTCACTTTTTAACATCTGGTGCATTTCGGGATCATTTTCTGAACCTAAAAGACTCTTTGCATCCTCGATATCTTTTGTAATATTTAAATACTCATTAGCTTTGCTATAGACAGGGGTTAGGCGAGACCTTTCTTTAGAAAGATTTTTTAGCTGATCCGATTGAGTTGCTTTACCTAACTCATCTTCGATGCGAAGGTATTTTTCTTGTATTTTTTTCAATCTATCTATCATGACTATGGAAAGGATAGAGAATGCCCCTTTTTGATAAACTAAAATCTATTCCAACTCACGGTTAAGGTGAAACAAAACGAGTCTCCACAACAAATAAATGGCTTTTTAGAGAGTTTTATCGACCTGTTTTCGGGCCTAGAAGAGTACAAAAGCCCCTATGCACCAACGATCCAACCTCCAGCCGAGATCGTCTCCCAATTGGTTCAAAACGCTTCCTTCAAAACTGCGCTTGTAAGTGCTACTTGTTCCTTACCACCAGGTCCTCTCGGCTTACTAAGTGTTTTGCCGGAACTTCTGTATATTTACCGAGTCCAAGGTCAATTGGTGATTGATATCGCTGCTTTATACGGAAAAGAAATTCATGTTACCAAAGAGCTTTTACTTTACTGTTTGTTCAAACATGGCAGCGCACAAGTCTTCCGAAAAATCATCCAGGAATCATCGTTAAAAATATTAATTCGCCCAACAACGATTAGAGTTTTCCAATCGCTTTTAGAAAAATTTGGAATTATGATCACAAACAAAGTCATCCGAAAACAATTTTCAAGATGGATTCCAATTGGTGGCGCATTCATTACTGGAGCTATTGCTTACATCGATACTAAAAATGTTGGTAAAACGGCAGAACATCTTTTTCAAAAAGAAATAGCAACCCTAGACGAGTTGGCTGAAATGGAAGGTACGTGAAATCTATTTTTCTTATTTTTTTATTTCTATTTTCCTGCAGAACTGAACATGAAAATTTAATTTCAGAAATTGATGAATTGATCTCCAAGGAAAAGTACGAGAAAGCTCTAACTTTACTTCGAGAGAGACTATCGGCCACTCGGAGTTCGGCAGAAATTTTATCAAAATCTAAACCCAATCAACCGCGCCTTGTACAGTTGTCTGAAGATAGAACACGAATCGTTTGGACTGAAAATAAAACTATTTTTTTTCGCGACCTTATAAATGATAAATCAGAAAGTCTAGAATTAAAAATTAGACCAGAAAATCTTCAAATTTCGCCAAATGCTGAATATGCGATCATTCAATATCCTTTAAAACAAAAAGGTGGATGTGCTATATTTGCCTATTCGCTATTAAATATAACTGTCGAATATGAATCTGGAGTACACATTCCATGTAAAACGGGAATGGGTATCTCAAATAAAGGAGATAAAATTTTCTACTTCTTTGAGAACGATTTGTACGAAGAAAAAACTTCTCATCCAAAGCTACCGAAAAAAACAATCACATCCGATCAATTTCCCTCTCCGTTCCCAAAACTTAAAACAAATTTGCAGTTAGCAAGTTTGGGAGAGGACTTGTTGATTTGGTCAGGCGCTGGCGGCGCTTATCATTTGTATTTTTTCCAAGTTAAATCTAAAAAAGTAACTCTACTCAGCAAAGATATTGTCCTTCCTCGAATCATTCATCACAACGGTAATGTTGCCTTTACTGTAGGAGGTAAAGTAGGTGACCTTTATTTAAGGGAAATAAATTATTCACCTAACAGAATGCCTTCTATTTCTCGAGGAATTCCTATCTCAACTAGGGAAGCGATATCCTATAAACTGAGTGGAAAGGATGAGTTCCTTTCAGGAAATCAAAATGATCCGCTTCAACCTATGAAATGGAAAGTACTAGGAAAAAAAGAACATCTACCATTCTTTTTGATTCGATTTTGGGGGGTTTCTGGGGATCGGATTGTCTATGAAAACAAAAGTGGAGAACTTTTATTAGACCATCTGCAATTTTCAGCGGAGGATTATACGGTATGGGACTATTATAAGAAAGTAAAAAAGGCGGCCGACGGTTAAGCTGCCTGTTCGTGTTCTTTTTTGTTCAAATAGAAATTACAGCTCTTGTATTTTTCCGTTATGCAATGGTTCGTCAAATTTTGAACGTCTTCATCTTGCAAACGATCTTTAGAACTCGGGCATACCTTTAATCCCTTTGTATAGAGAGGACATTTTAGGAAAAACTCGTTTTGCGGAAGCCCATTCTTTGACATAGCACTTCAGAACTTTTTTCTTTTTTCTCTTTGTGTCAAACTGATTTTAAAACGTATGAAAAAAAACCCTTATGATTAAGTCACATTTCTTTAAAAATTTAAAAGTACAAATTTAAGATTCTTGGTTCCGAATCCGAATCAACGGAATCAAAATTTACAAAGTCACGTACGTTAAAAGTGCGACCAGATGTTTTTTCGTTAAAGAAACTACCGTGTAAAAAAACCTGTACCGATTCTACAGCACGAGTTTCTTTGATATGTTTCGTAAGCCCAAATTTTTCCCAGATTTCATTTTCGCTCATTGATAAAAATGATTCATCTTGGATATAATTTTTGAGATATTCTTTGGAGAGTGCAGGAAAGGAGACGGATGGGGATACCAATCCATCTAACGGTTTTCCTTTTAATTTTTCGTATAGCTGCGTATTAAAAACTTCTTGCCCAATAAATACACCGACTTTCCAACCTGGAACAATCCACGTCCTGTCCTGATTCAATTCTCCTGCATCGACTAACAACGCTTCATCATCTGTAATTAATGTTTTGCGAATTAGCGGATCCATTACCTTTCCCTCCGCGGAAAAAGGTACGGCAACATTGTAAAGCGGGCCTTGCGGATCCACAACCAAAGTACCACGCACAACTCTTGGAGAAGGAAGAATAATTGAACCGCCAAGAATCGGAACATTGTATTCCTTCGCTAGTTTCGAAAAAGTAGAAGTATAAACATCTGCCATTTTTTGGCTTTTGAATCTGATCGCCGCTTCCCATTTTGCTGCCGGTTTTTTAGAGTATTCTAGATGAGAAGTTAACTCTTCGCTATGCTTCGTAATCATCACATCCATTGCACTTTTCCAAGAATCATTGTCAAAAACGGATTCTTTTTCATCTAATAAAACAAGTCCTGTTCCAACATGTTCTGGAAAGATTATGATTGTTTTGCGATCGTATATGTTTGCGGCTTTACCTGCTTTTAAAAGCTCCTCAATTCTTTCCGACCACCATTCAGCCTTGGCAAAATCCTGTGATCTTAAATACACTTGCATCGAGACAATATTTCCATACTTCCGATCAGAACCATTTGTTCGGATAGGAATTGTTGACCATGTTATCTCTGGCTTTGTTACTTCAGCTTCAGGTTTTACACTGGCAATTTTAATCTCGAATTTGGGAATCGGGATGTCGGATTGTTTTAAAAACTGAGCACTAAATCCTGTAGCAATAAGCAATATTATAAAAAATAAAATCTTTGAAGGCGGTACGTAAAAATTATGCATATTCTTTTAAATAGACCTGGACTGCCTCTAACATATATTCGGTGAATAGAGGTGAAGGATTGTAATTTTTGACATTCACCCATTCCATAAAATCATGTTCATCTGACATTCGAATATTTCCTTTCAATAATTTCGCATGATAACCTAAAATTATACAGGGATGATTTCCTTCATTGACCCTATGTTTGTGAATCAAAAAAGGCTTTTGATCTACCGTTATAGAAACATCCTCTCCTAATTCTTCTCGTATTTCTCTCTCAATACTTTTCATCCAATCTTCATAAAATTCATTTTGATCCATCCTACCACCGGGAAGATCTCCGTAACCAGACTTCTTATCTCTTAATACCAAAAATTTTTCGCCATCACGAAGAAATAACTTTTGGGTAATCTGAAAAAATCCATGTTTACTCACAAAGGTTCTCCCCATTGGTTTATGGTTTGATCAACGGCATATAATTTCGGAAGGGGTAAAGTTCCTTTCCTAAAATGATTTACCATTCCTAAAGAAGCAGTCGTTAGCTGGGAAATAATCGGGTCCATCGACTCCGTTGGAACTCCAAAAAAGAGAAAATTAATAGGACTTCCATCACTTAACAAATAAATGGTTTTTTCTATTTGGTGTTCTTTTTGCGAAAATCTGAAGATATATTTACTACCCAACTCCATTTGTGTTTGCGGATCCAATATTCTATCAACTTCTAATCGAATTCGTATTTCCCTTATGGAAGGTTGATCCATCGCATTCAATTCATTCATCCATTCATTAAAGTCATTGAATTCGACAGTTTTTGTCGATCCCGAGGCAAGGAATAGACTCATTTTGTTTCCGCGAAGAAGCCAATCCTCAAATTGAGATTTTTTAATTACGCTATCACCCGTTACACCTATTACTAAATCAGCTTCATACCACTCTTTAGTATCTATCAGGGAAAAATTCGAATAAGAATAGGGAGCATTCTCTGAAATTTTTAGATCAATATTTGTAACTAAACGGTTCGTTTCATGTAGCCTTCCATCAATCAAATATTTAGACAGAAACGATCCAATATTCCCATGAGATCCGAGTAGAATGATTTTCCTTTTTGAAATCACTTTACCTAAACCATGCAATGTATTTTCAATCGCATTTAATATCGAATAAGCAACTTCCTTCGATTCTTCTTTTGTTTTTTCATTGGAAATCGCAATTGAAAATGCAGGGAAGGCTAATTTGTTATCGGAACCGCTAACTTTAACTAAACGATCGTATCCGTTTCTTGTATGTTCCACAGTTCCTATCAATCTTTCGTCGAGAAATTCTTTTAAAGATTGAGCCTTAAATGTTTCGGGACAATCAATCCAAAATTCCTCACAAAATTCCGATACGTTTTTATTTTCCATACATCTTTGGTTTAAAAATGGAGCCACATAACCACCATCTTCGATCAAAATCAATTTTTCGTTTGAAGGTTTGATTAAAAGTAACTTTTGAAATAACAGGAATGTTGCTAAATATCTCATTGCATCATAAAAACCATATTTAGCTTCTTCCAATCGGTTTTTAAATTTCGAATATTTATCAAAATCACTATATAAGGGGGATACTCCATAATATGCTTTATTATTTTTCGTTAACTTAAATTCTAAACCAGCCATATAAAATTGTTCTGTTGGTATGTCTAACAGAACGTCCAGATAAATCGGTGGAATATTTCCGCCGTATTTAACAAATGCTACATCGACAGACTTGGCTTTTAGTCTTCTAAACGTTTCGATTAAGGATATAATTTCTGAAGTGATATGATGAATTAAAAAAATGCGTATGCCTTCAAAATGAAAATCGTGATTTTTACGATCAGCAATTTGTTCCAGTAGGCTCATACGTTTTAAATAAAAACTAGAATCAATTTGAGTTCTTTTTTTGTTAAAACTAAAGTTCAAAACGCGGTCTAGTCTTGAGAGATCGATATAAACTTCAGCACGACCTAGATTTGCTAAAATCGTATCACCATTTTTTATAATGTTTGCAATATCTGTATCTTCCAGAATCAAAATCAACTTTTTCATCATCGGCAATGCATTCTCTGGGCTGGATGAAATCAATAATTGACGAAATTGATCTTCCCAGTAAAAGTTAATGTGCGTTAATCGACCGAACGGAGTTTTTTCAATCTGTTCAAAAACCCGGCTAAAATTTCGATTTTCTTCCTCAAAAAAAGTTTCCCCTTTTTGAGCAGCACTTAGAACACTATTTGTCAAAGACTCACTGATTTTTGATAAACCAGCAATATACGTTCGTTTGCCGATTTCGTCGATCCTTTCATGCAATATGTTCGCTAAATTTAAACTAGATTCAACTTCAGAATCAATCGTTATGCGGAGAAAAAAATTACCGCTAGTAAGATTACTGGGTTCACGTTCCAATAAAATTTGGTAATTCACCGGAGTATCTTTATCCATCTCATAAAAGGGAAATAATAAAGCAACACTCGGGCTAATTTTTCCATCTTCACCGTAAAACTCAGGGTGTAATTTTCTGGCAATAGACTGCCTCTGAAAAGTTCCCAGTACGATTCTCAAATCATCTTCAAACTGAGACCGGTAAAGTATCCATTCCCTTAACACGCTCGCCTTTGAATACACTTGAACATGATGGATATGCATATCAATGAGCTCATGATTGATATTTGGATTTATTTTATAAGTAAAAGAAACATCTCCCGGAACTGAATGCAATTGATTGCCGATTTCTTCGGCAAGTGATCTCGATAGGATAGAAAGACCAAAAAAAATACGTAGATTGGAAAGGTCTATTCTCCATACGTTTTCATCTGACTGAATTAAAGAGGGGCCGAGAGATGTTTGTATTTCTTGCATGATTTGTAATCAATCAAAATTCACGACTACTTTAACGGAACTCGGATCTTTGGCTTTAGCGTAAGCATCTGTTAAATTCGATGAAGGAAAGTTATGTGAAATCATTCGATTTTCTAATGATTTTGTTACTTCTGGATTCTCCTTTAATAACTTCAGTGCATAATGAAAATCTCCGCAACGAGAAGACCGAATGGACTTGCCCTCTCGAAAAAAAGATCTTATTTTTTTAGATTCAGATGTCCAGTTCGATTCAAATTCTGTATCCACTAGAATTGCGCTTCTTGGCCTCACGAGAGAAGTTTCTTCTTTAGGATTTGGTCGAATTGTCAAACCAATCTCTTCGGATGACCCAACTATTACCAAATCAAATCGAGGAACTTTGTTCTGAAATTTATCGGACATCAATATATTTTTTGCTTCTTCCAAAGAACCAGTATATACGTCCATTCCAGATGAGATTTTATTTTTCCATTTTTCATACACACTTGGAAAAATAAAGATAGAGTGATTCGAGCGCGATTCATTTTTCCAATGGAAATCAAAGTATTTTATATCCGCCGGAAGAAGTGATATTTCATCGACGACGAGTTCTGTTAGGTGAGATAATCCACCCATAATCTGTCCGTTCGTGGTTTTTAGGTGGATTTCCCTTTTTGCGATATCTAATGCAGAATCAAAGCCGCTCGTAGTACTAGTCGTGTCATACAAAATATCAAATTTTTGTTTTAAAGACTCAATAGGGACAGACCTTAGATCAATAACATCATCAGCACCCATTTCATTCGCTAATGAAATAAGATGGTCATGTCGAATAATAGCCGATATACGAAAATTAATTTTTGAGGAGTTTCTATATGCCTTTAGGGCAGCAAGGATCAAACTTCCGAGTCTTCGTGGACCTAATACAGCCACAGAATCACCTTCTCTTGGTGGTGAAGCAATTATTGCTTGTAATGCGGCCGCAAATGGTTCCATAAGTACAGCTACTTTATCGGAAATTCCATTTGTTTCAATTGCTGCAAATTGGGGAACCAACATATAGGGTCCAAAACCACCTGGCAAACGATCAATTCCCAATACCTTTCTCTCCGGTGAGTGTGTAGGAATTCCTTCCAAACAAAATGAGTCTTTTTTTTGGTCCCCTCGCGCCTCATAAGTATCATTGATTTCAACGACAAAAGATTTTTCGGATTCTTGGCCCGTACCTTTGGCAAGCACCTCATGTCCGATGATCTGAGGAAGTGGATGTGGTAAAAATCGACGATCCAAATCCGTCGAACAAACACCACAAGATTTTGTTTTTAATAGTTTATAACCAGGCCCAACAGAGAGATAAGGACTGTTATTTCTCAGAATTTGCCAGCCTTCCTCCGTATTTCCATTATATTCGTAATCGGATTCAACAAATGTATCTTCTGATGTATAATCAAGAGCTTTGAATTTAATTTGCATCTATCTATTGTTGATAAAAAACAAAAGAATGATCGTCAATGTAAAAAATGTAAGGTTTAGTAGAAATCCTAATTGCAACTGATTTCGCTCTTGTTTGCTCAAAAAATATGCCGTAATGAATACAGAAAAGAATCCGCCCAAATGGGCCCAATGAGCAACGTAATCTCTGGCAAACAAATTTGTTATGTCAGAATAAATACTTAACCAAGCAAATAAAAAGACTGGAAACGGAATGGAATTTTTTTTTGAGATAGGAAATCGAAAAGGAGATAATAATGCAGCAACACAAGCAAGTCCAGAAATTGCACCGCTTGCTCCAACCAAGGGAGTACTGTCGCCCAACAAAAAACCCCTGACGATCCAATCACCTAATACAGATAAAAAACCAGCCATAAAATAGAATAACAACCACCTAATTTTGCCTACACGATTCTCGACGACTCGACCGAGTATCAGAAGATAAAACATATTGGAAAATAAATGAGAAAAAGATGAATGAAAAAATGTACTTAGTATCCAATTCATTGGCTGAAACTCGCCAGGAGTTGCCAAAAAATATCGATCAATGGCATTCGGAAAAAATAAAATCATAACCGGAAAGAGGCAGATCATAAAAACTGCGAAACCAGCAGTTAGTGGAAATTCCCAAATATATGACATTTTTTATCTACTTGTGGATGAAGAGGGAGGTTTAGCTTCTTCCGGAGTTCGAACATACGCTGGATCAAAATTGGGAACTGCCACCGCTAATTCATTTAGATCGGGTTGTTTCCAAACCGCATCATAATAACTCAGTTCCGAATAAGAATCAAAATGACTGTCATATAAAAATTTTAGATATTTCTCTCTATCATTGAAAATAATTCGATTCACTTCGGAAACGAGTCCTTCAAAACTTCTAATCTCTTTGTTAAATTCATCAATTGAATCATGAAGCAATCCTAACATCACAATATACTTTTCTGCTTGTTTCAATGATTTCAAAGAAAATGAAAATTCCTGTAATTTCATCAGATATAAATAAGGACGAATGTTCTTTCCTATCATGAGTCTTTGTTTGGCGATCGCAATTTCCCGATAGCCTAATCTTAAGTAGAGTTTTGTTTCTGTCTTTTCTTTTCCCTTGGAAAGTCTCGCCAATTTTCCAAGCTCCTCGTCCAGCTCTTTTACTTCATCTTCCAATATTAACATATAGAGTTGGATCATCAATCCCTGAGTCCTTCTCAGTTCGCTATACGACCTTCCCAGGTCCATCTGCAGATGTAAAATTTCGGATTCTATATGATGTTGGACGCATCTTTTATAGAATTTCTTTTGTTCTTCCGTTCCACGATTTGTTATGGTTGAATTTAGAATCCTCAAGAATTCATAATTATCTTTTAAACCATAACTGACGCGTATCAATTGAGTTGCCTTAGAACTCGACTGGTCTGCAAAAGACTCAGTTAGAGTTGTAAGAAAAATAATTAAAATACAGGCAATTCTCAACATCTGTGTCCCTATCTTCGGTCAACTTTCAAATTCATTGACAAGATAAAAAAGAAAAGACAACGTAGTATCCTTTCGAAAGATTATGTCTAAAAGTCTATGCCAACCGTACTCGTTTCACTTCCTTCTTCCCCTTTAGAATCCATCGAAATACTTAAATCTGAGATGGATTTGCCAATATGGGAGACGCGTCTTCTGGAACTGATGAAACTTGCCTCAAAAGGTGACAAAAACACTTGGGCTTTGATTTACCAACTCGTACGAGAAGCAGATTCTGGACGGCTCAGCTGGGGTTATCATAAGGTTATTTTAAGCGGATTGGTCTATGTTCTGTCATATGTTGGAGATAGCAAAAGTTATAGAATCCTAGTGAATTATGTAAAATCCTTGGATCGCCCAATTCCTATAGGCGCTCTTGAATTGATCTCCGATATGTTACCTACATTTCCAGAATTGGACATGAGAGAAATATTTGAAATTGCAAAGCATACCGACGAACTAAAATCTGCATTTGGTATTATGGCCCTTACAAAATTGACCTTAGAAAACCGCCTAACGGAAGAAGAAAAAGCAAAAACCAAAGAATTTTTACAAACCTATAAAAATCACAAATACTATTTATCTGATATCATTGAAACCACACTCGAATTCCTATCGGAAGAAGATCACTCTACGACCGATTTTCTAAATGATTTAGAAGGTTTATAGAAATGAAAGCAGCAGTTCTCCATTCTGGTGAGCGATCCTTAAAAATTGAAAATGTATCGTTACCAACCGTTTTGGCTAACCAAGTTAAAATAAAGGTAAAGGCTTGTGGCATTTGTGGTTCTGATATTCATTTAATCCTACACGGAAAAATGAAAGCGAGTTATTCACCTTGTGTGCCTGGACATGAGACCTCAGGCGTAGTGCAAGAATTAGGTGAGAATGTCTCTAAATTTAAGATTGGAGATCGGGTAGTTGTGAGTGCAGGTACTTCCTGCGGTCACTGTAGCTTTTGTTTGTCGGGAAGAGAAAACTTATGTGATGAAATAGGTGTTCTCGGTTTTAATCAGCGAGGAGGATTTGCAGAATATTTAATTATAGAAGAAAGGTATCTACATAAATTACCTGACTCCATCCCGTTCGCCCAGGGTGCAATCTTAGCTGATGCGGTTTCCACTCCATATCATGCGATAAAATACCAAGGTGATTTAAAGCCAGGTGAAACCGTGGTGATCATCGGTTGCGGTGGACTCGGAATTCATGGCGTGGCTATCGCCAAGGCACTCGGAGCTGGGCAGATTCTTGCTGTAGATATCGACCGAGGATCTTTAGAAAATGCTTTGGCATACGGAGCAAACGAAGTAATCCTTCTCGAAAAAAACACCCAGTTAGGTAAAATCCTCAAGGAAAAAACTAAGGGCGTTGATCTCATTGCTGATTTTTCAGGACATATGTCAAATATCGAAAGCAGTGTAAGAGCAATGAATCGCGGAGGACGGATTGTCCTTGTTGGAATTGGTAGAAGCAAGCTAGAAATCGCGATGCCTTTTTTTATTATTGAAAGGCAGATTCGTATAACAGGATCATACGGTTCCGACCAAAGAGCTATTCCTGAATTGATTGATCTATATCTAAATAAAAAAATAGATTTAACTAAGTCGATTTCTGGAATCCATAAACTTGAAGATGCCAATGAATATTTACATGCACTGGAAGAAAAAACCGGAAATCCAATTCGTTTTATTTTAAATCCCGAATTATAGTCAGCCAAAAGAATGGAATCCACTTATGTTCTTAAAATGTGGAATAGGAAAATTTGAATTCTTTTTTCTTTGGAATACGTTTGACTTCTTATAAATTCTAATTCCATGATGAAGAAACAGGCTTTATGTTTATGAAATGGCTTCGATTCACCTATGTTTCTTTTTTGTTCTTATTGATTTTTACCTGCTCCCTCTTTGCCCAAAATTTAGAGAATCCTTCCGCTAAGGACATCGTGAGTCAGGATAAAATGGAATGTTACTCGATACCCACGGAAATTGATTCGCAAGAATATCAAAAATCGGTAAAATGCATTTCTAAAGATGCCATCTGTTTTATCATCCAAGGTTTCGCGATGAGTTGTATCCCAAGACCAGGTAGATACCCTTTAGAAATTCCAGACCTAACACCCAAACCAGTCGCTCCTTAGGTAAATACTCTTATGAAAATTAAAACAAAAATTTCTGAGATGCTGAAGATTGATCTTCCAATCTTGGCAGCACCAATGTTCTTAGTATCCTATCCTGAATTGGTAGTTGCCGTTTCGGAAGCAGGTGGCATAGGATGTTTTCCGTCGCTAAATTATCGTACACCAGAACAACTTCGAGAAGGTTTGATAGAAATTCGTTCTAAAACGAAAAAGCCCATTGGAGTGAATCTTATCTTACACAAAGAACACAATCCGAATTGGGCAAAACAATTTGAAATCGTCATGGAGATGAAGGTTGAATTGATCATCACGAGCCTTGGAACACCCAGAACTATAGCTAAAGAAATTAAAGCAAATGGTTCTTCCCTATTTTGTGATGTAACCACATTGAAACATGCTAATATTGTGGCAAAATCGGGAGCCGACGCTTTGATTGCCGTCTCACAAGGCGCAGGTGGTCACGCTGGAAATATCAATCCTTTTGCCTTGATACCTTATCTGAAAAAAGAGACCGGTCTTCCCATCATTGCTGCAGGAGCAATTTCAGGTGGGGAACAAATGGCCGCAGCTCTCGCGTTAGGTGCGGATGCTGTATACGTGGGAACAAAGTTTATCGCCACAAATGAGTCAAGAGCTCAAAACGAATACAAGCAAATGTTAATAGATTCTTCGCCAGATGAAATTATATATACAGAAAAAATTTCCGGAATCCCTGCGAACTGGCTGGCAAAATCGGTGGAAAAAACTCCTGATTTACTTTCCCAAAGTACACGTAAAATTGCGGAAGCTCAATCCGGTGGTGAACAAACCATGGAACAAGAATACAAGAGATGGAGAGATATATGGTCTGCAGGCCAAGGTGTCGCGCAAATTGAAAACGTGCGACCCGCCAAGGAAGTCATTTTAGAAATGGCCAAAGAATATCTCGAGGTAATCTCTAATCTTCCGAGAAATTAATCTCCGTATTTTAGTGAAGCACTATCGACTGATGGATCGAATCGTATCCATCATTTCATCAGTTGCTAAATAATTATTTGTTTTATATATTAGATTTTCTTTCTCATCGAGGATTACAAAAAACGGAAGACCAATTTTCAATTCAGGGAAACGCTGATCTTCTACAAATACGTCAAAAATTTCATCCGTATCCTTAACTTTCCATAGGATAACTTTTTCTTTTAAAACTGAATTCAAGTTTTGATTTTTAAGTGTTAACTTCTGAAATTCTTTACAATTCGTACACCAATCAGCATAAAAATCAATAAAAATAGCTTTTCCTTCGAGCTTGGCCTTTTTAAAAACTATCTCTTTGCTTCTAAACCATGTTAGGTTTCCAGAAACTTCACTTTCGACTTTTATATCCGAGATGTTTGGTGAACTCGAATTTGTATTTAATATCGCTGATGAAAGTATAGCAGCTAACAAAAATAGAGAGGCCAAACTGATCGCTTTTTTCATTCGTATTGATATAAAATCGGAATGGTCTTGATATAAATAACTGGCGATTAAGATCAAAACAGAGATCAAATAGATTTTTAAAGTCGTCCCGTCCGACCATCCCAGACTGTCCGAAGCTTTTTCAAAATAATTATACGAAAAATAAAAGATGAGTAATGAGAGCGCATATTGTACATATCTCATCCATTTTCCAGACCGAGGCAATGAGAGACCAAATACCCCGACAGCTAAAAAAGGAAGACCTACACCCAAACCAAATGCGAACATTTTAATTGAGGTTGCAAGTATTGGAAAAAAACTAAAGGCACCATCACTCGTAGAAATCACTTGAAGAAGGATAGAAACGACAACCGGGCCCACACAGGGTGAAGAAAGAAGTCCAGCGGCCATCCCTAATATAAAACTGCCCGATAAACTCGCAGAACCTGTATTAGCTGACCTTTGGCCAAAAAATGGTAAATGGATCAATTCTGCAGAAGACAAAGCTAAGATAAACAGAATGTAAGAAAGTAAAAAATTGGTTTCTGGATATCGTAGGATTGCATTAAAAACGCCTCCCGTAATACCAGCGATTACTCCGAATAACAAATACATAAAGGCTAAACCAAAATAGTATACGATTGGATGAAGCCATTTTACCGAACTGGTTCTAGTTTTTAATATGCCGGCAGTAATTGGATATAAGGGATACACACAAGGAAGTAGAGAAGCCAGGAAACCACCTACCACAAGTAATATGAAAATAAAGGGGTGGAACTCTGAACCACCTACTTGCATCTCAATATACGATTGTAATTCGCTAAACATACTAAAAAATTATATTTGCTTTAACGAAAATATTTCTATCTAATCTTCCATATTCAGAGATCAGTGGGGCACTCGGTGTTGAAAATTGAGATTGGTACTCTGCCGCAGTTTTTTCATTCGAAAAATTATCGATATAAGTTTTATTCGGTACACCTCTTGAATCATACGATCGGACTTCACTATAGCCAATTCCAAACCGAGTTGCTTCCGAGAGAAAATATTCCCAATATACTTGTTTGGAAATATAATAAGATTTGTCTGAGTATGTTGGTGTTTTTAAAGTATTCAAGCTGCTTAAGCGAACCCAAGGTTCTTGTAAGTTAGACTCGGTTGTGAGCACACCTGGATTTGGCCCACCATTTCCGATTTCGCCTCTAAAAACCCAACGGATGAGTTTTGTTCCTAGTCCTAGCCATGCATACGCACCTCGACCAATTGTTTCGTCCACATGTCTTGGATATAAATATGGATTTATACCATCATTGATGGTTCCGCCAAATTTCTTCCTAAACATGCCACCAACGCCAAAGTTTACATACTCACGCCAAATGACATTGCTCTCGATCGCATAGGTTTGATTTTGGGACAAACGGACATCCCCTCGCAACAAGGTATTTGGATTATTATCCGAAGGTAAACATCGAGTTTTTCCCTCAATACATTCATTTCCAGCATAGCCGAAAGCATTGCCAGACCTTGCTAGAAAGTGCAATCCTGTTTTAAAACTATCTGTCCACGGCTGCTCCCAACTAAGCCTTCCTACAGTATCATATCCAGTCCCATTTGCATTTTGAAGACTTCTATATCCCTCTCCGTTGACTACGGCTAGGTGGGCAGACAACGACTTCCATTTCAATAAGTATGACAATCCTAAATCAACGGGATCATTTGCGAAACCCAGTGACTCTAAAGGAGACCTATCCATATAACGCCAGTCATAGTATCCTCCCCAAACCGAGTGCATATGGGGCAATTCTTGCATACCAAAAGTTAGTCGATGCGTGAAGGATCCAAATTCCCAAAGCTTTTGGATGTTGGCTCGACGAATGGCAAAAATATGCGGATTTGATTTGTTCCCGCCGTCTGCATTTGTATCAGAAGAGAGAGAATTGCTTTTTAAAACTTCTCCCCAAAATTCCACCTTGATGCCTGTGTTTTCCCATTCTTTGGAAATGGAAAAAAGAGTCCAGGGCATGGAAAATCCTGTTTTGTCAGATTGAGAGGTATCGGAGACACCTGAAGCCTTATCCCTAACCCTATAACCAAAGGTAGGTGTAACAATAGCTCCAATTTTTAAACCGAAATATCCATCCGGTTCATCCTTTTTTGTTGTTACTACCTCTTCTGCAATTAGGGCAGTCGAGGCAGATAACAAAAAAAGACAGAGGATTTTTTTAATCACTATTTTCCATATTTTTCATCAGGAATACGATTAGGATCTTCCCATCCAATTGGCTTATGACAACTTAGACAGTTGTTTAACATAGGGACATCTTTCATCTTTTTTTGAAGTGCGACTGTCGCGCCATCTTTTGTTATTAAATCTTTGTAATCGTTTTTCTCAATTTCACTTACGCCTTCGGTAACACCTGCTCCACTACCTTTTGCAAATACAGTACCGTTCACATCTACTTTTCCTTCACAGACACAAGTATAGGCTTTTTTCTCTTTAAGAACATAATAGACTCCAAAGGCAGTTCCGCGAACTCCAGCTGTCGAAGTTGGAGAAGTTACTTCGAAACCTCCCTTTTTGAAATCCTTTACTTTAAACCAAGCCGCACCGTTTTCAATATAACCCTTTGAAAGTTGTTTTTTAGAATCCCATTCTTTTAGAACAAAAGTTGTATTTGGTTGAATGCGAAGTTCGGATTCTTTAAAAACCAGATCCACCTTAGATCCGTTACCAGTCTTCAATGTATCACCAGGTTTAAGTGTGTCATTAACTTTGAAAGCCTTCCAAAGTTTAGAGGAATCATTGGCACTCAGTATGCTAACTTTGCCCTTCACAAATCCAGCTACCGCGAAGTCATTTGCAAAGAGACCGAATGGACCGACCAAAGTGCAAGCGAATAAAATGAATGTTAATCGAATGTTTCTCATAAAGTAATATCCTACTACCTTTTCAACAAATCGATCAAGAAATTTTTTCAATCTTTACCTAAAGATTATGCCCAAGGGATCACAAAACCGAGGTTTGTGAGTTTTCCTTCAAGTTCTTCTCTTTCTCTACTTTTTTTATTTGTTGTCCCATCTTCCGCTAAGAGACCAAATTGTATGGCTAAATCCGTAGCCGCTTGTTTTCCCGATTGGTTCAAAGCGGCGATAATCTTTTTGTCATATTGAGTCAGAAAAACAGATTGAACACGATAATCTAGAAAGGCTTCCCAAGTATAAGGAACCCATTTACTAACAATTTCGTCACCAATAACTGTAGCGAAATTTCTTATTTCTAATTGGGCATGAGTATCCATTCGCAAAGCCAAAAAGTGAAGTAGATTGTGTAAATCTACCTTCCAATATGCTTCTGTGTATGTTGCCAACGGTAAATCCTTTCTTGCCTGCTCCCTTGCAACTCCGAGTTCAAGCCTTTCCTGGTAAATACTATTCGCTAACGATTGTAATTCGGTTTCTTTTTTTGTTAACAGATTCCCCTTTTCAATTTCAAGATAGCCATTGCTTCCTTGTTTATTCCCAAGCGATTGAACTCGCCACTCGGATGGTTTAGTGGTCTGAGCTGAATCGATTGCTACAGAATAACGAGTAGAATATTCATTTACATTTGCAGTTCGATGACGAATCCATTGACGCCATGTATCCATAGGCACACGAACATGTAATTTGATCTCACACATTTCAAAAGGAGTGCTATGTCTGTGCCGCATCAAATAGCGAACAAGACCGCGATCCTCATTTACTTTTTTTGTACCTTTTCCGTACGAAACGCGAGCTGCTTGAACAATCGACTCATCCGATCCCATATAGTCCACAAGTCTGACAAAACCATCATCTAGAACTGGAAAGGCTTTTCCCAAAATGGAATCAAGGGAAGGAACGGAAACACGCGAAATGGGCTCAAAGTCAGATTGTTGCATATAAGCTTTATTTTTTAGTTCCAAGCCTCCTGAAAAGTCGAAAATAAGGTTATAAGATATAGTTTAAAGGACGCTGAATGGCTATTGAAGAAATTCCCTATTGGGAAGACAGGCAGATAAAAAACTCATCGAGACAATCAAGTAAGTCTCTTATGGTGAGTTCCGAAAAAATATACATTTTTCCAGTCACCAAACCTATCTATCAATTCATTGAAAATATTTGGCAATCCTTTACAAACAAAATGGTCTCGTTGGTCCACTTTGACGATGAGCCTGTATTTAGTTTCTCCATATTTGAAGTCATCGACCAAGATGAAATGAGAATCGTTGCTACTGCGACACACTTCAAGTTGAGAGAAATCGCTGAACGTCGTAAAATTCCTGGCATCGATGAATATATGGTGAAAGCTCGTCCGATCCCGCTCAGCGATCCTCGAAACGATTCTGCAAGATACATCCAACAGGCAATCATTGATTTTAACAAAGGCCTTCGACCAGAAATTCAAATGCTGAATCTCAAAGAAGCTGAGATTCATCCGGAAAGAAAAGTACTATTGTCTGAAACAATGAACCATGCGATAGGACTACCGTTATTCGTGAACGATATTCCAATCGGAATTTTATGGGGTATTACAAAAGATCCTATTCCCGAAGATAAAATCCGTCCCTTGATGCTTCAATTGTACTCTCTTTTTGATGTCATAGACTTCGTTGTTGGCAAAGAATCTGAACAAGGACGAGATCATTATATCGCCCAAAAAAATATCGAAAAAGCCGACACAGTTTCAAATTCTCGAAATTTATTTTATACGACCACAAAAGACCAAAAAGAACCTGTAACGTCTATTATATTTAAATCCCATCAATACAATTTAGAATACCGGATGGATGCATCCTTTATCATCCCGACAACCGAAGGTTATGCGGTATCTTTAAAAAGTTTCATCCCTGAAAAGTTAAACAATACTGGAAAAAACTTACTTTTAATTCCCGGCTTTTTTTGTCGGCGATCCGTAATGGACAAGTTAGGTAAAGAGCTGGCATTAAAGTATGGTTTTCGTGTATTTCTTATGGATATGCGTGGAAGATCAAAACAAACCATGCCGCGTCATGGAAAAAAGGAAGGATGGACAGTAGATAATTATATCCAAGACGATTTTCCTGAAGTATTAAGATGGATACGTTGGCACTATCGAAGTGAAAAGACTGTGGTCATTGGACATAGTATGGGAGGGATGATCCCTCGTTTTTATGCTTCGTCCTATGATATCATCAAGGAACTGAAAGAGGAGTTTAATCTACCTAACCCTGAAGATCATTTAGCTGGAATTGTTTCTATTACGTCACCTAACTATATAAGTCTTAAATCTAATTTTATCGGGCTCGACACAATTAAAAAAGGTTTTGGTCTCATGCCGCATAAAATGATATCAGACATGATTTTTAGTATGGCATCTTTCTCTATGCAGGCGACCATTCAAACAATTGATCTAAAAAAATTCTTTAAATTTTTACTTAATTTACACTCAAGTCTACGTTCATTTAGCTACAACATTGGCACTAGAGTCATTACGATTAAAGACTTTGTTGGTTATAAAGAAATCACGCCTCCTGAATGGTATTTTCTCATGGAAGACGTGTTTTGCGAAGAATCCGTCTCAGTAATTATGCAGTTTTTTCAAAGTCAAATTGCAAATGACAGAAGTTTTCTTTCAAACGATGGGAAAATTAATTATACCAAAAATTTTATAAACAATTTTAAGTTACCGATCTATAGCGTGGTTGGAACCGTTGACCAAATTGTTCCGGAAGAATCTTTGGACGATCTCGCTCTTTTAAAATCAGAAAACAAAGTAATCACGAAATATGAACAAGGTCATTTGGGTATCATCTTTCACAATGAAACCGTGAGAAAAATTTGTGAAGGAGTGAATGAATGGATTCTAAAACTCAATTGAGAATCTATTTTTTTTCCTTAAAATAATTATTTATCATCCGCATTTCTTGCTGGAGAGTGCTATCTCGGCCAGCAAGAAAAAAAGCCCCTCTTATCAATGGGCTAGATATCTCTGACTCTTCACTGATAGTAACTTTAGTTAATCCATTTTCTGATTTTAATTCATAAGTCCATTTGCCTAATATTTTGTATGAGGATTCAAATAGGATCATTTCAATCTTTTTACCTACTTCTGTTGCCCCCCGTTTGAATAACATATATCCGCCCAAATCAGTGGTTTCTTTCCAAACTAGTGGAATTTTCGCCGAGTCAGATTCTAAGACTTCGACCTTTACAACTTCCTTTCTCCGATTCGGCATATCTTGAACATCGATCAGGTATTCCCAAATTGCATTCGGAGGCACATTGAGTGTTTCTGTGATGGAATTTGAGTATTTTTCTTTTTGAAAAAAACCAACGGCTAAAAAAAGACCAACCAAAACCATAAGGACAAGCGATAGGCCCAATGATAATTTTAATGATTTGTTCATGATTTTTATTCTTGCAGAAGCATTTGTTTGGCAACAAAGTTATATCTCACTATGCACCCGAATGAAGAATTAATTACCAAATTTTACTCAGCGTTTCAATCTAAAGATGGAAACACAATGGCGAATTCCTACCATCCAGAGGCAGAATTTTCTGATCCTGTATTTCAAAACCTGAAAGGAAAAGAAGTTGGCGCTATGTGGTTAATGTTAGTTGAGCGAGGCCAAAATCTATCTATCCGTTTTTCAAATGTCAAGGCAGATGATACAAAAGGTTCTGCAGATTGGGAAGCGGACTACAGTTTTAGCAAAACTGGCAATATGGTTTATAATAAAATCCATGCCGAGTTTACATTTCAAGACGGTAAAATTAAAAAACACATCGATAGTTTCAGTCTTTGGAAATGGGCAGGAATGGCAATGGGTCTCGTTGGTTCTCTGTTAGGCTGGCTTCCAACAATCCAAAATAAGATTCGAAAGGAAGCTATGACTGGACTAACGATGTATATGAAACGAAAAAAAATCTCTTAACTTTACATTTTGGTGGCTATTTCGGCATATTCGACAGGCCACCAGCATTGACTACGTTAGCATATCCCATTGATTCCAAGTATGACTTGGCACTTCCGCTTCTTCCACCTGATGCACAGTAAACGATAATCGAGTTTTCCTTCGGTCCGAATTCTGCGAGACGTTTGGCGACCTCATCCACAGGAATATTCAAGGCGCCAGGAAAATGACCTGATTGATATTCGGTAGGTGAACGAACGTCCACAACAAGCGCACCCTGTTGGATTTTTTCTTTGAGTTTGTTTGAATCTACGGACATAACTGACCTAAACCTATTAAATAAAATGGCGATGGCAATCACAGCTATTGCGATGAAAAAATACTTATTCACTTTGTTTCCCCAACTTTGTTCTTATATTTAAAGATCGGTTCCTGATTCCTTGAAATTTGACGAAAAAAACATGAATAATAGCCAGTGTGACAAGCAGCTCCTTTTTGTTCTGCTTCATATACTACATAAAATGGATCTAGCGAAATGTATATGCTTCTCAACGATTGTAAATGCCCCGATTCTTCCCCTTTGACCCATTTTTGATTCCGAGACCGGCTAAAATATGTTCCGTAACCAGAATTTATAGCCTCTTGGATAGACTTCGGCTTCCCCCAAGCAACCATGAGCGGTAGGTTTTGTAGGTCGATGGCTAGTATAGGAAAGAGACCCGGTGCCGACGAAATCATTTGTTTTAATGTATCATCATTTGGCATCACCTTACGATTCTGCCAAACCAACGTTAGATTGTCTATCTTCGTCCACTGATCATCATCGATCAAAAAAGCATCCTCGTCACAATCAACAGAAACCAAGACACTTGATCTACCAAACGCATCTTCAATTTTTGAATGAGCTTCTTTTTGCCCGAGGATTTTCAAATTAAAGTCCAACGGTTTTTCCGAGATCCTTTCGATGATCACGATGGAATCTGAATTTGCAAGTTTTAGCATAGTTTATCTGGATTCGATAGCAATTATCTCTGTCATTTTAGCTTTACCTCGGAGTGCAAAGTTACCCATAGAAGTAAATTTTACAGGGAATTGGTCGAGATTTTTTATTTTATTTAGTAGTTCGCGAGATACTAGAAAATTCCTATTCACTTCTTTTCCCAATGATTCTATTCTACTTGCTGCATTAACAGAATCACCGATTACAGTGTATTCTAATCTAGTTGAATTGCCAACATTACCAACGTAAGCTGGTCCGTAGTGGATGCCGATGCGTATTTTTAAAGGTTTAAGGTTTTGTTCTTTTCTTTGTAAATTCCATTCATCCAATTTTTTTTGCATTCCAATTCCAGTTTGAATTGAATTTTCCGCATCGGATTCTGATTCTTTTGGAGTGCCAAAGGTAACTAACATTCCATCGCCAATAAATTTATCTAAAGTTCCATTATTTTCGAATACCACCTCGAGAACGCGGGAGTGAAACTCTGATAAAGTTGCCATCGTTTTTTCTGGTCCTAATTCTTCTGATAGCTGTGTGAATCCTTCAATATCAGAAAATAAAATCGCAATGTTTTGTTCTTTTCCACCTGCTGTAAAAAAACTATCCTCTGCATTTCCAATCTCCTCGACCACGTTAGGTGAAAAATATCGAGACAACTGATTAGATTTTACTTCGTTTGACACCGCATTAAAAACAGTTTTTCGAACTAAAAATGTTAGAAACGCTAATAAAAATCCCAAAATACCAACGATTGCCATTCCAAGGATATAACTATTGACATGTGCAGCGTTACCAAGCAGAGCTTCTTTAAAACTTTCAGTAGTTTGAAAGCGGGGATCCGCCATTGCATAAAAAAGTATAGAACATTGACCTATCACTATTCCCAATGAATAGAGCAATGGATATAATGGCTGCAAGGTGAATGCCTGCACCAAAAGAATAGTATAGATAAAAGTATGAGTATAGGTTTTTACCAGATAAGTGCGAGGAACAACATCTCCGCCAACAGAATTGTACCAGATGAAGGGTAACACTGTAATGATAGCGATATCCAAAATTACGCAGAAAATTCCAATCGGCATCACAAACTTATTTTTTCGTAGTACTTTCAGCAGAAGGTATAGAATGATCATGAAAGCAATATTTATTGCCGTTGTTGATAAAATTTCAAATAGAGAATTTGCTATAAAGAAACTAACAATCGTTGAAATCCCTGCGATGAAAATTTTGAGATACAGGCTAAAAGATATCCCTTGGATTTCTTTTTCGCGAAGAAGAATTTCCGTTTTGCTCTGCATAAGTTTACTTTAAAAGATCACCTGGATTTGCGTCTCGATCTGGAACGAATAAAGACAACTGATTATCTTTTCCTGAAGCAAGTAACATCGCTTCAGACAATCCAAACTTCATCTGTCGAGGTTTTAAATTGGCAACAGCGACTACTTTTTTTCCAACTAAGTCTTCTGGTTTATAAGCAGCCTTAATTCCAGCAAAAACATTCTTGATTCCTAATTCTCCCAGGTTAAGTTTAATATTCAGTAATTTGTCTGCCCCTTCAACGTTTAAGGCTTCTTGGATCAAGCCAACTCTCAGTTCCACTTTAACCAAATCTTCAATGGTTATTGTTCCCGTTTCAGATACTTCCTTTGTTTCCACCTTCTTTGCTCCTATATTTTGTTTCTCGAATGTTTCTTTTGTTTCTTGTATCATTGCAGAAATATTTTTATCTTCTACACGTTTAGATAACATCGAATAACTAGCCAATGTTATATTTTCTAATGTAACATCGAGATTGGAAAATTCCAATTTTTCCAATTGATATAATTTACGAATTTCATCGCTGATTTTTGGAGTTACTGGAGAAAGATACGTGAACAAAATCTTGGCGCAGTTACTCGATACTGTAATTACTTCTCTGGCTTTTTCCGGATCCGTTTTTATCAAAACCCACGGAGCATAATCATTCACATATTTGTTTACTTTATCGCCGAGAGACGTGATTTCTCGCATCACTTTAGAATAATTTCGAGTTTGATAGGAATCAGAAATTTCATCTTTTTTAGACAAAAGTTCGTTTACCAACTGTTTGCCTTCCCCAGAGAGAGTACCTAATTTTCTATCCAATTTATCTAAGATACTCGTTGAGACTCGGGAAACAAGATTTACCAGGTTTCCAATCAGATCCGAATTTACTCTAGAAACAAAATCATCAAAAGATATATCTACATCTTCCATTCCATTTCCAAGTCTACACGCCAAATAAAACCGAAAATGTTCTGGGTCCAAATATTTCACAAAAGTGGAGGCATTGATAAACGTCCCCCTTGATTTTGACATTTTCTCTCCATTGACCGTTAAAAATCCGTGAACGTTCAATTGTTCGGGAGTTCGGTATCCCGATCCCATTAGCATTGCTGGCCAAAACAATCCATGAAAATACAGAATGTCCTTTCCTACAAAATGTACGATTTCTCCTTTCCCTTCTTTCCAATACTCATTGAATTTTTTTTCATCCTTAAAATAATTCATCGAAGAAGCCATATAACCAATCGGAGCATCTAACCAAACATAAAAGTATTTATCCTCTTCTCCTGGGATCGCAAAACCAAAGTAAGGTCCATCTCTACTAATATCCCACTCTTGTAATCCTGAATGAAACCATTCCTGAAGTTTTTTTTGTGCACCTTCATTTAATCGATTTCCTGCTTCCATCCAAACCTTTAATTGTGACTGAAAATCCTGAAGGCGAAAAAACAAATGTTTGGATTCTTTTAACACGGGTTTGTTGCTACATATTGCACAATAAGAATCTTTTAAATCTTTCGGCGAATAACTACTCCCACATACCTCGCAGGAGTCTCCGTATTGATCTTTTGCGCCGCATTTAGGGCATGTGCCTTTTATAAACCGATCCGGTAAAAACATGACATCGTGCTCGCAATATGATTGTTCAATATTTCGAGACGAGATGTGTCCTTTTTCTTTTAAAGTTAGATAGATCTCTTCCGAAAACTTCCTATTTTCTTCTGAATTCGTCGTATAATAATTATCATACTCTACATAAAACGCTGTTAAATCTCGATAGTGCTCTTTTTGAACTTCTTCTATCAATGACTCGGGTGTTTTGCCGAGTTTTTTAGCCGCGATCATAATCGGAGTACCGTGTGTGTCATCGGCACAAAAAAAATGGCATTCATTGCCGATAAGCTTTTGATACCTTACCCAAATATCAGTTTGGACGGCTTCTAAAATATGGCCGAGATGGATAGACCCGTTTGCATACGGGAGTGCACTTGTGACTAAAATTTTTTTTGCCATAAAGATTAATTCCAATTTCCTCTATGCGAGACTGAATTCAGCCTCTTTTTCCAAATTTTTAAGAAAAGTATTCAAAAATGAAGTTGATGAGATAAAATTACTATTCAAGATCAGGGTTTGCGATGGCTAAGAAAATTGTACATAACCTAAAACATGGAAAAGCTCATAAAAAGGCGAATCCGGGATCTTTACAAAAAGATCTCGGTTTGGACGATGATCTACATCTTGAATATGCGAAAATACTCGTCAGCCTTTGGTCTTATGCATGCAATGTGGACGGACAACTTAAAAAAGGGGAAGGAGAATTAGTTGCAGAATTGGTAAATGTTCTCTTCGAACCTGAATGTCTTCTTAGCGAATACCGAGATCGAAAAAAAGAGGTTCTGTCGATATTATCCGATACTTTTGATAACCCTCTCCCGATGAAGACTGTTTCGAAATCGGTCCTTGGTAATGATCAATACTGTTTGAACTTTTATGAGGATGCAGTCTGTATAGTGGCAAGTGATGGCTCTCTGAATCCTTCTGAAATTGAATTTCTGAATGAATTGGCCGCGGAATTACAAATCTCACCCATGGATAAACATCAGGTTGAAAAAAAATACTTGGGCACTCCTTAGTTTATTCTTAATTCTTTCTTTTTTATTTTATACCGACGGGGTAAATTCACGTCCAGGTATGGGGGGATCTTACCGCTCATCTTCCAGTTCTTCGAGTTACTCTCGTTCAAGTTCCTATCGAAGTTCCAACTCTTATTCCTCTAGCTCAAGTCGAAGTTCCAATTCTACGAGCAGCTCTGGATATACTAATAGTGAACCAGAACCGACCTCGTATTTTACGTCGACTAACCAAGAAATTTTTATACATTTCAATGCTGACGGATCAGTACATGTAAAAGAAAAGTTTATCGTCCAAAAAAATACAGCACAGGTGGGCATTGTCCGGAAAAAATTTTCTGACCTATTTGACTGGAAAGTAGAAAACCTAAAGGTAACACCTTCAAATTATTGGGGATTTGAGCTTCCTCACCAAATTAATATTAATTGGTCGAAAGGGGATAATGATAAAGATATTCCAATCGAACTAGAATATGATATCAAAGATGGAATTCATTTTTTGGGAAATTTTCCGCTCGTTTCTTGGTCTATAGCGAGAAATTCAAAAGATTCTTCTGATTTAAAATTTGTAGTTACTTGGGATCATCAAATCGCTTGGAAAAGAATGGAATTAAAACAAAAACGTTACGACCAAGAAATTTCAGATTATGTTCTCGACGATCTAGATAGCGAAAAAATAGATTTCGGACTTAAAGTAAATGGAAACTCTTTTCATCCTGATTATAGAGAGATAATCGTAACTGCTTTTTTAGATGAATCAACTCCTCTTTATCAAACTGGTAACAACAACTCGGATAAAAAGAATTTATATCACATAAGGCAAACATCAAAACTTTTCCAGGATACGAGTATAGACCATTTTGGTTTTTTACTTGTTCCAACTGAAAACAAACTTCCTGACAGAAAGTTTACAATCAATTTTAATCATTCATATTTTTTCGACCGTTCTCAGAATGATTTTCTCGCTTTTCTATCACCGGACTATCAATTTGTTTATAACTTTCAAGATGGACTCACATCTTCCTTTTGGACTCTACACTATGCTAGCATTGAGCAAACGCCAGAGAAAAGAATTGAAAATAATAAAGAATTTTATAGTTATAAAATTGGATATACCAAGTTAGGTGAACATAAAGTAATAGAGCGCAATAAAAAACAATATGTTCAGATTATACCATTTTTAATAAACTACCCAGATCATGTTCTCGGTTCCATCTCCTTAGAATTGGAATTTCCTGAATATGCGGATTTAAATCAAACAGAAGTAAAAATGTATATTTCGGATTGTGATTATTGTTCCGAGATCACTCCCGTATTAAATTTACCAGTTGAAATAGGAAAAGATAAAAATCGAATTCTGCTCAATTGGGACAATCCGCTTCCGCCAAAATATTTTCCGGTCATACAAATTGAAACAAAGCCAGAGTATTTTTCGCGAAGTTACATCGGAACTTATTTTGCCGCCTTACGAGCATTATTATTATCTCCAGGATCTGGAACAAATACAGGATATCTCTTTTTTACGAGCCTACTAATTTTAATAGCTTGTTTTATCATTTATCTTCCCATTCGAAAATGGAAAAAGCATTACTTAAACAAAAAAACATTGGACCAATTGGTACGAACGATCCAAATTTCTGATCCAAGTTTTGATCTATGCTTATTTTTAGAAAAATCGAAATTCATTGCGGAAAAAATTGTGAGTGAGTGGTGTTCCGGGGATATGAATGCGGCTAGACATTTTATTTCTGCAGGAGTATTTCAAAGATTCCAAATCCAGTTGAAACTATTAAAAGAAGTAGACCAAATCAAAAATATTATGAAGGATTTTCAAGTACTTCAGCAAGAACCTCTATCCATCACAAATTATAACGATTATCAAACGGTTCATTTAAAACTTACATGCAGCGCACGTGATCTATCCTTGCCAAAAGATTCAACGGCAGAACAAATAGAAATTGGCTTAAAAGCAACTTCGATCGGGACATATGAAGAAGTTTATTCATTTTCCAGAAAGATAGGAGCGAAGACTACAGGGAAAGATCTTATCCATAACCAATGTCCAGCATGTGGAGCCGAATCACCTTACAGCCATTCAACCAATAAATGCCAGTACTGCGGTTCCATTTTTAATTCAGGTGAAGCCGATTGGGTTTTATCCGAAATCACCCAGATGATAGAATGGAATCCAAATAGGTTTAAATCAGAGGAAAGTTTTGCAAATAAACATACAAAAATTCCCACCTCAATTCAAATCATTGAGGATCGAGCATCAGCGGTTTTATGGAAATGGATATACGCGAAGACGAAGGGGAATCCAGATCTTATCAAACGGGAAACGATCAGCCAGAGTCTTCTTCAAAATACGAAAAACAAAGAATCATTCTTTATTCCTGTCGTTGGTTCGGCCGAGATAAATGAAATTGAAAAAGTTGGAAACGAGTACGTCTCGGAGATTTATATCCATTGGAGTGCTGCGCGATCTGCAAAGGCACTCGCTGAATACCGAAGGACATCCATTAAATTAAGACTTAGAGAAAATCGAGATACCAAATTAGGATTTAGCGAAGTTTCCTGTAAAAATTGTGGAGGTCCATTTCCAGAAGTTGATGCTACCAAGTGTAGTTTTTGTTCTGAACCGATTCCTAGTCTAATATCTGATTGGTTGATCGAAAGCATCCATTAAAGAATTTGTTTGCTATAACAAATCCAGTGTCGATCTGTTATTTGGTCTATTTTTAACTTATTGTCCAAACGAACCAAACGTAACATTTGTTCAATTTCATCCATTCTATAAGCGGCGAGCAAACTATTATAGAAGTCTTCTTTTAGGATAGGTTTTTCGTCTTTTGAATATCTGTTTACTATCGATTCAACATCAGAAATTTTTTCTGGCCGAAGTAAGTCACAGATAAAAATAAATGAATTCTGATCACAAGACCTTTGGATCGCAGACCAAAAATCATAAGGATCAGAAACATGATGAAGAAGCGAATTCGAGAAAATAAGGTCAAAATGTCTTTCAGGTATGAATTCTTGTATTTTTTGATTGATCCAGGTGACATTTGCATTTGGAAAAAATTTTTTTACCAATTCTTCATTTTTCTCAATCATGGATTTTGATCCATCAACATTCGTTAAATGGGAATCAGAAAAAAGTTTTAACAATCTTGATGTTATATCCCCCGAACCAGCCCCAAGATCTAGAATCGTTTGTGGAACAAACCTAGGAGGCAAATGATCAATTAATTTATTTATTATGAATTGATGTGCCTCCTCAAAATTTGCTTTCGTATAGGCTTCCACCTGGTCGAAAGACTCCATAAGTTCTTCCTCTGGAATTCGTATAAATTTCAGGATCTGATTTTGGAAAGGATTCATTTACTCCGTTGCAAAATTATTTTTTATTCGGTTCCGCTTGGTAATCTTTTACTGCCCATGCCCAATAAATAAAGAGGAGTTGTATCGGTAATCGGATCCAAAGTGCGAAAATAGGAAAACGATCATCGCTTCCTTCGAGTGCATCTTGTAACATGTTTATATTCGCAGGAAAAACAGCAATGAGTAGAAGAATGATTCCATAACAGGCGATTTTTCTAAGATGACTGTCTAACAACAAGAGTCCTAAAAGTATCTCCAAGGAACCGCTCGTTATGTTCAGAAAATTGTGAAAAGGTAAATAATCTGGCATCATTTGGAGATAAAATTCAGGAGATATAAAATGATTCAGACCAGCAAATGTATAGAAGGCGCTCATCGCGTAGAGGAAATACTTTTTCATCGTTTTTTTATATAAGCTCTAATCCGTTTGTCATTCAAAAATAAGTTTTTTGCGAGGCCGAAGAGCGTTGCGATGGTTAAATAAAAAAAAAGCCCGATCGAAGACCGGGCTTTCCCTGATTCGGGTAATTTGTTAGTTTTAAGCAGACAATGCTTGGTCCAACAAATCTTTCGCTACGACTCGAAGGGCCATAACTTCCTCAGCTCCTTCAAATATCGAAAATACCCGTGCATCTACAAAGTATCTAGAAACAGGATATTCTTCAGCGTAACCCATTCCACCGTGAATTTGCATGGCTTCCCGAGTTACCCATTCTGCTATCTTAGACGCATACAACTTCACCAGCGTAGCCTCCATTTGGCCTTTGTGGTCATCAAGTAGGGTGGCAACATAATTCGTATATTGGCGAGTAGCTTGTGTGATCATCGCCATTTTAGCAATTTTGAATTTAGTGAGCGTATAATCGTAGATAGGTTTCGAAAAAACCTTTCTTTCTTGGGCATATCTAAGTGCGGCTTCAAGAGCAGCTTGCATTACACCATTTGCTCTTGCTGCGGTCTGGATACGTCCTCCAGCAAAACCTTCCATTTGGTAATAGAATCCTTTACCTCGACCGCCATCACCACCTAACAAATTTTCTTTCGGTACGAAGTAATCTTCAAAGGATACTTCGTAGGAATGCATCCCACGGTATCCAATCGTTCCGATCGCTTTGCCTTGGATCACACCGCCACCATCTTGTTTATAGTGAAACTCATGACCTGTAAAGGTAGGTTTTTCAGCGAGTAAGATCGAAAGTCCTTTGTGTTTAAGACTTAAGTCAGATTCTGTGCGACATAGGATTAAGAGTAGATTAGCATAACCAGCAAATGTGCACCAAGTTTTCACTCCATTGATAACGAATCCGCCATCAACTTCTTTTGCGGTAACGGAGATACCCGCTACATCGGAGCCATAATTAGGTTCCGTAACCATGATGCCAGCCATCTTTTCGCCAGCAGCAAGAAGAGGTAACCATTTGTTTTTTTGTTCTTCAGTTCCACCTTTCAGTAATGCTTTTGACATGATTTCAGGTCGTGTGATCAAAGATCCTGCAGCACCCAAAGAGCCTCTTGATAATTCCTCCGTTACAACTAACATAGAAATATTATCAGGACGATCGTCAGGTTGGATACCGCCAAATTTTTCTGGGATACAAAGACCAAAACAGCCCATATCCTTTAAACCATTAATGATTTCCATCGGGATCAGATCATCATGTCTGTGAACATGTTCTGCTTGCGGAACAACTACGTTCTCTGCAAAGTCTTTGAAGATTTGGCGGAAATTTTCATGATCTTCTGAAAGACCATAGGCTCCAAAGTGACCAAGATCTACAATTTTATCTGTAATCTCAGTATAGTTTTCAATTTTAGCAGCAGCTTCCACATAGCTATTGATTTCATCCGAAAAAAGCTGGGAAAAAATTTCAGAATAAGTTATTTCATACTCGGCTGGTCTTGCGGCAAGTTCAGAACGAATGTTTGTGATAGTTTCACCAACAAAGGAAAGCGCCATTTGTTTTTCCAGTTCGCCCGTGCCTTTTGAATCGTCCCAAGCATATACGATAAAATTTTCGGCCACTCTTTGTTGAGCAGTTAGCCATGCCAATTGGTAGAAAACATGTTGGGTTTTGTCCATTTTGCTGACAGAAACCTTTCCATTTTCGGAATTTTTCTTTGCCAATCGTTTTGTGATTTCACCTAGAAGGGAGGCTTGGGCAGATAATGCCTTTTGCGCCAATGATTTTTCGAGTTTAACTGCAGTTGCGGTCATGATGTTTTCGGTCCTGCGGGAATGTTTTCTTCCACTATACAGAGAGAAAGTACCCTGTCATTTTCATTTTAGACAAATAAATGAACAGAAATGGTCGATGGAAAGGTAGAGATGAGAGGAGAAATTTTCAATTCATGAGAATTATAGGAATAGATCCAGGCTCCCATCGCGTGGGATATGCAGTTTTGTCCTTTTTGGACTCCAACCGATCAAAACCAGAGCTTTTGACTTATGGAACCATTGAAGTACCACCTAAGACGCCCTCTCCAGACAACTTGCTCCAGATCAAAACGGAATTAGATGCCATATTGGAAGAATTTAAGCCAAATTTTGGATCCGTTGAAGAACTGTTTTTTGTAAAAAATGTTACCACGGGGATGAGAGTTTCAGAGTCTAGAGGCGTCATTTTACTGAGCTTAGGTGAAAAAAACATCCCAGCTGTCCAACCAACTGCAACGCAGATCAAAAAAGGAATTTCAGCCAATGGGAGTGCATCGAAAAAAGAAGTCCGACAGGCAATCAAACTAATATTAGGTTTTAATGATTTAAAGGGCCACGACGATTCTTGGGATGCGATCGCCGCAGCATTTGTTGGCAAATCTTTAGTTCATGGTTTTGTGCAGGTTAAAAGAAAATCTTCGAATACCTGAGAGATAAATATTTTATCACCGAAAATGAGTGCTGTGCTTGCTGCAGGAATTTCGCTACCATCATTCGAATAAACGAGTTCAGAATTTTTAGTTTTTCCATCTATTTTATATACTTGGCTAGGTGCTATGGATTCACTACTGGCCGCATGCCGTAAAAACTTCATCGTAGAAGGATGTGCGGCAACCCATAAATTTCCCGCCTCGTCAGGAATGATGTTATCAGGTCCAGCACCTAACGAGATTTTATTTATGAATTCAAGAGAAACGTTATTTTTTTCTCTTTTGATTTTAAAAACAGAAATTGCAGATTCAGAAAACACGGACCGATATAAAATCTCTTCACCTTGTTCTTCTCTCACAAATATCCCGTTTCCCAAGACCACTTTATTATTTAAATTCGTAAATGTATTTCCGTCGTAATAAGCAATGTCAGCGGTTCCATTTTTAAACATCATGTTTACGTATTGCATAAATTTATTCTCAGGCCCTCGATCATTTGAGGCAAAGATTTCGCCCTTCGAGGTTAACATGATATCGTTTGGTCCAGTTAACAAAGGGTCTGCGAGAGTTTTTTTGTGTAGCCATTCATTGTCGATTTTTCGCTCAAAAATTTCTATTGTGTGTGCCCTGCCCTCTTGAGATGTGTGAGAAATTACAGCCAAGGTATCCACTCCCTTCACCTTCGCAAAACTGATTCCATGTGGTCGAAAATTTTCTGGATATGTTGTTTTGATTGGTATTGGCTTCTGATCTACCAAAGGCAAACTCAAATCGATCGTAGAAATCCAACCAATCGATTCCATCTTGCGTCTGTTATGCACAGAAATTAACAAGTTCGGTTTTTTATCGATGACGACGAGATCTAAGTCTTCAGGACCTGGAACGCCGACGATTTTCGAGCAGGAGCCCAAGTCCTTTTTCTCTACATTTGAGCCACAAAAGCCGAAAGAAATCGCCAAAAGAACTACGAAAAAGAGGTTTTTTAAGTACATATGCTAATTTTTGGAGACTCATAAGATTTTCTCTAGAAAAATAAAATCTTCTTGTCGTTTTTGTGCACTGCAAAATAATGGAAATAGAAGGAGAACTCTCCTATGAGCAAAGTGGAAAACAAATTACAAGAAATCGTAAATGCTGGGATCGGCGCCGTAAAGACTTCGAAAGAGGTCTGGGAAAAGCTGGTTGTGGATTTAAACGAAAAGAAGAGCGAGTTTGAAGTGAATTTTAGAAAACTTTCAGAACAAGGCGAAAAAGATACCAGTGATGGCGCCCTGAAAGTGAAAATGGGCGTGGCTTGGGGAATCGTAAGATTCGACGAGCTAAAAGAAAACGTCGTAAACTACTTCAACAAAGAAAAAGAACAAAAGAAAGACGGTCAGTAGACCCATAAACTGGATTCATCTCACATCCTGAATTTTTCTCTGGTAGGTAGTTCCTGAGACTGCCTGCCAGTTTTTTCTGATTCGGAGTGACCAGATTTGAACTGGCGACCCCTTGCCCCCCAGACAAGTGCGCTACCGCTGCGCTACACCCCGATAAAATACACTAAGACAGATCTTCGATGAATGTTCTATTGGCAAGTTTTAGATTTACCAATCTAAAATTTTATTTATTATGTCTTCGCCTAATATTTAGTTAGGAGCTCTCTGAATTATTCGAATTTTTTCATCGTGCCGTCTTCAAACTGTCATACAAATTCTTTAGCTTGAGAATATGCAACGGACACCTCTCGATTCAATCTCCAATTTGTTTCATTACCGACTTGTTTTGGATTATGAGGAATCGACATATCCAATGGACATTATCTATGTAAATCATCGTTCCGTTTTCATCAAAACCTATGATAGGTTTTATAAATATTGGTCGGACCACATCTCTGGAATTTTGATCAATACGAAGGAGATTTTGATTTACCAGGTTAAAGGAATCATCAAAGGCTTTAGGCCTCTTCGTAAAAACGGAGACGATTTAGATTTTGAGTGTGATGAATGGTTACTGGAAATTGAAATTCAGAATCAGGAAGAAATACCGTTCGAATGGATTTCATTTTCTCAGTCCCAAGACTTAAAAAAATTACCCGATCGTTCATTAACCGACGAAATGGAAAGATAATCGTTTCAAGCTTTTTTCACCCTAACATATCAGGAGAAAGTGCCCAGATGATTTGACCGTTTGCAAACCTTTCTCGTGCGACATTGATCGCTATCGTCGAACCAGGCAAGAAGATGAGATTTTCGGAAGTTGAAGAATTTCCCAATAACTGGGCAGCAAAAATCGTTATGTCGGGGTTGTGACCAACTAACAGAACAGTATCAGAATTATTCAATGAAACCAAACAGGATATAAAATCCGAACACTTTGCCCCAGCTGCAAGTTCCTCGTATGAAATTGGCTCCCCTTGAAAGTGAATTTCTTTAGAAAGGATTTCTGCCGTAAGTCGCGTGCGGGTATAAGGGCTATAAAAAACCCGGCTCACTTTTAAAGGAGAGTTGTGAATGAACTTACCAATTTTGTGAATATCTCGAACTCCCTTTTCAGTTAAAGTTCGAGACTGATCCGAATTCGCCAAAGCTGGATCTTGCGCTTCGCCATGCCGAACCAATATGATCTTCATAATAAGATCTCCTGATCCAAGTCTGAAAAGCAGTCCTAGTCCTGAAAGAAAAAATTAGGTTAATTCTTGCGATTTTCAAAGATCGAGAAAACCTCAAAGAAATGCTGGAAAAACCATATCGTAAGAATGTTGGAATGGTCGTATTTAACGCGAATCGGGATGTAATTGTTGGAGAAAGAGTCCATTTTCCAGGTTCTTGGCAATTTCCACAAGGCGGAATCGATGAGCACGAAGATTATATCGATGCCGCCAAACGTGAACTCTATGAAGAACTGGGAATCAAACAAGCGGTTTATGTAGGAGAATATCCCGATTGGATTCCGTACGATTTTCCAAATCATCTTCATTTAAATAAAAATCTACAAAAGTATCGTGGCCAATTGCAGCGCTGGATCTTGTATTATTGGAACGGCTCTCTCTCTGAATGTGATTTAGAACATCATGAAATAGAATTTTTATCAATCAGACACATGAAACTTTCAGAGACTGTCCATGCAGTTGTGGATTTCAAGAAGCCAGTTTATGAAAAGTTTGTGCCACTTTTCGATCAAATGATAGAAAATTACATTGCACACAATCATCTTTAATTACATTTTTTTCCTGTAGGAGCAAATAAACTTGGGTAAATCAGAAGAAAAAAAAGCCAGAATCGTTGTTAGGGGAACAGTTCAAGGCGTAGGGTTCCGTTACTACATCATGCAAAAGGCCCAAGAAATGAGACTCAAAGGATATACACAAAATCTTCCGAACGGAGAAGTTGAAGCGGTAGTCGAAGGCGACAAACTATTTATCGAAGACTTATACCGAGCCATGCAACGAGGTCCAACGAAGGCAAAAGTATCCGATCATGCAATCGAATGGGGTGAACCTAAAAATCAATTTCGAACTTTCTCAATCAAAAGGTAATCATTAAATGAAAAAAAGAAGACTAGGTAAAACAGGTATGGTTGTTTCCGAAATTTGTATGGGAACAATGACATTCGGATCATCCTGTGATGAACATGAAGCTTTTCGAATATTAGATAAGGCTTATGATTCAGGAATCGATTTTTATGACACTGCAGAAATCTATCCAGTTCCACCTCAAAAATCCTGGGTTCATAGAACAGAAGAAATATTTGGGAAATGGTTAAAAACAAAACCCAGAGATGGAATCATCATTGCAACTAAAGTTGCAGGTCCAGGTCATGGATGGTTCAGTCCGCCTCTTCGAGAAGGTAAAACCTCGCTCGATCGATACCACATTCGTAAGGCGATAGAAGGTTCCTTACGGCGCTTAGGTGTCGAGACAATCGATTTATATCAAACGCATTGGCCTGATCCAGACTTCGCTTATGATGAAACGATGGAAGCCCTGACCGAGCTTAAAGATGAAGGAAAAATTAGATATGCGGGCTGTTCGAATGAAACTTCTTACGGACTTACTAAAAGTCTTTGGATAAGTGATAAATACAATTTGATTCGCCATGAATCTATTCAGAACAACTTCAGTATCTTAAATAGAAGATTCGAGGATGAATTAGCTCAAGTTTGTCGAAAGGAAAATGTATCATTATTGCCTTATTCTCCCCTGGCTGGTGGTGTATTAACTGGTAAATACAATGAAACAACGCCACCCGAAGGTGCCCGATTTGTAAAATATATGAAAGAAGGTGATAGGCAACAGAGAATGTCGAATCGATTCCTCAACGAACAGACATTAGCCTCCACAAAAGAATTAATGACGATTGCCAAGGAAGCTGGAATGAGTGTGACTGTTATGTCTGTGGCTTGGAGCAAACAACATGACTTTGTAGCTTCAACCATCATAGGAGCAAATACAGTAATTCAGCTAGAAGAAGCGCTTAAAGCATCTGATGTAACTTTAAGCCAAGACGTTTTGGATAAAATAAACTTGGTTTCGAAAAAAATACAATACCCTATGGGATAAAACGGAAAAATCCATATGAATGAAAAAATTCAACAGACGATCAATTCCATTTTAAGAAAGTTGGGTATCCTTTTTTGTGTTTCCTTATTATTACCAGATTGTTCTACCTTTGGACCCAAAAATGAATCCAGCTCACTCATCATCATTCAAATGAATCTTCAAAAAGATGAACTTTTGTTAGATGAGTTTGTAGATCCACGATTCCAAAAAGTTACCTTGAGAAAGGGAGATTCAACTTACGAATACTCTGAAAATTCTGCACATTATTATTATTTTCAAAATTTGAAAGATGGGCAATACGAAATCTATGATGCCGTACATTTATTAAATCGTGGTGGTTCGGACATTGCGGTTGAATCCACCAAACAACTCGATAAAATAGATATCGATTTCGAAAAAAAAGATATCGAGGCAACGCGAATCAACTTACAACCAGGAAGTGTTGTATTTATGGGAACATTCCATATAAACGTCAATTTTAAATTCCAAAATGATCCCGAGATTAAAGTCATTTTTACAAAAACTGCGGAACAAGAACGAGCTGCTTTTGAGTATCTTTATAAAAATTATCCGAAAAATGGTTGGGGACAAAAGGCAAAATCACGAGCAAAATTTTTGGAATCGATTGGAAAATAATTAAACGATGGTTCGATCATCTGGACTTTTTAGGTGACCAGTAGAGTTAAAGGAAACGGGTTCCCAAACCAAACCTTCTCTTTTAAAAACGCTCAGTGAAGAGTTTAAAATATATTTCATAAAGACTGGAAACTCTTTAACTTTTAAGCCACACGCAATTCCCATAACAATTGCTATGGGAGTACTGGAAGATACCACCAAAGTACTTTTAAAATCATTTTGGATCAAATCTAATCCTAATTGAATACGTGTTACATACTCTTGAAAAGTATAGGGATCGACTGGATCCCAGACGCCTTCTACCCAGTCCTTTAGTACCTTCTGCATCAGAGTTTGAAAAAATTCACGAGTCGTCTCTTTTCCCTCTTCCCAAGCCTTTTTATAGCTGTCATACGCATTCGCAAAATCAGGATCAATATTTCTGATTTTTGCAGCCAAACCTAACCAAAGACGTGGTTCAAATTCATTCCAATACTCGCTCAATTCTGGATCAGGAATACAAAACCTCTCCGATCGAAACGATTCCAATATGGCACTGGCAGTTTCCTTTTGTCGATTTAAAGTTCCAGTAAAAACAGAATCAAATTCTATTCGTTGTGCTAAGAAATATTTTCCCAATTCAGCCGCCTGTTTCCATCCTAATGGCGTTAAACGATCATAATTTTTTCCTAGCCGATCTGCCTGTCCATGTCGAACTAAATATAAAAGTGACATTTAAACATTAAACCTTGGATTGGAAACTGAAAGATTATTTTTTAACACCATTTTTATATGTTTCCATTCCATTGAAGTTATATCGGATTTTTCCGATGCTCGCAAATCAGTCGCTAAATGATTGTTTAAATTTCTTAACCGCAAGAGCTTTTCCTTTTGTGAAAGAGATTTAAAATCTTCTTCACTCAATTTAGGATGACTTTCCTGCAATATTAGAGTTTCAAATGATTTATATTCGGATAAAAGGAACTCTTCTTCTTTTTCAAGTTCTCGAATCAAAACACCAAGCATATTCCAACTGACGAGTGTTTTATAAGATAATAGTTCATCTTCCTGAATCTTTGGGATAACTTCTTTGATAAGGAGCTCTTGGATCGACTGCAATAGGTCCTTTGCCTCTGGTCTATATTGCATTTTCAAATTCCTCGATAAGTCTCATAGCTTCCCATTCCATCTCCGCCGTCCGTCGACCAATCGCTGCCAACTCTACGCCCTTATCTTTGCCAGATAAATGTCTTTCGGCTTGCTGGGCAGATCCGATTGCCCAACGTATATTGCCCATAATTTCCCAGTATGTTACTTTTCGAGGGTCTATATTAAACCTAGATGTTTGCTGATAGGCACGATAAAAATCGGTTCGATCACCAAAGCCACCAACTTCTTTATTGAGCTTTCCAAATCTCCAATCTCTCATACAAAGCCATCCAATATCTTCGTGACGATCTCCCCAATGAGCGAATTCAAAATCTAAAATTCCTTGAAGACCATCTTTGTTGATCATAAAATTTCCTGTTCGAAAATCACCATGAACTAAAACTATAGAATCAATTTGAGGTTTGTTTTTTAGTAACCAATTTAAAGATATTTCGATTGCAGGATGCACCTCAGGCAATTCGTCTAAGGTTTTTCGCAAATCGATCACACAGTCCTCAGCATAACGATTCTTATCTGTTATTTTTAACTTATCTTTTAATGAAAGATCGGTTACTAAGTCAGGTGTTACTGTATGTAACTTCGCTAGATTATTTGCTAAATCAGATACCATCCCCTTTTTACGGTATTCGTTCAATTCGGAATCCTTAACTATATATCTTCCTGTGGCCTTTCCTGAAATTTTTTCCATCAGATAAAAAGGACTTCCGATGATGGCTGGATTTTCTTCTAATAGTATAGGCTCAGGTGTTTTAACTCCTGCTTGAAAAGCAAGTTCTGCCACTTTAAATTCGTCTCTTTTAGATAAGGAGGATAATAGCGATCCACCTTTGTCCGTTCTCAATACAACTTCTTTTTCTCGTGTTTGTTGATCCTGTGATAAATTAAGTTTTAAGGCAAAATTATCTTGGCATGCTCCTCCACTTAAATGTTTAACTTCTGCTATAACGACTTTCTCTTTCCATATTTGAGCAAGATGGTTTTCTATTACGGGTGTTAATTCATTTATTTCCATCTAAATATCCCATTTTTGAGATAAATAATTTCGACCAATCACCATCTTATGAACCTCGGAGGGACCATCTGCTATTCTCGCAGCGCGAGCATCGCGATAAAATAGTTCTAATGGTAAATCTCTCGAGTATCCTTTACCACCGCAAATTTGAATGGCTGTGTCAATTGTGTTGCACAATGCTTCACTTACTTTCCACTTCGCCATTGAAGTTTCTTGACGGCCATCTTTACCAGATTGTAATAACCAGGCAGCTTTAAGTGTTAATAAGAAACCCATTTCAATGGCTGTCGCACATTCAGCAAACATCCATTGTATCCCTTGGTGTTCTGCTATTTTTGCGGAGAATACTTGTCTATCTTTGGCATATTCACGGGCTATTGATAATGCTCTCCTCGCCATACCTGTCCACCGCATACAGTGTGTTAATCGAGCAGGTCCAAGTCTTTCTTGTGATAATCGAAACCCTTCAGCAACTCTTCCTAAAACCATATCTTCTGGAATTTCAACATTTTCAAAATTTAATTCGCAGTGCCCCCCTGGACCGTGAGATCCCATCAATTCAATTTCTCTTACCATCGTATAACCTTTAGCATCGGTTGGCACTAAAAACATAGTTGTCTTACGAAAACTACCGTTAACCTTTGCCATTACGATTAAAAATTTAGCTCCGTTTGCTCCCGTACAATACCATTTCCTGCCATTCAAAATATACTTATCACCCACCTTTTCAGCATTAGTTTGCAAGCTAGTCGGATCAGATCCTGCGCCTGGTGATGGTTCCGTCATCGCAAATGCCGTTCGAATTTCGCCTTTGCAAAGTGGCTGAAGGATTAATTCTTTTTGTTTAGCAGTCGCCGCGATGGAAAGTAAATGCATGTTTCCTTCATCTGGGGCATCGCAATTAAACATATAAGGCGCGATAGGTGACCTTCCGATTTCAGAGAAAATTATACAAGTGCCAATTTGATCTAAACCTAACCCACCCTCAGATTTAGGAAGATGAGGTGTCCAAACACCAGCGGATTTTACCTTAGCGCGAGCCTGTTGGTTAATTTCTTCAGGCATTCGACCTTTTTGATAATCATAGTGTTTTTCTAAGGGAATGATTTCGTTTTGAATAAAGTCTTTAATTTCTTTTCTTATCGATTCAACAGATTCTGGTATTTCAAAGTCCATGAACCAATTATAGGAAGAGAGAGAAAGATTGGGAAAACTTTTTTATAGATGGGACTGAAAAAATGGTTTTTGTCTTTTTGAATTCCTTCTCACTTCGAAGTGTAAATGTGGACCGGTCGTTCTACCTGTGAGTCCGACTTCACCGATTTTATCTCCCTTTTTGACTCGTTCTCCCGATTTAACTAAAAATGAATCGAGATGTCCGTATCGTGTTTCATAACCCATTGTATGTTTGATTATAATTAGTTTTCCATAACCGCCACTGGAGTTTGCAAATTCGATGAGACCATCCTGCGCTGCGTATACAGTTGTTCCACGGTCGGCCGCTAAATCGATACCACCATGAAATGTTGACTTCTTCGTAAAAGGATCGAGACGATTTCCAAACCCAGAGCTCATCCTGACTGTTTTTAGAGGCGAGCTAAATCCAAAGCCATAAAAAAATGACTTCTCAACCTTCCCCATGACCACACCTGGAATAAACCATTTTTCTCTTGCGACATCATACTGAATTTTAGATGGATCAAGATTGTATTTGTAGGCTAATGTTTGCTTGGTTTTCTCATCATTCAAACTGAGATCGGGATGAAAAACTCCTCTCATATTTGGAATTTCTAAGATCATTCCTTCTGTTAGATCGTGAGGTGAACTCAACTCATTTACGGATGATAATGTTTCCAAGTCCATTCCTGTTCTAGCCATAATTTTAAAGAAGGAATCATCCTTTTTGACTCGGTATTGAAAGTACCGAAGTGGGATAAGTTTGTCCTCAATTTGTTTTGAACGCGATAGTCTTAGATTCTCCTTCACGTCAGATCTAAGGGATTTCAAGATGGGGTTCGAATAATCCAGATTTGCGAGATTTGTCGGATTTGCTCTCGTTTCGCCTGAGGAAGTCAGAAAGATTAGAAGGCAGAACTGCGAAAGATAGCGAAGAGTCATAATAATCTATATTTTCATTGTCGGTTGGCTTTAAAAAAACGATGACGATATTCCCTTGAAAGCGAGCATGGGAAGGACATGCCATCTCGTTTTTTTGAGATTTTTAAGCTAACGACCTACTCTTTAGGGATCATTTTAATTGCAAATTTGGTCTTTTCTATCCTCTATCACCAATTTGTTTATACGGTTGTTTTAAATGATCGATTACCGTCTGAATTGTCAGAAGGTCTATCAGAAGATGCGACCGATCCCAAAGTTACTTTCAGCGAATCCTACCAAAAAGTAAGAGTCGCGATAGAGGCATTGGAGAAAGACTTACAGGCAGAATTAAAAGAAAACTCAGAGAAAGTCTTTGAAACCTTCTATAACATTATGTTAAAAGAAAGGCCATATTTATTATTCTTTCAGTCCTTGATTTGGTTTTCGGCTTTTATAGGTTTAGGTTACCTTATCTTAAAGAAACTTCTCAAAATAACCGTCACAGATATGAGCGATGAACTTTCATTACCCATTCTTCTGAATGGAATCATGAATGGATTTACAATATTCTTTATTGTGATTCTTTTCGGTGTCGTTCTAAAACTTTTAAGTATCGAAACAAATCCTGGACTATTTCCTTCAAAACTATTTAAGGAACTTTCTGGCAATGGAATACTTCTTGCCTGGTCTGTCTATACAGTTGGCATTATAACGGGCATTATTGAAGAAATATTTTTTCGTGGATTTTTACTAAAAACATTTATCGATAAAGATCTAGCGAATGAAGGATTGATCATCATTTCAATAATTTTTGGGTATTTACATTTTGGAATTGGGACTACAATCGCAGTTCCTTTTATGATTTCGATCGTTGGGATGTTTTTTGGATATCTTTATATAAAAAATAAAAATATTTGGATTTCAATCTCTTGTCATGCTACTTATAACACCTTAGGTCTGCTTGTTGCTTATGCAGGCGGTGAAAATTTATGAAATTTATATTCAAAAAATATCATTCGGTTCTTATTTTCAATTTGCTCTTGATATTTTCATCCAATCTGTCTGCAGGTGAAACCTTAGAAATACCTGGTTCTCCTGAAGATTTAAACGTTAAACTAACAGCCCTTTTGAATAAATTAGACCCTGATTATTATAGTGAAGATAAAACGAGAGGTTTTGTCTATCGGTATCGGAATAAATGGACCAATCCTTACGATTTTAATTTATACATTGGAAAAGTTAGCAAAACTTCTCCAGACTCAATCTTACGCGTAGAATCTCCTAGAATTGGCCAAGAAAAAATGTGGAAACAAATTTTTGAACAGGAACTTTTAAGAAAACCAGTTCATGTGTCAGCAGTTCCACTAACAGATAAATATCATATTGTGTCACAAGGATTAAATTTGATTACTCCAATTGCATCTGTCGGATACAATTCATGGAATTCGCCTTTATATTCAGGACGAGATACTGCCTTAAGTATGGCTATCTATTTTTTAGCAGATTTAGTGTTAGTTGGTGGTGCCTATTATTATGCAGAACAGAATTTGCCAAAAAAAAATATATGGGACAATTTAGCTAATGTTAAGGGAGCGGGCAATGTTTGGGAGAACCCAAATGCAGTAGGTATTTTTGCGGCGCTGGCTGTCTCACGAGGGATTAGAGCTTTCGATGCATGGGAGGACACGTCCGCTCATAATAAAACGGCACAGTTTTCTTGGTCTTTTAAGTTTTAAATAGATCCCTTACCGCATCACGAGCATTTGATTTTTCGAAATCATCTCGTTCAATTAGTGTTAAATCTAAACTTTCCTTTTGAATCCTAGCTAATATTTTACCAACCTCGGCTGGATTTGTAATTTTAGTGGCGAGGTATTTAAATATTGCTCCGCAATCTGGACATTTTTTATCTTTCAAATAATTTAGTCCGAGTTTTTTGCAATTTGCGCAAGTACCGTATAAATCATCGATGTAAAGAAGCTGCTTTTTGATCTCTTCACCATCGACTTGTTTCCAAACTCTAATAAATTTTGATTTATTTGCAGTAGGTTCTTGGCTCATAGTAAAAAGAAAGGTCAGTTATGAATCCTGTCAAGAACCAAACCATTTCACATTATCTACTCATTGTTTCCGTCTTTGGCTTTTTTGCTGTGGCAATTGGCGCTTTTGGTGCGCATGCATTAAAGGGAATAGTTTCTCCGGAAAGAATGCCCGCATTCGAAACTGGAAATAAATACCATTTTATTCACACGCTTGTTAGCTTATTCATCATTGTATTCATTTCACAAAACGGAAAATCTAAATACCTGAAATTTGCATTCTGGCTATTTCTCGTAGGCATCATTCTGTTTTCTTTTAGTTTATACCTTTTAGCGATAACGGGAATCAAAATATTGGGAATCATAACTCCCTTTGGTGGAGTCTGTTTTTTGTTAGGTTGGTTATTTTTAGGTATGAGTGCGATTCAATCTCGCGATGAACCGTAAAAAAATTGACCTTTTTTCACGATTAAATTTCTAGAAATCAATCCGTCGGCTATCAACAATAACCCATTTGCAGCGGCCAATTTATCTGAGTCGTCCATGTCCTTTTGCACAGCCATTAATTCATGAACAAATTTTCTTCTTTGGACATCAAGAACACCTAACATGGATCCACTTACTTTTTCATCCAATTTAAAAAACGCAAGTGCGAGTGTCTTTGGTGGAGTTTCGTTGCAAAGATAATACAAGGCTCGGTTATCAAAATAAGACAATTGTTCAAGTTTTTCTAAAATTTGATCACCACCTGACATATAAAACTCCTAAATTGAATTTATTTCCTGGACTTTCTTTTTTAAATAAGATATCAGATATTTTGAATTGGGTTCTTCAAGCGTTGCAGATTCAATCAAATCCTTAGCATCTAAACTTTTTCCCTTTGAATGGACTTCCTTTCTCAACCAATCTAGCAATGGTCTAAAATTGCCTTTGTTTTTGAAATCGGATTTATAGTTGGTGTGTTCTTTTTCAAAAGAAGAAAATAATTGGGCAGAAAAAATATTTCCTAAGGTGTAGGTTGGAAAATAGCCAAAAGCACCCATTGACCAGTGTATGTCCTGCAAAACTCCTTCAGAGTCGTGTTCCACTTTTAAACCTAAATATTCCTTTACTTTCGCATTCCAGATTTCAGGTAAATCTGCGACTTGAATTTTGCCGTTAATCAAATCTCTTTCAATTTCAAAACGTATTATGATATGAAGATTGTAAGTAATTTGATCTGCTTCTACTCGAATTTTACTCTTTTGTGTTGAGTTGATACTTCTATACAATTCTGGAAACGGTAGATCTTTTTCTAAAATTTCAAAATCGGACAGAAGAATCGGATAGATAAATTCCCAAAACGATTTTGATCTTCCAACTTGATTTTCCCATAATCTGCTTTGGGACTCATGAATTCCTAAAGAACAAAATTCTGTAAGTGGTGTCGGCCAATCTGGCATTAAAGATAATCCAGCTTCGTAAAGTGAATGACCTGTTTCATGTAACACGCCAAAGATGGAAGAAAGCGGATCAGATTCTGAATAACGCGTAGTGATCCTCTTGTCAAATTTACCAAGACTGGTCGAAAAAGGATGGTGACTAGAATCCAAACGACTTTCATCTGTTAGAAGACCTAAAAGCGATGGTATTTTTTTACAGATTTTCTCTTGTTTTGAGATAGAGACTGGTGAACGGAACGGAGATGGAAAATGAGGTGCGGATTCCACAATTGGCACAAGTTCGGATTTTAAATCTATAAAAAGTTTCTGTATATCTGATGCTTTTGCTCCTTTCTCATAGCCATCTAACAGTACATCATACGGTTCCGTCTTGACGCCAATCAGATCAGCTTGTTTTTTGGACAACGTAACAATTTTTTCAAGAGCGGGTGCAAACTCGGCAAAATTTTTATTTTTCTTTGCCTCAGCCCATACGCCATGCGCCAAATTAGTCGTTTGTGAAAACTCAGCGACAAAGGAAGCAGGTAATTTTTCTGCCTTTTCCAAATCCTCTTCTAAGAGAGATAACTCTCGATTCCAAAGAGATTTCTCATCTGGGGTTCCATTTTTGGATTCATTTTTGGCCAATCGGATTAGAGTTTTATATTCGGGGCTGACTGACCAATTGTGAATGAGCTCGGTAATTTCCGCGATTTGAGAAGAACGGTATTCTCTACCATTCTTTGGCATCATAACTTCAGAATCCCATTGGAGAAGAGAAGAAATATCCTGAAAGGATTTGATCCTACGAAAGTATTGCCGATAGTTCTCAACTGCCTTAGGAATAGCCATATTCACCATTCTAAAAATCGATTCAATTCTGGAATCAAAAATCATTGACCACGTTCGCTCGCTTAAAACTATGTATTTACCTATTGCGGGTGTGGTGTAACGGTAGCACAGCAGCCTTCCAAGCTTCTGGCGAGGGTTCGAGTCCCTTCGCCCGCAAAAAATCTGATCTCTGTATTCAAAATCAAACTCCCATCTAACAAACAATCGCGAAGGACTCGAACAGTTTTGTGAGCTAAATCGTTGCGCCCAACGGAAGCAATGATTTAGAAAGCCGACCCGGATGGGAGGCGTCGAACAAAACCGTGCCTCGGAGCGTTGGTGAGCCACGAAGGACTCGAACAGCCTATGCGAGAACAAAATCTAACTGCTTTAATTCTACACCATTGACTACTAAAATAACGGAATGTTTACCAGCATAATATCTTCTCGTGGTGATCAGAACGAACGAATGGGACTTTGATTTTTCGAATTCTTCTGAGGGAGTTAATGTGATTTCTCCCAATTGAAAAACTTTTTTAGTATAAGAGCCATCAGCAAGCAGGAAGGAGATCTTATATTCTAATCTTAATTTTGCAGTTTCTTTTTTGTTGTTTTTGATTTTGAAACGAAAGGATACTTTCTCGCCAATTTTGATTTTTTTCTTATCTAAATCAAAGGAAATCCATTCTGGTTTCCATTTTGGATTATAATCATAAGTTTTTAGTACTTGAACATCCCCTTTTTTCAACAGAGTTCTGAGGGCATGTTTTAAATCTTTGTCTGTCTTTTCCGAAAAACCAAGCTTAGGATTTACAAAGGATCTAACTAGATCTGGATTTATTTTTGATATGTCGTTTAAATGATTAGAAACACTCCTTCGGACAATTTCATTCGGATCGTTCCATAATCTTTCTAAAATGGGTATCTGGTCTTCCGGTTTTTGTTTGATGATCGGAATCCCAATCCCCCATGGTAAAAATGGACGGCTTCCCTCGCTTGCCAATCTTCTCACAAGAGGCTCTTTATGAAGGGACCATGCTAACATCTGCTCATGTGTTAATGTATGATTTTTTATATAGAAATGCCTAATGACAAATTCTGCACTAGTGAAAACAGTTATGAATTCTATTGCAGCCATACTTTCATGAAAATAATTTAGTCCATTTAGTTGGATGATCTCTGGTAAATACATATGCGGAAAATTAAAATCTTGGACTCCTTTCGACCGAAAAACGTTTATCAATTGTTTGATGATATTTGATTGAGTTGAAAAATCCTCTGGTAAAAACAAAAGAATCGTTTCAGCAATGCGAGACATCCGCTGTTTAAGCTCCATTTGGTTCCATGGTTTTTTATAAATGTTTTTGACGAAATCAGAGACGTTAAGTTTTGGATAAACGGAATGGAGATTTTCCGCTAGATTTTGGATGAACGATTTATTATAAATATCTTTCAGCGCGGGCACTTAGATTAGGAATCACTTGCCCAAAAAAAGCAAAAGAAGAAAATTGAACCCCATGTCTTTTTTTGAAGGATTTGTTTTAGGTTTTGGAATGATTGTTTTTATCGGTCCGGTGCTTATGCAATTGCTGACCGTTTCCATTCAATTTGGAATCCTACCTGGGGTTTCTCTCGCCTTCGGAATTTTTCTTAGTGATATTTGTTGTATTTTAATCTGCGTTTTAGCAAAAAATTCTATTCAGACCTCTTTTCCGTACATAACGTACCTTGCAGTTATCGGTGCTTTTTTTCTTTTTTTTCTCGGATTTCGAATGTTTTTCACGCGGCTGGATTTTTCAGAACCGAAATCAAATCCTGCAAAAAAGAATCTTTTTAGTGCTTTCGCAAAGGGTTTTCTAGTTAATTTTGTTAACCCTTTTGTATTTTTTGTCTGGCTCGGTGTAGTTGTTTACGTAGATAATACCTTTGTTGATTCAATAGACAAATTGTATTATTATATAGGTGCTGTTTTAGCGATTTTATTCACAGATGTTTCTAAGGTATTTTTATCCAAACAGATCGGTCAATTGTTACACAATAAACGAAAAATCTTTCTCTTCCGAATCTGTGGAATTTTATTGATTGGTTTTGGAATTAGATTGTTGATTTCAACTTTTTAAGAAATACTTGACCATTCCTTAAATGAGTATTCGTTTTGGCTATGAATCCAATCGTAATTCTCGTAGCCTCTATCGTCCCACTCCTCATGGGTTTCATCTATTACCATCCAAAAGTGTTTGGAAATGTTTGGATGATTTCCAGTGGTCTTTCTGAAGAATCCCTAAAAAAGGGAAACTTTCCATTGATATTGTTATCATGTTATGCTTTTAGCATATTTCTATCCATGGCATTGACAGGCATCGTCATCCACCAGAATCATATTTATTCCGTACTGATGAATGAACCTGGTTTGTATGAAAAGGGTTCGCCACTATTTAACTATGTAGCAGAATTTATGGAAAAATACGGAAAAAACTTTCGAACTTTTAAACACGGTGCGTTACACGGTGCACTCAGCGGAATATTCTTCGCGCTTCCAGTCATCGGGATCAATGCATTATTTGAAAGACGCGGTTGGAAGTATACGACCGTGCATATTGGCTACTGGACTATCACGCTAGCACTTATGGGTGGTATTATCTGCCAGTTTAATTAACCTTCGAAACCAACGATTTGGCGGAATAAATTTCTAAGTGCAATGGATATTCCGTCAAAGCTTCTTTGAATTTGTTTTGCTTTTAACTCTCCATTTTCTTCATATATCTCATACTTAAAAACGAACGATTTTGGATCATCATTGAAACCGATTTGTCCAAAACGTAGATCATAGAACATAATCTTCTCATCTTCCATCTCAATATTATACCATCCTCGGCTTAGATGATTTAATCTTTGAATCAAAGAGCTATTTTGCCAGTCTCCTAATAACTTTTGTTTTTTAGGAAAATAGAATAGTTGGATTGGACGTGAAGGGGCGAGGATTGAATAATAACCTAGCAAAAAATGATCCTGCGTTTCTATATTCGCACACCACAAAAACGAATTTAATGGAGTTGGTTTTGTTTCAAATTGAATGGGGATGATATTTTCCGCATTTAGTTTTTCAGTAAAATGGAGATGAGCTATACCCTTAAAACCCAACGTAAGTAACATATAAGTGCAACTAACGTATATCCCAATTCGATTCCAATGACCACGTTTCGGATCCTCTTTCTTTTTGGTCATCGCCAAAATCAAAAAAAATAAAAATGGCAGTGTATACAATGGATCAACGATAAAAATATTATTGTATGTTATTTTATATGGCAATGGCCAAAATAGTTGGGTACCAAAGGCAGTATGTGCATCTAACAAAGGATGTGTAAAAAGGGACCAAAACATAAGCCAGGACCATTCTTTCCAAGAAACTAATAGTTTTTGATTTAAATAATATGCTAATCTTCCTAAAACGGGCGCAAAAAGAATGCTAAACAAAATTGAATGTGAGAAACTCCGATGAAATTCATTCATACTCACGTCATCTAAAAATGGCCTGGCCAAAACATCTAAATCGGGAATGGTACCTGCGATTGCACCCCATAACATCGCTTTGTTGCCAATTTTTTTCCCCAATACAGCTTCACCCGCCGCTGCTCCTAAAACTATTTGTGTCAAGGAATCCAAATTATTTTACCGCTCCTGATTTAAAGGGATTTCTTAAAGAATAAGTGCTCGGTTTATTTTTTCCAATTATTGATTTTAGGATATAATTTGTGAAAATGTTTCTATGTTTTATTAGAAGAACCATATTTACTGGTTTTGCACCGATAGAACTTTTTATCTCTTCCGCAGTTCTTCCAAATCTGATTTCTTTACATTGATTTAAGATCGCAAAATCAACAAAATCGTATAACATTCGTTGGTATACGGCCAACTCTTGGTTCAATTCATAATCGATTCCTACAAAATTGGCGTCTAGGACCGAATCAAATACGAATGCCGAACTGAAGCCAACAAGTTTATCTTTTAGTAAATATCCTTTAACCAGAAACTTATCGCTTAAATTTCTTTTTAGTGAAATAAATGCTTCTGCATTTAAATTCCCATAGTCGAAGGGAGATTTTGCGACCACGGAGAGATATAACCGAAGAATATCTTCTTTGTATTTTTCAATTTCCTCAATGGAAAAATTTCTGACATCTAAATCATGAGATTTATGATAAGCGTTCTTCGCTTTGCTACGAAATTTTGTATTGAGTGCCTGGTAATAATCATCCTTCTGTTTCCAGTGTGAAGATATTTCCATTACCATATTGACATCAATTTCAAATGGCGTAAAACCCTTGAAAGGTGTGAATTGATGAGGATGATTCTTTTCCTGGTAAAATTCCTTAAATAAAATTACTGATGTTTTACTTAATTTTTCGATATCTTTTAATGCTTTCAGTAACGATTTTAATACTAACTTCGTTTGATATTTTTCTTTAAAAATATAGCCATTTTCTCCGGTTGCGAAAGGATTTCCGCAAGTGAGAATTCTGGTCCCATTGCCAGTTACGAATCTTTTTTTGATTTTATTTCGTATCGCACAGATTTGTTTATTTTCCGTGAATCCTTTATCAATAAAACTAACTGTCTGAGTTACAGCCAAACCGATAGGATCACTATTCCTTTCGTAAAATAGAATATAATGAAATTCGACTTTATCTCGTAAAGTTTCCTCTAATGATGAGAGGTAATCTAAAGAAAGATATAGATTTTTATTCCCCAAGACGAGGTTCCAATGATCGGCATCTAGCTCAGCATAAGAGCGATAAATTCTAAATTGAATCAAAGTACTGGCTTAAATAGTTTGTTTTTTTTATTCTTTGATGCCAATTACATCTTCCATTTCCATATCAAGTGCTCGGATAGAAAGATGAATTTCCCAAAATGAAAATGACAAGGATCCGATCATAAGAACGATCGAGATTCCAAAAAAAATCCACGCGAGTGCATTCAACAAAGAAATGAATGCGATAGAACTCATACAAAAAATTAAGCTTAAAATGCCTAAACTTTGAGTATGCCGAATTAATGAAATTCGATGCCGCAAGGTGATGATTTGATTTAAGATTACTTCATCCTTTTTTTCGCGATACTTTTCGAGCAAAGTACGTGATAGAGAAGCTAAACCTAAAAAACGATTCGTATAGGCGAGCATGAGGAGCGAAATTGCCGGAAACAAAATGCCTGGTGTGCTGAAAGTCAGTGGTTCCATTTTAAAATGCCAATGCAGGATTCAGGAGTAACTTTCCTGAATCAAAATCTATTGTTTCTTTTTATCTTTTGAGATCATGGATTTCACTTTTTCTTGGTTCTCTTTATCGGTTGCCTGTTCTTTAACCGTTTGGATCACTTTTTGTCCCTCTTCTGATTTCGCTTTTTCAATTAGAGATTCCATCAATTTTCCGTCTCCCTCGGTACCCTCTTTGGAATTTGAACTTGCGCAGTGCAAAGAGAAGAAAATCAGAACAACATAAATCTTTTTTGATAACATAAATCCTCGGTATTAAATGAGTCTTTGAAAAAAGTTCCAACGGTCAAATAGAAAAACCTAGCAGGTATACCCTCAATCCTGGCAATTCCCTAAACATATTCAGAAATTCACCTTAAATTTCAACGTATTTGGCATAATTATATTATTATTGACATATTTGACACTGAATTTATTATGTTGTTTCAACCGAAAATTTAGGAATAAAATATATGAAAAGTGTGATGACTCTCGTTTTTTCCCTGCTGTTTGCTTCAAGCATCAGTGCCCAAACTTATACCGTTTTTATTCACGGTAAATCTGACAAAAACCACAATGGCGTCGGAACTACTGACGTTAACGGATACTGGGGAACTTCTGCAAGTACTGTCAGTGGATCGAAAATTTTCATAGGTTATGACGGTACTACAGATCCTCGGACTTATGGCACAGCACGTGCGCAAACAAATGTGACAACGGGGCTTACAAACTTCTGTAAAGGCACTAATTCGTGTAAAATTGTCTGCCACTCTGCTGGATGTTATGCCATTGAATATTGGTTAGCAAATCTGGGTGCTTCGGCATCTTCCAAAGGATTCAACCTTACGAAAGTTACTGCGCTCGCTGCGGCCTCTGGTGGATCGGAACTTGCTTCCGCACTGAACGGAGCTACTTTCGGATTTGGCGGAAATGCAATGGACAAATCTCTTATCGTGGCTACTGCGCGCGGTGCATTTAATCACAACAATACTGCTTCTATCACGATAAATCATGTGCCTGGATATAAAGGAGCATTTGGTCCATCGGCTATTCTTCCGGGTGAGGATGATTATGCAGTGGCCTATCACTCAGCCTGCGGATATAATCGTGCGGGTGGTCTTAATAAATGCCAATCCTCTATCGTAAGTGGAAGCACAACGTATACACAATATACGGGTCATATTCGGGCTGCGTCTTTGACTTCCGCTGGATTGTATAAAAATCATAGCGAAATTAAAAACGAAGGAACCAGATAAAAGGAAACCTCTAGATTATCTTGTCGAATGGCTGTAATATGCAGCCATTCTTTTTTTCTTAGCCACCGCTTACTACCAAACGAGATTTACAATTTCTCCTTTTCTAATACCTCTGTCTTAATTAAGGATTTTTAGATGAAAAAAACAATTTCGACAATTCTCCTAGTAGCATTGGTGAGTATGATCACGGTAAACTGTTCAATGACAAAGGTCATACGTATAGACAGTCAGCCGAACGGCACGGATGTGTATTATAAAGGAGCGGCGATTGGAAAAACTCCTGCTACTCTCGAAATGGGGACTAGTATATTTGCCGATTCCACTCTGATTTTCAAACAAGGCGATCAAACAGTCGCTACAGAAAAAATTACGCGTGAAGTAAGCATTCCAATGTTGATTTTTAATTTAACACTAGGTTGGTTTACGTTAGGAATCTCTTGGTTTTGGGTAGCTCCTCCAAAAGAATACCAACATTTTTTAATCGGAAGTGTTAGTTCAAAGGGAAACAATTCAACAGTAAATCTCTCTGGGTTTACTGATACTGTAACTTTAAAAAATGGAACAAAATTTGAAATGTGTTCCGCTGCAGTGACTGCCGACTCTGTTGTCATTACAACTCGGACAGGAAAAACATTGGTTTATCCTAAATCATCTGTCGAAAGTTTAAAAAAAGGGAACTAAGAGAAAAATAAAAGCCTCTCAAAGGGAGAGGCATTCTATTATTTAAGAAACATCGATGCTAAGGAAGTGAGTTGGGAAGTTACATCATCTTTTGGTTCGCTTCCGTCTGGCGAAAGTTTGTCGATTACTATCGGCAATAAATTGCTGACCACACCCGCCGTTGCCTCTGTGTCCATTCCAACTTTTTCAGCAAGCTCACTAACAGATTTTTTTCCTAAAACCTTAAGAACGTCGTCTGCGCCAATTGCCGCATTTTCACCTTTGCCTACCCAGCTTGAAGCCACATCCGCAAATCCTTTGTCTTTAAATTTTTGAACTAAACCTGATACACCGCCGTTTTCTTCGACGATCTTTTTTATCCCCTCTATTATCTGTGGGTTGTTTTGTACCAATTCTACTGCTTGGGCAGCTACCGCTTTTAAACTCTCAAATATGCTCATTCCACAATGCTACCGAGGCATTGATATTTTTAGAAAGTTATTTTTAGGAGAAAAGCCTTCAAATTAGAAATTTTTGTTTTAAGTTGTCGCTTGACTTTCTAATCAAATACAGCATTTTTAAGAATGATTTCCGATTGGCGCATCGCTTCTTGGTTATTAAAAGTCACTCCTGCCCACGCTTTTCCCTTATCAGTAAGGAAAAGTTTTTTCATCATAACAGTTCCTTTAATATGACCATTGCTTGCCATTGAACAGACATTAATTTCTTCTTCATAAATATATTTTCGTATGATGATTGGGTCACCCCATTTCGAAGCTAACATATAAAAAAATCCGACAGCTTCTTCATAAGTCGTAGCAAGGTAAGCTTCATAAAATATCCTTCTTACTAGAATCGGATAACCTATATCATCGGCAACTTGACGAAGTGCACTTATATCTTGAATGGTCACCGTCTCGGGTAACAAAACATCCGTTCTTTTCAAAGTTTCGTTTAAGTAAGACTTGTCTCGTATATGTAATTCTTTTTACCAGGTAAAATCATTATTATTTCTAACTCGTTCAAGTTAGGTGCAATATCAATGTAGTTATCTAATTCCGAATCTAGTGTCGGTATATTTACTTCCATTTAATACTGTTGATGAATTACCCTGATTCGTTCTAAGAGAACCTGTGGTCCCGAATTAGGATAAGGATAGTAAAAATGAATTTTCAAGCAGGTCTGTCATGAAATTGCCTGGTTCAAGAGATCGGTAAGAAAAACCTATCATTCTAGGATTTAACTTCGATTCTTTCATAGATCGAAGACAAATCCATTTTCACCTACGGCAAGATTCTTTAATGCAGAATTGGACACTTTTGTTTCTCCTAAAGAGTGAAATTTAAGGAGAAACAAAACGAACGAATGCTAAAAATTTATTTTTATTGTTTGGACTTTTCTAAAAAGTTCTGTATCTTTTCTTCGCCACGTTCTTCGGCGAGATGAATAGGGCTTGTACCCTCTATGTTTTTTATTTGAATTTCAGCTCCCTTTTCGACTAAGTATTTTACTAAATTGAAATTTCCCCGATAGACGGCTCGGTAAAGCGCGGTTTCTCCTACCAAGTTCCGATGGTTCACATTCGCACCTTTTTCGATAAAAAAATCTACTAACTGGGTGTTTTCGTGATCGACTGAGTGGATCAGTCCCGAGTTACCTCGCGGATCCTTCTTATCGATGGGCAATCCCTCTGCCAAACAAAGTTCGATTTCCTTTAAATTTCCAGAATCCACTGCTCGAAAAAAACGATGTTCCAGAGACAAAGAATCTTTTACCGCGCGATCCTCTCCTTCGCATTGAAGCAGAATCATCGGAAACAAAAAAATAAGAAGGAGGTACATTCTTAGTTTATGGTCTAATGTTCGTGAAGAAAGCATTCTTCTATTAAGGTAGGCCTAACCGATGAAATGTCGACTTTTTTTTCTAAACCTTTTTTCCCTCTTCCTCTTCTCAAGTTGCATTACCATCATCGATCCCGGTGAAGTTGGTCTGATGTGGAAACCATACAGTTCTGGGCTTGGCCAAAAACCTTTAGAATCGAGGGTTCAATTTTATCTTCCCTGGAATAGTGTATTTACTTATTCAATTCAGTGGAGATCATACCAAGAAAAAGTAGAAGTTCTTACGAGAGATGATTTAACGATCATCGTCACAGCTCAGTTAATCGCCCGTGCAAGACAAAACGAACTTTATGAGCTACAAATGGAAATCGGCACTGATTATTACGAAAAAGTTGTGAGACCTCAGTTTCGAACATCGATTCGAAACATTCTTTCCGCATATAACATGGTATCGATATCAAAAGAAACGCCTAATGTTTCGATCCAGATCAAAAAATCACTCCAAGAAAAGTTAGTTGATAAACATGTGGATATTGATGATGTAATTATCGATGATGTCGAATACAGTCCGTCCATTTTACGGGCCATCGAAACGAAATTAACCAAACAACAGGAACAAGAACAGATGAAATTTGAAATCAACATTGCAAAACGCGATGCGGAGATTCAAATCATCAGTGCGGAAGGAAAAGCCAAAGCAATCTTAATTGAAGCGGAAGCCCAAGCCAAGGCACAAAAAATGATCTCTGAGTCAGTTACGCCAAAATATATTCAATTAAAGGCTGTTGAAAATCCGAATAATAAACTTATCATTTTACCGAGTGGAAAAGACGGACTGCCGTTGATGTTAAACTCGGATGTATTGAATAGTAAATAGTGAAGAATACGGGCTCACCAAAGAGAATTTCTATGGTGAGCGTTATTTGAATCGAGCTAACTAACTTTTAAAACAATTTGTAAGTCAATCCTGCAGATATAGTATATCCAATTCTGTAAGCTAAAAATAATTTCTCTTCATTCGTAACTTCATCTCTTTGATAAACTCTAAATCGCGTATCGAAGATATTTTTAGCCGCAATTTTAAAGTCTAGTCTATCGTCATGGTTATAAGAATACACTAGATCGGTAAGGCCAACTCCTCTTTCATAGGCATCAGGCGTCCCGTTTGCACCAACCGCATATATTCGATCTCCAAAATAGTTGTAATAAACACCGATTGTCTGATTGCGTTTTTTTGTTATGTAAGTATCAAACTTAATGTTATAAACAAATTCCGACTGACCTTGGAGTTGTCTCGAAATATTAGTCGGATTAAATAGTGCCACTATAGAGTTTCTATCGATAAATCCACCGCGAATCGCCTGTAAGGTCACCCAATCCAAAACATCAACTCTGGACTTAATGTAGTAAAAATTTGTTTCTATTCGGAATCTTTCTAAAAATTCTTTTCTAAAATCGAGTTCTATACCTCTTAGACTTGCTTGTTCTGCGTTAGTATAACTGAAGCGATTAGAGATTGATCCTGCCACTGGAAATCCGACCATTTCAATTGGTGCGCTCAAGTTTTTCTGAAATATTCCAATTCCAACGTAATCGTTCTGGGTGATGTAATATTCCCATCTAACGTCATAGTTATGAATATAAGTTCTTTTAAGATTTGGATTTCCAAAAATCCTGTCTGCACCGAAGTAAGGTGTAAAACCAAAGGGAGATAATTCTCTCAAATCTGGTCTCGTGACTGTTTGAGTTAGACCAAATCTTAAGTTCATGTCTTTATGAAATTCCCAGACAAAATTGGCTGACGGTAATAAATCTTTTTTAGCCAATTCCCCGATTCCATTGTTGTTCACATCGCATACTCTAGAGTTAACTAGTGCTAATCTTTGGTCTTCGTTTTCAACTCGACATCCAAAATCAACATTTCTTATCGATACTTGATCCTTTAAGACAAACGTCTTTACTTTTTGGTAACTATCTTCGTACCTAACTCCACCAACAAACCGAAATTTATTTACGAGAGGGAGGTCAAATTGTAGAAAATTGGCACGCAACTTTTGGATTGCGTCGTAGGCATTTGGCTCAACTTGTCTTTCGAACAATACTTTGTTCGCCAAATCGTTATTGGCACGACTAGGAAGATATTCTGTAGGTAAATATGTTAATTCACCAGGAACAGGCCAAAGATCAGTTACGCGAGACGCACTAACGCCCACTTGCGACCGTTGGTTGAACTCACGAAATCTGAAATCTTTGAATCTATCGATATTCAAAGTCCCAATCTTCATGGTAGATTTTAAGCCATTCCACTGTTCAAATGGAATTTCATACTTTAAACTTGTCTGTTTGACATTGTCCTGAGATTCAGAAAAAAATCGAGAGCCATCGGGGTTACCACCCAATCGAACAAATGGAGTATTCACTGCCGCAGGAGGTTCACTTCGTCTCCATACTTGTTGTGTCAGGTTAGGTTCATCACGATTTGCGACGGAATAACCAAAGTGCCATTCTAATTTATGAGGTCTTGCCATAGAACCCAATTGAATCGCATGATCTCCGCCTAATACGGTATTAAATATTTGACGACTAGTGAATGTATTGGTCTGTGCAACGAACTGAAAATTATCAATTCGATTCACTCCGTTCGTTGTGTCCCGCACATTCGTGTCAGAGTTTACAGAGTAGAGATTTTTTAAGTAAATCTGTTGTCCTTTTGTGAATTCATAAGCCAAATTGGCGTTAGCCGCACTGTTTACTTCTTTGTTATAAATCGTAGCATCTTGTTGTTGAATAGGCGAAAGTGTCGTAGCCTCGGGCAATGGCACCGCTCCGACGAATCCTGGTATGTACCTTACTTGTTTCTCTGTTTTAGTTCTGTATTCGACTGCTCTTTGAAATCCTACAAAAACACCTAATCTTTGACCAGACTCTGTGGTTTTGATCGTATTTCCGACGCTAAAGTTAAAACTTTTGTCATAACCAGCTGGTTCGGATGACGGAGTCCATTGCTGATTGAAAGTCAATGCACCAATGTTTACTAGAGCCGGTGGCAATCCGCCAAATCTACTTCCAGGTTCAAAGACAACATAGCTAGGCAAACCACCAATTAGAGATGGAAGTTTGTCATTTTCTGTAGGTCTACCGAGAAAATCTCCAGCATCGAAGGTCTTAAATTCTCTGTTTGTCGAAATTTTATTGTAACCCAATCCAATTCCGAGATTCATTTGGAACTGATCTGGATATTCTTGCGTTTCGATTTTCACTAATCCTCCCGAAAATTCTGCAGGGTCCTCGGGAGAGAATGTTTTCATAACGCGAATATTTTTTAGCATACTCGAAGGAAAAATATCAAGTGGGACAACTCGTTTATCTGGCTCCGTTGTAGGAACAAAGATGTCGTTCACGGTAGTATTGGAATAGCGTTCACCTAACCCTCGAACGAAAACATATTTTCCACCGATCAAGGTAATCCCTGTTACTCGGCGGACTACGTCACCTGCTGACGAATCTGGACTTTTTTTGATGGCTTCTTGGGAGATACCATCCGAAACTGTTCCCGCTTTACGCTGTAAACCCAAAAGGGCGGATTCCGTATTGTTCTTTGCGCGGTCCACAACTTCGACTGTTTCTAGAGTCTGTAATCCAAAGGTTACATTCACAGTCTGTGGCTTTCCGGGAGTTACAGATATTTTCTTTTTTTGCGGACTGTAACCGTACATTTGGTACTCGACTTCGTATTCACCGGCAGGCAAATCGAGAGTATATTTTCCGTCAAAGTCAGTTTTGGCAAATTTCTTTTCGCTGCGCACCACAATGGTCGCCCCAAAAACGGCTTCTCCATTTTCTGAATCGATGATGGTTCCTTTAATTGATCCATTGGCCTGTGCCATTAACGTTGAGGACATAACCAAAAATAGGATAGGATATAGAAATACTTTCATGTGTGTTCCTGACCGAACAATAGCTGTTCTGGGTCATCATTATAAAATAAATTAGATTTTCGAGTGATTGTTTTGGAATTCATGTTACAATCCGATGACTTTTTACGGTGCAATGACCGCAATTTTACATTGATTCTCGAAGCAGGCCACGAGTTTGATTTCCTCGATCGCAATATCCTCGCTGCCTTTCTTAGATTCTATTAGCAAAGAATCCAACTTCCATGCCTTCCAGGGACCGTAGGAACGGATTTCCGGTCGCCAGTTGAATTTTTTTACCTTACCAGTCGACCTAGCAATCGTACTAAGTACCTTTTCCAATCCAAAGGCTCTCCGATCTAAAAACATTGGCCAATATGATTCTAATGGAGTAACATCCAGGGAAGTTCCCGAACCAAGAGTATGAGGCAAGAAATATAACTTATATTCAGTCTCTGTTAAAAGATAAAAATCGTCGGATGACTTAGGATTTTCTTTCTTTGCCTTTATCCATCTCTTAACTACCTCCTCACGATCATTGAATCCACCTTCAACGCTGATAGGAAGATTTTTGTTAGCAATGGATTCTTTATGTATTTCTTTATAATCTATGTTTTGAATCTCTTCTCTCCAATCCTTTTTCTTACAATCAAGCTGGATTAAGAGAAGTAACATTGTGATAAGATGAACAATTTTCATAATGACAAAATGAAAAAGCCCCACATTTCTGCGAGGCTTTTCACTAAAATCTTGTAAAGAGTCTAACTAGTTTATCTTGCACGATAAACTGTCCAACCCTCCCACCATTTCGTAGCATCGGAGGCTTGTGCGCCTCTGCTTCCCAATCCCGTTGGAGATGAAAAGTCAGGTTTTGTTGCACCGAACCCACAACCGGAATCCACTAAGTTACCTAGTGAAGTGATTGGCAAAGAAGTGAGCGTAGCTTGCACGTTATTGCATGTTGCACCACCAGCATTCGATACAGTACCAGACTGACCAGCATATACACTGTTAGTTGGGATTGAAACTCCACTATTAGGAAAACCTGAGTTGTTTGTACATTCTACGGCAGGACCGTTGAAATTCCAAATCAAACCGTTCGAGAAAGTTCCACGCATACCTTCACGCAGACGCATCCCAGAACCACCAACCTGGTTTTGTCCGATGAGAGTAAAACTTGAAACTGTCGGATTCGATTCACAACCTGCCGCATTTGTACCATTGGAGGTAACACAGGTTTGTCTTCCCGTCCCAGAATTCGTTCCATCCATTTCGAAGGAATGAGGATCTGTAGAGAAGGATCCACCGCATGCTGAAGGATATTTAACAGCGATTAAACTAGTCAATGTTGCTGTCGATGTTCCAGAAGAGTTAACTCCATAACCCTCGTCTGCATCGAAGTCATCATCTAAACCACCAGTTGCGATTAGGTAACTTCCACTAATACTTCCACCCCACCATTCAAAACTGTCATCTAAACCACGGTGAGTTTGCACATATTGTAAGGCATTCCCGGAACCCGAATTATCAACAGCATACAATGATAAGTTGTTCAATTCATCACCTGGCGCAACCTCGTTACCAGCAAATTCTATGATCGTATATCGCAATCTTGATGAACTATTCGCTGATCCTGGATAAGATACAGGAGTTGTTCCCTCGGTTTGACCTGCTGAGTTTCTTGTATTGAAGCCGTTTCCTACCATTACGATTCCACCCCAATCCCCTGGGAATCTTGATCCCGGTGATGCGGAAGAAGTAAAACATACTGGTGAAGCCGCTGTTCCGTTTGATACAAGGGAAGAACCACCAATGAAAAAGAGAGAAGATCCTCTCTGACCGAAAATTACAGTACCTGGTTCGACAGTAATCACTGCACCATTGACGATATTTACAGTTCCAGACAATAGGATGCCACCCGACCAGGTTTCGCTTGCGCCTATAGTACCAGATTTAGTCGTTGGCCCGCCAGTGAGACGATTTCCATCACAGACTTGTTCCCCGACTGTCGGATTTACTAAGTTATAAGTTCCTTTTTTAACAATCGTCACTTTATCAATCCTAACTCCAAAACCAGGCGTCGTTACGGAAACCTGATCCTTAGAATTTAAATCAGCCTCGTTCACTTTTATTGAGAGAGTTCCTTTGCCCAAAGAAACTGAGAATGCATCGGCATTAAAATCAGGAACAGCGGTTGAAGTCGTCGGGTTACTAGTTGTAGTGCCAGATGCCCCACATCCATTCGTAGTTCCCGTCAGAACAGACTCAAGGACGCTCCTTAAGACTTCTATGTTAAACACAGCTTCTGCTCTATTGATTTTAAAGTTCACCGTAAATTCCCCGTTCGTGTTTGCGAGATTCGAGGTATTTGTACTGCAAGTACCTGAAGTAGAAGTGATGTTATCACAACTAGTCATCGAATAATGAGCTACAACATTTGTTGCGCAAGATGCTCCATCTTGCACCGTTGTGGCGTCAACTAAGGCCCCGTCTCCACCTGTTAATTTAAACAATCCGTCTCTCAAACGCGTATTGGCTGGAGTGAGGGTTGACCCAGTGTGCATGATGCCTGTTATGGTAACTGTGTATTCGGGCTGGTTTAATAAAAACAATGCACCAAGCAACAGTGCTGTATTATCGTCCTTCTTTCCTGGACAATTGATCGTTGTTAAGGTAACAGCAAACAAACTTGCAATCACCAATCCTTTTCTAAAAAAACCTTTCATTTCGTATCCTCTTTCGATATTCTCGAATTTGTCTGTTGGCGGGATTTCCCGTTCGGGAAAATGAATTTTTCTCCCCCAACTGAGAACCAATATGACATTTTTCTATTACAATGAAGTGACAGGTTTGTGAAGGATTTGTAAAAACACTTATAAATAGGTGAACAAATTTAAAGAAAAAACGGAATACTTTGGTTTTGAATTTTAATTTCCTCTAAATGTGATAAGGAAAAATCATTGGGTGGCGGGTCTAGTTCCCCACCCAAATCAGGGCGGGGATACTATAATTCATACCCTTAACTCATCCAATTTTCTTTAGTATTTTATGTAGATTGCTCTTGATTCGTCGTTTCTGATCTTCTGTTAAGACCAAGTCTCCTCTTTCTGCTTTCTCAATCACCAATTCCGCTTTTTCGATAAAGGTAATCGCCGCATCGTCAATCGCTTCTTGTTTTTGCTGTTTTTCCCTATAAATCTCCAGGGATTTTTGAACATCTAGAAGTTCTTTGGATATATTGCCAATCGTAACATTAAGATTGATGATATCTTCATTCATTATTGGTAGAGTACATCTATGAACTTTTTTTTGGCTTCTAAATGTTCTTTGAAAGTCGCAGAAAAATAATGAGAACCATCTGGTTTTAATAGAAAAAAAAGTTTATCTGACTTTTCTGGTTTGAATGCGGCGATCAAAGCAGGCAAACCCGGATTTGAGATCGGTCCAGGTGGCCATCCGCTATTGATATATGTATTATATGGTGAAACGATTTTTAAATCGGATTCGAATAGTCTCTTTTTTGGTTTATCAAATAAATATTGGATTGTAGCACAGGACTCAAGATTGATACTTTTTTCAATTCTTGTTAAAAATACTCCAGCCATCATCGGCCTTTCTTCTTTTCGAACTGCTTCTCTTTCGACAATAGATGCTAGTACAACCTTCGCATGTAAATCCTTAGGTGAAATTCCTTTGGTTTCAGGAATTGAATCTAATTTTTTGAAGAATCTTTTGATCATCATCTCCACAATTCGGTCAACTGGATAATTTAAAGGTACCGAATACGTTTCGGGAAATAAATATCCTTCTGTAGTGGTAGCTGGAATTTTAAATTTATCGATTACAGCCCGATTAGAAGCCGCGCTTAAAAAAAACTCTCGTGTAGCTGATAACTTTTTTGATGTTAGCAGGTCACCAATTTGTCGATTGTTATATCCTTCCGGAACCGTGAATGTAATTAATTTAACTTTTCCCGAGATGATAAGATCCAAAATTTTCCTGGAACTCATACCATCATTTATATCGTAAACTCCCTGCTTGATTTTGTTTCCCGCTCTTGTGAATTTAATTAAATAATTAAAATATACTGAAGATTTGATCATACCAGCTGAGGAGAGATCCTTTACTACGGAAGACGAAGGTTCCCCTGAATCAATGATAAGCTCAAAATGATTTTGGCCATCCCCGACTGCTCCCCCTTTCATTTCATCCATGATAAAAAATGAAAAAAGTGCAATCAGAACAAACACGCTAATCCCAACAATGCTCGCGGTAAATATTTTTTTCGGTTTCAATTTCATAAATATATTGTTCTCTCGCATTCTAACCATTTTTATTCATAAACTCAAATTCTTTTTTAGCCTAAATAGACAGGTTCTCTAATTAGACTTACCTGAAACTTTTCTTGAACAGCAGTTTTGATTTCATCGGCTAATTCTAATAAAGCCTGAGTGGTTCCATTAATATTTATAAGTGCCAAACTGTGTGCGGTAGAGATGCCAACTCCGTTTCGAGTATAACCTTTGTAAAACCCAGAATTTTCAATCAACCATGCAGCTGATACTTTATATCGGTCCAGACCCTCAGGATAAAATGTAGGCATGACAAGACTATGTTGTACAATTTTATTTTCAAACTTTGTTTTCTCAGATTCACTTAGGATTGGATTCATAAAAAAGGAACCGACCGATCGACTATTACTGTCTGCGTCGTCTAGTAGCATAGATTTTGATTTTCTGAGATTTAAAATTAAGTTTCGCAAAGAACACAATTCTTCAATTCTTGAATTTGTTTTTGATTTATGCGAGTGCCACTTTCTTTCTACTTCTGGATATTTGATACGAGGAGGGGAAATCTTAGAAAGTGAGAATGTAACATGTGTTACTATATTATTCTGCCAGTCACCGGATTTAAATCTACTATTTCTATAAGAAAAACGACAGTCTTCATTTTTAACTTTTATACTTTGACAAGACGGATCTAACATAGCTACCGATATAACAGTTTCACTGATTTCTTGACCGTATGCTCCGATATTCTGTAAGGGACTGGCGCCCACTGAACCAGGTATGCCTGATAAACATTCTATGCCAGAATAACCCTTGTTAACGCAATCTAATACAAATGAGTCCCAGTTTTCTCCTGCTCCGACCTCAATTGTTATTGCAGACTCTGTTTCTGAAAGAACCGTTACGGATTTAATTTGATTTTTAAGTACTATTCCAGAGAAACCAGTATCACTTACAATTGTATTTGATCCTCCACCCAAAATCCAATACGGTATTTTTTTTTCGGATGCAAATGATAATCCAAAAATGAGGTCTTGGGTGTTTTCACAAACTCCAAAAAATGAAGCCTTGCCTCCTAATTTTAAAGTTGTAAAAGGAGCAAGAATTATGTCCGAGAGTATCTCCACGATTTCCAATAAAAAGTTTTAGTTTTTATCGTAAGTAAAAAATTTGGTTCTGTGAAAAATAGAAATATAAAAGTTTATCAATATTCGGGCTGCAGGACATGTAGAAAAGCGATTCAATTTTTAAATCGATCAAAAATCGCCTTCGAAAATATTCCCATTCGGGAGACACCTCCAACTCTCGTTGAGCTAAATTTAGCAAAAGAGAAATTAGGTGATCTAAAAAAGTTATTCAATGTCTCAGGCAATGATTATCGAGAAGGCAATTGGAAGGTCAAGATCCTAGAGATTTCTGAGAAAGAAGCATTAGCCGCATTATCCAAAAATGGAAATTTAGTGAAAAGACCATTTGTTCTATTTGAGGATGATGTGCTCGTTGGCTTCAAGGAAGAAGAGTGGAAAAAGAAATTTAAATCCTTCTAAAACTCTGTAATCACTTCTCGAAGTACATCAACTTCCACTAAGAGTTTATGTTTACCACCGCCGAAGATGATTCCTTTTAATGGCGAAATATCGGAATAATCTCTTCCAATCGCAGTTATGATATATTCTTCCGTAATCATTTTTCCGTTGGTAGGATCAAAATCTTGCCAACCCATATTTGGACAATAGACAGAAATCCAAGCATGAGTCGCATCGCTCCCGCGTAATTTTGTTTGTCCAGCAGGAGGGTGTGTCTCAATATAACCGCTGATATATCTCGCTGGAATTCCCAGTGATCTCAGTGCTGAAATGGTAAGGTGGCTAAAATCTTGGCAAACACCTTTCCTTTCGTTTAAGACCTGTTCTAAGGGTGTATTTATCGTTGTAGCTTTTGCATCGTATTTGAAATTCTTATAAATATAGCCTATAAGGTCTAATGTTCCGATAAATACTGGTTTACCGAATGGAAAAAAATCTTTCGCGAAGTCAGCATACTCCGACTTTTTAGAAATAAAAGGAGAGGGGTATAAGTATTCAACTGCGGAAATATCCTGTTCCAGTTCTGACTCATGAATCGTATTTTCAATTTCATTCCAAGCACTGGATCGGTTTAAATCGTACCCGATTTCAGATGAATGTGTTCGAATGGTAGACTCTACAATTACCTCTAGTGCTTTGTGTGGATCTTCTACTGAAAACAAAAAAACCTGGTTCCCAAAATAATCTCTTCGGAAAGATGAGACAACTGGTTTCGGATTCACTGTAACGTGAGTTCTAAAACAGTCCTGATGCCTGGAAGTTAGAGGATACATATGTGCCATGTTGTGACAATATGCCACCGTATCTTCATAATGATATTTTGTTTTGTGAATCACTCGGTATTCAGCCATTTCCATCCCCAATACGAGTCTGTTCTTCTGCATAATTAAAATATCGCAATGAAATAGTTTCAGACAATAATCTCAGATAGTTGTGGAGTTCTTCCAGCCAAGAAGAGATCACCGTATCAGGCTCATTATCTGCGTATAAAATCGTGATATCTTTCATTTTAAAATGTGTATACAATTGTAAGGCGGCTCTATCTTCTGCGTAGGTAATTTTATCCTCTTTTCCTGGTAGGTTCTTGAGGCATTCATTGATTCTTTCTAGTTGATAAGCCAAAGATCTTGGATTTGTTGTGTCAAAGAGTAGAATATCGAGAACAGATTCTTTATCAATTCTTCCACGGTAACGACGATTATATGTAATACGAATATCATTGATACTAAGTAAGTTTTCGAAGGAGGATTTATCTTGCAGCTGTTCCCATCGAAACAATCCTTGTAGAGTAAAAATAAGGCCGATTGCTCTTTCCATTCTTCGGCCTAATTCTAAAAAATACCAGCCAGCTTCTCGGCTCATATTCTCAAAAGACAAACCAGTTAAAGAAGAAAGATTTAATATAATTTTATGTAAAAAATCGATCAATGCATCGTAAGATTCTATTGGCTGATTTAAATGATCTTCAATATTCAGCATATTTTTTTTCATATCTTCTGATAATCGATCTCTTACTGATTTAGATGCATGTACCAAAGATCTAATATTAAATGCTAAACTTCCCACCAAAAACTTGTCGGTTGCTAACTTCTGTAATTCCCTAAATGGATAGGCAAACAAATCATCCGCATCATCCCCTAAGAATCCAGGAAAGGAATTGGTAACATGTGTTACCAATCGCAAAACATTATGTATTGCTTCTTTTTCGTAATTGTCTTCTAGCTGAAGAACCTTAAAAGTTGCTTCTCTAAAAATTCGTGATTGATTTTCCGCTCTCTCCATATAACGAGCTAGCCAAAATAGGTTATCCGCAACCCTACTTGGAACTCCTGAACTTTTTCTAGAAATAGAAATATTTTCTGTCTTTGGAAGTATCAGGGTTTCTTCTTTTTGGGCTTCAGATGCTAAGATCCATAGATCTTTACTCCAGGCTCCTCTTTGGCTGGTTACAAAAAAGTCATCTAACGAAGATGAGACTCTAACAAGGCCTCCAGCCATAGTTTGATAACCGCTGCCAGATGATGTAACAAATGTACGTATGATAGCTCTTCCAGGTCTAAAACCATTATCTGATAAAACAGGCACTGTTGCAGAAGGTATCATTTCCTGCGCAATAAATCTTTTAGGATTCGAATGTATAAGATTTAAGAAGTGATCCTTTCTTTCACCACTTAATTCCAAGAATGTAACTGGCTCCAATTCGTCATCTCTGGAAACAGTCTTAAAGACATACTTTTCTGGTGACGACATGACCATGATCATGTCATTTTTGTTACCTAACCAATGGGTCGGAGCCATAGGAAGGATCAAATCTTCTCCCAAATAAAATTTACATAGTTCAGCATAAAACGGTAATAATGCGCGATTTTCAAGAAAGGAAGAACCAATAGGGTTTGCCACGCGAACGTTTCCGGAACGAATTGATTCCAGTAGGCCAGGAACACCTAACAGAGAATCGCCTCTCAATTCTAGAGGATCCATAAAGATATCATCAACTCTTCTTAAAATCAAATCAACTTGTTGTAGCCCTTCAACAGTTTTCATGTATACTTTGTTTTTTCTTACTGTTAAATCTTCCCCTTGGACGAGCGTATAACCAAGATAACCTGCTAAATATGCATGTTCAAAGTAAGTTTCATTGCTAGGACCTGGAGTTAAAAGTACGATTACTGGTTCTCGATTGGTAACATTTGCTTGTTGGGTTAACGCTTTTCTAAGCGATCTAAAATAAAGGGCTACTCGGTGAACCATCGCATCTCTATACATGGATGGAAAAATTCTGGACAACACAATACGATTTTCTAGCGAATAACCAGAACCAGATGGTGCTTGTACTCTATCGTTTAAAACATAAAATTTACCGTCGGCCGCTCGAATTATATCACAAACAAAAAATATTAAAGCAGGATTTCTTGCTAAAAAATGATTCGCTTCATATGTACCATCACATGCTCTTAAAAAAGAAGAGGCATTGAATAAAAGTTCTGGTGGAATTTTTTTCTCAAATAAAATTCTTCGTTTGGAATAAAGATCTCTAAGTAAACTATCTAATAGATCCGCGCGTTGGTTTAAGCCTCTTTCCAAGACTCGCCACTCTTCGCTTTCCATTATCATAGGAAATAAGTCAAGGTTCCAAGGTCGTTCTTTTGCCTCGGGAGAGTCCGTTTGGTAAATATTGTACGTTACGCCATTTTCACGTAGGATTCTGTCTGCATCCCTTCTACGATTGATTAACTCGGCTGGACCGAGTTCTTGGAATGATTTTACGAGAAATTTATATTTCTTTCTTACAACTCCTGCTTCATCCATGAGTTCATCAAAGACTCCGGATAAAGGTCGATAATTGTTCGTAAGAATATGAGGATCCTGTGTCATCATTGCGTCAGACTGTTATATCAATCTTAAATCTAATGTCGATGGAAAACTTTTATTTTCTAATCGAATCGGAGGCAAGGATTTTCCAATTTTGTGTCCATGTGTCCAAAAGCGAGAAATTCTTCTCGATTCCGCTTCATATCCATTCACTGGAAAACTAGAATAAGACAAACCACCAGGATGCGACACATGGTACGTACATCCCCCAAGCGAACGATCATTCCATTTGTCATAAACATCAAAAACCAACGATTGCTGGGATGGTAAATTAGGATGCAAGGTGAACACGGGCGCCCAAGCCTTAAATCGTACGCCCGCCACAAATTCATTTACAACTCCAGTTGCCTGTAGCGGAACTTCGTAGCCGTTGCAACTGAGAGTATATCGATCAATCAAAAAGCCAGAGACCTTAACTTGAAGACGTTCTACCGCAGAATCGACTCCTCGTGATGTACCTTGGGCTGTGTTCTCTTCACCTAACACATTCCATGGTTCCAATGCCATACGAAGTTCTAGTTGTATTCCATCTAAATATGAAATCCCATATTGTGGAAATCGAAATTCAAAAAATGGATCAAAATCCTTTTCTAGAAAACTAAATCCCGAGTTTTGTAAATCCCGAATAACTTCTTTAAAGTCGCGATAAACAAAATAGGGCAACATGAATCTATCATGTAAATCAGTAGTCCAATTAATCGGCTGACCATAGTAAGGTGATTCCCAGAACTTAGTGATAATTGCCATTACAAATGCTTGTTGGACAACACTCATTTGATAGTGTGGAGGCATCTCAAATGCTCGCATTTCAACCAAACCTAGTCTTCCCGTCAGACTACCAGGATCAAAAAGTTTATCGATTGAGATCTCAGTCCTATGAGTATTTCCAGTCAAATCAACAAGAATATTCCTGAATAGTCGATCGACTAACCAAGGAGGAGTAAACCGACTGGAGTCAATTTGCTGAAAAGCTATTTTCAACTCGTGAAGAGAATCGTTTCTCGCCTCATCAATCCTAGGTGACTGAGATGTGGGTCCAATAAATAAACCGGAAAACAAATAAGACAATCCTGGATGATTTTGCCAATATGCAACAATGCTTCTTAAAAGAGCCGGTTTTCTAAGAAACGGAGAATCTTGGACATTTGCACCACCAACGGTAATATGATTTCCTCCACCTGTTCCCGAATGTCTTCCATCTATCATAAACTTTTCTGCTGTTAAACGACCTAACGCCGCTTCTTCATAAAGAGTTTTTGTTTTATCTACAATTTCTGAAAAAGTAGATGATGGATGCAAATTAACTTCGATCACCCCAGGATCAGGTGTTATTTTAAATCGATTGATTCTTGGGTCGTATGGCGCCTCATAGCCTTCAATTACTACTGGTAGATCAGTAATTTCAGCAGCTCTTTCAATTTGACATACTAAATCGAGCCAACCCTCCAGCGTCGTGATTGGTGGCAGAAAGACGCGAAGATTTCCGTTTCTTGGCTCAACACAAATGGCCGTTCGCGAGTTAACAGGATAATTTATATTATACGAGAAGGGAATCTCAGACCCTCTTGACTGTTCTAATTCTCTTCGTTTCGGCAAAGGAGTTCGAAACAACGCAGGATCTTCTTGGTAAGGATATCTCTGTAAACTTGCTAAAGACTGAATCGGAAGTCTATAACCAATAGGAGAATCACCAGGAATTAAATGTAATTTTTTTCTGCGAAAATTCCATCGGTGGCTAATCCATCTTTGGTTAAAGCTGTCATACTCCAAAGGGATTACATAACCAACTTCTCGATTAATACCTTTTTCCAAATTGTCTAGAACGCGTTTTCTTTCCATTTTGCTAAAGTGATCTAAACCAGCTAACATTCCTTCTTCTTCTTCTGGCAAATTACCTTCCTGCCATAGATAGTACAAATTATCTTCAAATGCAGGCTGAATATATTCGTGAGCTAAACGTAGATTATCTGCGAGTTGACTACAAAATTTTCGAGCATCCTCTGTTGTTGCTGAACCCGTATACCGATCATCAGCTAACAAATATTCGTTTTCCCAAATACGCTCTCCATCTAAGCGCCAGTATGCGATCATTGCCCATCTAGGTAATGGTTCCCCAGGATACCATTTTCCTTGGCCGTATTGTAAAACACCACCAACTGCAAAATGATTCTTTAGTTTTTTTAGGAGCTGTTCTGATTTGGAATATTTTTCATAGCCGAGTGCATCAAAATTCCATTCTGCGGCATCTTTGTTTTCCGTCGAAACAAAGGTAGGTTCACCACCAATTGTTAAACGAATATCATTCTTTTTGATCCTTTTTTCGATGGTTTCACCTAATTTTAGAATTCTCTGCCAATCTTCTTCCGCATAAGGTAATGTTACTCGAGGAGTTTCTTTAATTCGATCTACTCCCATATGGAAGGAGAATTGTCCTTTTGCTTTTTCGGTAAAACCAAAGATAGGGCCAGCCGATTCTGGTTCAGGTGTTGCGGCCAAAGGTATGTGTCCTTCACCAGTGAACAATCCTGAGGTGGGATCAAGACCAACCCAACCTGCTCCTGGAAGAAAAACCTCAGCCCAAGCGTGGAGATCCGTGAAATCCTTTTCTGTGCCCGATGGACCATCTAAGGATTTTACGTCTGCTTTTAATTGAACTAAATAACCAGAAACAAATCGAGCGGCAATTCCCAAGTGTCGAAGTATTTGGACGAGAAGATAAGCACTGTCGCGACAAGAACCCATTCTTTTTTTCAATGTTACTTCCGGAGACTGTACTCCTGGTTCCATCCGGATAATATAACTGATGTCAGAATACACCTTAGCATTTAAGGCGACCAAAAAATCTATGGTTCTGCGAGGAGTTATATCAACCGACCTTATATAATCGCTTAAAATCTTAGTGGGTTTTTTCGGTTTCAAATATGGAGCTAATTCTTTTTTCAGAATTTTATCATATTTGAATGGAAATTTCTCAGCATGCTCCTCTATAAAAAAATCAAATGGATTCACCACTTTCATATCTATCACGAGGTCAACAGCTACTTGAAAAATTTCGGATTTCTCATTGAACACAAGACGCGCCAAATAATTTCCGAATGGATCTTGTTGCCAATTGAGGAAATGATTTTCAGGTAATATCTTTAGAGAATACGAAACGATATGGTTTTTAGTATGTGGCGCTGGACGTAATCGTATAACATGCGGAAATAGCTGAATTTTTTTATCGTAATGATAAGTGGTTATGTGTGAGAGTGCAATTCTTATGCTCATAATTTAGCTTTTAAAAAATCGTTCGACGATTTTAGATCCAATCCTATTCAATTCAATCTGAATATCATCAAGATACTCATGTAAACCTTTATCAAAAATCGATTCAATATCTTCCGACCTAAGTCTATTTAAATATGTAGTAGCGGCATCTTGAGCTAGGTTTCTTGGGAGACCTTCCTTCGTTCCCGAAACTTTCTCTAAACTTTCCTCAATTTCCTGAAGACAAAAAACAATCGAACGCGGAAAGGTTTCATCTAAAATTAAAAATTCGGCAATATCATTCGGATGAACTTTTTTATATTTGCGATTATACATTTCATGAGCAGACGCAGATTTTAACAAGGAAAGCCACTGTAACAAGTCCAAGGTGGAACCAACGTCCTGAATAGAAGGTAATAAAATAAAATATTTCATATCCAATATTCGTGTCGTTTTGTCCGCTCTTTCTAAAAATCTACCCAATAAAGAAAAACTCCAAACTTCATCATGTGAAATCGTTGCATCCGAACATCCGTAAAAACTTTGGCAGCTTTTTCTAACATGGGATAAAAATCCGGATAAGTCAGCTGAGATCCCTTCTCCTCTCGTTTCCGGATTTTCCATATACGACTTTCTGTATTCTTTTATGAAAAGATAAAACTCATTCAATACCTCCCACATCGAAGTAGAAATATTTTCGCGAATGGTTCTCGCATTCTCTCGAGCTCGTGAAACACAATTATAAATCGAATTCGGATTCTCATCGTCAAACGTCATGAATTTGATAACGTTTGCGGGTGTAACTTTCTCATATTTTTTTCCGAACTCCTCGGAATCGCCAGTGGTGTGAACTAAAGGCATCCACTGATTCGGAAATTCATCGTTCAAATCTAAAGAAAGTTGGTGGTTAACATCGATAAAGCGGGAATAATTTTCTGCCCTCTCAATATAACGATTCAGCCAAAAAACAGATTCTGCAACTCTACTTAACATATGGCTCTCCTATTAACCGAGAACCCAGGTGTCTTTTGAACCGCCTCCCTGGGATGAATTCACTACCAATGAACCTTTCCTAAGTGCTACTCTAGTGAGTCCACCTGGCATTACGTAAATTTCTTTTCCATAAAGAATGAAAGGACGTAAATCAACATGTCTAGCTTCGATTTTATCTTCAATTAACGTAGGAACTGTAGATAAATTTAAAACTGGCTGTGCAATATAATTCCTTGGATCAGCTAAGACTAGTTTTTTGAAGTCTTCCTGCTCTTGTTTTGTTGCTTTCGGTCCAATAATCATACCATAACCGCCTGCACCGTTCGCTGCTTTGACGACTAGATTATGGATATTGTCGATTACATATTTTAGATCCTTCTCCTGCGAACACAAGTAAGTTGGAACATTTGGAATGATTGCTTCTTCTCCCAGATAATATTTTATCATCGCCGGCACAAAAGAATAAATCACTTTATCGTCGGCCACTCCAGTCCCTGGCGCATTTGCTAGAGCCACATTGCCTTTTTTAAATGCTTCAAAAATACCCTTTACTCCTAATAACGAATCCTCGCGAAATGTTAGAGGATCCATGAATGTATCATCAATTCTTCTATAAATAACATCGATTTTACGAAGACCCTTTGTGGTTTTCATGTAGACTTTATCATTTTCTACGATTAAATCAGAACCTTCTACCAGAAAGACACCCATCTTTTGCGCTAAAAAAGAATGTTCATAATAGGCAGAATTGAATACTCCAGGTGTCCAAACTGCAATCACAGGATCCTCGACTGGTGAAAGGTTTTCCAACATAGATCTGAGGTGATAAGGATAATCATACACTTGTCTAATATTGAGTTTATCAAACAATTCTGGAAACGTTCGTTTCATAACTTCTCGATTTTCCAGAACATATGAAACACCTGATGGGCATCTCAAATTGTCTTCTAAAACATGGAAAGTTCCCTCACCATCTCTTACTAAGTCCGTTCCTGTAATATGAATCCAAATATCTTTGGGAGGCCGAAGACCCATACACGGTTTCAAATAACCAGTGCTAGACTCGATAATTTCTCGAGGTATAACTCCGTCTTTGATAATTTTTCTTTCGCTATAAATATCGCGAAGGAAAAGATTCATCGCCTCGATTCTTTGTTTTAATCCCTTTTCCATTTTGACCCATTCTTCACTCGGAACTATCCGAGGAATGACATCAAAGGGCATGATTCTCTCTTGTTCTTCACCTTCTCCATATAAGGTGAATGTAATTCCGAGCGACAATAGCGCTTTTTCAGCAGATGAACTCCGTTTTACAAGTTCGAGTCCACCTAAACTTTCCATTTTACTTTTTAAAAAATGATAACTTGTGCGAGGATTGCCTTCTTTCGAAAACATCTCGTCATAAACGTTTTTTGTTTCATAGTCTGCGATAAACATACGCGCCTACTTCCTTATGCTTATTTAGTTAGCAATTTTCGTACCAAAGTAGGCATTTCGCCAATTTGAGGGAAAAGGAAGCTAAGTGGACATAATAAAAATTCGATATAAATAAAAAATGCCATTAAAATAAGCACAATCTACAAGTGACCCCCTTTTGTGTTTAAAAAGCGGGCATATTGCTGAGAGAACGAAATTTTATTTCAGTTGAGCAGGGGATCTTTCGTATGTTCTACGAAATATTTGTAGATTCCACCCTTTTTTTTCAATGCTTCCTTCCATAATTCTTCATTTTCGTGCTCTTTGAAGATCAGTTCTTCCGTCACGTCACTCAGAACCCAGGATAATTTTTCGAATTCACCTTCCAATTGTCCTGCGGACCAACCCGAATATCCTTGGAATACTCGGAATAGGACACCCGTTGATTCAAGGACTTCCACCAAAGTATCATAACTTCGAGCCATATAGACGCCTGGGATGATCTCCACGCCAGGATCCGGGGACGATTTTTTGTTATGTACAATGGTCACGAACATATTATCAACAGGGCCACCATCATAAACCCTTCTTTCAGAGTGTTCTGTAATCGGAAGATTTTTTATGAGAGATTCTAACGTTTGTTTGGTCGGCTTGTTCAAAACGAGACCGAATGCTCCATCTGCATCATGATCTACCATCAAAATTATGGTTTTGTGGAAAAAATCCTGAATGACGCTAGAATTGGAAATGAGTAGTTTACCGCGAGTAGATTCTGGTAAACTTACCATTAATTATTTTCCTGAATTTGTTTTAAGATTCTATAAGCAACTTCTAAGGTTTTAATATCCGATTCACCTTTTACCATTGGCATAGCATCACCTTTGATACAACTAATAAAGTGCTCGTGTTCCTGCTTCAATGGATTGTCCTTATGAACAAATATTTTTTCCACAATCGACTCTTGTTTGTATCTTATTTCACCTGATCCTAGTTGTGTGGTGGAACTTGCTTGTCTATGCAATTCGATTTCTTGGTTTGTAAAATCAAGAAACACATACGAATCTTTTTGTGAAATATTTAAAGTTCTGATTTTTGCTTGGGAGGCGCGCGAAGCATTTAAACTCGCCACACAGCCATTGGCAAATCGAATGACTACACTGGCAACGTCCTCGTGTTTCGAAACTACAGATGATCCAACTGCCTTCACATCCACTACTTCTGATTTAACGAGATTTAATACAATATCTATGTCATGGATCATCATATCTAAAACTACACCGACATCTGCAATACGTGAATTATAAGGAGCTAGTCTTCTAGATTCGATCAATAGCGGATGTTCTGCGATTTTACCGAGTTCCAGCACAGCACCGTTGAATCTTTCCACATGTCCTACTTGTAGTACCAAACCATTTTTATTGGCAATTTCTACTAATTCGCGAGCTTCCTCTACCGTTTGGGAAATCGGTTTCTCAACTAACACATGTTTTTTTTCGCTTAGCGCCTGTTTTGCAATTTTATGGTGCAAGAATGTAGGTGCAGCAATCACAATTGCATCTACTTCTTTTAACAGGTCTGCTTCAGAAGCGAACGCTTTTGTTTTATGTTTTTCTGCAATTTGTGATGCTCTTTCTGTACTCGCATCATAAATTCCCACTAATTCTGCATCTGTTAGCATTTTAGCGACATTGACATGGTACTGGCCCATATGACCAGTACCGATAACGCCTAATCGGACTTTTTTATCCATAGATAGATCTCATCATTTGGAGGCTTTATCGGAAAAACAACTTCGATTTTCCGCCAGCTCCAACCTTTTCACCAGATTCTTTTGCAAATTCTTCTAGAAGTTCTTTTTGTTTTTTCGTTAATTTTTTAGGAATTTCGACTCGAATGACTACGTGTTGGTCACCTTTTCCATAAGATCCTAAATACGGAATTCCATGTCCCTTCAATCGGAACACTTGGCCACTTTCTGTTCCTTCAGGGATTTTCAATTGGATTTGTTTTCCCTCAATGGATGGAACTTCAATTTCTCCCCCTAAGCAAGCAAGGGATAGGGATATTGATTTTTGGATGATAAGATCATTTCCTTGTCTTTCGAATTGACTGTGCTTTTTGATATGGGTGACGACATACAGATCGCCATGTGGCCCGCTGTTTGGACCAGCTTCGCCTTCTCCCGAAACTTTCAATCGACTACCTGACTCGACGCCGGGCGGTATTTTGATGTGAATGGTCCTTCGTTTTTCAATGAGACCATCGCCTTTACAAGTTTTACATGGATTTGAAATCACCTTTCCTTTGCCTTTACAACGTGGACAAGTAGTGGTAACACTAAAAAAACCTTGCGTTCTTCTCACTTGGCCCGTGCCACTGCAATCAGGACAAACAGTAGGTGACGAACCCTTTGCGGCTCCGGAACCCGCACAATCTGTACAAGTTTCTGCTCTAGGGATTTCAATTTTGTATTCTTTGCCTAAAGCGGCATCTTCTAAACTAATTTCTAAATTGTACCGAAGATCGGATCCTCTTTGAGGACCAGACCTTCTAGAACCACCGCGGCCTCCAGCGCCGCCGCCACCAAAAAAATCGCTGAAAATATCTCCAAAATCTCCAAAGATATCGGAAAAATCCGTGTAAGCGCCTTGGCCAAAACCTGGACCACCAGCACCCACACCAGCTTTACCGAACTGATCGTAAGCAGCACGTTTTTGTGGATCACGTAACACTTCGTAGGCTTCGGTTGCCTCTTTAAATTTTTCCTCAGCTTCCTTATCACCTTTATTTTTATCAGGGTGATACTTTATGGCTAACTTACGATAGGCGCTCTTAATCTCATCATCAGAGGCACCTTTCGAAACGCCTAATACTTCGTAGTAACCGCGGTCGCTCATACAATTAACTTCTTCTATTTTTATTTTTTATCGTCATCAACAACAGTGTAATCAGCATCTACTACCTTTTCACCGGTATTGTTACTTCCAGCTGACGCACCTTGCGTTTGTTCGGTGCCTGGTCCAGCGCCTTCACCGCCTGCACCCGGAGCTGAGTAGATTTTTTGAGCAATTTGAGTCGCCACTTGTTGGATTGCATCTTTTGCAGATTTCATACGCTCCAAATCCTGTGATTCCATTGCTTCTCTTCCGCGTTTCACTTCGTCTTGGACTCTTTGTTTTTCATTCTCATCCAATTTATCAGCTGATTCAGTTGCTGTTTTTTCTAAACTGTAGCAAAGAGACTCTAACTCGTTTTTGGTGTCGGCGAATTCACGTGCTTTTTTATCTTCTTCTGCATGTGCTTCTGCATCCTTAACCATTTTTTTGATCTCATCTTCGGATAATCCTGAAGAAGATTCGATACGAATTTTTTGTTCCTTACCAGTTCCCAAATCTTTTGCAGATACGTGAACGATACCATTGGCATCAATGTCAAAAGTAACTTCGATCTGTGGAACACCTCTTGGCGCAGAAGGGATACCAACTAAATCAAATCTACCCAACGTTCTGTTGTGACCCGCCATCTCTCGTTCACCTTGTAATACATGAACAGAAACGGTTGTTTGATTGTCGGCGGCTGTCGAGAATACTTGGGATTTCCGAGTAGGAATCGTTGTATTTCTCTCGATAAGTTTTGTCATTACACCGCCTAGCGTTTCAATACCAAGCGATAATGGTGTCACATCAAGTAACAAGACATCGGTTACATCACCAGCAAGCACTCCGCCTTGGATTGCGGCTCCAACAGCGACCACTTCGTCTGGGTTCACAGATTTATTTGGTTCTTTGCCAAAAATTTCTTTTACGAGAGCTTGAACCGCTGGGATACGAATGGACCCACCAACTAAGATTACTTCATCAATTTCACTTGGGCTAAGACCAGCGTCTTTCAGTGCGTTAATGCAAGGAATTCTGGTTCTTTCCACAAGTGCTTTTGTGATATCATCAAACTTAGCACGAGTGAGAGTCATGTCCAAGTGTTTTGGTCCAGAAGCATCTGCAGTGATAAATGGTAGGTTGATCTGAGTTGTAGAAGTTCCTGATAGCTCTATTTTTGCTTTTTCTGCAGCTTCTTTCAATCTTTGAACTGTATTTTTATCCTGAGAGATATCAATTCCAGTTTGTTTTTTAAACTCATCAATCATCCACTGCATTACTACGTTATCAAAGTCATCACCACCGAGGTGTGTATCCCCGTTTGTTGATTTTACTTCAAATACACCATCACCTAACTCGAGTATGGATACATCAAATGTTCCACCACCGAGATCATAAACAGCAATTTTTGCATTTGTCTTTTTTTTATCAAAACCGTAAGCAAGAGCAGCTGCCGTTGGCTCGTTGATGATACGTTCCACTTCGAGGCCGGCAATTCTTCCCGCATCTTTCGTTGCTTGTCTTTGTTCGTCGTTAAAATAAGCAGGAACTGTAACTACAGCTTTTTTAACTTCATGACCTAAAAAGTCTTCTGCAGTTTTCTTCATTTTCATAAGAACGCGTGCAGCGATCTCTTGAGGCGTAAATTCACCAGAAACGGTTTCAAATTTTACTCCATCGTTCCCAGCACGAATCACTTTGTATGAGACCATCTTTGCTTCTTCTTGGGATTCGTTGTATCGTCGCCCAATAAATCTTTTTGCTGATCTGATGGTATTTACTGCATTCGTGATTGCTTGGTTCTTTGCGAATTGTCCAACAATCGTTTCTCCTTTAGCTGTATAGGCGACAATAGAAGGAGTTGTTCTTGCCCCTTCTGAGTTCTGTATTACAACAGGATCTCCACCTTCCATAACAGCAACACACGAATTAGTTGTTCCTAAATCGATTCCGATAATTTTTTCTTTAGACATGGTCTATCTCCTTCTTCTAAAACTTAAGTTAACTTTGTGGTTTTCCCACTTTTACCCTGGCTGGGCGAATCGGCTGTTTTGAATCCCCATCTTCGAAATAATATCCTTTTTGATAAGTTTCGATTACAGTCTCTTCCGTATATTCTGCACTTTCTTCGGAAACAATTGCTTCCATAAACATTGGATCAAATGGCGACCCATTCGGATCGAGACGTTTGATTCCTTCTCTTTCAAGAATTCCTAAGAAGTCTTTTTGTATCATAGCAATTCCTTCGATAAATACTTGAATCTCAGGAGTCGCGTTTGAAACACTCGTCACTCTCTCTAGGTTGTCAAAAGCACCGAGAAAACTTTCTGCGAATTTTTTAATGGATTCTTTTCTAGCATTTAAGAGATCATTTGCTGTTCTTCTTTTGTAATTTTGAAATTCAGCTCTTTCTCTTAACCAAGAATCCTTTAATGTATCCACTTCCTTTTTTGCTTTTTCCAATTCATTCTCTACGCCATCCATGGCTGATTTCATGGCTTCATCAGAAAGAATTTGTTCTTCTGGTGCGGGATTTGACCCTTCTTGTTCTACTGTTTCGTTGCTCTCGGCCATTTTTCCTCCTACTTATCTACTTATTTTTGTTATCATTTCAGAAACTAACTTTGAAGTGAATTCTAACAAGGGTAATGTTTTGTTATAATTCATCCTCTGAGGCCCAATGATTCCCATTGAACCGATTCTTTTTTCGCCCATTTTATAATTAGTAGTGATGATCGTTACACCACCTAACTTTTCATCTCCATCTTTTCCGATTATGGTATATACACCGTCCATCGGAACATAATCGCTGAAAAAGTTTCGAAGGAATTTCTTTTCATCAAATAGATGTAAAATATTTTCCAAGCGATCTTCTTCATCTCGAAAGTTGTCATATAAATTTTTCAAACCATCGATATAGAGGTTATCAAAATTAAAATTTTCAGATGCCATTGAACGAGCAATAGATGGAGCAAGGAGTGCAAATCCTTCTGGTCCTTCTTTTTTCATCATCATCTGAGGAATTAAATTGTTCTGAATTTCATGAACATCAAATCCCTTCACATTATCATTCAAATAACGTGATATTTGATATAATGATTCTTGAGATATATGATGGTCAAAAAATATGTTTCGGTTTAAAACCGTTCCTGATCTCATCACAAGAATCATCAATACCTCACCACCATTTACGTGAATGAGTTCTAAATGTTTAAGTGTATCAAGCGATCCTTCTGGCCCTAGCACGACGCTTGCACTCTGTGAAAGTGAAGCAAGAACCCGCGACGTAGCCACAAGCACTTGGTCCAATCGAAACTGCATTTTCAAATACTCTTCTTGGATGCGTTGTTTCTCTTTCAGAGTTAACTCAAACAAGGTAACCAAACTGTCGACATACAACCGATAGCCCCTTTCTGTTGGAACTCTACCTCCAGAAGTATGCCTCGCTACGATAAAGCCCATGTCTTCTAACTCCGCAAGGGAAGAGCGAATCGTTGCGGGGGAAAGCCCGATCTCATACTTTTCCGAAAGCGTCTTGGAGCCGACAGGTTTGTTGTCAGAAACAAACTCATCAACTAGGGCTTTCAATATCACTCTGTGCCTTGGGGAAAGATCCATAACGCTCTACTTCTTTAGCACTCTATCTATTAGAGTGCTAAGATATATAAAAAGTTTATGGATTGGTGTAATTTAGGTCAAGCAAGAACCAAAAAAATGAACGAAATCTTAGCAGTCAGGTAGAAAAACTGCTAATTTTCTTCAAATGGGGTAACTTTGGATCCGGTCTCTACCAGAATTTTTTGCCTGATAGAGAGCGATATCTGCCAATTTTATGGTCTCCTCTGGTTTTTGACTTGGGTGGATCCGCGTGTAACCCATACTGATGGTTACATTTAAATAAAAATTATCGAAGATGAAAAATCTATGATTTCGGACTGCATCGAGCATCCGTTCGAGCACGATTTTAGCAGCCTCGATATCTGTGTCTGGCAGAATACAACCGAATTCCTCACCACCAATCCTGCCAATCGTGTCCTCTTCTCGCAAACAATCGCGAAAGATGATCGCGATATTTTTTAATACTGTATCGCCAATGTCATGCCCATAGGTATCATTGATTTCTTTAAAATGGTCAATATCGATGACTCCAAGGATCGCTTCCCGATTTCTTCTCTTTACAATCGCAATACTTTTTGTCAAAGAATCATAGAAGGATCTGCGATTTGGTAATAGTGTAAGCTCATCCATATACGCGAGTCGCTTTAGGCTATTGATCAAAAGGGTTTTTTGGTCTTCTAATTTTTTTCTTTCACGGATATCTCGGACGATGCCAGCATATTGGATGGAGGCATCGTCTTCTCTTGTGATTTCGAAAATGCGGACCTCGACGGGAATGACACCTCCGGAAATCGTGTTTAGTTCCATTTCACGAAGGCCACCCGAAATATACCTTGAATCTTCTGACATCATAAACCGCGCAAGGCTAATAGATTCGGATTTGGAAGAATCAATTTCAAATGGAAATAAATATCCTAATTTTTTGTCGCGCAATTCATTCAGACTATATCCGCTTAATTCTTCAAATGCGGAATTGATAAAAATAATTTTGCTATCTTTGTCCAAAACAAGAATGCCATCAATCGATTTAGCGACAATCTCTTGGGACGTTTTTAAAGTACTTATTTCACTCATTTCCCCACACTTTTCCTTTTTCACTTCTGTAGGCATCTCGCCATTTGTGTATATGTCGAAAATTTATTTCCTGCTGGTTTTGTCGGAACTCTTTTTTTGGTAGTGGAGGAAGACTGGCAAAATTTAAATTTTGATACCAGTAAGCAACAGAAACTAGATCTAATGTCAATGCATTCGCATGGCCATGTTCCAACAGAAAGTGAAAACTTTTTTCAAAAGCTAGGGGAGATTCTAACCAAAAACGATAAAGGTGAGTGCGCCCCAACCAACCCATTCCTTCACTGACTCGAGGGTAACCGAAATTAGGATGCATGAAAATTTCTTTCGGACACCAGGCAGTATTAAATAGATCTTCGGTTCCAGTACCATGAAGTCTAGGTGGCCATTTTTCAGAATCGATAAAAATCTGGTCATCCCCTTCTCCATACCACATTGGCGTTGGAGAGTCGACATACAGATTTAAACCAATAAAATGACCTCTTCCAATTGTTCGTAGTACAACATATTGGTCCTTAATTTCCAAGGGAGCCTTCTCAGTTTCTTCCAACAATGCCCATTCATTTTCTTTACCACTCTTAGTGTTAGGTGATGTAATGGTTCGATTCCACCAGGCAAAAAATCTCAAATCTGTTGGCGGTTCCTCTTTCCATTTTTCATAATCAATATAATAATAAAAATTGGAAATGTCGACATCCGCTTCGTTTTCAATCTCTATTTTGGCCGCAGAACCAAAAGGCATCGGAATATAAGAATTTAATGCCTTTCCTTTTTTAGGTGCAACAACTAACATTGCCGAATTTAAAGTATATTCCTCTCCCCATCCTTGGCCAAAAAAATCACCTAGCGGTACTTCCACAGACGCCTGCGAATTTTTGTCCCAATACATCCTCAAGACGACATTGCGCCGAACCATCGGGTCTTTAGAATTTAGTGTAATCCAAATGTGTTTTATGATTCCCGATCCATATATTTCAGCGATCACCTTCTTGCTTTTAGCAGGGATAACAATAAAATCGTCATTACCGCCTAATCGATCATAACTGGAAATACGTTCAGAAGAATACTTTTTTGGCAACCAAAGAGAGGATTCGATCGTCTGTCCAATCAAGATATTAAATTGAATGAAGAAAAATAAGGTAAATTTTTGAAAGGAATTCATTTGGATTTCTCCCAGAGCTTAACGTAAAAAAAATGAAATAATAAGGAAACCAAGATTGCCTGAAGGAGAATTTCAATGAGTACAAGAAAATGGATTTTTAATGTAATCTCAGGAGATAAAAAAAGAATTCCCTCTAAATTCCCTGGTGCTGGGGAAGCAGATATAATCCCACCAACTATTCCTTTCGTCCAAAAAATAAAAAATAAGAATCGGAAGTAAGTCTGATCCTTCAGCCAATCGAAAACTAATAATAACAAAATGGAGTAGAGGAATGCAGACATCAATTGGATTGGGATTACTTCATTCATCGCTTCATGCCAAAGAATGTGTTGATTCTCAGTTATTAAAAATTTTTGGAAAACTGGATCCGATCCGTTATAAAAATCTTTCATTACAAAATGATAATAAGGAATAGAGACAATAAAATAAGAAATCAGGTGACAAATTATGTATGAAAATATGACTCTCATTTTAGTCTTGATGAAACTCCTTCAGAATCAACAATCCAGACCATGAAATTAGAACTCAAGGCAAAACTTTTAAGAACCTTTCCTAAAGCAAAGACAATTCATTCAGGAAGGTTATTCACAAGGCAGTTGAGCCACCTAATAGATTCTTCACTTGTCACACTATACCAATCTTTAGATGAACAATACAATCTTTCTCAGCATTTTGCCTTAATTCCGATAGGTGGATATGGCCGTATGGAGATTGCTCCTTACTCGGATATTGATTTGCTTTACCTCCATGATGGCCATTTAAACCACCAAACATTAACCGAAGTCATTTCTAAAATTAATAATTATCTTTACAACAATGAGCGCGAAGTTGGCCATACTTGTCGTACACCTGAAGAATCATTTCAATATTTAGATAATCTACAAAGTTATCACGCCATTCTCGATTCCAGATTTTTAGTAGGTTCGCGTACATTATTCGAAAGGTATCAAACACAATTCCTAGAAAAACTCCCAACGAATCGCGTTTCCGAATTCAACGATTATAAGGTTAAATTCTTAGAAGAGAGAATTATCAATTCATACGATCCTTTTCTTCTTTCAGAACCAAACATAAAAAATGATCCATTGGGTTTGCGTGATGTACAATTTATGTATTGGCTAGAAAAAACAAGCTTACTCAAAGTGGATCATGGCTTCGGTGTTTTTGATTTTTTTTTAAAAGGAGACACATTACCGATATTAAACGCTTACGATTTTCTTTTATTGACGAGGTCGGCACTACATATTCTTTCAGGAAGAAAAAATGACAGACTAGATTTAAATTCTCAACCTGAAGTAGCCGAATTTTTAGGCTTTGGTTTAAAAACTGACTTAAGTGCAATCGAAAGGTTTATGAGCGCGTTTTATAAATCCCAAAAAGATATTTACTTTTACTTAGGAATGTACTTGGATTCGAGAAAAAATTCTACGCTCCCAAGTTACACGAAAGCTTTTTCAAATCCAGATTCTTTATATGAAGAAACTATAAACTTTTTTTTAAAGTCACAATCCACGAATCAAGAGCCTTCAAGAATTCTGCTAAATGACCTACGGTTTGCATCAAATTTTATTGATGAAGACTTTAAAAATAATCGAGTAGTGATCGATTCATTTTTAAAGCTCATCAAAAATAAAAAACAAGTAGGCCATTTACTCACGTTAATGCACGAATGTAATATTTTAGGAAAATTAATCCCTGAATTCGGTGCTTGCACAAACTTCCCTCTCTTCAGTTACCATCATCAATATACTGTTGATGAACATACACTATTAATACTACGAGAGCTCGATAAATTAGTAGACGGAACTTGGGAAGACAAACAAGTCCAAGACGTTTTTCAAAGTTGTGAAAAAATCGATATTTTGATTCTTGCGATTCTACTTCATGATGCCGGAAAAGTAAAGGAAGGGGACCACTGTCAATACGGAGCAGAACTCGCTCTCATAGTTGCTGAGCGATTTGGATTTAGTGAAGAGGATACCGAGTTACTTCGATTCCTCGTCGCCGAACACATCATAATGTCTGAATTATCATCGAAACGAGATATTCATGATCCAGAATTAATTTTAAACTTTGCAAGTCTTTTTAATTCATCTAATACATTACGATTGTTATATGTCTTAACGATCATTGATACAAAATCCGTCGGCAAGGGTGTACTAACAAATTGGAAAAAGGAAATCCTCTTTTTTTTGTATCGTTCAACTCTAGAAATTTTAGAAAGAGAGAGCAATCCAATCCAATCAACAGAACGAATTGGACAAAATCTCGAAACCTATCTGTTAGAGAAAGAGAATTTAGATCCCCAAATTTGCCAAGCTATCGTAAATTTTGCATTAGGCGTAAAACCGAAATCATATTTGAATTATAATACACCTCGGCGAGTGTTCCAACATTTTGTAAATATAATCGAATGGAAATCTAAAACGGAGAGCATTAAGTTTATTTCCGAAACAGAGCCTGCATTTATCACCATATCACTTTTCAGCAATGAAAGCAGACAGCTTTTATTGTTTGTTTGTGGTAGTATATCGTCTATGGGTTTAAATCTTGTAGGTATGCGATTATTTAGAACACAAAATGGGGATATCATTTTGCAGGCACAAATAACAGACCAATACGGATCAGGATCTATAGGTTCAGAACAAATTGAAAACATAGAAAAAACAATTAAAAAGTGTATCGATGGCCAGCTGAATATAGAAGAAATTGCTACGACTAGTAACGTTTGGACTTCCAGCTTAAAGATACCTGATGGTATGGTAGAGCAACTTGTCAAATTTTCAAATGATGTTTCCTTCAATTACACTGTGCTCGAAATTCGTGTTCCAGATTCAATTGGACTCGTCTATCGAATTCTTAGGACATTACTAGACTTTAATTTGAATGTCATATTTGTTCGAATTTCGACTAGCGCGGATTTTGCGTATGATTCATTTCATATACAAACGGAAGACGGATTTAAAGTGGACAATTCTGATCTTATTTTTTCGATAAAGGAGAAAATCTTGGAAGTAGCCCAAATGAAACAAAATCAGGGCATTTTCGAGATAAATTTTTAATATGAATTGGTGGAAAGAAGCAGTTATTTACCAAATTTATCCCAGAAGTTTTCATGATTCAAATGGAGATGGGATAGGTGATCTCGAGGGCATTATACAGAAACTAGATTATCTGGGTGGAAATAAAAATTCTCTTGGAATCGACGCGATATGGTTATCGCCCGTTTATCCTTCTCCAATGTTTGATTTTGGTTACGATATTTCAGATTACGAGTCTATCGATCCAGTATTTGGTGATTTAACCATTTTTAAAAAGTTATTAAAAGAAGCCCATAAACGAAATATTAAAATCATTATGGATTTAGTTGTAAATCATACTTCTCATCTACATCCCTGGTTCATTGAATCTCGATCTTCGAAAAATAGCCCGAAAAGAGATTGGTATTTATGGAAAGAAACACCTCATGGAGTTCCACCTAACAATTGGCTTGGAGCCTTTGGGGGTCAGGGCTGGGAGTATGACAAACGAACGGGTGAATCTTATTTTCATTCCTTTCTGAAAGAACAACCCGATTTAAACTGGCGAAATCCTGAAGTCGAAACCGCCATTTTTAAAATGATCCGATTCTGGTTAGACATGGGCGTCGACGGATTTCGCTTAGATGTGGTTAATTTATATGTAAAGGATGAATTTCTTAGAAACAATGACTCTTACTTTATGAAAGGTCCAAGGCCATATGATAAGCAGGTTCATACTTATGATAGAGACAGACCAGAATTACATCGAATTCTCAGACGACTTCGCAAGTTATTAGATTCTTACCCTGAAAGAAAAGTGTCCGTCGGTGAAGTCATGCAAGATTTCCCTGGAAACGTAACCTTACCCGCTACATACTGTGGCAAAAATGATGAACTACATTTAGCGTTTAACTTTATGTTTCTATTTTCTCCTTGGAAAGCAGAAAGTTTTTTTCAAATAATTAAAGATTTTGAATCCGCGCTAGGTGAGGAGAACTGGCCAAATTATACTCTCTCAAACCATGACTTCCCTAGGCATATCACTCGTTATATGAAGGGAAAAGAAACTATTCCTCGTGCAAAAGTTGCAGCTGTATTGATGTTAACACTTAGAGGGACTCCCTTCTTATACTATGGCGAAGAAATTGGTATGGAAAGGCAGAAGGTTCCGTTTAACAGAATCAAAGATCCAGTTGGAAAAAAATATTGGCCTTTTCATCCAGGTAGAGATCCAGAGAGAATTCCGATGCCTTGGGATGGAAGTCAGAAGACTGGTTTTACAACGGGCGTACCTTGGTTGCCAACTTATGAAAAAGCTAACCAAATAAATGTTGAGGTTCAAAGTCAGGATGAGAACTCACTTTTAAATGTTTATAAAAAATTGATAAAACTCCGGAAAGATCGGAAATCGTTACGTAAAGGGAATCTTAAAATTCACTTGAGCAAAGATAAAAAAGTTTTATTCTATAAAAGAAGGGAAGGTAAAGAAGAAACATTTATCTTTTTAAATTTTTCGAATGAAAATGCAGACGTATCGTATCCTCGTAAATGGCATATTGAACAAATTCTGTATAGCTCTGTTGATAGAACGAGTCTTATGAAAAATGAGTTAGAAGATGGTTTTTTGAAACTTCTTCCTAACGAAGCGATAATTTTCAGTAGCTAAGCTAGGTATTGTCAATTTCGAAAATTTTTCCAAGTTTGTCATCGATTCTTGTTTGGTGGACTGGCAAACCGATTTTAATTTTTGTTAAATCAGCAGTATTTTCAAGAATGGCTGTTATTTTCGAATTATCATTTAACTCTAATATGGCGAGAGCATAAGGAGCCCTGAGAGCCATATGCCCAAATCCAATATGCACAATAGTATAAGTGAATATTTTCCCTGTGACCATATCTCATGACTTGTCGGTCAGAAGTTGAATTCTAACCGACAAAGGCGTTCAAAAAGTTTTATTTTAATCTCTCGATGATCGTTGCGATTCCCATCCCACCGCCAATGCACAGTGTGATAAGTCCATAACGCAAGTCTCGTCTTTCAAGCTCATCAAGAACTGTTCCAGTCAGAATCGCTCCCGTTGCTCCAAGTGGATGTCCTAATGCCATAGCTCCACCGTTTACGTTGATTTTTTCAGGATCAATTCCTAACGTTTTTTTGACGTAGAGAACTACGGAAGCAAATGCTTCGTTGATTTCCCAAAGATCAATATCTTTAACTGTCAATCCAGCCATTTTCAATGCTTTCTGTGAAGCTGAAACAGGGCCAGTTAACATAATCGTTGGATCTTCACCAGTCGATGCCGTTGCTAAAATTTTTGCTCTTGGTTTCAATCCATATTTTTTTAAACCATCATCATTCGCTACCAGTAAGGCAGCAGCTCCATCAACAATACCAGATGAATTGCCCAATGTATGAATATGATTTATCTTTTTAATTTCAGGATAAGATCTCAATGCAATTGCATCTAACTCTTGCTCCCCTATTGTTTTAAACACAGGACCTAGCCCAGATAAAAAGGCATAGTCAGATTCAATTCGGGGATTTTCTTCTTCTGTAACAATTGTTCCATCATCTAATTTGATAGGTACGATTGATTTTTTAAAGTATCCATTTTTAACTGCATTGTTCGCCTTAATCTGTGAAGACTCCGCAAAACGATCTGCTTCCTCACGAGAGATGTCGTATTTCGTAGCAATTAGGTCTGCAGATATTCCCTGCGGAACAAGATTATAGAACTGAGCAATTTTTTCGTTCCCGACATTAAAATCACGGCCTAACATGTCATCGCCCATTTTTACACGGCTCATCGATTCCACACCGCCACCAACTGCTAGATCCATTGCACCAGCTCCCACATGGTTTGCGACATTATTAAGAGCCTGTAATCCAGAGCCACAAAATCGGTTTACCGTATAACCAGGTACTTCTTTTGGCCAATGTGCGGCCATTACCGCATAACGTGCTATACATGCCGCTTGATCCGCAACCTGAGACACGCATCCAAGCACAACTTCTTCCACTGTTTTAGGATCGATTCCATTTCTTTCTTGAATTGCTTTGAGTGTAGCAGCGGAAAGTTCTTGAGGGTGAACACTGGCGAGTGTTCCTCTTTTTTTCCCCTTTCCTCGAGGTGTTCTTACTGCATCAACGATATATGAATTCCCCATGATTTACCTCTCTCTGGGTAGTAGATATGAAAAACGTACACAGTTCCCTTCTAATGAAAAGAAAAAATCACGATTTTGAAACGATTTTCTTCATTTTGTTTCCAAGATAACGCATTCTTCTCGAAAAACTGCAAGCTTCGATATTCAGAAGTGCATCCATTCGATCTCCGATCGAAGTATATGTCTCATTGACCAATTTGATGTAGTGCCAATTAGGATGAAATGCGTCAAAATAGCTTCTACGATTCCAATCAACAAATTTCCAAGCACTGTAGCTATGATTCACACCGATTTTTTCATCGATTGTGCCAATCATCTGAAATTGTTTCATACATACTGATCTGAAAAATATAAAACGGTTAAAAAAGTATAAGATATTTCTATTCGGATTCGCCTCTAGAATCGAGCGAAAATGTTCTTTCATTTCCTCTACCGTATAAAATAAATCAGGTCCTGAATTCGTGGATCTAAAGACTATGGGAGAAAACTCATTTTTTGAATATATTTTCGTTAGAATACGAATGTAATGCGGGTCGTCTAACAAAACTGGTATTTCATTAAATGCAAAAGGAAAAGGTTCCCTTTCATTCATATGAATCTCTATGTATTTAGTATGTTCGAAAGAAGTATCATTGATATCTGTTGCGACAATCTTATAAAAATGTGAGCGAAGGAATTCATCTTCATGTAAATCCCTGACCGTTACCGCTCCTTCTTCATAGAGAATGGCGCTTCCAAAATCTATAAAACTAGCTCCCTCGAAAAGATTTCCCAGCGATCCATATTTTTTATGAATCACGTTTCCTTGGAAAATCGCACGAAGGATCAGATTGTGATCTAATAACCGATGCCTACCAGATCTTTGTTCCACGACAGTATTTTTTGTTTTTTTGATTTTGTAATAATGTATATGATTCGCAAGACCAAATCTTAATTTTTCTACAGCATGATTTTCTACCAAGCGAGCTTCGTCTTCTTCATCCTCAATGATAGTGCCGTTGGAATTTATCGAAGTCACAAACAAAAGCACAAGAGGGATTAAAATATGTCGTCTCAAAGGCGATGCCTTATACAAAGGAAATTGTATATCAAAGGAAAGATTAGGTGTTAGTTTCTCTGGCCAATCAGAGGACCACCGACCTTTTCCATCATACGTTCTTTTGTAAGTATCAAATCTTCTCGATTGTCCGCCGCTAACTCGCCAGTTCCATCTAAGTAGATCGCGCCTTTAGGACATGCCTCTTCACATAACCCACAAAAAATACATCTTAGTAAGTTGATTTCGAATTTCTGAGCATACTTGTCTTCTGAATGTAGATGCTGGCGATCAGAAGTTACCTCAGCAGCATGAATGTCGATGGCATTAGCAGGACAGATCCACATACAACAAAAACAAGCCGTACACCTTTCTCTTCCTTGCTCATCACGTTTCATAGAGTGAAGGCCACGAAAACGAGTCGAATACTGACGTTTTTTCTCGGGGTATTCAATCGTTACTTGTTTATTGAAAAAAGCCACTCGTATGAAATGTTTAATCGTGATCCACATCCCTTTTCCAATGGACCAAAAGTAGAATTTTTCATACCAGGAAAATTGATGGCGTTTGGCAACGTTTACAACATTAACGGTTCCCAAGAAGAGCCTCCTGTTTTGCGATTAGAACTTCGGAAAGTTTTTCGAAAAACTCAGCCGAGGAAGGGAGACCTTTTGGAGCTTCCATTGATTTTTCGAAATTTTGTTTTAAGCCATTTTTGTTTGTGAACGAGCCCATTTCTTCCGCAAAAATTTTGATCGGCACTGCATATGTTGCCGCCTTGGTACTTTCCGTGATATTGGTATCTAGCGAAACGATTTTGACTTTCCCTAGAAAAGAATTCGGTATTTCTTCTTTCAATACAAATACCAGATCTATTTTACCATTCATAACAAGTGCCTCAATACCAGAAAGTCCTTCGGATGTTGTTAAACCCAAATCCAAGGCTCCTCTCGTGTTTGGATGATAGTCTTTGGTGAGTAAAAAATCCACTTGCTCCGTATCTTTATACTGAGGATCTGTTACCCTTACTTCAGATAAAAAAGTTACGTTTAAATCACTTTGAATTTTGGATATAGAATGTTTGATACGTTCCAAATTTTGATTCGATTCATGTGCACCACCTAACAGTGCAATGCCTTTCGCAGATTTCATCGCCTCTGCTATTTTCGGTAGTACGTCTAAGGATGTAGATGGGTTTCCTGAGATTTGATATGAAAAAAGTCGGTTTTCATTCATCCAATCTAAATCAAAGCGTCCTTTGTCGCATAAGAAAAACATGCCTTTTTCATGATTTTCTTTGACCATGTATCGATACATTTTGTTATCTCGAACATTCGTGGTTACATTACAACCTGTAGAACAACCATGGCACACGGATGAATAAGATTTATACCACCAAACACGTGATTTAAACAGAGTTTTGTTGTTTAGCAGGGCTCCCACCGGACAAATATCCGCAAGTGCCCCTTGAAAATTATGATCTATTGGCTCGTTGTTTGCCAGACCAATCAAGGAATGATTCCCTCTTTCGAAAAGGCCTAAATTGGACACTCCAACTTTTTCCTCTTCGAATCGTACGCATCTATAACAGACGATGCAACGATTATGATTGATAATTAAATTAGTGCCGATTTCTTCTTGAGGAACATTTCTTTTTTCAAATTCAAATCGTGAATGACCCGAACCCGATCCGAAGGCGTTATCTTGTAACCGACATTCTCCAGCCTTATCACATACGGGACAATCTAACGGGTGATTCGCGAGTAAAAATTCCATTGTACCGGCTCTCGCTTCTTTTACACGGTCAGATTTTGTAACAATGCCCATGCCTTCTTTAACTGGTGTATTGCACGCAGCCTGAAGTCTCGGGACGCCCTCAATCTCTATCAAACACATACGGCACATACCGACAACGGATAGAGCTGGGTGATAACAAAAATAAGGGATATCTACACCGACGTCTTTAGCGGCGTCTATTAGGTTTTTCTTCTCGTCGACTTCGAACTCGACACCATCAATCTTGATCTTTACCAAAGAGCGAGCCCCCTCAGTATGATTAGACCAAAGTTGGATAAATCTGTCAAACCTTCCTTTCTAAATAATGAAAACGTCCTTGAGGCACTCATAATCTTTAAGACTTGTGTTCATTTTTTTGAGGTATGTAGAATGGATTTGGATATTTTTTGATCTGATTTTTGTATTTTTTGCAATGGCACTGAGAAAATCTTCTAAGACACCTAAAGCCCGCCCATCAAAAAAGAAATTTGGGTCGATGGTGATCTTGAGATCCACAAAAGATGCTCGGCCTGCTAAAAAATTTTGGAAGGAGTCAAAGATTTGGCCTTTGTCCTTTCTCCAGGGAATCCCGTCTATAGACATATCGATCTCTGTTAGAGATGGATTTTTATAACTGAGAGTTAGCGGAAAAAGCTTTTTATCTATCAGGTTTTCTGGAGTGAGATGTAACAGGGGAAAGATTTTCTCTACCAAAGCCTCACTTGTAACAGGTTTTAACATATAAGCGTTTACACCACTATGAGCTGCCCTCAAGATTACATCTTTTTGACCTGTGGACGTTAACATTACGATAGGTGTTTGTTTATAAAAATCTTTTCCTTTTTCTACAAAACTTAGGCCATCAAGATGTGGCATCATTATGTCGCAAATAATCAAATCGAAATCTTTGATTCGAACTCGCGACAATGCCATCATCCCGTCGACGACATGTGTCACTAAGAAGTTATATCGCTCGAGTAAATTGATCAAAATACCAGCACTCGTCGTATCATCTTCAGCGAGTAAAATTTGGTAAACTTTCATGCGAGTGGCTTTAGCTGATTTAAATATTATTGATTCGGAATGCTATCTAAATTTGCATATTTTAAGAACCATTTTGGTTGTAAGGCTCTCTGATAAAAATATGCATCCACTAATACTAAGTTTATAACTGCCTCTACGATTGGAACTGCGCGCGGTAATACGCAAGGATCATGTCTACCTTTTGCTTTCAATACTGTTTCTTCGTTCTGATCGTTCACAGTTTTTTGCTCTTTTTTAATTGTAGAAGTTGGTTTAAAAGCCGCTCTCACAATCAAATCCATCCCGTTTGAAATCCCTCCCTGGATTCCACCTGAATGATTTGTTTTTGTTTTTACCTTTCCACTTTTATCTTCCACATAAAATTCATCGTTGTGTGTACTTCCCGTTAGCCGAGTTCCTGAAAAACCAGATCCAACTTCAAATCCTTTACATGCCGAAATCGACAATAAGGCCTTTGCAAGATCTGCATCTAATTTATCGTAAACTGGATCTCCCAATCCTGGCGGTAAATTTCGAGAAACTACTTTTACTACGCCGCCTACTGAATCACCTTCATCACGTAGTTTTCGAATTAAGACTTCCATTTTATCATTGGTAGATTTATCCGGACATCTTGTCGGAAATTTATCAACATAGTCTCTATTAGGCGGGAAATCAGCTTCACCAATGTTAGAGTCAATAGGTCCTACACTATCAACCCAAGCGACCGTCTCAATTCCAAGTTCTTGTTTCAAGATCACTCTAGCCAATCCGCCTGCGGCTACTCTTCCTATAGTCTCTCTAACGGATGAACGACCCCCTCCAACATGCGCGCGATGGCCGTATTTTTCTGAATAAGTATAATCTGCATGAGAAGGACGAAATACGTGAGCCATTTCATCGTAGTCTGCGCCGATCGTATTTTTATTGTTAACTTTCAATAAAATAGGACTTCCTGTCGTTTTTCCTGAAAAAACTCCAGACTCTACGATCACTAAATCTTCCTCATCACGAGGAGTGGTAAGGTCATTTTGACCTGGCCTTCTTCTCGTGAGATCTTTTTGGATTTCCTCAACAGGAAAGGCAAGTCCTGCTGGAACTCCGTCGATAACAACCCCAACAGACACGCCGTGGGACTCCCCATACGTCGATACTCTGAAAATTTTTCCCCAACTTGATGGCATATGAAACCAATGAAAATCTTGATTCAAATTGATCCAATTAAGTTTTTGTTCTTACATAGGATTTGAGAAACTGCCCTAGAAAGGCAAAATTTCAAACGATGAATATTTCTAAGGTCTCTTTTTTCAAAGTTTGGATAATTTCGCTTTTGATTCATACTTTTGTTATTTTCCTAATTTTTCTCCCTGATTTTTTGGAGAAAAAATCGACTGCTTTGCACCTAACACAAGGCTCAAGTGTTTCACTTTATTCGAAGGAATTCTTTATTTCCGAAGGCTTTGGTAGATCCAAATCCGAAATTTCACCGTCCGAAACAAATTCAGGAAACCGCTCAATAGACGACCAAATCGAAGCATTTAAAAATTCGATCTCTTATCCGGAATTGGCCTTAGAACAAGGCCTTGAGGACGATTGTACCTTCCGTGTTACTGTTGCAGAAAACGGACAGGTTGAAAAATTGGTGGTCGTAGCTCCTTGCAAATACAATGTTTTCGACTCACAGATCAGATCTCAATTGCGTATCTGGAAATTTAATGTTTCCAAAGGAACGGATCTAGTAATACCGATCCGATTTCGAATTCATGCCAGAGAATGAATCATCTAACTCAGATAAGAAGTGGTATGTTGTTTATACCAATCCACGAGCGGAAAAAAAACTCTCAAAACTTCTTACAAAATATAAAATCGAAAATTATCTTCCATTGATAACTGAAAAACGGAATTGGAGTGATCGTATAAAACAAGTGGAGACACCTTGTTTTAAATCCTATCTATTCGTATATATCGAATTTTGGAAAGAGCGAGTAAATGTTTTACAACTGCCAGGTGCTCATCATTTTGTTTTCCATAAGGGAGTACCAGCAGAAGTAGACATTTCTGCACTTGAAACGCTGAAAGATATTCTAAGGACTCGAATAGAGTCGATAGAAGTGAGACAAAACGAAGCTCTGCAAAAAGGAAAAATGATACGTGTGATTGGCGGATCACTTGCGGGACATACAGTGGAAGTAGAAAAAAGAAAAAATAAAATCGCAGTTTTTGTAAGATTTCCTATGCTAAATCAAGTTGCAATCGCGGAAGTAAGAATCGAAGATATTTTATGGGAAGAGGAGATAAAACTATGAATGATATTATGACTATCGTAAAACGTGCACTAGACGATGAAATAAATTCCATAAATCATTTCCGATCTAACCTTGACCAAAATATTGAAAAATGTATTCAATTCATTATAGAAAGTGAAGGCAAAGTTATAGTTACTGGAGTTGGGAAATCGGGAGATATCGCGAAAAAAATTTCACATACTCTTTCTTCTACTGGAACCTCCGCCTACTTTCTTCATCCAACTGATGCTTCTCACGGAGATTCTGGTATTGTTTCCAAAAATGATGTCGTGCTAGCTATTGGTAAAAGTGGAGAATCGGAAGAACTAAATTTTATCTTACCTACGCTAAAAAGAATCGGCGCTAAAATCGTAGGAATCACGGCTAATGCTCAATCCAGACTTGCCGAACTCTCAGATCTCGTGATCATTACTCCAATTCTAAAAGAAGCCTGTCCTTTGGCCTTGGCTCCAACCTCTTCAACAACCATAGCTCTCATGTTAGGTGATGCTATAGCGATGGCATTGATGGAAATAAAAAAATTTCAATCAGATGATTTTGCCCTTTACCACCCGGCGGGCAGACTAGGGAAACGCCTCTCATTATATTTATCTGACGTTATGCGCAAGGCTGATAAAAATGCGATCGTAAAAGAAAATGCTACTTTAGATGAAATATTAAAAGAAATCACAAAGAAAGGTTTGGGTGCAACAGGCGTCACGAACGAAAGGGGAAAATTAGTTGGATTGATTACAGACTTTGACATCCGAAAATCACTTTCGAACAAAAAAATAAATGAAGAAATTACTGCAAAAGAAATGATGAATTCAACGCCTAGTTTTTTTCAGCCTGAAGACAAGGCATACGATGCTCTCTTAAAAATGGAGGATCGGGAGAGACCAATTTCCGTTGCTCCCGTTGTTGATTCTGAAATGAACTTTGTTGGAATGATTTCCGTTCACGACCTATTACAAAAAGGACTTTAATTATGCCTGATTCTTATAAGATTATTGCTACTGTTGGTGAGGATGATATTCGTAATCTTCAAAAAAAGGATACAAAGGATATCGACGTAATCGAGGTTAGGTTAGATCTTTTTTCCCGAAATTACATTCAAAAAGAAATGAAAAAGAAAATCAAGGCGCTAGGTTTACCAGCTCTTTTTACTTACAGAAGGGCAGAAGATAGTAGCGTTAAATCCTATGTAAAACTTTTTCCAGAAGACGTCGAAGGAATATTAAAAGACTTCAATGACAATTCTAATTATTTGGATATTGAATTGAATCGAGAAGATACAATCTTTCGAAATTATGACCAATTAAATTTTCGAATTATATATTCGTATCATTCCTTTAAAAAATCTATTTATGCTAAAGAAATGAAAGAATTCATTCAGAATTCAAAACCCGTAAAAAAGAAAAACCCAATCTATAAATTTGCCATAACACCTGAGGACATCGAAGAAACTGCGGATTTTATGAATGATATCAAATTACTATCGAAAACAAATACTATGATCGGGATTTGTATGGGAGAATCTGGAATCATATCTAGAGTTTTTGGAGATTATTTTAATTCGTCTTACACCTACATGACGCTAGGTGAACCTAAAGCACCGGGTCAAATTTCTATCGATACTTTTCGCAAATTGAGATCAGACTTATTCCGTGGATCCTCGGCTAAGGAGTCGAAAGAGGAAGATTAGAATTTTTGTCCGAAGACTCTTTTCCTTTTGTGAAAATAAATTGTTTAAACGAATTATCCTTTTCAAAAACGGAAAAATCTGGCTCTGATTTTGCCATCTCCCAGTATTCCTCTTTTAAATTTCCTGCCTCTTTTAAATTAATTTTAAGCGAAACCAAATCGCCTTTTTTTGCAAAGCTTCTTGCCAATAAATAATGGGAAGCAGATGAGTTACTGACTTTCTGTAAAAGCGAGATGGCTTGGTCAATTTTTCCTAAATAAAAAAGATTTTTTCCGCGATAGAATAAGTATTCACGTGTTAGGTTTAAAGATGGATCGGATTCTAACACAGCAAAATATTTTTCTGCAGTATTTTCTTTTCCCAAAGTCGTCAAATAGCGAGCTAAACGTAAAAAACCCACCTGATACTTTTCGGGGGATTTTGATGGATTTGGAAAATTTGATTCCAAATATCCAAAATACTTTTCGAAACTTCCTTCAAATTTCGATCCTGCCTTTTCTTTTTCTGCCAAACATATAAACCTAAACATATGCGACTCTATTTGACCTGCCAACTGAATAGCTCCATCGGCATTTTCCGCACACTCTGTCCATTTAGTTTCGCTATGGTAAAGACGTGCTAATGCTAGAAGTGGAGTATCTTTCGCTACCTGTTTAAACGCAGATTTGAATGATGATTCCGCTTTTTCAAATTCATTTAACTTCTGATAGGCTATCCCTTCGTTCAGATAAACATAATACAAAAAAACATTTGTATCTTTCGAAAGTGGATTTTTACGCGCACGTTCAAAGGAATCAATGGCGGACTTAGGATCTTCTTTTCTTAATTTAACGATTCCCAATTTATAATGGTATCTTGTCCGATTCGGATTTTTTTCGATGAGTAGCTTAATGTTTTCTTCTGCCAATTCGTATTTTTTTTCTTCGATCAGTGATAAACTATATTCCCATCGTAAGTTCTCGTCATTTGGTGAAAGTTTAAGTTCTTTTTCATATTCAGAACTTTGTTTTAAATCGTCTTCATCGTTTTCGGAATGTAAATTCGCTTTTTTGTTTTCCTGTTTCTCGACGACAGGTTTTGTTTCGATGACTTTCACGGGAGGGATATAATTTGTATTGCTACTTGGATTCCCTCGATTTCCGGTTGCACGATTATATATTTTTTGCATTTCTTCATTTTTCGGATCGTATTTCAGATAACGGGCTGAATACGCCGCCGCTAAATTCCAATCCTGACGATAGTTAAAGAATAACGCTAGTTTTAGTAATACGGTTTTTTTATGATCCTTTTCTAGATTGAGTTCAGCGGATTTACGAAAATTTTGGATAGAGTTCGGATAATCTTTTTTGTATTCATAGATATAACCCAAGTACATAAAAGGCTCACCATCCGATGGATGATTCTCAGAATACATGATGAACTTTTTGATCGCTTCCGAATACGCTTTCCGAGAAAATGCTTTTTTCGCATCCTTTAGTATGGCGTTTTCATTAGCCGACAAAGTGAATGTCAGCAAAACAATAAAAACAAAAGAGAAAACTTTTCCCACAAGTTCCAATTTACATAAAACTCATGGGAATGGAAGGGAATTTTTAGAAAAAATCTTAAACTTTCGTCCGTTCCGATTTTTGTTTCGATAGGTGACGTGCGGCGCGCAATACCATACTCATAGTTGTAATTTGCGGATTTACAGAAAGTCCTGTTGGATAAATAGAAGCATCCATAACAAAGATATTTTTATGTCCAAACAGTTCCAAATCTAAGTCAACTGCACCTTGTTTTTCATTTGCAGCTGATTGAATCGAACCATGCGGATGGGCAGAACCAACTGACAACTGACCTGGTTTAAACCCTTCATCTAAAATCCAATCAAACTTGGTTTCGCTATTCACTTTCATAGGTTCTGTAAACCTAGTAAAAGGAAATATCAATTCTGTGGCACCAGCAGCGGCAGTAATTTCGGCCAATGTTTTCAGTCCACGCAGCATATTGAGTCCATCTGTCGGTGTTAGTTCAAAATAAACCTTTCGTCTCCCAAAACTCCATTCCACACTTCCATTCGCTTCCCCATCAGCTCCGTCTCTAACAAGAACAATTCCTGCATTATAGTTTGTGTAATCCTTTAATACATCAAACTGTGTTTTGCCATAAAAAGGAATTAAGGAAGAAGCCAATGTAGGTCTATACGGGGCAGCTTCTAACCAATAACCATAGCCAGTTCCGTTTTGGTTGTGACCATCTTTCACTACAATTGACTGTGGTGGTCCCTGGAACATATTGATTTCATTGGCGAACTTTCCAAAGATTGTGGATGTAGGATGTACTTTTAAATTTCTACCTACCCAACTGTTTCCGATACCACTTCTTTGTAAAAGTGCTGGTCCTTCAATGGCCCCCGCACTCACAATTACAACAGGTGCTGTCAATTCTAACGAATCCAAATGAACCTTAGGTGCCTTTTCATAAGCATCCGGAGAAAACTCTGCAATTACAGTTTTCAATTTGCCGTCTTTAATCTTTATTGCTCTCATATTCGAGATAACAGTCGTTCCGTGATTTAAAGCATCTGGTATCCAAGTCAAAAATGCAGACTGCTTAGCATTTATAGGACACCCCAATCCGCAGTGACCTGTCCCAATACAACCGCGGTTATTGTTTTTTAAAACCTGAGGGTGAAGTCCGAGTTTATTTCCACCAACGCGTAACACATTGTTATTGGCATTAATGAGGTTTTCGGGAACTTCGTGAACTCCTAATCTTTCATGTACTTCAGAAACATATTCATCCATATTTTCTCTTGAAGCATTTTTCCAGCCGAATCTTTTTTCCCATTCATTGGTAACATAGTCGGGAGGAAATAGTGATGTTTGCCAATTGATAGTTGTCGATCCACCAATTGTTTTACCTTGCAAAATGGAAATGGTCTGCTCTTCCGACACGATAAATCCTGCGTCTCGGTAAAGTCGTGCCTGTGACAAAAATTCATCCGAATTAAATTGTGCAGGCGTAAAGTAACTACCCTCTTCAATTAATATAACTTTCCAGCCAGATTTCGAGAGTTCGGCGGCCGCAACTGCACCACCAGCACCAGAACCTATGACTATGACATCGGCCTGTAATTTCCATTTTCCATCGGAAATCTGGTTTTCTTTTATGATTGATTCATGAACTTTCGGAGTAATGATTTTTGAATTAATAGTAGGAATACTCATATAATAACCGCCTTACTTTAAATAGCCGACATACTTTTGATATTCTCTATCGGAACTCAAAAGAAAAAAAGAAATCTGTCTGAGGATCGTATAAACCCCTCGTTTTAGGCCCAAGGATGAAGATTTCCATGAGAGTAATCTTTTTTCTCGTTCTATTGGTGGAAGTTTAGCAATTGGCGTAAAAGAAAAATCAAGAAACATAGCTGCTAGTATGGACGATGGTATACTTGCTAACAACTGCAATATGCTCTCTGTTTCAATAGGATATGGATGTCCGTAAACATAATTATCGAGAGCAAGTCCGAGATCAAAATTGGCAACTGGATTATCTTTTAAGAAGACTTCTTGCAATGATTTAAAATTATGATATGCTTCCTCTGAGATGCCGCGTAAACCAGGAGTTACGATTCCCGGTCCGCAATTCACACCTTTTAAAGAAACAGCAGTTAGGGCGAAACATTTGAGAGCAAATTTTAAAAAACGATTCCTGGAAAGTGTAAATGTAAATGGTTCCAATTTTACCAACTTAAATCCTGAGTTTAGATGTCTATTCTGGCACAATGCTCTGAAATTTTCATTATTTTTACTACTTTTTGCCTCCTGTTTTCCAAATTTTCGCAAGAAGAACCTGCTGGTCGATCCTCTTCTTCCAGAATCAAAGCCGATCCAGTCTTTACTTCCTAGTTTTAAAAAAGATTCTGTTCCCATGATGAACCGTGATCCATATCAAGTGACATCACTAATCATTCATTCTACAGAAAAGAGAAAACTAAATGAATACCTACAGCTTTCAATCGAAAACCAGTTTATGGTCCACATTCTGATTGATAAATCTGGGATTATCTATTCTGATCCAGATTTTTTAAAAAATTCATACCTCGCTTCTCCTGGTATGGATCAAGAAAGTATTCATGTAGCCTATGAAGGCAATCAGGAGTCTATCCTTTCAAATCCTATACAGCTCGCGGGGCTTAAAACACTCATCGGTCAACTTGCAGATGATTTAAACATTCCAAAAACAAATGAAAATATAATCGGAAAGAAAGGTATTTTTTCTCATAACCAAGCCAAACGAAGATATGGCGGATTCGTTGATTTTTCTATGTGTGGCGGTGAAAAATTATTGGAAAATTTATTAGTGGGTATCAAGGGCAAATTTTATGACGAAGACCATTGGAAGGATAGATATGAATCAGGTTGGGTTCTAAAAAAAGAAAACAAACAAAAGTTACAAGAAAGTTTTAATCCAACCAACGGAAGAGGTATATCTTCACCTATAAAATCAAATTTGTCAAATTTAGAAAAAGATGAAAATGGATTTCCGATAGAATCTTATCGAGTTCGATATACACATCGAGGTCGGATCAATCCGACTTGTATCGTTTTGCATTATACTGCCATTCCAGATTATTTCCAATCTCTCAAAACACTAGAGAATAGAAATCTAACTGCGAGTTTAATGGTTGATAAAGACGGAAAAGCATACCAGCTTGTTGACGAGCTGGAAGAAAGAGCCGCGGCAGCGACAGGCACAAATGATAATTGTATCCAAATCGAAATTGTAGCACGAGATACACAAGAACTCCTATCACAAACGATCCAAACAGAGAAAGTAAAAAACCTGGTTCTCGAACTTACTACCAAGTATAAAATACCTAAAACGAACGAAGACATTACGTCCTTCTCTGGTATTTTCAGTCATACCCAAGCGAAAAAAAAATGGGGTGGCTCGATCTTTTTAAATGCGAAAGACTTCGATCCAGGTGAAGATTATATGGAACTTATCTTAAATTCGATTGGTGGAAAATACTTTGCAGAAACAAATTGGAAAAATAGGGATAGTCTAGATTGGGCCATTCTATCAAAAACTTTTCAACCTTAGGTTAAAATACATGAATCACATCATCACTAAACTTCAAACGCTTTTGTTATTATCTTTTTTTGTTTCGTGCCTCTCTGAATCGCCAAACTATCACCTAACGCAAAAGGAAGCAGAAAGCAGAGCAAGTTTACTATCTAATATTCACTACAATTTAAAAATAAATCTATTAGAAGAAAATTTTTTTGACGGGTATGTAGAGATTTCTTTTGACACATGGAAGCCAAACTCCCTTCGGTTAGATTATTTTGAAGGTAAAGTTCTAACCATAACATTGAATGATGAAAACATCCTAACTAAAATTGATCGAACAAGTGGCTACATTCAGTTGCCCACGGACGGTATGAAAAAGGGAAGCAATGTATTAAAAATAAGTTTTGAAACACCCTACTCTAAAACGGGAAATGGATTACACAAGTTTACGGATCCGGACGACAAAGAAGTTTATATCTATTCCCAATTTGAAGCATTCCATGCAAACAAAATGTTTCCTTGTTTTGACCAACCTGACTTAAAGGCCACCTATCAACTAACCGCAGAAGCCCCAAAAAACTGGAAAGTTATTTCATCCAACCTACCAGTTTCGATTCTACCTAGTTCAAAACTTGAAAATAACATTCATACTTTCCCTAAAACTAAGAAATTTTCTACGTATTTGTTTTCCCTACATGCAGGGCCTTATCAAGTTTATGAAGACAAATATGAGTCAATTCCATTGCGCTTATTTGTTAGGAAATCTCTCGCTAAGTATATAAATCCGAAGGACTGGTTTCAATTTACAAAAGAAGGCTTTTCTTTCTTTGAATCCTATTTTGATTTCCCGTATCCGTTTATAAAATACGATCAAATCCTTGTTCCAGAATTCAACTTTGGTGCCATGGAAAACGTCGCGGCGGTTACCTTCTCTGAAAGATTTATTATCCGCGGACCCATGACTAGATCCCAAAGAGAAAACCTATCAGATGTTATTTTACATGAAATGGCACATATGTGGTTTGGAAATTTGGTAACGATGAAATGGTGGAACGGACTTTGGTTGAATGAAAGTTTTGCAACTTATATGGCAAGCCTTGCGCAAGAAAGATCCTCTGAGTTTCATGAAACATGGGAAACTTTTTTTGAGAAAATGAAACAATGGGCTTACGATGAAGATTCATTTAGCACCAATCATCCAATTGAAGCAAAAGTTTCAAACACAGAAGACGCTTTTACTCAGTTTGATGGAATTACATATGGAAAAGGAGCATCTGTTTTAAAACAATTGGTTTTTTTTATCGGTGATAGCCAATTTCAAACTGGCGTTAGAAATTACTTAAAACGATATGCTTTCTCTAATTCTACATTAAAAGATTTTTTGATAGAACTTGAGTTGGCTAGTGGCATCTCACTCCGGAAATGGTCGAAAGATTGGCTCGAAACTAAAGGGACAAATGAAATCGAATTCCTATCCGAGTGTTCTGATTTTTTTCTAAAATGGAAAGTGGTTCAATCAAATCCAGGTTCGGAAAATCGCTATAGAGATCACAAAATTAATATTGGATTATATAAGCTTAACTTACAAGAAAAAGATCCATCACTTCCAAAGTATACTTTTGAATCTTTTCCAATAGTATACACAGGAAGAGCTACGAGTTTTGTTCAAAAAGTTTCTGCATGTCCAGATTTTATTCTAGTGAATGATGAAGACCAAGATTTCGTAACTTGGAAATGGCAAGACATCAACATAACCAATATCCAATATATTTTAAAGAACGATACAAATTCTTTCCGTAAGTTGATGATTTGGAATTCTTTATTCCAACAGATTGAATTAGGAAATCTATCCTTTGATAAATTTTACATTTTAGCAAAGGAACTTCTTCCAACTGAAGAAAATGTAAAAATCAAAAAATGGATACTTTCGAATTTAGCATCTGATCGAGGTTATACTTATTTTACTTCCCGTTTTTGGATGAAATCAGAGCTGAGAAACTCACAATTTAAATCTCTTTCGGATTTTCTATGGTCAGGCTTGACGAATGAAAAACCCCAAACTGATTCCCAAAAATATTGGTTTACTGCATATTTGGATTCAACTTTTTTAAAGGAGGATCAAGATAAACTTTGGAATTTGTTGAACAACAAAATAGTTGTTCCAGGTTTAAAACTAGACCAAGACCAGCGCTGGTTCATACTCATAAAATTGTCTTCTTTAGGTTTTGATTCAGCAGAATTTCTTTTAGCAGTTGAAAAGGAGAAAAGAATAGATACATCCTCAAGAGGTCAAAACTCTAGTTATGTTATCGATGCCATAGCTCCCAACAAAGATATCAAAACCAAATGGTTTCGTGAACTCGTTGATTCAAAACAATCTAAACTATCAACTTCATCTCTTAGAACTGTTGCGTATAATCTTTTCCCAGTTCATCAGAAAGAGTTACATTTCGCATTTTTCAAAGAATACCTTGAGGCACTTAACAAATTTGCCAATATCGATGATGAGAATTATTTAGATGGATTTACAAAAAGTTTGGCACCTGATTTTTGTTCTGTGGAAACTAAAGTATTGCTTTCTAAATTTGTGAATAGTCATCCTCGATTACCTGCGTCTGTTAAAAAAACGTTAAAAAAACAAATCGATACTGAAGAAAGATGCATCAAAATGAAAAAATATAACTTGGAATAAAACTTTCTTATCATGCGTGGTTTATTCATTCTCTTTGTTAGCTTATTTTTAATGACAGGCTGTGCTTCACCAGGTGTTGGACCAAGGGGTATTTTTTTCACGAATGCCAAAATTGCGATTTATTCGTTAGGCGAAAAGTCCTCCCTCGAAAGCAAAAGCTGCATTCATTCGATTTTAGGATTATTCTCCTTCGGCGATGCCTCTATCTCAAAAATAAAAGAAGTAGGACAAATCAAAGAAGTAACAGATGTAAACTGGGAGACTAAAAATTATTTAGGTTTGTATGCCACTTTGTGTGTTATCGTTGGTGGAAGAAAGTGAAAGTTTATTTTTTGTTTACCATACTAATCTTATTTTTAAATCTTCAATGTATAAATATTGGAAATCCATCGGGGATTGGACCTAGTGGAGTCCTATATAGCCATTATAAAATTGGTTATTCTGAAAATTTATTACCCGAAAAAGCAGATAAACAAGGAAAGGCCTGTACACACAGATATTTCTTTTTTTATGTGACAGGCGATAGTAGTTTGGGCACGGCCGCGCGAAATGGCTCCATTACAGAAATAAAATCTATAAACAAAGAGGTTTATAATTATTTTTTAATCTATTCCTCTTTGTGTTCAATTGTTACTGGCAATTAATTTTGATTCAGAAACGTTGCATTTAACATGTCTGGATAATCAGATATAATGCCATCGACGCCACAAGATTCTAATCGTTTCATTTCTTTCACATTGTTCACTGTCCAAGGTATGACTTCCATTCTATCCATATGAGCTGATTCAACAAAACTCGGTGTCACATAAAGAAAGTAAGGTGATATAATATTTACTTTTAAGTCCTTTGAGGTTTTCAAAATCGATTCTCGATATCCATTTCCAAGTCCAATAGTCATCATAAATCCTTGGAAATAAGTTGGAGCAAATAGTGCACTGGTTCGAATTTTAGGGTTTTTCTTTTGGACGTTAGGTATTGTTCTCATATCAAAAGATTGAATAGTTGCACGGTCGACTACTTTCGCTTTTTCTATCGCCGATATAAGTAAATTCGTATGTTCCTCAACTATCACATCTGAGGCAGAACCATCATCTGGAAATTTAGTTTCTATATTAAAAAGAAATTGTTGTTTGGCTTTTTTCTCAGCATCACTTACCTTTTGAAAAAATTCCTCAATCGTAATCAGCTTCGTTCCCGGAACTGGAATCTGATTTGGAAATGCAGGATTTTTTTTGGATCCACAATCTAAGGCCTGGAGTTCGAGAAGTGTAAGACTATAAAGCGATTTTTTTTCAATCGGAGTGCCATCTGAATTTTGACAAATGACTGGATTCGTATCTGAATCATGATGAATGACTACTTTTTTATCTTTCGTAAGTACCGTATCCAATTCCAGCGTAACCATCTTAAATCGAATGGCTTCTTCGAAAGCCGGCCAAGTATTTTCAGGTTTTAAACCTCTTGCCCCCCGATGGCCTTGTAAATCTAAAGAGCTGCGAATCGGTTTAATTTTAATTTCGGCCGAAGAACAATTGTTTAACTGCAAAATGAGAAAGAGGGATACTAGAAATAGCGAAAGATTTTTCATTTGATCTCCAAAGTTTATCGAGAATTTAAAGAGATCTAAATAATTTGAAAAGACTTTTTTTATACGACGAGCTCGTCCTCGCCAGCACGTGCGACCACGATTTCTCCAGCCTCTTCGAGCTTACGGATGATATTTACGATTTTTTGCTGAGCGTCTTCCACATCTTTTAATCGCACCGGACCCATAAAATCCATGTCTTCCCGCAATAAATTCGCTGCACGTTTCGACATGTTTTTAAAAATTTTATCCTGTACCTCGGAATCCACCGACTTTAACGCCTTAGCCAAATCAGTATTATCAACTTCACGCATAACCTTTTGGATGGCACGGTCATCAAGTAAAACAATATCCTCAAAGACAAACATTCGCTTTTTGATCTCTTCGGCTAATTCTGGATCCTCTTCTTCAAGCGCTTCGATAATGGTTTTTTCAGTTCCCCTATCTACTAAATTTAGAATTTCAACTACAGAATCAATACCACCAGCAGATGTATAATCCTCAGAGGCTAGAGTCGAGAGTTTTCTTTCTAATACTCGTTCCACTTCGCGTAATACGTCTGGTGAAACCCTATCCATCGTTGCAATTCGTTTTGCAACTTCGGCTTGAATCTGGTGAGGTAAATTTGATAGAATATTGGATGCCTTTTGAGGATCTAAATAAGACAAAATCAAAGCTATGGTTTGAGGGTGTTCACCTTGGATAAAGTTTAATAGGTGAGCAGGGTCTGTTCTTCGGATAAAGTCGAATGGTCTAACCTGAAGCGATGAGGTCAAACGATTGATGATATCAATCGCTTTCTGATTTCCTAATGCTTTCTCTAAGAGACCACGAGCAAAATCAATACCGCCGTTAGTGATAAATTCTTGTGCCATCATGAGTTCATTGAACTCAACTAACACCTTCTCTTTATCTTCTGGGGTAATCTTATCTAATCTAGCGATTTCAAAAGTGATTTGCTCAATCTCATCCTCACGGAGATGCTTAAAAATTTCCGAGGCGACATCATTTCCGACGGCGACAAGAAAAATCGCAGCCTTTTGTCTTCCTGTTAATGACGGTTTTTTATTGAGCATGAAATCTTACTGAAATCCCGATTACTAATTTTATCGGCGAAAATCTCCTAAAACAACAAGATTAAAAAAAGGGAAAAAATCTAAATTTACGACGGAAATAGTTTTTTCAGTCCTGAGAGAGAAGATTCCAAATCCATTACCTTTTTCTTTAACTCGTCCGCATTTTCTAAGACGGCAGAACTGTTCCCGTAAGCGGAAGCCATCAATTTGTTGTAATCCAGAGAAATTTGATTCAATCCCTGCTCCCAATCTCGAGGTTGGATTCTCTTTTTTGCTAATCTCCACTTTTTAAAATAACGAAAAGCGAAACTTCCTACACCAAAGGCATGCACTGGTACTAGAATGTACAAGGAACTCACGATGATTTTGCCATAACTCACATTTTCCGAAAATAGCCCCCAAAAGTACGCCCAAAGTCCAGCCAAGATCAAAACAACTAATGTCAGATTTGATTTCGGAGTGGTTGGAGAGATGGAATTGATTAGCGAAAGGAAGATGACAGAAAAGAGTAGCAACAGGAGAACTTCCCAAGGAACTATCGTAAAGAATAGATCCCAGAATTTTTGAAATTTATCCCAGCTTTGCTGGAATTGATTGATAGTATTTTGCAAATCTGAGATTTGCTTTTGGATTTTCTCGAAAAACGCAAAGACAGCTGACATGCTCCAACTAATAGACGATTTATTGAATCAGGCAAGAGATTTCTTTCTAAAAATAACAAAAGGCTCACCAACAGCGGTAGTCATTTTAGCTTACATTTTTATCAGTCTGCCATTTTTTGTTTACCATGAATGGCATTTGCCATGGCACTACATATCATTTCTAAGTTTGTTTGCCGTAATACTCAGCGGTCTTTTGATTTATGGAACTTTATTTTTAGTCAAAGCATACTGGCAAGAACCTTATCATCCGCTAATTGAAATCGCAGCCGTTAGCATTTTTATTTTTTCGCTATGGTTATCTGAAATTTTTATGTTTAGAGCCGGAAATGTTTTCTTCGTGCTTTTTTTACTTTTATTAGCTCTTGTTAGATTGCTAAAGGTTGATTTTTTTGTAAAAATTCTATTCGCGTCAATATTAATCCTCGGAAATGGCTTATTATCTTTTCGAGGCTTGCAAGGTGTAGAAATTGTCTCCTCTTATTTTCTTTTTAAAAATAAATATAAATTCGAAGAGGTAGACTTAAACAAATGGGAAAAAAAGGAAAATCAATATTGGAACGAAGAAATTAAAGTCGGCTTTAATTTAACCGAAGAATTTATCTTTTATCTTCCAAAGGATTTAGAATTAGAAAACAAAACGGGTGCAGGGCAAATTGCCGGTTTAATCGGCTCGAGTGATACCGATCCAAATCGATATCCGTTTATAAGATTATTTTTCTTTCCCTCTTATGTGCCTTTCGAATTAGACCAAGCTGTACAAGAAGTTTCCTTATTACTTAAGATGCAAGTAAGCAAACAAGAAATTGAGGACCTACAGGAAATTGTAACCCAGGAAAAAACAATTGTTAATATCGGAAGCAAGTTTTGGACCTTCTACGATTCTTTGCGACCTCGTTATGCAAAAACTGGTTTTATATTAATTGAAACATTGAATCACGATAAAATTTTGATGCATATAACTGAAAATTTAGAAAAAGGCCAAGATCATGAGCCAGGAATTGAAACAATACTCAAATCATTTATTTTCAGCAATACTCTGCAAAGCAATGATTGAAAGAGGATCGATTAGTGTGTCTCCAATCTTTGCTCCTAAATGTAAATGAGGACCTGTTGACATTCCAGTTGAACCAATCGTACCTATCAATTGACCTTTTTTGATTTTTTCGCCTACTTTTACTTTTATCTCATCCTGATGCATATAAAAAGAAAATATTTTGTGCCCGTGATCGATGATCGTGAAGTTTCCTTCATAATACATTTTCTGTGCTAAAACGACAGTTCCCTCCTGTACGGCAAAAATCGGAGTCCCAACTTTTCCTCGAAAATCGACACCTCCATGAGGACGTCCTTTTTTGCTGTTGTAATCTCGCCTAACGTAAAATCGACTTGTGATATGAATATTTTCAAGTGGATTCTTAAATTTATCATTGAATTGGAGTTTTGATTCGGTGGCAAATGCCGACTCCTTTGCTTTTTTGCATTCCTTTATATACTCTAAAGTCTCAGGAGATAACTCTTCCGTTACAAATTTATTATCTACTGTTAACGTATGTTTTTTGATGACTTGAAATTTTGTAGGCTCTAAATCAATTTGATAAGTCTTTGTCCCACGCCTAACAAAAAATATCTTGGAGTGAATGTCCAATGTCATCGGCCCACCAGGAAAATCAGGGGATATTGCGAAAAATGCTATAAAACTATGTCCCTGTTTTGTTAAAATAACATCCTTTCCCATCCAAACAACTTTGAATGTTTCATTTATCCATTTTCGATCTTTAGGTGTTAGTCTAAAAAAAATTGCTTCACCTCGACCAAATCTTCGTGCTTCCAACAATAGGGAAAAATTCTTCTCTTCTTTTTTAACGAAATAATTTGAGATGGGGGTCGGATTTTTCTGTGTTTTCGATTTTTTAGCATCAGCACTCAAGAGATGCGAACTGAATAGAATGATGACAATGAACAAAATTGCTTTCATTAGTTAATAAATCGGTCAGCAGTAATTTTTTTAAGTGTTTATTTTTTTTACAAAATCAACAAAATCTGCAATTGGAAGCGGTTTACTATAGTAAAATCCCTGAATGATATGACAGCCAAATGATTTTAAAAGATCTCTTTGTGTTTTTGTTTCTACACCTTCAGCGATGACCTCCATTCCGAGTGAAACGGCCATATTGATAATGGCACGACAAATGGCTTGGTCATCTTCATTGGTTTCTAGATCTATCACGAAGGATCTATCAATTTTTAGGATATCTGCATCTATTTTTTTTAAATACGAAAGAGAAGAATAACCAGTTCCGAAATCATCAATTGAAACTTTTATCCCTAATTCAGAAAGATACCGAAAAGCCTCTATACTTTTTTCTGGATTTTCCATGATTGAACTTTCGGTTAGTTCCAATTCGATTTCTTCAGCTTTTATCTGATATCGTTCCAGTGTAGCCTGTACTTTTTGCGCCCAATTGTTTCTTTTTAACTGCTTTCCACTGATGTTTATACTTACATTGAACCCATTTAATCCTTGTTCATTCCAAATTTTTTTATTAAGACAGGTTTGTTCTAAAACCCAATCTCCAAGTCGTTCAATGATACCTGAGTCTTCTGCGACAGGAATAAACTCAATTGGCGGAACCCATCCACGTTCAGGATGCCTCCATCTAACAAGTGCCTCTGCTCCGCAAACTCTTTCAGTTTCCATGGATATTTGAGGTTGATAAAAAAGATGTAGCTCGTTGTTCTGGATTGCTTTCCGAAGAGAATTTTCAATATACAATCTCTTTTCAGATCGTTCGATCAATTCAGGTGTATAAAATCTATAATTATTTCTACCTAATTCTTTAGCTTTGTACATCGCCATATCGGCGTTCTTAAGCAGTTCGTGCGTAGCCAATCCATCGCCAGGCGAAAGTGCAATACCCATACTAATCGTCGTGTATAAATCTCTGCCCATAATATGAAACGGTTGGCTCAAGATATCTAAAATTTTCTGTCCAAATTCTGCAGCCTTTCCCTTGTTAGGTATATCTAATTTTAAGATAGCAAATTCATCGCCTCCAAATCGAGCAATCGTATCAACCTCTGGCATTATGCGCTTCAATCGAGCTCCTACCATTTGGAGTAACATATCTCCTTTGGCGTGGCCTAAACTGTCGTTTATGAATTTAAAATTATCGATGTCAAAAAAATAGAATGCGAATATATCATTTTGCTTAGCTGGATTCTTTAGTGCCTGATTGGCATGGTCAATAAACAACGTACGATTTGATAAACCAGTTAAGGCATCGTAATAAGCTAAATAAGTGATTCTTTCTTCTGCTAGTTTCCGATCAGTGATATCAATACCATAACTAATGAATCTTCTTGTTTGCGTTTCTTTTTCTGAAATGGGAATGTATTTTCTAAGGATGTATTTTTTTTCATCATGAGCATCTATAATCATCTCTTCGAATTCAACAATATCATTTTCTTTACTAGCTCGCTCTAAGTAGCTTTTCCTTCTTTCAGCAAAATCAAGAGGATAATTCATTCGCATAGCAAAATCAAAATCGCTTTTATGATTTAACCATTTGCGGATTTCTTGGCTGGTAACTAATTTTGGATTTGAATACTCATATCTGAATTTATGATCTAACACGGAAATATCAGAGTCGATATTGTCTAATATAAATTCATAAAAAGCTTTTTGGGATTTAACGGCTTCCTGGGCTAATCTCCGCTCGGTGATATCACGAAAGGTAGCCCAGATTGCCATCTTCCCATTTGCCGGAAATAAACGAAACGATGACTCTGTCGGAATAATATTTCCGGATTTTGTCCGAAGTGCACTTCCTGCTATCAAACTCCCTTCGAATTCAGCCTCTTCATTAGTTTTTGATATTGGAATCAACATAGAAAAATCTTTGCCAACTAAATCATCTGCGTTATATTCAAGGACACTTAATGCTTGTTTGTTGATACCAATTATTTCCTTTGTCGAAGGATCAATTTGTATCAATATGTCCAGGGACTCTTCAAATACATTTTCCAATACCACAATACGTTCTTTCATTCGATCGTATTCAAATGAACGATTCATATCGGAAACAAATCGTTCCGCAAAATCGAACATAGATTGAAGCAGAACAATGGTATACTGATCTGCACTAATGAACATTTTCACAGGATGTGCATAATCGGATAATTCTTGTTCGGTGAGATTTTCTTCGGCAAGAAGTATATAAGGAATTTCTGGATAATTTTCTAATAAAAATTTCTGATTTTGCCTAATATTCTCATCATACCAAAGGAGAACAATGGAAGATGCTTTCTTTTCAATCGAAAAGTTTTTATTAAATCCCATAACTGGAACTAATTTCGTGTTGGTCAGCCTCGTTATGTCACTTCTAATCCTTTCAGACAATTCATTCTGTTTCAATTCTAAGAATATCGTGAGTTCCCGAAAAGCCATACGCTAGGAATAAATGAAGAATATTACTTTCCTTTACAATAGATTTTTTTTACTGTCCGTCTCAGTTAACAAATTTGTGTGATTATGAACCTAGTGACTGTTATATGGCCAAAGAAATTTAGATCAAAAACTTTGTGTCATAGATTTGTCTCTAAGTTCTAAAAAATTTGTGAAGATAATAAAAACGAGGTTGATTCTCAGTCTCAATATTTTTTTTAGAGAATATAAGGATAATTATGAAAATAGCAAAATTTACAGGCTTGATGCTTTCTATTGCACTTTTAAGCAACGGTTGCCAAAAAGAGGAGAAGGAAGACAATACGGCGACTCTTCTTCTATTAGCTGCAGCGACTTCGTCGGCGGGCGACTGTGTTGTCAATACAACTGGAAGAGGCTCCATCAACACCTTCCAAACTGACCTTACGGCTTCAGGCGCAGCTAAGACGGGCACGATTTCAAAAGTAGGAACTGTGCCTATCGTCGGCCATCAAACATCTGTTTTAAAATTAACGATATCCGCTAGTACGGTCATCACCTTGACTGGTAATGCTTTTGGAATCATCTATAAAACAAATGCTTGCCCACTTCCTGCAAACACTGCCCTTAGCTACAATTCCGGTTTTACAACGACGGCCGCAGATTCTTCCTCTGAATTTGCGACTTCGCATAAACTTGTGACGACTGCTACGACAACGATTTCTGTTCCTGGAACCTATTTTTATTTTTTCTACGGAATCCCATCAAGAGGTCAGACTGCGACAGTTGGTTATTCTATCACCCCTTAAGAATTTGAGAATTATGAAGATTTTAATCGTAATTCTCACGATACTTTTTGTTGGGTGTGCCAGGGAACGCGAAAGTATTCCTCAGCAGACCCAATTCGTTAACCAGTATCTGATACAAGTTATTCGTGCATCTGATCCAAACACCCTTGACAAAGTAATTTACTCGCGAGCTGACACAGAAGGCACGACACTAACAAGAATTAATGCTACAAATTTAGATTTTAACGTTTATTTCAGTTTCCAAAACAATGTTCAAATACCTCAATCTCTTTCATCAGGTAATTCTTGGGATATAGCATTTAATCGGTTTAAGATTTCTACAAATAGTGGAACAACCAATTCTACTGGTTTGGGTGGATCATGTTTATCAAGTCTTAAATCAGTTGCAGTGGCAGCTGCTACGGAGCGTAAATCTCAAAACTGTGCCGATAATCAGTTTACCACTGACGGTAAGTCTTCAACCCAAGGTGTCGGTGGAGCAGTTGGTGAATTTATCGGGAACGCATTACTAACCGATTGGTATAATTATGAAATTGGGAATCTAACTACAAAGGGTAATGTTTATATCATTCGAAGCGGAAATGGAACGAACTTCTATGCCGTTAGAATTGAAAGTTATTATAGTGAGGCTGGTACATCAGGTTATCCTACGATCCGTTGGAAAAAACTTCCTTAACTGTAAACATGAAAGTCTATTTCTATTTTTTTCTAATCGTTTTACTCTCGACACAAATTTTTTCCCAAAATAAAACCAAACCGTCTCCAATACAACCAGTAAGTCCCGAAGCGCCCGCAAAGGAGGAAACAAAGCCTCCTGAAAAAATGCCAGATGATGACAGATTCAAGGAATTAGACAATCAAAATGCAATCGTTGTTACAGGATCACGTGGCGAACGAAGATTAAAAGATTCAACCGTTGCAACTGAGGTCATTTCTAGAAAACGGATTGAGCAAACCGGTGCACGAAATTTAGGCGAAGTTTTAGAAACCCAACTTGGATTAAACGTAACTCCTAATGCTTTGGGCGGATCACAAGTACAAATGTTGGGTTTAGATTCTAAGTATGTCTTATTTTTGGTTGATGGCCAAAGAATTGCAGGTCGCTTGAATAATACTGTCGACCTAACGCGATTTAAAGTACAAAATATTGAGAGAATCGAAATTGTAAAGGGTTCCTCCTCTGCGTTATACGGTGCTGATGCAATTGGAGGTGTCATTAACATTATCACAAGACAATCAGAAAAACCAGAGCATTATCAATTTAGAGCAACTTACGGAAATGGACGTGAAATCAATTACGGTACCCAAGGAGAAAAGAACTTAATTGCGGATGTTGGATTTCGCAACGACTTTGTAGCAGCCAACTTTAACGGTGGTTTCAACCAATCCGGAGGATATGACTTAGATCCAACAACAAAGTCGACGACTGGAAATGCTTTTCAAGACTCGAATGTTGGTGGCAACATGACTTTTAATCCCGACGGTCAATTAAAAGTCAAAACTGGGCTTTTTTATTTGAGTAGATTTCAGCAAGGAATCATTTCTCAACGCTCTGGCGGCTTATTTGATAGATCCAATAATACAAATGATTTTTTAGGACTAGGCGCAGTTGAATATTCCTACGGGAAAAGAAATTTAGTTTCGTTTCGTGGAAACTATGCACGCTGGGAAAATAAATTTAAGTTAGACCAACGCGGTTCTGATGAGCTCGATTCAAAAGAACTTACCAATGATAGGTCATCTCAAGGAACAGTTCAAATCGATCACGAACTTACCGAAAAACATATGTTAACCATGGGAGTAGAGTCCTACGCGAACGAACTTGAATCAGATCGACTTACGCAACGGTATGCATATCGGACAAGAAGAGCAGTTTTTTTACAGGATGAATGGACCGCTTGGAAAAATGGAATTATTTGGAGGATCATACCCGGAATTCGACATGATGTAGATTCTCAGTTTGGTGGCCAAACGACTCCGAAGCTCGCGACACGTATTGATCTTACCTCCCAAGTTGTCATTCGTGCAAGTTATGGATTCGGCTTCCGCCCCCCTTCGTTTCAGGAACTTTACCTCCGATTTGAGAATCCAGGTGTTGGATACGTGGTTGATGGTAACCCGAGACTCAGACCAGAAAAATCAAGAACTGTAAACGCCGACTTGGAATATGCTCCTTTAAAGAATTTAACATTTTCCTTCAGCGTATTTAGAAATGTCATAACTGATCTAATCCAATACAACTACGGAACAGGTGTTTCCGAATTTGCAACTTTCCAATTAACGAACATTAAAGAGGCATATACTCGTGGGGGCGAATTGGGAATGCGAACCAAACCTTTTAAATATACTGCATTTGAATTAGGATTGAACTACACAGAAACACGTGATCTAACATCAGACCGTCCGCTAGAAGGTCGAGCCCTCCACCAAGCCACCACAAATCTATTTCTAAATGCACCTATGGGATGGGAATTAGCAATACGAACAAAATGGATTGGAAAACGTCCATTTTATTCCAGTACCAATGACTTTGCCGGATCGAGCACGAGTCTAATCGAAAACCAAGGCACAGTTGTTTATGGAAAAGAATTTGCATTGGTTAATCTTCGCGTAGAAAAAAAATTCTTCGATGGACGAATGTCACTTTTTTTAGGAGTAGACAACTTGCTTGATAAGTATGAGCTTACTTACAATCCGATACGACCGAGATTCTACTATGGAGGGCTTCAAGCACAGTTTTAAATTCTTACGAATATTATTAGTACTTCACCTAACAAATTTGATCCTTACCAATCCTTTGTTTGCAGATGAAAATAAACTCACTCCTAAAGAATCTAAAATCTTAAAAGAAACCTTCAAATATGCAGAAGGACTAGAATCTAAAAAATTAAAAATAGATAAAAAAACTTACAATCGCCATTCCAATTTTGAAAGTATTTTTAAATTCAATTTTTCTGGAAAAAAATTGGTATCTTGGATTCAATCTCGCATCAAATCTTTTTCTAGTGGAGCGACGGGCGATTTTATCGCCTATTATCAGAATGGAGAAGTGGTACTCGGTAAAAACTTTTTCACACTAAATAAGCTAGATCGATTTCTAACCATTCTTCATGAGGCACGTCATGCGGATGGCAAAGAATATTCACACGTAAATTGTCCTGAAAATTTTAACTATCTGAATCCTAGAGATATGAGAATCTCACCTGCAAACAAAAAAGCATGTGATGAAAAATTTGACGGAGGTTATGGAATTACTGCTTCCGTAATATTTGAATTAGGTGCTTATGGCTACCTTTCTGCGCCCGAAACCGCCTATAGATACAATACAGAAATATCAAGGATATTGACGGATAATTAAATCTTAAAACATATAAAGATAAGACAATATTACCTCTTGGTCCATTTTGGTTTTCATAGTTTCGATTCTAAATTCTTGTTTGGCATCTAATGAGATTCGTAGTTTCAATGCGTTCGAATAATCATTTTGATTTCCTGATAACTGATAATATTGATACCCGCCCTGGTATTGTAATTTTAACATTCCAAAATCATAGATTAGGATCACGACCGCTTGCGGACCGACACGCATAAAATCATTGAAGTAAGAATGAAATTGCGATTTAGCGCCAGCCATTAGCGAAACCAAAAGAGGACTTTTTTTTTCTCCAAGTATATTTTCGAAGCTATATCCAATCAACACTTCGCCACTTAGGGGTGTTATTCGGGAGAATTCTGTCTTGTTGGTATCAAAAATTTTATCCTTTCGAGTAACGGTGACACTTTCTAACCCTATATCCAATCCATAACTTTTGTTTTCGTTTAATGTCGAGTATGGGGTTAAAGTAAAAAGTTTTATTAGACTAAATTTTGTGATTTCCAATCTATTTTTATCTTGGTAGTATCTGATTGTCGTATTGAATTTTCCTGACTCCGAATTGCGCAAGTATCCATAATCTCGATTGAGTAAATCATGCGAATAAGGACGATACTGTAATTCGATGAAATTACCAAATTTTGATCCTCCCATTCCTGTTTGAATTCTACTGGGAGGATGTGGTTCTAAATCAAAAATAGTTTGGGAGAAAATATCGCTGGTTAATAGTATGAAAAAAAAGTAGATTTTTAATTGATATCGATTTATCAAATATTACAAGCTAAACTCAATTCAGAATCGTTGCCTATTTCCTTTTTAAGAATATTGAGCAGGAGGGTAGAATCTTTGCGGGTTTCAGGTGTTATTATTTTATCGAAATTCTTTTTTGCCAGATTACCGATTTCTTTTCCATGAGAAGGACAACCTAACAAAGTTGCAATGGCATTGATTCGTTCACCTTTTCCCAAAGCAAACTCTGACTCTAGTCCAATTTGATTATAATGAACAAATACCTCTTGAGCCTTTTCCAATCTTACGATTCCATCATCTGTACAATTAAGAGTTCCGGATGTGATACCGAAGGTTTGACTAGATGTCGAAGCATTCGTTGTGGCAGCTAATACCTGTGATATGTCGTTTTTCCAAGCGGGAATCAAAGATCCGAATCCACATCCTGCCATCCCATACCCCTTCGGATGTAATGTCATTGTATGAAAAAACAAAACACTAAAAAGAGTGAATGAGAGAGCGAAATTCTTCATTTGAGATTTAAAACAAAGATTCGGAAACTTCAGCTCGGGACGGAATTGCCCCAGCATCAATTATTTTACCAGTAAGATCGAGCACGATCCAATTCGTGTTCGGATGCTTCTGGTTTTGGTGCAAACTTTCCAATAATCTGTTGGTATGTTGTTCAATTTTGTTTCGGAGAAAAGGTGAGGAGTTCGTGATTGGCTCGGAAATGTTACTTTTTTGTTCAAGGGACTGCATTCAATTTTCTCTGATATATAGTGTTATAGGCATCGGCTCGCCTATCACATAGACTAAAGCGTAAAAAATGGGATATTTCAGTCAATCAAGAGACATAATTTTTCTTAAGATTTTATGGACTCACTGATTCCTTTTTTTGCTTTCATTGACGCTGCAAGGTTGACTAAAAACCCTTACCTCAGAGGAAGACATTGTTTACCCCACAGATCAATTTATTCAAAAAATCAAATCCCATCCTCGGAAAAGTCATTTCTAATGTTCGCCTGACTCCAAAAGAGGGAGAATCAAAGAGGCCAAAAAAAGAGGGGGACTCCGCCATTCATCGGATTACCATTTCCCTGGATCACTCCCAGTATCCTTATTTGATCGGACAGAGTGCAGGGGTGATTCCTCCCGGAGATGATCCGGCCAAAATCGAAAAAGGTGCCGCTGATACTGGATATGCCATCCGGCTTTATTCGATTGCTTCTCCTTCCTATAGTTTTGGTCAAACCAAAGACAATATTGAGTTTGTGATCAAACGGGACAATGTCTATGACGCAGAAGGCAATCTTCTTCACAAAGGAGTTTGTTCCAACTACATGTGCGATTTAAAACCTGGAGACGAAGTGGTTTTAACCGGTCCAGCCGGGAAAAAATTTATACTTCCAGTCACTGATTTCAGTGGTGATATTTTTTTCTGTGCTACTGGAACCGGCATTGCACCGTTCTTTGGAATGGTCGAAGAATTATTGGAACACAAACACATTCATTTTTCGGGGAACATTTATCTTATTTATGGAGCTCCTTATTCCGATGAAATTGTTCTGCGCGATTATTTTGAACAAATGGCAACAAAGCACAATAACTTCAAATTCATAACGGCCATCAGTCGAGAAGAGAAAAACTCCTTCGATGGTGGAAAGATGTATATCTCTCATAGGTTGAAAGAACTAAAAGAAACCTTAAAACACTCACTTCAAAAAGGCGCAAGAATGTACATTTGTGGAGGGCCTAAAGGTATGGAAAAGGGAGTCATCGAAGAAGTGATGTCTGCCTTTGAAACTTCCTTGTCCTATGAAGAATTTAAAAAAGACTTAGAATCAAAAGATCAACTTTTTGTGGAGACATACTAACATGGCAAAAACAGGAATCATAAAAGATATCGATAAAGGTCGTGGTGAAATTGTTAGAGTAGAAATTTCTGAATTCAAAGGCCAAACTTTGTTTAATATCAGAGTATGGTATACTGATGCCAATGGGGAATATAAACCTACCCAAAAGGGAATCGCCTTATCTCCAACTATTATATCTGAACTCAAAGAAGCAATTGAAGAAGCTGAGCGATGGTTAGCTTAAAAAGTTAAGAGTTTTCCTCACCTTCTTTCGCAAAGATGATTCTTTGTAAGGTTTCTTTTGCTTCTACAAGAGATTCCGCAACGCGTATGTGGTTGTAAAGTCGAGTAATCTCAAATACTTTTCTAACGGAGTCTCTAATATTGCAAGTTACGAACTCTCCTCCCCTTCGCCTCAGCCATCCAACAACCTGAATGAGGGTTCCAATGGCAGAGGAATCGATATGTGCTGTTTCACTCATATCAAAAACCATATACCGGAAACCCTCTTCTAATTTTTTCTCTACTAGAGTTTTGATTTCTGGACATTTATAAAGATCAATATCACCCATCGTTTTATAAACGAATATTTCATCGTGTAATTTGATGCCTTTCATATCTATTTTTTCCGGTCCCCGAGCAATGAAAGATGAACCAGCAAATATATGTTTGGTTAAATTGTTTACTTTTTCTTGGATTTTTGTGTCCATAGCAAGAAGACGAGTCAAAAGAGATCCTAAGGCATTAGGAGAATACTGTTTGTTTACTTCTACATCTTGTATCAATCCAGTGAGCAAAGCTCTTGCATGATCTAGATTTCCCAATTTCACTTCTTCAGATATTTTATTGATTCCGCGAGCTGCATTCGCAATCACAATCTCAACAAGAACATCAGGATCCTGTTTCCCTCTCTGGTTAGCATAAGAAATCGGTATTTCAGATTCAATGCTTTCCAGTTTCATTTTATTTAGAAGATTATAATATGTTACTTTTGCTTTATACAATGGTCCTTCGATTTTTGCCAATGACTCATCTATTTCCAATTTAATTATGAGACTTTTTAAATCATCTGCTCTTAAGTCTCCTAATTGGATATTTACTTTTTGCCGAGAAAGATTTTTAGCATTACCTTGAAATTCATCTATCTCTTCCGTGATTTGGTAGGAAAGATCATTTAATAATTCTTTAAATTGAACGCCTGGCGCCATTTCTAGATTAACTTCTATTGCTTGGGCATACAAAGCACCAATGTCCCCAAATTCTCGGAAAAAAATATCAGAAGCCATTTCTGGACTATCGACAAAATAAAAATTTCCGCCGCCTGCCTTGGCAATTTCCATGAGCATTGCTTCATTAAAATCATCACCGACTCCGATGGCAGTTGTCGTGATTGCGCGAGCAAAATGATCCTTGGCAATATGAATAAGATCCGCTGGTTCTTTAATTCCTGAAGTTGGATTTCCATCTGTTAACAATATTACTCGTTTATAAGCATTTGGAATATTCGCATTTTCTACAGCTCGTAAAGCCGATAACCAACCACCGCTCAAATTAGTCGATGTTGCGACTTGAATGTTTTTAATTCGATCCGTGACAGATATTTTTTCAGTAAGATTTGTTTGTGGTTGGATTACCTGAACATCAGCCGAATAGGCAATGATGCTCAATGAGTCATGCCTTGTGAGCCAATTCACAAGAGCACATGAGGCATCAATGACGGATTCTATTTTTTCACCCTTCATAGACCAACTTTTATCTATAGCCAAACCAATCACTATCGGTTGGCGCTCCGTCAAAGCCGGATTTGGCGGTGTTCTGAGTCGTAACAAAAGATGATTTTCTTGTTTTTCGCCAGTTACAATATTTGGATATTCAAGTTTGCCTTCAACTTGCATGACTTTTAGAAATTATTGATATTTTCTCTTTTCGCAAGAACAATTGGTGAAGGGATTTCCCAAGGAATTCCTACTGTTTTTATTCGATTTGCGGGATGCTCACTTCGTTGTGGAAAGACAAATACTAAAAAATTATGGTGTGATACTCCTTACGCTTTGGGTCCGGATTTAGGCGATTTACTGAAACCAGAAGATATTTTAAGTAAAATCGACTCTATCGATCCATTTCACTCTAAACAAATTTTGATTACGGGTGGAGAACCTCTAGAAGGAGAGAATGGATTACTCACTCGTTCCATTTCCGATTTAATTTATTTAAATAGAACACAAGCCACTAAACCGTATCCAGCTTCCCGAATTGAAACTAATGGCAAAGAGGCTTTGGATTTACTTCCAAATCGGGTATTTACAATGGACTACAAACTCCCAGGATCGGGCATGGAATCAGAAATGAACTTGGAGAATTTCAATATTCTCAGAAAGAGACATAATTCTCTTGACGAAATCAAGTTCGTAATTCGAGATAGATACGATTTTCTGAGAAGTTTGGAAATCTTAAAAGAGAAAAAGCCCGACACGCATGTATTATTTTCGCCCGTCCACGAAGATTTAGATCCAATAGAATTAGTCGAATGGTTAAAAGTGGAGAATCCACCTAATTCTCGTTTATCTTTGCAAATACATAAATTTCTCTGGGGTAACAAAAAAGGAGTTTGATGGAGATCCCAACACAGCTTAGTCTAGATTTTGAAACGACTCAGATATCCACTCCTACTTACGAGTATGCTTTCCTAGCCGATCATCCTGAACTGGGGTTTGGCAAAATTGTCAAAGAAACAATTAGTGCCTTTGAACTCTACTTTCCTGGTCGAGAATTGTTTAAAAGCGTTAATAAATCTAATGAAAAATTAGGTCTTCTTTCTGGTTATCCCGCCGCTTTAAAAGATTGGGAAGAATATCACAGAGCGATGGAACTTTCACTAATAGCTCATCAACTAAAACGAACTCATAATTTCAACAAGCTATCCTCCTTATCCAACTCCAGAACTAGATTACTTCCTCACCAGATAGAATCAACTTTCATTGTAGCCAATAGTTTAAAGCCAAGGTTTATTCTGGCGGATGAAGTCGGATTAGGAAAGACAATCGAGGCTGGCTTAGCGGTAAAAGAATTAATCTTTCGTCGGGGCTTAAAGAAAGTTCTCGTAGTAACTCCGTCACCTTTGCTTGTTCAATGGCAACAGGAGATGAAAAACAAATTCAATGAAGACTTCGCGATTATAAGGAGAAAAAACTTTGTCACAAATGGAGAAGATCATTGGAAAAATTTTAATAAGGTAATTACATCCATTGATTTTATCAAAAATCCAAAATATGCGGAGGAAATCTTAAAGGTAAAATGGGATATTGTCGTTTTTGATGAAGCACACAGACTTAGAAGAGATTATTCGAAAATCACTCGTAGTTATTTATTCGCTGAAAAAATTTCCCGAAAAACAGAGTGTTTATTATTATTAACAGCTACTCCATTTCGAGGAAAACTAGAAGAGCTTTTTTATTTATTACATCTAGTAGACCCAAACATTTTAGGTCCCTATCATACTTTTGTCAACGACTACATATTAGGTGGAAAATCTGACTTAAAAGAAAAAATATCTAAAGTGTTGCTTCGCCGAAGAAAAGTTGAGGTCGGTGGTTTTACAAAACGCTTTGCCAAAACGGTTCGAATAGATCTTTCCCCCATTGAACGTCAGTTTTACGACGAAACTACCGAATATGTTCGACGAGAATATAATTTGGCCATGGGAACCAAAAATCGAGCAGTCGGTTTTGTGATGATTGTTTTCCAAAAGCTACTGGATTCCTCCGTTATTGCTCTGTTATCTGCTTTGCAAAAAAGAAAATTCATGTTAGAAACAAAGTTCCATTATATCAAAGCGAATGAAATATCGATTGATGATTGGGATTTGGACGAAACGGAAGGCGTCGAAGATTTTCTGTCAGAACTAGACGAATCTGAAATGTCAAATTTTCAGCGAATTAAACGAGAACTATTCACTCTCAACCGATTAATCCATTTAGGAAAACAAATCAAAGAAGATCGGAAATCTCAAAAACTCAAAGAAACTCTCGCCAAACTAAAAAAAGAAGGGCACAAAAAATTTATCATTTTTACCCAATTTCGTACCACTCAAGATCATATTCAAAGTTTGTTGGAAGCTGAATTTAAAATTTCCTCCTTTCACGGTTCTCTAAGTATGGATGAAAAAGAAAGAGCAATCCAAAGATTCAAAGAAGATTGCGAAGTTTTAATCTGTACTGAAGCTGGCGGAGAGGGGCGAAATTTACAATTCGCGAATATTCTATTTAACTATGATTTACCATGGAGCCCATTAAAAATTGAGCAAAGAATTGGGAGAATACATCGTTTTGGACAGAAAGACAATGTATACATATTCAATTTTGCCTCCAAAGATACCGTGGCAGAAAGAATTCTAGAAGTACTCACAAACAAAATCAAATTATTCGAAGATTCGATTGGTGCATCGGATGAATTATTAGGCACTATAGAAGAAGAACTAGATTTTAATTCTAGTTTTATGCATTTTATTACCGGAACAAAAACAAAGGAAGAAATCGACACTGAATTAGATTTAAGAATTCAAGTTGCGCAAAAGGGATTTGAAAAATTGAATTCTCTCGTAACACCTAAGTTATTAGATTTCAATCTAAAAGATTATTATGATCATACCTTAGATGACAGAGAATGGAACAACCAACATCTAGAAGAAATAGTTACATGTGGTTCAAAATATTTTTTAGATAAATTGCCAGGTAAACTTAGTTCGAAAATAAACGGCCTATATCAATATACAAACGCAGATGGCAAAATCAGATCAGCTACATTCGATTCGGATCTCGCTTTAACGAATGATTCTTTAGAATTTTTAGCATTTGGCCATCCTTATGTCGAGAAAGTAACCGAATTATTGACCAACTCGAATATTGGTAACCGAAAGAAATATGTGACTTCTAAGGAATTATCCAATAAAATTTTATTCGTATATTTAGTTGAATTCCAATTTTCTCTGAAACGTAGAGAACTATTCTTTTTGGAATATGATTTACATTCGAATGAAATGAAAGTCGTAAATGAATTAAATAAGCTCTGGGAAAATGCAAAAACTTTTGTTCCTGAACAGGAACTCTCGCTTTCTAAGATTGAATTTGCATATATTGAAAGTTATCCTATCATTGAAACTCATGTAAAAGCTAAATCTGACGTATTACGTAAGGAAACTCTCTCTATTTTTCAAAAAGAGGAATACAAATTAGAGTTATCACATCAGAAGATGATCAGACAACTGGAAGAAAAATTGATGCGACAAGAAGCGGCGGTAAAGTGGGACAATCGCCCAGAAAAAAAGGCAGCGCTGCATAGAACCATGAAAGAAATTCAAAAAGCTCGCGAAACATATGATATCGAAGTCCGTAAGATAAAAAATGGAGCAAAAATTTTACAAAAAATCGATCTATTCCAACTCTATATTGCAATCTAAACAATAGTTTTTCTAATTAGGATATGATAAAAAAATCGATTCCCTTTTGGCTAAAGATACTCATTGCCTTTACGATCGGAATACTAGCAGGCATTATCCTTCATCCAGAAACTCTAATTTTTGAATCTAAGACATCTGCCGGAATTCTTCCTTGGCTAAAATTACCAGGAGATATTTTCCTAAATTTATTACAAATGATCATGATTCCACTTGTGATCGCGTCTGTGGCATTAGGAGTTTCCAGTTTATCCAATCTATCTGAACTAGTAAATCTCGGTTCTAAAACAATGGGCTATTTTGTCGTTACAACGAGCATAGCCATTTCCATAGGCATCACTTATACTTATATCATTAAACCAGGTGAAAAAATATCCGCTTCGGAGATACAATTAGAGACAAAAAATAGATTAAGTCAATCCGTTGACACCGAAGAGAACGTAGCTCAAACAATAAGCAATCTCATTCCAAAAAATATATTCAAATACATTCTAGAACAAAAAATGCTATCTTTAGTTCTCCTTGGTATATTTATCGGAATTTTTTTTCTGACCTCAGATAAACTAACAAGCGATCCACTTCGAAATTTTCTTAAATCAGTAGAAGCCTTCTGTATTTGGATGGTAACGGTTGCGATGAAAATTGCGCCTTATGCAGTATTTGGTCTAATGTCTTTTGCGATCACCCAAATAGGTATCAGTCTTCTTTCCGGTTTGTTTTTTTACGTTATTACCGTAATAGTCGGTCTTTTAACTATGTTAGGTTTCTATCTCTTGATTGTTTTCATTCTTGGCCAGAGAAACCCAATTCAATTTCTTAAGGATATCCGAGAAGTTCAAATACTTGGTTTTTCTACGTCAAGTTCTAGTTCGGTACTTCCTGTTACCCTAAAGGTGGCCAAAGAACGACTTTTGATCCGTGAAAAGGTCGCTGATTTTGTTTTGCCCTTAGGCGCAACGGTGAACATGGACGGGACAGCGCTTTACCAAGCGGTAGCTACCGTTTTTTTGGGTCAGGTATACCAGGTGGAATTTTCATTTTTTCAAATTGTTCTTTTGATTATCACTGTTACAGGCGCATCCATCGGAACAGCTGCGACACCAGGAGTCGGTATCGTCATCCTAGCTTCCATTCTTCAAAGTTTTCAAATCCCAGTAGAAGGAATTGCAATTATTTTCGGAGTCGATAGATTTTTGGACATGTGCCGCACGGCTATCAACTTAAGCGGAGATTTAGTTACTGCGACTGTAATGGATAAGTGGACGGAGTAATAACTTGAAACAAACATCTAGAAAAATCATTTTAATCTTAATTTTATCGATAATCACTTTTCATTGTGATACAAAAAAAGAATACACTGATGATATCTTATTAAATTTCTCCTGTTACTCACTAGCACTATGTCAAAATTCTAAACCTAGCCAAATAGGTATGATTGGCGATAGCTGGACCGACCTTCTCGTAGGTTATCCATTAGTTGAAACTTTAAGAATTCAGTTAGAAAAAAATCATGGATACCAAATAACAGGTGCCACTCTAGGTGGTCAGACATTGGCTTCCGCATTGACACAGGGTTTACATTATCAAGTGATCGATCAATCTGGTGCCAATGTAAGGGTAATATTACTTTCTCTTGGCGGTAACGATTTACAAGCTAACTTAAAAGAATATGCTCAAAATTTAGAGTCAGCAAGAGCGTTGCGATTTAATTCAATTAAAACTAATTTAAAGCAAATGATTCAGACAGGTAATACTTATAAGAGAAATAAATTTGGTGGAGAGGCGCTTAAATGGGTCATTCATGGTTATGATTATTCGAATCCAGATATGCCACCGCTTGCAAATATTTCGGATGAAGGTTGTAAAAATAGATTTATTACTGCTGGATTCTCAGCATCTACAGTAAATGAGTTTTCGTTCACCCAACTTGATCTATATAATGAATACTTAAGAAGTATTTTGGCTGAAGAACCTTCCTTATATTACGTTGACTTAAGAAAAACCTTAGGCGGGCCAGCAGTTTCGAAATCTAATTATATGTTAGATTGTATTCATCCAAATAATTTAGGATTTCAACTATTGGGCAATAGACTCAGCTATTTAATAGCTCCTATAACAGGTGTAACGAAGTGAAATTACTAAAATTATTTTTGATATTGGTAGTTGCCTCAAGTGCGACATCCATATATTCGCAGAACCAATCTAGCTTTGCCCACCCCTTACAAATTGAACCTGTATCCATATATAATAAAATTAAGATAGATGCGCTTTATTGGGATAAGCGAACTACCTCTCTCTATGAGCAAAATCGAAGCATCACATTCGAAGGAGAGTACAATTTTTGGAATCATTTTTCAATTATTTCCTCTATAGGCAAATCAGATTATCGCCTAACAAATATAGAGCCTACAAATTCATACGACAGATGGAATTTAGGATTAAAATACGGTCGCGAATTCGCTCTGGGGAATTCAAAATTAGTGGTAGGAGGAGGATTACGTTTTTTTGATCGAAAAAAAGGTAATCCGCTAAACGAACGAGAAAATCCGGACTACTACTTGGTTCGACCAAATTTTGGAATTGGTTTTCAATCAGGACGATTTGAACTTCTAACAGAATTTCGTTTTCAAACTGAAACAAATAGATCCTTTAAGGAAAATAACGTAGAAGAATTTCGACGTTACTATCAATTTGGGATTGCTCCTTCTTATCAGATTATCGAAAAATTAAGGCTATTTACGGAATTTGAATATCGAGAACCATACGATAGGGCTATTGACACGAAAACAAGATTTTTTAATTTCTATCCAGGTCTTGCATATAAAACCGATTCAACGGGCACATTCACGTTGTCATTGCAACAAAGTCTTCTTTCTCGAGAAGCAAATGCCATTGACCGGGGAATTCGAGTGTCGTATTATTATTTTTTCGACTAATAATGGCAATTCTCGAAAATTAAACAGAGATAAAAAATGTTTGTATCACTTCAGAAATTCTATCCATTTTTTTTTATCGTTTTACAATTTCAATGCATATCCTTTCAAGAAGGTAATCCCAGTTTAACGATCTTTCAAAATCAAGGTAAACATGCCATCTATGGAAGATTGATTTCTTCAAAAGATAAATTTCGCGAAGGTGAGAGTTGTATAGAAAGTTACTTTGGACTTTTCTCCTTCGGCGATGCTAGTGCCGAAGCGGTTCAAACAAAATTTCGAATGAGCGAAATTTATTCGATTGATCATTCGATTAAAAACCAATATTTCTTTCTCCAAGAATATTGCACAACCATCCATGGAAAATGAATTTTATCAGCAGTTATTCAGAAGCTCGAAAAACAGAACCAAAAACCTATACTTCTTTTTTTTCCTTTTGATCGTAAATCTATCAGCATGTGCTTCGACTGGAATTGGGCCACAGTCGGTATTTTACAGCGAACATACATTAGCTCTTTATTCTGATGGAGAGCCGACTAAAAAACAAGGAGAAGCTTGTAGTTATTCCATATTAGGTTTGGTAGCTTGGGGAGATGCAAGTACGATGGCCAGCCAAAAAAATGCATCGGTTACAAAAATTAAGGCAATTGACCAGAGGTCTTTGAGTTTTCTAGGAGCTTACGCGAAACTTTGTACGATCGTAAAAGGTATTTAGAAAATACTCTTTCCCTTCGAATTTGATTTTAAAATTTTAAGTTCGAGAAAATGAAAAAGCCGAACTAATTGTCCGGCTTTCAAATTCTAATTCTTTTCTGTGAGAAAAACTAATTATTTAAATAAAGGAAGAAGTATTCCTCCTTTCAAAACAAAAAACTCGGCAAATACAAGGGAAGTTATCGCCATGAGTTTGATTAGAATATTGATCGAAGGTCCAGAAGTATCTTTAAATGGATCGCCGACCGTATCACCAACAACTGCCGCCTTATGTTTGTCAGACCCCTTACCACCTGCAGTTTTTTCGATGTACTTTTTGGCATTGTCCCATGCTCCACCAGAATTTGCCATGGAAATAGCCATTACAACTCCTGAAACAAGAGCACCTGCTAACATACCTGCTAATGATTTAACACCAAACAAATAACCAACGACAATTGGACTTAATAGAACTAACATACCAGGAGGAATCATTTCTCTTAATGCTGCAGATGTTGATATATCAACACATTTTGCATATTCAGGTTTTGCTTTGCCTTCCATTAGACCAGGAATCTCTTTGAATTGTCGTCTAACTTCCTTAACCATATCTAAAGCAGCTTTTCCGACAGACTTCATGGTCATGGCAGAGAAAATAAATGGCAACATAGCTCCGAACAACAATCCTCCGAACACCCAAGGATCCAGTAATTCAATCGAAGTGAGATCCACAGCACCTTCACCCATTGATTTTGAAGTAGCTTGAGTTCTGGTAATAAAGGCAGCAAACAATGCTAAAGAAGTTAGAGCAGCGGAACCGATAGCAAAGCCTTTACCTACTGCTGCTGTCGTATTTCCAGCTGCATCTAAATTGTCAGTGCGTTCTCTTACCTCTTTTCCTAACTCTGCCATTTCTGCGATGCCACCAGCATTGTCAGAAACCGGACCGTAGGCATCGATCGTAAGTCCAATCGCAATAGTTGAAATCATTCCGATGGCTGCCACAGCGATACCATACATACCCGCGATGATATTTGAGATAACGATCACGATTACCAAAAGTACAACGGGGATTACAGAAGATTTATAACCTAGGGCTAATCCATAAATAATATTCGTTGCCGCGCCAGTTTCACATGCATCAGCCACTTCGCGAACTGGTTTATAAGAATGGGACGTAAAAATTTCTGTAATCCATCCGATCAACATCCCAGCGAATAAGCCCAGTAAGACGGATGTATAGACATTCCACTTCGTGATTGTTTGTTCTCCGATTTGGAAGGAATCAATCATAAAAATGTCAGTTACAAAATACAAACCTATCGCAACTAAGAATGTTGAGATCCATAGCTGGAATTTAAGGGCTCTTTCGACATTGCCATTTTCTTTCACTCGTGCAAAGAAGGACGTAATCAAGGAAGCTGGAATCCCAATCGCTGAAATGAGCAAAGGATAAAGTAGGCCAGCATAATTATCGCCTTCTGCCAATGCGGATGCGGTTGCACCAATTACGAGTGCTGCACAAGTCGCCTCAGCCGCCGACCCAAAAAGGTCAGCTCCCATACCCGCGATGTCACCCACGTTATCGCCGACATTGTCCGCGATTGTCGCTGGGTTTCGAGGATCATCTTCGGGGATTCCTTTTTCTACTTTTCCCACTAAATCGGCACCGACGTCTGCGGCTTTCGTGTAAATTCCTCCGCCTACCCGTCCAAAGAGGGCTACCGATGAACCACCTAGACCAAAACCCGCTAATGATTCCATTAAGATATGGACTGGAATTTCTTTGTTGAGACCTGTAAAAGCCATAAATAGGCCAATCAGACCGAGAACTGCAAGTCCAATCAGTCCAAAACCCATCACCGCTCCAGAATCAAAAGCAACACGGAACGCAGCGGATAAGGACGTTTTTGCCGCTTGAGCAGTTCGAACGTTACCTGCAGTTGCGATTTTCATTCCTACAAATCCAGAAAGGCAGGAAATAAGAGCGCCACTTATAAAGGCGACAGCAGTATAAGCACCTTCATGGAAAGCTGTATTCGGGTTATCAAGAAGAAGGAAAATTAGGACCGTCATAAAACTAATAAAGAGTAAAATGACTCGGTATTCCCGAAGTAAAAACGCCATTGCGCCTTCAGAAATTGCCGCAGCAATTTCAATTAAGCGCTTATTTTGTTCGATATTGCCGCCTTCTGCGCCAACTTTTATACGAACGACCCGGCTAGCGTAGAATATCGCCGTGACAATGGATAATAAGGCCATGACGATTATGATCAGCTCTGCATTCATGAAGATCCTCTTTTAGAATGTAAATTTTTGATTTTCTAAGATATTTTAGAAGATGACCGATGAGAAACCATATATGGTATCACGGTCAAGGAGAAAATGCCACATGTGGCTTCTGCTAACAACTCTATTTCCAATCGGAACTGGATTTTATGCAGAAACTATTAATCCTGTAAAGGCACTGTTTACCTACGAACACCTTTTGAAGATCGCTGAGGAGAAAATTACTACCGATTCCCCAAACCAGGCCTTTTCCTTCCTTGCAAAAGCCAAAGAAATCCAACCCGAACCGGAATACCGATTTTACAACCTGACGGGCGAAGCGTTCTGGAAATTGGGCAATCATTACGAGGCGATGAATGCCTTCGGGAAATCGGTCGAACTCAACCCAAAACAATTTTCTCTGATTTTGCGATTGGCAGATTTCTACGAAACGGAACGGAAACCGAAAATTGCACTCGAATACAATGAAAAATACTTAAAAATTGTTCCCACAGAAAAGAACAGAATCTTAAAAACAGCAATCCTCTCACGAAGGATGGGCGACGAAAAAAATTATCAAAAATACATTCAAATATTAGAATCAGATAAATCTTTTGCTACCGAAGTTGATTCATTACAAACCTCATTGTCTAGAAACATCAGACTTCGCAAGTGGAAAGAAGCAGAGGAATTATCACTCAGATACCTTCCTTTTTTTCCGAGAGTCGAAACTATGTATGAGACACTCATCTTAGCACGTCGCGGCAAAAATTCACCCTTAATCGAAGATGCATACGTGATGGCTTGCGTTACATTTAAAGAAGAAACGAGATACTTTGTCCGCTTTGGAGTCTACCTTCAGGAAAATTCTAGATATCTAGAATCTCTTTCTATGTTTAGAAGAGCGTTCTTCAACGCACTAAAATTTAACGTAAAGAGTGATTGGGGGGAATTTCTTTTTTTACTTAGACAAAGCTACGCAAACTTAGATCGCGAAATCGACACTCTTGCAATTGATTCATTGGTGCAAGATATTAAAAATAAAGATAAACTAACCGACGAACAAGTAGTAAATCATATTCTCTCATTTCGAAAAAATCGAGAATATTTGATGTTCGGAGTGTTTTGGTTTAAGAACAAAGATATAGAAAAAGCTAACTACTATAAAAGTCTGCTTGAAGAAAGGGACCAAGAAAATTCCGAAAAAGAATTCGTGTACGTCATTGGTCCCTTTGCTTTCGAACAATTAGAATTTTAATTGCTATGGTATTTCTTTTTATCCTCGATCAAAATTTGAACGATACTTGGATCGGCTAACGTAGATATATCTCCTAACGAATCAAATTCGTCACATGCAATTTTTCTCAGGATTCGTCTCATGATTTTACCTGATCTAGTTTTTGGAAGTCCAGGTGCCCAATGGATTACATCTGGTCGAGCGATTTTACCGATCATTTTTTCGACGCTTGCAATGAGTTCTTTTTTCAGATTATCATTTGTAGGGATGCCTTGTTTAACTGTGACGTAAGCATAGATCCCTTGGCCTTTGATATCGTGTGGAAATCCCACAACGGCCGCCTCGGCTATTGATTTGTGTTCTACGAGTGCACTCTCCACTTCGGCCGAACCAATTCGATGTCCTGATACATTTAATACGTCATCCACCCTTCCTGTGATTTTGAAGTAACCATCTTTATCTCTCGTGGCTCCATCCCCTGTGAAATAAAAGCCTTTAAATTGTGAGAAATATGTATCAAAAAATCGCTTTTCATCTCCGTAAACACCTCTCATGATTGATGGCCACGGTGCAGATATGCACAAATTACCCGAAATTTCACCTTTGCCATTGATCTCAACTCCATCGTTGTCGACTATCACTGGTTTAATTCCGTAAAACGGAAAACTGGCTGAACCTGGCTTCTGTTGAATCGCACCAGGAATTCCAGAAATCATAATCGATCCAGTTTCTGTCTGCCACCAAGTATCTACAATCGGGCAATTTGACTTACCGATATGTTTATAATACCACTCCCAAGCTTCTGGATTTATGGGTTCTCCAACGGAACCCAATAATCGCAAAGTTTTTAAGGATCTTTTTTCGATATATTCTAATTTTTCCCGCATCAAGGCACGTATTGCAGTCGGTGCTGTATAAAAAACTGTTACACCGTATTTATCAATCACATCCCAGAATCTTCCGTGATCTGGATAACTCGGAACACCTTCGAACATGAGCGATGTTGCACCATTGGACAAAGGGCCATAGAGAATATAACTATGACCAGTGATCCAACCAAGATCAGCAGTACACCAAAAGGTGTCCGTTTCCTTATAATCAAAAATTGAGTTAAATGTTAAATTTGCACCTAACAGATATCCAGCGGTAGTATGCAAAACACCTTTCGGTTTGCCAGTCGATCCAGAAGTATAAAGTATAAACAAAGGATCTTCGGAATCCATAGCAACTGGTGAACATTCTGGTTTTAATTCCGGATCCTTCATAAGAAAATGATACCAATGATCACGTCCTTCTTTCCAATAGAGAGAGCCTTCTTCACCAGTTCTTTTTACGACAACGACGTTCGAAATTTTGATACTAGATTCAGATATTGCTTTGTCCACATTTGATTTTAAGGGGATCTGCTTTCCCCCACGATATCCACCATCTGCTGTAATGACTAGCGTCGGTTTACAATCTTCTATTCTTCCATGTAAGGCTTCGGGCGAAAAACCACCGAACACGATCGAATGAACGGCACCAACTCTTGTACAAGCAAGTGTAACAATTGCTAACTCGGGAATCATTGGAAGGTAGATCAATACACGATCACCTTTTTTTACTTTGAGATTTAGAAGTACATTGGCAAATTTATTTACCTCACGATACAAATCATGGTATGTAAGGACTCTACTTTCTTCAGGATTATCCCCTTCCCAAATAATCGCTGCTTTATTTTTTAATGGAGAATCTAAATGCCGGTCTAAACAATTTTGTGAAACATTTAACTTTCCGCCTTCAAACCATTTGATTTTAGCGTTTGTAAAATCATGAGAGAGGACTTTTTTCCATTTTTTTATCCACGTAAGTCGCTTTGCCTCTTCTGACCAAAATTTTTCTGGCTTTTCAATCGACAGCTTATAACGCGCTTTATACGTCTTTAAATCTATGTTTGCTTTTTTTACAAAATCTTTGCTCGGGGGAACAATTCGCTCTTTTGCCATCTATATCCTCTACAGAAAATTTTGGCGAAATGGCTTCACTTTGTCGAGCGAGTTTCTAAGGCAGAACCAAGAGAAGTGGTTTAATGGGATCCCGTTCGAATCAAATCTAGAAATTCACTTCGCGTCGTTGCATCCGATTTGAATAAACCAAGTAAACTCGATGTAAACAATTCAGAATTTTGTTTTTCAACACCACGCATCATCATACAGAGATGTTTCGCCTTGATAACAACACCTACACCAAGAGGATCCAGTGTTTCTTGGATGGCCAGTGCAATTTGATCCGTCAGTCTTTCCTGAACTTGCAATCTTCTCGCAAAAACATCAACTATTCTTGGAATTTTGCTAATACCGATTATTTTTTTATTGGGAATGTAGGCTACATGGGCTCGGCCAAAAAAAGGAAGAAGATGATGTTCACATAGAGAATAAAGTTCAATGTCGCGCACAAGAACCATACCAGTCGTTTTTTCTTCAAAAATCGCGCCATTTACAATTTTTCCGATATCGGCTTTGTATCCACTGGTCAAAAATTCATACGCTTTTTTGACTCGATTTGGCGTTTTGACCAATCCTTCTCGCGAGGGATCTTCTCCTACTTGTCTCAGGATTTCTTCTACTAGATCTTCCATTGTTAATTTGACCGAATCTAAAATCTAATTTGTTAGATTCTTCTCGTTTTTATCTAGAATATTACTCACTATGGAAAATACAATGAGAAGAAAAATTGGCTATGATGCTCGGATGATTGCCCATTCTGGCATCGGAGTTCGCATCCAACACATATTAAAATACTGGCCACTTTCTGAATCAGAAGCTGAATTGTATGTCTTTGGTAACCCTGAACTACTTAAGAAACATAATCTGCCCATTCACGCTAAAATCGTTCCGTACTTCGCAAAGATTTACTCTCTTAAAGAAATTTTAGGCCATCCTCAAATGGCAGAGATGGATTTTTTGGATATACCTCATTTCAACATTCCCATTTTTTACATTCGGAAATGTATTGTTACCATCCACGATCTCATTCCTTTTCATTTTAAGCCAGCACACGGTTCTTTTATAAAAAGGCTCTATATCAACTTTATCCTAAGGATCATATCTCTGTTAGCCTATAAGATCGTCGCAGTATCAAAATACACGCGGGACGATTTTGAGTCCCACTTCGCAAATCGAAATCAGAAATTGGAAATAATTTATAATGGGATCGATCCGGGTACATTTTTTCCTCATCCGACGACTGATATAGAGAGGTTCAGATCAGATTACCAATTGCCTGCCGAGTTTCTATTGGCCGTTGGCATTGGCAAAAAGCATAAAAACTTTGATTTTTTGGTAAAAAATCTATCCTCTCTTTGGGAAAAGAAGACAATCAAACTTCCGTTAGTCATTGGAGGTCTTGGCAAAGATGTACCTCAAGAGCTTCTGGATTGGAAAAATCGATTTCCCAACCAACTCTATTTTTTAGAACACCTTTCCTACCAGGAGTTGCCTAAAGTTTACCAGTCGGCACAGTTATTTCTCTTTGCTTCCCTTTTTGAAGGATTTGGATTTCCTGTATTGGAGTCTCAAGCGGTAGGCACGCCTGTTCTTTCTTCCCAGGCCACTGTTCTACCCGAAATTCTCGGAAACACAGCTCTTCTATTTGATCCGCACGAAGATAATGCTTTCCAAGAAAAACTCCTCCAGATTCTACAGAATCCAGAATTAAGAGCAGATTTTCGGAAAAAAGGTCTTCAAAATGTGAAAAGATTTCACTGGGAGATCCAAATTGCACGACTCAGGAATTTTTATTTAGGCATATTGGCTTAAAAATTCTTGATTTTTTATTTAAATTAACGAGACTGATTCTCAGAACCAGTATGTTTAAATGTCATTGCGCAGAAGTTTACTTTGAAGATATCTTAAAGATTGTCAAAGAAACCAAAAGACCTATACTTGATGTTGCGAAAGAAATGGGTGCTGCGGATACGTGTACTGCGTGTGTGTCAGATATGCTCAGTTTCATTCAAAACGAAATAGAAGGTCTGACACTTGCAGGAAATTCAACTTATCGATCACAAACTCATTGAGAGAGTTATCTCAGAAGCCAAATCTTCTCCCAGAAAAAGAAAAAACTTCAACTTCCACCAACTACCTGAAGTATATCAGCGTTTCTTAAACGTTTTGACAGCTTCCACTTTTGTTTCCGTTCATCGTCATCTATCTGATCCAAAACCGGAGACATTTGTCATCTTACAGGGTGAAGTCGGCTTTATCATTTTTGATAATGATGGTTCGATCAAAGAAAAACACCTACTGTCTTCCAAAGGTCCTGTTTATGGAATCGACATTCAACCTGGTGTTTGGCACAATCTAGTTTGTTTGAGCGAAGTCGCAGTTTGTTTTGAAGGAAAATCTGGTCCGTATATAGAAACAACAGATAAGGAATTCTTAAGTCATTTTCCGGCAGAAGGAGATCCGAAATCGGAGGACCAGTTAAGAGAATGGAAAAACCTTTTTCTGTAGTTCGTCCCCTCTTGTTGATTTGTATGAGTTTTTTCTCTCTTTGTAAAACGTTACCAAAGTTCGTTCCGGTATCAGAACACCAAATTGAAAAATTAACTGTTCAAAATTTTGAAAGATCTTATCATGTTTACTCTCCCAAAAAGGCTATCGATACTCCTATGCCAGTTGTCTTCGTATTACATGGTGGAGGTGGATCCAGTGAGGGCATGATTTATCTCACTCGTATATCCGAGCTCGCGGAAAGAGATGGCTTTGTAGCCGTTTTCCCTAATGGATTTGAAAACCGTTGGAATGATGGGCGTGGCATCTTACGATTTACGGCTGACAGGCTAAATATAAATGACGTATTGTTCTTTCGCGAAATTCATAAAATATTAAATCAGAAATTTAATATCGATTCCAAAAGAATTCATATCGTTGGACTCTCTAACGGTGGTTTTATGGCACAACGAGCGCTTTGTGAAGCCTCAGATTTATTTGCTTCAGGATTCTCTGTTGCAGCTACAACATCAAAATTTTTAACCAAAGAATGTAATTTAACGGAACCAATCTCTATCGGATTTATCTTTGGCAAAAAAGATGATATCATTCCCTTTAACGGTGGTATAATACAAATACCTTCTTCACCCGAACCGAATAGTCCAAAAGTTTCTGCGGGAGAAAGTGAATCCTTTCTAAGCTCTCTCGATGTCTGGAAAAATAGATTGAAGTGTGAAATAGAAGAACAAGAGCATATAGAGAGCTTAAAAAAGAAATTAACTAAGGATATAACAAAATTTAAATATCGAAGTTGTAAACACAACTCCATAATAGATGCATATTTGATAGATTCAGGTGGGCATTTCTGGCCGCATGGTTTCTATTATTTGAACGACAAAAAATATGGGTATTTGACGGAAGACCTTGACGCATCTGAAAAAATAATAGATTTTTTTAAACGAACACCGAAATACACAATTGGAGTTAACTAGTGTTTAATTCAGAAATACGTAACAAACAAACCGTGTTTTCCACAATTGAGTCTGGTTCTGGCGAACCTGTATTATTTCTACATGGCTTCCCAGATAATAATAAAACTTTTGGGAATATTATCGAATCCATCGGAAAAAATGGGTACCATTGTGTAGCGCCAGTCATGCGCGGATATGAGCCAAGTTCCATTTCACATTGGTCAAAATTACATATCAACGATTTGGTACTTGATATCTTAGGGTGGATGGATGACCGTGAATGGGATCATGTCCATTTAGTAGGTCATAACTGGGGATCTGTGATTGCTTATGCCTGCGGAATCTATTATCCGATGCGCATCTCCTCCATTACTTCCATAGGAGTACCACTTCTTAAAAACTACCAAGAGACACTGATCTGGGCACCTCAACAATCACTGAATACTTGGTATTTACTTTTATTCCAAATTCCATATTTAGCAGAATTGACACTCAGATCTAATGATTTCGCGTTGATCGAATATTTATGGAAAGACTGGTCTCCTGATCTTAGAATCAATAAAGAACATTTATTTGAAGTTAAATCGATTTTTCAAAATCCGGGTGTTCTCACTTCCGCCTTGGCTTATTACCGAAATCTAAATGACCTTCTCACGGATGCGGGAAGAGAAAGTTTACTCGGAATCGTCGATGCATGCGTTGGATCCCCTACTCAAGTTTTATATGGCATCAATGACGGTTGTTTTCATAGAAACATGTTCGAACAAATTATGAAAAATTCTGACTTCTCGCGTGGCTTACATAGAGTTGGTTTTGATCATGCTGGTCATTTTTTACATTGGGAAAAGCCAAACGAAGTCATCAAAAATATTTTATTTTGGTTGGATAAAAATAAATCTTAACGTATGATGAAAGCAAGAGAGGATTTTTAAATGTTTCAAAATATGGGTTTATATGATAGAATTGCGAGAGTAGCTGCTGGTCTTGTCGTTGGTGGCCTTTATTTGGCAGGTGTGCTCCAAGGAACTGTGGCTATCGTTCTCGCGATTGTAGCTTTAGTTTTGATCGGAACATCAGCAGTTGGTTTTTGCCCTGCCTACCTTCCGTTTAAGTTTTCTACAAAACCAAAACAATAAAATTTTTGCCCTTCTGTTTTTACATTAGGGTACGTTCATTTTCTCTGAAGTTGAGTCAACACTTCATAATGAGGTGTTCTTGGAAAAAAATCAAACAAGATGATATCTTTTATATTATAGCCTATTTTTTTAAACTCCGATACATCCCGTTTTAGCGTACTTGCGTTACAGCTAGAGTAAATGATTTTCTCTGGTTTTTGTTTTTGGATAGATTCCATGATCCTTGCAGACAATCCAGCTCGCGGTGGGTTCACAATCCAAGTAGGATAATTTTTGGATATTTTAGGGATCATTTTTTGGTAAAGATCTAAAGTTAAGTATTCATAACCATTCACTTTGTTATTTAAAGCATTGGTTCTCGCATATTCTATACTTTTTTCATGAACCTCGATTCCATACAAAAATGAAATTTTTCTTCGCAACGAAATACCAATGGTTCCACAACCGCAAAACAACTCTAGCACCTTTTCATTTTCTCCTAACATACCTTCCATAGTTTCTAACCAAATACTTGTTAAGTGTTTGTTTATCTGGAAGAATCCTTTTTGTGGAATTAAAAAAGTTGATCCATTTATTTCTAAAGTTGTTTCTTGTTTTGAATAATCGACAACCGATTCTCCAGAGATTCGAAGATTATATGATTTTTGATTTCCTAATTTCTTCCTCAGCTTTGAATCAAGAGCGGACCACAATAAACGAGGATCAAGATTCCTGCATTGAGATTGGCTCTCCTCTACAATATGATGGGAAAATTTGGAATAAAATCCGATTTTGTGATTTAGATTTTGCCATTGTACATTGTTTCGATAAAAAAATTCTGGACCACTTTTTACTTCAATTTGGGAGGCAACATCAGGGAACATCTCAGCAAGTAACATCTTTTTAATTTGCAATTCATCGTTATACGTTATGTGACGATAAGAGCAACCACCACAATAATTATATACACTACAATCAACCTCTATTCGGTTTTTTGACGGATTGATAACTTCCGAGACAGTTCCAAACCATTCCTTTTTACCTTGTTTATCAATAGATATTTCTACGAATTCTCCTGGAATTCCGCCAGTGACAAATACTGCATGGCCATCATGGTGACCCAGACTGTATCCACCGTTTACCCATTTTTGAAGTTTTAGCCTGACCTTTTCCATTCTCTTGAGCCATTCATTGAATATTCATTTGACACTGCACTTGAATTTCCGATAACGGATAGGTACTCCTGGAGGAGTGGCTGAGTGGTCTAAAGCAGCGGTCTTGAAAACCGTCGTGGTAATCCCACCGTGGGTTCGAATCCTACCTCCTCCGAAGTATTATGGAGACGTGCCTGAGTGGCCGAAAGGAGCGGTTTGCTAAACCGTCGTACGTGTTAAAGCGTACCCAGGGTTCGAATCCCTGCGTCTCCGAGATTATATGCCTACGATAAAAATCCTCATTGAAAAGATCAAAAATAGCCTGAAATCAATTTCAGGAGATGAGACATATAAAATCCTTGCAGCATTGCCATTTTACTTTACGTGGGTTCCGATTTTGACTTGGCGTTCCACAACAAATGAGGTTAGAAGAATCTGTTTGTATTCAGCAATTAACACTGGTTTATTCTTCAGTTTATTAATTCTGGCTCAGTTATTCTCTTTTTTCCCTTTTGTCGGAAATTTTTTATCCAACGCGATTCATTTTGTATCGATTGCAATTTATCTAGGTATCGCTGGATTTTTGATTTACTCTGTCCGCTTCCAAAAAACCATTGAAATACCCATTATTTCTAAATGGGAAAAAATTTTAGAAAGCAATTTTGCGCCCATAGCTCAACTGGATAGAGTATCTGACTACGGATCAGAAGGTTAGAGGTTCAAATCCTCTTGGGCGCGCTTGGATTTTTTACAAAATTTCCTAGATTCCTACGAACTGGCCAAAACAAAACATCCCGAAGAAATTCCCTCATTTACACAGATTATTGATAAATCTGGTAACGTTCTTTCGGAAAATTTTAACTCCGTTGAATCAAGGTTAAATGCTACAGAACATAGCGAGATTCTCGCCATCAATGCTGCGCTTAAGAGTACTAATCAAAAATATCTTACGGATAAAATTTTAGTCACTGCACTCGAGCCTTGTTTACAGTGTGCAGGTGCGATACTCCGTGTAAAAATTCCGCACGTGATTTACTTTGTTACGGCAAAAAAAGGTGAAGGAATTACGTCCTATTCAACTGAATCCATTTACCTTCTGAATCATTTTCCAAAATTGGAGTTTATCGAAAATTACCAAATAAAGAAAGATTTTATAGAGTTTTTCAAGGAGAAAAGGTAGAATTCTATTGACCATTTCTTTTTATGGATGTTCGTAGAACTCATTGGAGAAGTGTCAGAGTGGTCTATTGTGCATGCTTGGAAAGCATGTGTGCCAAAAGCACCCCGGGTTCGAATCCCGGCTTCTCCGAAGGTTTCTAAATGAACGAAATTCACCAAGTTTTATTCCGAAAATATAGACCGCAATTTTTTCGCGACGTTATCTACCAAGATTTAGCAGTAAATTCCCTCACCAACGCTTTCAAAAATAAAAAGATTGGCCATGCCTATATTTTCATCGGGCCCAGAGGTGTAGGTAAAACTACCATAGCACGGATTTTAGCAAAACGTCTTAATTGTGAAAGGCCTGAAGGTGTCGAACCTTGCAACGAATGTAATTCATGTTTGGAGATTATCAAAGGAAATTCAAATGATGTCTTGGAAATTGATGCTGCATCTAACAGCGGAGTAGATAATGTTCGTGAGCTCCGAGAAAATGTAAAATTCAACGCGATGGGCGGAAAATATCGAGTTTATATTCTGGATGAAGTCCATATGCTAAGCGGAGCTGCTTTTAACGCCTTACTAAAAACTTTAGAGGAACCACCTCAGCATGTCGTTTTTATTTTAGCAACTACGGAATATCACAAAATTCCCGAAACTATTTTGTCTAGATGCCAAGACTTTACGTTTAGAAAAGTTCCGGTTACCGTATTACAACAGTACATCGAAACTATTGCCAAAAAAGAAAATCTGAAATACGACTCAGAGGGTTTATTTTGGATCGCAAAAAAAGGCGATGGATCCGTTCGCGATACGCTCTCTTTTATGGAACAAGCAACCGTATTTACGGACGGACAACTAACGGGGGCTAAATTAAGAAAAATGATTGGTTATCATGGCGTTGATACCTTCATTAATTTTTTGAATTCGATTTTAGATCCAGTTAAAGCAGGCAATTTATTTGAACAACTAGAACTTTACTTCCAAGAGGGAGTGGATCTTGTTAAATTTGTTTGGGATTTTGTTGAGTTCTTAAATTCGCTTTTGTTGATCCAGGATAACCTCGCCGAAAGGGAATCAATTAATATTCCGCAAGAAGATATTCAAAAACTTAAAACCGAGTATAGATCGCTTGATAAAGAGCTCATAACTTTAATTGCGGAGAATATCTTTTTAATTCATGAAAAATTGAATCAGATGAAATTGAGAAGTTCTTATGAAGTAAAAGTGTATTTAGAAATACAATTTCGAAAGGTCATCTTAGAGCGAGAGAAACCATCTGTGTCAGGCTTGTTATCCAAAATTTCTGAGTTAACTAAACTCATCCAATCAGATATGAATAATATCCAAGATCAAACTGTATCCGTTTCTCCCGAAAAAACAAAGATTATTCCTTCTCCGCTCAAGGAACCTGAAACCACGGCAAAAATAGAAGAGTCTAAAACAAAGAATGAGCCGCTCGAGAATGAAAAATTTTTAAAGGAAAAGTTCTCGGGCGTAGAGGTAGACAGTAGTCAGTTTAAAAATTTATAGGAATATCAAATGGGAATACTAGACCAAGTAAAACAAATGAAAGATGTTTTCTCTCAAATGGGAAACATGCAAGAGAAGCAGGCTGAACTTCAAAAGCGCCTCGCACAGTTACATGTAACTGCTTCTGCAGGCGCTGGTATGGTAGAGGTTACTGCCTCAGGTGAAGGAAATATAACAGACATAAAAATTAACCCGGTTATGTTTAAAGCTGAGGATTCGAAAATGTTAGAAGATCTTATTTTGTCAGCAACCAACGAAGCCTTAAGGAAATCAAAAGAAACTATGGCTTACGAAGTTAAAAATATTCTCGGCTTTAATCCTAAAGATGTAGAGAATATGATGAATCAAATGAACCAGGGCGGAAATCCCTCTGTCTGAAAATCAATTCCATAAGTTAGTTTCTTCTTTCTCGATATTGCCGGGAATCGGAAAAAAGAGTGCTACCCGAATTGGATTTCACGTTTTGAGAATGGATCCTTCCAGTTTTCAAGCTTGGATAAACGGAATTAAAGAAGCACGCGAACGTTTACATTTTTGCAAAATATGTGGAGGATTGACAGAAGATATAGTTTGTGATATATGCGAGTCTTTAAAGAGAGATCAATCAATTGTTTGTGTCGTCGAACAACCTGAAGATATTTTCTTCATTGAAAACACTAAAGAATTCTTTGGCAAATATCATGTATTAAATGGATCTATCTCTCCGCTCGACGGTATCGGACCTGATCAACTTAGAATAGCTCAATTAGTCGAACGAGTTGATGAAGGAGAAATTCAAGAAGTATTAGTAGCGACAAATCCAACACTTGAAGGTGATGCTACAGCATCCTACATTTCCAATTTAATAAAAAATAAAGATATTAAAGTAACAAGAATAGCCCACGGAATTACAATCGGTGGTACGATAGAATACTCTGATCAGTATACGCTTGGCAAAGCAATCAAATCTAGACTCACAATCTAAAATCTATGCTCGAAGGTAACGAATGCTTCACGAAGAATTTTTCCATATCGTGAATCTAATAAAACGAAAAGCGCATCCCCAGCAATGAAATAACCTGATCGAAAAACAATCTGGAAATCTGACGTTACGTTATAGCGAATGTTGAAATTATATTCCATCCCTAAATAGGTTGATGTTTTGTAGCCAGCCCATTCCGAAAACTCGCGATTGATCTTAATTTCAGGCGATTTGGTTGCCCAAAGTTGATAATATCCAGCCGTAAATTGATATGGCCCAAAAGCGATAATATTGGCAAAAGTTCCATACTCATTGATACCAGAAAAACTAGATCCATTGAAAAGCGCATAACCACCTGTAAAGTCAGTAGCTATGTTCGAAATGGAAAAACCAGGCGCTAATGTTCTATATCCATTTCCCTTTAAATTTGCTTCTTCACCATTTGCATTGTATCCCGGTCTGCCAGTAGTTCCAAGGGCTATCAAATTTAAGTTTAAGGAATCATTCCATCTATATGTAAATTGAAAATCATACATTCCACCTTTGATGAAATATCTATTGGTAGTATTATAGACTGTTAGGTCATTTGTATCTTTTAAAGGTTTCAGTTTTTTTACAGTCCCTGTATTAAAAATTCCATGAACAGAAAATGAGAATGATTGAAAATTAAATTCGTTGAAAAATCCATACCAACCGAGACGAGAAGTTTCATTATCAGTCTTATCATTATCATCTAACCAATAAGCATAGACTTCATTTCTAATATTTCGAAAGTATTCAATTTTCATTCGATTATAGAATATGTTCGAGTTTTGATAATTTTTGTCAGCGAAACCGTTTTTATCTACATCTAAAAAACTCTGGTCTCTTGCTCTTAAAAGTCCACCTTCCCAAGACATTCTCAAGAACTGAAAACTTTTTAAAATACTCACGCCCGTTCCTGTAGAGAACAAAACCCTACCTTGCGGCGATGAAAATAATTGTTGGCCAACTTTGATAAATAATGCTGATTCTGGAATTCTGAAATTTATATATAGAAAATTTGTCTGAACATTTACGGCCGACGTGCGACCTCTCTCACCTCCTGCTCCGGGACCAATGATTCCTGGATCAAAACCATCGGGACCAGTTGCTCGAAGTCCACGTCCACCGAAAGGAATATCTCCTACCTGCATTCCCCAGACACCTTCAACATACTTGCCTGTGGAAAAGCTCATATTGTAAAGAAATCTCGTGTCATAATAATTAACGTCTTCTTTACGCGGCGTTAGTTGACTAGGTAGCCCTACTTTTCTTCGATCTAGATCTTGATTTATGAGATTTGCTTGCTTTTGTAAATTGGCATTATATTCTCCCAAAGGATCTGTTACTGGTGTAACAGGAGATTGTCGAGTTAACAGAACATCTCTTCCCACATTCGTACCACGAACTCTAAAGGAACCACTAAAATTGATGTTTGTTTTTTGAGATTCCTCGTCATCAGCTAAGAGAGGAAGACAAATTGATATCAAAATGAAAACAAAGAAGCTTTTCATTTCTCCGCTTCTTTTTTGACCCATTTATCAGATTTAAAATATTTATTCACTAAAAATTGCATTTTTCCTGAGCGTTTATATTCTTTGATAAAAAAATTTAAATGATATAAAAACTCTATATCGCGTTTTGCAACAGCCATGCTAATGTGTTCTTCTTGCACAAGTCCAGTTATAGGCATATAAGAAGCTCTCAGTGATGGATTCTTTTGAAGCAACGCTAATATATAGTAGGAATCAGCAACAAAACAATTGACGTTGTTTTTTTTAAGTTCATTGAACGCAGCTTCGCTTGTAAAATACGAAAATATTTGTGCTTTCGGAAACGTTTCTTTTAAAAATTGATGATTTGAACTATTTGAAAGAACGGAGTAAGATATACCAGAAATACTTTGTAAGTCCATGATCGTCCGAAAAAGTTGGACGGTTACAATTTGGCCTTCCGGTTCAGGCGGTAATATCGATCGATTTACTAAGGCTGAAGGCGTAGAAATGAGATACGGATCTGTAAAATACACATCTTTAAAACGAAGGAGAGAACTCGATAATCCTGCCAGAGCGATTTGGGTTTCTCCTTTTTCTAACATCCGTGCATGTTGGTCAAAGGTCCGAAGAGGGATGATTTTCAATTCTACATCCCAAAAATCTGCATATGCTCTTGCAAAATCTACATCCAAACCCAGATAATCTTCTTTTGCGTTTTCGATATAAAATGGATCATAAAATTCATTTACGGATACTGTTAGAACTTTAGTTTTTTTGATTTTATCTAGGGTGGGACTTGACTGTGTATATTGAGCCTCTACTAAAATCGTAAGAGTAAATAGCAGACAGATCAAAAGTTTCATAAGGATTTTTTGATTTCGCTCTATTTTCTGTTCTGGATCAAGTGAAAATTATTTTTCTATCAAAACAAATTCTGTACGTCGATTTTTTTTTGATGAATCCTCGTCCATTTTTGGGATTACAGGTTCCGACGAACCTTTGCCGTCGATTTCAATCCGCTTCTCATCAACGCCTTTCCGAATCAGATAATCCTTAACAGACGTTGCACGTTCTTTGGATAAAATTAAATTGTCATCGTGATTGCCAATTAAATCCGTATGACCAATTACTTTCATTCGAATCTTTGGATTTTCGTGTAAAAAATCTACAATAGAATCTAGTGATGTTGTAGATTCATTTTTTAATCTAGACGAAGCACGTTCAAAATAAATTGTATCTAGAGAAATTTTTCCTTTTTCTTCCAAAGTTACTTCGATTACATTTTGTTTTTTTGGTATCAAAGCGCTAAAAATATCAAATGATCGATTTTCTACCCTTCTACAAAACAGAAACGTTTTTTTAACCTGTTGGTATATAATGTAACCTTCATCTGCACTCGTATTTATATCACTTCCAAGATTCTCCAAATTTGTATAAGTATCATTATCTACATTCATCATGTACAAATCATAACCACCATAGCCACCGGGACGATTCGATGCAAAAAAAAGCAAAGTCCCTTCATCATTGAATGCTGCAGCAATCGTAGAATATTGATCGTTAACCGGTGAAGGTAGTGGCACAGGATCAGACCAAGAAAATCCTAACTTTTTAGAAACAAAAATTTTCGCTAACTCTGGCTTTCCGAATGGATACCTTGTAAACAGGAGTGTATTGCCTAAGAGATGTGGATTTTCTTCTATATTGGAAGTATTTATATTTCTAGGTAGCGGTGAAGGTTGAGACCATTTATCAGATTGAATAGTCGAAATATATAAATCACGTGAAATTCCAATCTGTCCGTTTCCAAGTTCCACTTCTATCGACCCATTTCTGTTAGACGATAGTAAGATTGTTTTACCATCTCTTGAAATATATGGACTTTGATCGTCAAACTCAGAATTGAGTTCCTCTACTTCTTCCGGAAAAGACCATTCGCCATTTTTTTGCAAATTGCTTTTGAATATTTCCGTATATCCTCGAGCAGTTCTTTTGGAATAAAAATAGAGTGTTTTGGCATCTGGAGAAAGACTAGGACCAAATTCTTGAAATGCCGTATTGATATTTCCCTTTAGTGGCTCGACAAGAATTTTAGGGGCATCTTGGCTACCAAGTGTTACGGAAACACAGAAAAAAAGAATAAATCGTTTGAGCATAGGTCCTACCTTCTGCTCAAATTTTTACCTCAAATACGCCTTTAATGCGTCGGGTATAAGGAAAGTTCCATCTTCCAATTGGTAGTTTTCAATTACTGCCGCTAAAGTACGACCAATTGCCAAACCAGAACCATTCAAAGTATGGACGAGCAGGTTTTTACCTTCCTTGCTTTTGTATCGAATTTTTCCGCGTCTAGCTTGATAGTCTTTGAAGTTTGAAACAGAAGATATTTCCATAAATCGATTTAAGCCAGGCATCCATACTTCGATATCAAACGTTTTTGAGGAGGCAGCTGAAATATCGCGACTGCATAACAACATAACTCGATAAGGAAGTTTCAGTTTTTGCAAAATAGATTCCGCACTTTCTAACATCCTTTGATGTTCCTCACCGGAACTTTCGGGCGTTGTAAATTTTACCAATTCCACTTTTTGAAACTGATGAACTCTCACTAAACCTCTCGTATCCCGCCCGTAAGAACCAGCTTCTCTTCGAAAACAAGACGTATGCGCACATACTGATATTGGTAAATCTTTTTCGGCTAGGATCTCATCGCGATAAAAGTTAGTGAGAGGAACTTCAGCTGTGGGAATTAAACTTAACCCGTCTTTTTCTAATCGATAATAGTCATCTGCAAATTTTGGCAATTGTCCCGTAGCGGTCATCGATTCATCATTCACGAGAACAGGAACCCACATTTCTTTATACCCGTTCTCAGAGGAATGTGTATCCAACATAAGATTCATAAGTGCGCGCTCTAATTTCGCAGCCAAACCAATATACGTATAAAATCGAGCACCAGCTAACTTCACTCCTCTTTCAAAATCAAAGATACCCATGGCCTCGCCAATGTCGTAGTGTGTTTTAGCTGCGAACGAAAAGTTCTTTATATCTCCCCATCTTTTTATCTCAACATTGTCTTCTTCACTTTTACCTTCTGGAACAGAGGGATCTAATAAATTTGGCAATCCTATATTCAATTCAAGTAACGATTCCTCATGAGATGCTAATTCATTCTCTATGGCCTTAATGCGATCTCCCATTCCTTTAGTTGCGGTTGAAATTTCAGTAATGTCTTTGCCTTGGGATTTTAGAATTCCAATTTCCTTCGAAATTTTATTTCGTTCTGCTCTTAATTCTTCCGCCTCATGTTTAAGTTGTTTCTGTTTGGCCGCTACTTCCTTAATTTTTATCTCAATGTCGGATGCGTTTACACCTCGCTTTTTCAGCGATAACAATAATTCCTCTGGATTTTGTAAGATACGGTTTATATCAAGCATAGTATGCCTTTCTTTTAATAAATTTTTCTGAGTTTAAAAATAACATCTCTTCAACTTTAGAATTAGATTCTTCTCGTAGAGAAAACATGCGTTCTAGTATATAAGGCATATTAGATGAATCGTTTCGTTTACCTCTATTTGGTGGTGGAGCTAAAAAAGGTGCATCAGTTTCTATCAATATAGATTCGAGTGGTAATTTTTTAGCAGCTTCATGGATATCTACGGCATTTTTAAATGCTAAGATTCCTGAGAAAGAAATGTAATATCCCAAATCCACGAATTTTTTGCCGATTTCATAATCATATGTGAAACAATGAATCACGCCAAATGCCTTACCCTTGTATTCATTTAATCCTTCCCAGGTATCCGAGAAAGCATCTCGCGAATGGATGACGACTGGCAAATTTCTTTCGCTCGAATATTTTAAAAACTTAGCAAGGACTGACCTCTGTTCATTTTGTTTTTCAGCATTGTGATAGAGATCCATACCTATTTCACCAATTCCGGTAAACTTTGGATCCTGGAGCGAATCGTCTGCTAATCTTAAAATTTCATCCGCATTTGGGAACTCATGCGTTTCTGTAGGATGGCACCCAATCGTATAATAAATTTCCAATTCGGAAGAAGAGAACCTTTCGGATATTTCTTTTGCCTTTTTTGAACTTGGCAAATCGATCCCAATCTGGACTATTTTCTTAACTCCAGCCGACCGTGCTTTTTCAATAGAATCGGATATTTCAAGGCCTTGTTCCTGAATTATGTCTAAATGACAGTGTGTATCGATGAGAGAATAGGCCATATGGATCAGGTTTTGCAAATAACCTTCAATGAAAATGAAAATTCAATCGAAAGATAAAGGGTAAGGCAGAAGTTTTGCAATATCCGACAAAAAATTGTTAATCCAGTGAACTTTAAACAGAGATTTCATCTTACATTTTATAGACTGAGATACAAACTTCAGGAATGGAAACTACGTTTTTCCAGACGCTACGAAGATCTCGATAAAAAAGGTCGTGAAAGACTTACTATCATGGTAATTCCGCACACAGACCGTAAATCTTTGAATTTTGTTATCTCTTATAAGGCGATTTCTATCTTCATCGGAATCATTGTAATCCTTCTGGTAATTAGTGCCGTGAATGTTTTATCCCACAGTGGATCCGTTCACCAACTAACAGAACTGAATTTAACTAACAAAGACTTTATAAGACAATCGTCTAAAATGAAAGATGAAGTTAATTCCCTTCATGAAACCATACAATACTACTATGAGAAAATATCCGGATTGTATATTAAACTTGGTGGCGATCCGTCTCGAGTTTCAAAGGGTATGGGTGGTTCCAATCAGTTTATAAGCATGCAAGGTTCACCTCAGACGGATATCACGGATGAATCCTTTCGTATAAAGGAAGACATTCATAATTTAAAATTATCTTCTGAGCTATCTGATGAAATTATCAAACTAATTAAAAAACGAAAGAGTATCATTAGAAATACTCCTTCCATTTGGCCAACAAAAGGTTATGTACTGTTTCCCTTTGGAAAATATCTTTCGCCTATCACGGGTAAAGAGGAAATTAACAAAGGTTTAGATATCGGATCGTTCCCAGGTGCAGAGGTTTTAGCAACTGCTCCAGGAGTTGTTTTCGATTCCGGCTTTTCCCCATCTACTGGCTATTATATAAAACTAGCACACCGTTTCGGATGGAAAACAATCTATTCCAATCTAGACAGAGTAAAAGTAAAAAAGAATGAAAAGATTTCTAAAGGTGATGTTATAGGTTATGTAGGAAAAACACCGGAGAATCCAGTCTACCATTTGCATTATGAAGTTCATGTCGGAACACAAGCTCTCAATCCATTTTCCTTTCTAAACCAAATCCAAGAATAATGTCCAAAGATCCAATCGAAGAAGAATTTTTAGTTAATAGTGTTATAGGCGAAGGTGCCGAATTTTCTGGAGAATTTAAATTTCCAGGTATGATTCGCATAGATGGAAAATTCAGAGGCGTCCTAGAAACAGAAGGAAAGGTACTCATTGGAAAGTCAGGAATCGTCGATACAGATATCAAAGCGCGAGTAGTCGTGGCAGGCGGAGAAATCCGCGGTAACATTTTTGCTACCGAAAGAGTAACTCTGCTTTCCAGTTGCCGACTTGATGGAGATATCGTAACACCTCGACTTATTGTGGAAGAGGGTGTAATTTTTCACGGGAAATGTACGATCAATCCAACTCGCCATTAGGGAGAGGATCATGTTCGTTCAGACAACACAAAACAAACCATCGTCGACATCAGCACGTAAAAAAGCGAACGATCGACTTCGGGAATCGGAATCTCTAAGTTCGACCCAAACCTTCCTAGATATACTAGAATCGATTGTTCCCTCTAACCATGAAAATACGCGTGCTTTGAATGAACTATGGAAAGATCTTCCAGAATTGGAGAAAGCTCTGATTTCAAATCCAAATCATAAAAATCTAAGTGAATACAAAAAACATATCAAACAGATTGCTGAATTGATTCTAAAGAAAAATTATAAAGTAATCCAAGCGCCTACGCGAGGAAGAAATGATACGAAAGATATACGTTATGTAAAAATCATCGATGAAAAACTAGATTTACTTGCAAACACAATGTTTTCGCCAACCAATTCTGCATTTGGAATTTTGAAACAATTGGATGAAATCCGAGGTCTACTTATAGACTTAAAAGGATAAATTAATTGCGAGATACCAATAGACCAAAAAGCAAAAATATCAATGTATTAAAAAAAACTTTTCGATATCTAAAACCTTACAGAATCCAACTCTTTATATCTGCAATTGCCCTTCTCTTTACTGCTGGTGTAACACTTTCTTTAGGCCAAGGTCTGAGGCATTTGGTCGACGCGGGTTTCTCTGCTAAATCAAAAAATGAATTAGCTGTTTCTCTCATTGCGATCATCGTTATCGGAATCGTCTTGGCCGCCGGTACCTACTTAAGACATTTCTTAGTTTCCTGGATCGGAGAAAGAGTTTCGTCCGATATACGTTTGGATGTTTTTTCTCATATCATAGAGATGCATCCTAGTTTTTTTGAAACCAATTCACCAGGCGAAATTCAATCCCGGATTGTTACGGATACGACTCTGATCCAATCAGTCATAGGATCCTCTGCTTCCATTGCACTTCGCAATATGTTGATGTTTCTCGGTGGGATGATTTTTCTCTTTATTACAAACGTTAAATTAACTGCTATTGTACTGCTTTCCGTTCCGTTAATTGTTTTTCCCATATTATATTATGGCAGAAAGGTAAGAAATCTTTCTAGAGATACCCAAGACAAAATAGCGAACGTTGGATCCTTCGTAAGCGAATCATTATTTAATATCAAAATTGTTCAGAGTTTCTACCACCAGGAAATCGATAAAATTAAATTTCAGAATACGGTTGAAGATGCATTTTCTGTTTCGGTAGCAAGGATACGCCAAAGGTCGTCGTTGATTGCCTCGGTAATTCTTCTGATTTTAGTTGGCATCAGTTTTATGCTTTGGGTTGGAGGAATGGATGTTCTGGAAGGTAAGATCTCCGGCGGAGAATTAATTGCCTTTTCCTTTTATGCCATTATGGTTGCAAGTTCCGTCGGCGCCATTTCTGAGGTATTGGGCGACTTACAAAGAGCAGCTGGTGCAACCGAAAGATTGATGGAACTTTTAGATTCAAAATCAAATATTCAAAATCCAATTTCACCTTCCTATTTTCAATCTCCTTCTTCTGGTGAAATTAAATTTCAAAATCTTTCCTTTCATTATCTTTCCAGACCAGAACGTAATGCAATCGACAATCTAAATTTAGTAATTCCTGCCAAACAGACAACGGCCCTCGTTGGCCCTTCGGGTGGAGGGAAATCAACTCTTTTCGAATTACTACTTCGATTTTATGATCCGACCGAAGGTAATATCGAAATTGACGGATTGAATGTCGCAAATGTTAATCTTAAAGATCTTCGATCTCTAATTGGTTTTGTTCCCCAACAACCAGTTCTATTTTCTGGTTCACTTTTAGAGAATATTAGATATGGGAATCCAACAGCTACATTTGAACAAATTCATTTAGCAGCTGAACAAGCCTATGTAACAGAATTTTTGTCTCAATTATCAGCCGGATGGGAAACCGATTTAGGTCATTTGGGAACTCGCTTATCTGGAGGTCAAAAACAGAGAATTGCCATTGCGAGAGCGATTCTTAGAAATCCAACAATACTTTTGTTAGATGAAGCCACATCTGCTTTGGATTCAGAGTCAGAACGTATGGTTCAAAAAGCATTGGATGATCTTATGAAGGATAGGACAACCTTGATCATAGCTCACCGACTAGCAACAATCGTTCGCAGTGACCAAATCATCGTGATCGAAAATGGAAAAATCAATGCAAAGGGTACACATGAAGAGCTATTAAAAAAAAGTGATTTGTATTCCCGTTTAGCGAGTCTACAGTTTCAGACCGAAGAGTTCCAATAACCTTTCCATGTCCGAAAGATTTCCATAAGAAAATACAATCTTCCCTTTTCCGTTACTTTCGTTATGAGAGATCTCTACTTTTGAGCTATATTTATTTCTTAGTTTTGATTCCAGTTTTGTGATGCTTGCATCTTTATTTTTATCTTTGCCACCAGAAGTGTGTAACTTCTTATCAGGATTTAAAATATTTGAAACGTAATTTTCTACTTCTCTCGCGGTCAAATTCTCAGCGATGATTTTGGAAGCAACTTCTACTTGCTTTTTGGAATCTGGTAAAGAGCAAATCGGTCGCGCCTGGCCTTCAGAAATTTTTCCTTCTTTGATTAAATCCTGTACTTGTTTCGGAAGTCCCAAGAGACGAATTAAATTTGTAATAGTTGATCTGTTTTTTCCAACTCGTGCAGCTAAATCGGTAACCTTTAAGCCGCGTTTTTCGATCAAATTTTGGTATGCCTGAGCCTCTTCCAAGGAATTCAGATCTTCTCGTTGAAGATTTTCTATGAGTGCTAATTCCATCATATCTGCTTCTGAAACTACTTTTACTATCGCAGGTATTTTAACAAAACCAGCAAGTTTACATGCTCGTAGTCTTCGTTCACCTGAGATCAAAGTAAAACCTGGAGCATTGTTATTCTTTTGGACAACTATAGGTTGGATGACTCCGTGTTGTTGGATCGTTACGGAAAGTTCTTGGATGGCTTCCCCCGCAAAATGTTTTCGTGGTTGGTGTGGATTCGGTTGGATTTCGGAAATTTTGATCTCTCTGAGACCGCTAAAATCGTCTTTAGAGATTTCTTCGTTCTTTTCATTAACAGGGATTAGGTTACCAAGTCCCCTACCCAATACTTTACCTTTTCCTAAAGCCATGATATTAACCTAATCCCACTATTTCTTCGGCCAGACTTCGGTAACTTTTGGCACCAATTCCATCGGGATCATAGTGATTGATAGGTTTTCCAAAGGATGGTGCCTCGGACAGTTTTATATTTCTCGGAATAATTGTTTGATATACTTTTTCTTTAAAATAATTTCGAACATCTTCAGCAACTTGATTCGCAAGATTAGTTCTCTTGTCGTACATAGTTAAGAGCACACCTTCTAACTCCAAATTTGGATTCCATTGATTTTGGACTAACGAGATAATTCGCATAAGTTGAGACAAACCTTCTAAGGCAAAATATTCAGTTTGTAAAGTAATCATCACCGACTGAGAAGCGCAAAGTGCGTTAATCGTGAGTACACCTAGCGATGGCGGACAATCGATGAGAAGATAATCATATTCTTCTTTCACGCTTGCAAGGGCATCCTTCAATTTAAATTCCTTCTTATCAATTCCCAAAAAATCTACTTCCAAACCGGAGAGATTGATATTGGAAGGAATGATATCTAAGTTCGGTACAAATGTTTTTTGAATCACTTCGCGCGCTGAAAGATCGCCGATCAATAATTCGTACGTAGTTTTTTGGATGGATTGTACTTCTAGACCAAGACCCGATCCTGAGTTTCCTTGAGGATCAATATCGACGAGTAAAATCTTTTTGCCTAATTCAACAAGATTAGAAGCTAAGTTGATGGCTGTCGTAGTCTTACCAACTCCACCCTTTTGATTGCTGATTGAAACGATTTTACCCATTCTATTGTTTAGTCTCCTTTACGATTTCTTTCCAAGGTCTTGGATATCCAGACTTTGGTTGAGATGACTTTTGCAATATCTTGATATGTCTCTTTCCCAAAAAGCTTAATTCCAAAAGTTCGATTTGTTTTTTAAATTCCAAACCGTTATTGCTTAAAACATTTCCTTCCGTTCTTTCCTCAAATTTCAACTGGCCAAGATAGGGACATAATAAGCCACCTCGGTTGATAAGGTTGGTTACAACTTCTGCCAGAAACGGGTAAGGAACAACCGCACGAGACGTGATCACGTCAAATTTCTCTTTTACATCCTCAGCCCGAGAATACATAAACTTAATATTATTCTTAACATCGGACAAATTTCCCTTTGTAACTTCAGATTCTAAAAGACTCAATTTTCTTCTTTGAGAGTCTAGAAGCGTAACTGACTTTGGTAGTTCCTTCAAACAAAGAAATAAGAAACCTGGCAAACCAGGTCCAGTTCCTACATCGACAATTTTTGTTTCACGTGAAACAATCTTCTCTTGTTTCAACTTCCATACGAATACCAAACAATCTAAAATATGCCTTTCTAAAATTACTTCGGTGTCCTGCTTTGAAAAAAAGCCTCCACGTTCATTTTCCTTTTTTAAGAAATCGTAAAAACGTTCTATGCGTTCCCAGTTGAAAATATCCTCTAAGGAACGAGCAATCGACGGAACTAGTTTTTCTATCTTCTGGAGAGATACATTTTCTGACATAATTCAGTTACTTATTTTCTAATTTCCGTCGATGCTTGCAGTAGGAGAAACCTTTTCTATGAAGACGCTTATTCTTTTTCTTTCTTTGCTCTCGCTTCCGGCATTCGCATTTACTCCAGGCAAGTGGTCTTACAAAGATCAATACACCCAGCCTAAGTCAGTCAAAGGACCTTCCAAAGAAATCATTCGTAATGGCGAAGGTATTGTTGTTTATGTAGCCGAATACTTCTATGATGAAGAGGGTCGATTGATCCAGGAATCATATTCTGACAAAGAAGGTAAATCGGATGGTAGGACAGTATTTCAATACAAGGACAATCTTCTTGTCGCGGAAGAAAGCTATGGTATCAATGATCTGCTCGTAGAGAAAAAAGAATTCTTCTATAAGAACAATTCCTTAAAAAAGCTCACCACTAGAGATGGCGAAGGAAAAATCCAAATTCAATATTCACTTACTACGAATAAGGATGGCGCCATCATAGCAGGCGAAGGAAAAAATTCTGAATCTAACGATTTGGAATCATTTAAGTTTGTCCTGGATCCAAAACGACCGAACGTGCAAATCCAAACTTTACTCGATGATAAGAAAAAAACTCTCGGAGAAATTCACTTTAAATATGACTCAAAAGGGAATTTAGTCGAAAGAGAATTTTTCCAAGGGGAAGTTCATAGAATTCACAAACTCAAATACAAATCAGATGGCACTTTAGAAAGTTTTTCGTTTCACGTGAAACAAGGAGAATCCTGGGTGATCGAAAAAACACATACGCTCCTCTATGAGGATACGTACAAAAATAAACTATCGAAAAAGGATTCCTTCTAATTAAATAAAAAGAGGGATTCGATACAAAAATCAAATCCCTCCTGCTCTTTCATTTTTAAAAAAAATTATCTTTTATCAACTAAGTGATAAAGTAAAAGATCTACATCGGAAGGATCGACACCTGATATATGAGATGCTTTTTCTAAATTCATTGGCCTGTGTTTCTCTAATTTTAAGACGGCTTCCGTTTTCAAACCCTTCACTGTAGAATAATTAAAATCTTCCGGGATAAGAAAGGTAAGGAACTTTTTTCGATATTCAATCGTTTCTAATTCTCTCTTCAAATATCCTTCGTATTTAATTTCCATTTCTAAAACCGCTTGGTCTTCTTCTGTAAGATCTTTAAGCGATGGTAATAAAATTTCACAATCCTTGATCGTGATTTCTGGTCGTTTCAAGAATGAGGAAACCGTATGACCAAATTTATAATTAGTGATGCCTCTTTTCTCTAAAAGTAAAGAAAGTTCCTCCGATGGTTTCATCGGTAATGAGAGAAGTTCGTTTTTTAAATTCTCAATTCTTTTGTACCGGCTCTTCATGGCCTCGAACGTTCCTTGTTGCACAAGACCCATTTCGAATCCATACTTCATTAACCTTTGGTCCGCATTGTCTTGTCGTAACAGAAGTCGATACTCGGCCCGGCTTGTAAACATTCGGTATGGATCTTCTACTCCTTTGTGAACCAAGTCATCAACAAGTACACCGATATAAGATTCGCTACGCAAAAACAAAATAGGACTTTCGTTTCTACAAGATCGAATCACACCATATGCGGCAACCAAACCTTGTGCTGCTGCTTCTTCATAGCCCGTGGTTCCGTTGATTTGACCCGCGTGGAAAAGGCCTTTTATTTTTTTTGTTTCTAATGTGGGATGAAGTTCCGTTGGATCGACATAGTCATATTCGATTGCATATCCAGGTCGCATCAATTCAACCTCTTCAAGACCTTTGACGGTTCTTAAAAATTTCCATTGAACCTCTTCTGGTAAACTTGTGGATACGCCATTCAAATACATTTCGTTTGTATCATAACCTTCTGGTTCTATAAAAATCTGATGTCTTTCTCTTTCGGCAAATCGAACTACTTTATCTTCAATCGAAGGGCAATATCTCGGTCCTGTACTTTTGATTTGTCCCGAGTACATAGGAGAAAATTCTAAATTATCTCGGATGAAAGAATGAGTTTTTTCATTCGTGTATGTTATGTAACAAGGGATCTGCTTTCTTTCTATTTTTTTAGTCGAGTATGAAAATGGTTTAGGATTTTCATCTCCATGTTGTTCTTCCAAAATGTCGATGTTGATGGAATTCTTATGAACTCTTGCAGGTGTTCCTGTTTTCAAACGACCTAATCGAAATTGAAAACGAGCAAGTGTTGCTGATAAACCTTTGGTCGTAGGCTCACCAATTCTACCTGATTCCTTTTGATATGTTCCTATGTGAATAACACTCGATAAAAATGTTCCCGTGGTTAGAATCACATGTTTGGTTTGGAATTCAAAGCCTCTACCAGTAATGAGACCGACGATCTGATTGTTCTCAACAATAAGATCTTCAACTGTGTCTTGCCGGATCGAGAGACTCTGAATTTTTTCAAGTTGGTGTTTGATGTGAAGCTGATACTGTTTTTTTTCTGCTTGGGCACGAGGAGCCCAAACAGATGGACCCTTAGATGTGTTTAACATCTTAAATTGAATTCCAGTCGCATCAATTGCGCGCCCCATTAGACCACCCAAGGCATCCACTTCTCTTACCATATGTCCTTTTGCTATGCCACCAATAGCAGGGTTACAACTCATTTGCCCTATGGTATCTAAGTTCATCGTAATAAGAAGAGTTCTCAGACCAGCACTGCCAGCGATGTATGCTGCTTCCGTTCCGGCATGTCCTGCGCCAACGACAATACAATCGAAGTTATTTGGGTAAAAAGATGAGCTCATATTATGTCTTCTAAGATTCTTATATCAAAAATGTTCTTATGCAACATCTTCTAAGAATGATTACAAAATGATAAGTCTCTCCTACAATAGAAAAAAAGATAAAATTCATTTTCTAATTTCGAAAGTTCTAAAACTTGGAAGTCCAGGATTCACCATGACGACTACGACCAATAATCTATCCTATTTTGAGGGAAAAATTGTTCCCACCGAAAACGCAAATATCAATATCCAAACACATGCTTTTCAATATGGTACTGCCGTGTTTGGTGGGATCAGAGGCTATTACAATGAAAAGAAACAAAACCTTTTCGTCTTTCGTCTATTGGATCACTACCAGCGTCTGATCAATTCGGCAAAAATCATGCAGTTGGCATTCGAAAAAACTCCTGACGAACTCGTTTCGATCACTCTCGATTTGATCAAACAGTCAGGTCATAAACAGAACATCTATATTCGTCCTATCATATACACATCTGCTCTTCAACTCTCTCCACGATTCCATGATGTAAAAACTGAAATTGCGATCTACATTCTAAAATTAGACGACTACTTAGATACACAGAACGGACTAGCGACCATGGTAAGTTCTTGGCAAAGATTCTCAGACAATCAAATTCCCACATTAGCAAAGGCAAGTGGAGGTTATGTAAATTCAGCGTTAGCAAAATCCGAAGCCGTACAAAACGGACTTGATGAGGCGATATTCTTAGACTCAAGAGGATTTGTTTCAGAGGGTTCAGCGGAAAATATCTTTTTAGTACGAAATGGCGAGATCTTTACACCTAGCATCGTATCCTCTATATTAGAAGGAATCACTAGGAAATCCATTTTCAAAATCGCAACTGACTTAGGAATTAAAATAGTGGAACGAGACATAGCTAGATCAGAGCTTTATCTCGCGGATGAAATCTTTTTTTCTGGAACCGGAGTCCAGGTAGCCTGGGTAAAGGAAGTTGACAGAAGGAAAATTGGCAATGGCCAAATGGGAGTCATTACAAGACAAATCCAATCTCTTTTTTTCCAAATCGTAAAAGGTGAAGAACCAAAATATAGCAACTGGTTAACAGCTGTTTATACTTAGGACAATGGAACTCGACCCGATTTATTTCAAGTTAGAAGAAGTCAAGGGTCAAGACGTAGCTCTGACATACCTAAATTCATTTCTTAAGAATCCCGAAAGAATTCCAGGTGTTTTGATTTTTCATGGACCTGATGGAGTTGGAAAGTGGTTTGCCGCCGATCGCTTCTCTAGACAAGTTCTCTGTTTGAATCAAACATCATGTGGTACCTGTGAATCTTGCCGACTTTTTATGCGGGGTGAACATCCAGATTACATTCAATTTCCCACAAACAAAAACATTGCGATTGGTAAAGACAAAGATCCGGATGAGTTTACGATTCGCTGGTTACTCGGGAGCAGAATTATTTACAAACCTCATGTTTCACTAAAACGAATTGTTCTATTTCCTGAAGCCCAACGAATTAACAATGAAGCAGAAACCACTCTTCTCAAAACCTTAGAAGAACCTCCAGACCATACAAAATTTATATTGATCACCAATGATATCAACAAACTGAAAAAAACGATCGTTTCAAGATCCGTATGTGTTCCTTTCCAATACATACCTCAGAATACAATTCGTTCGTTGACCAAAGGACTCGACCAAAACTTTAAAGAATATTATGGTGGATCGCTGAATCCTTTTGAAGCTCCAGAGACCGTTATCCAAGAATGGCATAACATTATAAAAGAACATTGCAATGACCCCTTACTTCTGTTAAGACTAGAGAATCAAATACGGGAGCAACTAGCTGAAAAAAAAAGTTCCAAACACAAAATAGAACCAATCGAGTTTTTAGAATTGGTTTCACTTTTGTTAATTTATGAATATCGAAAAGAAAACTTTGACTCGAATATTCGAAAAATCCAAGCAATTATAGAGTTCAAATCTAAACTACACTACCACATACCTGCTCTCGAATATTTTATTTTATCACAACTTTTTTTGAAGCTTAGCACATTATCTCGTTAGGCGAAAAAAGAGAACACCAATACAAAAGAGACATAAGTTTCTTATCTAAATGAAAGATTTTCTATTGAGAATGGATATCTCTGATTTTTCATTTGAATTCTACCTACTGAATAGAAGTATAGTACCCGGCTCGCAAAAGGAAAATCATCGTTGGAATTACTCTGGGAAAACATTTTAGACGAGGTTTCGAAAAACGTAGCCCCCTTCTATTTTAAAAATTTTATATTACCTCTAAAATTCAAAAGCCTAAACGGCGATGAACTTATCATTACTGCACCATCGGCTACGATCAAGGCACACGTTGAAGCAAAATATACCTCTTTTATCGAAAATGCCGCATATCAAGTCAAAGGTGACGTCTGTAAAGTATTAATTCTCTTCGATAATGTAGAATCGTCTCTCCATATGAAGGACGCCATTGAAAATAAATTCGATCAGTCTGACTCAGATTTAAATCCTGAATATACTTTTGCAAGTTTTTGTCTTTCAGAATGCAATCGATTAGCTTTTACAGCTGCCAAAAGTATCAGCGAGGCTCCGGCTAAATACAATCCTCTCTATATTTTTGGGCCTGTGGGCGTTGGGAAAACACATCTGTTACATGCTATAGGTAACGAAATCAAGGCTAGAGATCCATGGAAAACAATTCGCTATGTGAATAGCATTTCGTTTTTAAATGAATTTATTTTTACAGTCCGACAAAACAACCGAGATAGTTTAGAATCATTTAAAATGCGTTATCAATCATATAATGTTTTGTTATTTGATGACATCCAGTTTTTAAATAGCGGTGCGGAAAAAACACAGGAAGAATTCTTTGCTCTTTTTAACTTTCTCTACGAACGTAAAAGACAAATTGTAATCGCATCAGATAGACCTAGCTATGAACTCCCCCTACATGATCGATTAAAATCAAGATTTGTACATGGGCTCCAAGCCGATCTAAAAGAACACGATTTAGAACTTCGGATTGAAATATTTAAAAAATATTCTCTCCAATACGATATTCCAATGAGCGAAGAAATGGTTTATTGGTTAGGTTTAAACTGCGAAGGAGATTCGAGAGCACTACTCGGGATTGTAAATGACCTTCTTCTTTTTAAAAAAGCATATGATTATTTCGTTTTACCAGAAGAAAAAATAAAAGAAATTGCTAATGCGAGATTGCAGACAAACAAAAAAAGAATAGGATACAATCCAGACCAAATTATTGACTTGTTATGTGATCGTATGAATATAGCCCGTAAAGATTTAATTGGCAAAAGCAGAAAAGCAGATTTTATCACCCCTCGACATCTTTGTATGTTTTTGTTGCATGACGTTTTAGCGATACCGAAATCACAGATTGGAAGAATTTTCAGCGCGCAACACACAACTGTGATTCACGGGATCAACAAAATCCAAGAAAAAATGTCATCGGATAAATACCTATCTGATCTATATCACTCGCTAAAACATCAGATTTGTTTCCAATAAACTGTTCAAAAATCTGTGTAAAACCTGTTTATAAACAGTATATAAGACATAAAACTAGCATTTAAAAATTTCCCACGTTAGAAACTATCATAAGTGACATAAATTTGAACAAGAAATTCAGCGAAAATATAAGACATAATTCAATAAAAATTGAAGAATTCTGCCTTTATCAACATACTGACAGAAACAACAAAGACGACATAATATATATTTATAAATATATAAATTAATAAAGAGGGATAAAATGAAGTTCACTGTCAATACTACCGAATTTTTAAAAGCAATCAATGCAGTGGATGGTGTGATATCTGTTAGAGAGATTAAGTCGGCACTTTCCAATCTTAAAATCCAAGCGTCAGATGGAACAGTATACTTGTCGGCAACAGATTTAGAAATCGCAATCAAAACATCTGTTAATTCTATTGTAGGCCAAAAAGGTTCCGCAAGCCTTCCCGCAAAACAATTGTCAAATATTTTCAAAAATTTGAATTTCGATACAACAAGTTTATCAACAAGCGACAATTCAGAGTCATCTGAAACTTTGATTACTGATGCTAGTGGAAAAATGGATACAAAATTCAAAGTAAATGGAATTGATTCCGAAGATATTAAAACCATACCAACCGTGTCAGACGAAAGTGTTGTAGAGTTCCCGTGTACAACCATCAGAGAAATGTTTCGTAAGACATCCTATGCAATGGCAGTCGAAGAAACAAGATTTGTTTTTAATGGTTTGTTTTTAAAGCCAGATAACACTGATTTAATTGTAGTTGGAACCGATGGTAGACGATTGTCAAAAATTGTTAGAAAATTTCCAAAACAGTTCCCTTTTAAAAATGGAGTAATTATTCCCCACAAAGCCGTAAGAGAAATGCTAAAAATGATGGAAGGAAAAGAAACTGCAAAAATTGGTTTCGTTGAGGAGCAGATCTATATTTCTTCTGGCAATATAGAATTACTTTTTAAATTAATTGATGGTAATTTCCCAGATTATGAACAAGTAATTCCTAAACAAGCTTCACAATCAGTAAGGATTATAAAGGCAGATTTTTTAACTTTTTTAAAGCAAGCCTTGATTTCTGCTGAAGAACCTTCAAAACAAATTCGATTGAGTTTCTCCAGTGGAAATGTTAACATAAGTTCTTCGAATCCTGGAACAATGATGTTTGATCACAATATGCCTATCGAATACTCTGGCGAAGCCATCACGATCGCATTTAAAGGTGATTATTTAAGTGATGTAGTGAAGGTTATTGATGATCCGGAAGTGATATTGGAATTTTCATCTTCTAGTGCTCCCGTTTTGTTTAAGGATCCTTCCGACAGTGATTTCGTTTCTGTTATCATGCCGATGAAATTATAATGTTTTTAAAGCGTATATCGCTTACTAATTTCAGAAACCATGCAGAAACTCAATTAGAGTTTAAAGCACGCCTCATCTTTTTCATTGGAAACAACGGTGAGGGAAAAACAAACTTATTAGAATCCATCTCTTTGCTATCGTATTTAAAAAGTTTTCGCGAGTCTGATGAAAATCAACTTTTGATGTGGAATTCACCTTTTACCTTTGTTAAAGCTGAATTTGAAGCAGGGGAAGAAGAATTTCTATTTGAATATGGGATTCAAAAAGAAATTACAAAACGCAAAAAAATAAAAATAAATGGAGAACTAATTAAAAAAATATCTGATTCAGTAGGTTACTTTCGTTCCGTAATCCTAAGTCCTCCTGATATTAAAATCATTGAAGCAGGCAATATTGAAAGAAGAAAATTCTTGGACGCCTTCATCTCCTCTACTGATCCTATTTACTTATCACATTTGATTGAGTATAATCATATTCTAAAACAACGAAATGCTACTTTGAAAAAAGAAAATGCTACGGAAAAAGATATCGTTATTTGGAATGAACCTCTAATGGAGAGAGAAATCGAAATTACAAAAAAAAGAAATCAAACAATCACCGAACTAGGGGAATACTTTCATCGAAACTTACGATCACTCAGCCAAGGAAAAGATAATTTTTTTATCACATATAAACCAAATATCAAAAGTAAAGAAGATCACTTAGAAAAGTTAACAAAAAATTTACGACGAGATTTTGCTATAGGATATACAACTTGCGGAAATCACAAGGATGAGATCCCAATCGGATTTGAAGATAGAGATTTAAGTCATTTTGGATCACAGGGTCAAAAAAGAAGTGCCGTGATTGCCTTAAAGACGGCAGGCTTCCAATTGATTCGAGACAAGACAGGGGAGGCTCCTGTGCTTTTGATAGATGATATCATACGCGAGTTAGACGTAAAAAGAAGAGAATATTTTGTAAACTTAATCGCGGATTGTGGTCAAGTATTTTTTACGACTACTGATTTAGAAGGAATTAAAGAATATATTGGGAGTTTAGAAATAGACCGCGAAATTTATGAAATAAAGAATGGAAAAGTAACAAAAGTTTGACGATAATGAAAAAAATTGATTTAAACGAGCTATTCCAAAGTCTAGAAAATTTTAATTTTAATAAAGATGAGATTTTTACGGATCAGACATTAAAAATGATTCGTATCCAATGGAAAAATCTTGTTGGAGATTTACTTGGTGATTCCTCATACCCTCAGGAAATGAAAGATGGAAAACTCATCATTGTATGTAAACATTCTCTGATCGCTCAAGAATTAGATTTTGAGAGAGTCAAAATCTTAGCGAAAATTCAGGAATTGAGGTTACCAGTTTCCGTTAAAAAAATTATATTTCGTGCGGGTAATTCACCTCTTTTGAAAAAATAAGATCAGCTTTTAGAAACTCTTTTCACTTGCCCTTGAGGGCGATTTTGAAGATACTTCCTTTAGGATATAAGATTTTTTCATGACAAACGACCCATCTCAAGATTCATATTCAGCCTCCAAAATCAAGATTCTAGAAGGGCTGGAGGCAGTAAGAAAACGTCCTGGTATGTACATTGGTACCCAGGATGAAACAGGCCTTCACAAAATGGTCTACGAGGTTGTTGATAACTCCGTAGATGAGGCAATGGCAGGCCACTGCTCGCAGATTGATGTGGCTATTTTGCCGGGAAACATCATTGAAGTTAAAGACGATGGACGCGGAATCCCAATAGGTATCCACCCTGACAAAGGAAAATCCACTATCGAAGTTGTACTTACTATTCTTCATGCGGGAGGAAAATTTGAAAATGATGCTTATAAGGTCTCAGGCGGCCTACACGGAGTCGGGGTCTCAGTTGTAAACGCACTTTCCACTTGGCTAGAGGTAGAAGTGCATCAGTCAGGAAATATTCATTATCAAAAATACCAAACTGGTGTACCAATAGAGGATGTAAAAGTAATCGGCACGACCGATCGTCATGGAACAACTGTTCGTTTTCTACCAGATAGTTCCATTTTTACAACAACAGAATTTATCTTCGAAACTTTAACTGCCAGATTTCGAGAAATTGCCTTTTTAAATAAAGGTTTATTGATTCGTATTGAGGACAGACGACGGGAAGATATCGCAAAACATGAATTCAAATTTGATGGAGGAATTGTATCCTTTGTAGAGTATCTTACAGAGTCTAAACATCCACTTCACAAAGTTTTACATTTCAATGGCGAAAAAGAGAATGTTTGGGCAGAAATAGCAATACAGTATTGTGATACCTATTCTGAAAATGTTTTTTGTTTTACCAATGCCATCAATAACAACTTAGGTGGTACTCACTTAGAAGGTTTTCGAGCGGCATTAACACGGACGTTAAACGACCATTTAAAAAAAGACCAAACTTTATTTAAAAAACAACCTAATGGTTTAACTGGAGATGATGTAAAAGAAGGTTTATGTGCCGTAATATCGATAAAAATTCCGCAACCTCAATTTAACTCACAAACGAAAGAGAAGTTAGTCAATGCCGAAGTGAAAGGGTTGATGCAAACTATCTCCGGAGAAGGACTAAACTTATTCTTCGAGGAGAATCCTGGTGTTATAAAAAAAATACTAGAAAAAGGAATTTTAGCATCAAAAGCTCGTGAGGCGGCGAGAAAAGCAAGGGATCTTACTAGACGTAAAACTGTTTTAGAAGGGGGAGGATTACCCGGAAAACTTGCAGATTGTTCGGAACGTGATCCCGCTTTATGCGAGTTATTTCTTGTTGAGGGTGATTCTGCCGGTGGTTCCGCAAAACAGGGAAGGGACAGGCATATTCAAGCAATCTTACCATTAAAAGGTAAAATTCTAAACGTTGAAAAATCGCGATTAGATAAAATTTTCGCCAATGAAGAAATTAGAACACTTATTTCTGCTATGGGCACAGGAATTGGTGATGATGAGTTCAATATTGAAAAATTACGTTATCGCAAAGTGATCATCATGACGGATGCCGACGTAGATGGTTCTCATATTCGAACTCTACTATTAACGTTTTTCTTTCGTTATATGAAATCGATTATCGAAAGAGGAAATCTTTATGTAGCCCAACCGCCGCTCTATCAATTGAAATTTGGTCGAGAAGCGGTCTACGTTTATTCAGATCGTGAAAAGGAAGAAATTTTAAAAGGTCGCCCAAATGACAAAGTTGTAATCCAGAGATACAAGGGTTTGGGGGAGATGAATCCAGAGCAATTATGGGAAACAACTATGGATCCAAAAGCAAGAGTAATGTTACAAGTAAAATTAGCAGACTTTGTTGAGGCTGAAGACACTTTTAATGTTCTTATGGGTGATGATGTCTCTCCTAGACGTAGATTCATCGAAGAGAATTCTTATAAAGTAGCAAACTTAGATTTATAATAAATACGGATAAAATAAATGACCGAAATTGACGGCCAAGAAAATGAATCAACAAAAACACTAGCACTCAACTTATCTGGAAGACCAGATATTGCCGGAGCTTTAAAAGCAGGTGTTCGTGTAATTCCTGTGGAAATCGAAGATCAGATGAAAGAAGCGTATCTCGATTATGCGATGAGTGTGATTGTTGGAAGAGCCCTTCCTGATGTTAGGGATGGTCTAAAACCTGTACATCGACGCATCTTACATGCCATGAATGAACGAGCATGGCGAAGTGATAGACCTTACGTAAAATCAGCTAAAATCGTTGGAGAAGTAATCGGTAACTACCATCCGCATGGTGACACCGCAGTTTATGATACAATGGTTCGTATGGTTCAGACGTTTTCAATGAGAGAACCTTTGATCGACGGACAAGGTAACTTTGGTTCCGTCGATGGAGATTTTGCAGCTGCTTACCGTTATACGGAAGCAAGACTGACAAAGTTGGCTGAAGAACTTCTTAAAGATATCGAAAAAAACACTGTTTCATTTTCACCAAATTTTGATGATACTAGACAACAACCAGACGTTTTACCAGCAAATTTTCCGAACATATTGGTTAATGGTTCTTCCGGCATCGCGGTCGGTATGGCAACTAACATTCCACCGCATAATTTACAGGAATCTATAAATGCAGTTGTAGCTCTTATCAAAAACCCAGATATTTCGCTCTATGAATTGATGAAAATTATTCCTGGACCAGATTTTCCAACTGGCGGAACGATTATCGGTGGTGAAGGGCTTTACCAAGCTTATTCTACCGGAAAGGGCTCTATTAGGATTAGATCAAAAGTCGAGATTATTGAAAATAATAAAGGCCGTGAAATCATTGTTATCCATGAAATTCCTTATCAAGTAAACAAAAGAAATTTATTAGAAAAAATAGGTGATTTGGTCAATGAAAGGATCATCGAAGGAATCACTGAAATTTTAGATCTATCCGATCGTAAAGGAATACGAGTTGAAATCCATATCAAAAAGGATTTTAATGCACAAGTTATCCTCAATCAATTGTTTAAACTAACGCAATTGCAGGTGAGTTACGGTATCACCATGCTTGCCATTCTAGACAATCGTCCTAGAATTTTCCCATTAAAAGAAATTTTAAAGGCTTATGCAGCACATCGAAATGAGGTCGTTATCAAACGTACTGAATTTGATTTAGATAAGGCTAAAAAAAGAGCGCATATCTTAGAAGGTTTAAAAATCGCCTTAGATAATATAGATGAAGTGATCAAAATTATTAGATCCTCAAAAGATCCTAGGGAAGCTCAATCTCGTTTGATAGCCACGTTTGCATTGTCCGAGTTGCAAGCAGATGCTATCTTAGAAATGAGATTACAAAGATTAACCTCATTAGAAGTACAGAAGATCATCGAGGAATTAGAACAGATTCGAATACATATTTTGGATTTAGAAGATATCTTAGCAAAACCTGAACGGGTTAAACAAATTATCTGCGATGAATTAAGTAAAGTAGCAGAGTCCTTTGGTTCTACTAGAACAACAGAAATAAGTTTAGAATCTTTGGAGTCTAGTAGCTTCAATGCTGAGGATTTAATTGCCGATGAAGAAGTTGTCGTTCAAATCACGGAAGATATGTTCATCAAACGTCTACCAATGGATACTTTCAGACGGCAAAAGCGTGGTGGAAAAGGTATCCAAGGAATCTCAACGAAACGAGAAGACTTTATTAAAAAACTTAGCATTGCACAAACACATGATAATTTAATGCTCTTCTCAAACAAAGGTAGAGCTTTTCTTCTGAAGGTATATGAATTACCGATCGCAACGAAAGAAGCTCGCGGTAAATCACTCAAGGCTATCATTAGCTTAGGTGAAGATGAGATCATCACATCTCTCTTCGCTTTTAGACAATTTGATGAATCATATTTACTTATGGTAACTAAAGATGGATTTGTGAAGAAAATTCAATTAGATGAATTTTCAAATACAAAGAAATCTGGGATCATTGCGATTGGATTACGTGACGGAGATGAGTTGATCGATGTATTATCTAATCGAGAGAATTATGATGTTTTCATTGCGAGTAATGAAGGCCTTGCCATTCGTATGAATCTGAATGAATTAAGATCACAAGGACGTACGGCTTCTGGCGTTACCGCAATGCGTTTGAGTGATACCGACCAAATCGTAGGATTGACAAAAGTAGAACCTAATACTAGTTTATTTTGCATATCAGAGAACGGTATCGGCAAACGAACCGATTTTGAAGAATTCTCTACAAAAGGTAGAGCTGGAAAAGGGATGACTTATTTAAAAGTCGGTGAAAAGAACGGTAAGTCTGTCGGAATTTGTTCTGTCAAAGAAGAAGATGAACTTCTTGTAATCACTCAGTCTGGTATGTCGATTCGTGTGAGCGCAAAGGAGATTTCGATGGTCGGTCGTTCAGCCATGGGAGTGAAAATCGTTGATACAAAGAATGATGATTTCGTAAAAGACTTCGCGATTGTAAAAGATACCGAGTAACCAAACATGATTCAGGTGGGCAGTGTTAAAATTGATGGAAATATTGCACTGTCCCCTATGGCAGGAATCTCAGATAGTCCCTATAGACAAATTACGAGAAGATTAGGATCTGCTTTTTCTTATACTGAATTTGTCTCTACCGATCAAATCGTTCTCGGCAATCAGAAATCTATTGATATGCTTAGATTTCAGGAATCAGAAAGACCAATAACATTTCAAATATTTGGATCAAAATTAAATCATGTGGTTGAGGCCGCAAAACGCATTGAAGAGCTTCGACCAGATATTATAGATTTAAACATGGGATGTTCCGTTTCGAAAGTTTCTCACAGTGGATCTGGTGCTGGGCTTTTAAAGAATCTAAAATTAGCCTCCTCTATGATAGAAGGAATAAAAAAATCAGTGAAGGTTCCGGTCACCGCCAAGATTCGGTTAGGGTGGGATGAGGCATCTTTGAATTATTTGGAAACAATTAAAATACTAGAAGAATCTGGTGTCTCGGCTATATCCGTGCATGGTAGAACTAAATCTATGGGTTATGCAGGTATTGCCAATTGGGATGCGATAGGTGAAATAAAATCTAAAGCCAACGTTCCGATTTTTGGAAATGGAGATATCACTTCATATGAAGATGCTAAGGATAAATTAAAAAAATATAAGGTGGACCTTGTACTGATCGGTAGAAAGGCAATTGGTAATCCGTGGATATTCGATAAAAAACAAAAGTCTGATTTTTCATTTGAAGCGATAAGGAAGGTCATGGTGGATCACCTAATGGCCATGAATGCTTTTTATCCTAGTACTGATGAATATGCCTTAATCCTTTTTAGAAAACATTTTGTGCGATATATGGAAGGAATTGACTTTCCCATATCTCTAAGAACGCAGTTATTGCAGACCAAATCTATCAATGAATTTATAAATTTAATAGGAGAATATAATCCAGCCGAAAGTCCTGGATTTAGGAATGAGCCCTTACTGACCGAACCGATCAGTTGCGAAAGTTTTTTGGTATAAAAAAACCTCCCTATTACAGGAGGTTTTTCGAAAGTAAGAAACTCTCTAGTTACTGCGCAGCTTGTGCTTTAGACTCAAGCGCTTTTTGTCCGCCTTGGTATTTCATATAACCAACACATTGACACTCTTCCCATGTTTCAGGTTGTCCAACATCAGCACAAGTTCCAGTATCATTGTTCAAAGAACAGCAGTCATAGACTCCGATTCCTTTGATAAGTCCTTTTGATTCAGATACGATCACGGAACCAGTAGATTGACCATCAGATACACCAGAAGCTTGTTCTAAGTATTCACCTAAAATCTTTTTCAAACCATCACCAGCTACTTGAAGTCGAGCTGCTTCTCGGCAAGTCGATTGTTTCATAGCGACAGAATTTGCTTTGATAGCTTTGTCAGAAGCACGAGCCGAAAATTTCATGTAGAGATAATCGAATTCTTTTTCTTTTCCTTTGCAATACTGAGCAGGGCTTTCACCACGTGCACCAGCAGCAGCATCTGGGGCACATGCCCAACCTTCAAAAATCCAACCATTTTTACCAACGGTTGTGGCATCTCTTCTGCCATCACTGGAACCGCAGGCTACAACGAAAGCTAGCAATGAGATACATACGATAAGCGATTTCTTCATAAAGAATCTACTCCTTTCCGATAGATTTAATACGCAAGAAATGTAGCTGTCAATCTTTTCTCTGTGAATAAAATCTGATCGTAGCAAGGAAACTTACGCTGTGGTAAAAACTGAAATCATTCTAAAATTTTTGAAATTTTCCGAATTTGGGAACTTCTGGGGCCTGGTTCGGGTCGTCATTTTGATTTTTCTGACATTCTCTCTTGAAGCCAAAGAAATCAGTGTATTGCCCGCCTCTACAACAGGAGAGGTGCCCTCATATTTCGTTAATAGGAATGGAGCAAACGAAGAAATTGCAAGATTAGTAAGGCACTATTTAAAAAGAAATTTTTTAACAGATGTTACGGATGAATCTACCGTTCAAAAATTCAATGAAACCGAAAACTTAGCTGCTGATACAAAATTAACGGAAAGCCAATTGAATATTCTGTGCATAGAATGGGAGAGCAACTTTATTACGAAAGATTCCGTAGATTTTGGTGCTGTAAGTATCATTAAAACCGAAATCTATAACTGTAAGAATAAATCGCTTCAAGTCATTCAATCTAAAATAGCTACCACATTTGCTTTGGCACTTGAAAAACACGTTGAGAAAAGTTTCCGATTTTTAGCCCCTCGTTATTATGATAGATCGATAAAAAAAGAAAATCTATATCATGAGGTTCATTTTTTCTATGATACTAATGGAGCTTATTCTTACTACAGAAAGGATTTCGCCAAATCTTTGGCCCAATTGATCAACAACACCAATTTATTTCTCGGAATAACAGTAATTCGAAAAGATAAAATACTAACCATACCTCCTTCCTTGGATCATGATGACGTTAAAAGAGTATTCGATGATGTATCATGGTCAGGGACCAATCAATCGGAAACTATCCTCCAAGCAATCCAATCGCTTAAGTTAAAATTTTCTACGGGAAAGAAAACAACGAGAAAACTCTTTTTATTATTATCAGGTTCAAGCATCGAAAAGGCAAATTCTATCGTGTTGGCTCTGAATGATCTGCGTCATATTGGTTTTCAAATATATGTGATTATACCAAATCATTCTGAATTAAACGTTATACGCGAATTACAAAAAATTTCGAGAAAATCTTCTGCAAAAATTTTAGGTGTTACGGACTATCAAAGAATAGGTACGCAAGATGGATACACACAGATTTTTTTAAATCAGTTTACGTTATACGATACAAATGAAGAGGTCTCCCAACCGTTTCAGTTAGAATCTTCGACCTTTAAGAAATGGGATGCCTCATTAGTAAGAGCGGCAGTAGATACGGTTACTCCATATAATATGGCGAACGCTTATGAAAAAATATCCGATCAAAAAATCTTAGAAAAATCAGAGGTATTGACAAATATCGAATCAATGATTGGAAACGAAATAATAAACACTGAGGATGAAATTGGCAGATTCCAACTAGCGCTTCTTCAAACAAAGGGAGAAGCAATTTGGATCAAAATTCCGAATGAAATAAAGGTTACAGTAGGAAAAGAGGTATTAATTCAAACATCCGTTATGTTAGATTCATTTTCTACATATGGAATCAAAAATATTCCGAACGAAACTATTTTACTAAAAATTAATTCTTCCTATCCAAAATCTTTGGAAATAAAGCCTTCACAATCGAAACGATTTATGGAGGAGAACAAAGTGAATCAATTCTCAGGATATTTAAAGGGAGTCATCAGGGATGTTAAAAAAAGATGATCAATCTTTGAGTTGGATTGCGCACTATGGAGAAAGCAAAAAAATAAAGGATAGATGGTTAGAATCAACGAAATCCCCTCTTCCCTTGGTGATCGTAGGAGATTCTGGGGTAGGGAAAACATTCTGGATTGAAAAATCGATAGAAATTAGAATTCGTGATAAAAAATACAAAATTTTTCATATAGATTATAACGAACAAAAAGAATTTTTCGACGCTACCGTGAATCAGATAAAAAAGGAAAAAAATGCCATTGTATGGTGGGAAAATTTATCTCAAACATCTGATGATGAAATAAAAAAATGGAATCGATGGTGGCAAGAGAAAAAATACCAGCTAACAGAGTCTCTGTTCCTCTATTGGGAAATTCAATCTAGTGAACTGGACATTATAGAGAAAAATATCACTTTAAAGGATTTTTTTGACCAATTTAAGCCATTCTTATTTCAAATTTCTGGTCTGCACCGCAGGCAATCGGATTTACCTCTGTTTGTGCAAAACTTTTTAGATCATGCAAATCGAGACTTAAAGAAAAGTGTTTTATCCCTAGATGAAAATTTTCACCAATACTTCACTAAAAGAAAATTCAAACATAATCTACATGAATTGAGAGATTTTATTTACTCCCTCGTAGCATTTTCAACTAAAAAACATATCAAGTTCAACCAAATTCCGATTCATATGTTTGAGAGTAATCATAATGATATTCCTGTACAAACGGGAATTACACTGTATGATTATGAAAAGGCGATCATAAAAGAAAATTTAAAATTAGTGAGCGGGAATCGTGTAAAAGCAGCAAAGATTCTAGGAATTTCAGAGAGGAATCTTTATAGAAAAATTAAGGAATTTCAATTGGACACTGAAGACTGAATGATTTTAAACATTTCCAAAGTTCTTTGGATAAAATAAATTCTTCCTTCTTCATCTCGCAGACCTGATTTATATTTAATGTTCATCTCTATCAAAATTTCATAAAATTGATTCAGTGATTTATCTGTAAAACTTTTCGATTCGTTTGTGAGCTGCCTTCTCATAAAACCTTTTCGAGCTTCTGAATAAGATGCAGTCTTAAGAATATCATCCATAATAGGAATAGGAATTTCCCCATTATGTTTTGAGCGAATAATTCTTATCTTACGAATTTCGTCTAATTTATATAACAACCTTGTTAAAAAAGTTAGTATTTCTCCGTTGTCATCGGAGTATTTAGTGAATTCCTTATAAAACTCTGTTTTTTTAGATTGTATTAAACATTCCACTAGTGTGGTGCTGTTCATTTCCGTTTGCGTAAATAAAGTAGAATTTATATCGGACAATGAAAACTTATTTTTGTTTAGATATTGTTTTAGTTTTCTAATATTTTTTAGATACGATCCAACATTGGCAGGTATTCGATGAATAAATTCATCCCGTGCATCCTCTTCCAACTGAACTGATTCCTGTTCCAATACTTCTTTTAAGACTTTTAGAATTTCATTCTGATAGATGGTCTTTGGCTTATAAAAGGAAAATTGATTTTGAAATAATGTCGCGAAACTTGCTGGTAAATCTTTTCCATCGTAGTGAATCAAGAGGTTGATGTTATCAGAAAGGGATGTGATATTCTTTTTGAAGCCAGCGACATAATCTGATAATTCAGAATTTGCTTTTGGCTCGAGAAGTGGCTTAAAGAAAGCATTTCCGTTCTTTAGAATAATTAGCTTTCTAGGAAAAAACATATCAGGTGTAAAGAGTTCTGCGAATAGTTTTGTCTGTTCTCCGCCTTCCGCGACGATTACGATGATATCCAGGTTTTGACCTTGAACGTAGAGCTTTTCTTTAAAGAAATCAACGGCGATTTCAAACTCATAGGAATCTTCGCCCACATAGACAAAGATTTTCGGCAAATTCTTCTCCGTGAGTTTAAAAAGTTGAAATAAGGAAGGGAACTCAGTAGAACTTTTTTTTGTATCCATTTTTATATTTAGGTCTAATTTTTGGACAGGATTGGAGCGATAATCACAGTATGGATATAGCAAGCGGCGTGGCAAGAGTTTCCGGTCTGGGTGAACCACTCACCTACATTTCTCCCTCATTCAATACACAACCTGTTGAAAAGGTTGAGTCAATTCGTGCCAATCAGTACAAACCCAAATATCCCACTGAAGATTTGAATTCTAAAGCTGAGGCAATCCAATCCTCTCCAAAAGAAAAATCAAATTACAAGCCAGGCGACTTGGTCAACCTTTACGCTTAAAAATCCATCTCTATTTCCAGTCTGAAAACCAACTATTCCATCGGGCAAAAAATCCTCTGATGGGAAAACCCATTACATTTGTGTAAGAACCGATCCAACTAGCAACGGGGCAGTTTGGATCTTGAATTCCATAACCTCCAGCCTTGTCTAGAGGGCTAGCGGTTGAAAGGTAAGTACGAATTTGGCTTTCTGTCAAATGGTGAAATTGTATTTTTGTTTCTTCATAAAAATAGTCCATTTTTCCTCTCGAATTTATCACACATCCAGAAAAGACGGAGTGAGATTTTCCATTTAGTCTGGATAAAAAATGAAATGCCTCCTCTAGATTAGCTGGTTTATGAAGTATCTGGTTTTCGAATACGACTATCGTATCGCAAGCCAAATAGACGTTCTCTACTTTGAATAGATTCCTGTTTCCTAATTTTAAAAAAACGATCCTTCTTAAATAATCCAGAGGCTGTTCATTTATGAGTCCCGTTTCATCTACATCCTCTGGATCTACCAGAAAGCGTAGACCTAAATGATTCAAAATTTCAATTCTTCTAGGAGATCGACTCTTTAAAATAAACAAATTCTTGCCTTTCTAATACTTATATTTAAACTAAAATTATGATCCTAAGAATTCGATCATCCTTTATTCTTGTTATTTGCTTGTTGATGTTTGATTGTAAAAATAGTTTTGTCCAGTTCGTAGAATGTGATTCTTTCACTCATAATTTTTGGCAACGAACATATACATTTAACAATTTTAAGCTAAAAATAAGCTGCCGAGAACTAGAACCGATCGATCCATGTAATCCGATTTCAGATTATTATGATGGCAAAACGCATTATATAAGAAGAGATTTAGTTACAGATGAAGGAAATTTGGACTATAAAAAATTATTGGAAGATACTAAGCCTCAAAATAGCGAATGTTATCCGGCCAATCACGAGGTTAAATGAATTTATTTAATGTAGAAAATAAAACAGTTTTGATAACGGGTGCTAGCCGAGGGATTGGTAAATCTTTAGCTTTGGGAATGAGAGACGCTGGGGCGATAGTTTACGGTGCAGGTTCAAGACCAGAATCCATTGAATGGATGTCGAAAGAAGGTATTAACGGTGTTGTGATCAATGTTAAATCAGAAACAGATGCCTTCCAAGTAATTGGTAGAATACGTGAAAAACATGGAAAGCTGAATACGCTAATTAACAATGCCGGTATTGCTACTAACACACCGGCCTCAGGATTTAAAGAAGAAGAGTTACAAAATATTATCCAAACAAATTATACAGGCGTTTTCAGAAGTTGCCAGGCCTATTATAAACATCATAAAAAGGATGGAGGTAATATCATAAATGTGGCATCGGTCTTAGGAATGGTCGGATCAAAATTGGCTTCCGTTTATTCTGGTACCAAAGGAGCTGTTATTGCATTGTCGAAAGCATTGGCAATCGAATGGTGCAATTCTGGTTATCGTGTCAACGTTATATGTCCTGGATTGATTGATACCGACATGACTGATATGATCAAAAACAAAGACTTCATTATGAATCAGGTGCTTGCCGGAATTCCCATGGGAAGACTCGGAAAACCAGAAGAAATTTTAGGTGCTGTACAATACTTAGTTTCAGATGCATCTAGTTATATGACTGGCCAAACCATTGTGATCGATGGTGGTCTGACTGCCCAATGAAATGATAGATTATCTTCATACCCAAAATCCAGAAGTTCGTAAATTGAAGCAGATTTCCGAGCGATTAAAGGATGGAGAACTATTTATTTTTCCAACTGACACGGTTTATGCGATTATTGCAGATGCTAATTCAAAAATAGGCGTTGAATCTCTTTATAAACTTAAGAAACTACCAAAGGAAAAACCGCTTTCACTACTCTGTCGCGATATCTCGATGGCATCCCAGATGATCGAATATCTACCAAACCCGACTTACCGATTGATGAAAAAAATAACGCCTGGACCGTTTACATTCATACTTAAGGCGAGTAAAAATTTACCCAAACCGTCTTTTGCCCACCATAAAGATAGGCACATAGGAATTAGATTTCCAGGGCATAATTATCTCCAAAGTTTACTTGAAATTCACGATTCTCCGATCACTTCCGCTTCTGCTTCTACGAACGATGAATTCATAATCGATATTGATGATCTTGAAAATATTTATGGAAATAAAGTTTCTTCAATCATTGATGGTGGAATTGTGAAAGTGGAAGTTTCAACTATCTTAGATTGTACGGAAGATAAAATTAAAGTGATACGAGAAGGACTAGGTTTTGATCTCGTGGCTAAAGAAATCTAGATTCTACTATCTTCCATCACTTTGTTATACTGTTTTTTATAAAACTCAGCTTTCTTTCTATAGTTAATAGGAATTTGAATTTCAAGTTTATTTTCTAAAAGGTCATTTAACGGAAGTATCTTATATCCTATCGGATAGACCCAAACTGGTACTAAGGATATATCTGAGATAGATTTGCTTTGATCAGTGTTGAGTGTAAATTCGAAATGTAAAATCATACCTCCATCAGTAAATGGTCGATTTTGTGCTGAAATAAAATTTCCTAGTGAATAGGCAATCAGGTGATTTGGCTCTTTTATAACAGGTTGGACAACATGCGGATGTCCTCCAATGATAATGTCTGCACCAAGATTTTTGGCAAAATCTACCCATTTTAACTGATTTTTATCAGGTTTAGTCTCATATTCAGTTCCGAAATGATACCAAACAATAATTAGATCAGCTTTCACTTCTTTGGCATAATCAATATCTTCTTTGATCGTCTTTTCCTCTATCAGCCTTACAAATTTTCCGTTTGGTACTTGAATTCCATTTGTAGAGTAACTATAATTGTAGATGGCAATCTTGATATTGTTTATTTCAAAAATCAGATTCTTGCGTGTAACATAATCTTCTAAGGATGAATATGTACCGATGGGAATCATGCTTTCATTTTGAATCGACTTAATGGTAAGATCAATTCCCAAACTTCCTTTGTCCGCCGAATGGTTATTTGCCGTTGAGAGAATGTTAAAACCAGTCCTTTTAAGAGTTTGCACTAATGTTTTGGGAGAACCAAATCTTGGGTAACCACTGTAATTCGACGTTTCATCAACAATCGTGGTCTCTAAATTTCCTAATATCAAGTCTGATCCAATGAACTTAGAAGAAATATATTGAAAACTTTTGTCAAATTCGTAGGATTTTGTTTTCGGATTATATGCATCACTAAGTTGAGAACTATGGCACATGATATCGCCTACAACACTAATTCTAACTTGCTTTTTCTTGGAACGAATCGATAAGGTAGTACAACTTATAAAATTGTAACATATGATGAAAATTAAAACTAGTAACCTAATTGTCATAATCGTTTATGCACTCACAACCTTATCCATATCATGCAATTGGGAGAGGAGCTATAAAGAAGCAGCGAAGCGATCTCTCCAACCAGATACGGATTTGATTTTGGTTCCGTATCCATTTAATATTTTTGACAAAGAAGCAAGGGAATCAATCACTCTTTCGCACTATACCAAACAAGAAATTAAGGAAATCTTACTGGAACATGATTTATCTTGGGAGGACTTACAAAAATCTTGGGGTTGGGATGAAAAGGATGAGCATTTCGAGAAAGAAGTGAACTATACCTCTCATTATACAAACTATTCTTATGATATTAACATACCTATATGGATTTACGGTCCCAAATGGTTTCATAATGGAATTTATTCTGATTTAATTTATCAACAACACATTCCATCCATCTATTCGAGAATTTTAAAATATAATTTTTTAAATTCTATGAGTTTAGCCGATTACGAAAAAATTTTTCGAACGGAAACTGAAAAACCAGAAATCATTGTCACCATTGTGATTGATCAAGGTGGCGATCAGTTATACAAAGCTCATCCGAATGCATTTCCATTTCTTAAAAATTTAAAATCGGAATCTGTTTTCTTTAAAAATGCTAGAGTTGGTCATCTTGAAGCGCATACAGCCGTGGGACATGCGGCCATTGGAACGGGAAGTTTTCCAAACCAGATGCATTCATTTTCGAATGAAGTATATACTTGGAAGGAAGGGAAAGTGGTTTCAACTCCCGTATATCAAGGAACAAACGGCGATTTAGATCTAGAGAATTTAAAATCACTTTCTTTGGCAGACGTTTGGGATCGTGAAAATAATAACTTACCAGTAATTATCAGTCAATGTTATGCGGCGAGAGCCAGTATTGGCATGGCAGGCCATGGTTTACAAATCCCAAAAATGCTCACTTCTATAAATCCTCCAGATAAAGATTTTGTTTATTGGGAAAATAGTAAAACATTAAGATGGGATACATACAATAAAGCATTCGAATTGCCGACCAAAACGAAACAAATAGAATTTTATGAATACTATGTGAACAAAAAAGCAGAGGTAAATTCAGTATTTCGTGCAGAAAATAAAATAGAATTTCTCAAAAAAATTCATGGATTTCAAGCATCGGAATTTCAAGTTATGTTAGATGGCGAAACATTTAGAAATAATATTGAAAATGAGATTATTAATACAAAATACTTTAAGGATGGAAAAACAGATTTAGTTTATCTAACTTTAAAAGCCACCGATGCAGTAGGTCATTTATACGGGTGGGAATCTCAGGAATCAGATAAAATATTAAGATCAACGGATCTTGAAGTAAGAAAAATTTTTGATTTTTTAAGATCCTACTATGGGGATTCTTTTATAATGTTAGTCACAGCAGATCACGGGGCGGCTCCTATGCCAGAAATTTCGAAGGCTTCTTTTTTAACACATGAAAACTTTTTCGAAGAATTGGCTAGTTTACTACCTCAGATGGAAAGGAAGAATCAATCCCTTGTTAAATGGGTTACCCACTCGCATCTAAGCTTAAATAAAGATGTTATGACTAAATATGGTATTTCGGAAGAAATAATAATCGAAAAAATAAAATCCATTAAGTTGGATAACAAACCATTCTTTCGAAAGGTATGGCGAAGAGACGATTTAAACTAAACAGCTTTTTTGAAACCTTTTAACTTTAAATATACTTTGATTTCCTCATAATCTATTCGATCGAGAGCGACGCTGACTTCGTCTCCAATGAAGAAGTTTTTCGTATACTTTTTTGAATAGAATGAAAAATCCGATTTAATCATAACTTCAAACTCATCTGTGAATTCAGATTTATCTAAAACGCCTTCTAAATTGGTTTCCGCTAATTCTACAAATATCTGAGAAGGTCGTATACCGATAATGAAGCCTTTAAACTCCGTCACACCGGTAGATTCAAGATAACGAAATGATTTTATTTTTACTATATCTCTTTCGGCATCGGCGGCTCTTCGTTCTTCTTCCGAACAATGAAGACCCATCATCTGTATCTCGCCCATATCATAGGGTAACTTTTCGCTTAGAATTGCTGCATGTAAAACTCGATGCACGACTAAATCAGGATATCTTCTAATAGGAGAAGTAAAATGACAATAGTCCTTAAATCCCAGACCCCAATGCCCTAATGTTTCACCACCGTAATAAGCCTGCATAAAACTTCTTAGCAAAAGATAATTAAATATTTTTGCGACGGGACTATTTTCTAGAGCCGAAACGGCCTTCATAATTTCTGGATAACTTATATTTTTGATAGAAATATTGTGTCCGTTTAATTGTAAGAATTGATTCAACATATCCAGTTTATCTTCATCCATCGGTTCATGGATTCTGTGAAGTGACGGTGCATTTTTCTTTCTTAAAAATTCATCTACCTTCATATTTGCGGATAACATAAGTTCCTCGATGAGTAAATGACTTGTAAGACGTTCTCGGATCTCTATTCCACTTGTTTTTTTATCTTTATTCCAAGCAATTGATGCCTCTTTGATATTTAAATCTACTCTTCCAGCTTTAATTCTTTTTTTTCTTAAATTCTCTGTGAACTGCGAAATTCGAAATATCCAATTATCTGATTGCGCTAATTTGATCTCCTCTTCCGCCATTTCATAAGTATAGCGTTTGTTTACATTAATAATCGATTTATAAAATTTAGCATTGTAGATATCGCCTTCTTTACTGGCTTCCATTTCTACCGTGAAGGCCAATCGATTTACACCAGAAACAAGACTACATAAATTTTCTGATAAGATTGGCGGTAACATTGGAACAACTCGATCAGATAGATAAACAGAGGTAGCCCTGGTATATGCTTCTTCATCTAAGTCCGAGTCTCTCATGACATAATGCGAAACATCGGCAATGTGAACCCAAACTCGCAGTCGGCTGCCTTCATCTGCAAAACTGATAGCATCATCGAAATCTTTCGCGGTAATGCCGTCGATTGTTACAGCATATAAATCTCTTAAATCAGTACGATGATTCCAATCTTTGACAGTCTTTTCAGAAACTTCTTCTTCATAATCTATTTTGATGTGATCTGGATGTTGTATATGGTAATCATACTTCATTAAAATCCGAACTAAATCGGGATCTTCCTTTGTATCGGATTCAAATCTGTCAAAGCTTACTTCGTAAAGATTATCATCTGGTCTTGAACCTTCCTTTAACTTTACGATCAAAATATCGCCGATGTTGATGGTATCTATCGTATCCTTAAGTAATGACTTGGAGTGAATGACTCCTTCCTTGCTATCACCTAACATATCTAAAAAAATACCGAAAATATATTTCCCACTTTTTTCTTTTACTTTCATTCGGTATAGCTGTCTACCCCGACGAACGATATTAACTATTTCTCCTTCAAACTTCTCTTTTCGGCCGATTCCCAAAGGTAAAACTTCAACTTTGTCGCCACTTATCGCAGTGTTCGTCATCGGTGATGGAATAAAAACTTCACTTTTGGAAGCTAGTTTGACAAAACCGTCTCCTCTTCGGGAAATCGAGATGCGACCGATAAAACGGAAAGGATTTTTGATGTGAATAGATTTTTTATGAGTTTCAAGTAGTCCTTCTTTCTCTAATTGAAATAATAAGTTATCTATGCTTGCTTCTAATTCTTTGCGATTTGATTTGAATTTATCCTTTGTCGCGGATTTTTTTTTGGAGTCTATTTTTTTTGGTCGATCAACTATATCGAGAAATTTATTCTTTATCTCTTGTTTGGTGACCTCTTTTCCCGACTTTGAGTCAAGATAGTCAATTATTTTTTTTTGTAACTTATATATATCCATTATTTTTGGTTAGTTTCTACATAACTTCCCCGAACATAGTTGGGAGTTAAGTCGCTGTAGCTAAAATGCTTAATTTTTATTTTTAGAATCTGATTTCTGTTATGTCTTAGTATAGGCATAGATTTTGGTAATGTCTCTTCAATTTTTATCGAATTCTCTGGGAAACAAATAGGTCGGACACCTGAGAACACGTATGTAGTATCCTCCTGTGAATTCTTTTCAATTGCCGCCTCCAATTGGCTGATAGAAAGATCAGCACTTCCAGAGTAAGCTCCATTTAAGTATTTTCCAAAATAATGTTTGTTTTGTTTTCCGTCTATCGCAAGGTAGACTGCCGTTCTTAAGTGTTCTGAGAAGGAAAGGCAATATCCAAATATACTATCAATTCCGAATACAGGTAAATTCCAAAGCTGAGCTAAATTCTTCGCTGTAGCAACCGTGATGCGAACTCCCGTAAATGATCCAGGACCTGTCAGACAAAAAATTATATCTGGTTTTTTCACTCCTGAAATTAAAAGTCCCTGTCGAATCTCCGAGATCAATCGAAAGGAGGATTCTTTCGGGCAGAGTACGTTAGTTTCATATAAAACTGCTATGGTTTCTGCAATGTTTGAAACCGAAATGTGTATCCAATCTTGAGTTGCATCAAAGAAAAGAACTTTCATAATGAATCTTTATAAATCCTATACGATCTTTGGTTAAAAGATACAGTTTCAATGTCCACATAAACTCGATTGGTGTTTGGAATCAAACTTTCAGCTAACTTCCACCATTCGATTAAACTAATACCATCCAATCCCCAAATTTCAGTGAAACCCAAGTCATCAATTTCGCTAAGATCTTTCAAGCGGTAAAGGTCAAAATGGTGGATAGGAATCTCGTTCCAATTGTAGAGGTTATGCAGAGCAAAGGTTGGCGAATTTGCTAATTCTTTACTTCCAACTGACTTTAGCCATTCTCTAACTAATGTCGTTTTACCAGCTCCCATCTCCCCGGATAACAAAATACATGGATGGAATTTCTGATCTAGTACATCTTGTATATTTTTTGTCAGAATACTCAGGACGATATCCAATTCTGGTTCGCTAACAGTTATCAAATCTCTATTCATTTTGAAAAAGAGTGGATATGTCTTCTGAATTGAACTGATAAGATTTCTTACAAAACTCACAAGTTATCTCTACTTGTCCTACTTCGTCAATGATAGAACTTGCCTCAATTTTTCCTAAGGATAGGATGATTTCTGAAACTTTGAATCTAGAGCAATCGCATATGAATGACGGTTCTTCAATTGCCAATACAACTAATTCTGATGCTAAAGAAATCATAAACTCAGATCTCATTTCTTCGAGCGTTAATTTCCAGAAGTTTTCTTTTTGAATGATAGGCTCTATTCTATTCTTTAGGAATAGATAATCCTCTTGGGTCGCCTCGGGAAGAGCCTCGAACATTATACCTTTTACCCTAAAATGATCTGGATTTCGGTCATTCGATTCAACATCCATACCTACTATGGATTTCACTTGTTCAGATTCAGTAAGGTATTTTAGGAAATTAAATTCGAAAGTGTCTTCGACTAAATTAGTATATGATTGATAGAAGTCGGAATCGTATTGCCAACGTATAACTTTCATTATTCCTTGGCCTAAAATAAATTCATTACGTATATCTCCCTCTTCTAATCGATCTCCATACGCGACAGCTTTCATCCTTCCATAACGATCGCTATATGCTAAAGCAGACTTGTTATTTTCATCTTTCCATTGGATGCTGACACGCTGTTGGTTCTTTGTCATTTCTGCCAGAAATAGCGCACCCAACATAGTTTTTGATAAAAAAACTGCCATTTCTCGGTTCAATTCATGGAGATGAATAATGTCTCTAGCGGTATTTGTTAAATCCGCAATTGAAAATCGAAAGTGATGATTCGGAACTATTCCTAAAATAACTTGGTCGGTCATTATTTGATTGAAAGAGGTGTTTTCTTATTCAGTCTGTGCTTTCAGATAGATAAGGCAATCTAAAAAGGAAAATTATGATCTTTGGTGTCGATTATTATCCAGAACAATGGAATGAAAAGGATTGGGACGAGGACATTGCACTCATGCAGGAAATGGGTCTATCCTCCGTCAGACTAGCGGAATTCGCTTGGGGAATTATCGAACCGAAAGAAGGAAAATTTGATTTTAAACTTTTTGATGCTGTTTTAAAAAAAATTGAAAAAGCGAAGATGACCGCTATCCTCGGAACACCGACAGCCACATTTCCGCCTTGGCTATTTAAAAAATATCCCGAAATAGCCCAAGTTTCTAAAGATGGGATCACGAGGATCATCGGCACAAGAAGACAAGCTTCCTTTTCTTCACCAGCCTATAGAAAAGCAACCGAACGGATAGTAACGGCAATGGCTAAACATTATTCTGGTCATCCCGCTGTTATTGGTTGGCAAATTGACAATGAACCGGGACACGAAGGTTCCGATCTTGATTACTCCTCTTTAGCATTACAAAATTTCCGAAAATGGTTAAAATTAAAATATAAATCTATTACTTCACTTAACGAGCGTTGGGGGAATGTATTCTGGGGTGTCATGTATTCTGATTGGTCAGAGATTCCGGTTCCTGGCGCACATGTGGCGAGCAATTTTAATCCCGCAATGATCCAAGATTACTATCGATTTCAATCAGATGAATTAGTATCATATGTTAGGTTACAAGCAGAAATCATAAAAAAATACTGTAAAAACATTCAGATCACGACAAATCTTTTTCCGTCTCCATTTTTACCTGTTACAGATATGTATGATTTGTTTAAAACTCTTGACTATGTTTCTTGGGATAACTATCCCGTCTGGGGAAATCAGAAAGAACCATATCCACATGCGCTCGTATCTTCTACTTTACAATATTCGAGAGGATTGAAGGACAAAGCATTTACAGTGATGGAACAATTTTCAGGAGTGCAAGGACACGACACGTTAGGTTATCTACCACCTCCTGGACAAATAGGGCTTTGGCTTACCCAGGCTGTCGTCAATGGTGCAACTCAGATTTACTTTTTTAGGTATCGTACAGCTCGTTTCGGGCAAGAGCAATTGTGTTACGGAATTTTGGATCATGGTAAGAGAAAAACGCATAAATACCAAGAGCTGAAAAGGACTATAGAAGAAATTCGGGAATTTGCAGAAGACGTTGAAGGATTTCCTTACGAAGCCCCCGCGGCATTGTTACACGATGTTGAAAATTCAAGAAATTATAAACACCAGCCATTATCGGATGGCTTAAAATTTGATCCAGTTCCCTTTGCCCGAGTAGGATATGATATTGAAATCGCTACCTGGTTTGCTGGAACAAGTATGTTAAACGTGAATACGCATTCCTTGCCAATTGCAGCTGACGTTGATTGGTCACGGTATAAATTAATTACTTTGCCACTGTACACAATGTTTGATGATAAAATCATTGAGAAATTGAAGCATTTTGTTCATAACGGAGGTACCTTAGTTTTGGGCTATCGAGCCGGAATTAAAGACAAGGACCATTGGATGGTAGAAGAGCCAGTTCCAGGAAGATTCGCAGAATTGGCAGGGGTGAATGTTTTTCAATTTGAGGCAATAGGGAATGATACCGTAAAAGCTCGTATGGGATTGTGGCCGATGAAAGCGAAAAAATTTTGTGAACTGCTTGAACCGACAACTGCCAAAGTAATCGCAAAGTATGCAGATTCCAATAAATTCTATTCAGAAAAACCGATGATAACCGTAAATGAATTCGGAAAGGGTAGAGTTTATTACGTCGGTACTTCCCTTGCACCGAGAAGTATGGTATTATTTTATCGAAGAGTTTTTAAGGACATCAAAGTTCCGTTTACATTTTTGGGAGAAAAAGTCGAGCGCCATTTTCGTTCTGGAAAGAATTTTAATTATGAGATTACAATGAATCACTCAAATAAAAACATTTGGATAGGGTTTAGTAGATTAAAACCATTCGAATATAAAATAAAAAGAAAGAATGCAAATTAAAGACCTAAAAACTCTCAACAAACAACTCTTAGATCTTGAAGGAAAAAATAAACAAGGAGAGATTTTCGTAGATAATTTACATTCACCTTATATAAAATTTGAGGAGGAATTCATATTACCACAATCTTCCATAACCAAACCAGAGTTTTCTGCAATAGTTGATTATGTCCAAACACTAATTAAATTTTTACCTGAGGCTATTGAAGGAACAAGTTTACTTCCGGAACCTAGACCAAAGAAAGATACTGGAAAACTTTTTTTTGTAAGGCCGATTCTGTTTGAGGACAAGAAGTTTCTTTATGTATTTTCGACGGATCTACAATATTTGGGCGGCGCAAACCCAAATGAAATTAAGAAACCTGCTAGTCAAAATTTAGTTCCAAGTGTCGTAACGGATCGGATTTATTTCCAAGCCAAAGTTTTTCCAATCGAAAGTTTTGTTGAGGAAAATGACTTTGTTTCAGACTTTAAGTCAGTAAGATTCCAGGGAGGCATCTTTCGAATCGAATCTGGTCGTGAGGCCGATGAAAAGCCCACGCGTTTTTCGGAAATATTTGATGAACTCGACTTTTCAGATCTTGAATCCAAAATTCGCGCAGAATTAGGAATAAATAGCGAAATTTGGCCCATGGGTCGTGTCTATAGTCCCATCGGAATAGACTATTTATCTCTATCGATGCGATTTTTGAAACCGTCCTTGCCTAAAATCATTCGAGAATTTCGAAAATACTATAAAATTCTAAGCCCTGGAGAAGAAGGTGTCGCCCAAGAAGTGACAAATGCTTACCATAAATATCTTTTTAAACACGAAACTTCGCGAACACAATCACGATCGGGGAATATGTTATGGAAAATCCACTTTACTGAATTCAATGATACAACGGAATGAGATAAGATATGAGCATTTCCTCACCAACACTCAATTTTCCTGTAGATGAGACGATCAAAAGGGTCGAGTTCATTAAATCCAATGCAACGGGAATTATTTTAGAAGCGAAAAAAATACAAAAGGAAATGTCTGGAATTCGTTCGAAAACGGATGCCGATGAAGTTGAAAGAATTCATGCCGCAGATCGAGTATTAGGTGATATCTTCACAAAATTTTTACAAAAGGCTTTTCCGAAAGATAGTATCCTCTGCGAAGATAAACCTTTGATTGAAGGAACTAGCGACTATCGTTGGGTCGTAGATCCAGTTGATGGTTCCATGAACTTTATTCGAGGATTACCTTTATATGCCATCTCTTTTGGAATCGAGCACCGCGAGACGCCGGTCGGAGGTGTCGTAATCGTTCCATCTCAAGATTCCGTTTACTCCGCGGTTATGGGAGAGGGTGCTCTGAAAAACGGTGAGACTATTTTTACCTCTACCGTCTCTGAATTGAACCGCGCCATCTTTAGTCCGAATTTACCTACTAAAAGAGCGCATATGATTCAGGAAATCATGGCTGACCTGTCAGGCTTTTTAACATATGCAAGGTCTTTTCGAAGAACAGGATCGTTCGTATTAGATTGTTGCTGGATTGCGGAAGGTTGGATGGATGCAATATGGGAAAAGAGCGTGAAACATTGGGATATTTCAGCCATCTCTGTGATTTTAGGAGAAGCAGGCGGAAAGCTCACTGATCTAGAGGGAAAACATTATTATAATGGTTTACCAGAGTTAATCGCATCTAATGGTATCATTCACAACGAAATATTGAATCTTTTAAAAACCGTAAGGTCTTCTGTAAGTAGAAATTAATTTTCAATGTCCCTTCCTAAATTTACGATTCCTAAAAAGCCTTCGTACATTCCATTGTCCCTTCCGAAGGGAGTAGAATTTTCTGAACTCTTTCGCGCTTTTGATTTAAAATTCGAAACTTGTTTTCTACTAGAGTCTGCAGGCGATAATCAGTATGACTCGCGTTACTCGGTAATAGGTTTTGATCCAGATCACATAATAATCGGAAATCCAGGTCAACTTCAGATTGATGGAAAGGATTACAATGTTACCAATCCATATTACGCACTTAGAGACTTGGTAAACTTTGATTCACTTAGCATAAGTTATGCTGGTGGTCTTGTCGGATATCTAAGCTATAACTCAATGCAATTTTTTGAGCCGAAATTAAAAATCAAACCACATCCAGATTTTCCTACCATGGAATTTGGTTTATATCTGGATGGTTTGATTTTTGATAAATTTACTGGTGAATTGATCTACTTTACAAATGGCATTAATCGAAAAGATATTGTGCAAGATATTATCAATCATGCCGAGGAAGCAACAACCTGTAAACCGACACTCATGGTAAAATCGACGGGGACTTTGGTAAATAAAGAAGTCCATTCGAAAATGGTAGCGGATACTCTCGAAGAGGTTAAGTCAGGGAATACTTTTCAATGTCAAATAGGCTTTGAGGAGTTATTTGAAATAGATGGCAATCCTCTCGCTCTTTACGAATCATTACGTGTCATCAATCCATCACCACATATGTATTATGTGAAGTTTAAAAATCGAGTTATTTTGGGAGCGAGTCCTGAATTGCTATTTAGGTTGCGGCAGGGTGAAATGGAGTCTTTCCCTTTAGCTGGAACAATTCGCAGAGGAAAAAATGCGGAAGAAGATACGGAACTTGCTAGGATATTATTAACGGATCCGAAAGAGATTGCGGAGCATAATATGCTCATTGATCTTCACCGAAATGACATCGGACGGGTTGCAAAATTCGGAACTGTAAAAGTTAGGCGTCGTTTCGATATAAAAAGATTCAGTCACGTCCAACATATTTCTAGTGAGGTTGTCGGAATTCTAAAATCAAAAGAAGATATGTTTACCGGTTTGGCGGCCTCATTCCCTGCCGGAACCTTGTCAGGCGCTCCGAAAATAGAATCTATGAAAATTATAGATTTGATTGAAAAAAGTCCAAGGGGTCCTTATGGAGGTGCGGTTGGAAGTTTTGGTTTTAATGGAGATTGTACATTTGCCATTCCTATTCGTAGTTTCTTTGTTAGTGGTAATAGAGGATTTGCGCGTGCCTCTGGAGGTATCGTTTATGATTCGCAAGCTGAAAGCGAATATCAAGAAATTATAAATAAAATGGCATCTGTTAAAAAAGCACTCTCCCTTCATTCAGAGGATAACTCTAAATGAAGGTATTACTTCTAGATAATTATGATTCCTTTACTTACAATCTTTACCAATATATTGGTGAAATCCTAGAAGATTTAGAATTATCTTTTAATCTAGATGTTCTTAGAAATGATGAAGAAAGTTTTTCCGAAATTGAAAAACGAAATTATGAAAAAATCATTATCTCACCTGGCCCAGGGCATCCCGCCGACAAGTCATACTTCGGTGTTTCCGGTGAAATTTTATCCAAAATGGGCAGGTTGAATTCTATCTTAGGAATCTGTTTAGGTATGCAGGGAATGGCCACAACGTTTGGCGGCAATGTGGTCCGTGGCAAGGTGGCGATGCATGGAAAGCTTTCACCAATTCTTCATGATGGACTCGGTGTATTTAAAAATTTAACACAAAATATCGATATTATGCGTTATCACTCCTTAGTTGCCGAGGAATCATCGATTCCTAAAGAATTGATCATTACTGCTCGAGTAAATGATGGGTCGAATCAAGGTGAGATCATGGGCCTGAGACATAAATCGTTAAAGATAGAGGGAGTTCAATTTCATCCTGAATCCTTCGGATCTGAAGAAGGAAAACAACTGCTCCAAAATTTTCTTCTTCGTTGAGTTAGTGAAGATCTGACAGTATTTTATTTTCCCATTGTCCGAAGAAATCTTGTTCTGGGTTTTCCATTTGATTTTTGTCGGCACCAAAGAGTGAAAATCGATTTCTCATTATTTCGGAGTAGGAACGAATTAGATTTTCTTGTCGTTGGTTCGATTTCGTATATACTGCTTTGAATTGTGATCCTCCTTTACCCTGAGTTCCATAGATCAGTAAAGTAAGTGCGTCATTCAGATACTCATCTATATTGCCTGGAATAAAAAAGTCGATAACTCCTGTTGGTATAAAGTAGAGAAATCTACCAGAGAATTTTCTCGATTTAAAACCTATGAATTTTCCCTCTAGAACATCTTGCATTGGAACAGAAGTAAACAATACATTGTATTTAATTTCTTGGATTTGTAAAGTTACGCCATATGACTTAATCACAATGTTCGTAACAAAATGAATCGATTTTGGTTTTTTAAAAATTTCTTTTCTTGGATTGACCGGAAATCTTATTTGTATTGATTTTCCTTGATTTGATATGGTTATCAAGTCCTCAGGAAAATTTTCGTCAAAAATTTTCATTTCAAACTGAGTTTTTGTTAGGCGGCTTCCCATCTTCTCGTAAAAATTCGGAAAAGCATCTTCTGTTTTGTCTGAAAAGGTAAATTCTAAAACTATATTTTTTGCTTCTTCGATGGATTGGCATTCGAAGGTTTTACATAAAAATTGAAAACTTGGAATATTTTGTTTTAATTTGATCAAGTCTTCATGTCTATTCACCACTTGTGTAAACTGATTTAGCCATAAGAAGAAATCTCTTGGCATATATCCATTCCACTTGGAATGCGTTTCACGCTGAACTAGGTAAATATCTTTATTTTCCCATTTTGTTGGATGGAATGTGACTTTTGAAAAGTAATCTGATTTTGATGAAGATTCGGGATAAAGATTTAGATTCCATTCACCTTGCGATTTATTTCCTGCTATCTCGAGGTAGAAATCTCCATCTGAATTCTTTTTCAGTTCCTCTTCATGTTCTTTTGAGAGTGATCCCATTAGCGCAGAATATTGAAAATAATTGGTGATTCTTTTTGTGGTCGCTTGTAACGAATAAAAATCGGACCAATAGTTGTGCTGTTTGTCGTTCTTTTGAATGCAGCCAATTGCAAGTGAAATAGAAAGGAGAATTAAAAATTTACTTTTGAATTTCTTTTTGAAGGAGTGTGTGAATTGTTTTAATCGTTTCATTTGATGTTTGATTTAGGTATTCGCGATAGACTTCATTGCCCTTCGCATTGTATATACGAAGGAAGACGTAATCTGATTTTAGACCAGTTTCTAAATCGCCTTTTCGATCAAAAAAAATACTTTCGAATTGTTTTTCTTTAGAATCTAGAATGTATTTCTCTATCAACTGATTGGTATTTTTTAAGTTTAAGTAGGCGACAAACTTCACTTTTACCGCATCTTTCCAAAGTAGGTTTTGCATTTTCCAATAGATCTTTCTGCCCGCCTTTCTGCAAATTTCAATATCTTCCTTTTCACATCCAAGGAGAACGGAAGGGCCGCCTAGCAGATTTTGGTTTGTCAGATTATTTTCATATTGATCTTGTATAGAAAAAACGGGTAAACTGTTTGGGGAAACTTGTAGCGGAATGAAAAAGAATATGAAAAGTAATTTAGTTCTCATTGGTTTCATATTTTGAAATGATAAAGTTTATTCGCCTTATAAATAATTTCGGCTTATTTTTTTTACTGATAACTTGTAAATCTTCGAATCTAAAAAATAATCAACTCGTACTTGCTTCTTCTTCCGAATCAATCGCCGTTTTTGCCCTTCAAACCGATGATTTTAGTTCGATACTGCCACAGAAATTGGCAGGTTCTGCAACAAAAATAGATCAAAGAGTAGAACTTTCAAAATATCTTAGTTTAATTTCGTTTAAAAAAAACTTACTTTCTTCAGAAAATTGGGAGCCTCTCTTTTCGACAGATGAATTGAAGGAAATGCATTTATTATTAGAGAAGGCGATCCAACAGGATTCCGCATTTGGATATTTGGTTTTATTAAAACGAGACGACCCTCTTTCACCGTTATTGAAAATATTAAGAAGTAGTTTTTTAATTATAAAAACGGAAGACGGTTTTATTTTTTCAATTCCTGATTTGAACCAGAATCTAACTTTTCCTTCTCAATATAAATTTGATGATTGGGCTCTATACAATATCCCGAAGATCCGAAGTTCGAAGAAACAAGAAATAAAGTTAACCCCAAATAAACTGGAATTTAGTATCTATCACGAACTTGTAAATGAGGATCATCGATTTTACGATAGGATATTGATCATTGGAGATAAAAGATTTTTACCAGTACCTCTTCTTTTTCGAACGCCTGACCTTGATGAGGTTGAATTTAAAGCTGAAAAACAAAGTGTAAAGGATCGGCTAAAAACTTTGGAAAACCTGCGATTAGAAAAAATGATTACAGAAGAAGAGTATAAAAATAAAAAATCGGAAATTTTGAAAGATCTCTAGATTCCATCTCCATATATAAATTCTTGTATAATTTTATCGTTATCGGAGACGACCGTGTGTTTCTCTTCCGTTCCGTTTAATTCTATTTTTCTTTGTTTTTCAATCAATTGGTTAATCAACATTTGTTGGCTTTCTACTTTTTCCAGTAAAACTGAAAAAACTTTTGCAATCGGATCTGGCATTTGATGATGATCTAACATTTGTTCTGTTTGGTCGCCGACATCTAATCCCTTAACTACTTTTCCAGGTATGCCCACGACAGTGGAACCTGCAGGAACATTGCGCATCACAACAGAACCGGCTCCTACTCGAACATGATCTTCTATCGTGATGTTTCCTAGAATTTTCGCACCGGCGCCAATCACAACATGGCGTCCAATTGTTGGATGTCTTTTGCCCGATTCTTTTCCTGTTCCGCCGAGGGTTACACCTTGAAAGATCAGGGAGCCAGAACCAACAATCGCAGTTTCACCAATGACAACGCCAGTTCCGTGATCAATAAAAACGCCCTTTTCAATTTTTGCACCAGGATGTATATCAATCCCGGTTAAAAACCTAGAGAAATAATTAATCATTCTCGGAAGTAGAGGAATCTTAATTCTGAATAGGAAGTTTGAAATTTTATGTAGCCATAGTGCATGGAGTCCTGGATAACAAAGTATGATTTCTAAATATGATTTTGCGGCAGGATCGAATTTTCGAATGACTTTTATATTTTCGAACATAGAAAATCTAGTAAAGAAATCGACTAATCAAAATTATAAGAATCGAAATTAGCGAATTTCTTTTGAAATTTGAATTGATTCCATGATTCTTGTCGTCCATTCTATGGAATAGCAATTTTCATAAAGAAGCTGATACATTGAAAAACAATTACGCGTTACACATTTTCTTAATTGTAATGACATTTCTAACACTTACGTTCCGTGAATTTTTATTCTATGGAATTTTTACATGGGACTGGAACGGTTTTGCAATGCTCTTTCAGTCGGAATGGCCATATTCGCTTGCACTTATTGTTATTTTATTCGGTCACGAGATGGGACATTATTTTCCTGCCCGCTTTTATGGAGTAAAGGCAACTTTGCCGTATTTCATACCATTTCCACTGGGGCCTATTGGAACCATGGGTGCTGTAATCCAGATCAAGGATCAAATTCCAAATAAAAAAGCTTTGTTTGATATTGGAGTAGGCGGACCTTTTGTTAGCCTTGTACTCTCAATTTTAGCCTGGATTGTTGGCATCTATCTATCCGATCTTGTTCCACTCGATAAATCAGGGAATCTGGAAAACTATACGATATTCGGGGAAAGTTTATTTACTTACTATTCAAATCAATGGATACTTGGTCCCTTCGATTCCAACTTAATGGACGTAAACATTCATCCACTTGCACGAGCGGCTTGGGTTGGACTATTGATAACTGCGATAAATTTGCTTCCCTTTGGACAATTGGATGGTGGGCACATCATTTATGCGATCGCAGGAGAAAAATATAGAAATTGGATACACTGGTTATTCATTGGATTTGTATGTCTAGCTTTCGTACATTTTACTTGGTTGATTTGGGCCTTTTTGATTTATTATTTACTGAAAGTCGAACACCCTTTCGTTTACGACGATGTAAATGGAATCGGTCGATTTAGAAAAGTTTTTGGTCAAGGGATGCTGTTGACGTTAGTTTTTATTTTTGTTCCTAGGCCCTTAATGATGGGAAACGAACTCCATGAACCAACGATGATAGAATCCATTTTTGAATACTTAACGCATTTTTTTTCGAGGTAAACGAATGAAAAAATTTATTTTACTAAACATCTTATTTTTAGTTTTTATGACCATCTCACTTTTTAGTCAGGAAAGTAAAGAATACAAACTCACGGACAAAGCATATGGCTTAGCCTGGGATGGCGTAAATTTTTGGTTTATTGATACGAGTCGAAGAGCACTCATCAAGATAAATGATATCGGTGAACAAGAAGTATATAATCTAGGTTTAGCGAATTTAAGAGGCATTAGTTTTGACCAAAGGGAAGGAAGGCTCTTGGTTGTTGCTCCTAAATTGATTTTAAAAATAGATCCTAACACGGGTGGAATTACCGATAAGATTGTGGTGCCAATACAGAATATTGCAGGTGTTGCGAGTGTAGGAAATTTTTACTACATGCTAGACTTGGAGACTTCCAAAGTTCAAATCTTTGATAAGGGAAGTTCCATTTTAGTCGGTGGTTTTTTTACCGATAGAACTAGGCCGCGTGATATTTGTTATGGTAGAGATTCCTTGTGGATATCAGACTCGGCTGATAATAGCATCTACCGGTACGATGTCAAAACTGGTAAAATAACGGGATCTATTAAAACGAATTTAAAATCAATTAGAGGTGTATTGTTAAGCGGATCAAAATTATGGGTAGTTGATAGAGAGAGTCATGAGATAAAAAATATTCCATTCGTAGAAACGGAGAGATTTATTGCTTCAGGAGATGAGGAATACTCTGTTGATGTAATACTAAAATTTAAAATTGATCCAGTATCCATCTCCAAAGCCCAGATCGCCATTGTACATCCGCCATCCAATGAAGGACAACGCATACGATCCGTAAAGTTTACTGATGCAACTTATAAACCTGCTTTCGTTCAACGAAATCGAGTGCATTTGAAAAAAATGTCTATTGAAGATACGGCAGGCGAACAAACGATTAAATATAAATTCACATCACGTAACCAGTTTATTAAATATTATATAGCGGATGATTATTTAGATAAAGAAGTCTCATATCCACCTGATATCAGTCACTATTACGACAAAACGAAAGAAAATAAAAAGAACGTCGCAAGAGATTATATCGAAGTATTGAGTTCTCTGAGACTGCCTGGTCCTTCCTTTCCCGATTTTCTTAAAAATCTATCTGAACAAGGCATTCCAGCTATGCCTTATAAGATGATTCGATTTGAAAATGGGAAAATTAAATCAACAGAAGAGGCAACGATGGTATTTATAGTGGGTTTCGGTTGGGTTCCGATCGCAAGCATTCAAATTACACCATTGAGTGATAAAAGATATTTTGAAAAGAAAGAGACAGATTTAATTTTATTCCAAAGTTTAACGTCTGTTCCAGCTATATCACCGGTTTATTTCAAAAAAGATGCAAATTCGGAATGGGAAAATTTACCAGCTGAGATTATTTATAAAACTAAGTAAGTTAGCCTTAGTCTTTATTTATTTTAGCTGTATCCCAAATCTCCAACAAGAGTGGAGAAGAACTTTTATATTCCCGATTTCAAAATCAGATGAAAACCGTCTTCGTCTGATGGCGGAATCCATATGGATCGAACTTCCTAAAGCGAAATACCAAGGACCTGAATTAAAACCAAAACCAATTCAAAATTCAGATCTACTCAACCTATACTATTATTTGCGGTCTTTTATCTCATTCGCTGAACTATCAAAATTATTAAGTGTACCGATTTATATAAGCGGTCCTCATACTGATGACACAATTATAATAAACCATAAATCCAAATTTGGCCATTATCATCCTGAGTTCCCAATTCGGATCAGAAAGTATTTTCTGCCTGCCATGTCTGATGCAAGTTTTCGTAGTCTAACTCAATCAAATTATGAGAAGTTCATAAAAAACTTAGCTAGAACTTATTTTGTCGTCTATTTGAAGTTACATTCAAATAAGGAATTTTTCCAGAAAGAAGTCGAACGTTACAATGAGTTAGTAACGGAAAAAAGATTAGATCCGTTTTATATAGAAAGATTCGTATTATTTATGAAGAAAGACTATACCGACGGAGAAGATATTGAAGAATCAGCGAAGTTTAAATTTTATGATGGAGATGATGAGTTTAATGAGGATATCGTGAAACACGCTGTAGGTTTCTGGTTACGAAGACGGATTGATCAAACCGATCTAAGTTTTTTTCACGGATTGAAGGACTTAATTTTTTTATATGACCGAGTTTTTTACGAATCAAGACTGGAAATCATCGAGGATTCCCAGCAAGTAGATCCTGGACAGCTGAAATAACATCTTGTTCATCTTGGGCGGTCATGCCTGCAAATAATGGAAGTGAAAGAGTACGGTCGTACATTTTGTTCGCATTCGGAAACAAGGCTTTTTCAAAATTAAATTTCTTTTTATAAAATGGGTGTTCATAAATGGGAATAAAATGTAAGCTACTACCAATATTTCTTTCTTTTAGCTCTTCAGCGAGAGTATCTCTTCCCACTTTCGCAACATTCGGATCAACTTCAATTCGAAATAAATGCCAGCTATGTTGTCCTTTTAAATCGTCAGAAGGTAGTTTTACGCCTTTCAAGTTTTTAAATTCTTCTATGTAATGTTTGGCAATACTCGTTCTTCTCTCCCAGAAACTATGAGATTCCTTGAGCTGGACAACTCCTAAGGCAGCTTGGATATCACTCATATTATATTTATATCCTGCTTCGACTACTTCATAATACCAACCTGGTCGATTAAAAGCGTCTCTATTGATGCCGTGTAATCTCATTTTTCGAATTCTCTCAGCAGCAGACTGGTGTTTGGTGGTAATCATTCCGCCTTCTCCAGTGGTGATTCCTTTTGTAGCATAAAAACTGAATACAGTATAATCACCCCAATTCCCAATCATTTTGTTTTTATGTACTGCTGGAAAAGCGTGTGCTGCGTCTTCAATGACAACCAAACCATATTTTCGGGAGATTTCTAAAATTCCCTCCATATCACAAGTGTGACCAGCTAAATGCACTGGCATGATGGCCCGAACTTGTTTTGCCGTTTTTTTGCTGATGAGAGCTTTTCCATTCCAAACGCAATGGCGTTCTATCGTTTCCATCAAAGTGATAGGAGTGAGTAAATTATATTCTGGGTCAACATCGGTTAAAATGGGTTCAGCACCAAAATAACAAATCACTTCAGTCGTTGCCGTGAAAGTAACGGAGCTTGTAATGACGGCATCTGCCTCCGTCAGGCCAATCGCTTCCAAGGCTAGATGAAGTCCTGCCGTAGCCGAGTTAAGCGCAATCGCATTTGGAGAATTTACAAAATCCGCAAATTCCATTTCAAACTGTTTCACTTTAGGGCCAGAGGTTACCCACCCGGATCGCAAAACTTGTGCGACTTCTTCTATCGCATCTTCTGAGATGGACGGCAGAGCAAAGGGAAGAAAGGTTTTGCGAGTGGTAAGCATATTCATCTAAACGACATAATTCGGAAAAATTTCCAGTCTTTTCCGCTCCCAATACTCTCATCGGAAAGAATTTTCTTCACTAAATATCTAATTTCATAAGATTCTTAAAAATATTCTTGTAGGGAGGTATTGAAATCTAAAGAATTTCCAAGAACATGGAAGTTCAATTCGCTGAAATCCTGAACCGAGTCTCTGTAATTGATAGAGACATCTCGGAGCTAAACCGTTTGAAAGGACGATTGCCCGCAGATAGACCATACTCGCCTTCGCTACAACTTACATTTGATAAACAGATAAATACTCTTTTGAACGAAAGAGTGGCTTTGATGGAATTACCGGTCATCAATCCGCCGTCCTGGCTTTTTCCTAAGGAATCGGGTGGTATTTCTACTGAGGAAGTTACTTTCTTAAAAGAAAGAAAGTCTCTTTTAGCCGGCGACCTTTCATTACCTCATCCAAATGAACAAGATGTAATCAATTTTATCAGAGATATTCCGAAAACTGAAATCCACCTTCACCTGGAAGCTTGTGTAAACAAAGAGACATTAAAGTTTCTCTATAAGAAAAATGGTATCGAAGTAACAGACAAAGAGTTTGAGGATAAGTATAATTTTAAAGATTTGAACGGCTTTATTCAGGTTTTCTTTTTTGTCCAAGGCGCAGTTAAAGAGGCAAGTGATCTAGGATATTTTATTGATAGCCTTGCAGACTATTTAAGATCAAATAACATCGTTTATTCTGAAGCTTTTTTTGCTCCTTCCAAATTCATTCAAAATGGATTAGATTTTGATGAAATGGTAGAAGTTATGGTAACTCGAATTCGCCAAATCGAAGTTAAAGACGGTATCACGATTCGGTTGCTGGTTGATGTTTCCAGGTCATTCGGCCCAGCTAATGCGATGAACAATCTCAATCGAGTACTTGGCCTAAAACACAAAGAGGTAATAGGTATAGGTTTAGGTGGGGCTGAATTAATGGGTCCAGCCAAAGATTACGCAGAAGTTTTCAAAAAGGCTCGCGAAGCAGGCCTAAGATGCGTTTCCCATTCCGGAGAGGATGACGGCCCTTGGGCTATCTGGGATGCAGTTAATTTATGTAAGGCGGAAAGAATTGGTCATGGTACCTCTGCAATCCAGGATCCTGAATTAGTTAAGTATATGAAGGAAAACCGCATTCCGATTGAAATTTGTGTTACCTCAAATGTATTTACCGGAAAATATGTTCGAAAGGAACAAAATCATCCAGTTAGATATTATTATGACCAAGGTTTGATGCTTTGTATTAATACAGACGATCCAGAAATTTTCAATGTAAACCTTACTTATGAATATTTCAAACTTTATCGATTTTTAGATTTTTCGTTAGATGAGTTGATCGACCTTGTCAGACAAGGTGTTTATTGCACATTTCATCCTCAAAAGGAAACATTGTGGCTTGAGATGGAAGAAAAAATCAATACGATCAAGGCGAAATACAATCTGTTGCCTCAGGCGGTACCAGCTTAAATTGCAAATAGAGGCTAATCTTAACGCTTAAGGAATGTAGAAAAAAAATTTCCATATTTTTGACTGAAATTTGGGTATTATTTGTAATGATTTTTTTTATTTGAGATGTTTACTAAAAAATCCTTCAGAAAATTAACTTTAATTTCATCCTTTCTCTTTGTCCTAAACACAGAAAGCTTAACAGCTAACGATAGACCAATAGTTAAAGTGGAAGCAGGTGAAGGAATCTTTCTTAGCCAAGCTTTAGAATTTGAAACAAATATAGAAAAGAGAATAAGAAATTTAGTAAATAAAAGGAATATAAAGTTTCTCGAATCATCGGAGGGATATTCAGAAAAGGATTTTCCTATAACAGGTAAATTACGAAAAATAAAATCCTCTAGTTTTCTTTATCTATATAGATGGAGCAAGAGTGGTATTTTATTGAATGTTATCATTATTGATATTTCTGATCCAAATTTCTTGGAAAATCAACACATTGACGAATGGATAGGAATTGATAAAAATTTTAAACAATTTTTAGAAGAGAATTTAGTTGAAACTAAGTAGTTCAAAGAAAGTTTGTTTTTTTCTCTTTATATTATTGTTTTCACACGATCTTTCGGCGGAATCGAAAAATCATTTTAAAAATGACGAAATCGTTGGTGGGGAACCCATTTCTCGGCTACGTTTAGAACCCAATTCCCAAGCTTCACTTAGAATGTCCTCGAGATGGAATTATTATGTGAGCGGCGATATCTCTGATATTGATTTAAAAGCTATATCTCTTTCTTTTAACTTATCACATACTCTTACTATTGGAGTTTCCCAATTTCTTAATTTACCGAGTGGAAATGGCTATGATAAAGCGAGTCACTCAGTATTTAATGCTACTCAATATGGAATTTCATCCTATACCGCTAACGGACAATCTTGGGTATCGCAAGGCAATCAAGTAGGAATACCGGTATCATCCAAAACAATCTTTTTCCAGTTTTATCCTTTTTTGGATAAAAACTTCCCACTTTTTTTTTCTATCCATGGTGGCAGGATTGATGCCGGTACGGTCATCACTAGTTCGGATAGTTATCTAGCGAATATTCTTCTACCTGATATGCCGGCGAGTATTCATTCAACTGTAAATGAATTGCCAAGTCTATACTATGGTTATACGGTCGGCTATCGTTATCTTATTCCAGATTCTCCAATTTTTGTTGGTTTTGAATTTGGTAGCGGTAATGCTTTCCATAGAAAATTTAGAATTAACAGTGAATACAATTTAGATTCGAAATCTTCTCTTGGAATTCTTGAACTTGAGATATATAATCGACAAATCCTGAGTGCCTTACCGTTGTCTACAGGGATACCTTTGAATTATTCTTTGCAAGTTGGACTAAGATTTTGATTAAAATTTTGATTTTAATTCTCCAAATTTGTTCTCTATTCTGTTTATCGCATCCTTTGAGAAATACAATTGGATACAAAATTGAAAATAAGAATAGCAGAGTACGTAATTTGCTCATCCGTAAGATTTCGGTGCGGATACTATCTTTTCATCAAAAAATGGAAGTGGGTTCAGATTCTATGGAAAATCTTGAGAAATGTTTCGAGGCTGCCATTGTGAATTCTGGAAAATACTCGAATATTATTTTTGAAAGTGAGTCAGATAGTTTAATCAATGACCAAGCAGAATTAAGTTTTTATGTAGAAGATGCTTGGAAATTTAGTTATTATAAGAATCCCTCGTATTTGACAGGAATTTTTTTCCTTCCTTTCAATGAAAAAGAAGGCGAAGCTCAGTTATTCTGGCCTGGAATCATTCCTGCAACTTACCCATATTCGACTATGTTACCTTTTTTACCTAAAGCGGGTAAAGTTAGTTTAAGTCTCAACCTAACTATTTATCGCAATGGAATAATAATGGAAGAAATAAACATATCTGATGCCTTGGAATATCAGACATTCTTTTGGGGGATTTACCGTATAACAGATGCAGAATTTACTTCCACACTGCTTTATCCACGCGTATTTGATCGATTAACATATGAACTTAAGAAAATGAATATGGAATAGTGGAAGATCGTAAAAACATTCTTATATAAGAAAAGGTGGAATGCAAAGGTTGGTAAATTTTAGGATTCATAAAAAAGGAAACATTGTGGCTTGAGATGGAAGAAAAAATCAATACGATCAAGGCGAAATACAATCTGTTGCCTCAGGCTGCATTAGTATAAAATATTTCCGATATCAGGCTATCTTTATAGTAAATATTGATATCTTGTCCGAATTGATTTTTAGTAATAAAAATAAAAAGTAGATAACTTACCCCTGCGCTCATGAGGTGCCAAACAGCATGACCTTGCATCAATAAGTTTGGTGAACAGATAATTCTTTTTAAATCCAGAATACAAATTATAAGAGCAATTATTTGAAGAAAGATAGAAGCATATAAATACTTTCATCGACATTCCTTTTTGGCGGGAACCGCCCAATTGTATTCACTATAGCAATCGATTAGTTGGAAAGGATACGTGATAATATCAGCTATTATCGTAAATGGAAGGAAAACGTTTAAAAGTTTTGCAGGTTTTTTCTTAGGTGGTGGACTTGGGATCACAACACTGTCAAAATTCTCCAAAACGACAATAGGTGGAATGATCTTTCTTTTGTAAATAGAATCATTCTTTTCAAGAACATAGAAGTAATAGGTTTTAATCTCATCCTCTAAGGCCAAATAAAAATGAATTTTTACTTTTTTTCCCATGGTTCTCTCCAGATAAGATGGGTTAACTTTAAGTGGGTCTCGGTCTCCTTCATAGGGAAAAACATACTTCGGTTTTAGATCTTGCAGCGAATATAACTTGGAATTTTCTTTCCATTGGTAAGTAAAAACGGTAGGTACAGCATCCTCTTTTCTCTTTTGAGCGGCATATTCAGGTATATGCTTACCAAGAAAATGAAATCGATTGTTGTCTGAGGTGGGAAGAATCGTTTCATCGATTACATTTGGAAAAACGCCCTTTGAGACAGGGAAAATTTCCAATATGATTTTTTGTTTAAAGCCTTCATCCTGGCAAAGTTGCAACCTCTCATTATCGATTTTAATTATGTTGGTTCTATCTTTTCTTTGTTCCCAATCTAAGATAGTGAGATGCGGGTATTGCCCACCCGATTCGTCGTATCTTATATAATGTTCTTTTTTCGTATTCAATTCACTGTCTTCAATATCCTTATGTGAAACAAAGATACAAAGAAATTTCTCAGAAAATGAATTGAAGCGAATTCGAAATTGCCAATCTTGATTTTTATTCTGTTCCAGTGCAACATCTGTAATGTTAAGAAATAAGGATTTTAATTCAGGATCGGAGCCGATTGATGGTCCCAGATATTGCTCTTCATAAAATCTCTCCCGATCAATCTTTTCTCTTAGTCGATTCGTAAAACGAGAAAGGCAACTGTTGGCTGAAATCAATAAAACAATTATGACAAAGGCTTTCTGAAAAATCATAGAACTGTATAATCATTCGAGGAATCAAAAAACAATGAATTAAGTGATACCCAAACGTTTGAAGATCAAAGGGATTCTTTCTAAATAAGTCTTAATCTGAAAAATTTCATCCAGATCTGAATCTTTAAGAATAGAATTACATCTTGGATCATTTTTCAATCGATCTCTCAGATTTTCATTTTGATTCGCCCAAACAGCCATGGCATTGTCTTGTACGATCGCATATGCATCTTCTCTAGAGATCCCGCCTTTTTCTATGAGCCAGAGTAATACTTTTTGAGAAAATATAAGTCCGCGGGTCACATTTAATGTTCGTTCTGTGGCATCTGGATAAACATGAATCCCTTTAATCACAAAATTCATTTTTTCCAGTATATAATCGAGCGCAATTGTGGAATCAGGGAGGACGATACGCTCTGCAGAAGAATGTGATATATCACGCTCATGCCAAAGAGCTACATTTTGAAGACCGACGTTTACATTGGCTCGAATGACTCTCGAAATTCCTGAGATACGTTCACATACAACCGGATTTCTTTTATGTGGCATAGCCGAACTTCCCTTTTGTCCTTTTGCGAATGGTTCCTCTACTTCTCTACCTTCTGTTTTCTGTAACAGCCGTATTTCGGTTGCCATTCTGTCTAAACTGGCGGCCACAATCCCTAATACTGACATATAAAATGCATGCCTATCTCTTGAGATGACTTGTGTCGCGATAGGATCAACTGATAGTCCCAATTGTCTAAGGACATACTCTTCAATATCTGGATCAATATTGGAATATGTTCCGACAGCTCCAGATAGTTTGCCAACGGCGATTTGTCTTTTGGCATCTTCCATTCTTTCAATGTTTCGTTTCATTTCGGAATAAAAGAGGGCGAATTTTAAACCTAGGGTCATTGGTTCAGCATGAATACCGTGGGATCGGCCTATGCAAGGTAAGTCTTTGTATTCGATTGCTTTTTGTTTGGTGGACTCGAGGAGTACCATAGCACGTTTGATGAGTAAATCCATTGCTTGAACCATTTGGACACAGAGCGCGGTATCTCCCACATCGGATGAAGTGAGACCAAAATGGACATGTCGGCCTGCAGGTCCTATGTAAGAATTTAAGTTGGTCAAGTAAGCGATGACGTCATGATGTACCTTCGCCTCGATTTCAAGAATCTCATCTACCTTGAAATGGGCCTTTGCCTTTATCGTCTCTAAGTCTTCCTCAGGGATTTCGCCCCTGCGGGCACGGATTTCGCAGGCATAGATTTCAATATCAGTCCAAATTCTAAATTTGTTCTCTAATTCCCAAATTGCTGAAATTTCAGGATGGCTGTAGCGATCGATCATAAGGGCAAGGTTTCATGGTAAACATTCAATTCAACTGTGAAATTTACGGTTGCCGAACGATGTTCTTGGTTCTTTCTTTGTTGCATAATCTCTAGAAGAAATGAGGAAAGTATGTCCAAAGAATTTGAAGGTAAAGTAGCACTTGTAACGGGTGCCGCATCACCAATAGGCTTGGGAAGAGCCATCGCGAATAGAATTGCATCTCACGGAGCAAGCTTAGTTCTTGTTGATTTAAATCAGGAAAAAATTGAACAAGCAGCAAAAGAAGTCGAAGCCAAATACGGTGTGAAAGCCATTGGAGTCGCGTGCAATGTTACGGTTCCTGCGGATTGTGATAATGCGATTTCCAAAACAAAAGAAGTATTCGGAAAATTGGATTTTTTAGTAAACAACGCAGGTGTTTTAAAAGACAATCTTTTGATTAGAATGTCGGAACAAGAGTATGATTTTGTAATGGATGTTAACTGTAAAGGTGTATTTCTCATGACAAAGTCAGCGAGTAAACTTTTACTTAAAGCACCCGCAGGACGAATTGTAAATATCTCTTCTGTCTCTGGTTTGACCGGTCAACCTGGCCAAGCAAATTACTCTACTTCGAAAGCAGGTGTTATCGCTCTTACGAAAGTATCAGCTCGTGAATTTTCAGGAAGAAACGTTCTTGTAAATGCGGTTTGCCCTGGTTTTGTTCAAACAGAGATGACTGGGACACTCTCAAAAGAAGTGCAAGAAAAACTAACGGATCCAGCAGTGATTCCATTAAAAAGACCTGGCAAACAAGAGGAGATCGCTTCCGCCGTAAAATTCTTTCTAAGCGAGGATGCTTCGTACATAACAGGAACATTTCTCCGTGTTGATGGTGGCGCCGCTATCGGGATGTAGAATTTACCTTCTTTACCTTAGGCGACTTTTTTTTGGTCGCCTTTGGTTCAGAATCTTTTTCTTTTTTCTTTTTTGATTCGGTTTTTGTAACCACTGTAGGCATAGTTTCTTTCGTTTCTAATTTTTCTTCTATGATTGTTGGAGGACTTTCGATCTCATAATCATATCGTACCGTTGAACTCCAGTTACCTGCGAAATCTCGAACGCTTGCCAAAACCGTATGTTTGCCAGGTAGATATAGGCTTTCTGGCTCAAATATTTCGACTCGGCCATCTTTTGGAAAATATTCTGCTTTCCCACGAATCCCATCTACAGTAATATCGAAACCTTCTGGCATAATTCCAGAGCCAATATCTTTTGCCTTTAAAAGCAGAACAAAGTCTTCTCGAGGATATATATTTTTAGTCATCGATTCATGTAGATACATATTAGGTGGTGTCTGGTCTGAGAGTACGACAAACAAACCTGTTTTACGTAATCTAACTTTAAAAAACTGACCCCAGGAACTAAACGAAGAGCCTTTAATTTTTTTTACGGAACCATCAGGTAACACTTCGTAAAGATCTGCTGAATTGATGTCTTGGGTTTTTGGTACTTTGACATACAGATCATACCCTAAATTAAAATCGCGAAAATCTGGTCCGATTTCGTATACCGAAGATAATTGATTTAGACCGTTTGTTTTTATCTTAATTTCTTCTTTTGCAGAAATTTCAAAGTAACCTTTTGAATAAACAGCATTGACCGGAAAGAATAATTCGACACGAGTATCTTTTGATTTAAAGGTCGTATAACGATCATAAAATACATTGTATACCCATTCTTTAGTAATTACGTTCTTATAATCGTTTAAATCTTTTAGTAAAAAAAAGGATGCTATTGCTTCCTGATTGCCTTGGCCTTTTGCTTTTACAGTTATTTCTTTAGGTTCATTATTTCTAAGATTTTCGCTATTGATAACACCTTGTTCCCGATCGGTTTTAAACATTCCGAGCAAATCGTTTCCATCGCGAGTATGTAAAAAATAAGAAAATGGATTTCCATCCGGGCGACTGATGCTGCTATCATAGAGTAATACGTTTTTTCTCGAATGATTTTTTAAAATTTTTGAAAGTATAAATCCTTGTAATGTTTGTTCTCCAAAGTTCATACTCATGGAGTGAATTCCCAATCTGTTAACGTTAGATTTCTGATGAATCGCGATTTGAAGTCCAACTTTTCCTTGTATGAAAAGCGTCGGTGATTCTGTTAACTCAAATCTATTGTTTCCCACGCTATAAAATGGGATGTCAATAGGTTCATTTTTACCATTGATAAAACTTCGTGAAGTTTGCGGGGTGATGCGGAGTGAATCAAAAACAATTGGCTCAGCTTCAGTGTATCCTAATCCAAAATACATTGGGTTGTAGTAGATATTATCTTTATAAAGTTCGAAATGCAAATGGGGAGGACCAACTCCAGTGTCCCCGGATAGTGCTATCATTTCACCTTTTGTTACATCAAGAGGTTCTGGCAAAACAATGTCAAAATCGACTCGATCTTTAAACCTCCTTGCTTGTTTTGATTTAAGGATTTGTTTTACTATTTTTGGCGCAAATTTGTGAAGATGGCCATAACGAGATGTCATACCATCATCGTGTTGGACAAACACTGCATATCCTATCGAACTCCATCTTCGTTGAACACGAGTTACCTGTCCTTTGGCAACTGATAAAATAGGTATACCAATGCGACCACCAGTGGAAAAATCTTGCCCCATATGAAAATGGCCTGTTCTATATTCTCCGAATGTTCCTGTGATCTGGTTATATCCTTTTACTGGCCAGATATAGTTTTCCGAGAGGACAAATCCGGGTGGAAAATCGACGGCGTGTGATGGATTGGCGAAAAAAGAAAGTAAGATTATAGAAAAAAGAAAACGCCGAGACATTCGTTTTCAGAATTATTTTGGCATCGTATTGCGCAAGACTATTCGATACATTTTTGTATGATCATAAATCCTAATCAAATACTAGTTTCAATTAGGATTTATCCTGATAGTTATTTTAAATTCGGTCTGCGTTTTTCTTTCAGTGCAGTCATTGCTTCGAGTAGATTGTCAATGACCCCAGGCTGTTCAAAAGCTTTGATCGTTTCCTTTTCATATTCTGCAAGTTTTTGGATCAAAACTGAATTGAGCATATTTTTAGTCGAACGATAGGCAGTCATTGGAATCTTCGAAAGGGTGTCCAATTTCTTAAGAGATATTTTCCGTAAGTCTTCTACCGTTGGAGCTACTTCATCAATGAGTCCGATCAATTTCGCTTCAGCCCCTTTAAAAGTTTTTCCCTCGAGACAGACTTCTGACCAATATCGTCCGCTGACACAGCTCTTAATTTTGTCGATAAAACTTCCGGGTAAAGGCAATCCGACATTTACTTCCGTAAAACCAATTCTACCTTTCCCATCTAACATATATTTGTAATCGCACGCGACAGTAATCACAGCCCCACCGCCCATAGCATGTCCAGTGACTTCTGCGATCAAAGGCTTGTCAAATTTAACAATTTCACCAAACAGAATCACAATGCCTCCAACTTCTTCTAACAAATTATCTTTTGCAGAAGACAATAGGTTATCAGCATCCAAGCCGTTACAAAAGAATTTTTCATTGTCTGAAGTGATGATCACACCTTTCTTCTTTGGATCTTGGTTAATTTCTTTTAAAATTTTCCCAAGTTCTTTCATGTTAGTGCCAGTAAGTGAATTCTGATCATTCATTTGCATGTGAATGATTTCGGCCTCTCCACCGCTGACGGATATTTCTTCTCTTCTATAATTCATGGATTTAGTTTCTCTTTTTTTTCTATTTCTGGATCAGTAGGGGGAATCGAATCTCCAGCTTCGAGTTGCTGGTTAGAATCTGATGTCAAATTTTCAGTTGGAATACTTGATTGATTATTAGATGATTCTTTGATATCAGTGGTAATATTTCCTGTAGGTGGCCCGTTTCCTTTTTTATTTTTTCTTCTTATTTCTTCTTTCTTTTGTTCTTCGACTTTTATATAATCTTCAAATTCGTTAGGTGCCATAAAAACGATAATCTTTTCTTCTTCTTGGGAGTGTTCGATGAATGCTCCCATATGCCTTCCCGCGATAACAGAGATTTTATCTTTGCCAATGAATATTTTTACTACCCTTTCAAATACTTCAACTTCTTCCTTTCCGACATCCGGGACCGCACGAATATCGAAGCCGATGTATTCACCTACAAGCGATTTTAAAAAATTCGGAGTAAAGAGTTTTTTAAATTCAGGGAAAACGTAACGTTTTAAATTTGCCCGGCATTGAAATAAAACCTTTTCGTGGCTACGATCTACTACTACAAAGGAAACGTTATCACGCGTTTTGCTACTCTCGCTAAACTTATACTCTTCAATTAAGCTTTGTATTCTGTCCAGTAACGGCTGTTTAAACAAAGGTTTCACCATAAAATCAGTAAAACCAAGAGCCTTTAGGTTTGTTTTAAATGTGGGATCTTCTTTGGGAATGAGGGCTAATATGGGTATTGACTGTGTAATCACATCCTTCCGCAACTCGAGGACAAATTCTAATTCCTTTTTATCTCGAAATGTTAGACCCATTAAGATAATATCTGGATTCGATGATTTGACGTATTCTTTTACCGCCTGAGTGAATTTCGTGATTACTACACGTTGACGCAGGCCTTGAAAGATTGTTTCAAGTTCCGATGACGCAATAGGGTCGTTTTCTATCGTCATGATAAAATGCATGATTCTCGTTTACTCTAAATGAGGCCCGATTCTAGAGCAACGCGGAAAATATTGCCAACACGCTTTTGTTTTTCTGATAAAATTTTATCAGTCAACACTTCTTTGACTACTTCCTCGGGTATCGAATGCATTAGCTCAAAATCCCTTTTATATTCCGTGATCGGCATCTTCCCGAAAAGTATATTTGCTTGGAATTGATAAATCTGATGTTCCATCAAAAATCGCAAGGTATCTAAGTCTTCAACGGCTTCCGCTGTAATGACTGCCTCTCGGTTGTCAGCTAGTCGTTTGCAATAATCTATGAATGCCAAATTATCTAAAAATTTAATCTGGTCTTCTTCTATTTTGAATTTGAAACTTATTGGATCTAGTTTGAATTCTTTGATCATGATTCCTAAATCTAATACAATTTGATGTGATTGACTTTTTACACCAAAATCGTCAGCCGCAAAACTAAGTCCATGATCGTAAAAAGCCTGACAGACGTCTTTCAAAGGATAGACAGAGTCATCATAGGGTTTTTCAACGAGTTCAAATCTTACATTTTCAGTAGAAAGATTTTTATTGCTTATAAGTTTGTTTAATCTATCTACTTTCTCTTTGCTGGAGAAAGTATCAATGAGTGACTGTGGAGATATATTGAATTTTAATAATCCAGGAGCGTTGTCACAAGCAACGATCAATTTTTCCAAGATAAGTAATTCGATGCGATTAATGTCCTGATCTTCTGGTATATCGTTGATTAAATCTTTGTAACCTTGGTAGGCGCCACCTCCAACAAACACCTCACCACCTTTAACGGAAAAGGTTTTGTTTTTTGGATTGAAAATGACTGTTGGTTGGATCATTGCCTCGTGAACGGATCCCGAAATATATGTATTGGCTTTATTATAGTAAGTCCAACTCCAACGAATTAAATTATCATTTAAGTTTTTTTCAGATGATCTAAATAACTCATCAAAGATTTCATCGTTCGTAGAGATGAAGTTAGACTGTGTCCTAGACACGCCAAAATGAAACGAAGCTACTTTACCTCTGAGTGTTTCATTCTGAAATTTTCCCACCGCATTTTCTATGTTAGGAAATTTTTCTATATTCCACTCATATAAAGGTGAGATCCCCATCAAAAGAATGCCCTTTTTTTCAAAATAGTGAAAACCAAAGGAGATGTCTTCCAAGTCAAGACAGGCATAAAAATCACCACGAAGTAAGTCTAAAAACGAAATGATTTCAATGCCTGTAATGTTTTCAAATCGAATTAGAAAGAGAGGTTTTCCCCGATTGTCATTGATGAACGTTTTTTTAAAAACATCCAAATCCTTCATTCCGTAGTAATAAGGACCGGAAAATATCTGGTTTTTCAAAGTTTGCCTTCGTTAAAAATTGATAGGAAGTGGGTACTGACTAATTCTGCGATTATCGTTCAAGGAAGGCAAGAAGGATCGTAAATCTGGCAGAAGTTTTTTCGTCTGCCATCAAAAATCAAGTTTAGTCAAGTTCAACCCCGGCACCTGGTTCAAAATTTGAACTTACACTTTGAACATCATCATTGCCCTCAAGGTTGTCGATAAGCTTCATAATTTTTTCCGCAGTTTCTTTATCATGAACTTCCACAGAGGTCATGGGGACATATTTTATCTCTGACTCTTCCATAATTAAATTTTTTGACGTCAGAGCAGATTGAACCGCTTCGTATTCTCCCGGCGGTGTAGTCACAGTATAGATTCCTTCTTCGATTTGAATGTCATCCGCGCCTGCGCCCAATGCCAAATCAAATAATGCTTCTTCCGAAATTTGATCTGTTTTTAATGTCAGTACCCCTTTACGTTCAAATAATCTCGAAACGGCACCGCTGTTGGCCAAAGATCCACCTAATTTTGTTAAGATACTCTTTATTTCTGGAGTAGTTCTGGATTTTTTATCGGTAAGTACATCAACCATAATAGCAACCCCGCCAGGAGCATAACATTCGTAAAGACACTCCTCGTAGACCATTCCTTCTAGTCCGCCGGCACCTTTTTTAATCGCACGTTCAATATTGTCCTTTGGCATGTTGGCAGCTTTTGCTTTCGTCACTGCCATCCTAAGTCTGGGATTACCTTCTACATCTCCTCCACCTTCTTTTGCAGCCACTGAGATTTCTTTTGCAATACGGGTGAAGATCGCACCTCTTTTGGCGTCGATGGCCCCTTTTTTTCGACGGATTGTAGCCCATTTCGAGTGTCCTGACATAGTTTGCTCCCAAAACTAATTTTTTTGAAATAATAGATTTTTCAACAGATTTCCCTATTGATCGAGTTTCTTGACGGTAGAAGAAAAATCGAAAGTACTGTAAAAAAAACTGAAATAAGGCACGCCATGATCGACTTTTCAATAACAGATGAACAAAAAGCTCTCCGAGACTTAGCTCGGGATTTCGCAAAAAATGAAATGGCTCCAAAAGCTGAACACCATGACCACACAGGTGAGTTCCCTAAAGAAATTCTGAAAAAAGCTTTCGATGTTGGCCTTATGAATATGCACATCCCAGCAGAATATGGTGGGTCGGGTCTAGGTGTCCTCGACGAATTGATTGCTTCAGAGGAATTATTTTATGCTTGTTCCGGGATGGCCACAGCGATTCTCGCAAATAACTTGGCACTCGCACCAGTTTTGTTAGGTGCAAGTGATGAGGTTATGAAAAAATTTATCCAGCCAATGAACGATACGTTTACTCTTGCTGCTTATGCAGTTACGGAACCAGGAGCTGGGTCTGATGTCGCTGGTATTAGAACAGTAGCAAAAAGAGTAGGTGACGACTATATCATCAATGGATCCAAAATGTGGATTACAAATGCAGGGCATGCGGATTGGTTTTTTGTTTTAGCGAAAACAGATCCTACTGCAGGCCACAAAGGAATGACAGGATTCATCGTAGATGCAAAAACTCCAGGTATCATTCTCGGTAAAAAAGAGAAAAACATGGGCCAACGTTGCTCAGATACTCGAGGAATGACTTTCGAAGATGTAAAAATACATAAATCTCAAATCATTGGCAAAGAGGGCGAGGGTTTCAAAATTGCAATGGGTGCCTTTGACCAAACAAGGCCTGCCGTTGCGATAGGTGCCGTCGGTGTCGCTCGAGCAGCAATGGATCATTCTATTCGGTATGCAAACACGAGAAATGCCTTTGGCAAACCAATTTCTGTCAACCAAGGCATTTCCTTCTTGTTAGCTGAAATGGCAAGAGACATTGAAGCAGGAAGATTGCTGTGTTGGCAATCTGCATGGTTAATAGACAACAAAATGCGTAACACGTATCAGGCGTCCATTGCAAAGGTTTTTTGTGCAGATATGGCAATGAGAATTTGTACGGATGCAGTTCAAGTTTTCGGTGGATATGGATTCAACGAAGAATATCCTGTAGAAAAATTAATGCGAGATGCCAAAATCTTCCAAATTTATGAAGGTACATCGCAAATTCAACGAGTGATCATTTCAAAATTTTTAAATGACGGGGTTGGTATCGAGAGTCCTAACCTCTAAGAGGTTCGCCTAATCCACTTTAAGTGATTTTGCTGATTGATAACTACGATTCTTTTACCTATATCCTATTCCAATATTTAAGTGAATGGGATAAGGTAAAAGTAATTAGAAACGATGAAAATTTACCTGACTTAAAACAAATTAAATCGGTGGTAATTTCTCCTGGGCCAGGAAAACCTCAAACCTCCGGAAAGCTGATGGAATTCCTTGAAATCATTCTTGGCAAAAAGCCAATTTTGGGCGTCTGTTTAGGTCATCAGGCGATAGGAGAATTTCACGGAGCAAATTTGATAAAAACCTCGGAAATCTATCACGGCCGGGTTTCCAAAGTTTCTCATAATTCAAATGCCCTCTTCCAAAACATTCCAGCCACCTTTTTAGCGAATCGATATCATTCTTGGACGATTTCTTCAGAGAATTTTCCAAATGAATTGGAAGTGACAGCATCCACCGAAAGTGGTGTGATTATGGGAATCATGTCGAAAAAATACAAAGATACTTTTGGTGTCCAATTTCATCCGGAATCGATTCTGACCGAATATGGCCAGAAGATGATCAAAAATTTCTGTGAGATAAGTTAGAGATGAAATACTTTTTGCGATTGATGTCCTATTCTCTAAATTATAAACATCGCTTTGTTTTAGGACTAATTTTCGCCTTACTTACTGCCTTATTGAATGGCATTTCCCTAACATCATTAGTTCCTTTATTCGACTCGTTAGGTGGTGATTCCAGCAAACGATTACACTTTGAACTTACCAACCCAGAAAAAACGATTTTAGTGGAAGAGATCTATATGGGACCGGAATTTTTGGATGGTCTCGATAGAATCAAACGTATCATCATATCCATAAAACTACAATTGAATGAGTTTACAAAAGATATGGAACCCAAAGAAATAGTTTGGGCAGTTTGTATTGCAGTATTCCCGATTTATCTTCTGAAGATGTTAACTTATTTATTGTCTGTATACTGCATTGCGACTTCTGGATACTTCGCAGTAAGAGATATTCGGCAAGAATTGTTTGAAAAAGTTCAGAGATTGCCATTAACTTATTTTTACAAAGAAAAAACTGGACTCATTATGAGCCGTGTTATCAATGATGCTGAGATTGTAGCGGCCGTTATATCAAGTAATTTTCGTGATGCTGTAATCAATTTTTTTTATGTAATCACTCATCTCATGATATTGATTTATATGAATACGGAGTTGTTGATTTTAGCCTGTATTACTATTCCAGTCGTAATTTTACCGGTAACTTTGTTTACACGAAAGATTTCTAGTTCAACCACCAGACTTCAAGAAAGACTGGCGGATCTTAATGGTCATATTCAGGAATTTATTTCGGGCATCAAAGTTATTCGAACTTTTCGGCAAGAGAAATCTGAAATTATTAAATTTAAGGACATAAACCATAAAGTTTTTCGAAGGAACTTTAAGGGTCAATTCTATCTACAAATGGCTCCAAGCCTAGTAGAATTGACATCTTCCATTGTAGTTTTAGGATACTTTGCGCTAGGTGCAAAATTTATATATGCTGGAAAGTTTTCTCAAGGGGAATTTATGACTTTCCTTTTGATTTTGCTCTTTCTCCTTCGTCCGCTAACACAACTTTCGCAGATGGTGGGAAAAATTACACAGGCGAATTCAGCAGGAAAACGTATTTTTGAAATCATAGATCGTGATTCTGAAATTGAAGAAGAAATTGGGAAAATAAATCTTTCTGAAATTACAGAAGGAATAGTATTTGATAATCTTCATTTCTCTTATCCTGGCACAAACCAACGAATATTAAAAGGAATTAATTTAAATATTAAGTTAGGTGAAACTTATGCGTTCGTTGGAACCAGCGGAAGTGGAAAATCTACTTTAATGGATTTAATTCCTCGATTCTTTGATCCAACACAAGGAAGGATAACCATAGATCAAATTGATATTCGAGAGATAGCATTAAAGTCTTTAAGAAGTAAAATTGGTATAGTGACGCAAGAAATTTTTCTATTTCATGGGACAATTGCCGATAACATTTCTTATGGAACTTCCGCTTCCAAAAGAAGTGAAATCATTCGAGCAGCTCGATTGGCAAATGCACATGATTTTATAAAAAAAATGGAAAATGGCTACGACACTGTAATTGGTGTTCGTGGTTTAGATTTGAGTGGGGGGCAGAGGCAACGTCTTGTAATTGCAAGGGCCCTACTTCGAAATCCAGAAATCATGATTTTAGATGAGGCAACGAGTGCCTTAGATGCTGAGTCTGAGAGATTGGTAACTCGGGCACTTGAACGACTATTTAAAAATCGAACCACTTTTATCATTGCACATAGATTATCAACGATTAGACGAGTAAAGAATATAGTTGTTATAGAAGATGGTGAAATAAAGGAACTTGGAGATCATGAGTTTCTTCTTACTCAGAATGGAATTTATAAAAAATTATACGATAGTCAATTCTTAGATGCAGAGGTACAAATGTGAAAAGAGTTCTGATCGTTGATGATAATGATAAATATGCAGATCAATTGAAAATTTTCTTAGATAAAAAAGGAATTCATTCAGACAGGGCGTACGATGCAGCGGAAGGTTTGGAGTTATTCGGAAATAATGAAAAATATGACATGATAATTTCCGATATAACTATGGAGACTCAAACCTCGGGCCTTTGGATGATGCGAAAAATCTATAAATCAGGATATGACGGCGTATTGGTGATTGCTTCAACTGGTTTTGATGTTTTCGGTGTTATGAAAGTTTCCAAATTTATTCTTCCCTGGTTTTGTGGACTTGATTGGATGATTCCGAAAATACCTTTAAAAAAAGGAATCGTTCTTTGGTTCCCGACACTTCGAACCAAAGAAAAGAATCCACCTTTCTAAATCAAGATCGTATTAATTATCTAATTTCTGTTTATTTTCTGGATTAAAAATATTTTGGTGTTTACCAGTTTTTAAGTTTGTATATTTACCTTTTGATGATTCACCTAACTTTTTTACTTCGATAATTTCAATCTTCGGATAGAAAATCCAGCCAGTTGTAAATTGACTTCTTGTGCCTGGAATACTTGACTCAATTTTGAGTTTGATGTATCGATCGGTAATGATATCCTCTCCCATACGTACCGCGAACTCTTTTTTTGTTTCTTCCATTACAAGCCCAACTTCCCTTGATTTAATATAACTTACAGGTTTAGATCTTTCATTGGGCTCCAACCTTAAATAATCATCTTCCACTAACACAAATGCATATTTTCCAAAAGCTTTTTTTCTTAGTAGGTGTTCGCCGATTCGTGTTGATATTTTTTCATCTTCGACAGATTCATTCAATCTGATAAGAGAGAAAGTCGCGGCTAAACTAGGATTTTTTCCGATCGCATCGATAATTTTGAGAGAGAGATTCGGTTGTTCTTTTACATTTTCTTCTAAAACGCGTAACGCCTCTCTGCTACCATGTATAGCCAATGCATCAACGGCTGCTTCTTTCAATTCTAATTCTTCAGAAGATTTTAAAAATTTTTCGATAAGTGATACATCGGAAGAAATTTTATTATAGGCTAATCCACGAATGGAACTAGCTACAACAATAATGTATTCGGAGTTTAGGCCGTTTGAAATAATTAATTCTCTTCCCGCAGGATCTTTTGTTTTTCCAAGACCTTCATAACTTGCAGCGATTACTTCAATCTCTTCTGCTTTTGTTCCAGAAAAAAAGTAGGAAATAGATTTTTTATCACCTAATTCTGATAAAGCTTTATAAGCAGAGGGCCGAACCTGGTATCCGTCCTTATCGATTGCCTTCTGCAACGAACTTCTACCAGATTTGATGCGCCCGAGAGCCAAAGCGGCGGCTGATCTGACACGTGGAATTGGATGTGTCAAAAGTATTTTTTCTAGATTTCGGCTATTTTTATAATACTCTGATTTAAAAACTTCAACCAAGCCCGATCTGATTTTTTCCGTATACTCTCTTTCTATCTTTTCATCTTCAGTAAGCGTTTCTTCTACTTCTTTGATTTCTTCCTTAAACAAATCTTTAGCGGTGCCAGTTACTTTATTCTTTTTGGGGACTCGATTGATTTGGATTTTGGAACTTTTCTTTTCCGTTGGTTTTTGAATTTCATTTGGCGTGACCACTTCAAGTTTTTCTGGTTTGATTACGACAGGATCAATATTGGTTTCTTGAATAATCTCTGGTTTTTGTTCGGTTGTGTTTCTAGAATTTGAATAATTGTTGCTATCTGACCTAAGATTTTTTAAGGATTGATAGATCCTATCTGCCTTTGGAAGATAAGTATTTATTTTTTCTTCTACTTCCGTTAGTTCTTTGCTAGCCGATGCAAGGTCAGTTCCATCAAAATCATTTGGTGCACTTTCAATCAGTTCAATATTTTTTTTCTGAATAACTGGCAGATCGGAAATTACCGCAGGAAGATCTTCTATTAGCAAACTCGAAGCATTCATTTCATTTTGTATTGAAGAACCAGAAAATTTTTTGCTTTCTGCTTGTAACGCTACAGTTTCGGCAAATTCTAACGTAGACAATGCCTTGTTAGCTTTTAGAATATGTTCATCGTAGTTGTTATTATTGGTAACATAAATTTGGACAGGTTTTTTCTTGGTTGGATCAATATCCGTTCCCTGATATTCTTTATATTTCTGAGAAACATCCGTTAGTTGTAATGCCCTAGCAGATGAGCAATTAGCAAATATGAAAGAAAATACGACGAGGCTAGTGGTAAAAATTATGTCTTGACCAAGTTTGAATTTATGAGAGCCTATTTCCATACTATGATTATCGGTAACCGACTATAAGTAAAATTAGCGGCAATCTGGTTGGGCTCAAGCCAAATCAGATAAAAAAATTAAAATCTCTCTCTGAACGCCGGTTGCGAGGTGATTCTGTTGTCACACAGGAAATTGCGCGGGCTAGCGGGGAACTCTCCGTTGAAATCAAACGACAGATTGGTCTTCTCATCGATCGGTCTGGTTATGTCACACATTTGATGGTAGGAAGTGATCATTCGATAGAAATTCCCCATTTGGATCGGGTTCGTGTAGCTCAATCCAGATTGCGCGGGTTACGCTTATTCCATACCCATTTAAAAGACGAATCGTTAAACCAGGAGGATCTTATGGACTTGGTTTTGAATAGATTCGATTCGATTACGGCAGCAATTCTGGATAAAAATGGCATTCCAAAGTATTTTTATTCCGCATACATCAATCCAGATCCAGATGCCAATGAACCGTGGGTCTTGGAAAACCGAGTCCTTCCTGGTCAAATTAAGGAGGGATTTACCGAGGAAATTTTAGCGTTAGAATCAGAATTCACAAAAAGGAATTCCAATCTTAAAGAATCACAATTGCAAAACCGCGCCTTCTTGGTCGGTGTTTATGACATTAGAAAGATGAAACGAAGTCCCGAGCATTCGATGGATGAACTTAGAGAACTTTGCAGCACCGCCGGAATACATGTTGTGGATATTTATATGCAAAAAAAGCCGGCCGACTCAGCAACAGTTGTTGGTAAAGGTAAACTACAAGAAATCATATTAAAGTCGGTTCATAAAGACATAGAATTATTAATTTTTGATTTAGAATTAGCACCCGCACAGGCAAAAAAAATATCAGATATAAGCGATTTAAAAATTATTGATAGGACTCAGCTAATATTGGATATATTTTCAAAGAATGCAAAATCTAGAGACGGAAAACTTCAAGTAGAATTAGCTCAATTAAAGTATTTGAAAAATCGTCTATCTGAGCTGGATGACAATATGTCTCGTCTAACAGGAGGTATCGGTGGCCGTGGTCCGGGTGAGACAAAACTTGAAATTGGCAATCGTCGAGTTGAAGAAAAAATTAGTCGGCTTGAAAATGAATTAGAGTCTTTGAAAAGAAGAAGAGAATTAAATCGGAAAGCGAGAGCAAAAAATGAAATCCCTATTGTTGCGATCGTCGGATATACAAATGCGGGTAAATCAACATTGCTCAATGCATTGACCAACTCCGAAGTTATCGCCGAAGATAAATTATTTGCTACTTTAGATCCTACAACGAGAAGAATTAGATTTCCCGAGGAAAGAGAAATAATTATATCAGATACAGTTGGTTTTATCTATGACCTACCTCCAGATTTATCTCAGGCATTTAAAGCTACTCTAGAAGAGTTAGGTGATGCCGATTTGCTTTTGCATGTTGTTGATATCTCCAATCCAAATAATACTGAACAGATGGAAGCAGTTGATAGTATTTTAAATAGTTTAAATTTGCACGAAATACCTCGGTTAGTAGTATTTAATAAAGTAGATAGATTGGATTCAGAAAACTTTGATTCGCTGAAGGAAAATGGAGAAATCCTTGTCTCTGGAACTTCTAAATACGGTCTCTCATTGCTTTTACAAATAATTGAAGATAAACTTTGGGCTGAGAAAAAAAAAGAAAAATTGGTTAGTTCCAGTTAGCAATTGCTAGTTCTCGTGTTAAATATATCTGAATTTGTTTCGGAAGGTCCATCAATTTGATAACATTTTCTAAAAAGTGATTGAGCCCTCCGATAACAAATTTCCCCTTTTTCTCTTCAACCAGCCGGATGACACTTAGAAGAGTTGCTACTCCAATACTGTTGATATATTGGAGATCCGTTAAATCCAAAATAATATTAAATTGATTGGAGATAAAAATTTCTGAAATTTTAGAGTTAATTTCGTAAGCATTTGTATTTGTAATTTGGCCATGAAATGCGATAATCAAAATTTCATCACTCTTCACTTTAGCCTTTTCAAGAGTTATTGTCAAAGATGAAAATTCAAATGAATTCATATTACAAATTTAGAGACTTTCCAAAAGTCGGATCGCAACAGTTTTCTCTTTGATAAAGGGAGCCTTGTCAATTTCCTCCAGCGACAATGAAAAATTTCCCTCCATGGCTTCATGTGTAACGACAATTACATTTACTGGTTCTTTTTCGGTTTCTTTTTGTTGAACTGAAGCAATCGAAATATTATTTTTACCTAAAATTCGCGCAATTTCTGATAATACCCCTGGCTTGTCCAATGTGGAAAATCTAAGATAATAACGAACCTTGTTATCTTTCTCTTGGGCTTTTGTCGAGATGGGATAGGAATTATTCTCTATAATTTTGTTAACTAGACCGATTCGCGAACCATAGTAGATTAAATCAGCTAACACAGCACTCGCGGTCGGCAATCCACCTGCTCCTTTTCCAGTCACCATACCTGCGCTTGCCTCTACAGTTTTATAATAAACCGCATTAGATTCATTCATAACATTTGCAAGTGGGTGATTGAGAGGGACTAAGGTCGGATGAACTTTTGTAAGAATTTTTCGATCAAAAAGTTTTGATATGCCAAGTAGCTTAATTCGATATCCTAATGATTTACTGGAAAGGATATCGATCGATTTTAATTTACTTATACCTTCGACGTTCAAAAAGGAAAAAGGTACTTTAGATCTATAAGCAAGGGAAGCTAATAAAGAAATTTTATGAGCCGCATCGATACCTTCCACATCGAATGTCGGATCGGCTTCGGCAAATCCTAATTCCTGAGCTCTTTTCAAGGCGACAGAATAGTCCCAGTTTTCTTCTTCCATTTTTGTTAATATGAAATTAGTCGTACCGTTTAATATTCCGCAAATGACTTCAAATTCGCAGGACGATAGTCCATCCCGAAGCGTTCTAATAATGGGTATTGAGCCAGCAACTGCGGCTTCATAACCGATTTCGACGCTATTATTGTATGCTAGTTCGAAAAGCTGATCTCCCTTTTCCGAGAGAAGTGCTTTGTTCGCTGTAATCACCGTTTTTTTATTTTTCAGTGCGGATTGTACGACTTCAGACGCAACGTCAGTACCGCCGATGAGTTCCACGACAATATCAACGTCTTCTCGTCTCGTGACGGAGAGGGGGTCCGTAGTTACATTTATGTCTATCAGATTTTTGATTTTTGTAGGTGACCTCGTTGCGACAGCAGTTACCGATAAATCCAACTGGTTTCTAATTTGGATCGTTTGCCTGTTTTTTTTTAAAAGTTCGAGAAAATTTGATCCGACGACACCTGCACCAACCAGGCCTATTCTAATTTGTTTCATCTATTGCATGTTTTCTTTTCCGAAATCATTAAACATATAAAAAAAAATCAAAAAATTTTAAAATTTAGAAGAACTTCTTAAGCTTTTTTGAATTCATTGAGATAACTACTATAAGCATTGTCTCGGCAATAAGGATATTCTATATGGCAACGAAAAAATCATCTTCTGCCGCTAAGAAAAAAGCTGCTTCTAAAAAGCAGGCAGTAAAGAAGAAATCAACAGCGGTCAAAAGACCATCGGCAAAAGCAGAATCGGCTGCATTGTATGCAAATGATGAATCTGCGCAGGCTTCTCTTCAATCAGCGGCAACGACAAGTAATGGCGAAAAAAAAGACAAAAGCGGATCGGGAAATGGAATCTACCTATTTTTAGTTTTAGCAGGCGTCGCAGCACTTCTGTTCCTTGGTTATGCGAAGGTAACTAAAAATCAATCTGCTTCGACTACCTCCGAACCTCCAAAATTAGAAAAACCGGTAGAAAAAGTAGAAGAGACTCCCACTGCACCAGAAGAAGCAGTGAAAGCCGCAATCGCAAAATTTGCCGTGGATAAAATCGAATCTGGGAAAAAATGGGAAGAGGCCGTTTCATACTGCGAAAAGTTAGGCGCAAGTTTACCTTCGAAACAAGAATTTTCAGATTATGCAAAAGATGCACCTAAAGAGCTGACTACTGAAGATATATATTGGACAAAAAACTTTGCAAACAATAGCAAAGCCTTTGCCTTTAATGTGAATTCAAAAAAAGTAGTTACAGTTTCAAAAACAGAAAAACACAAAGTTCTCTGTAAAAATTAACTACTTGCAGTAATTATAGGGGCAAGAATTTGGTTTCGTATCTTCTCTGCTAACGGAGAAGATGCGAACATAAGTCCATCGGAAGTTTTTAGATAAAAACTATCTTTGGCTCGTCCGCTTTTCGGATCCGTTTCAATTGTAGCAGAAATGATATCAATTTTATTTTCCATCAAGATTCTAGAGACATAGTACAATAATCCTCGACCAGAGCTTGATTCAAGATAGAGACAGGTTTCTCCCTTTTCGCTAAGATCCGTGAAAATAAATTCGGGACTTTCCTTAAAAAAAGTTGCTACAGCGGGCTCTTGGATTTGAAGTTTTGATAAAATTTCTTCAAATTTCGCATTTTTCGAGAATAAAGAGTCCATCATAACGCCAAGTTGGAATGCAGCATTGGAAAGATTATTTTCGTCTGCCTGCAGAAGGAAGGAGTCCACTGTGTAATGGTGACCATTTTCGAAAACGGTGCCTAGTTCGCCCGACAAAATGTCTAGTTTTAAAGCATAAATAATTGTTGCTATGCGGTGGAACGTTCCAAACTGAGTGGAATCCGTTTTTAGCGAAATGAGAATATTACTCTTTTCCCGTTTATATTGAAATTCTAACAATGTTTTCGCTTTCCTTCGCTCGACATTCTATCATGTACTAGAAAAAATTCAATCAAAAGGTTTTAGGTTTTCGGTCGATAATTAAGAAAGAGACCATGTTACGAATTCTCCTAGTTATCATTTTCATCCTATTTTTAAATCCAATTCATTCGCAGGAAGATAGCGATGGTGAGGAAACGTCGCCTTTTGCGACGACAAAGAAAAAAGTGCAGGTTTGGAAGGGTGACGTTGTCGCCGTTTATAAAAATCGACTATGGGTCAAAATTCGAATTTTTCGGAATCAAAAAATTGCTAAAGACGATTATCAAAAATTGAAAGGACAATTTGAAATAAACAAAGACTATTCGGTATATCAAAAAGAAACCGATATAAAAATCGGTTTCTTTCGACTTCGAGAGGTAAACCTAGAAGAAAAGAACATCAACCTAAAAGAAAAATATTATGAAGCCATTTTGAAGGGAGATTATCTTCCTGATAAAGACTCGATGGTCTCCGCGATCACAACAGATACATACATAGCCCATAGTCGCGAAGAAGATTTTTATATTGAGCCCAATTCCTATTTTAAGAGCCGTTATACGCAGCCAAAAAAATCTATTTTCCATCCAAAGGATCGAAAAGAAATGATGTTGGTTTCTAGGGGTCTGTTTCTTTTTGGACAGGGAAATAATGCATCCGAAGATAATTTTAATCCATTCTACAATAATCCGAGTTTAGCGACATTAAAAGAATTACCTTCTTACTATATAGATAAATTTGAAGTCACAAACTCGGAATATGATTTTTTCTTGAAACAAACGAATAGCCCAGCGCCACCTCATTGGATTGGCGGAAAATTTCCTGATGGAGAAGAAAATTTTCCAGTCATTAATTTGACATATAGAGAAGTAGAAAAATATGCAAAGTGGACCGGAAAGCGAATACCAACTGAATTTGAATGGGAAAAGGCAGCCCGCGGTGCCGGAGTGATTCAATATACAAATCGAGATGAAACCATTGCATATCAGATAACAGCGATTAAATATCCATTTGGTGATGAGTTTGATTCAACTCTTTGTAACTCTCGTGAAAGTAATAAAGGCAGAACAGTTTCGGTTTACGAATTAGCCAAGGAAGGGGAAAGTCCCTATGGAGTAATTGGTATGTGTGGGAACGCACCTGAATGGACATCTAGTTGGTATGAGTTATATCCTGGGCATCATTTGAAAAGTTTTGCTTTCGGAAGAATCTATAAAGTAATCAAAGGAGGATCCTACTACGAAAATGCAAAGAATTCGACCGCTATATCTAGGTCTTTTGGAGGTATTCCAAATCTTTCAGAAGACAGAAGGGCAGGCTTTCGATTAGTAACCGACTATAGAGATTAAGTTTTTTCGATTTGTTTTCCAAGTTTCTTGCAAATTTTTCCAAGTACTTCCTGTTCATCGGAGCTGAGTACTGAAAACTCGTTAGTAATTCTTTTTACGTGGTCCGGGAATATGGTTTCGATAAGTTTTTTCCCGATATCCGTTAGATAAATCGTAATAAATCTTCGATCTTCTGTATCACGAACTCGCTCGACCAATCCCCTTTTCTCTAAATTATCAATAACAAGAGTTATATTTCCTGTACTTTTTAAAATTTTATCACTTAAACTTTTTTGGCATAGAGGACCTAAATGGTAAAGAGATTCTAATACGCCAAATTGACTTTCTGAAATATTCATTTTTGAAAAATCAGAAGTTACTCTAGCGGAAAGTGTCTCGGTAGCCCGTTTCAACTTAATGAAAGAATCAAGCGCCTGGATTTCTTTTTTTGTTCCTTTAAATTTTGTTCCCATTAGTTTAATATTAAATTACCTTAAATTGAATTAATTGTCAAGAAAATCTTTTTTGCGTAAAGCTGTTTTACCAATATTTTGTTTCTACGGTATAATCAACATTTGCTGTTTCACCCGCTTTGATTGATATATCCGTATATGTCTTAGTTGATGATTCTTTTATGAATTTATGTGATGACTTCGTAATGGTCCAATCTCCGCCCAATGTAGCATAAAATCGAACCTCGATGGTTTCCTTTTTTCTGTTTCGAATTTCAGCAGAATATGAAGTTTTGTTTCCGTTTGAAATTTTGAAAACTTCATATGAAGTTCTTTTTCCATTCGCTACAACATCAAATGCTTCTCCTGTCTTAAGTTTTACATCTTCGTTCTCAGGTGTGTGATCAATGGTATCCTCACCTAATAGCTGTTGTCTGCCTTTTGTATCAGCTTTAAAAACTCTAACCGTTCCGGCAGGCAACGGTCTTCCTAAACTATTCTTTTTTGAATTCTTAAAAATATATTTAACAGATGCATTGTTAAAATGTTTCTCATTTCCTTCATACATGGGTAGGTTTTCGAAAACAAAATATTTTTTGATTTCTACATTTTCGGTTTGAAACAATTGAACTTGTTTAGTTTGATTAAAACCGATTGTGGTAGGTTGATCCAAGGTATATAAATAATATTCCGATAAATTTTCTTGAGAAAATTCCGGAACGACGCCAGAGGAATCTTCCATCTCCAGTGATCGTTTATACATTTTTGTAGAAGGTGAATACTGCGGAGGACGATTGTTTACCAATTGAATTTTCCCTGCGACGAGTTGTAATATAGCATCTTTGAATCGCGTTCCAGAAGTATTAGTTAAAGTAACCCAAGAGTTAAGACTCGAAGAATCCTCTTCCTTATCTAAAACTAAAATATAATCTGCAGCCCAATTCATACCTAAGGTTTGATAAGAAACTTCAAGAACCTGGTTTTTTTCTTCATCATTTTTAAGTTTCCAAACTAAGGTTGGTTTGGCGAAAAGATTATCTGGAATCGTAGGTATTGTCACTCTGCCGTAATATCCTAAGGAAATTTCGTTTCCGATCTTATAGACAGGACTACCATTATTCGAAATTAAAGTAGCTTTGGTTCCAGAATTTTTATCATTGTCATCTCGATAGATCGTCACCTCTTTACCGACGTACTTTTCGAGTAATCGTTCATGGGAAATTAAATCGTATTCATAGTTCTGTTCAAAAACTGTAATTTTTTTTTGATCTTCGCCCTTTACGCGAACTGTTTGAGGAATAATTTGTGATGCAACGTCTTCAAATCTTAACATTTGAATCCCTTTGGGAAGAGATATGTTTCTAGTCTCTCTTACTAATCCCATACCGCCATTGTATATTGTGATACTCACGGATTTCCGATCTGTCTCAGAAGAAGAGTAAAAGGAGTTTTCAGCAGAAGTTCCGATCGATAAGAGTGAAAGAATAAGTAGACAAACGAGTGTAAGTTTTTTCATAGAATTTGTTTCTTCTCCAGAACTATCACCTATGATGAATGGTAAAAAAACGAATGCAACTAAAAAGAGATCTGAGAAGGTGCAACTTAAGAGGTAAAAAATGGCAGAACCCGTTAAAATTGGAGTCATTGGTGGCACTGGTTTATATTCTTTAGATGGAATGGAAATCAAAGGTGAGATTTTTCCTGATACACCTTGGGGAAAACCATCTGATACCGTTACAATAGGGAAGTTTAAAGGAAAGGAAATCGCCTTTTTACCTCGCCATGGAAAAGGTCATTTTCTAAATCCGAGCGAAGTGCCGTCGAGAGCGAATATCGCTGCTCTTAAGAGTATTGGTGTTGAAGAAATTATTGCTTTTAGTTCTGTTGGTAGCCTTCGAGAAGAAATACATCCAAGAGATTTTGTTTTACCTTCACAAATAATTGATCGCACAAAATCAAGGCAAGCTACATTTTTCGAAAATGGCGTTGTAGCACATGCTCCATTTGCGGATCCTTTTTCAATTGGACTATCCCAAAAAATCGAGAAGGCTGCTCAAGCGATTGGTTTAAAAATCCATAAGGATAAAACGCTTGTTTGTATGGAGGGACCGCTCTTTTCTACACGAGCAGAATCGCATATGTATCGTTCTTTTGGTGCTGATATCATCAATATGACAGTTCTTCCAGAAGCCAAACTTGCCAGAGAGGCTGAAATCCTTTATCAGATGGTATGTATGTCGACCGACTATGATTGCTGGAAAGAAGATGAAGCACATGTGACTCTTGAGATGGTCCTCGGAAATTTGAGTAAAAATGCTGATACAGCTAAACAATTATTAGCCGAACTTATCGGATTATTAGGATCGAGTGATGATAATTCTTTAATTGGCAGTACAAAGTATTCGATTGTCACTTCTCCGGAAAAACGTGATCAAAACCAGGTGGAGAAATTGAAGTTCTTATTTCCTAATTATTTTTAACTCTAGCCAGACTTGAGGAGAGAGACTATGAATAAAATCTATGAATCCTATTATTATCGTGAGCTGAGAAACGGTAGAACGCCGCTTCCAGAAAAAAAGTATTTGGCCGAGCGTGCGAAAGGAAAACGCCGTTCCGATGGAAGATACTTAGGACCTTCTTTCGAAGAACGACTTGGTTATCCGCGGGGATTTGGCAAATTCCTCAAGGACGGAAAACTAGATTCAATTGCGTTAAAGGCTCATATAAGTCAACTAACTGAAAAATTAGATGATAAAAAACTGAATCGTCGTCAACAACTATACATTGAAAAAAGAATTATTTATTATTTAAGTTTTTTAAAATAATTCCCATTAAAAATTTTTAGCGGCATCTTCTACTGTCGGAAAAATTTGAAGCAGGCTTTTTAGTTTTGTTAATTCTAGCACATATCTTACTTTTTCAGACGGCGATACTAACCGTATAAAGCCTGTTTGTTTCATTAATTTTGAATGTGTTCCAAGAAATACTCCAAGTCCAGATGAATCAATATAAGCTACTTGTTCTAAATCCAGAAAGTAGTGTAAAAATCCTTGTGTGATCAAACTTTCTAGATTTTCGCGGATAGCTTGAGAATTATAAAGATTAATCTCGCCTGATAATTCAAACAATAATGCAGTACTTGGCAAAGGAATAGGTGGACTCGAAATGACACGCATTTGAAATTCTCCCGATTCGATGGAAAATGATTCCCAATCCATTTCCATATTTATACTTCCTTTACTCCATCCGATATCGAAAACTTATAAAAGCTTACACCATGAGAAAACTTTTGCTCGTATTTTTTCTGCAATTCTTCGCTTGTTCCTAAATATTTTTCCTTTAAATCGAGCACCAGAACACATCCTCCAAATCCACCACCTATCATTCTCGCTCCAGTGGAGCCCTTCTTTTGAAGAAATTCAACGATAAAATCGGTTTCTTCGCAGGAGACTTCAAAATGTTTTGATAAGGACCAATGGCATTCATATAATAATTTGCCGACTATTGGAATTTTGCCTGTTTCTAAGGAGGAGATAACCTTCTGGGTTCGTAATCGTTCTCCTGTTATGTGAGTAACCCTTTTGATTTCATCTTCATTTAATCCATACTGATCAGAAATTTCTGCATTATATTCATATAAGTTCTTTAAATTTGGAAAAAACAATTTTAGCTTCTGTAAAGCAGATTCGCATTCGGATCTACGCTTATTATAAGCACTGTCTTTCAGGCTGTGTTTCACATTTGAGTTGATAAGATAAAATTCATAGTTTCCTAAATCAAAACTATGATATTCGAATTCTAACGTATTCGTATCTAGCGAAATACAATGATCCTTTTTGCCTGTAGCAATGATGAATTGATCCATAATGCCACAATTTGTTCCCACAAAATTATTTTCTGCGGCTTGGCCGATTAAGGCTATTTCTGATTTCGACAATCGAAATTGGTTTATCTCATTGATAGCAAAACCCACACCTACCTCCAATGCCGCGGAAGAGGATAAACCAGCTCCTTGAGGTATATTTCCTTTGATCAACATGGAAAATCCTGGAATACGAAAACCCCTCTTTTCAAACTCGCAGATTACGCCGACGATATAATCCGCCCAAGGATATTCTGCAGAGTTTAACAAAGGTCTCTCGATCCGAACAAATTGATCATATTCTGTAGAGTAGAATTCAAAATCTTCTCTAGCATTATTTTGAATGAGCGTTAGGATCGAAAAATCAATTGCAGCAGGTAGAACAAATCCGCCAACGTAGTCCACATGTTCCCCGATGATATTGATTCTTGCGGGAGATTTAAACTGTCGAATCGGAGATTTTAAATCTCCGAAGATATCTTTAAATTTCTGAAAAAGAGGATCGGATTCAATCATTTCGAAAACAAAATTACTTTACTCGTTATGAAATACACTTCATTTTTAGGATAATCAAAATCTAGTTTTCTGAAGGGAAATCATCTATGTCCAATTTATCCTTAAACGATCGATTTGTAAAAAAATTCGTTCCGGATCACTTGTTCCAAGAGAAACTGTCTGCCTCTAAAGTAGCAATGGAAGTCCTCCTTTCCAAGAGTGGAGAGGGCAGAGAGTATCTAGGATGGGTTGATCTACCATCTAAAATCCCATCTTCTGAATTAAATCAGTTACGGGAGGCAGCGGATCGTATACAGAAAACGTCGCAGTACTTAGTTGTGGTCGGCATTGGTGGTTCGTACTTGGGTGCTCGAGCCGTAATAGAGGCTCTCTCTTCTCCTTTTCACCATTTAGAACCACAAAAGAAAGGAGTTACTGTTCTCTATGCTGGTCACCATCTTGATTCGGACTATCATTCTAGATTATTGGCATTTTTGGAGAATAAGGATTTTTGTGTTAATGTTGTTTCCAAATCGGGGACAACGACAGAACCTGCGATCGCATTTCGGCTGTTATTATCTCTTCTAGAAAGAAAGTATGGAAAAGAAGGAGTAAAAAATAGAGTTTTTTCAACAACGGACCGCCAGAAGGGTGCGCTCAAAAAATTATCCGACGAATATGGATTTCAAACTTTTGTAATCCCTGATGATGTAGGAGGAAGGTATTCATTCTTAACACCCGTAGGTCTTCTGCCTATTGCTGCAGCTGGATTTTCTATCAATCAACTTGTTGAGGGCGCAAAGGTTATGGAAAATCATTTAAAGAATGTCAAAACCCCACTCGCAAATATCGCTTGCCGTTATGCGAGCTATCGAAATGCGCTCTACCAATTGGGAAAGAAAACAGAGGTTTTGGTTTGCTATCAACCAGGTTTAGGTTTTACGATGGAGTGGTGGAAACAATTATTTGGCGAGAGCGAGGGCAAAGGTGGAAAGGGGATCTTCCCCGCCTCAGTTCAATTTACTACAGATCTACATTCGATGGGCCAATATCTACAAGATGGAGAACGGAATTTATTTGAAACAGTATTGCAGGTAGATGCTCCAAAGGCAGACTTGTATCTCACAGAAAAAGCAGATGATTCAGATGGATTGAACTACCTTTCTGGTAAAAAAATGTCAGATGTGACGAAACAAGCTATCTTAGGAACGTTAGTTGCTCACACCGACGGAGGTGTTCCATGCTTAGAATTAAATTTTCCTGCAATAAACGAAGAAAACTTAGGACAACTTTTATATTTCTTTGAATTTGCATGCGGAATTTCAGGTTATATGCTGGGAGTGAATCCATTCGACCAACCCGGAGTTGAGGATTATAAGAATAATATGTTTGCCTTGCTTGGAAAAAAAGGCTTTGAAGACAGGCAAAAACAAATTTTAAAACATTTAGAATGACTTCGCAGTTAGAAATATTTTGAAGCGAAACTGAGTATTTCGCTTCGTTTGCTACCGAAGACGTTTTGATTTTTAAATCTTTCATAGAGTTTTTTTTCTCCTAAGTCCAGAGTTTCCCCTTTAAAAATTTCTCCAGTTACTTTCCCTTCAGAGGCGAGGTTTTTGAAGAAAGAGGATAAATCGGAGTATGAATTTTTCGGAATCGAAAGTAAGATCGCTGGATCAATTATTGCCAGACCAATGTAAAAAAGATTCCCTGAACCGAAAATCAAAGTAGAATCCGGAAGTAGTTCAATTTTTGTATAAGTGTCATTAGGTGTTTGTTTTGCTAAATATAGGTGTATTTTCGAATTCTTGGGTAAGTAATTTTTTATTTTGAAATCTGCTTCTGGAAAAAGCAATGTATCTGGGTTAAATAAGACAATGGGTGAATCAAAATCATGTTCTTCCAATGCAGATCTAATCCCTCCTGCAGTCCCCAGTATTTCATTTTTCTCAAACGATATCTTCAAAGGAAAACTCGTAAAATTTTTTAAATGATCCATTATTTGGGAACCCAAATAATGAACGTTAATCCAAGATTTTTCGACCCCCCATTGGTTAGCCAAATAAAGAGCGTAATCCAAAAAAGATATTTGGTCAATTTTTAATAGAGGTTTTGGAGTATGTTCCGTCCAAGTTCCCATTCTTTTTCCAAAACCGGCTGCAAGAAAAAATATCCGATTCATATTTACCGGTGAAAATTAAATTCCGGATGTTTCGCTAATTCATTACGAAGCGAACGAATGAAAATATAAACTGAATCAGCAAACATTCCTATTTGAACAATTTCTTCAAGCTGTTCCAAACAGGAAAGGATTGAAGGTTTGAATTTAACTTTTTTCTCATCGACTACCATTCGAAAGTAAGTGCCGAGAGCCTTAAATGATCGTTGCAATGCTTGTAAATAAAAGGCCTCTTTAAATTTAATTTTGTTACCGATAGATTTAGTTTGAAAAAAATTCAAAATTTCTGTCCTATAATCTCGTGGCAACGGATAGTAAGCATCATAAAGTATACTGGCAAGATCATATTGCGGCAAGCCCATTCTAGCATCTTGAAAGTCGATCAGACTTAGATTTCCATCGTCGTTTAAAAGAATATTTCTCGAATGGAAGTCTCTATGTACAAATACGTTAACGGGATGTTGATCCAAATAGCCAATTGTTTCATCCAAAAAGGAACTCATTTCATTTGTAATCTCAGATTCTAGTTGGAATATATTTTTAAATAAATTAAATTTAGTTTTCGTTAACTCAATTTCAAACCCAAGTTTTTCTGAATCAAATTTTCTCGCCTTCACAAATTCCGGTGGGTCTAGTCGCTGTAGTTTTAAAATGAGCTCAATCGCATTCGGGAGATTTTTTTTGTAATCCTCTAAGGGAAGTGTACTAAGATCTTTTTTACCTTCCCAACTAAGCAACATGGCTCCTGCTGCAACGTCAATATGGTAGACTTGCGGAACTCTTATTCCATTCTTTAGTAAAAACGTAGATAGATTTATAAAATCTTCGTTTATTTTTTCATCGCAACAGAGTACGTTTAACTTACCATTGTTAATCAAAAAATATCGTCTGGTGGATGCTTCTTCCTGGAGAGGTTCAATAGAAAATTCATTTTCCAGAATAGATTTTAAAAACCGCGAGGTTTCCTGAGATAACTGATTGCCAACTAACACGATTTTTCCTCAAAAATTAATGTAAATGTTGTTCCTTTTTTTATTTCAGTCTCCATTTCAATCGCAATACCGTATGTATCGGCTATTTGTTTAACAACAAACAACCCTAAGCCAGTCCCTTTACCCAATTCCTTTGTTGTAAAATAAGGTTCAAAAATTTTTTTTTCAACTTCCTCAGTCATTCCCATTCCGTCATCTGAAATTCGAAATCGAATCGAGTTATTCTGAATTTCTAAAGATAGTGTTATGGTTCCAGAATTTTGAGTAGCATCAGCTGCATTTAATAAGAGGTTAGATAGTAATATACTAAATTGGTCTGCATTAGCATGAATGTATGTTTTGCGTTCGTTTGGTTCCCAATTGATCTGACAATATTTTAGTTTCGCAGACTGCCTAAATACTTCTAAAACATTTGTGATTGCTTCATTGATTTCAATTGATTCTGAGGGGGAGGATTGCGATTTCGAGGATTTTCCAAGTAATAACAAATTCGTGGTAAGTGCCTGTAATTTTTGAGTTTGGTTGAGAGTAACTTGCAACGCTCGATTTTTTAAATTTATGTCTGAACCTTCCTTTATCGCCATTTCGGTAAAACCTTGAATGGCCGTTAAAGAATTATTTATTTCGTGTCCAATGCTGGCTGCGACTGTTGATAAAAATGCTCTTCTTTCAGAATCTATCAACTGTTCTACCATCATCTTCTTTTGCGTAACGTCCCTTATGACACCTGTGTAATACATATCTCCGTCTAATACATAGGTGCAAATAGATATATCTGCTAAAAAAGTTGTCGAGTCCCCTCTTTTTAAGGTTACTTCTGTTAGGTGAATTGCCTTTTTACCTATTTTTTCATTTATAACATTTTTGGCTTGGTTTAGATATTTTTCATACTTAGATTCGATGAATAAGAGAGTAAGCGGTTGGCCGATAAAATCAGTAACATTATGATAGTTAAACATATCAAATGCCGCTAAATTCGCCGAAACGATGATTTGGTTGGAATTGATAGTCACAACCGCATCACTTGTCGCGTTGAGAATTGCCGCATTTTGTCTATTTAAGTCTAAATTTTGCGTTCGAAGAACTTTCTCCATGATTTCAGATTGCTGGAGTTTTTCAACTTCGATGTCTTTTTGATTTTTTGAATCTATTGCTCGTTTTACGATATTCAGAAGCTGATTTCTTTCGACAGGTTTAGAAATGTAGTCGAAGGCTTTATATCTAACAGCAGACTCCGCCGTACTTAAGTTAGGATTACCAGTAATCAAAATAACTGGTAAATTTTTGTTTGATTCTGCTATATATTTTACAAGATCAATGCCGGATAATCCTTTCATCAGAATATCTGAGATAATGATATTATAATCGTCATTTGAGTTAATAAGCTCTATGGCTGCCTCGACATTTTCGGTAACTTCGACTTCATAGCCTTCCCGATTGAGCACTCTTTTAAGCACAAAACGTATTTCTTCTTCATCATCAACGATTAGTATCTTAATCATTTTTGTCTACTTGCGCTGGTAAAAATATTTCAATTTTTGTCCCGACACCTAATTTTGATTTAATGAAAATATCTCCATCATGATCATTAATAATTTTTTTAGATATGGATAATCCGAGACCGGTACCCTGCATTTCTCGTCTTGTTGTAAATAGTGGCATAAATGCCTTATCTAAAATATCATCAGTCATTCCGGGACCATTGTCCTCAATTGAGAATACAACCCAATCTTTTTTATCTTTATTCACTAGATCAATACCAATTTCAACTTTTGGCTTCTCTCTTTGCGGGTCCATTTCGGAAAGGGCGTTAATCGAATTAACGACACAATTGATTAGTACCTGTTCAATTTCTTGCCACCGAACAATGATTCCAGGTAAATTCGGTCCAGCGTGCCTTAAAAAATGAATACTCTTCTTTTTACAACTTACTTCTAGCAATTCACTTGACCGTACCAGAATGTAGTACGGCGAAACAAGATCGCGAGTTTGACTTTCGACACGTCCAAGATCCAAAAGAGATCGTACGAGATCTCTAATTCGAAAATTAGCGGATTCGATTTTTTTCAAAATCATTTTCCGCTCAACAGGGTCTTCTTCTCCGATTAAGATCAAATCATCAAGATAAAGTAGAGCACTTTGCAAGGGATTGTTTATTTCATGTGCCAGACTTGCAGCAAGCTCGCCAATACTGGCAAATTTCATTGATTCGATGAGTTGACGATCGATCTGTTTTGCTTCTGTCCGATCATTAAATACTAACATAACAACATTTTCCAATTCAAGATAATGTCGTATTGGTAGAAATCTTACTTCAAATGTATGTTCCTTATCGAGAATTTTATAATTAAACTCCTCACTTTTTGCATGGTGTGAGATCGCAACATTCTTTAATGTGTCGAGAAACGTTTCTCTAATCTCGTTTTCTAGAAATGAAAAAATGAAATCATCTTTTTCTAAAGGGATATATTGAAATAGTAAAAATTTGAAAATAGGTGCAATTTCTAATATTTTACCATTTAAATCAACGATGACAATCCCACTGTTCATTGTCGCAAAGATTGTCCTTAGCCTTGTTTCCGAATTTCTCAGTTTTTGTTCTGTTGATTTTAATTCTGAGAAATCGAATAAGGAGATTAGAACTCCTTGCATTTGTCCTTCGACGTTATATATAACGGAAGATTGAAATAGTATATCCAATCGATTGTTTGAGGCACTTGTCAATATAACATGTTTGTTTAATGGTTTTGAGATCAATTCTTTGATGAAATGTTCTTCCTCATCTGGTAAAACATGAAGGATATCAAATGTATCAAAATTTTGAGGGTTAATTCCCAATGTATACTTGGCTGAGTGATTTAGATAGCGAAGTTTCAAATTTCCATCAAGATATATAATCGGAATCATCAAATTGTCTAGTAGATTTTGCGACGAAAGAGGTAATTGAAATTTGTTAGGTGTTTCGGAAAAATGAATGAATCCTAATTTCTGACTGGAAGAAATAGGGTTGGGAATAATCTTGATAGTAAAAGAATATTCAAATATTGTTTCGTCGTTTTTCTTTAATTTATCGTTAGCGGAAAACTCAGACAGGAAATTGAATTTATCAAAATTCAGAAAAATATCTTTCAAATTGAGGTTGATAATTTCATCGCTTCTATACTTAAGAATTTTACAAAAATGTTCGTCTGCATAAACGATTCCCAAACTCATTGGATCAAAGATTAAGAAATCTGAATTTGGCAAAGAGAAGATTTGACTAAAGAAATATCGTAAAGAATGATTCATTATCGTCGCAATTTAGGTTCATTGAAATTGTTTTCATTCATATTCAGAATTATCTATCGTTTTTATCAATATCAAAGAAGCAAAACCATGAAAAATATGGGGGGCAAACCAAAGTTCGTAGAATTAGGGGGACATTCCCTTTTTTATTGGGAATTCAAGGGAAATAATCATTGTAATCTGGTATTCCTACACGGGCTACTGGATGAAGGATTTAGCAACCGCCGAATCGTTAAGGAACTTTTACCTTTGGGCCATAATATTTTAGTTTTTGATTTACCAGGATATGGACGGAGTAAGTTACCAAGGATAAAATATTTATTCCAAATAAATGTTTGGGCAGAGTTAATTTATTCTGCTTTTGAAAGTCTTGGAATCAAGAATATACTTTTGGTCGGACATTCAATGGGTGGCCTAATTTCACAGCATATAGTTTTGAAAGATCGTCATAAGATGATTTCTAAATTAGTCTTATTGGCTCCCGGAGGCATGCCACATCCCAAACGAGATGAAATTCGGAAATTGCTTTTTCCGAAGACAGAGAAGAATGTAATCGATTTGATGTACCAATTGTACGGGAAAGAATTACCGGAACCAAATTTTTTTCTTCGTAAAACATTAGTTACAGTTTGGAATGGGTGGGAGAATGAATATCTTCAAGAGAATACTCTGGCCAATGAAGATGTAATTTTCCATGGAAATCGAGTTAAATTTATCAAAATACCGACATTAATTCTTGCCGGCGAGCTTGATGAAATTACTCCTCCATCAATGATGAATAAAATGAAAAGGTTAATTAAGCGTAGTAGACTTGTTTGGTTGAAGGACGCTAAACATGCTATTCATCTGGAAAAACCTAGAGAAATTGGGAAAGAAATTATTAAATTTTTGAAATGAGAATGTAATTTATTCTAGGATTTCCCTAACCGTTGGTCGTTAGTTTGTATGTTTTTTTCCAAGAAATTATTTTTACTGTTTATGAGACCCCCCTATATAAAATGAAGTCAATATGACGAAAATTAACATCCTTGTGGTTGAGGATGAACCGTTTCTCGGACTGAATATCAAACAAAAAATTGAGTCATTTGGCCACCATGTTATTGCCGTTGTTCCCTCAGGTGATGAAGCGTTTCAGGTGGTATCAGAAAAAGTTCCCGATTTGATCCTCATGGATATAAATTTAGAGGGGGCTTTGAGTGGAATAGAAACTGCAGATTCACTTAAAGATCAATTTTCTGTTCCAATCCTTTTTTTGACTGGATGCTTAGCAGAATCGGACCAAACAAAAATTGAACAAATTCCCTCTTATCACTTCCTTTTAAAACCATTCACAACAGACCAATTGAGAGAATCTATTTCATCTTTTTTCATTTAGGATTTGAAATTTTCCATTTAAGTAAAAATTCATGATTTCCATCGGCTCCCTGGATTGGAGATTCGGCAAGATTTGTGAATTTAAAACGAGGATCGATTTTTTTTACGCTTCGCCAAACTTTGCGAATAGTTCCAAGTTGTATGATTCTGTTTCTTACTATACCTTTTTCCAGTAAATTTGGTGGTACCTCAAACTGAGGTTTAATCAAGGCAACTCCGAAAACTTCTTCAACCAACAAGTCGTCATATAATCTTGAAATACAAGGAAATACTTGAGTTAGAGAAATGAAACTAAGATCCATACAAAAAAATAATGCATCTGTTCTCATCTCAATGCATTCGGTTTTAAGATCTTTAATATGGGTTCGGTCAATAACGGTAACTCGCAAATCATTTGCCAATTTTTGTGCGAGTTGTCCATAACCGACGTCAATTGCATACACATGTTTCGCCCCCTTTTCTAGCAAGACTTGTGTGAACCCGCCCGTAGAGGCACCGATATCTAAACAAACAATGTCCGCTACTGATAAATTGTGGAAAGAATCAAAAGCACCTAGCAATTTATAGGCGCCACGAGAGACATATTCTTTGATTTTTTTTCGTATTCTAACTTGGTCGGATTCCTGAATTAAAAAACCAACCTTTGTAATAGTACGATCATTAACTAAAATTGATCCTGATAAAATATAGGAAGCGATATGAGATTTTTCTTTGATAAGGCCTGATTTAAGCAAATACTCATCTAATCTAATTTTTTCGGTTCGCAAGGTATTCTGGAAGTCCTATGAAAAAAGAATCATTTCTGTTATCAAGTTTATGTGCTAACGTGAGAGCGTTTGTTTTTGTCTCGTCTCTAAGTTTTTTTGAGCCTTCTAATCCAAAGAGCTCTGGGAAAGTCAATTTTCCTGATTTTTGGTCTTTACCAGGTGTTTTTCCTATGGCTTTAGAATCGCCTTCAACATCCAATATATCATCGGTTATCTGAAACAAAAGTCCTACTAGTTCCGCATAAGTCCTTAAGTCTTTTTCTCTATTAAAATGATCTGAACGTAGACGATTTCCTAAAAGAAAACTAGAAACTATCAATGCGCCAGTTTTTTTATTATGGATGGAATATAATCGGTTTTTGGGATCCCTCGCCTGAGAGTCTTTTTTAATTGCGGTTCTTCCTTCCTCAATCAAATCTTCCATCTGGCCTGTGATCATACCTGGTATTCCTACACCCTCATGCAGAATAGAGTAGCAGTCCTTGATGACTTCAACTTCCGAGATCATTTGGCTAAGGAGATAAAAACCATAAGAGTTCAATGCGTCACCAGCTAGTATTGCAGTGACTTCATCGAATTTTTTATGACAAGTCGGATGACCTCTTCTTAAGTCATCATTGTCCATAGATGGCAAGTCGTCGTGTATCAAAGAATATGTATGTAAACACTCTAAGGAACTTGCTAGCAGCAATAAATTTCTTTGCTCTTGATTTGCGGGTTGATATGAACCTACTTCAGAATTTGCATAAAAACTATTTATACAAATGATGGGTCGGATTCTTTTTCCACCTGCCTCTAAACTATAGAGTGCAGCTTCACTTACTCTTGATGAAGGATATGAATCGAAGGATTTTTTTAAATTTTTAAGAAAGAATGCATCAAACAAAATTTTCGAATTTTGAAAAGATTGATCGAATGCATTCATAAATTGCTGCGCTGGCCCTGAATTGGGTCAGCACACATATCAATTGAGTTCGTAACCCTTAAAGAAAAAGGCTATTTCTTGCAAACCATTGTCTACAGAGTCAGAGCCATGGACAGCATTGGCTTCTTTACTTTCCGCAAATAGTGCGCGAATCGTTCCTGGTTTTGCTTCTTTAGGGTCAGTGGCGCCGATTACGTCTCTCCAATGTAGCACAGCATTTTCTCTTTCAAGAGCTGCCGCAACAATAGGTCCAGATGCCATATAATTGCAAAGATCGTTATAGAACGGACGAGCAGCGTGTACTTTATAAAACTGTTTCGCGTCCTCTAAACTGAGCTTTAGGAACCTAAGTCCTAAAATTTTGAATCCTTCTTTTTCGATTCGCTGAAGAATGTCGCCGATGTGTTTGTTTTTTACCGCATCAGGCTTGAGCATAATGAAAGTTCTTTCCATAAGTCCAGGTCGCCTCAAGAACGCAAAAAAGCAATCGAATCTTTAGGTTTGTGAAAAGCGGACTAGAAGAAATGAAGTTGGCAGAACATCTAATTTTTCAAATTCTCTCTCTTCCCAATCATTTAGATCAATGATCAGAAGCGAAAAAGAGGCTAGTTTAGAAACGGAAATGGAAAATGGACTGAGATCTGTCTCTGGTTGCAAAATATCTGAAATCTTAATTTTTGTGGATTTCATTCCTTTCAATGTCGTTAATTTTTCAGAAAAATTTAAGATCGGATCTTTGTCTTGATTGTATAAAATGCCAACTTTATCATAAGACTCCAAGCCATTGTCGATAAGTACTCCTACCGTTGCTGGAGTATAATTTAGTATGCTTTTAATTTTGCCACCCGTGTAACTTCTAGAAAACAATGGTTTTGCAGCACCTATCAAGAGTAGATTGGAATGATTTTGTTTTGCAAAATTCACTATCTCATACGTTATGTTATCAGTAACACGGTATTCAGTTTTTACGTTCATTCCGAATTCCCTTCCAGCCTCGCGAATGGCCTCGAAACTAGACTCTCGGTAACGTTTAAGCTCTTCATTCGAAAGTGTATCATTCGGGGATATATGAAGAGCGGTTATATCTAAATTTCTTTTCTGATTTCCTGAGAGCGCGTATGCAAATCTTACTAAACTTTTACCCATTTTTTCCTGAGCGAAGGCAACAACGACTCTAAACTGTTTTTCGGCTAACTTAGGATTTACCGTAAGTGTTGGTTTGTCTGCGAACCATCGCTGGATACCATCTAATAGAGGTCCTGTCGATAGAGTAGTGATGAGCGCCATTAATACAAATACTGCAAAAATTTCTGGACTCAAAATTCCGAGATCGTAACCAATATTTAAAACCACTAACTCCATAAGTCCACGTGTGTTCATGAGCGCACCGATGGAAAGAGAATCTTCCCAACTAGAACCTGAGACTCGCGCGGCCAACGCACTTCCAAAAAATTTACCAACTACGGCCACCAAAATTACCAATCCAAGAGCAATCCATAAATTAGGTTCATTTAATAATGTAATCTGTGTTCGTAAGCCAGTAATTACAAAGAATATAGGTAAAAAGAGTATAACGGCAAGATCTTCAATTTTTTCAGCAATTAGCTTTTTTAAGTTACCTTCAGCAGGCATTACGACTCCAGCTAAAAATGCTCCAAATAACGCATGTATTCCGATGGCTTCCGTGGCAAATGCAGATCCAAAAAGAATTAAGAGAATCATTGCAACCGCAGATCTTGTCATATTCTCTCTTGATATATAAATAGTTCCCAATCGTTTTAGGAAAGGAGCCACCAGAAATAGCATTCCGAGAATATATGTAAATGAAAGTCCAATTGTAAAGAGGGCGATCCCAAAATTACCGGCTTTCGAAATCGTTACTATCATAGCCAATAAAATCCAAGCTGTAATATCGTCGGCTGCTGCACACGTTAGAACCATTGCACCTAACGGAGTCCTTGTGAGGTTCCTCTCTTGCAAAATTCGAGCGAGTACGGGAAATGCAGTAATACTCATTGCAATTCCCATAAACAAGGAAAAGGAAAGAAAACTTATATTTGTCGGCGCGTAGTCTTTATAAAAAAAGTATGCTAAGATCATTCCTAATAAAAAAGGGAAAATGATACTGGCATGGCTTATGACGACCGCAGAATGCGCCTTATTCTTTAGTATCTTCATGTCCAATTCCATACCAATGATAAACATAAACAAAATTAGACCAATTTGGCTGAAAGTAGATAAATTGGGTAGACTTGTCGGCGGGAATAGGGCTCCCATAATTTCGGGAAAATAATGACCTAACAAAGAAGGGCCAAGTAAAATGCCGGCGACGATTTCTCCCATAACGCTTGGTTGGTTTAATTTTCGGGAAAAAATGAAACCAAAAATTCTCGCAAAAGCACACACAATAATAATTTGAAGAAAGAGAAGAGGAATAGGTTTTTTTATGATGGAAAGTAAATCAAAAGATAAATCATCATTCGAGGATACAATATTTACCAAGCTAGTTGGTTCTAAAGCACTTCCCAAATTTAAAATATAATAGGAAATTAACGCGAAACCAAAAAGAGTTAATAAGTAGAATAACGATGGTTTAGTGTTCATTTAATCTTTTGTTATTCCACTTTGAAATTTTGCCAACAAAGCATCATTTACGATATCTGGTACTTGGTTGGATACGGCTCTTCCATGACGTGCAACTTCTTTGACAATAGTTGAGGAGACAAAAGAGTATTCATTGTCGGCCATTAAAAAAAATGTTTCAATATCGGGAGCTAATTTTTTGTTCATCAGAGAAATCGCATATTCGTAATCGAAATCTGTAACGGCCCGAAGACCTCTGAGTATCACATGAGAGTTTTGGGATTTGCAATAATCCACGGTCAGCCCTTCAAATGTATCGATCTCTATTTTGTCCCATCCTTTAAACACTTTTCCTATTAATTCTACTCTTTCTTCTGGAGAGAAGAGAGATGATTTTTTTGAATTAATCGCGACGGCAATGATGATTTTTTCAAATAAAGGATGTGCTCTTCGAATGATATCGAGGTGTCCATTTGTAAACGGGTCGAATGAACCTGGATATACTGCAATGGATCTCATTTTTATTTCCTAACTCTTGCCCATTCTTTCATCGGTAATCCAAATAAATTAATAAATCCCTCAGCATCTTTTTGGTTGTAAAGTTCTTCCTTTTCGAAAGTAGAAAGTCCAGCATTGTACAATGACTTAGACGATTTTCTTCCCACAACCGTACAATTTCCTTTATAAAGTTTAACTCTAACTACTCCAGTTACAGAATTTTGAGTAAAATCAATATAGGCTCGCATAGCATTCATTTGATTTGAATACCATTGACCATTGTAAATATATCTAGCAAATTCATGTGAAAGCTCATCTTTTTTATGCTGGGTATCTCGATCCAAAGTAATTGATTCCAAATCACGATGTGCTATATGTAGAATGGTTCCACCAGGAGTTTCATATACTCCTCTTGATTTTATTCCCACTAGCCGGTTTTCTACGATATCAACCCGTCCAATCCCATTTTTTCCACCAATATCATTTAACGTCTCTAAGACTTCTAATGGATTCATTTTTTGATCGTTGATAGAAATACAATCTCCGCTCTCAAATCCCAACTCCAAATACGTTGGTTTTTCTGGAGCTTTCTCTGGCGAAACCGTAAGTAGAAACATATCATCCTTAGGCTCGTTAAATGGATCTTCCAAAATACCACCTTCAAAAGAAAGATGCATTAAATTGCGATCCATTGAGTAGGGTTTCGCTGCAGTGACGGGAACAGGAATTCCCTTTTTTTTGGCATACTCGATTAGGTCGGCGCGTCCCCCAAATTCCCATATCCTCCAAGGCGCAATAATTTGTAATTCCGGAGAGAGAGCTTTGAAGGTGAGTTCAAAACGAACTTGGTCATTTCCCTTTCCAGTTGCACCGTGTGAAAATGCGTCAGCTGATTCTTTTTTTGCGACATCAACCATTGCTTTTGCTATAAGTGGTCGTGCGAGGGATGTTCCTAGAAGATATCGCATCTCATAAATCGCAGATCCTCTGATTGCCGGATATATAAAATCTCTGGCAAACTCCAAACGAAGATCTTCAATGTAAACTTTCGAAGCACCTGTGTTTTTTCCTTTTTCTTCTAGACCAGTGAGCTCTTCTTTTTGTCCTACATCTGCACAAAATGCGATTACTTCGCATCCGTATGTATCCTTTAACCAAGCGAGAATTACAGAAGTGTCTAAACCACCCGAATAGGCTAAGACGATTTTTTTAGGAGGATTTTTTTCTTTCATAGGTATGAGTCAAAGTAAAAGAAAAATGAAGGAAGACAATAAAATATTGTAACTTAATATCTATCAATAGTATGTTTTATATGAAACCAGGGTGTTTGATTTTACTCTCTCTTTTTGTATTTTCTTGTCTTCCTGATAGTAATTATGAACCAGCTTCCGATTTAAAGAGAAGCGAACCTAAAATCGACTTAAAAATGGATAGTCGATCGAACAAGGGTTTTCTTCTGGGATTCGAACCGTACCTTACCAAATGGGACTACGTATCGGAAGATACACTTTATGCGGTTCTGAAATCATACTTTGAATTCGCTAAAAAAGAGGAAGTTTTTTTCGTCGATCGGACAATCGTGGTTTTGCCTGAAAATATTGGTACCTGGTTAGTATTCAGCGGAGAAAAGAATGCAGTTTTTTCCAAACCAACTATCCAAAGCGCAATATCTGAACTAATTTTAAATAATATAATCAGATTCACCTGGGTATATTCATTTGATAGTAGTTATGCGATTGATAAAAAAAAGGAAACTGTTTTCCGTATGAAATCGTATCGAATGGCTGAGTATTATCAAAATATATTCTCTCGACTCGCTAGCGAATACAGGGTTGATATCGTTGCTGGATCAATCGTACTTCCTGAACCAAAAGTAGTCGAAGGAAAAATAACCATCACTGAAGGGCCCCTACAAAATGTTAGTTTCTATTTTCATTCCGACGGTTCTGTGGACTCAGAAATATCCCGAAAGCAAGTCGTATCGGATTATGAAAAAGATTTTCTTATCGGGCAAGGGAGAGGTAAAAATCCCATTTACAATACACCACTTGGATTGCTATATATTATGATGTACTCAGATGCATGGGACAAAGATATCAATCTAGATGCAAATTCCAAAAATTTTGATTTTTTAGCCATGCCTGGATTTCTTTTATCTAAGAATGTCTCGAAAAAAAGCGGGATTCCAAAACAAACCAAAAAAAATAAAAATGAGTCTATGATTATAGCATCATTTAATGGGGAAATCTGGGATATCGAGACAAACGATATCACTCAATTGAATTCGAAAAAAATGTCTAAAAAAATAGGACGAATCACTGCGATGGGAATAAAATAATCGAGTCCTTTAAATTCGGAGTCAGCGAATGATAGACATTATGCGAACGATCACGGTTTTTTCGTAAATATTGCCACGGTCTCCAAGTGATTGGTTCTAGGAAACATATCTACAGGCTGAAGTGAATTTAAAAAGAAGCTTCTTGAAAGGAAGCGAGTGTCTTCTCTAAGAGTTTTGGGATCACAGGAAACGTAAATTATCTTTTGAAGATTTGAATCAGTTATGATATTTGCGACTTCCTCGCCGATACCGGTTCTCGGTGGATCAATGACGATGGAATTAAAATCTTTGTTTATCACGGAAGGAAGAGTTTCATTGACCCGACCTCGTCGGTACCTGACGTTTTTAATATGATTTACTTTTAATGCTTCTATCGCTGTTTTATGCGAATTTGAATTGTCTTCCAAACCTAACACTTCTTTAGCGATACCGGAAATCCAAAGTGCAATCGTACCAATACCAGAATACGCATCAATGACTCGATCACCAGGAGATATTTCATCAAGTATCAAATTGTATAAGCTTGGTGTTTGCGAAGGATTTACTTGTAAGAAGGTAGATAAACCAACTCGGAATTTAAATTTTCCTATAAATTCGTTTATGTAGGGTCGACCCCATAACAAATTTTCATCCTTGCCGAGTGCCATACTCGTATGTCTTGTATTAATGTTTTGAACAAGTCCTACCAACTTGCCGAATTTGCCAGACTTACCGATGCGATCCGTGATGTGATTGTGTAGCCGTTTGGATAAATCTTTCGGGTGCGGCAGTTCTTCTTGGTTTGTTACGATTCCAACTAAAATTTCGTTTGTTGAAAATGATTTTCTGGCTACAAGATATTTTAAAATCCCTTTCCTTGATTTTTCGTTGTAAGGCGGCAGACCCTCTTTTCTTGCCCATAATTTTACTGCTTGAGTGATTTCGGATAAGGCAGGCTCTTGAATTTGACACTCGGATTGGTCTACGATAAACGAAGATTCTTGATTGAAAAGTCCGAGAGTTGTTAAAGTTTTTCTTCCGATCACTCGTCGACCAAACGGTAATTGTAATTTGTGTCGGTAAAGTTCAGATTTCGGACTGGCAACTATCGGTTTGAATTCCAGATGACGAAGATCGGCAAATAATTCTTTTAGAATCGTCTCTTTTTTCCTTAATTCTTTACCGTATTCAAGATTTAAAGAACTACATCCTCCGCATAATCCAAAGTGAGTGCAATGTAATTGATTCATTTACTTATGATCAAGTCCAACAATTTCAGATATATGATTAATTTTCTTTGATAATAAATATCTATCTAAATAGGAACAAATCTGCGATGGTAAAAACGGTCCTTTGTATATATAACTTGTATATAATTGGATGAGGCTTGCGCCTGCTAAAAACATTTTTAAAGCTTTTTCTCCAGAATCAATTCCGCCAACACCAATAATTGGTATTTTGCCACCGACTATTTTGTATGCTTCGTTAACGAATAACAATGCTCTTTCAAATAGTGGATTTCCGGAAAGACCACCTTCTGGTGGATCACTTATTCCTAAAGACGATTTATCCAAAGTAGTGTTTGTGAGAATAACACCGTCAATTTTATATTCTAGACAGACTCTTAAATTCTCTCGAAGCTCTTCTAAATTTAAATCTGGCGCAAACTTAAAGAATAAAGGAATAGGAAATTTTGATCCAAATTCCTGCTGAATGCCTTGAATCAGCTCTATTAATGCATTTTTGTTTTGTAAAGATCGAAGTCCAGGTGTATTCGGCGAGCTGATATTGATAACCATATAATCAGCATAAGGTGTCAAATTCTTCAATGTGAAATTATAATCATCTATTGAATGTTCTATAGGTGTTATTTTTGATTTTCCTGCGTTAACGCCTCTTAAACCATTTTTCTTTTGTTTCTGTAAAGTTTGCTTAACTTTTTCTGCACCAGGATTGTTAAATCCCATCCTATTTATGAGTGCTTCATGTTCTGGTAATCGAAAAAGTCTAGGCTGATCGTTCCCAGGCTGTTCTTTTGCAGTAACGGTCCCTATTTCGACAAAACCAAATCCCATGTGAATCAAGGAAGGGAATAATTCAGCTGTTTTATCAAACCCTGCTGCCATTCCTACAGGATTCGGAAATTCTAGCCCCCAGATAGATTGTCTTAGACGTGGGGATCTATATTCGAGAATCGTTTGTAAGGATTGATAAAAAAAAGGAATTTTCCTCGAAAGACTGATCAAAGAAGCAGCAAAATGGTGGGCCGATTCTGGATCTAATTGAAATAAGATGGGTTTGATAAAAAAATCGTAGATCACTTCGAGGTTCCCAAGTTAAGCCTTTTTTCTTCGAGTTTTCTTACAATTTCTTTCCGAAATATGGGAAATATTGTAAGCTGATTTCAAATTGTTTCTAAAATGAATTTCGAGAATCAAAAAGACAGAATATGGCAAAAACCAGAATCTTTTCCACAGGAAGTCATACTCAAAGAGTTAGAAAACCTACTGCGATCGAATCCAGATCTTTGGTTAAAATTCACATTGGACGGAATCATTATAGATTTTAAACCATCACGCTATTTGAACTTTGAAAAATCTCCAAATGATTTTATTGGCAAACACATTAGCGAAGGATTGCCAGAATATCTCAATCAAATCGTGGAAGAGGCCATTGCATATTTACGAATTCGCAAAAATCAAGTATTTTGGAAAGAATACCAATATGAATTGAACCAGGAAATTAGATATGCAGAAGTAAGATTTGTTATACTGTATGATGGGTTTATAGTCTCAACGCATAGAGACATAACAGAAAGAAAACGATTGGAAGTAGCATTTCTCGAAAGTGAATCTCGATTTTTATCCATGGCACAAAATGCGGCAGATTCTATTTTTATTCTTAATCAGGATGGCAAAATCCAATTTTTTAATAATGCAGCGGAAAAATCCTTCGGTTATTCACAGGAAGAACTGTTCAATCAGCCTATTGAAATCATTTTACCATTAAAAGAGAATGAAGGCTATATAAATCCGAAAGACTATTTTATATCTGACTCTATTTATTCAAACCAAACAGCGAAAGAGTTGGTAGCGAAAAGAAAAGACAACAGCATATTCTCCTCCGAATTGTCGATCGGCGAATTTAAGACTAAGATGGGAATGATGTACACTGGAATTCTTCGTGATATTACTGTTAGACGAAATCAAGAACAAGAAATTTTCCACTATCGAAATCATTTAGAGGAGCTAGTAGAAAAACAAACTCGAGACCTAAAAATAGCAAAAGACGTTGCAGAGGAAGCATCATATATGAAGTCACTCTTTCTTGCAAATATATCTCACGAGTTGAAAACACCAATTCATGCAATTTTAAGTTATGCGGAGCTTGGAAATTCAAAGGCAGCTCAAGTTAATCCTCAAAAAATACAAGAATATTTTCAAATTATCGACTCTTCAGGCAAACGTTTGTTAGATTTACTTGAAAACTTGCTCGACTTGGCCAAACTTGAATCAGGGAAAATGAAGTATGTTTTTGAAAGAAATTCCTTAAAGGAAACATTGATGCATGTAATCAGTGAAATGCGACCAATTTTTGAAAAAAAAGGGATCCAAGTTCATATACAGGAGAATAATGATAGATGGGAAGCTGAATTCGATTTGGATAGAATTCAACAAGTGCTTCGAAATATTCTCTCTAACGCGATAAAATTTATCCCAGAAGATTCAAAAATAGAGATAAAAAAAGTAGATAGCGATTTTATACCATTTAAAAAAACTCAGTATGTTAAAGGACTAGGTTTAGAAATCCGCGATTATGGTCCTGGAATACCAGCGGAAGATATAGATAAAATCTTTGAAAAGTTCATTCAGTCGAAACAAGTGAAAGCTGGAACAAAAGGCACAGGTTTAGGATTGTCTATTTCTCGGGAAATTGTGAATGATCATAGCGGTCTACTTTACGCAGATAATCATGAGGACGGCGGAGCAATATTTACTTTATTGCTACCAATCAAACAAGGAGAATTTGTATGACTATGAGCTTGTTAGCCGTTGATGATGAATATATCAATCTAATGATCATTGAAGAGTCATTAAGCGAAAAAGGATTTAACATTGTAAAAGCAAGAGATGGAGAAGAAGCATTAGCCATTTTAAATCGTAATGAATTTTTGTTTTTCGCAATTATCCTCGATCGGTTAATGCCGAAGATGGATGGAATAGAATTATTACGCAAAATAAAATATTCAGAAAAGTGGAGAGATATCCCTGTTATTTTTCAAACAGCTATGAGCGGTATCTCTGATATGACTGATGGACTTGATGCCGGTGCCTTTTATTATCTTACAAAACCATATTCGCGTGCATTGCTTGTAACGATTGTTCAGACGGCAGTAGAACATTATATAAAACTAATAAAGGCTAAGGAAGATCTGCATAAAGGTATGGGTGCGCTTCGCCATTTAGTTAAAGGTGAGTTTCGCATAAAATCAATTCGCGAATCACATGAATTAGCACCCATTCTGGCAAATTCATGCCCTGATCCAGAACGAGTTTTAACGGGCATTATGGAGATCTTGAACAACGCAATTGAACATGGAAATTTAGGTATTTCCTATGAGGAAAAAACGGACTTACATGATAATGATAAATTAATGGAAGAAATCCTTCACAGGTTAAGTCTTCCAGAGTATAAAAATAAATTTGTTCAAGTTATTTTCGAAAAAACAGATGATAGAATCATAATCATAGTAAAGGACCAAGGAAAAGGCTTTGAATGGAAAAAGTATCTTTCTTTGCAAGCAATGACAAAGAATGCATTTAAAACTCATGGAAGGGGCATTTTTATGGCTCGAAAACTTTCGTTTGATGATTTAACCTACGAAGACAACGGATCCAAAGCCATTATAACGATATTGCTAACAGGCGTTAAAAGTGATTTATTGACAGACTTTCAAGAATCATAAAGGTTTATAAATTAGGATTAATGTCATGAAAAAAATTTTTAAAAAATTTATTATCTTTATTCTGTTGATTGTATTATATATTTCGTTGGCTGAAATAATTTTATCTGCTTTTGATCCAGAACGAGTCTTCGTAAAATCATTTGATGACGATTTGTTGTTTTCAATGTACCCTGAAAAGAAGGGTCTCGTTGTTTCAGAAGAATATCGAGTAAAAGTTGAAACCAATGTATTCGGAGGTCGACAACAACTTACCGAAGATAACTATTCTGTCTTACTTCTTGGAGATTCCTTTTCAGAAGGATGGGGAGTAGAGGAGCACGAGTCATTTCCTACTGTAGCTAATTCTCTTTTGTCTCCGAATCTAAAGATAAGAAACATGGGTGTTCATGGCTCCTGTCCTTCGTTGATGTATATTCATCTGGTAAATTACGTCTCAAAATTTAAACCGAAACAAGTATACTTACAGTTATTTGATAATGATTTAGATGATCTAGATAAGTTAGAAGTTTTTATGGATTTGGAAAATGGAAAACCTTTACCCAAAAAGCCATTCGTTGCGAAATTCATTGGAACATATCTCTATAACTTACTAAAAGAGAGTTCGATGTTTAGGTTAATTAAACGCGCCGCCAAATTCATGAAAGGTGGTTCTGAACCAATTCTATATTACAAAGAAGGCAGAGAACCAAAGGTTGAATTAATTACACATCAGCAAGCATTAGATAAATTCGGAAAACTTTCCCCACTTGGGAGTGAAATAAATAAAAGGTACAATGGTCAATTTTCATTCTATGAAAAACCAATGGATATTGTCTGGATTTCACGTCTGGAAAAGGAAATTCATTACTTAAATTTAATCCATCAGATGTTGATCGAAAAAGGTATAAAGATGGGAATTATCTATATTCCCGCAAAAGAATTTTTTGCTAGCGGAGGTATTTTAGGTAATAATAAGAATAACAGTGTTGAATCCTTCGAGGCCTCAAATCCTCATTACCAAAATATTAAAGCATTTTGTGATCGAACTAAAATCTCTTGTCTAATGGGCACAAAAATCCTTTGGGAAAATAAACCGGAAGATTTATATTTTCCCTTTGATGCACACTGGAACCGTGAAGGTCATCGAATATTTGGGAAGATTTTTGCAGAATATCTACAAAAATCTTCTTTTTGATTTAGAATAGAGTGTATATGAATGGAGCAATTGCTGAGCCTTGCGTTAATACAAGGAGCGCACCAAGCAAGAGTAATATGATAATGATTGGAGCTAACCAAAACTTTTTTCTAATCTTCAAGAAGTCCCATAAGTCTTTTAATAATTCAATCATGTCTTTTTCCTCTAAAATGGACGTTCCATATGATCGCTAGTCCGTTCCGGTGAAATGATTCTGTAAGAATCAGCCTTAGGATCTAACTTTCTTCGTAGCGAATCTGTTCCAAATATCTTTTTTAGGATGCCAATCGGAGTAAACAAGAAGAAAAAGATCGCAGAAAGGATGATACGAGTGTTAATCCAGCCTAAAATTTCACCTATCCACATCCATAGCCGATATGGCAAGTAAAGTAATCGAGGTAATATTATCCCAATCACTATGATACCTAACCCTAAATAAACCAAAAGAGGGTTCCATGAGCCTCTGTTTATATATGGAATTAGAGTTCCGAAGATTGCAGATAAAACGCCTCCTACAATAAAGGAAAACTTTCTCAATTCGATATTAGTTGGAATGTGTTTTTCTATTTTCATGTCTTTCAATCCAACTCAAATTCCTGTTTCCAAGAATCATCTTTTTCAACCGGTGTCTGGTCTTTTTTATCAAGGATACAATTTTCTAGCACGAGAAAATCCATTTCGGTTCGCATAAAACAACGAAATGCATCCTCCGGCGTTGAGACAATGGGCTCTCCCCGAACATTAAACGAGGTATTGACTATCACTGGACACCCTGTGAGTTGATCAAATTTTTTTAATAAAGAATGGAATCGAGGATTTGTTTCAGAATGAACGGTTTGGATTCGTGCCGAATAATCAACATGCGTAATGGCAGGTAAGGAAGAACGAGGAACATTTAATTTTTCTATTCCGAACAACTTTTGTTGATCATCCGTCATTTCGATTCGATGTTTTTTTAATACATCTGCTACTATTAGCATATAAGGACTTTTTGACTGAATATCAAAGTAATCGGAAACTTTTTCGGCCAAAACCGCAGGCGCAAATGGGCGAAAACTTTCACGATATTTGATTTTTAAATTCATTACCGATTGCATCTTTTGGTTTCTTGGGTCACCAATAATCGATCGGCCACCTAACGCACGCGGTCCAAATTCCATTCTTCCTTGGAAGTAACCTACCACATTTCCATCTGCCAAAATATGCGCTAATTTATCATCTAGGGAATCATTCGAGTATTCTGTATACTTCGCGCCCAATCTATCGAGGGAAGCTTTGATACCTTCATTGGTAAAAGCAGGACCCAAATAAGAGCCTTTCATCGAGTCTAGTTTATTTACGGTTCGAGGTTTCTTTTTGTATTCATAATGAGCTGAAAGAGCCGCACCCAGTGCCCCACCTGCGTCACCCGCTGCAGGTTGAATGAAAATTTCATCAAATATGCCAGCCTTTAGTATTTTCCCATTTGCGACACAATTGAGAGCAACCCCACCGGATAAACAGAGGTTTTTGATGCCAGTTTCTTTTCTCGCAGATCTTGCAAGTCTTAACATAACCTCTTCAGTCACTTCTTGGACAGATCGTGCCAAATCCATTTCCTTTTGTGTCAATGTAGATTCACTTTTTCTTGGAGGCCCACCGAAAAGTTTATGAAACTTATCATTTGTCATCGTTAGGCCAGTGGCATAATTAAAATATGACATATCGAGACGGAACGTACCATCCTCTTTAAGATCAAGAAGATGTTTATAGATTAAATCTACATACTTAGGTTCGCCATACGGTGCTAGACCCATGACCTTATATTCTCCGGAATTTACCTTAAAACCAGTGTAATATGTAAATGCTGAGTACAATAATCCAATCGAATGTGGAAAATCTATTTCCCAAAGAGGTGTTAGCTTATTGCCATCGCCTATCCAGGCTGATGTTGTGGCCCATTCCCCAACTCCGTCTAAACAAAGAACAATCGATTTTTCAAATGGGCTAACAAAGAAAGTAGATGCAGCATGTGCCTGGTGGTGTTCGGTAAAAAGAATTTTTGGAAATGATTTCGTGGGAGAAAGTGATTTTAATTCTTTTTGTAAGGTGCTTTTTAAGAAGAGTTTTTCTTTTAACCAGATCGGCATCGCAGAAAAAAAAGATAAAAGTCCCTTTGGGGCGTATGCTAAGTATGTTTCTAAAAGTCTTTCAAATTTAACTAAGGGCTTATCGTAAAAGATAACATTGTCCAAGTTATCGACAGTGATATCTGCTTCCGAAAGGCAATATTCAATAGCATTTTTTGGAAAACGAGAATCGTGTTTTTTACGAGTGAATCTTTCTTCTTGTGCGGCAGCAAACACTTCGCCATTTTTTAAAAGACAGGCAGCACTATCATGGTAATAAGCAGAAATACCAAGTAAATATTGATCAGACATGATTTATAAGGAATTGGAGAATGTTCATAACGTCAATGTTTATTCTGAGAAAGAAATTCTATCAGATTAATAAGGAAACTCTATTCGGATAAGGGTTCCCGATTCGTTTTCCATGTGTAACTTACCATTCAATTGACTGGTCAGTAGATGAATTAAATTAAAACCAAAACCCTTTGAAGATAAGGGGTTAAAATCCTTGGGCAGACCGATTCCATTATCGGAAACAAATAGCGAAACAGTGGGACCGTTTTTTGTCAGCTGGATCTGAACCTTCCCTGGCTGATTCGGTGCAAAGGCATATTTCATAATATTTGTTAACAATTCGTTGAGAATAATCGAAAGCGGCTGAAGTTTTTCAGTGGGTAAATCGAAGTTTTCGATTTGATGGGAAAGCTGAATCCTATCTGAATTTGGAAAATTTTGAATAATGTTTTGGATCAGTTCTGGAAAATATAATTCTGTCATCATCGATTTGAAATCAGGTGACTGATATAATTTGTCATATAACAGGCTCATACTTTGAATTCGATGGCCTGCATCCTCTAGGGCAGAGACTGCCTTCGAGTCTTCGAGGTTTGCAGCTTGAAGATCTAACAAACTTCGTACAACAAACATATTATTTTTAACCCTATGGTGTATTTCTTTTAAAAGAGTCACTTTTTCAGAGAGAAGATCCCGAATTTTTTGATCATTGACTTTTCTTTCTGTAATATCTTGGACAATTACAATTAAATTGTCCTGATTGCTACCCGATTCCCACATTGCTGAAATAGTAATTTGAATCCAGCAATTGCTTTCGTTTTTTCGCCTAACCTGTTTTTCGAGAGTAAACTCTCGAATATTTCCTGAAATCAACTTATCCATGTTTAGCGAATCTGAATTTTCATTTAATTCATTCGTAAGTTTTAATATATCGGTGTTGAATAGTTCTTCTTCTTGATACCCAAATATCTCGGTAAATCTTTTATTCACACGAATGAACTTGCCAGATTCTGCTTTTAGCTCAGCGACTCCAACAGCTGCTTGTTCAAATAAAGTTTTAAATCTTTGGTTACTATTTACTAAACTTTCAGAAGCTCGGTCTCGCTCTATCGCTATTCTGACGAGGTGCGCACCTCTTGCAATAAGCGAAATCTCTTCTTCCGAAGGTGAATTTATATTTTGCGAATAAAAGGCGAAGGATCCTAGAATTTGACCATTGCTGCCCAAAATGGGAAAGGACCAACATGCCTTCAATTTGAAAGGCAATGCTAAATGTTTATAATTTTCCCAGAGAGGATCAGTATTGATGTCCGATACGATCGTTATTTGTTTTGTATAGGCAGCTGTGCCACAGGATCCAACGGAAGGTCCAATTGCGATGCCATGAACCGTTTCGCTAAAAGCTTTCGGTAAATTTGGCGCAGCGCCATTTAAAAGATAATTCCCAGTAGGATCTATCAACAACACCGAGCCTATCGTATTCGGAAGTAACTCTTCGTAGCTCAAAATTATTTCAGAAAGTATTTGCGGAAGTTCTCCTCCTTTAGCAACTGTTTCCAAAATCTTTCGTTCAATTTCTTTTTCCTTTTCCCGCGACTTTTGATGGCTAATATCGATAGCGCCAGACAAGAGACAAGAAACTCCGTCAACATCCAACTTTTGTCCTGAGTAAAGTATCCAATATTCTTTACCATTTTTATCTCTTACTTTTGTTTCTATGTTTGAAACAAGTCCCGTTGTGGAAATGGAATTTATTATTTTTTCTCGGTCCTTTGGATTTAACCAGATGTTCAATTCAATGGAAGACCTACCGAGGACTTCCCGTTCCGTGTAGCCAAAAAAAGTCTCGAATGCTTTGTTTACGCCAATGAAATTTCCATTCTGAATCGTTGTTAATCCAAGAGGATAGGGTACAAAATGAAAGACATGGTTGAATAAAGCGTTTTCTTCCCTCAGACGAAAATTATCAAGTAACTGCCTTCTGTCGGAGACATCTCTAGTGACACCAATAAAATTTATTAAATCTCCGAGATCATTTAAAACTGGCGAAATTGTTAATTCATTCCAAAAGGTATCACCATTTTTTTTATAGTTTAAGATTTCCCCGGAAAATTCTTGGTGGGAATCCAAGGAATTACGTATGCTAGCAATTGTTTTTGAATCTGTCCTCGGACCCTGCATAAAAGCACAAGTACTGCCTAAAATCTCATTTAACTGATATCCAGTAATTTTTAAAAATGCATCATTTGCATGAATGATTTTACGGTGAGTATCTGTAATTAAAACACCTTGCGATATTGATTTAAGCGCCTGCTCACTTCTCAATGATGCTTCATATCTTTCAAATAACGCAAAAGCCATTTCAATCGACTCTCGCAATACGAAGTTATTGGATCCTTTAATTACATATCCATAACGCGTAATTTCTTTTACTTTGTTTACGTATTCTTCTTCTGTGTGTGATGTAAGGAAAACGATTGGGAGCTGTCTTTTCAATAAAATTTGACGGGCAGTTTCAGATCCATCCATTCCGGTTCCTAAATCTATGTCCATAAGCACAAGATTTATGGATTTATCCTGGATTACTTTCTCCAAGGCCGTTTCGCCTGAACTAACGTTTATTACGTGATAGCCAAAGTGAGAAAGGATTTTTATAGTAACAAGAGCTAAAATTGCCTCATCTTCAACCAATAAAATCGTCTTCTGCGTTAACAATTACCATCTCCCTTTTTAAGACGTAAACTTATCAATTTACCTTCACCTCGAACTAAAATACAATCCATATTTTTGAGCAGCGATGTGTCTCTCTTTGTCGGAAAATTAAGATGATAATCTTTGTAAAATTCCGAAAAATGAACTTGAGGCAGATGTCTAATTGTAAAACCTTTCACTAATAGAGAACCTATATTAAGACAAATGCGAATCCTTCCCTTATTATTTATCATCTTTCTTCCTTTTTGTATAACAAAACCTGGAAATAAAAAATACCAAGATCGATCGACTCCAATATCGGAGTATAGAACCATTGATTCTGCTGATGAAAGTCGCTCAAAATTAAATGAAGGAAATCACCCGTTGATTTCCGCTGCAATTTTTGGGAATGCACCTGTCGTATATTCGTACATTTCGGCGAAGGCAAATTTAAATATTAAGAGTAAGGATGGAACGACGCCATTGATTTATGCATCTATGTACGGTCATACTTCAATTGTAAAAATGTTACTTGAATCAAAAGCAGATGTAAATGTAAGAAATGAAGATAGCAAGACGGCTGTAATTTGGTCTTCTTTCAACGGCTATACGGATATTGTACAATTGCTCATTGAAGCAAAAGCGAATATCAATCATCAAGATAAAATGGGCGCAAACGCACTGATGTATGCATCAAGTAATGGTCATCTGGAAATAGTGAAATTGTTAATTCAAGCTAGAGCTGAGATAAACAATGTAGATAACTTTGGTGGCTCGGCTTTGACGGAAGCGACAACCGAAGGATTTTTTGAAATCGCGAACTTGCTTATTGCCGCAGGAGCAAAATAAAATTTTGTTAATTATTTATGTTTCAAACGAACTTCTATTTTTAGATTTCTTTTTTTAACTAATGCTATTTTTCGAATGTAATCCATTGAGATAATGCCATCGTATTCAATTGGTAATACGATATTGCCAATTTTGTCAATAGCTCCGTATTTACCACCTAACATTTTTAGATGTTCCTCTTCGCCAAAAGATTGGCATCCCGAACAAACTTGTGCATATCCCTTTTCGAAAGGAAGAGCAAAATCATAAACGGGAGGAATAGTTTTTTTACAACCTTTTCTATAAAAACCTATCTTTTGGTTTTCAATAAAACGTGCCAACCCCTCTGAAAACGCATCTGGGCCATTATCAAAAACATAAGGCTCGAGTAAGTCTTGATTCTTTAAATTTATACATTTCCATCTATCTTTCTTGAAGACGAATGCGACGGATTCATTCGTAAAATCAAAAGCCATTTCATACTGCGGCTGGATCACAATCGTCCCCTTTTTATTTTTGAATCCATACAAACCATTGTTTTCAAAGGCGAGTAGCTTAGTTTTTTCAGCAAAAAGAGAAAAAAATAAACTCAGAAGAAAATAAATGAGACCGATTTTGAGTGAATTCATTTTAATCTTTCCTTAGTAGGAATCGTTTCATAGTTACTTCGAAAAAATTCGAAGACAAGATAAGTATTGATAGCACTAAGTATATGCCAAATTGCGTGTCCTTGGAGAAAGAAATTTGGATCACAGATTATCCTTTTTATATCCAGCAACCAAATCAAAAAAGCTACCAGCTGTATTCCGATTGCTAATTTTATTATAAAAAACTTATGTAAGTTAGCGTTTTGATTTTTAAGTGTAAACATAAATACTGAGATAAGCAATAGTATTAGAAAGAGGTATCTTCTTGTCTCGGGAAAATACCATATGGTCAAACAAGAGACCAAATTCAAAATCATATTATAAATCAAGAAATTGTAGTTCTTCCATTTTTCCTTGAGAAAATCGATGGATAAGATAAGAAGAAATGCAAAGGCATTCATACCAGCAACATCCATAAACTGACCCCAAAAAGTAAGCTGAGAATGATAATAAAAGCTACCAATTCCGATTAAAAAAACAAGAGCGGAATAGTAATAAACGAAGGAAGTAAACCGTCTATTTCCCTTTCGCGCAAAACTAAAAATACCAAACCGAAAAAGCAAAAACAGAGATACACCACAGAACGCCAAGGAGGAGATAGAATTTGAAAATTGTTTTAGTTCAGAAGTTGATATATTTTCGCAAAAACATTGATCAGGCAAACAAGTTGCCGGACTTTTGGGGAAAAATTCAAGGGCATTCAGAATTTGGAAACGGAAAAAAATCAGAATGAACAAGAAGAATGTTGCGAGTAATGTAGAAAATAAAGTTAGGCGAACTTTTGAAATTTCGGACATTTATACCAAAATGTCGTATTTGAAAAAGAGAGAATATCACTTTCACTTATTTTTTTAAAAAATTCCGATTTGTAAAAAAAGGATTCAATTCTGTAATCAACATATGATAATGAAATACTTATCCAAGCCAGAATCTCAATCTTTTCTGAAGGCTTTTGATGGCTGCCAAGAAATCACTTTTGAAAAGAATGAATTTCTTTTTCATGCGGGCGACAATGTTGCTTATATGGATTTGTTAATCTCTGGTGATTTACAAATTTTCAAATATGATGGGAAATTGAATGAAGTAACACTTTCTTTTTTTCGTCCTGTGAGCATCGTTGCGGAATGGGCTGTTTTACAGGGTATTCCGTATCCTGCTTCTGGCCGTTTTACGGGAAAAAGTACGATCCTACGTATGCCATTAGCAGACGTTCAAAACAGAATTCATACCAATATTGAATTAAATCATATACTGATACATTCGTTGCTGAATAAAATTGAAACTTTGAACTTGGCAATTAATCGAGGTTTGACTATGGATGCCTTGCAACGAGTAGCGCACTTTCTATTTTATGGAACACCAGATTCATTAAAATTGAAACAAACACAAATGGCATCCTTATTGTATCTGAGACCCGAAACATTTTCGAGAATTTTGAAACAGCTAAAGGACCAAGGTTTAGTGGAAATTCATAAAGGTGAAATTTCCATTTTAGATGTGGAGGGATTGTTAAAAATTCTAGCCTAAAAATTGATCTCGGTCATGCCTAGAATCAAATCATGTGTTAGATTCTAGGCATGAAGAAGTCTCTTTTCAAATCAGTATTTGGAATACCGAGTCTTGTCCATTTAATTAAATTTTTCCGTATTCTTTCGCATTTTTTACCGATATTTCATCAATTTCATTTGGTTTCTTATCTTTCTGGTGTCTGTTGGATTTTTTCTTTTTCAATTTCTGTTATCAAGTGTTCGAAAATTTTATTTTCAAAACGACCAGATGGAAAATCATCCTAATCGTTTTAGAGATTACTGTATCGCTCGTCTGAAGAATTCTTGGAGAGAGTCCAATAAATTTTCTGGGTGAAATAACATCTGATAACTGGCATTCCGCATCATCGCAGGAATTGTTGGTTTTTCTTCAGTTCCAATGGCAAGTGTGTAAACCTTGATTCCATCGAGTGAACATTCGACTACTGCCTTATTCACGTCTTCGATTCCATACTTGCCTTCATATTTATCGTAGTCATTGGGGCGTGCGTCGGTCATCAAGATGATCCATTTTTGACGAAAGCACGTATTTTTAAGAATGGAAGCGGTGTGTCTTAGGGCAGGGCCTACCCTCGTGTAACCTATCGGAGATAAGGCACCTAAACGATCTTTCGCGACACTCCAAGGCTCCGTTAAGGTTTTAATATTCAAGTATTGATTGTACTTTCGCGTTCTTGAATAAAAACCTGCGATTCCAAAAGGAATTTTAATTTCTTCTAAACAATCGGAAAAAAGTAGTAAACTTTCTCTTTCTACGTCAAAGATTCGTTTTTCGTGAACCCAAGAATCAGTAGAAAGACTAAGATCTACTAGAAAATACAAAACCATATCCGAGACATCTCGAACTGGATTCATATAAATTGATTCTGAAGGTGATATTTTGGCTTTTAGATCAGCATAACGGCTGATCAAAGCATCTAGATCAATGTCAGCGCCAGATGACAGTCGTTTTTTGATTCTTGTTTGATTTATAAGCGTGAACATTTTTTTTTTCAATCTTTTTAGAGTCGCTACTTGTTTTTCAAGTATCGATTCTGAATAGAATAAGTTTGTTGCCTGAGGAAACTCTTCGATGACAGAACAATAATGTGGCCGATATTCTTTCGATTTAAAATCCCATTCAGGATATTCGAATTTAGAAGTCTGAACAATATGTTCGGCAATTTCGAGTTGGGTTCCAACACCTGCATCGTTTGATCTAGTACTATGAACAGGATTCTCTGTTCGAATGATGTGTTTCAGGTTTAATTCTTGGAGTGCCTCCTCTTCCTCCATATCTTCTTCCCCGTCGATATCTCTCCATTGCCCATCAAATTCTTCAACAGTTTCAATTTTTTCGAAATTATGACCTAAAGTGTATTCTTCAATTTTTTTCTCGTCTACTTCTAATAATTCAGCATCATTCAGATCTAACTTTTGTTTTGATTCTTTTGAATTTATTTTCTGTTTCTGCTTTTCTGAATTAAAATCTTTGCCAGTCAGTATTGATTCCTTGCTTTCTTCGATAGTGGACAAGGCATGTAAGAAGTATTTGGTTATCTCAGTATAATGGACAGGATCATTTTTACGGATGGGAAGTCTATTTTCGCGCAACTCTTTCCAATCACTTAATATACCTGGAAATTCTTTTAAGAAGTTACGAAAAGATTTATAAAACGTATTTGAATAGTTGTTTGTTTTTTTTTGTTCAAACAGGAAACACAAATATGCGATATGAATTCGTATCATTTTTTTAGTATCTTTTTCTTTAGGATATAAATGTACGGTTTCAGGAAATTTTAGAAAATTGTTTCCAAGGATGATTTTATCTCCACCTAAGAGGAGTAGAGTTTGTTGGGAGCGAAGTGTTAGTAAAAATTTTATAATTCTAACTTCCTCGTAACTTATTTGATACGGAAAGTATGGATTTGTCGGTGTTAAACGTTTGCGAAGTGTTTTCCAAAGTTTATGGCCTTGGTAGAAAATAAACTGATCCCATTCCAAATTTAGATCCTAAAAAATTAAATCAAAACTGTCTTGGAGAGCAGATACAGTATCTACATCGTCAGTTAATGGTAGAATGATTGCCGTTCTACCGGCCAAACGTGACGGTAAACCTTTTGTTATCAATTTAGCACAAGACACGAGTAGTCTTGTCGAGACTGTTTCGGCAAGACCTAACTCTGATTTATTGCGAACAAAGTTTGCAAATTGTACCAATTTTTTAGCTATGGATTCGTTGATGCCTGTTTCGCCGATTATGATTTTTATTTCAACTAAAGACGACGGATAAGGGAAATCCATAGTCAAAAATCTCTGTTTTGTCGAAGGTTTCAATTCCTTAAACCCTCTTTGGTATCCAGGATTATAAGATGCGACTAACAAAAAATCGGAATGTGCAAGGAGTTCTTCATTTTTTCGTTCTAAAAATAATGTTCGTCTATGGTCCGTTAAAGAGTGAATAGTCACCAATGTGTCTGGTCGAGCTTCCGCAATTTCATCCAGATAAACAATTGCACCATCTTTAACGCCCGTTGTTAAGGGTCCATCGAGCCATACGGTATCAGCACCCTTGACCAAAAACCTTCCCACCAAATCGACAGCAGATGTTTCATCATTACATAAAATTGTGATCAAACGTCGGCCCATCTTATAGGCCATATATTCCAGAAATCTAGATTTTCCTGAACCAGTCGGTCCCTTCAACAAGAGTGGCAGAGTATTTTCTGCCGCAATTTGAAAAATTTCAATTTCTTTTCCTGTCGCTTCGTAGTATGGTTCGACTTGAATTAACATATATTAATCGAGATCTGAATCATTTTTACCAAGTGCTTCATTCGTCGGTAAGCCATGCCTTATAAAATCGACTATAAAATATGTTATTCCGACCGTAAAGAGCGTCGCCGCAAGTAACATTCCAATGAAATGGAACACCAGTTCCTTTTGCACAACTAAAAAATCCATGCCCAGCTTTCGCTCAAGATAAACTTGGGTAATACCTGCCACTGCCAATGCACCAGTCATTCCGATCATTCCTATATTGGATGCCCAAAATGCAAGATATCCTGACATACCTGTAAATAGTTTCCTTCCCGTTAAATTTGGCATAGCGTAAGAAATTACAGCTAAAACTAACATAGCGTAAGCTCCCCAGAATGCAAGGTGTCCATGCATGGCGGTTACAAGTGTTCCGTGAGTCCACTGGTTTACTGCTGGCCAAGTGTGGGCAAAACCAAGAAATCCTGCACCGATGAATGACATGATGGCACTGCCCAATGTCCAATAGAGTGCAATTTTATTCGGATGGTTTTTTCCTTTTTTACGATACATATTCAAAGCCCAAATTGCCATTCCTAAAAAGGCAAGTGGCTCCAGTGCCGAGAAAATACCGCCCACCATCAACCAATACTTAGGTGTTCCAATCCAATAATAATGGTGGCCTGTTCCCAAAATCCCTGATAAAAATGTTAAGCCCACAACAACATATAACCACTTCTCGATTACCTCTCGATCGACACCTGTGAGTTTAATCAGCAAAAATGCGAGAATACCACCCATGATAAGTTCCCATACCCCTTCGACCCAAAGATGGACGACCCACCATCGAAAATATGAATCTAAAGTTTGATTATCGAAATAGAGCATACCTGGTAAATAAAGTAGTGCTGCACATAATAATCCGAAAAAGAGAACCAATTGAGTGGTACTTCTTTTTTTCGCTAACCAAATGGTCATACCTATATTAAATAGGAAGGTTAATACATTGACTACTACCAGGTAATCTAGCGGTCTAGGAATTTCCAAAAACTTTCTTCCTTCCCACCAGTTAAAGTGAAATCCAATGATAGCAATTACGCCAACAACGACCCATGATAAAAGCTGTACATAAGCGAGTTTTACATTGTACAATTCTCTATCCGATTCTTCCGGAATGATATAGTAGGCGGCACCCATAAATCCAGTTAACAACCATACAACGAGAAGGTTTGTATGAGTCGCTCTTGCTGTATTAAACGGAATATAATCATGTAGGCCATCCATCCCGATGCGCGCAAATCCCATGATGAATCCATAAACAATTTGTAATGATAGAAGTAACATACATGTTGCAAAGAACCAATATGCAACTTTTTGTGATTGGAATTTCATTCTTCCTCCTTATTTCAATTCAGAAAGATAAAGGACAATATCCTTTCTTTCCGATTCCGTTAATGGCAACTTTGGCATATTTGTTCCAGGTTTTATTGCTTGCGGATCAATCAACCAGCGATTGAGATAATCAGAATCAAATTTTAAACCAACTCTGTCTAAACTCGGACCTACATTTCCGCCTTTACCACCAACGGCATGACAGGCGATACATAGTTGAGTGAATTTTTCAGGTTTTGCCAACTTGCTTTGATTTCCATTCGAGGATGTAACTTCTGTAAATTTTATCGAATCGAGTGGGATATTTGGTTTTGGAGGCCAACCATTCGAATCTACTTTTCCAACCCAATCTAAAAAGGCAATGATCTGAGTTTTTTCTTCCTTCGAAAAATTATATTTAACCATTTTCCTTTCACCTGGAAACATTGCTTGCGGATCATCCAAAAATACTTCGATCCAAGTTGTTCCTCTTCTTTCGATGACTTTCGTTAAGTCTGGCGCGTAATATGCTCCCTCGCCGAGTAGTGTATGGCATCCCATACAATTATTTTTTTCCCAAATTTCTTTGCCCTTAAGAACATCTTCTGTTAGGTTTTGAGCATTTGTCCGCGAATCGTTTTGACGTAAGGTGTCAATAGTGAGAAACACAAAGATGGAACTGAAAAAAAACGTACCTCCCAAAAAGAACGCTCGGGCTTGCGATTTTGATAGCATGTTTACCTCCTTATAATGAATCCAATTATCCTTCGATTGGATCTAAAATTCATTGATCCAAATCAAGTTTCACGAGTTTTGTGAATTTTTTGGAGGTTGGTTTGCAAATTTTCCAAGATGTCCTTGCAGTCAAAGAGGATGTTTTGGGATTTAATTCAAAACTAAAAAGCAAAATATTCTAATAAACGAATATAATCTTTGCTGCCCATTTTCCTATAAGGATATTAATTCTAAGGATCTATAATTGAAAATGGGATTAAATGGTTGATTCTCAGTCAAATCCATTTAGGCTACCTAATATAGAATTGGAGAAGCAGGAAAAGTTTTATGGTAGATTACGAGTTGACAGGTATGACCTGTGGCCATTGCAAAAAAAGTGTAGAAAAAATATTTTCTGAAAACGGAATAATCGCAAATGCAAGTCTTGAAGGTAAACAAGTTACTGTAGAAAAGATCCTATCTGAAACAAATCTCACCACTTTACGATCACTGTTGGCTGAGGAAGGTTATACTCTTGGAAATCCGAGATAGATACAAAGAACATACGTTAGATCTTTTTGGGATGACTTGCGCCAATTGTGCGCTACGGATAGAAAAAGGTTTGGCAAAGTTAGAAGGTGTAACCGAAGTTCGTGTAAATTTCGCAAGGGAATCCGTCTATTTAAGAGCTGAGCCTTCGGTAACGATCGATTCATTAAAAGGAAAAGTGGAATCCTTGGGTTATTCCGCTTTGGTCCATGATCCGAATAAACGCTCCGAATCAGAATTAAAACAAAAAGAACAAATTCAATTATTAAAACTTCGCTTTCTTCTCTCTCTTCTTTTCTCCGTACCATTGTTTTATGGAATGGTCACTCATTTTACTTTTTTAAGTTTTATGCCAATGCCGCATCTTTTAATGGATCGATGGATTCAATTTGGATTAGCATTTCCGGTTCAATTTCTGATTGGATTTCCTTTTTATATGTCAGCATATCGAGCTCTAAAAAATAAATCGGCAAACATGGATGTGTTAGTCGTTCTCGGGACGAGTGCTGCGTTTGGTTATAGTGTATTCGGTACAGAACTATATTTCGAAACGTCTGCAATCCTGATAACGTTTATTCTCGGAGGCAAATGGATTGAACATTATGCAAAGGGAAAAAGTAGCGACGGAATTAATGCTCTATTAAATCTCAGACCGGAAAAAGCAAAGGTTAAGTCTGAAACTGGTTGGTCGGAAGTACCTGTATACTATCTAAGGGAAAATGATCATGTATTAGTAAAGGCAGGTGAACGCTTTCCAGTGGATGGGATTATATTGGAGGGAATGAGTTACGTAGACGAATCTATGTTAACTGGTGAAAGTATTCCGATAGAAAAAAGTATCGGTGATAAGGTTTTAAGTGGAACAGTGAATGGCAATGGTTCATTGGTGATTAAAGCCGAAAAAGTTGGGAATGATACAACTCTATCGCGAATCATTCGATCTGTAGAAGAATCTCTTGGTACCAAAGCTCCTATCCAGAGAATCGCTGATCAGATATCTTCCTTTTTCGTTCCCGCGATCCTTTTAATCAGTATAATAGATTTTTTTGTTTGGTATTTTTTGATTTCAACTGAAGAGATAACAAGCGCTTTAGAAACCAGTATCGCCATTCTTGTAATAGCCTGTCCTTGTGCTTTGGGTCTTGCCACACCAGTTTCTCTGTTAGTGGGAACGGGACGAGCAGCTAAAAGAGGAATTCTATTTCGAAGCGCGGAGGCCTTGGAATCAGTATCCAAAATGAATTGGATCGCTTTTGATAAAACGGGAACACTAACGGAAGGAAAACCGAAAGTAACGGAGATTATTTTTGAAAATATTCAAGAGACAGAAAGAGAAAGTATTCTTCATAGCATTGTGAAGATGGAAGAAACTTCTGATCATCCCCTTGCAAAGGCAATCGTTGCTTATGGTAAAGATAAATACTTTATAACCCCATCCGATATAACCATCTCCACAAAAACTTTTCCCGGAGGTGGCATTTCATCGGAACATGGAGGAAGTTCTATTTATATCGGAAAACAGGCTTTTTTGGAAAAAAATGGAATGTCCTTACCTCAATCTTTTGAACAAAAAACCGAAGAATGGAAGTTTGGTGGTTCAAGTTTGGTATTCGTCGGTTTGTCTGGAAAACTCAATGGATGGATCGTCTTTCGAATTGAAGATTCCCTTCGTGCATCTGCAAAAGCGGCAATTCTCGAATTGAAAAAATTACATGTGGAGCCCGTGATTCTTACGGGAGACAATCGATTTTCGGCCGAAAAAGTAGCCAAAGAAGTTGGAATTTCCTCAGTCTATTCTGAATTGTTGCCAGAGGAAAAAGCAAAGATTATCCGAAGTGAGGCGAAGGAGTCTATTTATTCCGCGATGGTTGGAGATGGAATCAATGATGCTCCAGGATTGGCTGCAGCAAAAGTAGGAATCGCTATGGGCACGGGATCGGATGTTGCAATCCAAACAGCGGATGTTGTGCTCGTGAATGGAGATATAGAAAGGATAGTCGATCTGATTCACATTGGAAGAGACACAGTAAAAAATATTCACCAAAATTTTTTTTGGGCATTATGTTATAATTTAATTGGGATACCGATCGCTGCCTCGGGAATGTTGGCTCCTTGGGTAAGTGGTGCGGCGATGGCATTTAGCTCTGTATCGGTAGTGCTAAATGCTTTGCGTATGAGCCGTTGGAAATAAGGGTTTTAGCCTATTCATTCTACTTTCACAAGTTTGTGGATTTTGAATTTTTCACTGAGTCCTTTTAAGCTTGTAGTAAAATTTTCTAATTTCCAGTTATCGGCATGTAACGTACGTTCTGCTTCGCTCTCTATGAAAAATCTATCAGAAAGCATTACATCTCTTCCATCCGATAATCCTTGGACACGAGCTGCCACGTTCACAGATGTCCCAAAGTAATCGATTCTCTCGTTTAACGTAACTGCTATACACGGTCCGGAATGAATTCCAACTTTGATAATGATTTTATCTCTCGTTCCACCTTCCGAGTTAAATTTATCAAAAGCTTCGATCATGTCGGTAGAACAGCTAAGAGCTGAGCTGGGTTTCGAAAAAACAGCCATAACTGCATCGCCAATTGTTTTTACAATCCCACCATTATGTTTTTTTACGACTTCTTCCATTATTTTAAAATGTTCTTTAACTAAATAAAATGCTTTTGAGTCACCTAACTTTTCATACAACTCAGTTGAACTTTTTATGTCTGTAAAGAGGAAGGATAAGTTTTTGATTGAAAATGCTTCATTGCCAGATAACATTTCTTTTGAGAAGAGGTCGCGAAACTCTTGCAATGTGGATACTAGTGCCGCAGATGTCCAATTCGGTTCCTTTAATTTGGAAAAAAGAAAAACCTGTTCTGCGTCTGTTTCATTTTTTATCGTTAAACTCAGTAATCCTTTATTTTTCAGGAGATGATTTTCGATTTCAGGTGTTGTTTTCGAGTAAAGAATCTCAACTTTATTTTGATTTCCAGCGGATTCCTCAGGAACTCGCATGATGTGTAATTTTTTTTCGGAAGCATTAGCAAGCACCCATATTCCAGGTGTTACCGTCAGTTCTAAAAAATGTTCTGTTTTAGGTTCTATTTCAATTGAAATACCAGGCTCGGTTTCGTGGGAAAAAAAATTAACGTCAAAAGGATGGACGTCACCGAGATCTAATATGGCGGGATTAATCTTAAACCTAATCTCTGTTTGTTTGTCGAAATCAGCTTCGAAATTCGTTACGCAGGCACCACACCTGCCTTCATGTTGTAGACCTGAGAGACTTGTTGCTTGTTGTTGAATGCCGTTACAATGAGGACAATGGACTGCCCACTCCATATCAAAAACGCCTGACTTTGTTAAATAAAGAAAAGCCTTTAGTGTTTTTAAATTATCCTCTTTGAATTTATTTGCGACTCGATTCGGATTGATAGCAACCAGTTCTGCCTTTGCGCCAGATTGGACAAAATCTTTAATAGAGTTACGTAAGTTTACATCTATGTTTCCCGCTTCTCGTGACAGTTTTTCATCTAGTAAAGGTAGGTTAACTTGGTTCATAAAAGGCTCCGTGTTTGATTCAAACCATTCTAATCGTTTCGTTCTAAGAAATCAATTGAATGTCTAAAAAGACTTTGTTCAATAAATTATTTCTCAGCAAAAGGATAATCGGTGTATCCGACACTCCCGCCGCCGTAGAAAGTGCTTCGATTATAAGGCGTAAGTGCAATTTGTTCAATTATCCTTCTTGGTAGATCTGGATTAGAAATGAAATACCGACCGAAAGCAACCAAATCTGATTTGCCGGATTGAATTACTTCCTTTGCAGTTTCTGGGTCGTATCCACCAGCACTGATCCAGAGATTTTTAAAATACTTTCGAAAGAGGTCGGAGGTAGAGGGAGCATCCGATACAACTTTATCCATTCCACCTGCCAGACTGGCTCTTGGTTCAATGACATGGACGTACAAAATGTCCCTTTTGTTGAGTTCTTCAAATACTTTAGAAAAATGCGTAACAGGATCGGAGTCAGAAATAGAATTAAAAGTTCCGTAAGGTGATAGGCGAATTCCAACTTCGTTTTTGTCCCAAACGGTAAGGATCGCGTCTAAAACTTCTAAGGGAAATTTCATCCGATTCTGGATGGATCCACCGTATGCATCTGTTCGGTGGTTGCTACCATCTTGCAAAAATTGATCCAGGAGGTATCCATTTGCCATATGAATTTCTACGCCATCAAATCCTGCTTGTTTCGCATTTTTAGCTGCCTGAATAAAATCATTTTGTATCAAAACCAAATCTTCAGTGGTCAATTCTCTAGGTGTTTCGTAAGGCACTTGTTTAAAATCAGCCGTCATGGTTTTACCTGATGGAGTAATGGCTGAGGGGGCAACTGGTAGACCCGTTTCAGGATGGAGACTGCTATGGGAAATTCGACCCACATGCCATAATTGCAAAAAAATAAGTCCACCTTTTTTATGTACGGCGGAGGTTACTTTTTTCCAGCCTTCAACTTGTTCTGCGGAATGAATCCCCGGCGTATTCGGATAACCTTTGCCTTGCCTACTGATTTGGGTAGCTTCTGTAATGAGGAGTCCACCTTCTGAAGCGCGTTGGCTGTAGTATTCGGCATTTAGATCGGTAGGTATGTCACCCGGTTGTTCACTACGCATTCTGGTCAATGGCGCCAGAACAATTCTATGCGAAAGATTCTTGCGACCAAAATTTAAAGAACTGTTAATTTCACTCATATTCTATCCTTAGACGGAGATTAGACAGCGAAGAGGAAGTTTCAGCGAAGACCCTTCAAAAAATTTAAGGGCGGAACGACTCCGGAATAGAGAAAAAATGTTTTCAGTCTGCGTTGATATTCTTATTCTTTGTTCCTATGGCAAATGGAAAAATTCAGAAATCATCAATAGATACAGACTCGGCACAGTTACAAGCATTAGGTTATACTTCTAAATTTGAGAGAAGTATGAGTTTTTGGGAAAATTTTTCCCTCGGTTTTACTTACCTATCCCCAGTTGTTGGAGTATATTCCGTTTTCGCTATGGCCTTACAAGCAGGCGGACCGCCTATGTTTTGGAATTATTTTTTAGTTGGGTTTGGTCAATTTTTTGTCTGCCTTGTCTTTGGTGAAGTTGTCTCGCAGTATCCGATTTCGGGTGGTATCTATCCGTGGTGTCTTCGTTTGGTGGGGACACGATATGCTTGGATGTCAGCCTGGATTTACGCTTGGGCACTTTTCACAACAATTGCTGCAGTAGCGGTAGGTGGCGCACCATTTTTATCTCAATTATTGGCCGTTGATTTTGGTGATGGCACAACCGTTATGATCGCTGTAGGTATGATCTTGATCTCAACCTTGCTCAATATCAGTGGAACAAGGTTATTAGCACGGGTTGCCATGATTGGATTTATTTGTGAACTTGTAGGTGCTATTTTAGTCGGTGGATATTTACTTTTCTTTGCAAAAATTCAATCCTTCTCGATACTCTTCGAAACATTTAGTTTTGGAAGTGGTGTAAATTATCTTCCGGCATTTGTCGCTTCATCTGTAGCGGCTATGTTTTGTTATTATGGATTCGAAGCCTGTGGTGACGTCGCGGAAGAAACACCAAACGCAAGCTCTGCGATTCCAAAGTCGATGCGAATGACCATCTACGTAGGAGGTGGAGCTGCGACATTTATTTGTTTAGCACTCTTGTTGGCAATTCGAGATTTACCAAAAGCAATCTCAGGCGAAGATGCCGATCCAGTAACAACGACTTTGCGATATGCTCTAGGTGATATCGGATACCGTTTAGTGATTGCAATTGTGATGGTCTCGTTTTTATCATGTCTGCTCAGTTTACAAGCAGCAAGTTCCAGGCTTCTTTTTTCCTTTGCAAGAGATGGGATGATTATGGGCAGCAAACATCTAGATAAACTTTCAAAATCGACAAAAGTTCCGACCAATGCGTTGTATCTATCAGGAATTCTGCCGATCCTAATTGCGATTATGGGTTATTGGTTAGAAGATGCAGTAGCTACTATCATCAGTTTTGCCTCGATAGGTATTTATATCGCTTTTCAGATGGTTGTCTTTGGTAGTCTTTACTCCCGAATCAAAGGATGGGTTCCAAGTGGTAGTTTTCAATTAGGAAAGTGGGGTTTACTTGTAAATATCATTGCGCTCGTTTATGGGATTTCTGCGGTTTTGAATATGATATGGCCTCGCGCGACCGATTCTCCGTGGTACGTGAATTATGCGATGATCGTCACGAGTGCAGCAGTAATAGGGACAGGTTTTCTCTATTTGTTTCTAAAGGAACCTCATTTGAAAATATCAAATGAAAAATAGCAATCGATAGGTCTTTTTGTATCTGGATCAAAGCGAAGATAAAAGGCTTAGTATGCTCGAATTTCAATTTTTTTAATTGGCTTCTCAAAAAATGGAGAGGTGCTGCAGGATCTTTCACCGCGACGGAAACTGTCCATCTACGCATCATGAAATCGATCAAATTAGTCGCTATTCAAAGTAATAAAAGATGGCCTTTTATCATCTTCAAATTCCAAACGGTAGCTCAGGTATTCGTGACAGATTGCCCATTATCGGAAGCCGACTGGCACGAGTCGCGAATATATTATTTAGATATGTCATACGACTGCCTTCAACAAATGAACAATTCTAATTCGAAATCAAAGTATTAAAACTTCAGTCTATAATCTATGGAATCCTTCGAGTTTTGTTTCATCATTCACATGATGTTTTGTTCAATGATAGTTGCCGTAATATGGGTCATCCAAATCCTCCATTACCCAACTTTTTTATTCATCGAATCCACTAAGTTTCCAAAATTTCATCGATTTCATTCCACACAAATCACATACATTGTTGCACCGATTATGGTACTCGAGTTACTTACCGCATCTTGTCTATTATTCCTACAACCAAATTCATTTTTGATAGTTTCCAATTTGATTCTTCTAATCTTGATTTGGTTTTTTACATTTTTAATGAGTGTTCCTTTTCACAACAGACTTAAGATTAAAAAGGATGATAAGCTGATCGAAAAATTAATTTTAACAAATTGGCCACGTACTGTTTTGTGGAGTATTCGGTTAATTTTGCTATTGTTTCATTTTTTTTCATCACGTTATGAAATCAGATTTTGACTTACAAAGTCCTGATGAAACCTAAATCGTATATCAGCCGCTAGCTGTCAATTTGCTGATCTGCGCCGATGCGAAAAAGACAATTCTTACTAAAATCTCTTGTTATAACGAGAATTATATTTTAACGACTATAAAACTCGAATTAAAAATTAAGCCTGATAACTATTGCTGATATTAAAACAAATTAGTTAAGATGGAATTTAAATCCATATGTTACAAAATTTGATCCGCAAGCTGGGTCAGGTGGACAATAAAGCCCGAAAACTCCCGAACGATGATGAATTCTCATGAAGATTCTTGGAAAACTTTCCCACTTTGGAAATCCATAGTCCAGCTCCATCGAAATGAAATTCAATAAGTTTCGCGACTCGATCGTATCATTTTGAATTTTAGTAATTAAAAAAAGATCAGGTTGATTAGCAAGAAGAAGTGATCCAGTGAAATAGTCAGTATAGATATCATTGAAAAAAAAACCTTTTTTTTGATTTTCGAGTTTTGGATTCTCACTCGCGAGCGAAAGACCCTCGCCCATAGCGAAACTGAGTGGAATCCCGAAAAGATTTGGAATCCTAGCCATAACAAGTCCATTGGTTTCATAGTGGTTCATAAGGCCCCAATGTTTTCCTACGTTCAATTCTGCTTCAAAGTTTATAAAACGAATGTTCGTTTCCAAGGGGACACTTGCACCAAACACAGCAATGTTTGAATCTTTATAATCTGTCTTAGCTCTTAATACGATAGGAAGAAGATCAGTAGAGGAGTATGGACCACCATACAGTAAGTAGGAAGTTTTTCCCCAGTTAGGGTACGGAATGATAGGTTCCGGAAAAATTGGAGTTATCAACAGGCACCAAAAAACTATGACTAGAAAAATACAGCGAGTAGATTTATAGATTCTGTCTGAATTCATCTATTCCTCTACCAAATTTTCTAAAATACTTTGTGCAATTTTTTTATCAACGCCGTTTAACGCATTCGAGTGAAACATTTCCAAGTCTTTGCAAAACGTCTCTTTGTCCTGTTCTAAAATTTCAACCTTTTTCGTGATAGGTTCTCTCAAACAATAGTTTTCCAACGAATCAACGTTTCGGTAATTATTTAATACTGTTCCAACAATCGTACTCGCAAGTCCCAGATAAAAAGGTAGAATCGCATACATCCCGTCTCTTCCTGTCGAATAAAAAACTAAATCGGGTTTTTCCATGTTATCCTTGTTTACTGGAAAATGGACAGTATATTCGAAATCAGCCGAATGTGTAATTATGGCACCAAAACTTAGAGTCAGAAATGAAATCCCAACATTCCTAAAAAAATCGTTACTCCTGTTTTTAACCGTAGATTCAATGTGTACTTTAATATTTTTTTTTCCGATCCTTGTAGACTGATTGGTTTCACAATTCATATCTATTCCAGCTTCGATCAATCTCAAACAAATACGTTTGTTTAGAAACGGATTGTTCGAAGTAAGCTGGAGTGAGTTAACATTTTCTATAGATTGAATATTATTTGGTTTCGTCCAAACAAATGGTTCATTGTATCTACAAGATGTAAGTAAGACTATAAGTAGAATTTTTATTGAATTCGATTTCAAAATGTAGATTGTTTCTACCATAGTTTGATCTGCGTTTGTATATCTTTGCGAATAGTACTAATTTTTGTAAGCTCAATATTTTTCCACTTACTAAATATGTTGAGAAACTTTTACTGAGATAGGTCATAGAGAAATATTGTCGCCATTCGAACTGTTTACTTCCCATGATGAGCAATGTCCATCTGGCAACTGTACAATTATTTTGATTCGTAAGCTATCGTTTAGCCGAAAGCGAAGGATTCTTAAATTCTATAGACTAAACAATTCCAATCCTTTCAAGTATTCAGCATAAATCCGCAAATATTTATCTGTAGTAAGATTTTCTTCCCGGACTCTCAGATTCCTTATCGCAATAAAATCTCGATTTAAAAAACTCATGTAGAGATAGATACTTAATTTTCTTTGTATGAAATCGAAAAATGGAAATTTTTGGGGAACACCCACAATTGTATGAATTCGAATCATCTCATCATTTTCTGGGATAAAAGAAAAAATCAAAACTGCTTTTCTTTTTTTTAGCTGTGACTCGATAGTAAGGAGTGTGCCTCCATAATTATGTACTTTAACTTGGATTCGGTTTCCAGAAAGCAATTTCATGATTTTGTCCGAAAGTTCATTTGAAAGAACATAGGATTCATAACTCATAAACATAATGTGAGTATTTAGTATTTTTAACTCTGGTTCTTTGTGTAATCCTCTTTTATGAACTACCGATAGATGTTCAATATCGAATGAATTTGATGCAAGGCTTTGCCAATTTGTATCCAAACGTACATACGGTGTAGGCTCAAAGCTGAAACCCTTGTTAAAACTGAAATCCGGAAAAGGAAAAAAATGTTTTCCTAGAAAAACAAAGATACTTTGAAATGCTTCTTTTGTCGGCAAAACATTTTGTTTCAGTTTGGGTACATTGCCTTCATGCATTTTGGCATGAATACACTCACCTTCGGAATTGAAAGTCCACTGGTGAAGTGGACAAACGATATTTCCGTTTTCCACCTTCGCTGATTTCAGGTCTGCACCCAGATGGATACACCGAGACTTCATGATCACAACTTCATTTCTATTGTTTCGAAAAAGTACAACAGACAATCCATTTAATGTTCGTTGGATGACCTTCCCCTTCGGAAGTTCTTTGGAAGCGCAAACAAAATACCAGGAGGATGGGATAGCGACCAAAACTTACTCCTTTTGTTCTGCTAGATGAGAAAAAACTTTATAGAGATTTTCGCTTAACAACGGCGTTCTAAAATAATGATCGGCGCCCCATGCTGGTAAGATAAGACTTCCAGGCAATATAGAATCATTAAGTAGCGTATAGCCATCATTAGGTCCAAATTGAGATAGTATTTTATATTTGTTTAAGATATTTCCCAACATATGCGAAGGTAAAGGAACAGGAAGAATAGTAAACTGGTGTTTGATGGTCACATTTACGGGAGAATTCAGAAGTCCCGACTTTGTAGAAAATTCTGTTATAAAATCGAAAGGAATACCGAGGATCTGTAGAACAGTTTTTTGCAACATTTTCGTAAAGTTGTTTTTCTCTAATAAAACGTCGGCCAAAGGATTGTTTTTGAGTAATCCTCCGATGGTGACCCAAGCAAAGATTTTCCTCTGGAGGTCGGGTCGTTGTTCCAATGCGTATCTCAAGTCGGCACTTCCTTTGCTGATTGAAAAAATGATTAAGTTTTTTGCATTTGTATGTTCAAGCGCTGCGATGATTTCGAGCGCATTGTTTTTGATCGTTCCTTTGGGATCTGTTCCAATGAGTTTTGTTTGTGTTCCGTAGTGCGCTCCTATCTTTCGGATCAGTTCCCCATCTCCGTCAAACTCTGGAATATCACGATAGAATCCTGCGGGTATGATCCAAACTTCTTTGTGGATCTTGTGTAGTTTAGAAAGTTGGATGGACTTAGCCTTCATTTTATTAATGAATTGCGAGCTCTTGGATTGATATAGCAATTTCTGATAATAAAAGGCTGTCGCCTTTTCAATTCCGTATTCCTCCGTAATCCGCTTTAAAAAAACATTATCAATTTCTTCGAATTTGGTTTTTGGAAGAATCTTTTTAGCTTCAGCAAATAGCTCATATTCGTCGATGCCCCTCACCGGAATAAAACTTTGAAGCCTTCTGAGTAAACTCATCCGATTCATCATAGATAGAGAATATGATAGTGTCAAATCATTCTTAGTTGAAGTATTCAGTCCAAACAAACATCTTAATTTACCATGCCGAAATATGAAAATGGAAATAGATTTGCCTGAAAATACTTTTGAATTAGAAAATAGTTGAGTTCACTATAAAATTATAAGGAATGGATAGATGTTAGATACATATTTGGATGAATCTAATTTCTTTTCTTAAAAAAATGTCGAACAAAAATCCCTATCCTCTTTTCACTTTGGTTTACGTAAGGATTACCTCTATATTTTTACTATTGTATATTTTTTCCAATGAATTTAATACAGATCGATCATATTATTTTCACCTCTTTTTTCCTTTTGAAGAGGATTTACCATTTTTTGGGTGGGCCGTGTATCCTTACTTATCTGTATTTATTTTTTTTGTTTTACCTTTTTTTTATTCGAACCAAGACGAAATTAAAAAATTAGAAAAAACCATTTTATTTTCTATCCTAGTTTCATTTTTAATTTTTCTAATTTTTCCCACTAAGCTTGGTTTCAAATCAACACCAGAAACATCTGTTAGCCTACTTTATGACTCTCTTAAAAAGTTAGATCGTCCACATAACCTAGTTCCATCGTTACATATTTGTTTGAGCACGATTATTTTTATTTTTTTACATGATAAGGAGACACAAAAACTTCTTCGGGCCTTTTTTACTTTTTGGTTCCTCATCATTTGTGTTTCCGTTGTGTGTATACACCAACATCACATTTTAGATGTTATAACTGGCTCAATCCTTGCTTTTGTATCCAGCAAAATATTCGACAAGTGAAATCGGTTTTGGAGGACTCTCCATGTTTTTTTTGGGACCTGTCCACATCTTGAAATATTGTTTGATATACGATCTATCCGCTTTTTTTGTCTTACCTGATTCCTTCAAATAGATCCAAGGAAGCTCGGGATGAAGATGATGTTCCAAATCCCAGTTTCCATTCAGCAAAATCTTTTCATGAAGCAGGTTGGTTTTTAAATTCAACGCCCCTTCCCAGACATCTCGTTCCGCAAAGGTATGTGTTATGTATTGACGAGTGGACCAATTGAAACCAGCCGCAATATAAAAGTACATTACATAAATAGCAGAAAGATCGAATAACCAAAACATAGTTATCCAAAAAATAATTATCAAGAGGATTTCGAATCTAATCCTAGTTACGTCTACTCTCTGCATATCTTCCAACATACGTTGTCCACTTCGAATTTTTTGGATGAATTTGCTTTTTGGAAAGCTAGGATAAAAAAAAACGATAAGATTTCCTAAGACTGCAACGGGCCAAAACCCACCTAAGAGTACAGAATACCATTGGCCAAATTTATAAATTAAATTGTCATCCGGATAATAATAGTCAAACATTTCATGGTCCGTTCGGTTACAGCAGTGATGTTTAGTATGGGTCAACGTCGCAATAGAAATGGAAGTAGGAAAAAGGATCCCCGCAATCATTCCAAGTATATAATTCCATCGTTTGTTTGAATGAAGATTTGAATGTGTCGCTTCATGCAATAATGCATAAGCATTCAGATGTAGGAATGCAAAAACAATGATACACGGGATCATGAATTCCGTAAACCGATGCCCAATTACAATCATCGAGGTACTTAGAAATAGATTTCCAAGTGTTAATAAGAGATTGAGATGATTCGGGATTCGAATGATTTGCATCGTTTTTACGATTAAATTTATGATTTGCTTTTTTGATCAAATAATAAAAAAAGAGACCATGAAACACATCTTTGTATTTTGCCTCATCTTATTTTCGCATCAAACATTGTTTTCAGAAGACCCTGCACATGCCGAACTGAGAAATGTGAAAGCAGAGCTGGAAGATGTGTTTAAAAAACGAGACTTAGATGGCTTGTTAAATCTTATGCATCCGAATGTTGTGATTACTTGGCACAACGCGGAAGTTTCGCGCGGCAGAGAGGGAGTGAAAAAATTTATCACAAGGATGATTTTTGCCGAGAACCCCGTTGTCAAAGATTTTCAAACCCAATTGGAAGTTGATGAACTAACAATTTTATATGGAAATACTGGCATCGCATTTGGAAATTCGAATGATCGTTTAAAACTAACGGAGGGTGTCGAAATTCATTCCAAAAATCGATGGACCGCCACACTTGTTAAAGAAAAAAACAAATGGATGATTACATCTGCGCATCTTTCCTCTAATCTATTTGACAATCCACTATTAACGGCCGCTAAATCCTCAACGTATTTTACTGGTGCAATAGGGATTGGACTCGGACTTCTCATCGGTTTTTTGGTCGGGAGATTCTTTTTTCGAAAAGGTTGATGCCAAGTGCCCCCAAGATTAAAAATTGCACTCATATCTCCTAAGGGTCCTTTGTATCGTCACAAAACGGGCATTTTTCGTAAGGATCTGCGTGCTGCCCCTCTCACACTAACCACCTTAGCCTCCTTAGTCCCCGAACAGCTTAATGCAGAAGTTACATTGTTTGATGAAGGAATCGAAGAGTTACCATCCCAGATAGATGCCGATTTGATAGGTATGACCGTGATTACAGGTTCTGCGCCTAGATCTTATGAGCTGTCGGCAAAGTTTCGCGAGGAAGGCAAAACGGTTGTTCTAGGTGGTCCACATGTGACCCTTCTTCCTGAAGAGGCAAAATTAAATGCCGATGCGATTGTAACTGGTTATGCGGAGCAAACATGGCCAGAACTCTTAGAAGATTTTAAGAACAATGATCTAAAACAACACTACTCTATGTCTCCAAGTTTTTCTTTTGATCAAATGGAAAAAATTCCCTTTCCAAAAAGAAATTTATTAAATAAAAAAGGATACAAAACTCTCAATACATTTGAGGCAACACGAGGCTGTATTCATAATTGTGAATTTTGTGTCGTGCCCGCTGCCTGGGGAAGAAAACCATTTCAAAAGCCCGTCGCACATATCATTGAAGACATCAAACAAAGAAAGGCAAAACAAGTTTTATTTTATGATCTAAACTTGATCGCAGACAGGTCTTATGCAAAGGAACTTTTTGCCGCACTGATTCCATTAAAAATTTATTGGGTAGGTTTATCGACAACGTTAGTCGGGCGAGATCCTGAACTTTTCGATTTAATGGTTAGAAGCGGATGTAAGGGATTGCTCATAGGTTTTGAAAGCATCTCGAAGGAGACTCTTAAATATACAAACAAGTCATTTAACGATCCAGATGGATATCCTCATTTGATAAAAAAGTTAAGAAACGCAGGAATCATTATCAATGGCACTTTTGTATTTGGAAATGACCAAGATGACATCCATACATTTGATGCTGTCCGAGATTTTGTCATAGAAAATCAAATCGGCCTACCTCGATTTTCCATTCTCACTCCATTTCCGGGTACGGCTTTGTTCAAACGACTCGAATCCGAAGGGCGAATCATAGAAACAGACTGGAGCAAATACGATGGGCAACACGTTGTTTATATGCCGAAAAGAATGAGTCCTGAAGAATTACAAATTGGACACGAAAAAGTTTGGAAAGATGTTTATTCGATGAAAGGAATTGGAAAGCGGGTCATCGGTAATATGACAAAAATTTTTCCTATTGTCCTTGCTGCTAATTCAGCATACAGATATTATGCGCACAACTTATCGCGTTTTTACACTTGCCGAGGTGGATTAGTTTGAGATTAACTATTGTTCATCCTTGCATTGGTCGGATTCCAGGAAAAAAATATATCAAAGGTTGGCAAATGGAATCACTTCCAGCTGCCCACTTGGCAGGCCTAACTCCAAAACACGTTGAACTTAAGTTTTATGATGATCGTATGGAAGAGATTCCATTTAATGAACCCACGGATCTAGTTGCGATAAGCATTGAGACGTACACTGCCAAACGTGCGTATCAGATTGCTACAGAATATCGACGTCGAAATATCCCTGTCGTGATGGGAGGATTTCATGCCACTTTGGTCCCAGACGAAGTAGCTGAGTACGCGGAAGCAGTTGTCGTGGGAGAGGCGGAAGCTGTCTGGCATGAAGTGATTGCTGATTTTGAAAGTGGCCATTTAAAAAGAGTTTACAAGTCAGATAAAAGACCAGATATCAGAAAAGCAAAACCAGACAGGTCGATCTTGGCAGGGAAAAGGTATTTGCCGATTGGTTTGGTTGAAGCGGCACGAGGATGCACATTCAAGTGTGATTTTTGTGTGATACAAACTTATTTTGACGCTACCCAGAATCGAAAGGATACGGAATCGATTCTCGAAGAAATCAAAAGTATTTCAGACAAACAAAAGTTAATCTTTTTTGTCGATGACAATATCGTCTCTCATCCTAGGGAAGCAAAAGAGTTTTACAGAGCCCTGATTCCATTAAAAATCCGATGGGTGAGTCAAGCAGCGATTACTATGACACATGACGATGAAATGTTAAATCTTTTGAAAGCAAGCGGATGCCAAGGAGTACTCATTGGATTTGAGTCTTTAAATCCCGAAAATCTGGCAAAGATGAACAAATCATTTAATGGAAGTAAGGGGGGCATAGAACGAGCCGTCCAAAGAATGAATGAGTATGGAATTAGGTTATACGCTACCTTTATATTCGGCTATGAAAATGATTCCTTAGAATCCTTTCAAGAGACTGTTGATTTTTGTGTTCGACATAAAATATTTATGGCTGCATTCAATCATTTAACACCGTTTCCTGGTACGCCCTTATATAAAAGATTAGAATCTGAAGGAAAATTGATTTATCCAAAATGGTGGTTAGCTGATGAATATAAATACGGCCAAGTTCCTTTCAGGACAAATTTAGACCCTGAACTGATTCGGACAGAATGTGTAAAGGCCAGAAAATCATTTTATTCTTTTCGATCAATCTGGAAACGAATGTTTTCAAAAACAAATTCTGGAAGTTTTTTCATGTTACATGCATTTTTATTCATAAATTTACTTCTTAGAAAAGAAGCATCTTTGCGAGATTTATATCCGCTCGGTGATCTAAATTTCAAAGGCGAATTATTGAAAGTTAAGGAACCGTCCCTTGCGCTCGGTCAAAATTTCTAAGGCCGAAATCCAAGAGGATAAGGAGCTCATTGAATTTAGTGCTCATTTTCCATCTGACGGCGGTTTAAAATTAGCTCTCGACAGATCTCCATCTTACTTTGATTCTTTGCGGCTAGAAGGTGATGTTTCAGATATCATCGTCGGCAAAGATCGAGAGACAGGTAAAATTGTAGGGATGGGTCATAGAACGGAAGCAGATTATTTGTTAAATGGCAACAAAGTTCGTCTTGGCTATTTAAGTGGCCTCAGACTTCAAAAAGAGTATCGATCAGGAATTTCTCTAGCACGCGGTTATCAGACCTTAAAAAAAATGCATGATTTAGGACAAAGCAAAGGTTATGTGACAACAATTCAATCTGAAAATCAAAATGCTATCCGAATACTTGAATCTGGAAGGGCTGGATTGCCAAAATACACATTCATCACGAATCTAACGACATTTATATGGAATCCAAAAGTCTTTTATGAAAAAAATGATTTAGAAATAGAAACAATTTTTGATTCGAAAATCTTAAAGCAGTTTTTATCACAAGCTACGCAGAAGGCATTTTTAGAACAAAAAATTTCAGACTATGTACTAAACTCAAATTCCATTTCTCATTATTTGATTTTAAAGAATAAAAATCCGATTGCCTGTTTTTCGCTCTGGGACCAGAGAAAACACAAAAGATGGAAGGTTTTAGGATACTCCAACCTTTGGAAAATTCTTCGTCATCCTTACAATTTTTATGTACGTTTCCGAAATCTTCCTAAATTACCAAAAGAAGGCCAAGACCTCTCCTACGTATTTCTTTGCCAATTGAGAATATTGGATCAAAATATAAATGATTTACATAAAGTGTTTTCAGTTATTTTTCGAATGGCTGAAAAATTATTTCCACAACTTTATCTATGTTATACTCTCTCAGAAAATGATCCATGGTATTCAAATGTAAATCTAATTCCCGCCTGGAAGATAATGAGCAAAGCTTATTTTGTTCATTGGCCAAATCAGGAAAATGGTTCTTTCTCGATTCCAGAAAATGGTAATAGTCTGTGGGAAGCAGGTTTACTGTGAGACTGGATTGTAAGATTGTTTCTCCGGATCATCTAACGGAATCAGAAATTCTGCAGATGTATGATCTGATGGATAAGCACTATCAGGGAGTTGTATTGGAATCTTTTCGAAAAGATTTAGATGCAAAGTCCAAAGTTTTTCTTTTTTTCAAGAATAACTTGATCCAAGGTTTTACTGGCTTACATTTCAAATCTGTGATCTTTAAAGAAAAGGAAATGTTAGTCGCATATTCTGGAGATACTGTTCTATCAAAAACATACCGAGGCAGTCTATCCATTCCAGTCTACTGGGGAAGGTATATGTTAAAACTTTCAGAAACCGAACCTCACTTGTACTGGTTACTGACATCAAAGGGATTTCGAACATATAGATACCTCTCTGTATTTTTTCATCATTTTATTCCTAAACCAGAATCTTTGAATACCGACTTAGATGAATTGAGAGATTGGATCGCAAAAGTTTATTTTGGCGAAGATTATGATCACAAAACGGGAATCTTAATAAGATCAAAAAACACTCAGACTATTCGTGACATTACAGGAGATAAAAAGGCTATCGCTTCTTCGAAAGATACCTTTATCAATTATTTCGCAACGGCAAACCCAAACTATCATTTAGGGCATGAATTGGTTTGTTTGGCGCACTTTCAGGCAAAAAATATTCATCCATTTATTTTAAGAGTGCTTAAGTCAAACCGAAATGTTTAACCTGGCAACTTATTTTTGGAAGTACAGTAGTTATTTCGCATATCGAGAGTTTAGTGTCAATAGGCATAGAGTTTCTGAGATTCAATCGAGAAACTTAAAGCGTATCTTAAAAGAATCAAGCGGATCACAGTTTTCAAAAAAGTTTAATATAGATCATCAGACCACGAAATCAGAATTTCAGTCAAAAGTTCCAATCACCGAGTATTTTGACTATGAGCCTTATCTCGAAAAAATAGTAGAAGGTCAAGAGAACATTCTCACGAAGTCCCGAATCAAGCGGATTGGTCTAACAAGTGGTAGCTCAGGCAAATTCAAATTCATCCCTTTTACCGAACAACTTGCTGCCGAATATTCTAAGTCAATTGGCGTATGGATTTATGGACTCCTATCACAAAATCCGGACCTATTAAGAGGAAGATTTTATTTTTCGGTATCTCCATCTGGTTTTCCAGAAATCCAAAATGAAAAATTGAAAATTGGTTTTGATAAAGACAGTGATTATTTAAAACCTTGGGAAAGATTATTTGTGAATTCCCTTCTTGTTGTCCCTGAATGGCTCGGCGCTCATTCCGATTCTGAATTTGTAAGCTATATAACATGCTTACGTTTGTTATCTGCACCAGATCTTTCCCTTATATCTGTATGGAATCCAAGTTTTTTTACGTCGATTTTAGATAAGATAGAAAATGAAAAGGTTGATCTTTTAAATGATTTAAAGACTGGAAGATTGTCAAAATTTGAAAATTCGAAATCCGCTAGACTCTTAGACTCGTTGAGAATTAAGGATAAGGATCGTTCACTTAAACTTTTTTCGATCATCGATGGAAGTACGAATTGGCAGGCAGTTTGGCCAAATTTAAAACATATGAGTCTGTGGACGGATTCATTCGCATCTCATTCTTTCCAAAAGCTGAAAAGGATCTTACCAAGTATCAAATATGAATCTAAAGGAGTATTTGCCACTGAAGGTTCGTTGACAATTCCATTTTACGAGAACGATAATGAGGCTAAACATTTGTTAGCCTATTCATCGCATTTTTTCGAATTCCTAGGAGAAGATGGATTAGTTTATCTGCCAGAGGAATTGGCCGAAGGCAGAGAGTATGAAATATTAATGACGACTGGTGGAGGCTTCTATCGATATCGCATAGGAGATAGATTCCAAGTAATAACAAAAGTTGGAAATATTCCGGCATTACGTTTTTTAGGAAGAAAAGATGATGTATCTGATTTAGTCGGCGAAAAAATTAACGAAACTTTCTTGAAAAATGAGATGTCAGATCTCTTCTGTAGGTTTGCCTTCTCCGAAAAGAATTCATTTGTCAGAGGAAACCTAACAGAAGGTCGGGTATTTTATGAACTTGTGATCGGATTTGATATCACGCCCGAAGAAGAAGAGATTTTAAATTCTATGTTTGAAGGCGTGATGAATAAAAACCCATATTATGCGTATGCGCGTCGTATGGGACAATTGGCAATGTCTAGAATTACCAAGGGAAATCACTTTTTTACTCAAATCAGTAGATCATCCACCACGAAAGATAAGTTTTTAAAAAAACCCTACTCAAACAGTACTAAATTTTAGCCACATAGGAAATTGGTAGGAGTTTTACCAAGACAAAGCCCCAAAATCCAGAGGGGAACCCCATCCTCGGGAGACATTGCCCATAAGAGGAAGCCGATTGGCGCGAGTGGCGAATATAATTAAAACTCCCAATTGGCCGTTTCCGAGATCGGAATATGTGGCATTGGATCTGGAGCGTCTGCTTGGAAACTGGTGCCGATTCTTTGCATTTCATTCCAAGTCTCAAGGAATTTAGTAAAATCAATGTCTCTTTCCGCAAAAGAATCAAAGGCAGAAGTGCTCGTGTAGGAGAAGAGACCAAATAAGAGAAGAGGTTCTCAAGCCGGTCGTTTTACATTTTTCGGAACCGAACTAAAAGATAGGAAAATAAGGGAAGTCAATAAGAATCGCACATCCTTTGGACTTAACTTTCCGAATAATGCAGATCAACATTACTTTTGTTTGGTGATAAATCTTTGAAATAGTTTGCAGAAGTCCTGTGATGTAGAATCGAAATTTAGCTTACATAGCTCTATATAACATTAGTTATTTATTTCTTTCTACGATTTCCTTCCAGGCTTCGTCCGCTTTTTTTATAAAATCTGCCCGTTTTTCCATCCATTCTTTTTGTACTTCCTCATCATAATTTAAGAAGAGACGTCCATTTTCGATATGCCAAGAATTTGGGGAAATACCATATTTTTCTCCACTACTCATTGCATAGGCACAAAACCCACCATAGGCGGGTGCATAAGCGTTCGGGTTCTTGCGAAACAGATCGAGATGTTTTTGATTGCTAAACAGCCATTTTGCATTTTTCCATTCATGAGAAAATTCTGGTTTTCCAGGGATCGCTTTTCCTTCAGTAAAATAAGCGACCACATCTGTACCTTCTACCGCAATTTTTCTAAACGTCGATTTATTGATCGATTGAGAAAAAACGAAACTAGGAAGGACAAGAGAAATAAAAAAGAGTAATACTGAAAAATTGACCCATGCCATGATTGAAATATTTTTTTTATAAACAAATTGACAACTTACTTTTAATAAAATTTGGCTTAAGAATGGAAGGAGAAATTTTTCCACAATTCCGCGAAATGTATCATAAATCCCTGAATGCATAATTTACGATTGATTTAATCTTCAAAATTAGATATGAATTCATAATGAAATTGATGATGCCAAAGTTTCTTCTCTTTGCGTTTTTGTTAACCTTCCCTTTCGCGATGATTCATTCGTTTGATAAACAACAATACACACCTGAACAAGCGAATTGGACTTCTTTATCTTCAAAACCTTTGGATGCAGGAAACTCTGGTCATGATCCGGACAGTGTAACATGGATTACAAAAGCACAATGGGATGCTTCCAAATGGGACGGCAAAACGATTTACGATCCAACAAAAATGACAAAGGGTCAATTTTTTGCAGCTCTTTGTCCAAGTGCCGATCGGGTGCGTGGGATAAGAGAAGTATTTTACACGAACAATCCTTTCCGTGATAATAAAAATCCTACGAAGGCAGAGATCGACGAATGGCATAGAATTGCGATAAATCATGTGCGAGCGTTAGTCGGATATACGAGTATAGAAAGACAAGTTCAAAAAGATCAGTGCATGTTTAAAAGAGCACTTTGGGGAGATGAACGAAAATTCACAACGATGTGGGATTCAAAATATCCTGGCACAAATGGGTCTGCGGCAGGACCTTGCAAAGGTTCAAAAAATGCACACTGCGGCGCAAGTTTTATCCCAAACGCGGAAGACCAAGCTCCTTACTTCCGTGAACAGAGACAAGTCTGCTCACCACAAGCAGGTTCTGAAGGTGTTTTTAGTGCACCAAAATCTAACATTCCATGGTCGATCAAATGGTCACGTGGTTTCTGTAATACGCTTGCGGCAGAGGGATTTTGGGGAGGCCATGTTGGACCTTGGTTCCATAGAGAAAAATTTGGTTTTAGTTTTTGGGATTCTGATTTGAAAAATAATAACAGTATAGCAGTTTTACGAGCAAAGTGGACCGGGAAATTGATGCCGAATCTTTACAAAAAGCCTTAATCGTTGTAATTAGAAAGCAATTTAAAAACAGATATAATTTAAAAAATCAAGTATAAAAACATAGCTTCATTTTCTGAGTTAAGGTTTAACTAATTTAATCATTCTCGCCTAACTCGGCGAGCTCTTTTCTACGACGAAGCCCCAGTGAATCTTCACTTGCAGGTCTTCTGAGCTTTTTCAATTTGTTTTTGTCGAAATTCTTCATCACCGTTTCTAGGTTGGTAGATTCTAATTTCTGAAATACACGTGTCTTTGAATTTTTTTCCTGGATAAACACTAACAATTTTTATTTTAATTCCTGTTATACACTGAAATCCTTTTTCTTTTAAAGCCAGTAGTTCACCTCCGTCAAAGCCACCATCTTGACCATGAAATTCACATAAATTCTTATTCTTTTCTTTAAATTCAGCACATTCCGCTTCTGGCATACTCGCATAACATCCGTCGTTGCAGGAAGTGTCTCTGAATGTTCCTGTTATTATTTCTGTTCTTCCGGATGAGAAATAAACTGTTGCTTCATAGTCTCGAATCCGATTGTTCAGGTTGTAGTAATGTCTTGATAACAGAACGCCGTGTCCAACGATAAAACCTTTTTCTACAATCGTGGGCTTCCATTTTATTTCTAGCCATTCGCCGACTCCGTCATCTTCTTTGCCCTCACACCAGGCTGTTTCTTTTTTATAGTCAAACGATTTGTTAGGCGAATATTGAGTTACGTTTTTGCCTGATTCAATGAGTATTGAAGATGCGTTCCCTTCCATTTTATCTACAATATAAAACTCGCCATATGATGCGGCATCTGCATGAAGAAGATAGGATACCAGCATCACCGATACAAAAGCGCAGATCTTGGAGCAATCTATTTTTGATGTCTTTCGTATTTTCATTGGTTTTTCCTTGAAATATAAGCGAATTATATTTACTATATTCAAGTAGATTTTTAAATATACTTCAATTATTAGATAAAATTTTGAATTCTAAATCTCACTGTAAAATTTAAAAAGACGAGTTCAACATTTTCATGAAAATACTTTTAAATCTAGCAGTTAGTATACTGGTAGGAGCTTTACCATGACGAAGCCCCAAAATCCATGGGGAATCCCGATCCTCGGAAGATGCAATATACGCTCCTTTCTCTCGTGGTCGTTCGAATCCCAGCGAACTGGGATTTTGTTATAAACATTCTTTTTGGATTTTTAAAAAAATTGCTGGAGACGCTGGGATTCGCCTTCCACGGTTCTCCCTTCCGGGTCGAACACGTTCCAGGCCGTCCCGCTCGTGCCCTCGGACATCCTGTCCTCAGGAAAAACGGTTTACGCTTCCTATGGGTCGCTACCGTTTTTTCCACTCGCGGTCGTTCGAATCCCAGCGAACTGGGATTTTGTTATAAACATTCTCTTTGGATTTTTAAAAAAATTTCTTGGAGACGCTGGGATTCGAACCCAGGTCCTATCGTTCTCAAATGCAGCTTCTACACGTTTAGGTTGTAAATAAATTTTGGAAGGACTTGCCCTACAACCAGGGGTCACTCCCGATCCGACTTAAAGTTCGATCCCTACTGAAGTCGAAAACAGTATGGAAAAGTCCTTTGAGAGGTGTCAGTTTCTAAGCCACCAAAGGAAACAGCCATCGAAACCGTAGAGCTTAAATTAAGCTGCTAAAGCAAATTCGTTATTTGCGGTTATTGTTTTGAAGGTTTTTAAGCAGGGCCCTCACCTCTACGTGCCACTGAATCCAAGTCAACAACAGTCGAAACCAATGTCGCCCCCGTTCTACTACTATAGACGGAGAATACGAGTTGAATGTTTAATGAAAAGGAAAAAAGGTTAGAATCTGGACAATCTGAGAAGTGGAAGGAATGATGATACTATGTCCCCAAATTTAGTTCGATTTGCCGTTTTTATACTTTTGGCTATCGGAACCACTGATTGCAAACAATCGGACGCCCCCTCGTCCTCACAAGTGGCCGAGGCCCTCTACGGGACAGGCACGGAAAAATCGGTCCGGATCTTAGGCTCAAAAGTTGCAAACTTAGATGAAGAAGCTGACTTAGAATCTATTGTTTTATCCCAGTCGGGACAATCGGAAGCCATTTCCGTTTATAAAAAAATAAGTGGAAATTGGGTTTTCCAATGGAAACAGGAATATCACCTTTTAAGTTTAGGGGAGACCTATTACGATTTAAAAACCTTGCGATGGTTACCTGGGAAACTTCAAGGAAAAGAGAAAAAACTTTTAGAAGGAGATTGTATACGAAGAATTGTCATTGGAGAATTGGCGGGAGATCCATTTAATTCCATTTTTTTAGAAGTATTGTCGGAGGAACCTCCACTCGGTTTATTCTCAGTACCATTCGGATTTCGAAAAGGTAAAAAAATACTCGATGGACTTCAACTGAAAGAACATGAAGAGTTGGTCAGGTCCAAAAGAATAGATATTGAATATTCTAATAAAGATAAATCTGTACGCATTTTTCCAACAAGTCCTAATTATTCTCAGGAATTTGTATTCAATGGTTGGGAGATGATTCCAAATCTACCGATGCAACCTATTCCCGCATTTATTTCCATGGAGATCCAACCAAAATTAGAATTGGGAAAAGAATCAAAAATCACACTTCAGTTTAAAAATAGAGGCAATTTCGCATCTGTAACATATCTTTCTTTTTCATTTCCAGACGATGCCGACATAACCAAATCTGAAACTTCTCAAGGCGTCAGAATTTATAACAAAGGCCAAACGGTTTATAACATCATGCAAGGAAAACAGATCCCTGCCACAAACATATTATTAGAAGCCACTAAAGAAGCATGGGGAAACAATTTTAAATATGGAATCAGTTTTTACTATCGGCCATTAAAGAATTTGGAACCTAAAATCCTATTTAGGTCTTCTTTTAAATATTACAAAGAAATCGTATCCATACCTAACAAAGATTCAATTACAAAAACCGAGATAGACCAACAAGGATTTCACACATATCCTTTAAATATCCAAGCAAAATGAAAGAATCATTAAGTCCGGAAGTTTCCCTTGCTCATATTGAAGTCGTTCGCGTACAAGTTGAACGCTTTCATGAGTTTTATTCTAGTTATTTTAACCAGGAAGAAACTATCGGGATGGCTAGGTATTTTTTTGAGACTGTATATAATCTGGAAGGTAGAGACGAATTAGAAGATTTAGCCTTAAATACTTATGCCAAAGTAAAACATATGTTAAAGGAAACATCTCGCGAAAACGTGGAAAGGTTGATCGATTTAAATCATATTACGGACGAATTGGATATAAAGCTCGCAAAATTGATATTACAAAATGGTTGGAAACCTGGGGATCAAATTAGCCAATCTGAATATTTAGTTTACTATAAAACTTTAGGCGAAGCCAAACTTCGAAAAAAGCAATTGGAAGTCGTTCTTTTTAATCTACGTAAATTTTATGAACTTGCGCACAAACCCATAAGTGGATACATCATCAAACCGGCAGCCATGATGTCAAAAATGTTAGGCGTTTATCCCTTATTTAAAAAAGTGGAAGAAGGGTATTATGCTACCTTGCCTGTTAAAAAAGATACATTTGAGTCTTTTTTTAAAGTAGTAGAAGAACTAGAGTGGAAATTTCTATTTGATGCATTTCCAGAGCTGAAGGAATCTCCATGAGGCGTCGTCGTTTTCCTAAACAGAACCATGAAGAAATCTCCCATGACCAGGAGCGTTGGCTTTTGACGTATGCGGATATGATCACCCTTCTGTTAGGGTTGTTTATTATTCTGTATGCCATAAGCAAGGTAGACACAAAAAAATTGAACGATGTAGCTTCGGATATCAAAAAGGGTTTCGGCTTAAAAGTAGCTTCAATCGGCCAAATTGTCGAAGGTGGCTCGGGGTTGTTAGAAGACGATGCCATGGAACCTAAATCCGAAATTTATTATCTTTGGGAAAGAATCGGCTTTGCTTTAAAGGCTCTCAAAGAAAGAGCAAAATTAAAACTGGGATTGGCAGAAGCTGAGGAATTAAAGCTAACTTTCATTACGCCTGATTTGGCAAAGGGTGATATAGTTGAAGGCGATCCAGATTTGCAATATGCATTTAAACAGCTATCAGAATTATCTAAAGGGATGAATATTGATATTATTGTTCGGGTTCAGATTCCTTATGAATCAAACATTGACAAATCAAAATTCCAAAATGCATGGGATTACCATTCACATAGAGCTTCTATCATTGCAGAAAAAATGGTAAAAGACTATGGTATACCCAGTGACCAAATTTCCGTCCAAGGCTACTCGGTTTTTCAAAAGTCTAACGACGGTGAAACGCCTGAAAAAAAAGCAAAAGACGAAAGAATCGAAATCTTAATTCGCAAAAGGGATGATGTGAAATGAAAAAATGTATGAATGTGATTTTAAATATATTTCTGATTCTATTTTTATTTATGATGGCAAATTGTAAGAAAAAAAAGGGAATTGATTCTACGGAATGGAAGGATGAATCCTTAAAGATTACTGCAAATCTTTGCGAAAAATATCGCAGCTGTGCAGACGAGAATTGGCCTGGAGTTCCCGATAAACTAAAAGATTTCACTAAAACACGAATTGATGAGGCAAATTGTCAAAAAGAATTTCGCACGAGTAACGCTTATCGATTGATAGGTGCTGATCCTAAAGCAATAATATTGTCTTATAGAGAATGTTCTAACAAAATTCTCTCCGCAACTTGTACCCAGTTGAAAAGTGGATACATTGATACGATATCGGATTGCAATCAGTTTAAAAAAATTCAATCGGATATTTAAGATATGTTACGTGGATTAAGACGACTCAATCGGTATGAACGGCGTATTTTAGAAATCATCAAACTTGGCGGAAAAAATGCCAAATTACATCAATTTGGATTTTCGAGTCGAACAGAAGAAGGATTTCGTTTTCCGATTCATGCGATTGAAATAGGAACACCAAAAGCAATCAGACGAAATCCAGTTGGAATTGTTGCTGGTGTCCACGGTTTAGAAACTATCGGCATCCGCGTATTACTCGATTTTTTAGAATTTATTCTCAGCAAACGAAACAAAGGTTATCTACCGGATCTTGAAAAAGGAAAAGTAGGTCTTGTGGTATTGCCAATTGTAAATCCAGGTGGGGTGGCAAAAAAATCTCGTTCGAATCCAGCCGGTGTAGATTTGATGAGAAATTCAGGAGTGGAGGCAGAAGCCGCACCACTCTTGTTTGGCGGTCAAAAATTCAGTCCTAAAATTCCATATTATCGCGGAAAAACATTGGAGCCTGAATCGAGAGCCTTATTTCGTTTTGTGCATACATATTTTTATTCCATAGAAAAGGCGATAATGCCTGTAATCGATCTACATTCAGGTTTTGGCACTGTGGATCATGTTTGGTGGCCCTATGCGGGCACAAAGCGTCCATGTATCGATACGCCTATTTATGAAAAGATGGCGAATTTTTTACAGACACGTTTGGGACATACGAGGTTTCGATATGGACCACAAAGCGAAACTTATACGACACATGGTGACCTGTGGGATAGATTTTACGATCACTTTCACGATAAAATATTATCGAAAGGGAAAAATTCTGAATCGCGATTTTTGCCTTTGACCTTAGAGATTGGCACTTGGTCCGATATAAAGGATAATCCATCTAAACTCTTTCGAAAACGTGGTATCTTCAATCCTGCTCCCGAAAATAAAAAGGAAACGATTACCGGCTATCGCGACTTTTTAAGAGATTTTATTCTTCTCGGCAAATCCAAGTTAGAAGACTGGAATTAGGGCCTATGTACCGACTTAAAAGGATATTCGTAGAGAGAATTGAAATAATCTGCGCAGTCTTTTTTTTAATTCTTTGTATCTTAAAATTTGACTTCTATTTTGAAGGAAATGAGTTAGGTGGATGGGATACCGTTGGCCATTTTCAATTAGCTAAAGTTTACGCGACAGGTCTGAGAAATTTTGATTCTTTGGTTTGGGACGATGGTTGGTTCGCCGGTTTTCCAGCGTTTTACTTTTATCCTCCCTTCTTTTATTTAATTGTTTCAGTTTTGTTTATCACACTACCTATTCAGTTTACCACTGCTTTCGGTTTGGCGATATTCTTCATTATTATATTATTATCATATGCAATTTATCGTTTTTTCGTCGTTTACTTGGGCTCGAACATACCCAAGTTATACAGAATTCTTCTCAGTTACTCTTCGATATTTTTTTATTTAAGTTATTCGGGTGATGGATTACAGGGAACAAGCCTCACAGGAATGTGGGAAGGCACTTTTATTTCAAATTTAGGTCACGGTCTATTATTTCTTGTATTAGTGGACCTTGAAAAATATCGCCTTACATCTGAAAGAAGATATATTTTTAAATTTATATTGTTATCTAGCCTATTGATATGTACGCATTTTTTAAGCTCTTTCTTCTGGTTATTGGCTACTGCGATTCATATCATATTCTTCCAGAGATATTGGATGAAAAATATGAGAGCTTTGTTTTTTGCTTTATTATCTATATTTATCCTATCTTTTCCCTCTTGGATCAACTATGTTTTATTTCAGTCGTATACAAGTGGTGTTTTCTATGGCTTTACGTATCCTCCATTGTTATCGATTTTGGGAAAAGATGTATATGACTCGGCTTTGTCACTTTATGGAAAAGGTGAATCCTTCAGCATACATTACATCTCTCTTTTAATCATCTCTGGTAAAATACTGTCAATTCTCGCAGTTATTGCTTTTTTGTTTGAAACTCGTAAGGTGATAAATAAGACAACTAATCGAAGTTATGTGTCTATTTTGAGTATTTTCTTTCTCTGGCTTTCCTTAGATAATACCGTTGGTTATATTTTTCCTGGTGTTCGAATTCATAATTATAGAGCCTTTGATACATTTTCTTTAGGTTTTTCACTTTTAATGGTCATTGGGATTTATCATTTAATATTGAAGTATAGAGACAAAATTAATGTTAGTTGGTTATTAGTTTTTTTGTTTTTATTTACATTTCGAAATTTTATATTTTTCGATCCATCGACAAAAGAAGGACTAAAATCCCCATATTTTCATGAGATTTTTCCCGAAGCTCAGCGAAAAGACTTTGCGAACATTGAAGAAGAGCTTAATAAGATTCCCAAAGGATCACTGATTTTTCCTGAGATTACCCGCGACCGGCAATATTTTTCATCACCTCATTTTTGGTCTGTTTTTCTTCGAAAGTATCAGTTGCGGAATTCACTGGGACTTACTGTTGAATCATCGTTATTTCCTACTCTTCTCTTTAATTGGGAATATGCAGGATTACCAAATACTTTTCGTTGGGGAACAGAAATTGATTGGAGTAATCTTTTTTTCTCTGAGATCAGCTTAGAAAATTATGAAAGTCAATTGCCTGCTTTTTTCCAACGTGCTGGTATTGAGTATGCAATCGGTCACAGCAAAGAATTTAGAAATTTTATTTATTCCCGACCAAAATCATTTCGCATTCTAGAAGAAAGTGGGCCATTCCTTTTGGTCGCGGTAGAGAGAACGATTTCGATACAGTCTTTACCGGCAGGGTTTGTTACGGATACTTGGCTTCGATCACAAGAGAAGTTCGCCCCTGGGAAATTCTTAAGAGAGTCAAATGCAGTGATTGCTAATCTTTATGCTCATAATGTTTCTTTGCGTATTATCAATATGGAGACGAACCAAATTCCATTGGATAAATCCTTGAATGAAAAGTTTAGTCTTATTTTTCTATACGTGAATTCTGGACTTACAGAAGAATCGTATGCATTGACAAAGTATTTTACTGATTTTTCGATTCCGGTTGTTTTATTAAGAGCATCAGCACCGCCTAATAATGCTTTAGTTTGGGATTGGAATCCTTTGATTTACGATAAAATAAAAGGAAGCTTGGATAAAACTACTGCTGACTCAAATAATTGGTATTTTTCCTCGACTAGTTATTTCCCTGACTTAAGTGATAAAAATAAAAATGAGCTTTTCCATAGTGATTCCAATCAGATTGCTCTCTACAAACCGTTAAATAAATTAGAATTGGAGCTACCTAAATGGAGATCCACCTTATTGACGTTAGTTATGATCCTATTGCCACTTGGCTATTTTTCACTCTCTCTAATAAAGAAAACACGATAATTTTTGTTTTCATAAACCAATTCCATTCCGCGAAACGTCTTTAAATATTCGAAAATAGGTTGGTTATAAAATTTATTTATGACAACGTATTTGTATCCGAGAAGGCCAGGTAAGAATTGGAAATTAGGCGTCGAACCTTCGAAAAAACTTCTTTGTAGATTGTATTTTCTGGAATCATATTTCCATGCGTACAAAGGATTCATTCCGTACAAATATCTCATTTGTGGACTTTTATAGACGAATAAAGGAAAATCTCCCCAAGATAAAAAAATCCGCTCGTTTTTAGGTACATTACGATTTATCCACGCTGTCGTATCGAATGCTGAAGTAGGATCAGCAAATCGGTATTGATTCGTCATTTTGGTGTATGTAAAGGGAAACATCAAAAAGACTAGTATCGCTATGCTTACGTATTTGAAGATTTTCTGTTCATTGGTTGTGACAAATATGAAAAGAAAAGCAAACAACCAAAACATCTCAAATAACCTTAGAGATGCTGTTGAAAATATGAGATAAATGATCGATAAACTTAGAAAAAGCACATGCTCTTTTTTCCATTCACGAATGTTTGAGAGCCTTAAAAGCAGCCAGGATAAAATAAACCAGACTCCATTGAAAATTAAACTTCTATCTGGTGGTAACCATTCAGCGATTGGCTCGATTTCTGGATTTTCGAGCGATTGCAAAATTAGCTCGGTATAATATCCTGAAAAATGATTTGGAAAAGATGGATGAAAGAGAAAGCCCGTTAATAGTCCAGAAAACGTTGCTACTAACGCATGAAAATTAATCTTTTTGTTTTGAGAGTAATCGTAAAAAACACACAAAATGTTAGTTATCGCAAGGAGAGGAAAGCCAGCATAACACCAAACACTAAAAAATGAAATTATAAAAATATTTCTTATTTTATTTTCTCTTAGATATCTAAGATATAAAAAGTAGAATCCTATAAATAAAATTATGCCACGACCAAATAACATTCTTCCGGTGAATAAAGGAGATGCTAAACAAAAAAAGATACTCGCAAAGATTGAATCAATTTCTGGGTTCAAAGAGGATAAATATTTAGATAGCTGAAAAAAACTGAATGCTAAACAAAATAAGATAAATAGTTTTAGGTTCACAAATTCTGAAAATGGTAAAATCAAAAAAGGTATTTCAAGAATGTGAAATAGAAAGTGGTAATCGGTGAAAGCTGTAGATTGAATGGAAATTTCAGTCCATGTAAGAGATCTTGAAAAATCTAAATTCAGATATTTTTTTGCGATGGCAGTGTGGTAATAAAGATCATTATCTGGAAGATAAGAACCTGAGAATAGAAAAAGCGTATAAATGAATACCACAAGGGCTGTGGCATAAAAATGTTTTTGATTTGTTTGGAAAAATGTCAGGGATACTCGCCTGTTTTTACTTTGGATGTTTTGGAAATCGAGATCAGATCTATTGGTGCGGCTGCGGTTCCGCCGAGAGATGTAATATTATACGGAGAATTCACTGTTTTTTCGAGACTTCCATTTTTTAAAACACGGAAAACCTCAATCTGAAAATTTGTTAAGTCATCAGAAATAAAATAAAGGAAACGACCACTTTTATCCCATTCGATTTGTTTCGGAGCATTGCCAACAGTAACGGGATTGTTAGTTGGGGTAAGAGCTCCCGTCTCTTCATTGATTCTAAGAAGCTGAAGTTTTTTGCCTGAAGACTCATCATAGAGAAAAGCAACAAACTTCCCCAATGGATCAATCGTAAGCGTTCGATTCGATTGACCTGTTGTACCTAAGTATCCAGCTGATGGAAGAAACGGAGAACTTGGTAGAGCTGTCAAATTCGAATTTTGATCATAACTGTATCCGACAATCGGTCCGGAGGCTAGACCTATCGTAGAATATAGGTAAGGTTTCGTTGGATGAAGGCACAAATTGTCATTTGTAGTAAACGCTGCAGCTGGTGTAATTGTCGTTGCCGATTGGGAAATCACGCCATCAGTATCTAAAAATCCCAATAGAGATGATCCACCAGCATTTGTATTTACAAAGAGATTGGTTCCGTTTGGTGTTAAAGCAATGGATCTGGGCCCGCAAGGGAGTCCAAAAGGATAACCGCCAGAATTAATGTAGGTCATACCTCCCGAGCTGGCATCACGCGAGTAACGAATAAATTGGTCAGGAGGCGCTGCGGTACCGTCTGTTGCAGAAATAATTTTTTTTCCGTCCGAACTTATAACCGCAAAATCGACATTTTTTGTATGCGCTGGCGCAGAATTTTTAGGTACTACTGTTCCATCAGCACTTACCGAAAAACTATAGAGTCTGTTGTCTGCTACTCCCGCGGCAACTAGCAATTCGTTTGTATTTGGAATCCGTTCGATGCGCCTTGGAGAATTTCCTGGAGCAGAGCCAATTGCAGGCGTTCTTAAGTATTCTTTCTCGTTATATAAGGTTCCAGTTTCGGAATCCACAGAATATATGCGTACTCCTGTCGAGGAAAATCCTCTAAGCATAAGCACGGCTAAAAATTGAGGAATTTCCCCATCCACGGTAGTATCAGCTGATGTTGCGAGAGAGTTTAAGTAATTTGAGAATAAACTTCTCGCTAAAAAAGCAGAACTGCGACTATCCCCCGGGTTTTCGAAATCAAGCTTACTAACACAATTGGAAATAGCAAATATTGTGAGAATTGACGTCAGGAGAGCTTTCATACGTATAACTACTAAAACAAGTGTAGCCAAAAATCTTTCGCCTTTCCAGAATTTTTTTTTTTAAATTCCGAAAGTTGACTGATTAGCACAACTTATGTCTCATTTTGTGAATATCGATTTCACCAACAGCGCCCCGACACTTCCTCCACATAAAGGAGCCAAAATGGGCAACCAAGCGTAACGCCAATGGGAGTCTCCTTTATTGGGAATTGGCAAGAGAAAATGAGCGATCCTTGGGCCAATATCCCTTGCTGGATTGATTGCATATCCTGTTGTTCCTCCGAGGGAAAGGCCGATCGAAAAAACCAAGGCTCCGACAAGGCAGGTTCCGAAGGCCGATGAAAAACTTGCGTTAGCCGCGGAGAAAATGGAATGAATTCCGATTACAAGAATCAGTGTCCCCAAGAATTCGCTTAGAAAATTTGCCCAAGTATAATTGATGGCTGGGTTGGTAGAAAAAATGGCTAAGATGGCTCCGGAGTCAGTTGTCTTTTTCCAATGCGGGAAATAATGGAAATAAACGAGCACCGCACCGAAGAATGCTCCTAAAACTTGTGCGGAGACAAAAGGAAGAAATTGGGAAAAGTCGCCGGATTGTATGCAAACAAATAGAGTCACGGCTGGGTTTAGGTGAGCTCCTGGGCTTCCTAAGGTTTTCGCTATGAAAACCCCGAATACGACTGCCAATGCCCATCCCATCGTGATGGAAATCCATCCTGAGCTTTTGGACTTAGATTGTTCAAGCAGTGCACCTGCGACAACTCCATCTCCTAACAAAATCAAAACCATTGTTCCAAAGAATTCACCTGTCCATTCGCTCATTTTGTTTCGTCACCTTTGATTCCATCGATTTAAAGTGACATAGGCGAGCATTGGCAACTACAAATGCAAAATTTAAAACAGGATTTTCTTCTGGGATTTTGATCAGATTTTGAAAATTTGGAAAAATCGACCATGAAAAACAAGGCTCTCGAGTACCACTCTCGTTTTCCAAAGGGAAAAACAAAAATCGTCCCTACGAAACCAACTGAAACCAGTTATGATTTATCTTTAGCTTATTCCCCAGGGGTCGCCTATCCCTGCCTAGAAATTGAAAAACATCCTGAGATGGTTTATGAATATACGAACAAAGGAAATTTGGTTGGGATCATAACCAATGGAACTGCCGTATTAGGATTAGGAAACATTGGAGCCGCAGCCGGAAAACCAGTTATGGAAGGTAAGGCGGTATTATTTAAAAAATTTGCTGGTATTGACGTTTTTGATATTGAGATCAATGAAACTGATCCAGAAAAATTCATCCAAATTGTTAAGTCCTTAGAACCTACGTTTGGTGGGATTAATCTAGAAGATATTAGAGCACCTGAGTGTTTCCATATTGAGCGCACATTAGATGCACAAATGGCAATTCCCGTTTTTCACGATGACCAACATGGTACAGCCATCATATGTACTGCGGCCTTACTAAATTCTCTCGAACTAACGGGCAAAAAGGCAGAGGAATTAAAAGTTGTAATCAATGGTGCAGGAGCTGCAGCGATTTCAATTGCAGAGATGTTAACCCACATTGGTGTTAACCATGACAAAATTTTTATGTTAGATTCGAAAGGTGTTATATCTGACAAACGAACCGGACTTCATGAATCAAAAATTCCTTTTATGCGAAAAACAGACGCTGTAACTCTGAGCGATATTTTTCCTAATACTGATTTATTTATCGGCGTTTCGGTTGCCAATGTCGTAACACCTGACATGATTAAGTCGATGGCAAAAGATCCAATAGTTTTTGCGCTTGCTAATCCCGATCCAGAAATCCCTTATCCAGATGCGATCGCAGTACGGGATGATCTTATTATGGCAACTGGTCGAAGTGATTATCCGAATCAGGTGAACAACGTTTTAGGATTCCCCTTTATTTTCCGCGGAGCAATCGATGTTAGATCAAAAATCGTAAATATGGAAATGAAATTAGCCGCTGCCTATGCCCTGGCATCCCTTACAAAAGAGCCGGTTCCAAAGGAAGTAGCAGAAGCTTATGGCTTAGATCATTTAGAATTTAACAGAGATTATATTATACCAAAACCTTTAGATGCGCGCGTTTTGTATCATGTAGCCCCTGCCGTTGCCGAGGCAGCTGTCGAGACTGGTGTTGCGCAAGCAAGTTATCCTGGACGTGAAGAGTATCGAGCCGTTTTAGCCAATATTATGGCGCACCAAAGAGAAAAACTGGTGGGTGCCCTCCCATAAAAATAAAAAAAAGAATGTTTAACAAAAAAAAGTATTTACAGAAATTGTGCGTCGCACAAGATTAGTTTGTGCACCGCACAAACAGGTGAAAACCAGGAGCTAAACAATGGAAAAACAAATTATGGACATTCTTAACGCAGGAATCGGAATTTTCCAATCAGGAAAAGAAGGATTGGACAAAGCAAAAGTACAATTGGAGCAAACTTACAATGAGTTAGTTTCTAAAGGTGCTTCTGACAATTCTGAAGAATCCGTTAAGGTTCGCCAATCTGTTGATAAAATCCTAACAGACATTAAAGAATTTTCTAGCGTAGCTGGAAAAAACTATGAAGAGACTCGATCAAAAATCGTAGAAAATTATGCTAAGATTTCTGAAGAGATCAAATCAAGAATGCCAGAAGGCAAAATTGAATCAGTAAAAGCAAAAATAAATGAAGTTGCTGAATCAATTAAAAAAACTAGCGGTTCTTCTGCGAAAGCTTAAGATCGTTCAAGACAATACTTTGAGGCTGGGCAACCAGCCTTTTCTATTTATACACATTGACATAACTGAGAATTCTGATCAGATGGGAGTTGATGAATAAAGTAATTTATACATTCGTAATCATAATTTCTTCTCTTAGCTTCTCTTGTAAGTTAGCTGATCTGCGACCAACCGTGTTATCAAATACGGGAATTAATCCTGAATTGAAAAAAAAGGCATTGGCGATCATATCGAATCCATCAGACAACAATCTCAAACCAGGAGATTGGAAAAACTATAAACAAATTCAGTTTACGTTGAAAGACATCTGGCATTCAAAGACTGTTCGTTTTTTTACACCGATCAAAGAGTCGGAACAAAGAATGAAAGTTTTTCTCGATTTTGAAAAAGACAGCATGGAAATCGAGATGTTAAACGGAGTAAACAAAGGTCTTCACTTAGGTATCGTAAAAAAAGATGCATATCAAATTTCTCCCGACACCGGAAAAGTTTTTACAGGAGATGATGAGGTAAGAGTTTATCTCGAATCTTTAAGACTTTATTTGATGTTAGTTTGGAAAGCTAAAGATTTTGAAATCATTCAATATTCTGGCCAAATCAATCTTTTGGGAAAAGAATATGAATCAGTTTATATGACCTCGATACAAGTGGAGGCGAATCCAGATACGGACCAGTACGTTGCCTACTTTGAAAAAGATAGTGGAGCTCTGGAATGGATGGAATTCACGTACAGAGAACTTTTTTCTTGGTATAGAGGTGTTTTAAAATTTGGTTTTTATGAAGAATGGGATGGAAAATATTTTCCACGCCGCATTACCATTTTAGATAAATTTAACGCAGAAGATTTTGTTCATGAAATTCGCATTGAACGAATTGAAATTCCTAAAAAACCTCTTTCCGAAGAACAGCAAATAATCGAACAAAATTAGTTGAGCGTAAATCGAATGGGGACGAGTACTTTTACGGTGATCGGCTTACCTTCTAATACTGATGGAGAAAATCTTTTCCTTCTATAAGTAGCAATAGCTTCCTGTTCCAGACCACCGCCTAATGCTTTCCCTACGGAACGTACACGTAACACTTCTCCCGTATCCGAAATCACGACTTCGAGTGTCATAGTTCCGGTAATGCCTGCTGATTTCGCTTCTGCTGTATATTCTGGCCTTACGTTTGGTGATAGGTCTACTGGAGAAGTGGCACCTGATACGATTGGATCAGAGGCACCCGCAATTCTTGGGTCTTCTTTTTTTTCTTCCTTTTCCTTATCTGTAAGATCAAAATCTCCATCCGTGGGTTTTGACTCGGTCGTTGGTTCCGTAATTTGGACGTTATCAATGAAGGCTACTTCTTCAATTAAGTCATCTAAGCTATCTGAATCAAAGTTAGGTGTAAACCAAAAGAAGAGAATAGATAACTGAACAATTGTGGATAATAATAGTCCTGCCTCCATTCGATATCGATCGATGAAGCGGAATACTTTTTGTCGTTTGGATCTTTTCGGAAGAGTTATTGTTTCCAATTTATTTTCCATTCAAACCACCGCCTTGGGTGGTTTTCGTTACCAATGATATTTTTAGAGCTCCAATCTCACGCAATGATTCAAACGTATTATCGATTTCTTCATAAGTAAGATTTTGGTCCGCATGAATTAAAACTTTTAGATCTGGTGTAGTTGAAATTTTCGCACGAACATTATTCATGGCTTCATTAAATGGCATAATAGTTCCATTGAAGTAAACGGTTCGATTTTTATCCGCAGATAGGTATAAATTAGCTATCTTCTTATTTAATTGTTCTCCACCCGGGACATCTGGAAGATCAATTGGTAGATCTGGATCAGAATCTAAGACTGAGGTAACCATAAAAAATACTAGAAGTAGGAATGCAATGTCAGCCATAGAACTAACTGGAACACTGGGAGCGGGTCTTTTTCGGCGAAGCATATTATTTCTTTTTTCTCACTGAAATTTTTTCGAAACCGCGTAATTGTACAGCAGAAAGTGCATCTAACATCTTTCCATATTTTGTATCGCCCGTTGTAACAATTAACGCAAGTTTGTTCGGTAAATCTGGGATTTCTAAATTATTCAACTCTTTTCGGAATTCTTTTAAATCTTCAAATTCTTTGGTTCCGAAAGAAGAATTTCGCATTTTAAATCTGTCTTGAGTTACAAGAATTTCATAAACATTTTTACGTAAGAATGGCTGAGGTTCAGATTGTTTTCTTGGAAGGGAAATATTCAATCCCTCCTTCACAAAAAAAACTGCCGTTACCATAAAAAACACCAGCAGTAAAAATGCAATATCAGACATCGAAGCGGCTGATATTTCTTCGATTTCTTGTTTCTTCTTTAACTTAATCATGCGAAACGCCTATTAAGCTTTTTTCCCAGCTTTAACTTTTAAATATTCTTTGTAGATTCTGTTTGCTGATTCTTCAACATCAGAAATAAAAGAAGCAACTCGACCTTGTAAATATTGATAAAAAACCATTGCAGGAATAGCAACAATCAAACCAGCAGCTGTTGTAATCAAGGCCTCTTTGATACCACCAGCAACTACTTTCGCATTGACAGAGTCTGCATTGGCAATCGCATCGAATGCGTTGATCATACCCGATACCGTTCCAAGGAATCCAACTAACGGTGCAATCGTCGATACCGCAGCTAAAATTGTTAGTCCTTTCTCTAGAAGAGTAATTACTTCACTTGCTTCTCGCTCTACACCCGATGCAAAAATTTCTGGATCATTTTGTGAAACTTCCATGCCGTTAATGAGAACATCTGATATTTTTTGATCCTTGTTCGCGGCCAAATAATCTTCAACACCCTTTAACCCACCAGAAGTAATTGCATCTTCAAGATCTTGATTAAAACCTTTATTAGCGAGTTTTGTGCGAGAGAAGAAATAAATTCGTTCGAAGATAACACCTAATGCCACGATAGAGGAGAGAAGAAGTGGCCACATGGACCATCCACCAGTGTTGAATAATTTAACCAGACCGATTTCAGATTCTTTCGCTACTGGAGCAGGTTCTTCTTGTTTCGTTTCTGTTTTATTTTCTGTTTCCGATAGACTGCTGTTTTGTGGTTCAGGATTGGTTTGCGCCGCGATTGGCATCACTAGGGAAAAAATAGCAACAAGTGTGATTAACAAAGTTACCGCGTATTTTACGGCAGTCTTTTTGACCGGAAATTTCATGAATGTCTCCATATCAGAATGATATGGAGCTAAGGTAAACCATCCATGTTACAATGATATTACAAAAATATTACAAAGAGTCTAATTCGGAATGGATCGGATGATCCGTTGGAGCTCTAGTATGCCTTCAAGAAATAGGGCAGGACCTGGCTGTAAAATGATGCTCGGGTCCATTTCAAATACCTGATTTTGGCGGATGGCCTTCGTGTTTTGCCATTCTGGTTTTCTTTTTACCCAATCCCAATCCATGGGCTTCCCGCACCAACACCCGATGATGGCTTCCGGATCCATTTGGGCAACTTCTTCGGCACTAACAATCCTATCTTTGGCCAATTTATGATCTTGGAGTTTCGCAAAAGCGTCAGATCCACCAGCAAAAACGATCGCTTCGCTCACCCATTTGATTCCCGTAATGATCGGCTCGTCCCATTCCTGGAAAAAGATCTTAGGAAAATGTTGCCTGGTCTGATTTTCGGAATCCATTTTTTCTAAAGTTGTTTTCCAATTGCCAATGAGCTTTGAGGTTTCATCTAGTTTGCCGACAATTCCGCCCAAGACTGACATAGATTCGAAAATTTCGTCAATAGATCTTTGGTTGAAGATAAGAACATTTAAACCTCGTTCAATGAGATCCTTGGCCAATTGACCTTGGATGTCAGAAAAACCGATGACAAGATCGGGCTTCAACCCAACAATTTTATTCAGGTTTCCACTGATAAAGGAAGAAACCTTAGGAATATTTTTTTTGGCGTCTGGAGGTCGAACCGTGTAAGCTGAAATACCTACGATTCTGCTCTCTTCCCCTAAAAGATATAAAAGTTCAGTTGGTTCTTCTGTGAGACATACGATCCGCTTTGGTCCCACGTATCAACCTTCGAGAAATTTATTTAAACTAGTTTGAGATGCGAAAATGATGAGAACATCATTTTCTCTTAAGGTCATATTGCCTTTTGGAATTCCTAAAATTTTCTCGAGTTTTCGATCGGATGCACGTTTACCTTCTTTATTCACCATAAACCTTTTGATCGTTATTATATTGATTTCGTATTTGTGGCGAATATCCGCTTCCGCGATTGTTTTATCAATATATCTCTTCGGAACATTAACTTCCACTACACTATATTCTTCTGAAATTAAAAAATTAGATTTCATAGAGGAATATCCTAACATCTCTGCCATCGATCGCGCAGCTTTTTCTTCTGGATTAAATAAATTAACAATCCCAAGAAGACTTAAAATTTTCTGCTGAAGATCTGTCTGATAACGAGCATAAATATTTTTTGCACCAATTTTTTTGAGTATATCTGCACAGATAACGGACGTTTGAAAATCATCAGCAATGGCTAATACAACTATATCCATTTCTTCGATCGCCTGAGACCGTAGTGCATTTTCATCTGTTGCATCAAGTATAACAGCGACCGTCGCAAAATCTTTTATGTCCTGGATTACGTCTTCACGTTTGTCGATTGCAAGAACTTCATGACCTTCTTGAAAAAGATATCTGGCAAATAAATTTCCAAAACTTCCGATTCCAATAACTGCTATTTTTTTACGTTCCATTTCTAACCTACGACCACATATTCTAAAGGATACTTATAGGAATAACTTTCTGCTTTTTTCGAAATTGCAATCAGTAAAGTCAAAATTCCAACACGGCCCACAAACATCACCGAACAAATGATAACTTTGCTAGGGAATGTTAAGCTCGGAGTGAGATTTCGCGATAATCCTACAGTACCGAATGCAGATACAACTTCAAAACATAAATCCAAAAAAGGAGCGGTTTCAAAAATAACCAGACCCAAAATGGCCGAAAAAATAACGAATAAGGAAAGTACTATTGATGCGCTTGCTCTTGCAATGGTGGAAGGAGCTATCGAACGATAATGAATTTCTAATGTATTTTTCCCTCTGATTTGATTCACAATATTAAAAAATGAAATGGCAAGAGTGGTCGTTTTAATCCCCCCACCGGTCGAAATTGGCGAAGCTCCCACCCACATAAGAAAGAAGCTAATAAATGTTATGGGAATTCCCATTTTAGTTAAGTCCAGCGTATTAAATCCTGCTGTCCGTGTTGTTACCGAATAAAAAAGAGAATGAAAGATTTTATCTGTGAAAGATAGATCTTTCAGTGTATAACTCTGCTCAAATAGATAGTAGGAAATTGCACCGAAAATCCAAAGAAAAAGAGAGGTATATAAAACAAGCCTTGTTGCGATGGAGAACCGAAACGTAAGATCTTTTCGGTGAAAAATCTTTTTTCGGATTTGTGCAAGCACGGGAAACCCAAGACCACCTAACATAATTAGTAACATGATGATACTTAAAAATCTTTCATTGGAGGAAAAATTGGGATCATACAAATTTTGTGGCATCAAACTAAAACCAGCATTACAAAAGGCGGAGATTGAATGAAAAATAGAGTAATAAATTTTTTCTGATTCCATAAGCGAAATTGATTTTGGAAATGAAACATAAAGTAAAATAGCGCCAAGAAATTCGATGAAAATCGTTTGGTATGCAATTTGTTTCAATATTTCTTTTACCTTGCCAATAGACTCCTCAGACAAAAGATCCTTTAGAAGAAGTTTGTCATTAACCGAAGCTTGGCCTGCTAAAAAGAATGAAAAGAAACTTGTTAGAGTCATCAAACCCAATCCACCTACCTGAATCATCATCAAAATGATCAATTGGCCTGTTAATGTGAATTCATCGGATATATTAATAGTTGATAGTCCGGTCACACAAGTTGCAGAAACGGCTGTAAATATAATGTCGATACTCGGAAGAGAATGGGAAGTGGCTTTGGGAAAATGTAGAAACAAACTTCCAAAAAATATAATCGCTGCGAAAGAACCAATAAATACAAACGAAGGATTGATATTCTTTGCATTGTATAGTCTAGATATACGATAAAAATGCGCTAGATTCGAAAAGATTAGCAAGATTTGGTTAGTCGAAAGAAAAATTAAGGTAGTATCATTGCCAGTTAGGTGATACATGCTTAATAAATGTTGTATATCTTCCTGAAACAGTTTTTCAATAAAAATTAATAAAATGATGATAAACTGAAGTTTGTGCTCGAAGATGTATTCAATTGCTTTTTTAGATGAAAACAAAAAGGAAAATACTTCATATATTAAAAAGAAATTAACCAAGACGGTAACAATCATGCTAACAATTGGTACCCAATCTAATGGATAATAAAACCCATACTCAAATATAAGTATAAAGAAGGAAATGATACCTGAAAGAGTATAAACAAATCTTCCGATACTTCGAAGGTATTCAATATAGAATTTTCGAATCGAATGTTTTGCGTTTTCTAATTCTTTGAGTACATGAAGAGCAGCAGCTCTAATTTTGCGTAACTTCAAGGATTGCCAGATTTAAGTTCTGCTTTTCTTTTACGATTTTCTTCTAATCGTTGTTGGTCCAGGTAGACATTCGTTCCACCAAGTCCCGCGGTTCCTGTTATCATAATGAAGCTGCCAACAGCAGTTTTTGTAACAGTCAAAACACTTGCAATAGCAGCTGATGCTCCTAAGGCGAAAGGGAGAGTTAGAAAAAAAATGATGTAACCTCTTCGAAATTTATCTTCTTCATACACCGATTCTTCATCAAATTCCTCTTTCAATTTTTTAATTGCCTCCCGCTTATTTCTGCTCCTTGCTCCTTGGTTTTGTAAGGCATTTGGATTGATTTCGCCCGTGAGTGGATTAATCGGACTTTTGTTTAAAATAGAATTGTTGGTAGTCTGGTATTGGTTGTTATTCGGGAGTGTCGGAATGTTTGTTGGTAAATTTGTGCCTGCGCCTGGGATTGATGCCAATGGATCAAATTTTGTTCGAACGTCCTTTGGCGTTGCTAGATCAGGTCTCTGGAAGGAAAGTGGTTGGTCTACATCCTTAAGTATGTTACCTTCAGGATCGTAACCAGGCACATTTCGCAAATCGTAATTATTTGTGTCATAAAATCCTTCCTTCGTTTGAGACATAATTGGAAAAATAAATAGGCTTCCGGAAAGAATTCCAATCAGTGCGAGGGAAGAACCAAATTTTTTCATCTTCGTTTTTCTAGTTTAATCTTGGAATTTATTGGTCAACGATTTCCCGACCAGACAAAATTGTAGATTTGTATCGAAAAGAAGATTCACGTATTTCTTCTAATGCTTTTTCAGATATTCCAGAATCCAGGCTTCGCTCATACTCTTTTAACAGAGTCGTATCAAATAAACCTGGGTCGTCAGATCCAATGGTGATCTTCAGTTGATTTTGATAAAATCTGGAAATGGGATGGTCTTTCAATGATTCTAACATTCCAATGTTTAGATTAGAAGTCGGACAACATTCGATCACACTTTTTGTTTTCGAAATCATCGACATGGCATAATTTTGAAATGTTTCCAAGAACAATACCTTGTCCGAGTTCATATTCATCAGAATGGTGTCGGAAATATTTTTTTGGAGTAAAGAATTTCTTTCCTGTTCTAAATCTTCTTTTGAAAAATAAGAACCGTATTCCATTATTTTATTATGATTTTCTAACTCAAAATGAATTTGGTCCAATCTTTCGGAAACCAATTCAGTTCGTTCTTCGTTTTTAAAATAATCGGATGATATTCCAAGAGCCAATGCATGACCCACTCGATGAACACCCATTAATGCTGATTCGAGAATCCATCTAACGGCAGAGAATGGTGTTTTGTCGCGAAAGCTTTCTCCGACATGATATAAAATTGCCAAAGCCGTGTTGGGTTCTGCTTGATTATCAAGATGAATTTGTTTGAAAAACTTAGCTTTTGCTTTGGGAGGAAAATTTTCTTCTATATGGCAGAAGTCGATTCCTACCAAATAATCCTTAAGTATAGATTCCTTTTCCATCCAGTTTTTTATCCAATCATAATGCCTTTCAAAATTTATATCTCTATGAAGTGACATTGCTAGTTTAGCTTCGATTATTTTTCCTTCTGATTTGGCTTTAGATTCTCCTTCGATTAAACCCTCACAACAGGAGATAAGTTTTTTTAAGTAAGTATCCTTTACCTCTTCTTTAGCAAACATTAAACGATATTCAGCGTAACTTACATCTTTTAGCGCATGTTCGAAGACAACATCTTGGGTTACTTCACGGATTTCTCGCTCGTGAAACTCTACAAGCGCAATAATCAAATTAAACTTAGATTGAAAGTGAAGAAACGGTGCTTTTTCTTTAAAATAGTAAAGCGATTTAAATTTTTGAAGGTCGGCATAGTCTTGAAAAAATGTTTTAGGATTAATTTTGATTCCATAGGCTTTTTGATAAGAATCCAAATACACTTCCCATCTTGGATTTAAATTGTTTTTACCAATCCGATACAAGGTCTCAGCAGGTAAACATCCATAAAGGTGGTTGTGCAGATCACAATACATAAAAAATTGTCCATACCATGCTTCATAGAATACAACGAGTGTTGAAGCTCACTCGATTGAATCAGAAAATCCTTTCTCTTGCAATCCCAGTTTTTTTTGGGATGATCAGTTATACTGCCATTATGATTTCTGACACCGCAATGGTCGGAAAACTGGGTGAAGTACCCCTGGCGGCTACCGGTTTTGGGGGGATGGTTTATTTTTCGGTTTTTGCTTTTTTGATGGGTGGCTCAATGGCTGTTCAAATCATAGTTGCACGTCGCTACGGCGAAAAAAATGAAATTGGTGTTGGTAATACACTCGTAAATTCGATATATGTTTCCCTATCTTTAGGATTTTTGCTTTCATGGGTGGGATTTCTTTCTGGTCCAAAAATCATGCAGTTGTTAGGAGACGATCCAGAAGTAATTTCTTATGCTGGTGATTTTCTTTCCTATCGATTTTTAGGTACGGGATTTTTCTTTTTAGGATTTGCATTGCGCGGATTTTTTGACGGTATCGGAATTGTACAAGCGGGAATGCTTTCCTCTATTACTGCAGCAGTAACAAATATCTTTTTAAATTGGATTTTGATCTTTGGAAATTTGGGTTTTCCAGCTATGGGAGTACGCGGAGCGGCGATAGCTTCCTCACTCTCGAGTATCCCTTCCTTAATCGTCGTTATTTTATTTTTCTTCAGAAAAGATATTAAGCTGTTTTTCAAAGCACAGGTCTGGAAGCCAAATTTTGAAATCATAAAGGAGCTTTTTGTTGTTGGAACTGCACCAGCTATCGAGGGTACGCTGACAAATTTATCTTTTGCAGGCTTCTATAAGATTGCAGGTTTGATTGGAACAACGACTCTTGCTGCTTCGAGTGTTGTTATTTCCTGTATGAGCCTTTCTTTTATGCCTGGAATCGCATTTGGAATTGCTGCGACAACCATTCTTGGTCAAGCGATGGGCCAAGGTAAGATACGACTTGCATATGAAGGGACGATGCGCTCGGCTACTTTTTCCGCAATGGTAATGGGAACTATGGGAATTATCTTTATCGTGTTTGGGCGGGAACTCTTGGCCTTATTCACAGATGTTCCAGCTGTCATTAGAGAAGGATATCCTGCGTTATGCATTGTTGCTTTAGTCCAGGTCGGAGATGCATATCATATGGTCGTCGGTTCTGCCCTGAGAAGTGCGGGAATGATGTATTGGGTGATGTTTGCCTATCTCATCATATCCTTTTTTGTGATGCTTCCATTGGCTTATATTTTTGGAATTCTTTTGAAAGGCGGCTCTGTTGGCATATGGATCGCTTTTTTTATTTGGATTTTATCGTTAGCGATCTCGTTTGTAAGAAAATTTCGTAAGAAGGAATGGATAAACATACGAATTTAATTATAAGAAGGCAACATGAAACGCAACGAGCAAGAAAAACAGGCAATTCAGATTTTCTTAAAATCCGTTGATTTGTTTAAAAAGCTTCCGCCTGCCATTCTTATTAGGCTTTCGAACAACGTCCAGGAAAAGCTAATCAGAAGCCATGAGGCCCTTTATTACAAAGGCGAAGTCTCAGAAAATATTTATATTGTGAGATATGGCGAAATCTTGTTGGAAAACATAGCCAACCAAGGATCAGTATATATTGGTGCCGGCCAAGTTTTAGCTGAAAATTCCCTTATTTCTAGTTCGAATCATTCAACGTCTGCTATCGCTGTTATCGATACCTTAGTATACGTATTAAATGGTAAATTATTTTTACAATTAGCAGCACAAGAAAAAGTTTTAGCTCAAAATATCATTCACCTTATGGGTTCCAGAATGCGAGAACACATGGAAAAGAATGTAACCAAAGGCGCGTTTGTTGGTTTGAGAAGGTTATGTGTTCATCTTCCCCTTGATCCTGAATATGATTTTGGTAAAAAAATTGAAACTTTTTTAGAGAACTACGGAGAATCGACTCGGGCAATTTCGATCGCAGTTCCCATTTCTAAGTTTGTCGGTATGGATACGACTCACATCTCTGAATATCTAACTGAAATCAGAAAAAAGACACCTCTGGTTCATTTATATTTCGATGAAAAAATTTCAAGGCAGGAACTCTCTTTTCTCGTGGTCCAGTCTGACTTTATTGTTTTTTGGGAATCCGATCCTGAAAAGTTTTATAGAGAAAAAGAAGAAATTGTAAATTTTTGGAAAGGAAGAATTCGAAATTTCGTGGGACGAGCCATTCGCTTAATGGAAGCAGGTGTTGTAAAAAGTTACCTTCCTTCTGATGAACAACTTAAAACGTTCTACCAACAAGATACATTGGCCAGGTACTTAGTCTCCAAAACGAGAGGACTTGCCCTCGGTGGAGGCGGAGCTCGCGCACTTGCACATGTTGGTTTGCTCAAGGTTCTGCATCGCGAAGGTATTAAATTTGATTATATTTCTGGTGCATCGATGGGTGCCGTCATTGCAGCGTTATATGCTCGAATGGAGTCTCCAGAGAGAATCGAAGAACTCATCAAACAATTTTTTGGCGGACTAGAAAGTGCGTTTGATCCTACTTTACCAGTTGTTGCTTTTTTTAAAGGCAAACGAATGAAACGAATGCTAAAAAATGCATTTGGAGATCAGCGAATCGAGGAATTGCCCCTTCCCTTCGTAACGTCTGCAGTTGATCTTCAGACAGGAAAAGAACATGTCTTTGATCACGGCCCGATCACGGAAGCATTGGTGAGCGCCATGAGTTTACCTGGTGCTTTTCCGCCATATAGACTTGGAGAAAAAATATTAGTTGATGGCGGAATGATCAACAATGTACCTGAAAGTTTGATACGAAACAAAGGTGCCGACATGGTGTTAGGTGTAAATGTTTCACCACTTCAAGAAATTGTACCTGTGAAATTGTTCGAGGATCGAAATACAACAGAAAAAGGTTTTTTTCGATATATTTGGGATACTTTGAAATATCCACCAATTTTACAAATCATGACTCGTACGATTACATTGGAAGGTAGAGAAATCACTAGACTCAAACGACCAAAAATGGATTTATTTGTTCATTTTCATTTAGAAGAATTTCAGCTTTTTGATTTTGTAAGATACCAAGAAATCATTGATAAAGGTCAAAAAGAAGCTGAAGACAATTTAGAAGAGATTAAAAAACTTTTTATTTAAGATTTAGTATACTTGGCTTTCATTTTTTTGGCAAAGTAAAACATCGTAACTGACAAGAAAAATGCTAAACTAGGAATCAAAAACATCCATGATTCAAAATCTTCTGCGCCAATATAAAAGTCATAAACGCAGAATGGAAATAAAAATATAGAAAAAGAAAGGAAGATTCCACCAAAAAGAAGTAAAACGGCGCGGGCTAGCTTAGTTGCAGCAGAGTTTGCTATGAATTGGTTCTCTAACTTTTTAACATTTGTAACAATAGATTTCTCTGAACCAAACAAAATTGCATTATCTTTTTCTAGCGCAGCTTTGGAATAATGCCTAACCAATATCAAAGGCGTAATGACAAAGAAAGGTGAAAGCAGGAGAGACCACTTTTCTAATTTTAGTACAAAATCAAAACCACCATGTAACAAAGATGAGATGCCGATGCCCACGAGGAAAACCTTTAATTTTCCTTCGTTTTCCATCTTTTCCTTGGCGATCCAGTGCCCGAGAATTGCCCCCCAAAGAATATGACCTGGTACTGATAAAAAAGCTCTTAGTACTCCAACTACAAATCCGTGATCTAAAACATAAAAAATATTTTCGAATGTGGCGAAGCCCCCACCTACACAAGCACCATAAACGATACCATCGAAGTGTTCGTTAAATGCAGAATTCCGTGCAGAATAAAATCGTATGGCAATATACTTTGCTACTTCTTCCGTGATTCCTACGATTAAAAAATAATGAACCGCCAAATCGAAAGTAGATGGTGTCTCGGATAACGTAAATAAGGTTTCGAAAAGTCCGGCAGGAAGAACCAAAGCTGCGCCCCAAAAGAAAGAGCGCAATACCACACTGATCGGTTCTTTTTGCAAATGGTCTTTCGCATAATATCTTTGTACAATGACAAAACCAGGAAGGATTGCCAGTGCGAGAAGACCAAATGTAATCATAGAGTAGAAAGAATCTCTTTCTTTTTAGTTTCGAATTCCTCTGCGGAGATCAATCCTTGGTCGAGCAAACCTTTTAGCTTTGCGATTCTAGCTACAGGATCATTTGCAGCTGGGGCACCTTGGTTTTGATTCATCATGTTTCCCATCATTTGGCCCATGTTCATTCCCATTCCCATGCCCATACCAGCACCCATTGCTCCACCACCTTGACCTTGGTTCTCTGCAGAAGCTTGTCCAATATCGAACATTTTTTTCTGTTGATACTTATCGCCTAACATATCAATCTCAAATTTATCAGTGATAATTTTTTGAATTCTTTGGTAATTCGGGTCAGCTTGGTCAAAATTTACTGATGAAACATTGAATTCAGTTAAATCAAGTCCATACTTTTCAAATTCAGGTCCGAGTTTTACTCTTCCTGCAGTAGAACTTTCATCTCGGTATTTGTTGATTTCAACAACAGAGGTATTATTATTTAGTATTACTTCTGATAAAAAATCGCCGATGCTTCGGACAATATTTGGTTTTAAAAACTCATCAATCGATTCGTTTGTTGTCCGATTTCCTCCTTTTACCACATTTAAGAGAAATGAACGTGCATCCTTTACGCGAAATTTATAGTCACCAAATGCTCTGATGTTGAGCACAATTTTATACTTGGGGTCTTCCAATGGAATGGGAGTATTCGTACCCCATTTCATAGCGAAAATTGATTTATTTACATAATAAACTTCCGCTGTAAAAGGAGTTTTTCCACCAAACGGAATATTTACGAGAGCTTCTAAAAGCGGAATGTTACCTGTTTTTAAGGTGTGTGTGCCTGGTCCGAAAGAATCCAGAGCTTTACCTTCTTTAAAAAAGATAGCTTCTAGATTTTCATCTACGATAAGCTGACCTGCCGTACTAATTGCATCAGATGGGTACTTCCAAACGATGTCATTTGCCGATCCTTCGAACTTTATTCGATCTATTATTGCCATGTGTTTCTTCCTTTTATTTTTTCAAAAAAATATTGTTTCGTGCTTCGAATTCTTTTTCTATATTTTCCAAAGATGTGATTACATTTTGGATAGCCGATTCTGGATTTTCGCTAAACCAAGTATTCAGTTTTTGTGTGATATCCAGTTCTAGTTGTCCTAATTTTTCAAGTATTCCGAAATCATGTTTTAGCAAAGTTTCCAGTTCAGCCGTCGTTGCTTTGAAGCCAGTGCCGAGACCATTTAACCCGTAACCAGCTGATGAAATTTTCATCGTAATTCGATCTAATGCCGTTAATGCAGGATTTGTTTTACCTATGTTTTGAATTTGTGCCTTCGCGACAAAACCTTCTTCTAGCTTTCTTAGGGCTTCTTTAAACGGACTGAGCCTGCCAACAATTTCCTTTCTAACGAGAGCATCTGTCTTATCAAATTCTTGGTTTGCAAATGCTTCTGCGAACAAAGAACTTTCTTTTAAGAATTTTCTAACTGGCCCTTCTTCGGCCTTAAATCTCTCGAGTGTTGATGTTAACCATGATTGGTCCATTTGTTTCTCCTATTCCTTACTTTCTGATGCTGTTTGCAATATGTTTATGGAATCACAAGTGATATAATTAAAGATTACACTTTTGTCGGATTGGTAAGTGATTGTATTCAAGTATGTTTTCCATTTACCTTGGTCAAACTCACAATCATGTTTTTCACCCGCTGTTTCGCCATCGACTTCCTCAAAAAAAACTAAATATTTTTCTTTTCTGCCACCTAATCTTTCGCAGCCGATAGATCCTGAACAAGAGCGGTAAGTTGGGTCTGGCCAATATGGTTCGGTCTCCAAACCGACTCCGCTCGAAGTAGCCAATCTTTCGAAAGCCCACCTGTCCACTTTATAATAACACTTAGAATCATAAACTGGTTCACTACGATATTTTGTAGAACAGCTTTCACTTTCAGAGTATGTTCCATCACCGTTGTCGGATTTTACGGTGTGACATTCTTCACCATCTGCGACTTGGTTGTAGCTTCTAACTTCGGATCGTCGATCGACGCTATATGCATCATTTGGCATCGAGTCACACCATGAGGAATCGGAAACTGGTTTAAATTGCTCAATGTCAATGGATCGGTTCCATTCATGTTGTGTTAATTTTAAGTTAACTTTTTCTGTCCACAAAACACCCAAGAGAACAAATCCTACCGTTCCCACTCCTAAGGTACTTAAAGTCCAGACTACCCATTTTGGTGTTTTTGGATGATCTTTGATCCATTTAGATTCATTAGTCTTTGCAGCGGCTTGGTTTTGTGTTTCACCAGTCTTTTGTGCGTTGATGTCTACTTTAGCGTTTTGAACACTATCTTCTGTGGGTGAGGCACCAACGATCTGGGAAGAACGTTTGATAACATCTTTGGCTCCATCTAAGGAACCACCGCAATTTCCACAAAAAGTCGCCTTCGCACCATTTGGAGTCTGACAAAAAGGACAAACCTTATCGACCCCATGATAGATGTGATCTTGGACAGCAACTTTTTCGGAATCGGAAGGAAAATATCTTCGATTAGGATCTTGGGTAGCTCCACAATTCGGGCAATGTCGATGAGTTTTACCTAATAATTTTTTAGAACCACAGAATTCACAGTCCCAAAGCATTTCATAAATTTTTTCGCCAGCCATCGTCGAGTTTTATCCAAGAAAACTATGTTTTTGCAAGAAAAATATTTCAATTCTACAGCAAAGAGTATAAAATCATACTATGTTTCCATTGCGCGTTAAGAAACCAAATCAAGTTTATCATGGACTTTCCGTTCTGCTTTTTATTTTCTCTGTTACTTATGTAATATCGTCGAAGTCAATTCCCTTGGCATCTGACCATCCGATTGATAAACTCTATCGAAAACTTTCACCAAACTTTACGGCGGCGGAGGATTCTGTCGTATTACGAAGATTAGCTCTTCAACTTAAGGGAACGGTCCCCTCTACAGTTGAACTCATTGACTTTGAAAAGGAAGACAAAGAAAGCAGAGTTACATCATATGCTATCAATTATCTACGAGATCCAAATTTTGCCGAATATTGGGGAATCAAGTTTAGTTCTATGTTTCGTGATAAAACAAAGGGTAGAAAGATCCAGACTGGCACCTTTTATAAATATTTAGCAGAATCACTTCATCAAAACAAAGGATATGATCAGCTCGTGAGCGAAGTCATCAATTCAAAGGGTACGCTCATAGAAAATCCTGCCTCTGGTTTTTATCTTAGAGATGGCGGCGATCCATTGCAAGTTGCGGAATACGTTGGCAGGTTGTTCTACGCAAAACGAGTTGGATGCGCAAGGTGTCACGACCATCCTTATATTTCAGATTTTACAAGAAGAGATTATTATGGGCTTGCGGCCTTCTTTAGCCAACAGTACGTGCGAGATTGGAATTGGGATCCAGATCGTTACAAAGGACAGGACATTGCCTATGTTCCACGAGAATTAGAAGAACATCTTCCAACTGCCGATATGAAAACATTACAAGATAAAAACGGTGAATGGAATCGAGAAAATTGGAGCAAGTGGTCAGAAGAAGAGCGAAAAGCATATCAAAAGAAGCATGAACTCATACATGCGACTGTGTACATTGAGCCGAAACTTGGACTAAGGTTTCCTCATACCGATGATGCACCCGGAGGTGATCTGGTCCGACCAAAATTTTTAGACGGAGTAGAAGCGAAAATAAAACCCGGGGAAGACCGAAGAAAACTTTTTGCAAGTTGGCTCGTTGATAAGAAGAATGATAGATTCAGAAAAGTAATTATCAATCGAGTTTGGACACACTTGATGGGATGGAGTTTTTTTACTCCATTAGACGATTGGAATGAAGATACAAAAATTACTGGTGAGCCTATTCTAAACCATTTGGATCAGGTATTTTTGAAGCAAGGCTTTCGAATTAAAGATTTAATTTTGTATATTGTTTCTTCAGATGCTTATGCACGATCTTATCCAAAACCTAAGGACAAAGATAATGAAGATCATTTAAAGTATTTCGTTTCACAAAAATTAGATGCCGATCAATTGCTCAATTCAATGATGAAAGCATCGAACTCTTTGAGTATTAGTCATATCAATGAAAGAAAAATAATTCCCATCGATTCAACGGGCAATCTGGAGGAGATTGATTTATCAGGCATTGGAAAAATACGAGTTCCAAAGGATCAGCCGAGAGATATCACAAACGCAGCGGAAGTAGAACATCCAGCTCCATACCATTCTTTTTTAGCTGTATTTGGATCTGGGAACCGGGTTGATATCTCAGACGATTTTTCGGAAATCACCATAGAGCAAGTGCTAACATTATTAAACGGTAGAGTGACTGGCAAACTCACATGGGAATTCGGTGGTAATGATTCAATACCTAAGAAAAAATTTGATGAGACAAAGTCAATGGTCAAAACGATCGATTTTGTTTTTTACTCATTGCTCGGCAGACATCTTCATCCAACAGAAATAACAAACATTTCCAAATCGATCACCAAAACTGATTCAGTATATGATCGAGAGCTTATCCAAGATATTTGTTGGGCGTTATTAAACAGTCAGGAATTTTTACATGTCAATTAAACAAAACTCATACGATCGAAGAATCTTTCTAAAAAAAAGTTTGGCAGCATTAGGTGGAGTATTTTTGACTTCTCAATTTTCTTCGCTTATGGCTGATGAAAAAGAAGAAGAAGAATTCACCCATAAATCGCCAGTTAAAACAATCATATTTATAAATATGGAAGGTGGAATGAGCCATGTCGATACTTTGGATCCAAAACCGAATAGCTCTTTTTCAAAAGTATCTACGTCAATCAATGGATTACAATTTTTGGAACCATTTGCAAAGACAGCAAAACAAATGAAGCACTTGGGAGTCATTCGAAGCACGTGGAGTGAAGATGGAGATCATTCTTTTGGTCAATATCTTTTAAATACTGGGTATCGTATGCCCGAGGGAATGGGTTTTCCTGATATTCCACACATAGGTTCTGTTTTTGCCTATTCTAGAAAAAGAAATTACAAAGGATCGTATTTTCCCAGTTACGTGACGATGGGGGGACGAAATGGTCGGATTGGCAACTCTGGATTTTTAGGTGTTCCCTATGCTGGGTTTCATATAGGAAATTTGGACAATCCCATAAATCACTTAGTTCCATCGTATGGTAAATATAAGGAAGAAAGATTGGTTAGACGGCAAGATTTACTTTCGATGATGAATGATGAATTTCACTTAAGGAACAATTCACCACAACTAAAACTCTGGTCCGAAATGGTGAAAGCCGCGGATGACTTTAGAAACTCTGGAGATCTGACTAGTTTTGATCTAAGCAAAGAAAATGAAGCTAATCGAGCAAGATATGGAAATTCTTGGCAAGGGAAGTCTTGTTTAATGGCAAAACGTTTGGCAGAAAAAGAAGTACCCTTCATTCAGATTAGCATCGGAGGTTGGGATACACATAACAACAATAAAGCGCAAATAACAAAGATTATGTCAGAAACAGATCAGGGTATCTCATCTTTGGTTGAGGATTTGGCGAATTCCGGGCTTCTGAGCCAGACAATTTTCTTTTTGAGTTCTGAGTTTGGACGAACTCCGGATGTCGGATCCAGAGATGGTCGAGACCATCACCCAAGAGTTTGGACTTCGATTCTAGGAGGCGGTCCTTTTGGAAAAGGTTTTGTTCTTGGAGAGTCGGATGAAAAGGGGGAAAGACCATCTAAATCAAAGACAGCCTACCATGTTCGTGATATAATCGCATCTATACATCAGGCATCTGGTGTTGATCCAGATGCGAGTCTTACCAATTCCTTCGGAAGACCATTCCCGATCGCACCTCGGACAGCAAAAATCATAGATGAGATCATTTCACTGCCAGATTGATCGCTACTGGATGTAAAAATCTTCTTCTTCTTTTTGGTAACAGATTTTTTTAGAGCCTTGGAAAGGAACACATTTATCTCCAGATTTTTCAGGTGCAGTCGTTTGAAAATGGAGACGGGATTCCTGTTCTGATATTGTTTCAAATGTTCCCCATTTATTTGATTTTAAATATTGGATTTTAGCTGATTTTCCAGATTTATTTTTTACGAATAGAGTAGGTAAGCTTTTATTTTTTGTAGAAAGTTCGTTTCCTGAGGATGTTAGAAAGTTTATCGGATTCTCCCAGTTAGGTGAATTCTCCTCTTTCCAGCTATTCTTTTGATTCCAGAATACCAAAAACGATTTGTTCGATTTGCTTTTGATGATCATATCTTCAAATGAATCAAGATTAAAATCACCAAAGATGATTTCTTCTGGATCTTTGCCTGCTCTGTAACTAACGGGTGAACTTAAGATCAAATTTTCTGTTTGATATAAAATTGAAACCTTGCCGTTGTAAGATGGATGAAGGATAATTAGATCATTTTTCCCATCCTTATTTAGATCTCTAGAATAAATTTTTCCAGGATAAATATCCAGCGCGATCTTAGGATTTATGCGTAGCATCTGTCCTTTTTTAATAAGAATTTGTTTTTCAGAATCTGGAGTTTGCCATTCGACTTTTAAATACTTGCCTCCTCCTCCCTGGAAATAATCAATTTCTACGATTACTTCCTCGCCCGATTGCAAATCGATTTTTTCGGAAAATTCAGTAGGACCCATCCAGGTCCACTGGTCGATCAATGTTTGTCCTTTTACCTTCAATCGAATTCCATCATCACTGGTAGTAAAAAATCGATATGAACCAGATTTAATAATTTTGATTTTCGAAATAAATTTAGCACAAAAATTTTCATTTGGAATTCCTTTTGCAAAAGGTTCCTTATTAGAAGTAAACGAAAGAGCGATCTCGCGTTTGTTTTGGATCAATTCTTTAAAATCTCTACCTTTGTAATAACTAGCATTCCAGTCTTCTTCCAACCCAAATGGATTCTGATAAATATAACCAAAATCAAACGAGCCTATTTCATTTATGATTCTACGAGTTGTTGAAGGACTTTCCCAACCTAACTCAGCATAAGCGTCACCTCCTCGGTCATAGTATTCCATTTTTAATGAATTTATCGAACCAGCAACTAGTGGAATTTCTGCGGAAAATTCTGTTGTACCCATATCTTGCCATTTATCGATTACCAATTTGTCGTTGATCCAAAGGCGGACTCCATCATCGGTTCTTGTTAAAAATTTATAAGTTTCTGTGTATTCGGCTTGAAAAGATGCGGTCCACCTAGCACCAAACGTATCCTCTTTGTATTCAGGAGAAAAACTGTTTTGACCATAAGGGAAAAAAATAGATTTCTCTTGTCTTTTTAATATTTGATTTTTTAATTCTGGTTCGGAAAAATAAATCGCGTTTACCTTTCCTATAAATCCCTGTTTACTGGGACTAAAAAATGACAACTCATTCGATTGGTAGGAAACTGCTGCTAAAATCGCTCGCTGTCCTTGGGTATGCCAAATCGCAAAGTCATCTATGTTCACTTGATTTTTATTACTTTGAGAACCAAGAGAAATAAGACATAAAATGAGCAGCACAAATGAGATAGTTTTCGCTTGAATTTTCATATTACCTTCCAGTTGCAATCGAATCGTTTTTCTTCAGTTTGATTGTTTATCTCTGATTTTTCATTAAATACAACTCGGTTTTAGTGCCAAAGGTTTTCATTTTTCCTTTTCTAAAATTGACAAGAATTGAAACTGTTCATTGTCATATGAAAAAAGCACTTATTACTGGAATCACTGGGCAAGACGGTTCCTATCTTGCAGAACTTTTACTCGAAAAAGGTTACGATGTCCACGGAATCGTAAGACGAACTAGTCTTTTCAATCGAAATCGAATAGAACACCTTCATGAAAATCCGAGACTCGTCCTTCACTACGGTGATATGACAGATTCTTCGAACCTAAATCGAATTTTGGAGAAAATCCAGCCCACAGAAATATATAATCTTGCTGCACAATCGCATGTCCAAGTTTCTTTCGAAGTTCCAGAGTATACGGCCGAAGTGGACGCGGTTGGTACTCTTCGGATTCTGGATGCGATCAAACAAACCGGGATTAATTCTCGTTTTTATCAGGCATCTACTTCGGAACTATATGGATTGGTACAAGAAGTACCGCAGACAGAAAAAACACCTTTTTATCCTCGATCTCCTTATGCAGTGGCAAAGTTGTATGCTTATTGGGCTGTCGTGAATTACCGAGAGGCTTATGGGATTCACGCTTCGAATGGGATTTTATTCAACCATGAATCGCCACGACGCGGGGAAACCTTTGTTACACGAAAAGTGACCTTGGGTGTAGCAGCGGTTAAAGCAGGAAAACTTCCTCATATAACCATGGGAAATATTGACTCCAAAAGAGATTGGGGGTATGCACCGGATTACGTCCAGATGATGTGGATGATGCTTCAGAAGGACCAAGCAGATGATTATGTGGTCGCAACGAATGAAACTCACACTGTCCGGGAATTTATTGAAGAATCATTTAAAATTGCAGGATTCGAAATAGTTTGGGAAGGAAAATCTGATTCTGAAGTAGGAAAAGATAAAAAATCGGGAAAAATCTTAGTTAAGATTGATCCAAAATACTATCGACCAACCGAAGTTGAACTATTGATCGGAAATCCATTGAAGGCAAAAGAGAAACTTGGCTGGGAACCAAAAGTAAAATTTAAAGAACTCGTAAGGATTATGACAGAGGCAGATTTAGCAGCGAACGGCCTAAAACCAGAAGCATAAGCCGTCACCAGGAGGGATCGTTTTTCGGATTGCTTAGAGTCCGAAAAATTGATCCAACATTAATTTTTTAAGAGTTTCCTTCAATTTGTCCTGGATATTGATGATCTTTACTACCATCTTTTTTTCATCAGCTTTGTTTTTAAACGACAGGAGTCTGGAAATCCCGAGTGAACTTACAATGACTACCTTTTCTAAATCTAAAAAAACTTCTGTCACAGGTTTTTCTAAAGTAGAGGCAAGGATCTCTCGTAATTCGACCGAATTCCCATCTAAAATTTGATCAAAAAATTTTATACGGATCGTCTGGCCTTTTTCTTCTAATTGTATTTTTTCGTTCATGGCGGTGGTTCCTCAGATAAAGAAGTATGATTGGATCTTGGCAAGAATAAAAATTATTTTAGCTTCTTGAGTTTATTTTCCATACTTGCTTTCTTATGATAGAATTGGACGAGTTTTTCTAACTCTGCCATATCAGAACAAACAATTTTTCCCATGTCCAAACGGATAAATTTATTCTGTTTCATAATTTCTGCGATGATGAGTTCGTCCTTTGGATCTGTTAGACCCACCATCTTTAACAAATCTTTTGTTCCAATCTCAAAATTATAAGTTTGTTTAGGTGCGATTTTAACCCGGTTTTTTTCACTGAGCGTCATAAGCGTATCTACGATTCGCGCTTGGGAATCTTTTAAAAGTAGATTCGCGAGTTGTTTGTAAGCTGTCCAAATCCTTTCCGACAGCAGAGTAATCAAGCGCGTTGCAAGTTGCGGCTGAGCCTTGACCATCCCTTCAAAGTTAGCCTTGTTGATCGCAAGTAATTCCACCTCTCCAGATGCAATCGCAGACGCGGATCTGGGTTTATTGTCAAGAATTGCCATCTCACCAAAAATATCCCCTGTATTTAATACCGCTAACATTACTTCATTCTGATTTACGATTTTAGAAATTTTTACCTTGCCACCTTGGAGGATGAACAATTCTCTTCCAGGCTCGTGTTCACAGAAAATCATCTCATTGTCTTTGTAGGTACGATTGAACTTTGTATAATCGATTACGGCACCTTGAAATTGTTGGTTCATTGTCTGTAGACGCAACTTTGCTTGTGGGACAAATTGCCCGCTAGGTAAGTGTTTTAGATAACTCTGATATGCGAATGTAGCGTGCGCAGTATTTTGAAGCTGGAAATAGTATTCACCGATTTTAAAAAGTTCATTTGGATCCTCTTCTACGGCGTTTCGGAAAGACAAACGAGTTATAGTTGTGTCAAACTGCCTAAGTTTCATGGAGAAGAAACGAATGATGTTCATGGCCACTGCAGTTGACTTTTGGATCAGAGTGCCAAATTGGTCGTAGCTTACAGAAATTAAGGAAACATTGGTGAGAGAGGTTGCCGACTCAATTTGAGCATGTTGGCTCATGGCGGCAACAACACCAAAAAAATCACCAGGCCCTAATACTTGGTTAGGATCTTCGCCGACTACGGCAGTTTCTCTGGTGATGCGAACCTTTCCCTCGCGGATGATATAGAAATTGTTCGCATCTTTCTTCCCTTCTACAATGATGTAGGAGTTTGCAGGGAAGGTAACCATTTGAAAAAATGACATCTTTAGTTTACTCTAAGGCCTTACACTTGTGGACGTGACTACTTTATTATCGGAGATCATAGAGGCAATATTTTCCTAAAAATTACTTATTTTTACTCTCACCTAAAATTTCCAACTGAGAAAGCTCTAATTCAGCTTCCTGAGCAATTTTCGAGGAATACGTATTTTGCGTGATGTCCTTCAAAATTGTAGTCGCTTTCGCTTCTTTTCCGAGACGAATCAGAGCTCTGGCCGCCTCCAAATATGCATCTAGACCTTCTTCTGTATTGGGATAATCTTTGTACATCGAAAGTTCGTTATTGGCAAGGGCGAGGGTATCACCCAATTTCCGATAGGACCTAGAAAGCAATTTACGCGCCTCCCATTCTCTGGGATGACGAAGATAAAGAATCAGAAACAATTTTAGCTCCTCGACTGATTTGATAAAATTGCGATCTTCATAAAATTCTGATGCTCTCTGGAATAACAATTCACCCTGTTTCAATTCTTCCGCTTTATAAACTTCATTTCGATTTTTTGCCCCTAAGGCAGTTATATTTGTAAAACTAAGGTTCCAAATGCATAGGACCAGGGTAAACGAGACCAGAAGCTTTCTCATACGACATATATCGACATTATGGGGAAAAATTCTGAAGTAGTTTTACTTCGGACTTTGCAATGATTTTCGGAATCTGATCCAAACTCCAAAGTTCGAGTGATGTTTCTGCCTCATCGTTTTGTTTCAGCTCCAAAATCGCCTTGCCTTTTCCCTTCCATTCCGATTGGAATTGTACCTCTGTTTGGGAAAGATCTCCTAGTCTTTTGTCGCGAAGGGAGGGTGTTTCTTTAACCGTAACATTTTTTGTTCGTGGATATAGGTTCAACTGGATCAGCAGGTTGCTTTGGTTGGGAAATCCTTCATATTCATAATGCACAATATAGGATTGATTTCCTTTGGAAACAGAATAAGGTAATACACTCAGAATTTTCACAAAAGGTTTGTTTGTTGGTATGGAAATAGGAGCTACTACGTAAGAATTCCCACCTATTTTTTGCAGGGCAATTTCCATATCTTCTCTTTTTTTGACAGTGAAATAATTGCCGTTTCCTATTTTTGATAGAGCCATCAGATCTTCTTCTGCTTTTAGATCTAAGTCGATGCCTAGAATATGTAAGTTAAATCTTTTCCCTCTGGCTTTTAGATTATGCACTACCAGAAGGGGATCTCCTTCACAACTTTCAATTCCATCGGAGATAAAGATGATTTCAGTTTCTTTATAGTCTTTGAGTAGATACTCCCCAACTAACTCTAATGTCATGGCAATAGGAGTAGATCCAGAAGGTATAATACTTGTTAATTTTGTAATCGCAGAGTTTGCGCCTCCTTTTTGGATGGGCTGATACAACCGAGCTGAATTACATCCTGCGATTCGATTTCCATATGCAACCAAACCAACTTCCGCATCTTTCGGAAGATGACTTAAAAAATTCATCAATTGATCTTTGGCGATTGCCATTCTCGTAATGCCATCAATTTTTTCGGCCATCGAACCGCTCGCATCTAGGACAAAGACATATCTCTTGTTTGTTGATTGAGTTTCAGAAGAAAGAGAATTTAAAAAAAGAGAGAAGATAAAAAAGAAAATAAAAAAATTTGGAAAATTTTTTTTCAGCTTCACTTAATACCTTTCGGAGAAGATGAAAATTTACCTTAGGTACGTTTCGGATCAAAAAATGGAGGTTTGTCAAGGTTTGGTTTTACAATCGTTGGTTTTCTCCCGAATGAGGCATAATCTCGCAAAAATCGAATGATCATTTCGCAAGTCGCCCCCCACAACAATCCCTCATCTAAATCAAAATAAAATGCTTGGTTGTCATTTTTGAGAGTGGGTATATGTAGGCAGTAAAACGGAGCATCTACTAATTTTTGTAAGGGAAGGAGAATTATCTTCTCCACCTCATTCGTATTATGTGAAAAATTAAAATCTCCTTCATATTTTCCTAGGAATGGAGTGATGTGAAACCCCGTTCTAGTTTTTAGGCCTGTGTGTTTTCCCAGAACTTCAATATGATCGCGAGAAACTCCCATTTCCTCTTCCCATTCTCGAAGAGCACACTGCAACAGGTCTTTGTCCTCATTGTCAACTACTCCTCCAGGAAAAGAAATTTGACCAGGATGCGATTTTAAGTGAGCCGCCCTTTCCGTCAGGATGAAACCTTGGCCTAATTTTTCTGTTTGAAAGATAGGAATGACTACGGAAGAAATTTTTTCGTTTGTTTCTGGTAGTTCCGACCAGGTTTGCGAAAGAGTTTCTTTTATTTTTTGGAGATCAATTTTCATTCTTCTTTCGAAGAATTTTTTTGTGCCTTTCTTCGTTTCGCGATAAAGGCTTCTTTCGAGCGCACGGGAGGCAGTCGATTGATCATAGAATCAAAATTTAAACCGCCAAGCGCTGCCAGTAAGGAAGGTCCATAATTTTCCACCTTCCAATCAGAAAAAACGCGCAGAGATTTTAACTCTTCTAAATTTTGAGGATTTGATTTTAAAACTGAAATTAGCTGCTTGTTAGATGGCAATAATGAATGTTCCATTCTGCGAATTCTCATGATTCTGAGTCGCCATTTCTTCGCATTCTGAAATTTTTTATCCTCATCTTCATTTAAATCTTCGCCATGTCTTTTAGATAATTCTGACGTTTCGATCGGATCATTGTATTCGCTGATCAAAAGTTTATATATTTCGCTGCCATCTTTTTTGCCGAACCAGTCGATACACTTTTCTTCGTTAGGTTGTTCTTTGACCGCTTGGGAAAGTTTATCATTTCCAAAAACACGAAAACTGGCTTTGTTGATACGCTTCGCTTTTTCATCCCGGTATCTTAGTAATTCTAAAATTTTCCTTCGTTCAAGTGGAGTAAAATTAACAATGTCTGGAAATTTTGCTAAGGAAAAACCTTCGCCTTCTTTGGCAACGTAGGATTCTGAGGCTGTAAATTCAAATTCAGATTTTGCTTCATCGTATAAATTTCTTTTTCGTAATTCTTCCTCCATTTTTAACCAAATTGATTCCAAATAAGCTGTATCAAGAGCCGCATAACGTAATTGTTGTTTTTGAAGAGGCCTGATTTCCCAGTTTGATTTTTGTTCAACTTTTGAAAGAGCCACTTTGTGATAATACTCAACAACAAACGAAAGGGAACTTTGTTCCATCGAAAGTAAACGAGAACTGATCATCGTATCTGCCACGTTTTTAAAGCCGAACGAAAAATCTCGTTTTAGTGCTTTGATATCATCCTGAGCAGAATGAAAAATTTTTAAAATTTTCTCATCTTCGAAAAGTGGTCCCAAACTCTTCAGATCTGTTATTTTTAAGGGGTCAATGAGGTAGTTTTTCCCATTGGAGTTGATCTGTATGAGGCAAACGCGAGGGTAATATGTGTAATATCCTGAGGATTCTGTGTCAATAGAAAGGATTTTAGATTGCCGGAGGTTGATTAGAGCTAGTTCTAATGCTTTTGGCGTATCTACAAGAATATAGTTGGAATTGATTTGCATCTAATCGTGATTTTAGAAATACTGCAATTGTCATTCTACCAATGATTCTTCAATCTGACAAACCAAAAGAAGAGTGTGCCATTTTTGGCATCTACAATAGTAAAGAAGCCGCCAACTTTACATATTTGGGTCTGTATTCGATGCAACACCGAGGCCAAGAATCAAGTGGCATCGTGTCTACCGATGGGGAACATCTTTATCGATATGCGAATATGGGTCTCGTCGCAAATATTTTTACTCAACCTAAGATCCGGGAGTTGATTGGTGATTCTGCCATCGGACACAATCGGTATTCTACAACGGGTGCTAGTTTTCTACGAAATGCTCAACCAATACGTGTAGAATCCCATCTGGGACCTATTGCCTTAGCGCATAATGGTAACCTTGTAAATTCTTGGGATATCCGCAATCGATTGGAAAGAGATGGATCTATATTCCAAACAACCATCGATTCAGAAGTAATTGTTCATCTAATGGCAAAAAGCCATAAAACGGATTTGTTAGAAGCGCTCTGCGAATCTCTTTCGCAAGTTAGAGGGGCCTACTCTTTGTTAGTTCTCACGCCAAGGTATTTGGTTGCGGTTCGCGATCCGAATGGATTTCGACCACTCGTAATGGGCAAAAGATCAGATGGTTCGATTGTTTTTGCATCGGAAACTTGTGCCTTTGATATCACGGAAACTGACTATGTTCGCGATGTTGCACCTGGTGAAATGATCGTAATTGATCATTCAGGCATTCGTTCTCTGTATCCTTTTCCGAAAGCAAAACCAAGTCTTTGTATTTTTGAATATATTTATTTTGCGAGACCAGATTCCTATATATTTGAGGAATCTGTCTATAAAGTTAGAAAAGCACTTGGAAGACAGCTAGCGCGCGTTTTGCCAGTCGAAGCAGACGTAGTGATTCCAGTTCCAGATTCTGCAAATATCGCAGCGTTAGGATATTCGGAAGAGTCAGGAATTCCTTATCAGAGTGGACTTATTCGTTCTCACTATGTGGGCCGAACCTTTATCGAACCTGACCAAAAAATTCGAGATTTTGGCGCCAAAATAAAATACAATGTTGTCAAAGAAGTTGTGAATGGAAAACGAGTAGTTGTAATAGATGATTCTGTTATGCGAGGGACAACGAGTAGAAAAATCATCAAAATGATAAAAGCTGCGGGAGCTACAGAAATTCATTTTCGAGTTTCGGCACCGCCTACAGTTTCTCCATGTTACTACGGCATCGATATTCCGACACACAAAGAGTTGATTGCCGCGACTCATTCAATCGAAGAAATTCGAAAATATTTACGAGTAGATACACTCTCTTATTTAACTTTAGATAAAATGCACACGGCGGTTGAAGGCCACAAGGGTGGTGGTTTCTGCGATGCATGTTTTACGGCGAACTACCCAGTTGAGTTCCAAGACCATGCTGGAAATCAAAAGTCACTGTTTACCGAATATTCTACAGAAGAGTAGAAATGGAAGAGATAGAACTTTCAAAGACTTTTGGTTTTGAGGCAGCGCATTTTTTACCAAATGTCCCCGAAGGTCATAAATGCAAACGAATGCATGGACATAGTTTTCGTTTTGCTGTCTATCTAAAAGGTAAAATCGATCCGCACACAGGTTGGTTGATGGATTTCAGCGATCTGAAGAGTGTCGTAAAACCGATTTTAGATGAACATTTAGATCATTATGTGTTAAATGATGTTCCAGGTTTAGAAAACCCTACCAGTGAAAATATCGCAATTTGGCTATGGAATCAATTAAAACCGAAATTGCCTTTACTCGATAAGATTACTCTCTACGAAACATGTACGAGTTCATGTGTTTATCGGGGGCCTAAGTAGAATTAAATGGCAGGAGCCGTGGTTCTACTCTCTGGTGGTCTCGATTCCACAACTTGTCTATATCTTGCTGCAAAAGATTTCGGATATCCAGACAAAAAAAATCTGCCCATCATCGCCTTATCATTTAATTATTCCCAAAAACATAAAATTGAACTTTTAAAAAGCAAAAAGATCGCCAGATTGCTGGGAATCAAACATTTGATTCAAAAACTCGACCCAAATTTCTTTTTAGGAAGTTCCTTAACCGATAAAAAAATTAAGGTGAGAAAAAATCTATCGTCTGAAGCTATCAAAGATGATAAAGATATTCCTAATACATATGTTCCTGGAAGGAATATATTGTTTTTATCCTTTGCGCTTTCTTTAGCAGAAGGCCATAATTATGACTCAATTTATATCGGGGTTAATGCACTCGACTATTCTGGTTATCCAGACTGTCGTCCCGAGTTTATCCAATCCTTTCAAAAGATGGCAAATCTCGGAACTAAAGTAGGAGTCGGAGGGAACTCAAACATCAAAATCAAAACTCCACTTCTCAAGTTAAATAAAAAAGAAATCATCTTACTTGGAAAGAAAGTTGGTGCGCCACTGCACCTAACACATTCCTGTTATGATCCCATAAAAGGAAGAGTATGTGGAAAATGTGACTCCTGTTTGTTGCGAGCGAAAGGGTTTTCCGAAGCAGGTCTAACCGATCCAGCTTTATCCTAAAGATATCCATTATAATCGTTGAAATATTTTTTTAAAATCATTATAATTTTTGCTCTCTTCGCTTTTATTACAGCATGTAACGTTAAATACAGAGATCACATACAATCAAAAAAGGATCCGCTGAAAGTGTATGTCGCACCTACAAAAGTCGCTATTGACATTTTTTTTCTGCGCTCCATTTCTTCTTCCATCGCTGAGGGAGAAGGGAATGAGATTTTGATTAAAAAAATATCGGAAAACCATGCGCGATGGTTTGATGTGAGATTTCGAAGAGTACTTTTAGATCAAGGAATTGCAGTCGTGTCAAAAGAAAAGGCAGATTTGATTCTCGAACCTAACATTGTCGATATGGGTGAAGTTCGGCCCAAAGTATTCCTCCAAGGGCTTTCCATTGGACTGGTGCTTGGGTTTATCGCTGGTGAACTTACGGGAAAACCAGAGGTCGGTCTAGCAGTTTTTGCCTGGGAGGTCGTGGAGGAGATCATCATAGTCTACCTTTTAAAATCATACTTTATGATCACAACAATTGACTTAGAAATCAAAACTGCGGAAGGATTACATTTGGCTTCGAAAGAATTTACTGCATATTCGAATGACGAGTTCGAAGAATTATTGCCTGATTTTACAAAAAAATTAAGAGAAAATAAGGTCCGTGGAAGTTTAGATAAAAATGCGAGAGAGATAGCAGATTTTTTAAAAAGTAGATAAAAAAGGCTCTATCACAGAAACTAGGACAAATAACAAACTTTGAAATAGATAAAGAGTTGAATCGAAAGGCATTCATTGTTTTGTTTACAAGACTCTCCCATATTCAGAAATAAATTTCGTAGGATCAGTGTTTAAAATGGCCAAAAATGTCGCAGAAGTATACAAAGAATCAGCAGAAAAATACGCTAATTTACCAGCCTTTTTCTCAAAAGATGAAAAGAAACAATATAGTTCCGTAAATTATAAAGAGCTTTATGAGTATGGACTGAACCTCGCAGAAGCGTTGATAGATTTAGGTGTCCAAGCTCGGGATAAAATTGGCTTAATAGCTGATCACCGTCTAGAATGGGTTATAGCAGATGCTGCTACTTTATTTACCGGATCTGCGGATGTTCCTCGAGGAACAGATGTTACGGAAGCCGAGTTAGAATATATTTTAGAACATTCGGAATCAAAGGTATTGTTCGTTGAAAACGACAAAGTGCTTGAAAAATTCAATCGAGTTAAATCAAAAACTTCCGTAAAAACGATAATCATCATGGATCCGAAAGCAAAGGGAGAAAACGGAGTCCTAAAATTATACGATTTGATAGAAAAAGGAAAACAACTTCGCAGCTCTGGCTCGAAGAAGGCTGAGGCTCGTATTGCAGAGATCAAACCAGATGATCTACTAACGCTAATTTATACGTCTGGAACTACTGGTAAGCCAAAAGGTGTCATGCTTATGCATTCGAATCTGATGCACCAAATTCATGATGTAACCCCTCTACTTCAAAGTAATTCTAAGGATAGATTTCTCTCGATTCTTCCCGTATGGCATATTTTTGAACGCGCATTTATGTATGTAGCGATTCATTCAGGAAGCGCAACATATTTCACGAATGTTCGCGATATGCGGGATGATTTTTCGAAGGCGAAACCAACTTTTATGGGATCAGCGCCACGTTTGTGGGAAAGTATTTATCTTGGTATTTACAATCGAATTAAAGATCCCAAACAAACACCTGCTGTGCGAAGAACACTTTTCAATGTCGCATATTTTTTCTCGAAACATTTTCATTCCGCGATACGATTCTTGAAAGGGAACGAAATTGATCTAGTTGGAAGAAATCCTATCGTTTCTCTAATCAGAGGTATTGTTTCAATTTTAGTAGCAATTCTGACTTTCATTCCTTACGTTCTTTTGGATTTGGTTGTGCTTTCAAAAATCAGGCAGGCTACTGGTGGACATTTGCGTGCAACTTGTTCGGGGGGAGGTGCACTTCCAAGTCATGTCGATGCATTTTTTAATGACATCGGAATTCGAGTATTAGAAGGCTACGGAATGACAGAGACGTCGCCAGTAATTTCTGTAAGAACATTTAAAAACCTAGTGATGGGATCAGTCGGAAAAGTTGCACCTAGATCCGAAGTTCAAATTCGTGATTTTAACGGGGCTGTCATCACACATGTTAAGTTAGATGGAAAAATCGAAGGAAAAAGATGTGCCCGCGGAATTGTTTACGTAAGAGGTCCACAGGTAATGAAAGGGTACTATAAAAATCCTGAAGCGACAGATAAGGCGTTAAAGGATGGTTGGATGGATACTGGAGACTTAGGGATGATCAATTACAAAGATACTCTCACACTCACAGGCCGTGCCAAAGATACCGTAGTATTGCTAGGTGGAGAAAACGTTGAGCCAGTACCGATTGAAAACAAACTACTAGAGTCGGAATACATAAGCCAAATTATGGTCATCGGACAGGACCAAAAAAATCTAGGAGCCATCATCATTCCAGAATTTCCAAAACTTAAAGAATGGGCCTTGGCAAATGGAGTTACTGACACAGATGAAAAATCACTCATCAACAATACCAAGGTAATTGATTTCTATAAAAAGGAGATTAAAGAGCTGAACAGTGCAAAATACGGTTTTAAATCTTTTGAACAGGTCAGTCCCTTTTTCTTAATTTCGAAACCTTTTGAAGTTGGTGATGAATTGACGAATTTAATGAAGTTGAAACGACATATCATCACGGATAAATACAAGGATCAGATTAAAAAAATATACTCCTAGTTAAATGGCTTCTGAGACGCTGGCCTCGGGTCTCAGAAGTACCTCGTTCCAAGATTGCTCTGTGTATGCTTATCTGCCATAGGTAAGAAAGCAGAGGGCAAGATAATACGGGTAAAGGAGAAGGTTCGCAGATTTTGGGATTCTAATTTCAAAACGATCCATTCTGAGATTTCTTACCAAATGAAGGGCCAAAAATCACCGATTCAAGTAACAGTAAGTACCCAATTCGTTTTTTTTTACTTATTTATTAGGAGTCGTGATCAGTCAGGGAAAAACACTCTCCATTCTCCTAAAAACCAGACTTTTGGAAGATTCATATAAGTTCCACCCTGCCATCCAACTTGGAAAAATTGTTTTCCAAAAACCCCAAATTCTACATAACTACTTCAAGCCTATGGAAATATTTGTAACTGTCGTCACGATTTTCGTTCTCGCGATTTTCGTTGGATTTGAGATCATCACCAAAATCCCGCCCATCCTACACACCCCACTTATGTCGGGATCTAATGCCATTTCTGGTATCACCCTCATTGGTGCGCTTTATGCAGCGGGAATTGAAAACAATAATATCACGAAAATATTAGGTCTTCTATCCGTAATTTTCGCAACGATAAACGTAGTAGGCGGTTTTTTAGTCACACACCGAATGCTCGGAATGTTTAAGAAGAAGGATTAGTTAGGATAAATGAATTTAAACCATTTTTTAAACCTTTCTTATCTTGTTGCTTCTATTCTATTTATCGTTGGACTTAAGCAACTAGGAACACCTAAAACAGCGAGTCGAGGGAATATCCTCGGTGCAATCGGAATGCTGATCGCTGTACTTGTAACTTTATTGGATCGTAATATTCTATCATACGAATGGATTGCTGTAGGAGTTTTAATAGGTTCGGTTATTGGTGTAGTGATGGCATTAAAGATTCAGATGACCGCAATGCCACAGCTCGTAGCTATATTGAATGGATTTGGTGGAATTGCCTCGGTTCTCGTAGCAGGCTCTGCATTACAATTGTCTATCCCGAAGTACCAATATGCTGTCAATTACCAAGAAATCATATCTATCGTCTTCTCAGCAATTGTTGGTGGCGTTACGTTCTCGGGAAGTTTTATCGCCTTCGGTAAATTACAAGGTTTCATTACCGAGAAGGCAGTAAGATATTCAGGTGACCAAGTAGTCAAAATAGTTGTCGGGTTAGTATGCATTGGACTTGGAGTCTATAACACGATTTTTCCCACTGAAGAATCGATTTATTGGATATTGAGCGCCGTCAGTTTGTTATTGGGCATATTTTTAGTGATTCCGATTGGTGGCGCAGATATGCCAGTTGTTATTTCCCTTTTGAATTCGTATTCTGGGATTGCTGCCTCCGCCACTGGTTTTGTTTTAAATAATAATGTGCTAATCATAGCAGGTTCGCTCGTTGGTGCATCGGGGATCATATTGACACAGATCATGTGTAAAGCGATGAATCGAAGTTTGACGAATGTACTGTTCGGCGGATTCGGAGCTATCGCTACAGAAACCAAAGAAGATGGCAATTTTTATGCAGGAAAAGTAAAATCCACGAGTGCAGAAGAAGTGGCTATGTTGCTAGATATTGCAAGATCTGTAGTGATTGTGCCAGGATATGGGATGGCTGTAGCACAGGCACAACATGCTGTAAGAGACTTATATCAATTACTCACAAACAAAGGTATCGATGTAACATTCGCGATCCATCCAGTAGCAGGAAGGATGCCTGGCCATATGAATGTTTTGTTAGCAGAAGCTGATATTCCTTATGACCGACTTAAGGAAATGGATGAAGTCAATGGTATGTTTGAAAATGTTGACGTTGTGATCGTCAATGGTGCAAATGACGTTACGAATCCTTTAGCGAAAACTGATCCGAAATCTCCAATTGCTGGAATGCCCATTTTAGATGTCGGTTTGGCGAAAACTGTAGTGGTCATTAAACGATCACTTAGTCCAGGTTTTGCGGGCGTTCCTAACCCATTGTACATTGCTGACAACTGTCTCATGTTATTCGGTGATGGAAAAAAGGCTACGCAAGAGATGATCAGCGCGCTCAAAGAGTCATAATTGGTAAATACTATGAAAAAGCAGATATATATTGTTGATGATCATCCACTTGTCGTGGATGCTCTCTCAAATTTGATTTCCAGGTCAGAAGATCTCGAGTTTGTTGGAAGTTCCGATAATATAGAAAAAGCATTTTCAGAAATAGAAAATTTAAAACCCAGTTTGGTACTGGTCGACATACAGTTAAAACAAAACCAGAGTGGACTTCAGTTACTTAAAAAATTGAGAAATGCATTCCCTGATTTAGCGGTTGTTATGATCAGTATGCTAACGGATGATACCTTTGTTGACCGCGCATTTAAATTAGGTGCTATGGGATATGTATTCAAAGAAGACACGACCACTCAAATTGTAGAAGCAATTCAAACGGTATTGAAGGGTGATTATTTTGTTAGTTCTTCTCAAGCCACAAGGCTCTTGGGACATCTTTATAAAAATTCGCAAAAAGAAGAAAAGGATCCGATTGATCGTCTTTCGAATCGAGAACTTGAAGTTTTTTTGATGATCGGAGAAGGGATGCCAGTAAAGGAAATTGCTGCAAACATGGGACTAGCTGCTTCTACGATTGAAACCTTACGTTCTCGAATCAAAACGAAATTAAGTATTTCAGAAAATGAAAAATTGATCCGCATAGCCGTTGAGTGGAAATACACCCAAACCAAGGCTGAATCAGTTCTTACTTAATAACGCATCTTAAAATAATGATAAATTAGAGTTTTGCCTTCTCTGCTTGATAAAAGTTTTCTATATGCTTCGGCGATTGCAGAATCGTTCCGACTTTTCTTTTGGCTAAAGTGAAAAAATTCATTCGCTTTTTCCTCTAAACCTAAATTTAACAATAAGTTTAGATAAAAACTTTGGTCATACTCGTCAGCAAATGGAGAAAAGGCGATGGTTCTAAAAAGCGATTCAGCTTCTCTCCATTTTCTTATTTCAAAATAGCACCTTGCATATACTTTCTTTTCTCTCCATCCTAAAATCTTTTCATTTTTTAAGAAGCTAAGTGCCTTTTTAGGATCTTTTTCGATTTCGTATACAACTCTCCCGTACAAATTTGAAGTTACTTGATTTTTAGGATCTAATTCTAAGATCGATTCAATTTCTTTACGCGCATTTAGAAATTCACCCATTTCCATGTAAGTTTTTGCAAGAATGGTCTTTGCTTCAGAATAATTCGGTTTGTATTCTAACGAAAGAGATAAACTCGTCATCGCACGATTAAAATCACCTAATATAAAATAGGCGACACCAAGATTATAATGGTAAAATGGATTATAAGGTGAGATTTTGTTTGTCTCCAACCATGTGTTTTTAGCCTCGTTCCAATTATCCTCTTGTGCATAAATCATTCCTAATAGATAACTAGCGGCCTCGTGATTTGGCTCAAGAGAAAGGGCACGAAGGAGATTCTCTTTTGCTTCAGGCCATTCCATTCGCGAATACAAAATGGCTCCGTTTAAATAATAAAATTCAGCTTCATTTTTATAAATATCATTTTGGATTTTTTTCCATTCCGTGTCAGCAAGTCCAAACTTACCATATCGTAGTGCGTTGATGATATTCCTTCCAACTTTCTCCAATTCGATTTTTTGTTGTATCAGATCATTCTGCGATACAATTATTTGGTCGGTTTCTTCACCTAATATAGGCGTACTCATCAAAACAAATACTAAAACGATGGATAAAAAATGATGCAATCGATTCATAGGGTTTCTAACCACTTCAAAATTTTAAATTGAGCATCGCGTTTTAATGTTAGTGAAGAAGGCTCGGGATTTTTTATTTCATGTTTTAGATTACTGAGTTCACCTAAATAAATCACATTTGCCATTTTTGAAAAAAATTCTCCTAGTAATTTGTGTATCTCTGTCATTCCGAACAATACTGCCTTACGATTCATGTATATAGCTTCCATAATGCTTTGCCCAAAGTAAGATATGATGCCTTCCGATTTTGAAAGGAAGTGGTAATATTCATATTTTGTAATTCTCGAATAATGCTCAATAGAGTTAGATTCTGGGATAGAGCCTCCAATACGAATCCATTTTTTGACTCCCCATCTATTGTTCAGTATTTGGATTAAATATTCGTCTAAGATGTCACAATTTTCTTTATCTAGGGATCCCACATAAACAAGCCAATTTCCGGGCTCCGCAGATTTTTTTCTGAAGAATTCAATCAGAGGAGAACTATAAAATGAAAATTCATTCTGATTCAGTTCCGGTATCGCTGGATGTGGGAGAAAATAAATGTTTGTTAGGTCATCTTCTTCGGTTGAGAAGTTGTCGATTGCCAAAGCTGGTTTGCCATTTGGTTTCGTTTCTCTTGCATCAACGATATAGCCATCAAAATCTTTCTTTTGGGTTGAGTTGCATTTAATATCATATCCAAATATTTGTAATTCGATCGAAAGTGATTTACATCGCTCAAAATGACCAGAACCGAATATTTTTGGTTCGCCGAAGGTCAATGAAATTTGTTTTTTTGGATTTGAGTTTTTTGGCAATTGGAATGAAATCTGATCTACATCTTTATTTTTTAAAAAGATTTGTGGACTCGTTTTATAAAGTTCGATAACTTCCTTTGCTCCAAAATAAGGATTTGTGTTTCCTAATTCCTTCCAAACGTCTCGCATCAGCTCTAAATCAGGCAATGTATCAATCGTCATGCGGACTCTTGATGCAAGGGATATATCTTCATCCGTGAGATGAGGAGGAGTAAGTCGATAAATTTGATTGTCCTGTGGATTTTCTTTTATATGAAGACTAACGTGTTCTGTATGCCTGTTCTCTTGATATAAATCGATTTTATGTACAAGGGCATAGTAGGAAAAACATTCTACACCCATTCCTAGAGGTAAGCCTACCATAGATAGACAATAGTTTGGTGAATTTATGTAAAACATCGCTTCCCAAAGTAGTTCAATCGATGTAAGATCGACGAAGGGGTTATCGCCCGTTAATCGAATAATGTGTTCCGCGCTAAATTTATTTGCGGCTTGGATATATCTGTCTCGAACATTTTCATGAGAGCCAGCAAAAAAATGATACTTTGCGCTAATTAAGAATTGAATCAAAGGCTCATCATCCTCTGGAATCAGAAAAACAATTCTTTCTCTTGGAAGCAATTTTACAAGGCGATTGTAGATATGATCTAATAATGTCAATTCCCGTTCGACTGGAATTCTTTCTAGAATTTTCCCAGAAAGTCGAGTCGAACCAGATCTTGCCTGAATAAAGGCAAACGGATCAGGCGTTGAAGGTATACCATTCATCACATTGTAAACAAGGAGCAGGTATTTTGTCGTGTAGACCATTGAAAGTGAGTGCGAAATAGGAATGGCCCTTTTCCCAGATATTTTGGAAAGAATCTTGTAGGATGTTTCCTAGTCTCTCACTTTGATTCTGTTTGCAAATTGATACATTTCCTTTACTATCGATCACGAGGTCTCGATTTAAGTGCCAACAGAATTCGCGGTGAATCGGTGTTAGGTCACTAACTCTTTTCTCAGGCAGTTTCCCTGCAAAGCGATTGTATTTTTGAAGGATGACATTGATCTCTTTTTTCTCGAAAAATGTAAAATACGGTTCTACTTCGTCTCCCACTTCGACCATTTTTATCATTTGAACATATAGGGAATTCTTTGGAAGTACGGAATTGATATTTTCGATATTAGTCAAGACATCTGAATGAATATTTTTACCATATAACTTAGTATAGGTTTCTGGTTTAAGAGTGGAGAAATTCACGATAACGGTAAGTTTTTTCAATAAACTTTCATCAATCGCTTTTAAACCTTTCATAAAGGATGCTACATTCGCATAAAGTGCAGTTTCAACGATCAATTCCTTTGTATTTTCATTTTGGAGCAATAACGGAAGAATCTCATTTAAGTTCGGATGCAATAAAGGTTCTCCGTTACCTCCCAAACAAACCGTATACGGTGTTTTGATCTCTGCATTCAGATTAGTAAGAGATTTTTTTATTCCCTCGACTGTAAAATAATCTGGTTCGTCACTTTTGTCTACAAACTGACGCGGACAAAAAGTACACGACAATTCGCAGCCTTTATATATTTCCCATTCTATGTAAGTTGGCGCTAAACGAAAGATATTCGGAGTCGATTTTATCGTTGGTAATAGTTCTTCATATACAATCGAAGGATTGATTGAGATTAATTGATCGATTAAAAGAGAATTTCTCCTATCATTTAAACGAAAATCAAATCGATATTGTCTTAGATCGGGAGGAACATAGAAGATATCTACATCATATTGATTGATATTTTTCAGGAAAAAGGAATGAACATCACTCGGTAGCTTATCCGGTAGAGTGGATAAAAACTCTCTTGTTAATATATATGGGATAATACCTTCAGGCAAATTTTCGCTATAGGAATATTGACTGAAAAATTTCTTATGTCTATCCCAGGCATTTTGCATCAGTTTTACATCTGCTAGTGGCGAGATACCCTTGAAATATAAAAAGCAAACCTCATCCCAATCTGGATCATTAAATTTGGATTCCGGTAATATTGTAGATATTTCTTTAAGAAAATTTTCTTCAGAATGTATACCTTTATGGAAAATGAGATTACTCAGACCGTTTAGCGAAGATAAGATTATGGTTTCTAATTTTTCGGAAACAAGAAAATGTAAAGATATATTAGGAAAAACCTGAAGAACTTTATCGATGAAGTTCTTCCAATTTGGCAAGTGGGGATTTACTTCTAAATATTTTAAAGTTTCTTCATCAAGATAAACTGCCGCGAGTGAGGGATCGTATTTTGTTCGAGACATTTTAATCTGGATTGTACTTTTCTTCTGGATTTACTATATTGTGTTCTTTGAGGTAAATGGGATCGAAGATTGTAATTGTTGTCGTTTTACGAGTGGTCACTAACCATTCTTCAAAAGTGGATTGTTCTTTATCACGGAACAGAAGTCCTTGGATACCCTTTCGAACCGCATCCAGAGGTGTCGGGCGAACTCCTTCTACATAAACAAGACAATATCGTTTTCTATCATCTCTGAAAACTTCTGAAACTTTTCCTTGTTGGACCTGTGCAAGAACGGATGCTGTGGTAGGTTGAGATTTATATAATTCAAATGTAGGAATCCAATTTACTAGACCACCCGTAGCTTTGTGTCGACTCTCATTTCTTGGGCCGGATGCAACGAGTTTAAAGAAGGATGGATCCTTCATTGACTTTGAGCGAATTTCGTTTAATTCTTGGAATACTTTAGATTCTTCGTCAATAGAGCTGTTAGCTGGAGAAAAAATCAGTTCTCTGAATTTAAATTCAAAACCCACTTTGTTTTTGTTTTTGTTGTACCATCCGAGAACTTCTTGTTCAGACGGAAGTGGTGGTGTAATTTTTATCTGTAATAATTGGCCTTTTTTTATTTGAAAAGGCAAATCTTCTAACCACAGATCATAAGGCTGACCAAACTGTTGTGAGACGGTTTTTTTAAACAATTCTGGATCAGTGATTCCCTGGCTTTCCATTCTTTTCTGAACTTCTGCCTCGATTCTTTTTTCATTTACTTGAATCGATTCTTCTTCGGCAACAATATCCACAATGGCTCGATCAATTAGAAAATCTAAGACTTGGGAATGAAGAGATCCTTTTTTTCTCGAAGCGGGAAGGAATTTTGACAAGGCTTTATATTTTTCAGCACCTTTTTCAAAACTTGACTGTGTTATGGCTTGGTTCCCTACAATAGCAATTACTTGGTTCAGGGACTCATAGGCACTTAGTTGTAAACTTAACGAAGAAAAGATTACAAAGGAAAGGGTTAAATTGAATCGAGTAGATTTCATATTCGCGTTTCCGTTGTGGTTCCCTTAAAAATATCCTTTGTCCGAAAATTTGGTCAAATTTATTTTTAGTGATATTATCCAATAAACGCAGAATGAAGGGCTTTTACGGCTTCTTCCGCTTGATTTTGTCGAATCACACAAGAAATTTTGATTTCTGATGTTGAAATCATTTCGATATTGATCTTCTGGTCTGCTAGCGCCTGGAACATTTTTGCAGCCACGCCAACGTGAGATTTCATTCCCACTCCAACTGCTGAAACAATGGAGATGTTTTCATCAATTTCAGAAATCCCATTTCCATTAGATTTTGCGTATGAATCTATGATAGGTTTGGCGGCCGAAATATCTTTTTTAGCAATTGTAAAAGAAATTGTATTGATACCATCTCGAGGAGAGGACTGTACGATCACGTCTACAATTACGTCTTTATTTGCAAGTTGTGTAAATAGATCAGCGGCAATACCTGGTTTATCTTTTACATCTGCGATTGTAACTCTCGCCTGATCTCCCTTAGCTGTAACTCCGCTTACTTTCATCTTTTCCATAATTTTATCCTCACTCATAACGAGAGTTCCTGGTTTGTCGTGAAAACTAGAACGAACGTGAATCACGACATTGTAATTCATTCCTAACTCTACACTTCGAGAATGTAAGACACCTGCACCTAAACTTGCAAGCTCCAACATCTCTTCATACGTAATTTGTTTGTGCATTTTGGCATTGGGAATCTTTCGCGGGTCGGCTGTATAAACTCCGTCGACATCTGTATAAATTTCGCACTCATCTGCACCTAAGGAAGCTGCGAGAGCTACAGCAGAAGTATCACTCCCACCTCGTCCCAACGTGACAATATTTTGATCCTTATCTATACCTTGGAATCCTGCTACGATCACCACTTTATTTTTGTTAAACGCTTCATCGATTCTGGTTCTATCGATCATCTCGATTTTAGCGTTAGAAAAGTTTCCATCCGTAAGGATTTTTACTTGGGAGCCAGTGAAGGACTGTGCTGGTACTCCGATTTCATTTAGGGCAATGGCAAGTAACGCAATCGAAACTTGTTCACCTGTCGAAAGAAGCATATCCATCTCTCTTTTCGGTGGGTTTTGGGAAATTTTATCCGCAAGGTCTACAAGTTCATCTGTAGTATGTCCCATTGCAGACACAACTACGGCGACCTTATTGCCCTCATCATGATAGCGTTTGATACGTCTAGCGACGTTCTGGATCTTTGTGGTGTCGCCCACGGACGTTCCACCGTATTTCTGAACAACAATTCTTGCAGACATGGTTTCTAATGTCAGCCTTGCCTCCTTGGCGAGGGAATCAAGTACTATGAATTTTTTTGCAACCGAGGGAAGGGCAATGCCTCATACTGAGTATAGGAAATTTTAGTATGGATACTTCTCAAACTATGGCGGATTCGGTAGTCAAACACAAGGCGCCAGTTTTATTTTTTATTCTCTTTTTTCTGATCCAAGCGACGGTTTTAACTGTGTTTACAGTTCCATTTAGCTGGGAATTGTTTTGGGTCGCATTTGTTTCGTATTATTTACGAATGTTCGGGATCACTGCCGCGTATCATCGCTACTTTTCCCATGCCTCATTTAAGACCTCTAGGGTTTTTCAATTTGTTCTCGCATACATCGGGACCATGTCTATGCAGAAAGGAGTTTTATGGTGGGCAGCACATCATAGAAATCATCATAAATACTCAGATACGGACAAGGACATTCATTCCCCAAGTAAAAAAGGTTTCTGGTATTCTCATATGTTTTGGTTTTTGAGAAACGAGTACAATGACTATGAAACAAAATTGATTCCTGATTTTTATAAATATCCAGAACTTCGTTGGTTGGATCGAAATCACTGGATTCCACCACTTAGTTTTGCGATAGGATTGTATTTAATTGGTGGATGGGCTTGGTTGGTTTATGGTTATGGAGTCGCAACATTTTTGTTAGGTCATGCTACTTGGACAATCAATTCACTTTCGCATGTATATGGTTCTGTTCGTTACGATTCACGAGACACGAGCAAAAATAATTTTTTCCTAGCAATCTTGACTATGGGAGAGGGATGGCACAATAATCACCATTATTACTGTTCGTCAGCTAACCAAGGTTTTTATTGGTATGAAGTTGATTTCTCTTATTATATACTTCGTTTGCTTTCTTGGTTTGGGATTGTATGGGATCTAAAAAAACCGCCAGCAAAAGTAATCGAAGAAGGACTTCGCCTTGATTTAGAAAAGAAGCTAAAAAAACAGGAATCGATCACTGAGAAAAAAATAAATAACAAATCAAACACTAGAAAAACTGTAGCAGCTGTCTAAAATATTCTAAACCCCAAGTCTCTTCCGGATTTGGGGTGGAATTTCGTCTAACGTACGATACTTTTTCTTTTTCCCGCCTGGCAGAGATACATAGTAGAAACCATTTAAAATTTCTAAAAAATAATCTTGTCCCTTTTCTCCTAAGGATCGGTTGTCCAACTCCTTAACCATCTTTTGATATTTATGTGGCAATAGATTCCAATTGGAATAGTTTGTTACTACACCTTTTTCGTTTACGGTGTACATACCATCCTGGTGTAAAATTTTGATTCCGTTGTAATCAAAAATTTCCATCACTTGCAATTTAGGATCTCTTCTAATTTGATTTGGTTTTATATCCTTCGGATTTGGATATGAATCGTTATCCAGTTTTGCATCAGAATTCATTATTTTAGTTTTTAATAGACCAAAAGTTAGGAGAAGTATACCGGAGAGAGCCAAAAGTCCAAAAACTATATATTCCGTAGGAGAAAGCGTAAAGAGATATCTTATCATGATTAAAAAATATAATTTATCGATTTACATCTGATAGGTGTCGGATCATTCACTTGCCAAGATTCGCAGGGAACCAATTCAATCGCTTTCAAACATCCCTCAAGTGCAGATACCTTTACTCTTCCGATCAATATCGTATTAACAACATGCGCTTTGCCACAAGTGATATCTTTGATGGCATAGGCTTGAAATACTTTCGAATTTGCTTCGCTTGCGGAATAAAAAATATCGTCCTTATTCTGAATACACTTCATCATCGAAAAAAGAAAAAAAAGAATAAATAACCGAACAGCCGATTTCATTGTTTAAGTTTGATTTTTTGTGTTTCCGAGACAGGTAAGGATAGATTTCCGTATTCAGAGTGAAGCTCTACATTGCCAGTGATAAAAATCTCTGCCTCGTCTCCTCTCGAAGCGGCGGAGACTAGTTGTAATAACAATGAAATTAGCTTCGCGTCGATTCCCTTCTTTTGGTCCATATCAAGGGACAATGGAATTTCAATCGAAGTAAACTTGGGGATCAATTTAGATTCCTGATTGATGATGTTTCCTATCAACTGTTGTCCGTTTTTTGTGAGTAGAAAGAGCTGCAGATTGAACCTATAAATCTCTACATCCTCTGGATTAGGATTGTTTACGGAAACAATGGGAGTGATGATGAACTTCGGTATAAAAAAAGAATCTGGATTTGGTTCTGTGTGAACTAGAAGATTCACGAGATCAAATTTACATTTTTTTAAATTATCTAAATTCTTTTTCACTCCCGAGAAGCAGGAGTGAAAAAATAACATAAAGATAAGGATTGGTGAAAATTGTTTAGGGTTAAGAAACAAAAACTACCTTTCCTTCTGTCATATGAGTTTTATAATATTCTAATCCTTCTTCAAATTGCTCGAGTGGATACTTTTTATTGATCTTTGTTTGAAAGATAGTTTTTAGATATTTTTGGGCTTCTTTCGCTTGTTTTTGGAACTCATCCAAACCTAGCGAATAAATCCAAGAAGACAACCAATAACCTTCTACTTTTTTATTTTGAAATATCATCATACCTGCATTTACGGATATCGGTTTTTCAGAGAGTGCGCCATAACAGATAATTTTTCCTGCATAGGGCATACATTCTAAAACCTTTTGTGCTGTTTCACCGGCGACAGCATCGATAGCGTAGGTAGCATTCAGTTTTTTAGAGATTTTATAAAGTTCTTTTTCAAAATTTGGAGACTCGGAGTTTATGATATGCTCGGCACCTAACTCGCGTAGAGTATCTTCCTGTTCTTTTTTTCTTACAATGTTGATCAACGGGATTTTTTTCTCTGCACAAAGACGGACAACCATTTTCCCTAATGCACTTGCCGATGCTGTTTGAATCATCGCTGGATGATTTTCATTTTGACATCTTGTGACCATTGCCCATGCGGTCATCGGGTTAACAAAAAAACTAGATGCCTCGTCCAGTGTAATCCCTTCAATTAGGGGAAGACAGTTTTCTTCTGTGGTTACCATGTATTCTGCCCAAGCGCCATCGTTATGTCCAGCAACACAAGAAACTTGCATGTTTGGTTTTAGTGATTTGATGTCTTTTCCCACAGCTGCAACTGTTCCGCTAGCTTCAAAACCAGCCGAAACGGGTGCCTTTTTTTTAATACCATAAAGCCCCCTAATGAACATTAGGTCGGAGGGATTGATCGGTGAGGCATGGATTTTGATCAATACCTCATTGTCTTTGGGAGTAGGAATTTCCTTTTCTCTTAATTCGAGGACTGGCGCGACCTCGTCGTATTTCAAAATGGTAACAGCTTTCATGACTTCCATTTCTTGGATCTAAAAACTACTTGCCAAGCCTTTCTTTTTCGTCGAAATCTAAAGGGTGGAAATGAGACGCAGGTCGAACATAAGGATATCAGAACCCCTTGTAGGAATTCTTTTTTTGGTTCTTTTGGGTTTTGCCTTTTTTTTCACTGTCATCCAACCGGAAAAACAGGCCAAAAAGTATCCATACCGGCTTTCTCTATTTTACTCTCGGATTGATGGAATTTCGGAAGGAACTGAAGTACGTATTCTAGGAATGACTAAAGGATATGTTGCTCATATATCTACCAGGCCAATGATCGAGGTCCCAGACCGTAGATTTTTAAACAATAACGAAAATGATGCGATAGAGCTTAACATTGCTCTAGACGAACCCATCACTCTTTGGGACAACTATCGGGTAGATTTTCAGACGGTCACCCTCTTTTCAAAACGAGTGATCAATATCAACCCGGGAAGTTCAGAAGGATATACGACTTATTTCAATCCTACTTTTCGAGAAGGCGATGAAGTTCCTGATTATTTACCTTCTGCAAGATACTTTGATGATTTTTTTAAAGCTACATCTCAGACAATAGAGGACAACCGAAAGGATCTAAGAAAAATTACTTCCGATCTGGGTTCGATTTCGAATAAACTCAACGGAACTAAGGGCACTATTCCCTTATTGATCGGGAGCACAGAGATGTACGACAATCTTTATGCGAGTGTAAACGATGCAGAAGTAATTGGAATCGAAGGAAGGCGTTATATGGAATCTGCACGTAACTTAGAAAATACGATGCCGATTCCATTTTTTGTTACACTATCTTTTTACGGAAGGACGACCCTTCTGGGAAGAAGGATCGGTCCTCAAAATTGAATTAGAACGGTATAAACAATTTAAAGGCTTGTCCCGACTAAATTTAGTTTGGTGCCTGTTTGGCCATTTAATTTCTTAGTACCCTTATCATCTCATTGAATTCGGCTGTCTTTTCTCGGCTAGCTGCGCGTAAACTTTCAGCTAACGCCAAAGGGGTTTTTCCATCTCGATTTTTTATTTTTAAATCAGCGCCGTTGCGAACAAGTAACTTGATCGAATTTACTTTTTCTTTCGAATAACCTCGAATACACGAAAATATTGGGGTTTCCTTTTTATAATTGATTTTGTTGATATCAGAACTTGCACCTTTAGAAAGCAGATACTCTAAGATTTGAGTATTCCCTGAGTGACAAATTAAATGGAGCAATGTGTCTTCCGTAATATAGTTCTGTTCGTGGATATTCCCTCCTCGTAAGATCATCAGTTTTAGAGTATCAATATCTCGCAGAGGACCAATATAACCCATTGCAGTACCTCCGATTTCATTCTTTAAATTCACTGATGCGCCTTTCTCAAGCAACAGTTTCGCAAGTTCAAATCTTTGGCTTCGGAGTGCATAAACAAGAGGGGTATCACCGGAATGGTCCTGAGCATCGATATTGGCACCTTGCTGTAGAAGGCTTAGGATTTTTTTTTCGTTTCTGATTCCTGTTGCTGCTTTATGCAGAGGAGTAATCGTGCGTGAAACTGTAACGTATTCTAGAAAATCTTTTCCGGCGTAATACGGAACTAAAATTGGATATAATACCAATTTTTCATACCAAGTTAAGTTGGGTTTAATATCCATACTAAACAAATCTTTGTTAAATAATAATAAAAATATAAGAAAGAAGATTTGTTTTAATGTCATAATAAAAATCGCCTTCCTTACAAATGATTCATTTCATACAAATCTAAGTAAAAAAGACCTTCAAGCAAAAATTTAGAGAGAGCAACTCAAGGACTTTTTGATCGAGGTAGAGCATTCACCAAAACAAAAAATAAATCCTTTCCTCTTCTTTTTGTCGATACCTTAACAAGAGGAAAGGGATATGCAAAAATGAAAATTGCGATCATACACGATTGGCTGACAGGTATGAGAGGGGGCGAAGTTGTACTTGAGGCTCTTTTAAAGGCTTATCCCTCAGCAGATCTTTTTACATTATTTTATAATAAAGGTAAATTAAGCCCACGAATCGAAAATCGTAAAATTATTACTGCCTTTACGGACCGACTACCGTTCAAAGAGAAACTCTATCGCTATTACCTTCCTCTTTTTCCAACGGCAATAGAGTCCCTTGATTTAAAAGGATATGATGTCATCATCAGTTCCTCCCACTGTGTGGCAAAAGGAGTTATTCCACATCCGAATACGTTCCATTTGAGCTATGTTCACTCACCTATGCGATACGTTTGGGATATGTATTACGATTACTTTCCGCGTAGGAGTGGTTTGAAATTTTTTACGTTCCAATTGATCTCTAATTATTTACGGACTTGGGACAGTGCTTCTTCCAATCGTGTGGACTTTTTTACGTGTAACTCGGATTTCGTGGGCAAACGGATTGAAAAATACTACCGACGCGAATACCAGGTGATCTATCCTCCGTGTGTTTCAACGGATTTTAGAGTCCAGGATCATTCCAAAGAAGATTTTTATTTGATTGTTTCGGCATTTGCCCCTTACAAACGGATCGACATTGCTATTGAAGCGTTTCGTAGAAACGGAAAAAAACTGGTGATCATTGGGGGTGGGCAAGAGGAAACAAAGCTGACCCAAAATCTACCCAAGAATATCCTCTGGAAAAAAGGACTCCCGAGGGAAGAAGTCATTGAATATTACAAAAAGGCTCGAGCGTTTATTTTTCCCGGAATGGAAGACTTTGGAATCACACCCGTAGAAGCACAAAGTTACGGTACGCCAGTGGTTGCCTATGCCAAAGGAGGGGCTTTAGAAACGGTAATCGAGGGAAAAACAGGATCTTTTTTCCAAGAACAGAGTCCTTGGGCTCTAAATGAAGCCATTAAGGAAGTTGAAAAGATTTCTCTTCGCCGGAGAGATTTTCAGAGTTCGATTGAGAGATTTACGGAAGAAAAATTCGTAAGCGAAATTCGAAAGTCAGTCGATAGACATAAGTAGAAATCTCATAGGGGGATCTCTTGGTCATCCTACATCGGCTTAAAGGTGCAGAATTTATTCTCAATGCAGAACTCATTGAGACAATTGAAGCAAATCCTGATACGGTCATCACTCTCACGAATGATAAAAAATTCATCGTGAAGGAGACGGTCTCAGGTGTTCTGGATTTGGTTTTAGAATATAAGACACGTATCCATTCTCTGCCTATAGTCAAAAAAAGGATCGAAGAAGGAAATTAAATCATGGATATAGCTACAGTCATTGGTTTAGCACTTGGTATGTCACTTATGCTCCTGGGCGTTGTGTCAGGGGGTTTGTCCATAACAGACTTGATTGATATCCCCTCCGTTATGATTACGTTTGGTGGTGCAGCCGCTGCCACAATTATTTCATTTCCTTGGACATCCACGACTGGAGTTGGAGCTGTCACTAAAAAAGCCTTCCAGAATCCTACCTTTGACTTACCAAATTTAATTACTACTCTCGTTAGCTTCTCTGAAAAAGCAAGACGTGAAGGTTTACTTGCGTTAGAAGATGATATCAATGAACTTCCTGAAGAATTTTTAAAAAAAGGAATCCAATTGGTAGTAGACGGAACGGATCCAGAACTTGTTCGAAATATTATGGAAACAGAAATTGGCAACACTGCGACAAGACATGCCTATGGTCGGGCTTGGTGGGATGCTTACGCAGGTTTTGCGCCAGGTTTCGGGATGTTAGGAACTCTAGTTGGTCTTGTGGGGATGTTAAAAAACTTAGGTGGTGGAGACGCAAGTGCGATTGGACAAGGTATGGCGACTGCCTTAATTACCACCCTTTACGGATCACTCGCTCAAAACTTATTTGCCGCACCCATCGTTCGAAAACTGACTCGAAGGTCTGAAGATGAATTGGTAATCAAACAAGTTATGGTTGAAGGAACATTGTCCATTCAATCTGGTGATAACCCACGAATTGTAAAAGAAAAATTAGCGAGCTTCTTAACACCGAATGAAAGAGCTGCATTGAAAGAAGAGGGAGAATAATCTTCAGTCATGGCTAAACAAAAGTGTCCAGAGTGTATCCAAAAAGTCCCCGAGTTCATGGCAACTTACGGGGATATGGTGACGTTACTACTCTGTTTCTTTATCTTATTGTATACGACGGGAAAAACGGATGCACGTGAAATGCAGATTATTCTCTCTGCATTTAAATCTACGACGGGCTTTTTTACTGGGGGCCAAACTCTTTCCAAAGGGTCATTGGAAGAAATGGGAATGCAGATTGAATCTCTGCCATCTCAAGTTGTAGGTAGAAATCTTTCAAAATCTAAAAAAGATGCTCAGGAAATTTTTAAGCCGGAAGTCGATGCCGGAAAAGTAAGAATTGCTGAAAACGAAAGAGGTCTCATAATTTCCTTAGTTGGCGCAGATTATTTTTATCCTGGTTCTGCAATTCTTACACCTTCCATTCGAGAAACTTTGAGAAAAGCAGCAGGTCTCATAAAAGGATTAGAACGATTTGTGCGTGTCGAAGGCCATAGCGACGACGATGCAGTCAATCCAGTCAATAGGCCCGGAAGAGAAGAGCGAGAATATATTAATAACTGGGATTTGGCGGCGGCAAGGTCGGTAAATACCACAGTTTTTATGATCAATTCAGAAGAAATTGATCCGAGTTGGTTCCAAGCTGTCAGTTTTGGTTCTTATCGTCCGTTGATTGTAGAAAACGATGGTACACCAGAAGCTAAGGCATACAATCGGCGTGTCGACATTATCATTTTAACAGAAAAATCAACGAAACGTGCTCCAGGTGAAAGCAAATATGGCCTACCTGAATCTCGTTTGCCGAATACTGAAACTAATGTAGAAGGAGAAAACTAACATGGGTGACCGTGAAGTAGATGAAGAAGAAGGTGGGTTAGCCGAAGGTAGTCCCTCCGCCGCCGGGATGTCTCCTATCGTTAAGTGGTTGTTATATATAGCTGCTGCGATTTTTGGGATCATCATTGTTACCGTAATATCGATGTTTGTTGCTCAGAAAACTGCGACAAGTGTTTTTAAACAGCAGAAAAATATTTCTCTAGTTAAAGCTCCGCCTCCGCTAGATGTTTATACATTCCAAGACGAGTTTAGAGTAAATACATCAGATGTTGGGGAATCACATTTCGTGAAACTAAAAATGTCTTTGGGTTTCGAATCGGGACAACCAGCTCTTTCTCAGGAACTGGCAACTCGGGTCGCCCAAATGCAGAACATCATCAACTTAGTGATTGCCAGAAAATCAAAAGATGAATTAAAATCGGTAACGAATCAATTGGATTTGCGCGAAGAGCTAAAAGCACATCTCAATCATATTTTGACAAATGGTAAAATCAAAGAGATTTATTTTACAGAGTTTTTAGTAAATTAAATATGATTAAAAAAGTATTGGGTGTAATTCCTGCACGTTATGCGAGCACCCGATTTCCAGCAAAACCACTTGCCATGATAGGTGATAAAACCATGGTCGAGTGGACATACCTGAATTCACGAAAATCTAAACTATTAGATGAGTTAGTAGTAGCGACCGATCATGCAGAGATCAAACATGCGGTCGAAAAATTCGGCGCCAATGTGATCATGACGAAGGAAGATCATGCGACAGGAACAGATCGTATCATTGAAGTGTGCGAAAAATATCTCGATTATGATATCATCGTGAATATCCAGGGTGATGAACCAGGAATCGAACCCGATTTAATAGATGGAGTCGTGAAACTAAAGAAATCGCATGACGATTGGGAGATGACCACAGCAGCTGTATCGTTTTCGGATTCTGAGGATCCAACTGATCCTAATAAAGTTAAAGTAGTCTTTGACAACCAATACAAAGCGAACTATTTTTCGCGCTCACCCATACCAGCATCCTTCAAAAAGAAAGCAGAATCCTTTCGACATTTAGGTATCTACTGTTACGAGAGGGATTTCCTTTTGACTTACCATGCTCTTCCCAAATCTAATTGGGAAGAAGCAGAATCTCTCGAGCAGCTGCGAGCGCTTCAGGCAGGGAAAAGAATCGGTGTTTATCTTGCGAAAAAGGCAAATTTAGGAGTCGATACACCTGAAGATTTAATCGTTGTTAAAAATGAATTTAAACGATTAGGTCTGATCTCGTGAGGATTTTCTCATACCCCTTGTGATAAAATCATAGAGAAATTCTCCAGTAATTACACCGGGGACGATGACCTTTTCCGCACCATCGACTACTAATTTTTTTGCATCATCTGGTTCGTCGGAAGTTAATACTATTTTAGCGTGCGGAGCAAGTTTTCTCAGTGTCGCAAGCAAACGGACATTATTTGTTCCTTTTAAAAAACTGTCGGAAATAGTACAAATTACCATCGACGCATCATGTAATCCGATATGAGTGAGTGATTCTGGATGGGCAAGATCTGCATACGTCCATTTAAATCCTTTGTTTGATAGTTCATCTTTGAAAGCAGGATTATAATCAGCGATGATGATCCGTTTGGTGAGGCTTGGAGATAAATCCACTAAATAACTTACAAAGGCACGAGCAATGCGGAAATAACCGAGGACAATGATATCTCTTACTTCTCCACCTCCATGGCCTGCGGCATGACCATGTGCTCCATCTGCAGAACGTTCCTCATCGGTTTGATCAGATATCCGAACTTTGGTAAGTAATCTTGTGAAAACTGCGGCAATTGGATGATTGAACATAATGACGTACGTGGATAGAACTGAAGCGATGATGGTAGCAGTGAGAATTACTGCTTTTAACTGTTCGGTTACATGTTCAAAACCGGCACCTAATGCCATGATCACGAGAGAAAATTCGGAGATTTGGGCTAAGTTTAAGGAAGTTAGAAGTCCATTGCGGACGCCCTTTTTTAATGAAATGATGACAGGAGCGATTGTGATCATTCTCACAAAAAACATGAGAGCAATTATGGCAAATGAAATGGCTACAACTTGGAGGCTCGGCATAGGTACCTTCAGACCAAGAGCCACAAAAAATAACGTAACAAAAAAATCACGTATCCCAATGAGCTTGGAAATCACATCAGCACCGTAAGGAAATGCGGCAATGCTCATTCCTGCGACAAGGGCTCCCATTTCTTTTGATAAACCTGCTTCTCCTGCAACACCACAAATAACGAAACACCACATAAGGGATGTTAAAAGGACTAACTCTGGGCTGCTCGAACATGCTTTGTAAATCAATGCGAGGACATATTTGCTGATGGAAAAACTAAAAATAAGTAATAATAAAATGATCCCGATCGATGCTAAGATTTTTAAAATTTCTGGGTTATTTAAATTTGGTTGAACACCCATAAATAAGATGGCCCAAATGTCTTGGAAAACCAAAACACCGACGGTCAACTTTCCTGATAAGGTATTAATTTCAACTTTGTCCTGTAATAATTTAACGACAATTAATGTAGAGCTAAGGGATAAGGCGATGGCAATATAAAGTAAGTCAAATTTCTCAGTACCGATGGGTAAGCCTAGAAACGGAAAAACGGAATAAATGAAGCCAGCAGAAAGTGTAAATTGGAGGATACCGAGCAAAAACATGGCCTTACCCATTTTCGCAAGTTCGGAAAGATTGATTTCTAGACCAATGATGAATAGTAATAATATCAAACCAATTTCAGAGATCAACTCGATGGATGCTTCATTTGTAATCAGCGCAAATCCCATCTCCTTTCCAAGAAGAACTCCACCAATGATATACCCTAAAATGAGTGGCTGTTTTAGAACACGTGCTATGTGACTCAATATGGTAGCAAAAATAATGCCTAAGCCGATATCCGTTAGTAATGACTCTTCACCGTGCATAAATTGATTCTCTTTACGGGAAATGATTCAAAAAACCGCTACGAAAGAAAGCTGTTTTTTTCAAATTGATATAAGGAAACGGGAATAAGAGCGAATGTTTAGAAGCGAACTGATTTCCTGCCTTGACAATTTGGTCTAAATACTAAGCATCAGTTCAAACGGAGTTTCAGAATGAAGATTGTTATAACGAGTATCTTTTTTTTAGGTTTGTTGGTTTTGATTCCTTCTCTTTCAGCTCAGGAAAAGTGTATTTACAGCTATGACGCAAACCAAACGACATTGGAATGGACTGCCTTTAAATATACTGAAAAAACGGGCGTTAAGGGAACAATTCAAAAAATAGAAGTTCAAAATACCAAGAAATCCGACTCGATCTTAGGTGCATTAAGGAACATAAAATTTACATTGTTTACAGATTCTATCAATTCAAACAATCCAGATCGAGACCAAAAAATTAAAACCTATTTCTTTGGTTCCGTCCGTTCTGGAAGCGAAATCAGAGGTCGTTTTTCGAAAATCGTTCTAGAAAAAATGGGAGGTAACGCTGTTTTAAACTTAGAGTTTAACAAATCAAAGTATGCTGTCCCTGTTACCTTTGATATCCAAGAGCAGACCCTTGTCTTAAAAGGTTCTCTCGATGTTTTAAAATTAGGGTTAGGGGCTGGCTTGCAAAAATTAAACGAAGTTTGCTCTGATCTACACAAAGGCGCCGATGGCAAAAGTAAACTTTGGCCGACAGTTGACTTCCAAGTCACATCAAAACTTACGAAAGAATGTAAACCTTAGTAAGGTATTTTTTCTTTTTTCAGAAGAGCCAAAAATTCATCTTCATCGACGGTTTTAATCCCAAGCTCGACAGCTTTGTCGAGTTTGGAGCCTGCCCCAGGTCCATATAACAAATGTGTGGTTTTAGAGGAAACTCCTGAAACTTTCCTTCCTCCATGTTTTGTGATGAGATCCATTGCCTTATCCCGAGGTTGAAAATTTTGAAAGCTACCTGTGACACACCAAGATTGTCCAATAAACGGTTGAAGTTCACTTTTTTCTACTTCATCTGTTGAAAATCTAACTCCAAGTGATAGGAGTTCTTGGATTAATTTATTTGTTTCCTTGTCTTTCGTATGAACAAATAAGGCTTCGATAGTTCTTGGACCAATGCCATGAATCGATTCTAGTTCAGACTCCGCATCTGACCTTTTGCAGAGTTCAATTAATTTTTCCCATGAATCAATTCCTGCCTCGATAAGGACTTCAGTTACTTTTGGACCAATCTCCATTAGCCCTAGTGAGGGAAGTGTGGTTCTAAAATCTTTTTGTTTCGATTTTTCAATGCTATCTAAGATTATTTTAACAGATTTTTCACCAAAACCATCTAATTCTTGTAATTCGATCTTTCGCTTGTGTAATTTATAGAGATCAGAAATTGATTTTACCCATTTGAGTTTATAAAACAATTCAATTTGTTTTTCTCCAAGGCCTTCGATGTTCATTTGTTTTTTAGAGCAGTAAAAAATTAGTGTGTTTTTTTCTCGCTCAGGGCAATGTCGATTGGTACAGAAATAATCTACTGATTCATCGATTTTGACTAATTTGGTTTGGCAAGATGGACATTTATTCGGAAGTTTAAATACTCCTAATGTCGGTTCTTTCACCACTTTTTCTACTGCGGGAATGATTTCTCCTCTTTTGGATATCAATACTTTGGCACCTATGCCCGCTCCTAATTGATCGATATAATCTTGATTGTGTAAGGTGGCAAAGGATACCGTAGTCCCTGCAAGTAAAATAGGTGTTACTTGAGCCCGCGGCGTTATTTTACCAGTTCTACCGATCGCGAAATCAATCGCTTCTATTTCTGTTTCTTTCATCAAAGCATCGAACTTAAATGCCCGAGCCCACCGTGGTGAATGTGATGTTTCTCCAAGAGCTTCCCTCTTTTCTAGCGAGTTTAACTTGATCACCAAACCATCGATAGGAAATGGCATTGAATCTTTCTTTTTTTTAAAAGACTCGATTTTCTGAATTAATTGTTTACCGTTTATAATCTGCGTATCAGGAGCAAGCGGAAATCCATCTTTTTTTAAAATCGCTAAAATATCCTCATGAGTAGAGATTCCTTTTCTCCCTTTGCCAAAATAGGCATCATATACAAAAATTCGTAATGGTCGTTTGGCGACTTCATTTGGGTCCTTATGTTTGATAGAACCAGCTGACAGGTTTCTCGGATTTGCAAACTTTCCTCCGTAAGCTTCATTGAATTCCTCGAAGTCGGAAAAATTCATAAAAATCTCACCACGCACTGTAATTGTGTGTTTCGATTTTAAATTTTGTGGCAGAGATTGAATTGTTTTTACATTTTCAGTAACGACATCGCCTATGCCACCACTTCCTCGCGTAACACAGGTTTCCAGAATTCCATCTATATAATAAAGCAGAATAGAAGCACCGTCAATTTTCCATTCTAAGGAATAATCAAATTCGATACCAGTTTTAGTTATCCAATCTTCTAATTCTTGTGTATTATATGTATTTTCAAGAGAGAGAACGGGCACTTCGTGTTTAAATTTTGAAAACTGAGCGGTTAAATCAGATCCTACAGTGGCCGTAGGAGAATCTTTTTGAATGAATTCTGGAAATTCAGATTCTAATTTTTTTAATTCGGAAAGTAGCGTGTCATATTCTTTGTCAGAAATAACAGGAGCATTATCTTTGTAGTAGCGAACATTGTGTTCGTTAAGCTCCTTCGTTAATGATTTGATTCTTTTTTTTATATTTTGATTTGGATCCAATCAATACATTCCCGACTGCATATATTCTTCAGGATCAAGTTTTCCTTCTTCTGTAAGTAATATTTCATAATGCAAATGTGGGCCTGTAACATTACCCGTTGCTCCTACTTCTGCAATAAGATCTCCCTGCTTTACATCTTGACCTTGTTTTACTAAAATTCTGGAACAGTGTCCAAACAACGTGTTGTAGCCAAAATCATGTTGGATGATGATATGATGACCGTAACCAACATTCGAATAGGAAACCTTGATCACCTTTCCAGGTGCAGTGGCATAAATTGGTGTTCCAGTAGCGTTCGCCAGATCTACACCATCATGATACTCCCAGTAACCCGATGTAGGTGATTTTCTCATTCCAAACGGGGATGTTAGGTTATATGAATACATAGGATTGTTTAAAGGTGTTGAAGATAAAATAGAAGCACGATGGAAAAGAAAATTAAAATTGGCATCCATTAATTTCTGATGAGCAGACATTCGTTGTTTTAAAGTACGAAGCCCATAAATTTCATTTAGGTATTTACGTCCAACTTCCAGTTGTCGATCCTCGCGTTCCTCCTTTTGTAGAAGTTCGTAAGCGTTTGCTTGGATAAAATCTTCTGCTGGAATTTTAAGAAGTTCTTCATCTTGACCATCGATCAGAGAAAACATCTCTAGTAAGTTATCATTTAATTTCGAATACTCTTCACGCATTTCTTCGAATTGATTAGAATGCACCAAGTAGGTATCAAAATAATTCCCATAAACTTCCGAGAGTTGGTCAATTTGGGATTGGGTGTTATTGGAGCGAACCACTGCAAATATGGCAATTGTAAGGAGCGAAACTAAGAGACCCGCGAAGAATATAATCGTAAAAACTGAAATTTGAAAATGAAAAGAACTATCGTAGCCATGAGGGATTACCAAAACCGTCATTCTTTGGTGTCCTTTTTCTTTGACCCGATCAATCTGTTTCTTGATTTTAGGATTGTCCTGTGAGAAAACAGATTTTAAGTCTTCGATTTTTTTCTTCATGAGCCAGCTAAAATCCTACATAGATAAGACCTCTCGTTTCCTTTCTTCGGTCAAGTGGAAATACCCCATGAAATTAGCGGGGATTCTATGTCTACTAGCGACAGGCATCGGTTTATACGTTGATTCTCGGTTTGAGATTGCTTACGAGAATTCCATACACTCAGCCAATTTTGAAAATTTTCCAAAAGCACAGGTTGCCATCATTCCAGGTGCTTCCGTTCATGGCCGCACTCCATCCACAATCCTTTCGGATCGTCTTCAATGCGGTCTTGATTTATATAGGTCAAAAAAAGTTAAGAAAATTTTGTTATCAGGTGATAATGGCCAAGTTGATTACAACGAATTGAAACCCATGCTTGATTTTATGTTAAAGAACAAAGTACGTCCAGAGGATTTGTTCGTCGATCATGCTGGATTCCGAACACTTGATACGCTTATTCGCGCCAAAGAAGTGTTTCAGGTTACCGAAGCAATTTTTGTAAGTCAGAGTTTTTTTCTTCCTCGTGCAATGTATTTGGGAAGCGAACTTAATTTGAAAATGTCTGCCTATGAGTGCAATCTTCGAGTCTATAAGAAGGAAGGCTTTTACGCGTTAAGGGAATTTTTTGCGAGACAACTCGCATTTTGGGATATTTTATTTGATACACCTCCAAAATATTTAGGCGCACCTTTCCCGATTGAAGGGAGCGGTGTGGCAACTTGGAAAGGTTCGATTAACTAAAAAAATCGTCTGTTATTTCTAATAGTTATTTTGATTTTTATAAAGAGGTAAAGAAAATGAAAGATAAACGTATGTTATTTGTTAGTATTGTCATGTCATTGCTGGCATCAGATATATTTGCGTCAGAGGTTTTAAAAAAGGAGATTAGTTTCTTTGTTGATCATACTACAAAGGAAGTCACAGGAATTTGTAATGAGATAACTTTAAGCCAGATCAATATACAAAATGTTGGCAATCGTTATAAATTAAAGAATCCCTTTCAGATTTCCGTTCCTATAAATAAAATTACCTCCGGGGATGAAGGACGTGATGACCATATCAAAGAAATATTAGGTTATCCCGAATTTCCCAATGTTGTAGTTAATGTTGAATCGGTAAACTTTGATAATGCGACCGGTTACACAATCAAAGGAAAACTTACGATCCACGGTAAAACAAAGGAATTTACATCAGCAGCAAAAATAGATTCCACTGATCCAATTCTAATCATCGTCGAAGGTAAGGTAATCGCAAAATTTTCTGAATATGAAATCGAAAATCCATCCTTACTTTTTATGAAAGCAAAAGATAATATCGATATAAAATATCTATTCCAGATAAAGGTTAAGTAAAGGTTCTTTATTTTTCGATTAGAAGTGCAATAAGGCGATTGTATTTGATGATAATTTTTTTTGTCATTTCTTCGCCTTTTTTATTTATATCTGGATGATACTTTTTTAATAATTCTTTAAATTTCTTTTTTACATCCTGAGCGCTAGCTTCCAAGTCAAGGTCAAAGAAAGTAAGAAGCTCTTCGAGTTCTAAATTGATTTTCTTTTTTAGTTTTTTCTTTTTGGGTTTTTCCGATCTGATCCGACCAAAAAGTTCGTAATAGGTTCTATCTCGGAATTCTTTTGTGATGTCTCTGAAATTTAAAATTTTTGTGGGAATCAGAGCGTTCAAATAATCCCTTAGAAATTCCTCGGCACCGAAGTCTGATTTAATTTGATGTAATTCTAAAAAAAAGTGAATCGATCTTTTAACAAAAAAATCAATTTCAAATTTATCCATCAAATAAGAATCAACAGCATCATCAAAATCTATGGTAGCTGTTGATAATAATAGCAAAAGGTCTTTGTCTAATTTATGATTTTCAATTGTACGTTGTAAAAGTGATTTATAGGATTCTCTTAGCTCATACAAAGGTCTTTCGCTAAAAAAAATTCCTGCTTTTAAAAAGTCATCGGGAATGTCATCGAGGTCGAGGATCTCACTTAAAAAATCGATCAGATAGTCTCCATCGACTTCGTGGAAGCCACCACTAAGAGACATCTGTGGTTTTGAACTTCGAAACTGGTATAGTTTCCGGAGGCATTCTTCCTTTCGAATATTTAGAAGTTCTGCTAAACGATCATAAGTGAGAAACCATTGCATTGAATCACTTTGATTTTGTAATTCAAATATAACATCTCCTAAAATCTGCTTAGATTTATTTGTATCCACCTTTGATACCATAACTTTGAATTCGATCTTTATACCAAATTGAAAAGTTGATTCTTTTTTGCTAGTGAATCCTTATTCTATTTTCTTAAATGGAACAATGAACCATCCAATTTCTGATCATCCTTCCTTAAAACCCTATGATATTTCTAGATATACAGGACTTCGAGGTAAAAATTTTTATGAAATGGACCAAGCATTGCGAAGAATGGTTTCCCGTTATACAGAGAAATTTGATTCGGACCACCGCATGGCAGTTGAATCTCATCTATTTGGTTACGGAGATTTGGTTGGGGGCATCCTAGATGAACTTACTGAAAAATCTCATCGAGAAGGAAAGTATGGTGAAATTATAAAATATGATCGAACAGGAGAGAGAATCGATAAAATTCAATATGCAAATGAACAAGTAGAGTCTAGAAAAATATCTTATGAATACGGTGTCGTAAATCTTGACTTCCATGAGGATTGGAAATTTTCATTTCCACATATTCACCGCTATGCGCTAACATATTTGATGAATTTAAACGGAGAGGGTGGTGTCGCTTGTCCATTGGCAATGACTGATGGAATGATACTTGCTCTCAAAAAAATTGGAACAGATGAGCAAAAAAGTAAATACCTTCCGTTAGTAGCTGGTAAGGGGAGTAAATCGTACTTCATGGCTGGTCAATATGTTACCGAAAGAGTAGGAGGTAGCAATGTCTCTGCGAATCGAACAGTTGCTACAAAACTTGATAATGGGAAATGGTCGCTAACTGGGGAAAAATGGTTCTGCTCCAATCCCGGTGATCTATGGGTAACGACTGCTAAACTTGAAGGAACAAATCTTATCGGTCTATTTCTTGTTCCTCGAGTAAAGGAAAATGGCGATCTCAATGGGCATCATATTCTCAGAAAAAAAGATATAATCGGATCAAAGGGGAAACTCACAGTAGAAATTATTTATGATGACGTGGAAGCAGAAGAGTTTGGCAGACCAAGTCATGGACTCGTAAACTTAATTCGATATATCATTAAAATATCCCGAATACATGTTGGATTGGGTGCTTGTGGGAATGCCAGGCGAGCAGTGATGGAAGCAATCGAATACGGAAGATGGAGAACCGCTTACGGTAAAAAGGTAAACCAATTTTCAACTTATGTTCGGTCATTGGCAGAAATGCAAATTCTCCAAACTGCGATGACTTTCGTTAATTTTAGATCAGTGAAATTGAGTGAATCTGACGAAATTGTCAGTGAAATTTTGATTCCTTTATTAAAATACAAATCCTCCTCACAAGCTACACTGCTTACTCAGAGAGCCATACTTTGTTTAGGCGGTAATGGAATTATAGGAGATTTTTCACCTCTTCCTAGGCTCCATAATGATTCGATTATTAATGAAACGTGGGAAGGAACTCATCTGATCATAACCGATCATTGTCTTCATGCTCTGCAGAAAAATAAAGTTTTCAATGCGTTTAAGGAATTGGTCAAAAATCTCACTGCGGACTCAGAAAAGTATGTTAGTATTAATTACGCTAAAAATATTTTCGATAAAAAATTTCAGGAGTTAGTTTATATTCTTGAAGAGAGACCAAAAACATGGCGAGAATTTAATCGAATATATATCGCCGATTTAACTTATGGTGTTGTCGCCCTTGCGGAATTAATTGAACAATGTGTATTTGATCTGAATAAATCAAAGGATTCAATTTATGAGCTATTTGCTAATGGTTTCGCAGAAATATTGGCTGAGGGTCTGGATGCGCCGAGACGGGAAGATGGATTGTTTATGAACGTAGATGATCTTGAATTGATTATCAACTACTAATGTCAAATTTAATATTACTATGTTTATGTTTCGGACTTGGAATCCTATTTAGAATCTCAAAACGATTTCCAGATAACACACCTCAGGTATTAAATTCTTTTATACTACATGTTTCTTTGCCAGCCTTGGTTCTTTACCATATTCATGAGATAAAAATTTCAAATGAAGTCTTCCTACCAGCAGTTATGCCGTGGTTAATTTTCACAGTAGCTGGATTAGTTTTTTATCTTCTCTATCGATTCAAAAAGTTAGAGCGAAAGACGGCGATTTGTTTACTTCTGACATCTGGATTGGGAAATACTTCTTTTGTCGGGATCCCACTTTTAGAATCCTATCTTGGAAAAAATTCTATTGGATATGCCATTATCGCAGATCAATTGGGCACATTTCTTGTTTTGAGTTTTCCAGGTCTGATATTAGTTTCTTTAGCGGATGGAAAGTCTCAAAATTTTATACATCTTTGTAAACGAGTGTTTACCTTTGTACCCGCTATCGCGCTAATAGCGGCATTTTTACTTCGACCCATTTACTATCCGGAATGGACAATAAATATATTACAAAGATTAGGTGATACATTGTCACCACTTGCTCTTGTATCCGTAGGTTTTCTTCTAGATTTAAGAACGATCAAAGGACATATATTCCCGCTATCTATTGGCTTAAGTATAAAGCTTATTTTATTACCACTCTTTGTAATTTTCGTTTACCAGTCCATTCCTATGGAACGGTTACTGTATGAAACTATCGTATTAGAATCTGCAATGGCACCTATGGTTACTTCCACAATCGTTGCTATCGATAAAAATCTCTCTCCTCATTTAGCGAGTTTGATGTTGGGTTTAGGAATTCCAGTATCTTTTATCACGACTTATTTTTTCCTATACTTATTAAAATCTGGAATGATATGAATATTAGATTCTTTTTACTACTGATTACTGCGATGGTTTCTTGGGGGATTTCTTGGCCAATCGCCAAAGTGATTGCGAATTTAGTTCCGATCCATGTCTTAGTTTTTTGGCGATTTCTCTTGACTTTTCTTTCTGTAATTCCTCTTCTATTTTTTTTGAAAATACCTTATAAATTAAAAGCTAGCAAAGATTATTTGGATGTTTTGATTGGTGGAATTATTTATACACTTTACAATCAATTTTTCTTTTTAGGTCTTTCGAATGGCCTTCCAGGGGCAGGCGGCGTCCTTGTAACTACTTTAAATCCTATTGTTACATTCTTCGTTGTAGCGCTCATTCTTCGAAGAGGCGTTAGCAAACGTCAGATGATTGGTTTATTTTTTGGTCTAATCGGAGGTTTGATTATTTTAAAAATTTGGGAACAGAGTATTGACTCGCTCGTTCAGTCTGGAAACCTATTTTTTTTACTCTGTGCATTTACTTGGGCAGTCTTGTCATTGAACAGCCAACGATCAGGAAAAAAAATGTCCCCAGTTGTTTATAGTTTATATGTTTATGGATTTGGTTCCATCATCGAATTTTTATTCACAATTGGTGATTCGCATCTAATGGATGTTTGGAGTTTCGGGGCTCAGTTCTGGCTAAGCGTTTTCTATCTGTCGGTAATATCCACCACTTTCGGAACCACGGTATATTTTTATGCGGCAACAAAGTTAGGATCAGACATCGCAAGCTCCTTTATATTTATTGTGCCTTTGTCTGCCTATTTATCTAGTATCTTTATGTTAGGTGAAGAAATTCAATGTCCAGTTTTGATCGGTGGAGGATTTGCCATCATTGCCGTTTATTTAATTAATTCAGGAAAACACCATTTAAAAGTAAATACTCCTCCTGAAACTTAATATTTTTTGTCCTCATCTTCAGGGATCATAGTACCATAGTAATTAACTAAAGGTTCGTTATTCGAACGAATGATCCGATTTGATTCAATGATCATTTTTCGTTTTTCCAATATTTTTTTGCCCTTGTTCCATATCTCTTCAGGATCCTTTACTAAATAGTTTCCTGGGTGACGGCCAATAAAATCATCTATCAACATAATTCCCTGGGACGCTTCAATGTGATGTTCATTTTCCATAAGAATTCGAGCAACAATTTGATTTGGCAGAAACTTGTGATATTGTTTCCATCCTTTTGTTATGCGGTATGATAATTCCATTGTCGGATCTTCATTGTGTGCATATTCGGAAATAGGAATAGGTTCACAAAATTCTACATAGACATTTGATCTTTTTGAAAGGAAAGCGGCCATGCTTAAGTCTTCAGGTATATCACAAAATTGATTGTCCTCTGGGACCGTTTCATATGACAAAGAAATAGGTACGATGATAATCTCAGTCCCAGAATTCCGGAAAGCATTGACGGCTGTCGTTAAAAGGCCAGTTTTCACTGGAGCGTTGCCACCAGTTCTTGATCGCGTACCTTCGGGATAAACTAACGAAGGGATACCCTGTTCCAACATAACTTGCGAATAAAGTGTCAAACACTCTAAGTATAAACTATTTCTAGTTCTCTCGCGATCAACGGCATACGCCCCTAAAGATTTTAACATCCATTCCCAAAATGGATTAGACATAAGGTTTATGCCTGCCGCATAACGAGGAACTGGAAGACCGAGATGAAAAATAGAATAAGCTACTTCCACTGAGTCCAAATGTGATCGGTGCGTCGGAGCGTAGAGTAAATTGTATTTTGAAGAGAGTGCTTTAACATCTTCCGTTTTGCCGCCTATATGCGGAATCATTGATCCACGTAAAAAACCTCCCGAGAACAATCTAATCGGAGCTATAAAACGCAACAAAGATTCTCGGACAGTCGGGCTGTAGTTGTCTGCAATTTCTCTAACGTAAAATCGGATCAGCTCTTTGACAAAACTTGGATCTTCGTCCTTCGTCGCATTGTGAAACTTTTGCCAGATTTCTAATTCATTGCTGAGTTTGGTAACTTCTAAATTTTGATGTTTACGCCTAGCTTTTGATAGTCGTTTGTTTGTTGATTCGATTATGGCAGTAGATTGTTTTTTGATTCTCGAGACACTTCCCTGAGAATTATTTACATGTTTAAGAATTCTATCTTCAAGTAACGATAGAAAATCAATACCAGAAGTCAGATTTAGCCCTTGTTTTTTAGGAACAACTATAGGAACCGCGGTGGTTGATGGTTTACCACCTTGAATATAATGGATAAGAGCATCAGGAGGTTGTTTTCTAGTTAAAACGTCGAAAAGAATCCTATGAATCGTAAACGGTAATCTAATTTCGTTTGCAAGTTCAATCAGGATGCTGAGAGCATAGGTGCCTTCAATGTTATCATGCCATTTGTCTGATTCTCTTTCGATAAATTGTTTTGGCGAAAAAAAGATTTCCAGTCTATCGCGGACCGAAAGTTTTTCTTGGCCTGTTAGCAATTCACCTACAATCTTTCTTCCGAAATTACGATTCCTACTCTTTTTGCTCGTAGCAGTCGCTAAAAAATCTGCTAATCCAGAACGTCCCATTACGGTATCAGGTCTAGCGCCATATTTCATCGCTAAATCTCGTGCTTCCTGAAATCCAACTGACAAAAGTTCACCGAGAAGATTAGATCCATAATTAGGCATGAGCGAAACAATTCCAGAAGCAATGGCCATTGGGTTTTTTGCCACACCAATGATTTCCATTCCATGTATATCATCTGTTGTTGAAGTATGAATATTTTTAGAGGAAAAGATTTCTGCTACAAAATTTGCAGTTAATTTTTGTGAAGAGCCAACGTTAAAAAAGGAATACTTTCCTTCCATAATTTCAGCAATCATCGATGGTCCGTTTACTACACAAATAGAAGAAGTTGTTAACTTTTTTTCATTTAAAAGGAATTCTAAGTACTGGCTGTAAGTAGTAAATCCATGTTTCTTTCTGTACTTACCTTCAAGAATCCCCTTAGTGAAGATCGAAAAAACGAAATCATTGCGTCGATCGATGGTTTCAAGCAAAGAATGAATGCTGTCTATAAAGGATCTGGAAGGAACGGCAACGTGAAAGGTCCAATCATCCCTCCCAAATATTTCTAAGCTGGAAACGATTTCAATATGGTCTGGGATATCAAGAGTAATTCCCATAACCTCTGCTTGTCGGCGTTTCTTGAGGGCGCTGACAAGCTCTTTGTCGGGAATCCATAACACAACATCATCATATTTTTGAGCGACAAGTGTAGCAATGATAAGTCCCATTGGCCCACTTCCTAGTACGGCTTGTCTTAAGTCGTTATAGGCAATTGACATGATAAATGATTTTATTTTTCTTCAGACTTTGCAAAGAATCGGATCGCAATCTCTGGAAAATAGGCACCAATTAGTATTAACGATAGGCCAATGAGGTTTGGCACTGAAAAAAAGCGAAAGGGAGTCGCTCCACGGTCAAGACCTACATTGATTACACAAATAAACCAACCACCTAAAATCAAACCGAAACCAGAAATATGAAAAAAAGCTTTTTTAATCATAGAAACATCCCCTAAATTATCTGTTTTTGTTGAAACAGTTTTTGATTGGAATAAAAATACCACTATTAAAGGAAATCGTCAAGCTACTATGAAACTCTTGCATCTTCTAATTTGTGTAATTCTTGTCTCGCCCTCCTTTTTTAATATTTACGCAAACTGGTTCAATTTTACACACATTCAGGAAATTAACTTTGCAATTGCCATTCTCGCCGCGTATTTATGGATCTCCGAACTAATTCCCTTATACGTGACAGGATTTCTTATTTTATTTTTAGAACTTCTTTGGCTACTTCCTTCTTGGGGGACAGGTGCACCAAAGCCGGTTGTGTTTCTCTCCTGCTATTTTTCTGAAACCATTTTACTTTTCTTAGGCGGCTTTGTTATCTCACAGGCAATTTCACATTATGGATTAGACCAAACGCTGGCTCGCTTTGTGATCAAACAAACAAGAGGTTCTTCTATATTACTAATTCTCGGACTCGGATTCGCGACAGGATTTCTTTCTTGTTGGATGAACAATACTGCGACCGCTGCGATGATGTTAGGTTTGGTTGCGCCAATGATGCGAAATCTTCCAGAAATATCTCATCTACGGAAATCAATTTTATTTGTCGTTCCGTTTTCCGCAAATTTGGGGGGAATTGGCACACCCGTTGGTACACTTCCGAATGTGATTGGGATAGGTTATATGAAGGAAAAAGGAATTGAAATAGGTTTTTTACCTTGGATGGGATTTGCAATTCCTGTTTGTATTTTATCTATTGCCACATTATGTTTGTTACTTTATCTATTTTTTTTAAAAAATCATCCGGAAGAAAGTTCAAAATTGACAGCACCCACCAAAATACAAAATGGTATAACCGATTTTCGGACTTTGATGAGTTTAACCATTATCTTGGTTACGGTCATCGCATGGATGACATCCGACTTACATAAAATTTCGAATGGCACAATTGCATTATTTCCTGTTATCGTTTTCTTCGGTTTTAAACTCTTAAGTTTAGAAGAATTCCGTTCTCTGTCTTGGGATATTCTAATTTTGATGGGAGGTGGCATTGCACTTGGTAAAGCTCTAGAGGAAACGGGTCTAGCAAAACATTTGATCGTCTCGTTTTCGTTAAATGGTCAATCCTCATTGTTTTTATTTGCTTTTTTTAGCTTTATGTCGCTTTTTTTGTCTTGTTTTTTAAGTAATACTTCCGTTGCCAATTTGCTTCTGCCAATAACTATGGGACTGCCATCCAATGTTATATTGCCCTCTGCACTTGGGGCAACTATTGGAGCATCTCTAGCGATGCCTTTTCCGATTTCAACTCCTCCGAATGCTCTGGCGTTTAGCTATGGAGGAATCAGAAGTATCGAAATGGCAAAGATTGGTGGACTTATTTCACTCATCTCAATTCTTATTTTTCTTTTGATAGGTGGAGGAATTCTCTACTTCATGAATTGGGTTGATTTTTCAGTTTAAAGGATCAAAAAAGACTTTTCCTTCTTGGAAAACCTATCTACCATTCAAGCGGGCATGTTTTCTAAAAATTTAATCCTACTCGCCTTCTGTATTTCCACGCTCACCAATTGTTATAATTATTTAAGTGAAGATGTGCCCATCATTTCTCGACCGATTCTAAATCAAAGAATTCCCTTATTGACAATTAAGGTTTCTTCACCTGAATCGGATCGTTCCACTCTAGATATTACTCGTCTTTATGTAAGTTATATACAAGACACTGGTTACTTCGGGAAGGTTGTTTCTGAAGGAATCAAGAGTTCGCATCACATTGAAATTTATACATCAGAAATCAATGAATATGAACATTTTTGGATGTCTTCCATCTCAACATTATTTATGATCGGAACCTTAGGATTATTGCCATCGATCTATTCACAAGAACGAGTTTTACATGCAGATTTTTACGTGAATGATAAGTTAGTTGGTAAAGAAAAATATAGGCAAAAGCATTCTACATTGTTTGGTGTTCCTTTCTTTTTAATATGGGAATCTGGTATCAAAGAAGCAAAAGTTATCGAATACAATAAAGAAAGAAATATGATTTATAACATGATCCAAGACTACAATCGATTTTTATAGGAATCAAAATGAACAGATTTAAAGAATACCAATTTTTACTTCTCTTAACTCTCATAGTTAGCTGTGCAACTCCCCCGCCACCTAAAAAAGAAAAACTGAAGGATCCAGTTCCCGAAAATAAAACGAAAGTTACTGTAACCAATACTGCGGAAGAAAAAAAAGAGTTAGCGTTCCTTGAATCTATTGAAGACGGACGAAATCTTCCATCTTCGGGAAATTGGAAAGAGGAACAGTATGCTTCGTTTACCGATCAGACTTTTTTAGCCTATGCTCCCGCAAAAGAGAGAATCGATTTTAAGAACCTGGATTACCCTCTATTGAATGCAGCGATTTACTATGCGACAAGTCGAGAACGCAGAAAACTGGGGATGAAACCATTCCGTTATTCTTCTTTATGTGAACAGGCTGCGTTTGGTCATGCTCAGGATATGGTAAATTTGGATTTTTACTCTCATACGAGTAAGGTTTCTGGAAAAGAAACCATAAAAGAAAGACTCGAGTTGGTTGGAATTGTTGATAGTTTAGCTGCGGAGAATATCAACACTTCCTTCGGCATTGACTACAAACCTGGGACGCCAGTTTATACTCCCGAACAACACCCAGAAAAAAAGTTCAGTTACCAAAAAAATGGTCCAGCGATACCGAATCATACTTATCTCAGTTTGGCGAACTCACTTATCGAATCTTGGATGAATTCGCCATCACACAGACGTAATGTTTTGAATCCTGACTTTAGTTATGCGGGGGCTGGGGCATATCAATATCAAGATGTGAAGTTTCATAACATTGAAAAAGTGAAAGCCGTGGTGGTTTTTTCCTCAAAGCCCTAACTTTTTTACGATCTTAAATTCGGACTCTGTCACTGGTTGGATTGACAACCGCGATCCTCTTTGGATGACGATCATTGATTCTAATCCTTTTGTGGTTTTTAAAACGTTCAATGGAACCAAAGATTTAAACTTGGAATGAAGTTTAATTTTTACACCATACCATCGAGGTTTGTCACTAGGTGATTTGGGATCAAAGTATTTGCTATTTGGATCAAATTGATGTGGATCGGGTAATCCAGATTCAACAATCTCTGCAACCCCGATAACTCCCGGAGGATTGGCGTTGCTATGATAAAAAAGTACGAGATCCCCTGGTTTGACATCGTCGCGCAAAGAATTTCTAGCCTGATAGTTTCGAACACCCTCCCAGAACGAGATTTTTTCTCGTTCCAGGTCTTCTATCGAGAAGACATCGGGCTCCGTTTTGAAGAGCCAATATCTCATAGATTATTATGTGTATGCAGGTTTTGTATTCGTAGAACCTTTTGATTTTTTATTCGAGCTACTATTGATTTTACGTTTGATATCTGCTTCCGATGGTTTTTCGCCGGCTGGATGTACAATCGCCATCAACTCAGCTGCATCAATGGTTTCTTTCGATAAAAGTGCCTTTGCAATGCCTTCTAATTTTTTGGCATTTTTACGCACCAAATCTCTTCCACGATCGAGGGAGTTTTGAACGATACGTTTCACTTCTTGGTCAATCAGAGCCGCAAATTCTTCCGAATAAGGTTTATTGGAATGTCCATAATCTCTTCCAATGAATGGTGAATTTTCAGCTCCACCGTAATTGATCGTACCTAATTTTTCTGACATTCCCCATTCGCAGACCATTCGTCTGGCAATGTTAGTTGCCTGTTGTATGTCGTTACTAGACCCGTTGGACGGTTCTCCAAAAATCAATTCCTCTGCGATGTAACCACCCATGGACATAACAATCCTATCCAAACAATACTGTTTTCGATAGGAATGTCTATCTTCGATAGGGAGGGATTGCGTCAGACCGAGAGCACGGCCTCTTGGAATGATGGTCACCTTATGAACAGGCTCTGTATAAGGTAAAAGTGTTCCGAGTAGAGCATGGCCTGCCTCGTGATAGGCGGTCATTTCCTTTTCTTTATCAGAAATTAACATAGATTTTCTTTCTGGTCCCATAAGAACCTTATCACGAGCTTCTTCCAATTCTTCTTGCGTGACTCGTTTTTTGTTCCTTCTGGCTGCTAAAAGAGCTCCCTCATTGATCAAATTCGCTAGGTCTGCGCCCGTAAATCCAGGAGTTCCTCTTGCAATCGAATTGATAGAAATATCAGAAACCATAGGAACTTTTTTAGCGTGAACTTTTAATATTTCTTCACGGCCGCGGAGATCAGGAAGATCTACGATTACCTGACGATCAAAACGACCAGGACGGAGTAGGGCTGGGTCTAACACGTCAGCTCTGTTTGTCGCTGCCATCACGATGACACCTTCATTCATTTCAAAGCCGTCCATTTCGACCAACATCTGATTTAATGTTTGTTCCCGTTCATCGTGACCACCACCGAGTCCGGCTCCACGTAATCTACCCACTGCATCAATTTCATCTATAAAGATAATACAAGGTGCATTCTTTTTTCCCTGTTCGAACAAATCTCTTACACGGGAAGCTCCAACTCCAACGAACATTTCTACGAAATCGGAACCAGAAATAGAGAAAAAAGGGACGGCCGCCTCACCAGCAACAGCTTTTGCTAAAAGGGTTTTCCCTGTACCTGGAGGACCCACTAACAAAACGCCTTTTGGAATCCGAGCACCAATCGCTTGGAATTTTTTCGGATCTTTTAGAAATTCAATAATCTCCAATAATTCAACTTTTGCTTCATCACATCCTGCAACATCTCCGAATGTGGTTTTAACTTTGGAATCGACATTCATTTTTGCTCTGGATTTTCCAAACGTAAAGGCTTTGTTACCCGAGGCCTGGAGTTGGCGCATCATAATAAACCAAACAAATCCTAATACAAAAAGCCATGGTAGTATTCCGTAGATCACGCTCCAAAGTTTGTTTTCATCTGCCGATTTCGAAGTAAAGGAAAGTCTTGATTTTCTTAATTTGGTAACCAAATCATCGTTAATCGGGGCGATGTTTGTTTTAAAGGCTTTTGGTTTATTATCCTTTGAATCAGTAGGAATATACCAGCCTTCGATTAACTCTCGATCGATAGTTATTTGTTGTTTGTTAGTTATATCTTTTCCGTCTTTCGAAGTGATATGCCCAATTGGTTTTTTTCCTTCGACCGGCTCAACCATATTCAAAAATTCTGAATAACTGATTTCATCTGGTTTACCAGCGAAGTCTTGGCCTTTATAAACTGTGTAAAGAATTACGAGGAAAATCAGGAGGAAAATAAATACGGATTTTATATTTTTGTTCATTAGATCAGTCTCCTTGATTAGACTGGATCAAAGGTGATATTTCTGAATCACTTCGTCAATATCACCCATTGAAATTGAACGAATTGCCGCCTCGGCATCATTGATGATCTGAATCAGACTCAGGTTTTCCATTGGCTCAAAATCATCACGTAAAAATTCTTCTCTTTTTTTTACGACATACTTAGAATTTCGAACACCGATCCTGATTCGAATGAAATTAGGAGATCGCAATGAGACAGAAACAGATTCTACGCCAGGGTGGCCGTCGCTTTCGCCGCCTTTTGTAACCACGATCTGGCCCAGTTCCAACTGTAAATCCTCATGGATCAAAACAATGTCTTTTACTTGGATTTTTAGAAAACTTGCGATATAAAGAACCGATTCTCCAGAAAGGTCGCTGAAAGTTTGGGGTTTCAGAAGAACAACTTCGTCTCCTTCAAACTCCCCTCGACCAATGAGTGATTTCTTTTTTTTCGTCTTAATTTCGATGCCAATGTTGTTTGCAATGACATCGAGAATTTTGAAACCAATATTCGATCGGTTATTGTTATATTTATCGCCAGGATTGCCCAGACCGACTATAAGCTTCATTGGTTTAAATTAAAAACTATTTTTTTCCAGCTTTTTTAGCAGCAGGCTTTTTAGCATTTTCTGCTTCTGCCTTCTCTGCTCTTTCTGCAGCTAGAATCGCTTTCGTTTTGTTACAAGAAGTTACGATTGGGTCTCCATTTACAATGATGTCCCATGATTTTGGAGTTGGTAATTCTGAAACTTTGATACTCATGCCGACATCTAAGCCGGAAACATCTACAGTGATTACGTCCACTAAATCTTCAGGAGTCGATTTTACTCGAAGTTCATGGATCAAATGTTCAAATTGACCACCAGCCTTTGACCCTTTGGCAACACCTGATGTTTTTACAGCAACAGTTGTTAGAATCTTTTTACCTGGAGTAACCTTAAAAAAGTCGATATGACGAATTTGACCAGTGTGAGGAAATCTTTGAACTTCCTTCACGAATACGTTTTCCTTTTTGCCATCTAACTCAACTTCGATGAGGGTAGCCTTACGGATTCCAGAGTCGATCAACTTTTGAATTTCTTTTTCAACGACAGAAGCAGAAGTTGCCTGTCCATTACCAATGATGTTCGCTGGAACAAGTCCTGCCACTCGCATACGACGTGCTGGTCCTTTTCCGGTTGTACTTCTTGGTTGTGCTTTGATACTGATTTTTTCCATGATTATGTTCCTTTAAGTTATGAAAACAGGCTAGAGATAGATTCTTCTTCGTGAATCCTTTCGATGGCTTTTGCAAAGAGTGGCGCGATCGAGAGGGTTTTCAAGTTATTTATTTTCTTAGATTCGGGTACCGCGATTGAATTTGATAAAACAATTTGATTGAAATTTCCGGCATTCAGTTTTGTCGGTGCCTCTCCTGAGAGTACACCATGAGTAGCGCAACACATGACAGATTTCGCTCCATTTTCATACAAAGCAGTAGCTGCTTTTGCAATTGTTCCACCAGTATCAATCATATCATCGAGTAAAAGACAATGTTTTTCTTTTATGTCGCCTATCACATTCATGACGACAGACTCATTTGCCTTTGGTCTTCTTTTGTCGATGATGGCAAGCGATCCATTTACTTTTTTTCCAAAATTTCGGGCTCTTTCGGCTCCACCTGAATCTGGTGAAACGATTACTAAGTCTGTTAGGTTGAGTGAATTTATGTATTCCGCGAGAACGGGAGAAAAATACAAATGATCAACGGGAATCCGAAAAAAACCTTGGATTTGATCGGCATGGAGATCCATGGTCAATACACGATTCGGTCCAACGGTTTCAATCAAATCAGCTACAACACGAGCAGAAATCGGAACTCTTGGTTCTACTTTTCGATCTTGTCGTCCATAACCATAATAAGGAATTACGGCAGTTATGCGGCGCGCAGAGGCTCTTCTTAGTGCATCTATGATCAATAAGAGTTCCATTAAGCTATCGTTTGCTGGATAGCTAATTGATTGAACAACGAAACAATCTCTTCCGCGAACGTTCTCTTCTATCTTAATCGAACTTTCACCATCGGAAAATCTTTTTACTGTAATCGCGCCGTTCGGGATGCCTAGATTTTGGCAAATTTCTTCAGCGAGAGGACGATTGGCATTGCCTGAAAAAACTGCTACTTCTTGTGGATTCATACGCCAACCAATCCTTTTTCTATATATTGCCTTGCTGTTTCGAGATCATCGGGGGAATTGATCCCGTGGCTTTCTAATGCATTTGCCAAAGTTAAGGCACCCACTTTTTTACCAGTAGAACGAAAGATCTTGATTACATCCGTAAGATAATATTCTTTTTGGGCGTTATCATTTCCGATTTCTTTTAAGGCCTGAAAGAGTTCTCCAGCAGTAAAACAGTAGGTTCCTGTGTTTACCTCAGTGACAGCTTTTTCCCCTTCATCCGCATCTTTCTGTTCTACGATACGTAACAAGGAACCATCATCTGCGGATCGAATGATCCTTCCATAGCCGGTAGGGTCTGTCATTTTTGCAGATAAAACCGTTGCGGAGTAACCTTTTTCGATGTGAAGGGAGATGAGTGATTGGAAAGAAGATGAAGAAATGAGTGGCGCATCGCCACAAGCAACTAATACATATTTGTCGGACGGAAGGATGTTTTTTTCTGCACAGATTACAGCATGTCCAGTACCTAATTGTTCTGTTTGTTCGGCAAATTCGACTCCCGGAAAATTTTTAGCAATCTCCGTAACTACATCTTGTCGATAGCCAACGACGACGACCTTACGTTTGATATTGGCCGATTCAATATTTTTTAAAACGTGGATTAAAAGTGGGGAATTGTTCAGTACAACCGCAACCTTGGGAAGTTCACTCTTCATTCGAGTTCCTTTCCCCGCCGCCAAAATAACAGCAGTTACAGTCGATTCAATGCTCATATATAGTTAAAAAAAAGAATAAAAACTGGCTGGCCTGCTAGGATTCGAACCTAGGGAATGGCGATACCAAAAACCGCTGCCTTACCACTTGGCGACAGGCCAGTTTCTATATAGAGAAGGACACAAAATCTACGTAAGGGAAGTGAAGTTTCATTGCATCGTTCAACGCATGCTGGTCTGCTTTTGAGCGAACAAGGCCATAAAAACAAGAACCAGATCCAGAAAGAGAAGCATATTCTGCTCCTATATCCAAAAACCGTAACTTCAATTCCTTTAAATCGGGGTGGTTCTGGAAAGCGACTTTTTCGAACTCGTTCTCTAGAACGCCATTTAGGCGTTTCCAATCACCGACCTGAAGACTTTTAATCACATCCTCTGTCAGAGTTTTCCATATTTTTGAATCTGGGGTATTTTGTAAACTTTTTTGGAGTCCCTCGTACATTACCTTTGTGGAAAGCGAAACAGCCGGGATCGCGAGAACGCCAAATCCCGGACCAATATCAATGGGCTCCAAGATTTCACCGATTCCTTTTACGACACAATTCTCTGTTTGCATAAAAAAAGGAACATCTGCTCCGACTGTTTTGGCAATTTCGAACAGTTCCTCTCTCGATATTTCGCAGTATGGGAGCAGAAATCGGATTAGGCTCCCCGCATTGGAACTACCTCCTCCAACTCCGCCTTCTGGTGGAATTAGCTTTGTTAGGTGAACTCGAACTCCAGCTTTTTCCCGAAGAAAAGGGAAAAATTTTCGATAGGTTTTTGTAAGTATATTTTTGGAAAGATCCCCTCGCTCTGAGACCTGTTCAAATAGATCAAACTTTTTTCCATTTAATCCATTTATGGAAATTAATTCAAATTCAGGCTCTGATTCGTTTTTTATAGGAAAAAATTCAGCTCTAAAATGATCGCCAAAATTAATTTTAACGAATATGCTTCGGATTTCGTGGTATCCGTCGTTTCTTCGATAGGGAATCTCCAATCCTAAATTTATTTTAGCATTCGAATTTCCAATCAACATGAGTTATGTGAAGCTGGAGATAGCTTGATTTAAGTGTTGTACGACTTTTGTTTTTAAATCAAAGGGAGATACAATGATTGCACTTTTTCCGTAGCCTAAAATAGTATTTATAAACCAATTCTCTTCACGGATTGGAACTTCATAGAGGAAATAATCTTCTCCGTTGATTGTGGTTTTGTCTTTTAAATCAAGGAGTGGTAATTTTCCGCCCAAGTGAAAAGAAGAGGAGTCTGTTAAATATACTTTTGCGAATTTTTCATCACTTTTGTTTTTTAAATCGATGAGTTGTGTAAAGCCATCTAACCAGTTTGAGGCGTCTGACGGAAGTTCTGAATGTTTATTTTGAGTAATCAGAACTTCTAAAATACAATCCAGTCGAAACGAACGGAATGCTTTTTTTACTAAATCAAATGCCAAAAGATATCCGTCTGTTCCATCCCAAAGGATCCATGGCTGAAGGGATCTCTCTTCTTTTAAATCAGTGTCTCTTTTCCAATATTGAATTTTGATTTGATTTTTGGATTGAATAGCCGATTCGATTTCGCTTCTGATCTTTTTGTTCGGTTCCCAATTCCCAGATGGGATAATGGAATCTATTTTTTTAAGAATCTCTTCTGAGATTTTTGAATCAAAGTTCTTATCTGTTTTTTGTTTGCTTACAATTTCGCGTAAAAGAATCCATTCTTCAGGGGTAAGCGGCAAAACTTTGTCTACCGCAACGGGAAGAGTTATCTTCACTTTTTCGCCATCAAAATCGATCTCGACACAATCGAGCGGAGAGTAGGGATACATTTCAATCATGTACAACTCGCCTAGCTCATTTTTTAAGTCAGCGATAGATTTATGACCGCTGATCTTTTGTAAATCTTCCAAACTCATTCCTTCTGGATGTGAAGATAAAATCCGAATTAGGTTGAGTTTGGAAGCCGCTCGAAGCGTGGATGGGTTCATTAAACTTCTAAAATTACTTTTAATTCCTTCGCATTTGATGCACATAGCGAAAGTTTTTCGATGTTTTTTGCCTTCAGGTGTCCTCCGGTCAATCTTTGGCTGACGACACTAGGTCCAAAATCTAGGATTCCATGAACTTTCTCATCATTTAAGACAGGTGCAATCGCCAAATCCCAGTAAAGTGGCTCAATTAGTACCATTTTAAAGAGAATATTTCGAAGATTTCCATCTTTTTGAAGGTTATGACCATCAAAAATACTGTAAACAGGTACCTTTAGATCAGTGCCTGAATAAGGAAATGGAACTACGCTTGCATCACCATTTTCAAACATGGGTAATGACTCATCCATAAAAGGGCAATGGAAAGGAGCCGTAGTTTTAAGAAATACGAATTTAAATTTTTTCTCATCCATCTCTGCTTTCCACTTCGAGCGAAATTTCACTAACGAAGAAGGTAAACCAGATAATATCATAGAATCTGGAGTATTATAAAGCGAAATGTATATGGTATCTTTTCCTTTTAAACCTAATGAGGAATTTGTTTCTTTTACTTTAGCTTCAAGTTCATCTTTCGTATAACCTATAACGGCTACCATAGGTGATGGGTTTTTATCTCCATTGGCTTCACTCGCCGAAGCTACGTCAGCTGGAATCGAAAAATCTGGATAAACTTTTTGACCATTATAACCTAAATAAAAAACAAACTTTAAAAAATCGCTATAAGCTTTTAAGAAATCATTTCCTTCTTTTCCTAGGCCAACCAAGGCACCCGCGATAACACCTTGGCTGTGTCCACTAATGGCGCCTGTGGCTTGGATTAATTCGGCAGTCGGATTTCCTTGTTTTGTGACTAGAACATAATTGGCAATCTGGGTCATAAAAATTCCAGGTACAGAAATCGGAGCACGTGCTAAATAATCTTCCGATGGAGCAGTATCTGGATTTTCTAACCAAGCTTTAAAATTGAATCCTTCATTGAGGAGAGGGCTTTTGTTTTCACGTGCGAAAATTTCATCTGTAGTTTTAAAGGAAATTTCAAAGAATTCTTTTAAAAGTGGCTCTTGGTATAATTTTGCTAATTCTTTCAAATATGGAGAGCCTTGGCCTCCGAATTGCAAAAAAAATTTTTGAGACTGAGCATGGAAACTTGAAAGAAGTTTTGCAGTTGTCATGAAATGATCCTAGGTTTGGTTTTTGAGATATGATCCAAAAACTAGCTTGGCAAACAAGGAGAAAATTTTGAGAGAAGCAAGCCATTCCTTGGTGAATAGCTTCCTTTAACGGTTTAAGATTTGTTTGGCGATAGTCTCGATGGACTATCGTGAAAATTAAGCGGCCTTTGAAACTTTCAGCGTTGCTTTGATTCGTTCATGATCCGCAGCTAGAAGAACAATGTTTTCTGCATACGTACTGAAATCGATTCTGCCCGAAGAAAGATCTTCATGAAGAAGAGCCAAAAGGAGATAGAACATAAAGCCTCCGTCGGTCTAAGGATATCAATGAGACATAATTCGAAAAGTCTTTTTCAGAGAACTTCCCTAAAATGCCAACTGCCCTCTACCAGTTTTATGATCGGTCGGTTTTCGAGAAAGAAGAGTAAAAAATTAAGTCTGTAGGTCTTTGATAAATCGGGCGACATTGGATCGCTCGGCATTGATGATTTGTCTCCAATCCTCCTTTCGGATGTAAATTCGGCATGTAGGGGCACCACATTTGCATTCAAAATCTTGGTCGAAATTCACGACGAAACTTGCGTAATCAATCGTAAATTCTTCACCGTTAGCAATCGCTTTGATCGTCCGGATGTTGTCTTCCCCATCAAAGGCTAGGTTCGGATCACAGGAGTGGTTGATGAAGTTTCCGGGATTTTGGAGGGAAGCCTCTTCAAAGGTTCCTCGAGAGATACCGAGCGAAATGTCATAGCTATATCTTAAGAACGTTTCTCGATCTTCCGTTGAGAGCTTTTCAATTTCTTCGACGGTAAGTGAAATCCAATTCTCCGTTTGGGAATACCATTCCGTTTCTGTGAAAACAATCTCCTGGGGCTTATAGTCTTTTTTAGCAAAGAGTCCATAGCCAATATTTTGAAGTTCTTTCTTTTCGACCATAATTCGTGTGCTGAATTGAGTTCCGCTTTGATTCAATCAAAATCAAGAATAATTTCAATGAAATACTAAAATAGTACTCCTACTCGAATTGACCTATGATAAAACTATGACACAAATAGTAACTTAAATGAAGACCGCATTACACCCTATAGATTTTCTAATCATTGCCGTATTTATTCTCTTCATGATCGTAATAGGTTATCTTTTAAAAAGAAAGATGAAAGGATCAGTTGATTTTTTACTTGCAGGTCGAAAAATACCTGGCTGGATCACTGGGATTGCGTTTATCTCAGCTAATATTTCCGCGTTAGAATTGTTAGGTATGAGTGCAAGTGGTGCTGAGTATGGTTTTTTAACTTTCCATTTTTATTATTTGGGTGCCATTCCTGGAATGATTTTTTTAGGCATTTTTATGATGCCATTTTACTATTCCACGAAAATACGCTCTGTTCCAGAGTATTTGAGATATAGATTCAATCGACCAGCACACCTACTTAATTCCATCATTACATTGGTTTCTCTTGCCTTAGGATCTGGTATTTATTTATATTCACTTTCTTTAATATTCGATATTATGTTTGGTTGGAACCCTCATTTATCGATTATTTTTAGTGCGATGATCGTTCTATTATACACTTACTTTGGCGGATTGAGTTCATCTATTTATACCGAAGTGATGCAATTTTTCCTCACGGTTTTCGGGCTATTTCCACTGGTCTACATCGGTGTCGTAAAAAGTGGTGGTTGGGATGGCCTGCTTTCCCAAGTACCAGAATCTCATAAACATATGTGGAAATATTTACCGGATGGGAACAATCCACTTGGATGGGATATTTTATCTGTGACCGTGGGATTGGGATTTGTATTGTCTTTTTCCTATTGGACTTGTGGATTTGCTGAAGTACAGAGAGCGATGGCTGCAAAGGATTTACAAGCGGCTAGGCGAACACCCCTTATAGGAGCAATCTTTAAATTGTTTCTACCATTTTTAACCGTTATACCAGGATTGGTCGCGATAACGCAATTCAAGCAAGAATTAGGTGGGGATTATAATAAAAGTTTTTTGATTCTTTTGCGAGAGTTTTATCCCTCAGGCATGTTAGGTCTTGGAACCACTGCCTTATTAGCCGCATTTATGGCAGGTATGTCAAGTTCCGTCACAGCATTGAACACAATATTTACCTACGACATTTTTCAAACATATATCAAACAAAATGAATCAGATGATTATTATTTGAAAGTTGGAAAAAAGTCTACAATGTTTGCTGTAGTGATCGCCGTGTTCGCGTCTTACATTGCCATGCAATTTTCAAATATCATGAATTATATTCAGCTTCTTTTTTCATTCTTCAGCTCTCCTTTGATTTCGATTTTTTTGTTGGGTATGTTCTGGAAAAAAGCTTCATCGTGGAGTGCGTTTTGGGGAATGATCATGGGCACTTCCTCGGGAATCATTCATTATTTTTTGACAACTGCTGGCATTTTGCATTATAAATCAGCAATGGTTTCTAATTTTTATGGCGCGATTTTTTCTGGCGTTGCTTGTTTTTTCAGCATGGTGATCGTGAGTTACATCGAAAAACCGATGCTAAACCGAGACTTACAGGGACTAATGTACTCATCGAGAGATAAAAATCAAGACTTCTGGAATCCACAAATTCTTGCCTGGGGCGCTGGATTGATTGCACTCCTCGGTTGTTTCAATTGGTTTTTTAGATAAAGTTTTATGTTCTTGTCATAAAATAGTAATTGAGACTTGGTAATGTATCTCTATGTTTGAAACAAAGTATTATATTCCTATGAAACCAAATCATTACACAGAAATTCCTCCATCATTTGAAATCAATATTGAAGTCTTGAAAGATTATGATGTTCACAAACACATTAGTGCTCGTGGTATCAAAATGATCAGACCGATGGAAATTGAGGTCTCCTCTATTTTAAAAATTTCAATCAAACAGATCTCGGTGACTGGATCGATTGATTTTATCGTAAAGGTGCTGAAATCAACAAAACTTGAAAATGAAAGTTTGTATGAGATTTTCGCGAATTTTTACGACACCAATGCCACAAAGGAAGATGAAGTTTTAAGTTTTTTCAATGCTTTTTAAGGGACTGAAAGTTTTTCAAAATTAAACTGTTCCTCAAAAATCTTTTTTTCGGAAGTTAAGCTTCGGATTAAAAATTTTGTCGGTGACATGTACCCATCTGTGGATATCGCATAACCACCACCAAGTGGTGCATCTTTTTGACTCCGAAGTTCAAAGTGTAAATGGGAGGAGTACCTACCTCCTGCGTCTCCGATGGAACCGATCCACTCACCTTTTTTTACGATCTGTCCCGGTTCGACTTCTATTGTGTATAGATGGGCATATAAGGACTCTATAAATTGAGAATTCACAATATCTTTGATTGCTGTTTTGTGGACGATCCGCACAACCTTTCCCCATCCACCACCATAATTTGCAGAGACACTGACGATGCCGTCGCCTATCGCATAGACAGGTGAGCCATAATCAGAATCACCGCCTCCAATAAAATTCCAATCCTCACCTAAATGGAGACGATTTCCAAATTTTGGATTTTCAATGCCAAATTTTTGTGCAATATAGAAACCCTCTGCATATTTTCCGCCAACTGGAAATTCAAAGGAATCGGAATGTAAATTCGGATAACGGTTAAAAATTGGTGTTGTATCCACCTTACGTTCAAAAGAATCAGATTTAAGCCAACCGAAAAGGGGATTTGATTTATAGGCCAAACCCTTCGGAGATTGACAACCAATGATAAAAATTAAGAAAAAAAGGAAAATGCTTAGCCGATCCATAATCACTTTTTTAAGCGGAAATCTTTTTACCTCTATTTTTTCCTGCCTTCATTTCCTTTTCCATTTGTTTCATAAAAATATCAAAATCTACTTGGATGGTGTGTCTCGCACTGGCCACGTATCTTTTTTTCATAGCAGATTCTTCCTCTTTTATCCATCGATCCATTTCAGGAATGGAAGGCAAATTATACTTACCTGTTAAGTACTCAGCAATCCATTTTCCTTGTCTTTCTGCCAAGGGCATAATTGCGCCAAGAGGTTGCATCAAACCAACAAACATCAAGTTGTCGATGCCTGGCTTAAACATTTTATAGTAGAGGGGAATGTAATTATCTGGCGCTGAAAGAAAGGATTCTTCGAAAAAAGGAAATTTGATATTGTAACCAGTACAATAAATCAAAACGTCTGCGTCTTCTTCCGTGCCATCAGCAAAGACTATTTTTTTTCCTTTCAATTCACTGATGACTGGTTTTGGCGTGATATCACCTCTTCCGAGTCTTACCAATAAATCTTGAGAAATCGTGGGATGAGCTGAACCAAATTTATGATCAGGTTTAGGAAGACCGAAGTCCTCCATTTTTCCTACTCCATATCGAATCAATAGATGAGCTAAAGTTTGTTGGATAAAAAATGGAATCCAAGTAGGTATGAATTGTGTAAGTTTGTCCAATGGTTTTCCGAACAAATAATTTGGAATTACGTAAGCACCTCTTCTGGAAGATAAAAAAACTTTTTTTGCGACACCAGGCCTAGAAAGTTCAACTGCGATGTCCATGGCACTATTTCCCATACCTAAGATGACGACATTTTTTCCCTCACAATTAACGGGAGTTTTTGGGTCAATGTAAGAATGAGAGTGGATGGTTTTTCCAGAAAATTTACCTGGAAAAGGAGGATCTGGCCATTTTTCGCTCCAATGGTGGCCGTTGGCAACTACGAGAAAGTCGTATATCTTCGGATTACCTTTCTCTGGAATAACTTTCCATTTACCATCCGTTAGCCGCTCTGCTTTTTTGATACCGTTCTTAAATTGGATATGTTTTTTTAGGTCAAAATGTTTTACATAACTCTGAAAATAATTTTGAATCGGTTCATGGTTCGGGTAGTCTGGATAATTTTTAGGCATCGGATAATCTCGATACTCCATCCGATCCCTATGCGTATTGATGTGTAGGGATTTATAAATATTGCTTAAACCATTGTCATTTTTAAATCGCCAATTCCCACCTACATCGCTTCCTTTTTCATAACAATCAAAGGCAATGCCATTTTCCTTTAGGGATTTAATGACAGTTATGCCAGACGATCCTGCACCGATTACACATACTTTTGGTGAATTCATATTAATTTTCTTCTATTTGGAATTTTTATTTTTGGATTGAGATTCAATAAACTTTCTAATCATTTGTTCATTGTCAAAAAAATCAATTTTTATAATTTTATCCGATTTCAATTCAATGCAAGTCACTTGTCCTTTTGTCCTTGGAAATGGATCTCCCAACTTCTCTTCTTTAATCAATCGAATCGTGTAAGGATATTCTCTCATTTTTGGAAGAGCAACAAATCGGCTTATGAGAGAAGGCATTTTATGTATATCAGAGATTAGTATTGTTTGATTGTTTTTTAGATAGTTGTCTCCTTCTTTTGCCAATAGAGGATGTGTGATTTTACTAGCATCCATATCAGAAATAAAAAGAATTTTTTCAGTACCAGCCGGTAAAGGCGATGGTTTATCAAATTGGTCAGTAAAATCTATCTGTGGGATCGAATCACCTGGAATGAGTAGGGGAGTTTCTTGTGCAAACAAAGCCGAGGTGGAAATCAGGATCAAAAAAAAACTTGGAGCGAAATATTTCATCAACATGTTGGTTAGACTCTCAGAATTGATTGAGATAGTCAAGTACCTGGTCTGCTGACATCTTACTCGCATTAGAGAATTCTCCTCCAGTAGTGTTCGCGATTACCAAATTTTTTTTAGGATCGATGATGACGAGGGCAGGAATTCCACTATCAATGGGATCACCCAGTTTTTGATTGATGTCTAAATTTTTATCGAATCGACCGACATCAATTTTAAGAATAGAGTACTTGTTTTGGAGCAAAGTATCGAGTTTCGGTTCAGTCAAAATTTGATCGAGGGCTAGGCAATCGGGACACCAAGATGCACCAAAGATCACGATCAAATTTTTATTCTCAGATGCTGCTTGGGTGAGATTCTCCTGCAGGATCGTGAGATCGTAGACGATGGGCTCCGACTTACAATAGGAGATAGTGGAAACAATTGCGAGGAGCAAAAAAATAAAAAATCTATTCATGAGAATTTGACTGAATTAAAGAGAAGGATGCAAAAAATAAGAAGATCGTACAAGGAATCAAGGCGGCATGAATGCGTGCATAAGCTGTATTTAAGTGCCAGGATATATCGCGATTAGAAAGGATAAAACTGAGATTATAGAGCAAGATCAAAATCATAAGGTGCAGTCCCAAAAAGAAAAATTCAGATTTTTTTGTGAAAAAAGCGAATAAAATTGTAATCGGGAAAAGTAAAAATACCAATGTTCGATGATAATTCATAAAATAAATTTTAACAAATTCGGAACGAACTTTTATTTCGGAAAATATGTTTTCATAGGATTGCCTTTGGAAGTCTACGGGAATCACATCTTGATTTAAACTTTTCCAATATAATAAAAGAATGAGACTCGCAAAAATCGGAATGGAAAAATAAAGGATTCTCTGAGGAGAAAAACTCTTTGTTACAAGTAAGTTGATAACGAACAAAAAAATAAACAATAGGGAAATTAGGATTCCTTCATTTTTAAAAAGCATCGGCAGAGCTACTATTGAACCGAAGGACATTAATTCAAATTTTGAAGGATCAAATATTTTTTTGAAGTTTATGAATTGAATATAAAGAATCAACAAACAGAAAGAGAGAATAAGTTCTGCGCAGAGATCGGTGACAATCGTCGTATAATATACATTAATTGATAAAAAAAGTAAGGAAAGAAAAGACAATAGAACATACTGCGAAAAATTATAAAAATAGCGTAAAAATGAAAAACAGATAGCGGAATGTAAAATAATTTGGCTTACATAAGTAATTCGTTCTGACCAATACCCGATTGAAATTCCAATGCTCGCATGAATAAGAGGCAAACCAAGAGGATAATCTTTCTGCGCCCAATCCACATGAGGTATATTCAAATGATCAGCATACAAATATTCGTAAGTCAATGTTTTAGCTTTTAAGTTCCATATCGCCCATGCATCCCACATACCAAAGGGTTCTATAGTCCACCTCTCATATCCCAGATAAATGGAAAATAAAATTGATATGATAGCGATTGAGCTAACGATGAAAATTTTTTTATTTGGTTTCTTAAACTGTTTTAGTGATTTTCGATTCAAATACAAAAATAAAATAACCATAGATGATTGTACGAGTATTAGAATATATTTTGAATGAAAAGGAACAAAGTGAATTGCAGCGAAAATAGCAAAAATATATGCCAATGTATAAATTCCTATTTGATTCACAGTTTAATACTCGATAAATGAATAATTTTTTGTTTTTCTTATGATTTTAACTTTCGAAAGATTTGAATCACGGGCAAAGTCGTTGGAAATTAATAAAATTTTCTGAGCACTGGAAATTTTGGGGATAGAATCAATTTTCTCAAAAAAACATGGAGTTAGACTATAGAGTGAAATCTGTTTCTCCAATGTTAATCCTGGATTCATTTTTTCAGGCAAGTAGTAAAGAATTTGGGGACAAGGAGTTAACAAATCTTCATATTGCTTTAACTCTGCTAAAATAGAATTTGCTGGTCGGTTAGGTGGTGTTTCTGATTCCAGAATACGACTCAAAGATGATATTTCTCTCTGCGTTTTAAAAAGAGAGAAATTTTTTTTTAAATAGTAAAGTGAATAAAGCGTAAAGATTAAGGTCAATGCGATTTTCGCAAAAGACCTTTCGTTCATTAAGATTTAACGATTTCTTTTAGGATCTCTTGTCTTTTTTTATCTTTTTCATTTTGAGGCAAAGACATCCAGTCTCTTTTCAGCTGTTTTTCTGAAATGCCTTTTTGCGTAGCGAATTTTCCAAGTAATTTTGCCGTTTTTGCGTTCATGGCATCCACGTTCTTGGTGATTCGAAATCTGTCAAATCACATCTCTTTTGAAGGAAACGGGTTCCATTCGAATGAGACATAAATTGGCTAATTTTCAATCCTACAAACACTTTCCAATAGATTCCTTGACCCGTAGCCGTTAGCTAAAACATTGTAAGTCCAAGAAAACTTCTGCCTTATGAAAAGACAACTTTCCGATCGCTACGAACCAGAATCTGTTGAATCAAAATGGATTCAAAAGTGGGAGGAGACAAGTACTTTCTCCCCGAATACAAGTGCTAAGGAATCATTTTCGATTGTAATTCCTCCACCTAACGTGACGGGAAATTTGCATATTGGTCATGCTCTAAACCATACCATCCAAGACATTATCGTACGCATTGAACGCAAAAAAGGTAAAAATGTAGTTTGGGTTCCTGGAATGGATCACGCGGGAATCGCCACACAAGTTGTAGTTGAGCGTGAACTTGCCAAAGATGGCAAAAAAAGGACTGACTTTAGCAGAGAAGAGTTCATAGAAAAAGTTTGGGAGTGGAAGGCGAAGTCTGGCGGAATGATTACCAAGCAACAGAGGTTACTTGGTGAATCAGTAGATTGGTCAAAACAAAGATTTACGTTTGATGAGGGTCTCTCCAAGGCAGTAATTCTTGTCTTTAAAAAATTATATGATGAAGGTCTGATTTACCGAGGCGAAAGAATTATAAATTGGTGCCCGGTTACTAAAACAGCCATTTCAGACATCGAAGTTGAATACAAAGAAAAACAAGGCAAGTTGTATCATATTCGCTATCCGAAGGCAAATGCAATTCGAGATGGAAAACAAATAAAGGATTTAAAATCGAACGACTACATAGTCGTCGCGACAACTCGACCCGAAACTATGTTTGGAGATGTGGCAGTATGTGCGCACCCAGATGATGTTCGTTATGCGAACCTCAAAGGTCAGAAATTAATTTTACCGATCCTCGACAAAGAGATCCCACTTTTGTTTGATACTTTTGTAGACAAAGAATTTGGATCAGGTCTCGTAAAAATTACGCCAGCACACGACTTAAATGACTTTGAAGCAGGACTAAGATTAGGTCTTACACCTTTAAATGTAATGAACCTAGATGGAACTTTGAACTCGAATGCTGGAAAATATTCAGGAATCGATCGTTTTGAAGCTCGCAAGAAGGTAGTTGAAGAACTAGAATTTTTAGGTTATATCGAAAAAATTGAGAATCACATCCATAGCATAGGCCATAATCAAAGAGGAGGGGCCATCATCGAACCGCTGTTATCTACGCAATGGTTCGTAAAAATATCTCCTCTTGCAAAACCTGCCATTGATGCTGTGAAAAATGGGAAAGTACAATTCCAGCCAAAAATGTGGGAAAAAACTTACTTCGAGTGGATGGAAAACATCAAAGATTGGTGTATTTCTCGACAGCTCTGGTGGGGCCATAGAATTCCTGCTTACTACGCACCTGACGGAAGTTTTGTTGTAGCTGAGTCTTACCAAGAAGCCATTCAACTCTTTAAAAAAGATGGTAAAGAAATTTCAGAAACAGATTTGAAACAAGACGAAGATGTTTTAGACACTTGGTTTTCCTCTGGACTCTGGCCTTTTTCTGTTTTTGGATGGCCAGAAAATTCCGAAGCATTGAAACAATATTACCCTACCTCTGTTTTAGTAACTGGTTTCGATATCATATTTTTTTGGGTCGCTCGTATGATGATGTCTGGACTCAAGTTTATGGGAGAAGTTCCTTTTCATAAAGTATTGATACACGGACTTGTGAGAGATAAAGAAGGAAAGAAGTTTAGCAAATCTCTTGGCAATGTCATCGATCCTTTGGATATGATGGCAAAATATGGTACCGATTCGTTTCGATTTTTTTTAGCAGCTGTACTTCCAGAAGGCAAAGATATCTTATTCGACGAATCAAGATTAGATGGATATCGTTCGTTTTGTAATAAAATTTGGAATTCTAGCAGATTTATCTTTATGAATTTGCCTGATGATTTTTCTATCAAAACGTTAGAAATTGAAAAATTAGAAGAAACTGATCTCTGGATCCTTCATGAATTCGACAAAACACTTCTCAATTATGAAAAGGCATTTGACGACTATCATTTTTTTGAAATGGCTAATTTGGTTTATGATTTTATTTGGGGATCGTTTTGCGATTGGTACTTAGAGCTTACAAAAGCAAGAATATATGGAAATGTCTCTCCTGAATCGCAAGAGAATGCTCGTCAGGTACTTGTTAGTATTTTATTAAAAGCATTAGGTCTGTTGCATCCTTTTATGCCTTTTTTAACCGAAGAAATCCATTCATTGCTTTCCGATGATTTTATTTCGTTAACTCCTTTTCCGAATTCCTATGGAATTTCAGCCGATCATCCTTCCGTAAAACGTATGTTGATATTACAAGAGATTGTAGGCAAGGTGAGAAATATGCGGGCAGAACTTGGGGTAAAGCCAGAAAAAAAATGCCAAATCATCATTAAGCTATCAGATGAGGCATTGGAATCAATGATCAACCGCGAATTAAAATCCATTCTTCAGCTAACAAAAGCGGAAACTATACTATTTGATAAATCTTATGAAGTCAAAAATACGGATTCCGTTGGCGCTTTTTCGATTGGAGAAATCATTTTACCGTTAGAAGGAATTTTTGATTTTGAAAAAGAAAAACAAAGACTCATCAAAGAACAAAAGCAGATTTTATCGGAAATGCAAAAACTGGAAGCAAAAATTAACAATCCTGCATTTGTTGAAAAAGCAAAACCAGATGTAGTTGAAAAAGAAAAAGAAAAGTATCAGACTTGGAAAGAAAAATTAGAAAGTATAGAAAGAGCGTTAGAAAAAATTGAAAAATAAGATAAACGTACTCTTGATAGGCGGTGGGGGACGAGAACATGCCATTGCTACATCGCTTCTCGAATCTCCAAGATTAGGAAATTTGAAGGTTTTTCCAGGAAATGCTGGATTTTCGGAAGAATTGCTTCTGAACCAAAATGAAATCAAAATTACGGAAGAAAATTCATTTGTATCCTTTTTGAGAAATTCAAATTTTGATTTGGTTATTGTTGGCCCAGAAGATCCTCTTGTTGCCGGCTTATCTGATTGGTGCGAAAAAGCTGGTGTTCCCTGTTTTGGTCCTTCACAGTTCTGTGCTCAAATAGAGGGGTCAAAACATTTTGCAAAAGAAATGATGAAAAAGGCAAATGTTCCAACAGCCTCGTATGATGTATTTACAGACCATAATTCAGCATGGACATTTTGTAGCAAGTTGCCCTTACCATTTGTCATAAAGGCGGATGGATTAGCCGCAGGAAAAGGTGTCACTGTTGTAACAAAACATGAAGAGGCGAAACAGGCATTAGATGATATATTTGTAGTTCAAAAGTTTGGTTCGAGTGGAGAGAAAGTTGTTATCGAATCTTTTTTGGAGGGAGAAGAAGCATCATTATTCGTAATCACCGATGGAGAACATTATATCTGTTTGCCTGCTGCACAAGACCACAAACGTGCGTTTGATGGTGATCTTGGACCAAACACTGGAGGTATGGGTGCATATGCCCCAGCGCCTATCGTAACTTCTGAAATATTGAATACCATTGAAATAAAAATAGTTCAACCGATTTTAGATGAGTTTAAAAAACAAGGTTCCCCCTATAAAGGGCTACTTTATGTCGGTTTAATGATTTCTCCCAAGGGTGAACCAAATGTTGTCGAATTCAATTGCCGATTTGGAGATCCTGAAACCCAGTGTGTTTTACGTTTATTAGATGAAGACTTGCTTTCGTTAGTGCATGAAGCATCAACCAAAAATCTAGAAACGCGTAGACCCAAAATCAAAGCAGGTGCAAGTGCCGTCGTGGTTGTAGCAGCTGAAGGTTATCCAGATTCACCTAAAAAAGGAATGGCGATGGAAATCGTAGATCCTACTGGATCTGTAAAAGTTTTTCATGCTGGTACTCGTAAGGATGGAGAAAAAATTCTTTCGACTGGCGGTAGAATTCTAGGAATTACTGCCGTTTCTTCGAATCTTAAAGATACCGTAGCAGAATGTTATCAATATTTATCAAAAACGAACTTTAAAGATACTTTTTACAGAAAAGACATTGGAAAGAGAGCACTTTCCTAATGCCGTTTTCTATTTCTGGAAATGTCAATGTATTTGAAAAAGGGGCTCTCCGAAATTTGGAGAAACATTTAGGTATCATCCTATCGATAAACCAATCTCATTTGCAACAACATCTGATGATTCGCAGAACATTGCAGCAGCTAGGTGGATCCGTGGGTGTATTAAGCAATTTAAGTCGACAAGAATTATTATCATTCATTTTTGTTTTGACCCAGTTTGGAGATACGACACGAGCAGAAACTCCGCCCGAATATCTTTTGTTAGAATCCATTCCATTTGTAGTTCAATGGCGATCAGGTCATTATATGATTCCACTTGAAATATTAGAATATTTATCTCATGAGCGAATTTTTAAGGAACAAGGCTATCTATTTGCACTCATACCTTCCCTATCCGTGAAAGAAAAAAAATCATGGATTCGATGGATTGGAGCAGATTTCGAGAAAGGTGGGGATCGTGATTTAAATTTTGAAATATATTTCCAATGTAGATTGTTACAGAAACCATTTTTAGGAAAATCATTGGTTCAAGAATCTCAAATTGATTTGGAACAGATCTGGCCGCCTGGAAAAAATGAATTTCTAGATTGGTTTTATAAAGGATTGAGTACATTTTATTATGCTATGGAAGAAATGTCAAAAAAGGAGAAGGATCCTTTTTTATTGCATGTTATCGAATTGATCAAAGCTGGAAAATTTGTTTTAAAAAGACAACCAGATCGATTTGGAGAATCAGCTTCTTATACATTAGTTTCGACCGTCGAAGGAAACACACCTCAATTGAGAGAAATTACATTTCAATGGGAAGTCGAGAGAATTCGTAAGGACTCACTTTTTCAGTAGGATTTTAGCTTTTCTTTATCTACCTTTGCGTAAGACTGCTATAAGCTAGCTATGGATCGTTCACAGAAAGAACTTATCAAACAAACGGGAGAAACTATCCAATTATTCAAGGACTACTGGGAGTTACATAATTTCCAAGAGGATTTTGATAGACTGCAATCCTTAATTGAAAAAGCAAACGATCCTAAATTATGGGATCAACCCGAGATTGCAAAGTCCGTTACACAAAAACGAAATGACCTTCAACTAAAGATGGATCCTTGGATTGAGTTAAAAAAAGAATTAACTGAGTTACCTGATCTTATCGAATTAACATTAGAAGAATTAGGTGAAAAAGGACTCGCCGGTCTGAACGAGGACTATGAACGACTATTTGCGAAGTTTGAAGACTTGCAGATGTTAGATGCGCTTTCTGGAAAAGATGATAGCAAACCAGCCTTCATAAATATTCATCCCGGAGCAGGCGGCACAGAATCCCAGGATTGGGCAGATATGTTACTGCGCATGTACACTAGATATTGTGAAAAAAAGGGATATAAAGCCGATCTCGTTGACTACCAGCCAGGTGATACTGCCGGCATCAAAAACGCAACCTTATATGTTCAGGGAGACCATCCTTTTGGGTATCTCAAATGCGAATCCGGTGTACATCGTTTGGTTAGAATTTCTCCGTTTGACTCTAATAAAAGGAGGCATACAAGTTTCGCCTCAGTATATGTGACTCCAGAAGTTGATGATGATATCAAAATAGTCGTAGAAGAAAAAGATCTACGGGTTGATGTCTATCGTTCCTCAGGCGCAGGCGGCCAACACGTCAATACTACCGACTCAGCCGTACGTATGACACATATTCCAACAGGAATAGTTGTCTCATGCCAAATGGAAAGATCGCAAATCAAAAACCGCGATACCGCGATGAAGATGTTAAAGGCTCGTCTTTACGAATTAGAGAAACAGAAAGCGGAAGAAGAGAATCAAAAGAAAGCCGGAGAGAAGCGAGATATTTCCTGGGGATCGCAAATTCGAAGTTATGTATTTCATCCATACAACCTAGTAAAAGATCATCGAAGCGATTATGAAACAGGAAATATTCAGCCAGTTATGGATGGGGACTTAGACGCCTTTATTATCGCATACCTAAAGTATATAACAAATATTAAAGCCGGTGTTAAAACATAAATGGCACTTGCGAAAGATATTTCAGCAACAATCAGGAAAATTCAAAAAGAAATTCAACAACTCCCAAACATTACGGAGAGATTAAATTTTATTTTAGAGGCAACCTTAACTTTATTTGGTGCTACTACGGGCAGTATTTCAATAGCGGACCAAGAGGAACATGTATTGACTATCGTAGCTGCCAAAGGTATGGACTGGGAGAAAAAAATCGCAGCAAAACTTCCGTTTACCTTAGGTGTTACTGGACAAGCAGCTTCTTCGCGCGAAATCATTTACGTTCCAGATGTACTGAAAGACGCTAGTTATATCAAATTGATAGAATCGGTAAGATCGGAACTCGCAATCCCTCTTTTGACAAGAGAGAGTACTATCGGGGTTTTAAATCTAGAGTCAGACAAAGTAAATTTTTTTGAACCTGACATCATCAATCAGGCCAATCTTTTTGCTTCTCAGTTAACAATTGTTATTCTTGAAGAAAGGATTGCAAAGGAAGCCGTTGAAAAATCAAAGAGAGAAGAAGATCCTGTAGAAGAAATTCTAGGATATGATCCCTTGATTTTATTTTTAAAAAATCGAATTAGGCAAGTGGGTCCATCAGATACCTCGGTGATGATCATTGGAGAGGAAGGTGTTGGAAAAAGATTAGTGGCAAAATCTTTACATTTTGTTTCACAAAGAAAAAATAAACCTTTTTTAACAGTAGATTGTTCAGGTTTAAATCATGATCTTTTAGAGGCAGAATTATTTGGAACATTTACGGGAAAAACATTTTATCCTGGAAAAATTGAACAAACAAATGAAGGATCACTTTACATAGAATCTATTGGAGATTTGCCTTTAGATCTTCAGGACCGACTACTTTCCGTTTTGCGAGATAAAGTGGTTCCGAATTCCATTAATGAAAATAAAGTTTTAAATTTACGAATTTTTACCGGTAGTAAACGGGATTTATTAGAAGAAATCCAGAATGGTAAATTTTCGATGGACCTATATTATAAACTAGCCGAAGTTCCACTACGGGTTCCGCCTCTTCGCGAAAGAAGAGGTGACATTCCGCTGCTTGCTCACCATTTTTTACATATTTTTAATAGGCAGTATGGAAGATCAAAAACCTTAAGAAACGAAGCCTTGCGTGCGCTAGGTGTCATGCCATGGGCAGGCAACGTAAGACAATTGCATAACTCACTTCAATACGCGGTACTTGTAAATTCAGACCAGGAGCTTGGTCCAAATTCTTTTGGTCAATCACCTGCAGAATTCGAGATCCCATTACCGGCCTTCTTGAATTCAGCCAATTCGATCGGATCAGAAATATTGTCACCGAGTGAAAATCTATCCCTCAAAATCGCAACAGAACGACTTGAAGCTATGTGGATCAAAGAGGCTTTCCAGCGGGTATCAACGCAAGAAGAGGCGGCAAAATTGCTGGGAATTAGTCGTGGTGCGTTACAATATAAGATCAAAAACAACCAATTTCTAACCGGATATTCTGCTTAGAAGAGAATCTGAAGTAAAATGCTTGGATTTCGAAGGCTAGAAGTCGATACTTATTCCTAGGGGTAGCATCGTGGCAGATAGTTATTATCGTACCATCAAAGGAAAACAATACGATCGTGGTTTATTAGAGATTGTGGAAAAAGCGTCCAAACGCTCCAAGGCTCCCCTAACTAAAAATATCGCAAAAAGTCTATTTTCGGCCATAGTTGACGGTGGAGATTATACAGATGTTGAAAAACGAACTGTAAAATATATTCGTGACAACTTTAATTTTTCTGCAGATGCAGACGAATATTTAAGAACGGAAATTCGGAAATGGGCTGCAAAAATTTCGGTGCCTGCGGCCAAAAAGAAAACTAAGTCTTCCGCAAAATCTTCTCCAAAAACTAAGAAAAAAACAAAGTCCGAAAATACTTCCACCATATCTAGATTAGATGATACCGATGAGCAGGAAGAGACGTATTTTCATGTTTATGAAACTGAAAACGAAGAAACGAAAGAAGAGATCGAACCTACACCTGAATACCACGAACTCGTAGAATTAAATCGCTATGGAAAAAAGAATTCTTCATCTAACTATATTCGTTATGTATTCATTGGAATTTTTATAGTAATTTTGATTTGTATTTTCCTAATTTTTAGGTCTTGTCACAAAAATTCGTCAGGTTCGGATTCACAAAAAGATTCCCAAATAAAATCTGAGTCATCGAAGTTCACTGCAAACTCGGAACAGGACAAAAGCAAGACAGCAAAACGCGAAATGCTCTTACCACATACTGAAATAGGGCAAGGTACAGCTTCCGTTGAGTTTAAGAAGAGGTCCGAAGCAATTCGTTATATCAACGATTTAAAAATTGGGTTCATTAAGCAAACGTTAAATGCCGCACCAGGAACAGCAGATCAACTGGCAACTTTGGGGACGGCTCTTAAATCATTTCCGGAAATCAAAATCAGAGTTAAAGGACACACTTGTTTTGTCGGCGAACTAGATGAAAACAAAATTCTTTCAGAGGAAAGAGCAAAACTGATAAAAGACGAATTGATAAAGTTAGGTGTCAAAGGCGAGCAACTGGATGTTCGTGGATTTGGCGAAACTACGAATATCGATACCAATTATACGGAAGCTGGAAGAATCAAAAATAGACGAGTTGATTTTTCGGTTTTGTCGATCGATTAGAAATATTTTAATTTAATTCTTCCAGGCGGAAAAGACTTCTTTTGAGATTTCTTTTTGTTGCCTGGATGGATTCGTATAACCCCTCGTATAACAAAACTGATTTTTTCGCTACTCCTAATCGAGCGTTATCTTTTTCTTCGAGTGATAAATTTTCATCATACCCTTCCGTAATAGAGAGAATTGTTCTTTGAATCCCCAAACTTAAAATTTCATTCAAACCTTTCTTTGAGGAAACAAGTTCATCTATTTTGTTCATCTGATCTAAATCTATTTGGAACCTTTTAGGATCGATTTGATTTTGTTTGATTTGTTCATAGAGCTTGCGAGATAATCTCAAGCCAGTTTTTACCGGAATTAAAAAATCTGTTAAGTTTTGAATAGTTTCCTTGAGTCGCAGTTGGAGTTTGTTAGATTCTAAGTAATAATCATTTGATTGAGAGATTTTCTGAATTTTGCTACGAATTTGATTGGCCGAGCTAATGTCCTCGTTTTGGAAACTTTCGGAAAAAGAGGCATGGGGAATCCCCACTAGATTGGCACCAAACCGAGTTAAGTTGATCCAACGATTTTGAGGCGCTTGTTTTTCGAACCATTTCTTAAAAATTAGCATTTTTTCGTTCGTAGCGTACGACTCTCCATTGATTCCAGAAACTATTTTTGGATCTAATGCGAATAATTGTCTGAAGTTATGAAGTTCCCTCCTAAATTTCCTGGATTCTTTGTAGTTCAATCTCTCTTCCATAATTGCACCTTTTGAATGAGCCCAACCATTGGTGAAAGAAAGATCTTGCCCCACTAGGTATGTAGTCGAGGCGTCCATTAACGTTCCTAAACTCGCGGCATTCGTGGATACAGATCCTCCAAAAGGAACATCCCCGATTTCTTCATTTGCAGTATCCTCTATTAGTTTTAAGAGAGGAAAAGGTGAGGAGGTAAAAAACCCCTTTCTAGGACCTTTTGTTAGACGTAAGCTCACGTAAGTGGAAGTAGGATCAAAAACTAACAAAGCTTTGCCGGTATAACTTTCCAAGTATTGGCTATTTAATAATTGCGGGTCTACAGAATAAACTAGGTCTGGTTCGATGTTAAAATAAGATAATACTGGTAAGGCGGTATCAACAGTGATCAATACAAAATAATCGCGATACGTTTTGATTTCATCGATAGATGTATAGAGGCTCGGTCCTGCACCAACTACCAAGACCTTTCCTCCCTTTGCGATTCCGAATAGTTTTTTGATAGGTGACATATAAATCAAATCTACCATATTGAAACACAGATTTTTGGCCCAAATCTTCTCAAAGCGTGTAAGCGTCGCTATGTTAACGTCTTTTTTGTGAAAATGCTGTTCGGCTATAAATTTTAGTTGGGAATATTCTTTTTCCCTCCATTGAAACGAGCCACGATGGGGAACGAATGTGATCGGATAATTAGATTTTCCTTTAAATGCCGCCAGTAACGGTTCTTCATTTTCTGTTTCGACGATCAAAGTTAATCTTTCCGAAACAAAAAAGTCAGCAAGATCATTCATCTTCAAAGCTTCCTTTGCTAAAAAAATGTTTGGTTCAAGCCATATCACATGTGCTTTTTTTTTCTTTAAAATAGCTGGTATTACATAACCTAGTCCTGCACCGAATAACAGATAAACTCGATTTTCGCCGTCATAAGGCAATTCACTTATAAATCTTTCTGATTCTTTATAAGGATCGTGTTTGCTGTGCAGATAAATACCATTTACTTCGATTGTCAAATGACCGGATTTTGTTTTTTCCAGTTTCCCAAAATTCTCAGAGGATAGAATTTTATCTGATAATTCTTTTGGGAGAGTACTTAAATTTTTATGAAGAAAGTCGGAAATCACGTGTAGCGACTAGTTATCGAGCGTTAATCGAATACTCGAGACATTCTTTAGCGGTATTCCAGAACTCGGGTTCTGCTCGGTGACAAAACCATTGCCATTAATTTGGTATGGGAGATTCATTTTTTTTAAGACGGCGATACTTTCGCTTAGACTTAGTCCTATAAAATTGGGAACAGTCTCCTTCGTGACGATGAAGTTTTTTTCCTTTTGAATTTTAAGAGTATAACTTTGGGGTTTTTCACTTTTTTCGACGATTGGAATGATACTTTCAACCACGTCTCTAAAAACAGGAGCCGCGATTCCTCCGCCCGTGTGTGCCTCCCCTCCTGGTTCGTCAAATAAAATCAAACCCACATATTTCGGGCGTTCGGCGGGAAAAAAACCTAAAAAGGATGCAGTAAATAAACCTTCTTGGTATCCTTTCCCATTTTTAGATTTCTGTGCAGTTCCTGTTTTTCCCGCGATGAAGTAGTTTTCCAAATATGCTTTTTTACCAGTACCCGATTTTACAGCTTTACTCATCGCTTCTAATATTTTTGTTGCTGCTCCTTTTTTGATTCCAATTGCTTCTCCCTTTGGTTTAAACTCATGAACCAATTCACCATAAGAATTGGTGATATGGGAAACTGCCGAAGGTTCAAATAAGACTCCACCATTTACAACAGCTGCCGCTGCTGTGATGAGCTGGATAGGTGTAACCGAAATACCTTGTCCAATCGGTAAAAAGTAAGGAGTACTTTTGTTCCACTTAGACAAAGGCGTTAAATAACCGCGTGCTTCATGTAATGAAAAATTTGTGCGCTTTCCGAAATTAAACTGGTCTAGATATTTATAAAAACGTGCATCAGAAATTTTTTGAGTCGCTTTTATGATTCCAACATTACAGGAAACTTGGAGTATCTCTTCTAAATCCACTGGGCCATGTTGGTCCGTGCATCGAATGACAGTTTTCCCAACTTCTATATAGCCAGGGCAATAAAATTTTTCATTTGGTAAAATTGATCCTTCGTTTAACAACATCAATGCGATAAAAATTTTCATTGTCGAGCCTGGTTCGTAAACATGCCTGATTGCCCAATTTGTATGAGAATCTAGGGAAAAATCTTGAAAATGATTAGGGTCGAAGGTTGGAAAGGATGCCATCGCTAAAATTTTTCCGGAATCTACATCCATGATGATACCGATTCCATGTTTTGAGGATGTATCTTGAAATGCTTTTCCTAATGATTTTTCCAATCTATATTGAATAAGGCTATCAATTGCTAGGTGAAGATTGTTTCCTTTCTGGGAATCCGCATCGGCAGTGGCTAATAATTCTAAATTGTATAAAGTTTCTAGACCTGACAAAGCTTTGTCATCGTCGTATCCGGTAAAACCAAGCAAACCTGCAGCCAAACTACCTTGTGGATAAATACGCTTAAATTCTTTTTCTACTCTAACGCCTGGTAATGCTAGAGCTTTAATTTGATTAGCCTTCTTAATATCGATCTCTCTTTTTAATAGAAAATAGTTTTGTTTCTCCCTTATCGTATTAAATAGTTTTTCGTAACTGATCCCTAAAATGGGTGCAAGTTCTTGCGCGGTCAGCTCCATATCATAAATGTTTTGTGGTTCTATTCCTACTGTACCTGATTCTTGGGATAGCGCGAGTTCAATGCCCCTTCTGTCGTAAATGGTGCCTCTTTGTACCAGTTTGGCAGATTTTAAATTTATGATACTATCGTTAAAGTAGGTGAGATAAATGACTCGAACTAACAGTATCACGAATAAACCGCATAAAAAAGCGAAAATATATTTAAGTCTTTTTTTGCTTTCGTTCATCAATTAAAAATAAAAGAAAACTTTTCCCTTGATCTTCTCTACTGGTACTAGTCCAAAAGTTCTAGAATCCGTAGAATACTCCCTATTATCACCTAGCAGAAGATAATAGCCTGGCGGAATTCTCCCTTGTTTGTTCATGGCCAAAAAGGGAGTGTTTTTTAAGTTCAGAAACAAAGAACTATTAGGTTCAATTGTGACACTACCTGCCGGAGTGTAATCTTCGATTAACATTTGCGAGTCAATGAGAACACGTCCTGCCTCTATGGAGTAAAACTCGTTTGGTAAACCTATTACGCGTTTTACGATCAGTTCATCATTTTGATCATAAAATAATACTAAATCTAACTTATCAATTTTAGGTTCTGTATATAACCACTCAGTGCCAAAAAGTTTTGCGGATAAGGCAAAACCAGCTTTTGTAACAAAAACGATGGATCCGTTCGAAAGGGTCGGATACATGGAGTTTCCTTGGATAGAGTAAATCTGAAAGAGGAAAATTCTGATAAATAATAAAAAAGCCAGGAAGAGGGTGAGTAAGATTGTTCTCCTGGAATAACGTTTCAGTCGGGTTTTCCAGGTTTTTTGATCTCTTTCTTCTATCATATCAGAACCATTATATAAAAATCATTCGAGATTTTTCCCTGCCTCTCTAGAATGGAAAAGAAAGTTAACTTAAACCAGATCAATTGAGATTTCCAATGTCACTTACAAAAAATGAATTCGATGCACACTTTCGTTGTACCCTTGATTCTTGCGGCAAAACGTATCCTCTCGGGGATGTCATCTATACGTGTGAAGATGACGGAGAGTTACTAACTGTCGAACACGATTTAGAGAAATTGAGAAAAATCTCGGCAAGTGAGTGGAAAGATCGATTTGATTCTCGATTTCGCTCCCAAAAATTCCCCTACCAATCGGGAGTATGGGGAAAAAAAGAGTGGGTTTTACCAAACATCCAGACAGAGAACATCGTAACCTCTGGGGAAGGGGGCACACACCTTTATGATGCCAGCAGATGGGCCAAGGACTTAGGACTTTCTGGTTTGTATATCAAACAATGTGGGATCTCCCATACTGGTTCCTTTAAGGATTTAGGAATGACTGTCCTAGTAAGTCAGGTAAAGCAGATGATTTCCGACGGTGTAAAAATCAAAGCAGTCGCATGTGCGTCAACGGGAGATACATCTGCCGCCCTCGCCTCGTATGCAGCGAAAGCAGGAATTCCATCGATTATTTTTTTACCAGCTAACAAAGTATCCACTGCCCAACTCATCCAACCAGTTTCAAACGGCGCAAAAGTATTAGCATTGGAAACGGATTTTGATGGATGTATGGCTATTGTAAAAGAAGTCACGAAAGAAAAATCGATTTATCTCGCCAATTCTATGAATTCCCTTCGAATTGAAGGTCAGAAAACAATTTCAGTAGAAATTACCCAACAATTGGGTTGGGAAGTTCCAGATTGGGTTATTATCCCTGGTGGAAATTTAGGCAATGTTTCGGCTTTGGGAATGGGTTTTGAGATGATGAAAGAATTGGGTCTCATCAGCCGATTCCCGAGAATTTTGCTGGCACAGGCAAAAAATGCGAGCCCATTGTATGAATCGTTTAAGAGTGGTTTCACGAATTTCCAATCAGTGGTTGCCAATAAAACTCTGGCCTCGGCCATTCAGATCGGAGATCCAGTCTCCGTCAAAAAGGCGATTCGGATCTTGAAGAAATTTGACGGTGTCGTTGAGGTCGCAACGGAAGAGGAATTATCAGATGCTGCGGCCAGAGGTGACAAATATGGACTTTACAACGATCCTCATACAGGTGTGGCACTTGCTACTCTCCTCAAAAGTTTAGAAAATGGAACCATCCAGAAAAATCAGAAAGTAGTCGTAATCTCTACCGCAAATGGTTTAAAATTTACCGAATTTAAGGTGAATTACCATGAGGGTAAAATTATGGGGACAAATTCCAGTTTGCAGAATCATATCATCTCCTGCCCAGCAAACATAGACGCCGTTCTGAAAGTATTAGGGAATGAACTAGTCACGCATAAATAAGTAGACAAAAGGATTCAATTGTGACAATTTCCATTAGTTGAAATTAATTTTGTAAGATGGAAGCCTCACTCGACAAAGATTTTTACGACACAGTTGATCGAGCTGTAATTGATGGGAAAAAAATTTCCATGATTACGCATGTGTTAGGTGACATAGGCGAAGCAAAACTAAAATACATTTTGTCTACTATTTTAAATAGGGTCGAGCGACAAGATCTAATGGAATTATTGTATACTTCTGCAAAAGAGCTTATCGTTAACTCCACTAAAGCCGCCATAAAACGGATTATCTTTGAAGATATGAAATATGATATTCGCAATCTTGATGATTACGAAGAAGGTATGAAGCTCTTTAAGACAAATTTAAATGAAAGGAAGTTTCCATCTTATAAAAATAAGATGAAAGAACATGGGTATAATGTAAAAATTTCCATCACTTACAAAAATGAAAAATTAGATTTAGAAATTAGAAATAATTTTCCACTCATTCCCGTCGAAGCCAATCGAATTAAAGAAAAATTTCTGCATGCCAAAAAATACGACAACCTGTTCGAGTTTTTTATGGAACATGGTGATAATACAGAAGGTGCTGGAATGGGGATAACCATGGTTGAAATCTTATTGTCACAATCTGGCTTCGATAGACGTCTTTTTTCGATCTATTCATCTGAAAAAAAGAATGAGACAATCGCAAGAGTGGAAGTGCCTTTAAAACAGATTTCAGTTGCAAAAACTACCTATGAACAACTATTCTTAGATTAATGTCAGAAATTTCTTCAAAGTCAGATATTCTCAAACGCCAAGCGGAACTTCTCGGTTTGACCATGGATGCCGTTTTTACCGACGAACAAGCAAAAGAAGTTCTTCAAGGCAAAATCACCGATTCATATCTTGTTAAAATCAAACTCGAAATCGATAATAAAACAGGCATTATCTTAATACTTACCTCCTCCATCCGTAAGCATATCATGGAAATCTATTGTGTAATTGGGAACTCTCCCATTTTTAGAAGGATCCGCGCTTTTGCCGATTACGCTCAGATATCAACCGACTTGGCTGACATTGGTAAATCCGAGGGAATGGACAGAACCATTTCCGATACTGTCGGACGAATCGTATACAAAGCATTCACCAAAGAAAAGTTAGATGAATTTCTCCCAATGTGGGAAAAAAAAGATCCTTCTCGTTTGACAGATTTATTGGAGCCAGCCATTCAATCTGGGGCAAAATTTGGGAAAACAAAAATACAGGCCGAAATCGATAAAATTTCAAGTGCAAAGTTTCGTTATGAAAACCCGATGAAGGGAATCGTTCTTCCGGTTCCTAAACCAGTCGACGACATACCTGCCGCTCCTGATATTACAACCACCACAAAATCACCGATAGGTGAACTTACTGCCATGGATCGGCAGATCCAGCAGTTGAGGGCTGGCTTTACCAAAGAAATTCAAATGAAAACAGTTATTTCTCCAATTAGTGGAATCGAGTTTGATAATCTCGTAATAGGCCAGGAAATTCTTTTTCGAGTTCCGACTGAAACCCAAGAAGGTATGGCCAACGCAAGTTTACTCGGACTCGTCGATGAAACTGGAAAGGTTTCGAAAGAGCCGATCATTGGTAAATTTAGAGGAATAGCTGGAGCAAAAAACGAATATCATATCTTTGCAGAAGGACCTAACCAGTATTTGTTTCACTCGATTGAAGAAAGTCCAGTTAAGGTTGCAGTACCGAAACCTGTCGTAAATACACCAATCCCCTCAGAAAAGAATGTTACCGCAGTAAAAAAGAAACCTACTGAAGCTCAAAAAAGTAGCGGCAATCTTTATTATATGATTGGCGTTTTGATTGCGTTGGTCTTAATCGCGTTTGTGATATTTCTCGTGACTGCTTTTTAGCCGGCAACAACAAGATTTACAAGCTTACCAGGAACATAGATTTCTTTTTTGATTTCTTTTCCAGAAAGAAAAGGTATAACTTTTTCCACTTTTTTTGCCAAGGAGATAGCGTCTGTTTGTTGGATATCTCTTGGTGCCTGGAATTCTCCTCTCATTTTCCCGTTTACTTGAACTACAATTGTGATATTCGCATCGACAAGGTAAGCTTCATCCCATTTCGGATATGGCTCAAAAGCCAATGATTTTGAATGACCTAATTTTTGCCAAAGTTCTTCTGCTAAGTGAGGAGCAAATGGGGACAAAGCTAAAACAAATGGTTCTAAAATTGACTTAGGTTTCGTTGGCGAGCCTGTCAGCTCATTTACAAAAATCATCATCTGAGAAACTGCCGTGTTAAATGAAAAATGTTCGATGTCTTCTTTTACTTTTTTAAGTGTTCGGTTTAAGATCTTAAGTTCAGCTTCGCTAGGTGCTACATCTTGGACAAAAAAAGTTTCTTCAGATCCTGTATGGAACAATCTCCATACTCGATTTAAAAAACGAAAGACTCCCTCAACTCCATTTTTACTCCAAGGTTTGGTCATTTCGAAAGGTCCCATAAACATCTCGAAAAGTCGGAGTGTATCGGCGCCATATTCAATCACAACATCATCGGGATTGACAACATTGCCTCTGGACTTTGACATTTTACTTTTGTCTTCACCTAGAATGAGACCTTGGTGAACTAATTTTTTAAATGGCTCAGGAGTCGAAACATGTCCCAGGTCAAAAAGGATTTTATGCCAAAATCTAGAGTAGAGTAAGTGAAGAACTGCATGTTCCGCGCCCCCTACGTAAATTTCAACAGGCATCCAAATTTTTTCCAATTCTGGATCGATTAAATTTTCTGTGTTAGTTGGGTCAATATACCTTAGGTAATACCAACATGAACCTGCCCATTGGGGCATGGTGTTTGTTTCTCTACTTGCGATTTCACCTGTTTCTGGGTCTTTATAAACTAACCATTCCTTTGCGTTTGCCAAAGGCGACTCGCCAGTCCCTGAAGGTTTGAATTCTTTTAAATCTGGAAGTAGAAGCGGAAGTTCTGATTCTGACAAGGCTTTCGGAGAACCATCTGGAAAATGTACAAGAGGAATTGGTTCTCCCCAATATCTTTGTCTAGCGAATAGCCAGTCTCGCAATTTAAATTGGGTTTTCTTTTTTCCGATTTTGTTCTCTGATACAAAATTAACCATAACATCAAATGCTTGTTTGTAAGAGAGACCGTCTAATTGAAGTTTATCGGATTTGGAGTTGATACAGACAGAGTCTTTTGTGTCAAAAGCCTTACCATCTTCCGCAGAACCTTTAATGACCGGAAGGATAGGTAACTTGTATTTTTGTGCAAATTCATAATCTCTTTGATCATGGGCAGGAACTGCCATGATTGCTCCCGTTCCATATCCGTACAAAACGTAATCAGATATATAGATCGGAATTTGTATTTTTGGATCGGCAGGATTGTTTGCGTAAGCGCCAGTAAACACACCAGTCTTTTCTTTGTTAAGTTCGGTTCGTTCTAAATCACTTTTTAATGCACAATCCTTTTGATAATTTTCGACGACCAATTTTTGTGTATCGGTCGTGATTTCTGTAACGAGAGGATGCTCAGGTGCGAGAACCATATAAGTGGCACCGAAGATCGTATCTGGCCTCGTAGTATACACAACGATTCGTTTCTCAGATTTATCTACAGAAAATTCGATTTCTAGGCCTTCTGATTTTCCGATCCAATTTCGTTGCATCTCGAGTGTGGAGATTGGCCATTCACAGAGAGAAAGATCAGCTAATAGACGTTCCGCGTAGGAAGTGATGCGCATCATATACTGGCGCATCGGTCTCCGCTCTACAGAATATCCCTTTGACACCCATTCCTCCACTTCTTCATTGGCGAGAACGGTACCGAGAGCTTCACACCAGTTGACAGGGATTTTTGCTTCATATACGAGTCGAAAATACGATAAAATTTCTTCTTTTTCTTTTCGGGACTTTGCTTTCCATTCCTCTCCCGTAAAGGAAATTCCCTTCGGCAATTCAAAGCCTTCGAATGCTGCAGATCCCTTCTTTTCCAAGATACTGATCAATTTTTTTATGGGTTCTGCCTTGTTTTCGATTCTGTCAAAATATGAATTATAAATTTGGAGGAAAATCCACTGGGTCCATTTGTAGTAATTTGGGTCTGTTGTGGAAATTTCCCGTGACCAATCGTAGGACAAACCCAACATTTTGATCTGTTTTCGGAAGTTATCGATGTTGTTTTTTGTGGTTTCCTTAGGATGAATTCCCGTTGTCATCGCATATCTTTCAGCAGGAAGCCCAAAGGCATCCCAACCCATAGGATGGAGCACTTCATAACCATCCATTCGTTTCAAACGGGATAAAATGTCCGTGGCCGTATAGCCTTCAGGGTGACCCACGTGAAGTCCAGCACCACTTGGGTACGGAAACATGTCTAAGCAGTAGTATTTAGGTTTTTTGGATCGCGGATCTGTGCGGAATGTATTTTGTTCGTTCCAGTAAGATTGCCACTTTGGTTCAATATCTTGGAATGGATAACTCATCGACTAACATGAAAAAAATGCACTTTATTCACTTTCTCACGGAATCGATAATTTTTACAAGCTTTTTGAAACTCTTGGATAGACAATCTTTGCAAATATCATTCTGGTATAGGATGGAGATGTTTCCACATTCGGCGCAAGGACGTAATTCTTTTGTTTTCGCATTCGGCTCGGTTGCCATTTCTGTCTCTGTATCGCATTCAAGCATTCTTTTTTTACCTAATTATCAAAGGCTTATCGACAGTGGTGTTCATAACTGAACTCAAAAGCACTATGATGAAGTTACTGTATATTATAGAGTGCCTTTGTGGTCAAAAAAAAATAGAGACAGAGCAAAGAAAGTAGTGTGTTTTTTTTGTGAGAATTTTTTTCAAAGTGTGCAATAGATTTGGAACGAAAACACAGAAATAAAAAAAATTAAAAAAATAAAAAAGGATCAACATGCCCATGTTATACGAAAAAAAATTCTGTAAATGCCCATCTTTTGTCACTTCATCTGTGTTATGTGGTGAGATTGCTGGGGGAAATTCCTAATGCTTACTTTTTCAAACGTTTCTAAACAATTTCCTTCCGAACCAGAACCGATAAACGTGCTAAAAAATGTTTCATTTAGTGTGAAAAGTGGTGAATTTGTAGCGATCATGGGGCCTTCTGGCTCGGGTAAATCTACACTTCTAGGTATAGCGGCAGGACTAGATCGTCCAAACCAGGGCGAAGTCACTTTAGATGGCATGGACATTTCGAATGAAAATGAAACTTCCTTAGCAAAAATGCGTTTAGAAAAAATCGGTTTTATATTTCAAAACTTTCAACTTTTACCGGGAATGAATGCATTAGAAAATGTTGGTATTCCTTTGTATCTAAAATCAAAATTTACTGAGTCTGAAATATTAAAAAAATCTATGGACTTATTAAAATCCATTTCAATGGACCATAGAGCAAAACATTTTCCTAAACAGCTTTCAGGCGGTGAGGAACAAAGGATTGCCATTGCTCGTGCGTTTATAAACGATCCGAAAATTATATTTGCAGATGAACCTACGGCAAATCTTGATTCAAAGAATAGTAAGGTCGTATTGGATTTACTTTTAGAAAGAAACAAAAAACTAAAAACGACTTTGATCATTGTTACACATGATCCCTCTGTTGCAAAATTAGCAGATCGTATTCTCACAATGAAAGACGGTGAGATCTTTCTTCCGCAGAAACAAATTGCAAAAAAGAAGAAAAAGAAATGAATACTCGCTTATTAAAATTCTACTTAAATCGAGAATTATTTTCACGAGCCCAATATTCGCTGCTTATTCTTGTATCAATCGCACTTGGAGTTGGAGCTGTTATCGGGATTCATTCTTATAAAGAAAACATCAAAAAGGCAATTCAGAAAGAAGCTCGCAACCTGATGGGCGCCGATCTCGCATTTCAGTCCCCGCAGGAATTTACAGAAAATGCAAAAGAATTGATCGAAACGAAACTTCCAAAAGGTTCTCAACATTCCTCTTCGATACAGTTTTTATCGATGGTGAGGTCTGAAGAAACTGGTGAAAATTCCTTAAGTTACGTAAAAGCGTTGGAAAATTCCTATCCTTATTACGGAGAATACATCACTGAACCTCCAGATGCTTACTCGAAGTTAAGCCCAAACCAAATTTTAATGGAGAAAACGTTAGGTGAAAATTTAAGAGTTAAGTTAAATGATACCATAAATCTGGGTGATTTGAAGCTGAGGGTAACAGGTTGGATTCTCAAAGAGCCAGGAGCAGTCGGGTCGTTTGTAGGGGCCGCGCCAACTACTGTGATTTCTTTGAAAACAGCATTTGAGACTGGGCTTATCCAACGTGGCAGCCGAATCCGTTATACTGTTTATGCTAAAACTCCACCAAATATAGATTCCCTAATCTGGAAAGAAGACCATTTCGAAGAGTTCATAAAAAATGATCTAACCATCTATCATCATACGGAAGTAAATTCTGGCTCCCAACAGTTTTTAAAAAACACGTTTGATTATATGTCATTACTCGCATTATCTGCGTTTTTTTTAGGAGCGATTTCCGTTTTTGCAGCAATTCAAACCAGATTAAGAGAGAAAAAAAATGAAATCGCTGTATTAATGTGTTTAGGAGCAGAACCGACCGCCATTCTTCTGTTAATTGCTTCAGAAATCTTGATAGTTTCATTTATAGCCACATTAATTGGGATTTTTATCGGTTATGAAATTCAGGTTTGGTTACCAACATTTACGGGATCTGAGTTTTTGGGTACAATTGTCCCTGGAATTACTTTCACTTCGCTTTTATGGAGTTTTTTATTAGGCATAGTCGTACCATTATTAGTTGCTTTGCCATTGATTGTAGAGGCAGGAAGAACAAAACCATTGCTCGCCTTAAAAGAAATTGAATCGCGAGAGGATTCGAAAGAAGAAAAATGGATTTCTATATTTTCCGCTGTCATCATTTATCTTCTATTCATTCTGCTTGCGACTTTTGAAACAGAATCTTTGCTGAAAGGATTTGTTTTTGCAGTTATCCTAGTCAGTTTGCCTTTACTTGTATATCTTCTATTTCGAATTTTTGGCCTAGGACTTACGCTATTAGCTAAAAATTCAATTCTATCAAAGGAATGGAGTCTCGTAAGTAAAAAGATTATACGAAAATCTAATTCGATCCGTCTCTCAATTATTGGTTTAGGATCCGCTCTTTTCATACTTTGTTTATCGCTAGTATTACAAGAAAGTTTGATGGAACTCAGCGGAGCCCGCGAAATTGAACGTCGTCCAAATGTATTCCTCCTAGATATCAAAACGAATCAACTCGAGACTTTCGAGCAGGTTACGAAAAAATTTGATGTGAAAAAAAAATATTTAGCTCCCATTATAGGAGCTCGTTTAACGAAAGTAAATGGAGAGCGAGTCAAAAAAGAAGATACAGTTCGTAATGCCATGGAGCGAAATTGGCGGGCGACAGCTAGAACAAGAGAATATTTTCTTTCCTACCGAGATGAATTGTTCGAGACTGAAAAAGTAACGAATGGTAGTTGGTGGAATCAGGCTTCCTCAGATGAAATTTCGGTTGAAAAGGAATTTTCAGGATACTTGGATACGAAAGTGGGAGAGACGCTTACATTCAATGTCCAAGGGGTCGAAGTCACTGGTAAAATCACGAATCTTAGGTCTGTAAATTGGTCAGATATGAAACCAAATTTTGTGGTCATATTTTCAAAAGGATCCTTAGAAAGGGCTCCTAAATTTTACATATCTTCGCTTCTCATCGAATCCTCAGAAACACGATATCAGTTTCAGAAGGAAGTCGTTTCTTCTATGCCAAACATCACAGTCATCGATACAGAAAAAACGATTCAAGCTTTTTTGAAAATTTTAGAGAAGGTAACTCAAATGATTCGTTTGATGACGGGATTTATAATCGCATCGGCGCTGTTACTTGTTCTCACCACTTTATACTCAAGCCATTTTGAACGAAGAAAAGAATTTTCATTGCTTAGGGTAATTGGTGCAAGTAAATCCTACCTACTGAAACACTTTTTAAGGGAAGCTATACTCATATCAATCGTGTCATTTTGTATTGGAGTTGTTTATTCCCTTTTTGCAAACGAGGTATTGAATCGGTTTGTCTTGGAGTTAACTTCCGTCATACCCTTTTTGAGTTTAGGCATCGTCTTTGTTTTGGTGCTCATATTGACTTTAATCCTCTATTATGTAGGATTGGGAAATCTTTTTAAACTTCCATCGAAGCAGCTACTTAAGGACATTAAATAATCATTCTTATCCATTTGCTTTAAGTGAAGAATGATAAAGGGTCGGAAAACAAAAAAACCCGGTGATGAGACCGGGTTCTTTCATTGAAAGAGATGTTTCGGGATTATTGAGCTACCGAAATAACCTCGTCCTTGTTGATAAGGTTTACAATATGTTTGTATTCAGGTGAATCCTTTCCATATTTCAACTCTGTCGCACGGAGGAGGTGAACATTTTTCTTGTATCTGTATTTGAAGAGCATGTCGTCTGGACCTTTTGTCTTTTTGATCATGTTTTCTTCGAATGAATAGCAGCTAGCAAGATACTTGTGAGCAGGATATTCCTTCTCGTTATCATCGATCTCAATATAAAGTTCGAGAATCGGGATACATTGTGGAAGGTTTTGTAAATCATATTCTGCCATAATCCATGAGCGATAAACATCAGAAAGTAATCTCTTAAATTCTGGTCTCTCTCTTAGATCTGGGTTTTTAATTTCATCTAAATGATTGATTGCTTTTGAGAAGTAGTTGAGCGAGTCTTGTTTCGCTTTCATTTTTTCGCGATGAACAACTCTTTCTTCTTTTGATTTACGATCAACTTTTTGCCAATACCATTTTTCATCAAGGCGTTTCTTCTCGGCCTCTTCCTTGCGGAATTGTTCGACCCATTCTCTGTTTTTGAGAACAGTATTTACGCCTGATTGGTAGTTTGATAAAGCCAATCGAAATTGATTGTTTGCAAAAGTTTTCGATAGTTGATGTAACTCTTGGAAAGTTTTGTTATAACCCTTATAATCTGGGTTTTTCCAAAGAGACTCGTCTTCCATAGTCTTCTTTTTAAGTTCCTTCTGAGGAGCAGTTAGTTCCGCGTCATCATTTTCAGGAACGAGCTCACCTTTCAGTAGTTCGTCGACCTGATCTTTAGCCGCTTGGCTGTCTGCTGTAGCTGCGTCCTGTGCAAATACTGCACTTCCGCCAAGTACCAGATGGAGAATGAGGAGATATTTAAAAATCTTCATAGTCGTTTGACCCTTTTTCTCTTTCAATATTTTGAAGATGAGATAGAAATCTTTCTCTTCAAAGAAAGTATCGGAAACCTATGTGCCAATAATAACGATTTAACGGTGAAAAAAACCTTTTTATTTAGGAAATTGTTCCAATTTACAAGCTTAAAAGAGACATAATCGAATAGAATCCTTCAAATTCTCATTCCTTGACATCATGGAAAGATCGTGGAATTTGTTTTTAGTTCATGAATTTATCAGAAATCATCACGGTTCGAGACGGAAATCCTCAATGTAAAACTTGTGGTGGTGTCGGTTTTACGCTTGTAGAACACGTCCGAGGTTCTCGTGCTGGGGCTTTGCAGTTATGCCACTGTGTCGGCACAGATTGTAACACGTGTGAGGCACAGGGTCAGGCACCTTATTTAGTTTTTGATCGATCACAAGATAAAATGTTGCCTTGCGTTTGTCATAATGCACGTTTTTCGATAAGAAACTTCGAAAATTTAGTTGAGAACGCCAATATTCCGCCTCGTTATAAATTTCAATTTTTATCTACTATTGATTTAGGTGATACAAATCAGGATCCCGATTTATCCTTTATTGTAGCACACGATTGGGCCAATGAGCTTGTAAACAGATTTAATGATCCTGCTTTTGAACCACAAGGTTTCTACTTATGGGGCGGAACTGGATCCGGCAAAACCTTACTCGCGTGCGTAATTTTAAATGAATTGATATTTAGATACGGTATAAAGTGTAAATATGCCAAAGTAAACAAAGATTTCCTATCAGCGATTCGAGATTCTTATCAAACGGACAGTGACACTCATGGTCAAGAGAGACTCATTGAACGTGAGTTAGCAAATGTGGATGTCCTTATCATTGATGATTTTGGAGTACAAAAAGAGACGGAGTTCAGCAATCGAAAGCTATATGATTTGATTGATAGCAGATATGAACAAGACAAACTCACGCTTCTCACTTCGAATCATTCATTGGAAGAGTGGAAAGAACGTGGCCAGGGAAGAATTTATTCCAGACTCAAAGAGATGACTAAAGAAATCCAACTTAAGTGTGCTGATTATAGAATGAAATTTTCAATAGAGAGAACTTCATGAAATTTGGAAACACGGCTTTTTTGTCTTTAGGATCCAATATGGGCGATCGTGTCCATTTCTTAGAACAGGCTGTGTGGGAAATTTCCAGATTGCCAGAAGTGCGGATATTATCGAACTCGAGAAGATGGGAAACCGCACCACTTGAAAATACAAATCAGCCCTATTTTTTAAATCAAATTTTAAAAATTCATGTTTCTCCGTCTTTCACACTGCCAACATTACTTGAAACTTTATTAAACATCGAAGACAAACTAGGAAGAAAAAGACGAGCATGGAAAGGACCAAGAGAAATTGATATTGATATTCTCACTTATGAAGCAGTTGTTATGGAAACAGATTTTCTCAGTTTACCTCATCACTCTATGTACACTAGACCGTTCATTAGACAAATGTTAGCTGAAATGGGAGAGTCTGATCTATATTCTATATTCGAGGAATCTGTTTATGAAAAATATCATTCTAGAGTTTAAAAAAAAATACGAAGCCCATTCTCCGATTTCTGTTGTAACCTGCTATGATTATACATTTGCAAGACTTTTTGCGAATACCGATATTGATGCGATTTTAGTAGGAGATTCTTTGGGAAATGTGATCCAAGGGCATGGTTCCACAATTCCTGTTACTGTCGAAGATATCATCTATCATACCAAGGCTGTCAACAGAGGAGCTCCAAATAAATTGGTCATTGCGGATATGCCTTTTCTTTCTTATCAAATTTCTGTCGAAGAAGGCATTCGTTCCGCGGGAAAAATTATGAAAGAAACCACAGCCGATTGCGTAAAATTGGAAGGGGACAGCGATCTGGTTTTAGAACTTACAAGTCGTTTAACAGAGATGGGAGTACCTGTTTTTGCACATTTAGGCCTTACTCCTCAATCAGTACATACATTAGGTGGACATCGTGTGCAAGGCAAAACACCTGAATCAAAACAAAAAATGATCCAAAAGGCAAAGGAACTATCAAAAGCAGGTGCTTTTGCACTCGTCTTGGAAATGATTCCAGAGGATTTGGGTCGAGAAATCACAAATTCCATAACCATTCCAACAATTGGAATCGGAGCTGGACGTCATACAAGCGGTCAGGTTCTGGTATTACAAGATTTGTTAGGACTCAATGAAACATTTAATCCTAAATTCTTGAAAAAATATGCAGATCTCGCAACTGTCGTTTGTCAGGCGGTAAATCAATACCATAAAGAAGTTGTTGGCCGGGAATTCCCAGCCGAACAAAATTCATTTTCGTAATCATTCTACTGGTTTAGATACTTAGTTATTTTACGTACTAAAAACCGCGGAGAAAATCGATTTGATTGTGCTATCAGAAAATTCATAAAACCTGTTATCTTAATGGTTTGTTTTGCTTTTAGGGCATCAAATCCCATTTGAGCGACTTTATAAGAATCCATAATTAAAAAATTACTCTTGGCTAACTTCGATTGATTCATATCCGCATTTTGGAAAAATTCTGTTCGAGTTGGTCCTGGACAAAGAACTGAAACAGTAATACCATGTGGCTCAAATTCTTCCGATAGACCTTCTGAGAACGATAGCACATAAGCCTTTGTCGCATAATAATTGCTCATGTATGGTCCTGGCTGAAAACCAGCGGTAGAAGCGACATTCAGAATTTCACCGAACTTTTTCTCTTTCATTTTTTGTGCGACTAAATGTGTCATTTCCGCTAGGAAATTAATATTTAGCTGAATCATTTCTGCTTCTCTTTCGAAGGAACTATCCAAAAAAGGTCCATTACTTCCAAAACCTGCATTGTTTACCAGACAATTTACATCTAACTTTAATTTGTTGATGTCTTTCCATAATTCTTGCGCAGCTTTAGGTTTCGCCAGATCTTTCGCGATCACGGTTACTTTTTTTGAATACTTTTGTGTCAGCTCTTTGGCAATTGCTTCGAGTTTATCCTTGCTTCTCGCGACTAAAATTAAATCATATCCAGCCTTTGCAAAAATATCTGCAAAATCTTTCCCCAAGCCAACAGATGCCCCTGTTATCAACGCTATGCTCATTTTCCTTGTTCCTTTACTAAAATTCCGTAAAATCCTTCTTTTCTGTCTTTCCAAAAAACCCGATCAAAATTGTCTTCCTTCATCATGCGTTTTTGAAAAGTTTCGGAGTAAAAATCCCACTCCGTTGTTCCTTTGTAATCACTTGGCCAATCTTTTCTTCGCGAATAAGGGTGATTTTCTTTGGGAAATTTTGATTTATGGTAAGCCCATTCTAATACGTGAAACATTTCATGATACAAAAATATTGGGTGGTTAGCATGATTTCCACTGGCCACTTTTTTATTAGAATCTGAAATAATTGTTAGGCGAACTTGTGGATCATTTACTGTTCCATAATTCCATTCGGTACCACCACCGTTTGTAATCAAAACTCCATCGGGTTGTCGTGTTCCTGGCCAAACGATGACTACTCCGTCTGCTTCCTTGATTGTTGTAAGAATATCCTCGGAGAGTTTCGGAGAAATGGATTCAATCGAAGGTTGCATAACGAGGCGAACTTTCTCATCAATTAAATTAGTACTTTGGATCTCCGAATTCGTGCGTATAACTTCCATGTCCCAACGAATACCACCCGATAATTCTTCAAATGAATCGCGAAAGTATTCAAAGCTGAGAATTAAATCTGCTATATCTTTTTCTACCAGATCCTTATCAAGATTTCCAAATTTTGATACCTTTGTCTGCGGGTTCCCTTTCAATCGAGTTTTAGGAATAACGACATAAACCATTTTAAGTGTACGTTTTGGAAGTTCTTTTAGACGTTTTGTTTTATGTTTCAATGCAAGATACTGAATCTGCAACTGGTCTCTTAAAAATCCCCAATGGTTTAAGACTTGAGTATCCATTTGTGGATATAACATTGATATGGTGTCGAATCCATCTTGGTATTTATTTTTCGCGACAAACATATTGGTAAGTATCATCGTATTCCAAGCAATCGCTGGTAAAAGCGGACTGGAACTTTTTTCTGGAAAGAGATTTTCGGAGAATAACCTGTGCCACTCTTCTCGATCGTCTATTGTCATCGAATCATCTTGAAATAATTCACCAACGTTATATCCAGTGTGCAATGCCGATTGAGTTCCGCTGAGTTCTGTTAAACCGGTCAACAAAATTGACCGAGCATTTTTTTTATCACCTAGTTTTAAATAGGCGATGGTGAGGGTATTGATAAGAAGACCATAATTATCATCCCCGATTTTTGACCTGGCGGCAGGAATGACTTTTGGGATGTGGGAAACCATTTCAGAGTAGTTGGATTCATGATTTAAACACCAAATGGCTGTTGTAAAGCTAGAGGCTTCCTCTTTACTGTCGAGTTTTGATAATTGATTTGCTGCCGAAACACACTCTTTTGGCCATTGACCTTTCGATGAGGCAAGCTGTGCAGAAGAATTTAATCGTAACCACCAACCAAAGGTGTCGTCTGGCGTTTGTTTTGTGATTTCTTCCGACAATTTAAAGGCATTTTTAAAATCTTTCTTTTTCATCAGAGAATCGGCTCTATTCCAAGTGGTTTGGTCTACGGACCAAGCTGAGGAAGAAACGAGTATGAGGAGGAAAACCGAGGAAAGGCGAAGAATTTTCATACAGAATCAGAATTTTACTCTGATTTTTCAGAAAAAAGTATTTAAAAACAAAAATTTACTCGAAATAATTCTGGTTCCCAATGATCGTATATTTACGATATACTATGGCTCAGAATAAAAAGACAGAATTCGCAGAGGAGATGCAAATCCGGGCAGAATTTCATCGGCTCCTGTCTCATCCCGCCAGGCTTGCCATTCTGGAAACTCTCGCGGAAAGACAGTCCTGCATTTGTGGTGAGATCGTTTCCGTTTTACCTTTGGCGCAAGCTACCGTTTCCCAGCATCTCAAAGAGTTAAAGGAAGAGGGGATCATAAAAGGTGAGATTGATGGGAATACTTCCTGTTACTGCATAAATTGGGAAAAGTGGAAAGAATTGGAAAAGTCAATAAGCGACTCCTTTGAAAGAATCAATCAGTATAAAGAAAATTTTGTGAATGGGTGTTGTGAATGAAGAGTAAACAAGTGTTAATATTATGTACGGGAAATAGTTGCAGAAGCCAAATAGCGGAAGGATGGATCCGACACTTTGGAGGAGATAAAGTAGAGGTTTATAGTGCGGGCATTGAAACGCACGGCGTGAACCCGCGTGCGATCCAAACGATGAAAGATGCTGGGATCGATATTTCTTTTCATACCTCTAACCACATTGATGAATACCGACACATACCTTTTGATTTCATGATTACCGTTTGTGACCATGCAAACGAGAACTGTCCATATTTTCCATCAAATGCGATCCATTTTCATCATAATTTTTTTGATCCATCTAAAGTAAAGGGCACGGAAGAAGAAATCGTGAATTCATTTGCAAAAGCTCGCGATGAAATTCGAGACTATTGCAAAGAATTTATAGAAAAAAATATCGGTTAAACAAATGAAAAAATTATCTTTTTTAGACCGTTATCTTACTGTTTGGATTTTTTTAGCAATGGCCATTGGCATCGTTATTGGAAATATTTTTCCGAGTTTTGTTTATTCTTTTTCGAATCTAGCAATCGGAACTACAAATATTCCACTCGCCATTGGCTTGATACTTATGATGTATCCCCCGCTAGCGAAAGTTAAATATAAGAACTTAGGAAAAGTTTTTTCGAATATTAAACTACTTTCTATTTCCCTACTATTGAATTGGATAGTAGGTCCGCTTCTGATGTTTCTACTCGCGATTTGGATTTTACCATCCCATCCAGAATATATGGTCGGATTGATTCTCATTGGTCTTGCTCGCTGTATTGCGATGGTAATTGTTTGGAATGACCTAGCCGATGGAGATCGCGATTATGCAGCTGGACTAGTTGCTTTGAATAGCATTTTTCAAGTTTTTTTCTATAGTTTGTATGCTTATTTTTTCATCACATATCTTCCCACGATTTTTGGCAAAAAAAGTATGATTGTCGATATTCAGATAATCGAAATTGCGAGAACTGTTGGAATTTATCTAGGATTACCCTTCTTACTTGGTTTTTTGTCGCGCGAGATTTTATCAAAGAACTATGGTGAAGAATTTTATGAGCAAAAATTTTTAAAATGGATTTCACCATTAACGCTCGTATTTTTACTATTTACGATCATTGTCATGTTTAGTTTAAAAGGAGACTTGATTGTTAGCTTATTCGGTGATGTCCTTCTCATTGCAGTTCCGTTATTAATTTACTTCATTATCATGTTTGCAATTAGTATTTATTCAGGGTATCAATTGGGTGTAGACTATCAAAAAAATGCCGCTATATCATTCACTGCAACAGGTAATAACTTCGAATTGGCGATCGCTGTTGCCATCGGTGTATTTGGAGTAAACAGCGGACAAGCGTTTGTAGGTGTTATCGGCCCACTAGTAGAAGTGCCGGCTTTGATTCTACTGGTAAACGTGGCTCAAAAAATAAGAGATCGCTGGTATACTCAAAAGATTTAGAATTATAAAAATTCTATTTGTTAAAAAGAGTACTTACGTTCTTTCATATCTCCAATTTTTGAAATATCTACAAATTGAAGGCGGTCGAACTTGACAACGGCTTAAAATGATCTAATCTTAATATCGACTGTCATTGAAACTGAGGATCGTTTTGTATCGATTCTTGTTTTAAAATGAAAAGGAAGTATATGGAAAAAAATTCTGAGAAATTAGCAGAAATGATTGAGATAGGAATCCTTATCGGATCCATTCTTGTAATAGGAGCATGGGCCCTCGGAATGCCTTTTTTTTATGCAACAAATGCTCCAGTTATGTCTATATTTACTGCGATCTCTTTGTTTATTATAGTTAGCCTTCGTTTGGCGACAAAACACCTTCATCTTTGGCCAATCACTGGTAATATCGCCTTGCTTATGATTGTCGGCGGCGGAAATTTATCCTCCATACTTATGCTAATCTCTGCTCCGGGTGTTCATATCGATACCAAATCACCGATAGTAATGACATCAATTTTCACTTCAATTGGATTTGTTCTCTTTAGCATTTATGAGATTTTACTCTATCTTCGGAAAACACCAAAAAGTATTTGGATACTAGATGATTTGTTGATCCATTTAGCACTCGTTCCGGGTGAGCTTAGTTTGATTGGACATCTGTTCGATAATCCTACGTATTTGAGTATGTCATTAGATCCTCGGGTGGGTGTTTCTATACTGGAAATGTGTTTTATGGCCGCGCTCGTCTCATCTACGGTTCTTGCGAATAAAAATCTATTTCTTTGGCAATTCCTAAAAGGCGGAACAGGCAATCAAATGATATTTGCAGCTTTGTTTGCGAATCAGTATATTGCACCTCTATTGTACCTTTTTCTGGCAGGAAAGGATTGGGAGGCTCAGCCATATGGACCCGAACTTTTTATTTTGTTAGGTGGAGTATTTGCGACACTTGGCTTTTTATTGTTCCAAGCCTTCAATCAGAACAAAACTACTGCTAGTTAAACAGTAGCTTTATGTTTTACTATTTTCTTTTTTTGACAGCTTCTGCCAGTTTGTCTAACATTGGGATTGTTGTTTCCCAAGATACACAAGCATCTGTTATTGATTGGCCATATACCAAAGGTTTAGCATCTATAGATTGATTCCCTTCTTTCAAATGGCTTTCAATCATAACACCTAAAATGTATTTGGAGCCCCTTGATACTTGGTCCGCAACAGATTCAATGACGATCGGTTGTTTTCGAAAGTCTTTTTGGCTATTTCCATGGGAACAATCAATCATTAGCCTTGAAGGCAAATTACTTTTATCGATTTGGGCCCCAAGATCATTAACGGTTGTTTCGTCATAATTCGGTCCTTTGTTATGTCCACGTAAAATAACATGTGTGTCTGGATTTCCAGAAGTTTTAAAAATAGCTGAGCTTCCTTGATTTGTCACAGAAAGAAAATGGTGAGACGAACCAGCTGAACGTAGGGCATCGATGGCAATTTGAACATTTCCATCCGTTCCATTTTTAAAACCAATTGGTGCGGAGAGTCCAGATGCAAGTTCTCTATGGACTTGGCTTTCAGTGGTACGCGCACCGATTGCGCCCCAAGAAACAAGATCAGCGACGTATTGTGGAGAGATTACATCCAAAAATTCGGTGCCACAAGGAATACCCATATTATTAATATCCAATAGAAGTTTCCGTGCAGTTTGTAATCCTTTGTTAATGTGAAAAGATCCGTCCAGATCTGGATCATTGATGAGTCCTTTCCAGCCGACTGTGGTTCTTGGCTTTTCAAAATAGACACGCATAACAATGACAAGTTCATTTTTATAATGCTTTAACATTGGTTGGAGCTTTTCAGCATATTCGATAACAGCCTTTGTGTCGTGAACGGAACATGGGCCGACGACTACAAGCAATCGATTCGGATCTTTTCGATGAAGTAGATCCGATATTTCGGATCGTGTTCGTATGACTAAATCGGAGGCAGCATCTGTCAGTGGATACTCTTCCATTATGACAGACGGGGGAATAAGACTGTGCTGTTCTAAAATTCTAAGATTGTCTGTTTTTTTCATATGTTTAGTATTTTTTCATCGTAGGGTCAACTAAATCTGACCAGGCAAGCACTCCACCTGCGACATTTTTAAAAGACTTAAAGCCCGCATTCGCTAACATATTACAAGCCATACCAGATCGGCCACCTGACCGACAATATACGAGAATTTCTATATCTTTTTGATCTTTCAGCTCATCAATTCGAGATTCAAGTTCGTTTACTGGAATCAGTTTATCTGTTCCAGGAACTAATGCGATTTCTTGTTCATTTGGATTGCGTACATCCAATACAAAAAAACTATCTTTGCCAGCATTTCGAGCATCTAATCTCGTTTTAAAGGTTTTTACATCTATTTCCGGAATCATTTTTAAACAGCTCCTCCCATCTCTTCCAATTCAATTGTTGCGAGTTCCCATCTAGATATTAAACTCGTAATCTCAGTTTTGATTTGATTGTACGTGTCCATCTCTAATTGAAAACTTCTATTTTTATAGAACTCTGGATCTTGCAAGAGCTCCTCTTTATCTTTTCGGTTTTTTTCCAATCTTTCCAATTTGTTTTCGATCTCGAGAATTTCTTTCTCGAGTTTTTTTCGCCTATTTTTGCTCGCCGTTGTGGTCTCTTTTTTATCGTGAGACTTGTCTTTTGTAATTTTTACCGAGTTTTGATCTTCATCTTCCTTATGGAATTTGAGATAATCATCAAAACTACAATTCAGGTTTTTCAATTCACCTGAGGAGAGTTGGAATGTTCGATTGCATAGACCCTTTAAAAAATCAGGATCATGGCTAATGATGAGTAGAGATCCCGGATATTCTGCAAGCGATCTTTTGAGTGCTTCTCGAATAACTATGTCTAGGTGGTTAGTCGGCTCGTCAAAAAAAAGGCAATTGGTCGGCTGCTGGACTAGAAGAGAAAGTCGCAAACGACTCTGTTCACCACCTGAAAGCAATTTGACAGATTTAAATACTCCATCACCAGGAAATGCAAAATGACCTAGTAAGGTGCGGGCTTTTTCATCACTTAATTCTGGATATTTTTTTTGAATTGTTTGGACTAAGTTAAGATTCTCATCTAAGTCTTCCCCATGAGTCTGCGAAAAATATCCTAGCTTTGTTTTTGGGCCATAGTAAAGCGATCCAACATCTAACTTATGTTTCTGCAAGAGACATCTCATGAGTGTAGACTTTCCCGCTCCATTTGGACCAACTAGCGCAATTTTATCGCCTGCAGAAACTTCTATTTCAGCATTCTGGAAAATCTGTTTTTTGATCCCAGTATTTTTATCTGGATAAGAAAACGACCCATGCTCAAGTCTTAAAATGATGCTGCTGGATGGGACAAATTGGAATTCATATTCTGGTTTTTGGTTCCAAAAGGAGTCTTCGGGATTCTGAACTTTTTCTCGTTTGTCCAATCGTTTGATTACTGATTGCACCTGACGGGCTTTAGTAGCCTGTGCTCGAAATCTTTCAACCCATTCAAGTCTAGTTTTTAAATAAGCTTCTTCTTTTTGAAATTGGATTTTTAATTTTTCTTGGATTTCATTTTTTGCTTCAAAAAATTCTTCCAATGAACCTTCAAATTCGAAAACTCCATTCGGATTCAGTTCTACAATGGTTGTAACAGTTTTGTTTAAGAACTCTGGATCATGAGTGACCAAAACAAAGGCCTGGTTTTGTGAGACTAGAAAATCAGCTAACCAATCTTTGGTTTTATCGTCAAGGTGGTTTGTTGGCTCATCTAACAAAAGTAAATTATGAGGATTTAGTAAGGCTATGGCAAGTCCAATTCGGTGATGGTAACCTGGCGAAAACTCTTTCGTTTTTCGCTCAAAATCTGCAGTAGAAAATCCTAGGCCAGATAGAATTTTTTTCGCCTTTGCTTCTAACCCATGCAGATCATGTGTGTGTGCAAATTCTTCCAAATCATTTTGGTCATGCAGAAGTGATTCAAACTCTGGAGAATCTGAATTTGTGCATTCGAATCTATTTTCGATTAGCTGACGTTTGGCGGAATAGTCTTTATATAATAAATTTCCATCAAGTACGGTATCTACTATTTTTCCCTCAGGATCGAATTCAGGAATCTGTTGGAAAAGGGACAGCTGCGTATGTTTGGAGCGGATCACTTCACCCGTTTCGGGTTTTAGTTTTCCAGCCGCCATTTGGAAGAGCGTCGTTTTTCCAGATCCATTTGGTCCTACTAAAGCCACTCGACAGCCTGGTTTGATATGCCAGCTAAAGCCTTCAAAGAGTATCTTGGGGCCGAAATGTTGGTGAATTTGTATGAATTGTATCAAGGAAGGGAATAGACCCGCAAGTCACCTTACGGGCGGTTTGGAAAAATTAACCTTTTTTCTTGGCTAAAAGTTCCTCTTTTCTTTCGTTCAAATGTCGGATGTACTGGCTCGATTGGCCGTTCATGGACTCTGTTGACTTTTTGATCGCCGCATCTATTTCTTCAATGCTCATTTTTGCGATTTTTTTGTTTTTCTTTTCTTTTTCTTCTGACATGGAAGTTTTCCCCTTTTAGGTACGTCACTGAGATAATTCCAGGCTCTGGGAAGGAACGTCCGTCGCAAGAGAAATAAATTCCCTAATCCAGATAATTTGTGAATTTGGCAGATGTGATGGGTCAGTTCAAAAGTAGAATCCGTGATTTTTTCCGAATTGTTTGGGAGTTTGACATTCATGGACTGGCGTCCGAAATTTCATTTACCTTTTTACTTACATTATTTCCTCTGCTTGTCGTCTTTGTTTCGTTAATTGGTCTCATCCAAAACCCGCATACCATCAATCTCATTACCGATCAAATGGGAAAAGTTTTACCAGAGCCCATTTTTCAGCCCATTGAAAAGAGCGTAGAAAATCTAACAAAGATTAAAAATTATAAAATTTTGACACTGAGTATCCTTTTCTCTTTTTTTTCGAGTCTTACGATCTTCGGAGCCATCATCAAATCATTACGAACCATCGAAAATGACGGCTCTAAAATGAGTTTTTGGAAATCCCAATGGATGAGTTTAAGAATGATGTTGATCAGTGCCGTATTGATTCTGATTTATTTTTACTCAAGCTTTGGTCTATATTTATTGGAAAGGTATTTGTTTTTATCTTGGAAAGTTAGATTTTTTAGACAGAATCCAGAACTCTTTTTGGCAATCATAACTTTTTTAGTCATCGTCAGTTTGTTTAGTTTTTACTATTCGTTTGCAACTAAAAAAAGGACACAAATTTTTAAATCCTTACCGGGTGCAATTTTTGCCGCATTGCTCTGGCTACCGCTAACTTTTGGATTTCAATATTATTTAAAACTTAAAAATGTAGGCGTGAACTATTCTTTCGCCTATTATCTGCTATCGAAGATGGTCGTGTTGATGTTATATGCGTATATCAATGCGACATTTTTTTTATGGGGATATGTTTGGAATTTAACGAATCGTAAAAAATGATACTCTAATCAATCAGATAATCAGGTTCTAAAATTCTTGGACAAAAAGAAAGAATGATACCGAAATAATGTCTAGCAAAACTGAAAAAAAGCCAATCACCAGATTCACTAAAAATGTGCGAAGCATCTTTATTTGTGTATCCTTTCTTTTGAAACAAAACATCTAAATTCCAGTTTTCCTCACCAGGGATGACTTGAATTTTTAAGAAAGCATAAAAGCGAGATTCAGCTTCGTTAAAACTAAAAACTAAGGCTCTACCTGCCAATGGATTTCGGATGGTAAAGGTCATCCAATCAGCACTAGAATTTTCTGACGACGATAGTTCGTATATTTCCCATTCTAATTCGGCTTCATTTCCAAAGAATTCTCGAAAAGACGAGTGAAAGGCTTCATGAAATTCATTCCGAAACGACATACATTAAGAATTTTTTTCATGTAGAAATGGAAAGAAAAAATTACAAAAAGACCTGCAATAGGTTGAATCTAAACTGCTACGGATTATGATGATCCTAGGAGTAACTTGTTATGATTGAAACTGTAAATATTACGTGGCCTTACGGCGCGATTGATCCTAGAATTCATTGTCCTTCCTGTGGCACATCTGTTATCTCCCCTCTGGAAGACGAAGGTCCTGGTTGCCATCATGTGATCTTTATGATCGATAGTGAATCTGGAGAGTTTAATTATATTACTGAAGATTTTGATGAAATTTTAAAACCATTTCGAAAAGAAAATAACGAAGAATTTGGAGAATGGGAGGCAACAGATGCTTTCATCGAAGAATCCGAAATGGATACTTTCTATGTTTTAAATATGATTTTACCAGGTGAGTCGGAAGACGGAGAAGATTCGGTTTGTCTTCGTATTGGATTTGAATTGTTTTTCAATGAAGACCAGCAAGAAATTTATGATGAATTAGAAAGACGACATGATGCAGAAGGCCATCATGACCACAGTAACAACTAATCCAGGAGTATCCCCAATATGAAAAAAATCTATCTATTGCTCATGTTTATATTGTTTGGTGAAGGTTGCATCATCAGTTATCGTGATTATCCTAAAATTCTACCTATTCCGGAGCGTGAAAAAGTAAAGGAATCTACTTTTGTTTACAATCTTCCAAACTTCCCACAGTTCAATCTAGGGGGACGCGAGGCCTTAAAGAATTATTTTGATAAAAAAACTTCTTTTAAGAGTACTGTTGAAGGTGTTGATGTGCCTAAGTCAGGTTATTTGGTAAATGTAAAAGTTGATTACCGAAGCCCAAGCAAACCAGCATTAATTTTTCTTGGAATTTCTACCGTCACGGCCACATTACTTCCTGCTTGGTCGGAACAGGATGGTTATGATATCGCCTATCATCTGTACAAGGAAGGAAAACAAGTAAAAGTGTATGAATATCATATTTTTCGAAATTACGGCCAATGGTTGCCCTTAATTTTGGGTATCTGGTATAACGGAGAAACCGCTAGTGAAAAAGAAGTTTTCGAAAGAGTTACAGATCAGTTTTTTGAGGATGCTAAGGAATTTCTCTAGTTAACATTTGTGGACTTTGAAATATACAATGAATTCCTTTTTGGATTTTATCCAGGTATTATTTCTGTACTTTTTGTAGGCTTTTTTGTCGGTTATCTATCCTCTTTTTTGGGAGTGGGCGGCGGATTTATTTACACTCCCTTCTTTCATACTTTTTTTCACCTCACAGCTGTTCAGGCAGTTGCCGTATCGCTTGCGCAGATGCCTCTTTCGTCCTTGTCCGGATTGATTGTATATATCAAAAATGGAAAGGTTCAATTCAAAGAAGGCTTCCTATTACTGGTTACTTCTATTCCAAGTGGTTTATGGATCGCTTATAAATTTGGGAGATTTGAAGAGACTGAACTTGGACGTAAAATTGTGTTTGGAATGCCGATTTCTGAATTGCTTTATCTTTTTATTTTTACTTTTTTTCTTAGCTCATTGGGAGTCTGGAATATAATATCCGCTAGGCGAAAGAAATATCAACAAGAATTGAATGTTGATAAAAAAAACAAAAAAGAAAACCTTGAAGTTGGATTTGAGACTAACAAAGACAAAACGAAATCAATCTTGTTTTTGCTTATCGCTGGTATTGCCTTTGGAACTACTTCCTCGCTTCTTGGAATAGGTGGTGGGTTTTTAGCTGTTCCACTTTTTGTTTACTATTTTAAGATGGAACCTGTAGAAGCAGTAGCTACTTCTTTTTTAGGGATTTTTTTTACATCGTTTGGAACGTCGTTTCTTCTATATTCCCAAGGTAAGTTACACTTGGAGTTGGCGCTAGTGGGAACCATTGGTGGATTCCTGGGAGCAAGATTAGGTTCATTGAAAGCCATCCATGCAAAACCTTATGTGATAATACAAGTATTAGGAACTATGCAGTTACTTGTCGTTTCTTGGTATCTCGGGAACAAATTGTATAAGTTTTTTTAAAAAAAATTTTCTTGTTTTGAATGTAAAAATGGGGCAGGTCTTGATTTTGATTTTTCTATGGCATTTCAGCCAATCATTGATTCTGAAAAGGGAATTATTTTTTCACAGGAGGCTCTCGTAAGAGGCAAAAACCAAGAATCTGCTTATGAAATTCTTTCCCGTATAACAAACGAAAATCGATATCAATTTGATCAGGCATGTCGAGTTAAGGCAATTGAGCTTGCTAGCAAGTTAAAAATAGATTCATACTTAAATATAAATTTTTTACCGAATGCGATTTATAAACCTGAGTCCTGCATTCGTACTACTTTCGAAGCCTGCCAAATTTTTCAATTTCCTTCGAATCGTATTATTTTTGAAATCACGCAAGGGGAAAGAGTCCACGATCTTGAACATCTAACGTCTGTTACGTATTTTTAAATCAAAATTTCTTTTAGATCACGCCTTGGCGAAAAAAAATTGTAGTCGCTTTTTCCAATTCTACCCATCAGTTGAATTCTTGAACTTTTATCAATACCCAGTAGATCACAAAGTTGTTGGTGGTAAACTTTACTCTCATCGTAATCCTCCAAGGATTGGTTCATGGTATGAAAAGATAAATTTTCCGTAGCGATCGCCAGTGTGAAACGCATGAAGTCTCGACCCGTTTTCACCCATTCGAGCGGTGTATCTTTTCCTTTGGTAACAAAAAAAACAAGGCCTTTTGATGATTCGATTTGTTTTTTCGCGATATCGATGCTGGCTTTTTTTGAAGCTTCACCATGCCAACTTTCGTAAGAAAGATCAACAAAATATGTTTTTGCTAACCAAAGTTTAAGTCCAGAAAGTCCATTGCCTTCCAATGTAATGCCATCTCTTTTCCCGTAGATATCCTCCTTTTTGGTTCTAAACCAAATGCGAGATACTTCATTCGCTTCTTTTAGGTTGGTCTCTGTTGTAAATGAGTCTATTAGGATTTTATGATATTTTTGAATTTCATCTTTTCCCAGCACAAACCTTAGAGTAGTCGTATTAGCAAGTGTTAATTGTTGTAAAATCGATGTTTGATCCAGTGTAATGAAATCGCCTTCATATTTGCTGCGATTCATTTGTCTTTTTGGCAAGGACTCAAACAAAGAGGCAAATTCAGTTTTTGATTTAGGAATTAAAACTATCTTAGCAATCGGCTTTTTATGAAAATCAACTGAGTTTGGAATTCCAAGTGGGAAGAATGTAATTTTTGATTCTAATAAAAGAGAATCAGCGGCTAGCGTTGCTAATTCTAAAAATGTTCCTTGGGTGTGGAAAAATTGTCGGTTGATCGGATCTATCGCTGGCAATACTCTTTCTGCATCACCGTATAGCAAAAAACTAGAATCTGATTCTATTTTTACTTTCCACGGTTGTGTGTTATGCGAATTAGGTGCGAGCATTGCTGCCAAAATTATTTTTTCAATAGGTGTTTTTAAACCAAGAGATTCTGCGAAGAGAAAAGGATTTTTTCGATACATCTCGGAATCTTCTTCGGAAAATGCACTTAGATCTTTGCCAAGCTGGGAAAGAACTAAAACGGTTCCAGTTTGGAAGGATCGTTTTAAGAATATTTTTCTAGAAAAAGGAGTTTTGATCATTTTTGTTCTCGTTGGTTTTTACAGTTTTTCCATTTTGATTCTATGACTGCTACTCTGAAAAATATGAAAATCGATATAGTCTCTGATGTCGTTTGCCCATGGTGTTACGTGGGAAAGAAAAAATTAGAAACGGCGATTGGTCGATTATCGGATCGAATCTCAGCAGATATTCAGTGGCGGCCTTTCCAACTTTCGCCAGAGGTGCCAGAACAAGGTCGAAATTATAGGGAACACTTAATTGAAAAATTTGGTTCGGATAAAGGTTTAGATTCGGCTTGGCAAAGATTGACCGAAATTGGACGCGAAATCGGCATCGATTTTAAATTTGAGAAGATTGAAAAATCCGTAAATACACTTCGACTTCATTCTTTGATTTCTTCACTAGCGGATCCAATCCAACAAGGCCAAATGGCTGAAATATTTTTTCGAGCGCATTTTGAAGAAGGTATCGATTTAACTTCATCTCAATCTGTATATGAACTGGTAAAAAGTTTTTTTAAAGATGAGAATTCTTTTTTAACCAATTGGAATAACCTTACAATCCAAGAGGAAATTCGTCGAGAAATTGCCTACTATCACCAAAATGGTGTCAGTGGTGTTCCTTATTTTATTTTCCAAAATAAGTATGCAGTCAGCGGTGCTCAAAATCCTGAAGTATTTATAGAGATAATGGAAACGATTCTAAAAGAGGAACAATCTCAAGTTAAATAACCAACACCTAAAATGGTAATATCATCTTGTTTCTCGGTTTCTCCTAGAAACGAATCAAGTTGATGTAAAAGTTCATGAATACTTTTTTCAATGCTAAGGTTTTTATTTTCTTTTAGTATCGAATATACTCTATCCTCGCCAAATTCTTCATTTAAAGAATTGAATTCTTCGAAAATTCCATCCGTATAGAGGAAGAGTCTGTTCCCAGGAGAAAAGTCGTATTGAAATGAATCATAGTTGTTTCCCTTACGTATTCCTATCATGGGTCCAGTTTTTGGAAACTTGATCGCTTCATGTTCATGGAGCAATAAACAGGAAGGATGTCCTGCAGAAGTAATTTCTAACATTTGTTTATCGATATCTATATCGACTATTATACACGTTAAATATGTATTCAATGATTCATACTTTTGCACATATTCATCGTTAAAGATTTCCATTAATTGTTGGATGTTTAAATCGTAATTTTTTATATTATCGTAAATTCCTTTTATCGCGATTGTGATCAGAGCAGCCTGAATTCCGTGACCAGTTGCATCTGCTAAAAATAAGCGATACTTTGAATCAGTTACCTTGTTGATTCCGTAAAAATCTCCTCCCACTTCAGACATGGAGAGATAAAAAGGAATAATCTCCAATTTTTCAATCAGATGGAAATTTACCATGAGTGTGTTTTGTTGGATTTTTTTGGCGACCTGGAGGTCTTGTTTTATGAGGGAAAGAGATTGATTGAGTTGGATTGTTCTTTCTAAAACTTTTGCTTCTAGGTTTTCATTTTGTTCAATTTGAGTTTTTAATAGTTCTCCTTGGACTCGATTATTTTCTTCCAATATATATTTGTATTTATCTGCTAAGGCAAGAGAGAGAAATACCAATTCGAACATGGAACCTATTTGCATGGTATATGTTGTAAGAAAATTAGAAGGCAAAAATCCTAATGATCTCATGAGTAACAGTAAGATGCCAAAAAGAAAAATGCTCCAACCTAAAACAAAATACCTCGCAGCCTTATATCCTTTTCGGATACTGATGACACCCGAACATAAAATAATAACTGCATTGTAAATACCAAACATTGTCTGATATTTATTGACGAGTAATAAAGAAAAGAACATCATCGGGATAAACAGAAAAGTTATAATCTGAGAAATTCGAATTACACTTAACAATTTTTTGGAGAATTGGTTCACCATCAAAAAGCGAATCGTAAATTCTAGAACTAATACCCATGAACAGGAAATACTAACGGGAACAAGATAGTTTTGTATAAGTATCGAGTTTGGATAAAAGTATTGAAACCCATGTCCATTGATCCCCACATTGAAGGCTAATAAAAATAAGGTGCTACTGGAATAAAGGAGATAACTGATACTTCGAAATGCAAAAAATATAAATCCATTATAAAAAATCATAACCGCCAAAATTCCATAAAACGAATAATGCCAAGCCTCGTTTAATACTTTCGATTCAAAAAAAGTTTCTTGTTGGTGCAATGTTAGTGGAAGAATGATTGAACCTCGAGAATTCACTTTTAAGTAAAAGGTATTCGGGTCTGATCCTTCTATGTCTAAATAAAACACAAAATTTTTAAACTTAATTTCCCGCTGTGAAAAAGGAAGAATGTCACCAAAAATTCGTTTTTCCCAAATTCCGTTGCGATTGGTATAAATTTCAACCGTATCGAGTCCAGGTGTACCTACTTCCAATAGAACTTTGCCTATATCGAGGGGATCTCTTTGGAGACTAAATCTTAGCCAAACATTCGAATGAGTGTAACCAAACTGGGATATATCGTTCTTTTCGTTTTGAAATAGAGAATTCCAGGGTTCGGAAGTTATGTTTTCAATTTCTTTATTTCGATCTGTGTCAAGAAAGTAGGATAAATTGCTACTACCTAGATTTTTTGAACTGAAATTTTTTGGAAGGAATAAGGTATCCTCAGCCGCAAGCGGTTGTAATAAAAGGAAAAAGATTGAAAGAATGATACTTCGATCCAGCATAAAAAGGTATACACGACTCGGATTATAATCCTTAAGTATAATGAGAACATCGGAACATTCCATCCGAATTTATCGTCTAAATATATCGTTATGAGAAAAATCATTCACTTCTTTGTTTATCGACCTTTGGTTGCGAATTTAATTTTTGTTTTTTTGTTTCTTGCTGGAATTATCTCTGTTCTCTCGATGAAACGCGAGGCATTTCCTAGGGTTAACTTCCGTCAGGTGAGAGTCTTAACTGTGTATCCTGGCGCAAGTCCAGTCGATGTAGAAAAGAAAATAACGATTCCCATCGAAGAAAAATTGAGAGAAGTGGAGGGACTTGATTCCGTTCGTTCTATCTCTCGAAACTCTGAATCAGACATAAGTATTAAAATTGATTTAGAGCATGATAACCCTGACCAAGTTGTGAATGATTTGCGTCGGGCAGTAGATCGCGTTACGAATTTTCCTACCCAGGTGAAAGATAGACCGATTGTTACAGAACAAAAAAGCTCCAATTTTCCAGTATTTGAGGTGGCAATCAGTGGAGCGATAGATACGAAACAACTGCAAGACACTGGTCGTTTTATTGAAGATGAAATAAGAAAAGTTTCTGGGGTCTCAAGGGTTGATACGTTTGGAAAACGCAAAGAGGAGTGGAGGATACGCGTTGATCCAAAACTTAAGGCTCGCTATACACTAGGTTTTAATGATATATTCAATGCCATCTCGAAAAGAAACATAAGTGTACCTGCAGGATCTTTTTTGCGACCTATAACAGAAGATATTCGAGTCACAGGTGAAATCAATGAGATCGAGGATTTAAAAAATATCCCCATTCGATCCAATGAAACAGGAAACGCGATTTTACTTTCGCAAATTGCTTCTATGCAAGCAACTTACGAAAGACCTAGAACTCTAGCCTTATCGAATGGAGCGGAAGCCTACGTTTTCCAAATCATAAAAAAAGACAGTGCAGATATTATTGATACGGTGGTTGCAGTTCAATCAAGAATAGCAGAATTAAAGAAACAATTGCCGGCCAATATTCAATTCAACGAATTGAACAATGAAGGTCTCAGAGCGACCAAACGATTGGACGTCGTAGTAACTAACTCGATTCAAGGTTTGGTCCTTGTTATCATCGTACTCATTCTATTTTTTAGTCTTCGTGATTCATTATTAACCAGTTTTTCATTGCCATTGACCTTACTTGCGACCACAATCGCATTTCCTATTTTTGATGTTTCCTTTAATCTTATCTCGATGTTAGGGATTATTATCTCCTTAGGTATGTTAGTTGATAATAGTATCATTATATCGGAAAACATTTATAAATACCGAGGTGAAGGCTGGAATGATAAAGATGCCGCAGTTCATGGTGCAAGTGAATTAGTTGTTCCAATCATTGGTTCGTACTTAACGACGATAGCAGCCTTTTTGCCCATGGCATTTATGACTGGTATCATGGGAAAATTTATTTGGCAAATTCCCTTTATGGTGATTATTTCTTTGACCTTATCTCTATTCGAGTCCTTTTTTCTATTGCCAGTTCGTTATTCTCAGTTTGCTGGAAAACCAAAAGTTGAGAAAACAAATTCTTTAAGATACCGTATCCGCGAGACTTTAGAAAGTGGGTTCTTAAAGATGCGAGAACGTTTTACTAGTTTTATTCGAAAGGTTGTGGCGCGTCCCTTTTTAACCTTATTATGTATATTGATGATCTTTATTGGATCCATTGGCATTCTTGGTATCATGAACTTCAATCTATTTCCAAAGGAAGGCGTAGACTACATATTGGTGAAAGCGGAGTTCCCTCCTGATTATTCTGCACAGGAGACTGCCAATCAAGTTCGATACTTTGAAGGTATATTAAATAAAATTCCCAAAGAAGAAATACAAAGTATTATTTTAAAAATTGGAATCCAACAAACCGACCCAACTGATCCACTAACAAGAATAGGCGAACAACTCGGTATGGCCCAAATTATTCTCGTTCCAGAAACAGAGAGAAAACGCACTGCTCAAGAAATATTCGGCAAAATAGAATCTGAATTAAAAATGTTGCCAAATGCTACTACCGTTATGGTAGATTTAGTCGTCAATGGGCCACCTATTGGAGCGGCGGTTACAGTCGCAATCGAAGGTAAAGATTATAAAATCATCAAACAAATTTCAGAAGAAATGCAGTCCTTCCTTCGTAAAGAACCTGGAGTCATCAATATTACGGATGATTATAAACGTGGCCGAGATGAGATTCAAATTCGCGTAAAGGACCAAGCTTCTGCAATCACTGGGGTCGACACGGAAACAACGGCTTATTATGTTCGTACTGCGATGGAAGGAATCGAAGCATCTAATCTCAGAAAAGGTAAAGATGAAATCAAGATTGTCATCCAAAACAGTGATGAATATCGTGATGGTGTCGAAGATTTGGATGCGATCCAAATCTCAAATAAATTCGGGTTATTAACTCCGATTACAGCCGTTACCACTAGAAATCTTGTTCAAGGCATTGAAGCTTTGTATCATAATGATTATGAAAAAGCTATAACGGTGTTAGCCGACGTTGATGACAAAATAACAACTTCTAATATCGTGAATGATAAAATCATAGAAAATTTTGGTTCCATCGGAAAAAAATATCCAGGTTATAAAATTAAATTTCGTGGCGAACAAGAAGAAACCGCAAAATCAATGGAGTCTTTGGCAAAAGCAGGATTTTTGGCAATGTTTGGTATTTTTGCGATTTTAGCGATTATATTTAATAGTCTAACAAAGCCTATATTGATCATTTCTTCGATTCCATTGGGACTTGTCGGAGTCGTATTTGGATTTTTGATATCAGGTAAGGCATTGAGCTTTTTGGCTATGATTGGTATCATTGGTTTAGCGGGTGTAATCGTAAATGCATCCATAGTTCTTGTCGATACGATCCAAGAATTCCAAGCAAAAAACAACGGCCTATATGATTCGCTTATTTTAGCATCCAGAGAAAGGTTTCGTCCAATTCTTGTCACAACCATGACCACTATGGCGGGGATGATCCCCACAGCGTATGCGATAGGCGGATCAGATCCACTCCTCATACCTATGACCTTGTCACTTGCTTGGGGATTGGGATTCGGGACTTTTGGATCTCTAATTTTTATTCCCGCAAGTTTTAGCGCCTATTATAAGTTACGCAGACGTAAGTAGCTAATAGAACTCGAATGTCACCACCAGTTCAATACGTCTTCGGCAAATCCCAAAAAATCTTTTAGAATCAGGGATTTGCCATCATCAAGTACAACACGTCCGTTGAACTTGCCAAATACTTGGTGTTGGATCGATTTCAGTATAAATAGATCCAAGCTGGAATTGCGATCAACAATTGGCGTAAAATCTAAACTCAATCGATCATCATTGCTTCGAAATTTCCAGGGAGCTAGATAATCCGAGGTATTGATCTCAAATTCTATCAAATCAAGTTTGTGTACCTTATTATTATATATAAGAACGTTCTCTGATGCTTGTGAACGATCAGAAAAACCATAACCAAGATTAAATCCGAATGGTAAACCATTGATATAACCTGATGCTGAACTCCAATACCATTGATTTTTGTAAGTCCAAACTCCGCGTCCCCAATCTAGCGCTCCAAAGTCTACGTTGCTATCAAACTGATAGGCTTTTCCTCCAAATTCGAAACCACCTTTTGCCGGCATACAATTGATTTTTGTATTATAATAAAAGGCCTTTCTATTTTCTCTCCAAGAAGTAGCGATGTTCATCGATTCTAGATTGTTAGGTTCAAACAAACGAATTTCTCCGCTGATGCCCAACTTGCCTTCCAAGTTTTTTAGATAAGGCGAAGAAAAACGAATTTTTCTTTCGACTGCATTCATTAAAATATCTATCTTTAGTTTCGAATCAGAAAATGAGATACTTCCATCATGTGATGATTTTGGAAATTCAGAATTTCCCAATGGTAAAAAAGTGAGCGTATCAATTTGGGTAAATTGTTTAAGGCTAAAGTCTAAAAAACAAATTGCGTAAAGTCCGATATAACCCAAATCAGATGTTGTAATCGTTATACCGAAATTTTGTTCTGGTGATAAAACTGAATAGTAATCCCATTCTTTGATCCGCCATTTTCCTGCCGCTATGTTTTCTTTGTTGTATTGCCAATGAGGAGCTCTCGCCCAGCCTTCTTGGAAGATAGTTCCATCTGATTTGAGAAGTGGTTGTGGTGATTTAATTTCTGTCATGAAAAAACTCTAGTAGAAACAAAATGTGTTGATTTAGAGAAGAAGTAAACGAAGAATCGGGTGAATTGATTATTTATCTGGTATTTTAGGAAAAACGAACTATGCAAGAAAAAATTCCTCATTCGCTCTCGTATGACTATGATTATATTGTCGTTGGTTCTGGTTTTGGCGGAAGTGTTTCTGCTCTTCGGCTTGCCCAAAAAGGTTATAGTGTTCTCGTGATCGAATCAGGTAAAAGATGGTCTTCCACTGACTTTCCAAAAACAAACTGGTCCCTTCGAAAATACCTTTGGATGCCAAAGTTCGGTTTTTACGGTATCCAAAGAATCAATCTTTTAAACGATTTTTTGCTCGTGAGTGGATCTGGGGTTGGTGGAGGATCTTTAGTGTATGCGTGCACTCTATACGTTCCTAAATCAAAATTTTTTAATAGTCCGACCTATTCAAAAATGGGAGGAGAAAAAAGTCTTCTACCATATTACTCTATCGCAAAGCATATGCTAGGCGTTAATGAGAATCCTAGGCTTTGGGAACCTGATCGGTTGTTACTCGAAACCGCCAAAACTTTTGGTAAGGAGGATACTTTCCAGAGAACTCCAGTTGGTATTTATTTTGGAACGCAAAAATCGAAAACAAAAGATCCATACTTCGAAGGAGATGGACCTGACCGAGACCCGTGTAATTTTTGTGGTGGCTGTATGGTTGGATGTCGTCATAATGCAAAAAATACTCTGGATAAAAATTATTTATATTTAGCAGAATCTCTTGGTGCGAAGATTCTACCAGAATCAAAAGTAATCAGTCTAACGCCTATTAATGCAAAGGGAATACTCGATCCAGAAGCTACAGGTGAGTATGGATTCGAGCTATCGACAGAAAGTACAACAGGCTGGTTTGGTTATCCAAAAAATGTTTTTAGAGCAAAGAATGTTGTGCTCAGTGCTGGTGTGATGGGGACGGTAGGACTGTTGTTGAAAATGCAACAGGAAAACAAGTTGATTCGTTTATCAGCGAAGTTAGGAGATACAGTTCGTACCAATAGCGAGACCGTACTTCCTGTTACCGTATCAGATGCAACGGCAGATTACGCGACAGGAATTGCCATTACATCTTCCGTGCATCCAGATGAAAACACTCACATTGAACCTGTGAGATATTCCAAAGGTTCAGATTTTTTTGGATTACTAGCGAGTATCATGGTGGACGGAGGAGGTATTTTCCCGAGACCATTGAAGTTTTTATGGACGATGATTCGACATCCTCTTTATTTTCTAAAGGCTCATAATCCTTTTGGATTTGCACAGAAATCCATAATCCTTCTTGTAATGCAGACGATCGATAACAGTGTAAGACTTGTTAGAAGACGAAGATTTATTTGGCCCTTTTCTAAAACCATCACATCTGCTCTTTCCACAGGAGAACCTACACCAACTTATATTCCAATTGCCAATGCTTTCGCAAGAAAATTGGCGGAGATAGTTGGTGGTATACCTCGGAGTTCCTTGAATGATACACTTCTAAGCGCACCTGTAACTGGTCACATTATGGGTGGTTGTGTAGTGGGTGAAAGTGAGGAAACCGGAGTCATAGATTTCAACAACAAAGTATATGGTTATGAAAATCTACTTGTTTGCGATGCATCTATGTTGACGGTAAACTTAGGAGTAAATCCTAGCTTGACCATTACTGCACTATCAGAACGAGCCATGAGTAAAATTCCAGCTAAGGACAGTTCCATGGTAAAATTTTTCACATTCGAAAAAAAGAGAGGCTTTGATTTGATTCTCATGTCCAAGGAAAAATCAATTCGTTCAGTTCCATCAAAAAAATTAGCTGGCGCTAAGAAATCTCGTTTGGAACGAAAGAAGGCCTAAATTTGGGATTTATTGAAATAGCAAAATCGGGAAGTATTCGTGACTGGGAAGATTACGTCAATGCGGGAAACGATCCGAATGAGTTAGACCAATATGGGACCACTCCTTTGACGTGGATCGTCAAGCTGGGTGCCTTGGATCTATTTCAGTATGCCATTGAGAGGGGTGCAGATCCATTTTTTCCGTATCGAAACGGAGGATCTGTTTTTTTTGATCTACTCTCCCAAAACAAAACACAATTTTTGGAAAAGATTGTATCCTTAAAGAATCATTGGAGGAACTCGAAACACCTACTCAACAAAAACAAAGATGGAAATTTGATTTTTCACGAATTGATTCATTTTTCGGATGAAGATCTTTGGGAAAATTTTTTAGATCTCATCGAACCCGAACATCTATCTAGTGTGAACGAGGAAGGTAGAACAATTTTTTTAGAGGCAGTAACCGCAGGAAATATTGGTTACCTCTCAGCAATTTTAGACAAAAATCCTGAAGTATTAAAACAAACTGATAAAGATGGAAAAAATGCACTGCTTTTATCCGCCGAACGTAATATCAGTGAAGACGTCGAATACCTTTTGAACATCGGATTTTCGATCGAAGAAAAAGATGATTTAGGAAACAATGCTTTGTTTTTAGCTGCCTCTGGCGACGGGGTCGAGACGATGGAGATTTTACTTTCCAATGGCGCCGACTTGCTCGTGTTTGGTGAAAATCAAGAGAGTATCACCCGGATGATGGACAGAGAAAAATTTTCTTTTTCCATGAAGGTTTGGAAAAAGGAATTGTACAAAAGATTAAAAGCTTTAGATTTCGAAAAACAAAAACCAGAATTGGAAAAATATCTAACGTATTTGAAAAAAGAAAAACCGTTAGTCGAGGCCGAGATCGCACAAGCGAAGTTAATGGATTTTTTATAATGAAATAAAATTGTAACAAAAAACAAAAAAACCCCTGAAATGCAGGGGTTTTTCAAGAAAATAAAAGTGAGAATTACTCAGATTTTTTCTTTTTTTTCTTAGCTTTCTTTTCTTTTTTTGCTTTCTTCTCTTTTTTAGAGTTTTTGTTAGCTTTTTCTTCTTTTTTACCTTTGTTTTCTTTCTCTGGTTTTACAGTTTCTTTTTCTTCGTTTTGCATAGTAGGTTCTTCATCAGCTTCTGTAGTAGGAGCCTGAGCGAAAACACCGAAAGTGGTAAAAGAGAAAATAGCTAGGATTGCTAAAAGTTTTTTCATTTGTCTGACCTCAATTGATTATGAACTCACATTGGAAGTAGATCATTGTTTCGACAATAGAATTTTTTTTAAAAATTGATATTATTTTCCGACGCAAAACTTACTGAAGATTCTTCCTAATATCTCTTCATTTTGTACTCTTCCGTTGATCTCACCTATTTCTTGCAGTGCATAATTAATTTCTTGTATGTAGATTTCTGCCGGAGCCTTATTTTCCAAGAGCACAATTGCCTCTGTTAAATGTTTGTGAATAGATACGATGTGAAACTTATGTCTTTCTTCTAATAAAATGTAATCATCGGAAACTTCTGCATTGTTTAATTTGCGTTTTAGTTTCATTAAAAGATCATTGATCCCGGCCTTCGATTTGCAAGAGACCATTGCCAATTCGCTCTGGTATTTAGCTTCGAGCTCATGCCATTCGGATTCGTTCCATGAAGGATGGGCTATATCCATTTTATTCGCAACAAGGATCGAACCGTTCAAACGACTTTTGTACATATTTAAAAATTCTGATTTTTGAATTGGCAATGAGACATCCATTAATATCAATCTTACATTCGCGGCATCGGCTTCACGTTCACTTCGTTCGATTCCCATTTTTTCAATCGAATCTTCGGTTTCCCGAACTCCAGCTGTGTCCACCAAACGGATTGGCATTCCATCTAAAGAAAGTTCTTCTGCGATATAGTCCCTGGTGGTGCCTGGAATATCACTGATGATCGATCTTTCGCGTCCGATAAGAAGGTTCATCAAACTGGATTTTCCCGTATTCGGCGCTCCAAATAAAACGACTGTTGATTGTAAGATTAATTTTTCTGCTCGTTCCGAATTTTGTATGAGTGTCCGACAGAGTTCGTTTAATGCGGTCATCCGATTTTTTCGTTCTTCAAGACTTTCATATGTTAAATCTTCGGTAGAAAAATCGATCTCTGCTTCACATTCTGCTTTTAACGAGATCAAATCACTTCTGACTTTTGATGCGAGTTTGGATATTTCACCAAAGACATTTTTTTGAGCTAACTCGAGTTCGTATCTTGATCTTGACTCAATCAGACGACCAATGGCCTCAGCTTGGGTCAAACTAGACTTACCATTTAAAAAGGATCTTTTTGTAAATTCACCTTGCAGGGCTGGCCTTGCACCAACATCAAAAATGGCAGCAAGAGCCTTCTTTAATAAAATCGGATTTCCATGGAGATGAAATTCCGCCAAGTCTTCACCGGTATATGAATTAGGTGCTTTGAAAAATAAAAATACGACTTGGTCAATGGGTTTGCCAAAATGAATAAAATCACAATAAATCGCCGAACGAGCATGAGAGAGTATATATTCTTCAGAAAGAGGGGAATCGTTTTTAAAAAGAAGGGTGGTGGCTATTTGGAGAGTTTGTTTGCCAGAGACCCGGAGGATGCCGATCGCTCCAGGTCCGTGCGCTGTTGAAAGTGCTGCAATTGTATCAATCAAGTTCGCTTTCGTCAGCAAAGTCCTCAACGGGGAGGCCTTTTTTGCTTGGGTCCTCAACATCTTTGTATTTATGTCTGTCCTTTGCTGAAATCACACGAACTCGTTTAAAGGTTCCATTTCCTTCAGAGCGAGTGAATACACGATCATCTTCCTGAATGGCCATATGAACGATTCTTCTTTCGAAAGGATTCATTGGATCTAAAAGTTTAGATCGTCCTGTTTTAATTACCGATGCGGCAATAGATTTTGCCAATCGAATTAGAGATAACTCTCGTTTATCGCGATATGATTCTATGTCTAAAACTATTTTGCGATTATGGCGAATACGAGGATCCACCATTAGGTTTAGCAAAAATTGAAGGGAGTCAAGTGTTGCTCCACGTTTTCCTATGATTAAACCAGATTCTTTGCTCGTAAGTTCCACATAGATTTTACCATCTACATCTCCCATTCCGACTACTTCCGCTGGTATCCCCATTTTTCGAAGGATGGTCAATATAACGCCATGAATGATTTTTTCAGAGGGAATGTCTTTATTGGCAACAAACGCACGTACTACGGCAGGCTTTTTTTGTGTAATGCCGAGAAAACCCGATTTACCAGAATCAACTACTTCGAATTTTAAATCCCCTGGTTGCAATCGAAGTGTTTCTAAGGTATAGTCCTCTGCTTCGGATTTACTTTTGCCTTCTGCCTCAAATATATAATTATCCATTTTTTTCTTCCTTGTTCGATAAAAAATTTATTTCTTTTTCTTTTTGGAGTTATTTCGAAAACCCCTATTGTTTGCCGGCGGTGTAGGCGTTTTCCCTGGATTCGCATTGGCATTATTAGCTGCTAAATTTTTGGTTTTAGTATCGCCAAACTTATTGGTATATGCTTGTTGAGCGATTGACAAAATGTTTTGCATGGTCCAATACATCGTCACCCCTGCTGGCATGGACCAAAAAAAGTATAACATGATAAAAGGCATCATATACATCATCATCTTTTGATTCGGGTCAGTTGATACGGTTGTCATTCTAGATTGAATGATTTGTGTTCCCACCATGATGAGAGGTAAAATGTTGATGGTTAGGACACCGATGATTGCAAGCTTCGGTGTAATAAAAACGGTATCTGGTTCGGATAAGTCTTTGATCCACAAAAATGGAGAATGCCAAAGATCAGCTGTGTCAGAGAAAGCCGTATACAAAGCGATGAAAATCGGTATCTGAACCAACATTGGCAAACATCCCGACATCGGATTGGTTCCGTTCTTTTTGTAGAGTTCAATAGTCTTTTCTTGTTTGACTTTTGGATCATCTGCATATTTTTCATTGATCGCTTTTATTTGCGGCGATAACTCTTGCATCTTCTTCATCGACTCCGCTTGTTTTTTGTTCAGCGGATAAAATGCTAACTTAAATAGAATGGCAAATATTACGATCGCCCAACCGTAATTTGGTATAACCAAATAAATCTTCTTTAATATCCAAACGATTCCATTTCTAAGAGGTGTCGTAATACCTTGGTTAAATGACTTATCTAAGGATTCACTTAAACCAGTAAGTGGTGAAGATGGATTTATTTTCGGGTCGAGTTGGGTATTGCGGAAGGCAGTTCCGTCGAGTTCTCTAACTCCCACATAAGCTGCATAGTCAAGTTTTACTTCTTCACCTGGGGCTAATTTCCAATTATCATAGGAAATCAAAACACCAGTTTCGTTTCCTTTACGGTTATCTAATAAAACACCATTGGGCTTATCACCTAATGGGTCAAGTACGCCGATAAAATAGCGACTTCCAGTTCCCACAAAGTCAACTTTTTCATCGATACCTTTTTTAACTTCGAATCTTTCATCTTTTGTTTCATTTGAAAAACCAAACCAAGAACCAACATTGTCAAAAAAACCTTGAGCAGAAGCGCCATCGATATGGTCTTTGAAAGATCCATCCATGAAGTAGTATCGAAAATAATGTGCGATGTCGCGATCATTAAAATCTTCTCGTTTTTTTAACATTGGTCCAAGAGATCCAAATGATCGAAAATACATTTCCGAATTTGATGATGCCAGAGATAAAATGTCTTTACTCACGTTCTTCACAGAGAGTGAAAATTTAAAATAATTCTCAGACGGAAAAAATTGATATTTTTTTCTAATCGTATATTTCCCGTCAGTTGAAGGTGCCTCAAATAAAATCGTTTTAGTATTTTCGTCGTAGGACGACGAAAAGTTAACATTGTTATACGGCGAATATGGGATGGTTTCTTTGTCGGGAATGAGGTTAAAGTCAAAACCTTCAAATCTGGAAAGTTCCACCGCATATTCCTCTGTGCCTTCAAAATTGATTTTAAATTTTGGATCCTTGGCTATTATAAATTCACTTCCATCCGGTTCTTTGTGATTGCGAATGTAGTATTCTGTGATTCTTCCACCAAGGCTCGAAAATTTTACTAAAAAAGAATCAGTCTTAATCGAAAAGTTTTTTATATCTTCTGGTTTAACTGGTGCTAAGCCTTTTAAGCTTTGATTTTTGATTTTTTGAGTCTCTGATTCAACAGGCGCAGTAATTTTGTTATCTACCTGTTTCGTCTGATCTTTGTTAGGGTCACTAACGGCTACCGTTTTCGGTTTTTCAGGTGGTTTAGGTGGAGGAAATAGATAATTGATTCCCATCCATATTGCCAAGCTTATAAATAAAGCTAAAAATAATCTACCTTGTCTGTTTGTGCTGTCATCTTGCATATGTTAACTCTTATGATTCGGTTTAGGGACTGGATCTAAGCCACCTTCATGAAAGGGGTGGCAACGTGAGATCCTTTTGAAACTCAATTGGATAGCTTTAAAAAAAGGGTACAAGCGAAAAGCCTCTGCCGCATATTCCGAACAGCTAGGCGTAAATCGGCAAGCTGGTGGCAAAATGGGTGATATCATTTTCTTATAAAGAAAAATCAGAAGGAGTGCGATTCGATTCATGGGTTTTTCGCAAAGAGAGATAAAAACATATTTTGTCTCTCTTCTGAGACTATTTCCGAAAAATCAATGTGGGCCAGAATCGCAATGTCAAACCCAATCGGTAACTGGGTTTCGTGGCAGCGAACGAGGTCTCTCAGAATCCGCTTAGTTTTGTTTCGGTCGACAGCTCGTTTGTGCGATTTGTCGGGGCAGAACAAAAAGTAGGAATTTTCCAAATCATTCTTCCGAAAAAGGACGAACAATGGCTTTTTTCCGATTTTTCGTGCGTTACGAAAGAGATCCTGGATCCTTGATTGATCGCAAAGAGTCTCCGAAGGAAGCTCCTCTTAGAACTTTCTCCCGATTTTTTCGTCGGAAACTGTCAATTTGTGGCGACCTTTCTTTCGTCGGTTGCTGAGAACATTTCTGCCGCCTGCAGTCGCCATTCTTGTTCTAAAGCCGTGAGTTCGAATTCGCTTTATGTTGCTTGGTTGGTATGTACGTTTCATGAAACACCTAATTTATATATATGATCACGGGAAAAAAAGAGTCTTTTGAAAAGGATTTTGGTACGTGCCTGCAAGTCAAGGGGGAAATCGGGAATTGGTCTCGAAAGGGGGTGTTTCGTAGGGGAGAAAGTAGGTGGGTTATGTCACATAGTGAAAGTGCATTGTGTCGAAGTTAGAAGTAAGCTGGCACGATAACCCTGACTGTGCTCTCCGCTATGCTGCAAATGGCATTCCGAGGAAATTAGGATTTTAATCTTTCGAGAAGCTAATTTAAGAATAAAACCAATAATTTCGAACAATTTGTACGATTTCATTTTTTTGTATTTCGAAAATTTTGTATCTAAAACGGAAAATTATTAGTATAACTGGCGTTATTTGATAAATTTGTTAGCGCAACTTATCAATTTTTTTCAAAAAAAATCTAGCCATCCTCGATATTTAGTTTAAATTAAAAGAAAATCTGCTATAACTGATTTTTGATTTTTCGTTATAACGTTTTGAGTACGTATTGTTCGTAATGACTTTCAAAAATGAGAGTAAAGAGATAAAAAATTGGGTACAAATACTAAAGTAATTTATTTGGAAACTATTTCTAAGGAGCGTCTGTTCGTGTTAACAGATGAATGGAAATTGAAATTTCCGAATATGGGAATTTGTGCATTTATCCCAGAGAATGAGAAAGATAAACTACTCATCCTGCAAACTTCTTTAAGTGAAAAAAATGTTCCTTTGGTTGGAGCCATCTTTCCAGCGATTGTGTTTGAGAATCATTTCAAAAAAGAAGGTATCTTGCTCTATTTTTTTGAAGAAATGCCCAATTACCAGATGTTTGAAAACCTATCTGTAGGCGGTATAACGATTGCTAGAGAAATTAAAAAACTTTTAGGAGATAGCACAGAACAATCTTTGTTTTTGCTGTTCGATGCGATGGTTCTTAACATTAGTACCTTGTTAGATGGCATTTACTTAGAGCTCGCCAATCAAGTACATTACTTCGGTGCAAATGCAGGCAGTGAGAGCTTCCAAAGTATGCCTTGTCTCTTCGATGGAAGTAAAGTGATCGAAAATGGTTTACTCGTATTGATACTAGCAAACCACCAAGGAGCAGTTCTAGAACATGGATATAGCGCACCAAAACAAACTTTTTTTGCTACTTCCACATCAGGGAATAGAATCTCACAAATAGATTGGAAACCTGCTTTTCAAGTTTATCAAAAACTTGTTTACGATCATTTCGGTATTTCGATGGATAAAACCAATTTCTATGAACTTGCAGTACATTATCCATTCGGTATACTTCTCGCTACGAATCAAATAGTAGTTCGAATTCCAGTGGCATTAAACGAAGATGGTTCTTTGTTTTGTGTTGGTGAGGTAATTGAGAATTCTGTTTTAACATTATTAGATTTTCCAATTGTAGATTCAAAGAAAACCCTCGAAGGAATTCAGAAGGGTATAACAACTTTAAATGGAAATACTGAGAATCAAGACATCTTACTTTTTTATTGCGCAGGGCGTAGACTTCATCTCGGTATCGATAATGCGACTAAGGAATTAATTGATTTTTCTAAATTGACATCAGCATCCAGTATATCTGGAGCCTTATCATTGGGGGAAATTGGAACTTCAACCCTGAATGGGTATCCATCCTTTCATAATGCAACGATCGTCGCAACGAGCTGGTGATAAGATGCAAAAACAAGAAATTTTATCAGTGTTATATGATCTATCATTGACGATAGGTGGTCATATCAATTTAAAATCTCTTCTCCAGAATACAATTCAAAGAATTTTATTTCATACATCATATTCTGCAGGCTTTATTACTTTGAATATTCCTGAGGATAGTGATAGCGATCATTTCTCGAAGATTTATATCGATGCAGCTGTTGGAGATGTCGCATTGATAAGAGCCGTGGATCAAGAAATCAAAGTTCCAACCAATTTTCTTTTGCAATCAACGGGAAATGAAGCAGAACAAAAAAAAAATTTATCACGGATATCGGGATTAGATATAACTTTCGATTCCTACCTTCGATTATCATTCAATAAAGAGTATATTATTTTTTTATTAGCAAAAACGAAACCGCAAGTCGAATTCGATCTTGAGTTAGTATTACAGCCTGTGCTTTCGCAATTTGCAAAAGCGATCCTTCTCTGTCGTAATAATGATTTGCAGGAAGCGAAAGCAAAGGAGGAAAGATTTCAACTTAAAAAGTCATTATCTCAAATTGAGAATCAATACCAAAGTTTAATTTCCTTTAGCCCCATAGGAATTTGTCTATCGAGAGATAATAATATCCTTCAAACAAATACTTCTTTTGTAAAATTATTTGGTTATGAAACTGCGCAAGAATTGGTCGAGAAAAACATTTTTGATATCATCAAAACAAACGATGCTACGAAAGTGAAAGGCATTGCAGAACAGATCGACCAGTCAAATGATGAAGAAGCGAATTCTTATGAATCATACGGAATAAGAAAAGATGGTTCCCAGTTTCCCATTATGGTAAATACTTCTAGAGTAAATACCGACAAGGATCCTTTTCTTTTTACATATGTTGTAGATCTAACAGAACAAAAGCGAGTAGAAAAAAGACTTACTTCCACAAATGAAATTCTTCGTTTAATTATTGAAACAGCACCAGTTAGAATTTTCTGGAAAGACAATCAATTCCGCTATTTAGGGTGTAATTATGCTTTTGCGAGGGATGCTGGCAAAGAAAGGCCAGAAGATCTTATCGGAAAGTTAGATTCTGAGTTAAACTGGAAAGAACAAGCGACCGAGTATGTTTCTGATGATAGCTATGTTCAAAGAACAAAAATTCCCAAATTAAACTATGAAGAATTACAAAACTCTCCTGATGGACAAATAAAACATTTAAGGACTTCTAAGGTGCCCCTTTTCAATGCGGATGGAGAAGTAATGGGTGTTCTTGGTGTCTATGATGACATAACAGGACAAAAAATAATTGAGAATGAATTGATCGCATTAAATCAAACATTAGAGCAAAAGGTTACAGAAAGAACGAAAGAACTCCAAGAGGCAAATGATAATCTGCTTATAGAAATTAAAGAGAAAATGGAAGTAACTGATCGGTTCGAAATCTTAGTTAAATCTATACCTAATTCGATAATTTTGGTTGATGGAGCTGGTTTCATCCAATACGTGAATCCGCAAACTGAAGCTTACTTCGGCTATACGGAAATCGAGTTAATCGGAGAAAAAATCGAAAAGATCGTTCCTCTTGAAAATGTCAAGGATCATGAAATGCTTAGAGAGCAGTACATGAAAAATCCAGTTTCAAGGAGTATGAAAGTTTTTCCGATGCTCTACGGAAGAAGAAAAAATGGAAGTGCCATTCCTCTAGAGATAGGCTTGAATCCGATAAGGTTGAATGACAAAACATTGATCATCGCAAGTATCCTCGATATTTCAGAAAGAATCAAGTATGAAAAAGAAAAGAAAGAATTAGCTTTTCGTTTCGAATTGGCAATGCGCGCTGGGGGAATCGGTCTAGGGGAATACGACGTAGTTAATAAAACTATGTTATGGGATGAACAGTTGTTTCTTCTTTATGGTATTAAAAAACAGGATCATATAAATCCATATGAAACTTGGCGAGCGGGAATCCATTCGGAAGACATCCAGCGTGTCGATTTAGAAATTCAAGAGGCGATAAGAGAAAAAAAAGAGTTTAATTCTGATTTCCGAGTTATTTGGCCTGATAAAAGCATTCATTACATCCACGCGTTGGCAAAAGTGATTGAAGATGATTTTGGCAATCCCACCAAGTTAGTTGGAACCAATTACGACATCACCAAACAAAAATTAACTGAGATTCAGTTAAAAGAGAGCAACGAGAAATTAATTCAATTTATTAAAAATTCTCCTGTTTATGCTTATATCAAAGAGGTTTCCGAGAATGAAAGCAAGGTGATCATTGCCAGTGACAACTTTCATGAAATGATCGGTATCCCAAGTTCTGAGATGATAAATAAAAGTATGTATGAACTCTTTCCAGCCGATTTTGCGAAAAAGATTACGGCTGACGATTGGGAGGTAGTAACAGGTGAAAAAATACTAACTATACAAGAAGATTTTAACGGAAAAAATTATATAACTATAAAATTTCCATTGATAATTGGAAGCGAGAAGTTACTGGCAGGATATGCAATTGATATAACTGATAGAATTCGTTCCGAAGAGAATTTGAAAAAGGCTCGCCAAGAAGCAGAAGATGCCAATCGAATGAAGAGCGAATTTTTGGCGAACATGAGCCATGAAATTCGAACACCATTAAATGCGATCGTTGGTTTTTCTACAATTCTGGAAGAAAAGGCGGTAGGAAATAAATTATTCACTGAATACTTACGCAATATCATACAAAGTAGCAATGTACTTCTTGGATTGATAAATGATATTTTAGATCTTTCGAAAGTGGAAGCAGGAAGAATGGTTGTAAATTCCAGTTCTGTGAATTTAAACAATTTGATTCATGAAATATTAGCAATTTTTTCGATGAAAGCCAAAGACAAAGGAATTACCTTATCAGCATCGATTTCCGCAGACACCCCGGAAAATCTCGTGACTGATGAAAAAATTCTCCGCCAAATTTTCTTTAACCTCGTCGGTAATGCAGTAAAATTTACTCAAGAAGGTTCAGTTGAAATTCGTGTTTCACGTATTCCTAAAATCCAGTCATCAGAGAATCTCGATTTGTTGATAACGATTCAAGATAGCGGAATCGGCATTCCGCAAGACGAATTGAATAAAATTTTTGAACCCTTTCAGCAAGTAGGAAGACTAAACCGAAATCTATATGGTGGGACTGGTCTAGGCTTGAGCATTACTCGCCGATTGGTAGAACTTCTGGGTGGAGTAATCTCCGTTGAAAGCACATTAGATAAGGGTTCTACTTTTATTGTACATTTGAAGAATATCGATTATGTAAATAGTACTTCCGACGAGGCCGCGACTATGCGTTCGCAGAACTGGTTGAGTCAGGTCGTTTTTAAGAATTCGACTATACTAATTGCAGAGGATATACAAACAAATCGAGAAATTGTAAAACTTTTTCTTGAACCGCATAATATTAATTTAATGGAGGCTAGCAACGGACAAGAGTGTTTAACAAACGCAAAAACCTCGATTCCTGACTTGATCTTAATGGATTTACAAATGCCGATCATGAATGGATATGATGCGGCAATAGAAATCAAAGCGGACCCTAAACTAAAAAATATTCCGATTGTAGGTCTTTCTGCTTCTGGTCTCGGAATGGATAAAGATAAATTTGAAAAAATCGTTGATGCTTTTCTTTTAAAACCTTTGCACAAACAGGAATTAGTTGAAACACTTATGAAATTTTTACCATATGAAGTAAATTCTTCAAAAGATCAAAATGTTGAGTTTAATATTCCTCCGCTTGGTATTATGGAGGAGAATATAGAGATAAGTGAAGAAATGAGAGAACACTTAAACGAAAAATACTTACCAATTGTTTTGAAGTTACAAGATAATTTGAACATAGATAATCTAATTGATTTTTCTGTAGATTTAGAGGGATTCATAAAGTCAAAGCATGTGGATCAATTAAATAAATACTGCACATCATTAAAAGAGGCTATTGATTCGTTTAACACAGAGAAAATATATAGCACATTGGTCGAACTTTCTATATTTATCAAGGGGAACCGCAATTGAAAACTTTTAAAAAGCCGCTTATCCTGGTCGTAGATGATGAACCAAAAAACCTTCAGGTCATTGGCAAGTTTCTTCACGATAAAGAATATAATGTAAGTATTGCTCAAAATGGTAAATCAGCTCTTTCTTTTGTGGATAATGAGCTTCCCGATTTAATCCTTTTGGATATTGAAATGCCTGAACTTGATGGTTATAATGTCTGTAAGATTTTGAAAGCATCGGAAAAAACAAATAAAATTCCTATCATATTCTTAACTGCAAAAGCAAGTAGTGAAGACATCATAAAAGGTTTTGAATTTGGTGCTTCAGATTACTTAACAAAGCCATTTCAATCTCTTGAACTTTTGGCTCGAGTCAAAGTTCAAATTGAAAATAAAAGACTTAAGGAGAATTTGGAAGAATTAGTCGAAGAGAGAACATCTGAGTTGCAAAAGGCAATGGTCATAATTCAGAAATCAAATCTTGATTTGATTAACCGTTTAGGAAAAGCTGCGGAATTTAGAGACAATGAAACTGGTATGCACGTCATTCGAATGGCACATTATTCGGTCGTAATTGGAGAAGCACTTCAATTGGATAAAGAGAAGTTGGAATTATTATTAAGTGCTAGTATGATGCATGATCTCGGTAAGATCGGTATTCCGGATGAAATATTATTAAAACCAGCTAAGTTAACTCCAGAGGAATTTCAGATTATGAAATCTCACACTGTAATTGGTTCGGAACTTTTATCAAAGAGTGACTCTGAACTCTTGCAAATGGCCGAAACAATTGCATTGGCGCACCACGAAAAATGGGACGGGTCGGGATACCCGAAAGGCTTAAGTGGAAATGATATTCCGCTAGTTGCGAGGATTGTCGCAGTAGCGGACGTTTTCGATGCACTTACATCGGAAAGACCATACAAAAAAGCTTGGACCGTAGAAGATTCTATCAATTTGTTACAGAGTGAAAAAGGAAAACATTTTGAGCCTAAATTAGTGGAGTTATTCATTGATCAATTGCCCAAGATACTTGAGATCAGGAAAAAATTTGTAGGATGAGCGGAGTGCTTTTTTATTTTTTTAAAAAGGATTAACGGATGGCTAATTCTACTAAGCCGCTGATTCTCGTTGTTGATGATACTCCGAAAAATCTTCAAGTTTTGGGAAAAATTTTATATGAGTTAGGTTATAATGTTGCTGTTGCCAATTCGGGAATTCAAGCATTAGATTCAATTGAGAAAGAGAAACCTGATCTCGTTTTGTTAGATATTCAAATGCCAGAAATGGATGGATTTGAAGTTTGCTCGAGATTGAAGAAAAGTATAGATACTAAAGACATTCCAATCATTTTCTTAACAGCAATGCACGAATTTCCAAGCGTCATAAAGGCATTTGAAGTTGGAGCAGTAGATTATATAACAAAACCATTTAACACTGCCGAATTGACTGCACGAGTCGCAACTCATCTAGAAATAAAACAATCTCGTGAAAAGTTATCCGAAATGAATTCTATGAAGGATAAGTTTTTTAGAATCATTGCACATGATCTACGAAATCCTTTCGTCGGTATCATTGGTCTTTCAGAGAGTATTGCGAAAATTCTGTCTAGTCCTGATAAAGAATCAATTGAACGAATACTGAAGTATAACAAAATCATCCTCTCTTCTGCTACATCTACAGCGACTTTACTTGAAAATTTATTGAAATGGGCAAAATCGCAATCTGGGTTTCTCGAAATAAATCCCAAATGTATATCATTGACCAAGGTGTTCGAAAAAAATTTAGAGCTAATCAGTGGAGTTACATTAAAGAAGGAAATTATAATTGAGAAAATTATTGAAGAAGATCAAGTTTTTGTAGATGAAATGATGTTTAATACGATTTTGCGAAATCTTTTGTCCAATGCAGTCAAATTTACTGGAATAGGCGGAAAGATAAGTTTATTTGCTCGCAAAATTGACGATTGGGTAAAGATCTCAATTCAAGATACAGGTATAGGTATTGAACCGAAAAACATTGAAAAGATTTTTCGAATCGATTCCAAATTTACCAGTCTTGGAACAGAAAAAGAAAAAGGTTCTGGACTAGGATTAATTTTATGTAAAGAGTTTGTAGAAAAGTTAGGCGGAGAAATATGGTTAACGAGCGAAATAGGAAAGGGAACAATTTTTTCATTTACAATTCCCGTAAGACCATTGGTAAAAAGTGATGAAAAATAAAGTATTGGTAGTAGATGACGATCCTGCAATTTTAGAATTGATAGGAATTGCTCTAGAAGATCAGAATTTCGAAATTGTTTATGCAAACAATGGAAAAGAAGCCTTAGAATTTTTTTCGAAAGAACCGACGTTAGTATTACTCTCCGATTTGAACATGCCAGAAATGGATGGCAGAGAGCTACTTTTTGCTCTTTCAAAATTTCAAGAAAAGCCCATTTTTGTAATGTTAACTTCTGAGACGGATGTACACACCGTTGTTGATTTGTTTCGACAGGGCATTTATGATTATATTATGAAGCCATTTAATCCGAAGGAACTTGTAAACAGATTAGAAAAAGCTTTTGAAATTGCTGAGCTACGGAAAATGAAAGAGAATATTCAGGAAGAGAGAGATATTCGGATAGAATCATTGCTAAACTGGAATATTTACAAAGAGAAATTGATCAGAAGAGACACCGATAAAATTGATAGTAACTTGATGACAAATATGAACAGAAATTTATTTCAAGGTGCAGGGATAGGAAATTTAAATTCTATTTTTTCTTTGATCAAGAAGTCCACAACAGACCCGAGTGCTTATGTTATCGAAGAAGATGTTTATAATTTACTTTCCGAAAACATACAATATTCAAATAAACTACTCGATATGATCGGCGAGATCAACAAGATAATCAACGTCGGGTTAGAGAAGGAGGCTGTGTCTCTTGCTCACCTTATTGAGATTATTGAAAATGCTGTATCGGATTTATCTATTCATAAAAAAATCCATAATAATACCATCGTAATTGCGAAAAATACTTTTTCAGCCAATGCAAATCAAGTCCTATTGAATAAAAATTATTTTAAGCGGGCGATTTTAGAATTATTGTACAATGCATGCAAATTTTCGGAAAAAGGGAGTAAAATTTATATTATCTACGAAATCGTAAAAGGAAATTTTCTTGTTTCATTTCTAAGCACACCGAATGATCAAAATTTGATAAGCGATAAATACCAAAATGTTATATTTGAGCCATTCTTCAGATTATCTCATTATATTTATGATTCTTTTCCAACCCTCGATTGTGGACTTGGTCTCTGTTTTGTGGAAAAAATAGTTCAGAATCATACTGGTACCATTCGATATGCAAATTTAAAAAACCATTTAGAAGCTTCGGAGAAAATGTTCGCAGATTTTTGTATTGAATTGCCATTGAAAGAAGTTTCTTAGATACATTTCCAATATTGGGAGATTTTAAGTATAATTACATTTCTTCCACCCATACCGCATGAACGGTATCAAAATATTCTTTTACATCTGAAATCTGTCCATCGGTTATGCTGATCAAAAAATGATAGTGGTTGTTGTATTTTTTCTGATTCGATTTTCTAGTTCCATTCGATTCCATTATGACACTCACTCGGTTTTCTTCGGCTGTCATCGTAGAGAGACTAAATTTGAATTCATCAAAGTTCCGATGTAACATTTTCAATCCTAAACTTATCTTTCGTTTATCATAATATCCTGATACGGGTATGTTTCCAAGAATCCACCAACTTAAATTTTCATGAAGTAATTCGAATCCTTCCTTTAACTTTTGTTCATTCATACAGGAAAAAAAGTCATTTATGATTTTTTTATTTTCTGAAAGACTCATGTATTCTCTCCAGTCAATTTTATTACAAAATTATCTGCATAAATGATTCAAAAAACCAGTAAAATCTAAGGATTCATTTGATTTGAGTAAAATTTTTTTGAGGCAAATTCAGCGCTTCCATTTCAGTTTCGCTAAAATTTTTAAAGGTCTTTTAAACTGCCTATTATTCGAGAGCGCTTTATCTGGTTCGCAAATACATGGCTCTTGATCTTAGAAAATTTTGAAGAACAATGATCCCAGCAACTTAGGCAGTACATTGCCCGAGGAGCTGGAATCAAAATATTTAACTAGAAATTAATTCCAGTTGTTAGTTTTTGGTTTTGCGATGTTTACTTTCATTTCACGATTCAGAATGTTTTTTCCATTCAAATCGCTGATGGCGTTGTCTGCATCTTTACGTTCTTTCATTTCGATAAAACCGAAACCTTTTGATCCACCAGAATACTGATCTGTAATGATTTTTGCAGAAGTTACTGCGCCGTGTACCGAAAAAAGTTCGCTTAACTTATTTTCCGTCATTTCGTAAGAGAGGTTGCCAACGTATATGTTAACTGACATGTGATTTCCTAAAAATTTAATTTTTGATTCTTAAAATTTTATGATTTAAAAACGACTATCCCGAATGGGATTTTAGGTAAAAACTCTACGATAATGCAGGGGAAAACTTAAGAAAGCGATCAGAATGCAAGAAAGTGGGAACTACTCTAGTGGTTAAAAAAACGATAATACTTTGAATCTCTGACCACTATAATAATAGCCTATAAAAAAACAAGAGAATAAATATATTTTCGCTTAGCGAATGTTTTTCGCTCCTTCGTTTTTGCAAAGATCTTCATCCTCATCCTTTTTTCCGCACTTCAGTCTAATAAAAGGAGAAATAATATGAAAAGCTCAGTTATCAAAGATGTATTGCGCACTTTACTTGGAATATTCATTACCCTTGCAGGTATAGGCCATCTAACTTTTCAAAGGGGGGAGTTTCAAGCTCAGGTGCCCAAATGGTTGCCACAGGATCCGCAGTTTGTTGATTTTGTCGTATTGTCGTCTGGCGTCGTTGAGATCGCTTTGGGACTCTCACTTATCTTTCTCTTGAAACAACGTATAAAAGTAGGTCTTGCCCTGGCACTATTTTTTATCGCCATCTTTCCTGGGAATATTTCTCAGTATACCAATGGCGTAAGTGCGTTTGGTCTTGATACAGATAACAAACGCTTTGTTCGATTGTTTTTTCAACCAGTTCTAATTTTTTGGGCACTTTGGTCGACTGGGGCATGGGAATTTTTAAAAAATAAATTTAAATCTACTTAATAAAAAAATTAAATCTTCGTTATATGAAAAGTATTTTATGGCATTGAATAGATTTTTTGTATTTTTAAATGTATTAGAAATATGTTTCAAAGGAGTGTTATGATATTAGTGTGAAGTAAGCGGTTTATATTGGGCTCAGACCGCAAAAGGTATGTCACATGAAAAGATTCCTATAATAAGAGGATCAGATTGTTATGAATTACATATGTTTATCAAGTTACCCGAAAAAGATCAGTTAAATGATGGCCTGTCCTTACATTTACGCCATCTGAAATTCCAACTGTCGAATGCGATGGAAGAAAAGTAAAAGTTTTAACTGGCAGTTATGGAGAAAAAAATCCCCACTAACGAATTAGGAATTGTAGGGAAGGGAAAAAAATACTTTTCACAATTGAAAATGAAAAGAGAATTTTGATCGATGAAAAAGAATTCAGAAACGAAAAAAGATTCAAAACAACAATTTGCTACCTTCCAAGCTAGTACAAGAAATGTCTGGAGAAATTGGTTGGTTAAGAATCATGAGAGCAATAATTCTATTTGGTTGGTCATCTATCATAAGAATTCGAAAGTGAAAAGTATCACTTATGATGAGGCAGTTGAAGAGGCCTTGTGTTTTGGTTGGATCGATAGCAAGCCAAATAAACGAGACGAACAAAGCTATATACTATACTTTTCAAAAAGAAAACCAAAAAGCAATTGGAGCCAATCCAATAAAATTCGCGTAGCGAAGCTGATTGAGAAAGGCCAAATGATGCCAAGTGGACTAGTTATGGTGGATTTAGCAAAAAAGACTGGCACATGGGACGCGTTAAATGACGTTCAAAACTCTGTCATTCCAGATGATTTGCAAAAAGCATTGAATCTAAATCCATTAGCCTTAAAATATTTTTCTGCTTTTACGCCTGCTTCCAAAAGGGCTATTCTCGAGTGGATTCTGAATGCGAAAAGATCCGAAACCAGAGAAAAACGAATCGAAGAAACTGTGAAATTAGCAGCAAAAAACATTAAGGCAAATCAATATCGGCAGTAGTAAAAGGAAATAATTGTTAGGTGAATAGAATGCAAATCCTTTGCACTTTCTGTCGAAATCGAATTGATTTTCTCTTGCAGAATTTAAATAGAAATCGATCTTTCAGCTGTTGGATCATTTTACCTGCTCTCTAATCTAATGGAAAACAAATGAATCAAGTATTGCGAACTCCTGATGAACGATTTTTAAATCTAGATGGATATCCATTTTCTCCTCACTTCATAGAACTCAACTATGTTCGGATGCACTATGTAGATGAGGGAAGTGGCCCTATCGTGTTACTCCTTCATGGTGAACCTTCCTGGTCTTATCTTTATCGAAAGATGATCCCCATATTTGTCAAAAATGGATTTCGCGTGATTGCACCCGATTTGATAGGGTTTGGGAAATCAGATAAATTAACAGATGCTAGTTCCTATACTTATCGTTCGCATCTAAATTGGCTAACTCAATTCATAGAGGAGATGGATTTAAAGGAGATTACTTTATTTTGCCAAGATTGGGGTGGGTTACTCGGACTCCGAATTGCGGCAGAAAACGAGGATAGATTTCTAAGGATATGTGCAGGAAATACATTTTTACCAACCGGCGATTTGCAGCCTAAACAAGCATTTTTAGATTGGAAAAATTTATCGCAAAACGTAAGTAAGTTTCCAGTTGGCAAAATTATCCAAGGTGCTGTCGTCACCAAACTTTCTCCCGAAGTAATCGCAGCTTATAATGCCCCATTTCCAAATGAGGACTATAAAGTGGCCGCAAGGAAATTTCCGCTACTTGTTCCTATTTCGCCGGATGATCCAGAATCAGAATCCAATCGTTTGGCATGGGAAAAATTAAAAAAATGGAAAAAACCTTTTCTCTGTTTGTTTAGTGACCAAGACCCAGTAACAAAAGGTGCTGATGTTTTTTTTCGCAGGTTTGTACCGGGAGCTAAAGGACAGCCACATGAAACTATACTGAATGCTGGACATTTTTTACAGGAGGATAAGGGTGAGGAAATTGCCGAGAAACTTATTGCATGGATGATAAATAAGTCCACTAACAAATGACAAACAGATTACAAAACTCAAAAGAAGAATCTAATTACTCGTTTTCTATATTTTTCGAGACGTATGAAGAATCTAAAAAAGATTTCATTCGATTGTCAAAAAAAATAACCAAATCTTTTCCTTATTCTGAAATCAATCAGATTCAGTTTTCAAAATCCCTGGATCCAATCGACTGTCTCCTGTTAAAAAAGAAAAAAAATAATTCAAAAAAGCTAATTCTTATCAGTTCAGGTGTTCATGGCGTTGAGGGATTTACTGGAAGTGCCATACAAAGATATCTAATGAAACAAACATTAGATGAAAATGATCTATTTGACTCCGATGTTTTGTTTTTACACGGTATCAATTCGTACGGATTCAAAAATAAAAAAAGAGTAAATGAAAATAATATTGATCTGAATCGAAATTTTTTTTTCAAAAGAGAAAAAATTCCCAAAAAAGAAAAAAATCTAGGCTATAGGAGATTTGCTTCCTTTTTTATGCCAAAATTTCCATTTACTTTTTGGTTTCTCGAATATTTCATTTTTTTTGTCCGATTTACAGGCATTATGTTTCGCATTGGAATTAAAAACTTTTCAAATGCATTTGTAAATGGACAATTTGAATTTAAAAAGGGATTGTACTTTGGCGGAAAACGTCCTGAGTCGGTTGTGAAACGGCTTAGAAAGTTTTTTAAATCAAACTTAGCAAAATATAAATGGATATTACATCTAGACATTCATACTGGTCACGGCGAAGCAAATGGTTTGCTTCTCATCCAAAATGCAAATTTGGGGACTCCCGAAGACAACAACATTATGAAAATAATTGAAGGACTTCCTATACTCAAACCTGACTCAGGTGGTGCTTTTTACAAAACGGCGGGCGATTTTACCGACTTTCTTAGTAAGATTTTTTTAGAGCAAAAAAAGATTTTTCCACTAACGTTAGAAATTGGAACGTTAGGAAACGATTCACTTATCAAGGCTATTCGTACGAGTTTTTTAATGGTTGCTGAAAATCGGATTAGACACTGTGGCTCATGGTTCGTCAAAAATAAAGAAAAAGTAGAGCATATGTTTTTTCGTTATTTTTATCCAGATTCCGAAATTTGGAGAAAAGTGGCTTTGGAAAAATCAATTGAAACAATTCAAACTTTGTCACAAAGGTTTTCGAAACTACATTGATTTTTTTTTACTGATCGCAAGTAAGTGTATGATTGAATATGTTTTCTCATTGTGAATCAATTTTTTTTGATACAAGGGACGTCTCAACTATAAGATCAATTATTCCAAATCATAATAGTAAGGTAATGAATTTAAAAACAAATTTAGGACTAAGTTCATTTTTAATGTTTCGCATTCGATAAATTCAGAATTTGAGGAAAAAAAATCATTATGAAACCTAACGTAGAACAGCTTAATCATATTGATCCAAAAAAATATTTTAGAAAATGTTATTTTGCCATGATCTTTGCAAGTTTGATTTCGAATGGGATTGTTGTAGCATCCATACCTTGGTTGAGTCTTTTTTTTGTGGCTCCCGAACATAGGACTATGATGGTCTCCCTCACTAATAATTTCACATTTATGTTTTTAGCACAAATCTTACCTTTCCTAGTTGTGATTCCACTTATAGCAAAAGATTTTATGCCAGGACTACATAAAGAATTTGTTAGCCGGATTTCATCTTCGGTAGATTTACAACGCTTAGCCTTGCAGCTACCAATACGGACTACATTTTTAGCAGTCATCGGATGGATCGTAGGTACTTTTACTTCCACGGGATATTTTGTTTTTTTAGAACGAATGCCAATCGATTTCATGTTAAACCAAGTATTTTTTGTCTGGGTACTAGCGGGAATCGCCCTGTTTTTGAGTTTTTACTCACTTGAATATATCAATCGAAGATTCGTTCTTCCGAATATCGGATTTGCATTTGGGCCTGATGCTATGCGAGGAGTTTTCAACCTGAATCTACGTTTCCGTTTGGTGATCCATCTCATCGCCACGGTCGTGTTGCCGACTGCCATTCTTGCCAGAATAATTTTTTTTCTCGAAGCGCACAAATCCGAGACGTTCGATTATCTATCTTCATCGGATTTTATTATCCTACTCGTTGCCATCGTTTCGATTGCAATCACGCTTACTTGGTTACAGAGTAAGTTTATCAGTGCGCCCCTTCGCGAGATGCAGTTAGCTACAGGAAAAATCCAGTCAGGTTCCTTTGACGCATCCGTTACTGTCACGTCGGGCGACGAAATTGGCACACTCGCCGCCGATATCAACGCCATGGCACGTGGGTTAGGTGAAAGAGAAAAGATGCGCGAAATGTTTGGTCGAATTGTAGACCCCTCTGTGCGAGATTATCTTTTACAAGAACAGGCAATCAAAGGCGAGCTAAGAGAAGTTACGGTGATGTTTTGTGACCTGGCGGGCTTTACTACATTCGCCGAAAAACATAGCCCAGAAGAAGTCGTGTTTTTTCTAAATAGCTACTTTGCGCTCGCTCACAAAATTGTAACAGCTCACGGTGGAATCATAAACAAATTTATCGGAGATGCATTTATGGCACTTTTCAATGCCCCTTTTCCGCTTGCGGAGCATGCAAAAAAAGCCATTGATGCGGGTATTGATTTCAGGCGCGCATATAACAAACTGGATGGAAAAAACAAACCTGGAATTCGGATAGGTATTCATACTGGCGAAGTTTTGGCAGGTCGGATTGGTAGTGAAGAGCGGCAAGAGTATACGGTGATTGGCGATGCGGTCAACGTTGCCTCTCGAATAGAAGCACTGGGAAAAAAAGTCGGAGAAAATTTGTTAGTATCTTCCGCCACGGTTTCGTTAGCAGGTAATTTAGAATTTCGAAAAATTGGGAACATTACCCTGAGAGGAAAAACTAACAAAACTTTGGTTTATGCAATTTAATTTTCTGAAAATTGAAATATTTGTTTCGAAAGTTTTATATACTTTTGTGGATCTACGAATCCGTGAAAGCTTCCATCTTGGCTTTTGAAACTTTTTACCTTCTAATAGAGTTTGTTTTCGATGATTATAATACCCTGAATTCTGGTTTAGGACTCACAAAAGTTGAATCGATTATCAAAAGTCTAAATGTAAAAATAGAAATTCTTAATATTATGGATCATTTGAGTCGTGATACCAAACCCGTGACGAAAGTAATTTGTAAACTTACTATCCCAATAATTCCGATTTAATCTAGACGTTTAATTCTGTTGCCTCAGAGATATAATTCGGTAGTTAAGAAATATTTAGGTAAATGAAGATTTCCTTTTCTGAAAAAAAAGATGCTTATTTCTTAGATTGATTCTGTCATGGAATTAATATGTCCAGAAATTTCTTTTTCCGATTCGCGCCCTACTTGATCCAAACTTTCCTATTCATCCATTGTTCTGCATTTGGGAAAGATCCACACGGAAGCCACCTAGAAAAAATTCAAAAATCTCCACATTATAATTTAGAGCGAGAACAGTTTGTAAATCGAAACCAAGAGCTTCTCGATGAGATGCGGAGGAATCAAAATATTTTTAAAATCTCGATGAGGTTTCTTTTTGGAGGCGATCCGAATCGCAGGCCAGAAGTAAAGTTACCAGAAGTTAAACCAGACTTAGAGGAATTTTTAAAAAAATCCGAAAGTATGAAATTTATCTGGTTTGGACATTCCACATTTTTAGTGAACCTGGACGGAAAAATTATCCTGTTTGATCCTGTATTTTCCGAGTCGGCTGCTCCCTTTAGTTTTATGGTGAAACGTTTTCAAGACGCCGTACTAAAGTTAGAAGAACTACCTCCAGTGGATTACATCATATTGTCACATGATCACTATGATCATTTAGATATGGAAACCATAGAATTTTTTAAAAATAAATCTACAAAGTTCATTACACCTCTAGGTGTGATTTCTCATCTAAAAGAGTGGGGAATTGCTGAGGATCGTTTAACAGAACTTGATTGGTGGCAGTCAGTTAGTATTGATAGCCTACAAATTGTCTGCACTCCTGCTCAACATTTTTCTGGACGTAAAGGGCCAGGTGGTAACAAAACACTTTGGGGTTCTTGGGTTCTAATGGGCAAGAAGGAAAGAATGTATTTTAGCGGAGATAGTGGCTATGATGTCCATTTTAAAAATATTGGAGATAAATTTGGGCCCTTTGACGTGACCTTTATTGAAAATGGACAGTACAATGAGCAATGGCGAGCAGTTCATGTTCTTCCAGAAGAAACCGCCCAAGCTTTTTTAGACCTTCGAGGTAAAAAGTTAGTACCTGTTCATTGGGGGATGTTTGTGTTGTCACTCCATAGTTGGTATGAGCCTGTAGAGAAACTGGAACAGGAAGCGGTAAAAAGAAATATTGAACTTCTCACTCCAAAATTTGGACAACTCGTGGATACAAAAAAAGAGAATTTCTTTGAAAGATGGTGGAAAACCATATCCTCTTGACAGAATTAATTTACTTAGATTATTTTTAAGAAGATGGTTTGATCCAAAAAGAAACCATTAAATCTATTATTGGAAAAAAATATGTCAAATCCATTGAGATCAAAAGCTCCGCGTGAATCTGCTGTAGAGACTCGTCATATCGTTTTGCCAGATCATGCGAATCACTATGGTACGGCGTTTGGTGGTGCGATCATGTCCTGGATCGATTTGATCGCAGCTATGGCTGCCCAGAGACATTCTGGAAAAGAATCTGTGACAGCTAGTATTGATCGGGTCAATTTTATCACTCCAATTCATATTGGCGACCATGTACATTTATTAGCGATGGTGAACTATGTAGGAAAAACTTCTATGGAAATCGGAGTACAAGTGAACCGAGAAAATCCATATACAGGTGAATCTGTTCGAGCAACGACGGCTTATCTTTCCTTTGTCGCCTTAGATGAAAATAAAAAACCGACATTAATTCCAGGACTTCAGCCGGAAACTGAATTGGAGATAAGAAGATTTGAGGAGGGGAGACTTCGTATCGAAAATGCCAAAGAATTTGCGAAAAAAATTAAGGAAGGGAGAAAATAATCGGTAAATATGATTATATATTTAACTCTTGTATGATGAACCTTGCTTCTTCGATAAAGCCCGCTTCTTCTGCTTCTGTAAACGGCTTGAATATTCCCGACTGGTAACGCACTGCCAGGTTCGCGTATTCTATACATCCAGCAACAGTCAATTCCGGTTTCGCTTTGCCTTCATATATTTTAATACCGTCTTGGCTCGGAACGACTAAAGAACGAGCAGGAATTTTTTTTCCGCCACGAACCATACAGCCAGCTGCAATTTGACAACCATCGCCGATCACGGCATTGTCAAGGATTATGGATCCAATTCCTATCAAAGTGCCGCGTCCGATTTTACAACCGTGGATCATGACATTATGACCAACTAATGTCCATTTACCGATATCAATCGGAGACTTCGAATCTGTGTGCAATGTTGAATTGTCCTGGATGTTGACATAGTCACCGAGGCTAATTTTGTTCATATCAGCTCGTACGACGGCACCTGGCCAAATAGAAACAGAATTTCCATATTCAATCATACCAAAAGCCGTAGCATTTGGATGGATGAAAGGTGATTCAAAGTTAGGTAATATCATTAAAAACTAAAATCTTCCAATTTCACATCCGAGGATCGTTATATCATCTTGGTGTGTATTGAATTTTGTAAATAGATTTAATTTGTGGATTAATGATTTTACACTTTCACCTAATGATAATTTATCGGAATCTTCAAAATGTTCATAAACTCGATTTTCACCGAATATTTCTCGATTCGCGTCAAACTGTTCGAAGATACCGTCTGTAAAAAGATAAATTCTATCGCCCTCTTCGATATAAGTTTCTATCGATCGATATTCTGTATGATCGACGATTCCGACAATTCTACCAGTTCTTGAGAGAAGTTTTTTTTCTCCGACCCGTATGTGCAATTGATCCGGATGTCCAGCGGAAGCAAACATAAGTTTACCTTTCTTAAAATCAAGGTCACATACAGCGCAAGAAAATATAGTCTGTACATTGTTATACTTGTTTATAAAAATTTGATTTAGATGGAAAATGAGATCATTCGGATGATCATACATAACCTTCAGAGATTCATATTCAGCTTTTATCGCCATTGTAATCAATGCCGCTTGTATACCATGTCCAGTCGCATCGGCTACAAATAATCGATAATGTTCAGGTGTAACTTGAGTCATATCGTAAAAATCGCCGCCGACTTCACTCATGGATTGATAAAAAGATTCAAATTTAATGCGAGAATCATTCGTTCGGATTTCTGAAAAAAAAGTTTGTTGGATTTTTTTAGCAACACTAAGGTCTTTGCGAATATTAAATAAGGATTCGTCTAAAGTTCGAGTTCGTTCACTCACCTTTTCCTCTAAGTAGATAAGTGCATCTTGCTGGATTTTATCTTTTTCTTCCTTCAATTGGTTTATTTTATTTGCGAGAGCTAAGGAAAGGATACCTGCCTCCAAAGTAGAGCCTATTTGATTTGAATAAATGGTCACAAGGTTCGCAGGAATCAGACCATTTTGCATAAAGGTAAAAAGCAATATTCCGAAAAGTAGAGTTGACCATCCAATCAAAAATAATTTTGCATTTTGGTTCCCAGAAATGTAGTTTAACACAGCTACAACGAAAATAGAAAAAACAAATACTTGAGCAACTAGGTTGCTTAATGGCACAAGAATTCCAAGAGGCATAAACGGGACAAAAAAGCTGAGATAGAGAATCGTAAGAAGAATAAAAATGTTTATCATTTTGTTTGCATGTTGATTAAATATTCTTAAATTCAGAATATTTTTTGCGAATAGCCAACCAAACGAGGCAGATAAGCATAGTATAACGCTTCCTATGCGATTGTGAATCTCAGGATAATTCTGGGTGAGATGTTGATTTAAAATACCATTAAGATAAACTTGTAGACAAAGATTAAAAAATATAGAAAATGAATAAAGAATATATGCCTTATCTTTTAAAATGAAATAAATCAAAAGATTATAAATCACCATGATAAGAATTGTTCCGTAAAAGAATCCCAAAATCATATTTTCGATACTCTCTTTCAGATAGAAGGCATCTTTAGAATAGAATTTGATCGTAAAATTCGTATTTGATGACGTTTTGGCGTATAGGTAAAGTGTCTTAACAGTTTCTTCAGGCCACTCTAGTTCAAATGCTATATTCTTTGAAAAAAGATCCCACTTGGAATGTGGGACAAAATCTCCGCCGATTTTGATCGGTGAAATATTTCCTTCTTCAAATAATAATACTTCATCGATACTAGAATTTCCTAAATCGAGGATCAACTTTGAGGCTTTGGTTTTATTTTTTGATTCAATTTTTACCCAAATGGGATCTGATAAAAAACCCAAAGAAAGATTATTTTTGGAAATTTCTGTAAATGCGATTTTTTTTTCAATCGGGTTTAGGATTTGAGTAATGGAGAAATTTGAGTCACGTTGAACCACATAACCTAATTTTTGTGGTGCAAAGCTGGCATTTTTGATTGATTTTTGCAATTCGACATTCGTGCAGGATATAAATAAGACGCACGAAATTAGAATGTAGTGAACCGCCCTCATAGATCACGTAGATTGCATATTTAAAAATCAGAATGTCAAAGACAATTTATCTCATCTGAAAACCTGAGGACTTAGCAAGTTCAACGAGATTGTCCGAGAGTTCCTTAAATCTTTCCTGAGTAAATGTTTTATCATATGACATAAGTTTAAATCGGTAAGTAACTGATTTCTTATTTTCACCGATGGATTCGCCCCTGAAAATCGTTTGAACAAATCCTGATTCCAGCTCTGGTATTTTTAGACCGAGAACTAGATTTAAATATTTTTCTGTAGGCTCTTTTTCTTCCAACAAAATGGAAAGGTCAAGCTGTCCTTGTGGAAAAGAAGAGGGTGCTTTGAAGTGGCTTTTCTGATTTTCCCTTTCCCACAACTCGACAAGAGCCAATAAATTGATTTTGCCTACGAATGCTCGTTTCTTTAATCCGTAACTATCCGAGTATCTTGAATGAAGAATTCCAAATTCTGCGAGGGTTTGGTTCTCTATCTCATATACGAGTCCGGCATTGGGATGTAGATAACTCGCGGTGAATTTTTGAAAATTTCCCGATCGTAAATTTAAAGATTCAAATACCTCTGCTAATTTTTGTCGCAAAGTTACAAATTCATTTTCAATCGAGTGTAAATCGTTAGTTTTTGATTTTGATAAAGATAAAAAAGATAACCATCGTTTTTCGGTAGCTATCTCATCCTTTTTGCCATCTTTATGATACGTCCTTCCGACTTCAAATAAATCAACCGCATCAAATCTATCTTGATTGGAAACTGCCTGCCTGATGAGACCTGGAAACATACTGGCTCGCATAACAGAATGCTCCCTGGGCATCTCATTGGCTATAGACAGTATGGATTCAGGAGCAGCACCTTCCAATACAGACTCAGACTCAGAAGAAAAAGAATAATTGAAAACTTCGTGAAATAGAAGTGTCGAAGAAAAGTAAGACTTAATTTTTCGTTCTAGTTCGCGCAAGGGATTACGCATCGGAGTTTCTACAGATAAGGAAATGGGTTTCGTAGGAATTGAAGCATAACCAATGGTTCGCCCAATTTCTTCGACTAAATCTTCTTCGATTGTAACATCATAATTATGGCGAAATCTTGGAACTTCGACTTGGATTTTCTTTTCTTCCTTGGATATAAACTTAAACGCTAACCGTTCTAGTATCCGTTGGATTTCTAAAAGTGTGAGATTTTTACCAAGTTTAGCATTCAAAAATTCAAGGCTAGTTTCAATGATTACTTTTTTATCAGAGGTATGATTGAAACCGATTGGTGAAAAAGCTTTCACATTCGGCAAGCCATTTTCAGAGAGAAGTGTTAGTGCTCTTCTGATAACAGGTAAACAAGTAAAGGTATCTAATCCCTTTTCATATCTGACCGCCGACTCAGATCTAATTCCCGTTTTTCGAATTGTCTTTCGGACATCTTCTCTTTTGAAAATAGCGGATTCTAAAATGAGATTCTTTGTATGTTCCTGGACGGCACTCTCTTTTCCTCCCATAACGCCTGCTAATGCTACCGGGGTCTGTCCATTTCTGATAAGTAAAATTTCAGAAGAGAGGTTATGGTTTGAATCATCTAACAAAGCAAAACTTTCATCTTGGTTTGCTAATTGGACAGAGAATTCAGAACTGGATAATTTTTCACGATCGAAAAAATGTGTAGGTTGGCCCATTTCTAACAGAAGATAGTTGGAAACATCTACAATATTGTTTATACTTCGAATTCCACATTTTTCTAATCTAGATTTAATCCTAAGTGTAGAATTGGATACTTTTACATTTGGGATCGAACATACATAATATGAATGTGCATTATGATTTTCGATGACCGTGAGTCCGTCCCCACCATCAGAAAATTTAATCTCAGAATCGAATGGATTGAACTTTATGGGGATTTCTAGCTGGGAAGCTAATTCTCTGGCAAATCCAAAATGACACCATAAGTCAGGCCGATGTGTAATCGATTTATTATCGATTGTGAGAATAGTATCTTCCCAATCATATAATTTACGAATGCTCACTCCAAGAGGTGTTTTCTCATCAAAAATAAGTACGCCCGTTGATACTTCCGCAAGACCCAATTCCTTCTCAGAACAGTACATTCCTTCCGAGGGAACTCCTCGAAGTTCAGAGGAAACGATTTCTTTGCCATCTAAAACGGTGCCTGGCAATGCCAAAGGAACAATGTCCGATACTTTCACGTTCGTAGCGGCAGTTACAATTTGAAATGTTTTAGATCCATCACTACATTTTGTTACCTGCAATTTTTCTGCATTAGGATGTTTATCAATCGACGTAATTTTTACAGTAATAACGTTTGTGAGGTGTTCCTTAAATGGATCGATATCATCTATCTCACAGATGGAAGTATTTATCTTCTCGATGACAGTCGAGAACGGAATTGAATTTAAAGGAATGAAGTCGTTTAACCAATGAATCGAGAGTTTCAAGCGGAATCCTTAAATGTAAAAAATGACAATCGGTAGGTCAGGTCAATCTCAAATTGAAAGCTTTTCTTTTAGAAATGCCAAACAATCGGTTGCTGAAAGTGGTCTTGAAAAATAAAACCCTTGGATGCTGTCGATACCCATTCCTAATAATAAATCTACCTGCTCCAAAGTTTCGGCACCCTCCGCAACAACACTCAATCCCAGGTTATGCGCTAAATTGGAAACTGCGTGGATGATTTTTTCGGAATCGCGATCTGAGGTGATTTCGGAGACAAAAGAACGATCGATTTTTAAACATGAAATAGGAAATTTTCTAAGGTATCCGAGTGAGCTATAACCTGTTCCAAAGTCGTCTATGGCAATGTTGATTCCAAGATTTCGGATTTTGTTCAAAGTTTTTGCGGCTTCATCTGCATTTTCCATCAGGGAACTTTCTGTAATTTCAATTTCTAACAGACTCGGATCAATTTTTGAATCATTAAGTTTTTCAGAAATAACAGATATTAGTTTTTCATGTTTAAACTGTTTTGTAGAAATATTTACGGCCATACTAAGATTTTTAATTCCAGCAAGATCCCAGCTCTTTAAGGTTTGGATTGCATTTTTGATTACCCATTCGCCAATAGAAAGAATCATTCCTGTTTCTTCCGCGATAGGAATAAATACATCAGGCGGAATCATTCCTCGGTTTGGGAAATTCCATCTTAATAACGCCTCAACACCGATAGGTGAGTAAGTTTTTAGATCAATTTTTGGTTGGAAAACTAAACTAAATTGTCCTTCTTCAAGAGCAAGTCGCATCCTACTTTCTAACTCAAGTCTTTCTGATACTAACGTTTGCAATTCGGAAGTGAAATACATATAACCATTTTTGCCTTTTTGTTTGGCAAGGTTTAAGGCACTATCGGCATTTTTAAGCAGGGTATTTGAGTCTTTTCCGTCATTTGGATAAATGGCTAAACCAATGGAAACATTGATAAATATCTTTTCTTCGCCTAGATGGAAGGGATGATTCATCGCATCTAAAATACTTTCGGCAACAATGGCTGCTTCTTTTTCATCATTTAAGTCTGGAAGAATAATAGTAAACTCATCGCCACCCTGCCTAGAAACAAGATCATAAACTCGTATGCTTTCAATTATGCGATAGGCAACTAACTTAAGTATTTTGTCCCCAAATTCATGTCCCTTTGAATCATTGATGACTTTAAAATTATCTAGATCTAAAACCAATACTCCGACTAAATTTCCGTGTCTTCTGGCCTCCTCAAAAATTGGGAAGAGTTTGTCCTTTAAAGAAGTTGAATTTGGTAAATTAGTTAGCTGATCAAAAAAAGCCATATGGGCAATTTTTTCTTCGGCTTGTTTTCGTTTAGAAATGTCAATAAATGCCACTGCCAGGCCAAATCCCTCTATCGGAATCGGAGTGGCTAAAATTTCGAACCAAATCGTTTCATTGTTTTTAATCAAACCTAGTTCTAAATCATCCAATACTTCTTTGTTTCGAAGTGCTCGCATAAGACTTGATTTACGAGGGTATACTTTGCTTCCGTTAGGTTGGATCATGGTATACTTTCGTAGGTTGAGAGTTCGGTTTAGAGTTTCACCTTCCCGGATATCGAAGTACATCCTAGCCGTACGATTTGTTTCAATGATGCGGCCTTTCGAATCTGTGATGGCTAAACCCATTGGAATATTATCAAAGATTGATTTGTATTTTTGCTGTTGGAGGACAAATTCATAGGAAATATCGCGTTGGATTGTAATGTCGCGTTCGATTGCAAGAATTGTTTTGGATTGGAGGATCGGAATTGCAATCCACATCACCCAAACATCTTCTCCTGATTTTGTTTGGAGTTTTGTTTCGAAACTCAGAATGGATTTTGTCTTTCGCAAATCTTCAAATACTTCGTGAATTTGGGAATGGTCATCCTCAGAGATGAAATCTTTTAGATTTTTACCGATGATTTCGCTTTCGTCAAATTCTAAGTAGTGACAAAATTTTTGGGTCACTGCTAAAAATTGGCCGTTCCAATCAAAAGTCTGAAAGGAGTTAGGGAATTGGGAGAAAAGGGAATGGATTGGACTATCTAAACTTTTTTCATTTTCATCATTTCGCATGCATTTCTTTGCCTAAAAAATAAACAGCTTCTATCGACCCTGGGAACGAAAAACCTTCAAAGGGAGACCAGCCAGATTTACTTTTTACCATGTTTCTCTCAAAGGCAAAAGGTTTTTTTAAATTTAATACTGAAAAATTTGCCGCATAACCTTCTTTAATCTCTCCAAAACCTTCTCCGAATTTTTTAGGAAGGTACGGCTTTACAAAATCACCTGGATTTTTAGAGCAAATCAATGCAATCGTCTTCATCGGAATACTCAATTTTAGGATCATATATGTTACAAATAATCCATATGTGTCCAATTGTGAGATTCCACTAATTCCTTTCATTTTTTCTTCTCGTGTATGCGGCGCGTGGTCTGTTGCAAGATAATCAATGTATCCATCGAGAATTCCTTGGACCATTGCCATACGATCTTCCTTTCCGCGAAGTGGTGGATTCATTTGGAACCATTTGTGATTTTCTTCAGTCAACATATCGGTATCGAACATGAGGTGTGTAGGAGTAACTTCACAAGTGACTTTCACTCCTCTTTTTTTCGCGGCAATGATCTTCTGAAGTCCTTCTTTTGTTGAGTAATGGCAAAGTTTACCCCTCAGGTCATACTTTTCGATCAACATAAGTGCGAAGTCGGTTGCGAGTGTCTCTGCTTCTTTGGGTCTTCTTTCTTCATGTGTAGGCTTAGTTTTATTTGCCGTTAAAATTTCTGGATCCTCACAGTGGAAACTGACGTTTTGACCTCTGTATCTTTCGATTACTTTTTCCAAGGAAGGATTGTCCTCGAAAAATAATTCCCCAATAGAAGGGCCCATAAATACTTTATAGGGTACATTTTTATTTAGTGGTGATGTTTGTGGTCCAATTCCAGCATATAAAGTGATATGGATCGGCGACTTATGAGTTAATGCTAATTTTTGATCGTAAGATGAATCATCGATAGGTGGGATCGGATTGTTTGGCATATCAGCGACATGTAAAACACCCCCTTGAAGGGCAGCGTTTCCAGCCGAAATAAAATCTTCTTTGTAATTGTCTTTTCCTGAAACATCTTCTCTAGCATGGATATGGATATCACCAAACCCTGGAAATATGACACACTCTTCGTTAAAATTTCTAGAATCCGCTTGTATGGATTTTTCTACTTTCGTAATTAGACCTTTTTCTTCATCAAAGGTCACTGTTCCCAAATACTCTTCGTTATGCGTAACTATTCTGCCTGAGATTTTTTTTTCCATTTCTCTTTTACCTCTTTACGGCCACTTAGCCAAAATTTCTAAAATTTCATTTCCGAATCGTTCCACCTTCGAAGGACCAACACCCTTTGTAGATTCCAGTTCTACTAATGTTTTCGGTTTAGATTCTGCAATCCGTTTTAGAACGGGATTTTGAAAGACCATAAATTTTTTCCATTTAAGTTGTCTGGACTTACGGTCGCGAAAATTCATCAATTCTCGAAGGATCATCGAATTATCTGTCGGAGGTTTTTTCTGTTTTGGTAGTGGAAGGTTTCCATTTTTATCGAGTTTGCCTGACATTCGTTTGACGGTTCGAGTTTCTGGTAAATATAGTTTTGGATACTTCGTTCCGGACACGAGGACTTTTTTCTGTTCTGTCCAATCTTCTAGTTTCGCAATAATTGCTTCCTCAGGAATTTTGAGAAGTTTGCCATGATGGGGATTTCGTTCCAATCGATAACGTAAAATGTCCTTTGTTTTTTTTCCCGCGAGCGTTTTGGCGATTAGATTTTTACCGAAAGTAGCAGGGAACTGCAAAAGAAATTCACGAATCGAGGCTTCTTCTGACTCATCAAAATCATATGATCTTTTTTCTTCTCTTTTTTTCGCTTTTAGTGCTTCATTTTTGATGAACTTAACGCGATCTATAGATAAATCAGAACTGATACAGATATCACAACTTCCACAGGGCGAAATGGTCTCACCAAAGTACGAACACAACTGGATTTGTCGGCATTCAAGTTTATTCGCATATTCCTTGATAAATTTTAAAAGAGTATCTCCACCTTTAAAATTACTCTCTTTCGATAACATAAAGGCTTGTGTCGCAACATCGGCATTTTTATAGAATAAGATACATTGGGCCGAAGCATTGTCTCGGCCTGCGCGACCAGCTTCTTGGTAATAAGCTTCCAAGGAAGACGGAACTTGGTAATGAACAACCAAACGTACATCAGGCTGATCCATCCCCATTCCAAAAGCATTTGTCGCTACCAAAATTGGCACCTTACCAGCAGTATACGCATTTTGAGTTCGTTCACGTATACCATCGGTTCTGCCTGCATGGTATTTCCCTACGGAAAAGCCAAAGTCCTTTAAAAGTTCATACACCTCATCTGTTTTTTTCCTAGTAGCACAATAGATGATTACCCTTCCTGGATTTTTTTTATTTTCTTTCCAAGGTTCTAAAAGTTCCAATATTCGATCGGCTTTGTCTCGTTCGGTGGAGGGGTATTCAACAGTAAATTTTAGATTCGGCCTAAAGAATGTAGACAAAATTACTTTCGGAGAAGTCATTCCTAACGCTGACTGAACATCTCCCCTGACTTTTTCAGTTGCAGTCGCGGTCAAAGCAAGAATTGGAAAATCTCCTAATGGATGTTTTTCTCGGAGGAGGTGGATTTGTCTGTATTCGGGGCGGAAATCATGACCCCATTGGGAGACACAATGAGCTTCGTCAATGACGAGATAGGCGAGAGTCATTTGGTGAAAGACTCTTAAAAAACTTTGAGACAAAGCCCTTTCTGGAGAAATCAGTAGAACTCGCAATTCTCCTCTTACGGCCGCAGAAATAATTTTCATCTGCTCCACTTCATCTTGTGTTGAGTTGCAAAACTCGGCAGAAACTCCTTTTGCACGTAAACTTTCCGCCTGGTCCTTCATCAGTGCAATCAATGGCGAAATAACGAGTGTTAATCTAGTTTTTTCTAGACTTGCAGGTAATTGATAAATTAAAGATTTTCCAGCTCCCGTAGGAAGGATCGCAAGGGTATCATGCCGGTCGAGGATAGATCGTATGGCTTCTTCCTGGCCAGGTCGAAAGCTAGAAAAGCCAAAATGTTTTAAGAGATGATTTTTGAGATCCAACAGGTTCCACGGTATGATAAAAACTCTTTTGGTCAATGATAAGTTCGAGCTGATTTTTCGGTTTTACATCCAGAACAAATATCAGATTTTATGAAAACTCCATGCTTTTCAATACGTTTGTTTTCTTAGTATTTTTTTTAACGGTTTATATTTTTTTCCTTATCTTTGGAGTTCTTGCAAAAAAATACAATTGGGCTCTTAGAGCTCAAAATCTCTGGCTTCTGGCCGCCTCTTATTTTTTTTATGGTTGGTGGGAATGGTTTTTTCTCACGCTCATTCTTACCAGTACTCTCGTTGACTATGTTTCTGCTATAGGCATTGAAAATGCGAAAACTCAACTTCGGCGAAGAGTTTTTCTGGGCTTCTCGATTTTTGCAAACTTAGGCCTACTTTTTACGATGAAATACTTTGATTTCTTTTCTTCTAGCTTCATCGCTTCTATGAATCAGTTATCTTTATTGTTTGGCGGTACCACCTTACAACTTAATACGATCTTTACCATCAAACATATCGTTTTACCAGTAGGTATTAGTTTTTATACATTTCAGACTATGTCCTATACTATAGATGTTTATAGAGGTCAAATTAAAGCTGAGAGAGACTTCTTTGATTTTGCCTTATTCGTAAACTATTTTCCACAACTTGTTGCGGGCCCGATTGAACGTGCGATTGACTTACTTCCACAGCTAAAGAAGCCGAAATTTCCCACATGGGACGGGGTTCAATTGGCGTTCTGGGATATCCTATTGGGATATTTTATGAAAGTATACGTGGCAGATAATCTAGCGAATTATATTGACCAGGTTTTTCTTGGTGGCAAAAGCCTATATCTTTCAAACCCAGAAATCATCAATGCTATGGACGGAAGTCAAATTTTTGTCGCAAGCCTTGGATTATTGATGCAGGTATATTGTGATTTTGCTGGGTATTCTTTTATCGCCTTAGGTACTTCTCGACTACTTGGAGTTACATTGACTGTTAATTTTGAAACGCCAGAATTTTCCCGAAATCCCATTGAATTTTGGAATAGATGGCATGTAACTTTAAATAGATGGTTTCGAGATTACGTTTATTTTTCTTTAGGTGGAAGTAAATACGGAAAAGTTAAACAACTTAGAAATTTATTTATCATCTTTGTAGTTTCTGGTTTTTGGCATGGTGCGAATTGGACATTCGTCTTTTGGGGTGTGATCCAAGGTGTGTATACGGTTTTTTATGTTGCCTTCTTGTCACAAAAAACAAAAGAAACTAACGAAGATTTTAAATTCTCTTTTCGTACCTTGTTGACTGGAACGGTATCCAGGATTACGATCTATGTTTTAGTTGCTATCAGTGGAGTCGCGTTTAGAAGTTACGATGCACATATGATGCTAATTTACTATCATAAAGTACTTTGTTTTTGGGATTGGACTGCAGTTCCACTGAATGGCGTAAAGACCGCCTTGCACTTGCTAGAAGAGATGTTTAGATTGACTCTACCGCTCTTTATTCTCGATGGAATCGCATATTTTAAAAAAGATCGATATTGGTTTTATAAACAACATTATTCGCTCCAAGCCTCGATATTTATTTTGGTTGGATTTCTTATCTTAATCAAAGGGATCTTTGGTAAGGAGGTAATTTACTTTGCGTTCTAAGTTTATAGGTATTTTTGTGGCGTTTTCCTTTTTTTTACTTCTAGAGATAGTAGTTCGTTTTACAAATGTTTATTATCTTGAACAGCCAGAAACGTTTTTCGTAAACTTAAAACGAAGTTATGTAGAATCTGGAAAAGCAGATGCCGATATCATCATCATTGGTGATTCCAGATCGATGGCATTGGAAGGTTATACTCCGAAATCCGATCGCGAGTTTTCCATTTACAATCATAGCCTACCTGCTATGGGTCCCAAATATTATAGATTTTTTTTGGATAAATATTTAAAAAATGCCCAAAAAAAACCAAAGATGATTTTGTTTACCGCCTCTCCCAAGTTATATGCGACTGGTTACGGTGCACCTCTGTATGACCCCTCGGCAAAATTTGTCAAAAAGAATGAATCCCTTTCTGATTACATCAATCGTCGATGGAAGGAAGGCTGGGAGAAAAATCTTTTCCATACACCGACAGCAGAAAAAATTATAACTTATAGCGGCAAACAAGATAACATCGATCAGTTGTTATGGGAATTTTTTGGGCACAGATACCTTCATCAATTTTCAATTGGAGAGTTATGGGAGCAGTATGATGGAGTGGAACGAATTTTTATCATTGCGAAAGCCATTCCTTTATTGTATGAGTCCTACAAATACCATGGTGCCATTCGGAATGGACTCAGTTTTCAAAACTGGAAATTGTCATCTGATTATAAAGCAAAATCTCTGTTTTGTGAAGACTGCGCGAATGTAGAAGCTGGGCTTTGTCTTCCTTCAACATCCCAAAGAGAAGACAACTTTATCATAGAAGATCAAATCACTCGACACCTGGGAAAATACAATATATCCAATCGAGTGAAACCAGAAATCGTGATGTTTGCCAAAGCCACTTACAAGGAAGAAGCGCAAAAAGAAATCTTCAATAGCGATCCAAAATCGTTTGAGCCCATCGATTTTACTGTGATGGAAGATTTGATTCTGTATGCCAAGGACCATGATATAAAGTTTGGTTTTATTTATATGCCTTGGATCGACTCCAAGGAAAACGCCCCCGAAGTTCAAAACCGTGTCCAAAAGCTAAAAGAATTTTTTAAGAATCATCCCGAGGAAAGGATGTTCTTTTTTCCGAAATCAGGTTACCCAATCGAACAGTTTGTGGACAATATTCATTATGATTGTCGCGGAGAGAAGAGAGTGAATGAAGAATTTCGGAATTCGGTACTCCCGCAAGTCTTTGATTTTTTGCGAAATTCAAAAAAATCAAATTGATTTTCTGCCTTTTCCCATCAAAATCTAAGTCTCAATTTGACTAAAAGAGGCTCATCGCAGATGTCATCCCTTCGAATTCCCTTTTTACTCGTTTTCCTTAGTTTTTTTGCTAACCTTTCCCTTTTTGGGCAAGATCGATATGCTCTTTTCATTGGAACCAATTACAAAGGCAATACCGCAAAAATCCCAGAACTCAATCTCTGCGAAGCAGATGCTACCTTTTTGAAGGAGAAGATCCAGAAAAACGGAAAGTACAAGGATATCAAAGTTTTACTCGGATCGATGGTGACCCGAGAAAATGTAAAAAATGCATTTAAGGCACTGGGCAAACAGGCAGGGAAAGAAGACTCGGTCGTCATTTACTTTTCCGGCCATGGAATGTACATGAAAGATGCAAAGGCAAAAAATGGAATGAGAAATTATCTCATTTGTTATGATCGTCCGCACATATCTGATGAAGAATTGAATGAGTTTCTCTCAGAAATCAATTCGACTAAGACAGTTTTGGTGATGGACTGTTGTTATTCCGGAGGCATTGCTAAAAAAGGAAAAAATACGAGAGGAGCAGCGGATGTTCCGATCGCCCAAGGAAACGATGGTGTGGTTCGTCAAAATGCTGAAGATTATTTTTTCCAGGACAAAGCAGTTATATCTTCCTCTGACGATGACCAAACTTCGATCGAAGTTGGAGGTAATATCAATCATGGAATCTTTACCTACAATTTCGGCAATGCGTTAGAAAAAGCAGACCTAAACAATGATAAGGTGGTAACTGCTCTTGAGGCTTTTTTTGTGGCAAAAAATGAGACCGTCGAGATGGCAAAACGATTTAACCATGAACAAACGCCTCAAGTTTCTGGAAATGCCGCGGGTATTTTTCTCTCTGGTTCACCGAAACCTCAGGATCCGCCACCGCCACCGCCGTCCATCGTCATCAACCAACCCGTAAACGTAGGGCCTACGAACACTACAGTGACACCACCAAATAATACGAATACGGTTGCTGTGGTAACAACTCCAACTCCAGAACCAGAGACTGTTGTTGAAAACCCTACAACTGTAGTCATTCCACCCATCGTGAACGTAGAACCGCCCGCTGTACCTTCTGTAACTACTGGCGATATTTTGATTCGTACAACGATTATCAAAAATAAGTCTTATGGCGGAGCTTCCAACAAATCTCCATATGATTTACTTAATAAACAAGGAAAATTGAAATCATCAACTCCGGACGATAATGTTCGTAAAATCAAAGTCCTCGTAGATGGCGAGGAATACAGCTCCGTGATTGCAACAGAAAAATCAAATACATGGGGAGCTACTTCACGAAATGGAAAAATCATCCCTGGTGAAGTTTATGTGATCAAAATTGAAAAGTTACCTGCGGGAGTTCACCAAATCGAAGTTAGGGCAGACAACTATCCAGTTTATAAAACGGCAACGGCTGTTGTAGCTAAACAAACTGCGGAATTAGAAATTGTCGAATCAATGGATGGTTACGGAGCGATCAAGGGACGAGTCTTTTTTAAAACCTTGGACAACCCGATCGAAAAAAATCAAATCTATATGCCGACTGTGGTTTCCACAAACCAGATTTTTAAAGTGATTACGGACAAAGACGGTAATTTCTGGTTTACGAATTTAAAACCGGGAAAGTATGAAATCCGAGCAAGTTTTCAAGAAGAAATGAAGCTCGAGAATTCTGAAATTACTGTGAAACCGGGAGAATTGACAAAAGTAGAAATCATTCTGAATAAAAAAATGAGTTATACGAAAACGAAATATTAGAGGATAAAAATGGAAAAAACAAGGATCACAAATTGGTAAAAAAAAATTATTCGATCGAAAAACGTCAGAAAGACATAGCGAAAAAGAAGAAACAGGAAGAAAAGAGACTGAAAAAAAGAGACAAAGGTTCTGCGACAGAGCCAGAAGTTTCGGAGGATTTGCCAACAAACCCTGATCCTATTTAGTGCACCAAGAGCCTGGCAAAAGCTGGGCATTTTCTTTCCTTACAAATCCAGAAGATTTTCCATTTAGCGCCCAATTAATCAGAATAGATACGAATTTGGGATTTTTTCTCCTGGAATGATTAAAATTAATCAAAAAATGGCCTGAATTTTTTGCTTTTAAGCTTTTTTCTCATTTTTTTTAGAGAAACAATCAATTTAATTCATTTTAATAGCAGTTTTGGATTGAATTTAATCTGTAGATCGTCTAAAATACAGTTAACAAAAAAAGGGAATTTCGAAAGGGTTCCCCACTCTTGAGAGGAGTAAAACATGAAACTAACAAAAAAAATCGCGATAGGGTTCTTAGGACTTGGGCTTGCAACTGCAAACTTGCATGCGCTTGATACAGATGAAAGATTCGAGCTTCTTGAAAATGCTGTGATTGAACAAGCATCCACACCAGCTCAAAAATCAGCTGTTTCTGAGTACCTTGCGAGTGTTGCAAAAGAAAAACTAGAGTTAGCTCAAGAAATGCGTCAAAGAGCGACGACTCCACGAGGTGGAAAAATCGTTTCTCAAATGAACGAAAAAGCTGAGTTGATTCGCAGAGCAGAGGCACTTGAGAAAGAAGCACAAAAATACAAAAAAGTATCTTTTGGGTTTGGTGCGGAAGTAAATCACGTAGCTAGCAACTAGTCTTAGAAGTTCATTCTAAGAGGAAGTAGAAGGCCAGATGAAAATCTGGTCTTTTTTTTTGCCTAGATCGTTTACGATTCGACAAACGAGCACTTCTTTCGTTATCCTATTAATGAGACATAAGTAATATATGGTTGACATACCGGAACAAATTGTCGAAAAAAGACCAAACCGAAGGTTTGTTGTACCCTTGGTATTGCTTGTTTCTGGCGTCATTGGGCTTGGATTTTTAATCCATTGGGTGAAGTCTCCTAAACCGATTCAAAAAATCGTTTTTCATGGGCTAATCGTTTTAAAACCAAATGACTTGATTGAATTTCTTCAGATTCCACCAGAAATGGTGAACCAAGAAATCAAAGGTTGGAACGAATGGGAAAAAAAACTTTTGGTCCACCCGAGAATCAAAAAGGCTAGAGTCAATCGCGATAGAGAAGGTTTGTTAGTTGTCACATTACAGGAGAAAGTTGCAGAATTTATAGTGCACATTGGAGATATGATATACGAAGTCGATGAAGACAAGACAATCTTATCCGAAAACAATGTTTTAGCAGATAACCTCGTAGTATTATCTGGCAATTTCCCAGTTACATCAAACATTGTGCAAGGTACACAATTTGCTGACCTAACAAAAGAATTGCGAAATTCACTAAATTCTTATCCCGCATTGAAAACTCGAATTTCTGAGGTACAGTTAGAGCAAGATGGCGATTTTATGATTTTTTTAAAATCTCCTTCTCATACAAAAGTATTTTTAGGAAACAAACTCGATTTATATCAAATTAGAAAACTTTATGCCGCACTTGCTTATGTCGAATCCGAAAATATAAAAATTTCGACGATCGATCTTCGAGGAGAAGACGCAGTCTATCATTAAAATGGAAGATGCACCAATCATCACAGCCCTCGATCTCGGTTCTTCACTCGTAAAGGTTGTCATTGGGCGACTTATCAATGAGTATGAAATTGAAATAATTGGAACTGGCTCCTTTCCTTCGACAGGTGTAAAAAATGGTTCGATTGTAAACATAGAAACAACAACAAAATCAATAGTCGAGGCGTTTGGCGATGCAGAGCTAATGGCTGGCCAAGAAGTTGGATCAGTGGTTGTTAATGTTTCAGGAAAATCAGTACATGGATTTAATGAACGAGGAATAATCGCGGTAACCAATAAAGAACGCATAGTAACAGAGATGGAAATTATGCGAGTTGTCGAAGCCGCACAGTCCGTACATGTTCCCAACGACCAACAAGTAATCCATGTTCTCACAAAAGAATTTAAAGTAGACGATCAAATAAACATCAAGGATCCCGTTGGGATGACGGGCGTTAGATTAGAAGCAGAGGTACATATTGTCTCTTGTGGCAATACAGCTTTGAATAACATTGATAGATGTATTGAACAAGCAGGGCTAGCCCAGATGGATCGTGTGTTATCATCTCTAGCTTCCTCTGAGGCCGTTCTCACTACAGGTGAAAAAGATTTAGGTACCGCTGTTGTTGATATTGGTTCAGGTATTTGTGATATTATCATTTATGTAGATGGAGGGATAGCCTATTCTTCTGTTGTTCCATTTGGTGGATTCCATATAACAAGTGATTTATCTATTGGCCTAAAAACAACAATCGAGTCAGCCGAAATTTTAAAAAAACGGTATGGACATACCCAAATAGATAAAATTGATCCGACAGAAAAAATTGAGATTCCAGCAATATCGGGGCGGCCGTCTCGTATTATTTTTAGAAGTGAGCTGGTTGAAATTATGGAGCCACGCGTTCGCGAAATTTTAGAAATGATAGATACGGAAATTACTAGATCAGGATACAAATCGGCGCTAGCTGGTGGAGTGATTCTGACAGGTGGCACATCTTTGCTGTTCGGAATCGAATCACTTGCGGAAGAGGTATTTCATCTATCTGTTGGAAGAGCAAAACCTGCGGGTTTAACAGGACTCGTTGATAAAATAGCCTCACCTGAATATGCAACTTCCGTGGGACTTATCAAGTATGCATCTCGCCTTCAAAACTTAGAACAAAGAAATATTCGCTCGGGTCCCGAGCAAGATAGTTGGGTAAAAAAAGCACGTCGTTGGATGGAGAATAATCTCTAAGGAAAAAATATGTTATATTTAGAAGAAGAAAAAACAAGTCCAGCGAACATTAAGGTAGTGGGTATCGGTGGCGGTGGTATGAATGCTGTCACTCGTATGGTCAACTCACAGATGAAAGGTGTTGACTTTCTCGTGATGAATACGGATGAGCAAGTTTTATTAAAATCTCCAGTAGAACATAAGATCCAACTCGGAACAAAGGTTACCCGAGGGATGGGGGCAGGCGGAGATCCAGAACTTGGTCAGAAAGCTGCCTTGGAGGATAAGGATAGAATTGTAGCCGCATTAAAGGGCGCTGATATGGTTTTTATTACTGCGGGTATGGGCGGTGGAACCGGAACGGGAGCAGCTCCCATCATTGCAGCTATCGCAAAGGAAATGAAATGTTTGGTTGTAGGTGTAGTTACTGTTCCATTTTCCTTCGAAGGAAAAAGAAGAGCTGAACTTGCAAATATTGGAATTGAGCAGCTCCGATCCAATGTGGATACTCTGATAACCATCCGAAACGATTCTATTTTCCAAGTAGTAGATAAAAGTACACCAATTGACCAAGCATTTCGAGTCATTGATGATATTTTACTCAATGGTGTGCGTGGAATCAGCGACATTGTAAATCACCCAGGGATCATCAATGTAGATTTTGCCGATGTGAAAACAATCATGAAAGATACGGGCGATGCTATTTTGGGTGTCGGAGAGGGAAGAGGTGAGGGTAGAGTTGTCGAAGCTGTAGAACAAGCAATCAACAATTCTCTGTTAGAAGATTCCTCTATCCAGGGAGCAAAGTCACTTCTTATCAATGTCACAGGTGGAAGTGATTTGACGATTCATGAATGGAATGAAGTTTCTCAAATCATCACGGCACAAGCAGATCCTGATGCGAATATCATCATTGGCCTCAACGAAGACCAAAACCTAGACGATAAAATTCGAGTTACCGTTATCGCTACAGGCTTTCATAAAAGAGCCACTCAACGAACTCCCTCCAGGGAATCTAGAGCGGTTGGGAATGAGGATTCGGTGGCATCACCTATGGTTTATATACGGAAAAACGAAGACTCCATCAATCGAGACTCTTTCACATCGGCAGATAACACACGTAATCTGAGATCAAGTCAGAGAAATTTGGGAAATTCAAAATCGAATCAAAATCAATCTTATCAAAATTTTGGCGAGGATTATGATATCCCTGCTTTCTTGCGACGGAAAGCAGAAGGATGATCGTTTAAGGACTGTTTGTAAAAGAACGAATGTTTAAGAAGAGGGGTTTTCCTTCTTCTACTTTGATCGTACTCGGTGCATTTGTGGTGAGTCCCGTGCTTGTATCCATCTTAAAGCTATATTCACCTGGAGCTAAGAATACTCTTTTAATTTGAAAATTGGATGGGATAGTTCTCCAACATCTTAAGTCTGGTCCTATCACTTGGGCGGTGGCAAGTCCTGCTGCGGCTCCAGCTGCCAATCGGATAAGTCCACTTACCAAATCGTTTTTGTTTTTATCCCCTAGTCCAGACTCAATTGCCTTTGCGGCGGCTTCGGATGCAATGACAGCGGCCACAACTTTAACAGCTAACGACGTCACATTTTTTGTGATGAGGGCCTTGTAGTTATCATTGAAATTTTTGATCGCTGTGTCTGAATAATTGTTTAAGATATCTCCAGATCCAATTTCCACACCATTGATATAAAAATTTCGTTTTCGCGAACCTTCAAGATCTCGATCGCGATAGATTGGAATCGGATTTTCGGCCGTACTCAGAGTTGCCAAAACACCAGCAACCGAAACACCTGCTCCATCGGCACGAACTGCAATTTCGATCGCTCCGCGAAGTGCGAGAGCAAAATATTCATCCTCCATCAGTTTTCCGCGCGACTCTTTGATCGCTGACTTTCCAGCTTCATGGATGATGACAACTTCGGAAAGTTCGGGAGAATGGATGTCCGCTTTCTGCATCGAATTTGTGAAGGCCTGGACGTAGGCGGCACCCTTGCCATATTTTCCCAAATCCCGAGAATCATTCTCTCTCATGGCAAGAACAAATCGATCGGAAGCCAATGTTGGACTTGAGTTTATAAGCTGCTCCATATTCTTAAATTGAACCCGAGCGTCGTTGAACTTACCTAACTTTTCTGAAACGTATGCATCAAGAAGTCTTGCCGCATTGTTTTGTCTGTATTCGGCAGCCGTAAACTTCATTTCCTTCAATTCGAAATCCATTCGTCGGAAGTAAATTTTGGCATTTTCCAGATCACCTAATGCTGTGAAGTTGAGTGCAATAAAAAATTTGATCATCACTCTTTCAAAATCTTCACCTGTATAGTTTGATTCATTATCTGAAAGGAGAAACGCGAGCCCCTCCTTACTGATACTGGTTTTGATGCTGTCTGATAACTCCTCAGCTTGTTTAAAAACTTTGTTAGAGGTTTGATAGTCACCCTTGGAGTGAAAAATCATTCCCGCTTCCATTAAAAACAGAAGTTGGTCTTTAGAGGCGGCGTCCTCATACAAATTACGGATAGAGGGAATCGCCGAGTTATAATCCTGGTTATAGTATGCATTTTCTGTGTTTTCGATTATTTTTCCATAATCGGAAGCACACCCAAAAAATGTGAAACTTAGCAGAAATAGAAGGCTTAACAGTCTAGGTAACAAGATAATCTCCTGAAAAATCCTACCAGCCAACGCCTTTATTTCTAACAGCTTGTTTTCGATAGGAAACTTTTTCCGACCAAACAGCGATTGTTGTTTCTACTTCAACAAGTTCAATATTTATAGATTGTTCTACAATTTTTTCACCATCGGCTGTGAACATGTTTTCATTGATTTCACACCTTACAAAATAATTTGGTGACTTTAACTTTCCAATCGATAGTCTGTTGGAAGTCAGACCAGATAAGCTAAATTGAATTTCATTTAACGACTGTTCGCGTGATTTTGTGCGAACTGTGTAAATTTTATTTTTGATCAACTTGGAAACAAAGGCATTGTCAAAAAGTTCGGTTTGGATTTGTTCGGATGTATCATTTCTTGTTGGATAATGAGCGACAAAAACTCCTGCTTCGGCTGGATTTTCTTTGAAAAAGACGCCAATTTCGTCGGCAAGTTTTTCAGCGGCACGGACCAATTCTTGGCTTGTCAAACCACCAGAGTCGGCAACAAAATCTGTTTTATCATCGAGACGTTTCGCACCGCTCGAGCAGGCAAGGAAAAGCAATACACTCAAAAGGGAAAAGAAAACTCGGTTCATGAAGGCTCTCTTGTAATTACAAATAATCATTCTATTTGTACCCGAAAAATTCGATTGTCAATTCCAAAAATGCTCATCTTCGAGTTCTCTCATTTTTGATTTTAAAAAATTTGATCTTTCATACTCAGCCATAATTTGCATTTCCCGAGCGTAAATGAGACTCAGTATTTTCGTTTGAAATTTCCGATCCTCCCATTTTCTGATCTCATAAAAATCGGCAGAATACATCTGATTCCTTTTTTTTGTTAAATGACGTTTTCGTTCATAGCCATAGCTAAGAGGATTTTTTTGAATGTAGTCTTCCGCATAATATAAAAATTCCAAAGATTTTTCTGAGGGATGGTAGGGGAAAAGAATTTCTTTAAGTTTTCCTTTGAAATAATGTTCCCGTAACTGCGTACGTTTTGCCCATTTTTCCCAATTTGTACGAGAGGAGTCCAATTGTAAGGCTTCTAAGTCTTCTAGGTAAAAAGCATATGCGACATAAATTGCATAGAGGACGGAACCCCTTTCGTCGGGATAGAGTCTATTTAAGTAGGAAAAGGTTTGATCTCGGTCGCTTCGCCATTCATATCTTTCCTTTCCCCGAACTGTCTCCAAAAACTCCAGAAGTGGTTCTGGATAACCACCAGTTTGGAGCACATCCATTCTATCTGACAAGGAATTCCAGGTGACCTCGGATCGTTTGTCATAAGATGGATTCGAAGCGAGTTTCTCTGATTTTTTAAGAAAAAGGAAATAGACAACGAAAGAAATGAACAGGAGAAGTAGAAAGACCCCTATGAAGATCATACTTCGTTTTTTCATCATATATACTCTGATTCTTGCCATTCTAGTTTGCAAGCCAAAGAAGAAGGAAGCACTCGATTCTGAAACCATTAGCTTTATCCTAGCACAAAGAACGGGAGTAGAGGGGACTTGTCAGAAATTTTTATTAACCGAAGCAGGTTGTATATCTTCCCCAGACAATGCTCTGGCCGTTTGCCCTGCACTTGTTACGACATTGAAATCAAGGATCACTCCGGCCGATAAGGCAACTGATGCTGTTGCAGAATTGTACTTCAGTTGTTTTGCGGAAACGAATGTAATTTATAACCAGGCAATTTCCTGTACAAAAACATCGTTTAATACGACAGGGGATTACCGAAGAGCCCAAAGAGGTACCGCTTCTGGAAGTTCGCAGAATGCTGTTGCGGCTTGGAAAGTACAATTTAATAATTGTGCTTCGATCGAAAACGGGGTCCCGCCAGCGAATTCAGGATTGCGTGAAACCCAAACAAAGTTAACCTCAGATCCTTTTCAATGATGTTATATTAAAACTTAAGGAGGACAAAATGTCCTTAGTCACAAAAGACGAATTAGTCGGAAAGTTGAAACCCGTGTATATGGATCATGAAATAGATGGTCGCATTTTGCCTTTGGTAGAAGAGATCAATCGATTGAAAAATGAAAAGAAAGCCGTGTTACTTGGTCATAATTATATGACACCGGATGTCTTCTGGGGAGTCTCGGATATAATCGGCGATTCGCTTTACCTCTCCAAAATGGCAAAAGAAACCGATGCAGATATGATTCTGTTCAATGGTGTTCATTTTATGGCTGAAACTGCAAAAATCCTTTCGCCGACAAAAAAAGTATTGATTGCTGACATGAAAGCAGGCTGTTCTCTTGCGGAATCTATCACCAGGGACGATGTTAAAAAGTTAAAGGCCCAATATCCAGGTGTTCCGGTCGTAACGTATGTGAATTGTTCGGCGGAGGTAAAAGCAGAAACAGATGTCTGTTGTACCTCTGCCAACGCAGTCCAAATCGTAAATGCTATGGATTCGGATACGGTTATCTTTTTGCCAGATGAATATTTAGCTGGCAATGTTCAAAATCAAACTAAAAAAAAGCTGATCACACATCCGGGGAAATGTATGGTTCACGAAATGTATACTCCAGCTGATATACAATCCGCAAAGCGTCTGTTTGGTGGCGAGCTAACGGTAATTACACATCCTGAATGTCATGAAGACGTGGTCAAAGAAGCTGATTTTTCAGGGTCTACGTCGCAAATGGTAGATTTTATACGAATGTCAAAAACAGACAAAATTATGTTGGTTACAGAATGTTCGATGGGCGATAATTTAAGATCAGAATTCCCAGAAAAGGAATTTGTCTCTACCTGTCAAACTTGCCCGCATATGAAAAAAATAACTTTGGAAAAAGTTAGGGATGCTCTACTCTATGAGCAATTTGAAATTTTTTTAGATCCTGAAGTGATTCTCAGTGCACAAAAATCTGTAAATCGAATGTTAGAATTGAGTTATAAAAAGTAGGTACTATGTTTAGAGTCGGGAACGGAATCGATTTTCATAAATTAATCCAAGAACATTTTCGGCCGCTAATGTTAGCTGGGATGGAAGTTAAATCAGATTTTGCATTTTTGGGTCATAGCGATGCCGATGTGATATTACATGCCGTCGCTGATGCAATATTAGGTGCTGCGGCACTTGGCGACATTGGGCAATACTATCCAGATCACGATCAATCTATTAAGAATATTGACTCCTCTATCATTGTAAAGAAATGTATTTCTCTTGTAGAGGAAAAGGGTTGGAAGCTTGTAAACGTTGATTGCACTTATGTAGGTGATCATCCAAAGATAAGTCCCATCCGTTCTGCCCTCATTAAGTCTTTGGCAAAAGTAGTTTCCTTGCCGGAGGATGCTGTCTCGATAAAAGCAACAACTTCCGAAGGAATGGGAGCCATCGGAAGGTCCGAAGGTGTAATGGTTATGGCAACTGTACTGCTCGAAAAAGCTTAGTCCTATCTTATATAGGTGGTAACATAAGCTTTTGAATTGTTTCTGCCTGGGATTTGAGAAAGTTCTGACCAAAGAATAAAAATACGACTCTCGACAGAAGATCTGTTTTAGTTTCGAGATGGAACTTTGATTCTATTTGAACGAAGTTCTCTTTTTCTAGAAAGTCTATCTGCTGAGTTTCCTTCAAAAAATGAGAAAATCCAGAAATAAAGATCACGGCTTTTGCATTCGGAATCAATTCTTTCAGTTCCAGTTTTATGTCTTCTCCCTGGAACTTTCCTTCATAGCTATCACCAACAGTAGGCAAACGTAAGGGATTTACAGAATAATTTTGTAGCAGTAATCGCAGCGTTTGTTCGAATTTCAAATTTGTTTTAGTGCTTTGCGTAAAAGAAATCTCGTTTCTCGAAAATAAGGCAATGCCAATCCCGAGGAAAAATAGAGAAAAGATCCTTAGAAACCAAATCATATACTCCATATAAAAATCTATTGCCTAAGGATCGATTGAAATTTAATTTTATCCGATACCATGACTATGTCTTCGGATTTTTCTGCGTTTAATTCTGGTCGTGAACTTTCCTCTAGGCGCGTTTCGGGTCTCATCCGAGCCTTTTTGCAAGATACTAAGTCTTCTGAGATGATCAATCCGTTCCCTGAGACTTTGGATGATTCTACCTATGCGAAAATCATGAGGGATCCGAATTATTGGATCTCACAGGAACTGGAAGATAGACTTATCAATATCATTACACAAACGATAGATATTTCAGGTATGTTATATCATTTGGGAACCGAAACGCTTATCACACAAGCTTATGACTTACTTCCGTTAGATGATTCACGTATTAATATTGCTGAACTAATCCATAGAATTCCTATTTTGATCAATCGATTAACGCGCACAGTTTCCCTTTATATAATCGACAATGGATCACATGCAGCTTTTTTTGAATTTGAGTATCACTCCCGTTATGTTGAGAAATGGTATGATGCAATCTTTTTTCAAGGAATGTTGAATGGTTTGGCTGTGTTATTTGAATTAAAAGATTATAATATCCAAATGACTAAAACAAAGTTATATGGCATCCATGTAACACATCGAGATTTAGGAGAAAATATTCAGTTCGGAAGTGACGCGAACGAATATTTGTTCGAATGGCAAGGAGAGCCTTTTTTTCTCTCGAGATCGACTTTAAATAAAGACGATTTATCAAATCGACACAAGGTGATGATCACTGCAAAAACTGAAACTTCGACGGAAGAAATATCGATCATTGATGTAAATGATGTAGTCGTTAAATCTCGTGAATTAGCTATTGAAAATCGAGATTTAGAAGCGGCTGTCGAAGTATTAAAATCCTTTAAGTTTGAATTAGAAAAAAAACAATTATCAATAGCCAAGGATTTAAAACTCGCTAAAAACATTCAGAAGGGATTAATTCCTCAGATTATACCTGATTGGAAAGGAATTCAGTTTTGGGCTGCATATAGTCCGATGCAAGAAGTTAGCGGGGATTATTACGACTATTTCCCTTTCACCTCGGATCGGCTAGGTGTTGTGGTTTGCGATGTTTCTGGCCACGGTGTTCCTGCTGCATTTATCACTGCACTCTCTAAGATGCTCTTTTCAAATTATAAAAAAGCAAAACCGTCAGAGTCGTTTAAACACATAAACCGAGAATTATTGGACTTGGTGAAACAGCAAGGTTATACGACATGTGTTTACGCTTTAATAGAGGAAGATTATCGAATTGTTTATTCAATTGCTGGTCACCCTAGACCGATTCTATATCGAGCTAGAACAAAAAAAGCTGAAATACAAGAAGGTGAAGGTACATTTTTAGGAATGTTTCCTGATGGCGGTGACACGTATCGAGATCACAGTTTACAACTTGAGCCTGGCGATAAACTGTTTTTGTACACGGATGGAATTACCGAGGCAGAAAATGATATGGGAGAATCCTTCGGAGAAGAAAGATTATTAAGTTTGATTGAAAGAACTGAAAATCTTACGATCCAAGAGAGTATAGATTTTATAATGTCATCTCACAAGGATTTTACGATGGGAACCGATCCTATGGATGATATTACACTACTCGGTTTTCAACTTTCTCCCAGATTACCGGAGTTTAATGAGTACAAGGCTCGTGCCGAAAAAAGTTTTAGACTAAAAAATTTCAAAGACGCTTGTGATGATTACCAAAATGCTCATGAAATTTTGCCAAGAGAGCTTAACACTCAATTGGCTTATGGAAGAGCACTTGCCAATGCCGGAAATTACGAAAAAGCTACTGTATTGTTAGAGGCTTATAATAAATTTAAAACAAATAATTATTTATCGCATGCGATACTCGGTTATTGTTATTATAAAGAAGAACATTTCGACAAAGCAGAAGTTGAATGGAAAAAAGCACACTCACTAAACGACGATAATCTTTCGATTTTATTTAATTTAGCAAAAGTATATCATCGACTTGGTAAAAAATCGAAAATGAAAGAAGTTACGGAAAAAATGAAAAAATTAGAGTCTAATTTTAAAAGTATTCTCCCTTTAGAAAAAAAGTGGGAATCCATGTTAGATGAACAATAAAATCATAATTCTAGTTTGTTTCGCTTTTACTTTCTTATCGTTTACGTTTCCCGAAAACCACTCATTTCATTCAAAATTTGGCATAGAATGGGTATATTTTGTAGGTCATGTTAAGACCAAGGCGAATCAAGAATTTGGCTATGAACTTTCTTTTTTTCGATTAGCGATTGTTAATCCTAACAACGAGGAGCGAGTAGAAATTTTTCCTGTTCATTTTGCACTTTCCTCTGCAGAAAAAAGAAAGCATATCTCTTTCCAAACAAAACAAAGAAGTTTTGGGGATTTAGCCAGTTACTCTCAAAATACAATATATTCTGGTGAATATACTCTGAAAATTTTGAATGAGAAACAATTTCAAATTCTAGCAAAACCAAAATTTTCAAATTCTAGTGTTGATTTTATGCTTTCGGCCTCTGGCAAACCGTTAATTCACGGAGAAAACGGATTGTCCAAAAAATCTCGTAAAAATCCAAATTATTTTTCATATTATTATAGTTATCCGAGGCTTTCCACAACAGGGACACTTATATTTGAGGATTCGGTAAATGAAATAGTATCGGGAGATACTTGGATGGACCATGAATGGAGCGAGACTAAAAATTCAAACTCTTCCTTGATTGCTCGCGAGACGGCCTGGGATTGGCTTTGTTTGTCTGCAGATGATGGAAGTGATTTTGTGAGTTTCAATTTTCGTGAGTCCCAAGGGTCGATTTCCGAGACCACAGCTCTGCTACGATCGAATAGTGGGCAAACTTTTCGATTTGAAGACAATGAAAAAATTCAAATGAATGCTTTAACTTCCGGTTTTTGGACAAGCCCCGATTCTGGCATACGTTATCCTTTAGAATGGAAAATTAATTTTCCCAATGGTTTTTGGATCGTTAAACCAATCTTCAAAGAACAAGAGTTTGATGGCCAAAAAACGACCGGTATGGTCTACTGGGAAGGTATGGTAACTGCAACCGGCGAGATAAATGGAAAAAAAAGAACGGCAAAGGGTTATTTGGAATTGAAGGGATACGATAAAGTCTCTAAATGGTGGAAGAATTGACATGTGGAGATATTTTTTAAAACGATTTTTATTGATTTTTCCGACTCTTCTGGGAATTACCTTTGTTGTTTTTTTAATTTCACATCTAGCACCAGGCGGGCCTCTAGATAGCGAAATTGCTAAAATTAAAGGTGCAGCCAATCAAACTGGTGCCTCCACAAAACAAATCTCTGCTGAAGAAATTCAAATTATAAAAGAAAGATTACATTTAGATAAACCGATCCCAGTCGCCTATTACTATTGGATCAAACAAGTCTTCATATTAGATTTAGGTGAATCGAGGCTTCATTCAAGAAAAGTTGCCGACTTAATTTTGGAAAAACTGCCTGTATCACTCTTTTTTGGACTGTCTGGATTCCTACTTACCTATTTGATATGTATTCCCTTGGGAATCAAAAAAGCTTTGCGAGAGGGATCAAATTTTGATCTTTATTCTAGTTTCCTTATTTTTTTTACATATTCATTGCCTGTTTTCGCATTTGCAATGTTACTCCTCTACCTTTTTGCTTCCGGCGAAGTGTTTTCCTTTTTTCCCCTTGGTCACGAGGTTTCCGATTATTATGAAGATTTAGATTTTTTTGGCAAAATGAAGGATCGGCTGAGTCACATGTTTTTGCCTGTCATCTGTTATGTGATTGGCTCCTTTGCAGTTTTGACACTGTTGATGAAAAATAGTCTCTTAGACCAAATTGCGAAAGAATATGTTCGGACGGCGGTATCCAAGGGATTGAGTTTTTCAGAAGCAGTTTTTCGACATGCCTTTAGAAATTCTCTGATTCCGATTGCGACGGGGTTTGGCAGTAACCTCACTCTGATATTTTCTGGTTCATTATTTATTGAATTGGTTTTCAATATTGATGGTATGGGACTTCTAAGTTTTGAAGCCGTAAGAGAAAGAGACACGGACCTAATGATGGGCTTACTACTTGCACAAAGTTTTTTAGGTTTAGTTGGAAAAATAATTTCTGATTTCTGTTATGTGGCGATTGATCCAAGGATCGAGTTCGAATGATCTTTATTACTAATCCTGCTTACCAACGTAAATGGAATAAATTTAAGTCGAATCGACGTGCCTATATATCATTGTTAATTTTGTTTTATTCTTATATTTTTTCCTTATTTTCTCCACTCTTGATGAACAATAAACCACTTATGATTCATTATAACGGAGATTATTATTTTCCAATTTTTAAATTCTATCCATCATCGAAATTCGGAGATGTGGAACAGACTGAACCAAATTATAAATTTTTAGCACGCCAACCCCAATTTCAAAATTCAGAAAATTACATAGTATTTCCTATCATTCCTTTCGGAGTAAATGAAGATAACTTGTCTAGTTTAGAAGAAGGATCAAACCCACCTTCAAAACCAAGTTTACGCCATTGGTTAGGAACCGACGACAGAGGAAGGGACGTCATGACTCGCATCATTTACGGTTATCGCCTCGCAATGACATTCAGTTTGATTCTCGTTATACTGGAAATTTTACTAGCGGCTGTTATCGGAGGAATCCAAGGATATTATGTTGGTAATGTTGATTTAATTTTTCAACGAGTAATCGAGATTCTTTCGGCGATTCCATTTTTATATTTAATTTTGATAATGGGAGCTTTTTTTGGAAGGAGTTTTTCTGTTCTGCTTATCACCTATGGTTCGTTAAGTTGGATCGGGTTGAGTTATTATATGCGTGGTGAGTTTTTAAAACTCAGAAATTTAGCTTTTGTAGACGCCGCTAGATCGATGGGTGTTCCTTCACGCTCGATAATTTTGCGTCATTTATTGCCTAATTCCTTAACTCCTCTCGTAACTTTTTTGCCATTTATTTTAATTTCGGCCATCTCCGTTCTATCTGCACTTGATTTTTTAGGTTACGGAATACCAGCACCAAATCCATCGTGGGGTGAACTAATAGGCCAAGGTAGAGAACGCTTAAGCGCATGGTGGTTGATTACTTTTCCCTCTATCGCACTATTTCTAACTATATTGTTTGCTGCATTTGTTGGAGAAGGTCTTCGCGATGCGTTCGATCCAAAAGAAAAGGTAGTCTATAAATGATTCCTAATTCCTCACCTAACCTAATTTCTGTTAGGGATTTAAGTGTCCAATTGCAAACAGAGGAGGGAAAACTTTCTATTATCGAAAAAATTTCTTTTGAAATTTTAGAAAGTGAAATTTTTGCAATTGTTGGCGAGTCTGGTTGCGGTAAATCGATCACTGCCTTGGCATTGACCAGGCTTTTACCTTCTAACCAAGCTTCGTATCCGACAGGATCAGTTATCTTTAAGGATAATAATTTGCTTGCCTGTTCAGATGACATGTTAAGGGCAATACGAGGTCAGGAAATAGCGTATATTTTTCAGGAACCATTTTCTGCACTCAATCCCTTACAAAAAGTAGGGGATCAACTTATTGAAGGTTTTATTTTACACGGATTAGGTGATAAAAGGCAAGCTTTAGAAAAGGCAGAATATCTATTAAAAAAAGTTGGGATTACTGACGCAAAACAAAGATTAGATCAGTATCCGAGTCAATTTTCTGGGGGGATGTTGCAAAGAGTTTCCATCGCGATGGCCCTCATGTGTGATCCGAAATTATTAATCGCAGATGAACCAACTTCAGCTATTGATGTCACAATTCAATTGCAGCTGATAGACCTACTTATGGAATTGAAAAATGAAATCAAAATGTCGATACTATTTATTTCCCATGACATCGGATTGGTATCAAATATTGCTAACCGAATCGGTGTAATGTACGCTGGGAAAATGGTCGAAATCGGTAATACTTCTGAAGTAATAGATACACCGAAACATCCTTACGCAAAGGCGTTGATTGAAGCTTATCCCTCACAAGATAAATTAGGTAAACGATTACAAATCATTGAAGGATTAGTTCCAAGTCCGAAAAATTATCCTATCGGTTGCCATTTTTTTGAACGATGTAAGGAGAGAATCAATAGCTGTAAAGAATCAGAACCAATTTTTAAAAAATTTTCCGACTCTCAAATCGTTCAATGTTCGGTGGTGGGCTCCTAGATGTTAGAAGTTCAAAATTTGAATGTAAGTTACACGAATAAAAATTTTCTTTCGATTCGACCTACTGAATTGAAAGCAGTAGAAAATGTGTCGTTTGTGTTGCCCAAGGGAGAAATCTTAGGTTTAGTTGGGGAATCAGGTTGTGGAAAATCGACGTTAGGCCGGGCTATTTTACAATTGATTCCCATTAAAAGTGGCTCTATTCTCTATGAAGGGAAAATCATTCATGATCTAAATAGCCAAGATCAAATGTTGCTTCGAAAAAAAATTCAAGTTGTATTTCAGGATCCGTATTCATCATTAAACCCTCGTTTGACGATTGGAGAAATTGTTACCGAAGGTTTAGAAGTTCACCATAAAAATCTAACTAAAAAAGATCGAATGGGATTGGCAGAGGAAACTCTAAAACAAGTTAATTTATCCGAAACCATTTTAAGCAGATATCCTCATGAATTTTCTGGTGGCCAAAGGCAAAGAATCGCTATTGCTAGAGCACTCATATTAAATCCAGAGTTGGTAATTTGTGACGAGGCAGTTTCTGCATTAGATATTTCGACACAGGCTCAAGTAATAAATACATTATTAGACTTAAAAGATAGATACAATCTCTCCTATCTTTTTATCTCACACGATCTAAATATAGTAAAACATATCTCTGATCAAATTGCTGTTATGTATTTAGGTGAAATTGTTGAGATTGGAGCTAAAAAAAATATTTTAAACAAACCTGCTCATCCATATACAAAGGCATTGTTTTCAGCTAGTTTCGATATTAAAAATCGCAAGAGAGATTCTCGACCTCTTTCTGGTGAAATCCCGAATATTTCTCATAAACCGACTGGATGTTACTTCCATACAAGGTGCCCGATTGTAAAAGATATTTGTAAATCTGAAAAACCAATTTTAAAATCTATGGAAAATCAAAGAAAGGTGGCTTGCCATTTTCCGAATTCTACTTAAAATGTAACAACATGGTCATCACTCTCGGTGAGCGAGTCAAAGGATATATCGGAAAAATATTTCTAGGAAGTATTTTTTGTCTCTCCATGATTTCTTTTTTTTTGCTCTACCCTTTAATTTCCGAACCTGATTATTATAAAAATTTAATTCTGGATCTCGTGAATAAACAGTCAGGATTAAGTTTTGACTATCTTGAAACAGAACCTAAATTATTTCCCTTTCCAGGAATTTCATTGCACCAGGTTACAGTGTCAAAGTCGGATAAGAAGTTAATCCAGGTTGAACGTGTTACCATTGAAGTTTATTACGGTATCTTACTCGGAAAATCACTAGAAATTCGTAGGATTATTTTAAATACAGGAAACATCGAACTTAAGCGGGATGTTGATGAGTCATTTCCGCTTTTAGCAAAATTCTATGAGAATAAATTAACAAAAACTAACGAAAATGAATCGGTCAGCCGTGACCTAACATTTACAGATGTATTTGATGATCTACCTGAAAGTTTAGAATTAAGAAACATCAATATTGTATTTGATGATCGTTTGTATGATCGCGTAATAAAATTTTACATCTGGGAAAGTAAGGTGGAACTCGATGTAACAAAACAGAATATTGATTTTTCATTTTATGGTCGGTTAAACGGCGAAACATTTCAGCTTTATATGGACTCTCACTTTTTAGATGATATTCTAGATTATGAACATCTGCGCTTCGAGGGTTCGATATTTTTTGAAAATTTTTCTGGGGAAAATCTGAGTGATATATCCATCATTTTTCCATTTGTAGATTTAAAATCTGCTCGTTTAGATGCAATTGTTCCATTTTATAAAAGAACTTCTTCTCTTGTTGCAGCAAAATTTGAACGTGCGCATCTACAAAATTTGGCAAAAAAAGGATATAAACCATTCCTTGATGCGTATATTAGCGTTTTAATTTCTTATGATCTGTTCACATCGAAATTGGCGTTTGAGGATATTTCTGCCGAGTGGAAAGGAAAAATTAAGATAAGTGGATCGGGTTTTGTTACCTTCGATAAACCACCTCTTTCACCTACCATCTATTTTGAAGGTCGATCAGACTATATTGATGCGGATTCCACAATAAATCTCATTAAACTTTGGTTAGATCCAGATTTAGAAAAATCTATACTAACTAGAGATATGGAGGATACAAATTATGCAGAGAGGATGAATGTTTACTTAAATTTTAATTTAAAAAATGCAAATTTAAGGGGACTCTTTGCTGACAATTTAAATTTCTCCTTATTTTATAATCGAAGCCATATGCGTATCAAAAAAATAGATGCCTGGTTATACGGCGGAAACTTAAATTCGTCCGGTAGTTTTTATTGGGGTTCTTCTCCTAGGTTAGAACTTCTAGGTAAATTCGAAGGTATTCAGCTTGGTAACCTATTAAAACATCAATTTGATATTTCCCCTATCACTGGAGAATTAAATTCTGCCTTCGAAGTAAACGCGATTGGAAACACAGAGGAAGCCTTAACGAAAACAATAAGAATAAAGGCAGATTTGATTTCGAAAAACGGAGAATTATTAAGTTACACAAATATTTTAAAGCCAATCAGCTCGATCGGAAATCTAATTTCATTAAAAAAAATGGATTTCACCAGATCAACACCATACAAAGAAATTACCGTTGGGATGACGTATTTTGAACGCAAGCTCCAATTCACAAATTTTTTACTAAAAGCAGATGGATTGAGTGCGAATGGCGAAGGTGAATTCGGATTGGATAAAAAAATAAATATGAAATTTACGATAGCACTTCCAGGTTTGGCAGGTAAGGCGATTAAACTTCCGATTATATACAAAGGCGTATATGGAGTTAACACACCTTATATCGATCCTATTTGGCTTGGATCAGTATACGCAGGTACAATTTTTTTAGCAGGACCAGCAGGTGCCACTGTCGGCGGAATTGCCGGATCTGCTGTCTCCGAATATGTTAATCGGGCAGTAGAAAACGTAACTGAAACAGTAAAAAATGGATGGGGAAGTTTAACAGGCAGATTTACAAATCTTTTTTCAAAGGAACAAAAAGAAGAGGAAGAACTCAAAAAAATACATAAATGAATTTAAAACTCTATATGATCACGAATCGGGATTCCTTCTTTCTTTAAAATTTTAAGTGCGTTTGTCGTTGTCGAAATTCCTTCTCGTAAAAGGTAATCAAATACCATTTCTCCATCTTTTTCTAATTCCGTAAAATGATATAGTTTTGCCCCTTCAACTTCTGCGATTTCTAAATCGTGTGTCGTAAGAAAAACGATGGCTCCTTTTTTCATGAGGGCATTTAAAATTTCTTTGGTAGCAATCTTTCTTTCTTTCGAATTCGTACCTTTTAATATTTCATCTAAAAATAAAATTGATAATGTATTTGAATTTTCTGATTGATGGATGATATCTGCTAACCTTCTCACCTCAGAATAGAAAAAAGATATTCCGTTTTCCAAAGAATCTTGCGATCGTATCAGCGTGTGTATTCGGAAGCTGGAAAGATTAAAATTTTCACCACTTACTCGTCCACCTACGCCAGCTAACATCAAATTAATGGCAATGGATCTTAAATATGTAGTTTTACCTGACATATTTGAGCCTGTTATGATCATCAAGTTTCCAGAATCTAAATCTGGGATAGGATTAGAAATTCTTGTTTTAGAAGGGAGAAGAGGATGGACGATAGAATTTGAAGAGAGCGATTGATCTCTGGATAGATTTGGAAAAAAATATTCCGGATGTAAAGCTGAATATTGAGCAATAGGCAAAGAAGCTTCGAGTGAGATCCAATTATCACATGTAAGTTCCCAAGTTTTTCCAAACTGATTCATCCATTTTTCAAAACTCTTTATTTTCCATAAATCCCATAAAAAAAGTAAGTTAAGTAAAAAATGAGGAAGAGGAGAAACAATCCAATCGGAGGCATCTCCCAACTTTGACAGATCGCTCAGCATTTGATTTAAAAGGTTACGATTTTTTGCATCTACTCGGAGCCAAGCTGACTGAAACACAGATATTGTTTTCGAATAATCTTTGATTTGTGACCAAACCGAGCTGGACTGTTTTCGATAGGAAACAAAGATGAGTAGCTGAACTAAAAGTAAAAAGGGTGCAAATGGAAGTGAAAATAATATAGAAAGTGTCAACCATATTGGAGTAAAGATACTCAAAAAAGGAAAGATGAGCTTAAGAATTTTTTTGCCTTGCCAGAAGTCAAAAGAGGCAGTCGTTATGTGAATCGGAATCTTTTCTGATGATTTAAATCTATATAATTCTAATTTTCGCAAAACATTGTATGTGTAATTCTTTATGCCAATGATTTTCTTAATTTTTTTTTGAGATTCATAAACATCAACATTTTGAATCTGAAGCAATTGTTCCTGGAATAATTTCCATCCTTCTTCTGAAACCGTTGTATCCAAATATGGAAACAGACCTTGTTTGGTGCACAGATCAAGGTCTATACTTAAGGGATGATTGCGAACGTATTCTTTGTATTCCCAGGTTTCAAAACTTGGAAGTGATTTTAATTTTCCTTCCTTGCGATTCAATTCTCTTTTCAAAAAATGAATGGAATTTTCTATTTTTAATAAATGTATTTTTTTCTTTTGGTAAATCGAAACAGATAGTAGAAAGAAAAAACTTGGTAGAATCAATACACCATAGTAGAAAAATTCAACATGATTAAAATACAGGGTGCTATAAAGTAGAGGTATCGATAAAAATAAAATAAGTCGAAGGACAGAAATTTTTTTTAAAGAAGACTTTTTGGTTCTATGAAGTTGGTTATACCGTAAAGTACGTTTTTGATAAAAACGAGTTACTGAATCAGGCGTATCGTAGGCGTTCGTAATTTTCTTCTTCTCTTCGGGTGATTTCAGTATCAAGAACTCGAACTAAGCTACCAAGATCGTTTAATCTCCATTTGTCGATAAGCTTACCTCGATCTCGTCCGGAAAATTTATCAATGTATAGGCTTCCGAATAGATCTTCCCCATATTCGTATGCAACGAAACGACCGTTCCGTTTTCCCGTTGAATTGATCATCCGAATCGTCATAAGCTAGTACCAAAAATTCTGCAAAAAAAAATAGTACAAGCGATTTTTTTTGCTTCAGCTTTTTCTTTTTAGTGCGATAAGATTATTGGGGGTAGGCTACTTGTCACGGATGACAAAACCTACAAATACAAATCCCCCCGAAACCAGAGACGCACGGAGGCTGACATGGATTTCTACGCAGATATGGACACCGAGCTTAAAAGCTCTTTCACCAAAAAAGACCATTTTTTTTCGAACACAGAGGATGCGACCCTCTTCCCAAAATTAGGACTTAAAGCCAGAAATTTGCTCAATTCAGCACAAATGGTGAAACTTACCGAAATTCGTAAGAGACATCTGGCAAAAGGCCACCAACAAACCAATTTCAACTGGGACTAATTTGCCCAAAAAAATCTTGACCATCTGGAAATGTGCAATAGTCTGAAGACCGCATTTTCAGATGGAGAGATATGGCAAATAACCTAGCAGAAGTTTACAAAGAATCAGCGGACAAATTCGGTCCTAGGCCAGCATTTTGGTTTAAAAATGCATCAAAAGTATATGAGGCTTTGACTTATCAGCAGTTATATGAAAGCGGATTAGCCTTATCAGAAGCGCTTATTGACTTAGGTGTGAAAGCTCGTGAAAATGTAGCGGTTCTTTCTGACAACCGAGTGGAATGGATCATCGCAGACTGTGCTGTTTTGGTTGCGGGGGCTGCGAATGTTCCGCGTGGTTCAGATATCACGGATTCAGAAATCGTTTATATCTTAAGTCATTCAGCCGCCAAAGTTGTTTTTATCGAAAACGACAAAGTCTACGAAAAATTTAAAAATAACAAATCCCAGATCAAAGGTGTAAAAACTGTAATCATCATGGACAAAGATTCAAAGCTGAAGCAAAGTGCTGGCGTAGAATTTTTTCATGAGCTGCTCGAGAAGGGAAAAACTCTCAGAGCGAAAGGTAAAAAAGAAACCGAAAAAAGAATGGCGGACATCAAACCGGATGATCTGTTCACACTTATCTATACATCAGGAACCACTGGTATGCCAAAGGGCGTAATGCTCATGCACTCCAACATGATCCACCAGATGCACTACGTCGTACCGAAGGTCGCCAAAGTAACTCCAGACGATAGAATGCTTTCAATTCTTCCGGTATGGCACATATTCGAAAGAGTCGTTGAATATTTTGCGATCATCAACGGTGGATCAACTTACTATACGAAGGTGACAGATCTAAGAAATGACATTGCAAAAGCGAAACCTACTTTTATGGCTTCCGCGCCTCGGGTCTGGGAGAGTATTTACAATGGCATTTACACTCGTGTCAATGATCCGAAACAAACTCCTCCTGTGCGACGCATTCTGTTTAAGTTGGCTTATTTCTTTTCGAAACACTACCATGCATCTCTCCGATTTATGAAAGGATTGGAAGTTGATTATGAAGGTCGAAATATAGTCCAATCTCTTGGTTTAGGAACATTGGCTTTCTTTAAGTGGATACTCACGGCGCCTTTTACCGTCACATTCTTATTTGCTGGCTTGGGGTATTATCTGAGTTCGATGGGAAATGGTCTTTCCACTCTGGCTTATGTTGTTTCAGGTTTAGGCTTGTTTTTTAATGCTTATACCCTAGATAAAATAGTCCTAGCTAAGATCCGTTTGGCGACAGGTGGTTATCTTCGAGCCACCTTGTCTGGTGGTGGAGCTCTCCAAAAACATGTCGATGCTTTTTTTATGGATATTGGCATTACAGTTTTGGAAGGCTATGGTATGACAGAAACTGGTCCTGTGATATCGGCACGGACATTCGAAAGACCCATTATGGGATCTGTCGGGGATGTGGTTCAGTTATCTGAAGTCCAGATTCGGGATGATGCTGGCAAAGTACTTTGCCATATCGACGATAAACGAAACATTCTTTCAGGAAAAATTGGTGCGAAAGGAGTAGTCCATATCCGCGGACCGCAGGTCATGAAAGGGTATTATAAAAATCCAGAGACAACAGCTAAGACGATTGTCGACGGTTGGATGAACACCGGTGACATTGGAATGGTAAATTTCAAAAGGACACTTACTCTGACTGGTCGAGCCAAAGATACAGTTGTATTGCTTGGTGGTGAAAACGTTGAGCCAGTTCCTATCGAAAATAAAATTGATGAATCTCCTTATATCCGTCAGTCGATGGTGATTGGGCAAGATCAAAAGGTTCTTGGTGCCATTATCGTTCCAGATTTTGATGCATTATCAATCTGGTTAAATGAAAATGGAATTTCGGAAAGAAAACCCGAAAAACTGATTTCTGATCCTAAGATCATCGATTTTTATAAAAAAGAAGTTCGAAATTACAACAGTGTCAAAACAGGATTTAAAAATTTTGAACAAGTACAATATGTGACATTGGTTTCGAAGCCTTTTGAAGTAGGCGATGAACTTACGAATTTAATGAAAATGAAGCGTCATGTCATTACCGAAAAGTATAAGGATCGAATCTTAGAATTATATAAAAATAATTAATGGATCCTTTTCTCGAAATCAATCATGGGGGCCGCATCTTAGAAATTAAGATGCAGTCCAATGAAAAAAATACCTTCGATTTTGAAGCATTCTCAAAGTTTGAGAGTCTTTTGCAAAAACATGCAAAGGATGATCAAATACGCGTTATGTTGTTCACTTCTGCACAGTCTCAATTTTTTTCGAATGGTATTGAGCCGACGCTTATGTACAATAAATCAGATGCAGAAGTAAGAGAAGCTGTTTCTTTATTGATTCGATGTGCTACTTTGTATTTTAATTTTCCAGTTCCTACAATTGCAGTTATCAATGGACACTGTATGGCGGCGGGGGCAGTTTTCGCCCTTTATTCTGATTACCGTTATATGGTAGATAAAGGTGGCCGGATTGGTTTTTCCGAAGCCATTGTAGGATTGAATTTTCCTTCTGCACCGACTATGGTTTTAAGAGATTTAGTTGGAACTACAAAAACGAGAGACTTACTTTACTTTGGTAAACAGTTGAAGGGACCAGAAGCCAAAGAAATTGGACTCGTGGATGAAGTTTTGCCCATAGAGTCGCTTTTCAGTGAATGTATGAAACTGGCAGAAAGTCTCGCCAAACTTACGTTTAATTCTGCACGCGGAATGAAAACTGCCCAGAGAAGTTATTATAAACCTCTGATAGAAAGCGTTTCTCCTGAGGACATCAACCTATTTGTTAAGACCATCCAATCCAAAGACGGACAAGAAGGTTTTTTGTCTCTGATTGAAAAACGACGTCCCAAGTTTTCTACCTAATTCTGTATTGGCTGTTTATTTATATCCAAAGATTGGTTCAAATCGTAGAAAATTTTAGACGTTTTCATTATGTTTTAAAAACAAGTCACCAATTACCAATTGTAACTTAGTCTAATTTCTTAATTGTAGATCCAATTAAGAATCATTATGAGCGAACACAATAAAAATCACTATTATAACGCGTCTGACCTTGGGAAGTTTCCAGAAATAGGTAGAGTGAACAAAAATTTAGCTGATAAATTTTTTGCCTATTATGGAGCAGCAATGGGAGAAGGGGCACTCACTGAACGCGAAAAAGCTCTTATTGCCCTTGCGGTATCTCATGCGCTTAAATGTCCGTATTGTATTGATGCCTACACCACTACCTGTTTGCAAAAAGGCGCAGACGAAGCGCAGATGAATGAAGCCGTCCATGTAGCGGCTGCTATGGCAGCAGGTATTAGTCTCGTACATAGTGTTCAGATGAACAACAAAATTGACGATCTCTCCATCTAAAATTATCCGAATTTTATTACTGTTACCATTATGTTAATCTCAGAACAATTATTTCATTTAAAGTCATATCCGAATTCATTTTACGAAAGGGTAATTTCTAGTTCTGGGAAAAGTATTCGCGCATCAACATTTTCTGTTTTTCAAATGAATATCGGAAAATGGTGCAACCAAGCATGTAAGCACTGTCATGTGGATGCTTCTCCACTGCGAACAGAAATGATGGATCTTGAAACTATTGATCAATGTTTGGCTGTGATACATTCTACACCTTCAATTAGAATTGTGGATATAACAGGTGGGGCTCCGGAAGGAAATCCGAATTTTAAATATCTAGTTGAATCCGCCTTGAGAATGGGAAAACATGTAATTGATCGGTGTAATCTTACTATATTAGAAGAGCCAGGTAATGAATACCTTTATGATTTTTTAGCTTCCAACAAAGTTGAAATTTGTTCCTCCTTGCCATATTTTGCGATGAGTCAGACCGACAAACAAAGAGGAGATGGAGTTTTTGAAAAATCAATTCGGGCGTTACAAAAATTAAATCAAGTTGGTTATGGAAAAGATTTAATACTAAATTTAGTCTACAATCCAGTCGGTATTTTTTTAAGTTCTTCCCAAAAACAATTGGAAAGGGAATTTAAAGAAAATTTGGAGAAAAAATACAATATTGTCTTCAATCAACTTTTTTGTATCAACAATCTTCCGATCAATCGTTTTTTATCGGCATTGGTAAGAGCTGGAAAATTTGATACATATATGGAAACCTTGGCTAACGCTTATAATCCGCAGACGTTAGATGGGCTCATGTGTCGCCACCAAATATCGGTTGGATTTGATGGAAAGGTATATGATTGCGATTTCAATCAAATGTTAGAGTTAGAATCCAAATCATTTTCACATATCAGTGAATTCAATCTCACTTCCTTTTTAAATCGAAATATCGTTGTGGAAAATCATTGTTATGGTTGTACTGCGGGGGCAGGATCAAGTTGCGGTGGAGAAATTGCCACTAACGAATCTTAAAGCTGCTTCAGAAGATTTTTAGCTTTTTGTATCATCGGAGCATTTTCATTAGCATGTTTCGGGTCATCTGGCCTATCCACCAATTGTGTTAAAATTTCTTTTGCCTCCTTTTTTTTCCCAAGAGAGATATAGATTTCACCTGCATACAAATAGTTCATCGGAAATTCATTTCCGAAGGAAAGTGCTTTTTCCAAATGATACATCGCTTTTTTGTTATCACCAGACGAAAGGGGCCAAGGTGGGATCGAGTGAAGAAGCCAGCCCATTGCTCGGTGCGGGGCACCATAAAAGTAGGATTCATCTAACGCTAAACTTTTTCGAAGGTGGGACTCGATTTCGGGTAATAGAAATAGACTGGAAAGAATACCTTTCTCCTGTCCCATAAGGCCTAAATTGGTTCCGAGCCAAAAATGAGCCATTGCTTCCTCAGGATTGGACGTTACAGCTTTTTTTCCAAACAAAACGCCTTTTTCATAACAAAACAATTTTTGGCCCGGGGAACTTGCTTCCCCTTTCCAATACCAAATCTGAGAAATGTAACTAGTGGTAACTCCTGAGGTTTTACCTGCCTCTTCTGCAGCCATTAGTTGGTTCAATATAGATTCTAAATTCTCTGGATCAGTTTCTCTAGATTCTATTGATTCTAAAATTCGACTGGTGCTTACCTTTTCCATTACAAGTACAAAAGAATCTGTTGACTGATAAATTTGAATATGAAAAATTTTAGTAGCAACAAAATATTTTATGAATTTGCCACCTAGCATAGATTATGTGTTTCTTCGTCATATGACGGAACAAATTTTTTCTAAAATCAATCATGTTTATTTTAGAGCAAAAGTTTTAGATTTGGATAAACTCAAAAACAGAAAGAAAAAGTTACGAATCTATTTTTCGAATCATTCTGGTATGGCATTTCCCTGGGATGGGATAGTTTTTAATACTTTGCTTTGGGAAGAAAATAATTTTGAGATAGGTGGTTTTCCTCGACCACTTATACATCCCATGCTCACCCAAAATAAAATCAACAATCCATATTTGATAGATGATTTCTGGCATCGTGCTGGATGTGTAGATGCAACCTTAGAAAATTTTGAAGCCTTACTTTCTGACAACCAAGATGTTCTTATTTTTCCAGAAGGGGTAGATGGTATCGGAAAAGGATTTGAAAAAAAATACCAAGTCCAAAAGTTTTCCACTTCCTTTCTTCGATTAGCACATAGATACGAAGCGGAACTCGTACCTGTATATACCGTTAATGCAGAATATCTTCATCCATACGCATATAAAAATGATAAATTAAATCATTTTGTCCAAAAATTCGGACTACCTTTTTTCCCGATCTCGCCTTTTTCCCCTTTGGCGGGTGTATATCCTTGGATGTATTACTTTTCATTTCCGGCAAAAATGCACTTTGTTTTTGGAGATCCCATTTCTCCTGAAGATATATTTTCTTCTTCTCATTTAACTTTGTCTCGGGCACATTATGTAAAAATCCGCGATGAAATCCAAAACGATTTCCAATTACAATTGAATAAAAATGTCAGTTTGTACGGTGAAGATCCTTTTGATATCAATGAATTATTGGACAAACTAAAGTTAGTTCCTGAGATATCTTTATATTTGATTCCGTTTAACTGGCCGATTTTGATGACGGCACTCGTTAGAGAATTTGAAAAAGGAAATAAAATGGAATTAAAGTTTAGCCCAGGGGAGTTATTGCGTATCACACTGAAACATTTGGATGCATATGCATTTACGTTGCCCTTTTCCTGGTTGCCAATTCTTTCTTTGAAAGATTATTCTCTGCATGATCTACGGAAAGGGATCTCAAAATGGATTGAGGAAGAGTTTCATTTAGAAGGGAAAGACGAATCACATGGGCTGCATAAAAACCATGGCCTTATGGGCGACCATAAGGACTAAGTCTAAGGCCCGATCCAAGGAAGTTTGAATCGGGATTGTGAAAATAGAATTTATTCTTCTGAAAAAAGATTGTTCAATGAGTCGATCAGTGTTTCCACTTCTACGCCATAACCCATACAAACTTGTTCAATGGTTTCCACTTCATTGATGGAGCAGTGGGAACAGCCACCTAAATGGTAACTTGAAAATACAAGTCCTGCTTCTGGGTGGATCGCAATCGCCTCTCCCACAGTCATTTCTTTATAAAAATGGGGTTTTGTTGCTTCAGTCATCGCCTGGCTCCTCGGAACGAATTTATCTATACAAATAATAGACTCTGTCTTATTCGTCAATGGAATGTTTCTTGAAGAATCTGGTAATTTTTATGTCCGAATCGAAGGAAGGTTCGAATCTGCTCATTTTTTGTATGATTACTTTCCAGATGGTTCCGATGAACCCATCCATGGACATTCCTGGAAAGTGGAAGTCTTTTTGGCCGGAGAGGGAAACATTCGCCCGGATGGAATTAGTTACGATTTTTTAAGCGCAAGAACTCGTTTGATGGAGCTAGTTCACAGCATCGACCATATTCTGATCAATGAACATCCAGATTTTAAAGGGGTAAATCCTACTTCGGAAAACATCGCCCGTTGGTTTTACTTTGGCCTAAAAAAGGAAGTGGCGGAAACAAAAGGAAAAATCAAACGAATTGTGATCCATGAAGGTCCTGAAAACTTAGCTTTCTTTGAACCGTAAAACTTCCGCTTTTTTGCTAGAATATTTCGTTTTTTCAGTTAATCTTTGGGTATGAGAAAATTCATCCTCTTCACTTTACTATTGGTCTTTCCGCTTTTTTCGCAATCACAGAATGGAATTGGCAACCCAGGTTCTGGAGTAGGTGATGCAGGCAATGGGATCGGCACGCCAGGAAACAATTTCGGGAATCCCGGAAATGGAATTGGCGGACCTTCGACGGCTTTACCAGAAGGAAACCAGAATTCCTCAGGCTTCCAAGGTAACCCAAATGGAGATCGTCATCGCCATGACCATCATCCGGGTGGCAGAAGAAATCAGGGCAATGGCGGAAGGAGAGGAAGATAAGTATCTTAAATTCTTTTTGAAAAATTCAAAACCTACAATCTTGGCATAATCCACACATTAGGAAGTCCCTATGCAATTTAAAAACAAATCCTTACTCATAATGGCATCAGTCTGTATATTTGTCGCTTGTGGCAAATCTTCGGAGTCTCCTGAAGCAAAATTAACAGAACTAGTCCCAAAGTTTCAGAAGGCCATGTGCTCAAAAACAATCGAGTGCACCAAAGATGAATTTGCGAAAATTCCTCCTGAATATAAAAATATGATCCCAGCTTTTCTTCAATCAGAGGCCAGTTGCATCACGTTTTTCGACCAGAAAATGAAAGAGGCTGATAAAAAAAGAATTGAAGAGAAAAAGGAAGTCACCGCTGAACAAGTGCAAGCTTTTGAAAAATGCATTGATGCACTAGAGAAACTTTCTTGTGAACCTTTTAAGGGTGCAAAGGAAAAGGTTTCTATACCAGAGTGCGAAGAAGCCCAAAAATATTCAGAAAATTAATAAAAAAATCAGGGCAGAAAATCGTCCTGATTTCATAAAAACATGAAAAGTGCGCGTTTACCAGATACTGAAAAAGCTCGTTTAGAAAATTTACAGTATCTGCAAATTTTAGATACGATCAACGAAGAAATATTTGATAATATTGTTCGGATTGCGTCTGTTATTTGTGATGCTCCCATAGCACTAATTAGTTTGATAGATCAGGATCGCCAATGGTTTAAAGCAAAAGTTGGTTTAGAGGCGCCTGAGACTCCAAGAGATATTGCATTTTGTGCACATGCTATTCTTGGCGAAGATCTCTTTGAAATACCAGACTCAAGACTTGACGACAGATTTTCAGATAATCCGTTAGTGACAGGTGATCCGAACATAATTTTCTACGCTGGTCAACCTCTGAAAACTTCTGAACAACATAATATCGGTACTTTATGTGTTATTGACAATAAACCAAAAAGTTTGACAGATACTCAAAAAAACCTATTAGAAATGTTAGGTAAACAAGTTGTCCAACTAATGGAGCTTAAAGTAAAGGCTTCGGAACTAGAAAGTGCCAGAAAAGACGCCATTTCCGCAAATCAATCCAAATTAGACTTTATCGCGGCAATAAGTCACGACATTCGCAATCCACTCAATTCACTATTTGGACTAGCAGATATATTGGCAACGAGTGAAACGGATCCAGAAAAGATAAGTATTATCTCTCAATTTAAAAATTCTGCGGATATCATTTTACGAATTGTAAATGATATTATCGATTTATCGAGGTTTGAAACACAAGGTCTACAAGGTTCCGATCGTATCTTTTCCTTGGATAATACTTTAAATTCTATTGTTTCTTTTTTTGAAGCGGAAGCAAAAAGAAAAGGAATAGGTTTTGAATTTTTTCGGGCACCTGAAATCAAAAGTTTTTATATCGGCGATGAACGAAAAATAGAGAAGATTTTTTGGAACTTACTCTCCAATGCATTTAAATTTACTTCTGCAGGAATAGTAAAATTTTTAATCGAAACCGATGATCAGAACAAATCTGGTTCCCATTTAAAAATTACGATAGAAGATACAGGACCCGGAATTGCTCCGGAAGTTTTACCGAATTTATTTCAGAAATACGTTAGTTTTTCACCGAAAGAAGTAGAAATGTCGGGAAGTGGGCTCGGATTATCTATCGTAAAATCATCGTTAAATGCTCTTGGCGGAGAGATTGAAACATTTTCTGAAAGAGGTGTCGGCACTAAATTCATTGTAAAAATCCAGATGGCACTAGGTCCAACTTCAATGGAAAACTTTGGTCCTTCGGAAGAGAATATTTCAGAAGAGACGCTTAAAAAACGAATTCGATCAATTCCTATTTTAGTCGCTGATGATAATGAAATGAACCGAAAAATATTATTAAATTATCTAAAGCCCTATGGTGCAATCTGTTCGGAAGCGAAGACAGGCTTCGAAACGTTAGACTGGGCAAAACAGAATGAAGTTGGTATATTATTCGTCGATATTGAAATGCCAGGGTTGTCTGGACTGGAAGCCATTCAAAGAATCGATCGTAAACAAAATCAGAAGTTTACTTTTATCGCATGTACGGGTCTTTGTTTGCCCGAGGAAAAAGAAATGATTATGAAAGCAGGTTTTGATTTTTATATATCCAAACCATATACTCGAGAAGTGATCCGAGAAGCGATTATTCATCATCTCAAGCGGCATTAGATGCGCCTTGGCAATGTTAGAAAAATAGAAATTTTGGAGTCCAATTATAGTATGAAAGCAATTCAAACTGGTATTGCCTTGGTTCTCGTAGTAACGACATTGGTTTCCTGTGCGCATAAAAAAAACAATTCTGCTCTACTTTTTTTTCTCTTAGGTTTGTCTCAGACTAAAAGCCAACCAACAACAAATTCTGGAGAAAACGAGTCACCTATCACAGATAATACGAATCCCGTCTCCAACCCAACTTCACAATTTACGGATGTTACCCTCGAAACATTTTCTTCTGGAAATTCGATTTGTCCAAACTTTGGCGGTGTGCTTCTTCGTTATTTATCTGGAACGAACTCAACTTGTGGGGTCACTCAATTATCGGCGGATTGTGCCAAAGAAGCCGCTCATATTGGGGATTCCTCTCCTTTTGTAATAGATCCAAGAAGTATAACAGGCTATAGTTTTCCGATCCAATATAGTTCAGATACTGTAACTTATCCTAGCGATGGAAAATCACTCGCATACTGCTTTAATCGTTCCCCATCTCTCGGAAGTACAGTTAAAATGGAAGCTTACAGAAATAGAACTTCTGTGCAGCAGGAATGTATTGGCACAAAGATAGGCCAATTGTGCACGGATCGAATTTCGATTCTATCTCCAACTAAGTTTCGTATTCCTGCAGAATTTCCCATTGTGTCCGAGGGTCGCAGTGATGGTCATTGGTCCCAACTTAAGTACATCACACCTGAAGGTCTTTTTGTTGTATGTCGTTATGCGGGAGAAGTAACCAGTACTCCTATTTTATCTTATAGATCATCAGTCGTAGACCAAGTTCAAAAAAAAGGTTACTGCGTCACAACAACCGGTGGTTATTATGACAGCGAAACTGCTGTATGGGTTTCGGAAGAAATTGTTCCTGTTGGCAGGGAAGTTACAGCCATCACAGAAGTAGTGTTGGAAGTAAACAACTGCGCGAATAAAACATTTACAAAAATCGAATGGAATATTGGTGATTGGGTGCTTGTAAATCCCACCTATCTACCATTAGAAGCAGAATTGGCTGGAATCTTCGATGGACCGATGAACGTCTGGACCGCAGGTGCTACGCTCTTAATAGTGAGCATCTTGCTTTTTTGGCGAAAAAAGCAGCGAAAGAAATAATCCTTTGAATTAGAACTGAGTGATAGCCTATAGTCTTTGGATTAGGTAACAGACTATCTCTTTATTTTTTTGTGTGTCGCTTAGCACGGATTCCACCTACGAAAATCAGGCGCAATTGTTTTACTGTTTTTAATTCGATTCGTTTGTGTTCGCGGGTATCACCTCGATCTACATCTAGGTATTCGCCAGCCATATGGAAAGAATTCGAAACTATCATCTCGGCCAAAAATTCAATTTCCGAAGAAGGAACTGTTTTTGGCATTCGCATATCGGCCGCTAATTCGCGAGAAATAAATGACATTTCATCTCGGATTGCCTGACGAATCCTTCGATTTCCTCCCGTTCTCTCCCTTGATATAAACCGAAATAGAAGTCTATTTTTATCCACATAATTGAAATACAAATCCAGCGATTCTTTCAAGGCAGCACGGTAGGCTCCACTCTTTCGCGCCTCGCGTAAAATGGTTCTGAGTTTTTGCCCCAGTTCATCCACGACCGCAAGCCCGAGCTCTTCCATATTTTTAAAATGCCTATAGAAAGCAGCGGGTACGATTCCCGCCTCACCTGCGACTTCTCGCAAACTCAGTTCACCTAAACCTTTTTCTTCGCCCATTAGTTTGAGCGCAGATTGGATCAAAGTAGACCTTGTTTTTAGTTTTTGGAGGTATCTCTGGTTGAGTTTCATCTGAATCCTAGTAAACGATCGTTCACTTTTTTTTCTCGGCAAGGAGAAAATCTTCGTTTTTCGGTTTGACATATTTAACAGTGTATGGTAACTCTGTGAACAGTTGTTTACCAAAAAGAGGCGAAAAATGAAAACATTACCATTTATCTACAACCAACCAAAAGAGTTCTTAGCATCTCTCCAGCCGAGAGAGTGGGCAGACTTCCTCCTCGGGGAAATCAACCCGATTTTTTCCCTTTCAGCTACCAAAGCAAAAGTCATTGGAGTGCGAAGCGAAACAGCGGATTCAAAGACTTTGGTTTTGAAACCGAACCGAAATTGGAAAGGATTTGTTGCTGGCCAACATGTGCCAGTTACCATCGAAATCGCTGGTCGTCGCGTGACTCGGTTCTATTCTCTATCCTCCGCTCCCTCGGACAAATACCCTACCATCACGGTTAAAAAGCAGAATGGGGGTCTCGTTTCCCATTTTATCAACGAAAGAGTCCAGGTGGGCGATATTCTCGAATTAGGGACGGCACAGGGTGAATTTGTCCTTCCGACTGTTCTCCCGGAAAAAATATTGATGATCGCTGGTGGCAGTGGGATTACTCCGATCCACTCCATCATAAGGGATCTTACTAAGAGAGGTTACCAAGGTCAGGTTAAACTTCTCTATTTTTCAAGATTTAAAGAAGATATCATTTTTTATGAATCCTTTGCCAAATTAGAAGCGGAAAACTCATGGCTTGAAGTTAAACATGTGTTAACTGATGTTCAATCTGAGGGCTTTGAATTTGGCTTTTTGTCAAATGAAATGCTGCACAGTTTTGTTCCGGATTTAAATGAAAGACTCGTTTATTTGTGTGGTCCTGCGCCATTACAAACACCTGCAAAATTTATGTTAGGAGATATAAAGATTATTTCTGAATTGTTTCTTTTGCCCAGTCAGGTCATTTCTAATAGTGCGAACTCTGGACCGAAAGAAGTGGTTCTACTCCAATCACATAAAACACTTATGTTAAAAGGTGAAAAATCAATTCTCGAAGAATTGGAGGATAATGGGATATATGCACCTAGTGGATGTAAGATGGGAATTTGCCATACTTGTGTTTGCAAAAAAGTCAGTGGATCAGTAAAAAATCTCTTGAATCAAAGCGTTTCGGGAGAGGGTGAAGAGAACATTCAGATTTGTGTGAGTGCCCTTGAAGGCAGAATCGAATTAGATTTATAGACATTGAAATAAAAAGGAGAAACATATGAAAACTTTAAGCAGAAATTTAACACCACAAGAAACAGAAGCATTTGGAAACGAATTGGAAAAAATTAGAACAGATGTTATGGCAAAAGTAGGAAAGGAAGATGCAGATCATATCAGAACGGTATACAAAACATACCGCTATACTGAAATCATTGGCAGAGGTCTAATCCATTTTAGTTTCGAGCCCATCTCGTTTGTTCTTGGAACCAGTTTACTTGCGGTTTCTAAAATTTTAAATGTGATGGAAATCGGGCATAATGTGATGCACGGACAATACGATTGGATGAACGATTCTCGTTTTAATTCTCGGACATTTGAATGGGATATCGTTTCTGATTCTAAACAATGGAAATTTTACCATAACTACATGCACCACACCTTTACAAATGTTGTGGGAAAAGATCATGATTATGGTTATAATTTTACTCGTTTAACAGAAGAACAAAAATGGAAACCGATTTATCTTACTCAATTGTTTTCTAATCTTTTTCTCATGTTTAACTTTCAATGGGGTGTTGGTGGCCATGGACCAAAAGTTGAATACTTAGAAAAACCGAAAAAACAGAGAACAATGAAGTCTTATAAAGAATACCGAAATGTTTGGTTTAAAAAAATTGAGCTTCAATTAGTGAAAGATTATCTCTTCTTTCCGATCCTTGCTGGTTTAAATTTTCCAAAAGTAGTTCTAGCGAATTTAATTGCGAATATGATCCGAAATGTTTGGACGTATGCTGTTATCTTTTGCGGTCATTTCACAGAAAATACGGAAACCTTTACAACTGAAGAAATTAAAAATGAAACAAAGGCTCAGTGGTATTTGAGACAATTGAAAGGAAGTTCTAATTTAAGTGGAAGCAAACTGTTTTACATCATGACTGGACATTTAAGTCACCAAATAGAACACCATATGTTCCCTGACGTTCCTGCAAAACGTTACCAAGAGATTGCACCAAAGCTACAAGCGTTATGTGCAATATATGGCCAACACTATAATGTCGCAAGTTTTCCAAAACAATTTGCATCTGTATGGAAACGAATTTTCGCTTATTCTATGCCTGATAAGTATGCACTCAGAATCATGGAATCTCGAAATACGAAGGCTCGTCAAAATGCATTGCAAGAGTCAGCAGTAGTTTTAATCGCTCCTGAAAAAGAATTGGTCTCCGTTTAAAAAATACACACTGGGGAATTTAGGTTCCCTGGTGTGTTCTCCATTTCATACCTTTCCATAAAATAAGTTTTACGAACAAAATATAGATCGAAACATAAGACAATCTATTGTACGATTCTATTGATATAGTAGTGTTGAATGTCTGACCCAATAAAAATATTAATCATTGAAGATGAACCTGGCATTCTATCTACAATTGAAATCGCATTGTTGCAGGAGGGATTTTCTTCTGTCTCGGCAATGACGGCAAAAGATGGCCTACAGTTAGCATCAAAAGAGATTCACTTGGTAGTTTTGGACATCGGTTTACCGGATAAAAATGGATTTGAAGTATTAAAAATTTTACGTGAAAAAAGCAATGTTCCAGTGGTAATGCTAACCGCAAGAGATACAGAACTCGACAAAGTGTTAGGCCTTGAGTTAGGTGCTGATGACTACATCGTAAAGCCGTTTAGCCCTAGAGAATTGGTGGCAAGAATCAAGGCGATTTTGAGAAGAACGGATTCTTCTTTGGTTTCTGGTAAATCAGTAATTACATTAGACTCTGAAAAAAAAGTCATACAGTATCATAGCAAGGCTTTGATTTTATCTCCTTATGAGTATAAAACTTTGGAATTATTTATAAAAGCTCCAGGTCGGATTTTTACCAGAGAAGAAATCATGGACATGGTTTGGACGGAGCCAGAAGATAGTTTTGATCGTGCAGTCGATACCGTTGTAAAAAATATTCGTGCTAGAATGAAAGAAATTGATAAGGACTTTGATCCGATCGAAACTCGACGTGGACAAGGTTATGGACTAAAGGAAAATATATGAGTCTCTGGATTCGAATCATCATTAGTTTTTTTTTATCCTGGGACTCGGTTTTTATTATTTAATCGATAAAACGGAGGAATCGATTCGTCCACGTTATATGGAGACTGTGGAAGAATCGCTAAATGATACTGCACATCTTCTTTCTGCGCTCGTGGAAGAAAAGTTATCGAAACAACTAATCACAGAAGTTTCCTACTCTTTCATTTGTAAAAATACACTTTCCCCAATATTTGAAAATACTAAAGCGCGAAGTTTTGAGGCGAAGATTTATGGTCATACAAAAATTGATACTGATCTTCAGGCGTATATTACAGATAAAAATGGAATTGTTGTTTTTGATTCTGAAATTTATCGAGAGGGTTTGGATTATTCAAAATTCAATGATGTGTATTTAACGCTAAAGGGAAAGTACGGCGCTAGATCAAGTAAATTGATTGATTCGGAAGGAGAAGGTGGACTTTTCGTTGCTGCTCCGATTAAACACCACAATATAATAATTGGTGTTCTAACTGTCATTAAACCTAAAGTTGGAGTTGTACCATTTATCGATTTAGCAAAAGAAAAATTTTGGCGTATAAGCCTAATCGTAGGTTTAAGTATAGCTTTTGTATTTAGTTTGCTCGCCTATTTGATGTTTAGACCTATCTCAAAATTATCCTCTTACGTAGTTGCTCTAAGAAACAAAACGAAAATGGTGTTTCCAAAAATTGGCCTTTTGGAGTTAGAAAATTTAGGCAAAGAAATAGATCGTTTGGTGATCGAACTAGAAGGAAAGGAATACATTGAAAATTATGTACAGACATTGACTCATGAAATCAAAAGTCCGCTTTCCTCGATATTGGCATCCGCTGAACTCTTAGAAAATAATCCGCAAAAGAAAGAAGTATTGATTGAAAACATAAACAAGGAAGGAAAGAGGATACAATTGATTATTGAACAAATGTTGTCTCTTTCTGCTTTGGAAGGAATGAGATCTATTCAGAAAAGCGAAGATATTGATTTGCTGGACCTTTCTCAGGAGATTTTAAGTTCTTTTAAGATTGAAATCCAAAGTAAAAATCTCTCCGTAAATATATCGGGATCGGCTTTAAATGTAAAAGGTGATCGGCAACAGATTCAGCTTGCGGTTCGAAATTTGCTTAGAAATTCTCTCGAATTTTCAAAGTCAGGTGATCAAATAAATATTTCGATTTTTAAAAACGAAGAAAAAAAGACAGTAGTAGAAATCGAAGATGAAGGAGTAAATATTCCCGAATATGCGATAGATAAAATAATGGAAAGATTCTTTTCTTTGCCCAGGCCAGATACAAAACAAAAAAGTTCAGGTTTAGGTCTCAGCATCGTAAAACAAATCGCAAGTTTGCACGGTGCGCAGTTTCAGATCAAAAATCGAGAGACATCGGGCGTCCAGGCGACTCTCTTATTTAAAGATTAATTTTTTTTAAAATCCTCACACAATCCTCACATTTGCCCATAAAACACACATAGAAAAATTGTAAGATGGTTCTTGAGGTTAAACAACATGAACAAATTTCAAACATCGATAAATCTTCGTCTCTTGATATTAGGCGGAATGATTTTATGCTTCTTAATTCCTTTGATGATGGTATCTTCTTTAATTGAAGAAAGAAGTATCTCTCGCGATTCAGCTACGGATGAAATGAGTGGAAAATGGGGAAAAAGTCAGAATATCGTGGGACCAATTTTGGTAATTCCATATAACGTTCGCATACCGAATTCCGGTTCAGCTAAGAATAAAGAGAAATGGGATTATGTTACCGATTATGCATATATTCTACCTGATGAGATTTTCTATTCGACAGACTTAAAGACAGAACTTCGAAAACGAAGTATTTATGAAACGCCGTTGTATTCAGGAAATGTCAAAATATCTGGAAAGTTTGGAGCTATCGGACCAAAGGATTTTCCGCAAGAAACAACCTACATCTACTTTGAGGATGCACGTGTGATATTTTCTGTTTCAGATATCAAAGGAGTTGGCAGCAATTTAAAATTTGTCTGGGGAGCGAAAAACAAAAGTTTAATGCCCGGTACTAAAACAAATTTTTTTCCGGTAGGTTTACACTCACCTGTTAGCGTTAACACAGATGTTGTGGATATGAATTTTACAATCGATCTAGAATTAAAGGGTTCAACGAGCCTTCTCATTGCACCTATTGGTAAAAACTCAAAGATCTCGATGAAGGCTGATTGGAAGGATCCTTCTTTTGTGGGAAACATCCTTCCGAAAGATCGTACGATTTCTGAAGCGGGATTTCATGCAATCTGGGAAACTTCTTATTTTGCTAGAAATTATCCTCAAATAATTTTTTCGATGAATGAAAGCATCATCGAATCGATATTAGGCTCTGCATCAGGAGTTGATTTAGTATTACCAGTTGATTATTATCACAAAATCCAAAGATCCGTAAAGTATGGAGTATTATTTCTTGTTACAAGTTTCTCACTGTTTTTTTTGATGGAAATCTTTGGTGGAATTGTACTTCACCCTATCCAATACCTTTTGATAGGAAGTGCCATGCTCGTATTTTATATCTTAAACCTATCTCTCTCGGAACATATAGGTTTTCTTTTATCTTATATGATTGCGTCTCTGGCGGTTACTTTATTGATCGGATATTATGCAGGCAATGTATTTAGAAATCAGAAGAAAGGATTCATAGCAGGTGGATTTTATCTTGTCTTGTATTCTTTTCTCTACGTAATTCTTTCTTCTGAGGACCAAGCTCTCCTCCTTGGTTCCATCGCCTTATTCTTCGTAATCTCAGCAATTATGCATTTTACGAGAAAAATAGACTGGTATCAATTTGGGACTGCAAAAGTTGATAAAAACTAACTATGTAGATAATAGTTTGAACAAAAATTAGTTATGAAGTATAACAAAACGTAAGGCAAAGATTCAATGATCTGAAATTGAGTTCTAGGCCTACGTTTTGATTTTTTTACAAGGTTTTTTCACATTTAGTTTGTTAGGACATCCACTTCTGTTAATCTTATTAAATTTCCACTTACAATCGCCAGCGAGTCAATATGATATTCTTTGCACCAATTTTCTCTCATCGTTTTACGATCACCCTTTGAACGAAACGATGCTCTTTCCATTAGATAACTGACAATAAGCCTAGCTGAAGATTCAACTACTTCGAAGGCATATTTTTCTCGAGTAGATGTTTCCTTAATTTTTTTCCAAACTTCTACGATTTCTTCAAAAGTATTTCTGAGCTTTATTAGAGTAGATGAGGATTTAAAATCTTTGGAAATATGATCAAGGTAGAGTCGGAAAACTCCATTTTGAGACATTCCCGATGTAATTCCACCAATCGCTGCATTTACTTGAATCTGAGTGGTCCCGTCGTAAATATTGGTGATACGTGCATCACGATACAACCTTGCCAAATCATACTCTTCCGTATATCCTGCACCTCCAAACACTTGTAAGGCATCGTAAACTAAATCATTACAAGTTTCTGAATTAAAATACTTTGAAATAGGTGTCAAAGTATTTGCCACTTTTTCCCAAAACTTCGATTCTTTGGCCTGTTCGTTGTTTGGATCAAGAGGTGTGGTGTCTTCTGTCCAATAATATTTATCTACAGTATAGGCTGCCTCCACCATCAAACATCGCATACCCGAAATTTCTCTCTCCATACGATCGAGTAATTTTTTAACGGCTGGGATAAGAATAATGGGTTTACCAAATTGAATTCGTTCTTGGGCATATTTTTTTGCCTCTTCAAACGCTGCGGTGGCAATCCCCGTACCTTGGGATGAGACACTTAATCTTGCCCCGTTTAACATACCCATTACGTACTTTACAAGGCCAAAACCTTCTTTACCCACAAGATGTGCTTTGCTATTTTCATAGACAACTTCGCAAGTAGCGGAAGCTTTTATTCCCAATTTTTTTTCGATACCTTGTATCGAATAATCTTTATTCTCAACTATATAAAAGGACAATCCTCGCGCACCACTTTCCGGCGCACCATTTCTAGCAAGTGTTAACGTGATACCTGGTTCTCCATTCAACCCACAAGCCATAGTTTGGTATCGCTTAGTTCCAGTGATAAACCACTCATCTCCTTTTTTTATGGCTTTAGTTGAAACGTTTGGCAAGTCGGAACCGAAGTCTGGTTCGGACAGACCCATCGTCACACTATAATGATTCGAGATGATTTTCGGTATCCATTCATTTTGCATTTCTTCCGTTGCACATCTCTCAAGAATACTAGCAAGACCCATACTTCCCACTGCAATCGTAATGGAACTATCAGACCTGTACATGAGTTCTGCTATCATTGCTTTGATGATATTAGGAACACCAAGTCCACCAAACTTGCGTTTAAAACCAGCAGGTCCAAGTCCAGCTTCGTGATATTTGTGAATAACATCTACCATTGCTTGCGGATGTTTAACCTGACCATTTTCGAAGGTTAGGCCCTCCAAATCTACTTCCTGAGCAACTTGCGAAACATACATACCTGAAATTTCTCCGCAAGAATTTAGAATTTCTTCATAATATGCTATTGCTTCTTCTACAGTCGTTGGTGCCATTTCTAATTTTGGATTTTTGTTTTCAGCATATAATTTTGCATCTGCAAAATTATGTTCATAAACATCTACAATTTCGTCCCAGTTGATTAATGAAAAAAAATGTTCTTTTAGATCCTCATTTGTTTGAAAATAATTACTTTGAATCATGGCAACCTCATCTCTAAGAATAAGAATGATAGATCGTTATCAAAGAGCGAGAATAAAATCTATAAACGAGTAAATAAATTGATCGAACAAAAATGATAGACCGAGTGGTTCACTTGTGGATTGCAATTTTTCTCTAATTGGATTTCTTTTTTGGAGTTAAGCTAGCTGGTTTGGAAGCAAGTTTCATATAAACAATGGGTAGTATAAAGAGAGTGAGGAAGCTTGCAGTTGTCAAACCTCCAATGACTACTGTTGCCAATGGTCTTTGGACTTCAGCACCCGCTGTGGTACTGATTGCCATGGGTAAAAAGCCAATCGAAGCGAGAAGGGCTGTGGTAAGTACGGGACGCAATCGCATGGATGCCGCTTGGACAACTGCCGTCATAGTATGAATATGTTTTTCTTCTAATTCGCGAATGAAAGTGACAAGGACTAGACCGTTTAAAATTGCGATGCCAAATAAAGCTATAAAACCAACACCCGCTGAAATACTAAACGGCATTTGGCGAAGAAAAAGAGCAAATATACCTCCCGTAACTGCAAATGGTACATTCAAGAATATGATTAGCGCAGGTCGCCATGATAAAAATGCAAGATATAATATCAGAATGATAGCTAGAAGGGTAATCGGTACTACAATCATTAGGGTTGAAGTCGCAGACTCGAATTTCTGGAATTCTCCACCTAATGCGTAATGGTAACCTTCAGGGAAGATAACATTTTTTTCTATTTGTTTTTTTGCTCGATTTACGGTCGTTAGCATATCATTTCCACGAATGTTAAATTGTACGAGTGCATAGCGCGATTGATTTTGATGATTAATTTGGACTGGTCCGTCTTCTATGTAAATATCTGTAACTTCTTGGAGTGGGCTAAATATTTTTTTACCTACCTCAATCGGAAGATTTTTTATAGTTTCTGGTGAGGAATCATTTTCTGTTTTTAGAACAATTTCGAATCGTTTGTTTCCTTCATACAAAATTCCAAGTGGATATCCAGAAGAGATGGATTGGACAAGTTGGTTAATTGTTTTTACTGACTGCCCGTATCTCGCCAATTTTTCTCGATTCGGATTGATTCTTAAATATTCTAGCCCGGATAACTGTTCGATTCTTAAATCCACAACACCTTGTTCATGTTTGATGGAATCTGAGATTTTTTCAGCCAGATATTTTAAGGTTTTAAGATCATCACCGAAAATCTTTATTCCGACATCTGATCTTATACCAGCCATGATTTCATTGTTTCTCATTTCGATTGGCTGCGAAATTCCGAAAGCAACATCAGGAGCAAATACTTTGATAACATTTGATATTTTTTCTTCTAACTCTTCTTTGGAAATCGACCAATCTTCTTTCGGTTTTAGATTTAGATAAACATCCGATTTGTCCAGGCCCATTGGTTCATTGGCAAGTTCTGGAGATCCTGTTCTAGAAACGATGCCGGTAATTTCAGGTATTTCTTTTAACAAAGCCTTTTCGATTTTACTCGTAGTATCTAAAGAATATTGGAGGGAAGATGATGGAAGTCTGGCAATCTCAAGTAATAAATTTCCTTCGTCTAGTTTTGGTAAAAATTCACCTCCTAAATAAAGGAAAACTAAAATAGAAAATAAGAATATAGAAACAGTTATCTGTAAGGCACGATTGCTGTTCTTAATTATATAGTCTAACCTTGGTGAATACCATTCCTGAATTTTTTTGAATAGAAATGTTTCTTCTTCTTGGTGTTTGTTTGGATCAAGTAAATAAGATGCTATCACAGGAATCGTAGTTAAAGTTAGAATAAAAGCTCCTAATAATGCGAACAAAACGGTAAGTGCCATAGGGATAAACATTTTTCCCTCGGTACCCGATAGAGTTAGAATTGGCAAATAAACAATCGCAATGATTATTTCACCATAGATTGTTGCTTTGCGTACCTCAATTGTAGCGGAGAGTATTGTTTCTTTCTTTTCGATCGTATTTAAATCGCGTTTTAACTCTCTTCTTCTTTCAAGCAAACGCCTGTGTGAATTTTCAACTAAAATCACAGCGCCGTCCACAATGAGTCCAAAATCGATCGCTCCCATCGACATAAGATTTGCTGGTAAATCTCGAATTTGCATCATAAACAAAGCAAATAACATAGCTAACGGAATCGTACTCGCAATCACTAGACCAGATCGAATATCACCTATCATTAAAAACAAAATAATGATAACAAGAATGGCACCTTCACTGAGATTCCAAATTACGGTTTTAATTGTATTTTTTACCATAATGGAACGGTCGTAATATGGTATAATTTTCATACCTGTCGGTAGAATTTTTTCTATCTGCAATATCTTTTCTTTGACAGATCGGGTAGTATCTAATGAGTTTCCGCCAATTAACATTAGCGTTACGGCTCCGACAACTTCTCCTTTTGCATTGGAAGTTGCTGCGCCTTTTCTGAGACGATACCCTTCTTGAACTTGAGCTAACGAGCTTAGATAAATTGGAAAACCATCATCAGTTCTTGCTACTTGAATTTTTTGAAAATCTCTTATGTTTTTGAGTAAACCATCACTTCCAATTAGCAACTGTTCGTGATTTTTCTCTACATAACCGCTTCCAACTGCGTCATTGTTTTTGATTACTGCTTCCGAAATTTGATCTAGCGAAACACCTAATGTTACCATTTTTTGTGAATTGACAATCACCTGGTATTGTTTCACTTTTCCACCAAACGTATTCACCTCAACAATTCCTGGAACAGTTTTAAGTATTGGATTTATGATCCAATTTAAATATGTTGTCTTTTCGATATCGCTATGAAGATCACTTTCGATGGTAAATTGGAAGACTTCACCTAAACCTGTGGTCATTGGAGCGATTTGCGGCACACCAAAGATTGCTGGAATATTTTGAGAAGCTTCCTGTAATTTTTCGCTTACCAATTGTCGAGCGTCTAACAGAGGAGTTTCATCTGTAAAAACCGCGGTTACCAATGAGAAACCGTATCTTGAGATCGATCTGACCTCTATCAAATTAGGAATCCCAGATAAAGATCGTTCTACCGGGTAAGTTATATACTGTTCAATTTCTAATGTGGAAAGTGAAGGCGAGGTCGTAATGATTTGGACTTGGACGTTCGTAATATCAGGGACAGCATCTATTTTTATTCTATTGGCGCTATCCACACCTAAAAATATAAGGAATATAGTAAAAATTAAAACGATGGCACGGTTGTAGAGAGACCAGCTAACAAGTTTAGTAAGTAACTCCATTTTTATTCTTCTCCAAATGATGTTTTGAAGAAAATTGCCTTTAACTCAAAAGATCCATTCGTTAGAATCTCGTCTCCCTCTTCTAGACCAGATTTAATTTCTGTTTCGAGTTCGATCTGTGAACCCGTTTCGATTTCTTTCCATTCATATTTCAATTTTCCTCTCTTTACAAAAATATACTTTTTATCTTGTAAAGATTGAATTGCCATTGTAGGAATTTTAATGCCTTGCCTAGGGGAAATCTCAATATATGCTTTTCCAAACAGCCCGATTTTCCCTTTTGATTCTGAATTTTTGAAGGCGATACGAGCATGAATTGTTCGGGAAATCGGATCTACTTTTTCGCCAATATGATTTAAAATGCCCGGAAAAAATAATCCAGGATACGCATTTAAGGCGACTTTTGCGGTATCTCCTTCTTTTAAAAATTGTAAGTCGCCTTCGAAAATTTTTCCTTGAAACCATAATTCTTTTAAATCAGCGATCGTAGCGAGTGTTTGATTTCCAGCAATTTGAGATCCAGGGGTAACATTTCTAAATATAACCAAACCAGATTTAGGTGCGATTACATTATAAATACCTGACATTGAATCGGAAATACCTAAGCCATTGACTCGTAATGTTTCTTCCGCTGAGGTCCTTTCCGCACGAATTACTTTTAGGTTAGATTCTGCATCTACGAGATCTTGTTGGGCGGCCAGATTCATCTGTACAAGCGATTTTATTCGTTCGTAATTTTGTTCAGAGGCTATGTACTTTGTTTTAGCAGTCAAGTACGTTGATCTTAATTTTGTCAGCTCGGGTGAATCAATCGTTGCCATCACCTGCCCTTTTTTAATTCGATCTCCCTCGACAAAATATACAGACGTTACTCGACCTGAAATTCGTGAGGGTACTTCTATGATGGAATCAGGGACGGCCTCCGTTTCTCCCAATAATTCAATTTTTGAGCTAAATGTTGTTTTTAATACCTTTGATGTTTGTAAATTTATATTTTTACTGAGTTCTTCGGTGATGGAAATAAAGTTTTGTTCTATCAAAATTTTTGGATTCGCATCGGGAATAGATTTAACAAATATGAGACGATAAGTCCATAGTAGTGTGCCGGTAAGAAGTATAATTGAAAGAGAGAGTAAAAATTTGGATTTCATTGCTGCTCCGCGACTGAAAGTTGGTCAATCGGTAATCCGAGAGCACGCACTAACTCGACTTGAGCCTGGTCGAAATCAGATTTTGTTTGTATGAAATTAAGCTTTGTCTGAACTAATATTCTTTGGTTGTTTATCGCATCGATTACTTTCAACTTCCCTTGAGTAAGAGCATTTGTTATATTTTCTAAATTCCTTTCTGATCTTTCTAATAATGAAGAGTCATATAGTTTCATTTCTTCGTTTAGAATCAAATAATTTGATAGAGCATTGATGACTTCCTGTTTGACATTCCTAGTCATTATTTCCTTGTTTTGAATAGATTGCTCACTTTTAGACTTTGAGACAATACTCTCACCTTCAAAATCTCTCCAAACTGTTAAAGGAAGACTAACATGTCCTCCGATCACTCTTTCGTTAAAACCATCATTCTGTACGAAGGCACCGAAGCTTAAGTTAGGAATTTTTTGCAATCTGACTTCTTCGTATCGTAAGATTGCCAATTTGATTTCATTCTCGCTTAAACTGATTTCAGGTCGATTCCTGAGAGCGAAGTTTAGGATTTCTTCCTTTTCTCTTGGAAGATTTACGCGAAGATTAAAACTCGGACTCCAATTCCACGATGTATCAATTGGAAGGGAAAGAAGTAGGAAAACTTCGACTTTTGTTTGTTCAACCTTTCGACTGGCATTTTTTAAAATTTTTGCCATACGAAGTTCTTCTGCTTCGGCTAAAGTTTCATCTATTCCCGGTGCGATGCCCTCTCTCACTCTGGCTTTTGCAACTTTTGTTAAATTCTGTGAAAGATAGAAAAGACTTTCTGATAGTTCTTCTTCCTTTTTTGCGTTCAGAAACCGAATGACACTGCTTATGGATTGGAAATAAAGATTTCGTTTGATCGTCTCTAGTCGCATCACTTGTGATCGAAATTCTTCATCAGCAATCTGAATTGATTTTTCTCGTTTTCCACCCACGTAAACTTCCTGAGTCACCATCAATTGAAAATTATGAGCAGAAGTAGGAGCGTTGGAAACTATGTTAGTTGATCCTGAAGTAGAGCGATTTGCTAAGTTAGTGTAGAGATTTGGATTAGAAGGAAAAAAGTAAGAAGCTATTTTTTTTCTACCTTGAACTTCTCTGAGCCGCATATTCTCCATCTTATAAGTAGGATGATTTTCAATGGCGCAGGATGTTATTTTTTCCAAATCCCAAGGTGGCTTACATATGGAATTGGAATTTTCATTGGCTACTAATTTCGCCAAACAAATATAAAATACTAAGATAAATAAATAGAAACCTTGTAATCGACTCATATTCCCTCATTTGATTTGCGTTCCGCACTCTAAATAAAATTAAGAGAAGAAATGACGGGGAGGTCTAAAGTATCCTTTTAGTTGTTCGTATTCGTTTACATTCGGTTTAGAGAAAGTTATATAGATCTGGTTCAACTGGATATAAATATGATAAAGATTTAGATCCCATGAGACTGAAAGTTGTAAGTTACAAGGACAAGAAAGACATACATGGTCTTTATGGTCTCCATCCTCGCCAACATCATGGTGCGTCAAATTTCCGTTCACGTGGTCTAGAAAGGCATATGGACATGTGCTTTCTGGGGCACCTAACACACCACAATTGGCTTCATTGTCTACAATTTTCTGGTATGCAAAGTGAATACAAAAGATAAGTACAAAGAGAACTTTGAATGCACGGAGTAAATAGGCTCCTCGAATTAATTTCATATGCAATTTCATCTCTTCCTCTATGATATGAAGAAATATTCTTTTGTATAGAGAAAAAAAATCAAAAGAAAAATTAACGCTGTGAATATTGGTAGAGAATTAACTTTTTCCCCTCTATTATTGTTTCTACCGGATAGTATTTTTTTAGAATTGTTCGAAAAGAATCGTAATGAGAATCGTTCGGAAAGAGACCAGCTCGAATGCCTTCTTGGATCACAGGATTGGGCTTTATTTTACTTAATAGAATTTTATCGCCATGGTTGAAAGTTGTCTTATTCTCAGAGAAAAATCGATCTAATTGTTCAGGCGATTTCGGAAGTATCACCAATTGGTCGTAAAAATGAGCTCCAGAATACAACCCGATTGTTTCTGCTCCTAATACATGTAACTTTGTAGAAATAGGAAACAAATCTTCCTGGAACAAACGAATTTCCTTTGTGGCTACTTGTTGAAATTTCAAACCTAACGTAAGAATGATGAAAGAATATACAAAAAGGAAATAGAATAAAATTTTCCAAAGTTTTTTGGAATTTGAAAAAGTTATTTCGTAAAAGCGATTGAAAAGAAACAAACAAGGAACGATGCCAAGATTCAAATATCTGGCGCCCCAGTTTGTGACGCCATCATTAGGTGCGATAAAAGCAACGGAAGGCAAAAAAAGAACGACTGTAAATAATAATACTTTATCTCGCATATCAGAAATTATACGGAGATGAAGAAGTAGGTATGCTATGGACCATAAAAAAAGAGGGGTGAAACCAAAAAAACCAATCTTTAGATAGGTTAGAAACATAAGATTCTTCATTTGAATAAGTCGTTCAAGTAGGTGAAAGTGATCAAGACTGCTTTGGTTGCTAATAAACCGTGCGCCTAGAAAATGATTATATAAAATTAAATTTTGAAAAATAAACACGAAAGCAGGAATAAAAATACCTAACAAGGTGCTCCACTCTCTTTTTAAAAATTGAATGATGTTTAACCGATGAACAAGAATAAGTTTCAGAAAGATAAAAGTGAAAACAAATAAAAGAGATTCAAGTCGCAAAAAAATCCCTAAAGTTAGAAAAAGTGCAGAGAAAAATTTTTCTGCTATTCGATCACCTCTGTAAAAAAGTAATATTCCTACCGTTTGTAGTAAAACCAGAAGTGAATTCTCTGAATATTCAAGTCCTTGGTAAATTAAAGGAGTTCCCAAAGCACCAAGAAGAAGTGTCGGAAATCTAAAATTCTTTTCTTTTGCGAGAAATAAAAAAGTAAGAAACGCAAAAACGAAACAAACATATGGTAGGTGAGAAGGTTGCAGAAAGTTTAAAAGTAGGGAAAAAATGAAAGCAAAGTCGACTGAAAAAGGAGATAAAGATTTTGATCCAAGTTTGATATAAAATGTAGGAAGAGGGTGTAAAACTTGTTCGGGATCTAACGGTTTTGCTAAATAAAGAAGTTCTTCTGAAGAGTAATGATTTTCTTTGATTGAAATTGTTTGTATTAGTTTTACAAAACTATCTAGTGCGTAAGTATTTTCTGGTCCAATTTTTTGCAGATGCCAAACAAAGAATAAGCCAACGCCTATACATAGGAGAATTTTTTTTCTGAATGGATTCAGGCTTAGAATCATGCTCTCCACTTAGCTTACGCCTAAGCCTACCGTAAAGAGAAAAAACTCAAATCCAATCCTACTTGCTCTTCCATCAGATTTCCTTGAAAATGACTCTATGACCCAAGCGTTGCCCCTTTGGAAACCAAACCATTTCCAAACATCTTTATCCTCATTTCAAAATTATATAGAAACAAAGTATCATCTTACGTTTGGCGATTATTCAGATTTACACCATTGGTCTGTAACTAACTTAGCTGTCTTCTGGAAAGAATGGGCTGAGTATTCAAAATTTGATTTTTTAAAAAGAGGAGAAGGTGTTCTCCAAACAGCAGAAGCATTTTGGGAAAACAAGTGGTTTTCAGGTTATGAACTTAATTTTGCCAAAAACCTACTTGAAAAAGGGAAAGAAGAGGACTTGGCGATTGTTTTCTTGAGAGAGGATGGATTTAAACAATCAATTACTTTTAGCGAATTGAAGAAACAGGTTGCAAATCTTGCCACCTATCTAAAGTCAGTTGGCGTAAAAAAAGGAGATTGTGTTTGTGGGCTTGTCCCAAATGCGCCTATTGCAACCATTGGAATGCTTGCTACGACCTCTCTTGGTGCAATTTGGTCGAGTGCTTCGCCTGATTTTGGTGTTAAAGCAATATTAGATCGATTTGAACAAATAGCCCCGAAAATATTACTGTCTGTTGACTGTTATTTGTTCAAAGGCAAAAAAATTTCAATCCTTGATAAATTACGGGAGGTTTCAATTCGATTATCGTCAACAAACAAAGATTATGCTTCAACCATTATTTTCTCTTTTTTGAATGAACCATTCGATCTTGACCATATAATATCGCCTATTCTTTATTCAGATTTACCCGAATCAAAGAGACAGCTCGACTATACAGCCATTACGTTTTCAGATCCAGTTTATATTATGTTTTCTTCTGGTACTACGGGCTTGCCTAAATGTATTGTTCAAAGTGCTGGAGTTTTATTAAATCATACCAAAGAACTCTCTTTGCATTGTAATCTAAAGGCGAAAGAAAAAATATTCTATTATACAACGTGCGGATGGATGATGTGGAATTGGACTCAAAGTGCACTCGCTCTTGGAGCCACAATATGTCAGTTTGATGGAAATCCTTTTTCTCCTGACTGGAAAGTATTATGGCAATGGGTCGAAGAGGATCAAATTCCGATTTTTGGAACGAGTGCAAAGTATCTTTCCGTATTGGAATCAGAAGAAGCTAAGCCGGGAAAATTGTTTAACCTATCGTCACTTCGCACCGTATTATCAACAGGTAGTCCTCTTTTTGCCTCCGGGTATCGCTATGTATACGAAAACATTAAAAAGGATCTTCAGCTTTCATCCATTTCTGGAGGGACAGACTTAAACGGATGTTTTGCACTCGGTAATCCAAATTTGCCTGTTTTTGAGGAAGAGATTCAATGTATCGGTTTAGGTATGGATGTTCATGTTCTTAACGAAAAAGGTAGTTCCGTAAAACAGGAAAAAGGTGAGCTAGTCTGCAAGCAACCTTTTCCAAGTATGCCTCTTTTTTTCTGGAATGATCCCAATGGATCAAAATATAAATCTGCTTATTTCGAAAGGTTTCCAAATATTTGGTGTCATGGCGATTTTGCAGAAATCACCGCAAATCAAGGGATGATCATTTATGGACGATCAGATGCAACATTAAATCCTGGTGGCGTACGAATTGGTACATCTGATATTTATTCTGTTGTCGAGGCGATTCCAGAGATTGCAGATTCTGTGATCATTGGCCAAGATTGGAAGGAGGATGTTCGGATTGTGCTGTTTGTAAAGTTGAAAGCAGGAAATATTCTTACAGACAAATTGATTTCAATAATTAAAAATAAAATCAAAATGGAAACTTCACCTCGGCATGTACCAAGTTTAGTTTTAGAGGTTCCTGAGATTCCTTATACAGTAAACGGCAAAAAAGTGGAGATTGCTGTAAAACAAACCGTTCAAGGTATCGAAGTTAAAAATAAAAATACGCTGGCCAATCCGAACTCACTTGACGTCTTTAAGAATTTTAATGCATTAAAAGAGTGATTGTTATGAATTATATCAACCACTCGGGAAGCAGACCTAATTAAATAGATCCCTCAGATAAGATTTAGTTTAGCAATCAAATAACTTTTTTGTCAGGAACCAAACTTGGCTTTTCTAAAAATAGTGGATTTTGAGTGATCAGATCAAACTGGATTTGATAATCTTTGTGATTCGTTTTAAAAATTTTATCCCACCAGTTAAAGTACAATCCATAGTTACAATTAAAGAATTTATGATGCATGTTATGATGTGTCGTGGTGTTGTGCCAATTTGTCAACGAGCTGCCAACGAATCCTTTTGGAAACGTTTCGAACGCTAAATGTCCTAAAACATTTAGAAAGGTCATATATAAAAGAAATATAAAAATTGCCAAACCGTGAACAGGCATAAAGGAAACGATCAATGGAACTATTCCCGCTTCAATAACAGCTTCATAAGGATGAAATGCAAAAGCTGCCCATGGAGATGGATTTGTAGACCTGTGATGTACAGAATGTACATGTTTAAAAAGAATCTTATGATGCATGAGCCTATGAGTGAGATAAAAATAAGCATCATGTAGAACGATCATTGCAATGATACTAAAGAAAAAATATCCGAAACCCTTTTGTGAAATATCCGAATAGATATACGTGAGACCGGCTTTTTTGGCCGAAAAAATTCCGACTCCGACGAGACCAAAAACTAACATCGTTGTTAAGGAGTAGAAAATCTCAGTTTTTATTTTAGAAATATCAGAGAGTTTTCCTTGGATGATTCGATGTGAAAATTTATCCTTCCATTTTTTCCAGAACAAAAAGTAAGCGGTTCCCGCAAAAACAAAATAGCGTAAAGAGACAATGGAAGTTCCGATCAAAAAGACCATCAGATAAGGGCGTATCAATTCGAAGTTAATATTTGCCATTTTAGTAAAAACCTTTCATTCAGAGTAGACGTATCAATTCAATCGAGCCCAACAATATTGATGGTATTACCAGCTTAATTTAAGAGCCCTCTTACGTATATCATTGACTTGGGAGTACAAGGATGTCAAATTGAATTGTTTTGATCTCGATTTCGAGAATTCGCAGTCCAGAATGGACTTGACTCTTTTTTGCTTTCTATCATATTTCCAGGACAATGTTCCAAACGCTCATCCAATGGTTTCAGCCACAAAAACCAATCCCAAGGAAAACTCCCGAACAGATTAAAAAAGAATACCCGAAATTTAGATTTAGAATCCTCGAATCTACGTTTATGGGTTATACAACCTTTTATTTAGTTAGAAACAACTTTTCTCCCGTCTCTAAAGAAATTGGTGAAGCGCTACAATACACCAGACAAGACTTAGGTGACATGCTTGCAGTCACCGCGATAACTTACGGGATCGGCAAATTTGTGATGGGAGCTCTTTCCGATAAATCTGATCCTCGCAAATTCATGACCGTAGGTTTGGTATTAACTGCCCTGTTAAATTTTGCGTTTGGGTTTGCGAATACGTACTGGGTTCATATAACCTTATGGGGATTAAATGGTCTTGTTCAAGGTATGGGATGGCCTCCTTGCGGACGTTCCTTGGGTCATTGGTATTCAGTCAGCGAACGGGGAAAAACTTTTGCTTTCTGGAATATCGCGCATAATATCGGTGGTGGGCTAGTTGGTGTCATTGCCTCCCAGTCTGCCGCTAGATTTGGTTGGGAGTATGCATTTTTTGTTCCTGGTACGATTGCATTGGCTGAGGCGTTTTATTTGTATATGAGACTTGTTGATACACCACAATCAGTTGGTCTCCCGCCGATTGAAGAGTTCAACAACGATTATCCAAAGGAAGATCAAAATCAAAAACACGGTGCAGTCCATGAACATGAATTGAGTATGAGACAGCTAATTGTCGCCAATGTTTTGTTAAATAAATATATTTGGTTATTTGCCGTGATTAACTTTTTCGTGTATATCATTCGTTATAGTTTGATTGATTGGGGACCTACTTATCTAAAAGAAGTCAAAGGTGCCAATCTAACTTCTGGCGGTTTCTCAACACTGGTTTTGGAGTTTGGTGGAATAGGATCCACTTTGTTAATGGGATGGATATCTGATAAGTCGGGTGGTCGCCGAGGTATGGTCAGTTTGCTTTGTATCATTCCTATTTTTTTTGCTTTTCTTGGGATCATTTACAATCCACCAGGAAATATATGGATCGACTTTGTATTGTTTGGTGTGATTGGTTTGTTTATCTATCCTCCAGTTATGTTGTTAGGGGTCGCTGGTTTGGATTTTACATCCAAAAAAGCCGTTGGTACAGCTGCTGGTTTCATTGGTTTATTTGGTTCGCTGGGAAGAACCGCACAGGGCAAAGGAATGGGTTACTTAGTAGATCATTACTCCTGGGATGTCGCTTTAATGGCGATAGTTCTTTCAACACTGTGCGCGATCTTTTTACTTGCATTTAGTTGGAAACTGAGGCCTCGAGGGTAAGGCCAACCAAGTATCGGGATTTTTAGGTAATCATATTGAAATCGAAAACATTTAAGCAGCCAAAAACGAATATATTTTGGAAACTCTATCAGGATGAACCCATTCTAAAACCGAATTTTCCTTCTCCGATTTTAGCTGATCCTAGTTTTTTATTTCCTGATTCTACAATCGATCACAAGTGGCATTTATTTGCACACAATATCTTCGGCATATTACATTACCGATCTGAAAATGGAATAGAGTGGGATAAGCCGAGTTATGTGATCAAAAACGCAATGCGTGCATTCATATATCAAGAGGGACAGACTTATTACCTCTATTATGAAAAATATAAACCATTTCATGTGCTCATGTCATGGTTTCCGTTTCGTAAGTGGAAATCTGAAATTTGTGTCAAAACGAGCAAGGATCTAAAAACCTGGTCAGAGCCCACTACATTATTGGAACCAACCAAAGACTTTCATACGAATGAAAAATGGGGAAGTTCCGTTAGCAATCCTTGTCTTGTAAAAATTAAGGAAAATGTTTATAGATTGTACTACTCTTCATCTTTAACTTATGTTCCTGATTGTGGGTTTTGTGAACCAAAGTATATTAGTGTCGCTGAAAGCAATAGTCCCGTCGGCCCGTTTCGTTTATTTACTCAACCATTGTTTGCTCCGAATGAATCAGATCCCTTTGTGAATTTAGCTGCTGGGTCGATCAAAGTAATTCGATGGCGGGATCGTTATTTTGGTTTCCAGAATGGGATTTTCTGGAATTCGGTTGGCAAAGAATCTGGATCTGCGATTTTATTTTTGCAAAGTGAAGACGGACTCTCGTGGGATCGAATCAATCCTGGTCCTATTCTTGGACCAACAGGAAAGGGATGGAAAGCAAGTCATATTTACGCTTGTGATGTGAAGTATTCGGAAGCTGAAAAAGTATTTATTCTATATTTTAATGCTCGAGATACGGCTCATTGGACAAAGGGGAAGGAAGCCATTGGATTATTTGTAGGTAAAGTGGAAGAAGCAGTAATGAAATTACCTAAGCCTAATAAGAAGGTCGTAACTAAAAAATCAAAGAGGAAAAGATGATCATTTTAAAAGGTCAAAAAAAAGATTTAGGCGATAATTTTTTTATCAAACGCGTGTTACCTTCATTGGAAAAAAGAAGTATCGGGCCATTTGTTTTTTTTGATCATTTTGGACCAGCTGAACTAACACGTGGAGATGAAATGGTTGTGCGTTCGCATCCACACATTGGTCTCTCCACGATTACTTTTTTATATGATGGCCTTATACATCACCGTGACAGTTTAGGTATCTCGCAATTGATTCGGTCTTTTGAGACCAACTGGATGACAGCTGGCAAAGGTATAGTTCACAGCGAAAGGTCAGAAAAAGATCCAGCTTCGAATCTTCTGGAGGGCATCCAAACTTGGATTGCGCTGCCCAAAGAAAAAGAAGATATCGATCCAGCGTTTCAGCATTTATCTTCTGAACAAATTCCCGTTTGGGAGACAGCTGGCCTCACCTTGCGACTACTAGGTGGAAAATTTCTACATTTGTCTTCGCCGGCAGTAGTTCATTCTCCTCTATTTTACGCAGATATTACTTCCTCGGGGCCAAGTGAAAATATTCATTGGAAATTACCTCCCGAAGAAGAAGCTGGACTCTATGTAACGAAAGGAGAAATTCTTGTGAACGGATTTTCAATTAGTGTAGGAGAAATGGCCGTTTTCGAGATCGGTAGCGAAATAAAATTTTCTACTGTTATGGAATCACGAATGATGTTATTAGGTGGGAAACCATTCCCTGAAAAAAGACATCTTTGGTGGAATTTTGTTTCTTCAGATCAATCAAAAATCGACAAAGCGAAAGAACTATGGGCAAGTGACTTGTTTCCTAAGGTACCAGGCGAAGAAGATAGGATCCCACTGCCACCATACTAAAATAATACTATAACCAACGAACCCAATCTGTACCGGCACCCATATAAATAAGATTTGTATTGGGTTCCACAAATAAATGTTCCCTATCGGTATGTGCGTCTGCAGTTAAAAAAAGTGTATCACCTTTTTTATATTTTTTTCCACTTTCATTAACCGTGATTGCGCCATTTGCTATATGAATCATTCCAAAGCTAACGGGATTTGTAAGTGGTTCTAAGGTAATTTTTTGTGTTTGGTCTAAAACCCAAGACTCTAACCGAAATTTATCGTTGCTTGTTAGCATATAACGTGGAAATGGGGAATCATGGATAAGCAATGAATTTTGTTTCTCAGAAGAATCTGACTTCTTAAAATTTAATACATCAAGCGCCTTGTCTAGATGTAAATCGCGTGGCTTTTGGTCATCACCTAATCTTCCATAGTCGTATACACGATAAGTCGAATCAGAGGACTGCTGGATTTCTAAAAGAACGACTCCAGCACCGATCGCATGAATGGTTCCTGGGTTCAGTAAAAATACATCTCCTGGATTGATCTGCCATTTTCTCAAAATTTCTTCTGCTCGGTTAGTTCTGACAAGCGACTCGTATTCATCTCGACCCGTATCTTTTGCGAATCCGATGACGAGTTCCGCGTTTTTTTCTGCCGACAAAACCAACCAACATTCTTTTTTCCCGGCTGAACTAGGATCATATTTTTCCGCATAAGCATCGTCTGGATGAACTTGGACAGATAATTTTTCGCGGGCATCGATCATTTTGATTAATAAAGGAAATTCTTGATTTAGAAAACTTTTTCCTAAAAAAGATTCAGTATGCATTTGGTAGAGCTCGCGAAAAGTAATTTTCGTGTTTGTATCGTTAGACGATATAGTGGAGACATCCGATCCGTAATCACTGATCTCCCAAGATTCACCTATCAAGCCCTCGGGAATGTCTCTACCAAATTCGGTTTTTAGTTTTGTGCCTCCCCATATTTTCTCTTTGTAAATTGGATCAAACTGAAGAATTTTGGGGAACTTTTTCATTTCTACTGATCTATGCTCTAGGATTTAGACGGCAAGGGATATTTTTTTAGCAACGTGAATCATCACTCTCAGCGATTTCTTTTTGAAATGTGTATATGTATCGGGTCGGAATTTTGAAAGATCCAGCTCGAAAATTCTTTTATCTTTAATCGTACTTGGTGGGAATTCGACATTTAAATTTCGTGAACTTTTGTAACTCCCAGCTCCATCGCAGGCTGGACAATGTGGATCTCCCCCCATACAATCTTGGCAAACAATTCGAACAGTTAAGGGAATAGATGCTATCACTCTACGATAAATCTCTTTTTCTCTGATTGTTATGATGATGTCGTGATTGATCCCCGTAACTTTTCGTCTGTCTTTGGTCCGAAATCCTTTTCTCATAAGCCCTTTTTTTGCTAGCTCGAGAATACCAGTGCTAAAACTGATACGGGAAGGTGGAAGAACTATCGCCGGAGATTTATTGATTTCTTGGCGGAGAAATTCTACAGCTTCAAATTTTTTATAAACTTCATCGTATGCTTTTCGTTTAATTGAGGTTAGAATGCGATAAGCGGTATAGACTTCAATGAATTTTGACTCTGAACCAGAGTTAGGAACATCAGGATGGTATTTTTTTGCTATTCTGCGGAAATTTTTTCTAATATCTTCTGCTGAAGCACCAAATGGGAGTTCGAGTGCTTCATAATAATTAGGAAATGGTGGAATGTTTTTTTTCATGCCACCAAACTTATATTAAGGTTCTTGGAAATCTCCGCCAATCGTGATCTCAAGAATTGAATCTTCGATTTGGCGTGCTTCGAATTGTCCTTTGGACATGATATAACGATCTATTGCCCTCAAAACTTCGATTTGACGATCCCGATATGCAGTTGCTAACTTTACTCTTTCCCATGGACTTTGGATTTTTTCCAGTTCATAGACATTGGTCGTATCATCTGATATTGTGACAGTTCTTACCGTCAAAACGAGTCCTTTAGTCCCGCCAGCTGTCGCAGAGTTTTTTAAATCCCGGTAGGTAGTAATAGGCTCACGATTTTTAGTAGTTAATGATTTTCTGGACCAAAAACTAAGTTCATCTAGCGAAAAGCCGCCACCTTCTGCACCGCCACCACCTTTTAATTTCAGAACAAATCGACTGTGTTGCACATAACTTGGCTCAAATGGTAATTTAATTTCTCTTGCATATCCAACTTGTCCATATCGCGAGTCTTTTACTTTTTTTTCAAAACTTAAGAACTTTAGTTTTTCATTGATTTGGGAGTTATAGCTGTCAATTTCTTTGCCCAGATTCTCCATTCGTTCTTTTTGTTTTGGATTATAAGGAATGAGCGCAAGACTCCCATCCGAGTTTAATTTATAAGGATCTGATTGTATGATTTCCTTTTTTTCTTCATCAGCTGCAAAAAGGCCCAGGGAACCAAACAAAAAGAATGAAATGATTAATATAAGTCGCATAAGAACTCCCAAAAAATTTATCTCTATATCTATTTTCGACTTTTGAAGTGAAATCATTAAATTTGAACAAAAATAAGGTTGAATAATTTTCAATAAATCCAACTCTGTAGGGTAGAAGACGCCATGGAAATCAATTTAAAGAAAAACGCCGACGCTCACGTGATTAGTATTGCCGGAAGTTTAGATATCTATACGTCTTTGGATTTTAAAAATTTCCTAGAATCAAATGTTCCGCAAGATTCTGGTGATAAACTTCACGTAGTCGTAAATTTGGAAAAATTGAATTACATCGATTCTTCGGGTATTGGCATGCTAATCAAACAATTGAATTATGTCCAAGAACTGAAGGGTAAATTTTCTATCGCCAATATGAAACCAGCTATCGAAAAAGTTTTCAAAGTGGCAGGACTGACGAGTTATTTCCAGACCATCAGCGAAGACGATTTTCGTTCTAAATACGCGAGTTAATTCTTCTCTTCAGCCTTTAGCTGGTTTTCCACAAGAAACGCATCCCATATCCCCCAAAAGCGTCCGATCATATTTTTGCTCGGGATAAGTTCTACCTTGATTTTTCCTGATTCAAACTCACTCGGTTCAATCCAAATCTCCACAGGATTGGAAAACTGTTTTTCCTTCATCGTGTAAATTTCTCGCTTGAGTTGGCCATTGACGAAAATTGAGAGTTTTCTTGGGGCAAATCGAGCTTTTTTTTGTGGGATGTATTGGGTAAGATCTAAATAAAGATACATTCTCCCTTTGCGTTCGGTATCCTTACCAAGCAGAAAACTGAGACCAGTTTCAGGGATCATTCTGCACACATTGTCCTGAAGGCCGTATGCCCTGGAGTCCTCAATCAATTCAAAAAATTGGTAGAGTGCCCAGATACGGAGCTCGGAATATGTCGAAACATCTTCTGGGAGCAGACCCTCTTCGAAATTGAATTCGTTCTTGGAAACCAAGTTTTCATCCGAGTAAACTTTTCCCCCCGAAAGAAGGATGCAGAAAAAGATTGCCGTTAGAAGAAGTGGCTTTAGTTTCAAATGTAGCACCTATTTTTTCTATCGGAATTTTTAACCATCTAACCTTGAAAATTATCAGAAGTATAGAATCAATCCATGAGTTGTTTCCAATGGGTAGCGCGTTGACCTTGGGAAATTTTGACGGCATCCACCTTGGCCATCAGACGCTACTCCAGCGAACGGTCGCGGAAGCAAAAACACTACAAATTCCTTCTGTAGTTGTGACATACTTCCCCAATCCATCTGTAGTTTTAGGAAAAAGGCCTAATTTTAAATATCTTACTCCAGAACCCACAAAAGAAAGATTGATAGAGTCATATAACATTGATTATTTGTTGGTTTTGGATTTTACAGAAAAACTTTCCAGAATGAGTGCCGAAGATTTTTTAGAACATATCATTATTGGAAAACTAAACGCAAAATTTATTGTGATCGGCTATAATCATTACTTCGGAGCAGAGAGGCGAGGTGACATTCGTCTTCTCGAAAATAATGCGCAAAGATTTGGCTACCGAGTTGAATTAAAAGAAGCAGTAGTCAATGGTGATCAGAAAATTTCCAGTTCATCGATTCGGCGTTTTTTGGAATCGGGGGAAGTCGATTTGGCAAATCAATTATTGGGTAGAAATTTTTCCTTAGAAGGAAAGGTCATGGAAGGGGATAAAAGAGGCCGAACGATCGGTTTCCCGACTGCAAATCTAATGATTCCGGCGGATGTTTTGCTACCAGGGATTGGAGTTTACGCAGGTTATACGAAAATAAAAAATAAAACTTATAAATCTATGGTGAATGTCGGAATCAATCCAACTTTCGATGGCCATCATTTGCACATTGAGTCTAATGTATTTGATTTTAACGAAGAAATTTATGGGATGGATATAGAAATCCAGTTTGTTAAAAAAATCCGAGACGAAATCAAATTTGATGGAATTGAATCCCTGAAAAACCAACTTTTTCATGATAAAATTAAGGCTTTCGAATTGTTAACCTAACTTAAGGATATGAAAAAATATTCCTTTCCTTCTGATTTTGCCGACTACTTTTTGATTTCCCTTTTCTGCTTTTAAGATACTTTTTAGTGAATCTTTGGATATTGCCCAGTCTTCGAGCAATTCATCATAATAATATCCTTCACGGGAGTTGGGACCATTTTCGACCAACAATACATTTTTTTTAAGCTGTTTGTCATCTTCCTGAATCAAAAATCCTGGCCCAGGGAATAGAGAAATCTTCTCTTTGTTAATCGACATTCTCGATTTGAACGCAGGGATGTTTTTTAAAATTCTAAATGGTCTTTTGGGAATTAAAAAGTAAACTCCTCCTATTTTGAATGCGGTGAAAATTTCTTTATTTTTAAGTGAGTCAGGGAAAATATTTTCATTTTGTTTAACATTTGATAAATTCTTTGCTACTTTTGAGATTCGATTCTTTAAAGCTGAATCTAAAAACTCAATTCTGTCTTCATTTTTTATTTTTTCCAAAAGATGGTATATGGGATCAAAATCATCCTTTTGGTATCCTTTTTTCAATTTTAAGGTATGATAATATACCTGTAATTTTTTGACGCGTTGGAGAAAATAAGCCGAGTTATGTGTTTCAGCGATTTCTCTCATGTGATCTAAAGAATTTTCAATAGAATCGAGGTAATCATTCCCTTCGACGATTAATTTTTCAAAACCAATTAGAGCCTCTTCAAGCTTAACTTTTTCTGTAAAAAAGGTATTGCTCGCAGTGACTTTCTTTGACGGAACGCTCATTAGTTTGCAAATTTTCGTTTTTTGATCGAAAGGATAATTCCTACTGCAGTCATTGCCATTACTAGGTGAGATCCACCGTAACTCATAAAAGTTAAGGGAACACCTGTTACTGGTAGAAGACCGATGACAATGCCTACATTGATTGCGATATGAAAGAAGATCATAGCAACGATACCTGCTGCCAATAGAGAACCGAATCTATCTTTACTCTCAAAGGAAATTTGTAAGCCACGCAAAGGGATAGACATTAAAAAAAACAAGAGCAATACGCTACCGATAAACCCTGTTTGCTCTGCCCAGGATGCGAAAATAAAATCTGTTCCCGATTCGGGAACGTGAGGCACTCGTCCTTCTGTCATTTCACCATGGAAAAGCCCCTTTCCAAAAACCTTTCCGGATCCGACGGCGGGTTTGGAAGCTCTTAGTTGGTAACCTGCACCTTGTTTGAATTGATCTGGATTTAGAAACGCTGTTAGTCGAATAACCTGGTTTTCTCTGAATGGAATCGACTTGTGAACCGCCATCGCAGACAAAATAGAAAGTCCGATGATCCCTACGGGAATATAATACTGTCGAATGGTCTTGGATCCTCGGGCAATTCGTACGGCAATCATCACAATACTGACAATGGTTAAAAAGGCACCTAACCCAATCATAAAGGCTTCATTCGAAAGGATTTTAAAACCTATACTTCCATATTCATCCTTAATCGTTTCTGCGGCTTCTCTGATCAATTGTATGTTTTTTGGATTTTGAAATCCCGGGATTTCAGAACCAGCTATCTTTTTTCCGTCTAAAATCGGCCAAATTTTGCCCTGCACTTGGCTGACTAAAGAGACTAACTCTACTTTATTTTCCTTTCTAAGTAGTTCAATAATCGGCTGAACTAACGTTAAACGATAGTAAGCAAGATACATGGGAACCATAAGTGAAATACTTCCAAAAGTTAGAAGAGATCCGACATGTAGAATATCTGCACCGCCTAAAAATAGCATAGTGAACAACATAGGTAAAAAGGAGACCGCAGTTCCAAAGTCAGGCTGTAGAATGATAAATAACATAGGAACCAAACAAATGATAAATGGAACTATTAGTACTGTAATCTTATGCATTTCCTTTTCCCGTAATACGAGATACTGTCCAAGCAAGATAACAGTCGCTAGCTTCGAGAATTCAGATGCTTGAAGTGTAATTGGTCCTAATTTTAACCATGACCTTGCTCCTCGACCTGAGGGAAGATATCCAATTCCCGGGATAAGAGTCAGAATTAACAGTAAAACCGAGAATAAGTAAATGAATAAGGCATATGAACCTATCAATTGATAGTTGATTCGTGACATAAACCACATTGAACCAAGTCCTACAAAAACAAAAAGCAGCTGTTTGTACCAACGACCTAATCCATCTGCAGTATTTGCTTCTTGGGTGTACAGTGTAAGCACACCAGCTAACGCCACTATAAAAACTGAAAAAATAAGAAAATAATCTAACTTTTCTGTATTACGTTCTGCCATTAAAAAATTTCCTCTTCTACAGGAGCTTCTTCTTCCATTGTTTTTACGCGAGATCTATCTGTTCGCGGATAAGATCCGGGTGGGAAAGCAGCTTTGAAAATCTCTCGAGCTGCGGGAGCCGCTGAGGCTGCACCCCCAACCCCGTATTCCACGAATGTAGCTACTAATACTTGTTTTTCAGGAGGGGCATTGTAAGGTGCATAGCCGATGAACCAAGCGTGATTTGAAGATGAGGCTCCTCGTCTTCTCGTCTGGGCTGTTCCTGTTTTTCCTGCCACTTCAGGAAGCCCAGGTGCATTTAACACACCTGATGCGGTCCCAGAATAACCAACAAGATATAAACCTTCTTTAATTGCTTCGACAGTCGATTTTTTTAATGGGACATCTCTTAAAATTGTTGGTTCAATTTTTTGAATGATAGAATTGTCCAAGGGACTTCTTACTTCCGAGATGATATATGGCTTATATATTTTTCCATTGTTGATGATTGCCATAAAAAAGAGGGCCATTTCGATCGGAGTAACTGAAATAAAACCTTGTCCTATCGATAAGTTTACGGTATCTCCATCAAACCACTTGTTTCCGTAGGTTCTCTTTTTCCATTCAGAACTTGGTACGAAACCAGTTATCTCTCCAGGTAAATCTATACCAGTTTTCTTTTCTAGTCCGAATAATCTAGAGTAGGCGAGGATTGGTTCAGCTCCTAGCTTATATCCGAGTTGATAAAAGTAAACTGAGTTAGATTTTTCTATCGCTTGTGCAAGTGTTAGTTCACCATGATTTTTTTTGTCCCAGTTATAGAAAACTTGATCTGGAACACCCTTGAAGGTTGATTTAAGGGTAAAACTCGCAGGGCAAGAAAAAGTTTGTTTTGGATCGTAATTAATTTTATGTTCACTTTCCATCGCAGCAAGTGCAACCAATACTTTGAAGGTGGATGCTGGTGGAAATTTTGACTGAATAGCAAGATTTAGGAATCCGCCATTGTTTGTTACACGACCAAAATGGTTCGCCCGATCTTGTTTGTTTTTACCTGATAAGATGTTCGGATCGTAAGAGGGGTTCGATGCCATCGCCAATACTTCGCCGGTGGTAGGCTTAAGGGCGATAACGGTTCCTCGGACGCCTTTTAAGGCTCGATATGCGGCAATTTGTAAATCCCTATCTATGGTTAGAACGAGGTTGTTTCCAGGGATAGAATGCTCGATAACACGTTCTTCTTCAATATTGCCTTCGGTATTACGTTTTTGAATTCTAAATCCGTCTTGGCCTCTTAAAATGGTGTCATAGAGAGCTTCAATCCCACCTTTTCCGACTAATTGATAGGATTTGATTTCTTTCTCTTGGATGTCGCTTGTCGTCGGTTTTCCCACATAACCAGAAACATGTGCCAAAGCCGGTCCCATATGGTATATTCTAGCCGGAGAAGATACTAGGTAAACATACCGATTGATGTTATCTAAAACGAGAATTCTTTCCTGCTGTTCTCTAGAAATTCCTTCTAATAATACAAATGGTTCCCTAGATTTTATCTTCTTTAAAAGTCTGCTTTCTTGAATGTCTTTTTCAAAATACGCAATCGGAATAGAGAGCGCTTCACAAAACTTATAAAGAAACTCTTTTACTTTTTTCGGATCATTTTTCAGTAAATTGATGTTAAGGATTACATCAAGAGAGGCTGAGTTTGAAACTAGTGGTTGTGATGTTTCTGGTGTTATAAAGTTTCGATCAAAAATCTGTCCGCGATCTGCTGGTATCGATTCACTTCTACGAACAAACCTTTCTGCCTTTAGAGAGTTTTCACTACCTTGAACAATCTGTAAATTAAACAGCTGTAAAATATATGAAGTCAGAGTAAAAACAATCATTCCTGAGAAAAAATACAATCTTCTTCGGAATGAATTTTCTAATCTAAACTCTGTGGCGGAACCACTCATTGTCGTACCTCATCTGGTTCGAGCCTAAATGCCCATGTAAACAAAAAGAAAAGAGCTGGACCAATAAATGCATTGTAAAGTGAAACGTACATAAAGGAATAACTATGATTCGAATGAAAGAACATCCAAAATAATAAATAGGTAATGAATCGAGAGAGAAGTGTAAAACCAAAGACATAAATAGTGATAGATATATAATTTTCTGTATAAGCATTTCGGGTGACTTTTCCTATGATGTAGCCAATCATCGAGTAGGAGAGGGAATGAAGGCCAATTTTATAGTATATCGCATCATCAGGACCTATTTCTCCACCTAACGAAGTATCGGTAAGTAAACCTCCAAAAAATCCTAACCACAAACCATACATACCACCTTTTCTGAAGGCAAAAAAGATAACAAAGATAACCATAAAATCTGGACGAATTGCATTCCCAAGCTCAAAGATATTGGAGCCATTTAAGAAGTGAGCGAGTAACATACCAATGACAATAAATACTTTTTCTAATATCATGGCGTAACCTCCGTATTGCCAGTCTCAGGTGGAGGTGTAATGTTTGTTTCAGTTCCTGTTCCTTCAGGTTTTGTCGAAGGCTTCAATAAGGTAGAGGGTTTTTTTTGTTGATTGGTGTTTTGTTTATTATAATCTTTTTCTTTAGGGAAATCGATTTCACCAAAATACGGGCCGTCGATTTGAATTGTTTTCTCGGCAGGCCATTCTTCACGCCATTTCTCTGGCGATTTTTTTAAGATAATCACATGTAATAATTTATCGAATTCAACAAACGGACGAACATATGCTGTCTTAAATGAACCATTGCGAGCGCCTTCTTCTATGATAATACCGACAGGGATTCCTTGGGGAAAAACACCCGAACCACCTGAACTATAAACCGGTTTTCCAATTTTGCTAAAGCCTTCTGTGAAATAAGTATTTCCTGTATTAGGCTGAGTAGGACCCATGGGAAAAGTTCCGATGGCTTTCGGATCAATGACAATTCCAGAATCGATGTAGTCCAGTAAAACGTCTGTTCCGCGACCACTGTTCCCACTCAATGATGCCCATAAATTTGTTCCAGGAACAGAAACACCCATTGAAAAATTTGAATTCAATAAAGGTTGAACCACGGCCGAACCTTTTGATACAGCAATTATTTTTCCGACAAGAGCCTCTGTAAACTTACCCTTATCGTCTAACGCGCGGGCTACGACCGGCATATAAGGTTTGATTCCAACTTCAGAACCTTTGTTGATGATTAAAGTTCTATAAATTGTATTCAAACGCACACTCAAAACTTCAGCGCGAACCGCAGGATAATCTGTTCGTAAAGGGAAACTGAGCTCTTGTCTGAGAATGGCATTTTCTGCCTTTAGTCTATCGACATCCTTAGAAAGTTGGCGATACTCCTCCATGACGTTTAAACAGGAATCTCTCTCTTCACGCACACGTTCAAAAGATTCGAGTTTGTTATACGAACTTTTGATCAAACTCCCAAATGAATCAAAGGATCCAGAAAAAAAATCCCCTACCCCTTGGAAGGTGGCAATTCCTCTTACCATAAAATTCCCATTCCAGATCAGGGAAGTAAAGGAGAAGAGAATGACAAAGCCAATTGACAAGGCCTCTCCGTTTCGGTTAAATCGGTTCCAAAGCATGGATATTATGTCACATGAAATATAAGGGAAAGAAAAATTCAAGAAGATATCTGAGATCGAGCCTACTTAGCTGAAAATAGCATGGTATTGTGCGACATTTTTTGGGCCTTGCCTTTTAATAGGAGGAGACCGACCCCAGTTCGGTAAACAAAAGCCTCCATTTGGCAATGATTGGGAATTTTTCCGTATTTTTTGCCCTTTACCGAGAGGAGGATTTGGCCATCGAGTTTTTCTGAGACGATCGCAAGGCCCGAACGTTTTTGGATACGGAAGGCGATCACCTCGCTCGTGTTTATGTCCAAAATGCCTCGAAAATCATTTCTATTCCTTAGCTCAGTTGGGTGGTTTTTATCGAGTAAAGAAAGAAGCTCCAAGTATTTCGTAGATTCTTCTGATTCTTCACTGGCTAAATAATGAAAAAGTTGTTTTAGCATCGAATGTGGAGATTTAAATAAGTTCTCTCGATGCCGTAATGTTAGTTGGTGGAAGAAGTGATACAAGATTCTCCTCTGCCCCCATCTTAATCCTCGTTTGGTCGCTAACTGATTTAATCGATACCAATTGATTTTCGCATTTTCACTTCGACGAGTATAATAGCCAATCACTTTGAAGATGAGATACAGGACAAATAAAAATAGCAGGAACTCGAGTAACGATTCTGTTCTCGACTTGGGCCAAAGCCATATGGCTCTTTCAGGTGACATCTTCTTTCTTCACTTCATTTGTCTTTTCTTTTCAGTCAATGAAAGCAATTTCGAATTAGTATGTATGGCAAATTTTTTTAATGAATTTATGGCATAAAAAAATGAAATGGAAGGATGGATTTCTATTTGATTTCACTGATATTCCATATATTCGCTGCGATGTTTTGGGTAGGTGGAATTTTACTTTATGCCGTTATCATCATATCCGTGATTCGAGATCCAGAGTTTAAAGATGTAAAATTAAGATTATTAGAAAAAACTGCCTTACGATTCAGAAAAGTTTCATATTTTATTTTTGGAGTTTTACTCTTTTCAGGCACTTTATTAGTCATCTCAAAGGGATATCTACAAATATCAGCTAATCTAGAAAATATGACGTTCGCGATTCCGTCCATGTTTCAACTCAAGATTTTTTTATTTGTATTCCTTGTTTGCTCTTCCTTATATCATGATTTTTTTTCTGGACCGTCTGCCTTTGCTTATGTGGAAACAAATCCAGAACTATTTGAAAAATTTAGAAAACGATCCGCTCTTTTTGGGAAAGTCAATCTTTTGATTTCCATTTTAATCGCGATTCTAGGAATACTTGGTTCTCGAGGGCTTGTGTTATTCTAGCACAAAATTAATTCGTCTTTTGATTTGATTCGATCTTTTCTAAATCTCTTTTTTTAGAAATCATAAGATCAGAAGTGGCGCTAAGAAAATCTTCAAAATTTGAAAATGCTTTCGGATGAATGGTTCCACAAAATTGAAAGTAAATATCTTTGCTTTTAGTCAGATGACTGTATCTTTGATCATTAGAATATCCCATCATTCCACTAACAACGAATACATCTAAATCAATTTGATATTTAAATGCAATTTTTAGTACTCCTGTGTCAAAAGGTTTAATCTCTTCGGAAAAGGTTCGGCGACCTTCCGGATATAAAAAAATAGATCTTGTTTCGAGTACTTTTAGAACCTTAGTTTTAAAATCACGGAAATTTGGTTTTTTTTCAGAATAAATGACTGCCTCAACAATACGCGAATGCATCATAAGAGGAATGATTTTATATCGTTGGATGATATCTCCACCTAAATAGGATAGATTGACATCTTTATTTTTTGTTAGATACGGAAGTGAAACAATCAATGGTACTTCGAGCGCATTTGTATGATTACAAATTATGAACCTCCTGTTGTTCTCCGGTTTCCATTCCCCAGGAAAAAAATGTAAATTCCTTCTCGTTAAAAACAGAAATGTCTTTAGCCAAGAATATGCCAGTGCATTGTTCAATCGATTCGAGACTCGATCAAATTTTGAAATTTTTAATAGATATGAAATGACTAGCCCAAACGGGAAATAGATCAAAAACACGGGAATGACATAACAAAGCACTACATAGAATTGTAATGGCATATTTAATTCGTATTCACTCTGCTTGAAAAATGAAATATATACTGAAATTAGCAATTACTTTTGTGGAATTGATTTAAATTTTAATTCGATATCGAACTATATAAAATTGAATTCAAAATAAGAACATCGTTTTTGTAAGTGAGAATTCATCTTGTTTTTCATTTTTTAATTGAATCGTTTTGATTACGTTAGTAGATGAATACAAGATATGAATTCTAAAATACGAAATAATATTGATTTTTTGATGCAATGTCTTTCCGAAGTTTTAATCGAGACGAACGAAAGTCATCTTATTCCTTATTTACTTTTTCAAGAAGATCGTCCATTAGTTGAATCAAACAAAAATCCGCCGCCGAAAATTTCAGAATTGTTGAGCCTTTGTTTTCATATTTTAAATATGGTGGAAGAAAATGGTGCCGCTCAGTATCGCCGATCTGTCGAAGACAAAAATGGTTTAAGTGAACTGCCCGGGTTATGGGGCCAGTGTTTTAAAAAGACTTCTGAATATGGACTAACTCACAAACAAATAACGGAGATATTTAATCAAATAGAATGTGAACCTGTTTTGACTGCCCATCCGACAGAAGCTAAAAGAGCAACGGTATTAGAGTATCACCGAACTCTATATCTGCTGCTTGTCAAAAGAGAAAACGAAATGTGGACTAAATATGAACAGCAAACTATTCGCGATGAGATTAAATGTGTTTTGGAACAACTTTGGCGGACAGGAGAAATATATTTAGAAAAACCAGATGTAACAAGCGAGAGGCGTAATGTTGAGTTTTACCTAAGGAATGTATTCCCTGAAGTTTTACCGATGCTTGATTTACGGTTAAAACAAGCATGGGTTGAATTTGGTGGAGACACTAGGAGTTTTGACGATCCTGTAAAACTTCCCAAAATTCAGTTTGGGAATTGGATCGGAGGAGATCGAGATGGACATCCGTTTGTTACATCAAAGGTAACTTGGGAAACGTTAGAGAGTTTGTCAGAACTTGCGAAAAATTTACATTTAGAGAAATTAAATTTAGTAACCAGGTCATTGGCACTTTCAGAAAGATTACAAAAACCGAATCAAGAATTCATAGATAAAATAGCAGTTTGGAAAGAAAGTTTTGGCGAATCGGGTAATGAGTCTGTTAAACGAAATCCCAACGAGCCCTGGCGACAGTATTGTAATTTGCTTTCACTTCGTATAAAGTCGAATCTCTCCATTGAAGAATATGTTTTTGACTTAAAATTCTTGCGTGAATCGCTTGTTAACTGTGGTGCAATCCGTTTAGCGGAACAATTGGTATTTCCTTTGGAACGATTAGCAATTAGCTATGGATTTCATTCGGCTAAAACTGATATCCGCCAGAATTCTGAATTTCACGAACGCGCAATGGAACAAATTTTAAAGGCAAGTGGGCAGAAAAAATGGAATTATCGAGAATGGTCTGAAGAAGAGCGGTTAAATTTTCTTCTTATGGAATTGAAAACACCACGCCCTTTTTTATTGCCATCGACTGCCACGGAAACTGAATCAAAATCACTGTTAGAAGCTTATCATGTTATAAAAAAATTTACAGACCTTAGAGGAAAACATGGTATTGGCGCATTCATTGTGAGTATGACAAGATCAGTTTCAGATCTCTTATTGGTATATGTATTTTTAAAGGAAGTCGGCTTGCTAGAGTTAAACGAGAAAGGCGATTTTTTTAGTCCATTTTCTGTAGTACCTTTATTTGAGACTATCGAAGATTTGTCAAAGGCACCTTTGTTATTAGATTCCTACCTGAATATCCCGATTGTAAAAAATTCGATTCCTATGAAGACACAACAGGTAATGTTAGGTTATAGTGATTCGAACAAAGATGGAGGAATTTTCACAAGCCAATGGAGCCTTTATCGTGCTGAAACTCAGTTAACGGAAGTAGCGAATCGTCACAGTATTTCATTAAAATTTTTTCACGGTCGAGGAGGTACGATTTCAAGAGGTGGTGGAAAAACTCATAAATTTTTGGACGCGTTGCCTCATGGTTCATTGACAGGAAAAATACGATCGACGGTCCAAGGTGAGACGATTGCGCAGCAATTTGCCAATAAAATAAATGCTGTTTATAATTTAGAATTATTTCTAGCTACAACCACAAAGGTCACTCTTCGACATAAACATAGGCCGAAAAAAGATCATCCAGCTTATCCGATCATGGAAAATATTTCGCGGGAGACTCGGAATGCATATGTCCGATTGCTAGAAAAAGAGGATTTTCTTACTTTTTTTGCGGAGGCCACTCCGATTGATGCGATCGAAAGATCAAAAATTGGTTCAAGGCCAGCAAGACGCACAGGCAAGCGCTCGTTTGGTGATTTGAGAGCAATCCCTTGGGTTTTTAGTTGGTCGCAATCTAGATTTTTTCTTCCGAATTGGTATGGCATTGGTAAAGTTTTCAGCAACCTTGCAAAATCTTCAGCAAAAGAATTTAACATCCTTAAGGAGGAAGTTCACAATTGGCACTTTCTAAATTATATTATTAGAAATATCGAAACTGGTATCTATTCTTCTTCTCCTAAGATATATAGAAAGTATGCAATGTTGGTTCAGAATTCGAGCATTCGAGAGAAAATTTTAGAAGATATCGACACAGAATATGAGCTAACCATTCATATATTAAATGAATTAAGAGATGGAACCATCGAAGAAAAAAGACCTGGAATGGTTGAAACACTTCTTCTCCGCGAACCTGGTCTAGATGTGTTGCATGATCTTCAGATTCATACACTATCAAAATGGCGAGAGAATCCAGTCGAAGGTGAAGAACTAAACTCACTACTTCTCAGTATAAATGCGATTGCGAGTGGACTTAGAACTACTGGTTAGTTCCATAATTTTCTTCTATTGTTAGTTTGCACTTCCCTCGTTGTAGAGAAAGAGAGGACAAATAGTTTTCTTTTACCTGGTGTCCATTCTGTCAGATACATTTGAAAAACCTTTCTGAATGGGCAGAACACTTAAATCAAAAAGAAGGGAATGTAATCGTTGTTTCGACGGAAGCTATGAACTCTTTAAAGAGCTGGCTAAATATCAATCCTATGAATTTTATATTCGCGAGCGATTCATCGATGGAGCTTTCAAATTATTTTGGAGTGAGAATTCCACCGAATGACTTTGCCCAAGCGGCAACGTTTTTAATTGATTCTGATTTTTCCATTCGGCTTGCTTATAAAGGGAAACGAACGAAAAAATATTTTGATACTGTAGAAACTGTTTTAAAAGCTAAAATTTATCGATCCGAATAATTCACGTTAACTGATGATTTTATATCTGATTCAAATTTCTATAAATAAGAAGAATTATGAAAAAAAATGCTTAACTTAAAAAAATCTAAGGATCCGATACACATCTAGTATACTTATTCGTTGCCGCTTTTGTTGCTTGGAAAACTGTGCCTCCATTATACAACGTGACCCAGGCATTTCCAGTGGCTGGTGTTCCAAGATCGGTTGTAGAACTCCAATATTCAGAGTTAGGTGTTGATAAGAAAATATCTTTTGATTGGATCGCTGGAAAAGTTGCTGTCCTTCGATCAATCAAGGTCTTCAGTTCATTGATATTCGGAAGTCTCCAAGATTTCCCGGCCAAAGTTAAGCTGTTACAGGCTAGTAGAGAGTTCGCCCATGTTGAAGTAGTTGCCGTTCCGGAACAATCAGTCGCACTTTGACCTATACTACATTTTTGCCAGACCAAACTTCTATTGATATCAGTGACGGTTCCATCTTTATTATCCAAAAAAATGGAATTAGAACTAACAGACGTTCCATCAGAAACACAGCGTACATAATATTGTCCAGCAGTTGATTTTGTGCCTATAGGCCCCATCTGGCCATCTGTAAAATAAACCCACCACGCATTCGCTGCGTTGGAGGGATCAGATAACGAAGTCCAATGCCAGGTATTCGCCCCAGGTACGGTATTTGGAAAATTTGTCGTAAATGTTGCAGGACCTGTTGTGCTGAAGTTCACAAGAGTTTCTAGTTCTTCTGGGGTTGGAAGCCTCCAAGTTTTGATCAGAGCATATCCAAAACCAGAATTTGCAGAATTCAGATTTGAACAATTTGTAATGGCACTCGCCCAATCTGGTTGGTTATATCCCCCTAATGTACATGTAGCGCCTGTTCTACCATCATTGCAGCTATGCCAAACCACGCCTGAGAGATTGTCTTTTGTAATGTAGTCGGCCCCAACTAGTGTCGGTGAGTTAAAATCTGGTGAGGTTCCTTTCTGCAGGGCACCGTCTTGGCCAGTTGATGTTGCAATTCCGCAGGTGGCATCTAAAGTTCCAACATTATTCCAACATTGTGTTTGCGAAGTTTTCAAAGGAGGTTTTCCATAAAAACTGATGGTAACTAAACTTGTTGAAGAACTGAAAGCATTCGATGCCGAAATTGAATATTGAGTTCTCGAACCTTCAAACTTTGAATACGTTCCTGAAATAACACCTGTTATTTTATCTATAGTTACTCCATTCGGGAAACTAGGTGAAACGGAGTACTCTGTGGGGTTACCCGAAACGGTTGGCGGATAACTTACAAATTGGTTGTTTTTGAAAAATATATTCTCAGCATAACTAACGCTAATTGGACCGGAACTAAAGGTAAATAAACTCATTGGATATCCGCAGACGGAGGTAGTATCCCGAGAGGATATCTTCAATGCAATAGTCGAAAGAATTGTTTTACTCCGAATGTCGCAAGGATTTTCAAATGTTGGAGAAGAGCAAGAAATCATGAGCAACGCATATGTTATCAAAATTTTATGCATTTCATATTACCCTAATTCATTTAACAACTATATCTAAACTGATTAGCAGACTATTTTTTATTTTTCATCCATGACAAAGATTCCGTCCCATACTGAGTCGGGTGGATTCTCAATAAACTTTCTGCAACGTTTTGCATAAATGCGAGAAACAGAATCTGTCTCCAGGAATCGGAAATTTTTTTCTGCAGTCTCAAAATTTCTATTTTTGTATAGAGCCAAACTAGTCTCAAAAAGTTTTTTCAATTCTAGCATTTCCGAGGCATTTTGAGCCGATCGTTTGCCAATTACTTGGTACAATTGGACGGAGGTTGATTTACCTTTTACTTGCACCGTGTCAATCTCGCGAATGATTAAATCATCTATTTCTTTGGATTGATGGATCGCGGAAAAAGTACTTTCGGAAATCAATATCTCGCATTGATAAAATTTAGTGAGACTTTCAATTCGAGATGTTAGATTTACATTGTCTCCAATGGCTGTATAATCTAATCTTTTGTTAGATCCAATATTTCCAATGATCACCTCACCGGTATGAATTCCGATGCCAATTTCTATAGGTTTTAGCAATTCAGGATGTTTCGCATTCAAGGAAGGCAATGCTTCGATCATTTCTAAGGCTGTAAAAATTGATCTGATTTCTTCATTCCCCGTCTTTATCGGAGCACCATATATTGTCATGATCGCATCGCCGATAAACTTATCTATAGTTCCTTCATATTTAAAAATGATATCCGTCATCAGAGTTAAATAATCATTTAACAGGGTTACTACGCGAGAAGGATGTAATGATTCGGATAATTCAGTAAAGGCTCGTATGTCAGAAAATAAAATGGACACAGTTTGTTGGTTTCCACTCATCTGTATATTGTCCTGGTGTTTGTATAATTCTCCTAAAAGTTGAGGCGGTAAAAATCGCTCCATCATTTTTTTAGTATTGGCTTCTCTCATCATATCTGCATTGGTTTTTGTAATATAATAACCTAGCATTAAAATCATGATCAGAGCAAGAAGGATAGGAAAAGAATCAGAAACAAGACCTTCATAAGTAAAATAGCTCATGAGAAGATAGAAGATAACCGACAAACAGGCAGAATAAATAGTAGCGACTTTTGAAAATCTAATTAGGTTATACATAAATATGAAAATAGATGCAATCATGATTATCCACTTCAAAATTTCCGGTTCTCGCGGAATCGTCGGATCAAACATAACCATCATTCCGATGATGGAATAGTCCATCGTTATCGTCAGAAATTTTAAAAACGGTTGGTAATTGAATTTAAGTACGATAAATAAGACCAAGGCCGAAAAGAGAATAAAGAGAGCATCCAAGGATAAGGTATTTATATCAGGGTCAATCTCTGTATATTGAATAACTTGAAAATAAGCCAACAAATCCATGAGACATGCAAAAGAGATAAAGCATAATCTTGCATAGGCGACGATTTTCTCGTTTTTTTCTTCTCTTTGCCTTAGGATATTATCAAAAATAAGATCATTCATATTTTATGTATTGATAATACTAATAAATGGATAGTGATATTCAACTAGAAAGCCCTAATACTATATTTTAATATGTTTTTCTTACCTATTTGCCGAGGGCAAGTAACTCTTGAATCGTGTGATGAGACTCTAAAGGATGCCTTAGTTTCAATTCTTTTCTGATTTTATATCGATTCCGTCTCCCTTCTTTTTCAATTTCTAAGATTTTTGCATCCACTAAATCTCGAACGATACTAAGAACTGCTCTTTCAGTTATACCAACTTGAATCGCCACCTCACGAAGAAGCATGTCAGATTTTTTGTTCAAACATATCAAGACATGCGCATGATTCGAAAGAAATGTCCAGTCTACGTCTTTTTTTATGAGAATTGTGGGAGGAAGTTTCTGTGTTTTTGGCATAATTAATATTCTATAGAATCTGAAGAATTTTAAATGAATAAACGAGCATCCGAGGGAAAACTCATATTTTTAAAGCATTTTTTTTGAACTTTGAATTTTTTTCAAGTTGATAAAAATAGTAATAGTCTAATATATGAATTAAAATTCATGTAAATATAAGCATGAATTATGCACACAAAAAAGGACTTTTATATGAATCATCAAAACACTTTTAAAACCATCTCACTTATCAAAGGAGATGGAATTGGACCTGAAATCACCGATTCTGTTTTAAAAATTCTGGAAGCAAGTGGTGCAAATCTTCGCTACGAAGAGGTTGAGGCAGGCGAAAAAGTATACCTTTCAGGAAAAACTTCCGGAATCGCTGATTCCGCATGGGACACCATGCGAAAATACCCAATACTCTTAAAAGGTCCTATTACTACACCTAGAGGAACTGGATACAAAAGTTTAAACGTAACTATCCGAAAAACGTTGGGATTGTATGCCAATTTGAGACCTGCGAGAACTTACGATCCGTTTGTAAAAACAAAACACCCAGGTACGGATTTAGTCATCGTGAGAGAAAATGAAGAAGATACTTACGCTGGTATAGAACATAGACAAACAAGAGAAGTCACACAATGTCTGAAACTTATCACACAACCTGGAACCGAAAAAATTGTACGCTATGCTTTCGAATTCGCTAAGTCAAATGGACGAAAAAAAATCACATGTATGATAAAAGACAACATCATGAAAATTACAGATGGTTTGTTTAGTTCTATATTCAAAGAAATCGCAAAAGAGTATCCTCAAATCGAAACCGAAAGTATGATTATCGATATAGGGGCTGCTCATTTAGCAAATAATCCCCAACGTTTTGATGTTATATTGGCCCCAAATTTATATGGGGATATACTTTCTGATATAGCAGCCGAAGTGACTGGCTCAGTGGGGATGTGTGGTTCATCAAATATTGGTGATACGATTGCTATGTTTGAAGCGGTGCATGGTTCTGCTCCAGATATTGCCGGAAAGGATATTGCCAATCCCACTGCAATGATAAAGGCAGCAGTATTGATGTTAGTTCATTTGGGTATGCCGGAAAAAGCAAATCTAGTTAGAAATGCGGTATTAAAAGCATTAGAGGATGGTTATAGAACTGCGGATATTTTTACGGGAGAAAATGGAACTCAAAAAGTAGGGACAAAAGCCTTCACACAAGCTATCATAGAAAGGTTAGGTCAAAATCCAAACGTTCTTGAAGTACGAGAACTAACAAAACCGAATAAAATTGAACTCCAAAAGCCAAACCATTTGGAAATAAAACAATTGGTAGGCGTTGATATTTTTATTGACCAATACGATCAGCGTGACCCAGAAACCATAGGAAAAAAGATAGATACTTTTTCAAACGAGTCCTTAAAACTAAAAATGATTACAAATCGAGGGGTAAAAGTTTATCCTCATGGACAGCCAGAGACTTTTTTGACGGATCATTTTCGATGCAGATTTACTGCCAAAGAAGGACAAATTGTTTCCTCGCGAAATATAATAGAACTACTCACAACGTTTGAAGCCTCCTCTTTCGATGTTATCAAAACAGAGAATCTTTATACTTTTGATGGGAAAGTTGGGTATTCACTAGGACAAGGCGAATGATAAAAAAGTAATCTTACTCAAATAATCACCTAACAAAAAAGAGTTGAAAAATATGTAAATAGTCACTACTTTCATAACTTTTTTTCTTTTCTCCTGGGGGCAAATTGGATTTCTTATTTTTATGAAAGCATTTGTAAGTCCAATTTGCCCTAGTTTTTGTTTTAGGCCTTTTCTTTTGGTTTTAGTTTTGACTTCTCTATTTTTCAATTGTATTGGTAGCAAAGACAAGAGTATTTTAAAACAAGAGGAATCGTATTCAAAGTCCGATCAGCTCGAAGACTCCGACCAAATCATTACATTGAAAGCAGTTGGTGATACCATTCCTGGAACAAATTATCCAGAAAATAAATTGATAGATGATGAAACAAAACTCTTCAGCGGCATCCAGGAGTTTTTAAGTGGATCAGACATCCTATTTGGAAATTTTGAGAGTACGCTTACTGATTTTCCAAAATCGGCAAAGGATGTCTCACGACCAAATACTTACGCTTTTCGTTCCCCACCAAGTTATGCGAAGCTATTAAAATCGGTTGGGTTTCACGTGCTTAGTGTCGTTAACAACCATTCTTATGATTTTACCGAAGCAGGATTTGTTGACACGATGAATCATTTAACTGCTCAAAATATTTTAGCAGTAGGTGGCAAGGGAACCATCCAGTACATCCAAATCAAAAATCGAAAGTTTGCGTTCGTTGGCTTTAGCTACCAAACTTATCATAACTCGATTACTCGAATGGAAGAGTCAGAAGCCTTGGTCACGACGGCAGTTGCGAATGCGGATATTGTAGTTTTATCGATTCACGCGGGTGCGGAAGCTAACGCAATACATACGCCGGATGCCGAAGAAATTTTTCTTGGTGAAAACCGAGGAAACATGGTTAAGTTTTCTCATAGGATGATTGACTTGGGAGCGGACCTCGTTCTTGGACATGGTCCACACGTTCCTAGAGGTATGGAACTTTACAAAGATAGATTGATTGCTTATTCTTTGGGAAATTTTTTGGGTTATCGCACTTTGTCAGTAAAAGGAGACAACGGACTATCTCTAGTATTGGATATTGCAATCAACCAAGAAGGCAAATTTTACACGGGGCGCATATTGCCTGTTATTATGGAGTCACCAGGTATTCCATTCCCTGATAAAAGTAAGCGATCCATAAAATTGATTCGTGAGCTCACTCGCGTAGATTTTCCGAATTCACCTCTCCAAATCGATGAAGAGGGAATTCTTTCCAGAAGAGCAGATATCGCCTATTGGATCCATTCTGAAGAGTAGGTTGATTCTACCCTTCTCGGAAATAAAAATTAGTTTGTTTCAATAAACTTTGCTTCTTTTAGATCACAAAGAATACCTTGTGTTAGAAACTGTTGCGGGGGGGATTGAAAACCCCACATTCTTGAAAACTTCTGGTTGCCGCAGGCAGGGCAGAAACATAGGACAGAAGAGTTAGCGTATAATTGGACTTACATGCTTCAAAGGAGGCATATGTGTACATTGTATCATCTTTCAACCCAGCGACAAGAAGTGAGGTTTGCTCAGAAATCAAATTGAAGATTGAATTTTGATCCGAAATAGGAAAGTTCGTCGGCAGATTTCTAGGTCTTGGATTCAACGAAATGGTATAATTTAAGCTTTGGGTGCTGTTAAAAGAAGTAGTGCAGGCAATATTCAGTGTTGCAGGAACGTTTTCTATTGCAATCGTATTACTGCTCGAAAGCGAAGTTCCAGTTCCAGTTGTAGGATCTGCATTTAATCTATATAGACAAGTTGGGGTATTGACAACTCTTACATCGATGTAAGAAACGGCAGTTATGGTTTCGCTAACCCAGTTTTGTGTTACCGTTCCGTTAGCAATCCCAGTGATCGTGCCAGAGAGATTCACATTTGTGAATTCAGTGGGTTGCGGGAGTTTGAAACCAGGATTAGTAGTATCGGTCGTAAAACCAGGGCATTGTTTGATTCCGTTTGCGCTTTGCGCGGCAGCAAAAGCTGAACTAAATCCTGAGAGTGAAATAAGTATATTTTGTCTTGCCTCTTTTTTAATTTCACTCCTGATTTCAGATCCTTTGATCGTGGTGTTAGGCACGGAGACAGGAATAAAGTTACACGATAGAAAAAGGAAGAATGCGAAGAAAGGTATAGTTTTAAGCATTTATTTTACAAAATAATATATTTTTCTGACACTCCATTCAATTCAGAAATATGTGGCAATTAAAAAAAACTAACGCATGTATATTTACGAGAATAAATCGCAAAATTTGTGTATACTGATTTTCATTAATAGAATTTATATTTATGATTTAATAAAGGCCTTTCTGTATATCATATTTTACAAAGATACGTTTAACTAAATTGATACTTATTAATCTCTAATAGTTCTTTCTAGAGAGGGAAGCAATGGGCAATTAAAATCGATCTAAATATCTTTTTTTCTAGCAATATTGTAAAAGAACCCTAGAATTCGTTTAAACGTATTTAGGAGAAAATATGAAATTTTTTTACAGTTTGGTAATGGTCTTAGTGATCAGTCTAACGGGTTCCGTTTTTGGGGATGATAAGGCTTACAAAGGTGCTTGTAAGGCTGACATTGAAAAATTCTGTGCAACCGTAGAAAAAGGTGAAGGTCGAATCGTAAAGTGTTTGAAGGAAAATGAGGCCTCTTTATCAGAATCCTGTCTTGCAAAACGAAATGAGATGAAAGAAAAACACAAAGAATTTAGAAAATCTTGTAAAGACGATCGGAAAAAACTTTGTTCTACTGTAAAACCAGGAAAAGGTGCGATCATCTCCTGTCTGCGTGAAAAGTCAGCAGAACTTTCCCCTACTTGCTCTGAATTTATTAAAAATAAAGAATGATTCGAGCGAAATGAAATAGACATTGCGAAATCATCCATCTCTTTCGCAATCTAGTCCATTCTCTCCTTTGGCTAATTGTTTCTACTAAATGTTAAGACGTAAGGTAATCTTGCGAAAGGAGAGTAGTGTTATGAAGTCGATTCTTTTGGTTTTTTTCTTTTTTTTGTCAGTCGGTTTGGCTGCCGATGAAGGTGCCGCGAAGTTAAATGGTTATTGTCCTGTGGCTTATGTAGAGATGGGCAAGGCGATAAAAGGTGAAGCTAAATTTGCCTCCGCAAACAATGGGTCTAAATGGCTTTTTGTGAATTCAGATGCGAAGAGTATGTTCGAAAAAGATCAAAAAAGTATGACTGATAAAGCTATTGCCAATTGGACAAAAGCTAAAGAAAACGCGAACAATCTTAATTAAAAAATATTTGTTTGATTCAAAATGTTAAATGAACACAACTCCCTAACCTTAATGGATCAACAAACAGGGAACCTTGCATTCAAAGTGTTACCGCTTGATAAGAACTTAGTTTTTGACAACTTACAAAGGTTAAACTATTTTAGTTTGATTTTGATTTTTGAAGGAGAAGGAGTTGTTCGAGCAAGTGTTTCGGAATACCAAATACAAAAAAATCAATTATTTTGTTTCAGCCCTTTTCAACCATTTATGATCCAATCGAAAAAGGATTTTAGGGGGATTGCCATTCACTTTCATTCTGACTTCTTTTGTATCTAAAGACATCAAAAAGAAGTTTCGTGTAACGGAGTCCTTTTCAATGAGCCCTACGAATCTAGTGAAATTTTACTCGCGGAAGATGAATCTGCAAAACTCACTGAGATTATCAAAGATATCAAAAGAGAATTATCCGATTCTAAAATTGCCCAGTTTGAACTTATAGTTTCTTATTTGAAAATTTTTTTGGTTCATGCAACTCGAATTAAGCTAAAGCAACTAAATTAAAAAAAAGCATTCGTCAGATTTTGACCAAGAACCGAGGCTTCTAAAAAAGTTAAAAGATTCGATAGATTTGCATTTTCGTGAATGGCATACTCCATCAGATTACGCAGATAACCTCAAAATCTATTCGAGAAATTGCATTTCAATTTGGTTTTGCAAAAGCGGAACTAAAAGTAGTTTCTGGTTAACAATAATCCAGTTTTTTATTTTGTTTTTAGATAACGACCAAAGGCATTCATAACAAGCTTGTGTATGGGAGCCTGCGTTATGATATATAACCACCATGGCAAAAAGGGAACAAATTCATGAATGGCGGTTAACGAATATTTTTTGTTCTCTACCTGTCTAAATTCTAACCAACCTGTATCTACGGTTTTTGTCAACAATCCGCCCACGATATGAAATTTTTGCCTGTCATCTTCAAACATTCCTTGGATGTATTGTAACTTTAAAATCGTAACTTTTGTAAGCGCAATTTTAAAAGAAACGATTCCAGTTTCGGTGTCAACGTTCACCACGATAAATGATCTAAACTTCATCGGCAACCATCTCATAAATTCCTTTGCGATCCAATCACAATTTCGAGTAGGACATGAGGGCAATCTCTGAATAGATCTAACAGATTTTCGGTGATTTATTTTTCTTTTTGGCCGAGGGGCAATCCTTTTCCCTTCCTTATATAAAACAGATGTTGCCATTTCGAAGAATGATTTAAATTTGATATGTTTTGCGATGAGATCGATAGGAGGATCCTGCGGAAGATCACATAACAAACTATCAATGAGGGGTGAAACCAATGAATAATTTGAATTTCCAAATATGGTTACCCATAATTTGCTAAATCCAGTGGAATTTAGTGGTACTGGGATCATCCACCGATGCACCCCCAATGCCTTTCCCATATCCGACATCATTTTTCGATATGAGAGTTTTTCCCCGTTTACTAAATCTATTGTTTTATTCTTATATTCAGAATTTTGTATGCACTCTAAGAATACTGATAGTACATCTGACAAGGCAACGGCCTGTGTTTGGCAATTTGTCCAATTTGGCAAGATCATCATTGGCAATCTTTGGACTAAAGAGTTCAATATTTCAAAGGAAGAACCTCCTGGACCAACTACCATGCCGGCACGAAAGACTGTAACAGGAATTTTAGTCGCTTGTAATACACCTTCTACTTCTAACCGACTAGACAAGTGTTTGCTGATAAATCCAGATGGTACAAGGCCTCCTAAGTAGATAATTTGTTTCACTCCATTTTTTTGACAAGCCCTGGCAATATTATCTGCGATCAACAAGTCAGTATCATGAAAATCACCTTGGAACAATTGGGAAGAAGGCATCATAGAATGGACAAGATAGAAGACAACATCCACGTCAAAAAACGCATCTAATGTACTGGTACTGCTGTAAAGTTCACAAGATTTCCAAACCGCATTTTTAGGTAAATCTTCTATTCGCGAGCGAGAGAGAGCAACGATTTGGTGGTTAGAATTAGAAAGGGCTTGGATTAAGTTCCATCCTACGAATCCACTTGCCCCTGTTATTGCTATTTTCATGTTGAGTTTTTATAAACTTAAGTAGGATTTTTCTTTGCTGCAGCTGACTTCAGTTCAGCGATATTTATTTTTTTCATTTTTAACATGGCTTGTTGTGCACGTTCAGCAATGCCCTTGTCCTGATGTGATATTAAATTTAATAGTATATTCGGTGTTACCTGCCAAAAAAGTCCAAACTTATCTTTCACCCAGCCACACATACTTTCTTCCCCCCCATCGGCCGAAAGAGCATTCCAATAATAATCAACTTCTTTTTGTGTTTCGACATTGATCATAAAAGATACTCCCCAATTGAAGGAGAACTCGGGTCCACCATTATAGGAAAAAAATCGTTGGCCATTCAGGATAAAATCAGCCTGCATCGAATTGGACCGAAGGATTTTGGAGTTTTTAAAGATTGAGGTGTAGAATCTTGCGGCTTCTTCAGGATTCGAATGGAACATTAAAAATGGAGTTATAGAATGTGGCTTCGCGCCGACGAATCGAACACCACGCGCGCCTACTTCGGATTTCTGCGAGGTTCTTTTTTTAATTGATTTTTTTGCCTTTGTTGCCATTCCCTTTCTCGCTTTCATGGTTGAGTTTTCTACATTTGAATTCGTTTCCAAAGAATTACAAATCAAAAAGAAATGTTTGGTTTGTCGAAATACCAGGATTTTGTTAAACTCATCGTTCGAAAAATTTGAATCAAGGTTTTGAACTAATGATTACAATGAGAGATCTGACGAATCGAAATGCAAATAACCCAGAAAAAGATTCGAAAAATGTTGCGATCGTGATTTCGGATTTAACGAACAGACCAAAGGGAGAAAAACTTTTCCGTACGATTCGCAAACTGAATCAGGAAAATATTTTATAACTTACGCGCAATACTTTCAAATTGTTTCCCCATAGCGGAAATAAAATCGACTTGTCCCGTCATACGATATAAATTGCTTCCTCCGACATAAGCAACCATTGCCTCTACTGCGAGTCCTTGAAAATCAATGTTATCTCTTTTCTTTTTTGATCTTGTTTTTTCTTCTAAAATCGAGCTTACTTTGGCTAGCCACTTTTCCTTTACTGAGTGTAGCTTTTTTTCAAAGATTGCTTTATCTTCAAAATTCATTTGCGCTGCAAAAGCCGTAAAAGGACAACCGTGAAATTTTTTATCCTTGGCTCCTCTTAAAGTTAACTTTGTCCAGGAGGCAAAAAATTCAAAAACGTTCGATGAGCGTTCACTAAGACGTGTTAAATTCTTTAAAAACTCAACCTCTTTAAAATCGAGGTAAGCTAGTCCTAAGTCCGATTTTGATTTAAAGTGATAGTAAAGTGTAGGTTTTTTACATTCACAAGCTAAGATAATTTCTTCAACACCTGTGTTTACGAAACCATTTTTATAAAAAAGCTCCGCTGCTATATTTAGGATTTTTTCTTTCGTTCCAATTTCCATATCAATTTTAGTTTTGACAATATACCGAACGGTAGGTATATTGTCAATTAAAATAGAGGATCAGAAAAATAACATGGAAGATTCACTAAAACAAGACAATTGTTTTAAAAACCAATATTATTTGAAAGAATCGGTTTTTGTCGAAGAAATTGATGGACTACAGCTATGGCGACTTGGAGAAAATGAATTTGATGAATTTAATAAGTTCGTTTTCGGGGTCTATAGTGATGCCTTTCATGTAAACGGAGTATTACCTTTTAGCTTTGAAGATATTGAAAAACAAAGTGCCATTTATTATAATGCAACAAAAATTTGTGGGATCAAACATCCAAATGGAACTTTACTTGGGACATGGGGACTAGTGCTAAAGGATTTACAGACTGACGATTTTTTGTTGCCTATTGAAAATAATTTTAATCTGAAGGCAGTTGAAATTATAGAAAAAATGGAGGCTCCGAAGGTTAGATACATATTTAATGGATGGCGAACCGCAGTCGATAAACATGCGTTAGAAAAATATAATATCCAAAAACAAAAATCTATTTTTCTTCTCGATTTTCTCCTCAGAGGATTGACAAGAGATTTTTATGGGAGCTCAGATACTTATCTTGGAGTCGCAGAAATGGAGATGCTGGTTTATAAATACCATCGACGAATCGGAATTCCTTGGATTTGTGTAGGTAATTCCATAGATTACTGGGGAAGAGATAGGTATCCATTCGCTTTTAAAATGGATATTTTTAAAGAATATCTAAGAGAACACCATCCGGAGAGATATGATTTTATCTGTGCCTGATAGATTTGAATTGATTTCTTTTTATAATTGATTAGTCTCTAAGCGAATGAAACTTTATATCCTACTTGGCCATCCTGACAAAAATAGTTTTAACGGCAAAATTTTTTCGACATATGTGGAAACTGCAAAAAAATTGGGACACGAGATTCAAACCCAATGTCTCGGCGAACTAACGTTTGATCCTATTCTCTGGAAAGGCTACAAAGAAATACAAGAGTTAGAATCAGATCTTAAAAAAGCACAAGAGTATATTAAGTGGTGTGACAAATGGGTGATCATTTATCCGATTTGGTGGGGGAACATACCTGCGTTATTGAAAGGGTTTATAGATCGGATACTTTATTCAGGCTTCGCATTTAAATATCATGAAAAGGATCCGTTCTGGGACAAACTTTTAAAGGGAAGATCTGCCCAATTGATTACCACATCAGATGCACCAAATTTATGGATTTGGTGGCAATACAGGAATAGTGATTTGTTTGCGATGAAGAAAGCGACCTTGGAGTTTTGTGGCATAACGCCTGTAAAAGTAAAAAGAATCGATCGATTGAGATATAGATCACAAACTGACCGCGAAAAAATCCTGGAACAAGTAAAACGTCTCGTTGAACCATTATAAACATCTAACTATCAAATATTCTCTGAGAGCACAAAATTTGTGTACGTCATTCGCGGAACAGACTAGTAGCACCAATTAGTTGTTGCTTCCAATGATTCTTTAAGATAAAAAAAAGGAATTCGTCGTTTTACCCGAATCTTTTAAGTTAAAGGGCATTGAGAATCGGATAATCCAACTTAAACTTTCAGATTTTGAGAGGTGTTAGTTGATCCATTAAATGGTTTTGTTGAGAATGTTTCCCATTTTGCTTGGTTAGGTGTAAATTAAATTAGATTGGATGTGTTTTCTGCTTCAATTCGGTTGGTATTACTGAAGTTTGCAAATAGAGGTTACATAAATATTCATCAATAAGAATTATTTCATAAAACTTCTATTAGTCTTCAATATAGTCCTTTTTACAGATTACTCAAGTAAGCGGTCACGCGACCTTTTCCCTTGATATCAAGTTCGTCGCGCCGAAGGAAACAATCTCGCTGTTTCAAAAGAGCATAAGTTTCCGCACTAATTTGGATCCGACCTGGTTCCCCATGAGATTCCATCCGTTGTGCAGTATTCACTGCATCGCCCCACAAATCATAACTAAATTTTCGTTTGCCAATTACGCCCGCAACGACAGGTCCTGAGTTGATTCCTATGCGCAGTTTCAGATTTAAATTTTGTACTTTGTTGACTTCGCAAAGTGCATCTAACATTGCCCGGGCAAGACTAACGCATCGATCCGCATGATCAAAAACTGGAGTAGGTAGACCTGCCACCGCCATATATGCATCGCCAATGGTTTTGATTTTTTCCACACCATAAAATTCTGTTAAATCATCAAAGCGCGAAAATAGATCGTTTAATATGACGACTAGACGATCAGCACTTAAACCCGCCGAAAGTGTTGTGAAGCCAACTAGATCAGAGAAAAGGATACTTGCCGTCTCTACACGATCAGCAATCACAGTTTCCCCATGTTTCAGTCGTTCGGCAACCGTAGAAGGTAGGATATTTAACAACAGTTCCTCACTTTTTTTTTGCTCTCTTTCAAGATCACCGGATGTAAGGCGAAGAAAATGAGATAGGATTCGTTTTTCTCTTCTCACCTGGTTCAACTCTTGTCGAAGGTTTTCGATGGTGGTTTGTTGAATCGACTCTCCCTCCACAAGTGCTTCAATTTCTCCTGCAGTCATGTCCTCACGCGGTTGGGATTGTGTTTTTGATTGTTGGTCGCGGAGTGTAACCATGGAGATCACTGTATTGTGAAATCCGCAACTTTGGCCCGGAGTTTTTCCTATTTCTCCCCATGAACTAAATCCTACCGAAGGAGCAGCCCAGAGTCGATCAATCAATTCAAGTTCGCGAACCATATATGGCCCGAGAGCACGTGATCGAATGGCACAGTTAAATAAAAGAACGGCATCTACATCTCTTGCGTTTGTTCTGAAAGTCTGCAGACCATCGACTGTGTGTTGGATCGTTTCTAATACATTAGGTGAGCAGAAGCGAACCAAAGATCCTTCAGGAATATCGCCACCATAATATACGGCTTGTTCGGTGGCATCCATACGAATTGCGGCCCTCATTACTTCCGATCCGTCTTCTCGCCGAAGAAGAATGGGATATTCACTCGCAGCTAGCAGCTCGGGATCAATATTATTTAATAATGCGCTATTTTTGGACGTATTGATATTAAAATAATTCGCATAAAAAATTGTAGCGGGGACACCTTCGATTTCGAAAACTTTATTACCTGACGAGCGTGTAATTCGTTTCGCGGTTCCGAGTTCCTGCCATCCACTGATTGCGACTCCTTGGACCTCAACGACATTTCTATCTAGGATTAGGCTATAAATTCCATCCGTACGAATTGATGAACTGTCAAAAAAAGGTGGAAGATCAAAAACGCCAAAACTACTCGGTACCCCTCCAAACACCGGTGCACCAGGTAAAATTTCAAATATCCCACGAAGTACATCCTCAGTATTAAATGCTAACCCTCCGCCACCTATCAACAGAAAGGCGGCAGATTTTTCAAAGGTGTTCTTCATCGTTTCCCCAATAGCACGTCCCAGAATTTCGCCTTGGCGTTGCAGGGGATTTTCGAAAAATTTCAATAAAAATGCGGAGGGAGGCAGATCAAATAACAAAGCAACTATACTCGAGTTTGATATACGGCCTTGAGAAATTTCTTCTGCTGAACAACTTCCGAATACAGCTATTCCATGCCTCTGAAATGGTAATAGAGCGCCCTGAGTTAAAACACGATCACCTATAAAAACAATTGCCAATGTTGCGAGGTAGCCGGAAAGCTGGAGCTCCTCGAGTTTTTGGTCAATCTCTTCAGGAGAATTTGCGCGTAAGCTTACTGGCAACATTTTATGTTAGCGATGAAAATATTTTTGTAAATCTATAATCAGAATTCAATTTTTTAAACGATGAAGTTAGAATTGAGTTTGTTTTTCGACCAACAGTAATGATTTGCTAACAGGTGCAATGTGAAAAATCAAATCCTCTCCAACGGCATATGAGCTATATTGATTCTCTTCAACTGTCAAATGATGGCCTGATTTTAAAATCCAAGTATAGGTGACAGAATTTTTATAAGTTCTCCGATCCGCCTTTTCAATTTGTGAATGTACTACTTCCTTTTTTTTACTTTCAAAGTCAGTTTTATAGTTTCGATAACGAGGATATAGAACAAAGTAAATTACAGAAAAATCCAAAATGAAAATAGCAACCGGAATGAATTTAAGGTACGAATTGTTTTCATTTAATTGGAAATGAAAAAATATAATATAGGAGACAATCAAAAAACTTACCACAAATGCCAAAATCAAAATGAGTAGAATTCTTTTTGATTCTGACATTCTGTCGGTTAACCACATCAAGTTTTCATCTGACATTGTTTGTATCATATTTTTACCTATTAAGACGATAATTTCAGGAATTCCAAGAAACTAAAAAACCATTTCCATTGAAATTCATACACATTCTTAGTTTGTCAACGTTCTAAAATCCGAATCAATTCTAGAGATTTTGATACATTCGAAAAATGAACAGGATTCTTAGGAAAAATGCATGGATTTCGAAAGATTGTGCTTTGTAATCCATTGATTTGGGTTATCTTATATTGCGACTATGAAATCTTTTCTTTCTCTTTTAATTTTCGCTTTCCTAATTTTTCCTTTATTTTCACCAACCAAGGTGAAAACAAACCTCTTTGCATCACCTAACTTGGAAGATGGATATGAATTCCAAGAAGTAAAGGTGAAAGTTCTTGGAGTTTCTAAAACCATACGTGTTATTTATAAACCGGATGGCAAAAAAAAAGAATTCGCGAAACACGTATTGGAAACTTCGGCAGCTTATATTCCGAAAGTGGCAGAGTATCTTTCCGTCGCGCCTAAGTCAAATATTCTTACAATTTATGATTTAACGGATGGATCGACAGCGCGTAACGAAGGTTCCCGTATCTTAATCCCCTTTGCATATCCGGATCCGCAACTTCCGATTCCAGCTCCTTTGTTATATCACGAAATCAGCCATTGGTGGTTCGGACAAGAACCTCGTTGGATCTCTGAGGGTGTAAGTAGCTTTCTTCCCATTGCACTTTACGAGAGTGGTATTTTATCTATCGATCACTTTGAAATCCATAAAATAAAATCCTGGTGGGGATTGCGAAACCCCATGCCGAAAAATGATTTTCCGTTAGGTGATAAACCATCTCCAACTGAAGAATCAAATGGCGATTTTCCACTTTATTATGAAAAATCATTTAAGATTCAGTATTTGATCTATCTAGAGCTTGGCCAAGAAGGGTATAAGAATTTTTTAATATCGCTCATGAATCCCGATCATGAAAATTGGCATGATTATTCTATAGCGCCTTCCGATTCACTGCTTCAAAATAAAACGAGAGCTGTTTTTCAATTACTCAATGCGCAGAAGAGCCGCAACTGGGAAAAATTTCTTTCGGGTTGGGTACAAAACAGAGGTTATACGACTAGTCACAATATCTTTCTTGCTGATGCTGATGGCGATTCAATCCTCGATATGGAAGAAAAAATTAGAAACACCGATCCATCTCTTTGGGATACAGACAAGGATAGGTTAGGTGACTTTGCGGAATTAGCAGTTGGAACAAATCCTATTCTTTCAGATGAATTGGATGTTTTAAAGGAAAAACTCGAGGATCATGGTATAGTCTTGGATGGTATGGGAGATGATTGGGAAATATTAGAAACTCAATCATACATAAATCCTGAGAGTCAGAAAAATAAACACAAAATTCCCTTAACAGAATTTAGATATAAAATCAAAGGTAAAACATTGTATGGGATGTTAAAAGGATCTGTTCCTTTTTTTGAACTCGAATCGAAATACAAAGAACTATATTTTTTTCTCGTCGATGCATCCGAATCAAAAGAAAGATCAGGATTTGGTTTCAGGTTCCACTTCAATGATGCCTACGGTTGGGAAAACGAACGCACCGCAGGCGAAAAAAAATATGTCTGGGGAAAAGTGGGCCATGTTTTTGAATTTAAAATTGATCTAAGTGGACTACCATCCAAGGAACTAAAATTAATCCCACTGTTGAACGGAAAATCAGGACCATCGCTTGGTCATTGGAGTTACACCGATCCGATTGTTATTCCCGTTAGATGAAGGTTGAGATTTAGAAAGATGATTTTTCAATTTTGAATTGATTTGATTCTCAAGGAATTCTTGCGAAATATCATATTGACAATAATCTAATGATGATCTAAGTTATCAGTTGCTCGATTGATAAAGAGGCCGATTGGAGTATAAAATGATTCGAAGGAACCGAGTCGCTATTGGACAGTCCATCCATGATTTGATAAGAACGGGAATAAGAGCATTCATTGCCGGAATTTTTTTTGCAATCGGGGTCTTAACTTTTGACCTATTTGCGGTGACGATCACGGGAGCTATAAATACTTTTTTTTCTGGGCAAGTAGTAAAAGCAAACGAACTAAATACTAATTTCTCATCGCTGCGCACCGCAATTGAATCTATTCCAGATTTTACTAAAAGCGGCATCAATGCTGTGTTATCTGGCGGCGGACTTGCCTTAAATACAAGTGCACTCGCTAACTCCTCCACCTTAACGGTAAACGGAAGGATTTCCGCAAGAAATTTAGGCATCTATTGTGGAGTAACGAGTGCTAGCAATGGAAATGCAGGAGGTTATGCGGCGATCAAAAGTTCCTGTGCTACCACTTGCGGAAATACGAATGCTCATATGTGTACGGCTCATGAAATGTCTCTTGCCAGGCAGTTAGGTGTGACCGTTTCTGAACCAAGTTGGTTTTCCTCTTACGGTTATTGGCTGGGAACAGTCGCAGTCAATGTCTATGATTGTAATAGTTGGTCGAGCTCTTCTAACGGCCAAGCAGGAACAATCAATACTTCGGGCGGGGCAAGTTGGCAAACCTGTGATAATAGTGTTCCGATCGCCTGTTGTCTTTAGCAATTGCAATCAATTCAGAAATCTACGTGAATCGACTTAATTTTTGATTTCGTTCACTTATGTTAAAAAAGTAGGCTTGACATATAATTTGACCTTATGTAGTTTGACATTGAACTAAATTTCAAAGTTAGGAGAAATATATGGATAAAGTTGCGTTAGGCGTACGATTGGTTTTAGGACTGATCTTTTTGGTATTTGGATTGAATGGTTTTTTGAATTTCATTGATCCAGGTTTAAAAGGACCTGCTCTTGACTACATTCTATCCTTGGTCGGGATTAAGCTGATGATGGTCATAAAGGTAATCGAAATTATAGTTGGTATTGCATTTTTGTCCAACTTTTATACAAGGGTTGCTTTGCTCTTCATCGCGCCAATTTCGTTTAACATTTTTTGGTTTCACTTGATGTTAGAACCTAATGGACTTCCGATCGGAATCGTTCTATTAGCAGGAACCGGATTTTTGTTATATCACAATCGTGAAGCATTGTCTCCGATGTTAGTTGCGCGGCCAAAAAACTAAAAATCTAGAATGTTAATTAGAATCCTACTCTCATATCAAAAAGAGAAGCATTCTAATTAACTCGAATTATCTTTTTTTTTCCAAATCCCATTCATCAAACGAAGGATCTAACATACCCCCAGAATAGAATCATAAAACCACCAATTTCACCTAATATCAGTAAGACCATTGAAAGATGGATTAGAATGGGTGGTAAAAACCAATTTCCAAGACGATAAGGTTTAGCGAATTGGTTTTCCGTATCTTTTAACAATGCGTGCAATAAATATGTAATTTGGGCAAAAGCAAAAAACAAAATAGCAGATGAGGCTGCAAAAAAATTCAAAGATTCTGGCAGCGTACTAAGCTCTACAAATTTAGCCAATAATATACACGCAAAGCTATACAAAAGCGCTGCGCGGTGTAAAACGCTAACGTATTCAGGTGCGATAGCATTCTTTGACTGAATAATACCCACATACTTCCAAATTCCGCACAGTAGTCCCACAAGAAAAAAGACTCCTGCGAATAAATAACAAACTCTTATTGCATCCATTTTATTCTCCATAGAAGAAAGATTGATTTGTTTTTCATTCTACACCGAACGGAATTCTTACTCGACCTATTCTATAACTTGGGCGTAATTTTTTCTATGAATTTTGATTTTTCTTTTTCAAATGAATGTGGAGCTTTTCGGTATTCGCTCGGTGAGGTGTTCATGAGCTGTCGGAATACTCGATTAAACGAAGATTTTGAATTAAATCCTACAGCATATGCAATTGCTAAAATATTCCTTCTTTCTTCAGAAATCATATTGCATGCGATTTTTATCCGATGGCTGTTTACGAAATGTATAAAACTCATTTTAAAATGAATATTAATTAATTCTGAAAGTTGATGTGAAGTCATGTTCATTGCTTCCGACAAGGTCGATAACCGGATATCTTCATCCGCATAATAAGATTCGTTTGTCATAAGGTGGTTTAATTTTAAGATTGCTTCTCGATGATTTATGCTTGTTAGTTTTGAATGAGTATATCTGGCGGATTGAATTGCGCCGGATATCTCCAACATGGAATGTGGATTGAATTTGGAATAAAGATAAACTAAAATAGAAGCAAACGAGTGGGACCAGGCGCTGTATCTATATAAGTCTGAATTACCTATCATATAACCAACAATATCCGAAAAAATCATAATCAATATATAAATCAGTAGTACGATAGAAAAAAACCTTATCTTTTGTGGAAGGTAGTGAATTGTAAGCGCACCTTCTCCCGATTTTCTCAAACCAATGTAAGAACTATAGAGTAGAATTGATATTTTCGGACTGATAATCCAAAAAATTAGAATGCCGTAGGGCCAATTCCAATTGCCAAGAAGAATGTTTTGGATCGAAAATGATTTTTCTTCCAGATTTAGATTGAACCAGTAGAACAATGGCAAAATACTTAGAGAAGAGGGTAAAAAATGCACATAACTTAAATTCCATTTTTTGATTCCGCTTAATTTTTCGTAATAAAACAGAATCGATGGACCAATTAAATAGAGTAAAGGGACGGGTATTGGATATATATCTGGTAGATGAATTGCGAAACCCGATAGAGTAAAAGTTTCCCATAACAAACGAATTCCTGATATTCCTACAAAGTAAATGGCAATCCAGCTTGAGGAATCCCTTAACTGTAGCGAAAGTCCCATTGCCCAGATAAGGCAAAACAATCCGCCAAAACCTAAGATAGAAAAGTCAAAAATTGAGAAATTTTCCATGCTAAAGATCTTGAAATTTCCTGGATCGATTTCCTTTGTTTAAATCAAAATAAAAAATTTGATTTTTGTTCGCTTGAATTAGTTTTAAAATAAATCGACATTACTAATTAAGAAAGTTTATTCGTAGTTATGCTATCTCTTTGGAGAAATAATTTTCTCTTCATAAGTTGTTATCCAGTTTTTTACCGTAATTTTTTTACATAACTTGCCAATGAGTTCAAAAGGAATTTGATCTACTTTTTTAAACCGGATACAACTTTTTCCCATATCTAACTTTGGAAGATCTAATTTTTTATACTCGATATTAAACCATTCCATTAACTTATCATCTGCGTAGATACCCATATGATAAAGTGCGATAAAATTTTTTTGAGAAGCAAGATTGATAAAAGGAAGTGGTAGTTTTGGATCGCAGTGGTAGCCTGCAGGATAAAGCGAATGAGGTACCACATAACCTATCATGCCATAGTTCATCGTTTCCGCATAACCCTTCGGTAAATTTTTCGAGATAATACCTCTCAACTTTTGGATTGCATACTTTCTTTCCTCTGGAAGCGAATTTACATAAATGTCGAGGGAGGCTGACTCAGGTTTCATAACAAATACCTATACCTAGATCTGTTCAAATCAATCATTTTTTATAGAACGTTTTGATCAAAGCAGTTATGCGAGAATGTTAGGCGGAAATTCAGAAGGATTGACAATGGTTGTCATTGAATCAAGAATAGCCAATGAATCAAATCGTATTACAAATAAAATGGATTATGCTCGTTTCGGGAGTAATCACTTGTTCCATGTTTCTCAATCTTATTTCACCCGAACTAGGCCTCGCAGTTACCTTTGGATCTCGTCTCGAAGGTGATTTAGCAAACATAATTGTTCGCAATTGGGGAGCTCTAATCGGACTAATTGGTGGGATGCTGATCTACGGAGCTTACAATGAAACAAATCGATCTTTTATTTTAGTCATAGCATCGATTAGTAAAACTATATTCATATTTTTAAATCTAATTTATGGCCAATCTTTTTTCGAAAAATCAGCTCTTGCATTGGTGTTTGATTCAATCATAATCTGCATTTACATTGCTTATCTTTTTGGCCAAAAGAAGAAATCACGAGCCTAAACCATCAATATAGGGATCATTTTTCGTGATGTATAGGGGACAATTCGTCCCCTTAAATCTTTGGCATCCCAGCTGATAAATTTTTATCAAATATTCCCCATTTGAGTAGTAAATTTCAGGACGATCGTCTCTCGGTATGGTAAAATAAACGAGATGAAAGCCACTCGATTAGAGTCATTTCTTGGACATTTGATCCATAAACGAGTCTTTCTTCTAAATCAGAATCTTTTTCAGGCTCGACTGGTCGCTGCCGTCCTTGTTCTAGCGAGTGTCACGGGTTTTGCTACTGGTATTCCTATCTTGTATATCGGTGACCCGTCGGGATACGCGACAGTTGGCTTTGCTATCGTCATTTTCTTTTTGTTAATCGCTTTTAAGTTCGGTCTCCATACACCCGTTAGTTTTATTCTCCTGGAAATATCAACAGGTATCCATTTTTTACTTTGCCGCTCTTTACAAGAGAAAATGGATTGGCCCCTTATTATGTGGCTCACGATTTTTCCAATTTTACGTTTGTTATATGGTGGGTTTCGTCATGGTCTCTTCGGAATGTTGTACACGATTTTACTTGGGATCGGAATGTATATTTTAGAGACCTATTCACCTTTTGTAAGAGTACCTGTATCCGAATTCATTTCGTTCGAAAGAGGTGTTTCTTTTATGATCGCCATTTTTATTCTTACCGCAGTTTTCAATGCGCTTAGAATGGAAGCCGTAAGGCAGGCGGAAGAGGCTGCAAAAGCGCGTTCTCTTTTTTTGGCAAACATGTCGCATGAACTACGAACTCCAATGAATGGGGTTATCGGAATTACTGAATTGATTTTATCCGATACCCTTCCTGATATCCTTCGAAATCATTTAGAGCTTATCGATCGAAGTGGAAAACAAATGTTAGCTTTAATAAATAATATTTTAGATCTTTCAAAGCTAGAAAGTACGAAGCTAACTCTTGAAACTGTACCAACAAATATTAAATCGATTATTCAAGATACGGTAGCCTTATTAAAACCAGTAGCTTATCAAAAGCATATTGAGCTTTACGCTGAAATCGATCCCGAAATTCCCGATTATTGTTTGGTGGATCCCGTTCGCGTTAAGCAAGTAGTTACGAACCTAGTCGGCAATGCTGTTAAGTTTACTCCTAAGGGGTATGTTTGTGTAAAGGCTCGAATCAAGAATGAGATGATTCAAATTCAAATTCTAGATACAGGAATAGGTATTTCGAATGAGATGAAAGATAGACTTTTTTCTCCATTTGAGCAGGCAGATGTTTCCTTTACTAGAAGATTTGGCGGGAGTGGATTAGGTTTGTCCATTTCACAGAGATTAGTTGCCTTGATGGGAGGTAATTTACTGGTAACAGAAAATCAGGGAAATGGCTGTATTTTTACCTTTGAATTTAAACTTATCACGGTTGCTGATACTGTTATTGAAACAAAACTTTTGGATCAAAAATTAGATACTGAATTATCATTAAAAGTTCTTTTAGTAGAAGATAACGAGGTTAATTTATTTGTAGCCCTTGGAATGCTGAAAAGATGTGGATGTAAGGTAGAAACAAGGGCGAATGGCAAAGAAGCATTAGAGGCAGTCCAGTCTGAAAATTTTGATTTGATTTTGATGGATTGCCATATGCCCGTGATGGATGGCTTCGAAGCGACTAGGCAAATTCGAAAATTACCTAGTATCGTAGCGAAAATTCCAATCGTAGCATTAACCGCTTCCGCAATGGCAGAAGATAGAGACGCATGTTTAAAATCAGGTATGAATGATGTGATCACCAAACCACTATATTTTGATGTTTTGCAACAGCTCTTGAAGAAAATCAAGAGCTAGGAAATCGCTTTTAACTAAAAGAATCTTATATAAGAGAAAAAAATTTAGAAATAAAAGATAGATTGTTCATTATTTTGCTGCATTTCTAATACCATCTCCAACAGAGAAAGCTCCTCTTCATCGACAATCACAGAATTTCGATATAGATATTTTAAAAAAATCGATCGCTCGTGGGAATCTAAATTTATTGTATCATGCATGATGCAGGACAAACGATTGCTATTTCTAAGTTTTGGCGGAAAATTTTTTTCTTCTTCAATTTGAAAAGTTGACCTTAAACTTAAGGCATATTCTTCCCATTTCAATGTCTTATTTATGGATTGTTGTAAACTCAAAAGAAATGAATCCGTATATGATGAGCTAATTAAAGTTATAAGTAAGTTAAAATACTTTGTTAATGTTTGATTTAGGGCAAACATTTTTTCTCTTTCTATCAAGCTGAAATCCTTAAACAGCATCAAAAAATTATATATTTCTGATTCTTCCGATACTAAGGTTGAAAAAAAATCCTCCCAAGTTTTTGCGTCCAGATTTGACAGTAGACAGGCAATCAGAATTGGATGCGCTTTAAAAGTATTCGAATCATTCAAAAGCCTTAGTGACTGTGTCGAAGAAATTTTATTTGTCCAGAATGAAAAGTAATCAACTGGATTCAACTCTGATTCATTTATAGAAAGGCCGGCAAAAATTATTTCGTAAAGATATGAGATAGGTACATCACTTCGATTGAGGAATTTTTCAAGAAGTGGACTCTCACTAAAAAGCCAGCAATAGTAAAGAAAATATTTTCTGACTATAAAATTCGATTCTAATTGTAAAAAAAAGAAATTTAAATCTTCAAGGCCGAATAAATATTCTAATTCATCCTGAATTTGGCTTATGGAAGATGATTTCCAAAATTCAAGTCCAAAATTATGATCCTGTTTATGCTTTCGATGATTCTCATAGCATCTATTTAAAAAATGTGTTGAATCATTTGGTGAGTAGAGACTTTCAAATTCCGACAATGTTTTTGGTTTATGAAAATAATTGCCTTGGAAATATTTAAAACCTAAACTTTGTAATATATCAAATTGAGAGTAGGATTCAATACCTTGTGCTAAAATTCGGATTTTTAAATCTCCTACTTGATTCAAAATTGATTTTAACATCTCTAAGCTCTTGGGATTTATGAAAATTCCATCAATAAGAATTTTGCTGATCTTTATTTCTTGAATTGAAAATTCATGTAGTCTTGTTATGAGAGGAGATTTCTCACTAAAATGGTCCAAAGAAATTGCAACACCAATTTCCTGCATATCCTTGATCCTATCTTGGTCAATTTGAAGATCAGTTAAAAAATTTTGTTCGCTAAACTCAAACCTCAATTTACTTGGATTTATTTCGGACGAGCTGATGATTTTTTTTACATCATCAAAAAAAACTTCTTTCATGGAGCAAAAAGAAGAAGTGTTTATTGATATACTTAATAAATTTAGTCTATTTCTACTTTCCCACCTTTTTAGTACGTTACAAGCATTCTGAGTTACCCAACGGTTTAATTCATTTAACAATCCTTTTTCGGCTATCACCCCTAAAAAATCACCTGAAGTGAGTAAGCCATACCGAGGGTGGTTCCATCTTACCAATCCCTCGACTGCAATTATTTTCCCTTCAAAATCAACCTGAGGTTGAAAATGTAAGAGGAATTCATTTTTATGAAAAGCATTCAAAATGTCTAGGTCGTTCATATATTCTATTTTTAGGCTGAGAGAGAAATCCTTGGTATAGTCATCTGTTCAATTGGATGATTTAAATTGAAAAAATCTATCAAGCGATCGACTAAAAATGAGAACAAATTAAAAGTTTTCGGGAAGAGGAGAGTAAAGAATATGATAAAGATAGAAAAAAAATCTTCCATCTGGCTTGCTAAAATCTTCATAAATGCAAATCAGTCAAAAACTTCCCAGAAAAATGAATTTACATGACTTTCATTCGAAGAATCCCTAGCAGGTTCCAAATGAGAAATGCCAATCCTAAGGTTAGGCCTACTTTCCATGTAGAAATTTAATCATAAAGCAAATGACTATAAGACAAATAAAAAATTGGAGATACCCGAAGAAAAAAACAGTTCCGAATCGGGGCAAAGGTTTTTCCTCCTCCTTCGATGCGTTAGATGGTTCAGCTTCTTTTTTCTTAGAAATTTCATTAAAAATTCTACTTTCTTGGCGGTTCTGCTTTGCCTTTTCTTTTTTAAAATAGAAGAAAATTGTTAAGACCGATAAAATTGCGAAAAAATCAAATACCAGGTAGAGAAATAAAAACGATGTGTGATCTTTGTAAACTTTCTTCTGTTCGGTTACTTCATAGAAAACCCAAATTTCTTTTCTAGAAAGAAAGTCTGGATTTGAGACTTTTACTATGTGGTTGTCAAAATTTACTTTATGAGTATAGTTACAAGGCTCACCTAGACAAATTTTATCAATTTCATTTTCTGTTAGTTGTTCTATTGATGCAGGACTGCACTTAAATCTTAGCAAATTTATTAAAACTGGTATTTGGATAAAAAATGAAAAAAATAGGACGAAAATCAGACTAAAGGAGAATACCAAGAGGAAAACTTCAAACTTCGTTTTTATTTTTTTTATAAAAAAAATCCCAATGGGAGTATAAAAAAAATAATACTATAAAAACATTTGAAATCATTTTTTGTTTTTAGAATCCAATTTGATTTTTTTTTTGTAAATTCCAGCTCCTTTTTTGTTTAGCAATCCTGAAAAATTGAAAGGAAATAAGGCTAAATCGCCATTCAATATTTTTTAGTATCTGATAGTATCGCATCGCTTGAAAACATTACATTTTCTAATCACTTTCGTATTCTTTCTTTTTTGATTAAAAATCGGAGCACAAAACACGAGTATTTCGAATGATTTGAGGAAAAAACACTTCCTTTTGAATCGCGATGGAGTAGTAATTGATGGCTATGATCAGGTTTCCTATTTTATGAGTGGTCCCAGGAAAGGAAATCATGCGATCTGCGTCAACTACAAAGGAATCGTCTACTATTTCAACTCTCCCGAAAATAAATTAAAATTTGAAAAAAGCCCTGATAGCTACGAACCAGAATATGGCGGTTGGTGTGAATATGCCTATTGGAAAAAAATATTCCAATAAGGAAAATGAATTAGGTGTTAGCTTTTGTTTAAATCACTTAATCTCTTTCTATCTCCAGAATTAAATGTATTCATAATGAAATGATACTGAATTGATATAAAAATTCCTTGGACTATCTAGATCGAGAGGAGCCCAAGGATATTCCTATCTATTGTGCCATACACTCATCAATGCATTTTGATTCCGCAGCACTTCCAGCGGCTTTACAAATATCTGTTGACTTTTTTTCACTCGTACACTTTTTCACTGCCTTTTCGGCAACTACTCCGCAGGATTGTTCGCAGGATACACGCTTTGGATCTGGTGGCGTCATACCGCTTCCACCGCAATTCCATATTGCGAACCATAAAATTGCAACTACACTGAAGTTTGTTATATTTTTCATAAATTTCTCCCGCTAATATCATACATCTCGTATAACAGAGTTGCGAGCAAAAAATTAACTGAATTCACGAAAAAAAAACTCAGGGAGAAGTTTCTCACTAATCGGTTTGGAAGGAAAAAGAGAATTATCTTAGGAGTTTTTTAAGGATAGAGCCTTCGGCGAGATCATTCAAAGTGTAACACTTCCGGGAATGGATCATAAAACTGATGGAGAAGGTTTTTCCATTTCGAATAGTTCTCCGACTTTCTAAAGCCAATGATATGATCTTCCAAGGTCTCCCAATTAACAATTAGTAGATATTTATTTTTGGACTCAATGCATTTCAGTAGCTTGTGATCAATATATCCTTTGGAAAAAGAGAGGTATTTTTCTGCTTCTCTGAAATTTGATTCAAAATTTTCATTTTGGTTTTCTTTCACATCTAATATAGCGATTTCGGTGATCATACTTCATTAAAACCATGTAATTCAATTTAAATCAATTTAAAATTAGAGACATTTCTTCATTTCAGATCCAATACTATAATATTTTGTTTATCCTCTTATAAACTTCATCCACGGTGATCGCTTGTAGGCATTTGTTGTCCGTGCACGCAGACTTCCTATGGTTATAAGCAGATACACATGGGCTGCAATGAAAATTAGAATATAGAGCTTCCACATTTTTTCCTAATGGTTTATAGCATAGAGGTGTTTCTGGACCAAAGAATACCAAAGTGCGAAGTTCTGTCATAGAAGCAAAATTAGGTGGACCAGAATCATTGCTAAGGAGTAAATCGGCTAAATTATAAAGATCAATCAATTCGCGAAGGGTAGTTTTTCCGGTAAAATTGATGCATCTATCGGATTCAACTGCAGCGCAAATTTTTGCTGCACGTTCATACTCTGACTGAACTCCAATAAGAATCACAAAGAGATTTTTATCTTTCAACAAACGGATCGCAGTTTCAATATAATTTTCTGTCGGCCATCGGCGAAGTGGTAATAAATCACTCGAGTTCGGATTAAACAATACGATTTTTTTGTTTGGTGTTATTTGAGGATTTTCTTTTTGTAGCTTCGCTAAAATTGCCTTTTTATCCACGGTGCTCGATGGAATTTTTAAATGTTTAATATCGTTTTCCGGAATAAATTTTTTTGGAAGGGGCAAATCGGTCGGTTCTTCCGTCAATGCATACACAAGCGAAAGATAATTATAACTAATGTGACGTGTATGATTGTAAATAACTCGATGTGTTTGAAGTCCACCTCGATAAAGACCCTCCATATGGAACCCATTGAAACCAACGCGTTTTTTTGCGCCAAATAAATAGCATAGGATACTACTTAATCTTGAAAATAATTCCAAATCTAAAATAGCATCAAATTTTTGAGAACGCATGATCCAATACATACTCCAAATACCTTTAACAAAACCAAAAAAGGTTTTGGAGGTAACGGTGAATATACGATCCTTATTTAAAATTCCCAGAAGGTGAATGCTATCCTGCATTTCTTGAAAGATAAAGTATGAGATTTCTACCCCTGGAAAAAATTCTTTTGCCTTCTGAATGGAGCTATATGCCGAAACAGTTGAACCCATTTCTGAAATCTGAAGAAAAAGAATTTTCTTTATTTCATGAGAACTTTTTCGAGTAAGTGGACGAAGACAATATTCGATAATAGACAGGAAAAAACAAGCAGGTATTCCCAGCCATTTGTCCATGAAACGCATAAAATCAATACTCATGGTAATAACTCACGACATGGTTTTTTGCGATAATCCAATCCAATGGATGATAAGTGAGATTGAATATCAAATAATTTAGAAATCAAGTTTAACAAAGTAATTATCTAAAAGATTATTCTTTTTAGAAAAAAAGCAAGAAAATATTTCTCGGCTGATTGCGTTAACTTTGCGCTTGTTATGCGACATGAGGATAATTAAAAACCATCTTGCAGATAAAATGAGGTTTACACAATGAACTTGGATCGTGGTAGCATCAAAGTTGTTCGTTTTATCAAATGTTAAAAATAAATTTTATCCGCTACCTTCTTCTGATTTTAACACTAATTCTTGGTGTTTACTTTCGTTTTGAACATTTGGACAAAAAACTACTTTGGCATGATGAGATTGGAACCAGATTGTTTTCTGCTGGGCTGAATATAGAAGAATGGCAAAGCGTACTATATACGGGTAAGATTTATGATGTTGGGACAGTAAGTGGGATAAACAGGCTAAATCCGAAGGGAATTGACGATGTGATTCTTAGTCTTATCCAGGACGATCCTCAACACCCACCCCTTTACTATATTTTAGCAGGGATATGGACACATCTTTTTGGAGATGAAATTGGGACTCTCAGACTTCTGTCGGCGATTCTGAGTTTGTTTTGTTTTCCCGCAATGTATTGGCTTTGTAAAGAGCTATACGCTGATTCCAAAATTGCCTGGACAGGAGTCGCTCTACTAGTATCGTCCCCATTCTTCGTGTTATATGCTCAAGAAGGGAGAGAATATACACTTTGGTTTGCCCTTCTTCTTTTCTCGAATGCATCCTTACTTAACTCGATACGTTTGACCGAAGAGAAGGTCAGTCAATCTAAAAGAATTCGGGCTTGGGCTGTCTTTTCTTTTTTTACAGTCTTAGCTCTTTATACTTCTCTAGCAACAGTGTATATGATGTTCGGACAGGTTGCCTATATTCTCCTTCGCGAAAAATTTCGCATTACATACATAAGTCTACATAGCGTTTTCGCATATCTTTTCATTTCACTTGCATATCTACCTTGGGTCATCGCGTTGGTGTTGCGTTGGGAGGCATTCGAGATTTCTATGTCGTGGTCAAAGGTAATTCATATTCCCTTGAAAAGTCTACTTGAGATCAACGCACTCAATATCAGTCGAACTTCCATCGACTTTTGGCCAGATAGACTTTACGGTGGTGTATTTACTCCGATTGGTATTGGTATCGCCACATTACTTGTGTTTAATTCTATCGCATATGTAATCCTTCGTGCGAACTTGAAAAAGGCTGGTCTTGTACTAAGTCTCATCATTTTACCTTTTCTGATGTTACTCGGACCTGATATTCTCTATGGAGGAATTCGTTCGGTTTCCGCAAGGTACATTGCACCTAGTTTGATCGGATTTGAGCTTACTCTTGCATTTTTTTTGGGTTCGCAAAAAAAGAGTCAGGCGTGGATATGGGAGGCTGCATTATTTCTGGTGCTTGTTATACGTCTCCTCAGTTGTTTTCATAATTCGGGCGAAAAAGTAGTGTGGACAAAGGGAATAAGCTATAACTTACCTCAGGTGGCAAGCTTCATTAATTCCTCCTCAAATCCGCTAGTTGTAGGGAATCGTGAAAGGCATCATCCCGGAAATTTATTAGCCTTGAGTCATTTGTTAGAATCAAGGACAAAAATGCAATTTTTAACACCAGAAATGACAGAAGATCAAAATTACAAACTTCCAAATAAATTTACTATTTTTTTGTTTTGTCCTGTAGAACAATTTCGATTGGCATTAGAAAAACGCGAGCATATAAAAACGAGACTTTTGGTACAGGATTTACATCTAGAATTGTGGGTTGTTGAGCCCATCACCTCACAATAAATAAACGATCTTCACGGCGTACATATATTTATTTCGGTTGTCTCGGGGTCTGTATCCAATCAGCGTTTTTGCGCCACTCCTCAGTCGGCGAGAAAGGAAATAGATAGTCTACAATCGTTGACATCCAAGGGAATTGTGATGGAACCCATTTAAATATAGAGACAGATTTAAATTCAGCTCCCATCGGTCCATTTGTCGGAAGAAAAGCGCCTGCAAGTTCTTCACTACAGGTGGGCCAGGTGTTCATATGAAAACGCATTGGCAAATGAGGAATGGGTGTTGGCAATCCATCCTTTCTTCTGTGGATTAATTTATCATCCACAAACCAACGAATTTCTTCCGCGTCCCACTCCACCGCATATCGATGAAATTCGCTGGCAGCGTCAAAACCTAAATCGACTAGAACAGGCGTTCCACGGTATCCATAATTATAAAGGTCTCCAGGATTACCTGGATTATAATATACATTCAATAAAATGCGAGTAGTATCTCGGCCTATAAATTCCATATCGATTTCTTGCCACGGATCAAATCGATATAGAAAGAATGCGCTAACTACTCCTGAAATTTTCGCTGGTTTCATCACAACTTCAAAGCGACCATATTGGAATAAATTATCTATACTATTTTTTGTTGCAATAGACCCTGAAGTAAACTCTTTGCCACCTAACATTTCCTTTTGTAAGGACATCCGAATTCCACCACCCGGTAGTAAGGAAACATTTTTTGGGTTGAAGACCGCTTTATTACAGTAAAAGGTAGAATCTAGACTGTCCCAGAAATTTGAATCTAATTTTTGCAGTTTGTCTTCACGTAACAAATCATAACTACCTGTTCTTTTTGACCAACCAGTAATTTTTCTATTTTGTGTTTTGTTGCAATACCAAGGAATTTTGTTAGGTGAAACTATCCAAGGATCAGTGTCATGTTGCATTGTTTCACATGAGGCAGACGAAACTGGTATCATCAATGATGGAGTATAATTTACACCAATGTAAAGCAGAAAAAATACAAATGCCCACGCGACAAAAGTCCAAGGTTTAAGAAAAGATTTAAAAAATAATTTCACATTCATAATGGTACTACCCACGAGTGAAGATAAACGTAGACTATCTTTAATACCGAGAATTGGAAATTCATGGATTGCTCCTAACTTGGATTCATATTTTTGTTTTGATGAGGCTCTTGAGACGACATGCCAGTATCTTTTATTTGTAGTAAAATCTACGAGTCCGAGTAATACTGCTGTTACATCTAAATAGAAAGCAATTGGGTAAGTAAAAATGACCCAAAGGAAACTTCCTAAGTGTAATTGCCTAAACCCATATAGGCCAGCTAACAAAAGTAAAATTGGCGCAAGTAGTCCGATGAGTCCGAGTGCCTGTAAAAAATTTGGAATAGGTAATATTGCCAATGAAAAGTCCCATACAAGAATGGCGATTAGTAGATTGATGAGAATTAAAATTGCAGGGAAGATCCAAACAAATACGGTTATGATCTCCGATAGTCGAGTGGCTAGTCCCGTCGAACGTTGGGAACTTGTTATCATCTTTCCTAGGATCAAACTCGTGAAAAATGCCGCCAATTGAGAGACGGGTGACATTTCCTGCATTAAAATCAATCCTATATCCAAATGTAGGATAAAAACAAATAGTGCGATTAAGTAATGAAAACCATGGAAAATAAACTGAAATTTATGTAATTTGGATACTGGTGCCGAAAAAATTTTTGTTAGGTTGTTTAAAAAAGATCCTGTATGTCCATTTGCCCACCTTCTCCTGCGAGTAATGAAGCTGTACATATTGGGTGAAACTTCTTCATCAGAACCAAAAAAAGGATTATAGATGCATTTTTCACCTAACATAAGGATTCTATAACTAAAATCTACATCTTCCGTCAAACAAACGTTCATCGGATTATTTTTTAGTAGAGTCGTCTCCATAACGATTGTTGTGCCAGTGATAAATAAGTTTAACTTCATTTTTGTAAACGCAACATTAAACATTTCACATCCGATGTGTTGATGCAATGAATCCCAAAGAGGAAAAAAACCTCCGGTGGATAATGCACCTCGGCGGCCTTGGATGATTCGTTCACTGCTTTCCTTTAATAGAATGACCGAGGAACGAATCCAAGATGGATGAGCCCTGTGGTCACTATCCAGAATGGCAAGATATTCTGTTTTCAAGGTTTCTGTGATCCAGTTTAACTTTTCACTTTTTGCATCTTCGCCAACGAACGCCACTAATAGGCGGCGATTGTTCGTTTTTATCAATTCCACGATTTGTGAGGATTCATTCAATATTCCCGCATCGTTGTAATCCTGGTCAAGAAATGGGATGGATGAATCTTTCCGATCCTTTAGAAGTAAGTAGATATCTATAGGGCCTTGAAAATCTTGATTTAATGCAGAGTTTATAGCTCGTAATGCCGCCTCTCCTTCATTACGTGATGGAATTAAAATAGATATTGACGTTTCTGGATTTGAATCAAAATTTCTTTTGGTTTGCTTTGATCTTAAAAAATATATTAAACAAACGTAATGTACTAATGAGTATCCCGACAATATCACAAACAAAACAGCACAAACCCAAAGCATACCATTCATCTCTGAGGACTCCCATTCAAAATCAGATTTTGTGGGTATCCAATGTGTCGCAAAACATCATTACGTACGTTCCATTCCTCTTCAGTTAAAGGTTTAGCGGTCATCCATAAAAGGCTTAAATATGTTATAGTAATGGATACGAATGAAAAAGGCAAAACAACCAGAGATTTAAAAGGCCTAAAATATTGACTGAATGCATATAAGACAGAGACAAAACCGATACCTACTACAAGGCATAAGGCATAACCTCTCAGAAAAATATCCTGACCAGAGAGAATTGTGGAAGAATAGAATCCCTCGGCAAGTGCTGGCAGAACAAGCTGTCCTAGTGGCGACGAAAAGTGTTCTGGGAAAAATGGAGAAACTGACACGCTAAGATAAATACCAGCGAAGGAAATTACGGTTATGCATAACAAAAAAAAATTTATATAAATTTTCTTTGGATCTCTTCTGGATAAATAATCTAAGCCTTTTGCAAAGGGAAAGATCATAATCATGACAACTGGAATCAGATGCCTTGCTGCGGCGCTCCAGCCAGCTTGCCAATCAGAAAAACCAGCTGCAAACCAGATATAAAAAACAACTAACGTTATGTAGGGGATAGAACTCCATTTTTTTTGTTTTTCCATCTGAATCCAGCCAATTGGCACGATCAGGAGTATGGGACTATAAAATAGTATGCCTCGTTTAGTTCCAATCAGTATTCCCAAGAGGGATTCGATGTTAGGAAATTTGATTCCTAAAAAACCAGCACGGTGGAGGGTTCCGTGCCACCAATCACTCTTAAACGCATATCCGGTGCTAAGTGGAGATCCAAATGCGAATTGATGATAAAGAAGGCAAGGAATTAGGCCAATCGTAAAAGCAAATATAAAAAGAAATACTTTATAGCTCGTTAAGCGACGAAACGCTAACGTAAAGATAATAATAAAGGCAACGATACCAGTAGGATATTCGATTGTCGTTGCTATAGCCATAAAAATGCCAGCCAAGACAAGGTCAAAGGAAGATGGAACTCGAGTGTTTTTCCCTGGTTCAAGGACCAACATCCAAGAGACCGATGCAAAAAAACCAGCTGGGACATGGCCAAAAAAAACACTTGAATAAGTTAAAATCGGCGTTAACAGAGCAAAGAACAGAGAAGCTTCCACCGAGTTTTGACTATTGGGTGCAGATCGACGTAAGACAAAAAATGGGAAAAGAGCGGCAGGTAATACAACCAATAACCAAGTGAGAAGGTGTCGCACTGCCCAATAGCTAGGCATTTGTGAGTTTCCTTCGCGTGGTAAAAAAATGTCGATGATCCAAACAATCGGAACGCCGAGTAGCGATAGTCCAGGAGCCTTGTCGGAATAATTTTTTCCCTCTCTTACGGAGCGGTCAAACGGAGTTCCGTATGCCTCAAGGACTGGATCGATGGAAACAGTTCTGAATTTTGTCAGCGCGATTGATAACTCAATTCGACTTTGTTCGTTCGGACTCCGACCGTATGTTGTTCCACCTGCAAACATGGTATAGGTTAGAACTCGATTCATTTTGAAAACTTTTTGGAAATCAACTTTGTAAGTTCTTCTCCCACCAATCTATGAACTTCAGGCGAAGGATGAGCGTCATTGCGATTGACTATTCGATCTAATGCAGGTAAGTCCTTAAATAGAGTAGAGAGATCTAAAGCTTCAATTTTCTGACTATCTAAGTAGCTTATAACTTTATCTACGTAAAGTTTTTTGCTTAAATCGATTTCTAACATCAATGGAAAGATAATAACTAGAAACGCTATATCCTTGGATTTTGTGTAGTTGCGAAAAGAGACAATTTCTTTCATGTGTTCATCGAATATTGGTTTATCAGAATATGCTTTTTCGATATATGTGAGATACCCGTTTAGTTCTTGTCCAGGGAACATCCAGTATAAAAAATTAAACAGATAAGAACCATTTACGATCCACCGTGATATAACATTTAAATCTTCATACGGAGCAAATCCTTCCCCGTCTCCTCGAAGCCCATGTTTTCTGGCTATATGGTCAATATCATTTCCGTAGTATTGCAAAACAATCATATCAGGTCTAATTCCCGACGAATCTATAAACTTAGTGACGGATTCAAATTCAGATTTTGTATCTAAGCTCGTTTGTGCTAGATTGATCACTTGTAAGTCTAAAATTGATTTTTTTAAATTAGTTCTTACAATGTCTGGAAAACGATCTTCGATGCATTTGATGCCTTGACCAGCCGCGAAAGAATCTCCCGCAAACAAAATATTAACTTTTGCATCTTTTTGAGGTTCCAAGTCCCTTGCACCGTATGAATTGAACGGTCTCCAGTATCGGTCGAACCATAGAGTATTCGCTAAAGAAAATCCAATACCATGGCTTCTGGGAAGGAACATAAAAATGGCTTCAAGAAACAGCAATGTTATGAAAATTGATACGATGCTTAGCCAAACATTCTTAGCAATTTCGCCCATTTTAGATCTGGAAAAAAAAGTTTTAAACAATAAAATTATCTCAATGATTAGAATGATTAACATCATCAAACGCAGAGCAATTGTTACGGTATTAAGAGGTAATTTAGGAAATTCTAAGATGGCCGTTATTAAAACGAACATAATAATAAAGCTATAAATGATTCTGATTTTCATAAGAAAAGATACGGAATAAACGGCAATGCTTACAAAGCAATGGGATTATTAAGAGAATGGAAGTCCAGTCCGATTTTTCAATCAAATATACGCTTGATACAGATCAAAAAATTGACTCAAGAATTTTTTCTCGAAAGTGATCCGATTTTTTTTGCAAATTTACGTTGTATCGAAAAATAACGTGTAGCATCCGTTAAATGCCAATAAATCGATTTTGAATTTATTTTTCAGCAGTGGTACTGCTCTTTTTACTTTTAGATGAAAAAAATTATAAGTTTAATTTGATTCTTTCAAATAAATCTTGTGGTTGAAACAGTTTATAAATGATATCTTGAAATCCAGAGGTAGTGGCACGTCCTGAGACTTCCTCCACAAAATCGGCCGTTAGAGCTAATATAGGTAGGGCAAAACCTGCGCTATAATATTTTTGGTCGCCTCAAAACCATCCCAACCAGGCATTTGTAAATCCAATAAAACCATTGAGATTGAGCTCGTTATCATCAACGATTAGTATTGTATAATTTGAATTGTCTTGAGAATGGATCGATTTTGGTTTTTCTATCAATTCGGGTATCGATCCCTGAAAGAGAGGAAATTTTACTTCAAAGGTAAATTTGCTACCTTTGTTTACTATGGATTCTACATAGATCGATGAATCTACTTGTGTCAATTGTTCAAAGATAGTTGTTTGTTTATCTAAAGGAATTCCGATGCCTGTATCTGTTACAATAAAAAGCAGTGTAGCTATTTCACTTTCAATGATTGTTAAATGCTCGTGATCAGGTTTGAAAAAAGGAATGGAATCTTCTCGATTCTTATCTTGCCTGCTTCCATTTTATTGAATTCTAAAATATCGTTTATGATGACCAAAAGATTTTTGAAAGAAAAATCAATCATCGATAGATAATTCCTTTGTTCTGGAGAAGGATTATCCTCTAATATAAGATTAGTAAAACCGATGCTGGAATTTATCGGAGTACGTATTTCATGACGCATAGAAGACAGAAATAAGGAAGGAGCATGGGTCGCTTTCTCCGCCTTATCCTTTGAAATCGATAATTCTATCATCGACTTATTAACTTCCTCGGCTTTGTCTATAAAGGAATTTTCAAGTTCTCGACTAACGCGAACAAATACCATCATAATCAAAAATTCACCAACGAGGCTTAAAAACAGATTAAATCTAAATCGAATAGGAAGGTCTGGCTTAGGAAGTTCACCAAAGGGAATCAACTGATAACCTGTTACTTCTATTCTTATATAGCCGAAAAAAGAAACCCCCGTCCAAAAAAGAGTAACATTGCCAAAGAATTAACGATGGAAAGAATTATAAATATAGAACTGACAAAGCTAACAAATCGAATTTGTTTCTCGCTTAAGGTTGTCATAAATCAATTGACACTCCAACTCTAAATTGGTTCAAATAGATTTACTTTTCAATTTCTTTCAAATCTAACACGCCTATCCTATCGTTGTATAAACTTCCAATATAAATCTTCCCTTTTTTTTCAATGGCACTTGTGATTTCTTTTAATTTTATTCCACTTGGATCTTGCCAACTAGCAATGGGGGTCCCTTTTTCATTTATTTTTAAGACATAGCCATAAGGTTCTGGTTTCGGCCATAGAAATTTGGGCAATTTACTCGTCATCGATTTCAAAAATGGAGAAGGGTGCATTTTGTCCATTCTGTCATTTCTTACGGTAAATAAAGCGACCAAAAACTCACCGTCAGCGTTTGCTGTTATATTGTCTGGGAATCCTGGTAAATTCTCAATGAATATCTCCTGCGTTCCCTTTTTGCTTCCCTTTAGCCAGAGTTTTGTGATCCTATATCTATAAGTTTCATTTACGAGTAAAAAATCTTCATTTTTGGATAGTGTGATTCCATTTGCAAAATACAAATTTTCTAATAATAGTTCTGTAACTTTAGTTTTTGGATCGTATACAAAAACTCTTCCGTGAGGTCGGGCTTCTAGCAAGTCATACAAATACTCTTTTTGTTCGTAAATACTGGCATCCGAAAAATAAATTTTACCTTCTTTCGAAATGTCCAAATCGTCTGTAAATTTAAAGGGAATTCCTTTGTATTCTGAAACCAAAACTGTGAGTGTACCATCCTTGGATAAAGAGAGAAGACCCTTGTATGCATCGGCGATAATCAAATTTTTTTGTGAATCAAATTGAACGCCGAGTGGCCTTCCGCCCGTATTGATGATCGTCTCAACAACTCCCGAGGGAGAAACTTTCTGTATGTTGCCGTCTTTATCACCACCATATATAAATCCATTTTCATCTATATCCAAAGATTCTAGTCCGTTTACTTTCCCTTCTGCCAAGAGCTTAGCAGATTGAAGAATCGTGTTTTCAGCATATACTCCAAGTTTTTCTGGTTTTGTTAGAGGTTCGTAAGGCAGTGGATCTAAAGATTTACAAGTTAAATGTATTGATAAAGAAATAAGGGACAGAAAAGGCTTTTTTAGAGTATTCATATGGATAATTCTTGAGACAAAATCGCATCTCTCTTTTGGTAAAGCAATCTATCTTTTAGATAAAATTTTTTCTTTCGACCAAGTAGACTCTAGAACCATTCACTAAAAACTACTCATTGTTGGATATAAATCCTGGACTTGGTATTTTTCCTTTGACTGGATTGACCAGCCAGAGAAAAAAAAGATAGAACTCTTATTGCTGTCCCGCTAAAATTATTTCCATAGGAATTACTTTCGTAGGAATGTTGGACTTGCAAATCAAAATGCTTTGTCGACTTTGAAAATTAAACAGGTGGAAAGGTTCTCATTTGATTCCTTAGTTTGAGAATTAATGAAAAGAATAAAAAATAAGTTGATCAGAATATTTTTAAGGTTAGCCGCAATTTATTTTATGAGTTTTAGTATCTTCAACGATTGTAATAAAATAAATTTTTGTAATTCTGGCGATCCATTTTCTGATTGTTACCAGAAGAGAATTTTATTCGAAACTTATCAAAGAGATGCTTTGTTGGCTGCTACACCTCCATCACGACCGCAGAATGTATCCGTATTACCTGGCAATTTTAACAATATTATTAGTTGGGATCCCGTTTCTAGAGCCACAGAATACCAGTTATATTGGTCAAATAGTCCAAATTTGAATATCGCTTCAGCTGCCAAGATATCAAAAGTAAGTTCGCCCTTTATTCATTCTGATTTAACAAATGGACGCCTTTATTATTATAAGATAACAGCAAAAACTCCATTTTTGGAGGGAGAACCTAGTATAGAAGCGACAGGTCTTCCCTTTAGTAGTAATCGGAAAATCTTTGTTACTGGCTCCTCATATTCTATACCATCAATGGGAAGCGTCGCTGGTGCCGACTCTATTTGTATGAATGATTCGGCAAAGCCATCTGCATCAACGATTTTTAAGGCACTTCTCGCAGATGAAACTGGATGCTCCGGAAATCCTTGCAGACGTGCATCTATTGCTGCCAATGCGGGAGATGGTCAAATTGATTGGGTCTTTAAACCAAACACTAGTTATTACCGATCCGATGGAACGACTTTAATTCTGACTACGAATAGTAATTCCATATTTGTTTTTGGTAACTTTACAAATCCGATTACTACGACTGCTTTCACAACATTAACTGGAATGTCAGGAAACTGGTTTACATTCGCTAACTCAAATTGCACAAACTATAGTTCAACAGGTGGATCGGTAACGACTAGCCAATCAAATTTAACCAGTAGCGCAGCAATTTCTGGAGCCGGATTAGGCTGTGCTGGTAGTTTTTACATTTTTTGTGTAGAGCAATAAAAATACCGTACACTATTTTTACGAGCGACTCTATTTTCTTTTTCCGATAAAAACATAGCCCAATCCAAAAAATAAGAATATCAGAAACAAACCGAAACTATAAGCAGATACCGTTACCCAACCTAATTTACCAACATCCAAAAACCAATAAGGATAGAATCCAGTAAACGTACCTCTAATAAACGTTAATACTAGGTAAAACAATGGAAAGAGTAAAAATGAAATGGCATCGGAATATTTTAACTCTTGTGTATCAATAAAAAGTAACCAACAAAGTAAGAAGAGGAGGGGATTTACCACATGCAAAAATTCTTGAATGACAATTTCTATCCCTTGCGGATTCCATGTATTTCGTATCAGAACATTATAAACAATGGCCACAATAGTAATATAAGATAAGTTAGCTGTTGAAAACTTTGGAGTTGAAAAAGGTTTTAAAAATGGAAATTTTATTGAAAATAGAAACCCAGAAATAGACAGACCTATCAATAAATTTGAGAGAATTGTAAAAAAAAGACTTATATGTAAAATCGATAACAGAAAAAAATTATCAGAATGATTTATATACACGATATACTCTGAAAGCACAGAACACCAGATAAAAAGAAAACTAACAAACAATAGTGGTTTTTTAAAAGTAGTAGTGTTCACTTTAATTATACTCCATAAATAAATTCATTTTTCTCGTGTTCATCCATTGGAATTGGCTGACATACAGATGGGACTTCGCAGAAAAAATGAAGTAGAAATATCTGATCAGACAAGCTTGTACATCTGTTAAATCCAGATTGTCTGAATCGATCGTAGTCAAGATTATTTTCACGAAGAAGTATAGCTGACAGCAAACACTCACGTGATTTTAATTTTCCTCATTGAAACGTCCACTCAATTGTGCAATCTCTCTTATACAATTTAGGAGCGTTTGGAGCAAAAATAGGATAAAGCTAAATTGATAGATGAGCAGCAAATCATTCTCTCCATCTAAATTTGACTTAATAGGCTTCGGATACCATCATAGCATTCATCTTATTTGATTTTGGAAATTTTTTTCCCATGACGAAATCTGAATATTGAATCGTCGATTAGGAACTGATTGCATCCGTTTTTACGAAAGTCGATATTCTTTGTGTAGGCAGCCAATTTAGATTTCTTTTTAAAAATTCTGGTTCAATCCAATTCCGATCCAAAACAAATGCTGGGGAATTTTTTGGCTTTGGTACTGATCGCGTGACCATACCTTCACTGCCTCTCCCGCATTCGTTTGGTTGATACTCTCATATACAATTTCGTTCGTGATCCCATAGAGTTTGGAAGGATCAATCGTTCTTCCATCCCTTTCTGAAAGATTTGTAACCAGACTAGAAGTATTAGATGTCGTGAAAAAATTACGATTATTGTCATACAAACTTATCTCTGGACGGAAAACATGATTGAGTGATAAAAAGTAATCTTTCCATTGAAATTTAAAATTTGTGGTTACATCATTGAAGCCTGATTTTTGAGATATATTGTTATTCACATAAATGTATCCAGCGCTCGAAGTCCATTCCAAGGAAATTGGTTTTTCATAAAAAAATGTATGGGACAAAGAGAATGAAGTATATTGGTTTCCATTTCCACCACCCACATCATAAGAAGTTTGGGTGAATGTTTGTAAGGTGGGATTTAAAATTTCTTTTAGCCACGGTAATTCCCACCAAAGAAAGAACTCGTTCCAAGTATACTTGTTAGAGCGATCCTTTTTGAAATACCACCAACTCCCAGCCGTAAAGGTTCCAAATTTTCCGGCATTCATTTCGTACGCAAAGGTAGTGAAGAGACCGTCGGTTCTAGCCATTCCATTTTTTTCAGCATACGGTCGAATTTTCGTGGGATCTACCGTGCACGGATTTGTGAAGGGGTTCTCAGGCAAAGTTAGGTTACATTTATCTCCATAGACATTGTTGGTCCGATCAAAAAAAAGGGAGTTTCCCTGAGAGTCTGGTAAAGAATTGTCGTTTAAATAGTGTTGAAGATATCGATTACTATCGATTTGACCTGCTCCGGGAAATGCTTGCAGTCTTTGATCGGAATCTCGATCAGCTCTTCCTTTTAAAGCTAAATTTGATTCTAGTTCAAAATAGAAACCACTATTATGTGAAATTCGAGCAACGGGAACATAGGTATATGCTTCTGCGAAATTCGAATAAGGAACATTGTCTCGGCGTGATAGAAAATCACCAGTAAAACTCTGTCCTCTCCAAACAAAATCATTTACGATCTCATGTGTAACATCGATCTGTACGGCAGGCGCTTCCTTTTCTCTCTCCTCGATTTCTGAATTTTTTAATTCGACCTTCGATTTAGGTTGGGCATTGGCTGGAAAGACAAAGTAGAAAGACAAAATTGAAATCAAGATGAAATAATACTTTTTCATGGTATGATTGGTTTTTTGCAATTACGTTCAGATATCCTTCGGGTCTGAAATAAAATTAAACACATCCTCAAGCGGCGTCTGGAAAACATGCGCTATACGAAATGCAAGTTCAAGCGTAGGTGAATATTTTCCGTTTTCGATTGCGACGATTGTCTGGCGAGTCACACCCACCTTATCTGCCAATTGCTGTTGTGTCATTTCGTTATGGTGAAAACGAAATTTTCGTATTGTATTGCCGATGTAACACTTAGCCATGTTATTCGCCAGTTCGGTAAAGAAAGAATTTTGCAATCTCATTCGTCACCATGGAGAGATACCCAGAAAGGCAGAGGGCGAGAAAAAAAAACCAAGGTTGTAAGGAGAATGCCAGAGTGCTTAGAGAAACTAGAAAGCTGAAAACAAAAACACAGTGCGATATCCAAATCGATTTCAGTTCAATGACCATATCGCGTTCGTCAAAGACCTTCGGCAACATTTCACCCGTTAAACGAGGATATACCACAGCAAATGCAATGGAGGTAGCGATTTTTGTGGCTATGAGGCTTAGAAATAAAAATAAGTTTAATTTACTCCAAAACTCCATATCATTCAGATTTCCCTGAATGAGACCACCAAAGATAGTGTAGGTCCCGCAGCAAAAGGCACAAAAAACAGCGGTTATCGCAGAAGAACCTAAAATTGCTCGTTTTTCTTGGTATGACATACTCCTTTTTCTCGCCCTTGGATTGCGAGAGCAAGTCGAATTTACTAGTCATGGTAGCTGGTTTATCTTACATAATGTTAAAAATATTTGACATCATGGTTGATATTTTTAACTCTAGATTATCGAGAATTGGAGTAGGAATTTATATGAAGGAGTCAAAGCAAATTCCGAGTAAAGAGTGGTTCCTAATCACAGGACTTTTGCTCTTCAATCTCGTACCTTTTCTTGGCGGTGCGATACGAATCTTTGGTATTTTGGGGGGAGCAAGTATAACCTCAGAAAATGAACGCTTCATGGCGATGCCCGTGCCTATCCTTTTACACATTATTTCCTCTTTGATTTTTGGACTCATTGGCTCGTTTCAATTTGTACCAAATATCCGCGAGCGTCATCGCTACTGGCACCGCAGGGCTGGCAAATTTATCGCAATCTCAGGGTTGCTTTCAGCACTAAGTGGATTGTGGATGACACTCTTTTATCCAGCGGCGGCGAACGACGGAGATGCGCTTTTTTATGTTAGGTTGTTTATTGCACCGACAATGGCCGTTTGCATACTCATAGCAATTTACTACGTAGCACGGAAAAAATATCACCAGCATGGAAATTGGATGGTCCGTGCATACGCCTTGGCTCTTGGTGCGGGCACGCAAGTTTTTACACATCTCGGCTATATGATTGTAATTGGCACTCCCTTTGGTCCCAGTCGTGATGCAATGATGACGCTGGGTTGGCTTATCAATATTATTTTTGCAGAATGGTTAATTCTACGAGGGAGAGGCAACATGCACTCGTTAACTCTAAACTTCGCGGAGAGTCGGTATGTGGAAAAAAGTTAGACGACTTTTTCTCTTTGATAGTTTCGGTGCTGCGAACTCTACACTCATGCTCGGTCTAGTCCTTCCTTTTTTCTCTGGCTACTTCGGTATGCCTCCTCACGTCTTGTATGCGCTTGCGGCATGCGCACTGTTTCTGACGTTTTTATCTGGAATCTGCTTTTTCGTCAAACCTAAACGCTGGCGGTTTTTTCTGCGGGTCATCGCCACCATGAACATCGCGTATTGCATTCTATCGGTAGTGTTTGTATATCTATTTTGGAGCTCGCTTACTCACTTGGGAGTAATTTACTTCATTATCGAAAAAGTTGTCGTTCTGATTTTGGCAGCTATCGAAATAAATGTTTCTTGGCGAAAATTTAAATCCGTAGGTTAATCCAACAAACACCTATTACACTTCGATTCTCAGACTGCTTGCGAAAATAAAAACTATAGAGAAGGATAGAATCGATTTAAAGAGGGCATTTCTTTTATATATTTTCAGAAGCTTTATTTTTTTAGAATGACCCAGAAATAAAAAAAGTCGAGCATTTGCCCGACTTTTTTCGTTGGATATATTGAATCCAAACTCTTTTTATTTTATCTTGGACCTTCGTTTTTAATTTCTGCGTGGTTGAGATACAGACCAGCAGATGTTAAGGATGGCGCTCTTACGTGTCCTGTATACTGAGTGTAAGTGGTGCTTCCACTAACAACAGTTGATTGGCATAAGCTTAATCCCCCAGCACGGTTAAACCCGCAAGAAGAATGGAATGCAACTGCATAGTCATCTGCTCCAGGTAGGATTGACGAAGCACCAAATTTCGATTTTGAACCAGGTACGTGGTTAATCGTCACACCGCCCGTATTGTTATGATTAAAAGCACCTCGTGCTGTCGCAACAATCAATGATTTATCCATCGCGTTTCCACCACCAAACGAGCTTAAAGTGTTTGCGAGTTCAGATCCACCAGAAGCTGCCGCCAATGCTGTTACTTTCGTTAGATTGAAACCTTTTGAAGAAGCGGTAGATTCTAAACTAGAAAGCCAGAATTCAATCGCATAACATCCAGCGGAGTGACAAACTACTTTGCAAGTATTTGAGCCTTTGCAAAAATTGGTGAGTCCCGTGGTGATATTTGTCTGGGCACGATCGGTTCCGTATGTTCTTGGATCAGTCTTTCCATCGTATCCGATGAAGATTTTATCACCAGAAACGGTGTTAGCCGAGGTTCCCCAGTAGCCGTTTACGTCTGTGGTTCCGACTCCACTATGGTTTTTGTCCGATTTCCCGTGAATGAACACGGTATATGTTTGTGCACTAAGAGATCCTGCAAAGAGGACTGCTAGTAGGCATGTAAGTGAGGTTCGCATTTTTTTTCTTCCTTCCTTTTCTTATGAGCCTAGGAAACATAAATAAGTCAAATGTGTCAATAATAATTTATTTATTGTCATTTATATGTATAAAATATGAAAAAAAATCAAATTGCCATACAAAAGATTTCTATCTGAGGGAAGAGCCTAAAGAGCAAAAGAGGCAGTTTTTTGTAGCTGGGAGTAGATTACCAATGATGAGACATAATTTACTTGCGTGTTGATCGATCCCCCACCCGAGTTAGGGTGGAGGGGAGTGGCTCGTGGGCAGTGCGAACTCCTCTCTATCACAATTCGTCAATTCTCACAACGCCAAGTCAGGTTGCCGAAAATTTTCTTTGATTATATTCGTGTTTTTAGCGGCAACTGGACTTGCCATTTCTGGATCTTAAAACTTAATTTTTTTTCCATTCCTCCTTATTGAGAAAATCTTCAGCTAACTCATCTAATAATTGGTAAGATCCATTTGTAAAAAAGTTAAGCCATAAAATTGGAATAGTTGAGCCGCCAGCTAATGTATGTATAGTGGGCGAGTACTCTTGAGAATACACTTTTGTAAAAACATTTTTTTTCGTATCATAACGGTACATTGTGAATTCAAATTTTTCTGTCACGGGAAAATAAAACGGCCATACTGTAAAGGTAAGACCAGAAACGAAAGCATTTAGATATAAAATTCCATCATAGGCCCAATGGTTGCGAATCCCTGTATTTTTGATTTCTAAAAAGTAGGGCACCTTTTCTGAATTATCGATTATCAATTTATTTTCTACCTTGGAGAATAAACCAGTTGATTTCATTTTTTTCTCCAATCGATCTTGTGCATTTTTTATAACTTCAGGGTAGGGGTTTGTTGAAGAATATGAAAAATGTAGAGCTTCGTAAGGCGTTGTTGTAGATGCGGTTACTTTCGGAAGCGGATTCGGATTTCCGGATGACCAAGTAACGCAATGAACAAAATTCGAAAAAACGAATATAATGACTAGAAGGAGAATATTAAATTTTCTATCCATAAACTTTTTCCTATTCCTAAAATTCTTGCTTCTTAAAAACGGATGAACAAAGCTCGTTTTAAGGTGCAACATCAAATTGATTTCTCTATTGTAATTCATAGTTAAATAAATTCGACCTGATTCATGATATAATACGCTTTTTTGACAACAATAAAATTGGTAAGGGTTTTCGAGAATTCCCAATGCTAAAGAAAATCGAAATTTAATACGACTCTCCTATGTCTTCATTTCTGATGGGTACTGACCTCTTTTGCGATCCAGGCAAGCCCTTCACTAAACTTACCTGTCATGCAGTTAGGCGGACGCACAAAAGCCCCAAAACAAGGAGGGAAATCTTTTTGAATCGCTAGGGTTAAATCTTTTGTATGGTAATAGCGAGTCAAATATGTATTCTCAATTCCTTGGGTATTGGAATCTACTTGGAAGGTAATCATTATAAAGTCCTCACTATCAGCCCTTGCATCAAATATCTTCGTATTCTTATCCAAGCCCAATGATTTTTTATTTCCTTTAACATCAATTATGCCTTCCTCTGTTGGCCCCAGTCCGAGTATGTTTTTCTCATCTCGGCCTACATTTAGGTAACGCGAATTTCCTATTGATTTTGCCATTTTAAATGAGAGATCGGTAACCTTCAGACCTTGTTTGTCGATCAGGTATTTTGTGTAGGCGTCACTTGGCAGGAGCTGCCTTGCTTGAAATTGTTCGTCAACAACTGCAAGGCCAGAATGAAAGTCTTCAGCCTGGCGAAATTTGAGAGGAATTACCTCTTTTCCAGTTTTGTCGATATAACCCCAATGGCCTAATGGTTCTTCCTCTTGAATCAGCTCACAATCCTTATACGGGTTTGGTTTCGTAATTTGAACTCGTGCGAGACCTTCGCTAAAATTTCCAACGATGGTATATTTTGGTGGAATGACCCATGTGTCAGTTATGTCCTTAAATCCCCACTTTCCGTCTTTACATGCGGCTAATAAGCCTTCTGCATATCGGCCAGGACCAGCAAGATAGGAATATAAACCGTTACTATAAATAAATTTATAATCTTTAGTAAGATAGTATTTATCGTATCTTTTTGACACCTGTTTAAATTTGAATTTTGTGGTTGCTACCTCTGCTACACCATTTCTAAAAACAGTGGCATTATAAAATGAAGGCTTCACAATCCACTCACCTTTTTGATTGATAAATCCCCAACCCTTGCCTGACATTTCCGTATTGTCTTCAGCTGGAGCCAATATAGGATCATCCGAAAAGGGCTCTGCATCCTTAAAACGAAATGGTATTACGACCTCACCCTTTCTATTTATATATCCCCAAAGCCCATTTTTTTTAACGGGAGCCAAACCATGATTAAATTGTCTTGCTCCTTCAAATTGATGTTCTAGAACAATATTACCAAGAGTGTCCATAAAACCAAAAGAAAATCTAGGCGGTTCAGGGTTAAATGCATAGAAAAAAACTGAGATGCAAGATTGACACAGTAAAAATATAAGAATGATAACTCGCTTCATTTAATTCCTTCTCAACTAGATTTTTAATCGTAGACATTCTAAATAACAAAGAAACTCGATTTTCTTCTGAGTTTCCAAAATATTTGGCCACTTTAACAATACCGCTTCTTTCACATTTTGTTTATTCTCATCGTTTTACCTCAAATCTTTGAGCCTGAATCTATATTGTTTCCGAATTCTTTCGTATGCAATCAAAAGGAATTTTTAATAAGGAAAAGCCATTGGATTTTCGAAACAAATATACAAAGCCAAACAAACTTGTAAATTTAAACTTTGAAACTACAATGAATTGCAATTAAATACAAAGCGATTATTTCCATAATCATGATTGTATTTTTATATGCCAATTTTTCTACGAGCCCGACAGAGGAGAGGGTTTCAGAACGAGATTCTATCAAAATTATATGACGCCACAGAAAAGAAATTCATATCACAAGCATCTGTACCTAGTGTTACAACGATTCCACCCGGTATACCAGATGCAGACAAAGCAAAGTTAGTTGAAATTAGCGATGCTGCGAGAAAAGGTGGAACTACATTGATTACTTCTTTTCACTAGTCTCTGAGTCATAGTGTAAATTTCCGTAAGGTACATTATTTGTTGTGCTTACTGCGTTCACTCTCCGAGGCAAACTTTATGTTTCCTTGCATCCTCGCTCTTATTGTTGCTGTAGATTAATCCGTGGCGCGGGTGGGGGACATATTTTTAGCTACTAAACCTACTCTTTTTCTAAAAATCCTTTTGTTCTAACAACGGAGGAAGTCAAACTCGCATCAACTTTGATACATTTGTAACCATACAATAGAGGTAGAATGATCAGCTCTTCTTTAAAGGTGGCATCGACTAGAAGATCCCCTTCCAAGTTACCTTTTCCCCTGCCCTGGGCAATCGCATAATCGACTACATTTATCATTCTATCTTCTTCCTTATCTCCAAAGGTTAAATCAAATTGAGGGACAAACCAGCCGATTCCAAAGGTAAAAAAACCTACTAAAACTCGTGTTATGTAAAGTCTATGCGTACAACTTTTTTCCGATACATCGGTAATGCTATTTCGGTTTTTTGCAACATATTCAAGGCCGCGAACATTGCTTGTCGATATCGTTGTGAATTTTCCGATTCGCGAAGAACAAGAATTTGACGAAAGTAAGATAATGAATAGTAACAATATCAATCTTTTCATTTCTCCAAATTACGTGTTCTCTAATAACACGTCAAGAATGTTAGGTTATTATCATAAATGTTGCCTTACTCGACTTAGGTTTTTATGGTTCTTAATTTCACCAAAGGTAGCACTTTTCGATCTCTTTCTTGGTACTTTTTTCAGAAAAAACCGAAAAATCCGTATAAATTGAACAAAACAGAAAAATCTTGGAGCAAATTCTTACTAAGATAGATCAATTATCACTTGAGCTTTCCAAGAAGTAATACAATTTAAACAAGAAGTTGGTTGTTTCCCTACGCGAGCTTCGCCTGAATTAAATGGGTTCCCCTGAGTCAGCTATGAATCATTTTTTTAAAATTCTCTTTACCAAGGTATTCCTTATATTTTCTATTCTCCTCCAAAATCATTGTCTTTTAAATCCTATCGTCAGAGAAATTCTAAATCTTGATCTTAACAAAAAAGGAAATAATTTATTGATTTCTCTCGTGGCATTCAATCTAAACTTGAATAGATCCGTACCTATTGCGACCGTCACCCCTTCCTCTGGAAATATTATACTCTCAAATAGTACGCTAAAAGTTAACTTCAGTAAAAGTATGGAGCCGAGTTCACTTTCTGCAACTCTCGGTACTACACTAAATGCATCCTGGTCTCAAACTTCATTTCCGAATGATACGGTTCTTCTAACAGGCACTTTTCCTCTTGGAACAAATAATTTCGTTCTTGATGCAAAGGATTCACTGGGAATTGGCTTAACACAAGTTAATGGAACTTACCTTGTTTTGAATTCAAATACAAAGATCTATTATGTGAGTCCAACCGGGAATGATGCTAACGATGGCATTACGTTAGCGTTACCAAAAAATTGACAATAACCTCGGCAATATCTAATGCCAGCTCACCCGCAGCAATTTTTATTAGCGCCGGCAATTATAATGTAGACAGTGTTTTATCAACAAATATTAATCTCGTGGAGAATGTATCGCTTTATGGAGGTTATTCGCAAGATTTTTCCACGCGTAACAATTCAACCAATATCAGTAAAATTACGGATACGTCCACAGGTGTAATCGCTAACACGAGAACTATTAATGCAGGATCAACGATCACTCTTTCAACCGTAGTAGATGGGCTAACCATCGTTGGTTCTTCGAATCTTAATGCCACTGGAGATTCATATGCCTTTCATTGTAATTCTGGATCGCCAACAATTAGCAATAATATCATTCAAGCGGGTGCATTGAATACTATCTATTCGATTGCAATTATGACAGATGGCGCTTCCCCTTTGATTACGAACAATACAATTACAGGAGGAAGTTCTTCCACTAATTCGACATTTGGAATTTGGATACAAAATGGCTCCTCTGCAACAATCAAAAACAACAATATCCACGGTGGGACGGCAACAACTACAGCTGCTCACGGGATATACACTGGCCCACAAGCAAATAATCCTGTCATCTCAGGCAACACTATCTACGGAGGAGCCGGACTCATTTCTTATGGTCTGAATAACAGTCACCCTTCGAATCCCAATGTTTCCAATAACTCACTTGATGGTGGAATCGGGACAACATCCTATGCGATTTACCATGGGACAGGTGCTGGAAATGTCTCTTCTTACCAATCAAATTCTCTTTTTACTTCCGGAGGAACAACCAGATATTGTTTGTATGAAGCAGGTGCTGGCTCAAGTCCAGTAAGCTTCAATAACAACCGTCTTTTCAATTGCCCAAGTGCTCTCTATTTTGACCAAGGAAGCGTTACTATCAACTCTCTAGCAACCATTAACGGTAGTACTACGAATGGTTCATCTTATACTGGCAATTTTTAGAATATCTAGAAAGGAAATCCCAAATGAATTCATACAAATGGAAAAATCAAACCAAAAAAGTTTTAATACTCTCACTACTCGCGGGTGCAATCGGATCCTGTTTAAGTATGTACCAAGCGTATTCTAGTAACCAATTTGGAGTCGTGAGTGTTTTCAATGGAATCATTGATGGATTTTTAATTGTTTTTTTGCTCAGTTCTTATACCTTGATTGTCGCAGATTTTTTATTAAAAGATTTTTTCAAGGGTTTGAATTTTACTACGAATGTTATTGTCCATAGTTTTATCTATGTCGTACTCATTTTAATAGGAAGGGCAACTGGTAGATATTTTATGGAGTACAATGAGTTCATTCTTTTTCCGATCAAGGGAGAAATGGAAAGAGTTCATTTTATACAGGCGACAGCATTTGCTATCATTGGATCGATTATGATTCACTTTTTCCTACAGATAAATCATTTATTAGGACCACGCATCTTGGTTAGTTTTATCACAGGACGTTATCATTCTCCAGAACCTGAAGAAAGGATAATTCTTTTTTTAGATTTAACTTCTTCAACTCGAATCGCCGAAGAATTGGGTGACGCGAAATTTTTAAAATTCTTAGATTCTTTTTTTTATGAATTCACTGAACCAATTTTGGAAACAGGAGCAGAGATTTATAAGTATGTGGGAGATGAAATCATTCTAACTTGGCCGAAAGAAAAAGGATTAAAAAATGGAAATTGTATTAAAATTTTCAAAATGTTAAATGAAAGACTAGAGACAAGAAAAGATTATTACGAAAATGAATATCAGAATATTCCAAAGTACAGAGCAGGTGTTCATTTAGGAATGGTTATGACAGGAGAAATGGGAGACTTGAAGCGGGAAATAGTTCATGTAGGAGATGCTATGAACACAGCCGCAAGATTGGCCGACCATTGCCGAGCAGTGAATGAAAGCATCATTTTGTCGAAAACAATCACCAGTCAACTGACTTTTACTTCAACCAATTTTTTCAAATCGCTGGGTCCCGTTAAATTAAGAGGAAAAGCTGAGCAAATGGAAGTATTTACAATCGTCAATTTATGATATCGAGTTTCTCAAAAAATGAGCAGATGAAACTACTACTAACGATTCCTATACGATTCTTTCATTTCCAATGCGTTCCGATCAAAAGCGAAAAAATTTTCAATAATACGATTCTCGCTCTCTTTCTTATCAATCAGTTAAACAAGTGTTCTCTTATAAATGAGCAACGGAAATATCTCGATGATAAAAAATATGCGACACCGCTCCTATCTGGCTGAATTCTACAGACGGCAATCAAATGGCAACCATTCAAAGTCCTGGCAGAGAAACCTTATCTATGTTTGGTACAAGTCATATCGTAGTAACTGGTTTTCGATTCCAAGGAGGAGTCTTTTTTTCTACGACCGGCGTCCCACCTTATTCTCCGGAAAACACCGATTGTAACTACATCGCTAGGTTACGAAACTTCGACTATCTTTTGTTGGTTTTATTGATTTTTTAGATTAGTTTCTTCCTTAGAAGTTAGAGCAAACATACTTTAGGAAATGGCTCCAACGTATTGGGAAAACACTTTCATAGTATTTGCTTGGTTGATGTAATTTTGCTTGATTTTTAGGTTCTTAACTTAAATCTGAAATCCATGCAAATACCTAACGATTGTAAATCCATTTTCTTATTATTCATGTTATTTGGAACTAGTAACTGTGCTTCATTTTTTAGAAATGCAAGCACTCGATTGGAAGTTGTTGCTCCCGAAGGTAGTAGCATTTATTTAAATCAAGAAAAAATCGGTGACTCCTATACGTTTAAAAAAATCAATCTCCCTGATCGCGAGAAAGCCCAAGCATACGAACTTAAAGTAGAGTTAACCGGTAATAAGCCTAAGAATATAGCATTAACAACTGAACGAAACCCTTGGATTTGGGGAAATTTTCTTTTCTTAGCATTCTCTCCTGTTGGTTTTGCAGTAGATTATTTTGCAGGTGGGTTTGAACGGTACACACCTCTCGAACATTTTATTGAATTCGAACCTGATGCTTCCTTTAAGGAAAATAAAAACTCAAGCGCATACTTGAATTATCAAAAAGAGTTAGAAGCTTCAAAAACAAAGGAAACATTAGTTACAAATGGAAATTTAGCGAATTTTATTCTGATCCAATTGGATGAAAAAGGAAACGAAATCAAGGAAGAAGGATTATTCAGCAAAACTCGATTAGGTGAATTTGGTATCAGACAGCAAGATTTAAAATCAGGAAAATATAAAGTTCTCAGCATGGAAGATTACGAAAACAATAAAGGGAAACAGATTACCTATACAACGAAGAAAGAAGGAGAGGATCATGTAATCATTCCAGGTGGAGGAGTTGCAGTTCTTTGCCGAAGCGAATCTGGAAGATTTCGAGTTTTGCATATTTCGGAAAAAAATCTACAAGAGTTCGAATTTGTTGCACCACGTAAAGTCTATGCAGATGAATTATCAAATAAATGTGGTTATGCTATTCCTTAATTTATGGTTAGTCTTGGATAAAAAACTTCTTTTGATTGAGAATTAAACAGAAGGAAAAGAACTAGCTCGTTTTCCAATTCACAGTAACTGCACAACAAGTGTGGTTATTGTGTTCTCTAATTATTTTTTAAATCCTCTCAAATCTGCCTTGTCAGTATCATTTCTACTTTACGAATTTGGTATATGATTTTCTTTACAGAAATGAGAAAGACTACATTCCTTTTTTTGATATCAAATGTTCTCTTCCAATGTGCTTCGTTACAGACCCAAGAGCCGTTTTTCAAAGCGGGACAACCTCTGAATTTGAGCGCTGATTGGACCATCGAATTGACTGATTTAGGTTTTTATAGAAAAGTCGAGGATGATTGGTGGGGTGAGGATTTTTATGTAGCAACATTTAAAATTTCAAACCAAACAGAGATGTATAAGTTTTTTAATTTGTGTGATGATAAACTTAAGGAATCTAATTTTGATTATATATTGAAAGTTAGACCGGAATTGAACAACATCTATCAGTCGAATCCTGAAAAGTTTGATAAAGTCGGCTTCTTAAATGGTAAGCCGGAAATGAAGTTAGTCGTCGAAATCAGTGATCCAGTATTGTGGCCAACGGCAACTTACAACAAAATGGCAGTATTTCCTAAACTATCGCAGTCGAAACCAGAGTTCGCGGCCGCCATGACTTCATGCAGATACGGGATTCCGATGTCTCGGGATACAGATCGCGGTCGTACTTCTACTGGATGGGTCCCACCGAAAGGTAGCTCGATCGTTCGAACCATTTATTCTATCCCGAAGGGATCTAAATTCTTAAGATTCGAACAACAGAATTATTTCAATACGAATTTAGAGAAGGTAGAAAAATGACCTGCCAAACCTCTAAGGAATAACAGGGGCTAAAGATCTTGATATTTAATGTAGCTGGATTCGCATAACGAGCATTTTGTCGTATATGCGGGGCTTCCCTTGTGAATTCGGAAATTTGATCTTTGGACCCTTCTTCCTCCTCAGGTTATCGAGAATGATTGAGTGGAGGCCAGTAGTTGGTAAAATTAAAAGCGAATTTTTAATTCGGCAAAAGTATGAAAATCTCATTTCATTGAGAATTTGTATATTGGAATTTCTTTACTCAAACCTTTTAACAAATGTTCTTCCATCTTTAATTTTCCATTCTGAAGGAGCTCACCTACCTTTGGGAAACTAAATATTTCGCGGGTAAAACAAATCTCCTCTCCCTCTGCGACGCCTTGGACTCGTGCCGCAATATTGACAATTTGTCCAAAATAATCGATACGATCATTCAATGTAACTGCAATCGAAGAACCTGAATGAATTCCGATTTTTAATATTATTTCTTTATTATGTTGCCTTTCATTGAAATTTTCTATAGCTTCTAACATTTCAATGGATGCTTTCATCGCATCATATGGATTTAGAAAGCTAGCCATGATCGCATCTCCAATTGTTTTAATCAAAATTCCAGAGTTTCGAACAATCACTTGAGCCACTTCATCAAAATGTTGTTGGACTAAGGAAAATGCTTTCAAATCACCAATTCTTTCATATAAGCTAGTAGATCCTTTTAAATCAGTAAATAATAAAGTTACATCTTTTATCGATAATCCAGACGCTCCAACTATATCTTCTCCTTTAAAAATATCTCTGAATGTTTTATTATTTAACAGAGTTTTTGCGGTTAAGTATGGATCAAATTCTATATTGAACTTTGATGTCATAAAATCTTCATCCAATTGGTAAATAGAAAAAGGAATTTTTAAATTCGATTTGTTTATTATTTCAAATTTATAGTTTCCTGGTTTGATTTCAAAATGATTTACAGTAAGCTGATCATTTTCAAAGCTTGCTTTAATTTCATTCGTAGCATTCTTTGAATCTTCTTTCACTTGAATTAGAAAATCTACATGGTGAAAGAGATCATTGCCCTCCAAAAACCCTTTTTCTACTTCAAGATCAGCTTCGATCGTTTCCCCAGGTTCAATAAATTTTAAGAATCTTTCGCGATTTCTAAAAAAAACTGTAAATTTATTTCCTAATCCCGGGATCTTTCCTTCACGAGAAAAAAGATATTTATATTGATAGTCTTCAATTGTTAGATTAAGGGGATCATGGAAGGAAATCTTTCTAATATCTGGATGAATTGTAAAAGATATCTTTATGGAATCATCTAAATAAGTTTGATAATCTCTTCTGCAAAATTCGCAATGATATTGATTTTGCACATGTAATAACTTATTGAAATTCTTAACTGGATCTCCACACCTGGGGCAAAGTAACAGCCATTCCATGAAAAATATTCCAGCTTTTGCGGAATATAAAAAAAGATCTATTGACTGGTTTTCACTTAACGAGTGGTCTTTTGCAAAATAATATGGATTGATCCTGAATAAGCTTAAATCATCGCTTTCTTTTATAAATTTTTCTAATAGATTGACTAAATTTTGATCTAATTTCTTTTCCAAAAGAAAGGATTCTGTTTTTTTTAAAAAATTTATATGATTCATATCTTGATTATCTTATTTGAACTCTACTAACTGTAATCGCCTGATGTGAACAGGTTTTATGGAATACTAACTGCCATTTGTAAAAGCCAAAGAAACTCATAAAAACAGAAACCATCTTTCCCGCATCATAGTGAAATAGATGGTCACGTGTTTTGTTGGTGTCTAGATAGTTTGAAGTATTCTCCAAAATATACATTACCTTTTCTGAATTTGTCGAACTTCCACGCTACCGTCTTCATTCAAAATTGGACACCCTTTTGAAATTTCTACTGCATCGTTAATGTCTTTGGCATTTACGAGTAAGTAGCCGCCAACCATTTCATTTCCTTTGGCATAGGGACCATCTGAAACTACTTTTTTTATTCCTTTCACATGTTTGCCAGATACTTGAAGTGCATCGCCTCCAGCAAGAATTCCTTTTTCTGCAAGTCCTTGCATCCAATCATTCCAAGTTTGAATGATGTCCATCTCGGCTTGTGAATTAGCAGTGGAAACATGAGTATTACCACCTCTGAAAATAAGAATAAATTTTTCCATTTTACAATCTCCCTTTGATTGACTTTTTTACTTGCAAAATGCAAGCACAAAAATTAATATATTTACTTGCAATTTGAAAGTAAAGAAAAAAATATTCGCTATGGATGATAAAAAGAAGACTCGATCGAGCTGTGCAATATCTCAATCACTGGATATTTTTGGAGATAAATGGTCTCTCTTAATTGTTAGAGATTTAGTTTATTTAGGTAAGGAAACCTATGGAGATTTATTGGAAATGGAGGAAGGTATTGCAACTAATGTATTGGCTGATAGGTTGGTATTGTTAGAAAAAGAAGGAATCGTAACAAAAGAAATTTTTGTAGGAAGTAAATCAAAATTCAAATATAAACTAACTCAGAAAGGTATTGATATTTATCCGATTATCATGGAGATGCTGTTCTGGGGTGTTAAATACTATGAAGTAAAGCCTGAACAAAGACTGGTTGCTAAATTTAATAAACAAGAGAGAGAAGCTTTTGTAAAAGATGTGATGAAGAAGCGCATGAAAGAGTTAGCTGGAAAGAGTTAGTATTTTATTTACGGAACCAGATATTGGTAAGAGATTCTTCAAGAACGATATCCTTAATACAAATGGTTGTTCCGTCTACTCGAGTTCCGACTTTTCAAATTAGAAAAAATTTAAAACCACTTTCGAGAAAAAAACTTCTATCCAAATTTAAGGTGGAAAATATATTTTTATCCTTGTCTCTTTTTATAAATGAAAATTACTGCAACATCTCAATCCTACTTATTCTTTAGACAAACAAAAATGAAAAACATATTCAATCAAAAGTTCTTTTCAATAGTCGTTTCCGTTTAGATGAAATTAGAGTGTACAAAGTAGGAACGCCGTGTATCAAAGATTTCAATGGAAAGTGAAAAAGTGGATCTTTTAAAAGATCTTCCTGTTCCCATCATACTCGTTTCAAAATCTGGGAATATTCGCTACGTAAATGCGGAAGGATTGTTTCTTTTTGCAGGTTCGTCCTATGTAGGAGCCCACCTTTCTTCTTTTCTCTCAGAAAATTCAAAAGAATTATTTAATCATTTTTTAGAAACGCTTTTACACGCGAAAACAATTCAGAAATGTGATGTCGAATTTAAGCGGGCTGATGAGCCTTCGATTCCCGTTACTTTAAAGGGAAAACTTGCTACTGACGAAAATACAATTCATATCACAACCCAGGCAATAACTGAAAACAATGAAACTCCCTTTTCCTATAAAGTGAAGTACGAAGAAATTAAAACCGTTGCCAATATTGGTCATTGGGAACTGAATTTAAAGTCGAACGAATGGCAGTACTGTTCAAAAATTTTTGAGTTTTACGAACTCGATCCAAACATGACGAATGTTACGCCGGAACTTTTCTCTACTCTCATACATCCAGATGATCGCGATAAAGTCATATCTGCTTTCACGAACTCCTTGCAAGAAAAAAAAATATATGAAGTTGATCACCGCATCTTGTTAAAACAAGGCAAAATCAAATGGATTAGAGAAACTTGTCACTGGATCTTTGATGATCTCGGCAATCCGATTGGAGCGATTGGAACATCCCAGGAAATCACAAAACAAATTGAGTTAGAACAAAAACTTCGAGATACTGAAACGAATTATTATAATATGGTAGAGAACACTTCCAGTTTGGTTTGGAGTTGTGACAGAGATGGAAATTTTACTTACCTAAATCCCGCATGGACAAGGGTCTTGGGTTACGATCGATCCGAGATGATAAATCACCCATATTCCGAGTTTCAACCCATTGAATTTTACCAAAGAAATAAAGAAGCCTATGAAAACTTTAATGAGTCAGGTAAGACTGTCAAATTTGGTTACGAAACCATTTACCTCACTAAAGACGGTCAGAAAAGATATTTAGAGTTTTATCCGACTGCACTTTTTGATACGCAGGGTTTTGTGATTGGCTCTCATGGAACTGCTATCGATTTAACCGACAAAAGAATTTTAGATCTAAAGTTAGAAGAAACCTATTTTGAGTTAGGACAACGTCAATTTGCGATCGACCAACATGCGATTGTTGCCATCACAAATTTGGTCGGAGATATCATTTATGTGAATAGAAAGTTCTGTGAAATCAGTCAGTACAATCGCGAAGAACTCTTAGGAAAAAATCATCGCATCATCAATTCAGGACACCATTCACCAGAATTTTTTAGAGAATTGTACCGGACGATCAAAAAGGGAGAAACTTGGCATGGTGAAATCAAAAATAAGGCCAAGGATGGAAGTTTTTATTGGGTAGCAACTACCATTGCACCGATCAAAAATTCCAAAGGCGAAATTGAAAAGTATCTTTCCATACGAACCGACATCACTCAAATTAAGGAAGCAGATGAGAGGATAAGGCTACTCTTGGAAGAGAAGGCGCTCTTATTAGTCGAGGTGCACCATCGAATAAAAAATAACATGAATACGATTTTTAGTTTGCTGCGAATGGAAGCGAATGCACAAGAAAATTCCTCTCAAAAAAACATCCTTATCGAAGCATCTAGCCGAGTGAGAAGTATGATGTTATTGTATGATAAATTGTACCGTTCAGAAAATACGGAAGCTGTCTCCATCGGAGAATACTTTCCTGTTTTGATTTCAGAAATCTTAAATATTTTTCCGAATAAGGAAATCATTAATACTATCGTTGAGGCAGAGCCAGCATTGATTAGTTCTAAAATGTTATCTATCATTGGAATCATCATCAATGAACTTATTACCAACTCTATGAAGTATTCTTTCGTTGGTAAATCCTCAGGCGAAATTAAATTTTTTGCAAGTTTACAAAATGAGAAATTGATATTAAATTATGAAGACAATGGACATGCCATGGATGATTTAATTGATATCCATACAACTAAGAGTTTTGGATTGAATTTGATTCGAATTCTGATCCAACAGCTCAAAGGGTCTATTCATTTGGAACGGAAACAAGGTAACAGTTATATTATGGAATTTAAAATCTAAGGATATGATGCGATGAATGATAAACGGATTTTACTAGCGGAGGATGATATCATTTCTGCGAGATTACTTCAAGATTCCCTAACTTCTTTTGGTTTCCAAGTCACTCTCGCTGAGGATGGTCGAAAAGCGATGGAGTATTACACTCAATCTCCATTTCCGATAGTGATCACTGATTATGATATGCCAGAAATGAACGGGAGTCAGCTCATTGATTTTCTCAAAGAAGACGACGACGAACCAATCATTATCGTTTTAACGAATCATAAAGAGACATCTCTCATCATCGAAATCATGAAAAAAGGAATCTTCGATTATCTTGTTAAGCCGATCGAGGCAGAAGAACTTTCTCTGAAGTTAACGCACGCTATCGAAATCTATCACATGCGAAGATTAGATCGGATCACAAAAAGAGAGCGTGAGATTCGATTGGAAGGACATTTGGATTGGACCAAATGGAAAGAAAGAGCGGGAGGTACTGGCGATTTTAAGAATTTAAATCAAAATTTATTCGAGAGTTTGAAAACAAGCTTTAACCAAGGAACTGGATTCGGAGCGCTAGTTTCATTATTAAAGATAGTTTCAGATACAGCGAAAAGAGAAGGCGATGATTACAGAATCGATGCAGAGATCATGGATCTTATCCAAACAAATTCTGTAATGGCTGAAAAGGCTTTGTCTACATTCTCAGAGATAGAATTTATTTTGAATGGAAACATTGAAATAAAGAAAGTTTCAGTGAGTGAAGTGTATGAAGACATCAAAAATCTAATTGCCGAACTGTCTCCTATACTCAAGATCAAAAATCACCAATTGTACTTAAGTGATAAAAAAGCTTCCTTTCAAAACTTCGATGTGAAGATAAATCCAGAATACTTGAAGGCCGCCATTTACGAGATCATAACCAATGCATGCAAATTTTCAATTCCAGATAGTAGCATACATGTTGTAGTTTATTTGGAGAGAAATACAATTGTCATTTCTGTTTACAACATACCTGTTTCTAATTCGGATCGAATCGAAGGAATTCCTCTTCCATACGAGAATATGGTCTTCGAACCATTTTTCCGTCTCACAAAATTCGTGTATGATGAATTTAAGACTTTAGATTTTGGACTGGGACTTACTAAAGTAGAATCGATTCTCAAAAGATTCAATGCAAAAGTGGAAATAAGGAATATTCTTGATCACTTAAATGCCAAATCTAATCCAAGAACTAAAGTAATCTGCCGCATTTCGATCCAAACGGAATAGAGCGATGAATATCGGAAATTACTTTGGAGGTTGAGGTGAATTTTTTTCAAGAATTCTCAAACATTTTAACCATACCTACCTAAGACATTGGTAGGTTTTTTTTCTAGACAGAGTCCCTTAATATAGATGATTGTTCCGTTTTCGCGAGCTTAATGCACATTAACAGGCATCCATTGCTTTGCTAAAACTGTATTTCTGTTTCAGTTCCTTTTCGTTGTACACTTTCAGCAATAAAAATTACTTACCCTCACTAATGGGTTTTCTCTTTTCCAGAAATGCGTTAATTCCTTCCGCATAATCACCGCTATCATACACTTTCCTTCTTAATCCTTGGATTCGCTCAAATGCCTCGGGAGTAATCGGATAAGCATTTGATAAAATTCTGAATTGTTCTTTGATCACTTCTATCGATAGGGGAGAATATTGAATGATCGTTTTGGCCATACCGAGCACAAACTCGCTAAGCTCATTCTCTTTTACGATATGATTTTCAATTCCTCATTCGAGAGCAAGTTCACTCCCGATAAGTTTCGCATTTAGGATAAGAGTTTGGATTTTTTTTACTTTAAACTCATCAATTTTATCTATGAGTTCCTGGATCAATTTTTCGCTCAATGCGTTTAAAGATTTAGGATTATTTAAAGTAATGATTCCAATTCTTTCATTTATAATCTTAGATAGTATTAAATATTCCATATTGTACTTCGGTAAGGGCTTTTCGAAGATCGAGCTCTGATTGCTAACGCAACGCGTCGAAAACAGCGGAGAGCGCGACAAGTTTGTTTGCGTGTTTCATTATATTTTTATTTTCCTGAGGTCGTAGTCTGAACAGGATCACGAGTTTCTTTTAAGATCCAAACCCCAATCCCCGACGGAATCCCTCATATTCGCGATCGTATTGCCCATTTTGGGAATCGAGTCGGCGAGAGCAGCGAATATATTTTAAAATGATACTGCGCTCGATGCCTTTGTTGCCGAAGATTCCCAAAAAGATAATTATATTTTTCGTAACATCTATTTTATGTTATATGAACTTTAGCCAGCCGAAATCTTAATTTCAGTCATTTATTCCGAAATGTATCATGTTTCGGAATAAATGTATTCTTCAATTTCTACCCTGCCCTTAATTTTTTCTTGTGAATTCCAGTTTCAATTCTCATCTTAAATTGTTAAAATACAATTTTTAAGCTAAGGATAGAAACATGTCAGATTTAAAAGAAATAGTAAAACCATTTTATACAAGATGTCTAACTGTAAACAGCACAACAAACACTGTAGAGGTGATGGACAAGTTATTGGCGGATAACTTCCAATCCATATCTTCTTCTGAAACGAAAGGCAAGGCTCAATTGACTGGCCAAGTACAGGGATTCTGGAAATTGATTCCTGATCTAAAATGGGAAATCCAAGAAATGCTTCAAGACGGTAACCGAGTCATCGTTAGAAGTCTTGCATCAGGAACACCTAATGGCGATTTCTTTGGATTGCCTTTAATCGGACAAAAATCCTTTAAAATCATGACCATTGATATTCACACAGTCGAAAACGGTCAATTGCTTCAAGTTTATCACATCGAAGACTGGTCAACGGGAATGAAACAGTTAAAGGGTTAATAGGATGTCAACCAAAATTGTCTTAGTTCCAAAGCGGTTTCGAGTTGTCATTGGTTTTCTTGCCTTACTCAATATTTTTTTCGGAGTCATGGGTTTCTTTGATATGGCAGTACTGTTTGAAGATGGGGCGGGACTCGATCTCACAAACGCAATTTTAAAAAATGCGAGTTATGACTTTGCAGCAAGAAATCTAGCGATTGGGTTAGGTCTTGCGATTGTCTCATTCAAAGGCGTTCCAGAAATTATAGCCTTAAAGCAAGACCCTACCATGAAAGTTCTTGGTTCAATGATAGGCTTTCAAAGTATCCGTATGGAATTTTTTACAAAGAAAATATAAAGGAAAAAACATGGAAAAGAAAACTCAATATTTAGAAGTAGTTCAATTTAAATTAAAAGCCGATGTTAGCACAGCACAATTTTTAAAAGCAGAGGACGATATACGTAATGGAGCAATAAAAATTCAGCCGGGCTATCAAGGCAGAGATGTTTATCAGGACACAAATGGCACTTGGCTTATTATCATTCGATGGGACAATAAAGCAGTAGCTGATGCTTGGACACCAATTTTTATGACTCTCAAAGAGGGGCAAGCCTTCGGTGGACTATTGGATTTTTCGAGTGCAAGACAAGAACATTATACATTGGTGAACCCTTAAGGAGAATTTAAAAAAAGGGAATAAGATAACCTTTAAAGTGATAGCTACGAAATTAAAGGTTGGCTATACAATGAAACAGTTCTTGAAAGTGGACAAGGAAATGGAAACGAATTTTGTGACTAAACAAAAGGGCTTTTTAAAGCGGGAAGTGGCAGTAAGCAAAGACAATACACAATTATTTGTGATAGTCCATTGGCAAACTTTAGAAGATGCCGAAGTTGATGCTAAAAAATTTGGAGATACTTCTAAAGAATATTCTTATGGATAAAGAAAATCACTGCAAAGAAGAATCCGGAAAATTAAAGCCTACTGTGGATTACAACAAATGTGAAGCCAAAGGTCCTTGTATTGAAGTTTGTCCTTATGATGTATTTGAAATGCAAAAAATCAATGATATTGAATTTGCAAATTTAACATTCATTGGAAAACTTAAAACAAGAGTACACGGAAGAGCAAAGGCAATTGTAACCAAGCCAGAAGCCTGTCATAGTTGTGGACTTTGTGTGACCGCATGTCCTGAGAAAGCAATTCAATTAACCAAATTCATTTCACAGAATTAGTTTAGATTGCAGTTCATTGGAATCGAGGGAGAGATTCATTCTTTGATGAATAAAAAAATAATTGATACACTAAAAAAACTACATTCGCAAGCAAGCAGAGATTATATGCGCATTAGCAAAAATTCCTCGCGTGTAAAGAACTTTCAAGGCATGTCGGCCAAAGAGAAATCAGAGACGATGAAAGATTTTTTTATGGCGGTCGATGAAGAGCAAGGAGAATTGCTATATACGCTAGCACGTGGAAATGGTGCAAAAAGAATTTTTGAATTTGGTACTTCTTACGGAATTTCCGCAATCTATCTGGGAGCTGCTGCCAAAGAAACCAAGGGTAAGGTCCTCACAACGGAATTAAACGCAAATAAATGCGCATCCGCGTTGCAAAACATTCGGAACGCTGGACTTCAAAAACAAATCCAAGTAGTTCAAGGAGACGCACTTGATACGATTAGAAATTCAAAATTAGAATTTGATTTTGTTTTCTTAGATGGTTGGAAAGAAATGTATCTTCCCGTAATAAAAGCTATAGAAAAGAAATTAATGAAGGGCTGTATCATCGTCGCTGACAATGTTTCCTTTTCGCAAGCTATGCCCTATTTAAAATATATGAAGTTAAGTAAAAAATTTGTTTCAACTACGTTAACATTAAATAAAGACGATACAGAACTTAGTTATTTTCTCTAGCGAAGATATGTATGCAGGAAAATATAAAAAAATATAAATTTGAAAACAATCATCCCCTGGAAATTGAGATTGTTGAATTAGATGTTTTAATAAAAACAAGTAAAGAAAAAATATATCTTCCACATCGAACCAATTTTTATCATATATTTCTCTTTGAAAACTGTCATCCCACTCACAATGTTGATTTTCAGAACATAAAAATAAAACCAAATACCTTATTGTTTATCAATCGAGATAGTGTCCATATGTTTGACCAAAAGGAAAAATACGTGGGTAGATTATTAGTTTTTACTGACGAATTCTTCTGTCAATCGGAGACGGACAAAACATTTTTGCATAGTACTATTCTCTTCAATGACTTACTTTCCGATTCTACGATCCAGCTTGGACCAACTAACACAAACATAAATCGGTTATTCGAAGAGATTAGAATGGAATTGAAAGAGGAGGTGGACAAAAATCAGCCTGGAATTTTAAGAAATATTTTGCACAATATACTTCTCTTGGCAGAAAGAACAAAACATAAATCGGGATTCCAAGAAATAAAAAAAGGAGCTGACTGGGATTATCTGATTTTATTTAAAGAATTGCTAAATGAAAATTTCTCACAATTAAAGACAGTCGCAGCTTATGCGAAACAAATAGATGTCTCGGAAAAGCGCTTAACCCAAGCTACTTCAAAGGTTTTAGGAAAAACACCTAAGGAAATGATAGATGAAAAAATAATTCTAGAGGCAAAACGACTATTAACCTACACCCACAAAAGCATTAGGGAGATCGGATACAATTTAGGCTTCGATGAACCTACCAATTTCACCAAATATTTCAAAAAACAAACTTTACTAACTCCAGTCGAGTTCAGGGAAAAATATTTATAGTAGCAGGATCTATTCACTGCCCTCTCTAACTCGAATACATGTTCCAATCAACTTTTTCATCTCTTAATTTCTAGATAAAGCCATTAAGTATATAAGGTTTCGCTGCAAAAATAGCAAAAAACTCCTAATGTTCTCGCCAAACAAAACCTGCCGGACTCTCTAGTTCTATTTTTATATTAGCTTTGATAAGATTTTAATTCTTTTTCATGGATCATATTTGGCAATTGTTTATATCGTTTCTTCTGATTCAGAATAGTATCGATTCAGTTCTCCATTTTTTCTGCAAATCTTATGCAATTATGACAAGGACTTCTTTAAGCTAATCCGATTTGCGATAACTAAAATCAAAGGTAACAATAACTCCGGAACAAGATAACCTATCCAAACTGCAGCAGGCTCTGGTAATCCAACAATGAAAATAGAAAGGATTCTTCCGAGAGCAGCAATACCGATTCCAAGGGCAATTAGATAAACAAGTGTGTCCTGCTTACGAATCGTTCGTGCAGTCCAAAAACAAATGATCCCCATTGAGAAATAAATGCCTCCCATAAATCTATGTATATTATCGAGGCGAGGTGTAGTTTCGGGTTCTCCTAAATACATTTGAAGACTGCCACCAAACAATGCTATGGCAGCGGATTACAAGCTACCGACTTTCATGAATAAGGTGTCCCATCTTTGTGCATGAACACCCATGTGCCCGCCTCGCTCAATTTACCGGCAAGGTCGTCGTCGGGATAAATCACTTCATCACTTGGGCTTCGATCGCCAACTTCTAAATAAACGACTTCCGAATCGCTACGGTTTATCAGATGATGGGCATCGCCGCTGCCTGCCGCAAACCCAGCGCACATTCCTGGTTCCAATTGCGTCTCGCCAATGTCGGTTACCAGAGTCGGTCGACCGATGAGAACGTAAATAAATTCGTCCTGAGTCTTGTGCGCATGCCTTAATGCTGACATACCGCCGGGCATAATCCGTGTAAGGTTGACACCAAAGTTTCGTAATCCAAACAAATCACCTAATACCCGTTTTTCACGTCCAATCATACGTTCGGCAAATGGTTCAGGATATACTGATTTCTTTTTTCGTGGTTCAGTTGCTAGCGCATGCAATGCAATCGATTTATTCATAAGTCATTCCCTTCTCTTTAAAGTCTTTTTCTGTATACAAAATAAAAACATGCAAATCTACGAAAATTTTGTGACTATCACAATTCAAAAAATCTAAGCACGGAAACCATTTAAGAGGCGGGCAATGGTATAATCTACACTTTCACGGGAAGAATTTGATTCTTTGACATTTGCAAGTATCGCACCTGCTTCCGCAAAGGCCCCGCCTAATATACGCGCGGATTCAGGCAATGGTAGTGGTAACATAATCCCCATTTGTATCCATCGATGCATTAAGCCGGCTACTAAAGGTTCATTTACCGCTGCATCTGTATCCAAAAATGTTGCATGTGCAAGAATTGTAGGAGCCTCGCGTAACAAAATTACCTGAACCGCTGGCTCAGTACATGCATCTAAGTAAGCATTAGACGCTGCTTCCACTTGCTCCCAGCCTAACTTGGAATCAGCCGCATCTTGAATTTTTCGAGCCAATTCCTCAAAGATTGCGGCCACCACAGCTGCAAAAAGTTCCATCTTGCCAGCAAAATGGTGGTAGAGTGCACCGTGCGTTACACGGGCGGCTTTGCAAATTTCGCTCACACTTGTTGCCGCATAACCTTTACGAGTAAATATCCGGCGTGCAACTTCCAGCAATTTCTGACGTGTTGCTCTTTTGTTATCATCGCTTAAGATCTTTTTACGGGATTTACTCATAAGTGAAAATAATTCTTGTCATTACAGCGTAATGTTTTCACATTATGCTATAATGTCAAGAACGAAAACAACCTCTGATTTAAGTTTTTATAAAAATCGATTCGCTCCGCTTATCTACGACATAATTTCGCAATCTATGTTCTTTTTTGTAGGTGGCTTGGCAAACATGCATGACCACGCAGTTTCAATTCTTGATATTCAACCTGGAATGCAAGTGCTTGAATTGGGCTGCGGTCCTGGCCGCCTCACTCGCAGTCTGCTGGATGTTGGTGCTCAAGTTACCGCCGTCGACCAATCGGACAGTATGCTTATAAAAGCCTCCAAACGAGCTGAGGGGGCAACTTTCGTTAAATCTAATTTAGCTGAATTTAGACCTAATCAACGTTACGACAGGGTAATCTGGAGTTTTGTTCTACATGAGTTAACCGAAGAAGAACGAGCAATTACTTTCAAATACGGAATGGATTGTCTTTTGCGAGGAGGATTCGCATGCATACTTGACCATGCGCTGCCGACTTCTGGATTTTTCCGACGTTTTTACGCTAACCTGATTCAAGGACTTGAACCAGAAACAGCAGAAGCGATTCTTATTGACGGCTTCGGAAACGAACTGTCAAGACTATCTATCCTCATTAAGGAACGGGTTTCACTCGGTGGTGGTACCGCGCAGCTGTTACGCATTGAGAAGCAGAAGGAATAGAAAAATGAAAAAAATTAATTTAGTCTTCGGATTACTTTTGTTCGGCGTATTTTTAATGACAGGATTCTACATGGCCATATTTTTTCGACCAGAACATCAGGGAGACTTAACATTACGTATGCAAATCAGGGCAAGTCATATTTATTTGCTCTTCCTTGCGCTATTGAACCTGATCTCTTTTCGAGTTGAGTTAACACTCGAAAATAAAACAAACATGCTGTTTGATAGGACATTTCGCTTTCTACTCTTAATCGCAGGATGCGTAGCTATTTTTGCATTTCTGTTCGAACACACCGGAGTTTTAAAGGAGCGAAAACTTACGTTAATTTCAGTTATATTCAGTTCGGCTTCAGTCTTTTTTGTTTTGTTAAACGAGGCTATTGGATTCCTTTGCGCAAGGAAGACATCAGAAGATAAAAGAGAGGCTTCTTGAAATTTACATCGGATGAACAATTTATTTTTTAAACAAGAGACAAGCAAAGACATCGAGGGGATTTTTGAAACGCATCAACTTGCTTTTGAGCAAGACAAAGAAGCAAGATTAGTTAATGCATTAAGAAATAATCTAGATGTTTTTATTCCCGAACTCTCAATTGTAGCGACAGACAATGACAACAAAATTGTTGGACATATATTGTTTACAAAAATTAAAATTGTTCAAGTAAACCAATCAGAAATCGAAAGTTTAGCACTTGCACCATTGGCGATTCGCCCAGAATTTCAAAATAAAGGTATTGGCGGGCAATTAATCCACCTTGGTATTGAAAAAGCTAAAGAATTAAATTACAAATCTGTTATCGTTTTAGGACACAAACAGTATTATCCTAAATTTGGTTTTGTCCCTGCCAATAAATGGAATATCATATCACCTTATGATGTTCCATCTTCTCACTTTATGGCAATTGAGCTTGTTAAAGAGGGATTAAGAAATGTAAGTGGACTAGTTAAATATGCGAAAGAATTTGATGATCTATGACAATGAGAAAAACAGCGAAACATATGGAGAAAATTAGAAAAGATTTTATTTCTTCAACGGGAAGGCATCGAGCATAGATCCACGAAAGTCATCCGACCACAAAGCAACGGACATGTGGGAAGGCTTCATCAGAATTTACTTGATGAACACTTCTGAGTAGCTTTACCTTATTGGAAATTGCTAAGAGTTTTTCCAAGACCAAGCCCCCCGAAATCAGAATGGATCCCAGATATTCGGTACAGATTGCCAATTATTGGAAGTCAGCCAGCGCGAGTGGTGACTATATTTTTATGGAATACAATGAGATATTTTGCGAAGTTACGTTTGATACAATTAAGCATCCTGCTTGCTTTGGAAAACAGGATACAATAACATTTGTTACATCTACAGATGCTCGCCTCGATCCATTATTCACTATACAGCTATAGAATCTTGGTTGGGTTTTCACTGTAACAACCTAATTGCTTACCTTCGAAGGAAAACTGAAACTATTTACTCCATAACTTATGATCTGGTCCTCACTGCCATTATTTTGAAGGACAATACCCGGTGATAAAAGCCCCGAAATTGTTCCAGAAATTGTACACGGAGTCGTATTTTGGGGAGACGTTCAGCAAATGGGAGTTACGTCTGCGAGTGCCACCTTAAGAGATAGGATTTCGTTATAGACTTTGCTATTCTGATCACAAGGATTTGAATGTTCCAGCGTTCGGCAATCGATCAAAAAAAATAACGGCATTAGAAAATGCAAACTCGCAATCAAAAATGGAAAATTTTAAGCAGTGTTCTCTAGACTACATGCTAAATTGATATTTTTTTTCAAGCTAAATCTGCAATAATCCACATTGCCATGATTAGAACTAAGACCTACAAATGGCGAAATTTTTCTGAATTTTGACATGTCCTTTGCGAGACTCTGGCCAAGGGAAGATAAAATTAAAGAATTGATAGAATCAAATAAGAATCTTTAAATTGGCCTGATAGCAATGAATATATTTTACCTTTATCGAGTTATAAGAAAATTCACGCTAAAGCTTTTCATAATTTTATTTTTTACATGCTTCTTCAGCGCTTGCATGTTAAATCCTGTCATTCGTGCCCTGTTATTTACCGAAAAGGAAAGCCAAGGAAATGCCGACCTTCTCCTCTTAGCTGGCATCTCAAATCCAGGGAATTCATCGTTAGCTTCTTCGGACAAAGATATTACCTCCTATTCGATACCCTCACTAAACCTTGTTGGAACCATTTCGGGTGATAAAATACAATTAGTATCTAATACTTTAACAAGCATTTCCTCATACACTGCAGAATTTACAACAACTGGACAAAAAGTTGCAATCGCCGATGTCGAACAAATAAGTAATGTTACTACCAATTCGTATGCTTCCAGTTTGAAATATACTGTAACAGCAGCAGATGGATCCACCAAAAACTATTATGTGTCTCTTACTGCTCCACGGTCATACGGTGGATCTTCATTGCGGATTTGGTTAAAAGCAGATGCGATCTCCGCTACTAATGGTTCATCGGTTGCGAGCTGGACGGACCAAAGTGGTTTTGGAAATCATTTTAACAATGCGACTAATATTACTTATCAAACCTCAAGAATCAATGGCTTGCCTGCGATCAGATTTATGCATTCAGCACTCAGCACAATTGGGACAACGACTGCCACGGGGCTATATGTAGATAATAGTGCATCCTACTTTATAGTGATGAAATATATAACAAATGCAGGTGGATCACAGACTATATTTAACATTGGATCGACCAACGGACGACAATTTGATATGACTTTTTCTCCTGTCAATGTTCTCTTGGGCACAAATAATGTTGGATGGGATTATACTTCTTCTTTTACGTTCCCAACAGAATTTGTCGCCTTTGGTTCGGTTCAAAATCTCCAGGTAAGCAAAAATGAAATTTGGAATGGGGATCTGAAAGCAGAACTGACCCCTGCGAATGGAGGAGCATCAATGTATGGTGGCACTCCAACAACATCCTATTTATCGGCGGGTGGCACTACTATGGAAGTGGCCGAGCTTTTATATTTTAATACATTTTTATCTCAATCAGAGGTGAATAAAATATTTTGTTATTTAAATACAAAGTACAATCTATCTTCCAATACTCTAAATTGTAATAACATTTAATTGTAATGAGTACATGGAATCAGCCACATAATCTATGATAAATTTATGGCCATAAAACCCGATCTGACGTGATCTCATTCCGTTTGTTTCGTTGAATGAGAAAGGGGAGATGATTCTACCAGATTGAAAAAAAATACATAACAAAAGATAGTTCTTAACAATTAGTATTGGGTCAAAGTAGATCAAATGACTCTTGAATCGATTGTCTAAAGTCGCGGGCATGGAATAACAGTGAACCTACATGACCTGTGGGTATCCATTTCAAGGTGATTTCTGGCCAAAGTTCTTTAATTCTAATTGTGGAGTATTCGGGAATGTAGCTATCATTTTTGGCTCCAATGACTACAATCGCATCGGGTCGTTTTGGTTTTGGAAACGTTTGTAGATCAGATTGATCCAAGATGCTTTTCATATAAGATTTTACATTTATATCAGGCACTGTTAGTTGAGAATCGAGCTTTTCCCAATCACAAGCTCGGGCTAGTGCACCCTCCAAGTAAACTGGCGATCCGGAATGGCTGGGGACGCACGCCGCAACAGCAAGCTCTATTTCGGATCGCGCGGCGGTCGATAAGGCTACATATCCGCCCATACTTATGCCAGTAACACCTAACTTTTTGTGTCCGAGCCGACGAAAGTATCGCAGAAGCGCTATTCCTTCATCCGTTGTGGCTCTTGCCATTTTTAAGAAATCGGTAAAAGTATTTAGATAGGGTCCGTTCTGTCCTTTAGGTTTTCTTTGACCATAGAAAGGATTTTCTAAGATGATGGATCCTATTCCCATTTGAACAAGTGGCAATGCCATAGTGAAGAGACGTCGTTGAAATCCTTCATCACCAGTCGCCGCATAATGTAAAACTAGTGGAGAGTCGCGATGAAAGTGTTTTGGCAGAATTAGTTTAATTCTCGCTCGCTTGCTTTCCTCAGGCAATCGAACGGTAACCATTTTTTTATCTTTTTTATATTTGAAGGCAAAGGGGCTTTCGAAGTAACCTTCCCTGATTCGAAAATGTTTTTTGCTCGTATCAGTGATCCAATTCACATGGATATCCTTCACCGAACGATTGTGAATGTCTCTTGGATTCTGTGAGAGGAGGTATGCCAAGGCATCTTGATCGCCCCAGCCCTCGCTAAAGAAACGATTACGATTTGTAAGCGTAGAATATGCTAAATCGAGTAGGCTCCTCACAATTTATCTTTTTTCCCAGCATAGATTCGCATACTTCCAAACACAATCCAAAGAAAAAGGGCGATGGCATTGGGCAGAAAAGCTTTCCAGAAAGAGGACTTCAGTTCTTCATCAAGCGAAATGATAGGCCTGAGCAAAGCAACTCCGGGACTTAAATCAAGTTTATATCTTTCTCTGGCTTTGGTAATCGCGTACTTAGTATTTTCAGCCTATATTTGTACGGCTAAGCGATTTTGAATCCACCTATCAAAATCGATGTTGCAACAAGCCCTATTTGAGTTATTTCATTTTTCGAGAGTATTCGGAAATTTATTTTGATAACCGTATATACATTCATTTTTTATCTTGAATTTCAGACTCGCATTGATTAACCCGGATGCATCATTATATTTAACCTCTCTAATGAAAGGTGTCCATCTGTCATTTTCAACTAAATTTTGATTGTGGTGGGAAGTTCGATTCAGTCCGGGACAAATTATTAAAATCGTGCCAGGGTTAAAGGTTCTCGTGAGGCTAGTTCTTAAAAATTCTGATTCGATAGAACGAATGTGAATGGTGTGTTTTCCGGGGGACATGACAACACGATCGGCGAGGTCATCTTGGAAAGTTTGGTTATCAATTCCTAAGATCAGAACAGGCCTTAAGTTTCCTGCATGAGGGATAACAACAACTTCGGATTCTTTTTGATTTTTGTTTGCCTGAATGTAAGTCGTTGAGATGCAGTTTGAGAATGAAGCAAATAGAACAACAAAGATCAAGATTAGATTATTTCTAATTTTCATGAGTTATTTACCACCTAATAAATGCGAGTATTTGTTTTGAACATATTCTTTGACTTTTTTAGTTTCTTGTGCGTCTGAGATCGTCTTATAAAAATTTCTATCTATGTTAATCTGAATCTTTGGTAAAACTAAGATTGAATTAGGTTCGACTATAACTTTCTCATTTGTCTTTGTGAAATAAGCTCGCGCTAACCGTGCTGGGGAAAGGAATATGAATTTACGCACTTCTATCTGAAAGGAATCATCTCTAGGAAGTTCACCGGCAGGATATTGAAAAACCACGTAAGGTTCGTCATAGCTTCCGAGGTTCGTTCTCCTTCGATCAATAAAAATATCTATGTAAGTCGGACCAATTAGAAAAAAGAGAGCATAATTCCACCATCTATTTGGTCCGAATTGTTTTCCTTCATTGTCTATGAGTTCATATTGAAATGCGACAATTCCCATAGAAGGATCCAATCGTTTGTCCTCTGTTAAACTATATTTAGAAGTACCACAGTGTATAAGAAAAATTGCCATCGTACTAAAATAAAATATCTGTTTCATTTATTTCCCCTTTTGCTCCCAAATTCTAGACTCGCCCTAAGATTGATCAATTTCTGACAAATCCAGGTCCTACCATTTTATAATTTTGATGTTTTCCAGACTGTAAAACATCAAAAAGACTATTACGAATAAGTCGATAAGAGACCGAAGATGACGTATTCTGGGTTTTATCATACAAATCTGCAAAAGTATCAAATGCTTTCAATGTGACCTGTATCAAATATGGTAACTAAAAAAGTTAGCTAAGTCGTCCTGAGTCATGATCGAATACCAAAAATTTTTGGTTTTTAAAATACGAATGCCACTTGCGCCTGTCAGATTCGATGATTGGGTTAACTGTCATGAATTAAGAGAACCATTCCAAGATTTGGGGCTCAATCGTAGAAAAAAACCTATCTAAGCCTTATTTGGTTATGTGGTTAAAAAAAGATTTGATTCTTCGTATACGATCTATTCGTTTTGGAAATTTAACGAGGCAACCGATGAAAACAAAATATAGGTTACTGATTTAGATTTAACCTCATAGGGAAATGCTAAGAGTTTTTCCAAGAACAAAGCCTCACGAAATCAGAATGAATCCCAGATATTCGGGACAGATTGCCCAGTATAGGAAGCACTATATTCGCGACACAATGCTCATTATGGCAATCAAGTTGTCTTAAAGGTGACTATATTTTCGACCAAAGAATCAGTTGCAAGTCTTGTATGAATTCTAATAGTTCATCTTAAGACAATCTAAGTCTTTTTAACCTTACACACCAAAAATGAGACGTCTACCGTATCTATTCTTTTCTTCCTTATTCTTCATTCTATTTCACTGTAGCGATAGGCAGATAAAAGAACCCATAGAAAATAATTATAGTTGTTCAGATAGTTCTGATCTACCTAATTATCCAGAAAATTTTATTAAAAGAGAAGCTTCGAAGGATTACCTGGAAAATCCTCTTCTGAAGCATAAGTTTTCTCGCAAATCATTGAATATTGCCAATGCCTATGGGATGATTCCTTTTCTCAAGAGATTGATAAAACTGAAAGATGCAGAAGGTAAGAAAGCAAATTCCCATGATCATGCATTAGAATTAAACAAATTAAAACTTCGGTTGAATGCCGCAATCAAATTTGCAACTATAGATATTACTGGTTCGGCATCGGAGATGCATTGTTATTCGGAGCGAATGAATGACTTTCTTCGAGTGTTGCAAAATAGAGAACGAGAATCTATCAAAAACTATACGATACTTTCTATTTTAGTTACTGCAGGTTTTACCATTTTATCAGGCGGAGTACAATGGCAGTCAGATACAGTTCAGTCTGGTGTTAATTTAATTGGTGGTGCTTTTGCTGGTTTTCTTGGATATAAGGCTACAACTTATTCGATTGAAATTGATTTCATTCCTGAGAAAAAAGTGTTAGAAGAGTTTTGGAATCCGCCTGTTCAATCTAGCATTTTTTCGGAACCGCTTTGGTATTTAATCAATCACCAACCTGACCTTGACAATAAGGAGAAAAGCTTAAGAAAGGAATTGATCCATCATTGGGCTCAAAGCTATTATTTAGAGATAGAAGATCTAACGGAGCGTGAGGCGGCGATTTCAAGTTTTTTTGATCCACAAAAAAAGCACACCATTGAAGATTTAATTTCAATTAGAGAGATGAATCGTCAGATTGGCATTTCCATTCAGCTAACGTTGCAAGATATTAAACTACTTGATAGGGAAATAGATCTCAATTCTGAAAATCAGCAGGAGAATGACGAATTCTAAATTGCCAAGCTTATGCATTTAGTTGTGTAAAACTTACCAATCACCACTCGATCCACCTCCACCAAAACTCCCACCACCTCCTCTGAATCCTCCTCCTGACGAAGAAGAACTTCCTGAAGAACTACTTCCGCCCGAACTCCCCTCCGAGTAGTTAATGTTATTTGAAATCGATCTCGATATCTTCCGAATGATCTCTATCCGGTCCCGAGTCAACCTAACGAACGCAAATCCTAGAATGTAGATTGCATTGCAAATGATCCATCCCCAAAATCCAAAAAATACCGGAGGTAGCCATTGAAAGAAAATTAGCAGGAAAAAAAAAGTCCAAAGTGACTGCGCATCAGAATGAAATGAAATGATGATTGCAAAAAGAAAAATGATTAGAATGACAAAGATACCAACTAACGAATGAAAAAAACTTTGCTGTCCACTTCCCTTAAAAGTTCTAAATTTTTGCCAGAGGGATGGCTCTGTTATCGGCTGCCCTATTTCAAGAACTCGGATCAGTTCATTGGTTCCCATCTCGATTCCTAGTTCCATATTTCCCTTTTTAAATTCGGGAATCATAATATCGCGAATGACTCTGTTACAATAGACATCTGTCAATATCCCTTCTAGTCCGTATCCAACTTCGATCCTAACTTTTCGATCATTGACCGCGAGAAGGATCAGTACTCCATTATCACTTTCTTTCGTTCCTAACGCCCATTTTTCAGCCACGCGGATGCTGAAATCCTCGAGAATCTCGCCTCCGAGAGATGAAATTGCAAGAATGGCAATCTGATTTGAAGTAACTTTTTCGTGATTGGCTAATTGAGACTCTAGTCTTTCTAAAAATGGTTTTGAAAAAATACCAGGTTCAGCTACTATGCGCCCCGTTAAACTTGGAAATTCATTCTTTTGATTGAATCCGTCTTGCGATACCTCTGAGGTTTTGAACTGGCCTCGATGAGAAGAGATATATATCGCGACTCCAATCACATAAACCACAATGACTATAAAAAAAATAATGATTTTGCGCATTGCCATTATCTTTAATTGACTATTTTATAAAAATAAAACTATTTTTGAGGTGTGAATGTAAATTTTTTTCCAGATCAGATCCAAATAGAAGCCTCTCAATTAAACGAGTATCTGATACTTTTCTTTTCGCTCTTTTGGGCAGTGGTTGCCCTTTCTGGCTTGATCGCGCTCTTCAAGATGGAGAGAGGTCCTGGGATTGCTCTCAGTCTATTTACACTCTTTAGTTTTGGACCGTTTAGTTTCCTTTGTTATCATATTTACGATTCTCCATCAAAATTTCGTTATACGGTAATTGTCAACGCTTCAACCCAAGAAGTTTCATTTGGAGATTCAGCAAAAATTCAGGATATTTCGATTCCGTTTTCATAATGGTCTAATTATGGTATTCAAACTAAATCTGAATCTGAAAAATCGGGAAATTCATCTCGAGGGACCCGTTATACTGATACGATACAATTAAAGCACAAGTCTGGATTTACCATCGATCTCTCTAAGGTCATTGTAATCGATTATATAAATAAATCATCGCCATTTTCTCGTTATTCGGAATTAAATCGGGAAGTTCGGAGATTTCAAAAAATTTTACCGAGACCTGTGCTAACAGTCGAAGGTAAACCAGACCCCTCCATCTACTTGCAATCGAATAAAGAAGAATTCACTTCGAAAGTGGCTGAGAAAGGCGGGAGAAATCACAGCAGTATTTCAAAAGTGAACTTTCCTTTCCATTGGAATTATTCAGTCTCTTACTATACCTGGGGATTTTTTCTAGCATTGATTGGACTAGGGAATCTTGGTACCTTACTTGTATTTCTGAAACATGAATCCGCCTTGAAGATCTTTGTATTCCTACTTCTTTGCTACTCCGCGGCAGGCGTTGAATATTATTATTTTATCCATGATAAAGACAGTCAGGAGCGGATCATTCGTCGTGATGCAAATCAATTTACATTACTCGCATCGCCAAAAGGAAGACCGGAAAGAATCGAAGCCATTGTGAACAAAAACGACTACATTCCAGTGTTAAACCTTCCTTTAAAGTGGATCATGTTCCCGACAAAGGATGGTTATGAGAAGGCTTTAAAATTGGCGCTGGCGATTGAAGGTGCTAAAACCGAGTCTCTCTTTTCAGATCTTGGATCGGCCATGAAGTCTGGGATGGATCAGAAGAGTTGGGATCTCTCTGATCTTTCTATCGAGGAGATTATTGGAATTTATTTATCACTCGTAGACTAAAAAGAAAGTTTAGAAATGAAGCTTACTAAAGTATTAAAAGAAGTTTTAGATGGAAATCAGAATCGTTATGGCGAGATTGAATATACACTTTCAGAAAAAGAAAGAAAGTTGCGAATCAATGAAATCATAAATTTCTTGAAAGATAATCACTCACTCGATGATGAACAGTCGCAGCTAATGTCATCATGCATTTATTGGGGGTTATATGATACATCCTCAATGGTAGAACATTATATTGTTTCATTTATTCCGTTCTTGTCTCTACCAGCTGTGAGAGCCGGATTTTTAAGGAGATTCGAATTAAACCTTACTTTGGAGAGTAGAATCAATTATGCTTTTCAAACATACCAAGATATAAAGAATTATGGGCAAGATCATAGAGAGTGGGTTAGTATGGCTCTAGAAAATCTCAAAGAATGGCCGAAGGAAGAGAGGGAACATTTAGAATACAAAAAATTGATGGAAATGTTGCTTTTGGCTTAAAGGCGAATCTATTTTACGAAGAAGATTTAGGAATCGGTATCAGATCAAATTGAGATATGTTTGGTCTGCTTTCTTTCACATGAAATAAATTCCTGAACCCTTCTTCAGTTTACAAGCCGTAGATTTTTTTTTGAGGATTGAAAATAGGTACTCCGAAGTGAACGAAATGATACGGCGAATATTTTTGCATTATCTCGGACACCAGCTGGAGTTACAGATGTCCTGGTAATGAATTCAGGATCTATCGGAACATTTTGTGATTCAATTCTCTATAGTTATTATTTAAATCGTTAAGATTATTAGGTGCTGATTTACCCAGTGTAAACTCTGGATCAATTTATAATATATTCCATCCCATAGAACGCGTGATTGCTTCCAAAGCGGATGTCCCGACGAGAGAATTACCATTCTTATTCAATCCCGGTGACCAGACCGTCACCACACCAACATCGGGAATAATCACCACTATACCACCGCCCACACCACTTTTTCCAGGCAGACCTACACGGTAAGCAAAATCGCCAGAGGCATCATAGTGTCCGCAGAGCATCATGATCGAATTAATCCGTCGTGCTTTCTCATCTGGAATCACCCGCCGTGTAGAAAGTGGATCTAATCCTTCTTTTGCGAGAAATAGAAAAGCACGAGATAACTGTTCGCAGCTCATGGTTATCGAACAATTATGGCAATATACATTTAGCACATCCAATACAAGATGATCAATATTGTTGCAACTTTTCATAAAATTTGCTAAACTCGCATTTCGATGTGCCGTCTCTAGTTCCGATTTTGCTACTTCCTCATCGATAAATATCGAGGGGTCATCACCAACGATCTGAATAAAATCTAAAAACGAAGAGATACATGACTCGGGAGAATGTCCGCGTAACATAATATCACTGAGGACCAAGGCACCTGCATTGATAAATGGATTCCGAGGTATTCCTTTTTCCAACTCTAGTTGAACGATAGAGTTAAATGCATTTCCAGATGGCTCATGATTGATTCTATTCCAAAGTTTATCACCTAGTATATTTAAAACATTTGTAAGAGCAAATACCTTGGAGATGCTCTGAATGGAAAAGGGTTCACTCGCGTCTCCATAGGAAACTTTAATGCCGTCAACCGTCAGAATGGAAGCTCCAAATTTTTTAGGATCAATACGAGCTAACGCTGGTATATAAGATGCAACTTGCCCTTTTCCAAGTTGATCCATCACAGAATTACATGCGTTAGTTAATTTTTTTTTTAAAGTATCAGATTCCAAAAATTTTTATTCCTTAATAGTTCATTCGATTTCCCAATTTGTTTAATCTTGAGAATTTGAGCAATGGGGAAATTTGAAAAGGTACAGTTATCTTGTGGAAAAAAAGGCGCGAGAGAAATTATGGATATTCAATTAGGTATAACACAGATAGGTTGGTCTAGATTTTATGCAACTTCAGGTCCTAATTAAGATAACAGTCCTAAGCCTTCTTCTCTTTCCTTGCTTTCTTCAGGCCAAAGGGTATGAAAAAGGAAAACTATATGCCTTTTTTGGGGCCGGCTATGGACTCGGCGACAATAAGGGCACTCTAGAAAAGGGCCTAGAGAATTATACGGCGCCTGGTTTTGTCAACTTAGGAAGCGGCAATCAAATTGGTTTCTTATCTACCTTCATTGCTCGTGAGCAACTAGCGGAAGAATCCAAGCTATCGAGTCAAACAAAAGAGATCGGATTTGAATATGCTTTTTTTCGCTACTTGGGTCTCGGACTTTCCTATTCCGACCAATTGATCACAAACAATCGGTTTCCTAGTTTTCCTTATTCCGCGGCCGTTGCGATTGGATTTGCTGGAGAATATAACCCGGCTCAGCCTTTCTATAATTTAGACCTTGCAAGTTATGCCTATATACTTTCGAGAAAACCAGCGAACGTCTTTCAATCTAGGACATTTGATTTTGGACTGTTTTTCCATTTTTTACCAGACTCGGTTTGGGATCCTTACATTAAATTATTGTTTGGTGTAGGAACAGAACGAATCTTTGGTGGTACGACCAATCGCATGGGGGCAAATTTAGGTTTAAGATACCATTTCCAACAAAGGTTCTTCGTCTCAACTGAGCTTGAGCATGCCAATGTATTTATTGTAGATTACGAATCTGGCAATTCCGGATACAGACATAAAGGAAATTATGAAGAGAGTGCGATTCGCCTTGGAGTCGGAATGTCATTCCTCTCTCCCTCAGTCACGGAGACAGAATCCATCTCTATAGATTCCCCCCCTCTTAAAACAGAAGAGAAAGGGGAAATGGCAAAGAAACTTCCCGTGGTGGTCGAAAGGTATTCATTTTTAGCATCCGAAATATTTGAACTTCCATCGAGTCGGATTCATTTAGAAGGAAGGGCAAAGATTGATTCGATTGCACGAAACTTGCAAAATGATTATAAAGAGTGTGAAGTATTGATCATAACGTACACAACTCCTTATCAGGTGGAAGCCGAAGGAGTTTTTGAAAATTATGACCTGGGTTTTGAGCGCACGCAACTGATCTCTATTCTATTAAAAGAAAAAGGAATTGAAAGTAAACGTATCATCGAATCTACACAAGGATCCACTCGCTTTGCGATAGATCCAAATGAGAGGGTTGTTTTTGAATTGCGTTTGAGAAAAGACTGATCGAGTAGATTTGATTGACAACATAGCAAAGAAGTTTATCGATTCCGAGGAGGATTCTAAATGCCTACCATCATGACTCATACAGCGGTTCCGATTTGCCTTTGGATCGCACTTGGGAGAAAGACAATTCCCTTCAAACTAATGATTGTTGGAATCATTTTCTGCGTTCTTCCTGATGCGGACGTAATCGCATTTAATCTAGGAATTCCTTATAAAGACGATCTCGGTCACAGAGGATTAAGCCATTCGATTCTATTTGCATTTACTTTTTCTCTTCTAACCTGTGTTTTCGTGCGATGGTTTCAAGTAAAGGCACGAGTTCTTTTTTTATTTTTATTCATATCGATTCTGTCTCACGGACTTTTGGACGCGATGACGAGCGGAGGTTTGGGTGTTGGCTTTCTCATACCATATTCTTCCGAAAGATTTTTCTTTGACTTTAGACCGATTCTTGTTTCTCCGATTGGTATTAAAAATTTCTTAACAACAAGAGGATTCGCTGTTTTACGATCGGAATTGATACATGTTTGGATTCCGTTTCTAGGAATTGCAATGATTAGCTTCCTTCTTCGCCTTCTATGGACAAAGACGAGACTTACAAAACCCTAACTTCTGCTTTGTTTTAACCACATAAGAGGTTAGTTGACATAAATATATTCATTTTCGCCATCTGACATCGATTATGCGCTAAGTCAAACAGAGCCAGAAAGCCGGTTTGTTCCGATGATCAACTCAATGATAATTCATTCTCGAATACTAGAGATTCCTCCCAAAATACCCGCAACTCCCGTACAAAAGGCAGGTACAGGAAAGAAATAGATCAAGCTAATCCATGCGATTGCCAAAAGTCCAAGGCTATTTGCCAGGAGAATTTTTTTTAGCGTTGCATTGAAATTTTCTTCAGAGGAAAGAAAAGTAAAACATATGCCCGTTACAAATAAAAAAACGGATACAGAAATATTATTTCCAAAAAGAATATCATAGTAACTTTGTTTCTTTCCAATGGGAAAGGGAATCATTGCCGTTTTCATCGCATTCTCTGTTTGAATGAGTTCCACTTCTTCAGGCGGTAGTGGCATGAAGGTGCCTACTGTATGTCCTAGACAAGTAAACAAAACGAGACCAGCCGCAATTCTAAGTATGATTTTCCTTTTCATGACTTAAAGGAAGATCATAGTTAATTTTTGTCTAGAAATTTAAACTGTCAATGTAATAGATAACTTGAGAATAAACACATTCTCCTTTTGAATATACTTAATAATTTATGAATATGAATTATTAAGGTCCAATTCCGATCTGAAAATCCATCAAATTGAACTCGAGAAACAAAATGAGGACCTTAAACTATGTGAAAAAAGATCGACTTACATCTGATAAATATTCTCAAATTTTTGAACATGCGCCGTTAGGTTATAAATCCTCTGAAGACGTAGGAAATTGGCAATGGTTTTCCCAAAACCAGGTCATCAGTCCCAGAAGGGATTCCTCCTTTCCCGACATTATGACGACTTCTATTTAAAACCCTTGATCTTTTCGCTGGCTCGTATATGATAAAATCAGGAACGAAAGACCATATGAAATTTTTAAAAATATTTATTCTTAGTCTTATTACCCTAATATTGGCTGTTTTTTGTTATCTTGTCATTGATAAATCAAATCAAGAAGCGGATTTAAAATCTAGAACGGATATAACAACCGCAAAAGGCATTCAGTTGTTGGAAGAATGGGATATCAACGGTAACAAACAATGGGTATCAATCCGAGGACAAGATCGTGAAAATCCCATCATTCTCATGGTGCATGGAGGTCCAGGTTCAGCCGATATGACGATGGCACGTTTTAACGACATCGTCACCGAAAAGAATTTCGTTGTTGTTAGATGGGATCAGAGGAATGCAGGAAAATCATTCTCATTTTTTAAATCATCGGGTGATTTGTCACCGAAAACTTTTGTTTCAGATATACACGAAATCACAAAACATCTAAAAAATAAATTCAGTCGCGAGAAAGTATATATTGCAGGGCATTCTTGGGGTTCCATTATATCTGCGATGGCAGTTCATGAAAAACCAGAAAATTATTTTGCATATATCGGCATCGGCCAGTTTGTAAATGGAAAAGAAAATGAAATTTACTCTTATCGATTTACACTTAAGGAAGCGATGAAAGATAACAACGATTCCGCGATAAAAGAATTGAAGGAGATTGGTGAACCTCCATATAACGGATTACAAGATCTAGGTAAGGAAAGAGAATGGCTCAGCTATTATGGAGGTGCCTTGTTTCATGGTGAAAAGAGAAAAGAAACCTATCAAATATTAGGAAATATGATGTTTGCCTCTCCAGAGTATTCGCTATTAGATAATTTGCGATTTTTTGCAGGAATAGCCACCTCACTTTTTAAAATTTGGCCGTACGTAGAAGGTGTAGATTTACCGACCCAAGCAAACTCTTTCCAAGTTCCTGTCTATTTTTTAACAGGGAGGTTTGATTATAATACTCCATGGGAACTCTCTGAAAAATATTTCAATCTTCTTAAGGCACCTAAAAAGAAATTCATTTGGTTTGAAAAATCAGCCCATGCTCCCAACTACGAAGAGCCTGAAACCTTCGGCAATGTCTTGAACAAAATTAAGGATGAGACCTATCTACTAGAAAAAAACTGAAATCGGGCAAACAGTTGAAAAATTCACAGTGACGCGGAGAATTATGCTCATGGAAAAAGAAGAAAAAATTGAATTTATTCTCAAGGAATTAATCAATAAAAATAACATTTCAGAAATCCCAAATTTTTTTTCTAAGAATTATATTGTTCATACATCAAAAAAAGATTTTTTTGGTCACAAAATTATCGTTCGGTGGGTAAAAGATTTAAATAATTTCCTTTCAGATTTGAAAGTCATTAAAATTCAATTTCTTGTCGAGACAGACGAGTCTATTGCCTGGAAACGAACTCTTCGCGGAAAAATCAAACCTAGCAAAAATAAAAACCTAAAACCTGGTAAATTGATTCGCTGGGAAGAGATGATAGTAAGTAAATTTAAAGATGGCCTCATCATCGAAGAATGGAATAATTCTGAATTTCTCGGATCTTTGATTTCCAAAAAATAAATCAGCGACAAAAAAAGACTGAGCCCATCTTTTCACGACTTAGGAAATTGATAGCAGAACTAACAACTCCACAAGGAAGAGAGAAAGTTGTGACGATTGCAGCCATGACATCGTATATCTTTACCACATAGGACATTGGTAGGGGTTTTTCCATATTCGTGACACAATGCCCATTGTAGGAAGCAAGCCAGCTCGAGTGGCGAAGATATTTTACTGGATCATAGCTTCCAAAATATATTGGTATGGTAGAAGTTTGCTATCGACCTTTTTTAGTTTAAATCCGGCTTTTTCCAATTCCTCTTTAGCTTCTGTTTCTGAAACTCGCATCTCCAACGGTGGACCGCCGAATGGTATTGTTTTATCATTTTTGGGAAAATCAACGATAACGATCTTTCCCTCTTTTTTAAGACCTTTGTGGAGTAGAGTGAGATATTCAATTCGATTTTCCAGATGATGATAGACATTACAAATAAATACAATATCTATCTCCGCATTACTTAGTTTAGGTGAATCATGGCTTAACTTTCTTGTTGTGATCGTGCCTGGAGCAAAATCTTCCTTGGACTTTCTGGAATTGATATGATCCAAAAACTCATCATTGACATCTCCTGCTATCACGAAGGCTCCTTTTTTTGCAAAACGGAATGTAAAATAACCACTTCCAGCACCGATGTCGATGACCTTTTTGCCTTTTAAATTGCCCATAAATTGGATTACTTTTTCGGGTGCTTGAAATTCATCTCGTTCTTTTGATTCAAACATTTGGATCAGTTCTTTCGTAGACGTTTGGTGCATGTGTTGGTTTGCTCTTCCATGATGTTTGCTATTCGAACAATGAAACAAAGTTCCAAGTAGAAAGAAGTTCAAACAAAGAATCGTCATTTTCAAAATTAGATTTAAAAAAATTTTTGGGTTCATAATCGTTATTGTAGCTAAGACTAATAGAAAGTAACGAAAAAAAAAGTTTAAAAGGGAAAAGCTAGTTGCAACTGAATGTCACATGCAACATAGTTGCATTTAATGCTATACGAGACCCTTCCCAAAACCTCAAGACATTTGATCATCTCTTCTGCGGAGGATGTAAATCAAATTCTCAACCCTGAAATAAACCTAGTTATATGGGAAAGAGTTTTACATGATTCCCTTTTTGAATATGCAAATCTATGTGTAGAGTTGTCAGAAAGTCACCGAGATAATTTAAGAATGAATCGAAGGTCGCAGTTTCCAGGTGAGTCTCTTTTTTTAGAGGATGTAGACAAACTTCAATCCATCTTTCAAAAGCTAAATGGAAATAAAAAAATTGAGATAGGTCTATCTCGGGTAACAACTGTTCAGTGTCCTCTTTTTCATGTAGATTTTGTGCCGATTCGTTTGATCACTACCTATGTCGGAATCGGCACTGAATGGGTAGAGGAAGGAGACTGCGATAGAACCCATCTCGGTTGTGGAAGGAATGACCACCTCGTGCCTGACACATCCAAAATACAAAGAGTTGCACCTGGCAATGTTTGTTTGTTAAAAGGGGAAGCATATCCTGGTAATCGAGGGTATGGTGCTATTCACAGATCCCCTATACCAGATAAACCTAGACTTGTGTTACGAATGGATTGTTTGTAATTTTTTTTATCGATCAATGATTTCATTTTATCTTTTATGATGTTTCTTTCTAAGTCAGAAGGACAATATTGAATACAAACATTGAGGTGATGTTTTGCTAGATCCAAGTCCTTTGTTTGATACAATTTTGATAATAACAAATGATACAAATGATTGTTCTCTAAACCTTTAATTTGTAATAGTTCTTTCAAAGCATACTCTTCCCCGAGCACCTTACTTTGAACATATGCTCGGTTCATAGCTACGATTGGGCTCTGACTGATTTCAAAAAGTTTATCATACAAACCCAGTAAATGCGACCATTTGGACGGTGAGTCCTCGATCGTATGCAAATATGCAATCATCGCTTGGATTTGATACTCACCATTGGTTTCGCTGATTGACTTAGAAAGGTAGTAATGCCCTCTTTCGATTAAATCTTTAGACCATTTCGTTTTGTCCTGTTCATCCAAAGTAAAGATTTCGCCATTCTCTGAAACTCGACTTTCAAAGCGCGAACTATGATAACACATAAGCGATAGAAGTGCGTTTACATTCGGTAAATTAGTTTTTTCATTTTCTGTAAGCAGAACGGTCAATCTCATCGCTTCCAAACAAAGATCTTTTTTTAATACGGTATCGTTAGAGTAGGAGTAGTAACCGAGATTAAAAAGCAAATAGATACACTTTAGAACGCGATTGGTCCTTTCTTGTATCAAATTGGGCGCGGGAAAGGCGAGTTCCATTTTTGATTCTCTAATTTTCTCCCTTGCACGAAACAATCGTTTGTTTATCGCTTCTTTGGAAACTAAAAATGATCTGGCAATATCATCGATACTAAATGCACACAAGGTTTTTAAGGCGAGAGCCACTTGGGAGTCATCTTGAATTTCAGGATTACAGATTCGAAAAAACATCTTTAGTTGTGTATCTTCAATTTCATTCTTCGCTTCTTCCATTTTTGAAAGGACAGTGTATTCAAGCGGAAAGATACCTATGTTTTCTTTGATTTTTTTTTCATAGTTATTTTCTCGTTTGATCTGATTGATGATTTTGTTTTTTGCGACTGCGTACAACCAAGCTGATGGATTTTGAGGCAACTGATCCAACGTCCACGAATCAAGTGCAGATAAAAAAGTATCCTGTACAATATCTTCCACCAAGTCCAATCGATGGAATCCGTATAACTTCACAAGTACAGCGATCATCTTTCTCGCTTCTGTTCGAAAAAGATGATCAAATTCTTGAGGTAATTTATTTTGTTGGTTCAAATCGAAAATGGACTGATAGCTCTTACTTCGACACTACCATGTTCATAATCTAGTACGGGACACTTTTTACTGATAGCCAAAGCTTCATCCAGAGATTCTGCTTTGCAGATCAAGTAACCTGCCAAAATCTCTTTTACTTCCACATACGGACCGTCGGTTATACCCGAATTGCGGACGATTTTCCCATCAAAGTCTAGCGGTTGTGATGCGACAAATTTTCCGCTTTGAATGACTTCGCCAATCCATGATTCCCATTTTGGCATGGTTTCCTTCATTTCTTCTGGTGAAAGGATGTAACCATTCTCACCGGTACGATTTCTAAATAGCAGAATGAACTCTTTCATTATCTTTTTCCTTCATGATTCAATTTATTTAAAATTCCACCTACAATGGCTCCAATTAACGACAGTTCCATTAAGCCATAAAAAAACCACTGAAAGGCAAGTGCATTCGGGATTGGCAATACAATGTAATTTGTATAAGCATACCAGAATCTTGATAACAAACCAAGAGAGAGGCCGATTGACAATCCTTTCTTCCAATCCAGATCCTTTTCCAATTGATTGAAAAGGAAGGTAAACGCAAGGCTATGGACGAGATAAATTACCAAAAAAATTGGAGCTTTACTTGCCAGTTCTTCGGGTGAACGCCACAGCTCTTTTAAGGAGCTGTAAGTATCTTTCAACAAAAGTTGATTGATGATCGTTTCGATCACCGAAAGTAGCAAAAAGCTGGAAATAAATGTAATGAGATTCTTTTTCACAGAATCCTCCTGTTTTGTTTTTAGGAGGACAATCCATGTTTAAAAAATAGGACAAAGTTCCGTGATTTTTTTTCAATTTTTAACCACATAGGACATTGGTAGGGGTTTTTCCAAGATCAGGTCCCTCAAATCCAGTATGATTTTTCCATATTCGCGACACAATCCCAATAATAGGAAGCAAGCCAGCGCGAGAGGTGACTATAGTGATTCTAAGCGAAGTGGATTAGCGCAAGTGACGATTCTTTCTTAAAAAAATTACAATTAAAATGATAAATACAATTAAAGATAAGACCATAAAACAAATATAAATGTCCACTGCTTGCGCATGGTATACCGTCGTTTCTGTTTCATCAAAATAACGACCTTCTTCGTTATATGGTAGCCTTGCCCGACTTATTGTGAGCCAGGCAAAGTAGATCATTGAAATAGAAGATAGCAGCAATGAAATATATTTCAATTTAATGACCACATAAATAGCACTACTTCAACAAAGCCTTCGCCCTATTTTCCAATAAGTATATTGTATTCTTTTGGTATGGCCTCTCCCGTAAACTGATTGGTCAATCCGTAAAATATAATTAACGTTACACCTAAACCGAAAATAAATATCGCGGTTGCTTGGTGATTCGGCGAGTAACCAAAGATGGATTTTTTCATTTTTTTGCTATGAATCGATGCAATATGTCCAAAGAAAGAAATAATGGCCAAACCATAATACGGAATAAAAAACAGGTTTGTTGGAAATGAATTGAGACCTGCCACTCCGAAATAGAAGTTCGTATCTAGATGCAACAAATACCTCCCACACAAAACAGCCGTGAGATGTATTACAAAAAAAACCGAAAGGTAAAGACCGGTCCAAACATGAAGCCTTTCAAAATTTGATTTTGCTACTTTTCTATAGTCAGTAAATAGTTTCAGTCCCGATACTATTTGAATAATCACGGCAATAAACAAAATCGCCTCTACAAAAATGTTGCGGTAAAAAAGACGTAAGGTATCCATCATTTCGATGTGTTGGTTTGCACCGAAAATACTCCAACCATGGTTGAACAAATGTAGCGAAATAAAAAACGTTATGGTCAGTCCTGAAAAGTAATGAATTCTCTTTGTAGTCATATTTTATAATTTTTCCATAAATGCATTCATCACAAATTCAGAATCCCAGCTTGAATGCCCCAGCTTCAACATCCCCGTCTCCGCTTCTGATGGAAACAATGTTTGCCACTTTGAACTGGGATCAATAAAAAAATGAACCGATTACGAATTCTCTTTTGATCGTAGTCAAACCTGATCATAAGACTTTAGCTGCCCCCAAGTCTATCTGCTAAAATTCAAAAAATAAAATTCGATGACGCACCCCTTCGTTATCCTCTCTTCGCGAATACAAAATTTTCAAGATGGAGAATTTCGAATAATTTGTATCTTCTTCTGTATTGTATTCCCACAAGGCACCCCATAATGACCCGCGACCCGTATAACCACGTTCTTTCGGTTTGACAGTTTTGTAATAAATAATACCAAGCAGAATATTTTGAAGTGATTCTTGAGTTGTCGAATCTTCTGAATGGAAATAAACGAGCCCCAAAGTGGAATGTTCCAATTTTCGTTTTGTCGTCTGATTGGAATAATACAAGATTGGCGTCACCCAAGAAGTTGATTCTGATTCCACTTTCGATTCGTTATTATAGTATAATGGAAGTAAGTTGACTACTTTTTCCTCCTCTGCATGGCGATAGCTCAGCCAAACAAAATTCATTTGCGTAAGTTTGGGTTTTAAACTTACCTCCCCAATACCGTACAAGATCCTTAGATTGAAGGCCTGAGGTGCTGTTAGATAAAAAAATGATCTGAAGAGCAAACTGTACTCTGAAGTTTTGTTTTTATTTTCCGATTTTTGTTCGAGTAAATACAAGAGATTCATATAGTCCAAGGACTCATTCGAATCTATATAAAAACCAGATATGAAAGCCGTATATTCTTTAGAGCTAACTTTAGAAAAATATACAGGAAACAAATGATAATAAGAGGATGATTTTTCATTCCTAGTGTCGGAATGGCTATAATAATATGGGAAAATAATGAATCGTTCCAAAATATTGTTGTTCACTTTGCGATCAAAAAACAACAAAATATTTGTATGGGAAGATTTTGAACTTTCTTCCCGATATACGATAGGAACAATCGGAAAAAAATATTGAGAAACCATATCATTCTCCGCTTTTGAATATTTTTTAGAATAATTTAATAACAATGAGGTGAATTGAAAAGAATTTACGTTAAATGTATTTGATGTCTTTTCTGGAGGATTTTTTATCTTTCCATTCGATGACGAAAGATTTATCGCTTCCACTGAAGCGATATGATATTGAGAGGACGAAGTATAGTAAAACGGAAACAACCAATGCTTAGTTTGCTCTATATCTATACTTTTTGATGTGTCGAAATGAAAAATGGGATATAAATCAAAGCTCTTATCTGTCTGAGCACTTTTTGAATTGATAAATAGTAACCATGACCACTCATTTTTCACTCCTTCATCTTTCTTTGAGAAAAGAAAGATCGGTAACCAAAGGGATGATTTGGTCAATTGACCATCTTCTTTTGTTTCTGTTTCACTTAAATAAAAAGGGAATATATACTTTTTAAAGTCCATCGTCTTTGAAACATTCGGTTTGCTAATATATTCGTAATAAAAAGGAAATACGATAAAAGAAGAAGATTTGGTTGTATCCTCTTTACCAACAAAGAAAAACCAATTTTGATATTTGTTTCCATACTTTTCATTTGAAAAGTAAAAGAGAGGCGGAATGATGAGTATCTTATCTTGGATATTATTTTCAGTTAATATCGACTTTCTATGAAAAAAATAGAAAGGAAAAAGTAGACTTGTTTCCTCATCTTGGAATTGCTTTTTGGTCGCCGAATGATGAAAAAATGGTAACACACTAGTCGATTCAAAATCCTCTTTCAAAGTCGAACTTAAAATTAAAAGGTAATTTCGAAAGGACTCATTTTCATTTTCGCTTGCAAAATACAAAAAAGGAATGAATCGAATTTCTCTCTCATTATTTACCAAGTTGGTATAAAGAGGAGTGATCAAGTTTTTTGAGTACTGCCAACTCTTAGGTTTACCCAAATATCGATGGGTGGAATTCCAATATAGAGGGAATAGCCAATTCAGAGTATCCGATTCTTTCTTTGGTTTTTCGTTTAAATATGAAAATTGGAAGATCGGTAGAAATCGAAAGGAGGATTTTTCTTTATTTGTTTGGTATTGAAAGATTAAAAGCAAACTACTAAAATTACTTTCTAACTTTTTATCGCGCTCCGAATACAAAAAAGGAATTGGCAGAAATCTTTCTCGATACAATTCTCCTTTTTCTGAACTTTGGGAGTTTTCCAAAAATAAAGGAGAAATAAATGTTTCTGAGGCGATGGGATTGGATTTACCAATAGGTTTCTCAGTTTTAAGAATGGGCATCAAAGGAAAATAAAAACTAGAACGTTGGATCAGTTCTCCATTTTCGATATCATCTTTACGATGATAAAATGGAAAAATCGTAAGCGAATCAGAGTTTTGTGATCTATATTTATTAAATAAAAGAAAGTAATTCAACCAATAATTTTCTTTTGATTCCGATTCAAAACCAATTACAGGAACTAACCAAAAGTTGGATGTTGCCTTTGCCTTATCGAGTTTATCTTCAATTTTCCATCTGATAAAAAAGGGAGAGAGAAATAACGTTTCCTCATCAAATTTCGTATTGGTATATGTCCAATAAAACAATGGAATCGTAGGAAACATTCTTATCTGCTTTCCGTTATTCAATGGTTTATCGAATCTAAACAAGAAAGGAGTAAGCCATGTTTCAATTGTTTCCCCAGAGTTAGCTTTTTTAGAATTCAGATAAGAAAGCAATAGAGGAAAAAAAATTGATTTCGATAATTCTCCTTTTTCCTTAAGTGTCCTTTGCCAATAAAAAGGTAAAAATCGAGAACCTGACTTAATATCAGAATCATGCCAATTGATAAATGGCCATAGAACTGAGGTTTCCTCTCTATTGTTCTCTCGAATATTTTCCTTTAGAAAAAGAAAGAGGCCATAGGATTGCCTTTCCGCATCCTCTGACTGTTGGTAACCATAGAGAGGAAAGATAATTCGATATTTAATATCTACAGAGGAGTACCATACAAAAGGAAGTGGTAAAGGACCTGCATAGATATTTTCTTCAATTTCTTTATCGTATGTGAACCAAGCTAATGGTAATAATCGGATATGCCTTTTAGAATCAGCGGCTTCATAACCAAACACCCCAAAAAATAAATTCATTCCGAAAAAATTAAATGAATCTTCTCTCGTAAAACTTCGTTTAGATTCAAGAGTCGGCTTACGCAAAGTATTTTCATTTTTTGCTAAAAATTCTTTTGGCGTTTTTTGCGGAAGTAAATCCTCTATCAATTTCGTGCTTGTGCGACTTGAAATTCGAAATGCATAATAGAGCCAAGAGATGTCGGTATCAAAATAATAGTATTTAGAGATTTTTCCCCCATCCAATTCAACGTTAGGCGTAAAAATACCCTTACTAGATTGAGACGTTAAACCCAAAATGTTCACATTAACGTTATTAAATTTATCTTTTTCTATTTCATCCTGAAAGTCTGCATTCAAATAAATAGGAAATACAATGGTTCCATTCGAAGTCGCTGCATTCCAAGAGTGAAAGAAAGGGAATAAAGTTCGAGAATAGAGCTTTCTTTGAGGCTCGATTTGGGAGTAATAGTTAAGTAGCCAAAAATTCTCTTTTTCCGGAGACCAACTCGAATAAAATCCCAGTCCCCACCTTTTTCCTGTTACTGTATTATTTTCCGTATTTCCAAATTGAAAACTAAACGGGAACCAAATTGAGTATTGGTTTTTTTTATAAAAACGAAAAGGGAAAACAGTCATCTGAGTCAGTTGCTCTTCTTTATTTTTTGACCAACTAACAAATCCAAGGAAATTTGAAAATGTTCCGTCACCTTGATGATCAGTTCGATAAAAGAACGGGAAAAACAGAAATCCGCTCTCTTCTAACTTAATGGAATACACTGATTCATTTTTTTCCTTTTTCCAGGAATAGAAAAATGGAAAAACATTGAGTACACTTTCATCTGCATATTTCGTTTTTTCTGCCGAATGATAATACAAAAACAGTAATTTCTCGCGACTCCGACTCGTTTCATGGAAATAATAAAATGGTCCCCAAGTATTTTCTTCTTTATCTTTATTTGCTACTTGGTTTGCGAAATAAAAAGGTAAGATGTAATGATAAGAATTTTTTTTATAAAAATAAAATGGAAAAAGCCAAACGCGAGTAAGTTCGTCTTCTTGGTTAACCGTATAATCCAAAAGGGTCAAGAAATTCGTATGAATTCCTTGGTTCTTTTCTTGGTTCTTGTAATAGACAAATGGAACAATCGTCGAAGACTCATTTTGTGAAGACTGATAGTTCCAAAATATAGGTACGAATGCAGTGGTATTCTCTACCTTATCTGCATGTACTGTTGTATTTCGATAAAAATTGATTAAATAGAAAGTTGAGTGATGAGACGAAATGCTTATATAAATTGGTGGCAAGAAACCAAACCAAGAGGATGAAGAAATTTCTTTTTCTTTAAATCCCTCCTCCTTTCTACTATTCTGGAAGAAAAATGGAAAAACATAATTGTATTCATTTTTTTTGTAAAAATAAAATGGCAAAAACCAAAAGCGTTCCAATTTCTCATTTTTATCGAAAGCCAAATCGAACAAAAGTAAGAAGTTAGTCTCCGAAGTTTTATCAGCCTCTTTTTTATAGGAGAAAATAAATGGAATCAAATGTGAAGTTTCACCTGATGCATTCCTCCCAAATAAATAGAATGGAAAAAAAGTAGTGAATTCGTCTTTAGTTGATGATAGATTTTTTTTGGACGTATAATAATTCAGAAAATAAAAAACGGAATGATTGGGAGAATAACTATTGTATAACGGAGGGAATAGGGCATACCATTCTCCAGTATTGTCTTTATCGGAGAGTTTGTTCAAGTAAATAGGAAAGATAGAAAGATAAGAATTCTGTTTCCAATAGAAAAACGGTAATATCCAAACTCGATCCAATTGATCTGTTGCTAGATTTCGATTTGTATCAAATATCCAGAAATAGTTGGTATGGCGGTCTTCCTGTTCTTCGCTTTTATAGACAATCGGAATCAAAGGAAACCAACTAGTTTTTGATTCTTGTTTATTCCTACTTAAAGTTGCATTGTAATGAAAGGGTGAAATGGAAAGACTCTGTATCGTATTTGTTTTTTCGATATAGGAACGATCGTAATAGTAACCTGGGAATATTAGATTTGAATTGGAATACGAGGGAGATTCCATACGACTGGAATAGAAAAAAGGAAAAATACCTAGATAACTGGAATTATCCTTTCCTTTACCAGAAAAATAGAATGGCAAAAAGAAATTGGATTCATTTCCATCTCTATCTATCTCAGAAGAATACAACAGCAAATAATTTTTGGAACTTCTTGGATCAACTTTGCTTTCGATTGTAGAAAAGAATGGAAAGATTTGATTTTTTTTGAACTTGGGATAGTTAGTTGTGTTGGCGAACCAAAGAAAATGAAAGTGATTGTGCGTTGGGTTTTCTCTTGGCCAATTTTCCCATTCCACAAAAAAACCGTCTAAACGATATTTTTTATCCTTTTCAGAGCCATAAACCTTAACACGCGTTTCTTCTAAATCATCATAGTCGACTCCCCAAAGAGAGCAAAAAGAAAAAATGAAAAGGAAACAATAGAATGGAAATCTTAAAAAAAGAATCATTGGTTTAATTAACACACAGGACTTTGGTCGGTGTTTGTACAGACTCGAGTCCTCAAAATACAGAATCTTTGACTGGTATTCGCAACACAATCCCAATTATGCGAAGCCAGTCGGCTCGAGTGGCGACTATATTTTATTCGAAATAGTTAAAGAGAATTTCCTAGTCTCCATTTTAAGCACACCTAATGAAAACAATGTGATCGGAGAAAAATATCAGAATGTTATCTTCGAACCTTTCTTCAGAATATCTCATTACATTACTGCTCAGCACAATAGATATGGAAGATAGTCGATGCATTACACCCCTGTGCGTTAATACTATATAAGGCGGACGTTGTAGTTGATGTAAATAGTCCTGTACTTCCGAAACCTCCCGTTGTCGACCAACCAGTGCAATTATCTCCATTCGTTGTCCAATCAACATTCATTCCTGTCCAAGTGGCTGCTACTCCAGAAAGAGAGATCGCGTTTGTCAGGGGAAATAAAAGCAACTTTGCCGCGTTCGTTACAGCAATTGGCTGGTTATCCGGTCTTCGGTACGTCATCGATGGATAGAGCACCCAATCGACTTGCCCGTCTCCCACGTTTGCGGTCACACTCGCTATTCTCCCGGGTCCTACTAACATGGCCTTAAAGTTGCTTGTCGTGGGTTTGTTTGCGTCCGCATTGCAACGTGCATCCATTCCTGGGAATCCTGTTGGAGTCGTTGGGCCACCATCATATGTAATAGCGGAATTAAATAGGTAACAGAAACCTCGATTTTGGCATATCACTGCTGTCGAAGTCTCAGTTGAATTCGAGGAGGTAGCCGACGGCGCCGAAGTCTTCGTAGACGTTTCTCTTCGAGTATACGGACATGTAATCGTTTTTTCTCCACGAGCCACCCTTAGCAATTCCAATTCGCCGGCCTTTTCTCCAAAGAGCAAGGATTCCAATATCGTACTCTGAAACTCTTTGGAGTTAGAATCGCAAGGATTTCCGAGATCCGGATTTTGGCAGTATAGAAGCCATAGCGTGAAAATCAGACTAGCAGGGGACTTCATCTTTACTCTAGTTAGATTAGAAATCATAATCGGTAAAGTAAAACTATTCGCGCAAATTGATTTTTTAGTCAATCCCCTCTCAAGAAGTTGGCTTCAAATTCTCTACTCTTTGACAAGAAGATAAAACATTTTTTCTTTTATTGTGACGATATCTTTTTGTCGCTTTCGTTAAGTCTATGTATGAATAAAGAGGGTTCAACTTCGAAATCCAAATAACGAATTCATTATATACTTTGTTATAATTGGTTTGTAAAAAGAATTCGTTATTAAAAACTTAATTTGAAAGTAACATTTAAAAAAATGATCAAATGGTTAAATCATTTAGTGAAACTCGAAACACTTTCGCGAATTAGTATTGCCGCAACTTCAGAAGAACCCTCGATTACAGTCTATCATATATTTGTAGTCCATGATCAGCTCTCTAAATCCAAATGGCTGTTCTATATTCGCGACACAATGTCCATTATAGGAAGCTAGCTGGCTTAAAGGTGACTATATTTTTCATCGAGATCCTTTTGATCGGATCATTGTTGCAACTGCGATTGCGTATCAGTTAAAGCTTTTAACAAAAGGTAGTCAAATATTAAAATTATTTCATAAAATTGTAGTTTGGTGAGATAGGGCAGGTAGAACTCTTCTACTCAGCTCACAAAAAAGAATTGATGAAATTCTTCATTCGCTTTAGATTTAGAGAACTATTTGAATGTTTGGATTAATTTATGAAAACACAATCGCCAAAAAAGCTGTCTTCTATACTCCTTTTCTTTCTGATGTTGCAAGGTAACTCTATCTTTTCCGTTTCCAGCTACGAAGTTGGATCCAAACTCTTTGTGCTAAGTGAAAAGGGCCTAAATCTCAGGGAAAGTCCGCAGGCAAACGGGAAGAAGGTGACTCTTGTTCCTTACGCAAACCAAGTTGAGATTCTAGAAATAAGTAAGGCAAATCCATATGTTTCCGAGGGGATCCAAGGTCATTGGATCAAAGTAAGCCACAAAAAATTTACGGGTTATGTTTTCGATGGATACCTTTCCCACTTCCGACCCCCAAAACCTGGTTGTAAAAATTTCAAAGAGTATTTAGAATTTAACTTTGGAAAAGGAAAAGAGGGTCCCGTATCTGCGGGAGATTATGAAGGCCGAAACGCAATCAGCTACAAACCAAACATCCTTTATCTCACCGAGGGCGGAGATCCGTTCTCGTTATTTTTTCCGGGCATTTCTAAGGAAGAATTATTTTTGGTAGGTAAACTCTGCAAGCAAGTTGAATCTGCATCCTTTAAGTTAGATACAGAAGGCGCCTTTAGTGAAGGATTCCGAATTTATCTACAAAATCGAATCTATTCAGATGAAAACGGAGTTAGTATATTTCATCGAGATTTATAAATCATGCTCTACCTGGAATCATATGTCAACTAACAGAAAAATTTCTTAACGATTCTCATTGCCAGTAGTAAAATTCCATTTCTTGTTCCAGACTCTTTTTCCTCTACGCATGCCTTCCGATTCTATAGTATATGTTTCGTTAGGTTCCAAAGGATCTTGGCTCATAATCCAAATTTCAGTTTCCCCGCCAATTCCATATTTCCCATCGGAAGGTTGAATGAGCCAATGTGGAATCGTTTTACCAGCACTATTTCGAAGGATGGCCTTAAATTCCTTCAGGTCATAAGAGCGATCTGAATAGAATTTAATTACGATAGGATACCCAACTATTTGATCTTCATCCTCAAATGGAGTCGTATTTGGAATTTCATTAATCATAGTTAATGGAACATTCTGTTGGTTTTCATAAGGATATACTTTTACATCAGGGGCTGTATTTTCCATCATATTCAAATATTGGTGATTTAAACCTACAACTTGCATGACGGCTTTTTGGGATTTTTGATTTTCGGATTCCGCATAACCAAATCCTGCCTTGAGTAAACCAAATCCTGTGATTGGTCTTCGGTGTAAAATGGTTTGATTCCAAGTATCAATAGCATCTTCGCCTTTGGTATCGTTAAACGAAATTGTTTCTCCTCGATACCCATATCTAGAATCTTTTTTTGCCCCTTCATTTGTATAAAGGGGAAGATTGGGATTTTGATTATGTGCTCCCAATCCCTTTGTTGTTGGATGGTTTTCATTGGCAATGAGGTATTTTGCATGAGCCTCAGATGCTAAACACAATCGAACGTCCATTTCCAAAGGTGGTGCTCCGTACTGAACCCTGAGTTGATTTAGTTTCTCAAATGTTTTCCGATATAACACATGTAATCTTTCTTGGGGAGGAGCTAGATTCCAATAAATGATAACCGTATTTGGTAACATTTTTTTGAGTTTACTTAGAGCTTCTGGACTCACCGGATTTCCATCTATGTGTATTGTTTTTAATGATTTCAATCCTTTGATGGAATCAGGAAAATTTGAAATCTTATTATTACGTAGACTCAAATATTCCAGATTTTTTAATTTTCCAAGTTCATCAGGAACTACAGTTAATTGATTATCACTTAAATCCAATAAATTCAAATTGTTTAAATCACCTATGGTTTTCGGAAGAGAGTTTATTTCATTGCCCCCCAGAGAAAGTTCATTTAAATTTTTAAGGCTACCAATCGTGTCTGGTATTCTTTGAATTTTATTTCCAAAAAGATTTAGTAATTTTAATTTTTTTAATCCTTGGATTTCAGTTGGGAGTGTGGTGAGTTGATTGAAACTTAGGTCTAGTTCTTGGAGATTATCCAATTTCCCAAGTGTAGATGGAAGGACGGTAAGTTGATTAAAAGTTAAATATAATCCTTTCAAATTAGACAAATACCCAAAATTTTCAGGAAGGGATTCAATTCTGTTAAAACTCAATTCTAAAACCTTTAGATTTTTTAATGCACCGATTTCTTTAGGCAGTGATTTAAGTGAATTTTGTCGTAGATGTAGTATCTCTAATTCCGTTAGGTGTTTGATTTCCGATGATATGCTTTCAATTTTATTATTCCACAAATAAAAATGTGTAAGACCTTTTAGTCCTTTGACATCAGATGGGATTTTATTGATTTGATTTGAATGCACCCAAAGTTTTTTCAATGACGGAAGTCCATCCAGATCATCAAATAGCGTCTCCATCGTATTATGCGAAATATTAAGAGAATTTAAATTGTTTAAACTATTCAGAACTTTTGGCCATTCCGAAAAATGGTTGTCCATTAAATTGAGGTCTTTTATCTTTTTTAAATTCGCAAATGAATCCGGTAGCTCATTCAATTCATTTGATTCGAAGTTAAGTCCCTCAAGAGATTTCAAATTTTCAAAACTTTCTGGCAATTTCCGAATTTTATTATTAGTTGCACTCAACCATTTAAGTTGAGTTAACGAAGCTATCGAAATTGGGAAAATTACAAATTCATTTTCATTCAATGAAATTCCCTCTAGCTTTTTTAGTTGATCGATACTATCTGGAAGACCCGTTAGACGGTTTGAAGTTAATCTAATTTCAGTAAGATTTGTCAGTGCACCCAGTTCGGAAGGGAGTTCCCTTAGTGCAGCACTAATCTCCATTCGCTCAATTGAAACAAGATTTTGAATGCTAGGTGAAAGATTTTCGAAGTCTCCATATAGCTCAAGCTGTTTTAGGTTTTTAAGAGTATCCCAATCTTTAGGTACTTCCGTAGATTTTGTGTAGATTGTAAGTCTTTCTAAATTTTTAAATTTATTAAGACCTTTCGGTAGTTCCTCGAGATTCTTAGTGTTTGAACCGAATGTTAGGCGAGCCTTTTGGTTTGATTCGCTTTGGATTTGTTGTTCAATAGATTGCCCAAAAATCGATACGAAAGTGAAGAAAAATAAAATAGACTTGAGGGTAAAATTTCTGCATGCCATTGGTGGATCTCCGACAATCGCCATCGATTAAAAATATTAAGATTGTTCTTAAAAATACAAGATCACTGATAAAGGTGCAACTCTAATCTTTAACCACAAAGGATCCTGGTAAAGGTTTTTCCAGGATCAGCCTTTTCTTACACAATAGTTGCTTCAAATTCTTAACACAATGCCCATTTCTTGTGGTGAGCCCCGCAGAATCATCGGAAGTCAGTCGGCTTAAAGACGACAATATGTTCCTCCAGTCAAAGACTCTGAACAAAGAAACCACTTACAGAAGAACAACATAGCCAAGGACAATATTAAATCAGCGAGCCATTATGATTTCACCACATAAGAACTTGGTAGGGGTTTTTCCAAGATCCAGCCCCCAATTACAAGATGGTTGACCACATATTCGCGACACAATGCTCATTATAGGCAGCTAGCTGGCTTAAAGGCGACTATATTTTACTTACGTTACTTCCAATCGACATACAATATCTCGCATACTAACTGTTAACATTCATGTTCTAGAACGTATTAACAGAATTCTTTATTTTGCTGAAGATAAAATCAATTGTGAAAGTTTTTATAAAAGGCAAGAGAGGATTTTAGCTAGCTTTACTTAATGTATTAACTGCATCGAACAACGGTTCGTTTATTTCCTGATCAATGATGTAAATCACTCTTTGAGAACTTGCTGCCTGAGATGCTAGGTCAATAATGGCCCTACGGCGATCCATTCTTACTTCATTCGCATCAAAATCTGCGATTCTATATTTATATCCTTTCTTAAATATAGGTTTGATTGTACAAATCCTTTGGACCTTAGGACGAGTTTGGTAATGTTCAACTTCCAAAACTTTACATATATCAAAATGAACTTGTTTCTCTGAATCGATGGATGCCGTAATGATAAGACTACCCACGTTGATTATGTTTTCGTTATTTGTAAGGCTTGCACCAACATAGTCTAACAGGTGTCTTATATTTTTATTGCTGTAGGAAAAGAAAGAATCATTCAAAATAGTTTTTAATGCCATCGAAGAAGAAAATGCCTTTCTCCAGGGTTGGTCGGAGGTAAGGGATGAATACTCACTGGCCAATGAGAGGATGGCAATATCTTCTTCAAAATGAGCATTTGAATTCTGGCTTTCCTGAATTCGAAGTTGAGATTCGATGTCTGAAACAATACGAGCTTTAGAAACATCCTTTGTGAACTTGTCTCTTACAGACATCAAACGAGTAAATACGGATCTTGGATCTGGATAGTTATTATTGATTCCACTTCCACGGAATGGTCTATGATGATTTAGAATCAAGGTTCGAATGTCCGAAGTGATTTCTTGTGCTGGCAATGTCATCAAATAGCTAATAATCGGGTGTTGTTGAATGGAAAGGTATTCCTCCTTCGAAAGTTTTGGATTTTCAGATACTTTCAATTTCGAATAACCTACATCAGCTAAGTAGCTCGCCATCATGATCGAAAGGTGGTCTTTTTTATTTGGCTTATTGTCTTCATCCGTTCCGATCTTTCGAGTTCTAACTTTCATGCCCATTGCCACTATCGTTCTCTTCGTTAAGAGTTCTGATTGAAGCGGGACTCCAGCAACACTTAGGATTTCTAAAATATTAAATAATCCAGTTTCAAAATCAGGATTACTGATGAAATCATCTAAGATTTCTTTGACAGAATGTTGTATCAACACTGCTTGTTCGGATGAGAAGGCTTCTTTTTTTAATTCTTCAAGTAAAGTAGCGGATTGTTTTGCAAGGTCTAATGTCTTTTCTTTGTTGAATAATTTAACTACGTTTTTTTCAGCTGAAATCTTCCCAGTTTGGGTATTGGATTTTTTTAAATCCGAGATGCGGAAGTAGAGGCCTTGCAATTCAAATTTGAATAGTTTTCCGAAATCCTCTTCCGTAGGAAGATTCTTTTTTGGCATAACAACCTGACCATTTTTGTTATATAGATCAAAGGGAATTCTTTTGTTTTGGCGAAAGCTATTTAGAGATTCCTCACTCAAATCAAATTTAGCAAGTTGATCGATTGATATTCTGTCGCTCGGATTCAAATACTCCCCCCTTATAGCCATCCCACCTATGAATTGACGGCTATTTTGTGTCGAATCTTACAAAGAAGCTCTGAAAATAAAATTTTTTTTGTAAATTGATGAGAAAAAATCATTTCTCAATTGTTATAGGCGATTTTTAGGTAAATAAACTTTTTATGTGGTTAGATTAACTACGAATTTGCGGAATAATTCGACCTTCCTTATCGTTATTCTATTTTGCAATGCTATTTTAAATTTCCATCTAACAACAGTTATCGAATATATGCAATTGTCAAATAAAGTGATAAATTCAGATGAATGGGACGCCCTTCATCGAAAATCAATTAAAAATCTAAAGTTCCAGGTTCAATATGTCTTAAGTATAGAAATTTACAGATTGAATCCATTTTATTTTTCAATGTAAAGATTGGTAAACGGTTTTTAAAAAAAAATACAGTTAATATTTTACCACATAGGATATTGGTAGGGAGTTTAACCAAGATCCAGTCTCTAATACTACGTAGGAAGCCCGTCTTCGCGACCGATTGCAGATTATGGGAATCCGGTCGGCTCGAGTGGCGACTATATTTATGAAACCGAAAGAAAAAATATTAGAAAGTTCTTATACCTTGTTCCGGGAAAAGGGTTATCAAGCTTCTGGGATTTCTGAAATTTAAGAAAAAGCAGGCGCATACAAAAAAACACTTTATGATCATTTTGAGTCAAAAGACCACATCGGATTTGAATATCTTGATCACTTGCTGGTTCAACAATCGAGTGTTATGTTAAAGATGGTGGATAAGGCAAAAGGTGTGGATGATTTCCTTGAAAAATGGGTAAGTTTTGTAATTAGAAATCAAAGACATTAAAGTTGATATTTCGTTCTTTTCATGGATTTAAGTTTACATTAGGCGAAATGTCTGCCGAAGAAACTAGAGTGAGTGTTATCGCCGAATCAAATGCAGTTTGGATTGAAGAGTCTTCATGAGGTCACTATTGGCATAAATATTTCTAATTCAAAGATGGAATCGCGAATCGTAGCTTTCGCTGTTCCATTCAGGAGAGTCAATCTAGCCGAAATGCTCTTTAACACTAATATTTCTTTTCCGATTTTTTTCTGACACTGGTTTCTTTGATTAAAACGAATACCTCCATTCACAAAAGATAAATTCCACTCCGTTTCTCCGATTCCATACTTTATGTCATTAGTGCAAACTTCATAAAAGATATAGTACAGATTGAGATAGAAGTCTCGATTTTTTGGAGAGATTTTTAAATTATGGAAGTGTTGAATCATTGGCTCTGTAAGATTCAAATTTATTTCTCTACCGATTTCGGAATACCTGCGGAGAAGTTTTAGATTCAAGCCCGTTAAAAAATTTTCATAGAGAAGACTCAAATCTTCGATTTCCAATACATTCGCACGTAAAGAAACCAATATTGAATTTAATCTTTCCCGAAGACCAAACAAAAAAGATTTTCGACTACTTTGCGATTTTAAGATTTCTCGATCTAATAGAATTTTTAAATCAGTAAGACCTGCTCCGAGATTGTCGTGAACCATAAGTTGCATTTCTTCTCTTTGTTTAGAGAGAGCTCTCAGATTCTCCTCTTGCATTTGCAGTTCAATATTGGCTCTAGTTTCTATCGCGTATGAAAAGTATTTACTCAAAGATATCGACTGGAAGGTTACATAGATGGCATAGCCTATAATTAAGTAAATTCCACCTGTCGAGCCGTACAGATTGAGAAAAACTGCAATATAACAAGAAAGAGAAAGTCCAAACAAACCAATTCCCATAAGATAGTGAACTTGCTTTTCATCTCTATGTAAGTAGAGTAAAATAGCAGAATGAAGAAAAAATAGGATCACAAACGAAATCACGTAGTATAGGTTGAAATAATATTTCCAAAATCCAGGAAAGAAAGGAGAAAGAAATGCGATGGCACCTCCAAAAAGAAACACTTCACTAATGAATGGAATTTTTTTTCTTTGAAATAAGTGTATCAGAAACTGGTTAGCTGCAAGTAAAGATAGAATATTGATGAAATGAACTACATTCGAAACAATTACTGTAGGTAGAACTGGTATAAAAAAGAGGTAAAGTTTAGAATTGATAAAGGGTATACGCATCAGAAATGTCAAACAGAGCAATGAAAAATAAAAGAAAACGAATTGATTCCGGTTTAAAAGAAAAAATGCGAGATGGTAAACAAACGCTCCAAAAATCAAACCGAAGATAAAGATTTCTACCAAATAGTTTTGCAACTGATAACGATGCATTTGTTTGGCACTTGCCAACAGAAACTGGCCTCTAGGCCCTCCTCGAAAATAATCTCTATTAGAAAAATGAATTACTATATCTAAAAATTGTTCCTTAGTAGAAAAATCGACAAGAGTATTCAATCGCAAAGGAACCATCTCATCTAAATTAGCTGATACTTTTCCTACTTCAAATAAAGATACACCGTTGATGTACAATTTTGAGGCGGAAAATGGATGCTGAAAGAAGACCGAAAACTGTTTTTCTTTTTTTTCACTTTGTACTTTCACCTTTATTCTGTAAGTTGCATACCCTTTTGCTGGCAAATAATCATTTTCAATTTTTTGAGATGTCCAAACTCGGAATGGAACAAATAAAGTTGGTTTAGGTGGAACTTTTGCTTCAGAAAAGGTATCTGGTTGGATCAATTGTCCCCAATAAAATTCCCAATTTTCGGAGAGGTTCATGGGAATCTGGTCTTCCCAGGATATATTCGAAAGATCAAGATAGGATTGATCGGTTGGACGGTTCTCTTGATTCGTATAACAGTTAGTGACCAAGAATAAACAGATCGATAGTAAAGGAAGAAGTGGGATACGCATTACAAGATAGCATACTTTTGGACTTTAGATACTAACTCGGCTCTATTGTGTACTTGCAATTTTTTATAAATTGATTTCACATAACCATGAACAGTATGCTCACTTAGATCCAAAAATTCAGAAACGGATGAAATTTTTTTCCCACGAGTGAGAAGTTCCAAGATTTGTTTTTCTCTTTCTGTTAGGTTAAACTCTAAAGCTTCTTTCGGCCTTCGAAAACTTTCAAATACCCGAAGTGCGATAGTCGGAGTGATATAGGCTCCTCCAGCGAGGATCACTTCTAAAATGGGTTCAATCTGTCCTAGTTCTGATTTGAGTAGATATCCCAGTGCCCCATTTTTGATGGAATTGAATATCATTTCGTCAGAGTTCATATTGGTTAGCATGATAGCTTTGATCCCATCATTTTTTGATGTAAGGTGAGAAACTAAATCAATTCCACTCATTCCCGGTAGCACGATATCTAAAAAAACGATATCCAAATTTTTGTGAGCATTATCTCGTAAAAAAACTTCCGATGACTTCCAGCCTTTTACCTCGCCAACTGATGCTATTTTTGAAAGACGACCGACAACTTCCTCAAGAAACAAATCATCATTCTCTACGATTCCGATTTTTAATTTAGATTTGATAGAGTTTTGGATTTTTTTCATAAAACAAGTTTGTTAAGAAACCAGTTGAATCGAGTTTTCTAATTCAGAGTAGTAATGCCAAAACTTTTCATTCGGAACTCGGGGATCCGATAACGAGGCGAATTGGGTTTTAAGTCCGATCACATAGTACATTTCTACCTCTCCCTTATTTTTAGCATTCAACTTTCCACGAAATTCACAATCAAAAACATCTTTGATCAACTTGAAAGTGGATCCGCTGATATTGATCATTCCAGGAGTTCCGGAAGATTCCATACGTGATGCAGAATTGACAGTATCCCCCCAAACGTCATAAGCAAATTTCTTTTCTCCGATCACTCCTGCCACCAATGGACCGGAATGGATACCCAATCGAAGTTCCCAAAATGACAATCCCTGAGCTGACTTCATTTCCTTCATAGTCTTCATAAATGTTTGAATTTCCAATGCGGCAAGAACTGTATCAATTGCATGTGTTTTATTTTGCTTTGGAATTCCGCCGGCGCACATATAACTATCACCAATGGTTTTCAATTTTTCTAACCGAAATCGTTCTGTTATCCGATCAAATTGAATAAAACATTCATCCAAATCGCGAATCAGTTCTTGCGGGCTAAGAATTTCTGCAATTTGTGTAAATCCTTTAAAATCGGTAAACATGACTGAGACATTTTCATATAAAACAGGTTCAGTCGCTCCTTTCTCCTTTAACTCTTTGGCTATGTCGGCAGGCAAGATATTTAGAAGGAGTTTTTCATTTTTACTCCTTTCTTCTTCCGCAATGTTATGTGAAATTTCGACTTCTTTGTAAAGAGCAGAACTATATAGAATCCCAGCCAATTGTTCCCCAAGAATTGATAGTCGCACAATATCATCTTCACTAAGATTCATTTTTTCATCTGAGTTAGTGAAGTCTATCATTCCAACGACTTCCTTATTTAGCAAAAGTGGTAGATAAAGAAAAGAATTCACGTGGAAAGTTTCGATAATCCACAAATCAAAATCTCTCATCCATGATTGCATCTCTTTTGAAACTTCTGATATATAAAGAGGCTTTTTCCTGCGAATGGCCATTGCATGCGATCCACGACTTCCACGGATCGGTATAGAAAAATCAAAAACTCGTTTTCTAACAATTTCCATATCGATATTCGGCAAAACACAAGAGTGAACCCTAAGAAATTTTTTCTCGGAATCTGCAACTAATAAAGTGTAGTATTGGATCCCAAACTGTTCCTTAACATATTTTTGCACTTTTTTCATTATGCTTTCAATATTCAGCTCTTCATTCAAACTTCGGATCAATTCATTCAACGCGATGGTTTCTTTCTTTTGCCTTTCCGACTCTAGCAGTGCAACATCTGTTTTTTTCTTTTCCTCTGCAATTAGCTTTATAGTTTCATCTAACTTCATAGCAGTGGGTCTAAAGAAAATAAATGAAATCATGTAAAATGACAAACCAATGGGTGCGCCTACTAACAATATATGAAATAACGAAACCATCCAAGAAAAATCTTGATTTAGGCTCATGAAGTAAAATGTCAAGTTGAGTGGAACAAATAATAAGATCATCTGTGACATTTGATTTCCAATGGTTGCCGCCTCTCCAGAAACCGTAATGGCACTAAATTTTAAAATAGCAAATAGAATCAACAATGCTGGTATAAACTGAAATTCACCTAATGGATAAAAATCGATTCCTAAAGTAGCCGGTAAATTTAAAATGATCAATACATCTCCAAACAAAAGGGAAAAAATGACATACTTAGCCATTGGATTTTGTTCTGTGAGTCTTTGGCGATTCCAGTGGTAAATAAAGATTACCGCTGAAATACCACCTAATATTCCAAAGGCATTTAACCCCCAACCAGCGGCGGAGATGATACCAAAAGAATGAAAATAAAAACCATCAAAAAAATAAGGTGTCCATACAAGAAAAGATAGAAGAAAAGAACAAAAATCTACGAATCGAACGATTTTTGGTCTAGGTTTCCCCATTGCGACAAAACTAAACCGTAAGTGCAAACCTGGAGTAAAAATAAAAGCTGTGTAAAAGATTTGTTCCAATCTTCGACTAACAAGCAAAGATATATCCAATTTGAATATGACCATTACAATTGTAAACGCTCCCGCTAATACTAACGATGTAGCCGCAAGCATATTGATTTTTTGATCAGGACTACTTCCTGCAATGTAAATCGCCAAAGCAAATACACAGGCCGCAGAGAACAGTGGAATCAAAAAGTAAGGTTTGTCATAGGGAGTAGGATGGATGGACGGGTTCAAAAAATATCCTGAGCACAAGGAAATAGCGATAAGACCCGTTATCATGACTGCAGACAAAAATCTAAACAGACCGTTCTTCTCAAATAAAAGTTGGTTTAGGTTTAGAAAGTCGGAGCGAAAGATAAAAAATCCCATGAGTAGTAAGGGTAGAAATGCAAAGGAACTCATTGGATAAATTGGAATCCCTGTTAGACTTGGTAGATTTGTGATCACAAGTAGTGAGCATAAGTGTAATCCAAGAAACATCCCTTTTTTTGTTTCGTATTTTTCTCGATTTTTTGTTACATAGTGAATGGTCATTGGAATCCCCGAGAGGAGGTAGCCGATAGAAGCAACGGCACCCCAAGCCTTCAAGGGCAATTCCGCGATCGGATACATTCCAAATGTATATGAGAACCATTCTCCAGAAAAATCATTTCCGGTTATCAAACCATAATATGCAAAAAAAACTGTCAAAATACCAATAACACCCGTTATAAGTAATCCTCGGTAAATCCGATCCGTCAAAAAATAAGTAAATAAAAATGCACCAGGCGAAAGCCAAACAACAGCGAAATAGAGAAGCCGATTCCAAAAAAGCAATTGATCTAAGTCTTGGATTAGGGATCTTAATGCTAACACTAGTCCTAGACTGCCAAATCCAAATGTAAATAAAATGAATGAAACTAAAAGTGGTCGATCTTGTGTTCTTTTGACTGCAAAGATACCAAGACCTGCAAGGATGATTCCAACAAAAAATGTGATAATACCTGGTACCGCAAAAGGCAATTTATACCAGAAGTACTCAATAGGGGTAGGTTGTGCAGATAGTTCGGGAAAAGGTACCATAGTCTCCTCTAAGAATCAGTCATAGATTCGATACATCAGGCTTTGCGGAAATTCGAAAAAAGATAAATGACCCCCCTCTTTAGGGGGTTTTGATTGGCGATTCAGTAATTTACGTTATATTAAAGACTTGCTACCTCGGTTGCAAACTCCAGACTCATTTCAGAGGTCGACAACGACTTCTTCCAGACAATCCCAAAGATCCAAACGAAGCGATCACTATGATAACAAACACAGGTATAATTAATAATAAACTTCCGAAAGTTACCAATTTCTTTACTCTTTGCGCAATTGGTTCATAAGTAAAACTTTTGTTACATAAAGACCAAACCGACGAGGAAATCATCCAGTCAATACGAGTTTGGATCGAAAGGTCCGTGATCGGATTGAATCTTTGTCCCTTCGCCAAACCAGTGTTTTCAAAAGGTCTGATTCGTTTTGTAGTAAGCCGTGTTTCTTTAGAAGAGGCGCTATTACAAGATCTAAAACGAGAGTTGGAAAACCTTGCAGTCCAAACTCTTAATGGATACGAAACGGTGCTTCTCATCCATCCAAACGTGCTTTCTGATTTTTTAGATTATAACGATTTTTTGAATCCTGCAGAACAATTGGTGAGTAGGCTAGGTCTAGATGGTATCATTCAAATAGCGAGTTTCCATCCCGACTATCAATTTGCAGGTACATTGCGAACGGATATGCGAAACTATACGAACCGCTCTCCATTTCCCCTCCTTCATTTACTCTTGGAAGATAGCATTGACAAGGCGGTAGATTCCTATCCTGATATAGATAAAATTTTGAATCGAAACATAAAAACGATGAACAAACTTGGGCTAGATGGTTGGAACAATTTATTTTAAATCTTAGGCCAAAGAACACGATCAGATTGAATCTCATTTGTAAACAAGGTGATCAGGATAAATAAAAATTGAAATCAATCAAAGTTAAGTAGAGAATTGCAAAAATCGTGGTCAATATAATATAAATATTTGATTGTATGGATGTAAATTGATAATCTTTATAATTTCACCACATAGGATATTGGTAGGGAGTTTAACCAAGATCCAGTCTCCAATACTATGCAGGAAGCCCGTCTTTGAACACAATGTCCATTATGTGAATCCAGTCGGCTCGAGTGGCGACTATATTTTTGTTATTATTACCTAAGGTACAAGGATCCTAGAAACACAGTACTTTTGATGGATCCCGAACTTGAAAAGATGTGGATGCCGGTTGAAGTTTACGTGGGTGGTACAGAACACGCTGTCCTTAATTTATGATACTCTAGGTTTTGGCATAAAATTCTATTTGATCTGGGGCATGTATCCTCGCCAGAACCATTTAAAAAATTGGTTCACCAGGGTCTGATCTTAGGAGAGGACAAAGGCAAAATGTCAAAGTCACGAGGCAACGTCGTAAACCCCGATGATGTTGTGAGTGAATTTGGAGCCGATACACTTCGACTATTTGAAATGTTTATATTACCGGTTGAGATGTCCAAACCTTGGAGTAAAAATGGTGTGGATGGAGTTTTCTGATTTTTAAACAGAGTTTGGCGGCTTTTTCATGGGGGACCTGAAAGGAGTTTTGCTGTAGAGAATCTGGAACCTACGGAAGATGAACTTAAGATCCTCCATCGCACACACAAAAAAGTAAAAGAGGACATCGACAATTTTTCATTTAATACGGCTGTATCTCAAATGATGATATTTGTGAATGAATTTACAGCTAAAGATCGAAGACCCAAATTCATTCTAGAATCCTTTGTACTCGGACTCTCTCCTTTTGCACCACATCTTTCCGAGGAACTTTGGGAAAAACTAGGCCACAAAGAATCAGTGGCGTACACTCCGTATCCAAAATGGGAAGGAAAAAAATCAAAAAAGAAATCTATGTTAAAGGAAAGTTGGTGAATTTAGTAGTCGCGGGTTAATTCTCTATTAGATAAACCTCTTTTATTTTATCGCTTTTCAGAAAAAAATTCAATGAAGTTCTTATAGGTTCTGCCAAAGAGGTAAGTTCATTCGATTTGATAGCTTTGTTATTTAGTAATATATAAATTATATCTTTTAATTGTAGTTTTCTTGTGTTGATCTCACGAAGAAGATCTGGCTGTCCTTTTTCAATACCAAGAGAAATCTTCAAACTCTTATCATGAGAAGTATCTCCTGTCCCCTCTATTTTTACTTTAAAATCCTGATCAAAAGTATATAGTTCCAAATTGGAAGGTGAGTCGGCTTGATTTTTTTTGTATTCCGCAATTTCATTCTTCACTGAATTTAGGGCAAAATGGTAAATTACGATAGGTAGCAGTAATATACTTGCACCAATTAGTAGAAGACCTATCAGAATGCCAATCAGATTCTTTTGTAAACGACTGTTTTTCATAAATTCTTTTATTAAGTAAGAATCTTCAAATCAAGTCAAATAATATTGAATTCGGAAAAAATAAATAGAATTTTAATTCCGAAACATTTTTCTATATTCTTTGGGTCTCATTCTGGAAAGCGATTTGAATGAGCGATTGCAAGATGCCATTGAGTTAAACCCAATTGCAAAAGCGACAGAAAGAATAGATCTGGAATTATCTTCCAACATTAATTTCTTTGCTTCATTTACTCGTATCGAACTTATAAATTGAGGAAAGGTTTGCTTTAATCTTTCATTCAGTAGCTGTGATAATTGGTGAGGAGAAATTTCAAGTTTTGATGCTAGTCTTGACCACATAGGATATTGTTGGGGAATTTAACCAAGATCCAGTCTCCAATACTACGTAGGAAGCCCGTCTTCGCAAACGATTGCTGATTATGTGAATCCGGGATTGTTCGTAGTAAGCCATTGTTCCTTGACATGCTAAATCAGAAGTTGCTTTCGAGTGATAATCTTGATACGCAGAAAGACTCGGAAAGCTGAAGAACGCCTGAGCGATGTTTTTTGCGACAAGTGGAATCCACATTTTGCCATATATCTCGAACGCTTTAATTTTGTGCATGTCGAGGACCTATCTTAGATAACAGGTTATCTTAAGTTACACACCAGGTCCGATTGGAGGGTATTTTTGAAATTCTGGAAGTATTTCCATTCTTTCTGATAGTCGAGCCAAGGCAGGATGTTTCTCCAAGGGCACGACTAATGCCAGTTCGGATTGGGTGAATTGCCATGCGATAGCTCCAGTTATGCTTGCATGTGTTAAGCCCTTGAAGATATCTTCATGATTAACGATTTCATTTTCCAGTTCTTCGTAGGCAGCAAGAAGCTGGCCTCTTAAACGCAATAACCAAGGTTCATATTGAAAAGTTGGTGGTCTAAGTTTTCTTTCATAGATAATTTGAACACTCTTTTCGCATGCCGCCAATGCTAGACTAACCGCACGAAATGCATGTTGTAGCTCTAGATGATCTGTTGGCCAAAGAGAGTGTCCATTAGTTCTGGTTGCTTCCACAAATTGTAGGATCAAACTAGAATCCATCATGATTTCACCGTCATCGCAGATTAAAGTGGGTGCCTTTACAACCGGATTGATTGCATGGAACTTCTCAAATGTACTTAGGACGGAAACAGGCTCATGTTCGAATCGTACGCCAAGCGTTTCAAAAGCTACCGCCACCCGTCGAACATAGGGTGAATCAAGCATTCCAATTAATTTCATTTCCTTACTCCTTCTTAACTATTTACTATCTCAATTTTTTTTATAGTAATGAATCGCTGCTTCCAATCGATCATTCCCCCAAAAGATTTCCTTGCCAACCCGAAAGGTAGGAGCACCGAAAATACCAAATTCACATGCTCTATCTGTTTGCATCCTTAGGAATTCTTTTGTTTCTGGCAATGAGGCTTTTAACATCATATCCTGAGCATTGACTCCTAGATTTTCTAATATTTTAGATAAAACTTCGATAGAGGAAATATCCTTATCTTCAACAAAATTTGAATGAAATACTGCTCGGATAAAATCTGGAATCCAATTGCTATTTTGAGATGAGCATACTATACGTGAGGCGAGGAGTCCATTTCTTGGGAATATCGATGGTATTTTAAACGAAATATCAAGGTCTTCACAAATTCGTTCTAAATCCCGCCACATATATTTCCCCTTTAGTGGGAAGATTAAAAATGGTGAAGTATCCCATCCCTGCTTTTTGAAAATTGGACCAAGTAGAAATGGTTTATATGAAAATTCAATTTGATGACGAATGGCTAGGGCACTCATCCGCATGATTGCGGGATAGGAGTACGTACTTCCGAATTCAAACCAAAATTCCAACTTATCTTTCATTTTTTAATCTCATTTTTAAAAATTGTAGAATTTCATCCTTCGCCTTCATTGTAAGCTGGCCTTCCTCATCAATCAAATGAGCTGTAACTACACTATGTGGGCTGTTTATCACCTTATCAAAAAAAGGTGGAGGAGATGGGTTTGCTGCGCTATCTGGTAAAACATTACCTACGAAATGATCGCCTAATGCATCTTTGTAAGCACGAAATCTTTCCGCTCTACAATGGATATCACCAGCAAATCGATACCCGAGCACCGTTAGATTTTCCTTTTCGATTCTTTCCTTGACTTGGATTAGTTGTTTTTGGCTCATATTAATGCCTCCTGGTTCATCTAAAGGTAAAGAAGGTTGGCATAAAACGGGCGCTAACATGGAGGGTTCCAACATCATGGACAATGCAAAATTGCCAGTAAAACACATTCCAACGGCACCAACTCCATTACCCCCTGATTCCAGGTGCGCTTTTTTTGCTAAAGCTCTTAACCAATCTACAATGGGACTCGATTCATTTGATGCTAAAGTCCGAAATTCAGAACTGATACACGCTCGCTTAAAGATAACAATCCCTTCCCGAACAAGCGGAACGGCTCCATCTTTACCGAAAAGAGAAGGCATATAGACAGTAAATCCGGCCTCACGAACCCATCTCGCAAAACGTGCAACATGTGGACTAATCCCTGGCATCTCAGGCATGACGATGACCGCAGGTCCTTCTCCAGAAACATATACAACTTTAGATATGTCACCGAAAGTAATTAGTTCTGATTTAAAATCCTCAAGCGTGTCAGATTTGTAATCTTCCATGGGCTATTCCTTAAAAGTAACTTTTGCTATACGATTTCATCATGAGACTTGGAGTACCTTTTGATTTTTTCAAAGACAGGTTTAGGCCATTCATTCAGTTTGAATGAACTTTGAGTTGCAAATCCGAAAAGAAAGTCAGCCATACATCTTTTTTCAAAATCATAAAAACCTGTAACGTTTACAAGAACCGTTTTCTCTCTTAATCGTTTAACATACAATTCGAAGTCGATTTTTTCTCCTAGTAAAGAAGGCTTGAAAAATCTTGCTATAATCTTCATCGCAGGTATTCCGGATTTCTCATGAATTACCATTTTTTTAAAGCTAAACTCTAAATTTTCCCGAAACCAATCTTCGACAACCTCTGTAAATAAATTAAAATATTGAGGAGTAAATACAATTCCACCTGGATCACAATGTTGAAATCTAATTATCTTTGTTGCAGTATACTTTTTCATTGATTTACCCCTTAAGAGCATGGGTTTTGAGATAAGTATCCGATTTGATCACATATCTCACCTTTTATAAATATAGTGTAAATACACTATCAAAGTCAAACATAATTCTTTGATCATCCACTCAATCATTTTAGATTTTGTATTGATGACCAGAGAGAATCCGAGCAGTTTGTTAGAGAAATTTTTGTTCAATTTCTGTCAGGTAAAGAAATTTTGGTAATTTTACGCCTGCAAGGCGCCGAATCTCATCAAGCTTCGGGGATTCAAAAAACTGACGGGCATCCTCAAAGGATGACCATTCTGAAAAATGAACGAGATTATTAGGATCGAGTTCTGAACATAACAATTGAAAGTGGATTTCTCCGGCGGCCTTGCGAATTCCAGCCGCCTGATCAAAGATTTCTTTCCAAGCTGGATACGACTCTACTTCGTGAACGATAAGTACGTAGGGCATATAATTCTCCTTTTCATGCAAAACCAAACCGATCAGTGTTTCTATATCTATCGACCAAATGTGGTTGTGATACTTGCTTTTGCAAGAGTCGCAAATCGGACATTATACCCGACGAGGGCACCCGAAGCCTCAGCATTAAGGTCCAATTTGTCCGTTTTCAGTGCATATACAGTAAAAATATACCGATGAGGTTTGTCTCCTTCGGGAGGACAAGCACCACCAAAGCCTGGTTTACCGAAGTCAGTCCTTCCTTCGACTGCGCCTTTGGGCAGCGTTTTGGAGGTTGTGCCTTCTTTTAGTTCCGTAACATTTGCAGGAATATTTACAACTGTCCAGTGCCACCATCCACTTCCCGTGGGAGCATCTGGATCATAGACAGTCACTGCAAAGCTTTTAGTTCCGGCAGGCGCATTCGACCATTTAAGCGAAGGAGAAATATTTTCTCCAGTGCATCCAAAACCATTGAAGACATGTTTTTTAATTAGTGTCCCACCATTAGTGATCGTTGGACTAGTGACTATAAAATCAGCTGCCTGGATGGACACGGATAATAGTGTGAAAAACAATAGAATGATTTTTTCCATAAGAAACCCTCTTTCATACCATTGTTTGCAAACGCAAAAGGTAGGCAATAAATAAATAGTGCATATACACTATAATAAACAAAAATCTTTTAATTTTTATATTTGTATTCGCCAACTAATATTTTGAAAACTCGAACATTTACTAACTTCGTTCAAAAGTAATCTGCCGTAATGAGCTGTTTATATCCTCTTAGGTATAATTTTAAACCAGATAATTCGAAAAGGAAAATTTGTTTGACTACATATAGTGTATATGCACTTTATGGTTCTGTGTTTACTTAACCCTTAAAAGAGATCCATTCTAAGGAGATCAGTTTTGCAAAAAAGAATTACTTCAGAAAATCAACAGGATATAAATAGAGAGCCGCAATCAACGGTTAGAATCCAATTCGAGCATTGTGATCCATTTGGACACTTAAATAATATGCAATATCTGAGTTACATCATGAATGCAAGAACCAATCATCTTCGTGACTACTATAATTTTGACTTATTCGAACATGGAGACACTACCGGAAACAATTGGGTAGTGAGCCGAACGAGAATAAATTACTTATTACCCATAAAGTTAAATCAGGAAGTAAATATTCAAACTCGATTATTGTTTGCTGATGAGAGACGCATTGTCCCAGAAGCAGTAATCAAATCTCCAATTAATGGGCGTTTGCATGCTGTGGCTTGGATAGAATTTGTTTATATCAATGTCAATCGTGCAAGACCTGTCCGGCATTCACCGGCGTTAATGCAATTTTTTAAGTCAATCGAGTTTCCGTTAAGTGAATTTCATTTAGAAAAGTTTGAACAAAGGGTGCGTGATCTCGGGAAGAATTCGACACAAACTCTCACGAGGTAATTTTATGGAGAATACAGAGTTCAACAAGCACGCATCAGTCTATGCTCAGTTCAGGCCCACCTACCCGGTGGAAATATATGAATATCTAAGAACTGTCTCCCCATCAAATGAATTGGCTTATGATGTTGGAACTGGCAATGGGCAATGTGCGGTAGCACTCAGCGAATATTTCAAGTATGTAATCGCAAGTGATTTAAGTAAGGAGCAGATTGCAAATGCAGTCCATAAAAAAAATGTTACATACCTGGTTTCAGAAGCTCATGAATCCAATATTCTTTCTTCAACCGTTGACCTAATCACTGTTGCTACGGCGATCCACTGGTTCAATTTCGATAACTTTTATGCAGAATGCCAACGTATCTTAAAGAAGGATGGAGTCCTCGCCGCTTGGTCGTACGGCTGGCATGAGTGCGAAATAAAGGAAATTACGAAAATCATTCAAATCTTTGGAAAAGAAATTTTAAAAGATTATTGGAGTCCTCAGCCAAAGCTTATATGGGAGGAGTATAGGACGATACCATTTCCATTCAAAGAATTGAATGCTCCAAAATTTTTTCAAAAATTAAATTGGGATTTGAGCGATCTGCTTGGTTATCTCACAACCTGGTCTGCAACTCAAAAATATATAGAAGCGAAAAAAGAAAACCCTGTTGATTTGGTATATAATGAACTCGTAAATCTTTGGCAGAAGCCTTCTGTCAAGTTAGAGTTCAATTGTCCCATCTATATGAGAATAGGAAGAAATCATTGAAGAATAGTTGATCTCGCACTTTTGTCTAAGTTTTGAAATGCTCCCGACATTGCACATAGCCTCAAAGACTGACACGATGGAGATCGCGGATCTTGTCAATCGTGCCTATCGGCCGACATCGAATAACTTGGGATGGACACATGAAGCGCAGCTTGTTGCTGGCAATCGTATCAGCTCAGAAGGTGTCGCAAAACTATTCGAAGGTGATTCGACTGTATTGATTCTCTCGCAAAGTGAGCACATTGTTTCCTGTGTAAATGTCGCAGTTGAAAACTCTCTCGCTTATATTGGCATGTTAGCGACCGAGCCAAAGCTGCAAGCGAGAGGTCTTGGAAAGACAATGTTGGCATATGCAGAACGCTTCGCTATAGAAGTATATGGGGCTAGTAAGTTCAAGATTTCTGTCCTCTCCGCTAGGCCTGAGTTGATAGCATTCTATGAACGACGAGGATACGTACGAACAGGTGAGCGACAGGACTATCCCGCTATGACAGATGTGGGTAAGCCCGTGGTTAAGAACCTTTGCATTGAAACGCTAATCAAATCTGTGCTAGGTTGACAGACCTGGATTGAATTTGTGGGTGAATCGATTTTATGTTTTCGACATGTGTCATTCTTCTAATGATTTTTTTAACAATGGAAGACTTCTTAACTCTGAGAGAATTTTCAGTGTCTCTTTGAACTTAGATTTCCCTATGCTATCGGTTACCGATTCCTGCGCCTGTCGCCACAGTTCGATTCCTTCTGTAAGAATTGATAACCCTTTTTTTGTGAGGGAAATACTTCGGACATTGCCAATTTCTTTTTTTTCAATATTTATCAGTCCATCGCGACTCAGAATTTCCAGACTTCTTTGAAGAGTCGTCCGATCTATATCAGTGAGCCTTGCGAGATCAGTGATACTTGGTTCTTTCTCGAACGCAATGCTAACCAAAACTGTGAATTGTGTGATCCGTAATCCACAGGGTCTAAGAATTGAATCGTAAAAAGTTGTAATTAGTCGACTAGTTCTTCTTAGGTTAAGATTCAGGCAGGACAATCCGATAACCTTTAAATCCTTTTGAGAAATCGTCTTCATGACACTACTCCTATCGAATGATTACAAAATTCTCAAATCCAAAACCTATTTGATAGTAATCGCGGATCAGTCCTTCTATCAGTGTATATGCACTCTAAAAATCAAGAAAAAATTCGCAAAAATCACTGGGGAATTAGATTCACCACATAGGATATTGGTAGGGAGTTTAACCAAGATCCAGTCTCCAATACTGCGCAAGATGCCCGTCTTCGCACACAATATCCATTATGTGAATCCGGTCGGCGCGAGTGGCGACTATATTTACTATGTTGTCCGCTGGAATGCACAATTTACCACTTACAAAATATCTCATTGGTCATCGCTAGGCAAAGGGTTCAAGTGATCAAAGCAGATAAAGAGGAAGGCGGAGTTTTAGAATTCGGAACCGAGGTCGTGGCCGCATCTGACGGATCTTTGGCGGCACTGCTTGGTGCTTCGCCGGGAGCCTCCACTTCTGTATCCATCATGCTTGAGGTACTAGCCGACTGTTTTAAAGAAAAAATGAAATCGCCTGCATGGATTTCAAAGTTGAAGCAGATGATTCCAATTTATGGAGAAACTTTAATCGGGAATGAAAAGTTAACAAATGAAAGCCGAAAACGAACGGCAAAAGCATTGCACCTGAAATCTTAAATCAAAAAAGATTTAAGATTTCGTCTCGGTGTGAAATAATTGTAATTACTTCTACCAATTCGTGCCAACATCTGAATCTTTTCTGGACTTTTTATATTATGCTCTTTTTCGAAAGAAGACCTAAGGGTATCCATTTCAGAATATTCCTGCAATATTTGACTCATAGGATGAATCACAAATCCCAGTTTCGATGCGGCCAATTGAAACCTGACGTAATCGAATCCCGTTTGAACCCAATCCTTAAGCGTGTTTGTTCTCGTTTTCCAAAAAATCATTCCTTTAGCCGAAGATATTTTAGACGCATAACCCTCCAAAAATCCATTCAAACCTCTTTTGTCGTGAAATTTTTCTGGCTCAGGACCCATAAAAAAGTTTTCTAACATCCAACGACTAAATCCCGTAACCGCTTGATCAGGAAGAGCTAATCCATCACGTTTTTCTTGTATTTCCTTATCACTAAATCGAAACCATTGACGAGTCTCATCCCCAGTCCTAATATTTAATACTTCGATTTTCATGGCATCCATTGCTTGTTTTGACAAATAATCAATGTCAGTTTTTTGGTTGAATACTTTTTGTTCGGTATATTTTTGATCCGAACTCATTAGAATATTATTTATTTCTTTATCTGACAGAATTGGTCCCTGATAAATAGTCCGATCTGTTCTCCGATTTTGAAGTGCGACTGCTAATGGATCTGGGCTTTTTGAAGGCGCTTTTAATGATACCCTCGCGACAGGCTTTTTACCAATCTCAGACGGCTTATATTCGCCTTGTGGGAAAAGTTTGATTTTTGTGTCATAACCAAATTCACTCGACCCTATTTTTAATGACTCTAGAAATGTACCTTGTCCTATATGAATTTGTCTTGTAGAGGGATCTGTGATCGGAAGTATCCTTTTTTCATCTACATAGAGTTCCATTTCCAATTCATTAATTTTTTTTACCTTCCAAGCCTGCGTATTATGTGGATTTGGTGCAGTGATTCCAGCAAAAATAGCATTCAAGATCGGTTCTTCGAAAATTAGATTTTGTCTTGTTTCCGAATTTCGGTTGTCTAATCTTTCGAGTTGTCTTGGAAAATTTGATGCGCATTTCTCAAGTAACATCGGCACCGAAATCAAAATTCCTGCCTTGAACAGAAAATCTTTTCTATTTAATAAATACATTTGATTACTTCCTCATGTTTGTTCAGAATTTTAGATACTCGTTCCGATGATCAGGTTGCCTTCTAAAAAGGTTTCTGTTTTTCCATCCCTCGGGCCAATGATATTCGAGCCGTGAAGACCGTGAATTACGCCAAATTGAGGAAGGAGGTAAATTGATTTTTCCTCATTTAGAAAAAAACGATAGCCAACTAACGCCTCCGCAAATTGAACTCGTCCCTCATAATCTTTTTCTACTTCTTTAAAAGCATAAGCTCTTATTTCAGGCGCTTCTGCGAGTAAAGCATAGGGCCCTAAATAACGACGGTTCCACTTATTGTTATCTGCCCACACATAACCGATGTAATAATTTGCTTCGATGGTCCAATTGGCATCAAAAAAATGACGATATCCGAAAGAAGCTGCATACTCATCGATAACATCAACAACATCGTGTTTTACCCTGGGCCGGATAAAAGCACCAATTTTTATCTCACCGTGAGCTTCAGTCCAATCTCCCCATATTGTTCTAGTTAGATGTATTCTTCCAATGTGTACTGTCGGAATGAATGGCTGGATCAGTTCAGTTTCAACACTCCACTTTTTCTCTTCTTTCCCAAGTAAGGGAGCCGCAATTAAAACCAGTAAAAAAAAGAATTTTTTTGTTCTCATATGTCCTCTCAATTACAGAAAGATATAACATATTTCTATTCTGATAGGCAATGATCTGAGATAAGAAAAACGGAAAAATTATTGATCTATGTTAAGATCGCCTGCTGTCCTTTGGATTCGGCTGTAAGCTTCAGGTGTAAGATTTAAATAAGATGCTAAAATGTATTGGGGAATTTTCCCGATCAGGTTCGGTCTTGTTCGCCTAAGTTCATTGTATTTTTCAATTCCACTTAGTTGTCCCTCTAACATACGTTTTGTTAAAAAAACAAGTGCTCTCTCAAGCTGTTTTCTGAAAAATAGTCGAAATACTTCTGATTTTGATTCCAATTCTGCCATCGAATCTTTAGGTAATAAAAATATTTTAGAATTTTCCAAGGCATCAATCTGAAAACCGAAAGATTTATTGCTAAAAAAACTACCACTTTCGGTAAAAAAGTCGCCGGAGGTGAATATATTTCTCGTATACTCACGACCATCATAATGATTACAAATCCTAAGGATACCCTCGGTTAAAAAAATGGACCAAGTCGCGACCTCATTCGGTCGAAGTAGGATTTCATTTTTTAATAATTCTTTATATTGAATGTGTTTTACTAGCAGAGACCAGTCCTCGTCTGTGAGGTGAGTTTCTTCTTCTAGTCTTTTTTTCAATCGCTCGAACATACTCGTATTTAAAATCCCCTGAAAAATAAGATGTTTTTTTTCACAAGAAAAGAGAAGACAAAAAAACTAGATTTTTATAAAAATCAACCATTATGAATTTTATCGAAATGTTAATCCCATTATTTATTCTTCTGATCCTGATCGAAGTTTACATAAATTTTAAATCCAAAAAGGATTATTATTCGATTCCAGATACTATCAGTGACTTAAGTTTAGGGATCGTCAGCCGTCTAACGGACATATTTGTGTTATTGTTTATGTTTAGAGTCTATGATTTTTTCCAATCAAACTCTATAATTCCCAGAGATCTAACTTATAATTTTTTTCAGCTTCCAAATGAGATTGAACCAAAAGAATTGATCCTTTATTCCGTCACATCTATCTTCTTATTTTTTTTATTAGATTTTTTGTTTTATTGGAGTCATCGGTTATCTCATGAAATAAATATTCTCTGGGCATCACATGTGACACACCATTCTAGTGAAGAATTTAATTTAACAGTTGCTTTAAGACAGTCATTTTTAAGAAATGCGATTACACTTTGTTTTTATATGGCATTCGCAGTCATCGGTGTACCTTGGACAGTTATGTTATTCATAGATGCCTTAAACCGACTGTATCAATTCTGGGTTCATACCAGGTTTCTAAAAAATTTACCTAGATGGTTTGAATATATTTTTGTAACGCCTAGTCACCATCGGGTTCATCATGCACGTAACCCAGAATATCTTGATAAAAATTATGCTGGTGTATTTATAATATGGGATCGGATATTTGGGACATTTGCAGAGGAAACTGAAGAACCTATCTATGGGATAGTGAAACCTCTACATTCATTCAATGCGATCCGAGCGAATCTTCATGTTTTTAAGGAGATTTTTCAAGTCGTTTTAAATACGAATTCGTTTCAAAGTTTATGGAACATACTCTTCGCAAAGCCCATATTTGTTTCAGGATCCTTTCCAAATCATTCGAATTCTTTGGCGAAAACGATGCTACTTACAAAAAGGAATTATAAAAAATTGACGTTTGGCCAAAATGTAACGTCTATTTTAACTTTGATGATTCTTATCTCACTTTCCCTATTGCTGATAAAAACAGCGCAAAACTTAAGTTTATTGCTCATGTTTACATTTTATCTTTCGCTCATTGGAGGTTACGGCCTCCTCGGAAATTATTTAGATCGGAGGGTTAATTACGAATTTAGCTAACTTTATTAAGTCTTCGTTTTTGCTGAATTGATCTTGAAAATAAAGACCTATTCTACTAATTATCTTAAATACAAGCTACTATTAGGTGGCATGAAAAGAGATCATCGTTTTGTTTTATTGCTAAAATTTTTGTCTTAACGAACAAAATATTCAAGATTAGTATTTTAGCGAGGCTCAGCCATTCCATTACTTCCAGATCGTCTCTTTGAAGTATCTTTTCATTTCAGAATCTTTTGATAAACGCTTCCATCCACGGTTCTTTGCCTGAGCTACTAAGATTCTGTCTACTGGATCGGAATGTTTCCGAGATAAGGTTTAATTTTACCACAACCACCTAGGATATTGGTCGGGAGTTTAACCAAGATCCAGTCTCCAATACAACGTAGGAAGCCCAACTTCGCGACCGATTGCCCATTATAGGAAGTCAGCCAGCTCGAGGGGTGAAGATATTTACCATCTAGGAATTTAAGTATCTCATAGAACAGTAAGAAGTATCGGAAAGGAAATTTCTATATAAATTTCAAATTGACCATATATATGGTTATTAATTACAATATATATGGATGAAAACTACTTTGAATATTGCGGATAGTTTGCTTGAAAGCGCGAAAGATTTAGCAAGAAAAGAGAATACTACATTGACGGAAATTGTGGAACTTTCCCTTCGCGAATTCCTTATGGGAAAACAAAAAAAGAAATCAAGTTCACTTTGGAAGAAGTCTCATTTTGGGAGTAAAGGGTTAGTTGCTGGTCTTGAAGAAAAGGAATGGTCAGAAATCCGAGACATCGCCTATGGCTTGAAGCGATGATAGCAATCGATACTAACCTATTGGTATATGCCCATAGAATGGATATGGCGTTTCATAAGAAAGCGGATCAATTTCTAACGGAACTATTTGAATCGAATATTCCTGTTGCGATCCCCACACCTTGCATTTCCGAGTTCCTATCCATTGTTACTAATTCGAAAATATTCAAAGAGCCCTCTCCTAGAGAAATAGCGTTTCAAGAAATAGAAAACATTTTGGCACTGGAGCACATTACTGTTATTGGAGAGCTAACCGGCTTCCTATCTATTTTAAAAAAAATTTCCACCAAAGCAAAGATTAGTGGGGGCCAATTTCATGATGCCCGAATCATGTCTATTTGTTTGCAACATGAAATTTCAATACTCTATTCTGCGGATAGAGACTTTAATCGATTTTCGGGAGTTAAGATCAAAAATCCTTTAGTTTGAGTTTGCTATAAAGTATTGTTAGTATAACTTTTACCACATAAGACATTGGTAGGTGGTTTTACAAAGAACCGGTCGCCAATCACAGGATGGTTGCTCTTAATTCGCGACACACTGTCCATTATAGGAAGTCAGTTGGCTGGACACGTTCTTTCTCTGGCAATTAACTCTCGCTAAATGCCACATCGATCAAAATTGATAAATCCTATCTAGTCCCCGGCTTGATGTATTTCAACTCATCCAAGTATCTTCCCGTATCTAACACCACGCAGGTGATCGGCAGCAAGTTCTGGAGGAGTGGGCACCTCGCAATTATTTTTGTAAGATAAACTTTTTCGAATAGGCGACCTGGCTTTCCGTTCCAATCTTTTCACTTTCGTGAAAAGGATTTCCACTCCAATCCCTGGTGCGGGGGTATATCGTATTCGAAAATACGTTATTCACAGCGAACTACCATCGACCAATCAAGAGATAGGGACCGAAGGGTATGATGTGAGGCTAGTTTTCCTGAGTCAAGTGAAGAGAAGAATGAAAAAAGAGTAAGCTAATTCAAGTGATTTCGAAAGTGAGAAAAAAGCGATAAGAAGAATACGCCAAACACCTAGCAATCGACCAATTGAAAAATCAACTTGTCATATTATCGTATAATTTAATATTTTTGAAATGCCTAAAGTGTTCGAATCAAATGGCTACAAGTTCTTTTTCTTTGCGAATGAAGGCAATCCTCGGGAACCAGTTCATATTCATGTCAGAAAGGGTGAAAAATTGGCCAAATTTTGGGTTTCTCCTGAGATTTTATTGGAGGATAATTATGGCTTTAACTCAAAGGAATTAAATTGGATTGAAAATGAAATCGAACGTGAAAGAATGTTAATTCAGGAAAAATGGAATGAATTCTTCGGTATCTGAAGCAAGGGCTCAAAAAATCTGGTTCGATGACGACAATCTTTGGATTTCTTTATACGACGGAAGAACTCTCTCTGTTCCTTTAGCCTATTTTCCGCGACTTCGAAAGGCAAGCTCAGTCCAGCTACAAAAGTATGAAATTAGCGGTGGTGGGATCGGTTTGCACTGGGATGAACTAGATGAGGATCTCAATGTTCCAGCTCTTCTTCTTGGTTACCGCGATCGCTCTCCTTCAAAATAAAGTCCTCAACCTCTTATAGGAAGCCTACAGGCGCGAGTGGCGCCTAAAAAGCAAACAGTTGTTCCCATCTCCCGCCTGTTTGGCACTCCTGCTAGAATGGCGGCGCTTCGACATCCATGTCTCCGCTTCCGGTGGAAACAATATTTGCTCGAATTGCTTCAATCTATTCCACGATATATGCGAGCAAGAAATTCATCGCAGAATGAAAACGGTCTGATAGTGGGGAAGTTCGTTGTTTAGGATTTTGGATAGATGAATCGACCAAGCAAATAATGTAGATTTAATGCTATATGATATTATAAGTAACCTAGCGGCATGTCTTCCCATCGGAGGCGTCGCAGGATTTCGAAGCTCGTGAATCTGGATGGGATGTCCCGTGAGAGGAAGATGGAAAGACATGAAGCCTGCCCTTACCCCAAAGGGGACTCGCCCAACAAACAGCTAAACGATGTGCGCCCCCAAAAAAAAAGGGAACCAATTCTGATTCCCTCATTCTCGCTAAATGCCGAGCATTGAGTAGGCCGAAGGCCGTCTCGAAATGTGAAATGCGATCTATCTAATCCCTGGCTTAATATATTTCAATTCATCCAAGTATCTTCCGGTACCTAACACGACACATGTGAGCGGGTTTTCTGCACGGAACACAGGAACACCTGTTTCTTTGGTGAGGTAATGTTCGAGACCACGTAACAAACAACCACCGCCAGTAAGGACGATTCCGCGTTCTATGCTGTCTGCGGCAAGTTCGGGAGGAGTGGGCACCTCGCAATTATTTTTGTAAGATAAACTTTTTCGAGCAGGCGACCGGGCTTTCCGTTCCAATCTTTTCGCGATCGCGAAAAGGATTTCCATTGCAATCCCTGGTGTGGGGAGGCTATCTTATTTTATTGTTGCGAATCCATAACATTGTCAAAGAAATCATTTGTAACGAAGTTTATGTTCTTTGCTGAACCAAATGGCATTGCGAAAAGAACGTGTGCGAGATTTTTGTCATGACACTATCTTTAACTATGTTAAAATTAAATTTAGAATGCCGACAATTTTGAGAATCGGTCCCTATAGATTTCATTTTTATTCGAACGAGGGAACATAACCTCCACATATACATGTTGCTTCACAAGATGGAGAGTGTAAATTCTGGCTGGAACCGATAACTTTGGCAGGAAACAAGGGAATGAAAAGCCATGAAATTCGGGAAATTGAAAGATTAGCTTTTCAATATCAGGAATTATTAAAGGAGAAATACAATGAGTTTCACGGTAATTGACAAAGTTCAAGTTGAGCCAGCGGCAATGAAAGTCTGGTGTGAAAAGCGAATGATTTTTCTTGAATTAACTGACGGCAGAATTATTGGATTCCCCGCTGATCGATTTAAATTATTGAAACAAGCAACTGAGGATGATTTGAAAGAGGTGGAGATTCGATTGAACGGATATTCGCTTAGATGGGAGAAGTTAGACGAAGATCTGACCATTCCAGGAATATTGGCGGGAAGGTTTCAATTGACCACTTAAGAAATTGGTAAGGGTTTTTCCAAGATCAGGTCCCCAAGTCCAGAAGGGAAGCCCGATCTTCGTGACACAATGCCCGTAATAGGAAGCCGACTGGCGCGAGTGGCGATAATATTTTCACCTGTTTAATGTAGTCACTGTTCTGCACATAATAACGGAAACGAATTATTGCATGAGTTAGGTGGAGCAAAAAAGGCGGCCATCGTTGTTCCGGAGCTAATAAACTCACCACCATTTTGTCCTACGCTATTCGAAGTCCAAGATAAACAATGATCTGTACTGGCTTCCCATTGGCCGTCGTCAATGAATCCACTCCATGGAGTTAGTGTAGCGGCAACAAAATTTGTAAACGGGAAAACTAAAAGTGAAGTTGCATTCGTATTTGAAATAAGGGTAGTTCCATTTCCCTGATAATAATGCGCGAAGGGCAATAGTACCCAACTTACTTGTCCATCTCCAACTGATGGTGTAATTGATGCAATGCGAGATCCAATGCGATCTCCGATGATAGCTTTGCAGACTTTGCCACTTCCACAACCCGCATCCGATTGGCAGATGGCATCTGCGCCTGCTACTCCGCCTAAATTCCCTTGGTGTGTTGTTGTGGTTTGAAAGATTTTCTTATCATTATCGATAATCGACATGCTAATGATTTTAAAATTCAATGCAGCATAATTAGGATCAGAACTTGTAGATGGATCAATCTTAATCTCAAAGTTTCGTGTACCGTCAATAGTAGCATTATTAACGCCGGTTACTCTAATTTCCTGGAAAGTATTCCAATTTCCAGAATTGAAGGTAAGAGTGGAAGGAGAAACTAAGCCATATGATGTGTTCGTAGATGTCAGTGTAAACAAAACATTTTGAGCTGGTTTCGAGGTAAGATTGATGTTAATCGTAAAGGTTGAACCGACGCTTAGACTTGTACCGCTTTCAGAGACTGTTCCCGCCGTTTGGTTGAGCGAGAATCCGACAATATCTGAATTCGATGTGTTGAATCCGCTTAAACTTTCTCCACAAAATCCTTTTTGGCTACCAAAATAAAGCTGAATTAACAACAATTCAATACGTTGATTAAATGCTCTGGGGTCACATGCGTTTTCTAATTTATTTGGCTGACAGCTAAACACATGAGAAACGATAATTATGCAAAAAAAAATTTTCTGGATTTTTTTCAACATCCTTTGAAATTAAGATCGGAGCAGATAGAAATTAGCAAGTTAAAAAAAGTCTCCACTTTCGCTAGTCGGCATCCTGTCCCGTTCAATTTGTTGCGAATATTAGAGATCTCTTCCGAATTTGGGGGCCCAAACTTTGAAAACCCATCTCTTGTTTCTAAGTAGTTAAAAAAATGTATTTATTAGCAAATTCATAAACCCTCATCCGATTTAGGATACAAAGGAGTGCCGGGTGTGAATTTGCGAAATTCCCAATACACTAGCAAATAAAATCTCTTCCTTAATTTCTCATTTTATTCTAAGTCTTTCCAGATATTCGCTCCGACTAATCATGATAAAGATCTTATTTAACCACATAGGACATTGGTCGGGGTTTTTCCAAAATCGAGTCCCCAAATCCACGCTAGTTGCTCCAATCCTCGCGACACAATACTCATTACTTATGGTGAGCCTGTCGAACCATAGGAATCCAGTCGGCTTAAAGACTATTATATTTTCGCGAAAAATCGCAAAAAATGCGACATAATTTTAGTTGAGGCATAGAAAGACCAAGCTATTGGATTTGGCTTTTTTACGGGGAGGCCGTTGGATTGAGCCGAAGTGATCTGGAGAAATAAGTTCCTCTAAAAGAGTTCTGGCGGATCTCTCGATCGCTTTAGAAAAAAATAGTCATCGATCAGAGCGTATTTCTTTTTCAGCTCTTTCTCATTGCTGGATCCTTGGAAGGAATATCTGACCGTAGACACCATCCCGTTTTTACAAACAGGGCAGGCGAGTGGATCTTTAACATCGAACGAAGATTTGATGGCGTCTGCCCACATAGATTTCTTAGACATAGATTCGGGTTTGATCTTCTTTTGAGAAAACGCCGATTCACAACTCCCTGAAATAAAAGTTCTTTCCGCAAGTGAGAAGTTTTTCGACCTCGGAGAGTTTCCAAGTGGGGATCTTACCGAATTTGGTTTCAAATTTTTCCGCATAATTTGAAATAAATGAAACATAATGAATTTGCCAAAGTGATTTATAATCAGATGCGCGGGTAAGGGCAGGCGTATAATGTTGCTTAAATTCCAAAAAAATCGAGTTCTCAAAAAAATAAGTGTTCTTACACCGCGAGAGGGATAGTAAGGGCGCGAAGCGGTCGCAAAGCGACCAAAGCCCTGCATAGCCCGGCCCCAGAGGGGCTCGCCCACCAACAGGTCAAACCTTGCCTCCATAAAAAAAGGGAACCAATTTCCTGGCTCCCTTCTCTCGTTCCAGTTGGCTGGACACGTTCTTTCTCTGGCAATTAACTCACGCTAAATGCCAAATCGATCAAAATTGATAAATCTTATCTAATCCCTGGCTTAATATATTTCAATTCATCCAAATATCTTCCGGTACCTAACACCACGCAGGTGAGTGGGTTTTCGGCCCGGAACACAGGCACGCCTGTTTCTTTCGTGAGGTAATGTTCGAGACCACGTAACAGACAGCCACCGCCTGTGAGGACGATCCCGCGTTCTACGATGTCTGCGGCAAGTTCGGGAGGAGTGCGCTCGAGGACAGATTTGATTCCGTCTAGGATTTCGTCCGTTGGTTCTTTGAGGGCCTTGCGGATTTCGTTAGAATCAAGTTCGAGTGTGCGAGGGAGACCAGAGATCGCGTCCCGGCCTTTCACTTCCATCGTGTCCACGCGTTTGTCTGCGAAGGCGTTTCCGATCGTGAGTTTGATATCTTCTGCCGTTCTTTCTCCGACAACCAGGTTGTACTGGTTACGAAGGTATTTGACAATGGCTTCATCAAATTCGTCACCACCAGTTCGGATGGACTCCGCGATTACCATACCACCGAGAGAGATGACTGCGATTTCTGTCGTTCCACCACCGATATCGACAATCATATTTCCAGCAGGTTCGTGGATCGGGATGTTTGCCCCAATCGCAGCGGCAAGGGCTTCTTCGATGAGAAAGATCTCCCGAGCGCCAGCTTGTTCGGCAGATTCCCTTACGGCACGTCGTTCTACTTCGGTAATTCCCGAAGGAACCCCGATCACGATGCGCGGTTTGACGAAGGTAGTGCGGTTGTGGACTTTTGCGATAAAATAACGAATCATCTTTTCGACTGTTTCGAAGTCGGCAATCACACCGTCTTTCATCGGGCGGATGGCTACGATGTCTCCAGGAGTCCTTCCGAGCATTCTCTTGGCTTCTTGGCCCACTGCGAGAACACGACCCGTCGATGCCTGGACGGCTACCACAGACGGTTCGGAGAGGACAATCCCCTGTCCCTTTACATGGACGAGTGTATTGGCGGTACCGAGGTCGATACCCATGTCGTTAGAGAAGAGGCCGTAGAGATTGTCAAAAATCATATAAATTCCTGGTGAAAGAGTGAAAAAGGTAGGTAACTTGGGATGGCGAAGTAGAAAACCATCATAAATAAATAAAACTACCTGTTCCCCATAATTTTCGGCTAGTTTTTGCTTTCAACCGTAAAAATTTTCTATAGAGTTTGTACTACCGAAATGCTACCATTCAACCAACTACTTAAGAAGCGAATCGTGCAAGGATCGAAGGAAAGAATCCTCGCAGCCATTGACCTCGGGACCAATTCCTTTCATATTGTCATCGTTCGGATCAGGCAAGATGGGACCCTCGAGTCACTTACGAAAGAAAAAGAGTCGGTCCGATTAGGAAGCGGTAGCAGTGATTATGCGGTCATTGCAGACGATTCTATGGAACGAGGGATTGCCTGCCTGAAACGGTTTAAAACATTGGCAGATTCCTATGGAGCTGAAATTCGAGCTGTCGCCACGAGTGCGTTACGTGAAGCCGAAAATAGAAATGTTTTTTTAGATCGGGCTGAAAAAGAAATTGGACTCAAAATTGATGTAGTATCGGGAAACGAAGAGGCAAGGCTTATCTACCTTGGAATTTTACAAGGCCTTCCTGTTTTTGAAAAACGAATTTTGCTGATTGATATCGGGGGAGGTAGCACGGAACTTCTCGTGGGGGAAAAGGGAGAAATTCTCTTTTCGACAAGTTTAAAATTGGGAGCGATTCGGCTTACGGAAAAGTTTCTGAAAAAAGATCCACTCGCGATGATGGATTTACAAAAATGTCGCATCCACATTGAGTCCGTACTTTCAGCTTTTTTGCCTCAGATTGATGAATGGAAACCTTTCCAAGTTATTGGCTCCTCCGGAAGTATAACCTCTATTACTTCTATGGTCTTGGAACGGAAAGGGGAAAAAAGGGACAGATTGAACGGTTTTGAATTTACATATGATTCCTTTAAAGAAATTCGGAAGTCGATATTAGAAGCAGACTCGGTCAAAAAACGATTGAAGATTCCAGGACTTGAGGCAAAACGAGCTGACATTATTGTTGCAGGTGTACTCGTGTTAGATGAAGTTTTGCATCGGTTGAAAGCAACAAGTCTTATGGTTTCTGATTTTGCCTTACGAGATGGAATCGTTTTTGATACCATCGAATCTTGGTATCGTCATGAAAATGCCAACTTACCCGCACTTGACAACATCCGTGAAAAGGCAATTAAATCCATCTCCAATCTTTATCCTAATGGTAAAAAACATGCGCTACAAGTATCAAAATTAACTTTGCAATTGTTTGATGACTTAAAGGATTTGCACAAATTGGGCGCGCAAGAAAAAGAATATTTGGAGACGGCATGCCACCTTCATCAGGTCGGTTTGTGTATTTCGCATCACTCGTATCACAAACATAGTTATTATATCATCCGAAACTCCGAAGCCATGGTAGGTTTTTCCAATGCGGAAATAGAAATCATTGCTCTGATTGCCAGATATCACAGAAAAGGGGGACCGAAACAAAAACATGAAGAATTTAAATCCCTTCGAGCAGAAGATCAGATTTTGGTAAAAAAGCTTGCCGCCTTACTAAGAATTGGTGATGGATTGGATCGTTCAGAAACATTGATTTTGGATTCGGTGCGTGCCTATATTCAGGGTGGTAAAGTAATCTGCGAATTAAAACATGACAAAGATAAAGATCCCCATCTCGAACTTTGGTCTGTAGAAGAAAAAAAGGATTTATTTGAAGAGACCTTCGGGGTTAAAATCGAATTTCAGAAAAAAGTAATATGATCAAAATCATTTCAGCCGTATTTTGTTTATCCTTCACCGTTTCCGTATCTGCCTTGCCGATTGACCTGAGCAAAAATTGGCAGGTTACACCCAAGTGGACCAGTGCAGAGGAAACTCCTCAAGCACCAACTTGGATATCTTTGGAGAACCTACCCGTTGCCGATGCTGTTTCTAAGATTGAATTTGATCCAGACAAAATACGAAAGCTGACTGCATATAAGAATTTTTTGATTTCTTCATCTGACTTTGATGAGGTGAAAAAGGATGCATTCAGTCTACATTTACCTTACATTTCAAATGTATATCGGATATATTTAAATGAAGAAGAAATTTATTCCGCAGGCGAAATTGAAGACGATAGAATTTTGAGAAGTGGATACCGAAGACACATCATCATTCCCCTTGATAGAACTAAAATCAAATTAGGACAAAATTCAATTCGAGTTTTGATCGCTTCCGAACATGGGGAAGAACTGACCATTTACAATCTTATGAATGATGTTCCCGCGAAAATTGATCTTGCTTCCGTCCACCAGCGCATCAATGAAGAATATCTTACTTATATGCTTTTATTTTTATATTTCTTCGTCGGTGTGTATCACGGCCTTTTTTACCTGAAACGAAGAATGGAGGCATATAACTTATATTATGCTCTCTTTGCCATTTTTCTATCGATTTATATGATCTTTAGATCTCAATTGATATATCATATAGGTTTAGATCCATATGTCCAAACCAGAATAGAATATTTCATCGTATTTTATGTTCCGATTTGGTTGATGTTGTTTTTGGATAATTTTTTTCATGGAAGATTATCCAAGTTATCTAAGATTACTTTCTCTGCGATTACCTTTATCGCTGTATTGCAGTTTTTTGTGTCTCGAGCAATTTCAGGCAAAATATTGTTAGGTTGGCAGATATCAGTTTTGCTCCTTGCATTTTATTCTATTTTTGTAATTTCACGCGCTGTATATCGTAAAAATAGAGACGCCTACCGAATGATTATAGGATTTTTTGTTTTGGTGATTACTGGCACCTGGGATGTATTAGGTGCTACAGGGTTAGTGCCAGTCCAAAACTTAAATTTATTAAGGTTTGGTTTTTTAAGTTTTGTATTAGGTATTGCGGTAGTATTGGCTAATAGGTTTCTTCGGGTGCATAATGAGGTTGAGAATTTAAATGCTACTTTGGAACTAAAGGTCGAAGAACGAACCAATGAATTACAAAACACCTTATCTCGTGTACAAGAGCTAAAAGTCCAACAAGATGGAGATTATTTTTTGACTTCACTTTTATTGGAACCACTTGCCGCAATTAACGGAAGTTCTAGCTCAGTATATATCGAATCGTTTACGAAACAAAAGAAGGAGTTTGAATTTAAAGGAAAAAAACGTGAGATTGGTGGTGACATCATCATCAGTGAAAAAATCATTCTCGGTGGTAAAACCTTTATCGTCTTTGTAAATGGAGATGCCATGGGCAAATCGATCCAAGGAGCCGGCGGAGCCCTGGTGTTAGGCGTCGTTTTTCTTTCTGTTATCAAAAGAACCCAATCAAAGGAAGAATACAGAAACAAATCTCCTGAACGTTGGCTGAAAGATTGTTTTTTAGAACTTCAGTCCATTTTTGAATCTTTTGATGGTTCGATGTTGATTTCAGTTGTGATTGGTCTCGTGGAGGAAGAAACGGGAATACTCTATTATGTAAATGCAGAACATCCTTGGACTGTGTTGTACCGTGACGGAGTAGCAAGTTTCATAGAACAAGAGTTAGAACTAAGAAAAATTGGAATTAAAGGTATGGATGGGGACATTCGTGTACGTGTATTTTCTCTCGAACATGATGATGCCTTGTTTGTGGGATCAGATGGTCGCGATGATATTGTCCTTGGTCAGGACTCAACAGGCAACCGAGTGATAAATGAAGATGAAAATCAATTTCTAAAACATGTTGAATTTGCTGGTGGCAGTCTCTCTAAATTGATTGAACGCCTTGGAACTTTTGGAGAACTCTCAGATGACCTAACAATCCTTAGGATAAGCTGGAGTGGCAATGCCAAACATCTAAACAAAAGAGATACTTTAGAATATGGTGGCCAAGTTTTCCCTAATTTGGAATACAGAAAAATAATTGAATCCGGTCATATGGAAGAAGCATTCAGTTATATTGAAAATTTGATAACACAAGCCGAGTTAGATGAAGATACAAAACCGTATTTCGAGAAAGAGGCAGCAAGAATTGCCATACTTACGAAAAACTATACCTATGCGATTTCTACAATTGAATCTATACTTCCTTATTTTTCAACAGACAATGAGCTTTTGTTACAGTTGAGTTATGCTTATAGAAAAAACAAAAACATTCATAAGGCGATTGACATAGCAGAGCGGGTGCGTTCCCGAGATCCTAAACATTTTAGAAATTTGATCCATCTGATAGAATGTTACCGACACTCGGGTCAGATAGACCGTGCGAAAAAACTCTTTAATAAAGCGGAACTACTGGATCCTGACCATCCACAAGTAGTCAAGATCCGAAGTTTATTATTTGTCGGAGAGACCCTCGGCTAGTTCGACGAGCAGTCGAACTCCGTAGCCGGTAGGGCCACTAGTTTGTGTTCCGGAAGCCTTTTTTCTCCAAGCGGCACCTGCAATATCGATATGTGCCCACTCGATATTTTCATCCACAAATTTCGAGAGGAACATGGCAGCGGAAACGGTTCCGCCACCTTTCCCTCCACCAGTGATATTTTTTAGATCGGCAATATCGGATTTTAGATCTTCGCCGTATTCATCCCAGAGCGGTAGCTCCCATACTCTATCTTCTGATTTATCAGATGCTAGTTGAAGAGCTTCACGCATAAGTTGTGATTTAGTCATGATACCAGCGGCTTCATGTCCCAATGCAATGATAACAGCACCAGTAAGGGTGGCCAAATCAACCATATAATCGGGCTTATAATGCTTGGAGACGTAGGCGAGAACATCACCTAATACGAGTCTACCTTCTGCATCGGTGTTTTGGACTTCGACGGTGGTTCCGTTATATGCAGTATAAACGTCACCAGGTTTTATCGCTTTCCCATCTGGCATATTTTCTGCCACACCAATTGCCGCGATGATATGAATCGGGAGTTTTAGGGCGGCAATAGCACCTATTGCATGTATGGTGGCTGCAGCGCCGCACATATCATATTTCATCTCATGCATCTCGCCTGGTGGTTTTAAGGAAATACCGCCTGTATCAAACGTAAGTCCTTTTCCAACGATAGCAAATTTGTTTTTTGCTTTGGCTGGTTTGTATTCAAGAACAACCATTTTTCCGTTAAGTTCGGAACCACGGCTTACCGCCAAAATTCCCCCGAAACCTTCTTTTTTTAATTGAGGTTCATCCCATACTTTAACGGTAAGTTTGTGTTCTTTCGCAATTTCTTTAGCTCGGGATACAAAATCATCGGGAGTAAAATAATTTGCTGGCAAATGTGCAATATGTCTTGCGCCGTTCACATGTTTTGCGACGATTTGGCTTTTGTGTAATCCGATTTCTGCTTCTTTTTCTGCTTTTTTATCTTCGAAGATCAGAGATACGATTCCTGGGGAATATTTATCTTTTTTTTTCGTTTGTAAAACGCTAACAGGAAAGGATCCAATAGATAAAGAGTTTGACACCTGATAGGCGATTTTTTCTGGATTGAAAATTTTTGTGAGAGTTTTGGGAATATGGATTTCGATACCAACACCATCCCATTTGATCATACGTTCACCGTATTTAATGAAAAGACCAGCAAACTTTCGGAAGACGATTTTTTCTTTATCACCTAATCCTATATAAATTGTTTTATCATGTTCATCTTTAAATTCCTGACCAAAGTCGGCAGAAAAAACCTTGGATTCGATTTGGACTTTAAATTTTTCTCCTAACTTCTCTTTCAGTTCGTTTTGGAAGATGAACTGAATTTTATAAAAGGTATGCCCTTTGATGGGAAGAAGTTGAAATTTTAAGGGAGAGGATTCTAATTTCATGAGGCAGCAAGTTCCTGGATATCATTGATGATTTCTTCTACGTGCCCTTTGACCTTTACGCTGTCATAGATTTTTTTAATTTTTAAAGAAGAATCGAGGAGAAAAGTCGATCGCACAATCCCCATACCTTTTTTACCCATAAAAACTTTTTCTCGCCAAACACCGTATTTTTCACAAATTTCACCAGATTCGTCGCTAATTAATTCAAAATTAAGTTTTTCCTTTTCTTTGAACTTGGTGTGAGTTTTTGGCGTGTCTTTTGAAATTCCGACCACATTGTAACCTAATTTTTTCAGCCGTGCAAAGTTATCTCGAAAGTCACAAGCTTCCGTGGTGCAACCGGGCGTCATGTCACGAGGGTAAAAATAAAGAACAACTCCTTCTTTCCCTACTAAATCTGCCAATTTGATAGATTCATCGTTTGCATTTTTTGCCGTAAATGTCGGTGCTTTTTTTCCTACGACCAATGTTCCCATACTACCTCTTCCATTTTCTTTTCTTTAGACAAAATTCTGTTGTAAAAGTGTAGAAATCTAGCGATAACTTTAATATGGACATAAAACTGAGAGCTCAGCTGATCCGTGAAGGAAACCAAGCGTTCAATGCGGGAGACATCCGCAAGGCACGTGAGCTTTTTCTGAAAACGGGTTACCAAGATGGCCTTGTGAGACTCGGCGATCATTTTATGTACGATCGGCGTTTGCCTATGCTAGCCTTTGGCTACTATAAAAAAGCTGGGAGACAAGATAAGGTCGATGAGATTTTCCAAAGAATGGTCATGGCTCTTTCGGAATGGATTGGTAAAGATAAATTTAAGATCAATCCCCTGGACGATCAGGCGCATCCCCCGCCAGCGAATGAAGAATCACCAAAAAAAGAATTAAATCCAGACGATTTTGCCGTTCATCCTATTCTAAAAGCTAAAGCGTTAGAAATATTAAATTCTAAACGATAGGCTTTTTTTTGGTCCATGATAGATCCTTTTTCCTTACAGGCATTCGTATTTTCTGCGCTGATCATCTTCTCTATCCTTTCGAGTAAACTATTCTTTCGATTTGGATTTCCGATACTTCTAATTTTTTTAACCTTCGGTATGTTAGCTGGTTCAGATGGACCTGGTGGAATTGAATTTTCAGATTTTGGTTTGGCACAATCTATTGGAATTTTTGCGTTGATGTACATTCTATTTTTAGGTGGCTTGGAAAGTGATTGGGATGCGTTAAAATCCACTTTTTCGATCAGTATCAAACTTTCAATTTTCGGAACCATTCTTACGGCAATGATACTGGGTTTGTTTATCCATCTCGTATTTCCTGAGTTAGGTTTTTCACATGCTTTTTTATTAGGTTCAATCGTAAGTGCAACGGATGCCGCATCTGTATTTAATATTTTTAAGACTGGCGGATCCAATCTATCTGATCGAATTAAAAAAATTATAGAATTTGAATCTGGATCAAATGACGCGATTGGTGTACTTTTAACGGTCGTATTTTTAAATTTTATTACTTCAGATATCGAAGTATCGGGCTGGTATTTTGTCCGCTATTTTATCGTCCAACTGACAGTCGGCGTCCTCATGGGTTATGGACTGGGAATGGTGATCTTATATTTGATGAATACCGTCAAACTCGGATATGATGGACTTTATCTTGTTTTTATTACAGCCTGTGTACCGTTTGTTTATTCTGTTACAGCCATTTTTCAAGGTAATGGATTTTTAGCTGTTTATATCGCAGGAATCTTAATTGGAAGATTTCCCTTTATACACAAAAAGTCCATTTTTAGATTTTTGAATGGATATGTTTGGATTTTACAGATTGGCATGTTTCTTTGTTTTGGACTATTAGTTTTTCCAACACGGTTAGGTGAACTTTGGGTGCCAGGTCTAATAATTGCGATTTTATTAATCGTTGTCGCAAGACCTGCCGCAGTCTTTATTTCCCTTTGGGGAGAAAAAATTTCGCTACGTGAAAAAATGTTTATCTCTTGGGTTGGACTCAGAGGCGCATCCCCAATCATTATGGCCACCTTCCCAATAGCCCAGGGAGTTTTTGGTGGAGAACTTTTGTTTCATATTGTATTTTTCGTCGTTCTTGTCTCTCTTCTTTTGCAGGGTTCCAGCATCCAGTTTATGGGGAATTGGTTGGGTATACTGGACCAAAAAGCAGACAACATCTACCAACCAAGAGATTTTGATAATATGGAGTTTCCTGGTATGACATTGCAGGAGATAATCATTCCATATAATGCAGGTTCTGTGGATAAGGCTTTGTACGAAATCAAATTACCAAAAGAATCTCATATATTATTGATAGCTCGAGGGGAACAATTTTTAATTCCATCGGGTAATACCTTGTTACGCGGAGGAGATGTGGTTTGGATCCTCGCAAAGGATGAAGTATTAGGCGAAGTAGGAAGGACGTTTATGATCTAACTCAAAGATCAAAGTCCTTTGACACACCGATTTGGATCGTTGTATTTTCAATTTTTTGTTTTGTTGGATAAACTAAACTTTCTGCAAGGGTTTTAGTCAATGTGTCTGTCGTTGCTCTCACGGTTCTCGAGGCCAGTAGTGAAGTTACAACTACGTTTGCACCAAAGGGAGCACTGATTTCGGAGAAGATCGTGTCTCTTTCAGCTGAAACAAAAAATCGAACCTGTTCTGTGACCTTTAGACTCGCGCCAATCAAAAACCGATTTCCTGAAGTTTTGTAATTCCCAGATGAATTATCCAGACGATTAGACAATCCAACCGCGCCATTCGATACCAAATAACCTTCTGCAGAACCAGAAACAGAATATTTTCCAGAAGATTGAAAAAGCACATTGTGAAAGAGAAGGGAATCAAAATAAAGAGTTAGGTTAGGCGTTAGATCATACTCAAGAGCCAATCCTAAATAACCTGAAGCATCACGACCTTGTATGTTTTCTTTTCCACGAATGATCGCAAAGTCAACTGTATCCGAAATTAAAATTGTTTTATTGCTCGCCAATGTTTGGTTGATAGACCTATATACAAACTTTGGTATGATACGAAAAGGTTCGTAAATGGAGATTACGGTACCAAATGTAAATTCAGTCTGCTGTAAGTTCGTTTTGTAATTTAAGGATTGAAACTGAGTGTCGCTAAATCTATTGGTCGGAAAACTTCCATTGAAATCAGAAAAATTTATCCCAAAAAGTATATGAGTGAACAAAGGGTCTTTTAATGATGCATAATAATCAGCCCCAACTCGGAATCCCGTTCCCTTATTTTGGTCTTTCCAATTTTCTTCGATAACTCTCCAATAAAGTAAACTTAAGTCTTGGTTTCTTTTTTCCCAATCGGAATTAAAAATTCCAGACGAACCTATAAACTTCAAACGAAAAGCTGACTTTTCTAATTTGCCAGCTTGCGCAAACACAGAGAAGGTGGATATCAAGTATAGAGATAAAAAAATGGATAGAATTCTCATGGTGATTCCTCACGTAACAAGTTCTTTGTGTTTTAGACGGATTTTATTTTTATATCGAATTCCATAATAAACTGGAATCGCCGAAAGAGTGATAGACAAACCCCAAAATGCATTTACCGGTTTTTCTAAAAATAAAATCAACATCACACAAAGATTGGCAAAGATATACAAAAAAATAGGCCAAGGATAAAAGGGGATTTTATAATCAGATTTGTATCCTAATTTTTCGAAACGAAAGGGAGTCGCAGCAGTAAGACAGGAAAGTATTAAAATAGAACAAGTGATCATATACAAAAGTGCTTCGATTTCTTTCACACAAAGAAATAAAATAGCGATCGTCGCTTGGAAAAATATGGCTACATATGGACTGCGATACTTTGGATGAACTATCGAGAATGACTCGATAAACGCACCATCCCGAGACATGGCAAAATAAACTCTGCTTCCTCCAATGAGAATTGCGGACAAAGACCCCAATATCACCCAAGTGATAAACCCAGTCGTCAATATGGATAGATTGGTACCGAACAAGCGTTCAAAGGCGATTGCACCAATTCCGTCTTTGCCAGATAGTTCACTGCTAGGTGCTGATACTAAAAACAAAACATTGAGAGCTAGGTACAATCCAGTTACTAGAAAACAAGCTGTCACCGCAGAACGAACCAAATTTTTTTCTGGAGTTTTCACTTCTTCCGCTAGGTAGGTGATCATATTCCATCCTAAGTAGGAAAACGAAACAGGGACAATTCCAATGAGTATCTTAGAATAAGACGATTGAGATAAAAAATCGGGAAGAGCTTGGGAAAACAAAAAGGACCAATTTGTTTGGCCCACCATAAATCCTAGAATGATAAAAAGAAGCAGACCTAAAATTTTGATAACTGCAAAGAGGTTTTGAACAAAAACTGCTGACTTAATTCCAAAAAAATTTAACAAACTAAAGAACAATATGGGAAAGACTCCAATTAAAGTGGCGGAACTAATTTGTAAATCAACACCTAACAAAGAAATTGTTTCGGATGACCATTGTGGCAAACTTGGGAAAAGGATTAAAATATATTTACCGAAGGCGAGAGCCAAAACAGAGATGCAGGCAGAAAAATTTGTGAGTAGGGAGGACCAACCACTCATAAATGCTAAAACGGGTGAATAGGCTACTTTGAGATAAACGTAGTCTCCTCCAGCAAAAGGAAGAAGTCTTGCCGCATATGCATAAGTGATAGAACCGCAAAGAGCTAAAAAACCACCAAGGGCCCAACAAATCAAAACAATCCAAGGATTTCCAGTTTCTTTTAAGAGAAAACCGGAAGTAAAAAAAATCCCAGATCCCACCATCGAGGAAAAGAGAAGGGAGATGGAGTCAAATGTATTTAAAGTTCTTTTTAGCTCCAGTCTTAACCGCCAAGCAGACGTTTTACTACCGACTCAGAAAGTGGTTTTTGCGCTTGGGTAGATAAGGTTCCAAATTTTCCTTTAAACTCTTCTGGGTTTAACATCATTCCCAAAGAAAAAATATTTTCACCTTCAACCTCTTTCTTTTTGAGTTCTTGGATTAAGGATTGGATGGAACCTTGGGCAACATCTAAAGCCTCTTTTCTGTTAAAGGGAGATCCACTTACAGATTGCATCTCGGCAAAAAGAGGTTCATTTTCAAAGAGGATCTTTTTTAGATCCGCTTCTCCTGTTTCCATATCTTGCAAAAGTCCACTGCGAGCTTGTTCTTTCGAAAGTTGCTTTTGTAACTCAGTCAGACGAGTTTGGATATTATGATATTGGATGGGAAGGCTAACGGCGAAGTCCGATTTCGATTCAGCAAGAGGAGCCGTTTGGCCTTGGTGAGAAGCCGAAGTATTGTCTACTTCCTTGGCATCTTTTTTATCTTGAACGAAGCGTTCAGCAGAGTTGAGAAGACGATTGAGTCGAACATCCATGTCCTTACCTTCCTTTAACTGAACCTTTATGTCTCTCGGCTAGGTCAGTTATCTTTCTAATACTACCCTTCTATTTTCGGCTCGGGTGCACAGAAAAAATATAAATTTTTTCCGAAAAAAGTAAAGTATTATTAAAGTTGACTTGGAATTTTGTTGGGATTTCTTGAAGGAAGCAAATATGGAAAGAAACCAACTCCTTCTCTTTCTCACCTTTTTACTTACCTTTGTCGCCACCTTACTCGGTATCCTTCACGTTGTCACCGACAGCAGTACCTCGAAGTTCTCTTCCGGGACGGGAGGAGGTCTGTTCCAATCAAGTGAAATCGGAGCCGTTGTGCTCCCGCTGACAGGCGAAATCCATTCAGGGGAATCCTCCTTGGACTCGGTGGGTGCAGATTCCGTTTTACGAGAGTTACGTGACCTAGAAAATGACCCGAACGTAAAAGGAATTCTAATTGAAATCAACTCTCCTGGTGGGACAGTTGCTGCCTCACAAGAAATTTTTAACGAACTTATGCACCTGCGAAAAACCAAAAAGATCGTCGTATCGATGAAGGACGTTGCCGCCTCTGGTGGGTATTATATTGCCGCTGCCTCTGATTATATCTTTGCAGAAAACGGAACGATCACGGGATCCATAGGTGTGATTTCTTTTAGTCCTAATTTTAAGGGGCTTATGGATAAATATGGTGTGGCAGTTCGCACCTACAAAGCCGGAAAATACAAAGATATGTATTCTCCATTTCGCGACTCAACTTCAGAAGAAGACGATATGATCAACAAACAACTACAAGACACCTATCGCAAGTTTGTTGAAGATGTTGCACGTGGCCGGAACAAAACTGTTAAGTCAATTGAAGAACTTGCTGAGGGTAAAATTTATTCTGGTGAAGACGCATTCCGAAACAAACTTATTGATGATATTGGAGGAAGAAGGGAAGCACATGCGAAACTCTCGGAACTCTGTCAATATGAAGGTTTGATTCCACTTTTTGAAAAGGAACTTTCACCCTTTGATAAATTTATGATGAACTTTGGAGTGATGTTCCAAGGCAATGCGATGAATTCGAAAAAAATCAACTTATTGTTATCCTCGCCCGTTTTGGTGATGCTTCCAACTTGGATTGGAAAATTAAGTTTATGAGAAATTTGATTTATGACATTGTGGATTTGCTGGAGATTTTATTATTAGAACCTTTTCGCTATATGGATGAAGTAAAAGAAATTCCATTTGCGAGAAAAAAAATTAGTAACTGGCTTTTTTCTATCCTTTCTGCTTTGAGTGTTTCGACTGGGATGAGTTTGTTGACGCCACCTTACACAGTTTCCACTATCGGATTTCTTATTTTTGGTTTTTTTGCCAACTTAATCATTATGAGATTTTTCCCTTTTATACTTTGTGTTGTATTGGATTATTATGCACAAAACAAAGGAAGAGATGCTAAAATCTCTTCTCTTCTTCTTTTTTCTAGGCACTCGATTCTTATTTTCAGCATATTCGCTCCGATGGCGATGATCCTTGTCAGTTCAGGAGTGTATGGCAGAGGTTTTGGTTTGATTTTACTTACCGTCCTGTTTTTCGTATATACCTTGTTCGTGGGTCGTGGCGTGAAATATATTTATGATCTAAAAGACAAAGATGCATTTAAATTTGCATATTATGCTTTTTTTATTACCGCTGGTTTTCCGATTCTATTTAATATTTATACAGCAACGACTGTCCTACAATCGATCTCAGGAGGATTTTAATTGAATATCCTGATCACGAACGATGATGGAATTTCTTCAGATGGTATCAAGGCTTTAGAAAAAGAATTAGGAAAAAATCATAATACATTTCTCATTGCGCCGCTTAAAGAGCGTTCGGTAACATCAATGGCCCTGACAATCTTTCAGTCAATGAGAGTTGAAAAGGTAAATGACAATCATTATATAGCAGATGGATTTCCCGCGGATTGTGTCAATATTGGCCTTTATGCAGAAATATTTCCGAAAATAGATTTTGTAATCTCCGGAATTAATCGAGGCGTTAACATGGGTTATGATATGCATTACTCCGGTACGGTTGGAGCTGCAAAACACGGAGCCCTGCATGGTCTTCCGAGTTTAGCAGTAAGTTCTGGAAGAATTGATCCGGAAGATGGTTACGCAAAAGAGGCGATTTTAGTAAATGAGTTTATCACCAAACATGGTAGCCGCATTTTACCAGGAGAAGTTTGGAATTTGAATTTTCCTCCCGAGGTTTTGGGAAAAGGTGGCCTTGACCAACTTGTATTTACGAAACTAGGTCGACGTCGATACACCGAAAAATATGAGAAAAAAAACATTATCGGTGGTGTAAGTGAGTTTCAATTGAATGGTAGTTTATTGGGTCATGATGATGAGCCTGGGACAGATTTTGAAGCATATTACGCGGGAAAAATTCCTGTTACTCCGATCCAATTGGATTTAACTCAATTTTCTAGATTGAATGTTTTAAAAAATTCTTAAGAAAGTTTTCGAAAATGAGTTTAAATTGAAATGAAAATAGAAAATATAACATTACGTACGTTAGCTTTCATTATTCTTTCTCTAATTGTTACAGTTTGTTCTCAAAAAAAAGAAAAGACTTTGGCAGACAATCTTTTGGATACTGCTGGATATACTCTGATGAATACTACGAGTAAGTGTGCGATTTCTTCTTCAGATAACTCTAATTATTTTCTATCAGGGACAACCATTTCAGGTACCAGCTCAATAGTGGATCGGATAATCAAAGATTTACCATCGGCAGGGCCTGTTGAAATTTATTACCCAAGAGGGACTTCGACCGGATTGCCCGTTGTGGTGCTTTTCCAAGGCGGGAATGTTCATAGTTCGTTTTACTCACGCTATGCGGCAAGAATTGCAGCGGATGGTTACGTGGTATATGTGCCTAATCGTTGCACAATATTTTTTACTCAGTTCTTTTTAAAAGTCTCGTCGGCGGCTGGAAATGAAGTTTTAACTTTAGCGAAATCCCAGAATTCAGATTCGACTTCGGAATTACGAGGACGACTTGATACCGAAAAAATGGGTTACTTAGGCCATTCTTTAGGAGGTGTGACTGCTCTATTCGTACTAAATGATATATGCCAGTTTCCATTTTGTGATCCAGGGACTTCTTTTTTAAGTCAGGTTAAGGTCGCTGTAGTATATGGAGCAGGACTAACAAATCAGTTAGATCCAAACAAAATCAAATTAGATTCTGCTGGAAAAGCGACTCCTGTGGCAATTCTGCAGGGGAGTGTGGATTCAGCGTTCCCACCTAAAGATGGTCAGTTGAGCTATGATAATTATAAAAGCACAAAGTATTTAGTATCCGTCGAAGGTGCGAATCACTACAGCATTACAGATGTAAGTGCACCATTTGGGTCAGCCGCTGAAAAAACTAACAGCACCATTTCGCAGGATGCTGGAATTTCTCGTATTTCTCAAGTATCCATTTTATTTTTAAATGGATATTTAAAAGCAAACCAGGCTGACCTTACTAAAGTTCAAACGAACGCAACCGGTATCACGGGGATAACCGTTACAGCCTCTCCTTAGAGAGAGGCTTGTGAAGGAAATTATATGCCAGAACAGAGTGATTATTTATCCTATATGAACAAGGGAAATTATGCCATGGCATTGACCTTGTTAGATACAGAAATCACAAAGTCTCCCGATGATCCCGTGTTATATTATAATTTTGCTCTTTGTTGTTTCCAAACAAAAAATTTTAAAAAATGTGTAACGGTTTTAACTGAAATAAGCAATCGGTATCCAAAATTCATTGAAATGGCAAATGTCTATCGGTTAAAAGTTTTTTCATTTATCGAAATGAAAGAGTGGGATTTGGCTGAAAACCTAATCAAAGAAAGACTACAGTTCTCGGTCGATGATCCTAAGCTTTTATCCTTCCTTGCTCATATCTATGAATACACACATCGCCTTGAAGAAGCGATTGAAGTTCATCGGAAAATTTTAAAAGCGACGCCGGATTATAAAAACAGTTTAAACTCATTGGGATATCTATTGGCTCTCAAGGATAATCTAAACAAAGAAGAAACAAATGAGGCAATCTCTTGCTTGAAAAAAGTTTTGGAACTTGAGCCAAACCATCCCGCATATCTGGATTCCTTTGGTTTTCTTTTACAAAAGTCAGGTAATTTGGAAGCTGCATGGAAAGCTTTTCAAAAAGGTTTAAAAATCAATCCGAACAATCCAGTCCTTTTGGAACGATTGAAGAACTTGAGAAAATAATTCCCCCTTTTGTTGACAGTACCCCTTTGCCCAAAAAACTGGAAAATCAGAACTTCATTCGGGATGTAGCGCAGTGGTAGCGCATCTGTTTTGGGTACAGAGGGTCGCAGGTTCAAATCCTGTCATCCCGAATCAGTTGTTCTATCTGACCCGGTAGCTCAGCTGGATAGAGCAACTGCCTTCTAAGCCGTTGGTCGGGGGTTCGAATCCCTCTCGGGTCAAGTTTAGAGTTTTAAAACGGTGGATGTAGTTCAGCGGTAGAGCCCTGGTTTGTGGTACCAGTCGTCGCGGGTTCGAATCCCGTCATCCACCCACCCACTCAAAATCTAAAATTCCTTGAAATAAAAGAAGTTAGCCTATTCGCAAGAGGACATCACTCGCGCCTGTCTCGCACTCCTGCTCGAATGGTCATTTTATCCGCAACTTGAAAATTCAAATAGAATTGAGGGGTTCGAACGATCGGCGAGGAGAGCATGAGTAGTAACAAAGGCAAGACACCTTGCGTTTGTTACGTTAAGCGAATGCGACCGAGCACAGGAAGTGCGAGGCCCGAGTCGAGACGGCCTGGAACGTGTTCGACCCGGATGGGAGAACCGTGGAAGGCGAATCCCGTCATCCACCCACCCACTCAAAATCTAAAATTCCTTGAAATAAAAGAAGTTAGCCTATTCGCAAGAGGACATCACTCGCGCCTGTCTCGCACTCCTGCTCGAATGG